>Ga0209211_10000004_pt1 | contig 738940 bp, 721 predicted proteins | sample RifGroA2_FD_183992 | JGI IMG/M metagenome (GOLD analysis project Ga0209211, IMG submission 183992) | Groundwater microbial communities from Rifle, Colorado, USA - Groundwater A2 (SPAdes) (version 2) | ecosystem: Environmental > Aquatic > Deep subsurface > Groundwater | place: Rifle, Colorado... | reverse complement strand
GCGATTGCCAAGTACGGCATCGAGAAAGAGGTGGGCTACATCTCCACCGGCGGTGGCGCCTTCCTGGAGGTGCTGGAGGGCAAGACGCTGCCGGCCTTCGAGATCCTGGACAAGCGCGCCAAGGGCTAGATTGCTATCAAAATAATAGCTGTTTGCGCATATTCCATCTGGGCTAGAGCCCGATTTCATTCCATATTTATCCAACCACAGGACGACTCCCATGGCATTCGCATCGCTTCGACAGGTTCTCGACCACGCCGCCGAGCACGGCTACGGCGTTCCCGCCTTCAACGTCAACAACCTGGAGCAGGTGCTGGCCATCATGGAGGCGGCGCAGGAGACCGACAGCCCGGTGATCCTGCAGGCCTCGGCCGGCGCGCGCAAGTACGCGGGCGAAGCCTACCTGCGCCACCTGATGCTGGCGGCGGTGGAAACGCATCCCGACATTCCGGTGGTGGTGCACCAGGACCATGGCGCTTCGCCCGCGGTGTGCCAGCAGTCGATCCGCTCCGGCTTCACCAGCGTGATGATGGACGGCTCGCTGATGGAGGACGCAAAGACCCCGGCGACCTATGAGTACAACGTCGCCATCACGCGCCGCGTCTGCGAGATGGCGCACCCGGTGGGCGTGTCGGTGGAGGGCGAGCTCGGCTGCCTCGGTTCGCTGGAGACCGGCGAAGCGGGTGAGGAAGACGGCGTCGGCGCTGCCGGCAAGCTGACGCACGACATGATGCTGACCGACCCGGTGCAGGCCAAGGACTTCGTGGCCCAGACCGGCGTCGATGCGCTGGCGATCGCCATCGGCACCAGCCACGGTGCCTACAAGTTCACGCGCAAGCCCACCGGCGACATTCTGGCGATCGACCGCATCGCCGCCATCCATGCACAGATCCCGAACACGCACCTGGTGATGCACGGCTCGTCCAGCGTGCCGCAGGAGTGGCTGGCCATCATCCGCCAGTACGGCGGCGACCTGAAGGAAACCTATGGCGTGCCGGTGGAGGAGATCCAGCGCGGCATCCAGAGTGGTGTGCGCAAGATCAACATCGACACCGACATCCGCCTGGCCATGACCGGCGCCATGCGCGAGCTGTTTGCCAAGCAGCCGGGCGAATTCGATCCGCGCAAGGCGCTGGCGGCAGCCAAGAAGGCGGCGCGCGGCATCGTCAAGGCGCGCTTCGAGGCCTTCGGCTGCGCCGGCATGGCGTCGAAGATCAAGCCGATTGCGTTGGAGGCGATGGCAGCGCGTTACGTCTGATCCATTCTTTTTACCCACCCGACTCGAGGAGACAGGACATGAAATACATCCACATCGCTTTGGCTGCGACCGCCCTGGTCGCTGCACCGGCCTTTGCCAGCAAGGAGCTGGCGCAGAAGAACGCCTGCCTGGCGTGCCACGCCACCGACAAGAAACTGGTCGGCCCGGCCTTTCAGGACGTGGGCAGGAAATACGCGGGGCAGAAGGATGCGCAGGATGCGCTGGCGGCCAGCATCAAGAAGGGCGGCGCCGGCAAGTGGGGCCCGGTGCCGATGCCGGCGCAGGCGGCACTGAGCGATGCCGATGCCAAGACCCTGGCGGGCTGGGTACTGGCCGGCGCCAAGTAATCAAGAACGGGCGGGGTGGTCTGCGTGGGCCGCCTCGCGTCAATGCGGGCTCAGCCGAACTTTTCCAGCAAGCGGGCTGATTTCTCGACTTCCTCGATGGCCTTGCCTTCGCTTTCGGCATCGTAGACGGCTTCGATCACCGAGCAGGCCATCATCCGGTAGAAGGCCTTGTCCATTGCCTTGCGCGCGGCGGACATCTGCAAGGCTACATCCTCGCACGAGCGGCCGCTGTGGATCATCTCGACCAATCCCCGTACCTGGCCCTCAATGCGGCGCAGCCGATTGACCACATCTTTCTGGTGGTCAGCCCGGTAAAGCGAGGCCGGTGTTTGCGATTCGCCGCTGTTGTCTGTGCTCTTGCTTGCCATGGAAATAGACGACTTCGTGGGTTGATCTGTTCTCAGTGTGCCAGATTGTTCGGCCACAGCCTAGGGTGCCCTCTATCTCATTACCCTACCCCGCAGGGTATAGGGTTGTTCCTAATATTCAGCGAATGTTTATTCACGGAGGATCACCTTCGCCGCGGCTATCAAGACAGATCGGTCTTGATACGGTCGTGATCCTGTCCCTCGACAGGGGCATTTTTTGAACAAGGAACGAACGTGAGCGTTGTGAAGAAAACCCTTCTGTGGCTGCCCCTGCTGGCAGCTGTTTTTCTGACCGGCTGCGGCACCATCAGCACCATGGGCAAGCTGGAAGACGGCGCGGGTGCTGAGGCGAGCCGGATGTGGGATCGATGGATCGAGGCCGAGGGTGACATTGCCGTGGCCACCACCTGGGAGCGCAAGGTCAAGACCGGCGTGACGATCAGCGACCTGGAGCAGGTGCTGACGCAGATCGCGGCCGAGCGCAACATGAAGGGCGTGGGTGAGCTGCCGCTGTCCAAGGAACTGGAAGCGCGCACCGGCAAGCCGCAGAAATTCCTCAAGGTCTATTCCTTCTGTACGCCGACCACGGCGCGCGAGATGGTGGACTTCAGCCCGCACATGGCGGCCTACCTGCCTTGCCGCATCACGGTGGTGGAGAAGGAAGACGGGCTGTGGATGTACACGCTCAACATGGACATGATGGTCAAGATGGGACGCAAGCTGCCGTCGCCCTTGAAGGAGAACGCCATGAAGGTGCGCGACACCATCTGGGAAATGATGGAGCGCGGATCGAAGGGCGAGTTTTGAGTTGGTAAGTCAGTCAATATAAATACAGGAGACATTTGTGCGCAAATCGAAAGCAGTTCGCAACGCGGTCATCGCCGTAGTCGTTGCAGGCCCCTTGAGTGCGGCCATGGCCACCAATGGCTATTTTTCCCACGGCTACGGCATGAAGTCCAAGGGCATGGGCGGCGTCGGTATCGCGCTGCCGCAGGATGCGATGTCGGCGGCCACCAACCCCGCGGGCATGGTCGATGTCGGCAACCGCCTCGATTTCGGCCTGGATGTGTTCATGCCGGATCGGACGGCGACCTACACGAGTGCCTATCAGGGCGTTGCCGCGGGTGACTACCGCAGCGGCCAGCGCGAATTCTTCGTGCCGGAATTCGGCTACAACCGGCTGATCGGCAACGACATGGCGGCTGGCGTGGTGGTGTACGGCAATGGCGGCATGAACACCAACTACGGCACCAACCTCATTACCTCGTCCGGCAGCAAGACCTATTCCAATCTGGAACAGTTGTTCATTGCGCCCACGCTCTCGAAGAAAGTCGGCGACCATTCGTTCGGTGTTTCGTTGAACCTGATTCGCCAGACCTTCGAGGCCAAGGGTCTCGAAGCTTTCGACACGTCGTCCAACACGACCTATGTCGGCTCGGTGACCAACCGCGGCGAGGACATCTCGACCGGCTGGGGCCTCAAGTTCGGCTGGACGGGCCAGGTGTCGCCGACGGTCACCCTGGGCGCGGTCTACCAGACGCGCAGCAAGATGACGAAGTTCGACAAGTACAAGGGTCTTTTTGCCGAAGAGGGCGGCTTCGACATTCCTGAAACCTACGGCTTGGGTGTTGCGATCAAGGCGACGCCCAAGGCGACGATCGCAGCCGATGTCACGCAGATCAATTACGGCAGCATCAAGTCGCTGGCGAACCCGGGCACGCTGTTTCCGCAGGTTTCCGGGACGCCCATGGGCTTGAGCAATGGTTCCGGCTTTGGCTGGAAAGACATGACGGTCTTCAAGCTGGGCGTGTCGTACGAGTACAGCCCGAACGTGATGCTGCGTGCCGGCTACAACTACGCTCAGATGCCGATTACCAGCCAGAACACCTATTTCAACATCCTGGCACCGGCGACCGTTGAGCAGCACCTGACGCTGGGCGCGACCTGGACACTGGAGAACAAGTCGGAACTGACGCTGAGCTACATGCATGCGTTCAGCAAGAGCGTTGCGGGCGTGCCCAACGGCAACGGCCAGACCGTCGCCGGCTACCCGGTCGATCTGAAGATGCAGCAGAACGCCGTCGGCATCGCCTACGGCTGGCGCTGGTAAGCGCCAGCCATGGTCGTCTGATCGACCCCACAGGCCGCGCAGGCGGCCTGTGGGGTCGGGACAAGAACAGGACAGTCATGAACGTGTTGCTTCGAGCCGGCATTTTGGGTAGTCTCCGCCTCATGCGAAGACTGGCTTTTCTGCTGACGACGGTGCTGACCTCGGCGGGTGCCCAAGTGCCCGAAGTGTTTCGGGGCGCGGATCTCAATCTGGGCGAGAAGCTGATGGCGGAAAGCAAGTGCGTGGCCTGCCATCAGAAAAAGGTTGGCGGCGACGGCAATGCCATCTACAAGCCGGCCGGTCGCATCAACTCGCCTGGCTTGCTGCGCGGTATGGTGGAGCAATGCAATACCGAACTCAACCTCGGGCTGTTCCCGGAAGAGGTCACGGCCGTGGCGGCGGTGCTGAACCGGGACCACTACCGTTTCGCAAGATAAAAAATCAACCGATCAAAAAAGTCGGGATAGGTATAAACCCTAGGTTATGGGTTTTGTTTAACCTTTATATTAGTGCATGTGAATATTAAGATTTAACGAATGAGAGACGAAATTCCCCAGGAAGCGTCGACGTCGGGCTTTGAGGGCGCGGCGGAGCTGTTTGGGGTGCTTTCCACGCCGATCCGGCTGCGCATCATCGGTGCGCTGTGCGGCGGCGAGAAAAACGTCTCTCAGTTGCTGCAGGACATAACGGTGTCGCAACCCAATATGTCGCAGCACCTGAATGTGCTGTACCGGGCCGGGGTCGTTGCGAAGCGGCGCAGTGGCGTACAGGTGTTTTACCGCATCGGCGACGAGTCGGTGGTGCGGGTGTGCAAGGCGGTTTGTTCGCAGATCAGCCTTGGCAGAGAAGTGGATCAAGTGGATCACGGGCGCAGGGAACCTGAGCGCGTGATCCAGGCGAAGAGATGAGCAACGGATGGCAACTCATTGAAGGAGTGTGTGATGCAAGAAGATTTGAGCTCGGGCAGGATCCGCAAGGCGCCCGAGAATTTTTTGAACAAGGACGGGATCAAGGCCGTCTTGACGGAAGCCAAGCATGGCCGCCGTGATTTCATCCGCAACGCCTTTGCGGCTGCTGCTGCCGGTGCTGCCGTGCCGGCCGCGCTGGCGCAAGGCAACCCGGTACCGCCCGAGGGCGGCGACCCCAACATCCTGAACCTGCCCGAGCACAGCAAGGGCCTGGGGCAGGGCGTGGCGGCGGATGGCGGCTACGGCAAGCCCTCCAAGTTCGAGGCTAATGTGCAGCGTCGCCAGAGCCCGGGTCTGACCCAGACCACGCAGGCTTCGGTGTCGTTCGCACCGCTGCAGTCGCTGTTCGGCATCATCACACCCAGCGGTCTGCATTTCGAGCGCCACCACCAGGGCTGGTGGGACATCGATCCCTCCAAACACCGTCTGATGATCAATGGCATGGTCAAGTCCAACAAGGTCTTCACCATGGACGAGATCATGCGTCTGCCTTCCGTCTCGCGCATCCACTTCATCGAGTGCGGTGCCAACACGGCGGTGGAGTGGGGCAATGTGGCCGTACCGACCGTGCAGTACACGCACGGCATGGTGTCGTGCAGCGAGTTCACCGGCGTGCCGCTGATTACCCTGCTGGAACTGGCCGGTGCCGATCTGAAGAACGGCAAGTTCGTGCTGGCCGAGGGCGCTGACGGCTCCTCCATGACCCGCACCATCCCGATGGACCTGATCAAGTCGGGCGAGGTGTTCGTGGCCTACGGCCAGAACGGCGAGATGCTGCGCCCCGAGCAGGGTTATCCGCTGCGGCTGATCGTGCCGGGCGTGCAGGGTGTGAGCTGGGTCAAGTACCTGCGTCGCATCGAAGTGGGCGACAAGCCCTATGCGGCCAAGGACGAGGCGGTCCACTACGTGGATCTGCAACCCAGTGGTCTGCATCGCCAGTACAGCAGCATTCAGGAGTGCAAGAGCGTGGTGACCACGCCCTCGGGCGGCCAGGTCCTGCTGGACAAGGGCTTCTACAACATCACCGGTCTGGCCTGGTCGGGCCGTGGCAAGGTCAAGCGTGTCGATGTGTCCGTGGACGGCGGCCGCAACTGGCGTACCGCACGCCTGGAAGGCCCGGTGCAGAACAAGGCGCTGACGCGCTTCAACCTGGACTGGGTCTGGGATGGCAAGCCCGCCATCATCCAGAGCCGTGCCATGGATGACACAGGTTATGTGCAGCCGACCTACAAGCAATTGCGTGCGGTGCGCGGCACGCGTTCGATCTATCACAACAATGCCATCCAGTCGTGGCTGGTGCAGGAAAGCGGTGAGGTGAAAAATGTTCAGGTTTCGTAAAGCAGTTCTGGCCGCTGCCTTGCTGGCCGTTGCAGGCTTGGCAGGTGCGCAGGGCGCCAGCAAGTACCCGGGCGTCGGCCGCGACGCCACGCCGAAGGAAGTGGCCGCCTGGGACATCGACGTGCGTCCCGACTTCAAGGGGCTGCCGGCCGGTTCCGGCAGCGTGGCCAAGGGTCAGGACGTGTGGGAAGGCAAGTGCGCCCACTGCCACGGCATCTTCGGCGAGTCCGGTGAAGTGTTCAGCCCGCTGGTCGGTGGTATCACCAAAGAGGACATCAAGACCGGGCGCGTGGCCAAACTGACCGATCCGTCCTTCCCCGGCCGCACCACGCTGATGAAGGTGCCCACGGTCTCCACGCTGTGGGACTACATCAACCGCGCCATGCCCTGGACGGCGCCCAAGTCGCTGTCGACCGACGAGGTGTACTCGGTGGTGGCCTTCCTGCTCAACCTCGGCGGCATCGTGCCGGACAACTTCGTGCTGTCCGACAAGAACATTGCCGAAGTGCAGCAGCGCATGCCCAACCGCAACGGCATGACGACCGAGCACGGCATGTGGCCGGGCAAGGAGTTCGGCAAGGGCCACAAGCCCGACACCAAGAACGTGGCCTGCATGAAGGATTGCGTGCCTGAGGCCAAGGTGTCCTCGTTCCTGCCGGACTATGCGCGCAATGCCCACGGCAACCTGGCAGAGCAGAATCGTCTGGTGGGTGCCCAACACGGTGCGGATACCACCCGTCCGGAAGGCAAGCCCGGTGCTGCCGCTGCGCAGCCTGCAGTCCAGGCCAAACCGGCGGCAGCCAAGGCTGACGCTGCCGGTGCGGACAACAAGGCCGCCCAAGCGCTGACGCAGAAGAACAGCTGCACCGCCTGCCATGCCATGAACAGCAAACTGGTCGGCCCGAGCTTCCAGGACATCGCCAAGAAACACGCCGGCAAGGCGGACTACCTGGCAGGCAAGATCAAGGCAGGTGGTTCTGGGGTGTGGGGTCCGATTCCCATGCCGGCCCAGGCCTTGAGCGAAGCCGAAGCAAAGACCATTGCTGCGTGGTTGGCTTCTGGTGCGGGAAAATAGGTGTTAGTACGAATTCAAGCAATTGAATATTTTCATTAGCATGGACTTAAGTAAGGAGATTTACATGCAAACTCGTCGCGAGACACTCAAGCACAGCGCCGTCGTGGCGGGCCTCCTGGCCAGCACCGGCCTGTTCCCCCAGCATGCGCTGGCCTATGAAAAGGTGGCGTTCGAAGCCAAGTCCCTGGCTGACGTGGCCAAGGCGCTGGGCGCTGGCGCTCCGGTGGAAAGCAAGGACGTGACCGTCGGTGGTCCGGACATCGCTGAAAACGGTGCCGTGGTGCCGTTGACGGCCAGCACCACGCTGGCCGGCGTCAAGAAAGTTCTGATTCTGGTTGAAAAGAACCCGGCTGCCATGGTGGCCATGTTCAACGTGACCGATAGCGTGGAAGCCAGCTTCGCCACCCGCGCCAAGATGGGCCAGTCCTCCGACGTGTATGCCGTGGCCATCATGGCGGACGGCAAGGCCTTCTACGCCAAGAAGGAAGTCAAGGTCACGCTGGGCGGCTGCGGCGGTTAATCCGGCACGAGCCCGTCCAAAGATTCAACACAGATTTAGGAGTTAAAAATGGCAGATCCGATGCGCATTCGCGCCCAAGCCGCTGGCGACAAGGCCACTGTTCGCGTTCTCATGAGCCACGAAATGGAATCCGGTCAACGCAAGGATTCCGCAGGCAAGCTGGTACCGGCCCACTACATCCAGGAAGTGAGCGCCTCTCTCAATGGCAAGTCAGTGATGACCGCCGAGTGGGGTCCCGCAGTGTCCAAGAACCCGTTCCTGCAGTTCGTGGTCAAGGGCGCCAAGGCTGGCGACAAGATCAGCATCAGCTGGAAAGACAACAAGGGCGACAGCCGCACCGACGAAGCAACGGTGTCCTGATCGTCGGGTAGTCCCCGAGCAAAATGGAAGAGGGCTTGCCCTTTTCCATTTTTCTATTTTTTAGCAACAACCAGTCGAGGTGACAATGATGAAACGTTTGGCTCTGGCCATCGGAACCGTCGTGGTGGCGGGCAGTGCACTGGCGCAGAAATCGGCGTCAGACGGCATTGCTGAATACCGCGCCATGCTGCAAGACGGCAATCCGGCCGAACTCTTTGAAGCCAAGGGTGAAGACCTCTGGAAGCAAAAACGCGGTCCGAAAAACGCTTCATTGGAACAATGTGACCTCGGCAAAGGCCCGGGTGTGGTCAAGGGCGTGTTTGTCGAACTGCCGCGCCACTTTGCCGACACCAACAGGGTGCAGGACCTGGAGTCGCGCCTGCTGACCTGCATGGAAACCCTGCAGGGCTTCAACGCCGCCGAGATTGCCAAGACTCCGTTTGGCAAGGGCGAGCAAGCCAACGTCACCGCGCTGGCGACCTGGATCGCCGCCGAATCGCGCGGCATGAAATTCAATCTGCCGAACAGCCACGTGGCTGAGAAGACCATGTATGAAGTGGGCAAGCGCCTGTTCTTCATGCGCGGTGGTTCGCACGACTTTGCCTGTGCCACCTGCCACGGCGAAGACGGCAAACGCATCCGCCTGCAGGACCTGCCCAACCTGACCAAGAACCCGGGTGATGGCGCCGGCTTTGCCGCCTGGCCGGCCTACCGCGTCTCCAACGGCCAGATGTGGAGCATGCAGCTGCGCCTGAACGACTGCTATCGCCAACAACGTTTCCCCTACCCGCTGTTCGGCAGCGACGCCACCATTGCCTTGGGCACCTACATGGGTGTCAACGCCAAGGGCGCCGAATCCATCGCCCCGGCCATCAAGCGCTAAGAGGAGCCAGCACATGAAGAAACAGATCAAATACATCGCCCCGATCCTGGTGGCCCTGCTGGCTGGCTGCGCCATGGTGCCCAGCGGCCCGGAACTGGACAAGCTGGCGGCCGACATCGCCAAGACTTCGTTCCGTGACCAGGGTCAGGCCAAGGTCGACCGCCTGCAGCAGGACGACGCCAACCGCGAATGCGCGGCGGCCAACGTGGCGGGCAAGCCGATCGACGAGAAGCTGGCCAAGGCCATCGAGGAAAGCAACCTGAAAGCCATCAAGTGGCCCAGCGACGGCAAGTTCCTGGGCGACTGGAAAGAAGGCGAGAAGATCGCGCAAAGCGGCCGTGGCATGACCTGGACCGACAAGGAAGGCTCGGCCAACGGCGGCAACTGCTACAACTGCCACCAGATCAGCAAGCAGGAGATCTCCTTCGGCACGCTGGGCCCGAGCCTGTACAACTACGGCAAGATGCGCGGCGTGGCCAACCCGGAGGCCCCCGAGGCCAAGGCCATCGTGGAGTACACCTGGGGCAAGATCTGGAACGCGCGTGCCTACAACGCCTGCTCGCAGATGCCGCGTGCCGGCCACAAGGGCATCCTGAACGAGCAGCAGGTCAAGCACATCATGGCGCTGCTGCTGGATCCGAAATCGCCGGTCAACCAGTAAAGCGCAGGATCAACTAGTATCCGACCCGGGCCTGCCCGGGTCTTTTTTCCTCAATTATTTCAGTGGTTGCGAAACTATGAATCTAAGCAAACGCGAGTTTATGCAAGTGCTCGGCGCGGGCACCATGGCGGGTATGGGCCTGGGCACCTACGCCGAGGCCGATGCGGCCACCGCGGCCCACGGCCTGTACGACATCCCGAAGTTCGGCAATGTCTCTTTCCTGCACATGACCGACTGCCATGCGCAGCTCATGCCGATCCACTTCCGCGAGCCCAATGTCAATCTGGGCATCGGCAGCATGAAGGGCAACCTGCCGCACCTGGTGGGAGAGCACCTGCTCAAAGTGGCCAAGGTCCGCCCCGGCACCGCCGAGGCCCATGCGCTGACCTACCTCGATTTCGAGAAGGCCGCACGCCGTTACGGCAAGGTCGGCGGCTTCGCGCACCTGGCCACGCTGGTCAAGCGCCTGAAGGCCAGCCGTCCTGGTTCGCTGCTGCTCGACGGCGGTGACACCTGGCAGGGCTCGGCCACTTCGCTGTGGACCAACGCCCAGGACATGGTCGACGCCTGCAAGCTGCTGGGCGTGGACGTGATGACCGGCCACTGGGAATTCACCTATGGCATGGAGCGCGTGAAAGAAATCGTCGAGAAGGACTTCGCCGGCAAGATCGACTTCGTGGCGCAGAACGTCAAGACCAACGACTTCGGCGACCAGGTGTTCAAACCCTATGTGATCCGCGAGATGAACGGCGTGCCCTGCGCCATCATCGGACAGGCCTTCCCCTACACCCCGATCGCCAACCCGCGCTACATGGTGGCCGACTGGGCCTTTGGCATCCAGGACGAGAACATGCAGGCCATGGTCAACGAGGCGCGCGCCAAGGGCGCCCAGGTCGTGGTGGTGCTGTCGCACAACGGCATGGACGTGGACCTGAAGATGGCCAGCCGGGTCTCCGGCATCGACGCCATCATGGGCGGCCACACGCACGACGGCATGCCGGTGGCCAGCATCGTGAGCAACAAGGGCGGCAAGACGCTGGTGACCAATGCCGGCTCCAACGGCAAGTTCCTCGGTGTGCTCGACTTCGAGGTCAAGGAGAAGAAGGTCACCGACTTCCGCTACAAGCTGCTGCCGGTGTTCGCCAACATGCTGCCGGCCGACAAGGACATGGGCGCGCTCATCACCAAGATCCGCGCCCCGTATGAAGCCAAGCTGAATGAAGTGCTGGCCGTGACCGAAGGCACGCTGTACCGCCGCGGCAATTTCAACGGCACCGGCGACCAGCTGCTGCTGGATGCGCTGATCGACGTGCAGGGCGCCGACATCGCCTTCTCGCCCGGCTTCCGCTGGGGTACCAGCCTGCTGCAGGGCCAGGCCATCACGCGCGAATGGCTGATGGACATGACCGCCACCACCTACTCCTACGCCACGGTGACGCCGATGAGCGGTGCCACCATCAAGACGGTGCTGGAAGACGTGTGCGACAACCTGTTCAACCCCGACCCCTACTACCAGCAGGGCGGCGACATGGTGCGCGTGGGCGGCCTGCAGTACAGCTGCAACCCGCTGGAAAGCATGGGCAAGCGCATCAGCGACATGCGCCTGAACGGCAAGCTGATCGAAGCCGACAAGACCTACAAGGTGGCCGGCTGGGCGCCGGTGGCAGAGGAAGCCAAGAACGCCGGCGGCAAGCAGGTGTGGGAAGTGGTCGAGACCTGGCTCAAGGCCCGCGGCGGCAAGGTCACGCCGCGCAAGCTCAACATGCCCAAGATCGAGGGCGTGCTGCCCAACCCGGGCTACGCCGCCTGATCCGGCACATGGCAAACACAAACGGGGCCTGCGGGCCCCGTTTGTTTTGGGGGCTGCGGCCCTCAGCGGATCTGTTCGATGGAAAACTTTTTGTCCTGGACGATGGCGGGAATCAGCGCATAACCCTGGTTCTGCCAGTGCATCAGCTCGGTCAGGGCCGAGGGCGTGACCTCGACAAAATCGTGCAGGTCGGCCGCGGTGTAACCGTAGTCCTTCATGGCCAGCCCGCAGACCTTGAACTTCACGCCCATCTCGGCGTAGTAGCGCATGCGCTGCACCACTTCCTGGTAGCGCTCCTGGTTCTTCTTCGCCAGCGTCACGATCTCGGTGCCGTGTATCAGCACGATGATGTTCATGTCCTCGGCGAACATGCTGTACGGCGCTTCGGTCAGCGGGTTGACCAAGCCGCGCACCCAGTACAGCGCCGAAGGCAGCTTGGCCGGGTCGTCGAGGTAGATGTCGACCAGGGCCTTGGGGTTCTTGTAGGGCGTCTGCACGATCTTGGCCTGGGCCAGGGCGGGGACGGTCTGCAGGGTGCCGGTCAGCAGAATGGCCGTGCACAAGCAGCGGAACAGGCGAGGGAGTCGGGTTGGGCGCATAGGTATTCCTTTGCAGCGCCGCTGGTGCCTCCGACAGGAATCGAACCTGTATCTAGCGCTTAGGAGGCGCTCGTTCTATCCATTGAACTACGGCGGCTGGCCTGCCATTGTAAATGGCAGGCCAGCCGCCGTAAGGCCTATTTGGTCAGCAATCGCATGGCTTCCTCGATGCCCTTGATGGTCAGCGGGTACATGCGGTGGTTGGTCAGCTGCTGGATGATGCTGATGCTCTGGCGGTACTGCCAGACGCCCTGCGGCTCCGGGTTGATCCAGGCGAATTTCGGGAAGGCGTTGGTCAGGCGCTGCAGCCATTCGGCGCCGGCTTCCTCGTTGTTGTACTCCACGCTGCCGCCGGGCTGCAGGATCTCGTACGGGCTCATGGTGGCGTCGCCGACGAAGATCAGCTTGTAGTCCTTGTTGTACTTGCGGATGATGTCCCAGGTCGGGAACTTTTCGCTGTAGCGCCGCCGGTTGTTCTTCCACATGAAGTCGTAGACGCAGTTGTGGAAGTAATAGAACTCCAGGTGCTTGAACTCGGTCTTGGTGGCGCTGAACAGTTCCTCCACGCGGGCGATGTGCTCGTCCATGGTGCCGCCCACGTCCATCAGCAGCAGTACCTTCACGTTGTTGTGGCGCTCGGGCACCATCTTGATGTCCAGGTAGCCGGCGTTGGCGGCGGTGGATCGGATGGTGTCGTCCAGGTCAAGCTCCAGCTCGTGGCCCTCGCGCGCGAAGCGGCGCAGCCGGCGCAGCGCCACCTTGATGTTGCGCGTTCCCAGCTCCTGCGTGTCGTCGTAGTCCTTGTAGGCGCGCTGGTCCCACACCTTCACCGCGCTCTTGTTGCGGCTCTTGTCCTGGCCGATGCGGATGCCCTGCGGGTTGTAGCCGTTGGCGCCGAAGGGCGAGGTGCCGCCGGTGCCGATCCACTTGCTGCCGCCCTCGTGGCGCTCCTTCTGCTCCTCGAAGCGCTTCTTCAGCGTCTCCATCAGCTCGTCCCAGCCCATCTTCTCGATCGCGGCCCTCTCTTCCGGGCTCAGGTTGAGCTCCAGGTTCTTGCGCAGCCACTCCAGCGGAATGTCCTTGGTGAAGTCGGTCAGCATCTCCACGCCCTTGAAGTAGGCGGCGAAGGCGCGGTCGAACTTGTCGTAGTGCTTCTCGTCCTTTACCAGCGCGGTGCGGCTGAGGTAGTAGAAGTCGTCGATGGCATAGCCGGACGACTGCGCGGCGTCATCCGCCACCGCCTTGGGGCCGACCACGCCTTCCTTCAGCGCTTCGAGCAGGGTCAGGTATTCCTTGACCGAGACCGGCAGCTTGGCGGCGCGCAGGGTGTAGAAGAAATCGTTCAGCATGGCATCACTCCCAGCGCGTCACGCCGGCTGGCGCGGCTTATCCAGCAGGTAGAGCAGCTGGGCCCGGGCCTCGGGCCATTCGCCGCTGCGCATGCTGTACATCACGGTGTCGCGGATGGTGCCGTCGCGCCGCAGAGCGTGGCCGCGGATCACGCCGTCTTTTTTGGCGCCCAGGCGCTCGATGGCGGCTTGCGAGGCGAAGTTGAAATTGTCGGTGCGCCAGCCCACCACGTGGCAGCCCAGGGTCTCGAAGGCATGCGTCAGCATCAGCAGCTTGCAGGTGGTGTTGACGTGGGTGCGCTGCACGCTCTTGGCGTACCAGGTGTAGCCGATCTCCACCCGTTTCACCGCCGGCAGGATATCGTGGTAGCTGGTGCTGCCCAGCACGCGGCCGTTCAGTTCGTCCAGCACGGCAAAGGCAAAGCGGTTGCCCTCGGCGCGCATCTTCAGTGCGGTGTCGATGTAACCCCGGGTCTCGTCCGGCCTCGGCACCCCGGTCACGCGCAGGTTCCACAGCGCGCCGTCGGCCGCGGCGGCACGCAGGCCGTCCTCGTGCTCCGGGCCCAGCGGCACCAGCTGCACGCCACGCAGCGCCAGGGTGACAGGTTCGACGAAGGCGGTCATATCAGTCGCCGCAGGGCCGCCCCAAGGCGACGACGGTCCCCTCAGGGGGCAGCGCAGTACACGAAGTGACAAGCGTGGGGGTCATGTCAGGCGCCTCCGGCCCCGCGCTTGCGCAGCCAGCGGCGTGCCAGCTGCAGGCCCAGGCCGCCGCCCAGGCCGACCAGCGCGATGGCACCGATGCTGGCGCCGCCGTAGCCTTCGGCGAAGAGATCCCAGCCCAGCAGGCGGCCGAGCCAGTAGCCGGCCAGTGCCCCGCCGATGAAACCGATGGCGTCGGACAGGCCTTCAATCAGCAGTTTGTTCACAGCGTCACCTGCTTCAGCGGTTGCGCTGGTTCATGAACACCAGCTTTTCGAACAGGCTCACGTCCTGCTCGTTCTTCAGCAGCGCGCCCACCAGCGGCGGCACGGCCACCTTGTCGTCCTTGCTCTGCAGCGCATCGAGCGGAATGTCCTCGGCCAGCAGCAGCTTGAGCCAGTCCAGCAGCTCGCTGGTGGAGGGCTTTTTCTTCAGGCCGGGCAGGTTGCGCACGTCGAAGAAGGTCTTCATGGCCGCGCTCAGCAGTTCCTGCTTGAGGCCGGGGAAGTGCACGTCCACGATCTTCTGCATCGTTTCCGCATCGGGGAACTTGATGTAGTGGAAGAAGCAGCGGCGCAGGAAGGCGTCGGGCAGCTCCTTCTCGTTGTTGGAGGTGATGAACACCAGCGGCCGGTGCTTGGCGCGCACCAGTTCGCGCGTCTCGTAGCAGTAGAACTCCATGCGGTCGATTTCGCGCAGCAGGTCGTTGGGGAACTCGATGTCGGCCTTGTCGATCTCGTCGATCAGCAGCGCCACCGGCCGGTCGGCGGTGAAAGCCTGCCACAGCACGCCCTTGACGATGTAGTTGTGGATGTCCTTGACCTTCTCGTCACCCAGCTGGCTGTCGCGCAGGCGGCTCACGGCATCGTACTCGTACAGGCCCTGTTGCGCCTTGGTGGTGGACTTGATGTGCCACTGCAGCAGCGGCAGGTCCAGCGCGGTGGCCACTTCCTCGGCCAGCATGGTCTTGCCGGTGCCAGGCTCGCCCTTGACCAGCAGCGGGCGCTTGAGCGTGATGGCTGCATTGACCGACAGCATCAGGTCCTGGGTGGCGACGTAGTTGGAAGTACCTTGGAATTTCATGATCTGGATGGTCGGGCTTGGACTGGGGAAAACACGGAGTTGGCGGTCGATATAATGCCGAACTGATTTATATCAATCTCTGGCTATTTTTTTCAATCACAGGCTGATTGTCCTCGCAAAATGAACAAACTGTTGCTGACGCTCTCTTCCCTGCTTGTCGCTTCTGTGACGGCTGTTTCCGCCCACGCCCAGGATGCCAAGGGTGATGCCAAAGCCGGCGAGGCCAAGATCGCCATGTGCATCGGCTGCCACGGCATCCACGGCTACCAGGCCAGCTTCCCCGAGGTCTACAAGGTGCCGATGATCTCGGGCCAGGGCGCCAAGTACATCACCGCCGCGCTCAATGCCTACAAGAAGGGCGAGCGCAAGCACCCCTCCATGCGCGGCATTGCCGAGACCCTGAGCGACCAGGACATCGCCGACGTGGCCGCCTATTACGAAGCCCATGGCAAGGTTGAAGGCGCTGCCGCCCCGGCCGCCGCCCCGGCGCCCTCGGCCAAAGTGGCCGAGCTGCTGACCAAGGGCGGTTGCGTGGCCTGCCACGGCGACAACTTCAACAAGCCGATCGACCCGAGCTACCCCAAGGTGGCCGGCCAGCACGCCGACTACCTGTTCGTGGCGCTCAAGTCCTACAAGACCGAAGGCAACGCAACCTGGGGCCGTGCCAACGGCATCATGGGCGGCATCGCCAAGCAGTTCTCCAACGCCGAGTTGAAGGAACTGGCCGCTTACGTTCACTCGCTGCCGGGCGAACTCAAGACCGTGCCGCAGAAGCGCTTCCGCTGATCGCGCTGCGCACCAGTAAAAAAGCCACTCATTTGAGTGGCTTTTTTGTTGCCTGGCCCTTGCCGGAGATGCGCGAACAGCTATTGAATTGATAGCACCCAGGCGCTTCAGTCTTTCGTGGCACGTTGCTGCACGCAGTCGATGTAGGCGGCGCCGTCGGGCGGGCGGCCGGCGCGCTGGCTTTCCCACACCATGCGGCCCAGGCAGTCCATCACTTCGTGGTGGGCGTCGTGCAGCGAATTGCGCCGTGCCGTCAGCAGCTCCACCGCCTGGCGGATGCCGCGCGGCTGGTCGATGCTGCACTGCTCGCTGATGGAGAGGTGCATCGACAGGTGCAGGAAAGGGTTGACCCGCTCCGGCTCGACCTGCTGCATCTTCGCCAAGGCCCCGTCCAGGTCGGCCAGCTCGGCATGGAATTCCGGATGCTCGGCGATCCACTGGCTGGCCAGCAGCTCGATGGCTTCCATCGGCTGGCCGGCTTGGGACTTGGCATAAACGCCGCAGAAGAAGCGGCGCACATCGGCTTGGGAAGGCTGGAACATCATGGCCGGAATTATCGATTACGCCAGCCGCTGCGAAATCGTGCGTGCCGCCTGCAGCAGTGCCGGTAGCAGTTTTTCCTGCGCCACCTTGGCATTGGTCCGGTTGGCCTGGCCGCTGATGTTGAGCGCGGCAATCGTGCGGCCGGCGCGGTTGGTGATGGGGGCGGCCAGCGAGATCAGGCCTTCCTCCAACTCCTGGTTCACCAGGCTCCAGCCTTGGCGCCGCACCTGTTGCACCTTGACCAGCAGGGCGTCGAGCTCGGTCACGGTGTGTTTGGTCAGGGCCTTGGGGCGCGAGGCTTTCAGGCGCTTTAGCAACTCTTCATCGGGCAGATCGGCCAGCAGCACGCGGCCCATGCTGGTGCAGTAGGCCGGCAGGCGCGAGCCCACGCCCAGGGTGTTGCGCATGATCTTGTGGGTCGGCACGCGCAGCACGTAGACGATGTCGGTGCCGTCCAGCACGGCGGCCGAGCACGACTCCTTCACCTGCTCCACCAGCGCCTCCATCACCGGCTCGGCCAGGTTCCAGATCGGCATCGACGACAGGTAGGCAAAGCCGAGGTCGAGGATGCGCGCCGTGAGTTTGAACAGCCGGCCGTCGCTTTCCACATACCCCAGCGTCTGCAAGGTGAGCAGGATGCGGCGCGCGCCGGCGCGCGTCAGACCGGTGCGCTCGGCCACCTCGCTCAGGGTCTGCTGCGGCGCCTGCGCGCTGAAGGAGCGGATCACCTCCAGCCCGCGCGCGAAGGACTGCACGTAGCTGTCGCCGGGTTGGGGGGCTGTCGCGCGGGTGGCAGGGGGCATGGTGGGGTTTTGCGGGGATCGACTAGAATTCATTATACGAACATTTGTTCGATATGCGAACAAATGAAAACCAAATATTTGGGGTCGTCTTGCGCGGACGGCACCTTCAATGGAGACCCTGCATGATCAACAAGATCGCGGCCTCGGTGGCCGAGGCGCTGGCCGGTGTGAAGGACGGCGCCACCGTCATGATCGGCGGCTTCGGCACCGCCGGCATTCCCCTGGAGCTGATCGACGGCCTGATCGCGCAGGGTGCGAAAGACCTGACGGTGGTCAACAACAACGCCGGCAACGGCGACACCGGTCTGGCCGCGCTGCTGGCCACCGGCCGCGTGCGCAAGATCATCTGCAGCTTCCCGCGCCAGGCCGACAGCTTTGTCTTCGACGGCCTCTACCGTAGCGGCAAGCTGGAACTGGAACTGGTGCCGCAGGGCAACTTGTCCGAACGCATCCGCGCCGCCGGCGCCGGCATCGGCGGCTTCTTCACGCCCACCGGCTACGGCACCGAGCTGGCCAAAGGCAAGGAGACACGTGTGATCGACGGCAAAGGTTATGTGCTGGAACAGCCCATTCATGGCGATGTGGCACTGATCAAGGCCGAGCGTGGCGACCGCTGGGGCAACCTGACCTACCGCATGACGGCGCGCAACTTCGGCCCCTCCATGGCAATGGCCTGCCAGCAGACCATTGCCAGCGTGCACGACATCGTGGAACTCGGCGGTCTCGACCCGGAGGCCATCGTCACGCCCGCCATCTTCGTCAGCAAGATCGTGAAAATTCCCCGTCAAGCGACGCAAGCCGGCGGCTTCAAGAAGGCGGCATGACCATGAGCTATCAAAAACGAACCAAAGACCAGCTTGCCGCCCGCGTGGCGCAGGACATTCCCGAAGGCGCGGTGGTCAACCTCGGCATCGGCCAGCCGACGCTGGTGGCCAACCACATTCCCAAAGAACGCGAAGTGCTGCTGCACAGCGAGAACGGCCTGCTCGGCATGGGGCCGGCACCGGCACCGGGGCAGGAAGACTACGACCTCATCAACGCCGGCAAGCAGCCGGTGACGCTGCTGCCCGGCGGCTCCTTTTTCCACCACACCGACAGCTTCGCCATGATGCGCGGCGGCCACCTGGACATCTGCGTGCTGGGCGCCTTCCAGGTCAGCGCCACCGGTGACCTGGCCAACTGGCATACCGGCGAGAAGGACGCCATCCCCGCCGTGGGCGGTGCCATGGACCTCGCGGTTGGCGCCAAACAGACCTGGGTCATGATGGACCTGCTGACCAAGCAGGGCGAGAGCAAGGTGGTGAAGAGTTGCAGCTACCCGCTGACCGGCATCGCCTGCGTCAAGCGCATCTACGCCGACCTCTGCACACTCGAATGCACGCCGCAGGGCCTGAAACTCATCGACCTGGTCGACGGCCTGACCCATGCCGAGCTGGAAAAGATGATCGGCCTGCCGATTGCCCACTGAAACACACCTCCAACCGAAACAAGGACACACACCATGACCCAAGCCTTCATCTGCGACGCCATCCGCACCCCCATCGGCCGCTACGGCGGTGCCTTGAGCAGCGTGCGCACCGACGACCTCGCCACCGTGCCGCTCAAGGCGTTGATGGCGCGCAACCCGAACGTGGACTGGATGAGCGTGACCGACGTCATCCTGGGCTGCGTCAACCAGGCCGGCGAGGACAACCGCAACGTGGCGCACATGGCCACGCTGCTGGCCGGCCTGCCGCTGGAGCTGCCGGGCGCCACCATCAACCGCCTGTGCGGCTCGGGGCTGGACGCCGTGGGCACCGCCGCACGCGCCATCAAGGCCGGCGAGGCCTCGCTGATGATTGCCGGCGGCGTGGAGAGCATGAGCCGCGCCCCCTTCGTCATGGCCAAGGCCGAGAGCGCCTTCAGCCGCAACGCGCAGATTTATGACACCACCATCGGCTGGCGCTTCGTCAACAAGCTGATGAAAGAGAAGTACGGCGTCGACGCCATGCCCGAGACGGCCGAGAACGTGGCCGCCGACTACAAGATCAGCCGCGAAGACCAGGACAAGATGGCGCTGGCCTCCCAGCTCAAGGCGGTGGCGGCGCAGAAGGCCGGTTTCTTCGAAGCCGAGATCACGCCGGTGACCATCCCGCAGAAGAAGGGTGATGCCATCGTCGTCAGCAAGGACGAGCACCCGCGTGAAACCTCGCTCGAAGCGCTGGCCAAGCTCAAGGGTGCGGTGCGCCCGGACGGCACCGTGACCGCCGGCAACGCCTCGGGCGTGAACGACGGCGCCTGCGCCATGCTGATCGCCAACGAGGAAGCGGCGCGCAAGAACGGCCTGACGCCGCGTGCCCGCATCGTCGGCATGGCCACCGCCGGCGTGCCGCCGCGCATCATGGGCATCGGCCCGGCCCCGGCCACCGAGAAGGTGCTGGCCCTCACCGGCCTGTCGCTGGCGCAGATGGACGTGATCGAACTCAACGAAGCCTTTGCCGCGCAAGGCCTGGCCGTGCTGCGCCTGCTCGGTCTGCAGGACGACGACCCGCGCGTCAATCCCAACGGCGGCGCCATCGCGCTGGGCCACCCGCTCGGTGCCTCCGGCGCGCGCCTGGCCACCACGGCGGTGAACCAGCTGCACCGCACCGGCGGCCGCTACGCGCTGTGCACCATGTGCATCGGCGTGGGGCAGGGCATTGCCGTGATCCTGGAGCGCGTGTGAGCATGGGGGGCGCATCGACTGAAGTCACCGTGGTCACCGGTGCCAGCAATGGCATCGGCCGCGCGGTTGCCGAAGCTTTGCTGGCCCAGGGCCGCGCCGTGGTCAACCTCGACTACGTGTTGCCCGCCTGGAGCCACCCGCTGCTCACCTCCTACCAGGGCGACCTGACCGACGAGGCCGCCACGCGCCAGCGCGCCGCCGAGATCGCGGCGAAGCACAACGTGACGGCGCTGGTGAACAACGCCGGCGCCACGCGCCCCGGCACCATCGACACGGCCACTACCGCACAGCTGGATGACGTGGTGGGCCTGCACCTGCGTGCGCCGCTCCTGCTGGTGCAGGCTTTCCTGCCCACCTTGCGTGCCAGCGGGCACGGGCGCATCGTCAACATGTCGTCGCGCGCGGCGCTGGGCAAGCCGGAGCGGGTGGTCTACTCGGCCACCAAGGCCGGCCTGATCGGCATGACCCGCACGCTGGCCATGGAACTGGGTGGCGACGGCATCACCGTCAACGCCATCGGCCCCGGGCCGATTGCCACCGAACTGTTCCGCAACAGCAACCCGGAGGGCGCGCCGCAGACGCAACGCATCATCGACAGCATCGTCGTCAAGCGCATCGGCACGCCGCAGGACGTGGCGCGCGCCGCGCTGTTTTTCCTCTCACCCGATAACGGCTTCGTTACCGGGCAGGTGCTCTACGTCTGCGGCGGCACCACGCTGGGGGTGGCCCCGGTCTGATTCTCCGGCCCTTCGGGGCATTTCCCCGCCCCGGTACGGGCTGGCGCCGCCTGCCCGCCCGTCCCCGGTGCGCCATTTCTCCATCCTGAAGAAAGACTTCATGTCTCATACCAACCGTTTCCCATCTTCCTCGCGTCGCAGCTTCGGCGCCCTGGCGGCCGCGGCCGTGCTGAGCACCGGCTTGTTGGCGGCTGCGCCTGCCGGTGCGCAGACGGCCTTCCCGAGCAAGACCCTCACCATCATCGTGCCGTTCTCGGCCGGTGGCACCACCGACATCCTGGCGCGCATCGTGGGCCAGGCGCTGAGCACCGAACTGGGCCAGCCCGTCGTCATCGACAACCGGGCGGGTGCGGGCGGCAACATCGGCGCCCAGGCGGCGGCCAAGGCCGCAGCCGACGGCCACACCCTGTTCATGGGCACGGTGGGCACCCATGCCATCAATGCCAGCCTGTACAAGAAGATGCCTTTCGACCCGATCAAGGACTTCGCGCCGCTGACCCGCGTGGCCAACGTGCCGAACCTGCTGGTGGCCAATCCCGCCCAGCCCTACAAGAGCGTGGCGGAGCTGATTGCCTATGCCAAGGCCAACCCGGGCAAGGTCAACTTCGGTTCCTCGGGCAGCGGCAGCTCCATTCACCTGTCGGGCGAGCTGTTCAAGTCCATGGCCAAGGTGGACATGGTGCACGTGCCCTACAAGGGCAGCGCGCCGGCCGTCACGGACCTGCTGGGCAACCAGATCGGCATCATGTTCGACAACATGCCGTCGGCCATCCAGCACGTGCGCTCCGGCAAGCTGCGTCCGCTGGCGGTGACCACCGCCAAGCGCTCGCCCGAGCTGCCCGACGTGCCGACGATCGCCGAAGCCGGTGTGCCCGGCTATGAAGCTACGTCGTGGTTCGGCCTCTTCGTGCCGGCCGGCACGCCGGCGGCCGTCGTCACGCGCCTGAACACGGCCATCGTCAAGGTCCTGGCCCAGCCGGACGTGAAAAAGAAGATCAGCGATCAGGGCGCTGAAGTCCACAGCGAAAAGCCGGAGCAGTTCGCCGCCTTCATCCAGAAGGAAGTCGTGAAGTGGGGCAAGGTGGTGCGCGAGTCCGGCGCCAGCCTGGACTGACGCTGTCCCGACAGGCAGGTAGGTCGGGGCGCTTGCTCAGCGCTCCACCTGCCACAGCGGCAGGCGCCAGTCGCGCCACAGCGCCAGCAGGCGCAGGCCGGCGATGATGGTCACCGTGCTGGTCAGCGCCAGCCATTCCGGCGCGGCCAGCACATCCAGGCCCAGGTAGACCCAGCCGCCGGCGAAGGCGCACAGCGCATAGGGCCGGTGGTCGCGGAAGGCGGTCGGGATCTCGTTGCAGACGATGTCGCGCAACACACCGCCGAAGACACCGGTCACCACCCCCATCAGCACCGCCACCAGCGGCGGCATGCCCACGGCCATCGCCACGTCCACGCCCACCGCGGCAAACAGGCCCAGGCCCAGCGCATCGGGCACCTGGATGGCGCGTTCGGTCGGCTCGAAATGGCGCTGGCGCATGAACAGCATGGCCGCCGTGCTCAGTGCCAGCACACCCCACAGGTATTCCACGTGGCGCACCCAGAAGAAGGGGCGCTGGTCCAGCAGCAGGTCGCGCAGCGTGCCGCCGCCGAAAGCCGCCAGAAAGGCCACGGCGTAGACGCCCACCGCGTCGAGCCGGCTGCGCGCGGCCACCATCACGCCCGACAGGGTGAAGGCCATGGTGGCGGCCACTTCGAGGGCGTGGCGTAGCCAGACGCCCCAGGTGCTGATGTTGTCCATGCCCGGATTGTGCCGTCCTGGTGCAGCAGTTCTGGGGCTTTTTTTCAGTCACCGGAAAACTGATTTCCCGTGGCTCGCTTGTACCGCCTGCCGCTTTGCCCAACACTGCGGAGCGCTTCAGAACAAGTTCACGACCGAGGAGACACACGCGATGAGCAAGAAGATAGGCTGGATCGGGCTGGGCCGCATGGGCGAAGCCATGGTGACCAAGCTGCTGAAAGCCGGCCACACCGTGCACGTGTGGAACCGCACCGCCGCCAAGGCCGTGCACCTGGCCGAGTACGGCGCCAAGATCGAGAAAAACAAGATTGACCTGGCCAGTTGCGAGGTGGTGTTCACCATGGTCTCCACCACCGACGACCTGAAGGAAGTGCTGTTCGGCCCCGGCGGCCTGACCACCGGCAGCCATCTGCCGCGCGTGGTGGTGGACAGCTCCTCCATCTCGCAGGAAGGCTCGGCCGAGATCCGCGAGCAGCTGGAAAGTCTGGGCGTGGCCTACCTGTGCTCGCCGGTCTCGGGCAACGCCAAGGTGGCCAAGGCCGGCAAGCTGCTGCAGGTGGCCTCCGGCCCCAAAGCGCTGTACGACATGGTCGAGCCCTATCTGCAGGCCATGGCGCGCAAGGTCATGTGGGTGGGCGAGGGCGAGCTGGCCCGCATCTGGAAGATCGCGCACAACACCATGTTCGGCGTCATCATCCAGAACCTGTGCGAGATCACCGTGCTGGCCGAGAAGGCCGGCATCCCGCGCCACATCTTCCTGGAAAGCATCAACGACTCGGTGCTGGGCTCCATGTACACCAAGTACAAGACGCCGATGCTGACCAACCTGACCTTCGATCAGGTCACCTTCACCCCGAAGCTGCTGCTCAAAGACATGGACCTCGGCATGAGCGCCGCCAAGGCGCACGGTGTGCCCATGCCGGCCGCCGCCGCCACGCGCGAGTCGATCGCCCGCATGGTCGGCCACGGCCTGGACCACATCGACTTCGCCGTGCTGTTGCTGGAAACCGCCAAGGACGCCGGCATCGAGCTCACGCCCGACAACGTGCCCATGAGCGATGGCCTGTCCTAAGGAGCCAGTCCATGCGCACCCTGATCCGTGGCGCCACCGTCATCACCATGGACGCGCAGGGCGACCTGCCGCGTGGTGACGTGCTGGTCACGGGCGAGCGCATCACCGAGATCGCGCCCGCCATCTCGGCCGATGATGCCAACGTGGTGGACGCCTCCGGCTGCATCGTCATCCCCGGCCTGGTCAACGCGCACATGCACACCTGGCAGACCGCGCTGCGCGGCCTGGCTGCCAACTGGACGCTGCTGGAGTACTTCCAGAAGATGCACGCCGGTCTGGCCACCGTGTTCGAGCCGGACGACCTCTACATCGCCACCCTGGTCGGCGCGATCAACCAGCTCAACTGCGGCAGCACCACGCTGGTGGACTGGTGCCACAACAACCGCACGCCGCAGCACAACGACGCCGCCATCAACGGCCTGCTCGAATCGGGCATCCGCGCCGCCTTCTTCCACGGCACGCCCAAGCCTGACCCCAAGCCCGGCGAGCGCCCGTTCTGGGAAGTGCCGCACCCGCGCGCCGAGGTCGAACGCCTGCTGAAAGCCCACCAAGGCAACCCGTTGCTGAGCGTGCACGCCGCCGTGCTCGGGCCGCACTATTCCACGCTCGACGTGGCGCTGCACGACTTCCGCATGGTCCAGGAGCTCGGCATCCTCGGCTCGCTGCACCAGGGCGGCGGCCCGGCGCGCACGCCCGACGGCTGGCAGCAGCTCGAAGCCGCCGGCCTGCTGGGGCCGCAGATCAACATCGTGCACGGCCACGCCTTGAGCGACGCGCAGTTGCAGCGCTTCTGCGAACTCGGCATGAGCTTTTCCGCCGCGGCGGAAAACGAGATGACACAGGGCCACGGCCACCCCATCACCGGCCGCCTGCGCGCTTTGGGCAAGGCGCCGTCGCTCGGTGTCGATCTGGAAAGCGTGCTCAGCGGCGACATGCTGACGCAGGCGCGCGTGGCCTTAGGGATGCAGCGCAGCCTGGACAACGCGGCCTACCGCGAAGCACACGGCAGCATTCCGCCCACCTCCACCATCCGCACGCGCGAAGCGCTCAGCTGGGTCACGGTGGAGGGCGCACGCATGCTGGGCCAGCTGGAGCGCATTGGCACCCTGGCACCGGGCAAGCAGGCCGACCTGGTGCTGATCCGCGCTGACGACCTGAACATGCAGCCGGTGCACGACCCGGTGAGCACGGTGGTGATGCAGACCACGCTGGCCAACATCGACAGCGTGATGGTGGCCGGGCGCTGGAAAAAGCGCCACGGCCGGCTGCTTGATGTCGCGCTGGCACCGAAACTGGCCGCCCTGCAGGCCTCGGGCCGCAAGATCACGACGGCGTTGGGACTATCAAAAGAATAGCGGCTCGCGCAATGGGCGTAAGGGCTGCACGGTGTTTTTATTCTCAAAATACGAGGAGACAAGCATGAAGCGTTTATCCATCGCAGCCGCCGCGCTGCTGCTGGCCGGCAGCGTGCTGGCCCAGGGCTACCCGGCCAAGCCCATCAAGTTCGTCGTGCCCTTCAGTGCCGGCAGCGCCACCGACATCGTGGCGCGCACCGTGGGCGAGGCCATGGGCAAGAGCCTGGGCCAGACCATCCTGGTTGACAACAAGCTCGGCGCCGGCGGCACCATTGCCACCGCGCAGGTGGCCAAGAGCGAGCCCGACGGCTACACCGTGCTCATCCACTCCTCCGGCCATGCGCTCAACCCCTCGCTCTACCCCAACCTGGGTTACGACACGCTGAAAGACCTCACCGGTGTCACCACGCTGGCGGCCATTCCCAACGTGCTGGTGGTCAACCCCAGCAAGGGCTGGAAGACGCAGGCCGATCTGATTGCCGCCGTCAAGGCGCAGCCCGGCAAATACAACTACGCCTCGGCCGGCATCGGCAGCGGCACCCACCTCAACGCCGAGATCTTCCGCCTGCAGTCCGACATCGACGCGCTGCACGTGCCGTACAAGGGCACGCCCGACGCCATGACCAACGTCATCGGCGGCGCCAACGACTGGTTCTTCGCGCCGCTGGCCTCGGCCCTGCCGCTCATCCGCGACGGCCGCTTGCAGGCGCTGTCGGTCAGCACCAAGACCCGCGCCTCCAACCTGCCGCAGGTGCCCACCAGCATCGAGGCCGGCCTGCCCGATTCCGACTACACGCTGTGGGTTGGCATGATCGTGCCCAGCGCCACGCCGGCCGCGGTGGTGAAGAAGCTGCACGACGAAGCGCTCAAGGCGCTGGCCACGCCCGAACTCAAGGAGCGCATGGCCAAGCTCGGTGCCGACCCCTTCACCATGAGCCCGGACGCCTTCAACGCCTACATCAAGAGCGAGATGGACGTGGCCGCCCGCATCGTCAAGGCCGCCAACCTGAAAGCGCAATGAGGATGAAAGTCCATGTCATCGGCGTCGGCAAGATGGGCTTGCCCATGGCGCGCCATCTGGCCGCAGCCGGCCACAGCGTGACGGTCAGCGACCCCAGCATGGAGCGCTGCCAGCTGGCGCGCGCCCAGGGGCTGGAGGTGAGCACCAGCCCGGCCGCCGCTATGGCCGCGGCCGAGGTGGTGTTGTCTTCCTTGCCCAACGACGCTGCCTTGCTGGCCGTGTCGGCGCAGGTGGCGGCTCATGCCCACGTCGGCGCCATCTATGTGGACACCAGCACTGTCTCGCTGCAGGCCTCGGCCGAGGCGGCGCAGGCCCTGGCGGCCAAGGGTGTGCTCTACCTGCGTTGCACCGTCTCCGGCAACAACAAGATGGCCGAGGCCGCGCAGCTCACCGTCATGGTCTCCGGCCCGCGTGCCGCCTACACCACCGTGCTGCCCTTGCTGCGCACCCTGGGCCCCAACCAGTTCTACCTGGGCGAGGCCGAGCAGGCGCGCCTGATGAAGCTGGTGGTCAACCTCATGATCGCGCAGACCAGCGCCATGCTGGCCGAGGCGCTGACGCTCGGGCGCAAGGGCGGCCTGGCCTGGCGCGACATGTGGCAGGTGCTCACCGCCAGCGCGGTGGCCTCACCCATCGTCAAGGCCAAGGCGGTGCAGCTGAGCGAGCGCGACTTCACGCCCACCTTCACCGTGGAGCAGATGATCAAGGACCTGGACCTCATCCTCAACGCCGGCGAAGCCTGCGACGTGCCGCTGATGCAGACCGCCATGACGCACCAGCTCATGTGTGCCGCCGTGGTGCAGGGTGATGCTGCTGATGACTATGCCGCCATCATTAAAGTTTTAGAACGCGGTGCCGGCATCCCAGACAGGTTGTAATCTGCTGCGCTGATTGCCCCCGGAGCGTTTCGTGAAAAATTTCGTTTACACCGCCCAGCCCGCCCGCGTCGTCTTTGGCGCCGGATCGCTCTCGCAACTGGCAAAGGAAATCGATGCGCTGGGGGCGAAAAAAGCGCTGGTGCTCTCCACCCCCGAGCAGCGCGCCTCGGCCGAGATGGTGGCCGAGCTGCTGGGCTCGCGTGCAGCCGGCGTGTTCGACCGCGCCGTCATGCACGTGCCGATCGAGACCGCCCGCGAAGCGCGTGAACTGGCCCGTAAGCTGGGCGCCGACTGTGCCGTGGCCATCGGCGGCGGCTCCACCACTGGCCTGGGCAAGGCCATTGCGCTCGACTCCGGCCTGCCCATCCTCGCCATCCCCACCACCTACGCCGGCTCGGAGATGACGCCGATCTACGGCATCACCGAAGCCGGGCTGAAGAAAACCGGGCGCGACCTGCGCGTGCTGCCGCGCACCGTGATCTACGACCCCGAGCTCACCTTGAGTTTGCCGGTGGCCTTGAGCGTCACCAGCGGCATCAACGCCATCGCCCATGCCGCCGAAGGCCTGTACGCGGTGGACAGCAACCCCATCATGGACTTGATGGCCGAAGAGGGTATAGCCGCCATCGGCCGTGCGCTGCCTGCTATCAAAAAAGAAGCAAACAACATGGCGGCCAGGTCAGACGCGCTCTACGGCGCCTGGCTCTGCGGCACCGTGCTCGGCCACGTCGGCATGGCGCTACACCACAAGCTGTGCCACACCCTGGGCGGCAGCTTCAACCTGCCCCATGCCGAAACCCACACCATCGTGCTGCCGCACGCGCTGGCCTACAACGCCAAAGAAGCGCCGCAGGCCATGCAGCGCATCGCGCGCGCGCTCGGCGGTGCCAGTGCGGCGCAAGCGGTGTACGACCTGGCGAAAAACAACGGTGCGCCGGTAGCGCTGAAAGACATCAGCATGAAAGAGGCCGACCTCGACAAGGCCTGCGACATTGCCATGCAGAACCAGTACCCCAACCCCCGGCCGCTGGAGCGGGTGGCGATCCGGCAGCTGTTTCAGGATGCGTTTGAGGGGGAGAGACCGCGGGGGTGAGGAAGAAAGGAACTGGTTGCTCTCGACCCAAAGCGGCTATCGGTCTAAATCAGAAGCGGAAGTTCAACACTTGGCACGAGTCGCAAACGTCGGCAGGACTCCGTTAGCTGTTGGTACGATGAAGTTTTATGCCTGTTTCCGAATGCTCAATTTATTGGCCTTGTTCATCGAAGAGCAGTTTTATTGTCTGCGAAGGCAACGCGTGAATAGCTGCACGAATGTTCGTTTCTAGCGTTTTCGAAAGTAATGCGACTACCATGCTATGCGTCTTCTCGGATGGGCCATTGGCCATGTCCTGTTTCCAGCTTGAGTAGATCGCAGGTATGTCTTTTCGCGTACTCACCATTCCCACAGCTTGAGGCTCACTCATTTTTCTAGACGCTACGGATATCTCAAAACTGCAAAAGGCAAAACTCTTGTTGGTGATTCCAAGCAGCCCGATCTTTGTAAGCATGGCGAGTCCATCGAATCGTTCGCCAGACACCGGCATAGGCGTGAAGACAAGCCTTGCAGCCTCTCGGTCCGAAGAGGTTACGACATCAATGTTATAGCCGCGGGCAAGAAGAGCAGACTTCACTGCGCGGTCAATGACCATAGCGAACGCACCAGAGTTCAGTGGGACATCAAGCTTTTCTCGAATGGATGCCCCGAATCCTTGGTCAATATAGGGAACTGATTCATTGAGTCTGCTTTCAACGACAAGACGTGCAGGCGGCGGCAATGTCCCGGTGGCAGTTACGGCACGCTGAGGCGTAGCGCACACAATCTGGCCAAATATTGAAGGCGCCATGCGAACTGTGTTGTTCTCCGTCCAAGGTATGAAGACTCCTTGACTAACGGGCATGAGGTACTGGCCTCCACCTTCGAGATATTCGTACTCGCCGTGCTTCAGCCCTTCGACAACTTTTGCGTCAGCGCAAAGCTCCTTCATGGCTTCCTCAAACGAGGTTTGAACGCGCTCATACGACTGCGCTGGACGCCCTCTTGCAACAAGCGTGTACCCGTAAGGAGTGATCTGCGCGTCAAAGCGGACGCCGTCCCGAGGCGTCAAGGTTGACTCAGGTGTCGCAAGTGCGTGGACACTGACCACCGAAAGCACGAACCATGCAAGCAAGTAGCGCTTCAATTGAATCCCCCCCTTTTTTGAAGAATTCTAAGGCGACAACTTCCCTCTGAATACCCCAAAAAAACAAGGGGTCGAGTGACCGCTCTCGAAAAAATCGTGGATTACTGCTTCTGGCCGACTTCAGCCCCTCGATCAATCCACCCCAAACCTCCCCGTCCACTTCTGCTCGTAGTTCATCTTCGCAAAGTGCTCAGCCATGAAGTCGATGAAGGTGCGCACCTTGGCTGACAGGTGCTTGCGGCTGGGGTAGGCCAGGTTGACGGTCAGGCGCGGCAGGTCCCAGTCGTCCAGCACCGGCACCAGGCGGCCGGCTACCATGTCGTCGTACAGGATGTAGGTGGGCTGCACCAGAATGCCCATGCCGTCCAGCGCGGCGGCGCGCAGGATCTGCCCGTCGTTCGATTCCAGCAACCCCTTCACCGACAGCGTGGTGGTCTGGCCGTCGCGCGTGAAGCGCAGCTCGTTGGGGTTGTTGGCGTGGGTGTAGATCAGCAGCTTGTGCTGCGCCAGGTCTTCCAGCGTCTTGGGCCGGCCGTGTTTGGCCAGGTAGCGCGGCGCGGCGGCCAGAATGCGGCGCGTCTGCCCCAGGCGGCGGATGGTGATGTTCGAGTCCGGCTCGAACTCGCGCGTGCGGATGGCCACGTCGATGTTGTTGTCGATGATGTCCAGGTAGCGGTTGGCGGCTTCCACGTGCACGCTCACATTCGGGTAGCGCTGGGTGTACTCGCGCAGCAGCGGCGCCACGTGATGCATGGAAAACGACAGCGAGGCGGTGATGCGCAGCGTGCCGGTGGGGTTGAGGGTGCTGGCGTTCACCGCGTCCTCGGCGTCTTTCAGGTCGGCCAGCACGGTCTTGGCGCGGCTGAAGAACTCCTTGCCGGGGTCGGTCAGGTACAGGCGGCGCGTGTTGCGCTCCACCAGGCGGGCGCCCAGCCGGTCTTCCAGCGCCGACAGGTGCCGGCTGGCCGCCGCGTTCGACAGGTCCAGCGCCTCGGCGGCGCGGCTCAGGCTGCCGGTTTCAGCCACCTGCACAAACAATTCCAGTTCCGTCCAGCGGTCCACCGCAGTCTCCTGTTTTTTCGCTGCGCGGAAAAGTCATTTACGGCAGCGGTCTTTCGCAAATTGTGGCGGACTTTTAGAGTTGCGCCAGATAGAGAGAACCCGCAGAGGAGACACACAAGATGCGCAACCTGAACCAGGACACCATCACCCAGGCCGTGATCGAGCGCTTTTCCCACACGCCCGACCCGCGCCTGAAGGAAATCATGACCAGCCTGGTGCAGCACCTGCACGCCTTCGCGCGCGAGGTGCGGCTGACGGAAGAAGAGTGGTTCCAGGGCATCCAGTTCCTCACCGACACCGGCCACATCACCGACGACAAGCGGCAGGAGTTCATTTTGCTGAGCGACACGCTGGGCCTGTCCATGCTCACCGTGGCCATGAACAACGACAAGCCGGCCGGCTGCACCGAGTCCACCGTGTTCGGCCCCTTCTTCGTGGAGGGCGCGCCTGAATACCAGAACGGCGACGACGTGGCCAACGGCGCTGCCGGCCTGCCGTGCCAGGTGCGCGGCACCGTCAAGGGGCTGGACGGCAAGCCGGTGCCCAACGCCCGCATGAACGTCTGGCAAGCCGATGCCGAAGGCAACTACGACGTGCAGTACGCCGACCTGGCCCATGCCCAGGCGCGCGGCGTGCTGCATGCCGACGAGCAGGGGCGCTTTCACTTCAAGACCATCCTGGCCGAGGCCTACCCCATTCCCAGCGACGGCCCGGTGGGCCGCATGCTCAAGGCCACCGCCAACCACCCGTGGCGGCCGGCGCACCTGCATTTCATGATCGAGGCACCGGGCTACCAGCGGCTCATCACCCACGTGTTCCGCAACCACGACCAGTACCTCGACTCCGACGTGGTGTTCGGTGTGCGCCAGTCGCTGGTGGCCGACTGGGAGCAGCAGCCCGACGGCAGCTACCTGCTGGAGTACGACTTCGTGCTCAACCCCGAGAAGTAAAGCGTTTTTGTGCCAGTAATACCTATTCCAAGGAGACAAGCATGAGCAAGCGACTGATGATGAAAACCGCCCTGGCCACTGCGCTGGGCGTAGCGCTGTCAACGGCGGCGGTGCTGCCGGCGCAGGCGCAGCAGACCTTCAAGCTGACCATCGCCTCCAGCCACCCGGTGGTGCTGCCCTGGGTGGGGCTGATGAGCACGCTGTTCGTGCCCGAGGTCAACAAGCGGGTGGCGGCGCTGAACAAGGGCTACAAGATCGAATGGCGCGAGGCCTACGGCGGCCAGCTCTACAAGATGAACGCCACCCTCACCAGCGTGGAGCAGGGCGTGACCGACATCGGCTGGGTGTTCCACAACCTGGAGGCGGCCAAGATGCCGCTGTCGCAGTTCGGCACCGTGACGCCGTTCACCACCGACGACGTGCGCATCATCCTCGACGTGGCCAACGAGATGAACGAGAAGATCCCGGCGCTGCAGAAGGAATGGGACAAGAACAACATGGTGTTCCTCGGTGCCACCGGCGTGGACACCTACCACCTGTTCACCAAGAACCCGATCGCCACCTACGCCGACCTGAAAGGTCGCAAGATCTCGGCGCCGGGTTCCATCGGCCTGTGGCTCAAGGGCTCGGGCGCGGTGCCGGTGGACGGCTCGCTCACCAGCTACTACACCGACATCCAGAGCGGCGTGAGCGAAGGCACCATCTCCATTGCCACCGGCATCCTGCCCAACAAGATCTACGAGGTGGCGCCCTACATCACCACGGTGAACATCGGCGCGCTCTACATCGGCGGCATGGCGATGAATAAGGACAGCTACGGCAAGCTGCCGCCCGAGGTGCAGAAGATCGTGAAGGACGTCGGCAAGGAATATTCCAAGGCGCTGGGCGAAACGCTGATGCAGCGCTACGAGGGCGCGCTCAAGACCATGGTGGAGCGCGGCGCCAACCAGACGCCGGCGGTGCGCCTGACCAACCTGAGCGGCGGCGAGCGCGACAAGTGGGTGCAGACCATGCCCAACCTGGCGGCCGACTGGGCCAAGGCCAATGCGAGCAAGGGCCCGGCCAAGGAGATCGTCAAGACCTACATGGATGCGCTGCGCAAGCGCGGCGTCAAACCCGCCAGAGATTGGGATCGGGAATTGAAGTAATTCATGTCGTACGAAGCGAATACCGATCTTGAAGCTGCGCCGGCACCGGCGGCGGCCAACAGCCTGTTCGGCCGGCTGGTGGACGGGCTCAATGCCGCTGGCTCGGTGGTGATTGCCATCGTCATGCTGCTGATGTGCGCCGACGTGCTGCTGCGCAACCTGCTCAACCACCCGCTGGACGGCGTGGCCGAGCTGGTGGCCACCAGCATCATCGTCATCGTGTTCCTGCAGCTGCCGGCCACGCTGCGCCACGGCCGCATGTCGCGCGCCGACCTGTTCATCGACCCCTTCATCCAGGCGCGGCCGGTGGCGGGCAAGCGGCTGCGCGCGCTGTTCTCGCTGGCCGGTGTATTTGCCTGCGGGGTGATCGCCTACGCCACCTGGCCGCTGCTGGCGCGGGCCTGGAACGACAGCGAGTTCTTCGGTATCGAGGGCGTGTTCACCTTCCCCACCTGGCCGATGCGCGCGGTGGTGCTGCTGGGTGCGGTGCTGGCGGCGCTGCAGTACGTCTTGCTGATGAAGCAGGACTGGCAGGAGTCGCTGCATGACTGACCTGCAGATCGGTGCGCTGGCCATTGTGCTGATGCTGGCCGGCATCTACTTCGGCATGCACATCGGCGTGGCGCTGATCGTCACGTCCTTCCTGAGCGTCTGGCTGGTCAAGAGCCCGGAGGTGGCAGCGCGTTTCGTGGCCGCCTCGGCCAACGACGCCATCCGCGACTACCTGTTCGGCGTCATTCCGCTCTTTGTGCTGATGGGCATGCTGGTCAGCGTGTCGGGGGTGGGGCGCGACACCTTTGATGTATTCCAGTGGCTGATGCGGCGCATCCGTGGCGGCCTGGGGCTGGCCACGGTGGCGGCCAACGCGGTGTTTGCTGCCATCACCGGCATCTCCATCGCCTCGGCCTCCGTCTTCACCAAGGTGGCGGTGCCCGAGATGATGCGCCACGGCTACACGGCGCGTTTTGCGGTGGGCGTGGTGGCCGGCTCCTCGGTGCTGGGCATGCTGATCCCGCCCTCGCTGCTGATGATCATCTACGGCGTGCTGGCCGAGGAGTCGATCGGGCGCATGTTCATGGCCGGTGTCATTCCCGGCATCATCCTGGCGCTCGGCTTCGGCATCCTGATCGTCGGCATGGCCTGCCTGCGCCCGGCCATGATCATGGTCCAGGGCGCGGCGGCCGACCGCATCGAGCTGCCGCAGGAGACCTGGGGCAGTGCCGCCCTCAAGTTCGTTCCCATCCTCATCCTCATCACGCTGGTGCTGGGCGGTCTGTATGGCGGTTTCTTCACGCCGACCGAGGCCGGTGCCGTGGGGGCGGCCGGCGCGCTGGTGATCGCGTTGCTGCGCCGCCGCCTGAATTGGCAGAAGCTGTGGAACGTGCTGGTGGAGACCGGTTATGTCTCGGTGTCGGTGCTGTTCCTCATCATCTCGGCCATGCTCTACAGCCGCATGCTGGCGCTGACCGGCATGCCGGCGGCGGTGACCGAGGGCATCACCCATCTGGGGCTGGGGTCCTGGGGTTTTATTGCTGCCTACGTGGCGATCGTGGTGGCACTGGGCTGCATCATCGACTCGGTGTCCATCATGCTGATCATGCTGCCCATCGTGCTGCCCATCGCGCGCAGCTTCGGCATGGACGTGGTGTGGTTCGGCGTGGTGACGGTGGTGGCGGTGGAGATCGGCCTGCTGACGCCGCCTTTCGGCGTCTCGGTCTACACCGTGAAGTCGGCCCTGAACGATTCGCGCATCACCATCCGCGACATCTTTGCCGGCTCCTTTCCCTTCGTGCTGATGATGGCCGCCGTGCTGCTGCTGCTCATCGCCTTTCCGTCCCTCTCCACCTGGCTGGCCTACCTGTAAGAGACGACCATGATCTTCACCTTCATCCTCATTGACAAGCCCGACAGCAGCGAGCTGCGCCAGCGCGTGCGGCCCGAGCACAAGGCCTACCTGGCCCAGGTGGCCGACCGCATGGCTTTTGCCGGCCCCCTCACGCATGACGACGGCACGACCATGCTCGGCAGCCTGTTGGCGATCGACTTCCCCTCCCGCGACGCGGCGCACGCCTGGCTGGCCAACGAGCCCTTCACCCAGGCCGGCCTGTACGCCAGCATCACGGTGCACGCCTTCGTGAACCTGTGGCCGCAAAAGGCCGGCTTCCCGCCGGCGGCGTAGAGCGGGACTGCGAATGATCCGACACATCGTGATGTGGAACGTGCGCGGCGACACGCCGGCCGAGAAGGCGCGCGGCATCGCGCAGCTGCGGCGCAGCTTCGAAGGGCTGCGCGGCCGCATCCCGGGCCTGCTGCACCTGGAGATCGGCGTCGATGTCAGTCGCGTCGACTACGCCTGTGACGTGGTGCTGTATTCCGAATTCGAGAGCCAGGCCGCGCTCGACGCCTACGGCACGCACCCCGAGCACCTGCGCGTGAAGGACGAGGTGGCCGAGCTGCGCATCGCCCGCCACCAGGTGGACTACGTGGTGCCGTGAGCCGCCGCGGTTTTTTTGATGGAACCTTGAGGAGACAAGAATGAACGACAAGCTGATGGACGAACTGCTGATCCGCCAGATGGTGGAGCGCTGGGCGGTGTGGCGCGACGCTGGCGACTGGGAACGCTTTGCCACCGTGTGGCACCCGGAGGGCGTGATGATGGCGACCTGGTTCCAGGGACCGTTTGCCGAGTTCATCCGCGTCACGAAAGAGGGTTGGGCCAAGGGCGTCAGCATCCTGCACTTCCTCGGCGGCTCGGCCATCGAGGTGGCGGGTGATCGGGCGATTGCGCAGACCAAGATGACGATCTCGCAGCGCGGCATGGTGGAGGGCGAAAACGGCCCGGTGCTGTGCGACGTGGTCTGCACCGGCCGCTTCCATGACTTCGTCGTCAGGCACAACGGTGAGTGGAAGCTGCTGCACCGCCAGCCGATCTACGAGAAGGACCGCATCGACCCGGTGGACTCCACGGCGGTACTCAAGCTCGACCAGCAGGCGCTGGCCACCTTCCCCGAGGGCTACCGCCACCTGGCCTACATCCAGACGCGCATCGGCTACACGGTCAAGATGGACATGCCCATGCTCAAGGGCCCGGTGGTGGACGAACTTTACAAGCGCGGCGCGCGCTGGCTGGCCGGTAGTGCGCTGGAGCGCTGAACCCAACAATACGAGGAGACCCGCATGAAAAAGATCGACGCGCCACCGCAGCGCCTGCTTTCGCGCCGTGCCATCGTGCAGACGCTGCCGTCCCTGGGCCTGCTCGGCCTGGCGCCCGGCGCCTGGGCGCAAGGCGCCTACCCGAACCGGCCCTTGCGCGTGATCGTGCCGCAGCCGCCGGGCGGCGGTTTCGACTTCGTGGCGCGTGCCCTGGCCGACCGGCTGGGCAAACAGATCGGCCAGAGCGTGGTGGTGGAGAACAAACCCGGCTCCGGCACGCTGGTGGGAACCGACGCCGCGGCCAAGGCCGCACCCGACGGCTACACCCTGCTGATGGGCTCGGTCTCCAACATCGCGCTCAACATGGGGCTGTACTGCAACCTGTCCTACGACAGCCTGCGCGACTTCGAGCCGGTGGGGCTGGCGGTGAGCTACAGCTACACGCTGATGGCACGCAAGGACCTGCCGTTCAATTCGCTCAAGGAGGTGGTGGCTTATGCCCGCGCCAACCCGGGCAAGCTGACCTATGCCTCGGCCGGCAACGGCTCGGGCCAGCACGTGCTGGCCGCAGCACTCTGGCACCTGGCCGGCGTGAACGTGGTGCACGTGCCTTACCGCGGCGCGCAGGCGGCCTACCAGGACCTGCTGGGCGGGCGGGTCGACCTGTTCTTCGACCTCTCGTCCACGGCGCGCGCGCAGGTGGAGGGCGGTACCGTCAAGGCGCTGGCCGTCTCGGGCGCCGAGCGTAACGCCATGCACCCGACGGTGCCGACCATCAACGAGAGTGGTGTCGCCCAGCTCGATCTGGAGTCCTGGTTCGGCTACTTCGTGCCGAGCAAGACGCCGGCCGAGGTGCAGGAGCGCCTGCGCAGCGAGCTGGCGCGCGTGATCGCCCAGCCCGAGCTGCAGGAGACCTTCCGCAAGGCCGGCGGCAAGCCCCTGAACCTGAGTGCGGCCGAGACCAAGGCCCTGGTCAAGCGCGATGTCGAGCGTTGGACTAAGCTGGTGCGCGACATCGGCATCAAGGCCGATTGATCTGGTCACCGTATTTTTTGGAAGAGGTAAGTCATGAAAGTTCTCGGCATTTCCGGCAGCCTGCGCAAGGGCTCCTACAACAGCATGGCGCTGCGCGCGGCGCAAAAGCTGGCACCGGCCGGCATGGAGATTTCCATGGCCGACATTTCGCAGATCCCGATGTACAACGACGACGTGCGCGCGGCCGGCGAGCCGGCGGCCGTGACGGCGCTCAAGGCGCAGGTGCGCGCGGCCGACGCGGTGCTCATCGTCACCCCCGAGTACAACTTCTCCATTCCCGGTGTGCTGAAGAACACGCTGGACTGGCTGTCGCGCCCGCCCGAGCCGCCGTTCGACGGCAAGACGGTGGCCATCATGGGCGCCAGCCCGGGCCCGGTGGGCACGGCGCGCGTGCAGTACCACATGCGTCAGGTGATGGTGTTCATGAACGCCTTCGTGGTGAACAAACCCGAGGTCTTCATCAGCAACTGCGCCAGCAAATTCAACGAGCAGGGCGAACTGACCGACGAGACCACGGCCAAGTTCATCGGCGAGTTGCTGGTGTCTTTGCAAAAGCTCAAGACCCGGGTGGGGTGAGACCGGTGATGCGGGCGGCGACAATCGACGGATGAACTTTCCGCTGATCACCGACTGGTATTTCTACGCCGTAGCCGTTCCCGCCGTGCTGTTGCTGGGCATCAGCAAGAGTGGTTTCGGCGCGGGCTTCGGTTCGCTCGCCGTGCCGCTGATGGCCATGGCGGTGACGGTGCCGCAGGCCGCCGCCATCCTGATGCCGGTACTGCTGGTGATGGACCTGCTGGGCATCGCGGCGCTGCGCAAGGAATTCGACAAGCGCCTGCTCAAGTTCCTGCTGCCCTTTGGCCTGCTGGGCACGGTCATCGGCGCGCTGCTGTTCAAGGTGCTGGCGGCCAACATCGTGGCCGGTATCGTGGGCGGCTTCACGCTGCTGTTCCTGGCGCAGCGCCTGCTGTTCCCGCCGCGGGCCGACAGCGCACCGCCGCCGCGCTGGCTCGGCGCCATCCTCACCGCCACCTCGGGTTTCACCAGCTTCGTGGCGCATGCCGGCGGGCCGCCGATCAGCGCCTACGTGATTCCGCTCAAGCTGCCGCCGGTGGTGTTCGCGGCCACGCTGTCCTACTTTTTCTTCTTCATCAACCTGTCGAAGTGGATTCCCTACGCCTGGCTGGGCCTGCTGGACATGCGCAACCTGGCCACCTCGCTGGTGCTGCTGCCGCTGGCGCCCGTCGGTGTGTGGAGCGGCATCTGGCTGGCGCGGCGTATCAAGCAGCAGCTGTTCTACCGCCTGATCTACCTCGGCCTGTTCCTCACCGGCGCCAAGCTGGTGTGGGATGCGTTCCGCTGAATGCTATCAATACAGGAGCATTCGGCGCCTATTTGACGGCCTGAACGGCCAGTTTTCTCAGGATTCATCCGGGGGCCGGTGGCTGGCCTGCTGCAGTTCCCGCTCGCGCGCCATCTGTTCCTCCAGTTGCTGCCGGCCCTGCTTGGCCACGGCGATCAGCTTGGCGCGGTCCTTGTGGTGCGGGTACATCTGTTCCAGCAGATCGAGGTTGTGCCGCCGGAAGCGTGTGGCCGCCTGGCGTGCCGCCTCCGGTGTGTGGCCCAGCAGTTCGAGCACCGTGCGGCCGCTGCGCAGGCTGGACTCGAAGACCTCGCGTTCCAGCCGCGTGACGCCGCGGTCGCGCAGCTGGTACCAGTGCGTCACGTCGCGGACACGGGCCACGATCTGCAACTGGGGGAAATGTTCGCGCACGAGGTCGACGATCTTGAGCGACTGTTCGGGCTCATCCACCGCCACCACCAGCACCCGTGCGGTGGCCGCACCCGAGAGGCGCAGCAGGTCCAGCCGGGTGGCGTCGCCATAGAACACCGGATAACCGAAGGCACGGGCGGCCTCGATCATTTCGGCGTCATGGTCCAGCAGGGTGCAGCGCACGCCGTGGGCGAACATCAGGCGCGCCACCATCTGGCCGTAACGGCCGAAGCCGGCGATCAGCACTGGTGCATCCTGCTGCTCGGAGATCTCTTCCAGCTGCGGACCGTTGCGTTCGGCCCAGCGCGGCAGCAGCCACTTGTCGATCAGCACCAGCAGCAGCGGGCTGAGCAGCATCGACAGGGCGACCGCGCCGGTCAGCAGCGAGGCCGTGTCCGGCGGCAGCACGCGGGCGCCGGCAGCGGCCTGGAACACGACGAAGGCGAACTCGCCGCCCTGGGCCAGCAACACGGTGAAGACCGGGCGCTCCTGCAGCGGCAGGCGCATGAGGTGGGCCAGCACGTAGATCACCAGCAGCTTGAGCAGCAGAAAACCGCCCAGGATGGCCGCCATCAACCAAGGCGACTGCCGCAGCACGCCGAAGTCGATGCCCATGCCGACGGCGACGAAGAACAGGCCGAGCAGCAGGCCCTTGAACGGCTCCAGGTCGGTCTCCAGCTCGCGCCGGTACTCGCTTTCGGCCAGCAGCACGCCGGCCAGGAAGGCGCCCAGCGCCATGCTCATGCCGGTGGCCTGCATCAGGGTGGCGATGCCCACCACCAGCAGCAGGGCGGCGGCGGTGAAGATTTCCGGCGTCTTGCTGCGCGCGATCCAGCGCAGCAGCGGGCGCACCAGCAGCCGGCCGCCAAGGATGATGGTGCCGATGATTGCTATGATTTTGATAGCTTTCAGCGCAGGGTGCATGGGCGCCAGTGCCGCATCGGACGCTGAAGCGTCGCCCAGCAGCGGCAGCAGGGCGAGGATCGGGATGGCTGCCATGTCCTGGAACAGCAGGATGGACAGGCCGGCCTGGCCGCTGCCGGTGCGCAGCAGGTTGCGTTCCTGCAGGGCCTGCAGGGCAATGGCGGTGGACGACAGGGCCAGGCCGAGGGCGGCGACCAGGGCGATTTGCCAGCGCACGTCGAAGGCCAGTGCCACGCCACCGATGGCCAGGGCGCAGCCCAGCAACTGCGCACCGCCGCCGCCGAAGATGGGCCGGCGCAAGCTCCACAGGCGGCGCGGTTCCAGTTCCAGCCCGACCAGGAACAGCATCAGCACGACGCCGAACTCGGCGAAGTGCAGGATGTTCTCCACATTCGTGACCAGGCCCAGGCCCCACGGGCCGATGGCGATGCCGGCACCGAGGTAGCCGATGATGGCGCCCAGGCCGAGGTACTTGCTCAGGGGCACCGCAATGACCGCGGCGCCGAGGTAGATGAAGGCACTGCTGAGCCAGCTGGGGATGTGTTCCATGGCCCTAAGCTAACATAGGGCCTGGTCAGACTTCAAGGAGCACGAGATGCCGGTTGTCGTGGTTGCCAATCCCAAGGGGGGAGTGGGAAAGTCCACCCTGTCCACCAATGTGGCGGGCTACTTTGCCAGCAAGGGGTACAGCGTGATGCTGGGCGATGCCGATCGCCAGCAGTCTTCGCGCTTGTGGCTGGGCCTGCGCCCGCCGACGGCGCGGCCGATTGTGGGCTGGGAGGTCGGTGAGGACCGGCTGGCCAAGTTGCCCAAGGGCACGACCCATGTGGTGCTCGATACGCCGGCCGGGCTGAAAGGCTCGCGCATGAAGGATGTGCTGCGCCACGCCGACAAGGTGATCGTGCCGCTGCAGCCCAGCATCTTCGACATCTTTGCCACCCGTGCCTTTCTGGACGAGATCAAGGCCCATGGCCATCCGGGCATGCAGGTCGGCATCGTCGGCATGCGTGTCGACGGCCGTACCCTGGCGGCCGACAAGCTGCGCGGTTTTGTCGACAGCCTGGGCCTGCCGGTGCTGGGCTACCTGCGTGACACGCAGAACTACATCCACCTGGCAGCGCACGGCCTGACCCTGTTCGACGTGGCGCCCAGCCGCGTCGAGAAGGACCTGGCGCAGTGGCAGGGCATCTGCCGCTGGCTCGACGCCTGAGAACCTGCGAATAAATCTGCTGCGCGACCCGATCGCTGCGTCGCACGCATGACAGCCAGTGCGCGGGTCTCGCCGCTACAGTAGTCGGCATGAAAACATTCCAGTCCCTCAAGGAGTTTCCGGCGCTGGTGGGCCAGGAGGTCGCGGTCAGCGACTGGCTGACCATCACGCAGGAGCAGGTCAACCAGTTTGCCCAGGCCACCGGCGACCACCAGTGGATCCACGTCGATGTGGAGAAGGCGAAGGCCGGCCCTTTCGGCGGACCGATTGCGCACGGCTTCCTCACGCTGTCGCTGCTGCCCAGGTTCTTCGAAACCACCATGGAGATCGTCGAGTCGCGCATGGGCGTGAACTACGGTCTGAACCGCGTGCGCTTCATGGCGCCGGTGCCGGTGGGCAGCCGCTTGCGCGCGCGCATGAAGCTGCTGGCGTGCGAGCCGATCGACAACCAGGGCATGCAGATGACCTGGGAAGTCACCATCGAACGCGAAGGCGCACCGAAGCCGGTGTGCGTCGCCGAGTCGATCGCCCGGCGTTATCCCTGAGCGGACTTAATCTGTCCTGAAGCCGTTCTGGCGCCAGGCTTCGAACACCGTCACCGCCACGGCGTTCGACAGGTTGAGGCTGCGCTGGCCGGCGCGCATCGGCAGCTTCAGCAGCTGAGCGGGGGCGAACGCGGCGCGCACGGCGTCTGACAGGCCGCGTGTCTCGGCACCGAACACCAGCCAGTCGCCCGGCTCGAAGTGCACCTCGTGCACCAGCCGCGTGCCGCGCGTGGTGAGGGCGAACATGCGCTCGGGCTGCGGCTGCTCGCTGGCGAGAAAAGCGTCCCAGCTGGCGTGGCGCTTGGTGGTGGCGTACTCGTGGTAGTCCAGCCCGGCACGGCGCATGTGCTTGTCGTCCATCGAAAACCCCAGCGGCTCGATCAGGTGCAAGGTGCAGCCGGTGTTGGCGGCCAGGCGGATGACGTTGCCCGTGTTGGGCGGAATCTCGGGTTCGACCAGGACGATATGGAACATGCGTCTATTGTCGCTGGCGAGCGTGGAGGCTCTGCTCTGTTTTATTCCGTGCGCGCCAGCACCAGCCCGGTGATGTGGGCGGCACCGGCATCGCGCAGGGCCTGTGCGGCGGCAAACAGCGAGGCGCCGCTGGTCATGACGTCGTCGATCAGCACCACACGCTTGCCGCGCACCTCGGTCTGGCGCAGCGGCTCGACCGCGAAGGCGCCCTGGACGTTGCGCAGGCGCTCGGCGCGCTGCAGCGAACTTTGCGGTGGTGTGTCGCGGATGCGCAGCAGCAGGCCGGGCGCGGTCTTGGCCGGTGCCAGCTGGCGTGCCAGTTCCAAGGCCTGGTTGTAGCCGCGCTGCTGCAGGCGCTGGCGCGACAGCGGCACGGGCAGCAGCAGGTCGGCCGCCTCGAGTGCCGGCTCGACCCAGGGCATGCTGCGCAGCAGGCCGGCCAGGGTGGCGGACCAGCCCGGCATGTCGCCGAACTTGTAGCGTGCGATCAGTTCACTCCAGGGGTAGGTGTAGCCGACCGCGGCCAGGCAGGCATCAAGCGGTGGCGGTGATTTGAGGCAGGCACCGCAGCGGCTGATGCCGGCCGGCACGGGCAGGGCGCAGGTCTGGCAGCGCGGCTGCGGCTGGGCGAAGCGGGTCACGCAGCTGCTGCACACCGGCTGGGCCGGCCAGGCATGGCAGACCGCACACTGGCCGGGCAGCGCACTGGACAGGCTGTCGAACAGGCGGCGGAACATGGAGTCAATATACTCGTGACGCGATTGACCCGACCATGACCACCGAACGTCCCCCCACCATCGATCCCCAGGCTGCCGCACGCTGGCAGCGGCTGCCGTTGTCCGACTCGCCCTGGCTGCACGAGGAGGTGGCGCGGCGCATGGAAGAGCGGCTGGCCTGGATCATGCGCCAGCCGCAGACCTGGGTGCACTGGGAGCCGCTGCGCGGCGGCCTGCAGGCGCAAGACTTGCTGATGCGCCGTTACCCGGGGTCTGAATGTTTTCTGGCTTTGTCGCCCGAGGATGTTGCGCGAGGTGCTATTAAAAAGATAGCTAAGCCGTGGTGGCATCCGGCGCGCTGGCGCGGCAGGCTGCAGCACGGCGCGGTGCCGCCGCGCGGCGCGGCCCAGATGCTGTGGGCCAATATGGCACTGCACATGGCGGCCGATCCGCAGGCGCTGCTGGCGCGCTGGTTTGAGGCCCTGGCGGTCGACGGTTTCCTGATGTTCTCCTGCCTCGGGCCCGACACGCTGCGCGAGTTGCGCACGCTGTACCAGGCGCTGGGCTGGCCGGCGCCGTCGCACGAGTTCACCGACATGCACGACTGGGGCGACATGCTGGTGCAGGCCGGCTTTGCCGAGCCGGTGATGGACATGGAGCGCATCGAGCTGACGTTCGAGACGCCGCAGCGCCTGCTGCAGGAGTTGCGCGAGCTCGGACGCAACTTGCATCCGCAGCGCTTCGGCGGCCTGCGCGGCCGCGGCTGGCATGAGCGGCTGGAGGCCGCCCTGATGCAACTGGCGGACCCGGCGCAGGGCGGGCGGCTCAAGCTGACCTTCGAGATCATCTACGGCCACGCCTTCAAGCCGCAACCGCGTATCCCCGTGACGACGGAGACGACATTGTCGCTGGAAGAAATGCGCGACTCTTTGAGAAAACGCAAAGGCCAAGGCGCTGCTGTTTGATCAGGGTCAACACCTGTACGGGCGGGTTTTGTGCTGGGCTACAATAAGTAGTTGCTGAATTTAAGTTTTCAACGGGGACATCGCTGCCTGCCGTTTTTTTTGGTGGTGGTCGCATGGGTCAAAAGCCGCATGTCTGGCAAGCCTGGGCAGTCTTGGATTAATTAAGACATTGAAGAAGTGAACATGATGAAGAGCATTTCTAATAAATTGACTTCACTGCTGCTCGCGGCAAGTGCATGGGCTGGCACGGCGGCCTTCACCGTAGCCCACGCGGTTAACGATCTGCCTGGCGGCCCGGCCGTCAACCAGCTCAATCTGCCCCAGCCGGCAACCAAGATCGCCGAAGGCGTGTACTGGTTGCACTGGTTCATGCTGATTCTGTGCGCCGTCATCTTCGTCGGCGTCTTCAGCGTCATGTTCTATTCGATCTGGAAGCACCGCAAGTCGGTGGGCCACAAGGCGGCCAATTTCCATGAGTCCGTCACGGTGGAAATCGTCTGGACGGTGGTGCCTTTCCTCATCGTGATCCTGATGGCGCTGCCGGCGACCAAGATGGTGGTGGCCATGAAGGACACCAGCAACGCCGACCTGACCATCAAGGCCACCGGCTACCAGTGGAAGTGGGGTTACGACTACCTCAAGGGCGAAGGCGAAGGCATCGGCTTCCTGTCCACGCTGGATTCGACCCATCGCGCCATGTCCGAGTCGGGCCATCCGCCGCCCACCGACGACTACCTGCTGAAGGTCGACAACCCGCTGGTGGTGCCGGTGGACAAGAAGGTCCGCATCATCACCACCGCCAACGACGTGATCCACGCCTTCATGGTTCCGGCCTTCGGTATCAAGCAGGACGCCATCCCCGGCTTCGTGCGCGACACCTGGTTCCGTGCCGAGAAGACCGGCGACTTCTACGGCCAGTGCGCCGAGCTGTGCGGCAAGGAGCACGCCTACATGCCCATCCACGTGAAGGTGCTGTCGGCCGAGGACTATTCCAAGTGGGTGGACGGCGAGAAGAAGAAGCTGGCTGCCAAGGCGGACGATCCGAACAAGGTCTGGACGCTGGACGAACTGGCCAAACGCGGCGAGAAGGTCTATGCCGCCAACTGCGCGGCCTGCCACCAGGCCAATGGCAAGGGCGCTGGCCCGATCAAGCCGCTGGATGGTTCGGCAGTCGTGCTGGATGCTGACAAGAGCAAGCAGATCGCTGTTGTGCTCAACGGCCAGAACAACGGCACCATGCCGGCCTGGAAGCAACTCAGCGACACCGAAATTGCTGCTGTGGTGACTTACACCAAGAACAACTGGTCCAACAAGACCGGCCAGCTGGTTCAGCCGGCTGAAGTCAAGACTGCCCGCAAATAACCAGTCGTCACACGCATAGAAGTATTGAGAAGGAAATCAGGATGAGTGCCGTTCTAGACCATCACGATCACGCCCATGACGACCATCACCACGCCCCCACGGGCTGGCGGCGTTGGGTGTTTGCGACCAACCACAAGGACATCGGTACCCTGTACCTGCTGTTCAGCTTCACGATGCTGATGCTGGGCGGCGTGCTGGCCCTGCTGATCCGTGCCGAGCTGTTCCAGCCCGGCCTGCAGCTGGTCAACCCCGAGCTGTTCAACCAGCTGACCACCATGCACGGCGTGATCATGGTGTTCGGTGCCATCATGCCGGCCTTCGTCGGCTTCGCCAACTGGATGATCCCGCTGCAGATCGGCGCCTCCGACATGGCGTTTGCCCGCATGAACAACTTCAGCTTCTGGCTGTTGATTCCTGCTGGCATCATGGTGGCAAGTTCGTTCTTCATGCCGGGCGGCGCACCTGCTGCCGGCTGGACCTTCTACGCACCGCTGACGCTGCAGATGGGCCCCTCGATGGACGCCGGCATTTTTGCCCTGCACATCATGGGCGCCTCGTCCATCATGGGTTCGATCAACATCATCGTGACCATCCTGAACATGCGCGCGCCCGGCATGACGCTGATGAAGATGCCGATGTTCTGCTGGACCTGGCTCATCACCGCCTACCTGCTGATCGCCGTGATGCCGGTGCTGGCCGGCGCCATCACCATGACGCTGACGGACCGCCACTTCGGCACCAGCTTCTTCAACCCCGCCGGCGGCGGTGACCCGGTGATGTTCCAGCACATCTTCTGGTTCTTCGGCCACCCCGAGGTGTACATCATGATCTTGCCGGCCTTCGGCATCATCAGCCAGATCGTGCCGGCTTTCGCCCGCAAGAAGCTGTTCGGCTACGCCTCCATGGTGTATGCCACCTCGTCGATCGCCATCCTGTCCTTCATCGTCTGGGCGCACCACATGTTCACCACCGGCATGCCGGTGACGGGCCAGCTGTTCTTCATGTACGCCACCATGCTGATTGCGGTGCCGACGGCCGTGAAGATCTTCAACTGGCTGGCCACCATGTGGCGCGGTTCGATGACCTTCGAAACCCCGATGCTGTTCGCCATCGGCTTCATCTTCGTGTTCACCATGGGCGGCTTCACCGGTCTGATGCCGGCCGTGGCCCCGATCGACATCCAGATCCAGGACACCTACTACATCGTGGCCCACTTCCACTACGTGCTGGTGGCCGGTTCGCTGTTCACCCTGTTCGCCGGCTTCTACTACTGGAGCCCGAAGTGGACCGGCGTGATGTACAACGAAGGCCGCGGCAAGCTGCACTTCTGGTGGTCGCTGATCTCCTTCAACATCACCTTCTTCCCGATGCACTTCCTGGGCCTGGCCGGCATGCCGCGCCGTTACGCCGACTACCCGATGCAGTTCGCCGACTTCAATGCGGTGGCTTCCGTGGGTGCGTTCCTGTTCGGCTTCGCCCAGGTGTATTTCTTCTTCTTCATCGTGCTGCCGGTCATGCGTGGCCAGGGCGCGAAGGCGGTGCAAAAGCCGTGGGAAGCGGCTGAAGGCCTGGAGTGGGAAGTGCCGTCGCCGGCTCCTTTCCACACCTATGAGACACCTCCGAAGCTGGATGCCACGGCAACCCGCGTGATCGGCTGATCTGGTCGCTGTCTGGAAATCGAGTCATGAAGCCCGAAGAACAAAAGAAAGCCAATGTCCGGATGGGGCTGATTCTGCTGTCCGTGGTCTTGGTGTTCTTCTTCGGTTTCATGGCCAAGATGGTCTTGCTCGGCAAGTAAGAAGCGCGCATGAGCCTGCGGACCGAAAACGTCAAGATGGTGAGCAAGCTGGCCGTGGTTGCGGCCGGCATGTTCGGCTTCGGCTATGCATTGGTCCCGATCTACAAGCACATCTGCGAGTTCACGGGGATCAACATCCTGGCGTTGGGCGAGCGTGACATTCGCGGTGGCCGGGCCACCCTGCCGGTGAATTCGCAGGTCGACCTGAGCCGCACCATCACGGTGGAGTTCGACGCCAACGCACGCGGCCCCTGGAGTTTCCGGCCGGCCAAGCGTTCGCTGCAGGTCCATCCGGGCGAGCTCGCCACCGTCATGTACGAGTTCCAGAACGTGCAGGACCGCCGCATGTCGGCGCAGGCCATTCCGAGTTATGCGCCGAGGCAGGCATCGGCCCACTTCAACAAGCTGGAATGCTTCTGCTTCAACGAGTACACGCTGGAGCCCGGTGAAAAGAAAGAGTGGCCAGTCGTTTTCGTGATCGATCCCAAGCTGTCCAAGGACGTGAGCACCATCACCTTGTCCTACACCTTCTTTGAAGTGGGCAGCAAGACCCCGCCGGCCCCCGGATTGCCGATTGGCAAGACGGCGGCCCGGGTCATTTCGGGAGTGGGGGCATGAGCGGCGATAAACCGGCCATGCCCAAGGGTTCGTTTGGACACACGATCAAGGCCGTGGCCTGGTCGTTTCTCGGCATCCGCAAGAGCAGCGAATTCCAGGAAGACATTGGTCGCCTGAATCCGTTCCACCTCATTGCGGTGGGGATTGTCGGGGCATTGATTTTTGTAGTGAGTTTGATCGCATTGGTGAACTGGATCGTGGCCAAGTGAGTCAGGGCCCGGTTGACCGGAAAAATTGAAGAGAACCGGAAGGAATGGAGCAAAAATGAGTTCGACAACACACGGCAGCACCCCGTATTACTTCGTGCCCGGCCCGTCACGCCATCCCGTCATGGCGGCGATCGGTCTGTTCTTCGTCTTCTTCGGTGCCGGTCAGTGGATCAATGGCGCCGAGTGGGGCAAGTACTCCCTGTTCGTGGGCCTGGCCTGGTGGCTGGCTGTGCTTTACCAGTGGTTCCGTGACGCCGTGGGCGAAAGCGAAGGCGGCCAGTACGGTCACAAGATCGACCTGTCCTACCGCTGGAGCATGACCTGGTTCATCTTCTCCGAAGTGATGTTCTTCGGTGCTTTCTTCACCGCCCTGTGGTGGGCCCGTGCCCATTCCGTGCCGGCCCTGGGCAGTCTTGACAACGCGCTGCTCTGGCCCGACTTCAAGGCGGTCTGGCCGACCCTGGCCGCTGGTGCAACGGCTTCGCCGGCCGGCACCATCGAGCCGTTCGAGACCATGACGCCGTTCTGGCTGCCCACGATCAACACCGCCCTGCTGCTGAGCTCGGGCGTGACGCTGACCATCGCCCACCATGCCCTGCGTGACGGCAACCGCAGCAAGACCATCGGCTTCATGTGGACCACTGTGCTGCTGGGCATCGTCTTCCTGTTCGTGCAAGGCTACGAGTACTTCCATGCCTACCATGAGATGAACCTCAAGCTGTCGTCCGGCGTGTATGGCTCCACCTTCTTCATGCTGACCGGCTTCCACGGTTTCCACGTGTTCGTCGGCATGCTGATGCTGCTGTTCATCACCCTGCGTCTGCAAAAGGGTCACTTCACGGCCGAGCGCCACTTCGGTTTCGAAGGTGCCGCCTGGTACTGGCACTTTGTGGACGTGGTGTGGCTGGGCCTGTACATCCTCGTCTACTGGCTCTGATCGCGGCTACTGCGCGGGCTTGATCCGTCGGGAAGTCCTCACGTACCTTCAAGTACGTTCCGGTTTCCCGCCACCCGCGCCTAGGCTGAAGCCCGCTCGCTGCGCCGCTTGGGGGGGGAGCCGATAAAAACAAAAGCCGCTCCACGCGGCTTTTGTTTTTGTTTGAGATGAAGATCTACTTGCCGGCCGGGATGCCGGTGGGGTGGAGGTAGCCGAGCTTCCAGCCGATCAGGATGCAGGCGAACACCAGGATGGAGAAGCCGACCCGGAAAGCCAGGGCGCGGGCCATGTTGCTGCTTTTGGGTTTGCCGTCGCGACCGTCCTTCATCATGAAGAACAGGGCCGAACCCAGGCTGGCGAGGATGGCCAGGAAGGCAAGAGCAATCAGGTATTTCATGGATGGGATTATCGCGTGACTGCACGGATGAGTGAGCGCACCAGGTTCTGGCTGATCACGGTCGCCGCCCTGCTGGCGATGGCGGCCACGGCGTCGCTCGGGCGCTGGCAGCTATCGCGTGCCGCGACCAAGGAGGCCTTGCAGGCGAGCATCGACGCACGCGCCGCTGAGCCCGTGCTGGATGGTGCCAGCCTGCGCAGCGAGCTTGATGCGGATGTGCTGCTCCATCGCCGTGTTGTCGCACGCGGCCAATGGCTGGCCGAGCGGACGGTGTTGCTGGACAACCGGCAGATGAACGGGCGCGTCGGCTTCTTCGTGGTCACGCCGCTGCAGCTGGAGAGCGGCGCGACGGTCGTTCTGGTGCAGCGCGGCTGGGTGCCGCGCAACTTCGAGGACCGCAGCCGCGTGCCCACGGTCGAGACGCCGACCGGGCTGGTGCGGCTTGAGGGCCGGATTGCCCCGCCGCCGGGCAAGCTCTATGCGATGGGCGCAGCCGAGACGGGGCCGATCCGGCAGAATCTCGATCTGGCGCAGTTCAAGATGGAGACGGGCTTGCCGCTGGCCGCGGTTTCCATCCAGCAGACGGATGCCGCCGCCGACGGGCTGGGGCGCGACTGGCCGCAGGGCAATACCGGCGTCGACAAGCACTACGGCTACGCATTTCAATGGTTCGGGCTCAGCGCCCTGATTGCAGTTCTTTATGTCTGGTTCCAAATTGTCAGAAGATTCATCCAACGCAAGCCGGCCTGACGCCGCGGGCGACCACCTGCTCGGGCTCACCGTGTATGCCATGCCCGAGCCGGGGCAGGCCATGGCGCAGGAGGTGCGGCGCACCCGCATGGGCCGCTGGAAGATGATCGCGGTGATGCTGGTGTGTGCCGCGCCGGTGATCGCTTCCTACTTCACCTATTACGTGATCCGGCCGGAAGGGCGGCGCAATTTCGGCGAACTGATCGACCCGCAGCGCCCGTTGCCCGACCAGGCCGCCACGGATCTGGCCGGCAAGACCGCCAACCTGCGCGAACTCAAGGGCCAGTGGCTGCTGGTGAGCGTGGGCAGCGGTGCCTGCAACGACGCCTGTGTGCAGCAGCTTTACCTGCAGCGCCAGCTGCGCGAGAGCCTGGGCAAGGACAAGGACCGGCTGGACCGGGTCTGGCTCGTCGACGACGAACAGCCGGTTGCCGCGGATTTGCTGCCGGGACTGAAGGAGGCCACCGTGCTGCGCGTGCCGCAAGCCGACCTGGATCGCTGGCTGGCACCGGCGGCTGGGCATGGGCTGGCCGAACACCTGTATCTGGTCGATCCGCTGGGCAACTGGATGCTGCGTTTTCCGGCCAATCTGGACCTGGCCACGGCAGCCAAGGCCAAGCGTGATCTGGAGCGGCTGATGCGTGCCTCCAGTTCGTGGGACCAGGCCGGAAGGTAAGCCTGCATGAATGCCCCTGCACTTTACGATCTGTCGCCTGCCATCCGGCTGATGCTGATGGGCCTGACGCTGGCTCTCGGCCCCTTGGCCTGGGTCTGGCTGCGCAACCGCCAGGCTTCGACCGCGCGGCGGCTGCAGGCGCTCACCGTGCTGACCTTGTTCCTGACCTTCGACCTGGTGTTGTTCGGCTCCTTCACGCGCCTGACCGATTCCGGCCTCGGCTGCCCGGACTGGCCCGGCTGCTACGGCAACGCCAGTCCGGTGGGGGCGCAGGCCGAAATCGCGGCCGCGCAGCAAGCCATGCCCACCGGCCCGGTGACCCATGGCAAGGCCTGGGTCGAGATGGTCCATCGCTACCTGGCCACGAGCGTGGGCGTGCTGATCCTGGTGCTGGCGGCGGTGAGCTGGTTCGAGCGCACACGCCAGGACGGGCCGGCTGCAGAACGGGACGGTATGAGCCCCTGGTGGTCCACGTTGACCTTGCTCTGGGTCTGTGTCCAGGGTGCCTTCGGTGCGCTGACGGTCACCATGAAGCTGTTTCCCGCCATCGTCACCCTGCACCTGCTCGGCGGTCTGCTGCTGCTGGCCCTGCTGTGCGTGCAGGCAGTGCGTTATGCGCAGCTGCATGACGCAACAATGACCGTCACCGTGCGTCCGTCGCTGCGCCGGCTGCTGATGCTGGGCCTGGGCCTGCTGTGGCTGCAGATTGCACTGGGCGGCTGGGTCAGCACCAACTATGCCGTGCTGGCCTGTGCCGAGTTCCCGACCTGCCAGGCCAGCTGGTGGCCGGCGATGAACTTTGCCCAGGGTTTCGAGCTCTGGCGCGCACTGGGCCTGACGGGTGACGGCCAGCACATCAGCTTTGCCGCGCTCACCGCCATCCACTACGTGCACCGCCTGGTGGCCTATGTCGTACTGGCCTTGCTGGCGCTGCTGGCCTGGCGCATGCGCGTCGTCTCCGGCTGGCAGCAGGCTGCGCGCTGGCTGGCTGCTCTTCTGGTGCTGCAGTTCCTCACCGGCCTGAGCAATGTGGTGCTGGACTGGCCGCTGCTGGCGGCCGTGCTGCACACCGGCGGTGCCGCTGCGCTGGTTGTCGTCTTGACCTGGAGCCTGGCGTGCAGTCGTCCTTCCCGCCAGGCTAGCTCCCTTCCTGTTTCGAGTATTGCTGCATGAGTGCCCCGTCCGTTTCGCAACCGCCTTCCGTCTTCAGCCAGTTCTATGCGCTGATGAAGCCGCGCGTGATCCAGCTCATCGTTTTCTGCGCCCTCATCGGCATGGTGCTGGCCGTGCCCGGCCTGCCGGGCTGGGCCGATCTGCAGCTGATGCTGATCGCCTGCGCCGGCATCTGGCTGGTGGCCGGTGCCGCAGCCGCCTTCAACTGCATTGTCGAGAAAGGCATTGACGCCAAGATGAAGCGCACCGCCTGGCGTCCCACCGCCAAGGGCGAGCTGAGCGACGTGCAGACCCTGCTGTTCTCCGCCATCCTGTGCGCCGCCGGCTCGGCGCTGCTGTATGTCTGGGTCAACCCGCTGACCATGTGGCTGACCTTTGCCACCTTCGTCGGCTACGCGGTGGTCTACACCGTCATCCTCAAGCCGCTGACGCCGCAGAACATCGTGATCGGCGGCGCTTCCGGCGCCATGCCGCCGGTGCTGGGCTGGGCTGCCATGACGGGCGACGTCGGCCCCGAGGCGCTGATTCTCTTTCTCATCATCTTCCTGTGGACGCCGCCGCACTTCTGGGCGCTGGCCCTGTACCGCGTCGAGGACTACCGCAAGTCCGGCCTGCCCATGCTGCCGGTGACGCACGGCAACGCGTTCACGCGCCTGCAGATCCTGCTCTACACGCTGATCCTGTTCGCCGCCTGCCTGATGCCCTTCGTCTACCGCATGAGCTCCTGGCTCTACCTGGTGGCAGCCGTCGTGCTCAGCATCGGCTTCTTCCTCTATGCCTTCAGGCTCTGGCGCCACTACTCGGACGAGCTGGCGCGCAAGACCTTCCGCTTTTCCCTCATCCACCTGAGCCTACTGTTCGCGGCGCTGCTGCTCGACCACTACCTGCTGTGAACCATCATGAGCAAACGAAATACTCTTAAATTGATAGCATCTGGCGCAGTATTGGCGGTCGTGATTGGCATTTTGAGCGCATGCTCCGACAACAAGCCGCAATTCGCTGCGATCGACGTCACCGGCGCCGACTATGCCAAGGACTTCCAGCTCACCGACCACAACGGCCAGCCGCGCAGCCTGCAGGACTTCCGCGGCAAGGTGGTGGTCATGTTCTTCGGCTACACCCAGTGCCCGGATGTCTGCCCCACCTCCATGACCGAACTGGTCGAGGTCAAGAAGCTGCTGGGCGCCGATGGCGACAAGCTGCAAGGCATGTTTGTCAGCGTCGACCCCGAGCGCGACACGCCCGCACTGCTCAAGGCCTACATGGCCAACTTTGACCCGACCTTCCTCGCGCTGTATGCCGGGTCACCCGAGAAACTGGCTGCGCTGGCCAAGGACTACAAGGTCTATTACAAGAAGGTCGAAGGCAAGACCCCGACCAGCTACACCATGGACCATTCGGCGGGCAGCTACATCTACGACACCGCGGGACGCTTGCGCTTGTATACCCGCTATGGCAGCGGGGCGCCGGCGATGGCGTCCGACATCAAGCTTCTTCTGCAGCAGCAGAAGTAACGACCTGCTTTCTGCTTGGGGCGCTGACCGGGCAAGCATGTCGGGATGTGCGCCAGACAGCGGTGCTAGCCGGAGTGCAGTCCGGCACCAAGCCTACTCTGCCTTGATGGAACGATCCGCAATGATCTTCCCCAGCACCGCGTAATCCGCCCGCATCCGGTTCGCCAAGCCTTCCGCAGACGTGCCCGCCACCTGCCAGCCTTGCTGGAACAGCTTCTGCCGTATCTCGGGCGTGCGTGCAATCTCGCTGAACAGCTTGGACAGCCTGGCGATCACCGGCTTGGGCAGCGAAGCCGGGCCGGCCACACCGTTCCAGATCTCGAGCTGGAAGTCCTTCACCCCAGCCTCGGCCAGACTCGGGATCTCGGGCACCAGCGTGCTGCGGCCGGCGGACGTCACGCCCAGCACCCGGATCTTGCCGGCGCGTGCCTGCGCCATGGCCAGGCCCGGCGGCAGCATGGACAGCTGGATCTGGCCACCGACCATGGCGGTGACCACCTGCGGATAGCCGGGGTAGGGCACGTGCACCGGCGCCATGCCGGCGCGGGCCTTCAGCAGTTCCATACCGAGGTGGCCGACCGTGCCGACGCCGGGCGAACCATAGCTCCACGTGTTGCCGCTGGCGCGTGCCGCGGCCAGGAAGTCGGCGGTGCTGCTGCCCGGCGCATGGGCGGGTGCCGCCAGCACCAGCGGCGCGCTACCGATCAGACTGATCGGCGCCAGGTCCTTGGCCGGGTCGTAGGGTGTCTTGGGGTTGAGCAGCTTGGCAATGGTGAGGTTGCCGTTGATCATGACGCCGATGGTGTGGCCGTCCTTGGCCTTGGCCACCAGGTCAGCCGCGATGTTGCCGCCGGCACCGGGCCGGTTCTCGACGATCACCGGCTGGCCCAGCGCCTTGGACAGCGGTTCGGCCAGGGTGCGCGCCACCAGGTCCGGCGAGGTGCCGGCCGGAAAGCCGACCAGGATCTTCAGCGGCTTGCTCGGCCAGGCGGCTTCGGATGAAGCGGTTTTTTGGGCGGTAGCCCAGGTGGATGTTGCGCTGATAACTATCAAAAGAATAGCGCGCCGTAGGGGTGTGAGTGTGTGCCGCATGGTGTGATTCCCAAAGAAAAAGCCCCGGACTCTCGCAAGTCAGGGGCCTGGTTGGCGTTGCGATGAAGGTCAGGCGTATTCTGCCAGCGCGGCCTTCATCTTCTTCATGGCGGCGACCTCGATCTGGCGGATGCGCTCGGCGCTCACGCCATACTCGGCCGCCAACTCGTGCAGCGTCATGCCGCCCGAGTTGTCGTCGTTGACCTTGAGCCAACGCTCTTCCACGATGCGGCGGCTGCGCGGGTCCAGCACCTCCAGGGCGGCGGCGATGCCGTCGCTGGCCAGCACGTCGCGCTGGTGCGCCTCGATCATGGCGGTCGGTTCGTGGCTGGCATCGGCCAGGTAGGCGATCGGGCCAAAGGCCTCTTCGCCGTCATCGGCCGGTCCCGGGTCGAGCATGACGTCGCCACCCATGAGACGGGTTTCCATCTCGATGACTTCCTCGCGCTTGACGTTCAACTCGCGCGCCATCAGGTCGATCTCGTGCTCGCTCAGCGTGTCACGGTGGGTGGCGGCATCCGCGGCAGCGGCATCGGCCTTGTAACCCTGTTTCTTGGAGCGCAGGTTGAAGAACAGCTTGCGCTGGGCCTTGGTTGTGGCGACCTTGACCATGCGCCAGTTGCGCAGGATGTACTCGTGGATTTCGGCCTTGATCCAATGCAGGGCATAACTCACCAGACGCACGCCCTGGTCGGGGTCGAAGCGCTTGACCGCTTTCATCAGGCCGATATTGCCTTCCTGGATCAGGTCGCCATGCGACAGGCCGTAGCCCAGGTACTGGCGCGAAACCGAGACCACCAGACGCAAGTGAGAGAGCACCAACTTACCGGCAGCCTCAATATCACTGTTGTCACGGAATTTTCGTGCGTACTCCTGCTCTTCTTCGAGCGTGAGCATGGGCATGCGGTTGGCGGCCGTGATGTAGGCATCCAGATTGCCCAGCGGGGGCACCAGCGTCCATGGGGTGGCGACTGCCAGCGTGGAAGCAGAAACTCCAGTTTGAATGGTCATACCAGAACTCCTTTTGTCATATCTTTAATATTAGCACTCTCTTGGTTTGAGTGCTAAACCACAAATTCCATCGGGACGATGACGGACTCGTCATCCGGTGGCGAATGGAATGCATACTGTATTTACGATCAGTATGGATTCAAAAAGTTCCCTGGTCCCAATGGCGGTGCCGGCTCATCATCCGCGCCTGAGGCGATGCCTGTCCATTCATTTTTTTTGAATCTAATCAACAACTCTATTCAAAATGAGGGAATCGATGGCAACCTAGACTTGACGCCATGTCATCGAGCAACACCTCTCCCGGGCGCTACAGCCGCACCGCCATCGCGCTGCACTGGCTGCTGGGCCTTGCACTCATCGGCATCTTCGCGGTTGGCCTGTACATGACCGGCCTGCCGTTTTCGCCGCAGCGCCTCAAGCTCTACAACTGGCACAAGTGGGCCGGGGTCAGCATCCTCGCCCTGTCCTTGCTGCGCCTGCTGTGGCGCCTGACCCACCGTCCGCCAGCGCTGCCGCAGGCCATCGCCGATGCCATGCCGCGCTGGCAGCACTGGGCCCACCACGGCACCCACCATGTGCTGTACGGGCTGTTCTTTGCCGTGCCGCTGCTGGGCTGGGCTTACAGCTCGGCGGCGGGTTTTCCCGTCGTGCTGTTCGGCGTGTTGCCGCTGCCCGACTTCGTGTCGGCCGACAAGGCGCTGGCTGAGCTGATCAAGCCCTGGCACAGGCTCAGTGCCTACGCCATGGCCGCGCTGGTGGGGCTGCATGTGGCGGCCGCGCTCAAGCACCAGTGGATCGATTGCGATGGCCTGCTCGCGCGCATGTGGCCGGGCCGTCGCTGAATTTTTTTCAAGGAGTTTTCATGAACCTGATCAAAGCCGTGTCGGGCTTGTTGCTGACATCCGCCATCCTGGGCGGATCCAGCGCCGTGCTGGCGCAGCAGAAGCTGGTGCCGGCGCAAAGCGAAATCGTCTTCGTCAGCAAGCAGATGGGCGTGCCGGTCGAAGGCCGCTTCAAGAAGTTTGATGCGCAGATCAGCTTCAACCCGGCCAAGCCCGAGACCAGCAAGATCGCCTTCACGGTGGACACCGGCAGCGCCACGCTGGGCGTGCCCGAGACCGATGCCGAACTGCCCAAGGCCACCTGGTTCAACGTGCCCAAGTTCCCGCAGGCCACTTTTCAGTCCAGCAGCGTCAAGGGACTGGGCGCCGGCAAGTTCGAAGTGGCCGGCAAGCTCAGCATCAAGGGCCTGAGCCGCGACGTGGTGGTGCCGGTGACACTGACCCAAAGCGGCGCAGCCACTACCGCCAGCGGCAGCTTTGCACTCAAGCGCCTGGCCTTCAAGATCGGCGAGAACGAGTGGTCCGACGCCTCCATGGTGGCGGACGACGTGCAGGTCAAGTTCAAGCTCGCGCTCACCGGCGTGGGCAAGCTGTAACCCTTTTTTTCAACCCTTCATTCGAGGAGTCTTTCATGCGCAAATCCCTGCTCACTTTCGCTGCTGCCGCCACCCTGGTTGCCGGCGCCGCCCAGGCCCAGACGGCCACTTACGCCATCGACCCGACCCATACCTTCGCGACCTTCGAGATTGGCCACTTCGGCACCTCGACCAACCGAGGCCGCTTCGACAAGAAGGAAGGCACGGTCCAGTTCGACCGCGCCGGCAAGAGCGGCAAGGTGGAGCTGACCATCGACATCAGTTCCATCAACACCGGTACCGCCGCCTTCGACAAGCACCTGCAGAGCCCCGACCTGTTCGACACGGCCAAGCACCCGAGCGCCAAGTTCGTGGCCGACAAGTTCAGCTTCAACGGCGACAAGGTGAGCGAAGTGGCCGGCACCCTGACCTTGCTGGGCAAGACCCAGCCCGTGACGCTGAAGGCCAACAACTTCAACTGCTATCAGAGCCCCATGCTCAAGCGCGAAGTGTGCGGCGGCGACTTCGAAACCACCATCGACCGGACCGCCTACGGCATGAACTACGGCGTGGACTGGGGTTTCCCGAAGAACGTGCGCCTGCTGGTGCAGGTCGAAGCCGTCAAGCAGTAAGCGGCTGCCGGCGGCATCCCGAAGCCGGTCTGGCAGCAGGCCGGCTTTTTTTGATCTGACGCAAGCGGGGGCGGGCGGCGCTTGACATCCGATCGAAAGATTCATTTAATGGGAATCATTCTTATTCGTGCGTGCGGACAAACATGCTGGAAACACTGGTTATCGCCCTGCGCGAGGGCATCGAGGCCTTTCTCATCGTCGCCATCACCTTGGCCTACCTGCGCAAGACCGGCCGCGCTGCGCTGGCGCCGGCGGTCTACACCGGCACCGGTCTGGCGCTGGTTCTGAGCGTGGTCGCTGCGGTGCTGCTGCGCGAGATGGTGGTCACCCCGCTGTACGAAGGCCTGCTGGCGCTGGTGGCTGCCGTGCTGGTGATCACGATGATGGTCTACATGACCCGCGTTGCCCGGCACCTGCGCAGCGACATCGGTCACAAGATCGAATCGGCCGTGGCGCAGAGCACCGGCATCGCCTCGTTCCTGGCCATCGCCGGTTTCACGCTGCTGATGATCACGCGCGAGGGCATGGAAACCGCCTTCATGATTGCCTCGCTGATGGGGCAGACCGATACCACCGCCATGACAGTGGGCGCCCTGCTCGGCCTGCTGCTGGCGGCGACCCTGGCCTGGGGCTGGTCGCGTTATGGGCACCGCGTCAACCTGGGCCGCTTCTTCCAGGTGACGACGATCTTCCTTGGCCTCTTCATCGTCCAGCTGGCGATCTATGCCTTCCATGAATTCACGGAAGCCGGCGTGCTGCCGCTGGACAACGCCTACTGGCATATCGCGACCGAGCCCTATGGTCCCGAAGGCCAGTACGGCGCCTGGCTGTCCTATGCCCTGGTGCTGATCCCGCTGGGCTGGCTGGCGCTGGCCATCTGGCGCGACCGTGCCTCCACCTCCACCTCGGTGCAAGCCTAGCCGGCGAGTGGCCTCATCCTGTCGGGTTGGGCGCGTTCTGCCAGGGTGCAGGCCAGCGGTTTACCAGCGGATGCCGATTTTTTCGAACAGCTTGCTCAGCACGAACAGTGGCCCGACCCAGAGGTACTGGATATCCTCGAAGAAAGACGGCTTCTTGCCTTCGAGCTTGTGGCCGATGAACTGGAAAATCCAGGCCACGACGAAGATGCCAACGCACAGCGCCAGACGCTGCGCGCCCATGGCATGCACTAGGGCCAGCACCAGCGCCGAGCCGGCCAGCATGGTGATGAAGAACACCAGCGACAGCCGCACGTAATAGACCATGCTGGCGCCGATGAAGGCATAGGCGGCCAGCGGATGTGCTTCATAGATCAGGCCGACCAGACTGAGCATGATCAGCGGGATGGCAATGAAGTGGATCAGTTCGTTGGTCGGATGGCGGTGGCTCGCGCTGTAGTGGGCCAGCAGCTGGTCGACGCGGCGCTCAGCCGGGTGGGTTTCATGGGTGGCAGTGGTCACGGTGTCTCCTGGCGATGATTGTTATGAGGTCATTCTCGCACCGGCGGCGCCATCGGTGCAAGCGTGCAGGCGGCGCGCCAATGCATGGCATATGGCCCAGGGCATCGGGCGGGCTGGGCTATATTGCGACGCATGAATACGCCCTTGTTGCGCCAACCGCATTTCATCCAGCTGTACCGGGAGGACCGGGCTGCCGTGCGCAGCGAGCTGGCCGCCAGCCTGCTGGCGCAGCCGGCCAGCCTGGCGCCAAAGTACCTGTACGACCCGCTGGGCTCGCGCCTGTTCGACGCCATCACCGAACTGCCCGAGTACTACCCGACGCGTACCGAGGCCGCCTTGCTGGCCGAGCACGGTGCAGCCATCGCGGCCAGCGTGCCGCACGGCGCGACGCTGGTCGATCTGGGCGCCGGCAACGGCGAGAAGGCGGCGCGCCTGTTCGATCTCTTGAGCCCGGAGCGCTATGTGGCGGTCGACATCTCGGTGGACTTTCTGCGCACGGCGCTGCAATGCCTGCAGCGGCAGTTCCCGGCACTCGACATGCTGGGCGTGGGGCTGGACTTCTCGGCCGCGCTCGATCTGCCGCCCGAGGTGGGCGAGGGGCCGCGCCTGCTGTTCTACCCGGGCTCGAGCATCGGCAACTTCACACCTGCCGAGGCGCTGCAGTTCCTGCGCCAGGCGCGCGCGGCGGCGCAGGGCGGCGGCCTGCTGATCGGCGTCGACCTGGTCAAACCGCGCGAGGTGCTGGAGCCGGCCTACGACGATGCCTTGGGCGTCACGGCCGCTTTCAACAAGAACCTGCTGCTGCACGTCAACCGGCTGATCGGCAGCAACTTCGATGTGCGCGACTGGGCCCACGTCGCTTTCTTCAACGGTGAACAGTCGCGCATCGAGATGCATCTGCAGACTGCGCGCGAGGTGGTGGTGCGCTGGCCCGGCGCCGAGCGCACTTTTGCCGCCGGCGAACGCATCCATACCGAGAATTCCTACAAATACCAGGTGACGGACTTTGACGCCCTGCTGCGCGAAGCTGGCTTTGTCCGCACGCAGGTCTGGACCGATGCGCGTGGCTGGTTCGCCATGTTCTGGGCACAAGGCTGAGCGCATGCGCAAACCGCTGGTCCTCATCGTCAGCCCGGCGCTGGCCGATGCCAACAACGGCAACTGGCAGACCGCCTGGCGCTGGTCGCGCCTGCTGGCCGCGCATTACCGCACGCAGATCGTCAAGGACTGGCAGCCCGGCGCTGACGAGGGGGCCGTGGCCATGCTGGCGCTGCACGCGCGCCGCTCGGCCGCGTCCATCGCAGCCTGGGCGCAGGCGCATCCGGGCCGCGGCCTGGCTGTGGTGCTGACCGGCACCGACCTGTACCGCGACATCCATGAAGATGCGTCCGCACAGCGCTCGCTGGCACTGGCGCAGCAGCTGGTGGTGCTGCAGGCGCAGGGGCCGCAGGCCTTGCCGCTGGCTCACCGCAGCAAGACGCGCGTCATTTTTCAATCCACGTCTTCAAGGCGCACATCACCGAAGACCGGCCGCCATCTGCGCGCCGTCATGGTGGGCCATCTGCGCGAGGAAAAATCGCCCGAAACCCTGTTCCAGGCGGCGCGCCTGCTGCGCGACCGTCCCGACATCCGGATCGACCACATCGGCGCCGCACTCGACCCGGCCTTGGGCGAGCTGGCACGCCAGACGCAAGCCGCGTGTCCCCACTACCGCTGGCTCGGCGGCCTTGGCCACGAAGCGACGCGCCGCCACATCCAGCGCGCCCACGTGCTGGTGCACAGCAGCCGCATGGAAGGCGGCGCGCATACCGTGATGGAGGCCATCTGCAGTGGCACACCGGTGCTGGCCTCGCGCATCGACGGCAACGTCGGCCTGCTGGGCGAAGACTACCTGGGCTACTTCCCCTGGGGTGATGCGGAGGCGTTGACCGGGCTGCTGCAGCGCTGCCGGGACGATGCCAGCATGATCCCGGCCTTGCAGGCACAATGCAGTCTGCGTGCGCCGCTCTTCGAGCCGGCGGCCGAGCGTGCCGCCCTGCTGGCGCTGCTCACCGAATTGATTCACACACCATGACTGCCAACACCTCCTCCAAGCCCGAACCGCGCCTGACCTCGCTCTCGCACGGTGGCGGCTGCGGCTGCAAGATCGCCCCCGGCGTGCTGTCGGAAATCCTCAAGAGCGGCAGCGGCCTGCCGGTGCCGGCCGAACTGCTGGTGGGCATCGAGACCGCCGATGACGCCGCGGTCTACCAGCTCAACGACGAGCAGGCCCTGATCGCCACCACCGACTTCTTCATGCCCATCGTCGACGACCCGTTCGACTTCGGCCGCATCGCCGCCACCAACGCCATCTCCGACGTCTATGCCATGGGCGGCAAGCCCATCATGGCGCTGGCGCTGGTGGGCATGCCGATCAGCGTGCTGTCGACCGACACCATCGGCCAGATCCTGGCTGGCGGCCAGGCGGTCTGCAAGGCAGCTGGCATCCCGATTGCCGGTGGCCACACCATCGATTCGGTCGAGCCGATCTACGGCCTGGTGGCCATGGGCCTGGTGCATCCCAAGCGTGTCAAGCGCAACGCCGATGCGCGCGTCGGCGACCGCCTGATCCTGGGTAAGCCGCTGGGCGTGGGCGTGCTGTCGGCCGCACTGAAAAAAGAGGCGCTCGGCGCCGCCGGCTATGCGCAGATGATTGCCACCACCACCCAGCTCAACACCCCCGGGCCGGAACTGGCCGCGCTCGATGGCGTGCATGCGCTGACCGACGTTACCGGCTTCGGCCTGGCCGGCCACGCGCTGGAACTGGCACGCGGCGCGCATTGCACGGTGCAGATCGACTGGGCGCGTGTGCCCTTGCTGCCGGGCGTGCGTGAATTGGCAGCGCAAGGCATGGTCACCGGTGCCTCCGGCCGCAACTGGGCCGGCTATGGCGCTTCGGTCATGCTGCCGCCCGGTTTCGAGGTGCTGGACCAGGCGCTGCTGACCGATCCGCAGACCAGCGGCGGCCTGCTGGTGTCGTGTGCGCCCGAGGCGGTGGACGAGGTGCTGGCGGTCTTCCGACGGCACGGCTTTGCCGCCGCCACCGAGATCGGCGAGATCACGGCCGGTGCCGATTCACTGGTGGTGCGCTAGTTGCGCGCCTAGATTGGCGCGGTTTTAACCACTTTCGCACTTGTGAAATGAGTGTGAACAGGCCCTAGGCTCAGAAAACCAGGCTCCCGGAGCAGCAGCTTCTTTTTCTCCATGTCGGCCACGCAGCGGTACAGCGCCTCGTGCGTGACGCCCAGTTCGGCGGCCATGGATTTCAGGCCGGCCTCCAGCGCCAGCCGGCCGTCGGTGCCTTCGGTTTCCAGCAGATGGATCAGCCGGTCCTGCACCTTGTGCAGTGACAGGCGTTCGCATTGCAGCCGAAGTCTTTTGACTTCGCGGTTGAGCATGCCGATCCAGCGGCTGGCAAAGGCCGGGTCCTGATCCAGGGCCGTGCGGATGGCTCGCACCGGGACCCGCGTGATGCCGGACGGGGCCATCACCTTGCCATCGCAGTGGTAGCGCTCCGACTGCAGGCTGGCCTCACCCACAAAGCCGTGCCGGGTGCGCTGCAGGATCACCGACTCGCCATGCAGCCCGAGCCGCTCCAGCACCACTTCGCCGCTGACGATGAAGAACATGTGAGTGGGCTTGTGCCCGGTCTTGAAAAGAAGGTCACCCTTGGAATAGTGCGTACTTACACAGTCCGAGTGCAGTTCGGGCGGGAGCAGTCCGCTCAGGCCGGCAGGCAGACGGGAAACTTTGTCGGACATATGATTTCAATCATACCCATGGGGCCGCGGATCGTGAATACTTGCGTCATGACTAATATTGAAAATAGCATGCGTACGTCCCTGTTCCAGTTCGGCCAGCGCATTCCCGGCCATGACATCCCGGTCCTGAACGAACGCGCGGTGCGGGCCAGCGCCGGCATCCTGTTCGGGCTGGCCATGGTCGCGTTCATGAATGCCTGGCTGCTCGGCAATTTCCAGCCTACGCGGGTGTTCGTCATCGCCTTCCTGGCCGATTTCACGCTGCGCCTGTTCGTCAACCCGCGCTTCGCGCCCAGCCTCATCATCGGCGCCAGGGTGGTGCGCGGGCAGCAGCCGGAATGGGTTGGGGCGCCGCAAAAACGCTTTGCCTGGGCCATCGGTTTTGTGCTGGCACTCACCATGCTGTACCTGGTGGTCATCCGGCAGGTGATCGGCCCGGTCAACCTGCTGGTGTGTGCCGCCTGCCTGACCCTGCTGTTTTTTGAATCCGCCTTCGGCATCTGCCTGGGCTGCAAGCTTTACCAGCTGTTCGGCAACACGCCAGCGCAGCTGTGCCCCGGCGGCGTGTGCGAGACGCCGGCGCAGCGCGGCCCGGGCCTCAGCGCTGCACAGGCCATCATCGTCGCGGTTTTTGCTCTCGGGGTCTGGGCCGCGGCCCACTGGGTCTATGCCCCTGCCGAGTCGCCGGCCGTGGCTGCGCCCGGGCCTGCTGTGCTCGATCCGGCTGAAGCCGCGCGCTGCCAAGTGCCCGAGTTCGCCAAGGCCATGGGGCACGAAGAAAAGTGGAAGCTGCACAACAACTGCAAATAAGGGATGGAGCCAACCATGCGACAAGTTAGCAACACAACGTGGATCGGGGTCTGCCTGTCGGCCGTTCTCTGGCTGTTGGCCAGCAGCGCCGCGGCAGTGGAAGTGAATTTCCAGCCGGTGGCCGAAGGGGTGTATGCCCACATCGGTGACATGGGCGCCCGCACGGTGGCCAACGAGGGGCTGAATGCCAACATCGGGCTGGTCGTCACACCGGCCGGCGCGGTGCTGATCGACAGCGGCGCCACCTACGCCAGCGCACGCCAGATCCATGCCGCCGTGCAGCGCGTGACGACGCAGCCGGTGCGCTGGGTCATCAATACCGGCGGGCAAGACCACCGCTGGCTGGGCAACGGCTACTTCCAGTCGCAGGGGGCGGAGATCATTGCCCATGCCGCTGCCGAAGCCGACATGCGCAACCGCGGCCATGACCATCTGAGCGGCTTGCAGGCCGCACTCGGCAAGCTTGCGGATGGCACGGTGCCGACCCTGCCCACGCGCTGGCTGTCAGCCCATGACGAAACGCTGAAACTGGGCGGTGTGCTGTTCGAGTTCAAACAGCGGGGCGGGGCGCACACGCCCGGCGACATGCTGGTGTGGCTGCCGCAAACAGGCGTGCTATTCAGCGGTGATGTGGTCTACGTCGACCGTTTGCTGGGCGTCATTCCCGTCAGCCAGACCAAACCCTGGCTGGCGACGTTTGCCGAGATCGAGCGGCTGGCGCCGGCGCGCATCGTGCCCGGCCATGGCGGCGTGACCACGCTGGCCATCGCGCAAGCCCAGACGCGCGACTACCTGCTGGCCTTGCGCGCGCACATGAAGAAGGCCGTTGATGACGGGCAGGACATGAGCGCGGCGGTCAGGTCCTTTGATGCCAAGCCCTACATGCGCCTGCGCAATGCCGCTGAGCTGATGCCCGGCAATGCCAGCCGGACTTACCTCGAACTCGAACGCGAGTAGGGCCTCGCCTTGCGCAGAGTCAAGCCAGCAGCGCTTGCGCGAACTCGCGCGCACTGAAGGTTTCCAGCTCGTCGAGTTTTTCGCCCACGCCGATGAAATACACCGGCACCGGCCGCTCGCGCGCAATCGCCGCCAGCACGCCGCCCTTGGCGGTGCCGTCGAGCTTGGTGACGATCAGGCCGGTCAGTTGCAGCGCGTCGTCGAAGGCGCGCACCTGGGCCAGCGCGTTCTGGCCGGTGTTGCCGTCGATCACCAGCAGCACCTCGTGCGGCGCGGTCTCATCCGCTTTCTGCACCACGCGCTTGATTTTTTTCAGCTCTTCCATCAGGTGCAGCTGCGTCGGCAGGCGGCCGGCCGTGTCCACCAGCACCACGTCCTTGCCGCGTGCGCGGCCGGCGCTCACCGCATCGAAGCACACCGCGGCCGGGTCGGCGCCTTCCTGGCTGATGATTTCCACCCGGTTGCGGTCGGCCCAGATCTCGAGCTGTTCGCGCGCCGCGGCGCGGAAGGTGTCGGCTGCCGCCAGCAGCACCGTGGCGCCTTCGTTGGAGAGGTGGTGCGTCAGCTTGCCGATCGAGGTGGTCTTGCCGGCGCCGTTGACGCCGGCCACCATGATGACGGTGGGTTTGTGCTCGCCGATCACCAGCGGCTTCTCCAGCGGCGCCAGCAACTCGGCCAGCGCCTCGGCCAGCAGGCCTTTGACGGCGGCCGGCTCGGTGGTCTTGCTTTCTTTCACGCGGCGCTTGAGGTCTTCCAGCAACTGCTCGGTGGCCTTGACGCCGGTGTCGGCCATCAGCAGCGCGGCTTCCAGCTCCTCGTACAGCGCATCGTCGATCTGCGTGCCGGTGAAGACAGTGGCAAGGCTGGAGCCAGTCTTGCGCAGGCCGGACTTGAGCTTGTCGAGCCAGGACTGGCGTGTCGGGGCTGCAACCGGGGCGGCAGCCGCGGGCGCTGCGGCAAGCTCAGGCGCTGCAGGTGCCGCAGCAGGGGTTTTCTTCTTGAAAAAGCTGAACATCTTGACCGTTCTTAGAATCCATCATTCTATGAAACGTCTTCTTCTCCTCGTTTTCTGCGGCTTTCTGGGTTTTTCAGCCAGCGCGCAGGGCCCGGCCCAAGCCGAACAGTTCACCCTCGCCAACGGCCTGACGCTGATCGTCGCGCCCGACCGGCGTGCCCCCACCGCCGTGCACATGCTGTGGGTGCGCGTCGGTGCCATGGACGAGGTGGACGGCAACACCGGCCTGGCCCATGTGCTGGAACACATGATGTTCAAGGGCACGCGCAAGCTCAAGCCGGGCGAGTTCTCGCGCCGCGTGGCCGCGCTGGGTGGGCGCGAGAACGCCTTCACCAGCCAGGACTACACCGGCTATTACCAGCAGATCCCGGCCAACCGGCTGCTGGACGTGATGCAGCTGGAGGCCGACCGCTTTGCGCACAACCAGTGGTCCGACGCCGAGTTCCGCAAGGAGCTGGAAGTGGTGAAGGAAGAGCGGCGCATGCGCACCGAGGACAATCCGCGCGCGCTCCTGGGTGAGGCGCTCAACGCCGCCACCTTTGTCGCCGCGCCCTACCGACGTCCGGTGGTGGGCTGGATGAGCGATCTCGATACCTTGCAGCCCGCTGACGCGCGTGCCTTCTACCGCCGCTGGTACGTGCCGGCCAACGCCGCCGTGGTGGTGGCGGGTGACGTGGACGTGCAGCAGGTGCGGCGCCTGGCCGAGCAGACCTACGGCCGCATTCCGGCCCGCGCCGTGCCGGCGCGCAAGCCGCGCAGCGAGCCGCTGCAGGTGGGCTTGCGCCGCATCGACGTCAAGGCGCCGGCCGAGCAGGCCTATGTGGCACTGGCCTTCAAGGTGCCGGGGCTGGTGTCGCTCACCGCGCCGACGGCGCAGGACGACGACGCGCTGGCACTCACCGTGCTGGCTGCCGTGCTCGACGGCTACAGCGGCGCCCGCCTGGATCGCACCCTGACGCAGGGGCCGGACCGTGTAGCCGATGGTGCCGGTGCTTCCAACGGCTTGATGGGGCGCGGGCCACAGCTCTTTGTGCTCGACGGCGTGCCGGCCCAGGGCAAGAGCGCGGCGCAAGTGGAAGCCGCCTTGCGCGAGCAGGTGGCGCGCGTGGCGCGTGAAGGCATCTCGGCCGCCGAGCTGGAGCGCGTGAAAACCCAGTGGGTGGCCAGCGAGGTCTACAAGCGCGATTCGCTGATGTACCAGGCGCGCGAACTCGGCAGCCACTGGGTGCAAGGCCTGCCGCTCGATGCCAGCGAACGCCTGCTGGCGCGGTTGCGCGCGGTGACGGCCGAGCAGGTGCAGGCCGTGGCGGCGCGCTACTTCGGCGATGACCAGTTGACTGTGGCGCAGCTGTTGCCGCAAGCGCTTGACCCCAATCGCCCGAAGCGCCAGCCTGCGGCCGGCAGCCGTCACTGAGGAAACCTGATGTTTGCTATTAAAAACATAGCTATTGGCGCAATGATGGCGGGCGCCATGGCCATTTTTGGCTTGAAATCTGCGCAGGCGGCGCTGCCGATCCAGCACTGGACGCAGGCCAATGGCGTGGCGGTCTACCTGGTGGAAAGCCCGTCCGTGCCCATGGTGGACGTGCAGGTCGACTTCGACGCCGGCAGCCGGCGCGACCCGGCAGCCCAGGCCGGGCTGGCCAGCGTGACCGCTGGCATGACGGCCAAGGGCCTGCGTGCCGTGGGAAGCGAGGCTGCACTGGATGAAAACGCGCTCGGCGAGGCCTGGGCTGATCTGGGCGCCGCCTTCAGCGCCAGCGCCAGCAGCGACCGCATGAGCTTCACGCTACGCTCGCTCACCTACCCCGACCTGCTGGCGCGTGCCGTGGCGCTGGCGGCGCGCCAGCTGGCCGAGCCCACCTTCCCGCCCGAGGTGTGGGCGCGCGAACGCGAGCGCCTGGGAGCCTCCATCCGCGAGGCCAACACCCGGCCCGCCACTGTGGCGGCGCGCGCTTTCTCGCAGGGCGTCTACGGCACGCACCCCTACGGCTACGAGATGACCGAGGAAACGCTGGCGCGCATCAGCGTGGCCGACATGCAGGCGCTGCAGGCGCGCGCCGTGCGGCCCTGTGCGGCGAAGGTCAGCATCGTCGGCGCTGTCACGCGCGCCCAGGCCGAAACGCTGGTGACGCAACTGCTGGCACGCCTGCCGGTGGGCGGCTGCGAGGCGCAACCAGCGGTGGGCGAAGTGGCCGCGCTCACGCAGGCCAGCGAGCAGCACATTCCCTTCGACTCGGCGCAGGCCCATGTGCTGATCGGCCAGCCCGGTTACAAACGCGACGACCCGGATTTCTTCCCGCTGCTGGTGGGCAACTACATCCTGGGCGGCGGCGGCTTCGTCTCGCGCCTGACCACCGAGGTGCGCGAGAAGCGCGGCCTGAGTTACAGCGTCTACAGCTACTTCGCGCCGGCCCTGCACGCCGGCGCCTACACCGTGGGCCTGCAAACCCGGCCCGACCAGGCGGCGCAGGCGGTTCAGGTGGCGCGTGAGGTGGTGAGGAAGTTCGTGGCCGAGGGCCCGACCGAGGCTGAACTGAAGGCGGCCAAGGACAACCTGATCGGCGGCTTCGCGCTGCGCATCGATAGCAACCGCAAGCTGCTCGACAACGTGGCCAACATCGCCTGGAACAAGCTGCCGCTGGACTACCTCGACACCTGGACGCAGCAGGTGGCACGCGTGACGGTGGCCGACATCAAGGCCGCTTTCGCCCGCAAGCTGCAACCCGAGCGCATGGTGACGGTGGTGGTGGGAGGAAAACCATGAAGCCATCGACCCAACACAAGCCCGCTGCCAAGAAAGCCGGCGCCGCTCCGGCGCGCGCGGCACGCGCGGCCGCAGGTGAAGTGCGCATCATCGGCGGCCAGTGGAAACGCAGCAAGCTGCCGGTGGCCGACAAACCCGGCCTGCGCCCCACGCCCGACCGCGTGCGCGAAACGCTGTTCAACTGGCTGGGGCAAGACCTCACTGGCTGGCGCTGTGTGGACGCCTTTGCCGGCACCGGCGCCCTCGGCTTCGAAGCCGCCTCGCGTGGCGCGCAGCAGGTGCAGTTGCTGGAGCAGGACGCAGCGCTCATTGCCCAGCTGAAGAAGATCAAGGAGCAGCTCAAGGCCGATGCCGTGCAGGTGCAGCGTGGTGATGGCATCGCCGCGCTCAAGCAATTGCCGCCGGCCAGTGCCGATCTGATTTTTCTCGATCCGCCGTTCGATGCCGAACTGTTCGACGCCGCCTTGCAGGCCGCCGCGCGTGCCGTGGCGCCCGGTGGCTACATCTATCTGGAAGCGCCGAGTGCATGGGGAGAAGAACAACTCACTCCACTGAGGCTGGCGCTGTACCGCCACCTCAAGGCAGGGGCGGTGCATGCACACTTGCTGCAACCTCTGGTCTGAACCGCCTTCATAAAGGTACCTTGTGAATGAACAGGGAATGACCCAGACCTTCTGCCATCGGGAGCACGGATAGCATGCCCACTTTCTTCAAGACAGCGGCCGAGTTCGGTGCCTGGCTTGCCAAGCGCGATGCGAAGGAGACCGAGTTGATCGTCGGCTTTTACAAGCGCGACAGTGGCCAGTCGAGCATGAGTTGGCCGGAATCGGTTGACGAGGCGCTGTGCCATGGCTGGATTGATGGCGTGCGTAAACGCATTGATGAACATGCGTACCAGATCCGGTTCACGCCCCGCAAGCCGACCTCGACCTGGAGCGCGATCAACATCGCGCGGGTGCATGTTCTTCAGCGTGAGGGTCGGATGACAGAAGCCGGCATGCTGGCGTACTCGCATCGGCGCGAGGCGAAGTCGAAGATCTACGCTTACGAGCAGACTGACAATGCCAACCTGGATCCGGCGCAAGAGGCGCTGTTTCGCAAGAACAAAAAGGCCTGGAAGTTTTTTGAAGCGCAAACACCGAGATACCGCCACCAGATGGTCTGGCGAATCATCAGCGCCAAGAAGCCTGAAACGCGGCAAGCCCGCTTGGACCGGCTGATCGAGGCCTCGGAAAGCGGCCTTCGACTCTGATACCGAGCAGGGGGCCTCGCCTGCGGCGGTGACGGCCAAGCCGGGAGGCTGGTGCGCCCATGCTGTTCAGTGCGTTGGCGGATTTCACTGGTGAGAGCCAATGCCAAGCTGGTGTGCAGTCGAGAGAACGGTTATAAAGCAGGGACTTCGACGCACCAGGGGAGGCGCACACCATGAACATCCGGTCATGTTATTCCGCACTTTTGCGGTCTACATCACGCTGGGCGTCATGAACGTCACCTGCTCGAAGCGCGACGCTGCCGTTAGGCAACTCGATGTGGCCATTGGTCTCCTGTTCACCGACAGCGAGCCTTTAGCCATACGAACGCTCGCTGGTGCAGCCTACGGAATTCTTGCCGATCTTGCGGAAGATCAGCAGCAAGGCTCGTCTTGGCGAACGAAGATCATTGAAGATTCGGGCCTCAGTGAAAAGGAAGCTGTGCGAATCCTAAACGCTGCTCAAAATTACTTGAAGCACGCAGACAAGGATCCGAACTCATCTCTGTCATTCGAAGAAGAAGAGAACGACCACCTCATATTCGTGGCCTCAATCGAATGTGGTGGTATTGGCCTCCCGCTCTCCTATTCCATGCAGGCGTTTCAAATCTGGTATCTCGCGCTGTATCCCGAAAAGATAGGCCACGACACACAGCCCGTCACGAAAGCAAAGGAAGTCTTTCCGAGCCTGTCGACGAAAGAGCGCCATCAGCAACTGAGTCTTGGGCATCAGTTTCTTGAGAGGGCCTTGGAGCACAAGGGGCTGATATGAGAATCACTCCCATGCCCAACCCATCAATCCATAGGACGCTGCGCGATGAAGCCGGCAGCGCCTGAGATTTAAGACGTTAGGTCTCATCATGCCGCCCCCCGACATCGAGCTGACCGATCGAGAGCTGGAGCTCTTCGATCAGATCCGGTTTGACTCTTCGCGGCACGAGGATGTCCGCGCCTCGATCATGCCGATGGTTGCGCTTGCTGAATCCCTTATGAAGCGCGGTGCAATTCCGGACGTGCGGCGCCTTTACTTCGCCGACCCTGAGCGCAATCCGGGTGGTCGGGGAAAATCCCGTCAAGACGTCTTCGAAAGGAACGGGACCTTTGGGGCTGAAATCCTCGCACACCCCAACTTCATGAAGTATCTGGAGTACTTCGTGTGTGGACCGCGCCTTCCTCCTGAAGTGATCGACGAATTTAAAGAGGCGGCCCGCTTTTCTGGCTACCTCACCGGCAGTGACGTAGTTGAGCTCATTCCAAAGGCGCGAGCCGTAGTTCGGTCTGCTCGCCTTGATCCACACGAGGCGGCAGACGAGTTTCACAAGCTGGTGTTGGAGTGCGGAGCCATGCCTTCTAGCGCTGATTCAATCCGGAGCGCGGTTCGCTCAGTGAAGGTGGGGAGATGAGACCTAACAGGTCGTTCGATGTGGGCATGCAGTTGCGTGCCGGTCACCTCCAACGGTAGGCGGGGCCATGGAGCAGCTCAAGGACTTCGCTGACAGCCGCCTCATCGACGGCTGCATCTATTGTGGCGGACTCCCTGATACCCGCGATCATGTGCCGTCGCGATCCTTGCTTGACGCGCCGCTACCTGAAAACCTCCCCGTGGTGGGCGCCTGCAGGAAGTGCAACAACGCATTCTCCTCAGATGAGGAGTACTTTGTTTGCATTCTTGAAACCGTTCTTCGCGGATCGACGGCCGCAGTGCAGCGGCCACTGGTCGCTGACATCTTACGTCGAAGTCCTGCATTGCGCGCCCGAATTGAAGCTGCGCGGCAGGAGCGAGATGGGCAAGTAATCTTTTCGATCGAAGGCGATCGGGTCAAGGCCGTCCTTCTGAAGCTTGCCCGTGGCCACGCCGCTTATGAACTCAGTGCGGTGCGCCGCCGCGAGCCATCTGTGTTTGCCTGGGGTCCGCTCGCCCTGCTATCGGATGAACAACGCGAGTTCATCGAGGATGTTCACGTGCCGGATTTCTACCCAGAGATCGGATCACGTGCTATGCAGCGCATGGTTGTCGCACAGTTCACGTTCGCTGGCCCTGATGGCGTAGAACAGCAGCATGACGCGCTCCTGGTTCACGATTGGTTGGAAGTTCAGGAGGGGCGGTACAGATATCTAGCGTACGAAGATCATTCGGGAGTTCATGTGAAGATCGTGATCGACGAGTACGTCTATTGCTATGCAAACTGGGAGGAGGCGTGAGGCCGTCCAACTTGTCCGTCAACACGGACGCCTTGCGGCATCCACCGGCCGTGCCGGCTCTTGCCGCAAGTCGCCGGTTAAGTCTACGTTGAGCACCCGCTCTCACCGCCAACGACCGTCCGCACTGGGTCGATCGCGGATCGTCGACACCCAATGCTCAGCCCCGGCTCCGGCCCTCAACTCTGCAGCAGCCCCCGCGTCTCGATGAAGCGCACCACCTCATCCACCCCCGCCAGCGTCTTGAGGTTGGTCATCACAAACGGTTTCAGTCCTTGCGCGTTGCTGCGCATGCGCCGCGTGTCGGCTTCCATCACGTCCAGGTTGGCGCCGACATAAGGCGCGAGGTCGGTCTTGTTGATGACGAAGAGGTCGCTCTTGGTGATGCCGGGGCCGCCCTTGCGCGGGATCTTTTCGCCAGCCGCCACATCAATCACGTAGATCGTCAGGTCGCTCAGTTCGGGGCTGAAGGTGGCGGCCAGGTTGTCGCCGCCGGATTCGATGAACACGATGTCGGCATCGGGGAAGTCGGCCAGCATGCGGTCGATGGCTTCCAGGTTGATGGAGGCATCCTCTCGGATGGCGGTGTGCGGGCAGCCGCCGGTCTCCACGCCCATGATGCGCTCGGCCGGCAGCGCGCCGCTCACCGTCAACAGGCGCTGGTCTTCCTTGGTGTAGATGTCGTTGGTGATGGCCACCAGGTCGTACTGCTCGCGCATGGCCTTGCACAGCATTTCCAGCAGCGTGGTCTTGCCGGAGCCGACCGGGCCGCCGATGCCCACACGCAGCGGCGGCAGGGTCTTGGTGCGATTCGGGATGTGGTGCAGGGTCATGGTGTCAGGAGCGGAACAGGCGTGAATATTGGGTTTCGTGCTGGCTGGAGAGGATGGCCAGCATGGGGCTGAAGGCTTGCCACTCAGCTTCGGGCAACTGGCAAGCGGCATCCACCGCGGCCGGGATCTCGGCCGCCAGCCGAGCCAGGATGCGCTGGCCGGCGCTTTGCCCCAGCGGCACCGACTTGATGGCGGCCTGCATCATGTTCTCGGCCCAGCCGAAGGCGTAGGCCAGCAGGCAGTCGCGCACCGGGGCTTCGGTGCTGGCGGCGGCCAGCGCAAAGGCGATGGGGTAGCCCGGCTCCAGCGCGGCACAGGCCTGCAGCTGCGCCGGGGCGATGCCGTCATGGTTGCGCAGCCACTCCAGGAGCGAACGGCCCATCTGCACCGTCTGCGCCCGCAGTTCGCTGGTTTCGCGCGTCTGCAGCAGCCAGCTGTTGAGCGCATGCAGGGCAGCGTGGTCGTCGGCGCGCCAAGCGCTGATGGCGCGTGCCAGCACGGCCAAATCGGCGCGCGCCAAGGTGAGGTGCAGTTGGTCGGCCAGCCAGCCGGCTGCTTCACTTTCTGTAGCAACTTGCGCCGTATCTACGGCGGCTTCCAGCCCTTCGGAGTAGGAAAAACCGCCGACCGGCAGCGCCGGTGAGGCGAGCCAGATGAGCTGCAGCAGGCTGGCGGCCGGCAGCGGTGTGTCAGTGCGCATGCCCATGATCGTGGCCATGGTGTTCATGCGGGTGCGCGTGGTCATGGTCGTGAGCATGCTCGTGCGCGTGGCCATGCCCATGGCTGTGGCCGCCCTGCGCATAAGCGCCGCCCTCGGGCTCGAAGGCGGCCTGCTGTTCCACCACCGTCAGGTGCATGGCGCGCAGCATGTCGGCCAGCACGTGGTCGGGCTCGATCTTCAGGTGGTCGGGTTGCAGCTCGATCGGCACGTGCCGGTTGCCCAGGTGGTAGGCGGCGCGTGTCAGGTCGAAGGGCGAACCGTGCTCGGCGCAGGCGGTGATGCGCAGCACCGCTTGCGGCGCGGCGATCACCCGGATGAGCGAGCCGTCTTCGGCCACCAGCACGTCGCCGCCGCGCACCACGGTGCCGCGTGGCAGGAACACGCCCAACTCACGGCCTGACGAGTCGGTGGCGGCAAAGCGGCTTTTCTGGCGCACGTCCCAGTCGAGCTCCACCGTGGCGGCGCGTTTGAGCAGTGGTGCCGCCAGGCCCTGGCCGCGCGGGAGAAGTTTGGAGACTTGCAGCATCAGAATAGAAAGTAGCGTTGCGTCATGGGCAAGCTGACCGCGGGCTCACAGGTGAGCAGATGGCCGTCGGCGCGCACGACGTAGGTCTGTGCATCCACTTCCATGCGCGGCGCGTAGTCGTTGTGGATCATGTGCTGCTTGCCGATGCCGCGGATACCCTTTACCGCCGCCAGCCGCTTGGACAGGCCAAAGCGCGCGCCGATGTCGGCCGCAATGCCGGCCTGCGAGACGAAAGTGAGCGAGGTCTTGGCAATGGCGCCACCGAAGGCGCCGAACATCGGCCGGTAGTGCACCGGCTGCGGCGTCGGGATGCTGGCATTGGGGTCGCCCATCGCCGCCATGGCGATGAAGCCGCCCTTGAGGATGAGTGCCGGCTTGATGCCGAAGAAGGCCGGCTTGAACACCACCAGGTCGGCCCACTTGCTGACTTCGATGCTGCCCACCTCGTGGCTGATGCCGTGGGTGATGGCCGGGTTGATGGTGTACTTGGCGAGGTAGCGCTTGACGCGGAAGTTGTCGTGCCGCTCCGCATCACCCGGCAGCTTGCCGCGTTGTTGCTTCATCTTGTGCGCGGTCTGCCAGGTGCGGATGATCACTTCGCCCACACGGCCCATGGCCTGCGAGTCGGAGCTGAACATGCTGATGGCGCCCAGGTCGTGCAGGATGTCTTCGGCGGCAATCGTCTCCTTGCGGATGCGGCTTTCGGCAAAGGCCAGGTCTTCGGCAATGGCCGGATCGAGGTGGTGGCACACCATCAGCATGTCCACGTGCTCGTCCAGCGTGTTGACGGTGTAGGGCCGTGTCGGGTTGGTGGAGGAGGGCAGCACGTTGGCCTCGCCCACCACTTTCAAGATGTCGGGTGCGTGGCCGCCGCCGGCGCCTTCGGTATGGAAGGTGTGGATGGTGCGGCCCTTGAAAGCGGCCACGGTGTCTTCTACGAAGCCGCTCTCATTGAGCGTGTCGGTGTGGATGGCGACTTGCGTGTCGGTTTCTTCCGCCACGGTCAGGCAGTTGTCGATGGCCGCCGGCGTGGTGCCCCAGTCTTCATGCAGCTTGAGGCCGATGGCGCCGGCATTGATCTGCTCATGCAGCGCGCCCGGCAGCGCGGCATTGCCCTTGCCGAGAAAACCCAGGTTCATGGGGAAAGCGTCGGCTGCCTGCAGCATGCGCTCCAGGTTCCACGGTCCCGGCGTGCAGGTGGTGGCAAAGGTGCCGGTGGCAGGACCCGTGCCGCCGCCCAGCATGGTGGTGACGCCGCTGCACAGCGCCTCTTCGATCTGCTGCGGCGCGATGAAGTGGATGTGGCTGTCGATGCCGCCGGCGGTGACGATGTTGCCTTCGCAACTGATGATCTCGGTGCCGGGGCCGATGATCATGTCCACGCCGGGTTGCGTGTCCGGGTTGCCGGCTTTGCCGATGGCGGCGATGCGCCCGCCCTTCAGGCCGATGTCGGCCTTGACGATGCCCCAGTGGTCGAGGATGAGCGCGTTGGTCAGCACCGTGTCCATGGCGCCTTCCGCTCTACTGCGCTGGCTTTGCGCCATGCCGTCGCGGATGGTCTTGCCGCCGCCGAACTTCACTTCCTCCCCGTAGCCGCCGGCGCGCAGTGTGTAGTCCTGCTCGACCTCGACGATGAGGTCCGTGTCGGCCAGGCGCACGCGGTCGCCCACGGTGGGGCCGAACATCTCGGCATAAGCGCGTCGTCCAATCGTTGCCATAACTAGAGTTTTCCTTGGATGAGGCCGCGAAAGCCGTACACCGTGCGCTCGCCGGCATAGTCCACCAGCTCTACCGTGCGCTGCTGGCCGGGCTCGAAGCGCACCGCGGTGCCGGAGGCAATGTTCAGCCGCATGCCGCGGGCAGCCGTGCGGTCGAAGCCGAGTGCGGCATTGGTTTCGGCAAAGTGGTAGTGCGAGCCGACCTGGATCGGCCGGTCGCCGGTGTTTTTCACCACCAGGGTCAGGGTGCGGCGCCCGGGGTTGAGCGGGTGCGCGCCCTCGTCGATCAGGAATTCGCCGGGGATCATGGTCAGGCCAGGCGCAGCAGCAAGGTGGAGCCCAGCAGCGCCACCGCGCCGCCGGCCGAGGTCCCCAGCCAGCGGTGGCGCGCAAACACGGCCTGGCCCAGTGTGATGCCGGCCACGTGCAGCAGCGCGGTGCTAGCCAGCATGCCGGCCAGCGCCAGCCACTGGCTGTGAGGGGCGAGTTCCTGGCCGTGCGCGGCACCATGGAAGAAGGCGAACAGGCCGGCCAGCCCGGCGGCCAGCGCCAGCGGCAGGCCGCGGCGCGTGGCCACCAGCAGGCCGAGCACCAGCAGCGAAGCGGCAATCATCGGCTCCACCGCCGGGATTGCGAGGCCATTGAATCCAGCCAGTGCACCGGCAGCCAGCATCAGCACAAAGGCCGCAGGTGCCAGCCACACCGGGCGAATGCTGAGTGCGCTCCAGACGCCCAGCGCCAGCATGGCGGCCAGGTGGTCGAGGCCGGTGAAGGGGTGCAGCAGGCCGCTGAGCAGTGCGCCATGCTCATGTGCGCCTGCCACCCCGGTATGGGCCAGCACGAGGGTCGGCAACAGCAGGCCGGCCGCGGCCGCCAGTTTGAGTGCTCTGTTTTTCATGGTGGATGATCTCCGTTCGGTAAGGGCTGGGTGTCGATTTGGTTCAGATCCGTGTCAGACGATGGGCTGGTGCACCGTGACCAGCTTGGTACCGTCGGGAAAGGTGGCTTCGACCTGGATGTCGGGAATCATCTCGGCGATGCCGTCCATCACATCGGCGCGCGTGAGCAGGGTGCGGCCTGCGCTCATGAGCTGGGCCACGGTCTTGCCGTCGCGCGCACCTTCCATCACCGCCGCACTGATGTAGGCCACGGCTTCAGGGTAGTTGAGCTTGAGGCCGCGCGCCATACGCCGTTCGGCTAACAGGGCGGCGGTGAAGATCAGCAGCTTGTCTTTTTCGCGGGGAGTCAGTTCCATATCGCTTCGCTCAAATATCAGACCGCGCGGCCGCAAAGGCCGGTCGAACGCGGGGGATCAATTCCATCAAATGTCTCCGGGCTGGCAGCAAGATTGGTGCCATGAAAGGGGCGGATCTCTGTTGCGCTGCGGCATGGCACAGAACCTGCACCTGTGCTGCCATGGACGCCCAGGCCACGCCATTGACTGCCTCGCCCGCCATGCCGGCCGGCCCCGGCACGCCTGCGGCCAGCGAGACGGCCGGGCGCGGCGCGGTGCAGTCCATCATCAAGGTGCGGCGCGACTACAACAGCTGGGTGGCCAGCGAGACCATGGAAGACTACGCGCTGCGTTTTGCGCCGCAGCGCTTTCGCAAATGGTCGGAGTGGCGGGTGGCCAACACCGCTTTCGGCGCCGCTTCCTTCCTGATCCTGGAGGCGGTGGGCGCCACGCTGCTGGTGCAGTACGGCTGGACCAATGCCTTCTGGGCCATTGTGGCCACCGGGCTCATCATCTTCCTGGCCGGCCTGCCCATCAGCATCTATGCGGCGCGCTACGGGGTCGACATGGACCTGCTGACGCGCGGCGCCGGCTTCGGCTACATCGGCTCCACCATCACCTCGCTGATCTACGCCTCCTTCACCTTCATCTTCTTTGCGCTGGAGGCGGCCGTGATGGCCTATGCGCTGGAGCTGGCGCTGGGCATTCCGCCCAGCTGGGGCTACCTCATCTGCGCGCTGGCGGTGATCCCGCTGGTCACGCACGGCGTGTCGGCCATCAGCCGGCTGCAGGTCTGGACCCAGCCGCTGTGGCTGCTGATGCTGCTGGTGCCGTTTGCTTATGTGCTGGCGCTCGATCCTGGTGCCTTTTCGGCCATCGTGCACTACAAGGGGGATAAAGGCGTCAGCTCCGGCTTCGATCTGCCTCTGTTTGGTGCGGCCTTGACGGTGGGCATTGCACTGATGACGCAAATGGGCGAGCAGGCCGACTACCTGCGCTTCATGCCGGCACAGACGCCGGCCACCCGGCGCCGCTGGTGGTTCGGCGTGCTGGCGGGCGGGCCGGGTTGGGTGCTGCTGGGCGTGGTCAAGATGCTGGGCGGCGCGCTGCTGGCCTACCTGGCCATCACCCACGCGGTGCCGGTCGAGCGCGCGGTCGACCCCAACCAGATGTACCTGGCGGCCTACGAGTACGTGTTCCCGCACTACGGCTGGGCGGTGGCGGCAACCGCGCTGTTCGTGGTGATCTCGCAGCTCAAGATCAACGTCACCAACGCCTACGCAGGCTCGCTGGCCTGGTCCAACTTCTTCTCGCGCCTGACGCACAGCCACCCGGGCCGGGTGGTGTGGGTGGTGTTCAACACCCTGATCTCCTTCATGCTGATGGAGATGAACGTGTTCCAGGCGCTGGGCGACGTGCTGGGCCTGTACTCCAACATCGCCATCGCCTGGATGATGGCGGTGGTGGCCGACCTGGTGATCAACAAGCCGCTGGGCCTGTCGCCCCAGGGCATCGAGTTCAAGCGCGCCCATCTGTACGACATCAACCCGGTGGGCGTGGGCGCCATGGCGCTGGCCTCGCTGCTGTCGGTCACGGCCCACCTCGGCCTGTTCGGTCCGATGGCACAGGCCTTCTCGGCGCTGATTGCACTGGGCACCGCCTTCATCGCCTCGCCACTGATCGCCTGGGCCACCCGCGGCAAGTACTACATCGCACGCCAGAGCGACATGAAAACAGCGGCGGCGGCCGGTGCGGACAACGGCACGCGCTACCCGCTGCAACGCTGCGTGATCTGCGAGCGCGACTACGAAGGCCCCGACATGGCGCACTGCCCGGCCTACCAGGGGCCGATCTGCTCGCTGTGCTGCACGCTCGACGCGCGCTGCGGCGACATGTGCAAGCCCCACGCCAGCGTGTCGGCCCAGTGGTCGGCCACGCTGCGCCGGTTGCTGCCGCGGCGCATCTGGCCCTACCTGGACACCGGTCTGGGCCACTTCCTGCTGCTGATGCTGCTGATCGTGCCGCTGCTGGCCAGCGTGTTCGGCCTGCTGTACCACCAGGAGCTGCGCGCCCTGACGCTGGCCGTGACCGACAGGGACGTGATGGAGGCACCGGAGGCCGCCCTGCGCTCGGGCTTCTTCAAGGCCTACATGGCGCTGCTGCTCATCACCGGCCTGGTGGCCTGGTGGGTGGTGCTGGCGTACAAGAGCCGCCAGGTGGCGCAGGAGGAGTCGAACCGCCAGACGCACCTGCTGATGCGCGAGATCGAACTGCACCAGCAGACCGACGCCGCCCTGCAGCAGGCCAAACGTGCGGCCGAGCAGGCGCAGCACCAGGCCGAGCAGGCCAACCAGGCCAAGAGCCGCTACATCAGTGCCATCAGCCACGAACTGCGCACGCCGCTCAACAGCATCCTGGGTTACGCGCAGCTCATGGGCGAGGACCCGCAAGTGCCGCCGCACCGCAAGCACGCGGTGCAGGTCATCCGCCGCGGCGGCGAACACCTGCTGTCGCTGATCGAGGGCACGCTGGACATTGCGCGCATCGAAGCCGGCAAGCTCACGCTGGACGTCAGGCCCATGGCCTTCGCCGACTGCGTGCACGAACTGGCTGCCATGTTCGAGCCGCAGGCCGCGGCCAAGGGGTTGCGCTTTCACTTCGCCTTGCTGAGCACGCTGCCCGAGGTGGTGCGCGCCGACGAAAAGCGCGTGCGCCAGATCCTCATCAACCTGCTGAGCAATGCCATCAAGTTCACCGCCCAGGGCGAGGTGGCCCTGCAGGTGCGCTACGCGCGCGAGATGGCGCACATCGACATCCGCGACACCGGGCCCGGCATGGCGCTGCAGGAGCTCGACCGCGTGTTCGAGCCTTTCACGCGCGCTTCCAGTGCCGCCCCGGCAGCGCCAGGCGCCGGGCTGGGCCTGACCATTGCCAAGATGCTGACCGACCTGATGGGCGGCGAACTCACGGTGCAGAGTACGCCCGGGCTGGGCTCGGTGTTCCATGTCAAGCTGTTCCTGCCCGAGGTGCATGCCGGCGCGCGCCAATCGCCAGTGCGGCCGACCGCGCGCCCGGCGCGGCGCGGTTACGCCGGCCTGCGCCGCCACCTGCTGGTGGTGGACAACGAGGAACCCGACCGCGAACTGCTGACCCAGGTGCTGGCGCCGCTGGGTTTCGTGCTGCGCACCGCCGCCAGCGGCCACGATGCGCTGGACCTGCTGGCCGCCGGCTACCGGCCCGATGCCATCCTGATGGACTTGGCGATGCCCGGCATCGACGGCTGGGAAACCATCCGCCGCCTGCGCCGCCTGCCGGGCCTGCAGGCCGTGCAGGTGGCCGTGGTGTCGGCCAATGCCTTCGACAAGGGGCTGGACAACGATGTCGGCATCCGGCCGGAAGACTTCATTACCAAGCCGGTGCGCCACAGCGAGCTGCTCGACTGGCTGGAAAAACGCCTGCAGCTCCAGTGGACCGATGCGCCACCGGCTCCTGTGACGGCCAGTGCGGTGGTACCGAAGCTACCGGCTGTGCTGCCGTCGACCGAGCAGCAGACCCGGCTGCGCGAAATGGCCAGCGTCGGTTATTACCGCGGCATCCTCAAGCTGCTCGACGAGCTGCAGACCCAGGAGCCGGCCTGCCAGCCCTGGTGCGAGCAGCTGCGCACGCTGGTGCGCCAATACCGTTTCGATGCCGTGCTGGCCCAACTGGCGCCGACGCCACAGACCCCATGAACCATCCCCTGGAGCAGACCCTCAACCGTGCCCACAGCGATGTGGTGCTGATCGTGGACGATGTGCCCGACAACCTGTCGCTGCTGCACGACGCGCTGGACGAGTCCGGCTATACCGTGCTGGTGGCGCTCGACGGCGCCTCGGCGCTGCAGCGCGCTGCGCAGGCGCGGCCCGACATCGTGCTGCTCGACGCCATGATGCCCGGCATGGACGGTTTCGAGGTGGCGCGCCGCCTCAAGGCCGATGCCGCCACTGCGCACATTCCCATCATCTTCATGACCGGCCTGACCGAAACCGAGCATCTGGTGGCCGCGCTCGACGCCGGTGGAACCGACTACGTCACCAAGCCGATCAAGCCGAAGGAAGTGCTGGCGCGCATGAACGTGCACCTGCAGGGCGCGCGCGAGCGGCGCCAGGCCCGCAACGCACTGGACGCCTTCGGCTACGCCAGCATCACGGTGCGCGTGAGCGACGGCCGGCTGATGTGGCAGACGCCGCTGGCGCGCGAGCTGCTGCAGCGCTATTGCGGCCGCAGCGGTCCGTATGCGCCCAGCCCGGTGCTGAGCTGGCTGCGCCACAGCGTGGCGCATGTGGCCGAAGCCCTGGCCTGCGGCGAGCCGCTGGTCGAAGCCCCGCGGCTGAGCGTGGAGCAGGGTGCGCGTCGTCTCACCTTCCGCCTGCAGCAGCACAATGGCGACGGTAGCGGCGGCGACTGGCTGATCATCATGCAGGAAGTGTCGGACGAGAGCGTGATCGAGGCGATCTCGCTGAGCTTCAAGCTCACCGCGCGCGAGGCCGAGGTGCTGTACTGGGTGGTCAAGGGCAAGATCAACCGTGACATCGGCGACATCCTGGGCACCAGCCCGATGACGGTGAAGAAACACCTGGAGCGCGTGTTCGCCAAGCTCGGTGTGGAGACGCGCACCTCGGCCGCGGCCATGGCGCTGAGCCGCATCCGGCAGCTGCATCCGCAGTTCGAAGGGTGAGTGGTGCGAGGCCTGCGCGGGATCACTTTGACGCGCCGATTTTCCGGACAAATTTCTGTTCGCTCACTTCCTGCCCCCATTGCTTGGCGCGCAGTTCCTTGACCAGGCGAAAGCCGGCCGATTCGTAAAGGTGCCGGGCCGCATCCAGCCCGCTGAAGGTCCACAGATAACTGCTCTTCAAACCCAGCCGGTCGCAGTGCCCGAGCGCTGCAGCCAGCAGCTGACGCCCCAGCCCCAGGCCGCGTGCGTCCTCGTCGAGGATGAACCAGCGCAGATGCCCGGTCGGGTGTCTGCCCGTCTCGACATCGATGGCCACCGAACCCAGCACCCGCTGGCCTTGGACGGCCAGCCAGAGTCCGTTCTGCGAGCCTTCCAGCCGCGAGACGAATGCCGCCAGCTCGCTGGCCACCTTGCATTCGAAGAACTGACCGAAGCCCGCCCGTTGCGAGTAATACGCCGCGTGCATTTCAATGATGCGCCCCAGCGCCGTGGGCCGGTAGCCCGGGTGGATGACGACTGGCCCGGCGTCGGACGCCGCGCCGATACCCAGGCGATCCGCCGCCAGCGCCTGGCCGTAGGCGCTCAGGCCCGACAGGACGTGGGGCTGTTGCGGCCGGGGGATATGTTCCAGCGCCGCGGCCACTTGCCTGCGGCCGAAAGCGTCCAGGGCGGCAACGGTCTTGCGGCCCTGCCGGGTCAGCGTCAGCCGTTTTTCCCGGCCGTCCTCCGGATTGATCTGCTCGGTTATCTCGCCCTTGGCCAGCAGCTTGCCCAGCAGGCGGCTGACGGAGGACTTCTCCAGCTTGAGCGCCTGCGCCAGCCGTGCCGCCGTGGTCGGTCCGTGCAGATCGATCTCGATCAGGGCATGTACGGCGGATGGCGGCAGATCGGAGCCCGCGAGCGTGGGGCGCATGAAGCCCAGCTCGCGCACCAGCTGGCGGGAGGCACGGCGGATGTCCTCCACCATCGAATCGGAAGTTTCCATGCAACAGGGCTCCTGCTTGATGGTTGCATTATACAACCATATGGGATCAATGCTTTCAGATGACATGTGTCTTGAAAACGGGACAAAACCGGCCTTTGGTCGTACACTGGTACGCAGTCGTTGTGTCTCGAAAAATATGGATCGTCACCGCATTTTTGACAGTGTCGTCACACGCCTGCTGTTCCTTGGGCTGTGCATCGTGATCTTGGGGGCAGCGGTGCTTTACTACACGCTGTCGAAATTTCTGCGCGAGGACTTGAGTTCCGTCGTGGCGCACCAGCAGCTGGCCCTGGCGACGTATGTGGCCCGCGACATTGATTACAAGATTGTTCAGCGCCAGACTTTGCTGACGCATCTGGCGACCGCTCTCCCCGAGGAACTGCTGACACGGCCGCAAGCCTTGCGTGCCTGGCTGCAAGAGCGTTACGAATACCAGCCCTTGTTCTCGGCCGGCCTGTTCATCACAGATGCGCGCGGCGTTGCGATTGCGGATTACCCGGTCTTGCCGGACCGGCTGGGGACCAGCTATTCCGATCGCGATTACATCCGTGCGGCCGTGGCGGGGCAGTCGTATGTCGGCCGTCCGGTGGTCGGCCGCATCATCGGAGAGCCGGTTCTTCCCATCGCGGCACCGAAGAAAAATGCCAAGGGTGACGTGCAGGCCATTCTGGTGGGTGTCACCACCTTGGCGGACAAGGGGTTCCTCGATTCGCTGCTCCAAAGCCGCATCGGCGCAGCAACAGGTGGCTTCCTGCTGATTTCACCGCGGGACCAGCTGTTCGTGGCGTCGTCTCAACCCGACATGGTGCTCAGGCCCACGCCACCTCCTGGCATCAACGCGCTGCATGACCGGGCCATGGACGGATTCCGTGGCACGGGGGTCACGCTCAACGCCAAAGGTATCGAGGAAGTCTCCGCCATGGTTTCCGTGCCGAGCACAGGCTGGTTTGTCGTCGCCCGCTTGCCGACCAGCGAAGCTTTCGCCACCGTCGAGCGTACGCAGAGTTTCTTGTTGAAGATCTCGGTCCTGATCATTCTGGCCTTCGTCGTCATCTCGTCGGGTGGGCTGTACCTCCTCTTTCGTCCCTTGTTTCGTGCGGCAGAGCATGCCCATCGCATGACGCAGGGCGAGGTGCCGTTCGAACCGCTGCCCGTCGTTCGCAACGACGAGGTCGGTTACCTGATCTCGTCGTTCAATCGTCTCCTGGTCAAACTGAGGGGCAAGCAGGCCGAACTGGTCCGCATGGCCCACCACGATGTGCTGACCGGTTTGCCCAATCGGGCGCTGCTCTACGACCGCACCCAGCAGGTTCTGGCGCAGGCAAGGCGCAGGAACACGCAGATCGGCCTGCTGTTCATGGACCTGGACGGTTTCAAACGTATCAACGACACTTTGGGGCACGAGGCCGGCGACGAGGCCTTGCGCCAGACGGCAAAACGTTTCAATGAAATCGTGCGCCAGGATGACACGCTGGCACGGGTTGGCGGCGACGAATTCGTGCTGTTGCTGGGTGACTTGGGTGAGGACGCCGAGGCGGCCGCCAGCACGGTTGCAGCCAAGTGCATCCAGGCCATGCAAGCGCCGTTCTTGATTTCCGGTACCCCGTGTTCGCTGGGGGTGTCGATCGGTATTGCCTTTGGAAACGGGGACAGCACCCTGGACGCGCTCCTGCTGACGGCCGACCAGGCCATGTACCAGGCCAAAGAGGGCGGACGCGACAGGTTTGTCACTTTCAAGGCGCCGGCGACCTAGCCTGCGATGAGCGCGCAGCGTAGACGACGGGACCACCCCTCCTCCACGTACGCCGTGTGGCGTATATCCGCTTTTCTCCTGCTTCCCTAGAGTGACTCCATCGCTGCACCAGGGCCGATGACCGGCCGGCGTGCTGCGAAACGCGATCTTTTCACTCACCTGGAGAAGCACACATGCAACGTCGATTCACCCTTAAGGCGCTGGCTGCTGCCACTGCCGTTTCCACCCTGGCAGGCCTGTCCGCTCTGCCTGCCCATGCGGCCGACACCATCAAGGTGGGCGTGCTGCACAGCCTGTCGGGCACCATGGCGATTTCCGAGACCGTGCTGAAAGACACCGTGCTGATGGCCATTGACGAGATCAATGCCAAAGGCGGCGTGCTGGGCAAGAAGCTCGAGCCGGTGGTGGTGGACCCGGCCTCCAACTGGCCGCTGTTCGCTGAGAAGACCAAGCAACTGCTCGGTCAGGACAAGGTGGCCGTGATCTTCGGCTGCTGGACCAGCGTCTCGCGCAAGTCGGTGCTGCCGGTGGTCGAGGAAATGAACGGCCTGCTGTTCTACCCCGTGCAGTACGAGGGCGAGGAACTGTCCAAGAACGTGTTCTACACCGGTGCCGCACCCAACCAGCAGGCCATCCCGGCGGTGGACTACCTGATGAGCAAGGACGGCGGCGCGGCCAAGCGCTGGGTGCTGCTGGGCACCGACTACGTCTACCCGCGCACCACCAACAAGATCCTGCGCGCCTACCTCAAGAGCAAGGGCGTGAAGGACAGCGACATCGACGAGAAGTACACCCCCTTCGGCCACTCTGACTACCAGACCATCGTGGCCGACATCAAGAAGTTTGCCGCCGGCGGCAAGACGGCGGTGGTCTCCACCATCAACGGCGACTCCAACGTGCCCTTCTACAAGGAACTCGGCAACGCCGGCCTGAAGGCCAAGGACGTGCCGGTGGTGGCCTTCTCCGTGGGTGAGGAAGAGCTGCGCGGCGTCGACACCAAGCCGCTGGTGGGCCACCTGGCGGCGTGGAACTACTTCATGTCGATCAAGAACCCGACCAACGAGGCCTTCATCAAGAAGTGGTCCGCCTATGCCAAGGCCAAGAACATCGCCGGCCACAAGGACAAGCCGCTGACCAACGACCCGATGGAAGCCACCTACATCGGCATCAACATGTGGAAGCAGGCGGTGGAGAAGGCCAAGTCCACCGACGTGGACAAGGTGATCGCCGCCATGGCCGGCCAGACCTTCAAGGCACCCAGCGGCATCGTCAGCAAGATGGACGAGAAGAACCATCACCTGCACAAGTCGGTATTCATCGGCGAAGTCAAGGCCGACGGCCAGTTCAACGTGGTCTGGAAGACCCCGGGCCCGGTCAAGGCCAAGCCCTGGTCGCCCTATATCGAAGGCAACGACAAGAAAAAGGACGAGCCCGAGAAGAAATAGTAAGACGCCCCCCGACGCGGCCGTTGGCCGCCTCCCCCCACTGGGGGGAGGCGCGACCGCTTGGGGCGGCCCTGCGCAGCGCGCCCTCGGTTCGGGGGCTTGACTGGCGAAGGTCTTGCAGCGTGGGCATGGCCTGCTGTGCCCACCCTACAGGTTCTTTTATGCTGATTCGACATCTACTGCTATTTGCTACGTTTTTGATAGCTGCTCACGCCCATGCGCTGACGGCGGAAGAGGTAAAAGCCATTGCCATCGGCGAGACCGATGCACGCATCGCGGCGCTCAACCAGGCGGTGCTGGCGGCGGACGATCGCACGGCGGCCTATCTGCAGGCGCTGGCGGACGATGCCGTCAAGGTGGCCGGTGACCATGTCTTCATCGTGCGCGACGGCAAGGGGCAGGACCCGCTGACCGGCGCCGCGGTGGCCGTGCCCGACAGCGCGGAGGACGTGGTCAGCAACAACCGCATGCGCGGCGAGCTCGATGCCGCGCTGGCCGGGCTCAAGCTGTTCAGCAGCGACGACAAACTGCGCCTGGCCGCTGCCAAGGCCTTGCTGAAGGAGCCGGACGAATCGCGCCTGGCCTTGCTGGACAAGGCGCTGGCGGCGGAAAAGGTGGCGGCCATCCAAGCCCAGCTGGAACTGGCGCGCGCCGCCGTGCTGCTGGGCAGCAGTGACAAGGCTACGCGCCTGCAGGCGGCCAAGGCGCTGGGCGAGAACAAGACGCCGCAGACCAAGCTGTTGCTGAGCGAGCGCCTGGGTGCCGAGACCGAGGCCGACGTGAAGGTGCAGCTGGCCGCCTCGCTGCGCGCCATCGAGGAGTCGCTGCACTGGGGCGAGCGCCTGGGCGCCATGTTCACCGGTATCAGCCTGGGCAGCATCCTGCTGCTGGCGGCGCTCGGGCTGGCCATCACCTACGGCCTGATGGGCGTGATCAACATGGCGCACGGCGAGCTGATGATGATCGGCGCCTACGCCACCTACGTGGTGCAGGGCCTGTTCCGCAACTACCTGCCTGGCGCCTTCGACTGGTACCTGGTGGCCGCGCTGCCGGTGGCCTTTTTCGCCTCGGCCGGGGTGGGTGCGGTGCTGGAACGCAGCGTGCTGCGCTTCCTCTACGGCCGACCGCTGGAGACGCTGCTGGCCACCTGGGGCATCAGCCTGGTGCTGATGCAGGGCGTGCGCTCGCTTTTCGGTGCGCAGAACGTCGGCGTGGAAAACCCGGCCTGGATGAGCGGTGGCGTGCAGCTGCTGTCCAACCTGACGCTGCCCTACAACCGCCTGGTCATCATCGGCTTTGCCATTGCCGTGCTGGCCGGCATGGTGCTGCTGATCGGTCGCACACGGCTGGGTCTGTTCGTGCGCGGCGTCACGCAGAACCGGCCGATTGCCGCCTGCATGGGCGTGAACACGGCGCGCGTCGACACCTATGCCTTTGCGCTCGGCTCGGGCATTGCCGGCCTGGCCGGCGTGGCCCTGAGCCAGGTGGGCAATGTGGGGCCGGACCTGGGGCAGAACTACATCGTCGATTCCTTCATGGTGGTGGTGCTGGGCGGCGTCGGCCAGCTGGCCGGCACGGTGTATGCCGCGCTGGGCCTGGGCGTCCTGAACAAGTTCCTGGAGGGCTGGACCGGCGCCGTGCTGGCCAAGATCGCCGTGCTGGTGTTCATCATCATCTTCATCCAGAAACGTCCGCAAGGAATTTTCGCGATGAAAGGTAGGAGCGCGGAAGCATGACCATGCATAAGATTCAACTTCCTGCCGCCCAACCCTTGCTCAACGGCAAAGGCTGGAGTGCCTTCATCGTGGCGCTGCTCGCGGTCTGTGCCGTGGCCCCCATCCTCAACCTGCTGGTGCCGCAGGGCAGTGTGTTCCACATGAGCGACTACGCGGTGGCGCTGGTGGGCCGCATCATGTGCTACGCCATCTGCGCGCTGGCCATGGACCTGATCTGGGGGTACACCGGCATCCTGTCGCTCGGCCATGGCGTGTTCTTCGCGTTGGGTGGCTACGCCATGGGCATGTACCTGATGCGCCAGATCGGGCGCGACGGCAACTACAAGAGCGACCTGCCCGACTTCATGGTGTTCCTGGACTGGAAGACGTTGCCCTGGCACTGGAGCTTCAGCGACAGCTTCATGGCCACGCTGATCCTGATCGTGGCCGTGCCCGGGCTGGTGGCCTTCGTCTTCGGCTACTTTGCCTTCCGCTCGCGCATCAAGGGGGTGTATTTTTCCATCATCACCCAGGCCATGACCTTCGCCGCCATGCTGCTGTTCTTCCGCAACGAGACCGGTTTCGGCGGCAACAACGGCTTCACCGACTTCAAGCGCATCCTGGACCTGCCCATTGCCACGCAGGAGATGCGCATGACGCTGTTCGTGCTCACCGGCCTCACGCTGCTGGGTTTCTTCCTGCTCGCCAGGGGGCTGGTGCGCAGCAAGTTCGGCCGTGTGCTGCAGGCCATCCGGGATGCCGAGTCGCGCGTGATGTTCTCGGGTTATTCGCCGCTGGGCTACAAGCTCACCATCTGGACCATCTCGGCCGTCATGTGCGGCATTGCCGGGGCGCTGTACGTGCCGCAGGTGGGCATCATCAACCCGGGCGAGATGAGCCCGGCCAATTCGATCGAGATGGCGATCTGGGCCGCGGTCGGCGGCCGCGCCACGCTGGTTGGCCCCATCGTTGGCGCTTTCGTGGTCAATGGTGCCAAGAGCTGGCTGACGGTGGCCTACCCGGAGTTCTGGCTCTATTTCCTCGGCGGCCTGTTCATTGTCGTCACGCTGTTCCTGCCGGACGGCCTGGTGGGGCTGGTGAAGAAGATCAAGGGGGCCAAGGTTATGAGCGACGCCGGGCCGTCCCAAGTCGCGAAGGCCCCCTCGGGGGGCAGCGAAGCACACGAAGTGGCGAGCGTGGGGGCCAAGCCATGACGCCCGACCTGCTGGAACAAGGCGCCCGGCGCTACGAGGCGCGCCTGGCCGAACTCGATGCCGCACGCCTGAACACCGAGGCCGGCGGCCAGGCGGCGAGCTACGGCCGGCTCAAGGTGTCGGAGGAAGTGGACGTGACGCACGGCCGCATCCTCTACCTGGAGGATGTGAGCGTGAGCTTCGACGGCTTCAAGGCCATCAACAAGCTGTCGCTCGACATCGCGCCGGGCGAGCTGCGCTGCATCATCGGCCCCAACGGCGCCGGCAAGACCACCCTGATGGACATCATCACCGGCAAGACGCGGCCGGATGAAGGCACGGTGTTCTTCGGCAGCACCATCGACCTGCTGCGCCACAGCGAACCGGAGATCGCGCAGCTGGGCATCGGCCGCAAGTTCCAGAAACCGACGGTGTTCGAACAACTTTCGGTGTTCGAGAACCTGGAGCTGGCACTCAAGACCGACAAGAGCGTCAAGCCATCGCTGTTTTTCCGCCTCGACTCGGCACAGAGCGACCGGCTGGCCGAGGTGCTGCACACCATCCACCTGGCCGACAGCGTGGCACACCAGGCCGGCACACTGAGCCATGGCCAGAAGCAGTGGCTGGAGATCGGCATGCTGCTGATGCAGGACCCCAAGCTGCTGCTGCTCGACGAGCCGGTGGCCGGCATGACGGATGAAGAGACGGCGCGCACGGCGGAACTGTTCCTCAGCCTCAAGGGTAAGCATTCGCTGATGGTGGTGGAACACGACATGAGCTTCATCAAGACCATCTCGGAGATCGTCACCGTGCTGTGCGACGGCTCGGTGCTGGCGCAGGGCACGCTGGATCAGGTGCAGGCGGATGAGCGGGTGATTGAGGTTTATCTGGGGAGATGATCTTGTTATCTCCTCTGCCTCTTCGCTCTTCCGCTCTCCTGTACCTGTGCGGTGCAAGCGTGCCGGGTCTCGCCCCGGCGGGCGAGGTACTTTTCTTTGCTTCGCCAAAGCAAAGTACCCAAAAGAAAGGCGAGCCGGGTGCGTCGTCCCTGCGCTGTGCGCAGGGCACGCTGCGTTGCTCGGCAACGGCGGGAAGCGCAGAAGCTCGCCCTGCGGGCTCAGACATCTGCGCTTCTTTTTCCGCCGTTGCCTGCGCTACTCGCCTCCGCACACGGCGGTGGGGAGCCAAATACACAAGACCACAAGGACGCGCCATGGCGCGTCCTTGTGGGGTTATGGCTGTTGGTTCCCGGCTGTTTGGATTCCTATGCCGTGTGGCAGGGCTGAGCAGCGCAGCAGCGGGCGGATCAGGGCGGGCGTTGTTTGAGCGCAGCGAGTTTAGCCCGACCCCGCCCGCTGCGAGCAGCGCAAGGAACCGCGTAGCGGCCCTGACTTCGGCTCGCCTTCTCTTTGCTCACTTTCTCTTGGCGAAGCAAGAGAAAGTGAGTGCGCTGCCGGGCGCACATCCCGGCAATGCCACGTCCGCCAGGACATTCTCCGGAGCACATTGACATGCTCAACGTCAAAAACATCAACCAGTATTACGGCGGCTCCCACATCCTGCGCGATGTCAGCCTGCAGGCCCAGCTCGGCAAGGTCACCGTGGTGCTGGGCCGCAACGGCGTGGGCAAGACCACGCTGCTCAAGTCGCTCATGGGTCTGGTGCCGATCAAGTCTGGCAGCATCGAGTTCGACGGCCGGGCGATCCAGCACGCCACGCCCTACGAACGGGCCCGTGCCGGCATCGGTTTCGTGCCGCAGGGGCGCGAGATCTTTGCCCGCCTGACGGTGGAGGAGAACCTGCGCATGGGGCTGGCCTACAAGAGCGCCGGCACGCCAATCCCGGCCGAGTTGTACGAACTGTTCCCGGTGCTCAAGCAGATGCTGGGCCGGCGCGGCGGCGACCTGTCGGGCGGACAGCAGCAGCAGCTGGCGATCGCACGCGCGCTGGCGGCCAAGCCGAAGCTGCTGGTGCTGGACGAGCCGACCGAAGGCATCCAGCCCAGCATCATCAAGGACATCGGCCGCGTCATCCGCATGCTGGCCGACCGCGGCGACATGGCCATCCTGCTGGTGGAGCAGTACTACGATTTCGCCCGCGAACTGGCTGACGACTACGTGGTGATGGAGCGCGGCGCCGTGCTCGCCCACGGCCTGGGCAAGGACATGGAAACCGACGGCGTGCGCCAGCTGGTGGCGATCTGATGGCCGTCTAGACCGCTGCCAGGTGGGCGTACAGGGCGGTGAGCTGCCGCGGCAACTGGGCTGCCGTTTCGACAATGCGGTAGTTGCGCCAGCCGAAGATGCGGTGCACGTAGGCGTCGGCCCCGGGGTCGACGGCCAGGCCGTAGGTTTGCACGCCCTGGCGCTGCGCTTCCTGGACGGCGGCGCGGGCGTCCTCGGTGAGGTGGCGCGTATCGAACACGTCGATGTCCGAGGGTGCACCGTCGGTGACGAGCACGATGGCGCGCTGCTCGCTGCGTTCCTCCTGCAGGCATTGCGTGGCATGGCGCAGGGCGGCGCCGATGCGCGTGGACCAGGCGGCCCGGGTCGAGAGGATCCGGCTGGTGCTTGCGGCATCGAGCGCAGCGCCGAAGTCGAGCAGCCGCACATAGTGCACGGCGGCACGCGTGTCGGAAGCAAAGCCGTGGATGGCGATGCGGTCCTGTCCGGCCAGGGCCGAGCGGGCCAGCAGCAGCGCAGCCTGCTGCTCGACTTCCAGCAGCGAGTGTTGGGCACCGGCGAGGCGTTCGCCGGTCGAGGCCGACAGATCGAGCAGCACCAGCACGCTGCAGCGCGGGGTCTCGTGGCCCGCGCGCATGAACAGACGTCCGTCGGGGGCCAGCCTCAGCCGCCGCTCCACCATGATGTCGATGGCGGCATCGAGGTCGATGTCCTCGCCTTCCCACTGCCGCCGTAGGCGCTGGCTGCGGCTCAGGCGCCGGCTGGGCGGGGGCTGCAGCAGCGTGGCGTCGGGAGACACCGCGGTGGTCGGGCGAGTGCGGTGGTGCGGCAGCGCGGCTTCGCGCACCGTGCACCAGTCGCGGCGCTCGCGCTGCAGCCGGTAGTCCCATTCCGGGTAGAGGTGGACGGGACCGTCCTCGGGCGTGGCCTGGGCCGTGTCGGTATCGTCGGTGCTGTCGCTCGGCGGCGGCGCGGCGGGTACCTGCACCTGCAGCGCTTCGCTGGGCGCATCGGCCGAGGCGCCGTGCTGCCAGAGGTAGCTGTTGTCGTCGCGGTAGGGCGCGGGTACGGCGTACTGGCGCGGGTTGAAGCGCACGCGCATCTGGCCCAGATCGTTGGCCAGGATGCCGGCCAGACGGCGAAAGGCGATGTAGTCTTCCAGGCCGTGTTGCTGGCGCGCGGCGGCAAACAGCGTGCGTGCCTTGTGCACCCAATGGCTTCCGTCCATCTGCTGTTCGTCGAGCAGGGCGAAGCCCAGGCGCGCGATCAGGCTGGCGAAGTCCAGTCCGTGCGGGTCGGATTCAGCCTGACTTTGTACAAACCAGCGCCGCACGCCGGGCAGGCGCTGCATCAGCAGGGCCTCGACGCGCGCATCCTCGATGGCCGAGACCACGGCCAGGCCCATGGGTTTGAGCGTGCTGCTGGTTTGTGCCGGCGGGGAATACAGCAAGTGGGCGGCGGCATGTGCCATGGCGGCGCGCTGCAGGATGGCCTGCTGCGCATGGCACGCACCTACCGCGTCAGCGGGCAATAGCAAGTGGCTGGCGCTGAGGATGGGGCGTTGTTCGGCGGTGCTGTCGGGCGCAGCCGGGCTGAGTGCCTGTACGGTCAGGTTTCGGCCGCTCAGGCCGGTCAGCAGCAAGGTCAGTGCGGCCAGCGTCGGCGGTGCGGCCTGGCCCGACGCCGGCGGCTTCATGCGAAGTGGGCATCGACGATGCCGTTCAGCGCTGCGATCATGTCCGGATCGTCGGTGAGGGCGCGCGTGAGCGTCATGTCGCAGCTGTCGCGCGGGTCGACGCCGTCGCGGATCAGGATGCCGGCATAGACCAGCATGCGGGTGGAGATGCCCTCGTCCAGTCCATGGCGCTTGAGTGCGCGCGAGCGCTGCGCAATGTCGACCAGTTGCTCTGCCAGTGCGGCTGGTACATCGGCTTCGTGCGCCACGATCTCGATCTCGGCCCGGGCGTCGGGGTAGTCGAATTCCAGTGCCGCGAAGCGCTGGCGCGTGGAGGGTTTCATGTCCTTGGCGCGGCTCTGGTAGCCCGGGTTGTAGGAGACCACGAGCTGGAAGTCGGGGTGGGCACGCACCAGTTCCCCCTTCTTGTCCAGCGGCAACATGCGCCGCGAGTCGGTCAGCGGGTGGATCACCACCGTGGTGTCCTGGCGCGCCTCCACCACCTCGTCGAGGTAGCAGATGGCGCCATGGCGAACGGCCAGCGTCAGCGGGCCGTCGTGCCAAGTGGTGCCCTGGGCATCGAGCAGGTAGCGCCCGACCAGGTCGGCCGCGGTCATGTCCTCGTTGCAGGCCAGCGTCACCAGCGGCAGTCCCAGCCGCCAGGCCATGTACTCGACGAAGCGCGTCTTGCCGCAGCCGGTCGGCCCTTTCAGGATGAGCGGCAGGCGGTGGGCGTAGGCGCGCTCGTACAGCGCGACCTCGCGTGCCGAGGGGCGGTAGTACGGTTGTTCGGTGACGCGGTAGGCGGCCAGGGGATCGGACACGGTGTGGCCTCGGATTTGAAGACTCGAAAACTTGGGGCTCCAAAGAGGGCCGCCGGCGCGTGGCGTCGGCGGCGCTGCTTCAGCGGTGCGTGGGCGCTTCGTTCGGGATGCCGTCGATCGGACACTCCGGTGTGCCGACGGTGGAGCGCGTGAACGACTCGACCTGCTTGCGCGTGCCCTCGGGGTCGCTGATCCACTTGCCGTAGAACTCGTAGGGGCAGGCAGCCACGCCCTTCGCATCGTCCCCGCCTTCGCCCGAGTTGATCTTGCCGGTGTAGCCGCGGTGCAGCAGCTTGAACAGGTGGTTTTCCGACTGGCCGTTCTTGCGGAAGTCGCGGATCAGGCTCTTGGACAGCGCTGCGTACTGCACGCCGTATTCCTCCTCGCCGCATTCGCCCAGTGTGCGGCCGTCGAAGCCGACGATGGCCGAGTGGCCGAAGTAGGAGTAGACGCCGTCCCAGCCGGCGGCATTGGCCACCGCCACGTAGCTGTTGTTGGCCCAGGCCATCGCCTTGGCCATCAGCACCTGCTGGTCCTTGGCCGGGTACATGTAACCCTGGCAGCGCACGATCAGTTCCGCGCCCTTCATGGCACAGTCGCGCCAGATCTCCGGGTAGTTGCCGTCGTCGCAGATGATCAGGCTGACCTTGAGCCCTTTGGGGCCGTCGGAAACGTAGGTGCAGTTGCCGGGGTACCAGCCTTCGATCGGCACCCAGGGCATGATCTTGCGGTACTTCTGCACGATCTCGCCCTGGTCGTTCATCAGGATCAGCGTGTTGTAGGGCGCCTTGTTCGGGTGCTCCTCGTGGCGCTCGCCGGTGAGCGAGAACACGCCCCAGACCTTGGCCTTGCGGCAGGCCTCGGCAAAGATGGCGGTCTCGTCGCCGGGCACGGTGGCGGCGGTTTCGTACATCTCCTTGGCGTCGTACATGATGCCGTGCGTGCTGTACTCGGGGAAGATCACAAGGTCCATGCCGGGCAGGCCCTGCTTCATGCCGACCACCATGTCGGCGATCTTGCGCGCATTGGCCAGCACCTCGGCCTTGGTGTGCAGGCGCGGCATCTTGTAGTTGACGACGGCAACGCCGACGGTGTCGTTGCTGCTGGAAATATCGCCGTGAATCATAAAAACTCCTAACTCTCTAAATCAGTGACTGATCATCCAAGGCCGCTTGCCCGCAAAGGACTTGCTTCCGTCAGACGCGGTGACGGTCGCCCCACGTTTACTGCTCGTGGAGCAACACCCACAACCCGCCGGATGCTTGAGCCGCCCATACGATCCGTCGCGCGAAGAACGCGGCGCGTGCGCCGCTCGCTCGTTGGTTTCGTAGGCGTGGCGTGTCTCGCTGCTCAGGCAGGCCAGGCGCGGGGCCGCCACGAAGACGCGCGGCGCGACGGTGCCGCAATCCGGACAGGCACAGGGTTCGTTGCGCTGTGCCAGGCTGCGCAGCGCCTCGAAGCCACCGCAGTCCGGACAGGCATAGTCATAAGTGGGCATGGGCGGCTCCTGGGGTTTACTTCACGTCGGGCGAGATCGGCATCTGCACGCTGCCGTCGAGCATCTTCACCGGGCCGGCGGCCGTCGGGTTGATGTCGAAGTCGAAGATCTCGGTCGGCAGCCAGAGCGTGGCGCAGGCGTTGGGCACGTCGACCACGCCGCTGATGTGGCCCTGCACCGGCGCCGTGCCCAGGATGGAATAAGCCTGCGCGCCGCTGTAGCCGAATTTCTTCAGGTACTCGATGGCGTTCAGGCAGGCCTGGCGGTAGGCGACGTTGACGTCCAGGTAGTGCTGCTTGCCGGCCTCGTCCACCGAGATGCCTTCGAAGATCAGGTAGTCCTTGTAGTTGGGCGTGATCGGGCTCGGCTTGAACACCGGGTTCTTGATGCCGTACTTGGCCATGCCGCCCTTGATCAGGTTGACGCGCATGTGCACCCAGCCGGCCATCTCGATGGCGCCACAGAAGGTGATCTCGCCGTCGCCCTGGCTGAAGTGCAGGTCGCCCACGGAGAGGCCGGCGCCTTCCACGTAGACCGGGAAGAACACCTTGGAGCCGCGCGACAGGTCCTTGATGTCGCAGTTGCCGCCGTGCTCACGCGGCGGCACGGTGCGCGCGCCTTCGGCGGCGGCCTTGGCCTTGGCTTCGCCGCTGAGCTTGCCCATGTGGGCGGTGGCGGCAAAGGGCGGGTTGGCCAGGCCGGGCACGCGGGTCGGGTCGGTGTCGAGCAGTTCCTGCTCGCGCGCATTCCAGGCGTCGAGCATCTTCTTGTCGGGCAGGCAGCCGATCAGGCCGGGGTGGATCAGGCCGGCGTATTCGACGCCGGGCACGTGGCGGCTCTTGGTGAACATGCCGTTGAAGTCCCAGATCGACTTCTGCGCCAGCGGGAAGTGGTCGGTCAGGAAGCCGCCGCCGTTCTTCTTGCTGAAGAAGCCGTTGAAACCCCACGGGCTCTCGTCTTTCGCGCCGATGTCCAGCAGGTCGACCACCAGCAGGTCGCCGGGCTCGGCGCCTTTCACGCCCACCGGGCCGGACAGGAAGTGGACGATGGAGAGGTCGATGTCGCGCACGTCGTCGGCGCTGTCGTTGTTCTTGATGAAGCCGCCGGTCCAGTCGTAGGTCTCGAGGATGAAGTCGTCGCCGGGCTTGACCCAGCAGGCCATCGGCACATCCGGGTGCCAGCGGTTGTGGACCTGCTCGTTCTGGTAAGCGGATTGCTTGAGGTCGACTTTGATGAGGGTTTCAGCCATGGTAGGACTCCTTGAGGGCGAGGTGACAAAAAATGGGGGATGAATCGGTGGATGCGGTCAGACCGAGAGGTAGGACTTGATGCGGTTGACGTCGGTCTGCGCGCGCAGGGTTTCGTGCACGAGACGGCCGCCTTCGATCACGAACAGCCGGTCGGCCACATCCATGGCGAACGACAGCACCTGCTCGGAGACGACGATGGTGATCTCGCGCAGCTTGCGGATCTCGTTGAGGGCCTTGGCGATGTCCTTGATGATGGACGGCTGGATGCCTTCGGTCGGCTCGTCGAGCAGCAGCACCTTGGGGTCGGTCACCAGTGCGCGGGCAATCGCCAGCTGCTGCTGCTGGCCGCCCGACAGGTTGCCGCCCTTGCGCCGGCGCATGTCCCACAGCACCGGGAACAGCGCGTAGATCTCGTCCGGGATCTGTTTGGTCTTCGAGTTCTCCAGCCCGGTCTGGATGTTCTCCTCCACCGTGAGGGTGGGGAAGATCATGCGGCCCTGCGGCACGTAGGCGATGCCCTTGGCCACGCGCCGGTAGCTTTCGTCCTTCGAGACATCTTGGCCGGCGACCTCGATCTGGCCGGACTTCAGGGGCAGCACACCCATCAGACCCTTGAACAGCGTGGTCTTGCCCATGCCGTTGCGGCCCATGATGGCGATGGTCTCGTTCTTGCGGCCCTCGAAGGAGATGCCGTGCAAGGCTTCGCTCTGGCCGTAGGCCACGAACATGTCGTTGACTTTGAGCATGTCTTACTCCTTTGAAATCAGTTGTCCATGGCGACGCGCGCTACCAACGCCGCATGAAACGGTGAGGTGCAAAGCCCAGTCGCACCACGGAACCGGCTTAGCCGGGCCGTCGGTGCGGTCCCCCTCCCGCCGAAGGCGAGAGAGGGGGATGCCGCGCAGCGGCTCAGGGGGTGTTTCATGTCAGTGACCCAGATACACGTCGATCACCTTGGGATCGGCCTGCACCGCTTCCATCGATCCTTCAGCAAGGATCTTTCCCTGGTGCATGACGGTGACCTTGTGTGCGATCTGCTTGACGAACTCCATGTCGTGCTCGATCACGATCACCGAGCGGTTCTTGCAGATGCGCTTGAGCAGCTCGGCGGTGAGTTCACGCTCGCGCGCGCTCATGCCGGCAATCGGCTCGTCCAGCATCAGCAGCTCGGGGTCCTGCATCAGCAGCATGCCGATCTCCAGCCACTGCTTCTGCCCGTGCGAGAGCAGGCCGGCCTCCATGGCCAGCACGTCGGCCAGGCCGATGTCCTCGGCCACCACCTGCACGCGCGCCTTCACCTCGTCCGTGCACTTGAAGCCCAGGGCGCCGAACACCGAGCGGCCGCTCGGGTAGGACACCTCCAGGTTCTGGAACACCGAGAGGTTCTCGTAGATGGAGGGCGTCTGGAACTTGCGGCCGATGCCGCGGCGCACGCGGATGTGCTCGTCCAGCGTGGTCAGCTCCTCGTTCTTGAACTTGATGCTGCCGGCGCTGGCCTTGGTCTTGCCGCAGATCAGGTCGAGCAGCGTGGTCTTGCCGGCGCCGTTGGGGCCGATGATCACGCGCAGCTCGTTCTTGTCGATGTACAGCGTCAGGGTGTCGATGGCCTTGAAGCCGTCGAAGGAGACCGTGAGGTCTTCCACGGCCAGGGCGAAGTCGGTGTTGCTCATGGTGTGCTCCTGGTTGGATCCGGTTCAGGCGGCTTGTCCGCTCACGTTGCCGGACAGGGCGGTAGCGGGAGCGTTTGTCGGTACGCCCGGCGTGCTCGATGCGTCTGCGGTGGCGTCGGCCTTGACGGCGCGCTGGATGGCCCGGCGCTCGGCCTGCTTGCGTTGCCACCAGGGCACGACTTTCTGGCTCCACACGCCGGCCAGCCCGTCGGGGAAGGCCATGGTCACGCCGATGAAGAGCGCGGCCATCAGGAACAGCCACAGGTCGGGGAAGCTCTCGGAGAAGTAGGTCTTGCCGAAGTTCACCAGCAGCGTGCCGTACACCGCACCCACCAGGCTCATGCGCCCGCCCACGGCGGCGTAGATCACCATCTCGATCGAGGGCACGATGCCGACGAAGGATGGCGACATGAAGCCGACCTGCAGGGCGAACAGGGCGCCGCCGATGCCGGAGAGGCCGGCCGCCAGGCAGAACACGAAGACCTTGAACATGGCCACGTCGTAGCCGGAGAAACGCACACGGTCTTCCTTGTCGCGCATGGCCAGCAGCAGGGTGCCGAGCTTGCTTTTCTGGATCCACAGGCACAACAGCACGCTGCCCAGCAGCAGGAAGCTGCAGACGTAGTACAGGATGTACCGGGCGCTGTCGGTGCGGATGTCCCAGCCCAGCAGGGTCTTGAGGTCGGTCATGCCGTTGACGCCGCCGGTGTAGCCCTGCTGGCCGATGATCAGCACGGTCAGGATCAGCGCCACCGCCTGCGTGATGATGGCGAAGTAGACACCGCCCACGCGTCGCTTGAACATGGCGTAGCTGATGATGAAGGCCAGCAGCGTGGGGACGGCCACCACCGCGATCAGTGCGAATGGCAGGTGCTCGAACGGCTTCCACCACAGCGGCAGGGCGGTCAGCTGGTTCCAGTCCATGAAGTCCGGGATGCCGGGGGTGGACTGGATCTTGGTGCTGATGGGGTCGGACGCTTCCAGCTTGAGGAACATGGCCATGGCGTAGCCGCCCAGGCCGAAGAAAACGCCCTGGCCCAGGCTCAGGATGCCGCCGTAGCCCCAGACCATCACCAGGCCCAGCGCCACGAAGCCGTAGGTCAGGTACTTGCCGACCAGGTTGAGGCGGAAGATGTCGAAGACCAGCGGGAAGGCCACCAGCAGCAGCGCCGCCAGGAGGGCAACGCTGCCCAGGCCCCGTTTGTTGATCCATGTCATGAGCTTGTTCATCGTGATACTCCGTTGTGTTGCGGGCCGGTCAGCGGCGCACCTTGATGGCGAACAGGCCTTGCGGGCGGATCATCAGGATCACCACGATCAAGGACAGCGTCAGCACCTTGGCCATGGAGCCGGTGATGAAGAATTCGGAGATCGACTGCGTCTGCGCGATACCGAAGGCCGAGGCCACCGTGCCCAGCAGGCTGGCGGCGCCGCCGAAGGTCACGACCAGGAAGGAGTCGACGATGTAGAGCGAGCCCGAGGTCGGTCCGGTGGAGCCGATGGTGGTGAAAGCCGCGCCGGCCACGCCGGCGATGCCGCAGCCGATGGCGAAGGTCAGGCGGTCGGTCTTTTGCGTGTTGATGCCGATGGCGTTGGCCATCACGCGGTTGCTCACCGTGGCGCGCACCCGCAGGCCCCAGCGGCTCTTGTAGAGCGCCAGCAGCACGGCGCCGGTGACCAGCGTGGTCAGGCCCAGCACGAACAGGCCGTTGATCGGAATGTCCAGGCCCTCGTGCGGCGCCCAGGAACCCATCAGCCACTCGGGCAGCGTCGGGCTGACTTCCTTGGGTCCGATGGCGGTGCGAAAGACCTGCTGGATCGCCAGGCTCAGGCCCCAGGTGGCCAGCAGCGTGTCGAGCGGGCGCTTGTAGAGGAAACGGATCAGGCCCCACTCCACCAGCCAGCCGGCGATGAAGGCGAGCACGAAGGCCACGCCGATGGCGAGCGGAAAGTAGTAGGGCATGAAACCCGGCGCATGGTGCTCCACCAGCGTGGAGAACATGAAGATGGTGTAGGCGCCGATGGTCATGAACTCGCCATGCGCCATGTTGATCACGCCCATCTGGCCGAAGATGATGGCCAGCCCGAGGCCCATGAGCAGCAGGACCGAGAACAGGCTGAGTCCCGCGAAGCCCTGCATGAGGGCGATGTTGAGCATTTCCGATAGATCCATTTGATCACCTGCCTGTCTGTGTGCAATGTCGGGCGGCGGCTTCCCGGCAACCGGTCGGCCGCCGCCGTGTCCCACTCAACCCGAGTGCTTACTGGTAACCCTTGGGGAAAGGGTTGGGTTCGATCAGGGCGGGCGACTCGGCCACCACCTTGAAGGTGCCGTCCTTCTGGCCCTGAGCGATGCGCGACTTGCTCCACAGGTGGTGGTTCTCGTGCAGCTTGACGTAGCCTTCCGGCGCGGTCTTGAGCTCGATGCCGGGCGAGGCGGCCACCACCTTGTCGACGTCGAAGCTGCCGGCCCGCTCCACGGCGGCCTTCCACAGCCAGGGGCCGAGGTAGCCGGCCTGCGTGACGTCGCCGATGACGGCGTCCTTGCCGTACTTGGCCTTGAAGGCGGCAACGAACTTCTTGTTGTTGTCGTTGTCCAGGGACTGGAAGTACTTCATGGAGGAGTAGAAGCCGGCGAAGTTCTCGCCGCCCACGCCCAGCATCTCGTCTTCCGTTACCGCCAGCGTCAGCAGGAACTGCTTGTCGCCGGTGATGCCGGCAGCCTTGAGCTGCTTGTAGAACGCCACGTTGGAGCCGCCCACCACGGCGGTGAAGATGCAGTCCGGCTTGGCGACCTTGATCTTGTTGATCAGCGAGTTGAAGTTGGTGTTGCCCAGCGGGTAGTACTCCTCGCCGACCACCTTGCCCAGCTTGCCGACGCTCTCGATGTGCTTGCGCGCGATCTTCATCGAGGTGCGCGGCCAGATGTAGTCGGAGCCGACCAGGAAGAAGGTCTTGGCTTTCTTCTCCTTGGCGCCCCAGTCCAGGCCGTAGATGATCTGCTGCGTGGCTTCCTGGCCGGTGTAGATCACGTTCTTCGACTGCTCCAGGCCCTCATAGAAGGTCGGGTAGTAGAGCAGGCCGTTTTCCTTCTCGAAGATCGGCAGCACGGCCTTGCGCGAGGCCGAGGTCCAGCAGCCGAACACGGCGGCCACGTGGTCGTTGACCAGCAGCTTCTTCGACTTCTCGGCGAAGGTCGGCCAGTCGGAGGCGCCGTCTTCCTTGATGACGCGGATCTTGCGGCCCAGGATGCCGCCCATGGCGTTGATCTGGTCGATCGCCAGCTGCTCGGCCTGGATCGAGCCGGTCTCGGAGATCGCCATCGTGCCGGAGGACGAGTGCAGCTGGCCCACCACCACCTCGGTGTCGGTCACGGCAAGCTTGGTCGTGTTCACTGCGGCGGTCGCAGGCGCAGCGGCGTGGCCGAGGGCGGGCAGGCCGACCATGGACATGGCGCCCAGGCCCTGCAAGAGGCGACGGCGCTGCAGATCGGCGGCAGCCGGATGGGAGGACAAGGCGGGCTGTTTTTTCATGAAGCACTCCTGAAATGAAAGGTGGGAACCAAGAACACCTGCAACAGGTGCTGGGCGACACGGCGTCACCACGGCCTTGAGATTAGGGAGTGCCCCCTGAACTGCCCATACGTCATTCAACGTATCGCAGGCGCAGCCGCCAGCGAGAACGGTTCTTGCATGTGCACTGTTCATGACAGTCCATGCACCAAAAGCGCGCGCATGAAAAACGCACCGCAACGCATTTTCCGCATCCGGCGCGACTACAACTCCTGGGTGGCCAACGAGACCCTGGAGGACTACGCGCTGCGCTACACGCCGCACAGCGCACGCAAATGGAGCGAGTTCCGCGTCGCCAACACGGCCTTCGGCGGCATGTCCTTCCTGGCGCTGGAGGCCATCGGCGGCGCCATCGCCCTCAACTACGGCTTCAGCAATGCGCTGTGGGCCATCCTGGTGATGGGCCTGGTGACCTTTCTCACCGGCTTGCCGATCGCCGTCTACGCCGCGCGCTACGGGCTGGACATGGACCTGCTCACGCGCGGCGCCGGCTTCGGCTACCTGGGCTCCACCGTCACCTCGCTGATCTACGCCTCGTTCACCTTCATCTTCTTCGCGCTGGAGGCGGCCATCATGGCGCTGGCGCTGCAGATGGTGCTGGGCTGGCCGCTGGTGTGGTGTTATGTGCTGTCGTCGTTGGTCATCATTCCGCTGGTGCTGCACGGCATCACGCTGATTTCCAAGCTGCAGACCTGGACCCAGCCGCTGTGGGGCCTGCTGCTGCTCTGGCCCTTCCTCTGGTTTGCCGTGCAGCAGCCCGAGCTGTACCGCGAGTTCACCGGCCTGTCGGGCCTGAGTTCGGGCAGCAGCAGCTTCGACCCCCTGATGTTCGGCGCCGCCTCCGCCGTGGCCTTCTCGCTGGTGGTGCAGATCGGCGAACAGGTGGACTTCCTGCGCTTCATGCCCGAGCGCACCGTGGCCAACCGCTGGCGCTGGTGGACCGGCGTGCTGGTGGCCGGCCCGGGCTGGGTCGTGCTGGGCATGCTCAAGATGCTGGGCGGCGCCTTTCTGGCCTTCGTCGCGCTCCAATATGGGGCGTCGGCCGCCCATGCCGTCGAGCCGACCCAGATGTACCTGGTCGGTTTCATGCGCTCGCTCGGCAACCCGGCCGTGGCCCTGGCGCTGACCGTGCTGTTCGTGGTGATCTCGCAGGTCAAGATCAATGTCACCAACGCCTACGCCGGCTCGCTGGCCTGGTCCAACTTCTTCGCCCGCCTGACGCGCAGCCACCCCGGCCGCGTGGTGTGGCTGGTGTTCAACGTGGTGATCGCCATGCTGCTGATGACGCTGGGCGTCTTCGGCGCGCTGGAGAAGGTGCTGGGCCTCTACGGCAACGTGGCCATCGCCTGGGTCGGTGCGCTGGTGGCCGATCTGGTCATCAGCAAGCCGCTGGGCCTTTCACCGAAGGGCGTGGAGTTCCGCCGCGCCTACCTGTACGACCTCAACCCCGTGGGCCTGGGCGCGATGTCGCTGGCCGTGCTGCTGGCCGGCATCGCCTATGCCGGCGTGCTGGGCGAAGGGGCGGCGGCCTTCTCGCCCTTCATCGCGCTCTTCACGGCCATGGTCACGGCGCCATTGCTGGCCTGGGCCACGCGAGGGCGCTACTACCTGGCGCGCAAGGAGGCCTCACCGTGGCAGCCGGGCCAGGCGGTGCGCTGCACCGTCTGCGAGAACCAGTTCGAGAGTGCCGACATGGCCACCTGCCCGGCCTACGGGGCGCCGATCTGTTCGCTGTGCTGCTCGCTCGAATCGCGCTGCCACGACCGCTGCAAGACCAATTCGCGCGCCGCCGACCAGGTGCGCCTGGCCTTGACTGCCATCCTGCCGGCCAGCCTGAACAACCGCTACAACTTCCGCGTCGGCCAGTACTTCGCGGTGTTCCTGGCGCTGTGCGCCGTCATGGCCTTCGTGCTGGGGGTGGTCTACATGCAGGAGAGCCTGCAGGCGCCGGCTGCCGAACTGCGCGAGCCCTTCATCAAGGTGTTTGCACTGATGGCCCTGCTGACGGCCGTCTGGGCCTGGTGGGTGGTGCTGGCCAGCGAGAGCCGGCGCATGGCGCATGACGAGTCGGAGCGCCAGACCCAACTGCTGCAGAAGGAGATCGACGCCCACATGCGCACCGACGAGGCGCTGCAAAGCGCCAAGGAAGTGGCCGAGGCCGCCAGCCAGGCCAAGACGCGTTATGTGGCCGGCATGACGCACGAGCTGCGCACGCCGCTCAACAGCATCCTGGGCTACGCGCAGATCCTGCTGCGCAATGCCGAGTTGAAGGGCGGTCTGCGCGAGGCGGTCACCACCATCCAGCAAAGCGGCCAGCACATGCATGCGCTGATCGACGGCCTGCTCGATCTGGCGCGCATCGAGGCCGGCCGCCTGCGCCTGGACATGGCACCGCTGCCGTTCCCGGAATTCCTGTCGGAGCTGGTGCGCATGGTGCAGCCGCAGGCCGAAGGCAAGGGCCTGTCGTTCCGGCTGGAGACGCAGGGCCGCGTGCCGGCCTGGGTGCAGGCCGACGCCAAGCGCCTGCGCCAGATCCTCATCAACCTGCTGGCCAATGCGGTGCGCTTCACCGATGCCGGCGGCATCGTGTTCCGGGTCGATTGCCGGCATGACGTGGTGCGCTTCGAGGTGGAAGACAGCGGCATCGGCATCGCATCGCAGGACCAGGAGCGCATCTTCATGCCGTTCGAGCGCGGCAGCGCGGGCCGGCGCACCAGCGAGTCGGGTACCGGCCTGGGCCTGACCATCACCCACCTGCTGACCGAGCTCATGGGCGGCGAACTCACGCTGCGCAGCGAGGTGGGCCAGGGCAGCACCTTTGCCATCCGGCTCTACCTGCGCGAGATCGAGCCGCCGGCCGTGCAGTCGGTGCGCCACCTGCGGCCCATCGTCGGTTTTCTGGCGCCGCGCCGCACCCTGCTGGTGGTGGACGACCAGCCGATCCAGCGCCAGCTGCTGGCCAGCCTGCTGATTCCTCTCGGTTTCATCGTGCGCGAAGCCGCCAGCGGCCGCGAGTGCCTGGAGATCCTGCAGCAGCACCGGCCCGATGCGGTGCTGCTGGACATCAACATGGACGACCTCAACGGCTGGCAGACCGCGCAGCTGATCCGCCGCAGCGTCGGCCCCGAGCTGCCGATCGTCTTCGTCTCGGCCGACCCGTTCGAGAACCGGCCCGAGCTGCTGGAAGCCGTCGGCTGCCAGGGGTTCGTGAGCAAGCCGGTGATCGAGTCCGAGCTGCTGGACCTGCTGGCGCGCGTGCTGCAGCTGGAGTGGGTGCATGAAAGCAATCTGCTGCCGGCGCACACCGGCCCGCAGCCCGGGGCGCGCGCTGAGGCCGGCCGCTTGCCGTTGCCGGAGGAGCTGCGCCACAGCCTGATCGGCCTGGCGCGCCTGGGCAACGCCAGCGGCCTGCGCAGCCTGCTGCGCAACAGCGCCGAGCAGGAGCCGGCGATTGCCGATGTGCTGCAAAGCCTGGTGGTGCATGTGGACCGCTTCGACTTCACTGCCCTGATCGAACGCCTGAAAGAAACCGAAGATGAAAGTTGAGCCCGTGAAACCGCCGGCCGTCTCCAGCGTCGTGCTGGTGGTGGACGACGCGCCCGATACCCTGCGCATGCTGTGCGATGCACTGGCCATCGAGGGCTACACCGTGCTGGTGGCGCGCGACGCCGTCGAGGCGCTGGAGCGCTTCGAGATGGCGGTGCCCGACGCCGTGCTGCTCGACGCCATCATGCCGGGCGAGAACGGCTTTGCCCTGTGTCGCCGGCTCAAGGCCGAGCCCTCCTGGTCCCATGTGCCGGTGATCTTCATGACCGGCCTGGCCGAGACCGAGCAGATCGTCGAGGGTTTTGCCAGCGGCGGCGTCGACTACGTGGTCAAGCCGCTGAAGATTCCTGAGGTGCTGGCGCGCCTGGCGACCCACCTGCGCAACGCGCATGTGAGCCGGCTGGCGCGCGAGGCAGTGGACGTGGCCGGCCTGGGCGTGGTGCTGCTGGATTCGCAGGGCCGCATCGCCTGGCGCTCGCCGCAGGCCATGCGCTGGCTGGAACAGGCGCTCGGGCCCCAGGACGACGCGGCACCGCTGAAGCACTGGCTGCAGGCCGCCGTCACGCAGGGCGAGACGCTGACCGCGCTGCCCGACGGCAGCCAGCTGCAGGCCCAGTACCTGGGGCAGACCGGCCCGGGCGAGACCATGATCCTGCTGCGCCAGACCGGGCCGGCGGTGGATGCCGCACACAAGCGTTTGAGTGGTGCGGCGCTGACACCGCGCGAGACCGAGGTGCTGTCCTGGCTGGCCAAGGGCAAGACCAACCGCGACATCGCCGACATCCTGGGCATGAGCCCGCGCACGGTGAACAAGCACCTGGAACACATCTTCGAGAAGCTGGGCGTCGAGACCCGTACCGCCGCGGCGGCGATTGCCAGCAGCCTGCTGCAGGATGCCTGAGCTGGCGTGCGACCGGCGGTTCTTGGCTTCGTCACGCGGCTCTGCTATAAGCGTTTTGAGGCTCCAGACCTCATGAAACAAGCGGGAGTAGCTATATGTTTGATAGCAAACCGAGCCGCATCAATCTGGCGCTGCAAGGCGGCGGTGCGCACGGCGCTTTCACCTGGGGCGTGCTCGATACGCTGCTGCGGGACACGCGCCTGCAGTTCGAGGGCTTGAGCGGCAGCAGTGCCGGCGCCATGAACGCGGTGGTGCTGGCCGAGGGCTGGCGCAAGGGCGGGCGCGAGGGGGCACGCCAGGCGCTGGCGGCGTTCTGGGACAGTGTGGCGCAGCACATGCCCTGGCCCTGGCTGACGCAGGGGCAGGGCGAGGACATCGGCCTGTCGCCGGCGGCCAGGCTGCTGGCCAGTTGGGCGGGCTATTTTTCGCCGGCACAGCTCAACCCGCTGGCGCTCAACCCTTTGCGCAACCTGCTGCTGGCGCAGGTCGATTTCGCGCAACTGCGCACGCACTGCCCCTTCAGGCTTTTCATCGGCACCACCCAGGCCAGCAGCGGCAAGCTGCGCCTGTTTCGCGAGCACGAACTGACGGTGGACATGCTGCTGGCCTCGGCCTGCCTGCCCAGGATCCATCACGCGGTGCAGATCGACGGCGAACCCTATTGGGACGGCGGCTACAGCGCCAACCCGGCGGTCTTCCCGCTCTACTACGACTGCAGCGCGCGCGACGTGTTGCTGGTGCTGCTCAATCCGCTGCGCCGCCCCGACACGCCACGGACGGTGGCGGAGATCGAAACGCGCATTGCCGAGCTCGGTTTTTGTGCCAACTTCATGCGCGAGATGCACATGTTTGCCCACGCCCGCGAGTTCACCAGCCCGGCCTGGTTCCTGCCAGGACGGCTGGAGCGCCGGCTGCGGCAGATGCGATTTCACATGATCGACACCAGCACGGTGCCCAGCCTGCAGCGCAGCGACACCAAGCTGCTGGCCTACGGCCCCTTCCTCGAACTGCTGCGCGAGCAGGGCTGCGCCTGCGCCAACGAATGGCTGGCAAAGGAGTACCATGCCATCGGGCGTCGCTCCAGCATCGATGTGAAAGCACTGTTCGGCTAGGCGCCACCAAGCTTCTGGGGGGCTTATGCGCGACGACTCCGCTCACTCTGCCGGCCACGACGCCTCGCGCGCCATGTACCGCTGGCGTGCCTATTCCTACGACCTGCAGCTGGCACCCTACGAGTTCCTCCGCCGCCATGCGGTCGAGCGGTTGCAGTTGTTACCCGGCCAGTGTGTGCTCGACCTCGGCTGCGGCACCGGCATGAGCCTGGAACTGCTGCGCCAGGCCGTGGGCGCGCAAGGCCGCGTCATTGCTGTCGACCAATGCCCCGAGATGATTGCGCTGGCACACAGCCGTGTCAGCCTGGCGGGCTGGACCAATGTGGAACTCATCTGCGCCGCGGTGGAAGACGCCCCCTTGCCGGAAGCGGCCGACGCCGCCTTCTTCCACCTCACGCACGACATCCTGCAAAGCCCGCAGGCAGTGGACCATGTGCTGCGCCACCTCAAGCCTGGCGCACGGCTGGTCGCCACCGGCCTGAAGTGGACCGCGCCCTGGCTGGTACCGTGGAACGCGCTGGTCGGTCTTTTCGCCGCGCAGTCGATCAGCAATTTCGACCGCCTGGCCGTGCCCTGGCAGCCCTTGCTTGACCACGGCGCCGCGCTGCAGGTGGAGACCGTGCTCATGGGCACGCTGTATGTGGCCAGCGGCACGGCACCGCCAGCCCACCGGCGCCAGGGCCATCGGACACATTGATATCCTTGCCATCCGAAGATCAACTTGGCCGGGCCCGCCCGCCAACCCAGGAGTTTCCATGCCCTACATGCTGTTGATGATGGAGCCGCCGGACCAGCGGCGCACGCGCACCGAGGCCGAAGGCCGCGAGGTGTATGCGCGCATGCAGCGTTTTGCCGAAGAGCTGCAAGCACGCGGCCAGTTGCTGGCGGTCGAATCGCTCAACTCACAGGCCAACGCCGTGCGCGTGCAGGTGCGCGGCGGACAGGCCCAGGTGCTCGACGGCCCTTTCGCCGAAGCCAAGGAAATGGTGGGCGGCTTCTTCCTGGTCGACTGCCAGACCCGGGCCGAGGCGGTGGCCATCGCCCAGCAATGTCCGGCGGCTGAATGGTGCACCGTCGAAGTGCGCGGCGTCGGGCCGTGTTACGAAGACGCCGTTTGAGGTGTGGTGTCGGATCTAGGGTTTTCGCCTAGACAAAATATTGTCGATTTCGCGCCGCCTCGTTCGTCGTGGGAATACAAGCCAGCGTTTGGCTGTTCAACCCCATGAAGGAGTGCTGATATGCGCTACATGATCATTGTCAAAGCCACGCCCCAGTCTGAAGCTGGCGTCTTCCCGCCCAATATGGCCGAACTCATGGCCGTGATGGGCACCTTCCACGAAGAGCTGGCCCGCGCCGGCGTGCTGCTCGACGCCTCGGGCCTCAAGCCCAGCTCACAGGGCTGGCGCATCCGCTACGACGGCAAGGAGCGCAAGGTCATCGACGGTCCCTTCACCGAGAGCAAGGAACTGATCGCCGGCTACACCCTGATCCAGGTGCGCTCGCGCGACGAGGCGCTGGAGTGGACGCGCCGCTTCCCCAACCCGGTGGGCGAGGGCATGGCCGCCGAGATCGAAGTGCGCCGCCTCTACGAAGAGGAAGACTTTGCCGGCATCGGCCAGTGAAGGAGAAGCACCATGGTCAAGAGCATCCTGATCATCGCCGTGCTGGCCCTGGCCGGCCTGCTGCTGTTTGCCGCCACGCGGCCCGACACCTTCAGCCTGCAGCGCAGCATCGTCATCCAGGCGCCGCCGGACAAGATCCATGCGCTCATCAACGAGCTGCGCCAGTTCAACACCTGGAACCCCTACGACAAGAAAGACCCGGCCATGCAGGGCAGCTACCGCGGCCCGGCCGCCGGCCCGGGCGCACGCTACGCGTTCAAGGGCAGCAAGGAGGTGGGCGAGGGCAGCCTGGAGATCACCGCCAGCACCCCCGGCCAGGTGACGATGCGGCTCGACATGAGCGCGCCCATGCAGGCCAGCAACACCATTGATTTCACCCTGGTGCCGCGCGGTCAAACTACCGAAGTCACCTGGGCCATGCAGGGCGCCTGCCCCTTTGTGGCCAAGCTGATGGGCGTTTTCATCAACATGGACGCCATGATCGGGCGCGACTTCGAAGCCGGCCTGGCCAGCCTCAAGACGATTGCCGAGAAAACCTGATGTTCGGGAGTACACCATGAGCACATCACCCACAGAAACCGCGGCGGCGCTGGCCGCGCGAGAGATTGTCAGCACCCGCCATTACGCGCAGCCGCGCGAGCAGCTCTGGGCCGCCTTTGCCGATGCGCAGCGCCTGGCGCGCTGGTGGGGGCCGGCGGGGTTCCGCAACACCTTCGAGCTGTGCGAGTTCCGCCCCGGTGGCCACTGGCGCTTCACCATGCACGGCCCCGACGGCCAGGACTACCCCAACCGCAGCGTGTTCCACACCGTCGAGGCGCCCGCGCGCCTCGTGCTGGAGCACGAGAACGCCCCGCACTTTCACCTGCACATCACGCTGAGCGACGAGGCCGGCGGCACCCGGCTGGGTTGGCGCATGTGTTTTGACGATGCCGCCACGCGCGAGGCGGTGGCGCGCTACGCCGTGCCGGCCAATGAACAGAATTTCGACCGCCTGCAGGCAGAACTCACCCGTCACACCAACCAGGGAGCAACCATATGAACCAGCAAATCTACGTCAACCTGCCCGTGCGCGACCTGGAACGCTCCAGAGCGTTCTTCAGCGCCCTGGGCTACAGCTTCAACCCGCAGTTCAGCAACGAGCAGGGCGCCTGCATGGTGATCAGCGACGACATCTACGTCATGCTGCTGACCGAGCCTTTCTGCCAGACCTTCACCGGCAAGCCCCTGGCCGACGCCCGCAAGACGACCGAGGTGCTGATCTGCCTGTCGTGTGCCAGCCGCGCCGAGGTCGACCAGCAGGTGGCCAAGGCCCGTGCGGCTGGCGGCACGGTGCCGCGTGCGTCGCAGGACCACGGTTTCATGTACCAGCACGGCTTCGAAGACCTGGACGGCCACATCTGGGAGGTGGCCTACATGGACATGGCGGCCTGCCCGGCCACGTCGGCGCAAGCCTGAGCCCGATCGACTGATGCACTCCGCCACCCACCAGGCCATTGCCGCCGTCTGGCGCATCGAGTCCGCGCGCATCGTGGCGGCCGTGGCGCGCCTGCTGCGCGACATCGGCCAGGCCGAGGAGGTGGCGCAGGATGCGCTGGTGGCGGCGCTGGAGCATTGGCCCACCGCGGGCGTGCCCGACAAGCCCGGGGCCTGGCTCATGGCCACCGCCAAGAACCGCGCGCTGGACCGCCTGCGCCGCGACAAGGTGCAGAGCAGCAAGTTCGAGCAGATCGGCCACGACCTGGAGGCGCAGCAGGCGCTGGTGGTGCCCGACTTCGTGGACGCGCTCGACGCGGCGCGCGCCGACGAGATCGGCGACGACCTGCTGCGCCTGATTTTCACCGCCTGCCACCCGGTGCTCAGCGCCGAGATGCGGGCGGCACTCACGCTCAAGCTGCTGGCGGGCCTGAGCACGCACGAGATTGCACGTGCCTTCCTGGTGACCGAGCCCACGCTGGCGCAGCGCATCGTGCGCGCCAAGCGCACCCTGCGCGAAGCACGTGTGCCCTTCGAGCTGCCGCGCGGTGCCGTGCTGGGTGAGCGGCTGGCCTCGGTGCTGGAGGTGCTGTACCTGGTCTTCAACGAAGGCTACACCGCCACCGCGGGCGAGGACTGGATGCGCCCGGCCCTGGTGGACGAGGCCTTGCGCCTGGGCCGCATGCTGGCCGAACTGGCCGCCGGCGAGCCCGAAGTGCACGGCCTGTTGGCACTGATGGAGCTGCAGGCCTCGCGCACCGCCGCCCGCACCGACGCCAGCGGCCGCCCCGTGCTGCTGCTGGCGCAAGACCGCACGCGCTGGGACCATCTGCTCATCCGCCGCGGGCTGGCGGCGCTGGCGCGGGCCGAAGACTTGTGCGCGGCCCAGGGCCAGCCGCTCGGGGCCTATGCGCTGCAAGGCGCCATCGCCGCCTGCCACGCGCGCGCCGTCCAGGCCGCCGACACCGACTGGGTGCGTATTGCCTCGCTCTACGAGGCGCTGGCGCAGACCACGCCGTCGCCGGTGGTGGAACTTAACCGCGCCGTGGCCGTGGCCATGGCCTACGGGCCGGCCGCCGGCCTGGCCCTCATCGACGCGCTGCGCGAAGACCGTGCCCTGAAAAACTACCAGTGGCTGCCCAGCGTGCGGGGCGACCTGCTGGCCAAGCTGGGCCGGCTGGCGGAAGCACGCACGGAGTTCGAGCGCGCCGCCACGCTGACGCACAACCTGCGCGAGCGCGACCTGCTGCTGGAGCGGGCGCAAACCCTGGGCGAGACCGGGGCCTAAGCGTCTGCAGAGCGCCTGCAGCGTCAATTCATCTTCATCACGAAGGAGCATCACCATGCTGAACCCGCTCAAGATCACCCCCTGCCTGTGGTTCGACCACCAGGCCGAAGAAGCCGCTGCGTTCTACACCGGCATCTTCCCCAATTCGCGCATCACCAGCGTGAGCCGTTTCCCCGACGCCGGGCAGGAAATCCACGGCAAGCCCGCCGGCTCGGTGATGACCGTGAGCTTCGAACTCGACGGCCAGCCCTTTGTCGCCTTGAACGGCGGCCCGGTCTTCCAGTTCAACGAGGCGCTCTCGCTGCAGATTGACTGCGCCGACCAGGCCGAGGTGGACCACTACTGGGACAAGCTGGGTGCCGGTGGCGACGAAAAGGCACAGCAGTGCGGCTGGCTGAAAGACCGGTTTGGCCTGTCGTGGCAGGTGGTGCCCACGGTGCTGCCCACGCTGATGCAACACCCGGACCCGGCGAAAACGCGCCGCGTCATGCAGGCCCTGCTGCAGATGAAGAAGCTGGACATCGAGGGCCTGAAGCAGGCCGCGGCGTGAGCGGGGAAGCTGTCAGGCAGCGACCGCTTGAAGTTCATGGTGTTTCAGGCCTCCAGCCCTTGATTCATATGCGCGACAAGCTATAAAATTTGTAGCGATTGCCGAACAGCCAGATCGAGGAGTAAACGATGAACTACCCGCTGTCTTCCCCGTGGTCGATACTGTTTCTGGGGCTGGCCTTGCCGCTGGCGGCCGAGGCCCGGTGCATCACCACCCGTTATGGGGAAACGCTGTGCGCGCCGGCCGAGAGCCGCTGCGTCAACGACCGTTATGGCGACCCCCACTGTTCCGGCAGCGGCGGCGATGCCGTGCTGGACCGCTACGGCACGGCGGTGTGCGGCGTCGGGCGTTGCGTGATGGAGCGCGATGGCAATGTGATGTGCTCGACCGAACCGCGCGGCAGTGCAGCGCTCGACCGCTATGCCAAAGCCGTCTGCACCGGTGGTTGCGAACCCGCACAGGCCAGCCGCTGCAAGCCGCTCACCAAGTAGACCAGGCGTTGCCTGCGTCGCGAATTGGCGCACCAGTTGGCCACCCCGGTCCGGGTGGGGCAAGGAAGGTGCTGGCGGGGGCGTTTGCCATTTGAGGAATGGCTTGCTCCGGCCCCCCGCCTGCCACGCTTATTTCTTCATCCCATCCTTGCCCATGGCGTCCTTGGCCATGCTGTCCTTTTTCATGCTGTCTTTCGCCATGCTGTCCTTGGCCATGGTGTCTTTTTTCATGCTGTCCTTGCCCATGGCGTCCTTGGCCATGCTGTCTTTCGTCATGGCATCCTTGGCCATGCTGTCCTTCTTCATCGCATCTTGCGCAAAGGCGCCGCTGCCGGCCAGCAGCATGGTGAGGGCCAAAAGGGTCGAGCTGATCGTTTTCATAGTGAACTCCATTGAAGTGATGATGAGATGGCGGTAATGCCGATTTTTCAGGGCGTCCGAGCTGTCATGCTCAGCTGCCTCCGAACCAGTTGTACCCCTGGTCTTCCCAGTAGCCCCCGGGGTAGGTATTCGTGACGAAAATTGCCTGAATGTGCTTTGGATTTTTGTAGCCCAGCTTGGTGGGCATGCGCAATTTCATGGGGAAGCCGTACTTGGGCGGCAGGGGCTGGCCGTCGTAGGTCAGCGCCAGCACGGTTTGCGGATGCAGTGCCGTGGGCATGTCGATGCTGGTGAAATAGTCGTCGGCACATTTGAAGCCCACGTACTTGGCGCTGAGATCGGCGCCCACCTGGCGCAGAAAGCTGCCAAATGACACGCCGCCCCACTTGCCGATGGCGCTCCAGCCTTCCACGCAAATATGGCGGGTGACCTGGTCGGTCTGTGGCATGGCGCGCAGCTCGGCGAGCGTCCATTTGCGCTTGTCGGCGACCAAGCCCGTCACTTCAAGGCGATAGCCGCTTTCCTCGACGGCCCGGATCTCGTCTTCGCCGTAATAGGCGTTGAAGGGAAACGGGCGCGTGATCATCGACTCGGGGTAGGTCGGTGCCAGCCGGTTGGGATCAAACAGCCAGCCTTGTACGTCGTCGTTCAAACGCGAGATCCTGGTCAGTGCCGTTTCAACGCTGGTTTCATCGATCAGCGAACAACCGGTGAGCATGGCAAGGCCGCCCAGCGTGAGCGAGCGGCGCAAGAAGTCGCGTCGCGCGGTCTGGCCGATGCGTTGCACGGCTTCTTTCAGGACGGCATCGCCGTCGATGCGCCAGGCGGATGTGGTGGATGCGGGTTGGGTTGTCATGGCGTACCCTTCTTAGCGACCGCGGATCATGTGGAGCAGCGTGCGCGGCACCAGCGCCACCATCGCCAGGTGAACGGCCACGAACACGGCCAGTGCCGCCATGGCGAAGAAGTGGACCCGACGGGCGCCTTCATAACCGGCCATCAGTTCGCGCAGCAGCGGGAACTGCACGGATTTCCAGAGCACCAGGCCGGACAGCACCAGCAGGACAATGTCAAACATCACGAACAGATAAGCCAGCCGTTGCACCGCGTTGTAATGCTGCGGGTCGGCATGGGCCAGCCTGCCTTTGAGGGCCGCCAGCAGATCGGCCAGCAAGGCGCGCGGGGATAAGGGAAAGAACCGCTGCCCCAGGCGCCCGGTGGCCAGATTGAAGGCCAGGTACAACAGCCCATTGCCTGCCAGGAGCCACATGGCGGCAAAGTGCCACTGAAGCGCCCCGCCCAGCCAGCCGCCCAGGGTGATGTCTTTGGGAAACGCGAAGCCGAGGAAGGCCGTGGCGTTGTAGATTCGCCAGCCGCTCATCATGAGAACCACAACCGCCAGGGCATTGAGCCAGTGCGTGACGCGCAACCAGGCGGGGTGGACGACCTCTGTTCGTGAACTCATCAAGAGACTCCATTGATTTCCAGGCGGACGGGATGCCGCTGCTTGATGGGTAGTTCGGCGGAACTTGGCCGCGGGTTACAGTTCCCAGAAAAATCCGGAGAAATATTTTTCGGCACGCTGTAACCTGAAGCCGCTATGGAACGAATAGAAGACAGAGATGTTCGGTTCGCGACCAGCGAGAACCAGTTGCGCGAGTTGCTGGTGCACGGACTGGGTGGCGATGCCGCCGCCTACCACCGCTTCCTGAAAGCGCTGAGCGCGCATTTGCGTGCTTATTTCAGGAAACGGCTTTTTCAGCGACCCGACGAAGTGGAGGACCTCGTGCAGGAAACATTGCTCGCCGTGCATAACCAGCGACACACCTACCGCCCCGATCTGCCCCTGACCGCCTGGGTGCATGCGATCGCGCGCTACAAGCTGGTCGATCTGTTGCGGGCCCGCACGTCGCGCGAGGCCCTGACCGATCCACTGGACGACGAGCACGAACTCTTTGCCGCGTCTGACACCGAGGCAGACGAGGCCAGGAAGGACCTGAACAAACTGCTGGCCGGCTTGCCCGAGCGGCAGCGCCTGCCCATCGTGCACGTCAAGCTGGAGGGCCTGTCGGTGGTGGAGGCGGCACAGCTCACGGGCATGTCGGAGTCGGCCATCAAGATCGGCGTGCACCGGGGCCTGAAGGCGCTGGCGGCCAAAATCAGGGGAATTGCATGAAGACCGATGAACTTGTTTCGCTGCTGGCGGCCGGTGCCGAGCCGGTGCCCGTGAACGCGGTGGGCCGGCGCTTCGCCGTGGCCCTGGGCTGGAGTGTCCCGGCCGCAGCCTTGGTGATGGCCGTCACGTTCGGCATCCGCCATGACTTGGCGCAGGCTATGGGGGGATGGCTGTTCTGGATGAAGCTGGTCTTTGCGGGCAGTCTCGCGCTGGCCGGTTTCGTCGCAACCGAACGGCTGGGCCGACCTGGCATGCGGCTGGACGGCATCTGGATGGCATTGGCTGCGCCGGTATTGCTGTTGTGGCTGGCTGCGGCAGCGGTGCTGCTCGAAGCGGAGCCGGCGCAACGCGCCGACCTCATTTTCGGGACGACCTGGAAGACCTGTCCTTTCAACATCGCGCTGATCTCGCTGCCGCTGTTTGCGGCGACGCTCTGGACCATGAAGGGGCTGGCCCCGACCCGTCTGACGCTGGCCGGCGCCGGCGCCGGTCTGTTGGCCGGGGCATTGAGTGCGCTGGTCTATGCGCTGCACTGCCCGGAGTCGGCTGTGCCCTTCATCGGTATCTGGTACGTGCTGGGCATCGCGATGCCGACGCTTGCCGGCGCGTTGCTGGGGCCGCGACTGTTGCGCTGGTAGTGCGGCATGGCCGGTGGCCCTTGGTCATCACGGCCTTGATGGCCCCTTCGCATCCATTCGCTTCATGTCGCGCAGCATGAAGAGATAAAGCCCCTCCACCTTGTCGCGCGCCCACGGCGTCTTGCGCAGGAATTTCAGGCTGGAGTTGATGCTGGGCTCATGACTGAAACAGCGCACCGGAATGCGCTCCGCCAGGCCGGCCCAGCCGTACTGCGCCACCAGCGCCGTCAGGATGGCCTCCAGCGTCAGGCCGTGCAAGGGGTTGCGTGGCTGGGCTGGAGGTGATGATGGGGTTTGCATCTTGTTGGTTTCGAACAGGCGGAAGAGGGCTTGTCTCAATCAGGGTTCTTTTGTTTCACGAACTCTTTCCATTGGCTTTTCTTTTTCCCGCCACTTGAGAATTCCAAGGTAGTCTCCCGTTGCCACATCGTCTACCAAAATCCCTTTGCCATCGAGTCGGACTAGAAAAGATTGCCAACGATGGGCATAAGTTGTCTGATCTTCGTAGAAACCAACAGCCCAGTATTTGTTTCCGGATACAAGCCCCGGGTAAGTGGGCTTGAGCCATGCGTCGTTCACGAGAAGTACTAGGACGCTGACCACAAACGGCTAGGTAGTGACCATCGTGCGAACGTCTCGGAGCATGGCGCGGTGATTGTGTGGTGATGCCTAACGTGTAGTTGATGCGCCTGCGCGTCTTTTCGCGCAGCACACCTCGAACGTTAGGGTAGGGATTATTTCATTGCCTTCGCCTTGGACTCAAATCGCTCAGCCAACTGCAATTGATTTTCTTTACGAAACTGTTCAGCATAAATTTCGAGGGCTTCAGCAAAATAAGCGCGCTCTCTTCCAGAAAAAAACTCCGCGGTTGGGAACGCACGATCCAGAAACTGAGCTCCTTCACTCCACTTATTTTGAGCAGCAAGACTTACTGAAAGCTCAACAAGACGGCGACCGATTTTCGGATCGGTTGGGCCGGAAAGCTTTTCCTCGATTGATAGAGACTCCTTGAAAAGTTGCTCGGCTTCCCAAAATTTCGCTGATTGCCGTTTGACTCGCCCCAAGTTGTAGAGCTTCTGTGATTTAAGTTCAGGCCCAAGATTGCCAATGTCAACATTCACAAGCGCTCGGTAACATGCCTCCTCTGCAACGCTTAGATTTCTATTGTTTTCAGCGATAGAACACGTTTCAGCATATCTATCTGACGTCATACGATTCAACGGATTTGCACAGCCGCCAAGTAGAAAAACTGAGAAAGTTGCGAATAAAAGGTAAGTTTTCATAAGCCTCCAGTGAACCCTACGTTTGAGATAAGGGGCGCGGAGCAGGTTTGCCGGTGCAGCGTCCCGCTTGACCTGAGTTTTAGGAATCATTTACACCTGCCCATTGTTAGTTTCGTTCTAGCATTCTTTTCCCAGTGAGTCGCTCTCCAGCTAAAGCTGTCGGGGTCTTTCATGATGAGTACCCATACAAATCGATCCCCATTCGGAGTAATTCGCTTTTCTCCATTCACGATCATGGTGATCGAGTTTTCATCGTTATATAAAACTTGGTAACTGTAGTTCTTTACCGGTTTTCCTTCGTCGTCTAGTGGCGGTATCGGGCGCTCAAAATATGCGGTTCGATTGTCGGGAGAGAACGATATAACTTCGATATCCGTTCCAGCCTTGCAAAAATCGCTATTGCCCACCATGTCCCACTTGCCAGTAGCGCGTCGGAACACGTCCCCGGCCAACGGCGGGTTATTGGGGGAGTGCGTACATGCGCCCAAGAGAAGCAAACAAAGTATCGATGCAATGATTTGTCTCATTGTGGAATGCCTAACGTTTGAGGTAATCGGATGCCGTAGGCAATCCGCGCTTGACTGAAGGGTTAGAGCGCAACATCCGCACTAGAGCCACAACGACTGCAACATTGACCAGAGCAATGGCTATCAATAGCCATGCGTTAGATGACACAAGACTCTGGATTTGAGCTCGACCAATCGCAGCCGCCCGTATTACGGCGGTCTGCGCTTCTACCGTACAGGTAGCACACGTAGCCTCAGCCGGCTGTACGTCAGCATAAGTGACCACACCCGGCGCTAACGCCACCAGAACAGTGCTGATGTTTGCGGCGACTGCGATTGCGAGCAAGAGCCAGCGTGTCATTGCGCTCTAACTTGATATAGACGTTAAACCTGTCTGACTAACAAGGTCGTAGCTCATCAAGCTGTCCTCCCGTGAATCGTTGTATGTGTCTGATTTATATCAGCATTTCCTGCTCGGCCTCACCCGCAAGAATCATTAACAAAGTCCACAAACCCAGCAATCCTGTCTTATTAACAAGGCTCTCTCTTCCCTACCCCGGACGCACTGGCTGAGGGCTAGCCTCCGCGTCGCCGCGCCAGTGCCGCATTGACATCACGTTCCTTCAAGCCATACATGTCGGCAAACTCCTGCACCGTCTTGCCGCTGCTCTCGAAGGCGCGCAGCAGCGCTTCCTGCCGCGCTTGTTTGGCGTCGTACTCGGCCATGGCTTCGTCCAGCAGCGCGATGGCCTGGGCGTCGTTGGACTGGACCCGGCTCAGGTAGTCCTGGCGGCTCAGGCCGGAGGCTTCGAACGCGGCAATGAGCTGGGCGCGCAATTTGGGTTTCAGGTCGTCCTTCGTGCGCGCCTGGCGGCGGCGGAACAACTCGATCACGGTCAGGAAGACATGTTCCGGGGCCACGGGCTCCACCGCGGCGCCCTCCAGGTCGTGCCGTTGTTTGCCGGCGGCCACGCATTGCAGGTAACGCGTGGAGCGCGTATGCACGCCGAGGGCGGCCTTGAGGCTGTCGCGCTGGAACTGCTCGGGGTGCTTGGCCAGCAGCTCCTGGAAGATGCCGAGCTTGAGTGGCAGGAATTCGGCGCCGAACAGGTGCGGGTACAGCTCGAACAGTTTTTCCAGCACGGGTTGGACCGAGCGCGTGCGGTCCGGCTTGGTCGCCGACTTCGGAGTGGTCTGGGTGGACTGGGGTTCGCCGGTCTGGGCCGGGGTGTCTTGGGTATTGGGGGCGAGGCTGGTCGTCATGGGTTTCATGCTGGGGTCAGCCCGCTATTGTCAACCAGTCGGGCCCGGACGCTCTTGCCCTTGACGCGGCCGCTGTTCAGCCGCTGTGCGGCCTGGGCGGCAATGGCACGGTCCACCGCCACGTAGGTGGAGAACTCGTTCACATTGATCTTGCCGATCTGCTCGCGCGTGTAGCCGAGTTCGCCCGTCAGGGCGCCCAGCACATCGCCGGCGCGGATTTTTTCCTTGCGTCCGCCGACGATCTGGATCGTGGCCATGGGCGGCACCAGCGGGCCCTGGCCGGTGGGGGTGAGCTCGGCCAGCGGGTACCAGCGCGATTCGCGTCCCTGCAACTGGTCGATCTTGCCCACGCTGCCCATCTCGTCCAGGCTGGCCAGGCACAGGGCCAGGCCTTCGGCATCGCCGCGGCCGGTGCGGCCGATGCGGTGGATGTGCACTTCGGGGTCCGGCGTCACGTCGACGTTGATCACCGCTTCGAGTTGGGCAATGTCCAGCCCGCGCGCGGCGACGTCGGTGGCCACCAGCACGGAGCAGCTGCGGTTGGCAAACTGCACCAGCACCTGGTCGCGCTCGCGCTGCTCCAGCTCGCCGTACAGGGCCAGCGCGCTGAAGCCCTGCGCCTGCAGCACGGCCACCAGGTCGCGGCATTGCTGCTTGGTGTTGCAGAACGCCAGCGTGGAGGCGGGGCGGAAGTGGTTGAGCAGCAGCGACACGGCGTGCAGGCGCTCGCTGTTTTTCACCTCGTACCAGCGCTGCTCGATCTTGGCCTCGGCATGCTGCGCCTGCACCGCAATCTGCTGTGGGTTCTTCATGAATTGCTGGCTGAGCTTGGCGATGCCCTCGGGGTAAGTGGCCGAGAACAGCAGGGTCTGCCGCTCGGCCGGGCACTGGCGTGCCACGGTGGCGATGTCGTCGAAGAAGCCCATGTCGAGCATGCGGTCGGCTTCGTCCAGCACCAGGGTGTTGAGCTGGTCCAGGTTCAGGTGGCCGCGCGCCAGGTGGTCCATCACGCGCCCGGGCGTGCCGACCACGATATGCGCGCCGTGCGACAGGCTGAGTGTCTGGCCGCGCAGCGGAACGCCGCCGCACAGGGTGACGACCTTGATGTTTTCTTCCGCGCGCGCCAGGCGCCGGATTTCAGCGCTGACCTGGTCTGCCAGTTCGCGCACCGGGCACAGTACCAGCGCCTGCACGCCGAAGCTGCGCGGGTTCAGCCGCGCCAGCAGCGCCAGCGCAAAGGCCGCGGTCTTGCCGCTGCCGGTGCTGGCCTGGGCGATCAGGTCCTTGCCCAGCAGGGCGGCGGGCAGGGCGGCCGCCTGGATCGGGGTCATCTGCAGGTAGCCGAGCTGCTGCAGGTTGGCCAGGGTGGCCGGGCTGAGCGCCAGGGTGCTGAAATCCTGGGCGCTTTTCGAGGGGGAAGTGGTCATGCCCGATTATCGGTGCTGGCCATGCATCACGCTTCAGATCGGCCGTGGCAACACGGTGCCGACCGTCTGGCCTAGGTGGCCCAGACCCGCGGCGGCACCGCCTCCAGCGCCCACAGCTGCTGGCGCCACGCGGCGCGCGCCTGCTTGAGCAGGTCCAGCGCCGGCTCCACCAGCGGCGCCAGCACACGCAGCACCAGCACCTGGGGGTGCGGGCTGGTGGCTCCGGCGCTGGCGCGCAGTGTGTGGCCGTCGATCAGACTGCGCACCATCTCCAATGCCTGCTCGCGCCGCTGGCGCTCGATCGGCTGCCCGGCAACGAAAAACAGCGTGGCCATGCAGCGCTGGCCGGCCAGGCCGAGCGGGCCGTCCATCAGCCGCAGGTCGGTGGCGTCGATGCGGCCCTGTTCACGCCAGACGCCGGGCACTTCGATGTGCTGCGCGAACGTGCCTTCGACGAAGGGCTGCCCGGCTTCCGGCAGGCCGAGCGCGGTGATGTCCCAGCCCATCAGTTCGGCACCGGGCGCGAGTTCGAACACGGCCTTGTTCTCGGCGCGGCACTGGTTGTAGGCCAGCGCCTCCAGCGGCAGCCATTCCAGCCGCGCATCAGGCGCCAGCCGGGCGTGCACGCTTTGCACGGCCGGCTCGGTGGCCGATTTGTAGAAGCGGGTGGCGCCCGGCGTGGTGACGAGGCCATGGGCATCCGCCTGCACCTCGATCTTGATGGCCAGCGTGTCGCCGCCGACCAGGCCGCCGGGCGGGTGCACCAGCACGTTGTGGCACACCGCATCGCCTTCCGGATAGAGGCTTTGCAGCACGCGCAACGGCCCTTCGTGGTGGTAATGCGCGACGGTGCGCTGGTCCTGCCGGGTGTAGTGCAGATGGAGAGTGGCGTGCCAGGTCATGGAGGGAGTCTACGCAAGTTCCATACCCCACATGGTGCAGCCATGCACCGCTGGCGCTGCATAATGCACGACAGGAGAAGCCCACCATGTCCCGCAACGTGACCGCCGTCTACCCCGGCACCTTCGACCCCATGACTCTCGGCCACGTCGACGTGGTGCGCCGGGCCACCCAGCTTTTTGACCATGTCATCGTGGCCGTGGCCGTGGGCCACCACAAGAAGACCCTGTTCACCCTGCAGGAACGCATGGACATGGTGCGCGAGCTGGTCAAGCACTACCCGCAGGTGTCGGTGGAGAGTTTCTCCGGCCTGATGCGCGACTTCGTGGTGGCGCGCGGCGCCAAGGCCATGATCCGCGGCCTGCGCGCCGTGACCGACTTCGACTACGAGTTCCAGCTCGCGGGCATGAACCGCAGCCTGATGCCCGACGTGGAAACGGTGTTCCTCACGCCCAGCGACAAGTACCAGTTCATTTCCAGCACCTTTGTGCGCGAGATCGCCACGCTCGGCGGCGAGGTGGACAAGTTCGTCGATCCGCTGGTGGCGCAGCGCCTGCAGGAAAAAGTGCGCAGTCTGGGCCGCGAATAAGCGCTGCGGGCCGGCGCACCGACCAGGTCTGCGGCATTCATCGACACGCCGGAAGCGCCGGCCGGGAGAGTGCCATGAACGAACGAATCCGCGAGCTGCTCGGCCAGATGACCACGCTGGAGGACGATCTGCGCGCTGCGCTGCATGAGCAGGAAGAGCGGGTGGCGTTCCAGATCAAGGGCAAGCGCGTCGAGTTCGAGCAGTCGGTCAAGCAGGCGCACCAGCGCCTGCAGACCGGCGTCTTCCGCTGGATCCTGACCATCCGGCCGCTCAATCTGCTCACCATGCCCCTCATCTACAGCATGATCGTGCCGCTGTTCATGCTCGACCTGTGCGTGAGCTTCTACCAGGCAAGCTGCTTTCCGATCTACCGGGTGGCCAAGGTGCGGCGGGACGACTATTTCGTCTATGACCGGCGCGAACTGGGCTACCTCAATGTCATCGAGCGCTTCCACTGCACCTACTGCGCCTATGCCAACGGCCTGCTGGCCTACGCCACCGAGATCGTGGCGCGTACCGAGCAGTATTTCTGCCCGATCAAGCATGCGCGCAAAATGGCGGGGACGCATGCGCGTTACGCCCGTTTTCTGGCCTATGGCGATGCGGCCGATTACCCGGCGCGGCTGGAAGCATTCCGCCGTGCCATGGAGAAGGAGAAGTCATGAAGATTCTGTTGCCCGTGGATGGTTCTGATATTTCGCTGGAGGCAGTCCGCTTCGCGGTGCGTCTGGCCCGCGACGGGCTGGATGCCAGCGTGGTGCTGGCCAATGTGCAGGAGCCGGCCTCGCTCTACGAGATGCTGGTGGCGCACGACGCCGAGGTGCTGGACCGCATCAGCGCCGAAGCCGGCGTGCACGCCATGATGCAGGCCGAGGCGCTGCTGCAGCAGGCCGGCATCGCCTATGAGCGCGAAGTGGCCAAGGGCGATCCGGCGCACACCCTGGTCGACATTCTGGAAAACTACGGCTGCGATCTGGTGGTGATGGGCGCGCGCGGCCAGGGCACGCTGCGCAGCGCGCTGCTGGGCTCGGTGTCGCACGAGGTGCTGCACGCGGCCGGCGTGCCGGTGATGATCGTCAAACCGGCGCAGGAGGACTGAGCCCGGTGGATCGCCCGTCCCCGCGCCGCGACTGGCACCTGCGCGACGCCCATGAGCTGACGCGCGAGCACGGCGTGGACCCGGCGCACGGCCTGCACGAGGCCGAGGCCGGCCGGCGCCGCGCACACCACGGCCTCAATGTGCTGGCCCAGGCCCGGGCACGCGGGCCGCTGGCGCTGCTGGCCGACCAGTTCCGCGACTTCATGATCCTGGTGCTGGTGGCGGCGGCGCTCATCTCCGGTTTTCTCGGCGACTGGATCGACACGCTGGCCATTCTGGTCATCGTGCTGCTCAATGCGGTGATCGGTTTTGCGCAGGCCTGGCGTGCCGACCGCGCCATGGCGGCACTGCGCCAGCTCGCCGCCATGCAGGCCACCGTGCTGCGCGGTGGCCAAGTGCAGGTGCTGGCGGCCAGCGAGCTGGTGCCGGGCGACATCGTGCTGCTGGAAGCCGGCAACCAGGTGCCGGCCGATCTGCGCCTGCTCGACATCGCGCAGCTCAGGGTCGATGAGTCGGCGCTCACGGGCGAATCCGTCACGGTGGAGAAACACGTCCGGCGGCTGCACGGCACGCACCATGCGCTGGGCGACCGCCTCAACATGGCCTTCAAGGGCACCACCGCCACCCACGGGCGCGGCCGCGGCCTGGTGGTGGCCACCGGCATGGCTACCGAGCTGGGCCAGGTGGCGGCCCTGCTGCAGGGCGCGCAGCCGCAGGGCTGGGGCGCCATGCTGGCGACCGACCGCATGACGCCGCTGCAACTGCGCCTGGCCGACTTCGGCCGTCGGCTGGCGCTGGCGGTGCTGGGCATTTGCGCGGTGATCTTCGTGGTCGGCGTGCTGCGCGGCGAGGACCCGGTGCTGATGATGCTGACCGCCGTCAGCCTGGCGGTGGCCGCCATTCCCGAGGCGCTGCCGGCGGTGGTGACGGTGTTGCTGGCACTCGGGGCGCGCCGCATGGCGCGGCAGAACGCGCTCATTCGTCGCCTGCCGGCGGTCGAGACGCTGGGCTCGGTGACCTTCATCTGCTCCGACAAGACCGGCACGCTGACGCAAAACCGCATGCATGTCGAACAGCTCTGGGTCGAGGGGCAGCGCTGGCAGCACGGGCAGCCGCTTGAGTCCGCCAACCAGGAATTGCTGCGTGCTGCCGCGCTGTGCAACGATGCCCGACGCGGCCACGGCAGCGCCTGGCATGGCGACCCGACCGAGACCGCGCTGGCGCAGATCGCTTTCGACGCCGGACAGGACAAGACCGAGCTGGAGCGCACGCTGCCGCGGGTGCAGGAACTGCCCTTCGAATCCGAGCGCAAGCGCATGAGCACCGTGCATCGCGGCGCGCAGGGGGCGCTGGTGGCCTATGTCAAGGGCGCGCCCGAGTCGGTGCTGCCGCTGTGCACGACGCAGTGGCGTGCCGACGGCGCGGTGCCGCTGTCGCAGCAGGGTGTGCTGGACCAGGCCCTGGCCCTGGCCGCGCAGGGCCTGCGCGTGCTGGCGCTGGCGCGGCGCGAACTGGATGCGTTGCCTGAAGACGGCCAGATGGCGGCGGTCGAGCAGGGTTTGAGCCTGATCGGTCTGGTGGCCATGATCGATCCGCCGCGGCCGCAGGCGCAGGCGGCGGTGCGCGACTGCCTGTCGGCCGGCATCACGCCGGTGATGATCACCGGCGACCATCCGGCCACCGCGCTGGCGATTGCGCGCCGGCTGGGCATCGTGCACGACGGCCACGATGTCGAGGTGCTGACCGGCGCCGAGCTGGCCCGCATGGACGAGCCGCTGCTGCACGAGCGCGTGGCCAGCGTTCGCGTTTATGCGCGCGTCGACCCGGCGCAGAAGATCCGCATCGTTGAAGCGCTGCAGCAGCATGGCGAGTTCGTCGCCATGACCGGTGACGGCGTCAACGACGCGCCGGCGCTCAAGCGCGCCGACATCGGCGTGGCCATGGGGCGCGTCGGCACCGACGTGGCGCGCGAGGCGGCCAGCCTGGTGCTGCTGGACGACAACTTCGCCTCCATCGTGCGGGCGGTGCGCGAGGGGCGCCGCATCTACGACAACATCCGCAAGTTCGTGCGTTATGCGCTGACTGGCAACTCGGGCGAGATCTGGGTCATCTTCCTGGCGCCGCTGCTGGGCCTGCCGATTGCGCTGCTGCCGATCCACATCCTGTGGATCAACCTGGTGACCGACGGCCTGCCGGGCCTGGCGCTGGCGCGCGAGCCGGCGGAGCGCGGCATCATGCAGCGCCCGCCGCGTCCGCCGCAGGAAAGCCTGTTCGCTCACGGCCTGTGGCAGCACGTGCTGTGGGTGGGGCTGCTGATGGGCGGCCTGTGCCTGGGCCTGCAGGCCTGGACCAGCGCCACCGGCAACCCGCACGGCCAGAGCATGGTGTTCACCACCCTGACGCTGGCACAGATGGCGCATGTGCTGGCGATCCGTTCCGAGCACGAGTCGCTCTTCACGCTCGGCCTGCGTTCCAATCTGGCGCTGCTGGGTGCCGTGCTGCTGACGCTGGCGCTGCAGCTGGCCACGCTCTACGTGCCGGCGCTCAATCCGATCTTCCGGACCGCGCCGCTGAGCGCACTGGAACTGAGTTTGTGCTTCGGTGCCGCGGCGCTGGTGTGGCTGGCGGTCGAGCTTGAAAAACTGCTGCGGCGTCGCCACATAATGACGACATGACCGAACTCATCCTCATTCGCCACGGCGAGACCGACTGGAACCGCGAGCTGCGCTTCCAGGGCCAGCTGGATGTGCCGCTCAATGCCATCGGCCATGCACAGGCGCAGCGGCTGGCGGCGCGGCTGGCGACCGAGGCGGTGCAGCATCTGGTCAGCAGCGACCTGCTGCGCGCGCGCCAGACGGCGGAGCCGGTGAGTGCACAGCGCCTGCAGCCGCTGCCCTTGGCGCCCGAACTGGACGCCGCCTTGCGCGAGCAGCACTTCGGTGTGGTCGAAGGCCTGCGCGTGGCCGACATCAAGGCGCAGCACGCTGCCGCCTGGGCGCAGTGGATCCGCTTCGAGGAAGACTACGCCTTCGAAGGCGGTGAGAGCACGCGCCAGTTCCATGCCCGTGTCATCGCCGCGGTGCGGGCGCTGGGACGCCGCCATCCGCAGCAGACCCTGGTGGTGGTGACGCACGGCGGCGTGCTCGACATGGTGTACCGCACCGCGCTCGGGCTGCCGCTGTCCGGCCCGCGCCAGAGCGAAATTCCGAATGCCGGCCTCAACCGCGTGCGCCTGCAGGGCGAGGCGATCGAGATACTCAACTGGGCCGACACCGGCCACCTGACCGATCTGCCACCACAACCGGTGTACGACCAGACCAGGCTGGTGACGCCCCAGCCGGCCGCGGATCTGGCCGGTTCGCAGTAGGGTCTTGGCCGCAGCCCCGATAATTGGGGTTATGCGAATCCGAGTGCAATTTCCTGATGGCCAGACGGCGGGGCTCCTATGGCGCTGATGATCACCGACGAGTGCATCAACTGCGATGTCTGCGAGCCGGAGTGCCCGAACGAGGCGATCTACCTCGGCAAGGAGATCTACGAGATTGATCCGAAGCGCTGCACCGAATGCGTCGGCCATTTCGACGAACCGCAGTGCGTGCAGGTCTGCCCGGTCGCTTGCATTCCGGTCAATCCGGACTTCGTGGAAGACCGCGAAACGCTGTGGCAGAAGTTCCGCCGGCTGCAGGCCGAAGCGCAGCAGGCGCAGGCCGTCAAGGCGACGGCTGCCGGTAAGCCGGCCGGCTGAAGCGCGCCGGTGCGTGCGCTTCAGCGCGGCGTGTCAGGGCTGGCCTCGCCAGCGCTTTTCTTCTTTTCCGCCTTCTTGTCGCCGGCCGTGCGGGCCGTGAAGTAGGCCGGTTGCCTGGATTTTTTCTTGCTGCTCTTGTGCGGTGCCGGCGCGGTTTTTGGCGCGCTCGTGGCGTTGGCCTTTTGTGTGGCGCGCGCAGCCGCCTCTTCCTGCTTCAGCCGTTCCTTTTCCAGGGTGTCGCCCGTCTGCCGGTCGCGCTGCGTGGCCGCTTCCGCTTGTGCTTTCTGGACTTTGGTGCGACTGTCATTGGCATCGATGGCCATCCCGCCGGGGCAGGGCGACTGGCTGTAGCTGTCGCCGCATCGATAGATGTTTTGTGCCTGCGCGCTTGTGAATACTGCGCCTGTAGCTATTAAAAATATAGCAAAAAGAAGGCGGTGGTTCATGCGTTGTCTCCTGGTGCAGGGGCGGGGGCGGGGCGGGGCGGTTTCGGCCGCGGTGGCTTGCTGGTGTGGATCAGCTGGGTGGCTTTCTCCATCTCGCCGGCCAGCAGGTCGGGCAGGGCCTTGAGGGAGCGTGTGATGCAGTCCTCGATGGCGGTGCGGTGCTCGGGCGAGGGTTTCTTCAGCACCCAGTTCACCACTTCGGACTTCACGCCCGGATGACCGACGCCGATGCGCAGGCGCCAGTAGTCGTCGGTGCCGAGCTGGGCGTGGATGTCGCGCAGGCCGTTGTGGCCGGCATGGCTGCCGCCGAGCTTGAGCTTGACCTGGCCGGGCACGATGTCGAGTTCGTCGTGCGCCACCAGGATTTCGCTCGGCTGGATCTTGAAGAAGCGCGCCAGCGCCGCTACCGATTTGCCCGACAGGTTCATGAAGGTCTGCGGCTCCAGCAGCCAGACGGTCTGGCCCTTGATCGAGGTGCGTGCCACCAGGCCGTGGTAGCTCCTGTCCATGGCCAGGTTGGCCTTGAGCTCGCGCGCCACGGCGTCGATCCACCAGAAGCCGGCGTTGTGCCGGGTGGCTTCGTATTCCGGGCCCGGGTTGCCCAGGCCGACAAACAGTTTGATCATGCGCGGATTATCGGTGCATCAAATGGGGACGCCCAAAACAGAACGGCCCACCGAAGTGGGCCGTTGACTGCAAGCCAAGCTGCTTATTTCTTGGCGGGTGCCTTGGCAGCCGGGGCGGCAGCCGGCGCTGCTTCGGCAGCAGCCGGTGCGGGTTCGGCTTCCTCGGCCGGGGACGCCACCGACACCAGGACCGGGTTGCTCTTGCCCTTGCCGTGGCTGACAGCGGTCACGCCCTTGGGCAGGGTGATGTCGGCCAGGTGCAGGGACTCGCCCTTCTTCAGGCCGCTGAGGTCCACGCTGATGAACTCGGGCAGGTCGGCCGGCAGGCAGGACACTTCGAGTTCGGTGATCACGTGGTTGACCAAGCACAGGTCCAGTTTGACGGCGGGAGAGTTCTCTTCACCGGTGTAGTGGAACGGCACCTTCATGTGCAGCTTGGTGTTGGCGTCCACGCGCTGGAAGTCGATGTGCAGCACGAGTTGCTTGAATGGGTGCATCTGCACGTTGCGCAGCAGAACCTTGCTTTCCTTGCCATTCAGTTCCATGTCGAGGATGGACGAGTGGAAGGCTTCCTTTTTCAGGGCGTGCCACAGTGCGTTGTGATCGAGTTCGATCAGAAGCGGCTCACCGGTGCCACCATAGACGATGGCGGGCGTACGGCCCGTGTTGCGGAGACGGCGGCTCGCACCCGTGCCCTGCTTGGCGCGCTCAAAAGCGACGAATTTCATAGTTCACTCCATAAGGAGTCCACCGCGACCAGTGTGACTCCGGTTTAACAAGGACCCGGCAACTGTGAGTGCACAGATCCACTTTTTGTCTGGATCAGAAAAGGTCTTCCTGGTCCGAGAACAAACTCATGACAGATTCGCCCTTGGCGATGCGATGGATGGTCTCCGCGATCAGCGGGGCCACGTTCATCTGGCGAATCTTCGAGCAGCCGGCAGCGGCCGGGCTCAGCGGGATGGTGTTGGTCACCACCACTTCGTCGAGCGCACTGCCCTTGGAAATGCGCTCGATGGCGGGGCCGGAGAAGATCGGGTGCGTGCAGTACGCATAGACCTTCTTGGCGCCACGTTCCTTCAGTACCTCGGCGGCTTTGAGCAGCGTGCCGGCGGTGTCGATCATGTCGTCCATGATCACGCAGTTGCGGCCTTCGATCTCGCCGATCACGTGCATGACCTCGCTCACATTGGCTTTCGGGCGGCGCTTGTCGATGATGGCCAGGTCGCAGCCGAGCTGCTTGGCCAGGGCGCGCGCGCGCACCACGCCGCCGACGTCGGGCGAAACGACGATCAGGTCTTCGTACTTCTTCTGGCGCAGGTCGCCCAGCAGCACCGGCGAGGCGTAGATGTTGTCCACCGGGATGTCGAAGAAGCCCTGGATCTGGTCGGCGTGCAGGTCCATGGTCAGCACGCGGGCCACGCCCACGGCTTGCAGCATGTTGGCCACCACCTTGGCCGTGATCGGCACACGGGTGGAGCGCGGGCGGCGGTCCTGGCGCGCGTAGCCGAAATACGGGATGACGGCGCTGATGCGCTCGGCCGAGGCGCGCTTGAGCGCGTCGACCATGATCAGCAGTTCCATCAGGGTGTCGTTGGTCGGCACGCAGGTGGACTGGATCACGAACACGTCGCGGGCACGGACGTTCTGGTTGATCTCGACCGTCACCTCGCCGTCGGAGAAACGGCCCACGGTGGCAGCCCCCAGCGAAATGCCGAGGTACTTGGCAATGTCAGCGGCCAGGCCAGGATTGGCATTGCCGGTGAAAAGCATGAAATCAGGGGAAGGAGCGACCTGCATGAACGTCCCAGCGATTAAATACCCAGAAAAATTTGGCAGGGGAGGAAGGACTCGAACCCTCGCATGCCGGAATCAAAATCCGGTGCCTTGACCAACTTGGCGACTCCCCTACACTGGTTGACAGCTGAAACAGCTATCGACCGACAACTCTATCGCTGGTCGCCCAGCCCGCGAGGGGGTGAGCATCCAGGCTGCAGCATAACCGGGCCTCCATCGCGTCCGGCGCCTTCGGAACGCTAAAAGAGGGCGGTGCCCATGCAAAAACGGCACTTCCAGAACCTGTCATCCTTCCCCGCAATCCGAGCGTGGCCAGCCAGTCGAGGGCTTGGGTCACGCCGGGGCAGAGCCTCTGGGCAACAGGCTGCAAGTCGTTGTGGCCAAAGCCGTACGGGTCTGCAGCAAAGCCTGAGAGTATAGCAGGAATAGTGTCGCGCTTCAACGCGGGATCGGAAAAAATTGCACGCGTTTCCAGTCCGCTGTCGGGCTTGACCACCAGCACCTGGCCGTGCGGCAAGGTCAGCGGTGTGATCTGCTCGCCGATGCCTTCAACCCAGGCATGGCGGCCGTGCAGGAAGAAGGGCACGTCCGCCCCCAGCTTCAGGCCGATGGCGGCAAGCTGTTCCAGGCTGAGGTTCAGTTGCCACAACCGGTTGAGCGCCAGCAGGGTGGAGGCCGCATCGGACGAGCCGCCGCCCATGCCGGCCTGGGCCGGCAGGCGTTTTTCCACCGCGATGTGCGCCCCCAGCCCGGTGCCGCTGGCCGCTTGCAGCGCGCGCGCGGCGCGCACGATCAGGTCGTCGGCCGGCAGCGGCTGCAGCAGGTCCTCGCGGCTGATGCCGGCGGGGCGCAGCTCGAAATGCAGCGTGTCGGCCCAGTCGATCAGCATGAAGGCCGACTGCAGCAGGTGGTAGCCGTCGGCGCGCCGGCCCGTGATGTGCAGGAACAGATTGAGCTTGGCCGGGGCCGGAATGTCGTAGAGCGCCTTCATGGCCCGATTATCGGCGGCGCCTTGCGCATCGCTTCAGCGCTCGAGAATGAGCCGCAGTTCCGCGCTCGGCTCGGGTTGCGTGCGCCGTGCTGTCAGCCGCCCGTCGTCGAGCTGCGACAGGTCGGCGCTCCAGCCGTCGGCGCCGGTCTGCACGCCGGCCAGCCACTGGAACAAGGCCGCAATCGGAATGGCGGTGCCGGTGGCCTGGGTCGCCAGGGCATCGAGCGACTCGAACTGCCGTGTCTCGCCGTTGTTCGACAGGGTGGCGGACTGGGGCGACCAGTGCAGGTCGGCCAGCGTGGTGCCCAAAGGGCTGAACAGGCGCAGTTCGCCCTGGCCGGCATGACCGCTGAGTTCGAAGCCGGCGAAGAAGGATTGCGGTGGCTCGCTCTCGACGCGCAGCGCCAGGCGGCCGCGCCAGAGCTGCGGTTCCATGCCATTCTGGCCTGAAGGCCTTGGTGGTTGTACGCATCCAGCTATCAAAAATATAGCAATCAGGAGCAGACTGGCTGCTGTTCGGCGCAGCAGCTTCACGGGTTCACACGCAGGCGCTTGAACGTTTCCTGCAGCGTTTCATTCTCGGCATTGAGCGCACGGCCTTCGCGCCAGATATTGAGGGCCTGTTCGTGCTGTCCCAGGCTCCACAGCACTTCGCCCAGGTGGGCGGCGATCTCGGCGTCCGGCCGTTTCTTGTAGGCCTCCTGCAGGATGCGCAGCGCCTCGGCCGTGTTGCCGCTGCGGAATTCGACCCAGCCCAGGCTGTCGGCGATGAAAGGGTCGCCCGGTGCGAAGTCCAATGCCTTGCGCACGAGCTGGCGTGCCTCATCCAGGCGGATGCCGCGATCGGCGAAGAAATAGCCCAGCGCGTTGTAGGCGTGGTGGTAGTCGGGCTTGAGGGCCATGACCTGGCGCAGCAGGCGCTCCATCTCGGCGGCGTTGTCGAGCTTTTCCGCCAGCGTGGCCTGGTCGTAGAGCAGGTACACGTCTTGCGGTTCGCGGCGGAGGGCTTCGGCCAGCAGGTCGAAGGCGGCCTGGTACTGCTTGTTGTCGCGCAGCAGCTGGACTTCGGCCGACAGTTTCAGCCGCGCATCGGTCGGGTTGCGTTCGGGCAGGTTGCGGATCAGCCGGCGGCCCTCGTCGAGCTTGCCCTGCCGTGCCAAGATGGCGGCGCGCCGGCTCTGCGCGCTCACCATGTCTTCGGCGTTGCTGATCCGGGCGAGCCAGCCCTCGGCCTGGGAGTAATTCCCGCGCTGTTCGGCAATCTGCGCCAGCAGCAGGTAGGCCTGGGCCAGGCCGCGGTTACGGTCCTCGGCGCTGCTGGCTTGCTTCGCGGTGGTCAGATTCACGTACTGCCGGATCGATGCTTCGGCGGCGCCCAGGCGGTTGTCCTGCAACTCCAGCGTGCCGCGCAGCAGCCAGGCCTGCGCCTCGTCCGGCTTGTCCGTGGTGACGATGCGCAACTGCTCATAGGCTTCACTGTTGCGCTGGATACTCAGCAGCACCCGGGTGTACTCCATGCGCAGGTCGCTTTGCGGCTTGAGCGCCAGGTAGTTGTGGACCAGGACTTCGGCCTGCGGCTGAGACAGGCTCACCAGAGCCAGGGCCAGCAGGGCGGGGCCTTCGGCCTGCGCCTCCAGAGCTTGGCCGCGACGGGCTGCGTCCAGCGTGCCCGGCACATCCATCGCGGCCAGGCGCAGGCGGCCTACGGCGGTCCAGGCGGCAGCGCCGGTGGCGGGGCTGGCCAGCTGGTCTGCCAGTGCCTGCTCCAGCACCTGGGCCGCGATCTTCTTGTCGCCCACGCGTGCGAAGTAGTTGGGCAGCAACCCGATGCTGACGCTGCGCTCGGGCGCATCGGCGAGTGCGACCTCGCGCTTGAGCGGCTCCACGGTTTCGCCCAGGCGGTTCAGGGCGATCAGGATCTGCAGCACATAGCGGTTGGCTTCCTTCGAGCCGGGGTGGGCCTGGCGCCAGGCGCGCGCTGCCTGCAGGGCCGAGTCGCCCGAGCGTGCCTGCAGCGCGATCTCGACGGCGCGTTTGTACAACGGCTCATCGCCTGTCTTGCGCGCAGCATCCAGCAGCAACGCATAGCCGGTGCCGGGGTCGCCGCCCTGGGCCGTCAGTTCGCCGAGTAACAGTTGGTAAAAGAGAGCGCCGTCAAGTGCCGAGTTGGACGGCGTGGCGGCGCTGGAGTCCGCGTCCTGGGCCTGCGCGCCGAGCGCGCCTGCCAGCATCAGGACGGCAATGCTTTTGAGTAGCGACATCGGCTCATAATAATCCAAGCCAGCTCGCTCCATTCCCCATGCCAGAACTGCCGGAAGTCGAAGTTACCCGCCTGAGTTTTGCCGACCGGATTGCCGGCGCGCGCATCGTCTCGGCCATGCTGGGCAAGCCGTTGCGCTGGCCTCTGGGCGTGCCGGTGCAGCAGCTGAGCGGCCGCACCGTGCGCGGTGTGCGCCGGCGCGGCAAATACCTGCTGCTCGACTTGGACGAGGGCTTGCTGCTGCTGCATCTGGGCATGTCGGGCAGCCTGAGCTTCGGCCGCAGTCTGCCGGCGCGCGGCGTGCACGACCACTTCGAGCTGATCACCACGCGCGGCACCCTGCGCCTGAACGACCCGCGCCGCTTTGGCGCCGTGGTGTTCGTGCCCGACGAGGCCGCGCCGCTGGCGCGCAAGCTGCTCGGTGGCCTCGGCATGGAGCCGCTGTCGGAAGACTTCGACGAGGCGGCCTTTCATGCCGGCCTCAAGGCGCGCCGTGCGGCCATCAAGCAGGTGCTGCTAGCGGGCGACGTGGTGGTGGGGGTGGGCAATATCTACGCCTCCGAAGCGCTGTTCCTGGCCGGCATCCGGCCCACCCTGAGCGCGGCCCGCCTGAGCCGGCCGCGCGCGGCCAAGCTGCATGCGGCCATCCGCGATGTGCTGGCGCGCGCGGTGGAAAAGGGCGGCAGCACGTTGCGCGATTTCTCCAATGCGCGCGGCGAAAACGGTTACTTCCAGCTCGACGCCATGGTGTATGGTCGCGAAGGCCAGCCTTGCAAGGTCTGCGGCACCCCGATCAAGGCCATCCGGCAAGGGCAGCGCTCGACGTTTTTCTGTCCGGCCTGCCAGAAAAACTAGCGGGCCGCAGTGCTATATTGAAAAGCTCATCGGGAGAGATTGTGGCAACCTCATTCAACGAAAAGTTCGACCAGCACGGCACATGGCGGCGCGAGTTCGCCCTGCGCCTGAAGCTGCTGGCCGAATGGATGAAGGACCATGAGCTGCTCGACGCCGCCGTCGAGGAGCGGCTGCGCCGGCTGGAGACCCAGGTGCGTTCCGACAAGGTCATGGTGGCCTTTGTCGCCGAGTTCTCGCGCGGCAAGTCCGAGCTGATCAATGCCATCTTCTTTGCCGGCTATGGCCGGCGCATCATGCCCGCCAGCGCCGGGCGCACCACCATGTGCCCGACCGAGATGGGCTATGACGCCGAGGTGCCGCCCTGCCTGCGCCTGCTGCCGATCGAGACCCGGCTGCAGACGCAGTCGCTGATGGAATGGCGCATGGTGCCCGAGAAGTGGACACGCATCGACCTCGACGTCAACGATCCGCTGCAGCTGGCGGTGGCGCTCGAGAAGGTGGCCGAGACCCTGCGCGTGACGCCGGACGAGGCGCGCGCGCTCGGCTTCTGGGACAGCCAGACGCCCGAAGACAATCCGCTCACCGATGCCGAAGGCATGGTGGAGGTGCCGCGCTGGCGCCACGCGCTGATCAACATCGCCCATCCCCTGCTCAAGCAGGGCCTGGTCATTCTGGACACGCCGGGGCTCAATGCCATCGGTGCCGAACCGGAGCTGACCGTCAGCCTGGTGCCGCAGGCCCATGCCGTGGTGTTCATCCTGGGCGCCGACACCGGCGTCACCAAGTCGGACCTGGCGATCTGGCGCGAGCACCTGATCACCGAGTCGACCGATGCCGACACCCGGCTGGTGGTGCTCAACAAGATCGATTCGCTGTGGGACGCCCTCAGTTCACCGGCGCAGATCCAGATGCAGATCGAGCGCCAGTGCGAGACCACGGCGGAGATCCTCGGTATTGCGCGCGAGCAGGTCTATCCCATCTCGGCGCAAAAGGGGCTGGTGGCCAAGGTCACCGACGACGAGGCCCTGCTGCAGTCAAGCTGCTTGCCGGCGCTGGAAGAGGCACTGGGGCGGCGCATCATGGGGCGGCGCCAGCAGATCCTGGGCAGGGCGGTGGCATCGGGCATCGCCGATCTGCAGCTCGAGACCGGCCGCGTGCTCAACATCCGCCGCCGCGACCTGGCCGAACAGCTGCTCGAGCTCAAGGGCCTGCGCGGCAAGAACACCACCGTCATCAAGCACATGCGTGCGCGTATTGCGCAGGAGCAGGCCGAGTTCGACCTCAGCGGCGCCAAGATCCACGCGGTGCGCTCGGTGCACCTCAAGCTGCTGCGCGACGTGTTCAGCCTGCTCGGCTCCACCACCTTGCGCCAGGAGATGACCCAGCTGACGCAGGCACTGCAACACAAGGGGCTCAAGCTCGGCATCAAGAAGGCGTACGGCGATACCTTCGACCGCCTGCGCGAGAACCTGCGGCGCGTGCAGGCGCTGACCGGCGAAATCCAGTCCATGCTGGCGGCGACGTTCCGTCAGCTCAACGCCGAGCACGGTTTTTCCCTGCAGGCACCGACCGAGCCGCAGATGCTGGACTACCTCAACGACCTCGATCTGGTCGAACGCAGCCATCTGCAGTACCTCGGCATCGGCAATGCCTTCCGGCTGGCGCAGCCCGAGTTCGCCGACCGGCTGGTGCGCGCCCTTTCCACCCGTCTGCGTAGCATGCACCAGACCGCGCTGGGCGACGTGGAGTTGTGGAGCAAGTCGGCCGCGGCCCAGCTCGACGCCCAGCTGCGCGAGCGGCGCCGCAACTTCAGCCGCCGCATCGAGGCGATCGATCGCATCCAGCAGGCGGCCGGCGGCCTGGATGAACGCATTGCGGAAATCCAGGCGCAGACCCAAGCCGTGGACCAGCTGGACGGCAAGCTGCAGGAGCTGACCAGCTACCTCGTCCGTGCCCCGGAAGCGGCGCCCGCGGCGGCCAGGGCCGTGCCGGAACTGGTGCAGGCCTGAACACGATGGCAATCGACTTGGCCACGCCGGTGGTGCGTTGGCAGCAAAGCCATGGTCGCAACGACCTGCCGTGGCAGGCCACGCGCGACCCCTACCGCGTCTGGCTGTCCGAGATCATGCTGCAGCAGACCCAGGTGGCCACGGTGCTGGACTACTTTGCCCGCTTTCTGCAGCGTTTCCCCGACGTGCAGTCGCTGGCGGCGGCGCACCTGGACGAGGTGCTGGCGCTGTGGAGCGGCCTGGGCTACTACAGCCGCGCGCGCAACCTGCATGCCTGTGCCGTGCTGGTAGTGAAGCTGCATGGCGGTGAATTTCCACGCAGCGCCGAGGCGCTGCAGACCCTGCCGGGCATCGGCCGCTCCACGGCGGCGGCGGTGGCTTCGATCTGCTTCGGCGAACGCGTGGCCATCCTCGACGGCAACGTCAAGCGGGTGCTGACGCGCGTGCTGGGTTTCGATGCCGATCTGGCAGTGGCAGCCAACGAGCGTGCGCTGTGGGCGCAGGCGACCGAACTGCTGCCCAGGCGTGACTTGCAGCACGCCATGCCGCGCTACACCCAGGGCGTGATGGACTTGGGCGCCACCGTGTGCACGGCGCGCAAGCCGGCTTGTCAGGCCTGTCCGGTCGCCGCGTTGTGCGTGGCCCGGCGCGAAGGCAAACCCGAAAGCTATCCGGTGAAAATGCGCAAGCTCAAGCGCACGGCGCAGTCGCTCTGGCTGTTGTGGGCGCAGACGCGCGACGGCGCCGTCTGGTTGCGTCAACGACCCATGCCCGGTGTCTGGGCCGGCCTGTACTGCTTCGAGCTGTTCGACAGCCGTTCGGCGTTGGAGGCGGCGGTGCCGGCGAAATACCGGCTGGCATTGCAGGACGAGGTGGTGTTCACCCATGTGCTGACGCACAAGGACCTGCACCTGCACCCGGTGCGCGTGCAGTTGCCGGCACGCGCGCTGAATTCGGCTGGCGCCTGGCATGCGGCGGAGGTCTGGCCGCGGCTGGGGCTGCCGGCACCGGTGCGCAAGCTGCTCCACAAGGGTTGAGCAAGCAGCGTTCGGCCAGTGGCCGCTTGTGTCAACCCGCGTCGAGTTCGCGGTGCCGCTTGAGTGTGGTCCAGCGCGAACTGAAGCGCCGCGCCAGCTCCTCGACCAGATAGACCGAGCGGTGCTGCCCACCGGTGCAGCCGATCGCCACCGTCACATAGCTGCGGTGGTTGCGCGACATGGCGTCGAGCCAGTGATCAAGAAACTGCGCGATGTGCTCCAGCATCAGCCCCGCATCGGGTTGGGCCTGCAGGAAATCGATCACGGCTGCGTCCTTGCCGGTCAGCGGGCGCAATTCCGGCTCGTAGTGCGGGTTGGGCAGCATGCGGATGTCGAACACGTAGTCGGCATCGACCGGGATGCCGCGTTTGAAGGCAAACGATTCGAACACCAGCGTGAGCTGGCTGCCCGGCACCGAGATCACGTCCTTGATGTAGCCCTGCAGCTGCGAAGGCCGGATCAGGCTGGTATCGATCACATGGGCCTGTTCGCGCAGGGCGCTGAGCAGCTCGCGTTCCAGCTCGATGGCATCGACCAGCGCGCGGGTCAGGTCCGGCGAGGTGGCCGCCGGCATGGCCTGCGACAGCGGGTGCTTGCGCCGTGTCTCCGAGTAGCGCCGCACCAGCGTGTCGGTCGCCGCGTCGAGGAACAAGGGTGTGATGGTGACGCCTTGCCCGCGCAGTGTGGTGAGCAAAGCCGGCACCTGCGGTAGCGAGGTGGCGCTGCGCACGTCCATGGCAATCGCCACGCGGCTGGCCCCGTGTTCCTGCTCCAGTGTGACGAAGGGCAGCAGCAGTTCGGGTGGCAGGTTGTCGACGCAGTAATAGCCGGCATCTTCCAGCGCATTGAGCGCCACCGACTTGCCGGAACCGGACATGCCGGTGATGAGGACGATTTCCATGGCCATCGTGAAACGTCCTTCTTGTCAGCCCTGCGACTGCAGCATTTCCTTGGCATGTGCCAGCGTCGTGCCCGACAGGCGCTCGCCACCGAGCATGCGCGCGATCTCGGCCACCCGCTGTTCGCCCTGCGCGGCTGCCACGCTGCTCAGCGTGGCCTGGCCCTGCCGCTGTTTGGCCACCACCAGATGATGGTCGGCGCAGGCGGCGACCTGGGGCAGGTGGGTCACGGCCAGTACCTGGCGGTCGCGGCCGAGTTGACGCATGAGCTTGCCCACCGTCTCGGCCACGGCGCCGCCGACGCCGGAATCGACCTCGTCGAAGATCAGTGTCTGCGCCGTGCCGAGCTGGCTGGTGGTCACCGCAATCGCCAGTGCGATGCGCGAGAGTTCGCCGCCCGACGCTACCTTGCCCACCGGGCGCGGCGTGCTGCCGGCATGTCCTGCGACCAGAAAGGTCACCTCTTCCAGCCCGCTTTGCATGGGCTGGGCCGTTTTGTTCAAGGCTACTTCAAACAGCCCGCCCTGCATGCCCAGGCCCTGCATGGCCAGGGTGATGGCCTTGGCCAGCTGCGGGGCGGTCTTGCTGCGCGCCTTGGAAATGGTTTTGGCCTCTTCCATGTAGGCGCCCTGGGCCTGCTGTTCGGCCGCTTCCAGGCCGGCCAGGTCGGCGGCCGCATCGAGCCGGCTCAACTCTTCCTTCCAGGCGGCCAAGGTGGCGGCCAGTTCTTCCGGTGTTCGTTTGTAGCGGCGCGCCAGCGACACCCACTGCGTCAGGCGCGCATCGAGTTCGGCCAGACGCTCGGGGTCCAGATCGGTGCGGCGCAGGTAGGTGCGCAAGGTGTGCACGCTGTCCTCCACCTGCGCCAGGCTGGAGGCAAGAATCTCTGTCAGTCCTTTGAAATCTGGCTCCAGATGCTCCTGATTTTGTAGCGACTGGTGGGCGACGCTCAAAGCCGATGCGGCGCTGCCTTCCTCGCCTTCCAAGGCATCCAATGCGCTCTGCGCGGCATCGAGCAGGGCTTGGGCGTGGGCCAGGCGGCTGTGGTCGGTGTTGAGCTCTTCCCATTCGCCAGGCTGGGGTGCCAGCTTTTCCACTTCGCCGATCTGCCAGCTCAGGCGTTCGCGTTCGCGCTGCAGCGAGTCCTGCGCACTGCGCGCCTCGCTCAGGGTGGTCTGCGCCTGGCGCCATTGCTGCCACAGCGTCGTGAGTCGGCTGGTGTCGATGCGGGCATAGGCGTCGAGCAGGCCGCGCACGGCGTCCGGCCGGGTCAGGCTCTGCCAGGCGTGCTGGCCATGGATGTCGAGCAACTGCTCGCCGATTTCGCGCAGCTGGGTGGCGGTGGCCGGGCTGCCGTTGACCCAGGCGCGGCTCTTGCTCTGCGTGTCGACCGTGCGGCGCAGCAGCAGGCTGTCGCCGGGCTCGAAACCGGCCTCTTCCAGCCAGCCCTGCAAGGCCGTGGCGCCGTCGAATTCGGCACTGACTTCGGTGCGGCTGGCGCCTTCACGGATGACGCCGGTGTCGGCGCGGGCGCCAGTCACCAGTTGTAGCGCATCGATCAGGATCGACTTGCCGGCGCCGGTTTCACCGGTGAGCACGGTGAAGCCGCCCGCCAGGTCGAGCTCGAGTTCGCTGACGATGACGAAATCCCGCAGGACGATGCGCTTGAGGCTCACGGTCAGGCCACTCCCTCGTTCCAGTGCAGCTTTTGCCGCAACGTATCGAAAAAGGTCCAGCCCCGGGGGTGCAGAAAACGCACCTGGTGTTCGGAGCGGGTCACGATGACCCGGTCACCGTGCTGCAGTGAGGCCAGCGACTGCATGTCGAAATTGGCGCTGGCATCGCGGCCGGCGACGATCTCGATGGCGATCTCGGAATCCTCGGCAATCACGACAGGACGGTTGGTCAAGGTATGCGGCGCAATCGGGGCCAATACCCAACCCGCGATCGAGGGGTGCAGGATGGGGCCGCCGGCCGACAGCGAGTAGGCGGTGGAGCCGGTCGGGGTGGCGATGATCAGACCGTCTGCGCGCTGGTTGGCGACGAAGTTGCCGTCGACCTCGACGCGCAACTCGACCATGCCGGAAGTGCCGCCGCGGTGCACCACCACATCGTTCATGGCCTGGGTGTCGAAAATGCATTCGCTGCCGCGCATCACGCGTGCCTGCATCAGGCTGCGCAGGTCTTCCGCGTATTCGCCGCGCAGCATGGGGGTGAGCGTGGCCTCGACGCTGCCGAAGGGGATGTCGGTGATGAAGCCCAGACGCCCGTGGTTGATGCCGATCAGCGGCACCTTGTAACGCGCCAACTGGCGGCCGATGCCCAGCATCGTGCCGTCACCACCCACCACCAAGCCGAGGTCGCAATGGTGGCCGATGGCTTCCACATCCATCACAGGGTAGCCGGTGATGCCGGTGTTGTCGGCGGTCTGCGCTTCCAAGACTACTTCGCAACCTTGTGCCTGCAGGAAACGGGCGATGTCCTCCAGTGCCGGGCGCGATGAGGCGCCGCTGCCACCGGTCGGTGCAGCCTGGTACTTGCCGATCAGAGCCACCTGCTGGAATTTCGATGTCATGCGCAAATTACAACATTAAAAAGCTTCCTCGTCGGCTACAGGGCACTTTTTGCATTGATTCTGACGTGCAATGGCCTAGGTTGCTCCATAGAATGACGCAAGCGAATATTTCGCAACAAACAAAGGGGGGATCGAAAAAATGAAATCAGGCTTCTTCGCATTGATTTGTGTCTTTCTCGCTGGCTGCGCCGGCACAGTAGCCCGAGGACCTGACACACAGGTATTCACTGGAAAAGTGATTGGGCGCACCGATATTCCGGCGGAGCCTAAGTGGGCGGTGAGCGAAGACTACACCCGCTCAATGCTGGGCCCCATGGGCGTGATGCTGGCGCATCTTGAAGGCACTCCCAAGTACTTTTATTACAAGATCAATACGGTGGAAGGGGAAACGCTTGATGCACCTTCCAAGGCTGAGTTTGCCTTGGGGACATGTGTTGATCTAGTGGCTCCGAAAGAGCGCTCCGGCGGCAGGAAGTGGAGCCTTGGCGACGTAGGCCTGGAGGCGAGCCAAAGCTGCCGGTAGAACCATGCGAACTCTCATCAAGGCTGTCCATGGATGATCGGGTTTTTTCAGATCATGCCAATAGAGTCCAGGACGCCGGCCAATTTCCAAGGCGGGTTACCCTGACGACGCAGGATAAGTAAATTCGGTCTTTTGAGGACACCCTGTCGTCAAACTGAAAGCGACCGGGAGCCGCTGTGGGTGGCGGACCGGTCTCGGGTGGCGCAAGGCTCATTTGGCTGCGTTCAGTCCGTGTCCTGACGCCCAACCCACAAGCGCTGAGGGCCGGGTCCTTTTGCTGCCAGCTTGTCGAAAGGGTTGCGCAGCCGGCAGCGATCAATGGACAGGCAGCCGCAGCCGATGCAGTCGTCCAGCGTGTCGCGCAACTTCTTGAGTTGAGCCATGCGTTCGTCCAGATCGGCGCGCCAGGCGGAAGACAGCCGCTCCCAGTCCTCGCGTCCAGGCGCCGCTGTGGCGGGCAGGGTTGCCAATGCCGCCTCTATGTCAGACAGCGCAATGCCCACCCGCTGTGCCACGCGGATGAACGCGACGCGACGCAACACATCGCGCGCATAACGGCGTTGGTTGCCCTGGGTTCGCGAACTGCTGATCAGGCCCTTGGTTTCGTAGAAGTGCAGGGTCGATACAGGTACGCCGCTGCGACGCGCCACCTCGCCGACAGAGAGCGTTGGAAAAATTCCGGCTTGTTCCAGTGTGGTTTTCATCGGGCACCCCTTGACCTCAAGTTTACTTGAGGTTTTAGAGTGTCGTTTCCGCGGGCATGTCGCGCGCGGATTACAGGAGTTTTTCAGATGACAACCAGACCTTCAACCAATCCTTCGGCTCCGGTGTTTCGGATCGATAAATTTGCGGTGCCAGCGGCTGCGCTGCCTGCGTTCCTCGAACAAGTGCACCGGGTGCGGCAAACGCTGGGTGCTCTACCGGGATGCCAGCAGAACCTGGTTCTGACCCAGACCGGCGGTCCCGGGGAATTCAATGTGGTGACCCTTGTCGAGTGGGTGAATACCCAGGCCGTTGCTGCGGCCACGGCGGTCATGCAGAAGAAATACGAAGAAGAAGGTTTCGATCGGTCTGCCTTCATGCAGGCCCTGGGAGTGCGGGCTGATCTGGGGCTGTACAGCAAAGCCTGATCTGCGCTCGAACCTCGAGCCTCTGCTTCTGACCAACATCATTAGAATGAAGCCATGCTCGATGATCGTGCCAAGTTGTTGTTGAAAGCGCTGGTTGAGCGCTACATCGCCGAAGGGCAGCCTGTCGGCTCCCGGACGCTGTCGCGCGCGTCCGGGCTGGAGTTGTCGCCGGCCACCATCCGCAACGTCATGGCCGATCTGGAGGACCTGGGGTTGATTGCCAGCCCTCACACCTCGGCCGGGCGCGTTCCTACCGCGCGCGGCTACCGGCTGTTTGTCGACACCATGCTGACCGTGCAGCAGGGGCAGTTTCCCGCGCACAGCCTGGCGCCCGACCAGCCGCAGAAGGTGATTTCCAGCGCGGCCAACCTGCTGTCCAACCTGTCGCAGTTTGTCGGTGTGGTGATGGCGCCGCGGCGCGCCTCGGTGTTCCGGCACATCGAGTTCCTGCGCCTGTCGGAGCGGCGCATCCTGGTCATCCTGGTCTCGCCCGACGGCGACGTGCAAAACCGCGTGATCTTTACCGAGACGGACTATTCCCAGTCCCAGCTCGTCGAGGCGGCCAATTACCTCAACGCCCACTACCTGGGCCTGACCCTGGAGCAGGTGCGCGAAAAGTTGCAGGGCGAGGTCGAGACGCTGCGTTCCGAGATTGCCGCACTGATGCAGGCGGCTGTTCATGTCGGTACCGAGGCGATGTCCGAGGCGCAGGAGGACGTGGTGATTGCCGGCGAGCGCAATCTGCTGTCGATCTCCGATTTTTCCAGCGACATGAGCCAGTTGCGGCGCGCCTTTGACCTGTTCGAGCAGAAGGCACAGCTCATGCGCCTGCTCGACATTGCCGGCCAGGCCGACGGCGTGCGCATTTTCATCGGCGGCGAAAGCCAGGTGGTGCCGTTCGAGGAGCTGTCGGTGGTGAGTGCCCCCTACGAGGTGGACGGCCAGGTGGTGGGCACGCTGGGCGTGATCGGCCCCACCCGCATGCCTTACGACCGCATGATCCAGATCGTGGACATCACCTCCAAACTGCTCGGCAACGCTCTGAGCCACAGCAAGTAGGCCCTTACAATCACCGCTTCGGTCGGGGCGTTAGCTCAGTTGGTTAGAGCAGGGGACTCATAATCCCTTGGTCGCTGGTTCGAGCCCAGCACGCCCTACCATTAAATACAAGGAAGGCAAGCTATAGATTTTATAGCTTGCCTTTTTTATTCTCCGTCATGTAGCCATCATGTAGCCATTGGGGCGGGCAGGTCAGTGTTTACTCGGGTCGTGAGTTCTGGTGGAGAGCAGTACAGTACGAAAGATACGAGCATGTGGTCTAAGGGGGGGCAAATGGCGGAGATGACTGAGGTCCAGCTTGAGGATCTTCGAAAGAGATGCGAGACATACGCAGGTCATCGCGGCTATAAATTGAAGGAGCGCCTTGGGTTTGGTGGATCCGCCGCTGTCTTTCACGCCGAGACCAACGCAGGGGACATCGCGCTCAAGGTATATCTCCCCGAATTTCTCGTTGGCGACGGCGGCGCTGCAGAACGCAGAAGAATTGAGCTTCAACGTCAGCTAATTGGTCATACCTGTTCCAGCTTGGTCCAATTGAGACAGGTCTCTTATGAAGAAGAGACTTGCTTCATTGAGATGGAGTACTTCCCTTGGAAAGACTTGGTGAAGGTATTGGCTGATGTGCCGCGAGCATCTATCTACCCGTTAATGGGGCAGCTGATTGAAGCCGTGAAGTTCCTGGAATCAGAGTCCTTGGTGCATCGCGACATTAAGCCGGCAAATATTTTGATTTCTCCAGGATTTGACCGGCTTGTGCTGATTGATCTCGGTGTAGTTCGGGAAGCGTCTACCGATGAAGACCGGCTTGATAACACTGACCACGGTCATGTGCGACCATTCATTGCCACTGCTCAGTACAGCTCTCCTGAATACTTATTCAGAACATTGCCTCCATCAGCAGACCTTTGGAGCGCTTTGACGGTCTATCAAGTTGGTGGCGTTCTTCATGATTTGATTGCCAGATCTCCGATGTTTGATGAGGAGACGAAGACGGGAAACCGCTACGCAGTTGCATTGGCGGTTCAGCAGAAGATGCCGAGTTTCGATGGGATGCATGATGTGCCGATCGAGCTACGTACGCTTGCCCTTCACTGCCTGACCAAAGATCCGAGCAAAAGGTTGAAGCTCGTCGATTGGGATAGGTTTGCGCCGCCATCGACCGATATAAAAAGCATACAGAAAAGACTCGCTGCGCTCGGTGTAGCTCGAACCAAACAGCATGCTCAGCAGCAGGAATCTCAGAAGCAGGAGTTAGAACGACGCGATGTTGCCCGTTCATTATTTGATTCCGTTTACAGGCTCGTTAAAGAGAATTTCTCAGATGTTCCTATTGAGAATATTTCTGTCAACAATGAGCCTTTATGTTCCGTCCTGCGACTGCATTTTCCGGCGACTGAACGAGCCCTTGACGTTTCAATTGCAATTCACTGGCCACAGGATTCTGAGGGCACAGGGCTCCAGCCGGACGTGACGGTCCAAGGTACGTTGGTGCATAAGACCTGTAAGCCCCAGTTCCGTGATGGGGTGGGCGTGACAGTGATGACGCCTGGCAGTAAGAACTTCGAAGCGCATGCGCAGTCCGTTTTCGAAGAGGCAGGAGGTCTGTTGTTGCGCGCTTTAACGATACTTGAGCAGGGTGAGCCTGATCAAGATGAAGTCCGACTGGGAGGCTGAAATGCAGGGGAGCTGGTGGAAAGAGGAGAAAGATCTCATTGACGAGCAAAAGGCAGTAGTGAATCTGCCTCAGGAGGGAAAATACATCATTCTTGGACCACCTGGAAGTGGCAAGACGAACCTGCTCCTCCTCCGGCTGAAATGGCTGGCAGTGGCTGGCAAGAAGAACGTCCTTTTCCTAACAGTTGGCCGCTCTCTCTCGGAGTTCATCAGGACTGGAATTGGGCCAAAAAAAATCATCGAGCCGGAGCAAATAAAGACTTACCGCAGATGGGCCTATGACGTTGCTGCGGACTATCGACCAGATTTGCTAAAGGACGTTCCAGAACAATATGAGGAAAGTCGAAAGTATTTCTCGCAACACTTGGCCGCCATCACACAACAACTGCCAAACGGTTTTTATGACGCAATTGCCATCGATGAAGTGCAAGACCTAGAAGGACCTGAGTTGTCAGTTCTTGAGCGGCTATCGCCACGCATAATGGTTGCAGGGGATACACGCCAATCGATCTATGCGGGGAATGGGGTGGCGGCCGCGAAGGCAGCTGGCTACTCGGAGAGGGTGCTTCAATTTCACTACCGAATCGGCCGAGCCATCTGCCGCGTGGCGGATTCGATTTACCCCCCGGATGCGGGGCAGCCCACGCTTCTACAGCGATGCCAATATGACGAGAAGCTGCCGTCTACCGCAGAAGTGGTGAAATGTGCAGACCTCAATGAGCAGTGCCTTAAGCTGGTTGAAAACGTTAGAGTGCAGCTGAAATCCTTTCCAGGTGAGACTGTTGGAGTATTGCTCCCGACCTTCAAGCATGGCGTCTTAGATGCAGTCCGCAAGTCTCTCGACTCTGCAGAGTTTGGAGGTTTGGTGGAATATCACGGCCAAGATGGAAGAGACTTTCCAGACGGTAAAAGAGTCTTCGTGGTGACCTGCCATTCGGCCAAAGGCATGGAGTTTCGTGTGGTGAATATAGTTGCCGCGGAACGAATGTACCAAGGGCCACTTGGAAAGCGTACTCTGCAATTCACTGCGGTCACAAGGGCGAAGACCTCGCTTCGTGTTTACTACGCCGGAAAATTACCTGCCGCGATGGCAACCGCATTCGCGGCCGAGGAAATCCCCGAAATTGGCGCTGTGTTCTAAGGATTGGTATGCAATTGAACCTACATTGGATTGCGGAGGCACCTGCAGAAGTTGTGAAGTCCATCTACTCGTGGGGCAGTCGCACTTCTCTGGTGAAAAGTCCGAACTTTATGCTTCCAGTAAACGGGAGTTTCGTTGTTGGCTATCAAGATACCTCAAGGGGAAAGCCAAGTCTTGTCGTAGTTCGAGATAGCGAGGCTCCTGAACTCTTGGGTTGGATCGCGACTTACGCTCCTGAGGTTTTTCCGATTACGCAGGCAGTGAGGCTGCTGAGTCTGGAGGACTATCAGATATCCACCGAATTTGTTGCCAGGCACAAGGAGTTAAACGAGGACTTCATTTGGTCGAGTGTGATTCTTGGTGAGATGGCATCGCAAGGTCAAAGGCCGAGCTCTGTTGACAAGATGCCGGTGTCTAGAGCACTGGGCTGCTTTAGTTACCCCATGGCCCGAACGAGCATGCTTTACGGTGGCTCCGAGAGGGCGACTGAGATGCTGAGACAGCGGCTCTCAGTAATAGAAAACGACATGTTGTTTTCAAAAAAGGCGATTTCGGTTGAAACGCTTCAGCCAATATGGAGCCTGGCTGAAGGTGGGGGGCAGCGCCCCAGCGAAATTGCCGATGTAGTTCACGTTATTATGAGCGCATTGGACCCAGCGGGTCCAAGAGGCATCATTTCTGACCTTGAGCTTTTGAAGATTGACGTGCGAAAGATGTCGTCAGGTCCGATCGAACAGCGGGTTTTGGAATTTGAAAATGCCTCACTAAAGCTGGTCCAGGAGGCAAGTTCCAGCAAACAACTTCGCTCTCGGGCGCCGATGTATTTGGCAGCCTTCGCATTTTGGGTAGGCCAAGGCACCACGCATATTTCGCTACTTGAAGACTTCGAGAATACATTTCCAAGCATATATGCTTGGACCGGGCTTTTCGCGGGTCTTGGCGGACCGACTTGCTGGGATAGTCGATGGATGCGTGCGTGCACCGCCGTCGATCGAATGATCCGAGCGCCCTTTTCTCTCACAGATCCCCCCGCAGTGGACTTGGGCTGGATAGAGTATCAACTCATTAGAGATCAGAATCGGCCAACGGAATGGGTAAAGGAGTTGGTCAAATTAACGCCTCGAGCTCTAACCGTGGAGGTGCTCCCCGGCGCATCTTGCCAAATGCGTCTGACCGAGCCCGATCGGGATAAGCATGATGAAGCCGTTAGTCCTTCTGTAGAGATGCCCCAAAGCCTTACTCAAAGAGACGTAGACAGCATTACTCTTGCTGTTGAAATCTTAATGGATGTCGTGCGTAACAAAGATGCTCATAGTGCTAGGCAACAGGCGCAGCTCTTTAGTGACGGCCCGAGGCCCGAAGGTTCTTCTCCTAAAAAGCGAACTACCAAGCGAGTACGTTAAGCCGTCCGGTATGGATCCTGATGGAGGGTTCTATTTACTCGTGACCAGGTGGAAGTGAGCCAAGTGAATTGCATCGCGCTGACAACACGCTTGAGGAACTGAGCTGTACACCTCCGCGTCTTCTACGTCCGTACAGTTATTGACACAAGTCCAAGGCTCCGAGGTCTCCGACCTCTCCGCGTCAGAACTCCTCGTCGGTTGTGCCTTTGTTGGGCCGCGTTGAATCGTCCACTCATGCCGGTCTGATTCAACGATCCAGTGAACGGTCCGTTTCATCCATTGGCCGATGCGCCCCGGTTCCTGGTATCGCTCAATTGAAGTCGTCTCAATGCCGTAGGGCCGGGGAGAGGCGTCATCGCCGTACAGACCAAGCTTTCCAGGCGTAAACATGGCGAGCTTGATACAAGCCTTCCGCCCGCAGAATACGCCGCCTTGCGCCTGGCAGTAGTGGTCCCATGCGACAGAGGCCTTCTCCCGACCCTCGAAGACGGCGGTCTTGTTGGCTGCGTTGTGAGCTCGTTTCAGATGATCCGGTGCGTTTGCTGGAAGTGACTTGATGCGCCGAAGCTCTCTCCACGGGCCGACAGGTGGTCCGCCTATCTGCTGGAACTGTCGGATTCCCCAGTTCGCGGCCCAAGCCTCAACGCGCTGCGCAGTCTCCGTAGCTGGGCGCCCGTTCAGGTCGTCACCTACGTGCTCGCCGTCAATGTTCTTGGAGATGTACTTCGCAACGTATCCAGCGGCGCTACCTTTAGTCCAGTCGATGGTCTTAATGAGGCAACGATGCTGGTCGGCGCCCGGCTCGTTGGGACTGTCTTTCAATGCGTGCTTGCCGAGCACGCGGCAAACGGTGTCTTGATCTTCCTGTTTGCAGAACAGAAGCAGATGCCAATGAGGCGTTCCATCGTGCTGAGGTTCTGCCACGCGTATCCCGTACGGGGAAATGCCTTTGCGCTTGAGCTCGGCACGGATGTGAGTCCAGATCTTGGCTAGGTACTGTTGCCCCGTCTTCGGGGACTCTTTGGGGTCGTAGCTCGGGTTGTCGGTGATGATCTTCCCGTCGTTGACCGTACGGAATCGGTGAAAGCGGCTAGGGCAGGTGATGGTGATGAAAAGCCCCACATGCCCCAAATCGCGGGCGATGCGCTCGAATCCTGCGATCCGGGTCATGAGCTCGTCTCGACGGATGGACTTTTTTGCTGTGCTCTTACCCGCCAGCTCAGCCAGGGTAAATGCCTGTCCTAGCTCGTTTGTTGCCGTGGTGGCTTCCAGGGAGGCGGCATTGCGCCTGTTCTGCTGCAGCCGAGCCTCTAGGCGTTCATTGCTGACGTAGAGATCCCGGTTTCTGGAAACCCGGCCCAGCAGGATGGCAGCGGACTCCACGGTATGCCCATGATGCTTCCTGAGCTTGCGACGCCACCATAGGGGGCAGCACATGCGGGCAATGGCTGGGCCGCTTCTTGTGTTGCTTGGCGGAGGGGCGATGCCCTGGCCTGCGCATACGCGCTCCATGGCCGCCCGAAGAGCCTCTGCGTCGTGGAAGAGCTCAGCACGGCTTGCACATCGGCGAGCCAGCTCTTTTGCGGCCTCACAAATGGTCGCGTCGGAGGCGTCTAGGGGTATCCGTACCTGGAGCAGTGCTGCCGTAGCCTCCCGGAGTTCCACGTTCGCCCTACGCGGGTCGGTGGGGTGCAGGCGGTCCCAGGCGGTAAGGAGGCGCCTGGCCCAGCGAGGCGGCAGCGTGGCAACCCGGCTTTGGGTCCACTCGGTGTCCGAAGGAATTCGGGTTCGATGTCCGTATGTACGGGACCTCGGAAATCCGGCGTTCATGGTGCCGTACGTACGTTCAGGAGGCGACGAAGTTCGGAAACCGGCCAGGCCAACCGGCCGTGGATCCGGATAGGCCGGATCGGACCGTTTTCCCGCATGGCCCAAAGGCGCAGTGTCTGCTGGGCGCGGTTCAGGTGGAAGGCGGCCTCCGGGGTGGGGAGGGCCGAGCGGGTTTCCCGGTCTAGCGGGGTAGTGAAGCGGATTGCGTTTGCCATGTTTTCGCACCAGGCGTGTTGAACATGGGCGAACAATCCGGGCGTAAGGCCGCTTGCGGTCAAGGCGTACGGCCGAACCTCTCGCAAACCCGCATGAAATCTAGCTTTCAGCGACTCGCGTAAGGCCTAACGGGCGGCAAAGCGTAAGGCCGTAAGGGCTCCATTGCGGCTATAAATGAGGGGTTCGACGTGTGTTCCCAATGGGAAACCGGGTGCGGCCATCTGCCTTTAGCCATGTGCGGAAGCCGATTCGATTTGTTTGGGCTTTGGTCTCAATCCAAGATGCACAAGATTACGCTTGTCTGTTCGGTACACCGTGAGAATGGACGCTGTACCGTTGCGGAACTGCTAAAGATTCTTCGAGCTATTAGCCCCGAAGTTATCTTCGAAGAAGTCCGTCCGACCGATTTTGATGCGTACTACAAGTCCCGACAAACCCTTGAAGCGCAGGCGATTACAAAATTTCGCGAATCCGAGTCACCCCGACAGGTTCCGGTCGATCAATTCAACGACAACGAAGCAACGGTTGATCTTCGTTTCACGATGGATAGGATATTTGACGTCGTGGAGGGGACAAGCCAAACGTATCTAAACCTCTTAGACGAGCGCGAAACCCTAACGCATCAGCAAGGTTTTCAATATCTAAATAGCGTTGTTTTCGAGAAAACGACGGAGAGCATCGAGGAGATTGAAGACCTGACCATCAGGGCGACTGGCAATCCGGACCTAATCCGTGGACTGCAGTGTTGGCGCGAAGCCATGAAGCGACGTGAAGCGGAAATGGTCCGCAATATCTACGAATATTGCCGGGATCATGCCTTTGATACGGGAGTCTTTTTGGTTGGTTCGGCCCACAAGGCAAGCATCGTCAAGGCAATAAGAGCACGCGATGGTGCGGAAGCTGGCCTGATTGATTGGTCCTTTACTTACGTAGACCCAAATTGAATGGATTTGAGGCCGTTGGGGTAGGCTTTTCTTGAGGGAGCAGTTGCCGGACTCTTGCTGCAGTAATGCCGAAATGCTTTGCCGCTTTCGCTGTGCCCAGTTCTCGCCGCTTCGTTTCGAGTTCCCGCAGTGCTTCCGCATCCCATCTTTTTGGGGTTCCTGGGTGAGGCGTGGGTTCCGACTCCGTTGGTGCCACCTCTATGGTCGCGACTGCTAAGGCGTCCGGTTTAGGGGGGGCTGAAGTTTGTGTGCTCTGAGATTCTTTGGGCTGAGAGCGCTTAGCTCGGGCAAGCAGGGCTTGCACAAGTTCCTCCGGTGGTGTGGTGGCGCCAGAACGACCCGCCCAAAGCACCACGTCAACGGGGCGCAGCTGCGCCGGCTTCATGGCTGCGGCACGTTCCGCCACGCTGCGAAGATCCTCATACCGACGAAGGAGCTCGGACTTCGGGCGCTGCTGCGGTTGAGCCAAGGCCAGTAGGCTGAATTCCGGCGCCAATTCGCGCTTCATCGCGGAACGGGTGAGTACGCGTGGATCCTTGCCCAGCAGCAAGGCCAGAGCTTCATCGAAACTCCAGTAATCCATCGTGGCCCAGTAGCTGAAATCTGCTTTGGCGCTCGCCTGGTTGTAGAACTTCGCGGCCTCCTTCTGAGCAGCCTTCTGTTCGACCTCGGTCTTGCGTCGTTTCTCCGCTTCAATGCGGGCGGCTTCTTGTGCCTTGGCTTGTGCGATCTGGTTCGCTCGCATGGCCTGCAATTCGGACAGCGCAAGTGCCATCAGGCGCGCAACTTCGGCTTCCTTCTTGGCCTTGAACTCTTCAGAGACTCTTTTTCCGCCTTCTCCCCAGCCAGAGAAGGCATCTGCGATGTCGTAAAAGACCTGTTGCGGGCGCAAGATCTCTTCGACCAAGCGAGCCTTTTCGGTGTTTGCTGGGGCGGTGGTGGTGGCGGTGGCGGGTGGAGGCATGACTGTTGATAACGCTTGAAGGGCCTTTGTCGCTGACTGTATGAAACGATCTGCGTTGAAGTCAAGATCAAGTTTGCTCCCTAGCGGTAGCGGTAGCGGCGGGTAGGTAGCGCTAGCGCTATCCCTTCCCTTAGGCGTACAGCAGGGTAGCCTAAGGGGGCCACCCTTAGGGAGGTGCCCATTGGGTCGAACCCTATGGGGCGGTGCCCAATAGGGAGAGTCCTATATGGGGCGACCTTTAGGGAAGATCCCTAAGGCGTTACTTCACGGCCCGCAATTTGCGGTTCGTGGCAGCTTCCTGAGGGTCGAACTCGATCCCGGCTTGAGCAAGTATCCAGGCCTCGATCTTTTCATGATGCAGGCGCAACAAATCCAGCGGCCTGACGGTGTAGTGCTTCTCGGCGGTCGCGCTCGGTTTGTGGCCCATGATCTGCGCCACGATGCCTGCCGGGATCTCCAGCCACTCCGTGAGCGACTTGAAGGAGCGGCGCAGGCCATGCAGGGTTAGCCCCTCGATGCCCGCGACCCGACAGGCCCGATCGTGCAGTTTATGCGGCGTGCTCATGGCCTTGCTGGCCATCTTGACTTCATTGGAGGGGCTGGCAAAAACCCACTCATTGACCCGGGGCAGGGAGCCCAGCAATGACGCGACGTAGGAGGTGAGCGGGATGATGCGCTCGCCCTCGACCTTGTCGCGGATGGTGAGCCCCCGCCATTTGATATCCACATCGGCCCAGCGCAAGGCCAGGATCTCGCCAGGCCGGGCGCCCGTCAGCAGCAGGACTTGCAGGTAGGCGGCAGCCATTGGATTGGCGAGTTGGCGCACGGCGTCGAACCACGCGGCCAGCTGTTCCCGTTGCAGGGCGTCTTGGCGCACCTTGGGCTTACCTAGCACTTCGCGCACGACCTTGGCCTTGGCCGGGTTCTGCGGTGGCAGTACCTGGGCATATTGCGGATGTTCCGCGCACCAGCTGAGGAAGCCACGAACCAAGCGCCAGGAGAGGCGGGCGGAAGTGGGCGCCTTGGCCGTTTCCTTTTCGGCCCAACGACTCAGAGCTGTGGGAGTGAGTTCGCGCAGCTTGAGGGACAAGAGCGGGTAGATCGGTCCCGCGACGGTCTCGCCCCGTCCGCGCGTGCCGCGTACGGCGGGCGTGCCTCCAGCCTTGGACTTGCGGATATGGTCCTTGTAGTGATGCTCGCCCCAGCGCGGGCGCCGGGCTGCGATGTAGGCGGACCAGGCTTCGCCCACAGTGACGGCCTGCACGACAGCGACAGCCGCTTTCGCCAGGCGCTCGGCTTCCTTTTGCCGCTCGACTTCTCGCGGGTCCGCGCCCTGGTCGATTTGCACGCGCAGGCGGTTGGCTTCGGTGCGCGCACCCTCGATGGTCCAGGAGCGCACATCGCCGATGGTGCGGCGGATGGTCTGGCGGCCTAGCTTGGCTTCGAAGACATAGGCCTTGGCGCCGGAGGTCGTCACGCGGACGCGCAGGGCGGGCGCCTTACGGTCGCGCAGGAAGGCTTGTGCTTTGCCCTCGGGGCATTTCAGGCGCTCGATGAGGCCTACCGTGAGCTCTTGCGGCACGCTCAAATCGACCGGCGCAGTCTTTAAAGGACGCATGATCCCTTGGTCTCCCAGGCAGTTCCATGTAGCCACCATGTAGCCACGCGGATGCAGTTTTGGCAAATCATGTTCAACACGAAAAATGCGAGACCCGCATCTATCCTGTTGATTTCATTGATTTCGGGAGATTTTACCTACGGTCTTCAACAGTCCGAAATAGTGCCAGATGGGGACTCATAATCCCTTGGTCGCTGGTTCGAGCCCAGCACGCCCTACCATTTGCACTGCCTTTTTCTTGTGCAATGTGCGTCGGGCCAATGCCGGCGCGGCTTGCCCGAGTTGTCCTGCAGGTTGTCCACAATGTAGACCACAGGGACTGGGGGTAATGTGGCCGGTTTGCAGCCTGACTTCGGAAGGCTTCCAGGATCGTGCTATAATTTCATTTTTAGCGGCTGTAGCTCAGCTGGATAGAGTACTTGGCTACGAACCAAGGGGTCGTGGGTTCGATTCCTGCCAGCCGCACCAAATGAAAAGCCTGCAACTGAAAAGTTGCAGGCTTTTTTCTTGCACTCACCATGCTGGTTCGAGGGGAAACGCCATGAGCAAGGCCTTTACCAGGGAAACCGAGGCTGCGGACGACGACGACGATCCGCAACTGCCCCCGCTGCCGAGCGGCGGCAAGAACTACATCACACCGCAAGGTTATGCCCGCCTGCGCGCGGAGCTGATGGACCTGATCGACAACGAGCGGCCCAAGGTGGTCGACATCGTGCATTGGGCTGCCAGCAATGGCGACCGCTCCGAGAACGGTGACTACCTCTACGGCAAGAAACGCCTGCGCGAGATCGACCGGCGCATCCGTTTCCTCACCAAGCGGCTGGAGATTGCCGAGGTGGCCGACCCGAGCGTGCACCACGGCAGCGACCAGGTGTTCTTCGGCGCTACCGTCACCTATGCCGACCAGGCTGGCCTGGAGCGCACCATCACCATCCTGGGCATTGACGAGGCGGACAGCCTGCAGGCGCAGGTGAGCTGGATTTCGCCGATTGCGCGCGCACTGCTGAAAGCACGCGAAGGCGATGTGGTCAAGCTGGTCACGCCGCTGGGCGCGGAAGAGGTGGAGGTGCTGGCGGTGCGTTACCCGGCGCCGGCCGCCAGCTGAAGGCCAGGTTCAGGGGGCGTTCTTGCTGCGTTCGGCGCTCAGCACGGAGGGCGTGCGCCGCAGGTTGCGCAGCGCGGCTTCCAGGTGGCTGCGGTCGCGCACCCCGATGACAAAGTGCAGATCGGTGGTTTCCTGCGCCGCTTCCTGCCCCATGTCGATGTGGGCAATGTCCGCTTCCGATGCGGCCAAGGCAGAGGCCACGCGCGCCAGCACGCCCTGGCCGTTGGTGACGGTGACCACGATGCCGGTTTCGAAGGTGCGTACCGGCTCGTCCGACCAGTCGACGCCGATGAAGCGCTCGCTGTCCTTGTTGCGCAGCTTGCGGGCGATGGCGCAGTCTTCGGCATGGACCACCAGGCCTTCGCCGCGTCCCAGGTAGCCGACGATGCTGTCGCCCGGCACCGGACGGCAGCAGGGGGCAAACTGGACCGAGGCGTTTTCGCTGCCGTCGATCGTTACTTCGCCCTGCATGGTGGATTCGTGGGCGGTGAAGCGTTCGCGCGTCAGCAGCAGGGCATCGGGTTTTTCGCCGGTTTCGGCCAGCAGTGCCACCATGCGTTTGGCCACGATGGAGGCGATGCGCTTGCCCAGGCCGACGTCGGTCAGCAACTCGGAGCGGCTGCGGTTGCCGGTGAAGCGCAGCAGCTTGTCCCACAGGCCGGAGCGGGTCGCCGCATCGTCATCGGTCGGGAATTTCTCGATGCCTTCGGCACGCAGGGCCTGCAGCAGAAGTTTCTCGCCCAGCGCCTCGGATTCGGCCTGGGCCATGGTCTTGAGGTGGTGCCGGATCTTGGAGCGGGCACGCCCGGTGCGCACAAAGCTCAGCCAAGCTGGGTTGGGCGTGGAGACCGGCGCCGTGACGACCTCGACCACGTCGCCGCTCTTGAGCTCGGTACGCAGCGGCACCTGCTCGCCGTTGATGCGCGCCGCCATGGTGCGGTCGCCGATGTCACTGTGGATGGCATAGGCGAAGTCCACCACGGTGGCGCCGCGCGGCAGGGCCATGATCTTGCTCTTGGGCGTGAAGACGTAGACCGCTTCCGGGAACAGGTCGACCTTGACATGGTCCCAGAACTCGGCGGCATCGCGCGTCTCGTTCTGGATGTCGAGCAGCGACTGCAGCCACTGGGCGCCCAGGCGGGCCGTGGTCGGGCTGTCGGGTTCCTTGGCCTTGTAGAGCCAGTGGGCCGCCACGCCGGACTCGGCCACCACGTGCATGGCCTCGGTGCGCAGCTGGAATTCCACGTTCACGCCCGACGGCCCCACCAGCGTGGTGTGCAGCGACTGGTAGCCGTTGAGCTTCGGAATGGCGATGTGGTCCTTGAACTTGCCCGGCAGCGGCTTGTACAGCTGGTGCAGCGTGCCCAGGGCGGTATAGCAGTCGACCAGCGTGGGCACGATGACGCGAAAGCCGTACATGTCGCTGATCTGGGCAAAGCTCAGGTGTTTCTGGTCCATCTTGCGGTAGATGGAGTAGAGCGTTTTCTCCCGTCCGGCAATGCGCACCGGCATGCTGGTGGCGGCAAAGGCGGTTTCCACCTCCTTTTGCACTTTCTGGACCAGGTCGCGCCGACGGCCGCGCGACTTGGCAACTGCCTTGGCCAGGATGGCGTAGCGCCAGGGCTGCAGGTGGCGGAAGGCCAGGTCCTGCAGCTCGCGGTAGGTCTGGTTCAGGCCCAGGCGGTAGGCGATGGGGGCGTAGATTTCCAGCGTTTCGGACGAGATGCGGGCCCACTTCTCGCGCGGCACGTCGGACAGCGTGCGCATGTTGTGGGTGCGGTCGGCCAGCTTGATGAGGATGACGCGCACATCGCGCGCCATGGCCAGCAGCATCTTGCGGAAGGATTCGGCCTGGCTTTCCTCGCGCGTGTTGAACTGCAGCTTGTCGAGTTTGGTGAGTCCGTCCACCAGTTCGGCCACGGGCGAGCCGAAGCGCTCGATCAGTTCGATCTTGGTGACGCCGCAGTCTTCCAGCGCATCGTGCAGCAGGGCGGCCATCAAGGCCTGGGCATCGAGTTTCCACTCGGCGCATTGCGCCGCCACCGCGATCGGGTGGGTGATGTAGGGTTCACCGCTGTTGCGCAGCTGGCCCAGATGGGCCTCGTCGGCGAAGCGGTAGGCCTGGCGTACCTGTTCCAGGTCGGAGGGCGAGAGGTAGTCGAGTTTGGCGGTGAGCCCGGCAAAGCTGGCCGCCGCGGCATTGGCTGCGGCCGGGTTGGACGCAGCCATTGGCGCACCTGCGGGCAGGCGCGCAGGCGTGGCGGTGGTGGATTTGAGCAGGCTACTCACCCCTTAAATATAGCTTGTGGCTGCTGTCTTCGCCGGTGCATAAAAAAAGCACCGCGCAGCGGTGCTTTTTCAACTGGCGAACCGTGTGTTCAGGTCGGCACTTTCTTGAGCATTTCGATGCCGACCTTGCCGGCAGCGATCTCGCGCAGCGCGGTGACGCCGGGCTTGTTCTTGCTCTCGATCTTGGGCGTGTGGCCCTGGCTCAGCATGCGCGCACGGTAGGTCGCGGCCAGCACCAGCTGGAAGCGGTTGGGGATCTGCAGCAGGCAGTCTTCGACGGTAATACGGGCCATGAGAGTTTCTCCGGAAAGCTTGAGAAGTCGGCAGTTAAGGCAGATGCAGCGCCTGGAACGTTTCTGCACGGACGCGGCGCTGGGTGGGGTACTTGAGCCGCTGGGCGTGCACCACCGACTGGATGTCGGCAAGCGCGCGATCGAACAATTCATTGATTATAACGAAATCGAACTTTTCGGCCTGTGCCATCTCGGTGGCGGCATTCTTCAGCCGCAGCGCGATCACCTCCGGCGAATCCTCGCCCCGCTTCTCCAGCCGGGCGCGCAGCTCGTCCCAGCTCGGCGGCAGGATGAAGATGGTGACCGCATTGGGGAACTGCTTCTGGATCTGCACCGCACCCTGGAAGTCGATTTCCAGCACGATGTCATTGCCCGCGAGGATCTTGTCCTCGATCGCCTGGCGCGAGGTGCCGTAGCGGTGGTTGTGCACGTGCGCCCATTCGACGAAGGCGTTGGCCAGCACCATGGCGTCGAAGGCGGCGGGCGAGATGAAGAAATACTCGCGGCCGTTCTGCTCCTGCCCGCGCGGCGAGCGCGTGGTGTGCGAGACCGAAAGTTCGAGCAGCGGGTCGCGCTCCAGCAGGGCCTTGACCAGGCTGGACTTGCCGGCCCCACTGGGCGCGGCGATGACAAACAGGTTTCCGGGATGATGGTCCATGGGGTAGGCGGCTGCAGGAGATCGTCTTATTCTATGTTCTGCACCTGCTCGCGCATCTGCTCGATCAGCACCTTCATGTCGACCGAGATGTGGGTCAGTTCCAGCGCGGCGGATTTGGAGCCCAGGGTGTTGGCCTCGCGGTGCAGCTCCTGGATCAGGAAGTCGAGCCGCTTGCCGATCTCGCCGCCTTTTTTGATCAGGCGTTCCAGTTCGGTCAGGTGCGAGTCCAGACGCGTGATTTCCTCCGCCACGTCGATGCGGATGGCAAACGCCGTGGCTTCGGTCAGCGCCCGGTCCTGCGCCGCTTCGGGCAACGTGCTGCCATCGGTCAGCGCCATGGCTTCCTTCCAGCGCTCCAGGAAACGCTGGCGCTGCTGCTCCACCAGCTGCGGCACCAGCGGCCCGGCTTGCTGCGCCAGGGTGCGCAGCTGGGCAATGCGCTCCAGCAGCATGCTCGCCAGCCGTTCGCCTTCGCGCTGGCGTGCGGCCAGCAGCGCCTTGAGGGCCTGCTCGGCCAGCGGCACGACGTCCTCGCTCCAGTCGCGTGTGCCGGTCTGCTCGCTGGCCGCCAGCCGCAGGATGTCGGCCATGCTCAGGGGCTGGGCCTGCGGCAGCCAGGCCTTGATGCTGTCCTGCACGGTGTTGAGCCGCTGCATCAGCCGGGGCGAGGGTTCGCTGACGGCGGTCGCCGAACCGCTTTCGATAAAGGCGCGCACTTCCACCTTGCCGCGCTTGAGCTTGCCGGTCAGCAGTTCGCGCAGCGCCGGCTCGAACGGCCGCAACTCCTCGGACAGGCGGAAAGTCAGGTCCAGAAAGCGGCTGTTGACCGAGCGGATTTCGATGCCCAACTGGCTGCTCGCCGCGCTGCGCGACTCGGCTTCGGTGGGGGGGGTGGCTGCGCCGTGCTGGGCACTGGCATAGCCAGTCATGCTGTAAACTGGCATTGCGATGTCTTAATCTGTGGAATGTGCCCAAGAATAACCGGGTTGCGCCCGATCATCGAGTGCTCACCACTCTGAATTATGTCAAAGCTCAAACCCGCCCCCTTGCCACCGGAAACCGTTCTTGGCGGTTACCGCATCCTGCGCAAGCTGGCAGCCGGCGGGTTTGGCGTGGTCTACCTGGCACTGGATCCGGAAGGCCTGCAGGTCGCCATCAAGGAATACCTGCCCGCCTCGCTGGTATCACGGGCGCCCGGCAAGCTGCTGCCCGAGGTGCCGCCGGAAAAACTCTCGCTGTACCGCCTGGGCCTCAAGAGCTTCTTCGAGGAGGGGCGCGCGCTGGCGCAGATCTCTCACCCCTCGGTGGTGAGCGTGCTCAACTTCTTCCGCGAGAACGAAACCGTCTACATGGTGATGAACTTCCTGGAAGGCGCTTCGCTGCAGGAATTCATCATCACCGCGCGCGACCTCAAGCAGCAGAAGGTGTTTCGCGAATCGACCATCCGCTCGCTGTTCGACGAGATCCTGCGTGGCCTGCGCATCGTGCACCAGCACAAGATGCTGCACCTGGACATCAAGCCGGCCAACATCTTCATCACCGATGACAACCGCTCGGTGCTGATCGATTTCGGTGCCGCGCGCGAGGTGCTGAGCAAGGAAGGCAACTTCATCCGGCCCATGTACACCCCCGGTTTTGCCGCGCCCGAAATGTACCGGCGCGATGCGGCCATGGGGCCGTGGACCGACATCTACGCCATCGGCGCCTGCATCTATGCCTGCATGCAGGGTTATCCGCCCAACGAAGCGCCGCAGCGGCTGGAGAAGGACCGCATCGCGATTGCGCTTTCCCGGTTGCGCGGCATCTATTCGGACAACCTGATCGAAGTGGTGGAATGGTGCATGGCACTCGATCCGCTGTCCCGGCCGCAGTCGGTGTTTGCCCTGCAGAAGGAGCTCAGCCGCGAAAGCGAGCGCCACTACACCAAGCTCACCGTGGGTGAGAAGGTGCGGCTGCAGTTCGACACCATGGTGGCCGACACCAAGAAAAGCGTCAAAGGCATGCCAGGACTGGGTGCAAAACAACGATGAGATTTTCGGTTTACCAGATCAGCCGCAAAGGCGGCCGCGAGACGAACGAAGACCGCATGGGTTATTGCTACACGCGCAATACCGGTCTTTTCCTGCTGGCCGACGGCATGGGCGGCCACCCCGAAGGCGAGATTGCGGCCCAGATGACGCTGCAGGTCATTGCCGCCATGTTCCAGAAGGAAGCCCGGCCCGAAATTGCCGACCCGCGCGCCTTCCTGGCCTCGGCGGTGATGGCGGCGCACCGCCAGATCCTGCGTTATGCCACTGAGAAGGGCATGCTCGACTCCCCGCGCACCACGGTGGTGGCGGCCCTGATCCAGGACAGCAGCGTGACCTGGGTCCACTGCGGCGACTCGCGCCTGTACATGGTGCGCGACGGCGAGATGCTGGCGCGCACGCGCGACCACTCCTACCTGGAGCAGCGCCGGGACGAGGTGCCTCTCACCAAGGCCGGCGAACCGGTCAACCGCAACATCCTGTTCACCTGCCTGGGGTCGCCGGTCAACCCGGTGTTCGACATCACCGGGCCGGTCAGCCTGCAGCAGGGCGACAAGATCCTGCTGTGCTCCGATGGCTTGTGGGGCAGCCTGAGCGACGTCGAGATCGTCTACGACCTAGGCCTCAAACCGGTGTCGCATGCGGTGCCGGACCTAGTGGAAAAGGCGCTGGTCAAGGCCGGCGGCAGCAGCGACAACGTCACCGTGATCGCGCTCGAGTGGGAAACGCCGGACGCCTTCGAGGCCACCCGCGGCGGCGTGACCACCGACAGCATCAACGAAGGCGTGTTCGCCTCCACGGTGCAGGCCAGCCTGCTCGATGGCCCGGGCGAAGACCTGGATGACGAAGCGATCGAACGCTCGATCGCCGAAATCAACGAAGCCATCCGCCGCACCGCCGCCCGCCGCAGCTGAGGCCGTCGACCGAGAATTTTCTGAACTGAAAGAACCATGAGCGAATTCATCCGCAGCGGCGCGCGTGCCGCCAACCAGTTGCGCCCGGTGCGCATCACGCGCGGCTACACCATCCACGCCGAAGGCTCGGTGCTGATCGAGTTCGGCAACACGCGCGTGCTGTGCACCGCCTCGGTCGAGGACCGGGTGCCGCCGCACAAGCGCGGCAGCGGCGAGGGCTGGGTCACGGCCGAGTACGGCATGCTGCCGCGTGCCACCCACACCCGCAGCGACCGCGAGGCCGCGCGCGGCAAGCAGAGCGGCCGCACGCAGGAGATCCAGCGCCTGATCGGCCGCTCCATGCGCGCCGTCTTCGACCTGGCCAAGCTGGGCGAGCGCACCATCACGCTGGACTGCGACGTGATTCAGGCCGACGGCGGCACACGCACCGCCGCCATCACCGGCGCCTTCGTGGCGGCGCAGGACGCCGTCAACACCCTGCTGGCCGCCGGCAAGCTGGCCGAGTCGCCCATCACCGGCCACGTGGCCGCGGTGTCGGTGGGCGTCGTGCAGGGCACGCCGCTGCTCGACCTGGAGTACACCGAAGACTCAGCCTGCGACACCGACATGAACGTCGTCATGACCGGCGCCGGCCACTTCATCGAAGTGCAGGGCACGGCCGAAGGCGCCGCCTTCAGCCGCCAGGAAATGGACGATTTGCTTGAGCTGGCCGACCAGGGCATCCGCGAGCTGGTGCGCCTGCAAACCGGATCGCTATCAAAATAATAGCTGTCAGCGTAATATTCATGTGGCCTAGAGCCTGATTTGATGATGAAAATCGTATTGGCCTCGAATAACCAGGGCAAGCTGCGCGAGCTGCAGGACATGCTCGCCCCGCTCGGGCTGGAACTGGTGCGCCAGGGCGATCTGGGCATCCCCGAGGCCGAGGAGCCGCACCGCACCTTCGTCGAGAACGCGCTGGCCAAGGCGCGCCATGCGGCCCGCCTGAGCGGCCTGCCGGCGCTGGCCGACGACGCCGGCCTGTGCGTCGACGCCTTCGGCGGCTTGCCAGGCGTGGACACGGCGTTCTACGCCACCCAGTTCGGCTACCCCAAGAGCGACGACAACAATGTGCGCGCCCTGCTGGAGCAGATGCAGACTGTCGACAACCGCCGCGCCGCCATGGTCAGCACCCTGGTGGCGCTGCGCTCGGCCGACGACCCGGAGCCGCTGATCGCCGTGGGCCGCGTGGTGGGCGAGATCGCACGTGAGCGGATGGGCACCAACGGTTTCGGTTTCGACCCGGTGATGTTCATCCCCGAATTCGGCCAGACCTTCGCGCAGTTGCCGATCGAGGTGAAAAACGCCAACAGCCACCGCGGCCGCGCTGCCAAAGCCATGGTCGAGCTGATTCGCGCCAACTGGTTGTGAGCGTCGTGCAACAGCCCGACATCCAGCATTACCTGCGCCCCGGCACGCTGCAACTCAGCAGCCTGCCGCCGCTCTCGCTTTATGTGCATCTGCCCTGGTGCATCCGCAAGTGCCCGTATTGCGACTTCAACTCGCACGAAATTTCCTTGGCCCCCAAGACGCCTGGGGCGTCGGCCCCCCAAGGGGGCGCATCCGGCTTGGGGCGGCCCGGCGCCGGATCGGCCGGCGACATGCCGGAGCAGCGCTACATCGACGCGCTGGTGGCCGATCTCGAATCCGCGTTGCCGCTGGTGTGGGGCCGCACGGTGCACAGCATCTTTCTCGGTGGCGGCACGCCCAGCCTGTTTTCGCCGCAGGCGATCGACCACCTGCTGGCTGCCATCCGCGCGCGCCTCAAGCTGTCGGCCGATTGCGAAATCACGCTGGAAGCCAATCCCGGCACCTTCGAGAAAGACCGCTTCCGTGCCTTCCGCAGCGCCGGCGTGACGCGCCTGTCGGTCGGCGTGCAGAGCTTCAACGACGAGCACCTCAAGGCCATCGGCCGCGTGCACGACCGTGCCCAGGCCATTGCCGCGCTGGAAGAGGCGGCGCGCAGCTTCGACACCTTCAATCTCGACCTGATGTACGCGCTGCCGGGCCAGACCCAGGCCCAGCTGCGGCAGGACGTGGACCAGGCGCTGGCCTTTGCACCGCCGCACCTGTCGATCTACCACCTCACCATCGAACCCAACACCTGGTTCGCCAAGTACCCGCCCCAGGTGCCGGAAGACGACGAGGCCTACGCCATGCTCGACATCCTCACCGAGCGCACGGGTCTTGCCGGTCTGCAGCGCTACGAGGTGTCGGCCTACGCGCGCAGCGGCCACCACTGCCGGCACAACCTCAACTACTGGCAGTTCGGCGACTACCTCGGCATCGGTGCCGGCGCCCACAGCAAGCTCAGCTTCGCGCACCGCATCGTGCGCCAGGTGCGCCTGCGCGAGCCGCGGCTCTACATGGAGCAGGCCTTGCAGGGTTTGCCGATGGCGCAGGAAGAAGAGATCCGCCTGGCCGACCTGCCCTTCGAGTACATGCTCAATGCCTTGCGCCTGCGCCAGGGTTTTGCGCTGGCCGAATTCAGCGAGCGCACCGGCCTGGCCATCACCGCCATCCAGCGCGGGCTGGAAGAAGCCGAGCGCAAAGGCTTGATCGTGCGCGACCTGGCGCGCATCATGCCCACCGAGCGCGGTTTCGATTTCCTCAGCGACCTGCAGTCCCTGTTCCTGGCCGAAACCTGAGGCGATCGCTCAACCGATGTGACAGCCGGCCAGCCGCGGGGCCGGTATATTGCGGCTATCGGCAGCGTGAAGGCCGCGCTTGGGGCGGCGTAACAAAGGGGCACTATGTTCTCGGTCTACGGGGAGACAGGTCGGCTCTTCAGGGGCGCGATGGAGGAGTTGCGGCAAGTCACGGCCGTGCGTGCCGTCACGCGCACGCGCAGCATCGAACCGTCGAACCCGCAGATCATGCCCTCGGCGACACCGGTCGGCGCGCCGTCCCATGGCGCGGCGCCAGCCGGCCAGCGCAGTCCGCTGGCGGCCTATGCGCAGGCCAGTGCGGCCCATGCGACGCGCCATCCGCTCAGCCGGGTGGCCGATGTCATGAGCCGCGGCGTCATCACCGTGCCGGCCAGCATGCCGGTGCTGGAGGCCTGGCAGTGGCTGGCCGAGCAAGGCGTGGGCCAGGCGCCGGTGGTCGATGCGCGCCACTGGCTGGTCGGTCTGCTGACCCGTGCCGACCTGCTGCAGCCTGACAAGCTGCCGCTGCCGGGTGCCAATTCGCTGGTCTGGCGCGCCCTGTTGAACCAGCCGGTGGCCGAAGTCATGTGGACGCCGGTGCCGGCCGTGGCCGAGGAAACCGACATCCGCCGCGTCGCCCGCGTGCTGCTCGACACCCATCTGCCCGGCCTGCCGGTGGTCAGCGAAGACGGCGCCGTCACCGGCTTCGTTTCGCGCACCGACATCCTGCGCGCCGTGGTGCACGACCCCCCGCTCGACCTCTGGAGCTGACACATCCCGACTTGGTTCAACTTTGAACTTGCAATCAATCCAATAAACGTTAGAATATTCTCATGACTCTGAAAAAGCGCGAACTCAAAGACCTGCTTTACGAACAAGTGGCCCGCATCGGCAAGGCGGTGGCCAGCCCGAAGCGGCTGGAAATCCTCGAGCTGCTGGCGCAGGGCGAAAAAACGGTCGAGGCACTGGCCGAAGCGTTGTCCATCGACATCAAGCTCACCAGCGCCCACCTCAAGACCCTGCGCGGCTCGCGCCTGGTGCAGAACCGGCGCGACGGCAAGTACGTGGTCTACCGCCTCAGCGGCGATGACGTGGCCCAGCTGTGGGTGACGCTGCGCCTGGTGGGCGAGGAGCACCTGGTCGAACTGCAGATGGCCTTGCGCCAGCTCGTCTCGGCACCCGACAAGCTGGTGCAGACCGACCGGGCCGAACTGCTGGCGCAGGCCCGCAATGGCGAGGTGGTCATGCTCGACGTGCGCCCGCAGGCGGAGTACGAGGTGGCGCACCTGCCGTATGCGCGCTCCATGCCGCTGGCAGAAATCGAGCGCCGCCTGGCCGAGCTGCCCAAGGACCGCGACATCGTGGCCTACTGCCGCGGCCCGTTCTGCCTGTTCTCGGACGAGGCGCAGCGGCTGCTGACCCGCAAGGGCTACCGCGTGCGCAAGCTGCTCGACGGTGTAGCCGAATGGCAGGCCGCGGGCATGGCGGTGGAGCGTTCGCCCGACGTCTGAGCACGGCCGGCATTTGAAATGCCAGGAAGTCATGACATGACACGCACCCTTTTCATCCTCAACGAAGCTCCCTACGGCAGCGAGCGCGCCTACAACGCGCTGCGCCTGGCGGGTGCCGTGGCGGGTAGGGACGGCCAGCAGGTGCGCGTATTTCTGCTGGCGGATGCCGTGGGCTGCGCCCGTGCCGGACAGAAGCTGCCCGAGGGGTACTACAACATCGAACTCATGCTGGGCAAGGTGGCGCGCAATGGCGAAGTCGCCTTATGCGGCACCTGCATGGACGCCCGCAGCGTCAAGGATGGGGAATTGATCGCCGGAGCCCGGCGCTCGACGCTCAAGGAGTTGGCAGACTGGACGGTCGACGCCGACAAGGTGCTGGTTTTTTAGGAATTCAGGAGAAGGCATGTTTTTCAAGCAGTTGGCCACCAAGGAAGCCTCGCTGTCCTACTTCTTCGGCTGCGCCACCTTTGCCAAGGCCATCGCCGTGGACGTGGTGGCCGGCGACGAGGACTGGTTTGTCGAGCAGGCACGCCAGGCCGGCGTCAAGATCACGCACGTGATCGACACCCACGTCCATGCCGACCACTACTCCGGCGGGCGCCGGCTGGCTGAGATGCTGGGCACCGCGTACTGCCTGCATGAATCGGATCTCGGCAAGGTGAAGTTCGACTTCGAGCCGCTGCGCGACGGCCAGAAGCTCGACCTGGGCAATGTGCAGGTCGAGGTGCTGCACACGCCGGGCCACACGCCCGACAGCATCTGCCTGCTGGTGTCCGACCTGCGCCGCGGCGAGACGCCCTGGTTCGTGGTGACGGGCGACACCCTGTTTGTCGGCGCCATTGGCCGCCCGGACCTGGCGGGCCAGGAAAAGGAAATGGCAAACCAGCTCTACGACGTGTTGCAGCACAAGCTGCTGCCCCTGCCCAACGAGATCGAAATCTTCCCCGGCCACCAGGCCGGCAGCGTGTGCGGCGCCGGCATTTCGGGCAAGCCGTCCTCCACCATCGGTTTCGAAAAGCGCTGGAACCCGGCGCTCTCCATGGCGCGTGATGACTTCGTGGCCGAACTCACGCGCGACATCCCGCCGCGCCCGGCCGACATGGCGCGCATCGTGGCGGCCAACATCGCCGCCTGAAGCCACAGGGCAGCCGTACGTATAGAACTCAACGGAGACAGATTTGGAAACAGGTGCTTTGAAGCTCCCCTTGTGGGGCGGGCTGGTGCTGGGCGTGCTGCTCGGCATCGTTCTTCAGCGCAGCAGCTTCTGCGCGCGCGCCGCGCTGGCCGATGCCTTCGAGGGCGAAGACCAGGCCCGGCTGCGTACCTTTGTACTGGCCATGGCGGTGACGCTGCTGGGCACGCAGGCGCTGGCAGGCTTCGGTCTGGTGGACCTGAGCGGCACCCCCTACCTGCGCGCCAGCGTGCCGCTGCTCGGGCTGTTGGCCGGCGGTTTGCTCTTTGGCGCCGGCATGATGCTGGCCGGCGGTTGCCCCAGCCGCCTGCTGGTGCGCACGGCCGAAGGCCAGGGCGCGGCCCTGCTGACCTGGCTGGTGTTCGTGCTCGCCATCATGGCCAGCCTCGAAGGTGTGCTGGCCCCCGTGCGTGAACGGCTGAGCGGGTCCGCCGTGGCGCTGCCGGCGGCTTCCCTGCCGGCCTTGTTCGGTGGCGTGCCGGCCTGGGCGGTGACCAGCGGCTTGCTGGCGTTGATGGCCATTTTCCTGTTCACCGCGCCCAAGGCTTCGGCCTGGCGCGGCTGGTCTCAGCCCCTGGCCGGTGCGCTGGTCGGTCTGCTGGTGGCCGCCAGCTGGTACGTCAGCATTGCCGGCGCCGACGAGTTCGACACCCCGGCCGCGACGGCGCTGGCCTTCGTCGCCCCGGCGCAGGACCTGGTGCGCTACCTGGCCATGGAACGCCTCGGTTTCCCGCTCAAGTTCGGCTCGGCCTCGGTGCTGGGCGTGCTTATTGGCGCCTTCGCCAGTGCCGTCGTGGCCGGCCGCTTTCGCTGGACGGTACCCACCGGCCCGCAGATGCTGCGCAACCTGGCCGGCGGCGTGCTGATGGCCTTGGGCGGTATTCTGGCCATGGGCTGCACCATCGGCCAGGGCATGGCCGGCGTGGCCACGCTGTCGGTGTCGAGCCTGTTGGCCGTGGCCAGCATGGTGCTGGGCGCCTGGCTGGCCCATCGCGTGCTGCTGCGTGCCACGCACAAGGCTTCGGCCAGCCGGGCTTGAGGGTGATGCACATGCGTGAACTCAAAGTGGCGCGCCACGAGGTGCAGGACTACCTGCACGGCATCCGCCACAACCTGGCGCAATTCGTCCACCAGCTGCTGCAGGTGCTGCTGGTCGGCCTGACCATCGGCATGATGCGCACCGTGGTGCCGGCGCTGGCCAGCGCCGAATTCGGCGTGCCCAAGGGCTCCTTCATGCTGCTGATCTCCTTTGTCGTCGCCTTCGGCTTCGTCAAGGGCTCACTCAACTTCGTGGCCGGGCGCCTGTCGGAAAACATCGGGCGCAAGCGTGTGCTGCTGATCGGCTGGCTCAGTGCGCTGCCGATTCCCTTCATGATCCTGTGGGCGCCGAGCTGGGGCTGGATCGTGGCCGCCACCGTGCTGCTGGGCATGAACCAGGGTTTCGCCTGGTCCATGACGCAGACCGCCAAGCTCGACATCACCCGGCCTGACCAGCGCGGCCTGACCATCGGCCTCAACGAATTCGCCGGTTATGTGGGCGTGGCCATTGCCGGCATCATCACCGGCTACATGGCCACCGCCTTCGGGCCACGCCAGGGCCTGCTGATCTTCGGCCTGGTGGTCATCGTCTCGGCCTTGCTGCTGACGCAGTTTTTCGTCAAGGAAACGCTGCCCTGGGCCCGGGCCGAAGGCGCACGTCATGCCGCCGGCCAGGTGAGCGGGCCCACACCGCGCTACCCGGCCCATGTGCCGGCCAACCCCAGTACCTGGCAGATGTTTGCGCTGATGAGCTGGCGCGACCGCCGCCTGGCCGCGCTGTGCCAGGCCGGCCTGGTGGAAAAGTTCGTCGACGCGTTGGTCTGGGTGTTCTACCCGGTGTTCCTCTACCAGCAGGGCCTGAGCCTGCCGCAGGTGGGCTGGGTCATCGGCGTCTACGGTTTTGTGTGGGGCGGCTCGCAGCTCTTCACCGGCAAGCTGTCGGACCGCATCGGCCGCCACAAACCCAATGTGCTGGGCATGTGGTTGTGTGGCGCCGGCGTGGCGCTGATGCTGCTGGGCAGCGGCGTGGCCTGGTGGTCGCTGTCGGCCGCGGTGTCCGGCTTCGGCATGGCGCTGCTGTACCCCAACCTGTCGGCCGCGGTGGCCGACATCTCGCACCCCCACTGGCGCGGTTCGGCCATCGGCATCTACCGCTTCTGGCGCGACCTCGGCTACGGCATCGGCGCGCTCGGCCTCGGCCTGGTGGCGCACTTCACCGGCCACATGGAAGGCGCGTTCTGGTTCGTCGCCATCGCCATGGCCCTGTCGGGCGGCCTGCTGTGGCTGCTGGGCGAAGAAACCCACCCGAGGCTCAACCCCGCTTGAACCTCTATCTCACTGAAAGACATTCATGAAAAAACTGCTCTCGCTCTCTCTTGCCGCGCTCGCCATCACGGCAGCCAGCCTGCCGGCCCATGCCAACGACAAGGCCGTCATCGACGCCATGGAAGGTTATCTGGAGTTCGTCGACTACGGCGGCGCCACCATCTTCCCGGAGCAGATTCCTAAGGACGACTGGAAGAAGTTCTTTGTCATCGACGCGCGCGACAAGGGCCAGTTCGACAAGGGCCACATCCCCGGCGCCAAGAACATCGAATGGCGCCAGGTGCTGGCCAAGCGCAACGAGATCCCGAAGGACAAGCCGGTGCTGATCTACTGCAACCAGGGCACCCTGTCAGCCCAGGCCGGCTTCGCGCTGCGCCTGGCGGGCTACGAGAACGTGCGCATCCTGCAAGGTGGCTTCAGCGATTGGACGGCCAAGGGGGGCTTTGATGCGGCGGCGAAGGCTGCGGGGGCGCCGAAGCATTGAGAGGTACCTGCTAAACGGGGCGCTGGCCTTCGGAGCACGCATCAAGAGCCCGGTTCGCCGGGCTTTTGTTCGCAGTGGGTTTCTGCTGTTTTCTTGATGCGGCTATTCTTCCGGTCTGCGTCGCAGGTGTTTATTTTGATGAGTTATTGATTTTGCGTTCTTGGGCTTCCGCAGCAGCTTTTTCTGCTCGGGCCTTGGCGATTCTTGCCTCAGCCTCAGCGATTCGAGCTTCAGCTTCTGCCGCCGCTGCTTGCCTTTGACGCTCTTCAAGTTGACCAGGTGTTTCGGCGATGGTCTGATTCGAAAAGGAAAGCATTGCTGCAAGCGTGCAGCACGCTAGGACAAACTTACGCATAGTGACCTCCATGTGACAGTGGCTGGGAATCCGAAGCGGCTTCCGCAGGTCGAGCTATGTACTCGACGCCTTCAGTCTAGAAAGACAAAACCGTTTGGGAATCCCATGAATTCGGGATTCGAGGGTTCAAACCGATGAATGTGTCCGAGCAACAGGGGGAATCCCACCCAATTGCCGACGTTGTGTATGCTTTGAGTCAGTAGCAATGGAGGGCCTATGAACAGGCAATTCAGCGTTGCGTGTCATCTCTGGTTCACCGGGGTGCTTGCCACCTTGGCGGTTGTTCTCTCATCAGGCGCAGCAGCTCAATCTTCGGGCGCAATTCTTCAGGTTGCTCGGGCACTTGAAGGAACGACCTACGTCGTGCCGATGAATCAATACAGGGAAGGAGTCTTGGACACGTGTGGCTTCGAGTTCAAGGCTATGGCGTTTGATACCGCATACAAGCGAGGGGCTCCCATTGCGATAAACGGCTCCTTTGGGTTGCGGAAGTTCGGGCCGAAGCAAGTTGCGGTTACCTACAAGGTCGGAATTTTCAATGTGTCCGATGCAGGAGGCGTGCAACCGGAGGCTCCCAATTACGCCTGGATAAAGCTGGGGACCGTCATCGTGAAGCCCGAGCAAACCATGGCTTCGGACACTCCGGGATACAAGCTGTATCTGTCTGGCTTAAACGCCGAGACAGCCGCAGCCTTGGATGCTGTTGTGGAACAAAGACCGGTGCTGGTCGGTTTTAACAGAATAGACGGTGGCCTCGATGTGGTGGTCCCAATTGACTTGAGCGTTCGAGACACTATGGTTTCAGATGGCAAGGCCGTCAGAAAGCGGGATGACCAGTTGGGCCGGGGCTTCGCTCAGTGTCTGGGCGAGCTGTTAGCTGGCATGAGACGGAGAAGCCGTAGGGCGGTGGCACTACCAGACAAGCGTTGGGGTCATTGGCGGAGGCGGTGAGATTCGAACTCACGAACGGTTGCCCGTTGCCGGTTTTCAAGACCGGTGCAATCGACCACTCTGCCACACCTCCGGGTCGCTCATGCGAGTTGGGGATTCTACCCGCTAAGCCTCTTGCGCTGCCGGGCGCGCACCGGTGCGCAGCCGCAGGGCGCCGGCCTCGCGCTTGGGTTCGCCCAGGGTGGGGCGCACGCTGGCGGGCCCGAAACGGGCGCGCAGCGCCTGCACGACCTCGGTCAGTTTTTCCAGATCCTCGACCTTGGCGGCATAACGTTGCAGCACCAGGTAGGCGGTTTCGACCAGCTTGGCGTTGAGCGTTTCCTCGCCGTGGATGATCAGGTCCTTGACGGCCGCAGACGGGTTGCCGCCCATGCTGAGCGTCATGGCCTTTTCGGCGAACTTGAGGATTTGCGTGTTGCTCTGGCGGATGCGCTCCGCATACGGTGGGTGCACGGCGGTCGAGCCGGCCAGCAGTTCGGCCAGGGAGCGGCTGGTGCAAAAGCGCATGCCCAGGGTGTCGACCACCTTGTCGACTTCGTCGAGCTGGATGGCCTTGTTGGCCAGCTGGGCCATGAGGGCCAGCAGGTTGGTGGCGGACTCGAAGTCGAACGAAGGGTCCTTGACCCGGGCGGCCATGGCGCGCACGGCGTCCACCGAGCGGGCGAACTGCCGGTCCATGATCAGAACGAGGGCGTCGACGATGGCGGCCAGGCGCAGGTAGCGAGGGTCCTTGTCGTGGCGTTCCAGCAGCTTGCCGAAGTCGTCCTGGCAGTGCTGCAGGCCCTTGCGGTCGTTGGTCTCCAGGCGCGCAAAGGCCAGCAGCACCAGGGTCTGGCAGTCGAACATCTTGGAGTCCAGGCCCTGGCGCGCCGTTTTGCCGAGGATTTTTTCGGCCTCCACGCGGTCGCCGCTGTAGTAGGTCATCATGCCCAGGTTCTGCAGCCGGCTGATGGAGTGCGGCGTCATGGTGCAGGCCATCTTGTAGGTGTCCAGCGCACGGTCGAAGCGGCCGAGCTCGAACTGGGCGCGGCCGAGCACGTCGTAGGCGTCGGCGTAGTTCGGTTCTTCGCTGATCAGGTTCTCCAGCGTGCTGACGGCGCGCGTTGGCTCGCCGCCGTCCAGCTGCGCGCGCGCCACCCCCAGCTTGGCCCAGGGCAGGGTCTTGGCGGCGATCACGGCCTCGTACAGGGTCTGGGCCTGGGCGTATTTCTCAAGGCGCATCCACAGTTCGGCGCCGATGCGTGCGGCATACAGCCAGAACGGGCCGCGGCTGTCGAAGCGCGCCATGCACAGCTTGGCGGCGCCGGCGAAATCTTCCGCCTCGATGGCGGCAAAGATGTCTTGCAGCGAGATCTTGCGCTGGCGTGCCTGGTACAGGCGCTCGCCGAGGTTGCTGGCGGTGTGCGGTTTGAGCAGGTAGCCGTCGAGCGCCGACTCGGCCGCTTCAGCCACCTTGGCATAGCTGGCCTCGGCCGTGATCATGATGAACACGGTGGAGAAGGGCAGCAGCTGGTTGCGGCGCAGGTCGTCCAGCAGCTCCTGGCCGGTGGCGGAATCCCGGCCGAAGTGGTGCTCGCACAAGACGATGTCGAAGGTCTTGAATTCCAGCTGGCGCCGCGCATCCACCACGCGCGTGCATTGCGAGACCGAGCCGACGCCGAAGTCGCGCAGCTGGTTGACCAGGATCGCCCTGGAGGTGGGGTTGCTGTCAACGACCAGTGCCCGTGCCGCGGAGAGATCGTCTTCATCCAGGGGCGATGCATCAAGATTCGTCAAGGGCCACAACGGCGTTCTCCAGTTCGGCACATAAAAAAGAAGGCCAGAGCAGAATCAGGCTCCGGCCCACTTGATGCGGGGTTATGCGGTCTCAAAATGATAGCACCCGGCGCCCCGTCTGGAAAGACAGGGGGCCGGGTGCGTCGGGGGCGGGCTGTTGGGCCGGTTTCAGGCGTCGGGCGCGACCTTGTGGTTGGCCAGGGCCTCGATGGCCTTCACCAGCGCCGAGTGGTCGGCCTGGTCGTGGCCGAGGGCGGCGCAGGCCTGCATCAGCTGGGCGGCGTTGGCGGTCTGCGGCAGCGCCATCTTGAGCGACTTGGCGCCTTGCAGGGCCAGGTTGAGGTCCTTCTGGTGCAGCGCGATGCGGAAGCCCGGGTTGAAGGTGCGCTTGACCATGCGCTCGCCGTGCACTTCCAGGATGCGCGAGGAGGCGAAGCCGCCCATCAGCGCTGCGCGCACCTTGGCCGGGTCGGCGCCGGCCTTGGAGGCGAACACCAGCGCTTCGCTCACGGCGGCGATGTTCAGCGCCACGATGATCTGGTTGGCCACCTTGCAGGTCTGGCCGTCGCCGTTGCCGCCGATCAGGTTGATGTTCTTGCCCATCAGGTCGAACAGCGGCTTGACGCGGTCGAACACGGCCTGCTCGCCGCCCACCATGATGGTGAGTGAGGCGGCCTTGGCGCCCACTTCGCCGCCGGAGACCGGGGCGTCGAGGTAGTCGCAGCCGAGTTCGTTGATCTTCTTGGCGAAGGCCTTGGTGGCGATCGGGTCGATGGAGCTCATGTCCACCACCACCTTGCCCTTGGCGCCCTTGAGGCCCTGGGCCACGCCGTTGTCGCCAAACAGCACCTTCTCCACATCAGGGGTGTCGGGCACCATGGTGAAGATGATGTCGGCGCGCTCGGCCACACCGGCCGGGGAGGTGCACACCGTGGCACCGGCTTCCGCCAGTTCCGGCGCAACCTTGCTGCGCGTGTTGACGAACAGCACGTGGCCGCCGTTGATCAGGTTCATGGCCATGGGCGTGCCCATGATGCCCAGGCCGATGAAGCCTACTTTGAGTCCGGATTTGGTCATGTCTCTATCTCAGTCTTTTATTTAGTCAGGTTCTTGATCCAGCCCAGGCCCTCGACCGTGCTGGTCTTGGGCTTGTACTCGCAGCCGATCCAGCCGGTGTAGCCGATGGCGTCGAGGTGGCGGAACAGGAAAGCATAGTTGATTTCGCCGGTGCCGGGCTCGTTGCGGCCCGGGTTGTCGGCCAGCTGGACGTGGGCGATGCGCGGCAGGTACTTCTGCACCGTGGCGGCCAGTTCGCCCTCCATGCGCTGCGCGTGGTAGAGGTCGTACTGGATGTACAGGTTGTCGCTGCCCACCGCGTCCAGGATGGCGGCGGCCTGCGCCGTGGTGTTGAGGAAGAAGCCCGGGATGTCGTAGCTGTTGATCGGCTCGATCAGCAGCTTGATGCCGGCGGCCTTGAGCTTGTCGGCGGCGAACTTCAGGTTGGCGACGAAGGTGGCCTGCGCCTGCTCGCGGGCAACGCCGGCGGGCAGCTTGCCGGCCAGGCAGTTCACCTGCGGGCAGCCCAGGGCGGTGGCGTAGTCGATGGCCTTGTCCACGCCGGCGCGGAATTCGTCCACGCGGTCGGGGTGGCAGGCAATGCCGCGCTCACCCGCATCCCAGTCGCCGGCCGGCAGGTTGTGCAGCACCTGCTTCAGGCCGTTGGCCTTGAGGGCTTGCGTCAGTTCGTTCTTGTCAAAAGCGTAGGGGAACAGGTATTCCACCGCCTCGAACCCGGCCGCCTTGGCTGCGGCGAAGCGCTCCATGAAGGGCACTTCGTTGAACAGCATGGTCAGGTTGGCTGCAAATTTGGGCATCTCAATGAATCTCCGTTGTCTTCCTGTATCAGTCCAGCATCGAGGCCACGGCGGTCGGTGCGTCGGCACGCGTTTGCGCCAGGTCCTCGAACTCCATGATATTGTCGATTTCAGTGCCCATGGCGATGTTGGTCACGCGCTCCAGGATGACCTCGATCACCACCGGCACCTGGTGCTGCGCCATCCAGGCCTCGGCCTGTTCGATGGCCGACGCCAGCTGCTCCGGCTTGTGCACGCGGATGGCCTTGCAGCCCAGGCCTTCCACCACCTTGATGTGGTCGATGCCGTAACCCTTGGCCACCGGGTCGGTCTCGGTGTTGATGTTATCGAAGCCGAGCTGCACGCAGTAGTCCATGTCGAAACCGCGCTGCGCCTGGCGGATCAGGCCGAGGTAGGAGTTGTTGACCACCATGTGGATGTAGGGCAGCTTGAACTGCGCGCCCACGGCCAGTTCCTCGATCATGAACTGGAAGTCGTAGTCGCCCGACAGCGCCACGATCTTGCGCGTCGGGTCGGCAGCACGCACGCCCAGGGCGGCGGGGGCCGTCCAGCCCAGCGGGCCGGCCTGGCCGCAGTTGATCCAGTGGCGCGGCTTGTAGACGTGCAGCATCTGCGCGCCGGCGATCTGCGACAGGCCGATGGTGCTGACGTAGCAGACGTTCTCGCCGAAGGCCTCGTTCATGGCCTGGTAGACGCGCTGCGGTTTCATCGGCACGTTGTCGTAATTGGTCTTGCGGTGCAGCGTGCCCTTGCGCTGCAGGCACTCGGCAGCCCAGGCGCTGCGGTCGGCCAGCTTGCCGGCGGCCTTCCATTCCTTGGCCACCTGCACGAACAGTTCCAGCGCCGCCTTGGCGTCGGAGACGATGCCGTAGTCGGGCGCGAAGACGCGGCCGATCTGCGTCGGCTCGATGTCCACGTGCACGAACTTGCGGCCCTTGGTGTAGACCTCGACCGAGCCGGTGTGGCGGTTGGCCCAGCGGTTGCCGATGCCCAGCACGAAGTCGGACGCCAGCATGGTGGCGTTGCCGTAGCGGTGGCTGGTCTGCAGGCCGCACATGCCGGCCATCAGCGGGTGGCTGTCGGGAATCGTGCCCCAGCCCATCAGGGTGGGGATCACCGGCACGCCGGTGATCTCGGCGAACTGCACCAGCAGGTCGGAGGCGTCGGCATTGATGATGCCGCCGCCGGCCACGATCAGCGGCTGCGCCGACTCGTTGAGCATGCTCAGGGCCTTCTCGGCCTGGGCGCGCGTGGCGGCCGGCTTGTAGACCGGCAGGGACGAGTAGGTCTCGGGGTCGAATTCGATTTCGGCCATCTGCACGTCGAAGGGCAGGTCGATCAGCACCGGGCCGGGGCGGCCCGAGCGCATCAGGTGGAAGGCCTGCTGGAAGGCACGCGGCACCTGGGCCGGCTCTCGCACGGTGACCGACCACTTGGTGACCGGCTTGGCGATGGATTCGATGTCCACTGCCTGGAAATCTTCCTTGTGCAGGCGCGCGCGCGGCGCCTGGCCGGTGATGCACAGGATCGGGATCGAGTCGGCCTGCGCCGAGTACAGGCCGGTGATCATGTCGGTGCCGGCCGGGCCGGAGGTGCCGATGCACACGCCGATGTTGCCGGCGTTGGCGCGCGTGTAGCCCTCGGCCATGTGCGAGGCGCCTTCCACGTGGCGCGCCAGGATGTGGCTGATGCTGCCCTGCTTGCGCAGCGCGGCGTAGAGCGGGTTGATGGCGGCACCGGGCACGCCGAAGGCCTGCGTGATGCCTTCCTTCTCCATCACCCAGACCGCTGCCTCGATCGCTTTCATTTTGGCCATGTCATATCTCCTCGGATTCCATCAAACGATGGGCGGACTGTATGAACTCCTGTGCACTTGCGGAAGACGGCTGCCGTCCATAACATCTATTCCATATTGGAATGGATCAGGAGAAGGTGATGGATCGACTGCATGCGATGAATGTGTTTGTGCGGGTGGTGGAGACCGGCAGTTTTTCGCGCGCCGCGCGCGAGTTCTCCATCACGCAGCCCACCGTGACCAAGATGGTGGCCAGCATCGAGGCGCGCCTGAAGGTGCGCCTGCTCAACCGCAACACGCGCGGCGTCAGCGTCACGGAATCCGGTGCCCTGTACTACGAGAAGTGCAAGATCATCGTGCGCGAGTCGGACGAGGCCGAGAACATCGTGCGCCTGCGCCAGACCCAGGCGCAGGGCCTGCTGCGCATCGGCACCTCGGTGGCGTTCGGGCGGCGCGTCATCACGCCGCTGGCGCTGGAGTTCATGGCCAAGCACCCGCAGGTGCAGCTCGACCTGAGCTTCGAGGACCGTTACACCGACCTGGTGGCTAACGGCATCGACCTGGCCATCCGCATGGGCAAGCTGGCCGATTCCACCCTGGGGGCTCGCTTTCTCGGCGTCAATCCCTGGGTGATGGTGGCGGCGCCGAAGTACCTGCGCAAGCACGGCACGCCCAAGCAGGCCATGGATCTGAGCCAGCATCCGGCGCTGATCTACAGCAGCGTGCTGGGCGACGACGTCTGGCGCCTGACGAATCCGAAGGGCGACACGGTGACGGTGCCGGTGGCCGGCCGGCTGCGTTCCAACAACTTGTCGGCCGTGCTGGCGGCGGCGCGCAACGGCTTCGGCATCGCGGCCATGCCGCGCTACGTGGCCAGCGACTCGCTCCAGTCCGGCCATCTGGTGGAAGTGCTCAAGGGCCACACCCTGCCGGAGCAGGAGATTCATGCGGTGTTCCCTTCGCCCAAGCTGGTGCCGGGCAAGGTGCTGGCCTTCATCGCCTTCATGCAGGGGCGCCTGGGCGAGCGCTGGTGGGACAACTTGCCGAAGATTTGAGTATTGGAACACCCCCAGGCTGCGCGCACTTCGTGTCGCTACGCCACCCCCCTTGCAGGGGGCAACGCCAGTGGCCCGGCGAAGCCGGTTCCTCGGCGTTTTCCGGTTTTTGCCGGCTTGTGCGGCGCCAATTGTTTCAAATGCGATGGTGTTTGTTTCTTTGGCATTCTCATGGCCAAAGCAAAACGGCCCGCATCAGGCGGGCCGTTGTGTGTGGGGCGCTCAGACGATCAGGTCTGGCCTTCGGTCAGGGTGTCGAGCTGGAAGCGGCCACTCTTGTGCCACAGCCAGGTATCGGTGTATGTGACGTGGCCCATGCGCACCGGGGCCGGGAAGGGGGCGGCCTGGCGCACAGTGCGTTCGATCTCGGCCATCACCTCGGGCGCATGGCGCGGTGCGCGCATCCAGCTGGTGCCGATTACATTGCCGCGGCTGTCGACCTCGACCTGCAGCACGCCCACGGCGTAGAGCAAGGGCGGCAGCTTGCCCTTGAAGATGCGCTCGCCGTTCTTGCCGTATAGGTGGCTGGCGGCGTCGCGGCGGTAGGCGCGCGGCGTGGTGGCGACGGAAACCTTGTCAGGTGGCGCGGCTGCCACCGGCGCTGCCGGCTGGGGCGCTTCCGCTTTCGGTTCCGCCGGGGGCGGCGACGAGCAGGCCGCCAGCAGGGTGGCGATGCCCGTGGCCGAGGCGGCCAGCAGCAACTGGCGGCGTTCAGTGGACTGTTGCATGGGAACTCTCCTCATCTGTGAGCCGCCCGGCGTGGCGGGGCGGCGGTTGATGGATGGGAATTTGCCACAAATCGCGCCGCATGTGGCGAGAAATTGCGTGTCCAGACGTGACAGTTTGTGCTTTTGCGTGTCATCGCCCCGGCGGCCGGGCTGGGCCGGGGTGGCGGCCTTCATCGGCCGTGATGCCGATGGCCAATGCATACAAACGAGTTACCGCCGGGTTACGACGGCACAATGGCGGCAGGAGACAAATTGAATGACAAGCCCTGATCCCCGCAGCCAGCCGCGCGCGTTCCTGACCCATCTGTACCAAGCCGCCGTGCGGCGAGCCCTGCCGCTGCACAACACCGCCGCCTTCCTGCCGCCGCCGCCGAAGGGGCGCACCATCGTCATCGGTGCCGGCAAGGCCGCCGGTTCGATGGCGCAGGCGGTCGAGGCCCTGTGGCCGGCCGATGCGCCGCTTGCGGGCGTGGTGGTGACGCGTTACCACCATACCCCTGAGCGGGCGGCCGGTCTGCCGCACCGCATCGAGGTGCTGGAAGCATCGCACCCGGTGCCCGATGCCGCCGGACTGGCGGCATCGCAGCGCATTCTGTCGCTGGTGCAGGGGCTGACGCCGGACGATCTGGTGCTGTGCCTGATCTCCGGCGGCGGCTCGGCCTTGCTGACCCTGCCGGCCGAGGGCCTGACGCTGGAGGAGAAGCAGCGCATCAACAAGGCATTGCTCAACAGCGGCGCCAACATCGGCGAGATGAACTGTGTGCGCAAGCATCTCTCGCGCATCAAGGGCGGGCGCCTCGCCGCCGCCTGCGCGCCGGCGCGCGTGGTGACGCTGACCATCAGCGACGTGCCGGGCGACGACCCGTCGGTCATCGCCAGCGGGCCGACCGTGCCCGATGCCACGACCTGCGCCGATGCGCTGGCGATCCTGAAGCGCTATCGGATTGATGTGCCGGCGCCCGTGCTGGCCATGCTGGCGCAGGGCACGCTGGAGACACCCAAGCCCGGCGATGCGGTGTTTGCTGGCCATGAAGTGCACATGATCGCCACACCGCAGCAGTCGCTGGAGGCGGCCGCAGCAGTCGCGCGAGCGGCTGGTCTGCACGCCTACATCCTGAGTGACGAGATGGAAGGCGAGTCGCGCGAGGTGGGCAAGGTGCATGCAGCCTTGGCACGCGCGGTCGCGCAACGCGACCAACCGTTTGCCAAACCGTGCGTGATCCTGAGCGGCGGCGAGACCACCGTCACGGTGCGCCCCGTGCCTGAGGGTGAGCAACGCGGCCGCGGCGGCCGTGCCGGCGAGTTCTGCATGGGCCTGGCGGCAGCGCTGCAGGGGCAGGCCGGCGTCTGGGCGCTGGCGGCCGATACCGATGGCATCGACGGCATGGAAGAGAATGCCGGCGCCTGGGTCGAACCGGGCACGCTGGCGCGGGCGCAGGCACTGGGCATGAAGGTGGACCGCTACCTGGACCGCAACGACGCCTACGGCTTTTTCCAGCCGCTGGGCGACCTGGTGGTGAGCGGGCCGACCCACACCAACGTCAACGATTTCCGCGCTTTGCTGGTGCTGTGAGGCTTTTTCGGGTCGGCTTCGGCCGATTTCGTGGGCGTTGTTTGATTTTGCTCAAGGTTGCGGGTCGGCAAGAGGCGCACAGTTGCATCCATGCTACCCGCCGAATTCATGGACCAGTCAGCCGAACGACGTATTGTTGCGTCCGGTTCGGTGCTGCTCAAGCGCGGCTCATCGCCCGCCTGGGCCATGTACATCGAAAGCGGCCGCGTGGCGCTGGGTGTGCTGGACGGCGAAGTTCTGGAGCATCAGCTCGGTGAGGTCGAAGGTCCGTTCTGGCTGGAAGCCACGGCCGCGGTGCTGAACCTGCCCAGCGCGGTGGATGCCGTGGCCGAGAGCGAAGTCGTGATGCGGCGCATTCCCTTGCCCAAGTTCCGCCAGTCGCTGGCGGCCATGCCGGTGGCAGCGCACACGGTGCTCAACGACGTGGCCATGGCGCACCGGCGCCAGACCGAACTGGCGGTCAGCCGGCTGGCCAAGGATGCCGAGGCACGCTGTGCCGAGTGGCTTTTGCGCCATGCCAAACCGGGCGACAAGGGTGTACTGGCCGTGCTGTTGCAGCAGCGCAAGCGCCTGATTGCCGCCCAGCTCGGCATCGCGCCCGAAACCCTGTCGCGCGTGCTGCGCCATCTGCGCGAGCAAAGCCTGATCAGCGGCACCGGCCGCGTGCTCAACGTGATTGACCCGGGCGGCCTGCGCACGCTGGCCGGCGTGTGATTTCCAGCGTGAACAAAAAAGCCGCCTGACAGGCGGCTTTTTTGTTCACGAACACCGGGCCTTGATGTCGGCCGGGATCGGAATGGCGCGGATGCCGGTGTCGCTGCCTTCGCGGCGGGCGGCGAAGATGCGCACCTCGTCGCATTCCATGATCAGGTCGCCGCCGCGCATGACGCGGTAGCGCTGCACAAAACTTTTGTCGCGCCACTCGGCCACGCTGGTGTGGATGTCCAGCGTGTCGCCGTAGCTGGCGGTCTTGACGAACTTCGCGTGGGTGTCGACCAGCGGGGTGCCGATCAGGCCAGTGGTCTTTTCCGTTTCGTGCCAGGGCGGCACGCCGCACTGCAGGAAGAAGTGGCGCGAGGCCGCGTCGATCCAGCGGAAGAAGTTGGGAAACCACACGATGCGTGCCGGGTCGCAGTCGCCGAACTCGACGCGCACGGTGTAGACGATGACCCGCGAGGCAGCGGGCGTTGCAGAAGTGTCAGTCATGGGATCAGAGGCTCCTCTGCCGTTCATGGCCGAGGAGCGCTGTGCTGGTTAATGCTTAGTCGCCAACGATCTTACGTTCTTTGATGATGGTGCCGAAACAACTGGTCGGCGGCAGCGACCAGCAGCGTGCGGCGGAGCAGGCGGGCGGGTGCGATGAGTCATGTTGGTTCCTTCAGCTCGATGACTTGTTGTGTGATTGAGGAAATTTGAAAAAGAGCGGGGTGCCGCCGTCTCAGCCCATGCGGCCGGGCAGCCACAGGGCGATGGCCGGGAAGGCGATCAGGATCAGCAGGCGCAACAGGTCGGTGCCGACAAACGGCAGCACGCCGCGGAAGATGGTGGTGAAGCTCACGTCCTGCACCACGCTCTTGATGACGAACACGTTCATGCCGACCGGTGGGTGGATCAGGCCGAGTTCCACCGTCATCACGATGATGACGCCGAACCAGATCGGGTCGAAGCCGAGCTGCAGGATCAGCGGGTAGATGATGGGCACGGTCAGGATGATCATGGCCATGGCGTCCATCAGGCAGCCCAGCACGAGGTACATGCCCATGATGATGGCCAGCAGTGCGTAGCGGCCCAGGCCCATGCCGGTGAGGAATTCGGTGATCTTCTGCGGCGTCTGCGTGATGGTCAGGAAGTAGCCGAACAGCAGCGCGCCGATCAGCACCGTGAACACGGCGGCCGAGGTGCGCGTGGCCTCCAGCAGGGCTTCGCGGATCTGCGCCAGGTTCAGGCGCCGGCGTACCACGCCCAGGATGAAGGCACCGGCCGCGCCCATGCCGCCGGCTTCCGAGGGCGTGAACAGGCCGCCGTAGAGGCCGCCGATCACGAACACGAACAGGGCCAGCGGCGCCCACACGTCCTTCAGGCTGGCCAGGCGCTCACGCCAGGACCGGCGTTCGCCGGCCGGCAGGAAGCCGGGTTTGGCCATGACGATCAGCGAGATGGTCAGGATGTACATCAGGATGGCCAGCAGGCCGGGCATGACCCCGGCCATGAACAGCTTGCCGATGTCCTGCTGCGTCAGGATGGCGTAGACCGCCAGCACGGTCGAGGGCGGGATCATGATGCCCAGCGTGCCGCCGGCGGCGATCACGCCGGTGGCGAAGGACTTCGGGTAGTTGTAGCGGCGCATCTCGGGATAGGCCACCTTGGAGAAGGTGGCCGCCGTGGCGACCGAGGAACCGCAGATGGCGGCGAAACCGCCGCAGGCCAGCACCGTGGCCACACCCAGGCCGCCGCGCAGGTGGCCCATGAAGGCGTTGGCGGCGCGAAACAACTCGCGGCTGACGCCCGAGATGGAGACGAAGGCGCCCATCAGCATGAACATGGGGATGACGGCAAAGCTCTGATCGGTCACCGTGCGCATGGTGGTCTGGCCAACCATCTTGAGCGCGGGTTCCATGCCGACGATGTAGCCATAACCGGTGACGCCCACCAGGCCCATGGCCATGCCCACGGGTACGCGCAGCAGCATGAGGATGAAAAGAACAACAAAGCCGATCACGGCCACGATATCGGTATTCAAGGCAGGACTCTCATTCGCTGGTGTGTTGTTCGGGATGCTCTTCGATCAGTCCGGGCTGGAAGATCAGCCGCCAGGTGCGAATGGCGATCAGAAGGACGGCCGCCACATCGCCCAGCCAGGCCACGGCAAAAAAGGGCCAGGTGGGCAGGTGCAGGTCGTAGGTGAGCACGTGGTCGCGGTAGGTCATGAGCACCTTGTCCAGCAAGGTGTAGGTCTGCACCACCACCACGAACAGCAGCACCAGCGTGGCGAAGATGTCGATCCAGCGCTTCGTGCGGGCGTTGCCTGCGCTCCACAGCAGATCCACGGTGATGTGGGTGCCGCGGTAGCTGGTGGCGGCAATGCCCCAGAAGATCAGGATGCCCAGCAGCAGCGAGCCGAAGTCATAGGCATCCGGAATCGAGGTGTTGAAGAACTTGCGCAGGATTACTGCGAAAAAGATATTGAGGGCGACCACGCCGACGAAGATCGCGGCCACCCACTCGATCGTGTCGATCACACGATCCATCGAATTGCGCTTCAAACAGGGCTCCTGTCAGAGAAAGAAAGACCGCAGGGCGATGCCGGCCGGCACCGCCCGTGCGCCGCTTACATGGCGGCCTTGTACTTGACGAGCTGCTGCTTGAGCGCGTCCAGGACCGGCTTGGCATCCTGGCCGGTCTTGTCCTTCAGGTCCTTGGCCCATTCGGCCTCCACCGGTGCCACGGCCTTGCGCCAGGCGTCGAGTTGGGCCGGGGTGAGCTTGTAGACCTCGTGGTCGGGCATGGCGCCGAGCTTGGCGTGGCCGCCGTACTCGAAGTCGGCCCATTCGCTGGCCACCTTCTCGGCCCACTCGGTGGTGCAGTGGTCGTCCACCACTTTTTTCTGCGCCGGCGAGAGGGCGTTGTACTTGGCCTGGTTCATGACCCAGACGAAGGGCGTCACGTACAGCGGTACGTCCATGTGGTACTTGACCACCTTGTCGATGCCGAACAGCGGGATCGAGCCCCAGGGGAAGGTGACGGCATCGGCCACGCCGCGCTCGATGATCTCGCGTACTTCCGGCGCCGAGGACTGCACGTTGGTGCCGCCCAGCAGGGTGACCATGCGGCCGATGCCCTCGTGCGCGGGACGGATCTTCATGCCCTTGATGTCGGAGGGCAGCACGATCTTCTTGCGCGAGTGGAAGGTGCCCGGGTCATGTACGAAGGCAAAGCAGAACTTGACGTCCTTCATTTCCTTGGCCGCGTAGTGGCGGTACCAGGCGTCCACCGCCGCCGAGCCGCCCTTGCCGTTGGCAATCAGGAAGGGCAGGGCCGAGGCGGCGAAGACGGGGAAACGGCCCGGCTGGTAGCCCGGGTTCACGTAGGCGAAGTCGGCGATGCCGTCGCGCGCCATGTCGTAGTGGTCGAAGGCCTTGCCCAGCTGCTGGGCCGGGAACATGGTGGCCGAGAGCGTACCGCCCGAGGCTTTTTTCATGCTCTCGCCCCAGGCGATCAGCGAGGGGTTGAGCGGGTGCTGGGCCGGGACCCAACTGGAGAAGCGGAACATGACCGGCTTGTCCTGGGCCTGGACCGGGTTGCTGGCCAGAGCCAGGGCGGTGGCGGCAATGACGCCGGCCGCCACGGCCTGCTGGTGCAGGGACTGGATGATTTTGTTGTATCGCATGGTGTCTCCTCGTTGTGGTTTTCAGGGTTGGCGGGAAGGGGGGCGGGAATCATCTCGGCCAAGGGTCCGCGCTTGCGACAGCCTGGGCGCAGCGTCATCGGCGACCGTTTCAATGTAAGGGGCGGGTCTTTGCCTGTACATCATCGTTTCCCCTGCATCAGCTGGCAGCGCCGGCCTGGCTCGGGCGGCGCTTGACCCAGCGGATCGGTTGCTCTTTGACGGGCCGCGCTGGCGCACCGTGCAGCAGCAGTGTCTGGTCCAGCGCGCGGCCGGCATCGTCGGCCAGCGCGGCGCTGCGTGCTGCGGCAATGGCCTTGGCGCGTGCCTCCTCGTCCGAGTCAAAACTGTCGGTGGTCGCCAGGTGCCCGACGATGTGCAGCAGGTTGTCCTTGCCGCGTTCGTTGGTCGAGCCGTAACCCTTGATGAGGCGACCGCACAACGCGATCTCATGGCCGGTGGACCAGTGGCGGCGTGTGGCGGCGACCACCGCAGCGAGCCACTGCTCGATCAGCGCCTGCTCGGTGGCGAAGCGGCTGCCCAGCGGCCGCAGCCATTTGAGCCAGGCCAGGGTGCGCAGCGCGATCATGCCGCCCACCGAGTGGGTGCCGATCTTCAGCGGCAGCGCCCACGAGTCCTGGCCCCGTGCCACGCGGCGGCGGTCCCATGCCAGCACGCGCTGCGCCAGCTGGTTGGGCAGCAGGGCGGCGAACTCGGGTGCGCCGGGCTTGAAATGGTCATAGACCTTGAGCAGGTCGTCGCTGCCGGCCTTCACTTCGCCCTGCACGCGCTGCCAGCGGCGGGCGCGGCTCTTGAGATCGGCCACGCGCACGATGTCGTCGAAGGCCATCCACAGTGCCAGCCAGCGAGCCATCTCGCGCGTGACGGCGTGGCCGTGGGCACCGGCCGGGTCGCTGGCGCGCTCGGCCTGCAGCACCTGCTGCAGGCGTTCGACGTAGCGCTGGGCGTAGGCGGCGCCCTGGTACTCGACCAGGCGCGCATGGCCCAGCGTCACGATGTCCTGCACTGCTGGCGGGAAAATTTGAATGAAATCGGGCCTTGGCGCTTGTTGTATCTGCGCGGGGTGCTCTGAATCTGATAGCAAATCCTGGACCAGCCGGGCTTGCGACTGCTGGCCCTGTACCAGCTCGAAACCCCTGGCGAAGCCGCGCAGGCTGGCCGCCGTGCCCTTGCCGCCGGCTTCGATCACGCCCTCAAAGGCGGCGCGCGTGAAGGGGAACAGGCCGCTGCCGGCAATCGCGCCCAGCATCACGGCACTGACGATGGTGCCGCTGTGCCGCGCGATCTCGCCCATGTCGAACACATGGTGCTGGCGGCTGTGGCTGCGCACCAGATCCAGCAGCGGCGCGTTGTCGGTGCGGCCGTCGCCGAGCTGCATGCGCTCCTGCGTGGTCAGGGTGCGGTTGCTGGAGGTGATGACCAGTGTGCGCTCGGCCGCGCTCATGCTGTTGCCGATCTGGCGTGCTGTCTCCAGCAGTTCGGACGAAACGATGGCGTCGAGGCTGCCGGGTGCCGGGTAGAGGCTGAACACCGGGCGGCGGCCAGCCAGTTCGGCCATCGGTACCGGAAACACCTCGACGTAATAGGTGGTGGCGCCGGTGCGCTGGGCCACGCCGGGGATGGAGGTGCTCTGCGCCGCGTAGCCGCTGGCGCGCGCGACGTCGATCAGCCATTCGGAGAGCACGCCGCCGCCTTCGCCGCCGAGGGCGCAGATCAGCAGGGTGGTGGGTTTTTGCTGGTACATGTTCTTTTTTTAAGCGGGTTGCAGCACGCGGACGAAGGCGGCGCGCAGACCGCCCAGCAGACGCTCGTGCCACTTGGGGTTCTGGATCACTTCGGCGCGGTAGAAGGACGGGCACAGCGTGGCCGCGTGGGCGTTGGCACCGCACAGGCCGCAGCCGACGCAGCCGTCGATGACGGTCGCCACCGGGTCGACCTTGAGCGGGTCCGGGTTGTCCTTCAGCGTGAGCGTGGGGCAGCCGGAGAGGCGGATGCAGGCATGGTCGCCGGTGCAGACGTCTTCATCGACGCCGTATTTGACGCGCACCACGCGTTCGCCTTTTTTGAGCAGGCTGGCGATCCAGGGCTTGATGCGGCGCTGGCGTTCCAGCTGGCATTCGCCTTCGGCCACGATCACCTTCAGGCCGCCGAACTCGGTGGTGAAGGCTTCGTTGATCGTCTTGCGCATCTCGGCCACCTCGTAGGTGTGCACGGTGCGCAGCCATTGCACGCCCATGCCCTTGAGCGTGTTTTCGATCGCCTGGTTGGTGTGCACGATGCTGGTGCTCTTGTCGTCGGCACCCTCCTTGGCGGCATGGCTGGGCGTGGAGATGATGTCCTGCGTGCCGGTGGCCGAGGTGTAGCCGTTCTTGAAGATCATCAGCACCGCGTCGTCGCCGTTGAACAGCGCGCTCTGCACGCCGGTCAGCAGGCCGTTGTGCCAGAAGCCGCCGTCACCCATGATGGACAGGGTGCGCCGCTGCATCATGGGCGAGACGCCGGCGCGGCTGGCCAGGCTCATGCCGTAGCCGAGGATGGAGTGGCCGAACGAGAAAGGCTCGAAAGTGCCGAAGGCATGACAGCCGATGTCGGCCGCGATGTGCACCGGCCCGACGTCCTGCTGCGCCAGCTTGAGCGCCGAGAACACCGGCCGCTCCGGGCAGCCGATGCAAAAGCCCGGCGGACGGGTCGGCAGGGTGGTTTCGGCCTGGGCCAGCTGCTGCGCCGCTGCCGCGCGACGTGTGTCGTTGCCCTGCAGCCAGGCCTGGGCCGAACTGCTGTCCACATCACGGGCATGCTGGGCCAAAAAGGCCACCAGGCCGGCGGTCAGCGTCTCGACGTTGTATTCGCCGCCGGAGGGCAGCATGTCCTTGCCGTGCAGTGCGGTGTTGATGTCGCGCCGACGCAGGAAGGTGGCGATCTCCTGCTCGATGTACTCGGGCTGGCCTTCTTCCACCACCAGCACGGCGCGTTTTTCCAGTGCGAACTCGGCCACCTGCTCCGGCACCAGCGGGTAGGTGACGTTGAGCACCAGGAGCGGAATCTCGCTGTTGCCAAAGGCATCGGCCAGGCCGAACTGCTGCAGCGCGCGAATGAGGGCGTTGTAGATGCCGCCCTGCACGATGATGCCGAGTTCCTGGCGCGGGCCGTCCATCAACTCGTTGAGCTTGTGCTCGACGATGTACTGGCGTGCCGCCGGAATGCGCTGCTCCACCTTGAGTTTTTCCTGGCGGAAGGTCACCGGCGGGTGGGCCAGCTTCATGTAGTCGAACTTGGCCGGCTCGGCCATCAGGTGCCGGGTCGAGACGGCCGGCGGCACGTTGTCCTTGCACGCGAAGCTGCCGCGCACGTGGCAGGTGCGGATGCGCAGCTCCATCATGGCCGGCATGTTGGAGGCTTCCGACAGGCGGAAACCCTCTTCCACCATCTGCACCATCTTGGAAAGGTCGGGCCGTGGGTCGAGCAGCACCATGCAGGACTTGAGCGCATAGGCGTGGCTGCGTTCCTGGATCACGCTGGCGCCTTCGCCGTAGTCCTCGCCCACCACGATCAGCACGCCGCCGGTGACACCCGGCGAGGCCAGGTTAGAGAGCGCGTCGGCCGCCACATTGGTGCCGACGATCGACTTCCAGGTGACGGCGCCGCGCAGCGGGTAATGGATGGAGGCGCCCAGCATGGCGGCGGCCGAGGCCTCGTTGGAGCAGGCCTCCACGTGCACGCCGAGCTGGTCCATGTAGGGCTTGGCCTGCACCATCACGTCCAGCAGGTGCGACACCGGCGCGCCCTGGTAGCCGCCGACGTAGGCCACGCCCGATTGCAGCAGCCCCTTGGTGATGGCCAGGATGCCCTCGCCATGAAAGGTTTCGCCCACGCCCAACGCCAAGGACTCGATTTCCTTGCTGAATGAAACTTCCACGCTTGTCTCTCAATATTCTGATCAGTGGCGCAGTGTCGTGCGCAATCACTTATCAATCAATAAAATATGATGACTAACGAATATTAGATATATGCATATCAAGGATGTCGACCTCAACCTGCTGCGCGTCTTCGATGCGGTCTACCGCACGCGCAACGTCAGCCGCGCCGCCGATACGCTGGACCTGACGCAGCCGGCCGTCAGCCAGGGCCTGACGCGCCTGCGCCTGCTGATCAAGGACCCGCTGTTCATGCGTGCCGCCGGCGGCGTGCAGCCGACGCCGAAGGCCGAGCGCCTGGCGCCGGCGGTGCGCGCCGCGCTGGGCCTGCTGGAGCAGGCGCTCAACGAGTCGGTGCAGTTCGACCCGCTGCAGTCGCAAAAGACTTTTCACATCCACATGAGCGACATCGGTGAGGGCCGTTTCCTGCCCGACCTGATGGCCCACCTGCGCCAGCAGGCACCGGGGGTGCGCATCGAAACCCAGGCGCTGCCGCCGGCGGCCATTGCCGACGCGCTCGACAGCGGCCAGATCGACTTTGCTTTCGGCTTCCTGCCCAGCGTCAAGGACACGCAGCGCCAGCAGCTGCTGAAGGACCGCTACATCGTGCTGCTGCGCGAAGGGCACCCGTTTGCAGCCGAATACCGGCGGCGCCGGCGCAGCGGCAAGGCCCTGCTGGAAGCGCTGCACCAGCTGGAGTTCGTGGCCGGGCGCACCCACTCGGACACGCTGCGCATCCTGCAACTGCTCAAGCTGGAGGACCGCGTGCGCCTGACCACCGAGCACTTCATGGTGCTGCCGGCCATCGTGCGCGCCACCGACCTGGGCGTGGTGATGCCGCGCAACATCGCAGGCGGTTTTGCCGACCAGGGCGGCTATACGCTGATCGAGCCGCCGTTCCCGCTGCGCGACTTCACGGTCTCGCTGCACTGGAGCCGCCGCTTCGAGACCGACCCGGGCAACCGCTGGCTGCGCCAGACGCTGGTGGCGCTGTTCAGGGCTGCCTGAGCCAGATCAAGGAAAGCGGCGGAGCCCCGGGCGCGCAGCACCGGGGGGCGCCGGCGTGCGTTCAAAGCCTGCCTACAATCGGCGCATTCCCAGGAAAACCACCATGAGCATCAAAAGCGACAAATGGATCCGCCGCATGGCCGAGCAGCACGGCATGATCGAGCCCTTCGAGCCCGGCCAGATCCGGCAGGACGCCGCCGGCCACAAGATCGTCAGCTACGGCACCAGCAGCTACGGCTACGACATCCGCTGCGCGCCCGAGTTCAAGGTCTTCACCAACATCTACAGCACGGTGGTCGATCCGAAGAACTTCGACGAACGCAGCTTTGTCGACATCGAGAGCGACGTCTGCGTCATCCCGCCCAACAGCTTTGCGCTGGCGCGTACCGTCGAATACTTCCGCATTCCGCGCAACGTGCTGACCATCTGCCTGGGCAAGAGCACTTACGCGCGCTGCGGCATCATCGTCAACGTCACGCCCTTCGAACCCGAGTGGGAAGGTTATGTGACGTTGGAGTTCTCCAACACCACGCCGCTGCCGGCCAAGATCTACGCTGGCGAGGGCTGCGCCCAGGTGCTGTTCTTCGAGAGCGACAAGGACGATGTCTGCGAGACCAGCTACAAGGACCGCGGCGGCAAGTACCAGGGTCAGCGTGGCGTGACGCTGCCGAAGACCTGATTTTCAGATCGGCAGTGCCAGCCGTGCGGCTGCCAGATCCCAGCCGGCCCAGCCGCAGCTTTTGAACAGAACCGGCCCCGAGTGACTCGCGGGCCGATTTTTCTTTGACAGCAGCACATCCTGCAAAGTGGCGAACTGCGTCACGTTCAGCCCAGCCTGCAGCAGATCGCCGGCCTCGTGGTCGGCGTCGCGCGTGTCCAGCACCACCGTGCCCTGCGCTGCCATATGGCGGCACAGTTCGGGGCTCAGCTCCACCATCTTCGGCGTGAAGGCGCCCACCGCGGCGATGAAGGCATCCGGCCGCGGCAGCGCCTGCAGCACGACGCCGCTGGCCGGGGTGCAGGTGACCACCAGCGGGCAGTCGGCCAATGCGGCATTCGGGTCGCTCATCACCTGGGCGTTCAAACCCATTGCACGGGCATGTTCTGCGAGTGAGCGTGCACTCGCCTCGCTGCGCGAGGCAATCCGTACGTCGGTGACGCCCAAGCCGGCAGCAAAGGCTTCGAGGTGGGCGCGGCCCTGCACGCCGGCGCCGACGATGAGCAGCGGGCCTTGGGTGTTGGGCGCCAGGGTTTGCGCGGCCAGCAGCGACACGGCCGCGGTGCGACGTGCGGTGACGGTGGGGCCATCGAGCACCAGGCGGCGCTCGCCGGTGGCGAGGTCGAACACCACCACATCGCCCTGGATGGCGGGCCGGCCGGTGCCGGCATTGGCCGGGGTGTAGCTGATGAGTTTTGTGATGGCGATGCGGCGGTCGAGCGCCGGCATCACGAACAGGCTGCCGCCACCGGGCAGGGCCTGCACCAGGCGCGGCGGTACCTGGACACTGCTGTCGTGCAGCAAGGCGTTGACTTCGCGTGCGAGTTCAGGGTAGGGCAGGCGGGCAGCGGTGTCGGCGGCATTGAGCAAAGGCATGCCGGCACTGTAGCCGAGCCCCTGGCCGATGGGCGAGCTCCTAGCCCAGGAATAGCCCGCCGGGCCGGGCCAAGCCTCTTTGTGGTAGATGGGGGATAATACGGGTTGCCCAAATTTCGGGCACTTACCGCCGGCCACCGGGCCCCCCGGACTACTGGCGACACAATCCCAGGTATCGATGACCCAAACCACCCCCGAATCCAGCGCCCCCGAGCCCCAGCGTTATGCCGACCTGACCCTGGCCGAACCTCTCAGGCGTGCCGTGGCCGACATGGGCTACGAGACCATGACGCCGATCCAGGCGCAGGCCATTCCCGTGGTGTTGCAGGGCCGTGACGTGATGGGTGCCGCCCAGACCGGCACCGGCAAGACCGCCGCCTTCTCGCTGCCGCTGCTGCAGCGCATGCTCAAGCACGAAAACAGTTCCACCTCGCCCGCGCGCCACCCGGTGCGCGCCCTGGTGCTGCTGCCCACGCGCGAGCTGGCCGACCAGGTGGCGCAGCAGGTCAAGCTGTACGCCAAGTACACCAACCTGCGCAGCGCGGTGGTGTTCGGCGGCATGGACATGAAGCCGCAGACGCTGGAGCTGAAAAAGGGCGTCGAGGTGCTGGTGGCCACGCCGGGCCGCCTGCTGGACCACATCGAAGCCAAGAACGCGGTGCTGAACCAGGTGGAGTACGTGGTGCTGGACGAGGCCGACCGCATGCTCGACATCGGCTTCCTGCCCGATCTGCAGCGCATCCTCTCCTACCTGCCCAAGCAGCGCACCACGCTCTTGTTCAGCGCCACCTTCTCGCCCGAGATCAAGCGCCTGGCCAGCAGCTACCTGCAGGACCCGGTGACGATCGAGGTGGCGCGTTCCAACGCCACCGCCTCCACCGTGGAGCAGCATTTCTACAGCGTGGGTGACGACGACAAGCGCCATGCCCTGCACCAGATCCTGCGCCAGCGCGGCATGAAGCAGGCCTTCGTGTTCGTCAACAGCAAGCTCGGCTGCGCCCGGCTGGCCCGTTCGCTGGAACGCGAAGGCCTCAAGACCACCGCCCTGCACGGCGACAAGAGCCAGGACGAGCGCCTGAAAGCGCTGGACGCCTTCAAGAAGGGCGAAGTCGACCTACTGGTGTGTACCGACGTGGCCGCCCGCGGCCTGGACATCAAGGACGTGCCGGCGGTGTTCAACTTCGACATCCCGTTCAACGCCGAAGACTATGTGCACCGCATCGGCCGCACCGGCCGCGCTGGTGCCTCCGGCCTGGCGGTGAGCTTTGTCTCGGGCAAGGACAGCCGTCTGGTGGGTGACATCGAAAAGCTCATCAAGACCAAGATCGAGCTCGAAGCCGTGGAGTTCGACGAGGACACCCCGGACATCCGCAAGCAGGGCCGCATCAACGACGGCCGGCGCCTGTACGAGCAGAGCGAGGAACGAGGCGAGCGCGGTGGTGAGCGACGCGAGCGCCGTTCGGCCCCGCGCGACTACGCCCGCCCGGCAGCGGCGCCGCAAGACCCCTTCTTCAACAAGCCTTACGAAGCGCCTGCGACCGAGGCCGCACCGGCCTGGGAGCCGACGGCCAAGCCGGCCAGCCGCGTGTCGGCCAACATCAAGCCCAAGCGCAAGGTGGCGGCCCTGTTCAAGGCCAGCGAACCGACGGCGTCTTAAGCCTCAATCGCCGCGCACGCCCGGCGTCTGCGCGGCGACGCACTTCACCTGGATCAGTTCATGCGCCCGGGCCGCGCCCAGGCGCACCGCGCTCAGACAACCACCCCAGACGCAGCCGGTGTCCAGCGCCAGCACATCGGGCCGGTTCAGCCAGCCCAGCGTGGACCAGTGGCCGAAAGCCACCGTCACATCGGCGCTCTGCCGCCCCGGCACCTCGAACCACGGCAGGTAACCCGCTGGCGCTTGGCTGGCGCTGGCCGTGGTCTGGAATTCCATCTCGCCCGCGGCCGTGCAAAAACGCAGCCGGGTCAGCGCATTGACGATCACGCGCAGCCGCGCGCTGCCGGTGAGCGCATCGTCCCAGCCGGTCGGTTCGTTGCCGTACATCTGATGCAGAAAGTCCGGCAGGTCGGGACTTTGCAGTACGGCTTCCACCTCGCTTGCCAATGCTATTGTTTTTGTAGCTGTCCACGTAGGCAGGACGCCGGCATGGACCATTAAAACCTCTTCATCGTGGCAGTGCTCCAGCAGCGCCAGGCGTTGCCGGCACAGCCAGTCCAGCAAGGCGGGCCGGTCCGGTGCCTGCAGGACGTCGTCCAGCGTGTCGCTGCGGCTGGGCCGGCGCACGCCGTGCGCGATGGCCAGCAGGTGCAGGTCGTGGTTACCCAGCAGGCAGCGGGCAGCGTCGCCATAGCCCATGAGCCGGCGCAGCACGGCTGCCGAGTCCGGCCCGCGGTTGACCAGGTCGCCCAACAGGTAGAGCGTGTCGCGGCTGGGCGAGAAGGAAATTTCGTCGAGCAGACGCTGCAGGGCGCTGTCGCAGCCCTGGATGTCGCCAATCAAATAAGTTGCCATGTGCCTGGTTCGCAGAAGCTGGTGTCGCCTGGAAGAGTGCCTGATGCAGGCCTCGTCGGATTCTCTCACTCATCTCGGCGTTCGGCTGACCGCGGCCATGCGGCGCTTGATCTGCGGCGAAACTCAGGCGCCCGTCAACGAAAGGGAGATCCATTGACGCCCGAACTGCTTCACGAATAGACTGCACCGGTCGACCCAATCCGGCACTCAGGCTTGTGCCTCTGCCGATGAGGCCGCAACTTAAAACAACCCGCGTTGGCGACCCCGGGAGGATGCATGTCGGTCAAGCTGACCCAAAGTGAAACACAAGCGGCACTCCTGCAGCTGGATCAGGCGATCTACAACCACGGCAAATGGTACGACTCGATCACGCGCACGCTGATCTGCCACTTGCCGTATGACCGCTGTGATGTCGCCAGAGATGCTCACCGTCAGTGCCGCTTTGGCCAGTGGTACTACGGCGTCGAGCCTGAGAAGCTGCGCGCGCATCCCGGTTTCATGGCCATCGAAGTCGAGCACAAGAAGATGCACGAACTGGCGGCGCAGCTGCTGCAAACGTCAGCTTCCGGCGCTGTCATCGCTCCGCTGAGCTTTGACACCTTCAGCAATACGCTGGAACGCCTGCGCCTGGAGATCTATACGCTGAAGCGTGAGTTGGAAGACTCGATCTCCAATCTCGATTCGCTCACCGGCGCCAACAACCGGATCGGGATGCTGCCGAAGTTGCGTGAGCTGCAGGAGCTGGTCAAGCGGAACGTGCAGCCCTGTTGCATCGCGATGATGGACATCGATCACTTCAAGGTCGTCAATGACACCTACGGACACACCGTCGGCGACCTGGTACTGGCGGCTTGCGCCCGTTATGTGATGAACCATTTCAGGCCGTACGACAAGTTGTTCCGGTACGGCGGCGAGGAGTTCCTGATCTGCATGCAGAACACGGATGCGACGGCCGCTTATGAGGTGGTGGAGCGGGTGCGCCAGGGCCTTGCCGCCACGCCCATCGAGTGCGGCGGAAAAATTCCTCTTCAGATCACCATGTCGTTTGGGCTGGCCATGCTGGATCCGGTGGCCAGCGTCGAGCAATCCATCGACCGCGCCGACAAGGCCATGTATGCTGCCAAAACCGCCGGGCGTAATTGCACGCGCGTTTGGGACCCTTTGATGTGACGTTGCGACAGCAGGGTGCGCTTGAGCGGCAGGTCAATCGCGTCGCCCGCAGTGGGCCGTCGCATTGGTTCCGGAGCCACTTCGTCAATCAGGTAAAGTGCCATGGTGTTCATTCTCGCTCGGGTTTCATGGAAGTCTTTCTGATCGCGCTGTTGACCCTGCTCAACGGCGTGTTCGCCATGTCGGAGCTGGCGCTGGCGGCCAGCCGCAAGGCGCGGCTGACGGCCATGGCCGAGTCGGGCGACGGCGGGGCGCAGGCGGCGCTGGCGCTGCTCGACAACCCCAACCAGTTCCTCTCCACCGTGCAGGTCGGCATCACCTCGATCGGTGTGCTCAACGGCATCGTCGGCGAGGCGGCCTTCAGCGACAAGCTGGCCGGCTGGCTGCTCAGCCTGGGCGTGGCGGAGCGGGCCTCGTCGGTTTCCGCCACTGCGCTGGTGGTGACGGCCATCACCTTCGTCACCATCATCTTCGGCGAACTGGTGCCCAAGCGCATCGGCCAGCTGTATCCCGAGACGGTGGCGCGCTGGATGGCGCGCCCGATGCACTGGCTGGCGATGGTCGCCAAGCCTTTCGTGAAGCTGCTGTCGGCCACCACGCAGGGGGTTCTCAAGCTGCTGCGCATCCCGACCGATGTGGTGCGCAGCATGACGGCCGAGGAGATCCGCGTCAGCCTGGAAGAAGGGGTGGATGCCGGCATCATCGAACAGCACGAGCACCAGATGGTGCAGAACGTGTTCCGCCTCGACGACCGGCCGCTGACCTCGCTCATGGTGCCGCGTGGCGACGTGGCCTGGCTGGAGGCCAGCGACACCGTGGCGCAATGCCTGCAGCTGGTCGGCCAGGCCGGCGAGCGCGGCGCGCATTCCTGGTATCCGGTGTGCCGTGGTTCGCTCGATGACGTGGTGGGCTTGATCGGCGTGGGCAAGCTGCTGGCCTTGGGCGTCGAACAAGAAGGTCCGATCGAGGCGCATGTGCAGCCCGCCGTCTTCGTGCCCGAGACGCTGTCCGGCATGGAGCTGCTGGAACAGTTCCGCGCGCGCTCGGGCCGCCTGGTGTTCGTGGTCGACGAGTACGGCGTGGTGCAGGGCCTGGTGACGCCGGGCGACCTGCTGGAGGCGATCACCGGCGAATTGCAGCCGGTGGCGCAGATCGATGCTTGGGCCACGCCGCGCGAGGACGGTTCCTGGCTGCTCGACGGCCTGATGCCGGTGGATGAGCTCAAGAGCCGGCTCGGCATCCGCGATCTGCCGGACGAGGAACGCGGGCGCTACAACACGGTGGCCGGCCTGCTGATGGCCGTCAGCGGCCACCTGCCGCACACGGGCGAACGGATCGAGTGCGCCGACTGGCTGTTCGAGGTGGTGGACCTGGACGGCCGGCGCATCGACAAGGTGCTGGCGACACCGCTGGTCCTGACGGAACCGCCGCTCACTCCCACCTGACGACGCGGTTGCGGCCGGCACGCTTGGCGGCGTAGAGCGCTTCGTCGGCCTGCTTGATCAGTGTCTCGGCGCTGGTCTCGCTCTGCAGCTGGGCCAGACCGGCAGAGAAGGTGGCATTGAACCAGGTTTCGTTGAACGGATGCTTGATCAGGCTGAAGTCGCGCCGGATCCGGTCGAGCGCCTCCATCGCCAGGTCGGCGTCGGCCGCGGGCAGCACCAGCAGAAATTCTTCGCCGCCGTAGCGGCCGATCAGGTCGCTCTTGCGCAGACGCTGCTTGAGGAACCAGGCCAGGCTGCGGATCACCTGGTCGCCCATCGGGTGGCCGTAGCTGTCGTTGATCTTCTTGAAATGATCGATGTCGATCATCGCGGCCGCGAGCGGCTGCTGTTCGGCCTCGGCCTGCTGGATGGCGGCGGCCAGTTTTTCCTTGGAGGTGCTGTGGTTGAACAGGCCGGTCAGGCTGTCGTGCTGCATGGCGCGCCGCAGGGCGCGATAACGCGCGATCTTGCTCTGGACGATGGCGTTGAGCACCACCGGGTTGAACGGTTTGGTCAGGAAGTGATCGCCGCCGAGCCGCAGCGCTTCGATCTGCAGGGGGATGTTGGTGTCGCCGGACAGGTAGACGATCGGGGTGGACAGGAATTCGGGGTGCTGGCGAATGACCCGGGTCGCTTCGACACCGGTGCAGCCCGGCATGAACATGTCCATCAGGATCAGGTCGGGCTGGAAGCGCGTCAGGCACGCCAGCACGTCATGGGGTTTGGAAATGGCATGGGTCTCAATGCCGCACAGGGCCAGGGTGCGCTGGATGGATTTGCTCGCCGTGGGCGAGTCTTCCACCACCAGGGCGCGATAGGGCGCCTCCTCCCGGCCGCCGCACAACTCGATGATCTTGGCCAGAATGACCGACGGCGCGGTCGTCTGGTCAAAACAGACATCGCAACCCGCTGCCAGCGCGGACTTGAGGCTGTCAAAGTCGGCGGGAAGCTTGTGCACCATCAGCGTGCTGGCTGAAAAGCGCGCACGCAGCATCTGGATCTGTGCACTGGCTTGCTGAACGGTCAGGTCTTCGGCATCCAGCAAGACAAGCGCAGGCTCGTCGGCCTGGCCGGGCAGTTCCTGCACCTTGTGGAATTCGGCGTCGATATTGAAATAGCCCAGCTGCAGCACCAGTTCCTGCCAGGGCGCGGCATGGCCGCCAATCAGCCAGACGCGATGGTGTGGCGCGACATCAAAGCCGGCCGTGCTGCCATGGTGTGCACGGCGCTCGATGATGGGGCGGCTGTTGCCGTCGATGAAGTCTGTTACCCGCGCCCCCAGTTCCTGCACGCGCAGATTCAGTTCGTCCAGTGTGGCTTGAGGAATGAGCGGGTTGGTGCCGGTGTCGAACAAGGACAGCGCCTGTTGCTCCAGGCTGCGCGAAATCTGATGCAGGCCCGACAAGCCCTTGCCATGCAGGAACTCCGTGAAGCTCGACAGCGAGACGGCAAACTCAAGCAGGGGGTCCGTTGCCGGCGATGCCAGAAAGGTCTGCCACTTGGCACCCAGGGCATCACTGCGCTTCTTCAGCTCATCCGGCGAACAAGACATGGGCTTGGACTCAAGCCTGGCGTTGGGGAGACGAGTGCATGCGCCAAAGTATAGGTTGGCGCCTTGTATCAATTCGTATCAAAAGTGTGTGCATCTACAACGCGCCGCCGATGCGCGTTGGATGCCGCAACGCATGGCCGTGTTACGACTTCCCGCTCAGGCGATAGGCCAGCAGCCCCAGGTATTCATGCAGCGCCAGACTCCATTTGCCGCTGCCGCCACCCAGTGAGTAGCGGGTCCAGGGTGTTTCGCTGCCGGTGCGGAAGTCCACCGGGTAAGCCGTGACGTTCCAGCCGGCTTTCTCGAAGGTGGCCATGGCGCGCGGCATGTGCCAGGCCGACGTCACCAGCAGCCAGGGCCGGGTCTTGTCGACGCCGGGCAGGGTGGCGCTCAGCACGGCGTTCTCGTACGTGGTGCGCGAGGCCGATTCGAACAGCAGGCGCTGCGGTGCCACACCCATGTCGGCATAAAAAATCCGCGCGCGCTCGGCTTCGGTGAGGCCCTTGGCCAGCAGCTCGCCCTCGCCGCCGGTGAACAGCAGCTGCAGATGCGGGTGGCGTTGCAACAGGGGCAGGGCGCCGGTCATGCGTTCGGCCGCATCATTGAGCGCCGGCTGGCCATGACCTTGCCATACGTAGGAAGGTTCGAGTGCGCCGCCCAGCACTACCAGGCCGGCGTAGCGCTGCGCCTGCGGCAGACTCGCCACTGCGGGGTAACGCGCTTCGAGCCGGCGCACCAGCGCATCGGGCCATGGTTCCCAGCCCAGCAACAGCAGCACGCCCAGGGCCAGCCAGATCAGGCCCATGCCGGCACGATGCCAGCGGCGCTGGGCCAGCAGGCCCAGGATCAGCAACAGAACGACCCAGGCCAGCGGCTGGGTGGCGAAAGCAAGCAGTTTGGCGGCGAGGAACATGGGCAGGATTGTCCCTCGATTTGCCGAGCTCGGACCGCGGCAGCTGACCGCTATGATGGGCTAGAGACAAGCACATCCAGCAGGGCTGTACCTGCTTTCATCCGGCATGACCACCACTTTCACGCCAGCACCTGAAACGTCCGTACCCGCGCCCGTGAGCTTTCGCGAGGCGTTCCATTTCTGGCTCAAGCTCGGTTTCATCAGCTTCGGCGGGCCGGCAGGGCAGATCGCCGTCATGCACCAGGAACTGGTGGAGCGCCGGCGCTGGATTTCCGAGCGGCGCTTTCTGCATGCGCTGAACTACTGCATGCTGCTGCCCGGTCCCGAAGCGCAGCAACTGGCCACCTACCTGGGCTGGCTGATGCACCGAACCTGGGGCGGCATCGTGGCTGGCGTGCTGTTCGTGCTGCCCTCGCTTTTCATCCTCGTCGCGCTGTCCTGGCTCTACATCGCCTTTGGCGAAACGCCGCTGGTGGCCGGCCTGTTCTACGGCATCAAGCCGGCGGTGACCGCCATCGTGCTGCAGGCGGCCTGGCGCATCGGTTCGCGCGCCCTGAAGAACAACACGCTGTGGGCCATTGCGGCAGCGTCCTTCGTGGCGATCTTCGCGCTCAATGTGCCGTTTCCGGCCATCGTGGCGGTGGCGGCGCTGGTCGGTTACATCGGTGGCCGCGTGGCGCCGGCGCGTTTTCGCACCGGCGGGGGCCATGGTGGAAAAATGAAATCCTACGGTCCGGCCCTGATCGATGACGAGACGCCGACACCGGCCCACGCGCGCTTTCGCTGGCCGCATCTGCTGCGGGTTCTGTTCGCCGGAGCCTTGCTGTGGGCCGTGCCGATGGCCGGATTGACCCTGGTCTGGGGCTGGGGCCACGCCTATACCCAGATGGGCTGGTTCTTCACCAAGGCGGCGCTGCTGACGTTCGGCGGTGCCTACGCGGTGCTGCCCTATGTCTACCAGGGGGCGGTGGGCCACTACGGCTGGCTCACGCCCGAGCAGATGATCGATGGCCTGGCCCTGGGGGAAACCACGCCCGGGCCGCTGATCATGGTGGTGGCCTTCGTCGGTTTCATCGGCGGCTATGGCCAGGCCTTGCTGGGGCCGGACAGCCTGTTCCTGGCCGGAGCACTGGCGGCGACGCTGGTGACCTGGTTCACCTTCCTGCCATCCTTCCTCTTCATCCTGGCCGGCGGCCCGCTGGTCGAATCGACCCACAACGACCTCAAATTCACTGCGCCACTGACCGCCATCACCGCGGCTGTGGTGGGCGTGGTGCTGAACCTGGCCTTGTTCTTCGGTTACCACGTGCTGTGGCCGCAAGGTTTTGCCGGGGCCTTCGATGGCGTGTCGGCGCTGATCGCGCTGGCGGCGGCCGTCGCCTTGCTGCGCTTCCAGCGCAATGTGCTGCACGTCATCGGTGTGTGCGCCCTGCTGGGCCTGCTGCTCAGAAGCACGGGGTTCTGAGGCCATCCCTGCCTTGTTCTGTCACGGCTGGCCTGGCCGGGTAGCGCCGTTTGTGCGGCGCAATATAGATCGTCTATCGATAGAATAGTTAAAACAAAAAAAGATAATTGATAGTCTTGGGCTATAATTTTTCATCGGTTCAAAAAACCGGTGCCTCAATAACCAAGCTTTATCAACAAAACGGAGTTAATTCATGTCTCTGATCAACACCCAAGTCCAACCCTTCAAGGCCCAGGCGTTCAAGCAAGGCAAGTTCATCGAGGTCACCGAGAAAGACCTGCAAGGCAAGTGGTCGGTTCTGATCTTCATGCCGGCGGCCTTCACCTTCAACTGCCCGACCGAAGTGGAAGACGCGGCTGACAACTATGCCGAGTTCCAGAAGGCCGGTGCCGAGGTCTACATCGTCACGACCGACACCCACTTCTCGCACAAGGTGTGGCACGAGACTTCGCCGGCGGTCGGCAAGGCCCAGTTCCCGCTGGTCGGCGACCCGACCCACGCACTGACCCGCGCCTTCGACGTGCATATCGAGGAAGAAGGCCTGGCACTGCGCGGCACCTTCATCATCAACCCCGAAGGCCAGATCAAGACCATGGAAGTGCATGACAACGCCATCGCCCGCGACGTCAAGGAAACCCTGCGCAAGCTCAAGGCGGCCCAGTACGTTGCCAAGAACCCGGGCCAGGTCTGCCCGGCCAAGTGGAACGAAGGCGCCAAGACCCTGACCCCCTCGCTGGATCTGGTCGGCAAGATCTAAAACTTCCGTTTGTGTGAGACCCGCGGGCCCACAAGGCCTGCGGAACTCGAATCAGGCTGCGCGTACCGCGCGCGGCCGGCTTTCCCTGTCGCTTGAAATGAGGAAACACCATGCTGGACAACGAACTCAAAACTCAACTCAAGGCCTACCTGGAGCGGGTGACGCAGCCGTTCGAGATCGTGGCTTCCCTAGGCGACAGCGAAAGCTCGCGTGAGATGGAAGGCCTGCTGCAGGACATTGCGGCCCTTTCCGACAAGATCACCCTGCGTACCGACGGCACCGATGCGCGCAAACCGTCCTTCGCGCTCAACCGCCTGGGCTACAACATGGGCCTGCGTTTTGCTGCCATTCCGCTGGGGCATGAGTTCACCTCGCTGGTGCTGGCGCTGCTGTGGGTCGGCGGCCATCCGCCTAAGGTCGAGCCCGAGGTGATCGAGCAGATCCGCAACCTCGACGGCGACTACAACTTCGAGGTCTACATGTCCCTGAGCTGCCACAACTGCCCGGACGTGGTGCAGGCGCTCAACCTGATGGCGGTGCTCAATCCCAAGGTGCGCGTGGTCACCATCGACGGCGCGCTGTTCCAGGACGAGGTGGCGCAGCGCCAGATCATGGCCGTGCCCAGCATCTACCTCAATGGCGAGGTGTTCGGCTCCGGCCGCATGGGGGTGGAAGAAATCGTGGCCAAGCTCGACACCGGCGCCGCGGCCCGTGACGCGGCCAAGCTCTCTGCCCGCGCACCGTACGAGGTGCTGATCGTCGGCGGTGGCCCGGCCGGTGCCGCCGCGGCCATCTATGCGGCACGCAAGGGCATCCGTACCGGCGTGGCGGCCGAGCGTTTCGGCGGCCAGGTGAATGACACCCTGGCGATCGAGAACTTCATCTCGGTGCCCGAGACCGACGGCCCGAAGTTCGCGGCCGCCCTGGAGCAGCACGTCAAGGCCTATGACGTGGACATCATGAACCTGCAGCGTGCCGACAAGATCATTCCGGCCCGCGAGCCGGGTGGCCTGATCGAGGTGCAGCTGGCCAACGGCGGCTCACTGAAGTCGCGCAGCGTCATCCTGTCCACCGGTGCGCGCTGGCGCAACGTCAACGTGCCCGGCGAGGCCGAGTACAAGAACAAGGGCGTGGCCTACTGCCCGCACTGCGATGGCCCGCTGTTCAAGGGCAAACGCGTGGCGGTGATCGGCGGCGGCAACTCGGGCGTGGAAGCGGCAATCGACCTGGCCGGCATCGTGGCCCATGTGACCCTGCTCGAGTTCGGCGACGCCTTGCGTGCCGACGCCGTGCTGGTGGCCAAGCTCAAGAGCCTGCCCAATGTGGCCATCCATATCCAGGCCCAGACCACCGAGCTGACCGGCGACGGCAGCAAGCTCAATGGCCTGACGTACACCGACCGCGCCAGTGGTGAGTCGCGCCATCTTGAACTCGAAGGCGTGTTCGTGCAGATCGGCCTGGTGCCCAACACCGAATGGCTCAAGGGTACGGTGGAGTTGAGCCAGCACGGCGAGATCGTGGTTGATGCCAAGGGCGCCACCAACGTGCCGGGCGTGTTCGCGGCCGGCGACGTGACCACGGTGCCTTACAAGCAGATCATCATCGCCACCGGCGAAGGGGCCAAGGCCGCGCTCAGCGCCTTCGACTACCTGATCCGCACGCCGCTGCCGCAGACGGTCGCGGCCTGATTTACAAATGCCACGAAAAAAGGGACAGACCCTGAAAGTCTGTCCCTTTTTGTCTGGTGCCGGAGAAAGGAATCGAACCCTCGACCTTCTCATTACGAATGAGCTGCTCTACCAACTGAGCTACACCGGCTAAGCCTTATATTATATCGCGGTGTGGTAGGACGTGATGCGCTCGACTTCGTTCTTGGAGCCCAGGATCACGCTGACACGCTCATGCAGTTGCTTGGGCTGGAGGTCGAGGATGCGCTGGCGGCCGTTGGTGGCGGCACCGCCGGCCTGCTCGACCAGCCAGCTCATCGGGTTGGCCTCGTACATCAGGCGCAGCTTGCCCGGCTTGTTGGGCTCGCGTTTGTCCCAGGGGTACATGAAAACGCCGCCGCGGGTCAGGATGCGGTGCACGTCAGCCACCATGCTGGCGATCCAGCGCATGTTGAAATCCTTGCCGCGCGGGCCTTCCTGGCCTTGCAGACATTCGTCGATGTAGCGCTTCACCGGCTCGTCCCAGTGGCGCATATTGCTCATGTTGATGGCAAATTCCTTGGTGTCCTCGGGAATTCTCACGTTTTCCTGGGTCAGCACGAAGGAGCCCTGCTCGCGGTCCAGTGTGAACATGGCCACGCCATCGCCCACGGTCAGCACCAGCGTGGTCTGCGGGCCGTAGACGCAGTAGCCGGCGGCTACCTGCTGCTTGCCGGCTTGCAGGAAGTCGTGCTCGCAGACCGGCTCGATCGCCGTCGGGTCGTCGTTGCCCTTCTTGAGCACCGAGAAAATGGTGCCGATGCTGACGTTGACGTCGATGTTGCTGGAGCCGTCCAGGGGATCGAACAGCAGCAGGTATTCACCCTTGGGGTAGCGGTTGGGCACGGCGTAGATGCTGTCCATCTCTTCCGAGGCCATGGCCGCCAGATGGCCGCCCCATTCGTTGGCTTCGATCAGCACTTCGTTGGCGATGATGTCGAGCTTCTTCTGCACCTCGCCTTGCACGTTCTCGCTGCCGGCACTGCCGAGCACGCCGCCCAGGGCGCCTTTGTTGACGGCCTGGCTGATGCTCTTGCAGGCGCGTGCCACCACTTCCAGCAGCAGGCGCAGCTCGGAAGGGATGTGGCCATGGCTGCGCTGCTGCTCGACTAGGTAGCGGGTGAGGGAAATCTTGGAACTCATGGTGACTCCAGAATCGTTTGTTAAGTAAGTTTCAGTTGTTGCTGTTCACGCCGCGAGAAGAGGTCCAACCGGTAAACGCCGTGGAACCGGCTCTGCCGGGCCACTGGCGTTGCCCCCTGCAAGGGGGTGGCGGAGCGACACGCAGTGCGCGCAGCCTGGGGGTGTTTCATATCAGTCGGCTAGCGCGTGGCTGACGACCTCGCGCACGTCGTTGCTCAGGTCGGGCTTGGCGGCGACGCGGGCGATCGCTTCGCGCGCGGCGCTGCGGTAGGGCTCGGCCAGTTTCTTCCAGCGGTCCAGCGCACGCGCCAGGCGCGCCGCTATCTGCGGGTTGATGCTGTCGAGCTCGATCACGCGCTCGCTCCAGAACACGTAACCGGCGGCATCATGGTGGTGGAAGGCCCCCGGGTTGGCGCTGCAGTAGCTGAAGATCAGGCTGCGGGCGCGGTTCGGGTTGCGCAGGTTGAAGTCGAGGTGCGTCATGAGTTGGCGCACCGCCGGCAGCACCTGGCCGCCACGGTCGCAGGTGCCGGCCTGCAGGGCGAACCACTTGTCCAGCACCAGGGCCTCGTTCTTGAACTGGGCGTGGAAGCGCTCCAGCGCCGGCGCTGCCAGCGCGTGGCCGCTGTTGACCAGGGCATTCAGCGCATTGAAGCGGTCGGTCATGTTGCTGGCATCCTTGAAGCGCTGGTAGGTCTTGCCGGGCCAGATCACGTCGCCGGTCTCGCGCGCGGCCAGGCACAGCATGGTCAGCGCCATGCCGGTGAGCGCCCGGCGGCCGGTGGACACCGGGTCGGGGCGGTAGCCGCCGCTCTCAAAATGCGCCTCATAAGCCCATTGCCAGTCGTGCAGCAGTTCCAGCGCCAGCTGTTCGCGCATGGCTTCGCGCACGGCATGGACGCGCTGCGGGTCGACCACCTCGAGCTGCTCGGCGATGTAGGTTTCGGCCGGCAGCGTGAGCACCAGTTCCTTGAAGGCGGCGTCCAGCGTCGGGTGCCGCAGCACCTGGCGCATGGCCTCGATGTAGGCGGCGTCCAGCACCTTGGCCTCGCCCGGCTGGGCCGGGCCGTGGATGAAGTGCAGCGCGCGCTTGAGGCCCAGGCGCTGACCGGCTTCCCAGCGGTTGAAGGGGTCGGTGTCGTGCGCCAGCAGGGCCAGCAACTGGGCGTCGCTGTAGTCGCAGGCCAGCACCACCGGGGCGCTGAAACCGCGCAGCAGCGAGGGCACGGGTTCGGCGTCGACATGGACGAAGCGCAGCGTCAGAGCAGCCTCGGTCAACACGATGGTGCGCGAGCTTGGGCCGGCTTCGGCTTCGCCCTCAAGTTGCAGCGGCAGCGAGCGGCCATCGGCCGTGATCAGGCCCAGGCTGACCGGGATGACAAACGGCTCTTTGCTGGCCTGGCCCGGCGTGGGCGCGCAGCTTTGCGACAGGGTGAGCGTGTAGCTGCGGCCGACCGCGTCATAACTGCCGTGGGCCGTGACGCGCGGCGTGCCGGCCTGGCTGTACCAGCGCTTGAACTGTGGCAGCAGGTGCGCCAGGTCGGAGCCGGGGTTGGCATCGGCGACGGCCTGCGCGAAGTCGTCGCAGGTGACGGCCTGGCCGTCGTGGCGTTCGAAATAGCGCGCCATGCCCTTGGCAAAACCATCGCGTCCCACCAGCGTCTGCATCATGCGCACGACTTCGGCGCCCTTCTCGTAGATGGTGACGGTGTAGAAGTTGTTGATTTCGATGTAGCTGTCGGGCCGCACCGGGTGGGCCATGGGGCCGGCGTCTTCGGGGAACTGGGCGGTGCGCAGCACGCGCACGTCTTCGATGCGCTTGACGGCGCGCGCCGACAGGTCGCCCGCCAGGTCCTGGCTGAACTCCTGGTCGCGGAATACGGTCAGGCCTTCCTTCAGACTCAACTGGAACCAGTCGCGGCAGGTGACGCGGTTGCCGGTCCAGTTGTGGAAGTACTCGTGGCCCACCACGCTCTCGATGTTGGCGTAGTCGGCGTCGGTCGCGGTGGCCTGGTTGGCCAGCACGTACTTGGTGTTGAAGATGTTCAGGCCCTTGTTCTCCATGGCGCCCATGTTGAAGTCGCTGGTGGCGACGATCATGAAGCGCTCCAGGTCGAGCGGCAGGCCGAAGCGCGCCTCGTCCCAGGCCACCGAAGCCATCAGCGAATTCATGGCGTGCTCGGTCTTGTCGAGGTCACCCGGACGCACATAGACCTGCAGCAGGTGTTCGCGGCCGTTGCGCGCGGTGATGCGCTGCTCGCGCGCCACCAGCTGGCCCGCCACCAGGGCGAACAGGTAGCAGGGCTTCTTGTGCGGGTCGACCCACCTGGCGAAGTGGCGTCCTTCTTCCAGATTGCCCTGTTCCACCAGATTGCCGTTGGACAGCAGCACCGGGTACCTGGCCTTGTCGGCGCGCAGCGTCACGCTGTAGCTGGCCATCACGTCGGGCCGGTCCAGGAAGTAGGTGATGCGGCGGAAACCCTCGGCCTCGCACTGCGTGAAGAAGGACTCGTTGCTCACGTACAGGCCCATGAGCTTGGTGTTCTTCACGGGCGAGCAGGTGGTGAAGATCTCCAGTTCGATCGGGCCTTCGGCCGGCAGGTTTTCCAGCACCAGCTGGTTGCCGTCCATCTTGAACGAGGTGCCCTGGCCGTTGACCAGCACGCGTGCCAGGTTGAGCTCTTCGCCGTCCAGCCGCAGCGGCTGGACCGCCACGTCCGGGTTGCGGCGCAGCGTCATCTTGTTGAGCACGCGGGTCTTGGCCGGGTCGAGGTCAAACGTCAGGTCGACCGTGTCGATCCAGAACGCCGGGGCGGTGTAGTCTTCGCGCCGGATGACGCTGGCTTGTCCTTCACGCATGGTGATTCCTTAAACGCCTTGTTTCAGGGAGGCTTCAATGAAGGGGTCGAGGTCGCCGTCCAGCACCTTCTGGGTGGCCGAGGTCTCATAGTTGGTGCGCAGGTCCTTGATGCGGCTCTGGTCCAGCACGTAGGAGCGGATCTGGTGGCCCCAGCCGACATCGGTCTTGCTGTCTTCCAGCTTCTGCTGCTCTTCCTGGCGCTTGCGCATCTCGTGGTCGTACAGGCGGCTGCGCAGGCGTTTCCACGCCACGTCGCGGTTGCTGTGCTGGCTGCGACCGTCCTGGCACTGCACCACGATGCCGGTCGGGATGTGCGTCAGGCGCACCGCCGAGTCGGTCTTGTTGATGTGCTGGCCGCCGGCGCCGCTGGCGCGGAAGGTGTCGGTGCGCACGTCGGCCGGGTTGATGTCGATCTCGATCGTGTCGTCGATCTCCGGGTAGACGAACACGCTGGCAAAGCTGGTGTGGCGTCCGCCCGACGAGTCGAACGGCGACTTGCGCACCAGGCGGTGCACACCGGTCTCGGTGCGCAGCAGGCCAAAGGCGTAGTCGCCCTCGATCTTGATCGAGGCGCTCTTGATGCCGGCCGTATCACCCGGCGTTTCTTCTTCCACCGTCGCCTTGAAGCCCTTACGCTCGGCGTACTTCAGGTACTGGCGCAGCAGCATGCTGGCCCAGTCGCAGGCCTCGGTGCCGCCGGCGCCGGCCTGGATGTCCAGGAAGGCGGGCAGCGGGTCGGCCGGGTTGTTGAACATGCGGCGGAACTCCAGCTTCTCCACGATCTCGGAGAGCTTGGCGGCTTCGGTCTCGATGGTCTGCAGGCCGGACTCGTCGCCCTCTTCCTTGCTCATCTCGTACAGCTCGGAGTTGTCGGAGAGTTCGCTCGTCAGGCTGTCGAGCGTGACGACCACGTCGTCCAGGCTCTTCTTCTCCTTGCCCAGCTCCTGGGCGCGCTTGGGGTCGTTCCAGACCGCCGGATCTTCCAGCGATGCGTTGACCGTCCTCAGCCGTTCTGCCTTGGCATCGTAGTCAAAGATACCTCCGGAGCTCGACCGTACGCTGGCTCAGGTCGGCGAGCTTGGTACCGATGGCATTGATCTGTTCTGCGTCCATGATGGGGAAATCCTGTGAGTGTTCTGCGCGTGGCGGGCGGGGTGCCGAAAAGCACATGTTTCACCCGAAACCCCATATTTTAGTTGGGGCCCACTGTTCACTCAAAAAACCAGGCTTCACGGCCCGCGGCGTGTGCTCACGCGACGAAGTTTTCGATCAGGGCGGCCAGTTTCCCGGGCTGGTCGTGGTGCAGCATGTGGCCGGCGTCCTCGATCAGCGCCTGCGTCAGCTGCGGCACGTGCTTCAGGCGCTCGTGGTACTCGGCCAGCGTGTACCGGCCCTCCCACCACTGGTCCATCTGGTTGTCGCTGGCCTCCACCGCCAGTACCGAGGCGCTGATGCGCTGGTAGATGGCCAGCACCTCGTCCACCCGGTAGAGCTGGGCGTTGATGATCTTGTGCGCCGCATCGCCCAGGATCTCCCACTGGTCCTGGGCATTGGGCCGGGCCCAGTGCTGCGCCAGCCATTGCGCCTTGTCGGCGCCCAGGCGCGGGTTGGTCTTCATCAGGCGGCGCGCCACGCCGGCGGCGTCGTCGTAGGTCTTGAGCGCCAGTTCGCCGCGGTGCAGGCTTTTCAGCTCGTCCAGCCACTTGGCGTAGCGCCCGGGCGCCTGGGACGGCTGGGTCGCCGGCATGCCGAAGCCTTCCAGGTTGACCAGGCGGCGGATGCGCTCGGGCCGGCTGCCGGCGTAGATCATGACCACATTGCCCCCCATGCTGTGGCCTACCAGGTCCACCGCCTGACCCGGTGCATAGTGGTCGAGCAGGAAATCCAAATCGGCCAGGTAGTCGGGAAACCAGTAGTTGTCGTGCCCCGGCGTTTCAGTCAAGCCAAAACCGCGCCAGTCGGGTGCGATGATGGTGCGGCCCTGCAGGAAGGCCTCGCTGAAGGCGTCCACCATGAACTGGTAGGAGGCGCCGACATCCATCCAGCCATGCATCAGCACCAGTGGCGGCAGTTCGGAGGTGGGGGCGCCCCAGCGGGACACGTGGTAGCGCAGGTGGCGGATCGGGACAAATTCGCTGTCGAAAGGGCGTTTGACTTGGTACATTCGGGTCATCATACGGAGGCTCATCGTGCGCACCAGTCAACACCGGGACAATTACCAGCAGCTCCACAGCCAGTTCCGCTGGCTGGTGCCGGAGAACTTCAACATCGCCGAGGTCTGCTCGCGGCGCTGGGCGCAAGCGCCGGATGCTACCAAAAGAATAGCTCTTTACGCAGATGGGGCGGGCGTGGAGCCCGAATTTCACACCTATGCCGAACTGCAGCACCAGGCCAACCGCCTGTCGGGTGCGCTGGCTTCGCTGCGCGTGGGCAAGGGCGACCGGGTGGCCATCGTCATGCCGCAGCGCTTCGAGACCGCGGTCGCCTACATGGCGGTGCTGCAGATGGGGGCGGTGGCGGTGCCGCTGTCCCAGCTGTTCGGGCCGGAGGCGCTGGAATACCGCCTGAAGGACAGCGATGCGGCGGTGGCGATCTGCGACGGTAGCGCCATCATGAACCTGCTGGAAGCACGCAATACCTGCGAAGCCTTGCGCCACGTGATCGGTGTCGGCGACGGTGCCGATGCCATGGCCGACCTCGACTATGCCGCCATCCTGGCCGAGCAGCCGCCCGAGCATGCGCTGGTGGCCACGCGTGCCGACGACCCGGCGGTGCTGATCTACACCAGCGGTACCACCGGCAACCCCAAGGGCGCGCTGATCCCACACCGCGCCCTGATCGGCAACCTAACCGGTTTCGTCTGCAGCCAGAACTGGTTTGGTTTCGACCCCGGTGTCAGCGCGAAGTCTCCCTCCCCCGCGCGGGGGAGGGCTGGGAAGGGGGCGGGCACACAAGGGGCAGCGCCCAGTCTGCCGCAGCCCAAAACGCCCAGCGTCTTCTGGTCGCCGGCAGACTGGGCCTGGACCGGCGGACTGATGGATGCACTGTTGCCCACGCTCTACTTCGGCCGCCCGATCGTGGCCTACAACGGCCGCTTCAGCCCGCAAGTCGCCTTCGAGCTGATGCAGAAGTACGACGTCACGCACACCTTCCTGTTCCCCACCGCGCTCAAGGCCATGATGAAAGCCTTCCCGCAGCCGCGCCAGTTCTTCAAACTCAAGCTGCAGGCCATCATGAGCGCGGGCGAGGCGGTGGGCGATGCCGTGTTCGGTTACTGCCAGAATGAACTCGGCGTGATCGTCAACGAGATGTTCGGCCAGACCGAGGTCAACTACATCGTCGGTAATTGTTCTATTTTTTATCCTGCCAAGCCCGGCAGCATGGGCCGTGGCTACCCGGGCCATCGGGTGGCGGTGATCGACGACGACGGCCGCGAATGCCCGGTGGGCGTGGCGGGGGACGTGGCGCTGAACCGCTTCGACGTGCATGGCGTGCCGGACCCGATCTTTTTCCTCGGCTACTGGAAGAACGAGGATGCCACGCGTGCCAAGTTCATCGGCGACTGGTGCCGTACCGGCGACCTGGCGGTGCGCGACGCCGATGGCTACCTCTGGTACCAGGGCCGTGCCGACGACATGTTCAAGGCGGCGGGCTACCGCATCGGCCCGGGTGAGATCGAGAACTGCCTGGTCAAGCACCCGGCGGTGGCCAATGCCGCCGTGGTGCCCAAGCCCGATGCCGAGCGCGGCGCCGTGGTCAAGGCCTATGTGGTGCTGACGCCCGAAGCCGCTGCCGAGCGTGGCGACGAACCGTTCTCGCGCACCGAGTGGGAAACGCGGCTGATGATCGACCTGCAGCGCCACGTGAAAGGCAAGCTCGCGCCCTACGAATACCCGAAGGAGATCGAGTTCATCGACGCGCTGCCCATGACCACCACCGGCAAGGTGCAGCGGCGCGTGCTGCGCCTGCGGGAAGAGGAGCGGGCGCGCTCTTCATGAGGCATGACCGAGCTTGAGCTCAAACTGGCGCTGCCGCCCTCGCAGGTGGTGCGTTTGCAGGGGTTGCCGCTGTTCTTCCGGCACCAAGCCGGCCCGGTGCGCGTGCAGTTGATGCGCGCGCACTACTACGACACCCCCGACGGCCTGCTGGCGCGCAACCGCATGGCCTTGCGCTTGCGGCATGAGGGGCAGGGCTGGGTTCAGACCTTCAAGACGGCGTCGGGCGAATCGCTGGCGTTGAGCCAGCGCGGTGAGTGGGAACACGCCGTTCCCGGGCCGCGCCTGGACTGGCAACTGTTGCGGGCCACGCCGCTGGCGCAACTGCCCGATCTGGACACTTTGCCGCAACGGCTGCGGCGCGTGTTCAGCATGCGCTTCGAGCGCCGCAGTTGGCCGCTGGTCTGGCACGACGGCGCGCAGGCGGTGCTGTGTCTGGACCAGGGCGAAATCCACGTCGGTGCCGGCGCGCGGCGGCGCAGCGTCCCTATTTGCGAGTTGGAAATCGAACACCGGGCCGGCGATGCGGCGGTGCTGTGGAAGTTCGCCCAGCAACTGGCTCGCGACGTCGCACTGGTGCCACTGGCGGCCAGCAAGGCCGAACGCGGCTGGGAACTGCGCCATGGTCCGGGCGAGCCGAGGAGCACGTGCCTGCCGCCGCTTGACGCGCGCACGCCGGTGCTGAGCGCCTTTGCGCTGGAGATCGCCGGTCCGCTGGCGGCGCTGCAGCACAACCTGCGGCATGCGGTACCGGGCAACCCCGAATACGTGCACCAGGCACGCGTGGCCCTGCGGCGCCTGCGCAGCGTGTTGCGCGCCTTCGGGCCGTTGCCCGAGACCCGTGCCCTGCGCCGGCGCGTGCGGGCGTTGCGCGAGCCGCTGGGAGAACTGGGCCGCGTGCTGGGTGCGGCGCGCGACGCCGATGTTTTTGCCACCGAAACCTTGGGCTTGCTGCGCACCCGGTTCGATCTCTCGCTCGACACCGTGGCCGCCCGGGTTGAACAGCGCCGTACCCAGGCTTACGCTGCCATCGCCGCCCTGTGGCAGCAGCCCGCGCACGGGCAGGCCCTGCTCCAGGCCGAACGCCTGGCTTGGGAACTTGCCGCGACGCCCTGCGGCGTTCAGGCCCGGTCCTTGAACGAGGTGGCGGCTGGGCTGATGGACAGCGCACAAAAGCGCGTCATGAAGGCCGCCCGTGGCCTGCGGCGCCAGGACGCGCTGGCCCGCCACCAGTTGCGCATTGAGGTCAAGCGCCTGCGCTACCTCGCCGACTTGTGGACCGGCTTCTGGCCCGGCAAACGCATGCGTCACTACCTGCACACGTTGGAGAAGCTGCAGGTTGTGCTGGGCGCGCTCAACGACGCGGCGGCCACCGGCCGGATGTTGCGGGAATTCGGTGCCGGGGAGGCGCTGCTGGCGGCCTGGCAGACCCACGAGCAGAAGCTGCTGGCGCAGAGGCTGCCGCTTGCAACGCTTCATCTGGCAGAACTCGGCCATTGCGCCGTTCCCTGGCACAGTCGCCGATAAGGTGGGCCGTTTCTGTCTCTCCCTGGACACCGGTCGGGCTTGCGCAGGCCGTAAACTTGCAGCTTGATCCGCATTCGAGACAGAACAAACAAGGGACTGCTACGCCATGAAAACCATCCAGCTCGGTCAGAGCGACCTGCATGTGACCCCCATCTGCCTGGGCACCATGACCTTCGGTGAGCAGGTCAGCGAGCTTGACGCCCATGCCATGCTCGACCGCGCGCTGGAGCGCGGCGTCAACTTCCTCGACACCGCCGAGATGTACTCGGTGCCGGCGCGCGCCGAGACCTTCAACGCGACCGAGAAGATCATCGGCAACTGGTTCGCCGGCCGCCCCGGCGCGCGACAGAAGATGCAGGTGGCGACCAAGGTGGCCGGCCCCTCGCGCGGCATGCCTTGGATCCGCAACGGCAGCGCCAACCTGACGGCGGCCGACATCGTGACCGCCTGCGACGACAGCCTTAAGCGCCTGAAGACCGACGTCATCGACCTGTACCAGATCCACTGGCCGGTGCGCCACGTGCCGGCCTTCGGCATGATGTACTTCGACCCGGCCAAGGACACCCCGGCCATCTCTTCCATCCACGAGCAGCTCGAAGCGCTGGGCCAACTGGTCAAGGCCGGCAAGGTGCGCGCCATCGGCCTGTCGAACGAAACGCCCTATGGCGTGCACGAGTTCGTACGCCTGGCCGAGCAGCACAATCTGCCGCGCGTGGCCACGGTGCAGAACCCGCATTGCCTGGTCAACCGCACGGTGGAGAACGCGCTGGACGAAACGCTGCATCGCCTGGGGGTGTCGCTGCTGGCCTATTCGCCGCTGGGTTTCGGCCTGCTCACCGGCAAGTACGACGCCGGTGGTTTCACCGGCCCGCAGGCACCGAAGGACGGGCGCATTGCCAAGTTCGAGACCGTGCGCAAGCAGCGCTGGGGCCGCGCCGAGGCGCTGGAAGCGGCGCGCCGCTACAACGCCCTGGCACGCGAACACGGCCTGACGCCGACGCAGATGGCCTTGGCCTTCTGCTACACCAAGTGGCAGGTGGCCAGCACCATCATCGGCGTCACCACGCTGGCCCAACTCGACGAAGACCTGGATGCGTGGGGCACCACGCTTTCGCCCGAGCTGCTGGCGGCGATCGACGCCATCCGCAAGGAATGGCGCGACCCGGCGCTTTGATAGAGCCCCCACGCTTACGAAGGGCGTGTAGACGCTGCCCCCAGCGCAGGCGTGCCCGGCGCTTCGCTTGAGCGTGGGGCCCTCGTCGCCTTGGGACGGCCCGGCGGCGACTCACGATCTCAGTTGGCGATGTAGCGCCCGGCGCGGTGGTTGATGGCCAGCGTCAGGTTCAGCACCGCGGCGCCCGCCACCGAGAGTGCGACCTGCGTCAGCGGTGTGGTGGCCAGCGCCAGCAGCAGGATGAGCGTGTCCACCGCCATCTGCACATGGCCGGCGCGCCAGCCGCGTGTCTCCTGCAGCCAGAAGGCCAGAATGCCGACGCCGCCCAGGCTGGCGCGGTGACGGAACAGGATCAGAAAGCCCACGCCCAGCAGCACGCCGCCGATCAGCGCGGCATACAGGGGTGCCAGCTGTTCGAAGCGGATGAACTGCGGCGTGAGTTCGGTCAGCACCGACAGCAGGGCCACGGCCAGCATGGTCTTGTAGAGGAAGGCGCGGTCCATGCGGCGCCAGGCCAGCACGTAGAACGGCAGGTTGAGCACAAAGAACACCGGGCCGAACCCCCAGCCCATGCCGTAGTGCAGCAAGAAGGCCAGCCCGGCTGTGCCACCACTGAGCAGGTGGGCGTGCTGGAACAGCGCCACGGCCAGCGCGATCAGCGCCGTGCCCGACAGCAGGGCCAGCGCGTCTTCGGCGTGGCTGTGACGCAGCGCTGAACGCGGTGGCGGGATGTCGAGGGCGGGTGTGTCTTCTTCGGGCTTCATGGGCGGCGATTGTGGCACGCAGGCCAGTCGCTGCAGCGATGCCGGACGTCAGTCGGCCGCCTTGATGGGCTTGAGCGAGGTGCCGAATTGCTCGCGCAGCGGCGCGTGGTCAAGCGGCGGGAACTTGATTCGAGTCTCCGGCACCCGACGCTCCGGGACGTGGTCAAGCAGGTGGCGGATCAGCGTGAGCCGGCCGCGCCGCTGGTCGTTGAAATCGACCAGCGTCCAGGGGGTGGCCGGCTTGTGGGTGGCTTTCAGCATGGCATCGCGCGCCAGGCCGTATTCGGCGTATTTCTTGCGGGCCTGCAGGTCGATCGGGCTGAGCTTCCAGCGTTTGAGCGGATCGGCCAGACGTTCGGTGAAACGCTCTTCCTGATGGGCCTGGTCAACCGTCAGCCAGTACTTGAAGAGCAGGATGCCGTCGTTGACCAGCATCTTCTCGAACACCGGAGCTTGCTTCAGGAAGGCCCGGGTCTCGTCTTCCGAGCAGAAGCCCATCACGCGCTCGACGCCGGCACGGTTGTACCAGCTGCGGTCGAAGAACACGATCTCGCCGGCGGCCGGCAGGTGCGGCACATAACGCTGGAAATACCATTGTGTCGCCTCGCGCTCGCTGGGTTTGGCCAATGCCACGGTGCGGCACTGGCGCGGGTTCAGCGTCTCCGCCATGGCCGTGATGACCCCGCCCTTGCCGGCTGTGTCGCGGCCCTCGATCAGCACCAGAAGGCGCTTGCCGGTGTGCTGCAGCCAGCGCGCCACGTCGTTGAGCTCCAGCTGCAGCGGGGCGAGCTTTTCGAAGTACGCGTCCTTGCCGAGCTTGTCGAGCTTGCCGTTCCTTGACTTCTTCATGGGCCGATCGTATCGGAGCCGGCACGCAAACTCAACCTGCGCCCACGCCCCTGTGCCCAATCGATGGACAATCACCCCATGGCGAAGAAAGAACACGTTTCAGAAACCCCGGCCACCCAGCCGCTCAAGGCGCACCAGGTGGAGTTCACCGAGCATCCCTACGAGTACCTGGAGCACGGCGGTGCGCTGCACAGCGCGCAGGTGCTGGGCTGGGACCCGTTCACGGTGGTCAAGACGCTCATCATGCAGGACCAGGATGCCAAGCCGCTGGTGGTGCTGATGCACGGCAACCGCAAGGTGTCGACCAAGAACCTGGCACGGCAGATCGGCGCCAAGTCGGTCGAGCCCTGCAAGCCCGAGGTGGCGAACCGGCACAGCGGCTACCTGGTGGGCGGCACCTCGCCCTTCGGCACGCGCAAGGCCATGCCGGTGTTTATCGAGGAAACCATTCTGACGTTGCCGCGCATCCTGATCAACGGCGGGCGGCGCGGTTATCTGGTCGGGATTGACCCACAGGTGTGCGTGCAACTGCTGGGCGCCAAGCCGGTGCAGTGCGCGCTGGCAGAATAGCGGCCTGATCTTGGCCCCGCGGGTTTGCCGTGGGGGCGTTGTCGAGGAGCTTGTCTTGGATTCTGTGTCTGCCGTCTACCCCGTGCTCGCCGCTGTGGCGGGTTATCTGGTGGGTTCGCTGTCGTTTGCCGTCATCGTCAGCCGCGTCATGGGGCTGAACGACCCGCGCACCTACGGCAGCAAGAACCCCGGTGCCACCAATGTGCTGCGCTCGGGCTCGAAGAAGGCCGCCATCGTCACGCTGCTGCTCGATGCCGCCAAGGGCTGGCTGCCGGTGGCGCTGGTCCAGTGGTTCGGCCAACCCTACGGGCTGGGGGCCGGCACGCTGGCGCTGGTGGGCCTGGGCGCCTTCCTCGGCCACCTGTACCCGGTGTTCTTCCGCTTTCAGGGCGGCAAGGGCGTGGCCACGGCGCTGGGCGTGCTGCTGGGGCTGGACTGGGTGCTGGGCCTGGCTACGGCCGCCACTTGGCTCATCATCGCCTTCTTCTTCCGCTACTCCTCGCTCGCTTCGCTGGCGGCGGCGGTGTTCGCGCCGGTGTACTACATCTTCGGCGACGGCCTGGCCTGGAACATGGAAGGCCCGATCCTGTTTGCCGTCAGCGTGATGGCGCTGCTGCTGATCTACCGCCATGCCGAGAACATCGGCCGTCTGGCGCGCGGCACCGAGTCGAAGATCGGACAGAAGAAAAAAGACAACCCGGCCGGCAAGGCCTGAGCGCCAGACCGGCCGCGACTCAGGCCGACTGGGCCAGGGCCGCCTGCGCGCCGAGCTGCAGCACCAGGTGGTGGTTGAAGCGCTGGCGCACCAGGGCGCTGGCCAGTGCCGCCTTCAGCGACGGCCGGCCGTTGGCGGGGCAGTGCAGGCGCGGCCGCGGCAGCACGGCACCGGCGGCATCGGTCACGATGGCCACGTGCGGCAGGTTGGTCTTGTTGCTGTGGTTGCGGCGCACGACCACGGCAATCGAGTTGTCTTCCAGGCGCACATAGGTACCCGGCGGGCACAGGCCGACGGCGCGCACCAGGGCGTGGCCGACGGCGTCGTTGTAAGGGGCGGCGCTGCTCATGATGCTGCGCACCGATTCGGTGGTGCTGCGGCCTTCGCGCGACTTGCGCGGCGAGATCATGGCGGCATAACGGTCCACCGCGCGCAGGATGCTGACCAGCCGCTTGCGCGGGGGCAACAAGCGCAAGTCCACTTTCTCGGGGTTTTCGTCATGGTGGCTGGAGACCACCTCCAGCCACAGTTCGTCGGTGACACCGAGGTTGGCCAGCATCAGGCTGGCCTTGGCCCCATGGGCGCGGATGGCGTCCTGCTGCTCGGGCGTGAGCGGGTCGGTCTGCAGCGCCAGTTCGTCCTGCAGCGCGGTCATGGCGATGTTCATGGTCATGGCCGCGTGCACCAGGCTGTTGCGCTCGGGCATGGCGAGCTTGAGTTCGCCGGCGATCAGGTGGCACAGCACGCTGCAGATCAAGGCGTGCGAGGCGCTGTAGCCGACCGATGAATTGGTGGCGAGCTGGAACAGCAGGTACAGGCCGACGTCGGCGTCGCGTTCCAGCAGGGTCTGCATCCAGCGGTCGTACTGCCAGACGCGCTGCTCGAACTCCTGGATGCTGGCCGGGCTGCCCAGCAGGATGCCCAGGCCGGCTTCCAGGTCGGACCACAGGCCCAGCAGGTCTTCGTATTCGGTTTGGTCCTGGACGCTCATGACACGCTTGCCGGCTCTCGATCAATAGCGCTTGTCAAGCACCAGCTGGTCGTTGGTGCGTGTCATCTGGAAGCGCGTCAGGTAGCTGTTGCCGAGCAGGATGTAGGGCATGGCTGCCGGCGAGACCACGGCGTCGACGTTGTAGACATCGACATCGCCGAGCCGAACGGCCGCGAGTTTGACCAGCCAGCCCGGAGCGACGCCATTGGCGGTGTTCACCTGCACCGGCTGGCCCGACTTGTAGGCCAGGCCGATGCGCTCGGCATCGGCCACACTCATGGCCACAGTCGAGGCGCCGGTGTCCACCAGGAAGGTGACGGCGCGGCCGTTGATCTGGCCCTGCGTCAGGAAGTGCCCACCGCTGCCGGCATGCAGCACGATTTTCCCGGGCTTCGCAGCGCCGGCCGGTGCCCCGGCGCTCACCGGTGCCTCGCCGAGGCGCAGGGTCTGCCGGCTGCCGGCAATCTCCACCACCGCCTGGTCGGCCGAGGTACTCAGCACCTTGACGCCGCGGTGCGTCTCGCCCACCGCCACGCTCTTGGGCGCGCTGCCGTCCACCACCAGCAGGGCCTTGCCGCCCAGCATGCCGGAGAGGGCCACCGCCTGCGCCTGCGCCGCGCCATGGCCCCCCAGGGCCCAGCCGCAGGTCAGCAGCAGCGCGGCAACCGTCTTCATCAATCGCGGAAGTTGTTGAAATCCAGCGGCACGTCGGTCACTTCCTTGCGCAGCAAGGCCATGGCAGCCTGCAGGTCGTCGCGTTTGGCGCCGGTGACGCGCACCTTGTCTTCCTGGATGGCGGCCTGGACCTTCATCTTGCTGTCCTTGATCAGGCGCTGGATCTTCTTGGCCAGCTCGGACTCGATGCCGTTGCGCACCTTGATGACTTTCTTGACCTTGTCGCCGCCCATTTTCTGCAGGTCGCCGATGTCCAGGAAGCGCACGTCCACCGACTGCTTGGTCAGCTTGTTGCGCAGCACGTCGAGGATCTGGTCGAGCTGGAAGTCGGCATCACCCACCACGGTGATCTCCTTGTCCTTGATCTCAATGCTGGCCGAGGTGCCCTTGAAATCGAAACGGGTGGCAATCTCCTTGGCAGAGTTTTCCACGCCGTTTTTGACTTTGACCATATCGGCTTCGCAGACGGTATCGAATGAAGGCATTTGTGTAATTTCCGCTAACAGTGGGGATGAGACAATCCCGCCAATGTTAGTCGAGAAAAACGTCCCGCTCCAGCCGTATAACACCTTCCGCATCGTGGCCCGCGCCCATACCCTGATCCGGGTCAAGCGCGAGGCGGATGTGCAGGCCGTGCTGGCTGATGCCGAACTCGGTCCGGCGCCGAAATTCGTGCTCGGCGGCGGCAGCAACATCGTGCTGACCGGTGACGTCAAGCCGGTGGTGCTCAAGGTCGAGATCACCGGCCGCCGGCTGGTGGAAGAAACCCCCAAGGCCTGGATCGTGGAGGCCGGTGGCGGCGAAAGCTGGCATGAGGTCGTGCGCTGGACGCTGGAGCAGGGCTGGCCCGGGCTGGAAAACATGGCGCTGATTCCCGGCACCGTGGGCGCTGCCCCGGTGCAGAACATCGGCGCCTACGGCGTGGAACTGCAGGACCGCTTCGAGTCGCTCGACGCCGTCGACCTGCAAACCGGCCAGGTGTTCACCCTGAACGCCGCCCAATGCGCCTTCGGTTACCGCGACTCGGTGTTCAAACACGCCGCTGCGCCAGCACACGAAGCGCTCGGCCGTCCGGCTGGCCTGGGGCTGGCGGGCCGCGCGCTCATCACCCGTGTGCGCCTGCGCCTGCCCAAGCCCTGGAAGCCGGTGCTGGGCTACCTGGACCTGGAGCGCAAGATGGCCGAGAGCGGCAACCACCAGCCCTCGGCGCAACAGATCTTCGACTGGATCTGCGACATCCGCCGCGCCAAGCTGCCCGACCCGGCCGTCATCGGCAACGCCGGCAGCTTCTTCAAGAACCCGACCGTCACGCCCGAGCAGTGCGCCGACATCATCGCGCGCGACCCCAAGATCGTGCACTACCACCTGGCTGACGGCACCGTGAAGCTGGCCGCCGGCTGGCTGATCGACGCCTGCGGCTGGAAGGGCAAGTCCATCGGCCAGGCCGGTGTCTACGAGAAGCAGGCGCTGGTGCTGGTGAACCGCGGGGGGGGCGATTCGGGGGCTACGGGGGGCGAGGTGATGACGCTGGCGAAGGCGATTCAGACCAGTGTGTATGAGCGGTTTGGGATTCGGCTGGAGCCTGAACCGGTGGTGGTTTGAGTGTTGGGTGTAATTTGCTTTGATTTGATAGCTGTCTGCGCTTATTTGGTAAGACTATTCGAGGGGAGAAGCTGATGAGCGATATCAAACTCTTTCGTCTGATTCAAGGTAAGGCTGTCGAGTTGCAGGGCGTCGCCTCCGACCTTGAACGGCCGCTGCAAAATCTGATTGAAGCCAATCTGGAAACGCTGCTTGGCATTCGCTTTCTAGCGACGGAATACTCAACGGGCAAGTCGCACGGCGGGCGCATCGATACCCTGGGGTTTGATGAAAACAACTGTCCGGTCATTCTGGAATACAAGCGTTCGGTAGGCGAAAACGTCATCAACCAAGGTTTGTTCTATCTGGACTGGTTGATGGACCACAAGGCAGACTTCAGGCTGTTGGTGCAAGACAGGCTGGGCGTGTCAGCCGCGGAAGCCATTGACTGGACTTCGCCTCGCGTAGTGTGCATCGCAGCCGATTTCACCAAATATGATGGCCATGCCGTGCAGCAGATCGGGCGCAATATCGAGCTGATCCGCTACCGCAAGTTTGGGGACGATTTGTTGCTGTTGGAGTCAGCCAATGCCAGCAACGACACCTCTCGGAAATCGGGAGTGGCGAAAGGGGGCAAAGCGACAGCGGCTGCCATGGAACAGGAGGACGTGGCCGCGCCTAGCATGGGGGCCAAGGGTACGGGACCAGACAAGACTTTTGCCGAAATTTTGTCAGCCTTGCCTGAGCCGATGGCGTTGTTATTGGCTTCGTTGGAGGACTACACCTTGTCGCTGGGCGACGACGTGCAGCGTAAGGAGCTTCGCCTGTATTTGGCCTTCAAGCGCTTGAAGAACTTTGCTACGGTGGTGCTGCATCGCAAGAACTGTCTGCTGCTGTACCTGCATGTGGACCCGGCTAAGGCAGTGCCGACGCTGCCTTTTGCAAGAGACGTTACCGACATCGGCCACTGGGGCACAGGTAACCTGGAGCTGGTCCTGTCTTCGATGACGGACTTGGAGGCGGCGAAGCCACTGATCGCCGCCGCGTATGAAGGGCGGAATCCTGTTTAGTGTGTTTGCCCGGTACGGGAAGCAAAAAGCCCGCTGCAAAGCGGGCTTTTTGCTTGAAGGAGCGCGAGCGAATTACTTGCCTAGCTTCAAGAAGTCCTCACCCTTGCCCAGCTCCAGCAGCCCGGCATTGGAATAGACCTGCAGCTTGGCACGCGTGTCGGTGATGTCCAGGTTGCGCATGGTCAGTTGGCCGATGCGGTCCAGCGGGCTGAACGGCGCGTCTTCCACCTTTTCCATGCTCAGGCGCTCGGGTGCGTAGGTGAGGTTGGGGCTCTCGGTGTTGAGGATGGAGTAGTCGTTGCCGCGGCGCAGTTCCAGCGTCACTTCGCCGGTGACGGCGCGTGCCACCCAGCGCTGGGCGGTCTCGCGCAGCATGATGGCCTGCGAGTCGAACCAGCGGCCCTGGTACAGCAGGCGGCCGAGCTTGCGGCCGTTGTCGCGGTACTGCTCGATGGTGTCTTCGTTGTGGATGCCGGTCACCAGGCGCTCGTAGGCGATGTGCAGCAGTGCCAGGCCGGGGGCCTCGTAGATGCCGCGGCTCTTAGCCTCGATGATGCGGTTCTCGATCTGGTCGCTCATGCCCAGGCCGTGGCGGCCGCCGATGCGGTTGGCTTCCAGGATCAGTTCCACCGGGTCGTTGAAGGTCTTGCCGTTCAGGGCGACCGGCTGGCCTTCCTCGAAGCGCACCGACACTTCTTCGCGCTTGACTTCGACTTCGTCCTTCCAGAAGGCCACGCCCATGATGGGGTTGACGATCTTCATGCCGCTGTTCAGGTGCTCCAGGTCTTTCGCCTCGTGCGTGGCGCCCAGCATGTTGGAGTCGGTCGAGTAGGCCTTTTCGGCGCTCATCTTGTAGCCGAAGCCGTGCTGCGTCATGAAGGCGCTCATCTCGGCGCGGCCGCCCAGCTCGTCGATGAACTGCTGGTCGAGCCAGGGCTTGTAGATCTTGAGTGCCGGGTTGGTCAGCAGGCCGTAGCGGTAGAAGCGCTCGATGTCGTTGCCCTTGAAGGTGGAGCCGTCACCCCAGATGTTGACGTCGTCTTCCTTCATGGCGGCCACCAGCATGGTGCCGGTGACGGCACGGCCCAGCGGCGTGGTGTTGAAGTAGGTGGCGCCGGCGGTGGTGATGTGGAAGGCGCCGGCCTGCAGCGCGGCAATGCCTTCGTGCGCCAGCTGGCGGCGGCAGTCGATCAGGCGCGCCAGCTTGGCGCCGTATTCCATGGCCTTGCGGGGAATGGCGTCGTAGTCCGGCTCGTCGGGCTGGCCCAGGTTGGCGGTGTAGGCATAGGGCTCGGCGCCCTTGAGCTTCATCCACAGCAGCGCGGCGCTGGTGTCCAGGCCGCCGGAGAAGGCGATGCCGACCTTCTGGCCGATGGGGAGGTTTTGCAGGATGGTGGCCATGGATTTATCCGAAGTGGCAGACGTAGTGGTAGGGCTCGGTGACGCGAATGTCAAAACTGGAGTTGCCCGGCACGTTGAACTTCTCGCCAGCGCTGGACTTGACCCAGGCGTCCGTGCCCTTGAGCTTGTACTCGCAGGAGCCGGCCACGCATTCCATGATCTCGGGCGCGCCGGTGTTGAAGGTCAGGGTGGCGGGCAGAACCACGCCGACCGATTTCTTGGTGCCGTCGGCCAGGGTGATGCTGTGGCTCACGCACTTGCCGTCGAAGTAAACATTGGCCTTGGTGGCGACGGACACGTTGTCGAATTGTTGGGTGCTCATGATGCGTCTAGGTTGTGTAGCTTGGGCGAACCTGCGATTTTAAGGCAGGCGCTTATTTCAGCCTCGCCTGCCAGCCGGCGGCATCGAAACCGACGGTGACCTCGCTGGCCGACCACTCCACCACCGGGCGCTTGATCACGCTGGGCTGGGCCAGCATCAGGGCGCGGGCGCTGGCGGCGTCGGTCACGGCGGCCTGGGTGGTGGCGTCCAGCTTGCGCCAGGTGGTGCCCTGGCGGTTCAGCAGCTTTTCCCAGCCGGCGGTGGCCAGCCAGTGGTCGAGCGGCTGCTCCGGCACGCCCTGCTTCTTGAAGTCGTGGAACTGCACGACCACACCGTGTTCGGCCAGCCAGGCGCGCGCCTTTTTCACCGTGTCGCAGTTGGGGATGCCGTAGAGGGTGATGGAAGTGTTCATAGGCGACAATTGTCCGGTATGAAGACGGGTATCGAATGAAAACCTTGAACGATTGGCTGGCGCACTGCGAGCAGCTGCACCCCAAGAACATCGAACTGGGCCTGGATCGGGTCCGGGCCGTGGCCGAGCGCATGGACCTGCGTTTCGACTGCCCGGTCATCACGGTGGCCGGCACCAACGGCAAGGGCTCGACCTGCGCCATGCTGGAGGCCATCCTGGGCCAGGCCGGCTACCGCACCGGGGTCTACACCTCGCCCCATCTGGTGCACTTCGAGGAGCGGCTGCGGCTGCAGGGCGAAGCGGTGAGTGCTACTGATTTGATAGCTGCTTTCTCAAGGGTGGAGCGGGCCAGGGCCGAAAACGGCGCTGAAATCTCGCTGACCTACTTCGAGTTCACCACGCTGGCCATCCTCGACTGCATGGCGCGCGCCAAGCTGGACGTGGCCATTCTGGAGGTGGGGCTGGGCGGGCGGCTGGACGCCGTCAACATCATCGACACCGACTGCGCGGTGATCACCAGCATCGACCTCGACCACATGGAGTTCCTCGGCAACGACCGCGAGAGCATCGGGCGCGAGAAGGCCGGCATCATGCGCACCGGCAAGCCCGTCATCGTGAGCGACCCGGTGCCGCCGCAAAGCGTGCTGGACCACGCCACCGAAATCGGCGCCGACCTGTGGCGCTTCGGTGTGGATTTCAACTTCTCCGGCGACAAGCAGCAGTGGGGCTGGGCTGGCCGCGGCCGGCGCTACAGCGGCCTGGCCTACCCGGCGCTGCGCGGCGCCAACCAGTTGGTCAATGCCTCCGGCGTGCTGGCCGCGCTCACCGCGCTGCGCGAGCAGCTGCCGGTCACCGCGCAGGCGGTGCGCAATGGCCTGGCCTTTGTTGAACTGCCGGGGCGTTTCCAGATTATCCCGGGCCAGCCCACGCTGGTGCTGGACGTGGCGCACAACCCGCATTCGGTGGCGGCCCTCACGGCCAACCTGGACGCCATGGGCTACTACCCGACCACCCACGCGGTGTTCGGCGCCATGGCCGACAAGGACCTGGCGCCGATGCTGGCGCGCGTCATGCCGCTGATCGACAAGTGGTATTTCACCGACCTGCCGACGCCGCGCGCCGCGCCGGCGACGGCCCTGCAGGCCTTCTGGCAGGGGCAGAACCCGCGGCCGCAGGTGACGGCGGCCTGCTTCACCGACCCCCTGCAGGCGCTGCGGGCGGCCGTTGCCGCGGCGGACCCCGCTGATAGAATCGTGGTCTTCGGATCGTTCTATACGGTCGGCGGCGTCCTGCAGGAGGGCGTGCCGCGCCTATCTGCCAAGCACCTCAACCCTTAACGCCCCGACGACATGGCCTTTTTCAAGTTCCGCAAGGGTGGCGACGACCAGGCGACCACTGTTCCGCAGCCCGAAAGCGTCGAGGTGATGCGCAAGCGTGCCAAGCACCGTCTGATCGGTGCCGTGGTGCTGGTGCTGGCCGGCGTGATCGGCTTCCCGCTGCTGGTGGACAAGCAGCCGCGCCCGATTGCGGTGGACATCCCGATCGAGATTCCCGACAAGAACAAGGTCAAGCCGCTGACCGTAGCGCCCCCCGCTTCGCAGGTGCAGGCGCAACCGGCGGCCTCGGCACCGCCGGCGGTGGTGGCGCCGGCAGCCAAGCCGGAAGCCAAGGCCGAGGTGAAGGCGGAGCCGAAAGTCGAGGCCAAGGCGGCCGAGAAGGCGGCAGACAAACCCGCTGAAAAGACGACCGGCAAAGCGCCCGAAAAAGCGCCAGCCGATACCGGCGCCAAGGCCCAGGCCCTGCTTGAGGGCAAGGAGCCGCCCAAGGAAGCGGTCAAAGAGCCCGCCAAGGAGCCGTCCAAGACGGCGGCGGCAGCGGATGAGCGCTACATTGTTCAAGTGGGCGCCTTTGCCGACGTGACCAAGGCGCGCGAGGTGCGCCTGAAGGTGGAGCGCGCCGGTATGAAAACCTATACCCACGTGGTGGACACCAAGGAAGGCCGCCGCATCCGCGTGCGGGTGGGCCCGTTTGCCAGCAAGGCCGAGGCCGACAAGGCGGCGGACAAGATCAAGAAGCTTGATCTTCCGGCCGCCATCCTCACCTTGTAAGGGCAGGCATGCCGGCGCTGGACTGGATTTTTGTGGCGCTCCTGCTGGCCTCGCTGCTGCTGGGCGCCTGGCGCGGCTTGGTGTACGAGGTGCTGTCGGTGCTGGCCTGGATTGTGGCCTTCGTGCTGGCGCAGTGGCTGGCGCCCGGCGTGGCGCAGCGGCTGCCGATGAGCGGCGCCACCGAGATGATCCGTTATGCGGCGGGCTTCTCGCTGGTGTTCATCGCCACCGTATTCGCCAGCGGCCTGGTGGCCTGGCTGATGAAGAAGCTGGTGGAGTCCGTGGGCCTGCGCCCGATGGACCGGGTGCTGGGGGCCGTGTTCGGCCTGGTGCGCGGCGTGATCTTGTTGCTGGCGGCGACGGTGGTGATGCAGATGACGCTGTTCAAGAGCAGCGGCTGGTGGCAGGAGTCCGCTGGGGCAGCGGCATCGACGGCAGCCCTCAAGGGGCTCAAGCCGATGTTGCCGGAAGAGTTTGGGAAGTATCTCCCGTGAAGCAAGGGGGCGGCCGGTCGCAAGGCTGAGGTGGCTCCGAACTGGATGGAACTATGTGTGGAATCGTCGGCGTTGTCAGCAACGCACCCGTCAACCAGCTGATCTATGACTCGCTGCTGCTGCTGCAGCACCGCGGCCAGGATGCAGCGGGCATCGTGACCCAGCTGGATCGCAAGTTCTTCATGCACAAGGCCAAGGGCATGGTGAAGGACGTGTTCCGCACCCGCAACATGCGCGCGCTGCCGGGCAACTGCGGCCTGGGCCAGGCGCGCTACCCGACGGCCGGCAACGCCTTCAGCGAGGAAGAGGCGCAACCGTTCTACGTCAATGCCCCGTTCGGCATCGTGCTGGTGCACAACGGCAACCTGACCAATGCGCACGCGCTGAAGGCCGAGCTGTTCAACACCGACCACCGCCACATCAACACTGAAAGCGACTCCGAGGTGCTGCTCAACGTGGTGGCCGACGAGCTGGACAAGGCCACGCGCGGCAAGGCGCTGCAGGTGAGCGACGTGTTCGCCGCCGTGCGCCAGGTGCACAAGCGCGTCCGCGGCTCCTATGCCGTGATTGCGCTGATTGCCGGCCACGGTGTGCTGGCCTTCCGCGATCCCTACGGCATCCGCCCGCTGTGCATGGGCCGCAGCCCGGACGGCACCGTGATGCTGGCCAGCGAGTCGGTGGTGCTCGAAGGCACCGGCCATGTGTTCGAGCGCGACATCCAGCCCGGCGAGGCGATGTTTGTCGACCTGCAGGGCCAGGTCAGTGCGCAGCAGTGTGCCGAGACGCCGCGCCTGAACCCCTGCATCTTCGAATTCGTCTACCTGGCACGGCCCGACTCGGTGATGGACGGCATTTCGGTCTACCAGGCGCGCCTGAACCTGGGCGAGACCCTGGCCAAGCGCGTGGTCTCCACCGTGCCGCCGGACGAGATCGACGTCGTGATCCCGATTCCCGAATCGAGCCGCCCCAGCGCCATGCAGCTGGCGCAGTTGCTGGGCCTGCCGTACCGCGAAGGCTTCGTGAAGAACCGGTATGTGGGCCGCACCTTCATCATGCCCGGCCAGGCGGTGCGCAAGAAGAGCGTGCGCCAGAAGCTCAACGTGATCGCCAGCGAGTTCAAGGGCCGCAACGTGCTGCTGGTGGACGACTCCATCGTGCGCGGCACCACCAGCCGCGAGATCGTGCAGATGGCGCGTGAAGCCGGCGCCAACAAGGTCTACATGGCCAGCGCCGCGCCGCCGGTGCGTTACCCCAACGTCTACGGCATCGACATGCCGACCTCCAGCGAGCTGGTGGCCCATGGCCGCACGCTGGAAGAGGTGCGCCAGATCATCGGCTGCGACGCGCTGATCTACCAGGACGTCGATGCCATGAAACAGGCCATCGGCTCCTTGAGCGACAAGCTCGACGGTTTCGACGCTTCCTGCTTCGACGGTGTCTATGTGACCGGCGACATCCAGGCCGAGGACATCGAACGCCTCAACTCGAACCGCGTCAAGGGCAGTGAGGACGATGCCGACACCTCGCGCCTGGCCTTGCCCAACCACGAGGGAGAGTGAGCATGAGCCAGCGTCCCTTGCCCGAAGGCCTGCACCTGCAAACCCTGGCCGTGCGCACCGCGGTGGAGCGCAGCCAGTACGGCGAAAACTCCGAGGCCCTGTACCTGACCAGCGGTTACGTGCAGTCCAGTGCCGAGTCCCAGGCGCGCCGCTTTGCCGGCGAGGAGGAGGGCGATACCTACGGTCGCTCCGGCAACCCGACGGTGCGCAGCATGGAGCAGCGCCTGGCCGCCCTGGAGGGCAGCGAGGCCTGCCTGGCGACGTCCTCCGGTATGGCCGCTATTCTGCTGATGTGCTTCAGCCTGCTGAAGGCCGGCGACCATGTGGTGTTCTCTCAATCCATGTTCGGCTCGACGATCAAGCTGATCGGTTCGGAGTTCGCGCGCTTCGGCGTCGAGTCCACGGCCGTGCCGCAGACCGATCTGGCCGCCTGGAAGGCTGCCATTCGCCCCAACACGCGCCTGCTGTTTGCCGAGACGCCGACCAACCCGCTGACCGAGGTGTGCGACATCGCGGCGCTGGCCGAGCTGGCACACAACGCCGGCGCGCTGCTGGCGGTCGACAACTGCTTTGCCACGCCCGCGCTGCAGCGTCCGATCGACATGGGCGCCGACATCGTGATGCATTCGGGCACCAAGTACCTCGACGGCCAGGGCCGTGTCATGGCCGGCGCCCTGTGCGCCAGCGAGCAGATGGTGAACGAAAAATTCCTGCCGGTGCAGAAGAACGGCGGCATGGTGCTGTCGCCCTTCAATGCCTGGGTGGTGCTCAAGGGCCTGGAGACGCTGGACCTGCGCATGCGCGCCCAAAGCGCCTTGACGCTGGAGCTTGCCAACTGGTTGCGCGTGCATCCGGCCGTGGCCAAAGTGCATTACCCGGGCCTGGCCGAGCATCCCCAGCACGCGCTGGCGATGAAGCAGATGTCCGGTCTGGGTGGCGCTGTGCTGTCGTTCGACGTCAAGGCCGAGAGTCCCGAGCAGGCGCGGGCACGCGCCTTCCATGTGCTGGACGCGCTGCAGACCTTGTCGCTGTGCACCAACCTGGGCGATACCAAGACCCTGCTGACCCACCCGGCCAGCACCTCGCACGGCAAGCTGTCCGAAGCCCAGCGCCAGGCGGCCGGCATCGGCCAGGGCCTGATCCGTGTGGCCGTGGGCCTGGAGCATCCGCAGGATGTGCAGGCCGACCTGGCGCGCGGTCTGGATACGCTGGCCTGAAACCCACCCGCCAAGACTTTGAATTGAATTTGACTGTGACACAACGCGTCCGTACCCGTTTCGCCCCGTCTCCCACGGGTTTTATCCACCTTGGCAACATCCGCTCCGCGCTCTACCCCTGGGCCTTTGCGCGCGCCAACGGCGGCGACTTCATCCTGCGCATCGAAGACACCGACCTCGACCGCTCGACGCAGGCCGCGGTGGACGTGATCATCGAAGGCATGTCCTGGCTCGGCCTGGACTACGACGAAGGCCCGTTCTACCAGATGCAGCGCATGGAGCGCTACAAGGCGGTGCTGGCCGAGCTGCAGGCTGCCGGCCACGTCTACCCCTGCTACATGAGCATGGAAGAGCTCGACGCCTTGCGCGAGCGCCAGATGGCGGCCAAGCAGAAGCCGCGCTACGACGGTACCTGGCGACCGGAGCCGGGCAAGGTGCTGCCGCCCATCCCGGAGGGCGTGAAGCCGGTGCTGCGCTTCAAGAACCCGCAGGGTGGTGTGGTTGCCTGGGACGACAAGGTCAAGGGCCGCATCGAGATCAGCAACGAGGAGCTTGACGACCTGGTGATCGCGCGCCCCGACGGCACGCCGACCTACAACTTCTGCGTCGTGGTGGACGACATCGACATGGCCATCACGCACGTGATCCGCGGCGACGACCACGTCAACAACACGCCGCGCCAGATCAACATCTTCAAGGCGCTGGGCAAGGAGACGCCGGTCTACGCCCACCTGCCCACGGTGCTCAACGAGCAGGGCGAGAAGATGAGCAAGCGCAACGGCGCCAAGGCCGTGACGCAGTACCGCGACGAAGGCTATCTGGCCGATGCCATGGTCAACTACCTGGCGCGCCTGGGCTGGAGCCACGGCGACGACGAGATCTTCACGCGTGCGCAGTTCCTGCAATGGTTCGACCTCGACCACCTGGGCCGCAGCGCCGCGCAGTTCGACGAGGCCAAGCTGCGCTGGGTCAATGCCCAGCACCTGAAGGCCATGGCCGATGACGCCCTCAGCGTTCTGGTGGCCGAGCAGTTGGCCAAGCGCGGTATCACCGCGGACGAGCGCCTGCCGCGCATCTGCGGCCTGTTCAAGGACCGCTGCGACACCACGGTGGTGCTGGCCGACTGGGCCCAGGCCTTCTATGCCGACGTGACGCCGAAGGCCGAAGAGCTGGCGCAGCATGTGACGGAGGCCGTCAAGCCGGCGCTGGCGCAACTGGCGGAAAAGCTCGGGGCGTGTGCCTGGGACAAGGCCTCGATTGCCGCCGCCATCAAGGAGGTGCTGGGTGCCTGCGGCCTCAAGATGCCGCAACTGGCGATGCCGGTGCGCGTGCTGGTGCTGGGCACGCCGCAGACGCCGTCGCTCGACGCCGTGCTCGAACTCCTGACACGCGAAAAAGTTTTGAGCCGCTTGCAGGGGACCTGAATTTCGGTCTATAATTCAAGGCTCGATACGAACAAAATTGCTTTTGTGAAAACGAAAGTAGTGGCGTGAAGTGAGGGGGTATAGCTCAGCTGGGAGAGCGCTTGCATGGCATGCAAGAGGTCATCGGTTCGATCCCGTTTACCTCCACCACCAATTAGTATCGACTGGAACAGTCCACAGGTTTTGACCCTATCGTCTAGAGGCCTAGGACATCACCCTTTCACGGTGAGTACCGGGGTTCGAATCCCCGTAGGGTCGCCAGATTCATCGTCAGATGACACGGCACAAGTTGGTAACAGTCCGCTCGCAAGAGTTGGCGACTTGGCTCGCAAGAGCGAACGTTATCGCTACCAGGAGTGGTAGTTCAGTTGGTTAGAATACCGGCCTGTCACGCCGGGGGTCGCGGGTTCGAGTCCCGTCCACTCCGCCAGATTTTCCTTGTAAATCAAGGACTTGGAAAAAGCCCAATGCAAAAGCAGCGGGCTTTTTCTGTTTCTGGGATTTGCGTGGTCCCCTCCATGTCCCTGCTGGAAATTGCATCCGATGATCTGCATGGTGCACTGGCTGCTTGCACTGGACATCGGGCATCCTCTTTTGCCATCAAGGGTTCGAGCTGCATTTACGCCGAGCCAATTCTTGGATGGATCGGCGCTTTCGAAGCAGGGCTAACGGCACAGGGATCCGGGCAACAGAAAGTTAACGAAAATTAATGGAGATTCCGGAAATCTGCCATTTTTGATTCAGAATTCGATTATTAGACTCGTTACAATTTCTAACATTCGAGCGAGCAGGGATAATTTGAAACGTTGGGGGGCGGTAATTTCCGGTCCTTCATGGACTCATGCATCATGCTTTACGCCTTGCTTCAATCGGATGGTGCCATCTCCGCCTTATTCCGAGAGCCACAGCCCGGAACCCGGCCGCTGGATGAGCAGCATCCGGAGGTATTGCGCTTTCTCCGCAGCAATGAATCACGCCCAGCATTTGATGCAGCCGATGCCGAGTTTGTGCGGGTGATCGAGGACTTGATCGATACCTTGATTGCCAAGAACATCATTCGGCATACGGATTTGCCTGTTGCGGCCCAGGAAAAATTGATCCGGCGAAAAGGATTGCGTAATCAAATTTCGGGGGCGTTGAAACTTCTCGAATCGGACCGAAGCATCCTGTGAGTTCCGCCATTCCACCTCATGAATCCTGGCGCATCGCGGGCAACAGCATGCGCAACGACCCGCTACTTGATAGCTTGGTGGGTATTGCAAAGCTGCTGGGTATTTCCACTTCGCCGGAGGCGCTGTCCACCGGCTTGCCGCTGGAGGACAACCGTCTTACCCCGGGGCTGTTTCCCCGCGCGGCCGCCCGAGCCGGCCTGACGGCAAAGCTGGCGCGCCGGTCCCTTGATCAACTGCGGCCGGGCTTGTTGCCTGCTGTCTTGCTCCTCAAAGACAAACAGGCCGGCTTGTTGCTGGAGTGGCTTGATGACGGCCAGGCACGGGTGCAGTTTCCTGAGGCGGGAGATTCTGCCGACATCCTTCCGCGTGATGTCTTGCAAGAACTCTATGCCGGCGTTGTCTTTTTTGTCCGACCTCTTTTCAAGTTCGACCCACGTTCTCCCGCTACCGGTGATGTGTCTTCTCGGCACTGGTTCTGGGGCGTGGTGATACAGAACTGGCGTCTCTACCGTGACGGAATCTTGGCAGCCTTTCTGATCAATCTGTTTGCATTGGTCATGCCGCTTTTTTCGATGACGGTTTACGATCGCGTGGTGCCCAACCGGGCAGAGGAAACGCTATGGGTACTGGCCGTAGGGGTCTTGCTGGCATTGGCTTTTGATACCGTATTGCGAATCGTCCGGGCCTATATTCTGGATACGGCGGGCAAGCGGATTGACGTCACGCTTTCTGCCAAGATCATGGAGCGCGTTCTGGGTATGCGCATGGCCGATCGGCCTGCCTCGGTAGGTTCTTTTGCCGCAAATTTGCGGGCTTTTGAATCCGTGCGCGATTTTGTGGCTTCCGCTTCGATCACCACCTTGGTGGATCTTCCCTTTGTCCTTGTCTTTTTCGCTGCGATTGTTTGGATATCTCCCTGGTTGTTGATTGCGCCGATGATCTGCATTGGCTTGCTGTTGCTGATTTCGTTGGTGGTCCAGGCGAAAATGAAAGAGTTGGTGGATGTGACCCAGCGCGCAAGCTCTTTGCGCAACGCCACGCTGGTGGAGAGCCTATCGGGAATCGAGACCATCAAGTTCACGACTGCCGAGAGCAGTTTCCAGCGCAAATGGGAACAGGCCACGGTGTTCCTGGCCAAGACGAGCAGCAAGCTCAAGCTGTTGTCCTCTTCAACCATGAGTCTTGCGCAAGCCTTGAACCAGTTGGTGTCCGTGGCAACGGTGATCGCTGGGGTGTATCTGCTGATCAACAACAAGATCAGCATGGGCGGCATCATTGCAGCCTCCATGCTGGCCGGCCGCGCTATGGCGCCTTTTGGGCAGGTCGCAGGACTGCTCATGCAGTTCCACAATGCCAAGAGCGGGCTGGCTTCGGTCGATCAGCACATGCAGGCTGAACCTGAGCGAACGGATGATGCACCTTTCGTGCATCGCAACAGTTTTCAGGGGATGATCGAGTTCAAGAACGTCAGCTTCCAGTACCCTGGGTCTCAACAAACGGCCCTCAACAGGGTGTCGTTCAGCATCAGTGCCGGAGAAAAGGTGGCCTTTATTGGTCGCGTTGGCTCGGGCAAGTCCACCATTCAGCGTCTGATCCTGGGGCTCTATCAGCCTACAGAAGGTGCCATCCTCATCGATGGCATTGACATTCGGCAAGTTGACCCGGCAGAGTTGCGGCGGGCCGCGGGTTTTGTGTCCCAGGATGTCAATCTGTTTTATGGCACGCTGAAAGAGAACATTACCTTGGGCTCGCCCTACGCCGATAACGCTGCTGTCATCGCTGCCTCGGAAATTGCGGGCGTGACGGAATTTGCCAACCGGCATCCCCGAGGATTCGACATGCTGATTGGCGAGCGAGGGGAATCGCTTTCAGGCGGTCAGCGTCAGGCGGTAGGAATTGCGCGAGCAGTGCTGAATGACTCGCCCATTCTGCTGTTGGATGAGCCTACCAGTTCCATGGATTTCCAGAGCGAGGACAGCTTCAAAGACAAGCTGCGCCGTTTCGCAGCAGGCAAGACGGTTGTCCTGGTCACGCACCGAACGTCCTTGCTGGAATTGGTAGATCGCCTGATTGTGATCGACAACGGCCAGATCATGGCTGACGGCCCCAAGGCCCAGGTGGTGGATGCACTTCAAAACGGCAGAATCGGTAGGGCCAGCTGAATGGACGAAGCAGGAAAAAATCAAGGGCTTCGCAGGGCGTGGAGTCGTTTTTATGGGTGGTGTTCGCAAGCCATCGACGCCGTTTTGAGCCGGGTGGCTGGCCCCAATGCAGAAAAGGACAGCGACTTCGACGTTAACGTCGACTGGACCATTGCGGAGCAGACGCCTCGGGGTGCGCGGGTTCTGGTGCGATTGAGTCTGGCGACCGTGGTGATCTTGATCATCTGGGCCTCATGGGCTGAACTGGATGAGGTCACCCGTGGCGAAGGCAAGGTCATCCCTTCACGGCAGGTACAGGTTCTGCAAACGATGGATGGGGGCATCGTATCGGACATCCTTGTACGTGAGGGGCAGTCGGTCAAGGTTGGCGACCTGCTGCTCAAGGTGGATCCGACACGCATGGTTTCTTCCTTGCGTGAAAACCAGTCGCAGTCACTTGCCTTGCAGGCCAAGGCGGCACGGCTGCGGGCCATTGCCGAGGGTTCCCGCTTTGTCCCTCCGCCGGAAGTGATGAAGGAAGCGCCGGCAATTGTTGCCCAGGAGCAGGCGCTCTACGAATCCCGACGTGCTGAGTTGGAGGCTACCGTGGCTGTGGTACGACAGCAGGCTTCGCAGCGCTCCCAGGAGCTGATTTCGGTCAAAGCCAGACGCGATCAGGCCACTCAAAGTCACAACCTCACGGCACGTGAACTGGAAATGACTCGCCCTTTGATCAAGACGGGCGCTGTATCAGATGTCGAACTGCTCCGTCTGGAGCGTGATGTGGTTCGGTACAAAGGCGAACGCGACAGCGCTGCTGCCGACATCCTCAGACTCGAATTTGCCATTGCGGAGGCTAATCGGAGGATTCATGAAGTAGAGCTGACCTTCCGCAACCTGGCCCGGACCGAATTGAGCGAGACCAACGCCAAGATCGCTGCCTTGTCCGAGGGAAGTGCTGCCTTGGAAGACAAGGTCAAACAAACCGAAATCCGTGCGACGGTTAACGGAACGGTCAAGCAGCTCAAGATCAACACCGTTGGCGGCGTGGTGCAACCTGGCAAGGACCTTATCGAGTTGGTGCCCTCCGACGATGCCCTGCTGCTCGAGGCGCGGGTATTGCCTAAAGACATCGCTTTCCTCCACCCGGGACAGAAGGCGTTGGTGAAATTTACTGCCTACGATTTCTCCATTTACGGTGGCTTGGAAGCCACCTTGGAGCACATCAGTGCCGACAGTGTGCTGGATGAAAAGGGCAATGCCTTCTTCTTAGTGCGTGTTCGAACCAAAGCCACCAGCCTCGGCGCGAAGAATCTTCCCATCATTCCCGGCATGGTGGCCGAGGTGGACATCCTGACCGGCAAGAAGTCCGTTCTGAACTATTTGCTAAAGCCTATTTTGCGGGCAAAAGCCAATTCGATGACGGAACGATGACCCAGCCACGCCTGATTTTTGCGAGTCATGATGCCGGTCTGCTGGCTCACTGGCAGCGTTCTATCGGAAATGCCAAGTCAATAGTTGTCAATCAATTCGAGGATTTAGCGCACCTCGGACTCGATGCGCAAACCATTGTCTGGGTCGATTTGGGCGCGCTGACCAAATTACCCTGGGAGAACGAACAATGGCAGCGATGGACCCGGGATCTCAAAACTCGCTTTGTGGCCGCCGACTCCAACCCCCAGGATGTGCGTGCCATTGTGGCCCTCGATGCCGGATGCTCAGCGTATTGTCATGCCTTTGCGGATGTCCAGATCCTCAGGCAGGTGGCCCAGGTCGTTGAGGCGGGTCACGTCTGGATCGGCACGCGTCTGATGCAGCAACTGATCCAGACGGCCCATGTTGCGGCAAAGGCGGTGCCTCAGCTTGCCTCCATGGATTGGCGGGCGACCCTCACCAATCGCGAAGCCGAGATCGCAACTCTGGCCGCTCACGGTGCGTCCAATCTCGATATTGCGGTGCAGTGTCGGATTTCAGAGCGGACCGTCAAGGCGCATCTGAGCGCGATTTTCCAAAAACTTCACATTTCGGATCGTCTCCAGTTAGCCCTCAAGGTCCACGGCATTCGTAGCTAGACGACTGAGGGAAGTCTTGCAGGACCTGTACTCAAGGACAATAGCGCTCCTTGGTAGCTCCCTATACATTCGGTGGGTCAATCTGCTGAATCCTGGAGTTTCATGGCTACCCAACAAATCACCGCCGAAGAAGGCATGGTCGTTTCCTCCTTGCAGGGACAGGCTTGGGTCGTTGCGGCTGACGGATCGCGTCGGCAACTCCAACTGGGCGACAAGGTTGAAGTCGGACAGGTTGTTGTCACTTCCGAAGGTGCCGCACTTGAAATTGTTCGTCCAGATTCGACTCCGCTGAGGATTGAGTCTGGCCGGGAGCTGCTTGTTGACCGAAACCTGCTGGGGACGGCACCCGCGGATGCCGGCCAGGCGGCCCTTACCCAGCTTAACAGCGGGCCTGCGGCCATTGAACGAATCATTGCCCAAGGCAGTGACTTGTCTCAAAGCCTGGCGCCAACGCAGTCGGGTCTTTCCAGTGCAGCCGATGCCTCCAGTGCCCATAGCTTCGTGCGGCTAACGCGTATCATGGTTGGCACCGGCGTTTCTGCTATTTCGGATGTGACGCAAGCCGTTAGCGAAACTGCTGACGTCACGCGAGTCTCACGCATTGTCGAGGGTGTAGGAACCGCGGGTATCACCCGGCTCAGCCTCAATAATCCAGCCGCGGAAACCACAGAAACCGGTCCAGGGACGCAGACGGGCAGTTCCATCTTTCAGCCGCCCCCCCAGGTAGTGCCGTCGGTGAACGACGCGCCCACGAGCGGAGCGGTGACGCTGACGGCGATGGCCGAAGACGGGGTGAGGACGATCACGGCGGCGGAGCTGCTGGGCCAGGCGGCGGATGCGGAAAACGACACGCTGACGGTGAGCAACGTGGCGATCGCCAGCGGACAAGGCACGCTGGTGGACAACGGAAACGGGACCTGGAGCTACACGCCGGCGGGCAACGACGACAGCGCGGTGAGCTTCAGCTACACCATCACGGACAACGGCACGAGCAACGGGGTGTCGGATCCGAAGACGGTGGCGGGCAGCGCGACGCTGGACATCACGCCGGTGAACGACGCGCCCACGAGCGGAGCGGTGACGCTGACGGCGATGGCCGAAGACGGGGTGAGGACGATCACGGCGGCGGAGCTGCTGGGCCAGGCGGCGGATGCGGAAAACGACACGCTGACGGTGAGCAACGTGGCGATCGCCAGCGGACAAGGCACGCTGGTGGACAACGGAAACGGGACCTGGAGCTACACGCCGGCGGGCAACGACGACAGCGCGGTGAGCTTCAGCTACACCATCACGGACAACGGCACGAGCAACGGGGTGTCGGATCCGAAGACGGTGGCGGGCAGCGCGACGCTGGACATCACGCCGGTGAACGACGAGGACGAGGACAACGGCAACGGCAACGGGAACGGGAACGGCAACGGCAACGGCAACGGCAACGGCAACGGCAACGGGAACGGGAACGGGAACGGGAACGGGAACGGGAACGGGAACGGGAACGGCAACGGGAACGGGAACGGGAACGAGGACGAGGACGACGAGGACGACGAGGACGACGAGGACGACGAGGACGACGAGGACGACGAGGACGACGACAACGACGACAACGAGGACAACGAGGACAACGAGGACAACGAGGACAACGAGGACAACGGCAACGGCAACGGCAACGACAACGACAACGACAACGACAACGACAACGACAACGACAACGACAACGACAACGACAACGACAACGACGACAACGAGGCCATCGTTGGCGACTCCACGGCCGAGGTTCTGGTGGGCGGGGCGGGTAACGACTCTCTCACGGGCGGTGGTGGAGGCGACGTCTTCAAGTGGACACTGGCCGACAAGGGGACGCCGGGCTCACCCGCGGTCGATACCGTAACCGACTTCAATACCGGCGCCAGCGGGGACAAGCTCGATCTGAAGGACCTGCTGCAAGGCGAGGACAAGGCCGACTTGAACAACCTGGACAACTACCTTCATTTTGAAAAATCAGGTGCGGATACGGTGATCAAAGTGAGTTCGTCGGGTGGCTTCAGTAGCGGCTTCAATAATTCAGCTGTCGATCAGACCATCGTGCTGAAGAATGTGGATCTGATCGGCAGTTTCTCGACTGATCAGCAGGTACTGCATGACCTGCTGAACAAAGGACAGCTTCACACGGATTGACGTCGAGGGTCAAGGAGTCGTGTATTCGCTCCCGCCGCTGACAGGGAGGCTGTTTCGGGACCTGCTCAGGCAGGATCCTTGACGGCAGGGCCGGTGGCACCATCAAAGCCGATGGCCTGCAGTGTCTGGAGTTCCTCTTGGGTGCTTACCCCTTCGGCGATGACCCTGAGATCGATGCCATGAGCGATCGATGACAACCCCCTGAGAAAGGATTGATTGCCGACATTGCCTGCCAAGCCGTGGATGAAGCTGGCATCCACTTTGAGATAATCGAAGCCGATTTTGTGCAGGCGACCGATTTCGCTGAATTGGCGGCCAAAGTGTTCAATGCCGATTTTGCAACTGACGGGTCTTAACTCATTGCACAGGGCGGCGAATGCGTCCAGGTGGGCCAGTACACCAGCTTCGGAGACTTCCAGCCAGAGCCGTGATCTGGCCGGGTGATATTGGAGCAGTTCCCGCAATTGCTGACGGAATTCAGACGATTGGATGGAGCTTGCTGACAGATTGATGGCCAAGCCACTCAACTGTGGTTGGACTTCGAGTTCTTCGAGGCCAAGAACGATGGCCGAAAGATCGAGTTTGGGTGTCAGGCGCAAGCGCTCAGCTACCGGTAAAAATCGTCCAGCCGGCTGCCATTCGCCTTGCGCGTCGAACATTAGCCGCAAAGAGCATTCCCGGTGAAGCAGTCGTCCATCTAAGGTTGTCACAGGGAACGACGCCAGCCGAATCCAGTGGTTATCCAGAGCGCGATGGATCAGGCGCGACCATTCTTCTGTTCCTCTGGGTGCATTTTCATCATGGTAAAGCTCGGCAACACACAGGCCATTGTGTCCTTTGGCTTCGACGGCGGCGAGAGCCAAGTCCACTTGTGCGAGGATCGTCTCGCTGTCCAGGCCGCTTGGGAAGTTGCCGCAAGCCAGCCAGGTGTTGACATGTTGAGGCCGGTAAGGTGCCGCAGCTTTGGCCAGTGCTTGCAGCAAATCATCAGCTTCATCACGAGTCCACGAGAGTCCTGGCACCAGCAGGGCGAAGTCGGCACCGTTCAGCCGAGCCGCTATGGCTTCAGGGTAGTGGCTTGCAGTCTGGGCCAGAGCTGCAGCAAAGGCCTTGAGCAACTGGTCGGTGTCCCTGCGGCCGAGGGCCTGGTTAACTTCGCGCAGGTTGGCCAGGCGCGCAATGCAGAACATGCCGCCGCTGGAGTCATCAGCCTGGGCAGCCTCTTGTAGTCGGCCCATGAAGTAGCCGCGGTTGGCGAGCCCGGTCAGTTGGTCATAGTTGGCTTCACGCCGCATGGCCTCCAGGCGCTGAGCTTCGTCCTCGAACATGGATTGGAGGCGTATCACACTCGCGTTCATGGCCCGGGCCAGTTGACGCAGCTCTGGCACAGCGGGTTCCTCAATCGTCACGAAACGGCGTTGAGTGATGGCGACGGCCTGCTCAATGACCGAGTTCAGCGGGCTGCGCAAGCGACGCAGGACCATGGAGCCGAGGATGCCCCCTAGCAATCCAGCCAGGGCCAGAGCGCTCATCATTTCATACACGCTCTTCCACAAGGCAGCGTAGGCGAAGCGGCTGTGGCTGATGAGCGTGACTTTGCCAAATTGCTTCCAGCCGCGGAGGATCAGGGCTTCTCCCGGCAAGGACTGGATGGGCAGGGATGCAACAAACCAATCAGGTGCATCTTTTCTGGCCATTGCATCGATCCGCTCGGCGATGACCTTGCCCGTAGGGTCGGTGATTCGTATCAGCGCGTAGTTGCCGCTGTCGAACATGGAGGCCACCACCAGATCGACCGCAACTGGATCGGGATCATTCTGACTCAGGGACAAGGCCAGGGCGTTGGCGTTGTCCTTGTTTTTCATGGTGAGCTGCTCCGCCAGATATTGCCGTGCACTGAGCACGGAGGCCAGCAGGCCGCCGGTGAGTGCCAGCAACATGCTGACGACAAAGGCCAGCCAGAGTTGACGGTACATGGACATAGCGATTCCTTTTCTCTCGACTCAATCAAAACCTTCTGCTTTGACCCGCTGCAGCAGATTTTCCCAGCGCGACAGACGGGCATTGCTGACTGCCGGCCTGGACTCACGCCCCGAAGAGCCGGTGAAGATGCCTTCCCGGCTGAAACTGAAAATAGGTACCAGGTCTGGCCGGCGCGAGGCAGGCCTGATGTCTTCAATCAGGTTATCCATCACCAGCGGTTCAGCATCGGGCTGGGGATAGTAAGCCAGCACCATGTGAGCCTGACTGAGCGTTGCATCCGAGACGCCGATCCTGGCGAGAACATAGATCAGGCGTAGTTTTTCTGGGGCAACACCTGTCTCCAGCAGGGTAAAGTACTTCGCGATGGCGAAGTCTTCGCAGTCTCCTGCGCCACGTCCCAGCGTTTCCATGGGGGTTGCCCAGTAATCAGCTTGGTTCCAGACCACAGGGTCTTCCGCGAAGCGGGTCTGGCGGTTGAAGAAGTAGTTGACGTGACGGATACGGTCCAGATCCGAGGCTGTACTGACACTTTGAACAAGATGGCGCCATGCATTGAACCGGATCATCACGCCGTCTCCCCATCGCTGCACGGCGGCTGCCTGGATGCGATCGAAGTCTGTGCCACCGGGTGCCAGTAGCGGCAACGCCACTCCCAGTGTGACGAGCAGGCCGGCAGTCAGCAGGCGGCCCAGAGGACGCGAGACTCGTGCCAAAGGCATCAGCGCTCAAGACTCATAGCCAACCTTTTTCCTTGAAGTAGCGCAGCGCTCCGGGATGCAAGGGGGCGGTCAGTCCGTCTTTGATCATGTTTTTGGGCTCAAGACGGGAAAAAGTCGGGTGCAGCTTCTTGAATTCCTCCAGATTTTCGAACACGGCGCGCGTAACAGCGTACACGGTTGATTCGTTGACGCTGGAACTGGTCATCAGGGTGGCCATCAGGCCGACACTGGGCACAGCTTTTGACATCTCGGGGTAGATGCCGGCCGGAATATCAGACGCCACGAGGTAGGGATGGTCAGCCACCATTTGATCAATGACCGCATGTGGCAGGCCCAGGAGGCGGGCTTGGCATTCTTTCACGGCACGCATCACGTTGGAGGAGGGATGACCGGCGACAAGCACATAGGCGTCGATCTTGTCATCGCACAAGGCATGGCTTTGCTCGTCAGGACTGCGCTCCGCCACAGGCTGCATGTCATTGAACGTCCAGGCCTGCTTGTTGAGTACCGTATCCACGGTGGCGCGCGTGCCCGTGCCCAGCATGCCCAGGCTGATACGCTGGTTTTTCAGGCCATCGAGTGAATTCGCCGGGCTTGCCTTGCTGGCAATGATGGTAATCAGCTCCGGGTAGATGGAGAAAACAGAACGGAGGTCTTCCTGCGGCCCTGCCTTGGCATAGCTGCCTTGCCCCGTGAAAGCCTGGAAGTGCAGGTCGGATTGCACCATGGCAAAGTTCACGACACCGCGACGCAGGCTGTCAAGATTGACGACTGAGCCGGCAGATGACTCCTCTCGACAGCGCATGCCATGGTCGACCCGGGTTCTATTGACCATGCGGCAGATCGCTCCGCCTGTCGCATAATAAACCCCAGTGATGCCCCCTGTGCCAATGGCCACAAATCGGGCTTGCGCCTGTACCGGAGTGCTCATGTCAATCAGGAAGAGCAAGAGGGTCGTGACAATGAATCGTACGTGGACAGGCCGCATAGTTATCTCCCCGGTAAGACGTTGAGTTGGCAAATCTGCGGAAAATGTAAAATACAGCTTTCTGCGTATCAGCACATAACAAAACGTATCAGCGCATTGTGCACGTAAACCGCAGAGCGGTTTGCCTGGTGCACCTGCCCATCCCTGATGCGTCCAATAATGAAGTTTTTGTATCGGACGATTTCGGTCGTATTGTTGGGATTGAATGTTGGCGGTGCCACCGCCGAGTCACCACAGTCACTGACTGACGCGGTGCAGATGGCCATTCTCAAAAATCCTGAGGTACTGGTCAAGTTCCATACATTCGAGGCATCCCGGCAAGAACTCAACTCGGCACGTGCAGCCTGGCTGCCGCGGGTCGATCTGGAGGCGTCAAGTGGCACGACCACCAGCGAATCTCCGACGCTGACGGCACCCAGCACTTACGCGAACCCCAAGGCATCCTTGGTTCTGCGCCAAACCTTGTTTGACGGATTTGCAACCCTGCAGGAGGTGCGGCGTCTGAGCCATGCGCAACAGGCGGCGTTCTATGACTTGCAAGCCATCAGCAATGCAGTGGCCCTGGAGGCGTCACGCGCCTACATCGACGTACTGCGTTACCGCATTCTGGTCGAGATGGCGGCTGATAACTACGCGATCCATCAGGAGATTTACGATCGCCTGACGGAGAAGGTCAACGCAGGAGTCGGGCGCCGAGTCGATCTGGAGCAAACCGCGGGGCGCCTGGCACTTTCGGAGTCGAATTGGTTGACCGAAGCAAGCAACCTGCATGATGCGTCGGCTCGCTATCAACGGTTGATTGGCGAAATGCCGACCGAAAAACTGGCCAGAGTGGGGGCCGTAGATGAATTTTTACCGATCGGTACCGATTTCCTGAAGGATGCGCTGATCACCAACCCGGAATTCCTTGCGGCCGTCGCCACGATTCGTGCCTACCGGGCCGATGCGGGTGTAAAACGCGCCCAGATGATGCCGACGCTGGAGTTGCGGGCCCGGCAGGCTACGGAAAGCAACCGCCTGGGCACGATGGGGAGCTACCGGGACTCCTCGGTCGAGGTGGTGATGAGCTTCAACCTGTTCCGCGGTGGCGCAGACCTGGCGCGTGCCAAGCAATATTCCTCGCGTGTGAATGCGGCGACTGAATTGCGCGACAAGATCTGTCGCGATGTCTGGCAGACATTGCAGATTGCTTTCCACGACTCGATTCGCCTGTCGTCGCAGATTCGCTTGCTGAGCCAGCATGAGCTCTCCGTGGGCAAGGCGCGGGTGGCTTACAAGCAGCAGTTTGACATTGGACAGCGTTCACTGCTTGATTTGCTGGATACGGAAAATGAGCATTACCAGTCTCGCCGTGCCTTCAACAATGCCGAATTCGATCTGCAACTGGCCGAGATCCGTGTCCTGGCCAGCTCAGGCAATCTGCTCAGTGCCTTGAAGCTCAGGCCTTTGAGCGGTGAAGTTCCCGGGACCGCCGGCGGCACGGAGGCCGGCGATGACGCACTGGAATGCAGCACCCGTTTGATGCCAACCGTGACCTTGAATCGAATGGAGCTGTTCAAGAAGCGGCAACCCCAGACCCCGGTGTCATCTGAGCCAGGCAATGCGCCGGCCCCAGGACCGTCTTCTGCGCCTTTTCTGCCGGCCATGCCGGTATTGCCTGCGCCCGGACGACAGTGAGTCATCGGTCTGCGCCGGGGTATGGCTTTCAGCCTTTTCTTTCCTTCGGGAGAGATAAGCATTGACGGCCATCCTGTCCACTCCGCCCAAAATAGGAAAGCCGTTGCGTGCAAGTGCAACGGCTTTTTCCATGAATCGCTATCCCACGCTCAAGACCATCACAGGGCAGTGTGGTGGTAGCGGTACTCCTGGGTCTTGCCGCCGTAGCCGTAGGCCGTGGGGCGCACGTCCTGCACGTAGATGTAGCTCTCATGGTGCAGCTTGCCGAGCAGCTTGCTGAAGGCGTCGAAGGTTTCCTGCATGTACTGGGCCTTCTCCGCCTTGGTGTTGGTTTCGTCGACCACCTTGATATCGAAGTAGAAGCTGCTCATGCCGTGCTCGGCCAGGGATTTGCCGCCCACGATCCAATCGGCCGGGTCGATGTAGTCGATCGCGATGGCCGTGATTTCGCGCTTCTTGTGCAGGATCCGGGTGGTCAGCTCGAGCAAGGTTTCGGAAATGGCGCGGGTGAGTTCAGGCGATTTCTGGGCGCTGACTTTGACGTTGAGGATGGGCATCAATGACTCCTGTAGTTAGCTGTGCAACTATATGGAAAAACGCTCACTTGAGGGCGGAGCGCACACCACGAACCTTCGAAACCGTGTCAACAAAAGCATCTTCCCCGAGCAATTTTTTCAGCCTGCGGGTGACGCGTCCGCTGGCCTCATTCAATGCGGCATGGATTTCTTGCGCGGCGGACGTCGGGTAGATATGGAGCTCACGACCGTCCCGCTCCGAAGCCCGGCGCTCGATCAGCTGTTTGGCCGCCAGTCCGTCCAGGGCGCGGGTTGCCGTCGGGCGGGAAATCACCAGGGCAGAGGCGATTTCACGCTGCAACAGGCCAGGCTTGTCCAGGACGGCGCGGAGCATGAAGGCCTGTGGCGGCGTCAGGTCGAAGGGCTTGAAGGCGACGGTCCACTGCCGCTCAAGCTGGCGGGCGAGTGCGGTGGTATTGAAGTACAAGCAGTGATCAAACATGGTTGGACTATGGCATGAATTAGTTTGCAATGCAACTAATTGGGTGAATGAGCCCTGCAGTCGAATGGGAAACGCGAAAGGGTCAGCGCGTCAGGCTGCGCCGGCGTTGCCCGCCGTCAGGCGGCCGACAGGATGGGAAAGACGCGGGAGCCCAGGACGGGCGGTGCCGGTTGATGCATGTAATGCGCGGCGGCAGCACGGTGCTTCTCGATCACATCGCGTGCGCAGCCTTCGCAGCGACCGCACTGGGTGGCGACGCCGAGCATGAGCTGGATGTCGTCGAAGTCCATGCCGGCCGAGGCGTGGCGGGCGATTTCACGGTCACTGACGCGCTTGCAGACGCAAACAATCATGTTGACTCACCTGGCAAAACTATTGATGGGGTGAGTATAAATAAGAATCAGTGTTATTTGTATTACCCCTGTGGGCTTCAGGGGGAAAACCAGCGAGCAAGCCCGAAAGAGGGCTTGCCCGGTGGTAATTTAAGGGCTTCCCTGTAAGCGTCAGCTCACTTCACCCATCTGGCTTTGCAGGTAGTTGGGCAGGCCGACCTTCTCCAGCAGTTCGATCTGGGTTTCTAGGAAGTCGATGTGCTCTTCGGTGTCGTCCAGGATCTTCTGCAGCAGATCGCGCGAAACGTAGTCGCGTACGCTTTCGCAATGGGCCATGCCATCCTTGACGGTGGCCTGGGCGCCTTGCTCCAGCGCCAGGTCGCAGCGCAGGAGTTCGGGCACGTCCTCGCCGATGTGCAGCTTGCCCAGGTCCTGCAGGTTGGGCAGGCCGTCGAGCATGAAGATGCGGTCCATCAGCAGGTCGGCGTGTTTCATCTCGCCGATCGATTCCTCGTATTCCTTCTTGGCCAGCTTGTCGAGGCCCCAGTTCTTGAGCATGCGGTAGTGCACGAAGTACTGGTTGATGGCAGTCAACTCGTTCTTGAGCTGGGCCTGCAGGAACGAAATGACTTTGGCGTCGCCTTTCATGGTGGATCCCTTTCTATGGATGGAATGAGGCATTGTCGGCGTGTCAGATGACGCCGGCAAGTCACGCGTTCAGCCTTCGGCGTTCCGGTGCAGCGCCATCTTGCCGGCCCGGCGCATGGCCTTGCCCGATTTGCGGTGTGCGCCGGCCTTGCGCTGCAAAACGGGCGCCACCAGCGGATTGCGCGGCTTGTGCAGCTTGTTGCGGCGTTTGGTCTTGCGGCTGGAGTTCATGGACGAAAACCGATCTTTTCCAACTGCAACAGCGCCCGCTTGCGCGGCAGTCCGGCGGCAAAGCCGGTGAGCGCGCCGTCGGCGCCCAGCACGCGGTGGCAGGGCACAAAGATGATCAGCGGGTTGCGGCCGACCGCGGCGCCCACGGCACGCATGGCCTTTGGGTTGCCCAATTGCGCACTGAGGGCACCGTAGCTGGTGCTGGTGCCAAACGGCAGGGCCAGCAGGGCGGACCAGACCGCTTGCTGGAAGTCCGTGCCACTGTGCAAGTCCAGCGGTAAATCAAAGCGGCTGGCCTGGCCGGCGAAATAGGCCTGCAACTGCTGTTGTGCTCGCTGCAGCAGGGGGTGGGCGGGCGCGGCTGACCAGGCGGAGGTGTCGGGCCGATGCAGGTCGCCCTCGAACCAGGCGCCGGCCAGGCCCTGCGCGCTGGCTGCCAGCGTGATCGGGCCCAGCGGGCTGTCGAACACGGCGGTTTGCAGGTGCGTGCTGAATTTCATGCCAATTCAATCCTTGGCCCTTGTCCGTCTTGCGCCATTAGCTATCATTTTGATAGCATCTGGGCGCCCGATGAGGCCAGAGCGGGTGTCAACATGATACGCGCGCCACCCGCGGAGCGGGGGGATTGGCAGGCGGGTGCGGGACTGGCCGCCGCCTACAATCGGCGCAGCACCAGAAACCCTGACTGAACCAATTCCCATGCAAGTTGCCGCATCGATTTTCAAGGCCTACGACATCCGCGGCATCGTGCCCGCCACGCTGAACGAGGCGGTGGCCGAAGCCCTGGGCCGCGCTTTCGGCATGGCCGCGCGCCAAGCCGGTGAAACCACGGTGGCCGTGGGGCGCGATGGCCGCCTGAGCGGCCCGGCCCTGAGCGCCGCGTTGATGCGTGGCCTGACGGCCACCGGCATCGACGTGATCGACGTCGGCATGGTCACCACCCCCATGCTCTACTTTGCTGCCAGCACCGTGTGCCGCAGCGGCATCCAGGTCACCGGCAGCCACAACCCGGCCGACTACAACGGCTTCAAGATGGTGCTGGCCGGCCGTGCCATCTACGGCGAAGAGATCCAGGCGCTGCGCCGCACGATGGAGGCCGAGAGCTGGCAACTGAATGCTGTGGGCACGGTGAGGCACTTGAATGTGTTTGCGCCGTACCGTGACCGCATCGTCGGCGACATCAAGCTGGCGCGGCCGATGAAGATCGTGGTCGATTCCGGCAACGGCGTGGCCGGCGCCTCGGCTCCGGCCATCCTGCGCGCGCTTGGCTGCGAGGTGACCGAGCTGCACAGTGAAGTCGACGGCACCTTTCCCAACCACCATCCCGACCCGAGCAAGCCCGAGAACCTGCGCGACGTGATGGCCGCGCTCAAGAGCAGCGACGCCGAACTCGGCCTGGCTTTCGACGGCGATGGCGACCGCCTGGGCATCGTGACCAAGGATGGCCAGAACATCTTCCCCGACCGCCAGATGATGCTGTTCGCGCAGGACGTGCTCGCCCGCGTGCCCGGTGGCACCATCGTGTTCGACGTCAAATGTTCGCAGCGCCTGGCACCGGCCATTGAAGCGGCCGGCGGCCAGGCCTTGATGTTCAAGACCGGCCACTCGCTGATCAAGGCCAAGATGAAGGAAATCGACTCACCGCTGGGTGGCGAGATGAGCGGGCACATCTTCTTCAAGGAGCGCTGGTTCGGCTTTGACGACGGCACCTACGCCGCCTGCCGTCTGTTGGAAATCCTGAGCCGTGCCAAGGATGCCAGTGCCGTGCTCAATGCGTTGCCGACGAGTTTTTCCACCCCTGAGCTGAACGTGAAGTGCGCCGAGGGCGAGCCGCACCAACTGGTCGAACAGTTGATCGCCAAGGCCTCGTTCGCCGCTCCGGCGCACGTGAACACCATTGACGGCGTGCGTGTCGATTGGCCGGACGGCTTCGGCCTGATCCGCGCTTCCAACACCACGCCGGTGCTGGTGCTGCGCTTCGAGGGGCACACGCCCGAGGCGCTGCACCGCATCGAAGGCGAGATGCTGGCGCTGTTGCGCAGTGTCAAAGCCGATGCCGCGTTCGAGCAGGCGGCGCATTAGCATGAAGCAGGGCTCGCCGGAGCACGGCTTGAGCGTCGCCGGGCCGCCCCAAGACGCGAAGGCCCCCTCGGGGGGCAGCGTAGTACACGGAGTGACAAGCGTGGGGGCCAACAGTCCCAAAATCCTGATCGTCAAGCTGTCCTCGCTGGGTGATGTGGTGCACGCCATGCCGGCGGTGCAGGACATCCGGCGCGCGTTGCCGCAGGCGCAGATCGACTGGGTGGTCGAACGCAGTTTTGCACCGCTGGCACGGCGCTGTGCGGGCGTGCAGCGTGTCATTCCCTGCGAGCTGCGGCGCTGGCGCAAGGCGCCGTTGTCGGTTGCCACGCGTGCCGAGTGGCGCGCCTTCAAGGCCGAACTGCAGCGCGAAGCCTACGACGCCGTGATCGACCTGCAGGGCCTGAGCAAGTCGGCTCTGGTGACCTGGCTGGCGCGGCTGGCACCGACCGGCCAACGCTACGCGCTGGCCAACCGGACCGAAGGCTCGGGCTATGAAGCGCCGACGCGCTGGGTGGCCGATGTCGCGATTCGCATCGAGCCGCACGTGCACGCGGTGCAGCGCGGGCGCGAACTGTGCGCCCGTGCGCTTGGCTACCCTGTGCCGGATTCGGAATCTTTTGGGCTCGTGGCCAAGGTGAATACTGCGCCAGGTGCTCCTGAAACGATAGCAAAATCGGATGCTTCCGGCCGCCCCTGTGTGGCGTTGGTGCATGGCACCTCGCGTGCCGACAAAGAGTGGCCCGCTGAATACTGGCTGGAACTGGCACGCCGCCTGGATGCGGCCGGCTATGACGTCGCCTTGCTGCACGGCACCGACACCGAGCAGCAGCGCAGCGAGGCCATGGCGCGCGCGATGGCGCATGCCAGCGTGTGGCCGCGCCTGGCGCTCGATGCGCTGACCGATGCCTTGGCCGGCTGTGCCGGCGTGATCGGCGTCGACAGCGGCCTGAGCCACATCGCCGTGGCGCTGGACCTGCCGCATGTGCAGCTCTACAACTTCGACACCGCCTGGCGCACCGGTCCCATCAACCGGCCGCGCCAGCGCAGTGTCTATGCCCAACCCGCACCGTCGGTCGATGCCGTGTGGCAGGCCTGGCTGGCCGTGTCGGCGCCCCAGACATGATGCGCGCGCTGTATTCCCTGCTGGCGCTGCTGGCCCAGCCGCTGCTGCGACGCAAGATCGCACGCCGCGCCGTACAGGAGCCGGGCTACCTGGAGGCGGTCGAGGAGCGCTTCGGCCGCTACGCGCTGCCACCACTGCCAGCCGACGGCCGGACGGTCTGGGTGCATGCGGTCTCGCTCGGCGAGACCCGTGCCGCCGCCGTGCTGCTGGCCCGGCTGCGCGCGCAATGGCCCGGCATGCGCCTGCTGCTCACCCACGGCACGGCCACCGGCCGCGCCGAAGGCAAAAGCCTGCTGCGCCCGGGTGATGTGCAGGTCTGGCTGCCGTGGGATACGCCGGGCGCGGTGCAGCGTTTTCTGGTGCACTTCAGGCCGCATATCGGCATCCTGATGGAGACCGAGGTCTGGCCCAATCTGGCTGCCGCCTGCGCGCAGCGCCACGTGCCGTTGGTGCTGGCCAATGCACGTCTGAGCGCCAAGTCGCAGCGCCAGGCGCAGCGGCTGTCCTGGCTCGCCAGGCCGGCCTACCGCGGCCTGGCGGCGGTATGGGCTCAGACGCAGGACGACGCCGCCCGCTTTGCGGCACTGGGGGTGCCGGTGCAGGGGGTGTTTGGCAACCTCAAGTTCGATGCCACACCCGATGCGGCGCAACTGGCGGCGGGCCGCGCCTGGCGCGCCGCGGTCGGCCGGCCGGTGCTCATGTTTGCCAGCTCGCGTGAAGGCGAGGAGCTGGAGTTGCTGCAACTCTTGAAGTCTTTTCGGACCTCCAGCCTTGTCGGATCTGCGCCAGGTGCTTCTGATTCTGTAGCAAACCAGGTCCAGTCGGTGCAGTGGCTGATCGTGCCGCGCCATCCGCAGCGTTTCGACGAGGTGGCCGAGCTGATCAAGGCGCAGGGCTTCACGCTGTCGCGCCGCAGCCAGTGGGGGGCGCAGCCCGAGGCGGCGGATATCTGGCTTGGCGATTCCCTGGGCGAGATGGCGCTGTACTACGGCTTGAGCGATGCGGCCTTGCTGGGCGGCAGCTTCGCGCCCTTGGGCGGGCAGAACCTGATCGAGGCGGCCGCTTGCGGCTGCCCGGTGCTGATGGGGCCGCACACCTTCAATTTCAGCGAGGCGGCTGAACTGGCGCAGGTGGCCGGTGCCGCCACGCGCCACGCCTCGCTGGCCGAGGCGGTGCAGGCTGCACGGGTGCTGGTGAGCGACGGGGTGCGCCAGGCAGCCATGGCCGAAGCTGCCAGCCGCTTTGCGCTGGCGCACCGCGGTGCGGCCGACCGCACGGTCGCCGCGGTGCTGGAACTGGTCCGCCCCTGATGGGCGGACAGGCGGTCTTACTTGGCCAGCAGGGCGTTGACGCCCTGTAGATCGTCGGTCTTGAGCGAGCCGTTGGCCTGGCGCAGCTTGAGGCCGCCGACCAGCACGTCGTAGCGCGCCTTGGACAGGTCGCGTTTGGTCTGGTAGAGCTGGCTTTGCGAGTTCAGCACGTCGATGTTGATGCGCACACCGACCTGGTAGCCCAGCTTGTTGGCGTCCAGGGCACTCTGGCTGGAAGCCTCGGCGGCCTGCAGCGCCTTGACCTGGCCCAGACCGGAGACGACACCGAAGTAGGCCGCGCGTGTCCCTTGTGCCACCGTGCGCTGGGCGTTTTCCAGATCGGCGCGGGCTTTTTCTTCCAGCGACAGGGTTTCGCGCACGCGGTTCTGCGTGGCAAAGCCGGCGAACAGAGGCAGGTTGAAGCTGACGCCGACCGCCGAGCTGTTGGTCCGGCTGGACGTGGTTGCCAGCGAGGTGCCGCCCACGTTGCTGTTGAGGTTGTAGCTGGCGGTCAGGTCCAGCGTGGGCTTGTGGCCTGCCACGGCCTTTTCGGTTTCCAGCTTGGCGACGTCAAACGCAATCCGGGCCTGCTTGACGGCGGGGTGGATGTCCTGCGACTGATCGACCCAGACGCTGACATCGGCCGGCAGCAGGGCTGGCAGTTCGGCCGCGGCCAGCGGTTTCGGCGCCGTGCCGCTCTTGCCGACCAGCTGGTCAAGCGCCAGTTTCTTCACGCGCAGGTCGTTTTCGGCGGCGATTTCCTGTGCAATCACCAGGTCATAACGGGCCTGTGCCTCGCGCGTGTCGGTGATGGTGGCCGTGCCAACCTCGAAGTTGCGCTTGGCCGAAGCCAGTTGCTCGGCCACGGCGGTTTTTTGCGCCCCGACGAAAGCCAGCGTGTCCTGTGCATTGAGCACGTCAAAGTAGGCCTGGCTGATGCGCACGATCAGGTCCTGCTCGGCCGCCCGCAATTGGGCTTCGGCCAGGTCGGCTTGGCGCTTGCCTTGCTCGTAGCTGGCCAGGTTGGCCGGACGGTACAGGGGCTGGCTCAGGCTGACTGAGGTGCTCTGATTGTCGAAGCTGCGGTTGGCTGGAACCGGGCCTGGGTTGACCGTCTCGTAATTGAGGCTGGTGTTGGACGCCGAGGCGGACAGGCCAACCGTGGGCAGCAAGGTGGCCTTGGCCTGCGCGGCCTTGTACAGATTGGCGTCGTACTGGGCCTTGGCCGACTGGTAGGCCGCATCGTAGCCACGCGCCGATTCGTACAGGTCCAGCAGACTTTGGGCTCGCACGGGCAGGGCCAGGGCAGCGCCAACGGCAAGCGTCAGGGGCAGCAGGCGGAAGGTTTTCATGATCGTCCTTTGGGGCTCGGAAATGGAAGGCGGTGGTTCAGTAGCGCGGCACGCTGGGGTCGACCTGGACCGACCAGGCATTGATGCCGCCACTGATGTTGGCCACGTGTTTGAAACCGCGGTTTTCCAGAAAGGCCGCCACCTGCATGCTGCGCCCGCCGTGGTGGCACATGCATGCGACCGGCCGGCCGGGGTCGAGCTCGTTCAGGCGCGGCGGGATCACCCCCATCGGGATGTGCACCAGCTCGAAACCATCGGGTTTGATGCTGGCCTGCTGCAGCTCGAAAGGTTCGCGCACGTCCAGCACCAGCGGCTGGCCGTGCGCTTTCATTTTTTCGATCCAGGCAGGGAGATCGCCGGGGTGGATGTGTTCGATCATGGTCGTACGGCCGCTGAGAGAGCCGCCTCAGAAGTTGAAACGCGGGTGTTCGGGAAAGTTCAGCAGGCGCGGCGCTACCGTGTCCCAGTCCTGGCTGGTGCGGTATTCGGCCTCGCCGGTGCGGGTGATCAGGGTGGCGCGCATCACCGGGGCTTCGCCCACGATGGCCATCAGGCGGCCGCCGCGCTTGAGGTGCTCCAGCAGCTTGTGCGGCACTTCGGCCACCGAGCCGCTGAGCACGATGACGTCGAACGGACCTTCGACCGGCACGCCCTTGGCTCCATCGCCCTGGCGCACTTCGGCGTTGAGGATGCCGGCCTTCTGCAGGTTGGCGCGTGCCAGGGTCACCAGTTCGGGCTCGATCTCCAGCGAAATGACGCGCTGGGCGCGTTGCGCCAGCAGGGCGGCCATGTAGCCGGAGCCGGTGCCGATCTCCAGCACCTTCTCGGTGGGCTGAATGGCCAGGTCCTGCAGCATGCGGGCTTCGACCTTGGGTGCCAGCATGCACTGGCCCAGGCGCAGGGCTTCCTCGCCCGGGCGCAGCGGCAGTTCCATGTCGGCGAAGGCCAGCGCCTTGTGCGCCGGCGGCACGAAGTCTTCGCGCTTGACTGCCGACAGCAGTTCCAGCACCTCGGTGTCGAGCACGTTCCAGGGGCGGATCTGCTGCTCGATCATGTTGAAGCGGGCTTGTTCGAAGTTCATTTCATATACTCCATGGGGTATTTTAGATCATCCTGGAAAATTTTACCGGCGCTCAGTGTTTGGCGCCCCAGCGCCGACGCAGCCACTGGCTCACATCGTCCATGTAGCAGTAGACCACAGGCACCACCACCAGGGTCAAGAGCGAGGAGGTGATGACGCCGCCGATCACCGCCTGGCCCATGGGGGCGCGCTGCTCGGAGCCCTCGGTCAGGGCGAAGGCCAGCGGCACCATGCCGAAGATCATGGCCAGGGTGGTCATCAGGATCGGGCGCAGCCGCACACGTGCCGCCATCAGCAGGGCATCCGCCCGTTCCATGCCCTCTTCGCGGGCGCGGATGGCGAAGTCCACCAGCAGAATGGCGTTCTTGGTCACCAGGCCCATCAGCATGACGACACCGATGATGGAGAACATCGAGAGCGTGGAGCCGAACATCAGCAGCGCCAGCACCACGCCGATCAGGGTGAGCGGCAGCGAGGTCATCAGCGCCAGCGGCTGGAAGAAGCTCTTGAACTGGCTGGCCAGGATCATGTAGATGAAGACGATGGCCAGCGCCAGCGCCGAGAGGGCATAACCGAACGATTCGGCCATGTTCTTGGTCGAACCGCTGAACGCGTAGCGGTAGCCCGGCGGGAAGCTGATGCCCTCCAGTGCACGGCGGATGTCGTTCGATACCTCGCCGCCGGAGCGGTTGTAGACGTTGCCGTTGATGGCCACCTCGCGCGTCAGATCGCGCCGGTTGATCTGGTTGGAGCCGGTGCTCTCATGCAGCGTGGCAACCTGGTTCAGGCGCACCACGCGCGAGCTGCCGTCGGTGTTGCTGCCCAGCGTGAAGGGCAGGCGCTCCAGGTCCTGCAGCGTGTTGCGGGCGTCGGGACTCAAGCGCACATTGACGTCGTAGGTCTGGTCGTCGCTGGCGCGCCAGTTGCCCACCGTCTGGCCGGCTACCAGGATGCGCAGCGTGCTGGCGATCTGGTTGACGTTCAGGCCGAGGTCGGTGGCGGCGTCGCGCTGGATGTCGACCTCGATGGTCGGCTTGTTGGGCTTGGCGCTGGAGTCCAGGTCCACCAGGCCGGGGATGTCGCGGATCCTGTCCATCACCAGCACGGTCAGGCGCTCCAGCTCCTTGAGGTCGGAGCCCTGCAGCGAGAACTCGATCTGTTTTTGCCCGCCGACCGCGTCGAGCAGGCCGGCATGGGTGACGGTGATGCCGGGCACCTGTTTCAGGCGTTCGCGCAACACGGCCGACATCTGGTCTACGTTGCGGGTGCGCGCCTTGCGGTCCACCAGTCGCACGTAGATGCTGCCGTAGTTCTTGCCGAGTGCGTTGCCGGTGTTGAGCGTGGCCAGGGTGTAGCGCACCTCGGGGAATTCGCGAATGATGTCCTGCACCTGGCGTGCCTTGGCCTCGGTCACCTCCAGCGAGGAGCCGACCGGGGTGTAGAAGTTGACCGTGGTTTCCGAGAAATCGGCCTTGGGCACGAACTCGGTGCCCAGCAGCGGCACCATGAAGATGCTGAGCACGAAGATGGCAACAGCCAGCAGCAACGTGGTGGGCTTGTGCGCCAGCGACCAGCGCAGAATGCCCTGGTAGGCCTCGGCCAGGCTCTCGGTGGTGCGGTCGAACCAGCCGGTGACGCGGCCGATGGTCTTGTCGTACAGCGTCACCGGCGGCAGATTCTGGCCATGGGTGTCGATGCTCGGGTCGTGCCAGATCGACGACAGCATGGGGTCGAGCGTGAAGCTGACGAACATCGAGATCAGCACCGCGGCCACGATGGTGATGCCGAACTCGTGGAAGAACTTGCCGATGATGCCGCCCATGAAGCCGATCGGCAGGAACACGGCGACGATGGAGAAGGTGGTGGCCAGCACCGCCAGGCCGATTTCCTGCGTGCCGTCGAGCGAGGCCTGGTAGGGCGTCTTGCCCATCTGCACGTGGCGCACGATGTTCTCGCGCACCACGATGGCGTCGTCGATCAGCAGGCCCACGCACAGCGAGAGCGCCATCAGCGTGATCATGTTGATGGTGAAGCCGAACAGGTTCATGAACAGGAAGGTGCCGATCAGCGCGATCGGCAGCGTCAGCCCGGTGATGACGGTGGAGCGCCAGGAGTTCAGGAACAGGAAGACGATCAGCACCGTCAGGATGGCGCCCTCGACCAAGGTGCGGCGCACGTTGTCCACCGCCACGCGGATCGGGCGCGAGCCGTCGGTGATGGGTTCCAGCCGCACGCCGGGCGGCAGCAGCGGCTGCAGCTCGGCCACGGCGCGCGTGAGGCCGTCGATCACGGCGATGGTGTTCTCGTCCTGCGATTTCTGCACCGAGGCCAGCAGCGTGCGCTGGCCGTTGTAGAGCGCCAGCGTGTCGATTTCCTGCGCGCCGTCCTGCACGGTGGCCACCTGGCCGAGCCGGATCGGCGTCGTGCCCTTGCGCGTCACGATGATGCGGGCGAAGTCTTCCGGCCGCTGCATGCGCGCATCCACCTGCACCATCAGCTCCTGTTGCAAGGAACGCACCGCGCCCAGCGGCAGATCCTGGTTCTCGCTCTTCACCGCCGCCACCACCTGGTCGGGGGTGATGCCGAAAGCCTCCAGCGCCTGGGGCCTGAGGTAGATGTTGATCTCACGCTTGGTGGCACCCACCAGCGTGACGGCGCCGACGCCGCGCACGTTCTCCAGCCGTTTCTTGAGCACCTGGTCGGCCCAGTTGGTCAGTTCAACCGCGCTCAGTTGCTTGCCCTGGCTGTTGTCGGGCAACACGGCCAGCGACCAGATGGCGCGGTTGGCCGGGTCGAAGCGCAGCACGCGCGGCTCCTTGACCTCGGTGCGCAGGTTGGGCCGGATCGAGGCGACCTTCTCGCGCACGTCCTCGGCCGCCTTGCGGCCGTCGATGTGCAGTTGGAATTCGATGATCACCACCGACTGGCCTTCGTAGCTGCGCGAGGTCAGGGCATTGATGCCGGCGATCGAGTTGACGCCTTCCTCGATCTTCTTGCTGACCTCGCTCTCCACGATCTCGGGCGAGGCGCCCGGGTACTCGGTGGTCACCACCACCACGGGAAAGTCGACATTGGGAAACTGGTCCACCTGCAGGCGCTGGTAGGAGAACAGGCCCAGCACGACGAAGGCCAGCATCACCATGGTGGCGAACACCGGGTTCTTGAGGCTGACGCGGGTGAACCACATGGTTTAGCGCACCGGGGCAGAGGCAGGGGGCGTGACCGGGCTGGCGGCCGCAGCGGCTGGCGCGGTGAACTTCACCAGTGTGCCTTCGCGCAGCGTGCCGACCGTACCGGCCAGCACCATGCTGTTCTCGGCCACGCCGGTCACGGCGACCATGGCCTGGCTGCCGGCCTCACCGCGCTCGCCCAGGGTGACGGTCTGGTGCTTCACCTGCTGCCGGTCGACCACCTGCACATAGGGGGCCGGTTTGTCGGTGCGCACGGCGCTCACCGGCACGGCCAGTGCCGTGCGCTTGGCGGTGCCGAGCGTGCCTTGGGCAAACAGACCCTGGCGCAGGCCGGTCGTCGAGGCCAGGCCGAGGTAGACCAGCACGCTGCGGCTGCCGGCCTGGGTGCTCGGGTTGATGCGCACCACGCGTGCGGCCACCGGCTGGGTGCTGCCCTCGATCTGCAGCTGGGCTTCCTGGCCGACGCGCACGTCCAGCGTGTCGGCCGGGCTCAGGGGCGCTTCGATCTCCAGGCGCGACAGGTCGACGATTTCCACGATGCGCGCATCCACCGCCACGCGTTCGCCCGGCTGCGCCAGGCGTTGCGCCACCTGGCCGCTGATCGGGGCCAGCAACCGGGTGTCGGTCGCGCTCTTGCGCGCCACGTCGGCCGCCGCCACGGCCGCCAGGTGGCTGGCGCGCGCGCCGTTCAGGTTGGCCAGCGAGGTGTCGAGCGCGGTCTTGGAGATGAAACCCTGGTCTACCAGGGCCTTGTTGTTGTCGTACTGGCGCTGCGCGATGTCGATCTGCGCCTGCGCCGCATCGGCCTGCTGCTGCGCCTGGCGCAGGCGGGCATCGTATTCGGCCGGGTCGATGCGGCCGAGCAGTTGCCCAGCCTTCACGCTGTCGCCTTCGCGCACCTTGAGTTCCTGCAGTTCGCCGGCCACGCGCGCCTTGACGAAGGCGGCGTTCACCGCCTTGAGCGTGCCCGAGACCGGCAGGCCGCGGGTGAGTTCCTGTGGCTTGACCGTCAGCACGTCGCTGGCGCCGAGTTCGACCACGGTCTGTGCGCTCTGCGCCGTTTGCAGCGCCAGGGCGGCCTGCTGGGCCTTGCGCGCGGCCAGTGCACGGATGATGCCGATGGCCAGCGCCAGCACGACCAGAGCGATCAGGCCCCATTTGATCCAGCGTTTCATCTTCAGGACTTTTCTTTGGGGTTGGCAGGCTGGGCGACGGGGGCGCACAGCCCGTGAAGGATGACGTCGACCTGGGTGTCGAGGTATTGTTCGGGCACCAGCAGCCCGCAGCTGCCGGCGCAGGCGCCAAAGGAATGCTTCCAGGTCATGAGAAAGATCATCGGCGCCAGCACCGCATAGACGGCGTGTTCGAGGTCGAGCGGACGGAACTCGCCGCGTTCGACGCCGCGCTGCAGGATGCGGCGGATCAGATCGTGCCCGGGTTCGATCACCTCCTGCTGGTAGAAGGCGGCCAGCTCGGGGAAGTTGCTGGCCTCGCTCATCATCAGCTTGGTGATGCCGGCGGCACTGGTGGCGCCTACGCGCTGCCACCAGTTCTGCATGGCGTAGCGCAGCATGTCGGCGGTGCTGCCGGTGAAGGCATCGAATTCGGCATGCCATTCGGGGAAGCGGCCGGCAATGGTGTCGCGCACCACGGCCTTGAACAGCTCTTCCTTGCTGGCGTAATAGAGGAACAGCGTGCCCTTGGAGACGCCGGCACGGCGCGCCACCTCTTCGGACTTGGTGGCCGCAAAGCCTTTTTCCACAAACAGCTCCAGCGCGGCGGCCAGCAGTTCGCCCGGGCGGGCTTCCTTGCGGCGCTCGCGCTTGGCCTGCACCTTGCTGCAGGTCTCGGAGATGAGTTTGGAGATCGGTGACATGATTTAATGACTGACGGGTTATTAATGTAGCGATTCGCCATCCAACCGTCAAGCCGCAAGCCTAAGCGGCCCAGGCGAGCGGCCGGCAAGCGAGAGGTAAATCTTCCGTAAAGCCGGCAGGCACGGCGGGCACTCATTAAGAGCCTGTTCACAGTTTCACAGGGGCCGCGCAAGTACCTTGCCGGGATGGGATGCAAGGCGCAAAACGAAGCCGGGCTAATGCCCGGCGAGGCTTTGCAACGCCGCAGACCGCCCGGCCAGATGCTTGCCCTTCGGGGTGGGGCGAAATCGGGTGATTTGTCCACCAAATCCCTTGCATGGGCATCAGCCCATGCGGCGGAATGTTGGCGGCCAACTCATTCCGATTGCGTCCTAACGCGACCCCTGTGAAACTGTGAACAGGCTCTAAGATGCAGCACCTGTCGATTCAACGGAGCGCCTGCCATGCCGGATTCCCTGCCCATTCTCACCCTTGGCGGTGGCTGCTTCTGGTGCACCGAGGCGGTGTTCGTGCGGGTGCGCGGTGTGGTCGACGTGGAAAACGGCTACAGCAACGGCCATCTGGCGCGGCCGAGCTACGAGCAGGTCTGCAGCGGCGACACCGGCCACAACGAGGTGGTGCGCCTGACTTACGACCCGGCGCAGGTGAGCGCACGCCAGCTGCTGGAGATCTTTTTTGTCATCCACGATCCGACCACGCCCAACCGCCAGGGCAACGATGTCGGCACCCAGTACCGCAGCGCCATCTACTTCTCGACACCCGAGCAGGAACAGGTGGCGAAAGACCTGATCCGCGAGCTGGAGGCGGCGCGCGCCTTCGACGCCCCGATCGTGACCGAGGTGCTGCCGCTTTCCAACTACTGGCCGGCCGAGGCCTACCACCAGGACTATTTCGAGCAGCACCCGAACCAGGGCTACTGCGCCTTTGTCGTCGCGCCCAAGGTGGTCAAGTTGCGGCAGACCTTTGCCGCCTTGCTCAAGTGAGGCGTTGCGCATGATCGCCACGCACGGACTCGAATACCGCTACCCGGGCGGGGCGCAGCTGACCTTTCCCGATGTGAATGTGCCGCAAGGCGGCGTACTGCTGTTGCGTGGGCGCTCGGGGGTCGGCAAGTCCACCTGGCTCTCGCTGGCGGCCGGCCTGCGCTCGCCCAGTGGCGGCGAGTTGGTAGTGGCCGGCCAATCGATGGCGGCACTTTCCGCTGTGCAGCGCGATGCCTGGCGCGCACGCCACATCGGCTTTCTGCCGCAGCAGCTGCACCTGAGCGAGGCACTCAGCGTGGCCGGCAACCTGGGGCTGGCCTACTTTGCCGCCGGCCTGCCGGAGGACCGGGCCGCCATCCAGCGTGCGCTGGCGGCCCTGGGCGTGGCCGAGTTGGCCGCGCGCAAGCCCAGGCAGCTCTCGGGCGGCCAGGCACAGCGCGTGGCGCTGGCGCGTGCCGTGCTGCTGCAACCGAAGATGATCCTGGCCGACGAGCCCACCGCCAGCCTGGACGATGACGCCGCGCGCGATGCACTGGCGCTGCTGCAGGCTGCAGCGCAGCAGGCCGGCGCCACGCTGGTGATCGCCACCCACGACGCACGGGTGCGGCAGGCGTTGCCGGCGGCCACGGTGCTCGATCTTGATGCTCAAAATGAGCCTCAGGCCTTATCCAACATCCGCGAAAAGCTATGAAAACAATAGCATTGTCGTGGCGCTACCTGGTCTCGCGGCCGCTGGCCGCCGGCCTCAACCTGCTGCTGCTCGCGCTCGGCCTGGCCGCCATCACCTTTGTGTTGCTGACGCGTGCGCAGATCGACCGTGCCTTCGAGCGCGACCTGGCCGGCATCGACGCCGTGGTCGGCGCCAAGGGCAGCCCGATGCAGCTGATCCTGGCCGGCGTCTTTCACCTCGACGTGCCGCCGGGCAATATTCCGCTGGCCGCCGTGCAGGCGCTGGCGCGTGACCCGCGCGTCGCCCAACTGATTCCGCTCAGCCTGGGCGACAGCTACCAGGGCTTTCGCATTGTCGGCACCACGCCCGACTACCTGCGCCACTACGGCGCGCAACTGGCGCAAGGCCAGCCCTGGCAGGCGCCGATGGAGGTGGTGCTCGGCGCCCAGGCGGCGCAGGCCACCGGGCTGCAGCCGGGGCAGGCCTTTGCCGGCGCCCATGGCCTGGGCGGTGGCGGCGCGGCGCATGCGGCCCATCCCTACCGGGTGGTCGGCGTGCTGGTGCCTTGCGGCTGCGTGCTGGACAGGCTGGTGCTGACCGCCACCGAATCGGTGTGGGCGGTGCATGAGGTCGCTCACGGCAAGGCCGATGCGCACGACGACGACCATGACGCGGCCCGCGAAGACGAGCAGCGCGAGATCACGCTGGCGCTGATCCGGTACCGCAGCCCGCTGGCCGCCGTCTCGTTTCCGCGCTTCGTCAACAGCACGACCAAGCTGCAGGCGGCGGCGCCGGCACTGGAGATCACGCGCCTGCTGCGCATGGTCGGTGTCGGTGCCGACGTGCTGCGCGGCTTCGGCGCCGTGCTGCTGCTGACCGCGGCCCTGAGCGTCTTCATCGCGCTGTGGAACGCGGTGCGCGAGCGCCGTGCCGATCTGGCGCTGCTGCGCATGCTGGGTGCCAGCCCGGCCCGGCTGGCCGGCCTGCTGCTGTGCGAGGCACTGTGGCTGGCCGTGCTGGCCAGCGTGCTGGGCCTGCTCGTCGGCCACGGCTTGACAGGTCTGCTAGGCTATTTGTTGCAGGCCGAGCAATCGCTGCCCCTGACCGGCTGGCTCTGGCTGGGGGTGGAGGCCTGGGTGCCGGTGCTCGCGCTCGGCGTGGCGGTGCTGGCGGCCTTGCTGCCGGCGCTCAGCGCCTACCGGGTGGAAGCCGGACAATTACTGAGTTCGAAGAACTGAACCCAAGATGACCATGCGTTCTCTGTCGTTGCTTGCCATGCTGCTGTGCGCCACGCTGGGCGCCCGGGCGCAATCGGGTGCGCCGCTGCCCGCCGTGCCCTACGGCAGCGGCGCCGGCGTGCACAGCCCCAACAGCCCGTTCCCGCAGTTGAAAGAGCGCAACGATGTCCTGCCCTGGTCGCTGCTGACGTCGGTCAAGCCCCGGGTGGAGAAAAACCGCGTGCTGCCGGTGTTTCCGCCGGCGGTCCAGGCGCTGGACCAGAAGACCCAGCGCGTGCAGGGTTTCATGATGCCGCTCGACCCGGGCGAGAAGCAGACGCACTTTCTGCTCAGCGCGGTGCCGCTGACCTGTTCCTTCTGCGTGCCCGGCGGGCCGGAAAGCATGATCGAGGTGAAGAGCAAGACGCCGGTGAAGTACGGCATGGAGCCGGTGGTGGTGGAAGGGCGCTTTTTCGTGCTGCATGACGATTCCTACGGCATGTACTACCGCATGACCGATGCGGTGCCGGTGAAATAGACGCCGCACTAAAATCAGCGTCTTTCCCGCCATGCTGCCCATTCGTTCCACCCCGCTTTTGACGACACGTCGGCACCCGGCCCTGAGCCCGGTGCTGCTGCTGGTCGTCGCCCTGCTGTGGGCGCAATTGCTGGGGCTGGCGCACCGTGTGCTGCACAGCCCGCAGGCCGGCGCGGTATCGGTTGTGGCGCAAGCCGCGCAGGGCCACGAGGCACATGCCACGGGCTTGCTGGCCCACCTGCTGGCACCGGCGGGCGATGAGTCGGACTGCCGCCTGTACGACCAGCTTGGTCACGCCGATGTGCTGCCGGCCTTGGCGCTGCTGGCGCTGGCGCTGCCACTGCCCATTTTCATCTCGCAGGCGGTCGTTGCCGGCCTGTTTCTACCGGCTCCCGCGCCCTTCGAGGCGCGTGCACCCCCCCTGGTTCGCTGAATCCCGTGCCGTCCTTGTTTCATGCCGAGTTGTTTGCCGGCATGGCGCAAGTTCTTCCGATTCAACGAACCTGTCATGAACAACACCAACCCACCGCGCAGTGCGCCTCGCGCTGCCTCTGTCTTTCCTCTTTTCCCAACGGCCGCCGCCGCGCTGGCCCTGCTGGCCGGCGCCGATGCCTGGGCCCAATCCGCCGAGGCGCCCAGCCTGGCACCGGTGGTGGTCACCGGCAATCCGCTGGGTGCTACCGAATTGATAGCGCCTGCCGCCCAGTATTCGGGTGATGAGCTGCTGTTGCGCTCCAAATCGACGCTGGGCGAAACGCTCGACGGCACGCCCGGCGTCAGCAGCACCTACTTCGGCCCCAACGCCAGCCGGCCGGTGATCCGCGGTCTCGACGGCGACCGCATCCGCATCCTCAACAACGGCGGCGCCAGCAGCGATGTCTCCAGCCTGAGCTACGACCACGCCGTGACCCAGGATCCGCTGACCATTGAACGGGTCGAGGTGCTGCGTGGCCCCGGCGCGCTGCAGTACGGCGGCAATGCGGTCGGCGGCGTGGTCAACGTGATCGACAACCGCATTCCGCGCGAACCGCTGTTCGACGCCAAGGGTGGCGTGGCCGGCAAGGCCGACCTGGGCCTGGCCAGCGGCAACCGCGAACAGTCCGGCGCCGTGCTGCTGGAGACCGGCACCGACCGCTACGCACTGCATGCCGACGTGATGTCGCGCAACACGCAGGACGTCAGTGTGCCGGCGGATCTGGCCTGCACCCGCGGTGGCGTGACGAGCTACGGCCGGCGCATCTGCAACTCGGCCAGCGAAGCCTGGGGCGGCTCGCTCGGCGGCTCGCTGTTCTTCGACCGCGGCTACCTGGGCGCCTCGCTCTCCAGCTACGGCACGCGCTACGGCACGGTGGCCGAAGACGAGGTCCGGATCGGCATGCAGTCCAGCCGCCTGGCGCTGGAGGGCGAAGTGCGCGACCTGAGCGGTGCGCTGCAAAGCGTGAAGGCGCAGTTCAGCCGCAGCGACTACCAGCACACCGAGTTCAATGCCGGTGCGGCCGGCACGCTGTTCAAGAACACCGGCAACGACCTGCGCCTGCAGGCGCGCCATGCCAAGGTCGGGGCGCTCGATGGTGTGGTCGGTTTGCAGTACGAGGACGGCGAGTTCTCGGCCGACGGCAGCGAAGCGTTTGCGCCCTACAGCCGCACGCGCCAGGGCGCGGCGTTCGCGCACGAGGAACTGGCCACGAGCTGGGGCCGCCTGAGTGCCGGCGCGCGGCTGGAGTCGGTCCAGGTGGACTCGCTCGGCCACCCGACCCTCAGCCGTTTCACGGCTGCTTCGCGCCACTTCCTGCCGATCAGTTATGCGCTGGGGGCCTTGTGGAAGGTCGCGCCCGAGTGGCAGCTCACTTCCAATCTGTCATGGAGCGAGCGGGCGCCGAAAGACTACGAGCTGTTCGCCGACGGCCAGCACGTGGCGACCAACGCCTATGAGATCGGCAATGCCAACCTGGAGAAGGAACGCTCGACCAACCTGGATATCGGCGCCGCGTGGCGGCGCGGCGCCCACAGCGCCGGTGTGCAGGCCTTCGTCAACCAGTTCGGCAACTACATCTCGCTCGAAGGCTCCGACCTGACGGCCTCGCCGCCGAAGTACAGCTACACCCAGGTGCAGGCGCGCTTCACCGGGCTGGAGGTGAACGGCAACATCCGTTTGCTGGAAGGGGCGCACAAGCTCGACCTGGCGCTGCGTGCCGACACCGTACGGGCCGACAACACCAGCACCGGCCAGCCGCTGCCGCGCATCGCACCGATGCGCCTGGGCGCCACGCTGCTGTGGTCCGGTGGCCCCTGGGGTGCGCGCCTGGGTGTCGACCAGATCGCGGCGCAGGACCGCGTGCCCGACGGCCAGCTGGCCACCAGCGGCTACACGCTGTGGAACGCGGCGCTGACCTACCGTGCCAAAACCGGCAAGTCGCAGCTGCTGTGGTACGCGCGGCTGGACAACATCGGCGACACGCTGGCCTATTCGGCCAGTTCCATCCTGACGCAGACCGCGGCAGGCAAGGCGCCGCTGCCGGGGCGCAACCTGAAAGCCGGCCTGCAGATCAGCTTCTGATGCCGGGAACGCCCGGACCTGTTCATTTTGTTTTTGCACTTGCAAAAAGCGGGCGAACAGGTCCTACTTGATCTATGTCAAAAACCGGCCTGGGCGGCGGGCTAAGCTGGCAACGCCCTGTCGCACGCGTGGCGCATGCGTGACGGCGTTGACCTGGAGGGTCCATGGAACGAGCCCCGTTGATTCGCAAGACGGCGCACGACCTGCGCGTGCCGCCCCATCTGGCCGACTACGCGGCTGAATGCCGCACCTTCAGCTGGGACGCCGCGCGCCAGGCCTTGCAGGGCCTGCCAGGCGGCGGTCTGAACATCGCCTTCGAGGCGGTGGACCGGCATGCTGCCGGCGCGCTGCGCGAGCACATCGCCTTGCGTTTCGTCAGCCGCAGCGGCCCGGCGCTGGAACTGAGTTATGCCGAGCTGGCACGCCAGACCAACCGCTTTGCCAACGTGCTGCAGACCCTGGGCGTAGGCCGGGGCGACCGTTTGTTCGTGCTGGCCGGGCGCCTGCCCGAGCTCTATGTTGCCGTGCTGGGGGCGCTGAAGAACGGCACCGTGGTCACGCCCATGTTCTCGGCCTTCGGCCCGGAGCCGATCGCCACCCGCATCAACATCGGCGCCGGGCAGGTGCTGGTGACGACCGACGTGCTGTACCGCAAGAAGATCAAGGCGATGCGCGAGCAGATGCCCACCCTGCGCCATGTGCTGCTGGTGGCCGAAGACGGCGGCAGCACCGACGATCCCGGCACGCTCGATCTGGGCGCATTGCTGCGTGCTGCCTCCGACGCGTTCAGCACGGTGGAGACCCAGGCCGACGATCCGGCGCTGCTGCATTTCACCAGCGGCACCACCGGCACGCCCAAAGGCGCCATCCACGTGCATGGCGCGGTGGTGACGCACCACGCCACCGGCCGCTACGCGCTCGACCTGCACGCCGACGACCGCTTCTGGTGCACCGCCGACCCGGGCTGGGTCACCGGCACCTCCTACGGCATCATCGCGCCACTGCTGCACGGCGTCACCTCGCTGATCGACCGCGAGGAGTTCGATGCCGAGCGCTGGTACCGCCTGCTGGAGACCGAGCGCATCTCGGTCTGGTACACCGCACCCACCGCCATCCGCATGCTGATGAAAGCCGGGCCGGAACTGGCGCGCCAGCACCGGTTTCCCGAGCTGCGTTTCGTCGCCAGCGTCGGCGAGCCACTGAATCCGGAAGCGGTATGGTGGGGCAAGGAGGTGCTGGGCCTGCCGATCCACGACAACTGGTGGCAGACCGAGACCGGCGGCATCATGATCGCCAACACGCCGGCCTTCGACATCAAGCCCGGCTCCATGGGCCGGCCGCTGCCGGGCATCGAGGCCTGCATCGTCGAGCACCTCGAAGCCGAGGGCGAACCGCCGCGCGTGCGTGTGCTCGAACAGCCCGATGTGGAGGGTGAGCTGGCGCTCAAGGCCGGCTGGCCCTCGATGTTCCGCGGATACCTCAACAACGAGGCGCGCTACCGCAAGTGCTTTGCCGACGGCTGGTACCTGACCGGCGACCTGGCGCGAGTGGACGCCGACGGTTACTACTGGTTCGTCGGCCGGGCCGACGACGTCATCAAGTCGGCCGGCCACCTGATCGGCCCGTTTGAAGTCGAGAGCGCGCTGATGGAGCACCCGGCGGTGGCCGAGGCCGGCGTCATCGGCAAACCCGACCCGGTGGTGGGCGAGGTGGTCAAGGCCTTTGTTTCGCTGAAAGACGGCTTCACGCTCGACGAGGCACTGCGCCTGGACATCCTTGGCCATGCGCGCAAGCGCCTGGGTGCTGCGGTGGCGCCGAAGGAGATTGCGTTTCTGCCAGTGCTGCCGCGCACGCGCAGCGGCAAGATCATGCGCCGCCTGCTCAAGGCGCGCGAGCTCGGACTGCCGGAAGGTGACACCTCGACGCTGGAAGGTGGTGCATGAGCGAAGCGTCCATTCCTGCGCCGCCAACCGGTCCAGTACCGTGGGGTCCGCCTCTGGCGCACGCCATGCTGGCCGACATGCTGCGCATCCGTCGCATGGAGGAGCGCTGTGCCCAACTCTACGGCGAGCAGAAGATCCGCGGCTTCCTGCACCTGTACATCGGCGAGGAGGCGGTGGCCACCGGTGCCCTGCGCGCGCTGCAAGCCGAGGACAACGTCGTCGCCACCTACCGCGAGCACGGCCATGCGCTGCTGCACGGCGTCGGGATGGGCGCCATCATGGCCGAGATGTTCGGCAAGCAGGAGGGCTGTTCGCGCGGGCGCGGCGGCTCCATGCACCTGTTCGACCGGGCACACCGCTTCTTCGGCGGCAATGCCATCGTCGGCGGCGGCCTGCCGCTGGCCGTGGGGCTGGCGCTGGCCGACAAGATGAGCAAGCGCCCGGCGCTGACCGCCTGCTTCTTCGGCGAAGGAGCGATGGCCGAGGGCGCGTTCCACGAGGCGGCCAACCTGGCCGCGCTGTGGCAGTTGCCGGTGTTGTTCCTGTGCGAGAACAACCTGTACGCCATGGGCACGGCGCTGGCGCGCTCGGAAGCACAGACCGATCTGTGCGCCAAGGCGGCGTCCTATGGTCTGGGCACGGTGTCGGTCGATGGCATGGACGTGGTCGCGGTGCATACCGCGGTGCAGCAAGCCGCGCAACAGGTGCGCCAAGGCGGTGGCCCGCTGTTCCTGGAGTTGCGTACCTACCGCTTCCGCGCTCATTCGATGTTCGACCCCGAGCTCTACCGCGACAAGGCCGAAGTTGAAGCCTGGAAGACGCGCGGGCCGATCCATACCTATACGGCACGCCTGAAGGCCCAGGGGCTGCTGACCGAAGACGCATTTCTGGCGCTCGATGCCGCGGCGCAGGCCGAGGTCGAGGCCGCAGTGGCCTTTGCCGAGGCCGGCAGCTGGGAGCCGGGGGCCGATCTGCTGCGCGACGTGCAGACGCCGCAGGGAGCGGGCACATGAGCCGCGCACGGCCGCCCGAAGAGGCTTGCACCGCAGTGCGTAGCACGGAGGTTTCACAATGAGCCGCGCACGGCCGTCCGAAGAGGCTCGCACCGCAGTGCGCAGCACGGAGGTTTCATGATGGTCCGGCGCATCACTTACCGCGAGGCCATGCGCGAGGCGCTACGGGAAGCGTTGCACGCCGACGCGCGCGTGTTCCTGATGGGCGAGGACGTCGGGCGCTACGGCGGCACCTACGCGGTGTCCAAGGGCCTGCTCGACGAATTCGGCCCGGAGCGCATCCGCGACACACCGCTGTCCGAACTCGGTTTTGTTGGTGCCGGCATCGGCGCCGCGCTCGGCGGCCTGCGGCCGATCGTCGAAGTCATGACGGTGAACTTCAGCCTGCTGGCGCTCGACCCCATCGTCAACACCGCGGCCATGCTGCGTCACATGTCGGGCGGCCAGTTCTCGGTGCCGATCGTGATCCGCATGGCCACCGGCGCCGGGCGCCAGGTGGCGGCCCAGCACTCCAACAGCTTCGAGGGCTGGTACGCCCATGTGCCGGGCCTGAAAGTGCTGGCACCGGCCACCGTCGAGGACGCGCGCGGCATGCTCAAACCGGCGCTGGCCGACCCGGACCCGGTGCTGATCTTCGAGCATGCGCAGCTCTACACCCTGGAGGGTGAGCTGCCGGATGAGGTGCAGGTGGACATCCGCAGCGCCAAAGTGCGGCGCGTGGGCCGCGATGTCAGCTTGATCACGCACGGCGGTTCCCTGCCGAAGGCCTTGCGCGCGGCCGAGGAACTGGCCGCGCAGGGCATCGCGGCCGAGGTGGTGGACCTGCGCGTACTACGCCCATTGGATGACGCGACCATCATGGCTTCGGTGCGCAAGTGCCGCCGCGCGCTGGTGGTCGACGAAGGCTGGCGCACGGGCAGCCTGGCGGCCGAGGTGATGGCGCGCATCGGCGAGCAGGCCTTCTTCGACCTCGATGCGCCGCTGGCGCGCGTGTGCAGCGAGGAAGTGCCGATTCCGTACGCGCGCCACTTGGAAGAAGCGGCATTGCCGCAGGTGCCCAAGATCGTGGCGGCGGTGCAGGCTTTGATGGGGAAAGGTCAATGATCGAATTCAAGCTGCCCTCGCTGGGGGCCGACATGGAGCAGGGCAAGCTGCTGCAGTGGCACGTCAAGCCTGGCGATGCCGTCCAGCGCGGCCAGGTGGTGGCGGTGGTGGACACCTCCAAGGCGGCGGTCGATGTCGAGATCTGGGATGCGGGCCTGATCCACGAGCTGCGGGTGCAGCCGGGCGAGACGGTGCCGGTGGGTGCGGTGCTGGCCACACTGCTGGCGCCGGGCGAAGCGGCACCAGTCGCCCCGCCGGCCCAGGCCGCCGCGAAGCCGGCCGCGGTAGCGGCCGCAACCCGGCCAGCCGTGTCGCCGTCGGCGCGCCGGCGCGCCAAGGAGCTCGGTATTGATGCCGAGGCGTTGCACGGCAGCGGCGCGCAGGGCGCCGTGACCTTGGCCGATGTCGAGGCTGCGGCGGCACAGCGCAGTGCAGCGGCCCCCGTGGACCGGACGCAGGCCATGCGCCGCGCCATTGCCGCGGCCATGAGCCGCTCCAAGCGCGAGATTCCGCACTACTACCTGAGCGAGACCATCCCGATGGCGCGTGCGCTGGCCTGGCTGCAGCAGCACAACGAGGGCTTGGCCATCACCGAGCGCATCCTGCCGGCCGTGCTGCAATTGAAGGCCGTGGCGTTGGCTCTGCAGCGTGTGCCGCAGCTCAATGGTTTTTATCGCAACGATGCGTTCGAGCCGGCGGCAGCCGTGCACACCGGCGTGGCCATTGCCCTGCGCGGCGGTGGCCTGGTGGCGCCGGCTCTGCACGAGGTGGGCAGCAAGCCGCTGGCACAACTGATGCGCGAACTGGCCGACCTGGTGCAGCGCGCGCGCGCCGGTTCGCTGCGCAGTTCCGAGATGAGCGATCCGACCATCACCGTCACCAACCTGGGTGACCAGGGCGTGGAGGCGGTGTTCGGCGTGATCTACCCGCCGCAGGTGGCGCTGGTCGGCTTCGGCAGTGTGGTGGTGCGGCCCTGGGTCGACGGGGGCGAACTGCGTGCCGTGCCGCTGCTGACCGCCTCGCTGGCGGCCGACCACCGCGTGACCGACGGCCACCAGGGCGCGCTCTTCCTGGCGGAACTGCGCGATCTGCTGCAACAGCCCGAACAACTGGCGGCTGCCGATGGCGGCATGGAGAAAAAGACATGAGCATGGACCGCACCGCCCTCAGGGCCACCGCGCTGGACGTCCTGCATTCGATCGCGCCGGAAATTGAAACCGACGCCATCGAGCCGGCTCGGCCCCTGCGCCACCAGGTCGATCTCGACTCGATGGACTGGCTCAACTTTCTGATCGGCCTGCACCAGCGCCTGGGCGTCAACATCCCGGAGGCCGACTACGCGCAACTGGTGACGCTCGACAACGTGCTCGACTACCTGCAGGCGCGGCTGGGCTGAGCGACAGCGGCGGCGCGTTACCATCGCCCGGGTGAACCCTTCCGTCCTGTCCGCCCTGATTCCCGTTGTCCTGCTGGTTGCTATCGGTTTCATAGCGGGGCGCGCACGGTGGATCAGGGCTGAGGCCACCAAAGATCTGTCGAATCTGGTGTTTGTGGTGCTCACGCCGGCGCTGATGTTCCGCACCATGAGCGCGGTGCATGTCGAGCAGCTTGATTTCCGGCCGCTGGCGGCGTACTTCGTCGCCGCCGCTCTCCTGTTCGCCGCCACGCTGGCGCTGCAGGGCTTCAACCGGCGCGCCGCCGTGCTGGCGCTGGCCAGCACCTTCAGCAACACGGTGATGATCGGCATCTCGCTCATCGGCCTGGCCTATGGCGCGGACGGTTTGGTGATCCTGCTGACGCTGGTGTCGCTGCACGCGCTGGTGCTGCTGACCGCCGGCACCGTGGTGCTGGAGCTGGCGGTGGCACGCGAAGCCGCCGGGCAGGGCGATGCGCGGCACCTGCTGGCCACCGTGCTGGGGGCGGTGCGCAATGCCGTCATCCACCCGGTGCCGCTGCCCATCCTGGCCGGCCTGCTGTTTGCCCAGACCGGCTGGGTGATTCCCGAGGCCATCGACAAACCCCTGCAGTGGCTGGGCAATGCCTTCGGCCCGCTGGCGCTGCTGCTGGTGGGGGTGACGCTGGCCGGCTCGGGCGTGGGGGCGCAGCTGCGCGGCGCCTTTGGTGTGTCGCTGGTGAAGAACCTGCTGATGCCGGCGCTGGTGGCCTTGCTCGGCACGCTCTTCGGCCTGAGCGGCCTGCCGCTGCTGGTGATGGTGGTCACGGCGGCGCTGCCGATCGGCGCCAACGTCTTCCTGTTCTCGCAGCGTTATGCGGTGGCCGAGGAGCTGGTGACGGCCAGCGTCATGGTGTCCAACGCGCTGGCGCTGCTCACGCTGCCGCTGGTGATGCTGTTGGCGGGCTGGCTTTAAAAATTACGGCGCGAGCCGCTCGCGCAGCCAGCCGCCTTGGCTGTCGGGTGTGTAGCGCAGCCGGTCGTGCAGCCGGCTCGGGCGGCCCTGCCAGAACTCCCAGCGCTCCGGGACCAGGCGAAAACCGCCCCAGTGCGGCGGGCGCGGCGGCTGCAGCATGAACTGGGCGGCGTAACGCGCCGCATTCGTGACCAGCACACCGCGGCCGGTGATGACCTGGCTTTGCGGGCTGGCCCAGGCGCCGATGCGCGAATCGAGCGGGCGGCTGTGGAAGTAGGTGTCGCTTTCCGCCTCGCTGACGCGCTCCACCCGGCCTTCGATGCGTACCACGCGCTCGAGTTCGACCCAATGGAACTGCAAGGCGGCAAACGGGTTGCCGGCCAGTTCGCGGCCCTTGCGGCTGTCGTAGTTGGTGTACCAGACGATGCCGCGTTCGTCATAACCCTTGATCAGCACCACCCGGGTGGAGGGGCGCAGGTCGCTGCCGACGGTGGCTACCGTCATGGCGTTCGGTTCGGGGATTTCCGAGTTGATGGCTTCATGCAGCCACTGGTCGAACTGCCGCAGCGGATCGGCGTGCGAGGCGTCCTCGCTGAGTTCGTGGCGTTCGTAGCTTTTGCGGAGATCGGCGATCGAAGACATGCACCAAGTGTAAAGCGGCATCGACCAGGTGACGACATCCAGGGCCTGGCCGGCAACGGTGTCGCATTTTGCAACTACCCGCAAAAATCTAGGGCATACCCTTATGACTTGGATCAAGCCTTGACCTACGCTTGCGCGGTCTCAATCCAACAGTGCCGGTTTCATCAAGCCCGGCTTATATAGAGAGGAGCCCACGCGATGAGCATCAAGCTGAACGTCAACGGCAAGGCGGTTGCCGCCAAGTCCGAACCCGATACCCCTTTGTTGTGGGTGATCCGTGACGAACTGGGCCTGACCGGCACCAAGTTCGGCTGCGGTGCCGCCCATTGCGGCGCCTGCACCGTGCATCTGAACGGCGAGGCGGTGCGCTCCTGCCAGACCCCGCTGGACCGGGTCGGTAACAAGAAGGTCGCCACCATCGAGAGCCTGTCCAGGGACAACAGCCATCCGCTGCAAAAGGCCTGGATCAAGCACGACGTGCCGCAGTGCGGTTACTGCCAGTCGGGCCAGCTCATGAGCGCGGCCGCCTTGCTGGCCAAGAACAAGAATCCGAGCGACGCGGACATCGATGCCGCCATGAGCGGCAACCTGTGCCGCTGCGGCACCTATGGCCGCATCAAGGCGGCCATCAAGGATGCGGCTGCCACCCTGCGCCAGGCTGCTTGAGGAGGAAAAACATCATGATGACCACTGAAACTTCCCGTCGCAATTTCCTGAAAACCTCCTCGCTGGCCACCGGTGGCCTGCTCATGGGCGTGGCCCTGCCCGGCGCCAAGCTCGAGGCCATGGCCGCCGGCATGGTGCACACGCCCAACGCCTGGGTGCACATTGCCGACAACAACACCATCACGCTGATCTCGGCGCGTTCCGAGATGGGGCAGGGTGTCTACACCTCGATGCCGATGCTGATCGCCGAAGAGCTCAACGTCGACATCCGGCACATCAAGGTCTCGATCGCGCCGCCCAACACCAAGCTCTACGGCAACCCGCTGCTGGGCGGGCCGCAGCTCACCGGCGGCTCGACCTCGGTGCGCGACGGCTGGGAGAAGCTGCGCGTGGCCGGCGCCCAGGTGCGCGAGATGCTGATCAGCGCCGCGGCCGCCAAGTGGAACGTGGACCGCAGCGAGCTCAAGGCCGAAAACGGCATGGTGCTCGGCCCCAAGGGCAAAAAAGCCACCTACGGCCAGCTGGCCGAAGCCGCCTCCAAGCTGCCGGTGCCGGAGAAGGTGGCCATCAAGGACCCGAAGGACTTCCGCATCGTCGGCAAGCGCACCCTGCGCCTGGACTCGCCGGCCAAGGTCAACGGCACGGCGCGTTTCGGCATCGACGTCAAGCTGCCCGGCATGGTCTATGCCGCGCTGGAGCAGTGCCCGGTGATCGGCGGCACGGTCAAGTCCTACGACGCCACCAAGGCCAAGTCCATGCCGGGCGTGGTCGCCGTGGTCGAGATTCCGGACGGCGTGGCCGTGGTGGCCAACAGCTGGTGGCGCGCCAATCAGGCGCGCAAGACGCTGGCCATCACCTGGGACGAGGGCAAGGGTGCCCAGCTCAACGACAAGGCCATGCTTGAAGGCATCCGTGCCGCTTCCAAGACCGGCAAACCCTTGCCGCTCAAGGCGGTGGGTGATGCCGAGGGTGTGATCGCCGCTTCGCAAAAGGTGGTGCGCGCCGAGTACGTCAGCCAGTTGCTGTCGCACTCGCCGCTGGAGCCGATGAACTTCACCGCCCATTACGACAACGGCAAGGTCAAGCTGATCGGCCCGACCCAGTGGCAGGATGCGGCGCAGAACAACATCGCCGCGGCCGTGGGCGTCAAGCCCGCCGACGTGACGCTGGAGACGACCTTCCTGGGCGGCGGTTTCGGCCGCCGTATCGACCAGGACTTCATCATCCAGGCGGCGCAGATATCCAAGGCGGTGGGCAAGCCGGTCAAGCTGGTGTGGTCGCGCGAGGACGACATGACGCACGACTTCTACCGGCCGCAGGCGGTCAACACCTTGGCGGCCTCGCTCGGCGCCGACGGCAAGCCGACCGCCATGACCTTCCGCCTGACCTCGCAGTCCATCACCGGGCGTGTGTTTGGTCTGCCGGCCGAAGTGCAGGACCCGCTGATGATCGAGGCGGCCGTGGCCGGCTACGAGATTCCGGCCACGAGGCACGACATCGTCAAGCACGACGCCGGCCTGCGCGTGGGCTACTGGCGCTCGGTCAGCCATGCGCTCAACGCCTTCGCCAACGAGAGCTTCATGGACGAGCTGGCCGCCGCGGCCGGGCAGGACCCGTACCAGTACCGCATGTCGCTGCTGAAAAACCAGCCGCGTTTTGCCAATGTGCTGAAGCTGGCGGCCGAGAAAGCCGGCTGGGGCACGCCGCTGCCGGCCGGCCGTGCGCGCGGCATTGCGCTGATGGAGGGCTACGACAGCTACCTGGCCGAGGTGGCCGAGATCAGCATGGAAGGCGGCGCCGTCAAGGTGCACCGCGTCACGGTGGCGGCCGACCTGGGCCGCATGGTCAACCCCGACACGGTGGAGGCACAGATCCAGTCGGGTGTGGTGTTCGGCATGGGCGCGGCCCTGATGCAGGAGATCACGCTCCAGAACGGCCGCGTGCAGCAGACCAACTTCAACACCTTCCCGATCGTACGCATGAACGAGGCGCCGGTGATCGATGTCGTGCTGGTCGAGAGCACCGAAAAGCCGGGCGGCATCGGCGAGCCTTCCACTTCGCTGATCGCGCCGGCGATTGCCAATGCGGTGGCGACACTCACCGGCAAGCGGGTGCGCAAGCTGCCGCTGACGGCTGCCGCCATCGCGCAGGCCTGAGCCGGACCCAAGGGAGCGACAGGTATGGACAGTCTTGATCTGCGCGTGCTGGCCGATGCGCTGGCCTGGAAGCGTGGCGGCCACGCGGTCACGCTGGTCACGGTGGTGGAGACCTGGGGCAGCGCGCCGCGCCCCCCCGGGGCTCTGCTGGCCGTGCGCGATGACGGTGTGGTCAGCGGTTCGGTGTCGGGCGGTTGTGTCGAGGATGACCTGATTGCCCGCACCAAGGCCTCGTTTCACAGCGGGTCCGGCGTGCATGACACCGGCCTGCCGTCGATGATCGCCTACGGTGTCAGCAAGGAGGAGGCGGCGCGTTTCGGCCTGCCCTGCGGCGGCACGCTGCGCCTGGTGCAGGAGCCGCTGCTGGAGGCAGCCTGGATCGAGACGCTGCTGGCACGCACCGCCGAGCACCGGCTGGTGGCGCGCACGCTTCTGCTGTCCGATGGCACGGTCACGCTGGCCGATGCCGTGCGCGGCCAGGCCATGGCGTTCGACGGCAGCACGCTGACGACGGTCTTCGGCCCCAAGTGGCGCCTGCTGCTGATCGGTGCCGGCCAGCTGTCGCAGGCGGTGGCACACATGGCCAGCGCGCTCGATTTCGAGGTGCTGGTGTGCGACCCGCGTGAAGAGTACGCGGCCACGCTCGGCATCGAGGGCGTGCAGCGCGTGCCGGGCATGCCCGACGACGTGGTGCGCGAGCTGCTGCCGGACGCCCATACTGCCATCGTGGCGCTGACGCACGACCCCAAGCTGGACGACATGGCGCTGCTCGAAGCCCTCAAGTCGGCGGCCTTTTATGTCGGGGCCCTCGGTTCGCGCCGCAACCAGGCCACGCGCAAGGAACGCCTGGCCGAGCACTTCGACCTCAGCGCCGAGGAATTGGCGCGCCTGCACGGTCCGGTGGGCCTGCACATCGGTGCCAAGACGCCGGCCGAGATCGCGGTGTCCATCGTGGCCGAGATCGTGCAGGTCAAGAATAGGGTCACGCCAACCGTGGCCAGTGCGCCCGGCTGTGCCGTGGCTTGAAGCGCAGACTTCCTCATGCAGCCCGTGGTGATCGTGCTCGCCTCCGGACGGGGCGAGCGCTTTCTCGCCTCGGGTGGCAGCACGCACAAGCTGCAGGCGCTGCTGGGCAGCAAGACCGTGCTGCAGCACACGCTGGATGCGGTACGCGCCAGCGGCCTTCCCTTGTACCTGGAAGAGCGCGGCCACCCCGGCATGGGCGACTCGATTGCCGCCGCAGTGCGCGCGACGGCCGATGCTTCAGCCTGGCTGATCCTGCCGGCCGACCTGCCGCTGGTCCAGCCGCAGACCCTCCGCCGCGTGGCCGAAGCGCCGGCGCAGCATGCGGTGGTGCGGCCGGTGTACCAGGGACGGCACGGCCACCCGGTGCGCTTTGCCCGCAGCTGTGGTCCCCAGCTCATGGCCTTACAGGGAAATCAGGGTGCAGCGCCCGTCGTTATTGCGCAAGGTGCTACTGAATTAATAGTGGATGATGCCGGCTGCGTGACCGACATCGATACCGTGCAGGACCTGCAGCAGGCCTTGCAGCTGCTGCAGGCACGGCAAGGACTTACATACGGGTGATGACGGCGCAGGCCAGGCGCGGGCCGGCATTGCCGGTGGGCTGGGTCTTGAAGTCGTCCGGGTCGCGGTGCACGATCAGGCCGTGGCCCACGACATCGCTGCTGCCGCTGCCGACCGAGATGCTGCTCGATTCGAAGCTGATGCGCGCCACGCCGTAGGCATCGGCCTTCAGGCTCGGTAGGTCGCCTACATGGTGCTCGCTGCCCTCGTGCGCGCCGTGCATCTTGCCCATGGGATTGAAGTGGCCGCCGGTGCTCATGCCGTCGCCACTGGAGCAGTCGCCTTTCTCGTGCACATGGAAGCCGTGCTCGGCATTCGGCTTGAGGCCGCGCACCTCGCCGCTGACCAGCACCTTGTCGCCCTGCTGGGTGAAACGCACTTCGCCGCTGGTGGCGTTGCCACGCGTGGGCTGCAGCTGGGCAGAAGCTGTCGGGCCGGTCGGCGTGGCGCAGGCCGACAGCAGGGCCGCTGCGGCAAGGGGAACGAGCATGCGCATCATGGGGACTCCTCGGGTGGTTGAAGGAGCCGACTGTAGGCCGGTCGGCAGCCCGCGGCAAGCCGCGTCAGCTCAACCCCAACAGCGTCTCAAGTTCTCGGTCATGGATGCCGTGGCTGCGCAGGCTGTGGAAGGTCTGGTGCGCGTAGTCGTGCGTGGTGCCGAAGCGACCGCTGGCCGTGGCAAAGATGCGCCGGTACTGGGCCGGGCTCAGCTTGCCGGTGTAGCTCGGGCTGCGGCGCGACAGGGTGAAAGCCAGGGCCTGCACCGGTCCCTGTGGCGTATGGCAGCGCAGCCATCGGGGGTCGTAGACACCGGTCATCATCTCGCGCTCCCACAGCCGGTGCAGCACCTCTTCGCCATGGTGGCGCTGGACCCGCAACACCATGCCGCGGCAGCTGCCCCCGCTGAGCAGCGCGAACACCAGGCCCGGGTTGTCCGGTGTGCCGCGATTGACGTGGCTCCACATCCTGAGCGCGCGGTGCCAGCCATGCACATGGGCTGGGCGCTGTTCCTGCGCATGGAAATCAGGGCGCCAGATCAGCGAGGCGTAGCCGAAGATCCAGAGGTCGGTGCGGCCGCCCCATTCGGCCAGGGTGCGCGTCAGCAGGGGAGCCGGGTCGCGCAGAGGTTCCATGAGCCGAAGCGGGGGAGACGTTGGTGTGAGCCGGCCCTAGTGCTGGATCAGCTCGATCTTGTAGCCGTCCGGGTCGGTGACGAAGGCGATCAGGGTGCTGCCGCCCATCACCGGGCCGGGCTCGCGCGTGATGGCGCCGCCGTGTTTCGCGGCTTGTGCGCGGATCTGCTCGCAGGTGGCATAAATGTCGGTGACGCCCAGGGCAATGTGGCCGTAGGCCGTGCCCAGCTCGTACGTGTTGACGCCGTAGTTGTAGGTCAACTCGATTTCGGCATGCTCCGGGTTGCTGCCGTAGCCGACAAAGGCCAGCGAGTATTTCTGCGCGGGCCGGTCGGTGGTACGCAGCAGCGTCATGCCCAGCACCTGGGTGTAGAAGTCGATCGAGCGTTGCAGGTTGCCAACGCGCAGCATGGTGTGAAGCAGTCTCATGGTCGGGATGATGCCGGAATATCAAAAACAAGACAGGTTGTGGTGGCATGAGCATACAGCGTACCGTCGGGGCCGACCAGCCGCGCCTCGGCCGTGGCCAGCTGGCGGCCGCAGTGGATGACGCGGCCCTCGGCCCGTACGCGCGTCACCTTGGGCGTCAGCGCCTTGACCAGGTTCACCCCCAACTCGGCCGTGGTGTAGCCGCGCCCGGGCGGCATCATGGTGTGCACGGCGCAGCCCAGCGCCGAATCGAGCAGGGTGGCAAACCAGCCGCCGTGCACCGTGCCCATGGGGTTGAAGTGCTGCGGCCCCGGCGTGCCCTGAAAGACGGCGCGCCCGGCGCCGATCTCGACCAGCATGAAGTCCAGCGTGCGCGCGATCGGCGCGTAGGGCAGTTCGCCGCGCAGCATGGCTTGCATCATTTCCAGGCCGTTTTTGCCGTCGATCTGCGCCGGGCTGGCCACGCCCGGGCCCGGGCCGGCGTCCAGGCGCTGGCGCGTGGCGGCTTCTTCGGCCAGCCACTGATCAAGTGCGTTCGAGAGGGTCGAGTCCATGTCGTGCTCCTGGTTATTGTATATACAACAATTGTAGATACAATAAAAACATGAAACATGTCACACACGCGTCAAGTGCGGAGGCCATGAAACCGCAGGGCTGCACCAACTTCAAGCTGCGCCAGCTGATGCGCCGCGTGGCGCAGTACTACGATGCCGAGCTCGTCAAGGCCGGCCTCAAGGTGACCCAGTACTCGCTGCTGTCCTATGTGCTCAAGCTGGGGCCGATTCGTCCCGGCGCGCTGGCGCAGGCCATGAAGATGGATGCTTCCACGCTGACGCGCAACCTCAAGCCGCTGGTCGAAGCCGGCTGGCTGACGCTGGGCGCCGGCTCGGACGGGCGCAGCCGCCTGGTCGGCATCACCGAAAGCGGCCGCGAGAAACGGCACGAGGCACAGCGCCGCTGGCGCGTGGCGCAGGACGGGCTCAACCAGCAGCTGGGCATCGAGCGCGTGCTGGCCCTGCATACCTTGATTGATGACGCGCTCGAACTTTTGTCCCCCATCGAACCAGGAGTCGACGATGACCCGTATTGACAAGGCACGCAGCCCACGCATGATGATCTGGGTCGTGCTGCTTGCGGCGGCCGGCACATTTGCCCTGACCATGGGCACGCGGCAGACCATGGGCCTGTTTCTGAGCCCGCTCAATACCGCCACCGGTCTGGGCATCGGCAGCATCAGCCTGGCGTTTGCCTTCGGCCAGCTCTGGTGGGGGCTGACCCAGCCTTTCGCCGGCGCCATGGCCGACAAGATCGGCGCCGGACGCGTGCTGTTCGCCGGTGTGCTGTTGGTGGCGCTGGGGACCTTCATCACCCCCCTCATGACGACCCGTGCGGGCTTGGTGCTGGCCATCGGGGTGCTGGCCGCAGGCGGAGCCGGCATGGCCGGGCCGGCTGTGCTGATGGCGGCCACGGCGCACCTGATCCCGCTGGAGAAACGCGGCCTGGCGACCGGCATCGTCAACGCGGGCGGCTCCTTCGGCCAGTTTCTGATGGCGCCGATTGCGGGGGCGCTGATGGTCAACTACGGCTGGGCCAATGCCATGCAGATCCTCGGCCTGCTGGTGCTGCTGAGCTTGCCGGCCGCCCTGGTGCTCAAGGGCAACTCGCGGCAGTCGGCGCCGGCGGGTCATCAGCCGGTCGGTACCATGGACGCCATCCGGGCCGCGTTGAAGAACAAAAGTTATCTGATGCTGGCGGCAGGCTTTTTCGTCTGCGGTTTTCACGTGGCGTTTCTGGCCACGCATTTGCCGGGTGTGATTGCCGCTTGCGGCTTGCCGGTGCAGTTCGGGGCCTGGTCGCTGGCCATGCTGGGGCTGTTCAACATCGTGGGCAGCGTGACCATGGGATGGGCCGTGGGGCGCTGGCGCATGAAGTCGCTCTTGTCGCTGCTGTATGCCACGCGCGCCCTGGCCGTGCTGCTGTTCCTGCTGGCGCCCAAGACCGGCACGGTGATGCTGGTGTTCGCTGCTGTCATGGGCCTGACCTTCCTGTCCACCGTGCCGCCGACGGCCGGCCTGGTGGCCAAATTCTTCGGCACTGCCAACATGGCCACGCTGTTCGGCGTTGTCATGCTGACGCACCAGATCGGCGGCTTTCTGGGGGCTTGGCTCGGCGGCCGGGTGTTTGAAGCCACCGGCAACTACGACTGGGTCTGGTACATCGACATCATGCTGGCCATCGGTGCTGCACTGATTCACCTGCCGATCCGTGAGGCCCATTTGCCCAAACTGGGGAAGGTCGGCCAAGCGGCTGCTTGAGTACGCTCGTTCAGTGCTTCAGGCCCGGGGCGGTCGAATCATGTCAGCCGGCCGCACCCAGGTGTCGAAATCACTTGCGCTGACATAACCGAGCGCGACCGCCGCCGCTTTCAGTGTGCTGCCTTGGCGGTGCGCCTGCTTGGCGATTTCGGCGGCGCGGTCGTAGCCGATGTGCGGCGTCAGGGCCGTCACCAGCATCAAGGAGCGTTCCATCAGTTCGCCGATGCGGGCCCGGTTGGCTTCGATGCCGCGCACGCAGTGCGCTTCAAAACTCGCCATGCCGTCGGCCAGCAGGCGCACGCTTTGCAGGAAGTTGTGGGCGATCAGCGGCTTGAACACATTGAGCTCGAACTGGCCCGCCGCGCCGCCGAAGTTGATGGCGACATCGTTGCCGAACACCTGGCAGCACAGCATGGTGAGCGCTTCGCACTGGGTCGGGTTCACCTTGCCCGGCATGATGGAACTGCCGGGTTCGTTCTCCGGAAGGCTGAGCTCACCCAGGCCTGAGCGTGGACCGGAGGCCAGCCAGCGGATGTCGTTGGCGATCTTCATGAGCGCAGCGGCCAGGGTCTTGAGGGCGCCATGCGCCGACACCAGGGCGTCATGGGCGGCGAGTGCCGCGAACTTGTTGGTCGCGCTGGTGAAGGGCAGGTCGGTTGTCCGCGCCAGCTCGGCCGCGACGCGCGTACCGAATTCGGGATGCGTGTTCAGCCCGGTGCCCACGGCCGTGCCGCCGACGGCCAGCTCATGCAGAGCCGGCAGGGTGGTACAGAGTGCGTTTTCGGCGTGCATCAGCTGTGCCACATAGCCGGAGAACTCCTGGCCCAGCGTGAGCGGTGTGGCATCCTGCAAGTGGGTGCGGCCGATCTTGACGATGTCGGCAAAGGCCTGTGACTTGTCTTCCAGCTGCGCGCGCAATGTGCGCAGCGCCGGCAGCAATTGCCCCGAGAGCTGCAAGCAGGCGGCCAGGTGCATGGCGGTGGGGAAGATGTCGTTGGATGACTGCCCGAGGTTGACCTCGTCGTTGGGATGAACCAGCCTCGCCTCGCCCCGCACGCCACCCAGCAACTCGGAGGCGCGGTTGGCCAGCACCTCGTTCATGTTCATGTTGCTCTGCGTGCCCGAGCCGGTTTGCCACACCGACAGCGGAAACTCCGCATCGTGTTGTCCGGCCAGGACTTCCGCCGCCGCAGCGCCGATGGCATCGGCTTTTTCAAGGGGCAGCAGGCCGAGCTCGCCGTTGATGCGGGCGCAGGCCTGCTTGGTCCGGACCAGTGCCATGACCAGTTCGATCGGCATGCGCTCGGAAGAAATGTGGAAATGCTGCAGTGAGCGCTGCGTTTGCGCGCCCCACAGACGATTGGCCGGCACCTCGATGGGGCCGAAGGAGTCGCGCTCAATTCTGCTGGTCGCCATGTCGAGCCCCTTCCTGTTGCGGACCGGGCCGTCAACCCAAGCTGGCTTGACCCGTCGGCAGGACTCATTATGAAGCTGGTCGATGCGCCGTTCTGACGCAAGGCGCAAGCGCAGTTTCTGCGCGAGGCCTTGGAGAGCGATTCGGATGGGGTGGCAGCGGCCGACGGATTGGCGATGCTGCTGAGCCGGAAGCGCTAGCGCTACGCAGCGGGCAGCTTCCTGCCCGCGGTGCGTTGTTTAGCGGCCGTAGGAGCCGCCGCCGGAGTTGCGGGGACCGCGGCCACCGCCACTGCCGCCGCCGAAACCACCCCCGCCGCCGCCACTGCGGCGCTGACCGCCACCGAAGCCGCCACGACGGCCACGCTCGGCCATCATGTCGACGCTGGTGCGCATCGGGTCGGGTTGGGCAGACGGGCGTTGTGCATTCTGGCGCGGCTCGTCGTTGCGGGCCGGCCGGCCTTGGCCCTGTCCCTGGGGGCGGCCTCCTTGGTTGCCGGGTTGAGCACCACCTTGGCCATTGCGCGGCTTACCGCCGCCATGGCCACCGGGTTTACGGGCGCCGCCACCGTTGCCACCCGCACGCTCGCCTTGTCCGGCCTTGTTGTCGCGGATGCGCTGCATCATTTCAGAGCGTGCTGCCTTGGCGGCCGCCTGCATGACGTCGCGGCTCGGCGGCTTGCCGGCACCGCCCCAGATGGTCTGGCGGCCCATGGCGATCGGCTCGGCGCGCTCGCCCGGCTCGGGGCCGAAGCCCTCGACTACCTGTACTTCGATCTTCTGCTTGGTGAAGCGCTCGATGTCGGCCATGAAGCCTTCCTCGTCCAGGCACACCAGGTTGACAGCAGCGCCGTCGGAGCCGGCACGGCCGGTACGGCCGATGCGGTGCACATAGTCTTCGCTGACGTTGGGGATCTCGTAGTTCACCACGTGCGGCAGTTCGTCGATGTCGATGCCGCGCGCCGCGATGTCGGTGGCCACCAGGGCGCGGACGTCGCCACTCTTGAAGCCGGCCAGGGCCTGGGTGCGAGCACTCTGGCTCTTGTTGCCGTGCAAGGCCATGGCGGTGATGCCGTTCTTTTCCAGGAACTCGGCCACGCTGTTGGCGCCGAACTTGGTGCGGGTGAACACCAGCACCTGGCTCCAGTTGTGCTGCTGGATGATGTGTGCCAGCAGTGCCTTTTTCTTGCCGCGGCCGACCGGATGGATCACCTGGGTGATGCGCTGCACGGTGGTGTTGCGCGGCGTGACCTGCACGCTTTGCGGGTTCTTCAGCAGGCCGTTGGCCAGGTCGCGGATCTCGTCACTGAAAGTGGCCGAGAACAGCAGGCTCTGCTTTTCCTTTGGCACCAGGGCCAGCACCTTCTTCACGTCATGGATGAAACCCATGTCGAGCATGCGGTCGGCCTCGTCCAACACGAGAACCTGTACGGTGGACAGGTCCAGGAAACCTTGTTGCTGCAGGTCCAGCAGGCGGCCCGGTGTGGCCACCAGGATGTCGACGCCCTTCTTGAGGCGGCTGATCTGCGGGTTCATGCCGACGCCGCCGAAGACGACGGTGGAGGAGAGTTGCAGGTACTTGCCATAGGCCTGCACGGACTCTTCCACCTGGGCGGCCAGTTCGCGCGTCGGCGTCAGCACCAGGGCACGGATGCCGGTACCGCCAAATTTGTTCTGGGCGCTGCGGCTCATGGTCAGGCGGTGCAGCAGCGGCAGGGTGAAAGCGGCCGTCTTGCCGGTGCCGGTCTGGGCGCCGCCGAGCAGGTCGTGTCCTTCGAGCACCAGCGGGATGGCCTGGGCCTGGATCGCGGTGGGGGTCTCGTAGCCTTGCTCGCGCACAGCCTTCAGGATGGCCGGAGCCAGTTTCAGATCTTCAAAGTTCATGGTGATGGCGCCCATCCGGGCGCAGGGATATCGGCCTGTTCAGGTGTCGCAACACCTGGCCAGTAGAGGCAGATAGGATTCAAAAGAGGGCCGCATCAATGAGCGGATCAAGGGAAGGGCCCACCAGCAGAACGCTGGTGTCGCGGGCAACTGGAGCGCCGCAACAGGTTGTATTGTCGCATGCTTCGGTTCTTTGTGTCCGCCGGTGTCCAAATCTGCGCAAATTGACTCTCCGGTAACAAGTTGTTGCCTGAGCAGCCTGCGCGGCCCTGCAGCAGGGAAAATTCAACTCTCGCCGGCACGTCCGGCTCTGGAATACAGACTGGTTGATGAACAAGTACCTGATGCGGCGACTCGGGGTGTCGGATGATCCGACCGGCCTGCGTCCCACCCTGCAAGACTGCATCGAGGCGGTGCTGGCGCAGTCCGACGTCCTGATCGAGGATGTGCTCAAGGGGCTGGAGGGGGTGGTCGGCCAGGCCAAGCCGAAGGTCGCGCAACTCCACTACCGTGCCATCAGCAAACCGGCGGTGGCACAGCTGCGTCGCGAGTTTGACGCCGTGCGCGCCACCTTCGGCGTGCAGCTACGGCTGGCGATCTACCACAGCGGCGCGCAGGATTCGGCCCGTGCCTCGGCGGTACGTTTCGATGACCTGCAACTGCTCGATGCGCAGCAGATCGATGCCAACATCGAGTTCGCGCTGGCACAACAGGAAGTCCAGTTTGCCGTTGATGAGCAACTGCCGGCATTGAATGCCCTGGTCAGCCGCCTGCTGGGCTGGCTCACCGTGCAGCCGCATCTGAACCCGCTCAAGCCCGAGGCCTTTGCCCGCGCCCTGCGCGAAACCCTGCTGCAGCATGTACCTGATGAGCAGGCGCGCAGCGGGTTGATCACGCCAGCCGCTGGCTTTCTGGGTGCCAGCCTGCGTCACCTGTACAAGGAACTGATGAACTGGCTGCGCTCGCACGGTGTCGAGCCGGTGGTTGCGGCGCAGGCCGCGTCGCGCCGCAAGACGGCTGAAAATCCGGTCAGCCGCACCATGCTCACGCTGGGCAAGCTGCGGCGCCTGTTGTCGGGCGAACTCGACAGCAGCACCGAGCGCGAAGCGGTCGACAGCCGTGTGCTGGAGTTTCTGCACACCGTGCCGGCCTCGCTGGAGGCGCTCGAAGAGCTGAAGATGGTCGAGCCGCTGATGAAGCGCCTGAGCCAGCGTGCGGCCCAGGCCACGCCGGCGACGCCGGACGGGAAAAAAACCGGCAAGGGGCAGGGTCATCAACTCGGGCGCCAACTGGGCGAGGAGGTGGTGCGCCTGATGCTCGACAACCTCATGCAGGACGAACGCCTGTTGCCCGCGATCCGCCAACAGGTCAAGGGGCTGGAGCCGGTGCTGCTCAAGCTGGCACGGTCCGACCCGCGTTTCTTCAGCGACCGCAAGCACCCGGCGCGTCAACTGCTCGACAAGCTGACCCACCGCAGCCTGGCTTACCAGGCCGAGCGCGAGGAGGGCTTTGGCGCTTTCTTGCAGTCGGTGGCGGCGGCCGTGCACGAACTGGCCGTCAGCCAGGGCGAGGCCGAAGACTTCGCGCACGCATTGCAGACGCTGCAGGCGCAGTGGGCCGATGCCGGTGCCGGCCATCGGCAGCGGCAGGCGGAGGCGGCACGCGCCCTGTTGCATGCGGAGCAGCGCAATCTGCTGGCGCAGCGCCTGGCCGCCGACTTTGAGGTGCTGCTGCAAAAGCAGAAGGTGCCCGAACGGGTGGCCCTGTTCCTCTGCGGCCCCTGGGCCCAGGTGGTGGCCGAAGCGCAACTGGCCAGTGTTGACGACACGGCGGTTGCCGAGGGTTACCTGGCCCTGGTGGACGACCTGGTCTGGAGCGTGCAGGTGCCGCGGGCACGGCGCAACCGGGTCCGGCTGGCACAGCTGGTTCCCACGCTGCTGGTCAAGCTGCGCCAGGGCTTGCAGAGCATTCATTACCCGCAAGAGCGCATCGCCCTCTTTCTGGCCGAACTGATTGCCTTGCATGAGCAGGCACTTGCAAGTTCGCCGACCAAGGCCGCAGCCGATGTCCCGGTGGACCTGCCCCTTGAACTGGCCGGCGTGCAGCCCGTAGCGCAGCCACACCAACAGCTTGTCGTGGCGGATGACGCTGCGGACGGCGGTACAGACGAGCGTTGCCTCAGCGAACTGGCCGCCGACGAGGCGGTGACCGAAGGGTTCTGGGTGGCCGAGGATGAGGCCCGCGAGGCCGGCTACCTGCCCGAAGGGGCCGTGGTGCCGCCCAGCCCGGCTGGGGTGCTGGCGCATGACTGGAGCGTGGCCGACCTGAGTATCGGCACCTGGGTCGAACTGATGCTGAAGCAAGAGTGGGTGCGCGCCCAGCTGACCTGGACCAGCCCGCAGCGCACGCTCTTCATGTTCACCTCGGCCAAGGGCCTGGCGCACTCCATGACCCGCCGCACCATGGACCGGTTGCGCAACCGCGGCCTGATCCGCGTGGTCTCCGACGGCCATGTGGTCGACAGTGCGCTCGACGCCGTGGCCCAGGCCGCGTTGCGCAACGAACAGGCGCAGGCTGCAGACGACGCCTAGGCGGGCGCCAACCCGGCGCGGGGAAGCGCCAAATGGTCCGGCGGAGGATAATACGGGTTTTACCCCCTTCCTCCCGCAGAACTATTACTAGATGGCTCAATACGTTTTCTCCATGAACCGCCTCGGCAAGATCGTGCCGCCGAAGCGTCATATCCTCAAGGACATTTCCTTGAGCTTCTTCCCCGGTGCCAAGATCGGCGTGCTCGGTCTCAACGGCTCGGGCAAGTCCACGCTGCTCAAGATCATGGCCGGCGTCGACAAGGAATTCGAGGGCGAAGCCATTCCGATGGCCGGCCTGAAGATCGGTTACCTGCCGCAGGAGCCGCAGCTCGACCCGAACGAGACCGTGCGCCAGGCCGTCGAAGGCGGCATGGGTGAGTCGAAGGCTGCGCAGGCGCGCCTGGAAGAGGTCTACGCGGCCTATGCCGACGAGAACGCCGACTTCGACGCCCTGGCCGCCGAGCAGGCCAAACTCGAAGCCATCATTGCCACCGCCGGCGATGGTGGGGAACACCAGCTGGAAATCGCCGCCGACGCGCTGCGCCTGCCGCCCTGGGATGCCGTGATCAAGAACCTCTCGGGCGGCGAGAAGCGCCGTGTGGCGCTGTGCCGCCTGCTGCTGTCCAAACCCGACATGCTGCTGCTTGACGAGCCGACCAACCACCTGGATGCCGAGTCGGTGGACTGGCTGGAGCAGTTCCTTTCGCGCTTCCCCGGCACCGTGGTGGCCATCACCCACGACCGCTACTTCCTGGACAACGCGGCCGAGTGGATTCTGGAACTCGATCGCGGCCACGGCATTCCGTACAAGGGCAACTATTCCTTGTGGCTGGAGCAGAAGGAAGCGCGTCTGGAGCAGGAGCAGAAGACCGAAGACGCCCGTACCAAGGCCATGAAGAAAGAGCTGGAGTGGGCGCGCCAGAACCCCAAGGGCCGCCAGGCCAAGAGCAAGGCCCGCTTGGCCCGCTTTGAGGAACTGTCGGACTACGAATACCAGAAGCGCAACGAGACGCAGGAAATCTTCATCCCCGTGGCCGACCGCCTGGGCAATGAAGTGATCGAGTTCAAGAACGTCAGCAAATCGTTCGGCGACCGTCTGCTGATCGACAACCTGAGCTTCAAGGTGCCGGCGGGCGCCATCGTCGGCATCATCGGCCCCAACGGCGCCGGCAAGTCGACGCTGTTCAAGATGATCGCCGGCAAGGAAACGCCGGACAGCGGTGAAGTCACCATTGGCCAGACCGTCAAGATGGCCTTCGTCGACCAGACGCGTGACGACCTGTCGAACGAGAAGACCGTGTGGGAAGACGTCTCCGGCGGTCTGGACATCCTGACCGTCGGCAAGTTCCAGATGCCCAGCCGCGCCTACTGCGGCCGCTTCAACTTCAACGGCGGCGACCAGCAGAAGAAGGTCGGCATGCTCTCCGGTGGTGAGCGCGGCCGTCTGCACCTGGCCAAGACCCTGATCGCCGGCGGCAACGTGCTGCTGCTGGACGAGCCGTCCAACGACCTTGACGTGGAAACGCTGCGTGCGCTGGAAGACGCCTTGCTGGAGTTCGCCGGTTCGGTCATGGTCATCAGCCACGACCGCTGGTTCCTGGACCGCATCTGTACCCACATCCTGGCCGCCGAAGGCGACAGCCAGTGGACTTTCTTCGACGGCAACTACCAGGAATACGAGGCCGACAAGAAGAAGCGCCTGGGCGAAGAAGGTGCCAAGCCGCACCGCGTGCGCTTCAAGGCCCTCAAGTAAAGAGAAAGAGGCATGCCCCCGGGCCTGTGCAGGCCCGGGTTGATGGTCAGGACTCGGCGGCGTCGGGTCTGCTCCGGGCAAATTCCCGGCGCAACTGCGCCAGCTTGTCCAGGCCGGCGGCAATGCGGGCATTGACCGAGCCTTCGGGCATCTGACCCTGTGCATCCGGTTCCCCCGCGGGCAGGCCGGTCAACAACGCCAGCGCTTCATCGACGTTGCTCACGGCCCAAATGCGGAAGCGGCCGACGCGCACCGCGTCCACCACCTCGGGCCGCAGCATCAGGTGGCAGACATTGCTGGCCGGGATCAACACGCCCTGCTCCCCCGTCAGGCCGCGCGCGGCGCAGATCTCGAAAAAGCCCTCGATCTTTTCGTTGATGCCGCCCACTGGCTGCACCACGCCGAACTGGTTGACCGAGCCGGTCACGGCCAGCGACTGCCTGAGCGGCACACCGGCCAGTGCCGACAGCAGCGCCGTCAGCTCCGCCAGCGAGGCGCTGTCGCCCTCCACGCCGCCGTAGGACTGCTCGAACACCAGGCTGGCCTTGAGCGACAGCGGCATGCGCCAGCCGAAGCGTGAGGCCATGAAGGCCGAGAGGATCAGCACGCCTTTGGAGTGAATCGGTCCGCCGAGCTTGACCTCGCGTTCGATGTCGATCACCTCGCCCTCACCGACGCGCACGGTGGCGGTGATGCGCACCGGATGGGCGAAGGTGCTCTCGCCCAGCACGATCACGGCCAGGCCGTTGACCTGGCCGACGTGCTCGCCCGTGGTGTCCACCAGAATCTGGTTGCGCAGGATCTGCTCCTGGTAGCGTTCGCGGATGCGTTCATGGCGATGCTGGTGGGCGGCCAGCGCCGCCTCCACATGCGAGCGCTCGATGAGCGGTGCTTGCGCCTGGGAGGCGACATGGTCGGCCTCGCGCATCAGATCGTCCAGCGGCTGGGTCTGCGTGGACAGGCGCTGCGCATCGCTGGCCAGGCGCGCCGCGTGTTCGATGATGCGTGCCACCGCCGGCGCGGACAGCGGGCGCAGCTGGTCGCGCCGCGCCAGCGTGGCGATCAGGCGGGCGTAGGCGGCGGTGTTGTCCGGGTTGCGCGCGATCTCGCTTTCCATGTCGGCGTTGATCTTGAACAGGGCGGAGAAGTCCGGGTCGTACTGGCTGAGCAGGTAGTACACCAGGCGCTCGCCGATCAGCACGATCTTCAGGTTGAGCGGCACCGGCTCCGGCTCCAGTTGCACGGTGCTGGTCAGGCCGATCAGGTCGGACAACGATTCGATGCGCACCGAGCCGGATTTCAGGCAGCGTTTCAGCCCTTCCCAGGCATAGGGCTGCGACAGCACTTTCATGGCATCCAGAATCAGGAAGCCGCCGTTGGCCCGGTGCAGCGCACCGGCGCGGATCAGCGTGAAGTTGCTGACCAGCGTGCCCATGTGCACCACGTTTTCGATGCGTCCCAGCAGGTTTTGCAGAGTCGGGTGGTCTTCGTAGACCACCGGGCGCGCGCCGCTGGGCGGGTTGGCCACCAGCAGGTTGACGAGGTAGCGCTGTACCGAAATCGAACCGGAATAGGTGGTGGTTTCGGTGTCGCCCTCGCTGTGGGACGAGGCGCGCAGCGATTCGCCGCTCTCGACGATGTCCTGCAGCACCGCGTCGAGGTAGTTGCCGACCTCCGGCAGGTCGGTGTAGGGCGGCTTGATGTCCTCCACCATGTGCGTGACGGTGGCACGCAGCGCGTCGCTGCCGGCCTGCTTCATGCGGTTGAGCGTCTCCTGGCGCCAGCGCGGAAACTCGCTCATGAGCTTGTGCAGCTGCTCATGCAGCGTCTTCATGTGCTCGGCGAATTCACGCTTGCGTTCTTCCGGCAGTTTCTCGAACTCTTCCTGCGACAAGGGCGCTTCGCCCTCCTTCATCGGCACCAGCACAAAACCGTTCGGAGTACCGACCAGCCCGATGCCGACTTGCGTGGCCTCGTCGCCCAGCGCCTTGAGGGCCGCCATTTCGCGCTGTTTGGCCTCTTCCTGCAGGGCCTCAATACGGGCGCGGTAGGCGTCGCTCTGGAAGACGGCGTTGATGGCCGGCGTCAGCGCCTCGACGAACTGCTGCATGTCGTCGCGCAGCCGTGTGCCGCGGCCGCACGGCAGGTGCAGCAGGTCCGGGTGGGTCGCGTCGGCAAAGTTATAGACATAGCACCAGTCGGCCGGTGCCTGGCCGTTCTGGCGCTCGGCCTCCAGCAGCTGCTGGATGATGGCGTGGCGGCCGCTGCCGGTTTCGCCCAGCACAAAGAGGTTGTAGCCCGCATGCCGCATGTCCAGGCCGAGGTGCATGGCTTCCACGGCACGACCATGGATCTGCGCTGCATCCAGATCCGGCAGTTCCTCGGTGCTGGCAAAGCGCAGCGTTGCCGGATCGCAGGCGGTGTACAGAACCTCAGGCTGAAGCGGGGCAATGGGCATCGGGGGCTTTGCGCAGTGGTGTAACGCAAGCATAAACGCCCGGCGGGTTTGGGGCCATGCTCATGTGGCCCGGATTCAACAGACTGTCGCCGGTCTGGTGATGGACGTCAGCCTGGCGTTCAGGGCACCGAGTGCAAATCGACGGCCGCCGGCCAAGTCTGTCCATTCTCCGTCAGGCTTTGCGCTGCGCGTACCGCGTTCACCACCGCGCGCGCGGTGACTTCGGCGGCCAGCGTGGCCAGCAGCAGCATGCTGGCGCTCTTGCCGCTTCGGCCGGTGGCCAGTGCAAACAGCGTGTCGCCATCGAGCATGGTGTGCACCGGGTTGATGGCGCGCGCCAGTCCGTCGTGGCTGACCTGCGCCAGGCGCTGCGCCTGTGGTTTGGTCAGCACCGCGTCGGTGGCCACCACGCCGATGGTGGTGTTGGTGCCGGCCAGCAGGTTCTGCGGCAGCTCGCCTTTCACCATCGCATCGCGACTGCCCAGCAAAGCCTTGCCATCGACGGTGCGCGCACCGGCAATGATCTGGCCGCTAGCCGGGTCGAACACGTCGCCCACCGCATTGCAGACAATCAGTGCCCCCACCGTGATGCCCTCCACGCAGAGCGAGGCGGTGCCGATGCCGCCCTTCATGGCGCGCGTCATGCCGAACAGCTTGCCCACCAGCGCGCCGGTACCAGCGCCCACATTGCCTTGCGCTGGCGGCTGGCGGCTGGCCGCCAGGCAGGCCTGGTAACCGGCCTGTGCATCGGGCCGGATGCGGGCATCGCCGACACCGAGGTCAAACACCACGGCCGCCGGCACGATGGGCACCAGCCCGTAGCCGGTGTTCAAACCAATGTGGTTCTCTTCCAGCCAGCGCATCACGCCGCTGGCGGCATCCAGCCCCCAGGCGCTGCCGCCGCAGAGCGTGATGGCGTGCACCTGGTCCACCAGGTTGGCTGGTTGCAGCAGGTCGGTTTCGCGCGTGCCTGGTGCCGCACCACGCACGTCCACGCCGGCCACGGCGCCGTCACGCGCAATCACCACGCTGCAGCCGGTCGGGCGGCGCGTCTCGGTGTAGTGGCCGACTTCGATGCCGGCAACGTCGGTGAGAGATCCGGGGAAGGTGGTGCGCGGGTTGATGGTACTCATGAACGCAGATTATGCGCAGGATGGGTTTAGGCGTAGAGTGGGGTGCAGCACCGCCGTGCGGTGCGAGAGGAGCGCGGACATGTTCAATGGTTATGACTACTACGGCCATATGGGTGGCATGCACTTTTTCTGGTGGATTTTCTGGGTCGTTCTCATCGTGGCGCTGCTGTTCTGGCGCGGTGATCGTTGGCGCGGGCCGCGAGAGAAGTCGCGCGAGACGCCACATGAGGTGCTGCGCCGCCGCCTGGCCGCCGGAGAGATCAGCCCCGAAGACTACGAGAGTCGCAAGGCGATCCTGGACCGCGACGGCGTTTGAGTCTTTCGACGCCTAACGGCTGTTGCGCTCCTCGCCCCAGTGGAAGCGATGCAGCACCCGGTGCACGACCGGTGTCAGCATGATGCCCATGACGGCGATGAAGGCCAGCCCGGCGTACAGCGCATAAAACCCGGCAAAGAGCTTGCCGGCTTCGCTCAGGTCGGCCGTCTTGACCGGCCCCATGCCGCCGAGCAGCATGGCAGCGTTGACGAAGGCATCGACCCACGACATCTGTTCGTAATAGCGGTAGCCCAGCATGCCCGCCAGCAGGGAGACCGCGATCAGCGCCATAGCCAGCGAGGCATGGACCAGCAGACGCAAGGTAAAGCGGCCGGCGGGGATGGGGGGGAGGTGGCGCGGTTCGTACATGAGGCAGGAATTGGATGGATCCGACGGCGGGCGACCAGATGCGTGCTGCCTGGCCGGATCAATCGCTCACGACAGAAAGACGAGGATCAGCCCAATGGCGGCGGGAATCGCCTGGATGAAGAGAATCTTGCGGTTGGCCGTGGCGGCGCCGTACAGACCGGCCACCAGCACGCAGCCGAGGAAGAACACTTTGACATCCATGCCGCCGGCGCCGAGGCTCAGGCCCCAGAACAGGCCGGCGGCCAGAAAGCCGTTGTACAAACCCTGGTTGGCGGCCAGAACCTTGGACGCCGTCGCGGCTTCCTGGGTCTGGCCGAAGGCGCGCAGCCCGGCAGGCTTGTCCCACAGAAACATCTCGAGCACGAGGATGTAGACATGCAGGAGGGCGATCAGGGCGATGACGAGGTTGGCGATGAGGGACATGGTTTTTCCTTGATGGTTGATGCCTGATACGGCTGGCCGACAAAATCCTCAGGCCAGATCGGCGCCTCTCGATGAAAGGATCGGGTGCCGTGTGCTAGCTGGCGCGGCCGTCATAGTGCCTGACGGCAATCTTCTCCAGTTCGACGCCGTCGAGGCAGCGGATGTTGATGGCGGCCATGGCGTTGCCCTTGGGATCCGTCCCTTCGCCATACGGGTGAATTCCGCAGACAGGACAAAACCGGTGCTTGATGACGTGTTTGTTGAAGGTGTAGGTGCTTGTATTTTCTTCAGGTGTCGTGAGCTGCAAGTGCGCCCGGGGGACGAACCACATTAGCGAGCCCTTGCGCTGACACAGCGAGCAGTTGCATGACATGGCTCCGGCGAGCGTGCCTTCAACTTGGAAGGCGATGCGCCCGCAATGACAGCTTCCCGTGTAATTCATGAGTGCGGCCTCCGGTGGTTCAGACAGTGACGGTTGAATCCGATCCAGACAGGGTGAGATCAACCTCGGGTGAAGGGTCAGGCCTCTGGCCGATGACAGACTGCTTCGACGTTGTGACCGTCAGGTCCAATGACGAAGGCGCCATAGTAATTGGGATGGTAATGCGGACGAAGACCCGGTGCACCGTTGTCTTTGCCGCCGGCCTCCAGTGCTGCGCGATAGAAGTCCCGGACCTGCTGGCGATTCTCGGCCGCGAACGCGATGTGCAACGGCGTCGGTTTTTCGGAAGTCTGGAACAGCCAAAGCGCCGGCTTGCCCTTCGGCCCCATGCCGAGACCGTGTTCGCCTTCCATGACGATCCCTATCCCGAGCGGCTGGAGCGACTGCAGAAAGAACGCCTTGCTTGCGGCGTAGTCGGTAACGCCAAATCCAAGATGGTCGAACACGGAAACCTCCTGCTGGTCGTGGGAATTGGCGACTTGGCGCTTGTCATTCAAATCGATCGCGCCATCCTAATCCGGCTTGATGCCTGGAGGTGTGATCTATATACTGTTTGAATATACAGTATTTGACCAAACCATGGAATCCCGCCCCCTGTTCTTGTCTGGCATGGACTTTAGCCGCCGCACGGCGCACGGCGCTCCGTACTTTCCCGCGCCATGCGCTCCCGGGTGTTGAGGCCATGGCCGAGTTCACCATCCCGCTGAGCGCGCTCAAGGGGCGCGGCGCGGCCACGCGCGTGGCGCACCGCTTCGAGCAAGAGGCGCGCGCCGCGTTCGACGATGGCTGGCAGACCTGGGACGAGACTTTGCAGGGCGAGGCCGCCAAGCCGCAGACCGAGGTGCGCTGGGAGGACGCGCGCAGCGCCATCATGGCCAACGATTCGCCCGACATTGCGTTCGACTACTCCATCAACCCCTACCGCGGCTGCGAGCACGGCTGCTCCTACTGCTACGCGCGGCCGACGCACAGCTACCTCGGGCTGTCGCCGGGGCTGGACTTCGAGACGGTGATCATTGCCAAGCGCGGGCTGGCGGCGCTATTGCGCAAGGAGTTGATACGGCCCGGCTATCGGCCGAGCATGATCGTCATCGGCTCGGTGACCGACTGCTACCAGCCGGTCGAGCGCGAGTTGAAGATCACGCGCTCGCTGATCGAGGTGCTGCGCGAGGCGCGCCATCCGTTTTCACTCGTCACCAAGTCCAGCGGCGTGGAGCGCGACCTGGACCTGATCGCGCCGATGGCGGCCGACCATCTGACGGCGATCTACGTCACCATCACCACGCTTGACGGCGCGTTGGCGCGCCAGCTGGAGCCGCGTGCCGCCTCGCCGCAGCGCCGGCTGCGCACCATCCGCACGCTGGCCGAGGCCGGCGTGCCGGTGGGCGTGAGCGTGGCGCCGCAGATTCCCTTCATCAACGACGACATGGAGCAGGTGCTGGAAGCCGCGGCCGAAGCCGGCGCGAAGAGCGCCTTCTACACCGTGCTGCGCCTGCCGTGGGAGCTGAACGAGGTGTTCCAGCAGTGGCTGGCTGTGCATTACCCGCAGCGCGCGGCGCGCGTGATGGCGCGCATCCGCGAGATGCGCGGCGGCCAGGACTACCGGAGCGATTTCGCCACCCGCATGAGCGGCAGCGGTCTGTGGTCGGAGCTGATCCGCCAGCGCTTCCACAAGGCCTGTGCCCGCCACGGCCTGAACTGCGAGCGCCTTGCGCTGGACCTGTCGCAGTTCCGCCCCGGCCTGGCGGCGGGGCAGGGCAGCTTGTTCTAGTTTTTCATTGATTCGATGGTGAGCACGATGTAAGCACCGTTGATCTTGTCGGCCGTGAAGCGCACCTTGTCGCCGGCCTGCACCTGGTCCAGCAGCGCCGCGTCCTTGACCTGGAACACCATGGTCATGGGCGGCATGTCGAGGTTCTTGATCTCGCCGTGCTTGAGGGTGATCTTCTTCGCCGCCTTGTCCACCTTGCGCACTTCGGCTTCGGTTGTCTCGCTGGCTGCGGGCGAGGCGTGGTGGCTGTCGTGGTCGTTGGTCTGGCTTTGGGCCAGGGCATGGCCGCCGGCCAGCAGCAGGCTGAGAGTCAGGGCAAGGGTCTTCATGCGGGATTCCTTCAACGGTAAGACTGATAAACGGAGGCGCTGCCGCCGCGCTGCACCAGCAGCACGTCGTACGGGTCTTTGCGGCCGCCATATTCGGGGCCGTCCATGCCGGGCGAGCCGACCGGCATGCCGGGCACGGCCAGGCCCAGGGCGCGCGGTTTTTCTTTCAGCAGGCGCTGGATGTCGCGCGCCGGCACATGGCCTTCGAGCAGGTAGCCGCCCACCAGCGCGGTGTGGCAGGAGCCGAACCTGTCGGCCAGGCCCAGGCGCTGGCGAACTTCGCGCTTGACGGCATCGCTGACGTCGTGCGTCCGCACCTCATAACCGTTGGTCTGCAGGTGCCGGATCCAGTCGTGACAGCAGCCGCAGGTGGGCGTCTTCCAGACTTCGATCACAGGTTGGGGGCCGGTGTTGCTGCTGGCCAGCAGCGGCAGGGTGCCCAGCGCTGCGGCCAAGCCGGCCTGCAGCAACGTACGGCGGCGCAGGTGTTCAGTAGTGTTGACCATGGTTCATCTCCATCATGACATGTTGCTGCATGCCATCACCGCCTTGTCGGCGGGTGGCGGCTGGTACAGCGGCTGGCTTGTCCTTGCCCGCCTTCGCGGTGATGACGTGGATGCTGCCTTTCATGCCGGCCTGGTAGTGGCCGGCGATCAGGCAGGCAAACTCGAATTCACCGGCACGGTTGAAGGTCCAGAGGATCTCGCCGGTCTTGCCCGGTGCCACGTGCACCATGTAGGGTTCGTCGTGTTCCATGCCCGGGTGTTTGCGCATCAAGGCGGCATGGGCCGCCAGTTCATCGGCAGTGCCGAGCACCAGTTCGTGTTGCATCTTGCCGGCATTGCGCACGCGCAGACGCACGGTGTCGCCTTGCCGGACCTCGATGCGGCCAGGCGTGAAGCGCATGGTGTCTGACATCGTCAGCGTGATGGTGCGCCTGACCTGCTTCGCATCACCAGCGATGCCCCAGTCCTTCTGCTCTGCGGCGGCGGCGTGCATCGGCTGTCCTTGCCGGGGTTCATGGCCAAATGCGGCATTGGCGCCCGTCAATATTGCGCAGGCAGCTATAAATTTGATAGCGTTCATGGTGTTCCTCAATGCTGTGAGTGTGAATGGGGTTTGATCGCCTTGAGCTCGGCTGGTGCCGCGCTGGCCGCAGGTGGTGTCTGGCGTTTGGGTTCGGGCAGGGCGCCGCGCCACTCGTAGGCCCGGGTGCCGGCCGGCTGCCTGAACCAGCCCGGATCGCGGTAATCGCCCGGCTTCTGGGTCTTGCGCACCTTCAAGGTGGTGAACATGCCGCCCATCTCGACCGCACCAAAAGGCCCGTTGCCGGTCATCATGGGCAGGGTGTTGTCGGGGATGGGCATTTCCATCTCGCCCATGTCGGCCATGCCGCGCTCGCCCATCACCATGTAGTCGGGCACCAGCTTCTGGATTTTCTGCACCAGGCCGCGGTGGTCGACGCCGATCATGGTGGGCACGGCGTGGCCCATGGGGTTCATGGTGTGGTGGCTCTTGTGGCAGTGGAACGCCCAGTCGCCTTCCTCGTCCGCCACGAACTCCACCTGCCGCATCTGGCCCACGGCAATGTCAGTCGTCACCTCCGGCATGCGCGCGGCCAGCGGCCAGGGTCCACCGTCGCTGCCAGTCACGGCAAACTCGTGGCCGTGCAGGTGGATCGGGTGGTTGGTCATGGTCAGGTTACCGACACGGATGCGCACCTTGTCGCCTTGCCGCACGTTGAGCGAGTCGATGCCGGGGAAGGCGCGGCTGTTCCAGGTCCAGAGGTTGAAGTCCAGCATGGTGTTGATCTTCGGCGTGCTGCTGCCGGGATCGATGTCGAAGGCATTGAGCAGGAAGCAGAAGTCGCGCTGCACCTCGCTGATGAGTGGATGCTGGCCTTTGGGGTGCGTGACCCAGAAGCCCATCATGCCCATGGCCATCTGCGTCATCTCGTCCGCGTGCGGGTGGTACATGAAGGTGCCGGGCCGGCGTGCCACGAATTCGTAGACGAAGGTCTTGCCAACCGGAATCTGCGGCTGCGTCAGGCCGCCCACGCCATCCATGCCGTTGGGCAGGCGCTGGCCATGCCAGTGCATGGTGGTGTGTTCGGGCAGCTTGTTGGTGACGAAAATGCGCAGGCGGTCGCCTTCCACCACCTCGATGGTGGGGCCCGGGCTCTGGCCGTTGTAGCCCCACAGCGTGGCGCGCATGCCGGGCGCGATCTCGCGCACCACCGGCTCGGCCACTAGGTGGAACTCCTTCACGCCGTTGTTCATGCGCCAGGGCAAGGTCCAGCCGTTGAGCGTGACCACCGGGTTGTAGGGCCGGCCGTTGGGGGGCAGTAGCGGCGGCGCGGTGTCGGGTTTGTCCATCAGCACCGGCTCGGGCAGGGCGGCCATGGCCACGCGGCTCACGCTGGCGGCAGCTACCGCGGTCAGACTGGTGCCGGCGAAAAAGTGACGTCGATTCATATTCAGTGTCCTTGGGAGGTGGTGGCCATGGCGGCCGTACCACTGCGCGGGCGGGCCAGGGTGCCTGGGGAAGTGCCGGTCAGCGTCAGTTGCAGATCTGCGTCGGCTAGCCAGAAGTCGCGCTGCGCTTCGATGGCGTTGTTCACGCTCAGGACCTGCTGGCGCATGTCGCCCAGCAGGTCCCACACGCTGGCGAGCATGCCGTTGTAGCGCAGCAGCACTTCATCGCTGATGGCCTTGCGCAGCGGCACCACCTCGTCGCGGTAGTGGCGTGCCAGGTCGTAGGTGGTGCGCCAGCCGTGATACGCCTCGCGCGCTTCGCTGCGCGCCTTCACGGCCACGTCGCGCACGCGCGTGGCCGACTGCATGTACAGCGCTTGCGCCCGTGCGTTGCGTGCCGTGCCCCAGTCGAAGATCGGCAGCGGCAGCTCCAGTTCCCAGCCGTGCTTGATGTCGTTGGTGCCGGCAGCGCTGTCGCTGATGTTGGCATTCTTGTAAGCCAGGGTCAGGCCGTTGAGATAGCCCACGGTCTTGACCATGCCGAGCGAGTCGGCCACGTAACCGGTTTCGGCCACGGCCGAGCGCACGTCGAGCCGTTCGCGCAGGGCACGCGCTTCCACATCCTGCATGTCAGCGGCTTGCGGCGGCAGGTCGGGCAGGCGTTGCGCGAGCGTGAACTGCGTCTGCGCACCCCACAGGCCCATCAGGCGGGTGAGCTTCTCGCGCTCGCTGAACAGGGTCTGTTGCGCGCGCGCCAGTTGGGCCGCGGCATCGGCCAGGAAGACCTGCTCACGGGCCTGCTGCAATTTGCTCCAGTTGCCCACGCGCGCCATGCGCCGCGCCAACTCGGCACCGGCTTCGGCGGCTTCCTTTACCTGGCCCAGGTAGGCCACCGTCTGCTGCGCGGCCACGGTGTTGATCCAGGCCTTGCGCGTGTCGGTGGCGAGAACGATGACCTGCTGCGCCGCCTGCAGCTTGGCCAGCTCGTGCTGCTGGCCCTGCCATTTGGCCTTCCAGGGCAGGAACAGCAGGCCGACCACGTCGAAACGCAGCACGCGCTCGATTTCCAGCTTGCTGCCCTCGGCGTACTCGGCAATCGAGACGTGCGGGTTGGGCGCGCGCCCGGCTTGCACGCGCTGGGCGTCGCTGATGTCGAGCTGTGCCAGCGCGCTGTGCAACCCGGGGTTGTTGAGCAGGGCGATGCGCACTGCGCTTTCGGCCGTCAGCGGTGCCTTGAGCGACTCGGCCACGGCGTCGTCGATCTCGCGCTTGTTGCGCTGCAGGGTGACGCTGGTGCCGGCGGTGCGGCCCTCGGTGAGCTGCTGCACGTCCGTCAGGTTTTGCTCGGGTGTGAGCGAACTGCAGCCGGCCAGCAGTACGGCGGCAAGCGCGATGGCGCTGTGCCGAAGAGGGGGGTGTTTCATCGTCTTGCTCCTGGGACCGGTGTGCTGGGGCTGATGGCCGGCTGGTCCGTGCCGTGCGCCTGTTCGGCCTTGAGAATGTCACTGTGGCCGCGCGCGAACTGGCCGACGCGGGCGTTGGCGGCGCGCCAGTCCTCGCTGTCCTGCACAACGCCGTGCGGGTTGTGTTCCAGCGCCGAGCGGTAGCGCACGGCGGGCACCGGCGCACCAGGGTCAGCGGCGATGGCGGCGCTGGTTTTTTCCGGTGTGCTTTGCGCCAGACTGAGTGCCGGCCAGGCCAGAACGGCCAGGGTCAGCAGGGTGGGGTATTTCACGAATCTTCTCCAAAACAGCGTTCAGGGAACGGTGTGGCACCGCCATGGGCCCGGTTTCGGGACACAGCGGACGCACTACGGCTGTCAGGATCAGAAAATGGGCGGCTTGAAGCCTGGTGCGCGCTCGGCGCTGGCGAAGTGGTGAGAGGATGATTGCGGCTGGACCGTCGGCAGGGCGGCGGACGCCATCTGCAGCGGAATCGGCGTCAGCGCCACCGTATGGCAGATCTGGCAGGCCGCGCAGGTGGCGCAGTCGGCCGCGTCGGCCTGGTGCTGGCTGCCGGCCGGGGTGTCGCTGCTGCTGGCCGTGGCGGCATGGCCCGGGCAGTCGGCATGGACCATGGCCTCATGGCGGGCCTCGAATCGGGCTGTTTCCCTTGCCATGTCTATGTGAGATGCTACGGAATTAATAGCAATTTCCGGCTGCTGCAGCGTGGCCGCCATCATCTCCATCGCCATGGCGTCGCCCACCCAGCCGCGCAGGGGCAGCAGGGCGATCATGAGGGCCAGAAGCAAGACGCGCATGGATGAATGATAAGGCCTGGCGGCAAAAGTTCCGCTAGCCCGGGGCCACGCGCGTCAGATAGCGTTCCAACTCCAGCGCCGGCATGGGGCGGGCAAACAAGTAGCCTTGAGCCTCATCGCAGCCGAAGATGCGCAACTGGGCCAGCATGTCCTCGGTTTCGACGCCTTCTGCAATCGTGCGCAGGTTCAGGCTGTGTGCCATCTGGATGATGGCGCGTACGATGGCGGCATCCTCGGGGTCGGTGGCAAGGTCGCGTACAAAGGTGCGGTCGATCTTGAGCCGGTCGATGTCCAGGCGCTTGAGGTAGGCCAGGCTGGAGTAGCCGGTGCCGAAGTCGTCGATCGAGAGTTTCACGCCCAACTGCTTGAGCCCCTGGAGGCTGGCCAGCACACCCTCCACGTCCTGGATCAGAATCGATTCGGTCAACTCCAGTTCCAGCAGCGCGGGCGGCAATCCCGATTCCTCCAGCGCCCGTATGACGGACTGTTGCACATCGCCGCGCTTGAACTGGACGGCAGAAAAGTTGACGGCCATCGTCAGAGGCGGCAGCCCCGCCTGCCGCCAGGCCATGGCTTGGCGGCAGGCTTCAAACAGGACCCACTGGCCGATCGGCACGATCAGGCCGCTCTCCTCCGCCACCGGGATGAAGCGGCCGGGCTCCACCATGCCCAGCTCGGGGTTTTGCCAGCGCAGCAGCGCTTCGACCCCGATCACCTTGCCGCTGGCCAGATCGGTCTGAGGCTGGTAGTGCAGCGTGAACTCGTGACGCTCCAGCGCACGGCGCAGTCCTCCCAGCAGCTGCAGGTGGCCGACAGCGTCGGCATTCATTACCTCGTCGAAGAAACGGTAGGTGTTGCGGCCGGCTTCCTTGGCACGGTACATGGCCATGTCGGCTTTCTTCAGCAGGGTTTCGAAGTCGCGGCCGTCTTCGGGGAAGATGGCTGCGCCCATCGACACGGATGTCGCAATGTCGTGACCCTCGGTCACAAAAGGCTCCAGCAGCCGTTCCATGATCTTGATCATGATCTCCGCCACGACATCGGTATCGGGCAGATCGCGCAGCACGATCAGGAATTCGTCGCCGCCTTGGCGGGAGATGGTGTCGGTGTCGCGCACGCAGTGCCTCAACCGGGCGGCGACCTCCTTGAGCAGTGCATCGCCGCAATGAAGTCCCAGCGTGTCGTTGATGCTCTTGAAGCTGTCCAGGTCCAGGAACAGCAGGGCCACATGATTGCCGTTGCGCTGGGCCTGGGCGACGGCCTGTTCGACGCGGTCCTGCATCAGAAGACGGTTGGGCAGGCCGGTCAGCATGTCGTGGTAGGCCAGGAATTCGATGCGTTGCTCGGCTGACCTGCGATCGGTGATATCGGAGCCGACACCCCGGTAGCCGCGGAACATGCCCTGCGCGTCAAAGAAGGGCATGCCGCTGATGGAGAGGGTCCGCAATTCGCCGCTGTCGGCCCGGATCTGGTAGACAAAGTCCTTGAACGGCTCGTGACGTTCCAGCGCCCTTCGGTGCCCGGCCCATTGCGCTTGCGTCACGCCCTTGGCCGGCAACTCCCAGCGCGTCTTGCCAATAGAGGGCTCGACGTCGGCGCGGATGAGACCGATCGACAGCAGGGTGAAGCGGAACTCGGCATCCTGCTCCCAATACCAGTCGGTCGACATCTCGGTCAGGCTGCGGAAACGGGCCTCGCTCTCAAGCAGGGTCTGCTGCTGCTCGTCAAGCGTGCGAACCATGGTGTTGGCGGCCTGCACCAGGGTGTCGATCTCGCCGCCAGCCGTGAGCGACAGCGTGCGGTCTGCGCCGGTCTTGTAGTGCAACTCCCGGACATGGCGTGTCAATGTGTCCAGCGGCGTCATGAGCCGGCGCATGATCAGCCAGACGATCAGCAGCACGACGCAGGTTGCAGCAGCCAAGGCCAGAAAGAAATAGGTCTGGGCCTGGCGCAGCGGTGCCTCAGCCTCGGCCACCGGGTAGTTGGCGCCGAGGATCCAGTTGGTTGCAGAGAGGCGCTTGAAACTGCTGAACGCGGGCTCACCTTGCGAGGTGAGGGTCCGGCCGCTGCCGTCGAAACCGACCAGCGATCTGTCATACAAGGGGTTCTGGCCCGGCCTGATGGTCTGCTTCATGATGCGGACCGGATCGGGGTGCATGATCATCGTCCGGTTCAGGTCGGTGATGAAGATGTAGCCTGTGTCGCCGACCTTGATCTGCTTCAGGTTGGCCAGGAAATTGCGGCCCAGCAGATCGAGACTGCCTTGAAGAATGCCGCGAAGTTCGCCTCTCTCATCGAGCAGGGGAATGGTCATGACCAGCGACGGTCGCCCTGGCGAGTAGGTGGAGATATAGGGCTCGGAGATATAGGGTTTGCGGATGGCTGCGGTGACTTGAAAGAACTCGCGGAAGGACATGTTACGTCCACGCCGGTCGGGTTTGTAGGGGCTCTCGGCAATGAGCGAGCCGTCGGGCGAGATCAGGGACAGGCCGTTGTCGAAGATCGAGTGCAGCGCGGCCATGCGGTCGAGGTGCTGCTGGGCCAGCTCCGGGTCGGCCAGTGCTGCCCGGGGCAGATGGCGCGTCGAGGCGATCAGCGCCTTCTGTGTCATCAGGAGTTTTTCATCGATGCTGGCGGCCAGTGCTGAGACCAGGGTGTACTGCTGGTTGTACAGGCTGTTGCGGAACTCACCCTGGAAGTGGCGCAAGCCCAGCAGCGCCAGGGTGCCGACAAAGGCGACGAAGACGGCCGCCATGGCCAGGGCGACCCGTGATTTAAGGCTGATGCAGCGTAGCGTTGGCAGCGGCATGGCAATGCAGACTGTGTTCGAAGACCCGTTTGTTGTTGTGATCGGAGTCGAAACACCTGGCGCCAACTCCCCCCTATATCGGGTCCATATTACCAGCAGCAGTGGCGTTTCAAGGGCGAACCGCCGGGCTTTCCAGCACTTGGCCGCGTGCCTGCGCGATCAGGTTCAGCTCCAACGTCACCCACTCCTGCGCGCCATAAAAGCAGGGCTGGGCGCACACGTCGTTCAGGTGGGTTGGCGGGATGACGGTGCCGTCCAGGTGCTGGCCCTGGCGCTGGTCGTGGCACTGGGTGCGCGACAGGCTGCTCATGCAGCTCAAGCGAATGGCATTTCAATTCTTTTCGCTGTCGGCCCGTTCGTCGAGCTGCTCCAGCTTGGCCTTGATCTGGGCCCATTCCGCGGCGTCGGGCAGGGCCAGGCGGCTGCGGAGGATGACCGGCCAGCGTTTGGCCAGCCGGGCGTTGATGGCAATCAAGGGTTGCTGATCGGCCGGCACGTCTTCCTCGATGAAGATGGCGTCCACCGGGCATTCGGGGATGCACAGGGCGCAGTCGATGCAATCGTCGGGGTCGATCACCAGCATGTTCTTGCCGGCACGAAAAGCATCGACCGGACAGACATCAACGCAGTCGGTGTACTTGCAACGGATGCAGGATTCGGTGACAACGTGGGTCATGGCGGCTTGCTATGTGAATACCGCGTCGCTCGGCAAGGCCGTCGGGTTGTGGGCAACCTGATAGCCGTACCACAGGCTTTGCGCAATGCGATGAGCCAGTTCGCTGGCGCGTTCACGCAGCGCCGCATTGGGCAGCCCGGCGACGGTGGCATCGAAGAGCTGCAGCCAGTGCCGAAACAGTTTGGCCGTCAGCCCAGGCAGGGCAGCGTGGATGGGCATGGGTGTGCCGCGGTAGCGCCGCGTGCCGCGCAGTGCGGAAGACCAGAAATCGGTCAGTTTGACGAGGTGCGCGTCCCAGTCGTGCACATGCGCATTGAAGATCGGCCCCAGCTGCGCATCGCTCCGCACCCGGGCATAGAAGAGGGTCACCAGTTCGGAGATTTCCTCCTCGCTGCACAGTTGCGGGTCGGGCATGGGCGGCTCTTGTCCGGCGCGGAACCGGCACATAAAAGATTCAAACAAAATGAATCTTATAAAAAACGAAAGACCTTGCCTAGTCAATGGCCTGCCGCTTACGGGGTCAATGGGATCGGTGCGTTAGGGCCTGTTAACTGAAGTCGGCTGCACACAACTGGCCGTTGCGCAGTCAGTGCCCGAGGATCTTGGAGAGGAAGTCGCGGCTGCGCTCGCTCTGCGGGTGGTTGAAAAACGCGTGCGGCGTGTTCTGCTCGACGATCTGGCCCTGGTCCATGAAGATCACGCGGTCGGCTACCGCGCGGGCAAAACCCATCTCGTGCGTGACGCACAGCATGGTGATGTCCTGGGCCGCCAGTTCGCTCATGACGTCCAGAACTTCCTTGATCATCTCCGGGTCAAGCGCCGAAGTGGGTTCGTCGAACAGCATGATCTGCGGTTTCAGGCACAGCGCACGCGCAATCGCCACGCGCTGCTGCTGACCGCCGGAGAGCTGCAGCGGGTACTTGTGTGCCTGCTCGGCGATCTTCACGCGCGCGAGCTGTTCCATGGCACGTTCTTCGGCATCTTTTCGGTGCAGCTTGCCGGTCTGGATGGGTGCGAGCGTCAGGTTGTCCAGCACGCTCAGGTGCGGAAACAGGTTGAATTGCTGGAACACCATGCCGACCTGCTTGCGCACCGCATCGACAACCTTCATGTCGTCGCCGAGTTCCAGCCCGTTGACGGTGAGCCGGCCCTGCTGGTGCTCTTCCAGCCGGTTGATGCAGCGGATCAGGGTCGATTTGCCCGAGCCGGACGGGCCGCAGATCACGATGCGCTCGCCTTTGGCCACGGACAGGTCGATGTCGCGCAGCACATGGAAGTCATCGCCGTACCACTTGTTGACTTTTTCAAAAACGATGATGGGATCGGACATGGTGCTTCAGCGGACCCGGCCGCGGTTGAGTTGCTGTTCCACCCACAGGCTGTAGCGTGACATGGCAAAGCAGAAGACGAAGTAGATCAGCGCGACGAACAGATAGCCCTCCAGCTTGAAGGGCCGCCAGTCGGCATCGGAGTTGAGCGCCAGGCTCAAGGCGCCGGTGAGTTCGTACAGGCTGACAATGGTCACCAGCGAAGTGTCCTTGAAGATGGCGATGAAATTGTTCATCAGCCCCGGCAGCACGGCGGCCAGCGCTTGCGGCAGCACCACCCGGCGCTGCGTCTGCCACCACGACAGGCCCAGTGCCGCAGCCGCCTCGATCTGCCCGCGCGGGATGGCCTGCAGCCCGCCGCGGATGACCTCGGCCATGTAGGCGGCGGCAAACAGCGTGATGCCGACCAGCACGCGCAGCAGCACGTCGATGGAAAACCCCTGCGGCAGGAACAGCGGAAACAGGAAGGAGGCCATGAACAGCACGGAGATCAGCGGCACACCGCGCACCAGCTCCACGTAGACGGTACAGACGGCACGGATGGCCGGCAGCGCCGAGCGCCGGCCCAGCGCCACCAGCAGCGCCAGCGGAAAGGCCATGGCGATCGAGAGCGAAGACAGCAGGATGGTCAGCGGCAGGCCCCCCCACTGATCGGTGTCGACCGGGCTCAGGCCCAGCGCCTGGCCGTGCATCAGCAGAAAGAAGCTGGTGAGTGCAGCAAGCCACAACAGCACCAGCCAACGCCGCCAAAAGAACCGGATGCAGCTGACCACCAGCAAGGCCATCATCAGTCCGGTGGCCAGCAGCGGCCGCCATTGTTCGTCGAACGGGTAGCGGCCCATCAGGATGATGCGGTACTTCTCCGCAATCACACCCCAGCAGGCGCCCGCTCCGTCGGCGAGACAGGCCTCGACGCTGGGCCGCCAGTGGGCGCGCAGCAGCGCCCAGTCCAGCAACTGGGGCAGCCCGTACAGCAGCAGCGCGCCGATGAACAGCGAGGTGAGCGCCGTGCCCCGGTCGCAGAAAAGCCGGCTGCGCAGCCAGACCCATGCGCCCGTGGGACGGGCCGGGGCCGGGCGAGGCGGGATGGGTTCGAAGCGCTGGGCCGTCATCGGGTCAGCGTTCCTTGAGCGCGACGCGCGCGTTGTAGCCGTTCATCAGCAGCGAGGTGGTCAGCGAGAGACAGAGGTAGATTGCCATCACGATCACCAGGCATTCCACCGCACGGCCGGTCTGGTTGATGGCGGTGTTGGCGATGGAAACCACATCCGGGTAGCCGATGGCCACCGCCAGCGAGGAATTCTTGGTGAGGTTCAGGTACTGGTTGGTCAGCGGCGGGATGATCACGCGCAGCGCCTGCGGCAGTACCACACGCCGCAGGGTCTGGCGTCGGCTCAGCCCCAAGGCGGCGGCAGCTTCGCTCTGGCCGCGTGGCACGGCGGCAATGCCGGCGCGCACCACTTCGGCGATGAAAGCAGCGGTGTACAGGCTCAGGCCCAGCGTCAGTGCCAGGAACTCGGGGCTGAGGGCAAATAGCGGTTCGGTCTCGGGTGTTGTCTGCCAGGCCAGGCCATTCTTGCTGAGCGTCAGCAGACCCAACTGAGCCGGGGCATCGAACGGTGGCAACGCTTCGGCCAGCAGCAGGTACCACATCAGCAGTTGCAGCAGCAAGGGGATGTTGCGGAAGAGTTCGACATAGGCCGAGCACAGGCTGCGCAGCAGCGCGCTGCGGGAGAAGCGGCCGACACCCAGCAGCGTGCCCAGCCCGGTTGCCAGCACGATGCCGGCCAGGGCCGTGCGCAGGGTGTTGCCCAGGCCGGTGAGAAAGGCCAACCAGTAAGCCTGCGAGGCCTCGAAACCGAACAGGCCCTCGCCGATCTCGAAACCGGCGGGCTGCAGCAGGAAGTCGAAGCCGCTCTGGATGCCGCGCTGCGCCATGTTGCGTGCGGTGTTGCCGGCCAGGAACCAGAGCAGCAGTGCCAGCAGCGCCAGCAGCAGCACCTGGTAGACCCGGCCGCGCGTAGCCCGGCTGCGCCAGTTCCAGTGCTTTGGGGGCGTCCGTCTCATCGGATCGGCGGGGCGTACATCAGGCCGCCCTTGCTCCACAGGTTGTTGGCGCCGCGCGGCAGCTTGAGGGCGGAGCCGATGCCGACATTGCGCTCGAAGATTTCGCCGTAGTTGCCGGTGGCCCGCAGCGCGCGCACCAGCCATTCGCGGTCCAGGCCGAGCAGCTTGCCCATGTCTTCGCCGCTGCCGACGATGCGCTGCACCGCCGGGTCGGTGCTGGTTTTCATCTTGTCGACGTTGGCCTGGGTGATGCCGTATTCCTCGGCTTCCAGCAGGCCGTACACCACCCACTTGACGATGGCAAACCACTCATCGTCGCCACGCCGAACCATGGGGCCCAGCGGTTCCTTGGAGATCAGTTCCGGCAGGATCACGTGATCGGCCGGGTTCTTGGCTTCCTTGGCGCGGATCGAGGCCAGGCCCGAGGCGTCGGTGCTGTAGGCCTGGCAGCGGCCGGCCAGATAGGCACCGTTGGCGGCTTCGAGCTTGTCGAACACCACCGGCTTGAGCTTGAGGTTGTTGGTACGCGAGTAGTCGGTCATGTTCTTCTCGGTGGTGGTGCCGGCCTGCACGCACACCGTGAACCCCTTGAGCTGTTTGGCGCTGCGGATCTTGCTCTTGGCCGGCACCATGAAAGCCTGGCCGTCGTAGTAGGTCACGGCGGTGGTGTGCAGGCCGAGCGAGGCGTCGCGCGTCAGCGTGAAAGTGGTGTTGCGCGACAGCAGGTCGATCTCGCCCGACTGCAAGGCGGTGAAGCGCTGCTGGGCGTTGAGGGCGACGTACTTGACCTTTTCGCTGTCGCCCAGCACGGCGGCGGCGGCGGCACGGCAGATATCGACATCGAGTCCGTTCCATCTGCCCTTGGAATCGGTGGCGCTGAAACCGGCCACGCCGGTGTTGACGCCGCAGACCAGTTGCCCGCGCGCCCTGATGCCGTCGAGCGTCTTGCCGGCCAGGGCTGGCATGCTCAGCAGGATCGAGGCTGCGGCCAGGGTCATGGTGGTGAGCTGGATCAAGGGACGTTTCATGCACGGGCTCCGTAACAGTCGATGGTTCTAGGTGAGGACCGCCAGGACGTCACATCGGCGACTGACCCTGGGGGCTACCCCGATGCGATTGTGCCCGCGCGGCGCTAGGCTTGGGGCCTTCGAGGAGTTTTTCTGCATGCGCGCCCATCACAAATTCTGGCCCCACCGTCTGCCCCATGCCATCACCCCGCCGGCCACGTCGCTGTGGGACAACTTGGCCGTCAGTGCCCGCCGCTATCCGGACAAGGCCGCACTGGTGTTCTTCGGCAGCATCCTGAGCTATGCCGATTTGCTACAAAAAGCAGAGCGCCTGGCGTCGTGCCTGCAAGGTCTGGGGGTCAAAAAGGGCGACCGTGTGGTGCTCGACATGCAGAACTGCCCGCAGCTGGTGATCGCCCACTTTGCCATCCTGCGCGCCAATGCCGTGGTGGTGCCGGTCAACCCCATGAACCGGGCTGAAGAACTGAAGCACTACATCACCGACCCCGATGCCAAGGTGGCCCTCACCACGGCCGATCTGGCGCCTGAACTGGTCCGCGCCAGCGACGCGCTGCCGGTCGGCCAGGGGCTGGCCCACCTGGTCGTGACGCAGTTCACCGATGCCTTCGACGCCGGGGTCAGCGGCGATGAGGCGCCGCCGCCGGTCTGGCGCGACTGGCTGCTCACGCCCCATGCGCTGCCGGTATTGCAGGGCGGGCAGGTCCACCGCTGGGAACGGGCACTGGCCTGCAGCCTGCCGACGCCTGAACTTCAGGTGGGGCCGGCTGACCTGGCCTTGTTGCCCTATACCAGCGGTACCACCGGCTTGCCCAAGGGCTGCATGCACACGCACGCCAGCATCATGCACAACGCGGTGGCCAGCAGCCTGTGGGGCAATGCCACGGCCGAGAACGTGACGCTGGCCGTGGTGCCGATGTTCCACATCACCGGCATGGTCAGCGTCATGCACTCGAGCATCTATCTGGCCGCCACCCTGATCGTGATGCCGCGCTGGGACCGCGACCTGGCCGGGCGCCTGATCTCGCGCCGCCGCGTGACGCACTGGACCAACATCCCGACCATGGTGATCGATCTGCTGGGCAGTCCGAATTTCGAGCAGTACGACCTCTCCAGCATGGTCTATATCGGCGGCGGCGGTGCCGCCATGCCGCAGGCGGTGGCACAGCGCCTGTTCGAGCTGTTCGGGCTGCGTTATGTCGAAGGCTATGGTCTGACGGAGACCGCCGCACCCTCGCATACCAACCCGCCCGATGCGCCGAAACAGCAGTGCCTGGGCATTCCCTTCATGAGCACCGATTCGCGTGTCATCGATCCCGAAACCCTGGTCGAGTTGCCGGTCGGCGAGGCCGGCGAGATCGTGACCCACGGTCCCGAGGTGTTCCAGGGCTACTGGAAGCGGCCGGAGGCCACTGCCGAGGCCTTCATCGAGATCGAGGGCAAGCGCTTTTTCCGCACCGGCGACCTGGGCCGGGTGGACGAGGACGGCTACTTCTTCATGACCGACCGCCTCAAGCGCATGATCAACGCCTCCGGCTTCAAGGTCTGGCCGGCCGAGGTGGAGGCGCTGATGTTCAAGCATCCGGCGATCCAGGAGGCCTGCATCATCTCGACCAAGGACAGCTACCGCGGCGAATCGGTCAAGGCGGTGGTGGTGCTGCGTTCTTCCCACAAAGGGCAGGTGAGCGAGCAGGCCATCATCGACTGGTGCCGCGACAACATGGCGGTCTACAAGGTGCCGCGCGTGGTGCAGTTTGTCGACGCCCTGCCCAAGAGCGGCAGCGGCAAGGTGATGTGGCGCGCGCTGCAGGAAGCCGAGGCCGAAAGTAGCCCGTAATTTCGCACGGAACAGCGCTGAACCGTCATGGTCAGTACGGTCGGACCCCGCAACCGTATTGATCAAAGAGCCTGGTTACCACGTGCTGACCAAAGCCGGTTTTTTGCCTTCAGCGGCATCGGTCGAGCAGCTGTCGCCGCAGCCGTGGATCATGTCGGCCGGCAGGGCCTGCGGCGCCGACACGATGCCGGTGAGGGGGTCGTAGCCGACGCGGCGCAGATGCAGCGCCAGTGCCGCATCCATGCTCTGCGCATGCTGCGGAAACCAGATGCCCAGCTCGCTGGCCATCTGCCGCACCGTCGCCAAGTCGCCGCTCTGGCCACGTGCCAGGCCCTCGCGCATCACCTTCAAGACCACCTCGTGCTGCATGCTGTGGCAGTTGGAGGAGGCGAAGCGCGTGTTTTTCATCCATTCGTCCTCGCGGCCGAAATGGTCGTCGGTGTGATCGATCAGCACTAGCCAGGCGTCGAGCAGGTCGGCATCGCCGGCCTCATCCACGCGGGCCAGCAGCTCGACGAATTCGCGGTGAGTGTCGTCCATCAGGGGCAGGTCCAGTACCAGCGCGTCGGACCATTGCAATGAAGGCATGTCAAAACTCCTGAGTTGTGCCGGCAGGGTAAGTGCGGAGCCTGCGGGCGGGCTTGACGCAGGTCAGAAACTGGCGGGAAATCCGCCTCGTCCCGGCCCGGCCGGTTAGCGCGCGGTAAGCTTGAGGCTGTCATGAGCGATTCCCTTCTTTCCCCACCTGCCGTTTCCCCGAGCGAACTCGACGCCACCCTGCGCCAGCGCGGTTATGCCGTGCTCGACGCGGCCGGTGTCAGCGCCGCCAGTGGCTGCACGCCGGCCGAACTGCAGGCCTGGCTGCCGTTCTGGGACGATCTGCCGCCCGATGCCTATCTGAAAGATGGTGGCCGCTACCGGCGCCGGCGCCATTCCTGTTTCGTGGTCGATGGCGAGCACGTCACCCAGTCGCCGCACCGCGCCCACTGGCAGCCGCTGGCCTACAACGCCCTGCACGGTGGCATGCAGCGCCTGTTCGAGCCCATGCCAGCGGCCTTGCTGCAGCAACCGGCCTGGCCGCGCCTGCTGCGCTGGCTGGGGGCGGTGTGCTCGGCCCTGCGGGGGGCGCAGCCCTGGTATGTCGAGGCCCATCCCTTCCGCATCGACACCACCGACGGCATCGGCCGTCCCACGCCCGAGGGCGCCCACCGCGACGGTGTCGACTTGGTGGCCGTGTTTCTGCTGGCGCGCCAGGATGTCAAAGGCGGCGAAACGCGCGTGTTCGAGGCGGGCGGCCCCAATGGCCAGCGCTTCACGCTGAGCGAGCCCTGGTCGCTGCTGCTGCTCGACGATGCGCGCGTGATCCATGAAACCACGCCGATCCAGCCGCTGGCGGCGGCCGGCCATCGTGATACGCTGGTGGTGACGCTGCGTGCCGGCGGCTTCCAGGGCGACGACGAGAAGCTGTCCTGATTTGATCTCCGTCAAGATGGCCGGCGCGGCGCTGGCACATCGTCCATCCGAAAGAGGTGACCCCATGTTCAAGCACATCCTGGTTCCGGTTGATGGTTCCGAGACAGCCCAGAAGGCGGCAGAAAAAGCCGCAGGTCTGGCCAAGGTCTTCGGCAGTAGCGTCACCGTGATCTACGTGATCGACCCTTATCCCTTCACCGGGCTGGGCAGCGACTTCGCTTACGGGCAGGCCGAGTACCTGAGTGCCGCCACGGCCGAAGCCGAACAGGCGATCCAGGCCGCCAAACAGACCTTGCAGCAGGCCGGCGTGACGCCGCAAACCAGGGTGGTGGAGGAACACTCGACCTGGCGCGGCATCCTGAATGCCGCCCAGACGAGCGGCGCTGACCTGATTGTCATGGGCTCGCATGGTCGCCATGGGCTTGAGAAGATCGTGCTGGGAAGCGTGGCACAGCGCGTGCTGTCGCATGCGCATCTGCCGGTGTTCGTGGTGCGCGATTGACGCGATGCCCCTAGGTCTGACGCCGGGCCTGCATCTGCCGGCTCATGGACGCCAGGTCGTTTTCGTCCATGAGCGCGCGGGCCGATGGAAACACCAAACCCTCTTCCGTCTTGAGGTGCTTGGCATAAATGCCGCGAAAGCTGGCGACCGCACGGCGGCTTGCTTCATCCACACCCTCGTCAACACCGGGTTGACTCCAGCGCAACAGAGGCTGGCGTAAGCTGGCCCATAAGGCGCTCATGCGCCGATGGTCGTCCTGCAGGGACAGCACGGCGGCATGAACCTCGGCATTTCCCTGCGCCAGCAGCAAGGGGAACACATGCACTTCTTCGTCGGCATGGTGCAGTGGTGCCGCGATGTCGAAGTAGCGCAGCACATCGGCGGCGGCCGAACGCGTCTGCGCGTCATGGCCGCGCTCATCGACACGCGTCACCAACCGGCTCAGCAGATCCAGGCTGCGTTGCACGCGCTCGTGGCAGGCTTCGAGCATCTCATAGGGTTGCTCAAAGCCAACCGCGGGCGAGTCGAAACCGGGAAAGGGTGTTGCCGGCACGGACTCAGGCTTGCGGTTTGGCTGTCAACTCGGCCAGCTGTTTGCGCAGGTTCTTCTCTTCCGTGAAGCGCGCCGTTGCGTCGCGTGCCACCGCCATGGAGCCGAGCATCTGGCCCTGCTCGTCCCGGACCATCTCGAAACTCATGTCCACGTAGATCTGCTCGCCGCTCTTGTGCAGCGAGCGCGTGATCATCGAGGTGCGGCCGGGCTTGACGCCTCCGCGCGCCAGCGCCTGGTTGTAGCCGTCCCAGTGGGCCTTGCGCATGCGCTCGGGGATGATGAGATCCAGGCTCTGGCCGATGGCTTGGTTTGCGGAGAAGCCGAATACTTTTTCAGCGCCGCCGTTCCAGACGCGGATGATGCCGTCCTTGTCGGCAAAGATCAGGGCCTCCGGCATGCAGCGCAGGATGCTGGCGGCGATGGATTCGAGGGTGGCTTGTCCCGGCATGACAGTAGTACCTTGGGTTGGGTTGTTCGGCATATTTCTGGCAGACAGCAGCGTATCCGAATCCTGTGCCGGGGCCAATAGTTCTGCCGAACTAGGGTCGGCCAACAGGGATATTGCCATGGCAGTCCGCCGCGCGGCGCCATGCATCGGAAACACTGTCAAGTGCTACAGCAGGCTTTCCCGAAGACGATGCAGCCGCATTTTCGATCCTAACGCCATCCTGATGCGACAGGTGATACGCTGATGAAATCATGAAGCTGCAAGCTGTTCCTCCCTCCTTTCGTAGATGGGGTGCTGTGGTCTGTCTGCTGGCCGTCGCCACGGCGGTCAGCTGGGTGCTTGAGCCGCACGTGTCCTTGACTAGCCAGGCCATGATCTATGTGCTGGCTGTCGTGATTGCTTCCTACAAGCTGACCTGGGTCGAATCGGCGGTCTGTGCCGTGGGTGCCGTGACAGCACTGAACTTCTTTTTTGTGCCGCCGCGCTGGACCTTCGAGGTCGAGAACCGGGAGCATTTCATTGCGCTGGCTTCGATGCTTGTGGTCGCTCTGGTCATCAGCCGGCTGGCCAGCGGGCTACGACGCGAAACCGAGGTTGCGCGGCTGAACGAGCATCGCGCCCACCAGTTGCAGACCCTGGCAGCTGAACTGTCTGCGCTCACGTCGCCGCAAGAAGTTCTGATGCTGGGCCGTGCGGTACTGGAGACGGCCTTTACCGGGCCGTGCGCACTGGCACTGACGAATCCGGCGGGTGAGCTGGAGCAGGCCGAGGTACTTGAGCCGGCCGTGCGCGACGGCATGCGCTGCTGCATGAAGGAGGGAGCCGTGCTGGGCCCTGGTACCGGGCGCTGGCCGGGGCTGGAGGCCTGGTACCTGCCGTTGGGCGAGAAGGGGCAGATCTTCGGCGCGGCCTGCGTACGACCAGCTCTGGCGAATGACGAGGGTGGGCGCGAGCATGCACGGGCCCTGTGTGCCCTGGTGGCGCAAACCTTGTGGCGCCTGCGCCTGGCCAGTTCCATGCAGGCGGCACAAAGCGAGGCCGAGCGCCAGCAACTGCAAAGCACCTTTCTGGCCGCCATCTCGCATGATCTGCGTACCCCGCTGGCAGCCATTGTGGCGGCGGCCACCTCGCTGCAGACGCAGCGTGAGCGGCTTGACGCTGCCGGACAGGCACGCCTGCTACAGAGCATCGTCAACGAGGCGAACTACCTGAGCACGATGAGCGACAACACGCTGCAGTTGGTTCGGCTGGCCAGCCCGGGTCAGGTGCTGCAGCGCAGCTGGGAGTCGATGGAGGAGATTGTCGGCGCTGTGCTGGGCCGTGTGCGCCAGCATGATCCGTCGCACCGCATCTGCTCGCGCGTGCCCGAGGGACTGCCCCTGGTTCGAGCCGATGCGGTGCTGCTGGCGCAATTGCTGACCAACCTGCTGGACAATGCGCTCAAGTACAGCGAGGGTGAGGTAGCGCTGAGCGTCAATGCCGTGCCAGGGACGCTGGAGCTTTGCGTGAAGGACCGGGGTCCAGGCATTCCCGAAGCCGAGCGCGAGGCGATCTTCCAGCCTTATGTGCGCGGCGACCGTGCGGGGCGACACGGCACGGGCCTGGGGCTGGCGGTGTGCCGTGCAATTGCCCACGCCCACGGGGGCCGGCTGCTGCTGCGCTCGCGCGAGGATGGCGGCAGCTGCTTTTGTCTGCAGTTGCCGGTTGAACCCCAGCCCACGACGCCGGAGGTGCCATGAGTCCAGCCCGGTCGTCCGAAGGGGCTCGCACCGCAGTGCGCCGTACGGAGGTTTTCCAATGAGCCTGCGAGTGCTGGTGGTCGAGGATGACCGTGAAATTCGAACACTGGTGCAGTCTGCGCTGGCGCTTGAAGGCTTTGAGGTGCAGACGGCGGTAACGCTGAGCGAGGCTGTGGCGCTGCTGCAGAACAGTCCGCCCGACGTCATCGTGCTCGACCTCGGGCTGCCCGATGGAGAGGGGCTGCAACTGGTGCGGGAGCTGCGACGCAATTCCAGCGTGCCCGTCGTCGTGGTATCGGCGCGTCACCAGGAGACGCAGAAGATCGAACTGCTTGATGCCGGCGCCGACGACTACCTGACCAAGCCCTTCAGCGTGGCCGAACTGCTGGCGCGTATCCGGGTGGCGCTGCGCCACCGCGGCACGGCACTGGCCGCGGCGGTGACGGTCCATGCGCTGGATGACCTGCACATCGACCTGAGCACCCGCACGGTGATGCGCGCGGGCCAGCCGGTGCACCTGACGCCTACCGAATTCAAGCTGCTGGCCCATCTGGTGCGTAGCGTCGGCCGCGTGGTGACGCACCGCCAGCTGCTGGCGGATGTATGGGGCCCGGAGTACACCGAGCACACGCACTACCTGCGCCTGTACATGGCCCAGCTGCGCGCCAAGATTGAGCGCGATCCGGCCGAGCCACGCCACCTGCTGACTGAAACCGGCGTCGGTTACCGGCTGGCGGCCGACTGATGCGCGCCGGCGGGCGTATCGCATCCTTATGCGTTCCTGATGCCCGGCGCGCGACAGTGCGGCCATCGTCACTTTGAATGCTCGGCAATGGATACGACTCACGGCAAGGAGAAACTCGCGGTACTGGCGTTGGGCGCCTTGGGGGTGGTGTACGGCGACATCGGAACCAGCCCGCTGTACACCATGAAGGAAATCTTCGGCGCTGCCAGCGTGCCGCTGAACGTGACGAACGTGGTCGGTGCCGTGTCGGTGATCTTCTGGGGCCTGATGACCATCGTCACCCTCAAGTACGTGCTGCTGATCCTGCGCGCCAACAACCGCGGCGAAGGCGGCATCCTGGCGTTGACGGCACTGGCGGCGCAGGCCGCAGGCAAGACACCCGGGCGGCGCGCGGTACTGCTGCTGACCGGCGTCGCCGGGGCGTCGCTGTTCTACGGTGACAGCGTCATCACGCCGGCGATCTCCGTGCTCAGCGCGGTCGAGGGCCTGGAGGTAGTGACGCCGGCGCTCAAGCCCTATGTGCTGCCGGTGTCGGCGGCGGTGCTGGTCGCGCTGTTCATGGTGCAACGCTTCGGAACCGGGCTGGTTGGGCGGTTGTTCGGCCCCATCATCATGCTGTGGTTCGCGGTGCTTGCCTTCACCGGCGTGCTGGAGATCGTGCGCGAACCTGCCATCCTGGCGGCCCTGAACCCGCTGCATGCGCTGGCCTTCCTGCACGCGCAGGGCTGGCATGTGTTCGTGGCCGTGGGTTCCATCGTGCTGGCCTTCACCGGCGCCGAGGCGCTGTATGCCGACATGGGCCACTTCGGCAAGCGCCCGGTCCAGCTGGCCTGGATCGGCTACGTGCTGCCGGCGCTGGCGATCAACTACATGGGGCAGGGCGCCCTGCTCATGCGCGACCCTTCGGCGGTGGACAACCCGTTCTACCGCATGTTCCCCACCGCCTGGCTGGTACCGGCGGTCGTGCTGGCCACCATGGCCACCATCATCGCCTCGCAGGCGGTGATCTCCGGCGCCTACTCGGTCACCAAGCAGGCAATCCAGCTCGGCCTGCTGCCGCGCATGCGCGTGCTGCACACCTCCGCGAAGGAGGCCGGCCAGATCTACATGCCGGAAGTCAACTGGCTGCTGCTGGTCGCCGTGCTGCTGGCGGTGGTCGGCTTCGGCAGCTCCTCGGCGCTGGCATCCGCTTATGGCATTGCGGTCACGCTGACCATGTTCATCACCACGCTGCTGACCTTCTTCGTCATCCGGCACGGCTGGGGCTACCCCTTGCCGCTGGCGCTGGCGGCCACCGGCGCCTTCCTGCTGCTGGACGCGGCGCTGGTCGTCTCCTGCGCCATCAAGTTTCTGGAGGGCGGCTGGTTCCCCCTGGCGGCCGGCATCGTCATCTTCGCCATCATGGCCACTTGGCGGCGCGGGCGAGAACTGCTGCTGGAAAGCATCCGGCAGGGCGACCCGGAACTGCTGCCCTTCATCACGGCGCTGACCGATGAGCACACGCACCGTGTTGCCCGCACGGCCGTCTATGCGGTGGCCAACCCCGACACCGTGCCCCAGGCCCTCATGCACAACCTCAAGCACAACCAGGTGCTGCACGAGCGCAACCTCATCCTCACCGTGGTGTTCCACGACGTGCCCTGGATTGCTGACGAGGAACGGGTGCAGGTGACGCCGCTGGCGCCCGGCTTCTGGCGGGTGCAGGTGAACTACGGCTTCAAGAACACCCCTGACATCCCGCAGGCACTGGAGCGCTGCCAGGCACAGGGCTTGCCCATCAACCTGTTCGAAACCTCCTACTTTCTGAGCCGCGAGATTGTGGTGCCCACCCGTGGCGCCGGCATGGCGCACTGGCGCGAGGCGCTGTTCTCGCTCATGTCGCGCAATGCCGGCAACGTGGCGGACTTCTTCCGCCTGCCCAACAACTGCGTGATCGAACTGGGGACACGGGTGCAGATCTGAGATGCCGTCCTAGCCGCACTGGCCCACGAAACCGCAGGCGGTGCAGAAGTCGCAACCGTCCTTCTTGATGACCGTGGGGTTGCCGCACTCGGGGCAGGGTCGGCCGGCCAGGGCCGTCGTCTCCTCCTCTGCGCCCGGCGCTTCGAGCACGCCCATTTCGCGCAGCGGGAAGCCTTCTTCATCGAGCACGCCCAGCATGGCATAGCGGTGGATGATCAGGCGTGCCATGTAGGCTACGGTGGAAGGCCAGATCTGCTGGCGGCGTTCGCCGTGTGGCAGTCCGGGCACGAAGGCCATGAAGTGGCCCAGCGGCTCGGCGTAGTTGAGCAGCTTGCGCAGCTTCATGCCGATCCAGGCCGGATCGACCACGCGCATGTCGAGCGAGAGCAGGCGTGCCAGGCCGTCCAGTGCGCGCGGGTAGTTGCCTGACAGTCCCATGGCGCAAGGCCGGTTCACCGGGCTGCCGTCGGGGCCGGGCAGACTGACCTCTTTGAGCGAGAGCGTGAAGGCCTCACCCGTCGCCGAGTTGTCGATGTCCACTGCCCAGGCCAGCGTGCCCGATGGGCCGGTGATGGGCTCGTCACGGCTGAACATGGCGTCGATCACCGGTGTGGCCAGAGGCTGTGCGCGCTCGCGCCACACGCCTAGTTGTTCGCAACGCCAGCGGATCACGGCCGCGGTGGCGGCTACCACACCGGGGAAAAGCCGGCGCTCGCCGTGCGGCGGGAAAGGCATTTCGAAGGCGCGCTCTTCGGCCACCGTGGCCAGTGCATCAAGCTTGAGGCGCAGCCAGGCCGGGTCGTTGGCACGCAAGTCCATGGACAGCGTCTTGGCCATCGCGCCCAGGCCGCGCGGCTGCTCGGCGCCGTTAACCCAGACTTCGAAGGGCTGCGGCAGCGTGCCCTGCTCGGCGGCGAGTTCGCCGACGAAGAGCGCGAACTCGCCGAAGGGGTGGTGCACCATGAAGCTCCAGGCCGGGTTGCCGCCGGGCAACTCGGGCCGGCCGGGCCAGCGCAGTGAGGAGAGCACCGGTGCAGGCAGGCGCTCCAGCGCCAGACGCTGGTTGGCGTCATCGATCTGCAGCGGTGCTGCGGTGGGCGTGACGCTGAGCACCGAACCCAGCACCGCATTGGGCCGGTAGGTGGCCAGACCCTTGAGACCGGCCTTCCAGGCCTGCAGGTAGAGATCCTGGAAATCGGCATAGGGGTAGTCGGCCGGCACGTTGACGGTCTTGGAAATGGCGGTGTCGATGCACGGCGCCACGGCGGCCACCATGGCCGCATGGTCCTGCGCGCTCATCTCCAGCGCGGTGACGAAGGCCGGTGTCAGCGGCGCGTTCTCGCCCTTCAGGTGGCGGTACAGACGCCAAGCGTGGTCTTCCACCGCGTATTCCTTCAGGCTACCGTCGGGCATGCGTTTCTTGCGCGTGTAGTGCCAGCTGAAGGCTGGCTCGATGCCGTTGCTCGCGTTGTCTGCAAAGGCCAGACTGATGGTGCCGGTCGGTGCGATCGACAGCAGGTGCGAGTTGCGCAGGCCGTGCGCACGGATCTTCTCCTTCAGCGCAGCCGGCAGGCGGGAGGCAAAGCGCGGGCTGCTCAGGTACAGGTCGGCATTGAAGAGCGGGAAGGCGCCGCGCTCACGTGCGAGCTCGTTGGAGGCATCGTAGGCCGCATCGCGCATGGTCTCTGAAATCTTGCGCGCCATGTCGCGTGCAGGCTGCGTGTCGTAGCGCAGGCCCAGCATGACCAGTGCATCACCCAGGCCGGTAAAGCCCAGGCCGACGCGGCGTTTGTTGCGCATTTCCTGTTGCTGCTGCGGCAGCGGCCAGACCGTGACGTCCAGCACGTTGTCGAGCATGCGCACGGCAGTGCGGCATAGGTCGGAGAAGCCGGCGAAGTCGAAGCGGACCTTGTCATCGAAGGGCGCGTGCACGAAGCGCGTCAGGTCGATGGAGCCCAGGCAGCAGCAGCCATAAGGCGGCAGGGGTTGTTCGGCGCAGGGGTTGGTGCTGGCGATGGTTTCGCAATAGGAGAGGTTGTTGTCGTGGTTGATGGTGTCGATGAACAGCACGCCGGGTTCGGCGTGGTCGTAGGTGGAGCGCATCACCTGTTCCCACAGGTCGCGTGCGCGCAGCTTGCGGTAAATCCATAGACCACGCTCGCCGGAATAGTAGGCGCCGGCGTCCTTCTGTGCCGTACCGGCCTCGGCACGGTGCACCAGTTCGAACTCGGTGTCGTTCACCACGGCCTGCATGAAGGCATCGGTCACACCGACCGAAATGTTGAAGTTGCGCAGGTCGCCGCTGTCCTTGGCATGGATGAATTCCTCGATGTCCGGGTGGTCGCAACGCAGCACGCCCATCTGTGCGCCACGCCGGCTGCCGGCCGATTCCACCGTCTCGCAGGAGCGGTCGTAGACCCGCATGTAGCTCACCGGCCCCGAGGCGCTGCTTTGTGTGCTGCCCACCCACGCACCGCGCGGACGGATGCGCGAGAAGTCGTAGCCCACGCCACCGCCACGGCGCATGGTTTCGGCGGCCTCCATCAGCGCCACGTAGATGCCGGGGTGGCCTTCATCGTCGTGCGAGATCGAGTCACCCACCGGCTGCACGAAGCAGTTGATCAGCGTGGCCGTCAGGTCGGTGCCCGCGGCAGACTGGATGCGCCCGGCCGGCAGGAAGCCCTGCTGCAGTGCGTGCAGGAAGCGGCCCTCCCAGTGCGTGCGCTGCTCCGGCACCTCCACCTGGGCGAGTGCGCGCGCCACGCGCTGGTTGACCTGCAGGATGCTCTGTTCATCGCCCTTGGCGTATTTTTCCAGCAGCACCTCCTCACTGATGCTTTGCGGTGCCAGTGTCTCTGTCGCCTGCTGCGTTGTGTCGCTCATGAAAACTCCACTGTTGTTTCAACGGGATGCTAGGCCTGGTCCGGCATGGCGGTTTGACCTGTCGCAAACCTTGGCGAAGTACCGCATCGCGTTGTTTCGAGGGGAATGCACTTGCCAGTGTGGCACGGTCTTGCCGAAAATCAAGTCATGAATATTTCGACTTTTGACGACCTGCTGGCCGCAGCGCGGCAGCAGCCCGAGCCGCAGCGCCTGCTGTTCGTTTTTGCGGCAGCCGAGTTGCCTGCCGACGGCACGGCTGAGCAGGCCGCTCGTTTTGAGGCTGGTCAAGGCGGCGCACTGGTGCCGCTGATGTGCGTGGACAAGACGCCGGAAGAGGTCGTCTCGTTTTTGTCACTGGCGGAGGAGGCGCGCCAATTCGGCCAGTCCTGGGACCTGGTTTTCGTGGCAGGCCTGTCGGGCCGCAACGGTCGCGTGCCCAGCAGCCAGGATGCCGATGCGCCCTTGCAGCGCATGGTGGAAGCCATCAAGGCCGGCAGCCTGGGGCAGTTCATTCCCTTCAATGCGCAGGGTGAACCGGTGCGGATGCGCTGAATCAGCGCCGCGGGTTCAGGGTCGTTTGATGGGCGTACGACCCAGCCAGTCGCGTGCTTTGGCATAGGTTTGCCAGCCCCACAACAGCCGCATGGCCCAGCGCAGCGCGCGGCGCGGTCGCAGGGCCGCCAGCACGGCCATGGTGCCCAGCGGCCACGCCGGATGGTCACGCAGCCATTGCGCGCCGGCGACCGCCTGGTCTGCCACCGCCAGCGGTGCCTGCACCGCCTGTGCCTGGTGTGCCATTGTCACGCGCAGCTCGGCGCTGCGGATCAGCAACTTCTGCTTGCGCTCAGCCAGTTCGGCATCGCGCCGCTGCGTCATGCGGCTCATCTTATTCCGCCTCGTCGAGGCCGGCGCGCTCACGGGCCAGCTCGGAGCGGTCGCGCTCCAGTTCAGCCACGCTGGTGGCGAACAGGCCGCCGGGTGCCTGCAGGCGCGTGCGCGCGATCTGCAGCACCCACAGGCCGCTGCCAAGAAAGATCGCGGCCAAGCCTGAGAGGGCCAGCAGACGATGCTGTTCCCACAGCAGCACGACCACCAGACCGCACAGGAACAAGAGGCCGATACCCAGCAGCAAGAGGGCCAGACCGGCCCAGAGCACGGCATCGAACAGGCGCAGCTTCTCCTGCTCGATCTCGGTGCTCAGCAACTCCAGCCGAACGCGCAGGGTCTCGACGGCGGTCGCCAGCAACTGGCGCACCGATGCAAACAGGCCACGGCCGCTGTCAGCGTTCGCCATGGGCTCAGCGGCGGCCGATCAGCAGGCCGATCACCAGACCGATGCCGGCGGCGACGCCGATCGATTGCCAGGGTTTCTCATGGACGAACTCGTCGGCCGCGTGGCCGGCGGCCTTGGCCTTGGCGACGGCCGCGTCCTGCAGATGTGCCATTTCGGCACGGGCCTGCTGCAGACGGCCCTGGATGCGGCCGCGCACTTCGGCTGCGGCGCCGCCGGCCTGGTCGGTCGTGACGCGCAGCAACTCTTCCGCATCGGCAATCATCAGACGCAGATCGCTCATCAATTTGTCTTTTTGGGCTGAAGTGAGATCAGGCATGCTATTCCTCCAAAGGTAACAAACGACCAATTTCAGAGTTCAGCATAGCCTGTTCCCGACCTGCTTTCATGACGCAGATCAAAAAAGCACGGTCGTCGCAGGGGGGCTTCAGGCCGGCGCCGGTAATTCCTGGCGCGTGAGCAGGCGCTCGACCAGGTCACGCACACTGCGGATCTGCTCACCAAAGGGCAGGGCGCCGACGCCGCGGAAGAACAGGCCTTTCTTGACATCGCCACGCAGTGCCGCCGCCAACTGGTTGTCGATGCAGAACTGGCCCCAGCCGGTCAGGCCGTCACGCAGGCCGCATTGGGCCAGGCAGTCGAAGTACTTGGTGCAGCGCGATTTGTGGTGCACCACCGCCTGCAGCTTGCTTTCGATCTTCAGGTAGGCGCGCAGCCAGGGCGTGGCCACGGCGCGTGCCGGCAGACCGGCGACGCTGGTGAATTCCACCATCTCGTCTTCCCTGGCTTGCGCCAGAACACGCTTGAACTCAGGGTGAGCGTCGCCTTCTTCCGTGACGGCAAAGGGTGTGCCGAGCTGGACGGCGGCCGCCCCGAGTGATTGCAGACGGGCAATGTCCTCAAAGCTGCGGATGCCACCGGCCGCGATCAGGGGAATCTCCTTCTCAATGCCGGCCGTCTTCAGGAATTCGAGCGACTGCGGGATCACGTTCTCGAAGTCGAAGCGCGGATCGTCCAGATCGGCGATCTTCGCGGCACCAAGGTGGCCGCCGGCCAGGCGCGGGTGCTCGATCACGATGGCGTCGGGCAGGCGCTTCTTGCGTTCCCATTTCTTGACGATCAGCTGCACGCCGCGCGCGTCGGACAGGATGGGAACCAGCGCGGTGTGCGGATGATCCTGCGCCAGCTCGGGCAGGTCCAGCGGCAGGCCGGCGCCCACGACCACGGCATCGATGCCGTTTTCCAGCGCACAGCGGACCGACGAGGCGTATTCGCTGACAGCGCGCATGACGTTGATGGCCAGCAGACCACGGCCCTGGGCCAGTTCGCGCGCGGCGCGGATTTCGCGCCGCAAGGCTTCCTGGTTGGCGGCGTCGATCAGGCGCTTGGTGTCCTCGCCGGCTCCGAGGTGGCCGGTCTGCGCCATCAGGTCCGGGTGATGGCGACGCAGGTCGACCGAGGAGAGTGTTCCCACACCGCCGAGCGCAGCCACGCTGCCGGCCAGCCGATGCGCCGAGACACCGACGCCCATGCCGCCCTGCACCAGTGGCAGCAGGGTGCGACCGGCCAGGGTCAGAGGGCGCAGGCTGCTGCGTGCCAGCCAAGCGGCGCTTTCGGGCGCAATGAAAGGAGAGGAAGCAGAAGCATTCATGATGGGAGAGACCGGAGCCTGCGGCTCGGAAGAGCTGGCAAAGCGCGTAGCTTAGGTACGCGCGGCCGACCGTGTATTGAGTTGCGTCAAGCTTTGCCGCAAGAGCAGTCGGCGTCGGCAGCTGGCTGCAGCCGGTGGTAGCTTTCGTCGATTTCGTTGAACAGCGGGCTGGACATCGTGTCGTCCAGCATCTGGTAGGGGCCGGTGCCGCTGTGGGAGGCGCTGGAGGCGGGCACGAACTGGCCGCTCTTGACGTCGAACACATGCACTTCGCCCTCTTCGATCACGTAATGCCAGCCGTGCAGGGCCAGTCTGCCCTGCTCGACCCGCTCGCGCACCATGGGGTAGCCCATCAGGCGTTCGAGCTGCAGGATGACGGCGCGCTGCTCGGTGCGGCGCAAGGCCTCGGGTGTCACCTGGACCGGCAGTGCGGCTTCGCGGCCGAGTTCCAGCCAGGCCGATAGGTTGATGGCCTGCGCGGGGGCGCCTTCGTAGAGGGAACGGATACCGCCGCAGTGGCTGTGGCCGCATACGACCACGTGCGAAACCTGCAGGTTGAGGACGGCGAACTCGATGGCGGCAGCCGTGCCGTGAAAACCTGCCGAACCATCGTAGGGTGGCACGAAGGCACCGACATTGCGGACCAGAAACAGGTCACCCGGTCCGGTGCCGGTCAGCAGGTAGGGCACCAGCCTCGAGTCGGAGCAGCCGATGAACAGGATGGTCGGGTGCTGTCCCTGCGTCACCAGGTCCTGAAACTGCTCCTGAATGCCAGGAAACGTATGGTCGTGGAAGCGGCGTAGTCTCTCTAACAGTTCATCGGGCATGTCAGACTTCAAAGAGAACAGGGAACTCGACTCTACTGCAGCAACGGTGTGTCGGCAGTGTCAAGGTCCACACCCTCGATCACGGCAGTGCCCGCGAGCAACTGCAAATATTGGCGCAGGGCGGTCACATAGGACTGTTGTCGCAGCGCCATGGCCACAGCACCGCGCACGGCCTCAAAAGGCGGATCTTCTCCTGCATCGCGCTGCAGAACCTCGACCACGTGCAGGCCAAAGCGGCTGTGTACCAGGCGCGGCAGCACACCGACTTCTGCATGACCGAAGATCTCGCGTGCAAATTCGGGGGCACAGTCCTGCGCAGTCAGCCAGCCCAGCGAGCCGCCTTCCTGTCCACTCGGACAGTTGGAGAGTTGGCGTGCCACGTCGCCAAAGGGGTCGCCCTGGCCGTCATGGCTGCGCACGTCAAGCAGGGCACTTTCGGCGCGCAGGCGCAGCGCCTTGACATCTACCCCAGGCGTGACGGCAAACAGGATGTGGCGCACGTTGGCACGTTCGCCCACCCGGTAGCTGGCCGCATGGGCCGCATGATGGCGGCGGCAGGCCTCGTCGGATGGCTCGGGAATCTGCAGGCTTTGTTCCAGCAACTGCTCGATGGCACTGCTCGCCGCCTCACTGGCAATGCCGTCAGCGGCTGCCACATCGTCCGCCGCCAGCAGGCCACGGCTTTGAGCCTCCTGGCGCAGCAGCTCGGTGTAGGCGCGTTGACGCAGTTCGTCGACCGACAGCGCCTGATCCGCGCTGTGCAGTGCCACGCCGTTGACGCGGGCCACGCTGGTTTCTGTTGTGGCGGCTATGCCGGTGTCGGTACTGGCGCAGCCGCAGGAAGAGGAGCAAGTCGTGCTCATGGTGTACCCCTTCAGACGCCGGCGCCGGGGCGACGCGGCAGGTTGTGGCCAGCCGGCAGGTTCAGGCGTCGGCTGCGTACGACCTGGTAGGGGCGAACCAGATAGCCGACCGCGGCAAAGCCGCTCCAGACGTGCACCAGGCGCGTGAAGGGGAATATGAAGAAGATGCTCATGCCGAGGAACATGTGCGCCTTGAAGACCCAGTCGGCCTGCAGCAGCAGGTCGGCGGCACCACTGCGGAAGGTGACGATGCGCTGCGCCCACTCGGCCAGCACCAGCATCATGCTGCCGTCCAGATGGTGGGCGGAGAGCGGGATGGTGGCCAGGCCGAGCGCGAACTGCAGCCAGAGCAGGAGAAGTAGCACGATGTCGCTGGTTTTGCTGGTGGCGCGGATGCGCGGCTCGGCCAGGCGGCGGTGCAGCAGCAGCGTGACGCCGATGAAGCCGAGCACGCCGAACAGACCGCCCGACACCATGGCCATCAACTGCTTGGCGCCGGCGCTCATGAAGGGCTCATAGACAAAGTGCGGCGTCAGCATGCCCACCGAGTGGCCGAAGAAGAGGAAGAGGATGCCCACGTGGAACAGGTTGCTGCCCCAGCGCAACTGGCCGGCCTTGAGCAGTTGCGACGAGTCGCTTTTCCAGGTGTACTGGTCGCGGTCGAAGCGCACCAGGCTGCCCAGCAGGAAGACCGTGAGGCAGATGTAGGGGTAGATTCCGAAGACGAACTGGTTGATGTAGCTCATGCTCATGCTCCTGGCGCAGCGGGCTGCGCAACATTCCTGACGATGTGGACGGGTTGGGGCTGGCCCGGCTTGGCCTGGCCCTGGGTCGAGCAGCCGTCAAAGGCCATGGGTTCTTCCCAGGCCTGGTCCAGCGGCTCGTCCTCCACCACTTTCACGGCCTGGGTCTTTTCGCCGGCGATCTCCAGCAGTGCACCCAGTACGCTGGCGTAGGGGCTCTCGCGTTTGACCAGGGCGCTGAAGATGGCGTTGAGGATGTGTGCCATCTCCCCCAGGAAGGCGCGGGCTTCTTTCATCGGTTGCGTGGAGACGAACTCCAGCACCACCGGCAGATAGTCGGGCAGTTCGCCTTCGGCCAGGTACAGGCCGGCTTTTTCGTAGGTCTGTGCCAGATCGATCATGGCCGGGCCGCGGTCGCGGCTGTCGCCGTGCACATGCTCGAACAGGTGCAGCGAAGTGGCGCGGCCGCGATCGAACAGTTGTACGTAGTCGGCTTCCAGTTCGATCGGGTCGCGTGTCCGCATGGACTTGAGCAGTGCATCCAGCTCGCTCAGGCGGGTGGTGCCGAGGGCCTGTTCTCTGTGCAGCGCGGCGCTCAGGTCGCCCAGGTGGGCACGCAACTCAGCGTCGGGGTAACCCAACAGACGGGCCAGTACGCGCAGAGTCAGGGTGGCTTGTTTGGACATGATCAGACCCCCGCCTTGATGGGTATCGTTCTACGTTTGCCGCTGCCGAAGAGGCTGGCCTCGCTGGCGCCGTCGGAACAGCCGTTGCCAAACGAGAAGCCGCAGCCGCCGCGCATGTCGAAGGTGTTCTCGGCATACTCGCGGTGCGAGCTCGGGATGACGAAGCGGTCTTCGTAGTTGGCGATGGCCATGATCTGGTACATCTCTTCCACCTCGGCCTGCGTCATCTGCACCTGCTGCAGTGCGCTGGTGTTGATGCGGCCTTCCACGTGCTTTTCGCGCTGGTAGGCGCGCATGGCCAGCATGCGTTCCAGGGCACGTTCCACCGGCAGCGTATCGCCAGCCGTCAGCAGGTTGGCCAGGTACTTGACCGGGATGCGCAGTTGCTTGACGTCGGGGATCTCGCCGTTGATGCCGATGTCGCCGGCGTTGGCCGCTGCCGTGATGGGCGAGAGCGGCGGTACGTACCAGACCATGGGCAGGGTGCGGTACTCGGGGTGCAGGGGCAGAGCCACCTTCCATTCCACCGCCATCTTGTAGACCGGGCTCTTGCGCGCAGCATCCATCCAGGCATCCGGGATGCCGTCGATGCGAGCCTGTTCGATCACCTTCGGATCGTTCGGGTCCAGGAAGATGTCCAGTTGAGCCTGGTACAGGTCGCGGTCGTGCTCGACGCTGGCCGCGTCAGCGATGCGATCGGCGTCATACAGCAGCACGCCGAGGTAGCGGATGCGGCCGACGCAGGTCTCCGAGCACACGGTGGGTTGGCCGGCCTCGATACGCGGGTAGCAGAAGATGCACTTCTCGGCCTTGCCCGATTCCCAGTTGTAGTAGATCTTCTTGTAGGGGCAGCCGGATACGCACATGCGCCAGCCGCGGCACTTGTCCTGGTCGATCAGCACGATGCCGTCTTCCTCGCGCTTGTAGATCGAGCCCGAGGGGCAGGACGCCACGCAGGCCGGGTTCAGACAGTGCTCGCACAGGCGCGGCAGGTACATCATGAAGGTGTTCTCGAACTGGCCGTAGATGTCCTTCTGCACGTCGTCGAAGTTCTTGTCCTTCGAACGCTTGCTGAATTCACCGCCCAGGATTTCCTCCCAGTTCGGGCCCCACTCGATCTTCTCCATGCGTTGCCCCGTGATCAGGCTGCGCGGCCGTGCGGTGGGGGCCGCCTTCATTTCCGGCGCCGACTGCAGGTGGTCATAGTCGAAGGTGAAGGGCTCGTAGTAGTCGTCGATCTGCGGCAGGTTAGGGTTGGCGAAGATGCGCATGAGCAACTTCCACTTGGCCCCCTGGCGCGGCTCGATGCTGCCGTTCGATTTACGGACCCAGCCGCCGTTCCACTTGTCCTGGTTTTCCCACTCCTTGGGATAGCCGATGCCGGGTTTCGTTTCGACGTTGTTGAACCAGGCGTACTCCATGCCTTTGCGGCTGGTCCAGACGTTCTTGCAGGTGACCGAACAGGTGTGGCAGCCGATGCACTTGTCCAGGTTCAGCACCATGCCGATTTGTGCGCGGATTTTCATGGTCTTCTCCTTAGGCGTGGGCGCCAGTGCTGGTGGACGTGGTGGCGGTGCCATCCAGCCAGTCCACCTTGTTCATCTTGCGCACCACGACGAACTCGTCACGGTTGGTGCCGATGGTTCCGTAGTAGTTGAAGCCGTAGCTGAACTGCGCGTAGCCGCCGATCATGTGCGTGGGTTTGAGCACGATGCGCGTCACCGAGTTGTGGATGCCGCCGCGTGCCCCGGTGATTTCCGAGCCGGGGGTATTGATGATCTTTTCCTGCGCGTGGTACATCATGACCATGCCGGGATTGACGCGCTGGCTTACCACCGCCCGGGCCGCAATGGCGCCGTTGATGTTGAACAGTTCGACCCAGTCGTTGTCCACGATGCCGGCATTCTTGGCGTCGTCCTCGCTGAGCCAGATCACCGGGCCGCCGCGGTTGAGCGTGAGCATCATCAGGTTGTCCGAGTAGGTGGAGTGGATCCCCCATTTCTGGTGCGGTGTGATGAAGTTCAGCAGGATCTCGGTGTTGCCGTTGGATTTGATGCCATGAATACCGGCCGTGGTCTTCAGGTCCACCGGCGGACGATAGCTGGTGAAGTTTTCACCGAAGGCCGTCATCCACGGGTGATCCAGGTAGAACTGCTGGCGCCCGGTCAGGGTGCGCCATGGGATCAGCTCATGCACGTTGGTATAGCCGGCGTTGTAGGACACGGTTTCGCTTTCGATGCCGCTCCAGGTCGGCGACGAGATGATCTTGCGCGGCTGGGCCTGGATGTCGCGGAAGCGGATCTTCTCGTCTTCTCGGTACAGAGCCAGGTGCTTGTGGTCACGGCCGGTCTGCTTGCCCAGGGCTTCCCAGGCTTTCACCGCCACGTGGCCGTTGGTTTCCGGGGCCAGTTGCAGAACGACTTCGCAGGCGTCTATGTCGGTCTCGATCTTCGGCATGCCGCAGGTCACGCCTTCGGTCTTCACCACGCCATTGAGTTCGCCGAGCTGCTTGACCTCGGTCTGGGTGTTCCAGGCAATGCCCTTGCCGCCGTTGCCCACCTTGTTCATCAAGGGGCCCAGGGCGGTGAAGCGCTTGTACAGATTGGGGTAGTCGCGCTCGACCACCACCATGTTGGGCGCGGTCTTGCCGGGGATCAGGTCGCACTCGCCCTTCTTCCAATCCTGCACGCCGAACGGTTGTGCCAGTTCGGCGGGTGAGTCGTGCATCAGCGGCGACAGCACCATCTCGCGCTCCACGCCCAGGTGGCCGACGCACAGCTCGCTGAACTTCTTGGCGAAACCCTTGTAGATCTCCCAGTCGCTCTTGCTCTGCCAGGCCGGGTCCACCGCCGTGGACAGCGGGTGGATGAAGGGGTGCATGTCGCTGGTGTTGAGGTCGTTCTTCTCGTACCAGGTGGCCGTGGGAAGCACGATGTCGGAGTACAGGCAGGTCGTGCTCATGCGGAAGTCCAGCGTGACCAGCAGGTCGAGCTTGCCTTCCGGGGCCTGGTCATGCCACACCACCTCGGTCGGCTTGGCCTCGTCGCGGCCGAGGTCCTTGCCCTGCACACCGTGGCTGGTGCCCAGCAGGTGCTTGAGGAAGTACTCATGGCCCTTGCCGCTGGAGCCCAGGATGTTGGAACGCCAGACGAACATGTTGCGCGGCCAGTTGGCCGGGTGGTCCGGGTCCTCACAACTCATCTTGAGCGTGCCGTCCTTCAGACCCTTGACCGCGTAGTCCTTCGGGTCCATGCCGGCTGCCACGGCGTCCTTCACCACCTGCATCGGGTTGGTCTGCAGTTGCGGGGCGGAGGGCAACCAGCCCATGCGCTCGGCGCGCACGTTGTAGTCGATCATGCTGCCGCCGTACATCTTCTTGTCGGCCAGGGGCGAGAGAACTTCTTCCATGCCGAGTTTCTCGTAGCGCCACTGGTCAGTGTGGGCGTAGAAGAAGCTGGTGGAGTTCATCTGGCGCGGCGGACGGATCCAGTCCAGCGCGAAGGCCAGGGCCGTCCAGCCGGTCTGGGGGCGCAGCTTTTCCTGACCCACGTAGTGGGCCCAGCCGCCGCCGCTCTGGCCGATACAGCCGCACATCATCAGCATGTTGATGACGCCGCGGTAGTTCATATCGCTGTGGTACCAGTGGTTCATGGCCGCACCGATGATGACCATGGACTTGCCCTTGGTCTTTTCGGCGTTGTCGGCAAACTGGCGTGCCACGGTGATGAGCTGCTGACGCGGCACGCCGGTGATCTTCTCCTGCCAGGCCGGGGTGTAGGGCGTGTCGTCGTCGAAGCTGCTGGCGGCCAGCTCGCCGGCGATGCCGCGCGCGACACCATAGTTGGCGGCCTGCAGATCGAACACGGTCGCCACCAGGGCTTCGCGCTTGTCACCTTCCTTGCCCAGTGCAATGCGCTGGACCGGCACGGTGCGCACCAGCACGTTGCTGCTGGCAGCGCCGGTGGTGTTGTTGGGGAAGTGCTCGGATTCAATACCGCCGAAATAGGGGAACCCCACCCGGGCGGTCTCGCTGCTGGGGCTGTTGCCTTCGAGCACCGAGAGCTTGAGCTTGACGTCACCGCCGTGGCGCGCTTCCTTCGATTCGAGGTTCCACTGGCCGGCATCGGCACGGCCGTCCGGGCCCCAGCGGAAACCAATGGCACCGTTGGGCAGCACCACCTTGCCATCCTCGTTGAAGGCCACGGTTTTCCACTCGGGGTTGTTGGCCTGGCCGAGCTTGCCGTTGAAGTCGCTGGCACGTACATAACGGTCGGGTACCAGGATGGTTTCGCCGTTCGGTGCCTTCTGCTCCTTGAGCATCACCAGCATGGGCAGGTCGGTGTAACGGCGGGCGTAGTCGTCGAAGTAGGCACTGCGCTTGTCGAAGTAGAACTCCTTCAGGATCACATGACCCATGGCCATGGCCAAAGCAGCGTCCGTGCCCTGCTTGGGGTGCATCCAGATATCGGCCAGCTTGGAGATCTCGGCGTAGTCGGGCGTGATGGCCACTGTCTTGGTGCCCTTGTAGCGAACTTCGGTGAAGAAGTGGGCGTCCGGCGTGCGCGTCTGCGGCACGTTGGAGCCCCAGGCGATGATGTAGGTCGAGTTGTACCAGTCGGCCGATTCCGGCACGTCGGTCTGCTCGCCCCAGATCTGGGGGCTGGCCGGCGGCAGGTCGCAGTACCAGTCGTAGAAGCTCATGCACACGCCGCCCAGCAGGCTCAGGTAGCGGCTGCCGGCGGCATACGACACCATGGACATGGCCGGAATCGGCGAGAAGCCGATCACGCGGTCCGGGCCGTGCTTCTTGACGGTGTAGATATTGGCCGCGGCGATCATCTCGTTGACTTCGTCCCAACTGGAGCGGACAAAGCCGCCGAGGCCGCGCACGCTCTGGTACTCGCGGCGCTTGGCATTGCTGTCGGCAATCGAGGCCCAGGCATCAACCGGCTCGTTTGAGAGACGCGCTTCACGCCAGAGCTTGAGCAGGCGCCCGCGCACCATGGGGTACTTGACGCGATTGGCGCTGTAGAGGTACCAGCTGTAGCTGGCACCGCGGGCGCAGCCGCGCGGCTCGTGGTTGGGCATGTCCCAGCGGGTGCGCGGGTAGTCGGTCTGCTGGGTCTCCCAGGTGACGATGCCGCCCTTGACGTAGATCTTCCACGAGCAGGAGCCGGTGCAGTTCACACCGTGGGTGGAGCGCACGATCTTGTCGTGGGCCCAGCGGTTGCGGTAGGCATCTTCCCAGGTGCGGTCTTCGCCGGTGGTGATGCCGTGCGCGTTGGAGAACGGCTCCTTCGGGCTTGAGAAGTAGCTCAGTCGATCGAGAAAGTGGCTCATGAGAGTCTCCGTGGTGCTGAGAGGTGAGGTGTCAGTCGTGTGGCGCGAGAAGCCGTGAAGATTTCGTCGCGAGCGAGCCGAGGTGTGGCCGAGCTGCGCAGCCGTACACCCGTACGGCGAGCAGCACAGGCCGCAGATCGGTTCGCGCAGTAGAAAGATTCATGGCTTCTCAAGGGTTCTTCACGTAGGCGTTCGTGCGCAGGTAGAACCACCAGTTCAGTACCAGGCACACGGCATAGAACACGGCGAAGCCATAGAAGGCAAATTGCGGTGTGCCGGCCTTGATCTGCTGGCCGATCAGCACCGGAGCGATGAAGGCGCCATAGGCCGCCACGGCCGAGGTCCAGCCCAGCACCGGCCCGGCCTGTTGGCGATCGAAGATGAACCCCACACTGCGGAAGGTCGAGCCGTTGCCGACGCCGCTGGCCGCAAACAGCAGGATGAACAGGCCCATGAACATGGGGAAGTACTGCTCGGGCGTGGCCGAGCCGTAGGCCTGCATCATCACGTAGCCCACCGCGGCCGAGGCAACGACCATGATGGCCGAGATGATCTGGGTGACGATGGAGCCACCCACCTTGTCCGAGATCCAGCCGCCGAGGGGACGCACTGCCGCACCGACAAAAGGGCCGATCCAGGCATAGGTCAGGGCTGAAGGCGCGTTCGGGTTCTTGGTGGTATGGGTCAGCAAGCCGGCCGCATCCGGCACATGGCTGAAGCCGAAGATCACCGTGATCGCCAGTGGCAGCGCCATCGAGAAGCCGATGAAACTGCCGAAGGTGACGACGTAGAGTGCCGTCATCGACCATGTGTGCTTGTTCTTGAAGATCTCGAACTGCTTGGCGACGTTCTCTTTCATCGTGCCGAAGGCCGCCAGCTTCATCACGAGCAAGGCGGCGATGATGTCCAACGGAATCGCCACCCACATGTTCAACAGACCCAGGCCGGTGGGTGCAGGCAGGTAGAGGTAGAGCATCCCGATCGAGGGCACGAAGGCGAGCGAGTACAGGTAGGTGATCTTCAGGAAGGCGGTGATGGGCGAGCCGGCGGCCGGCGTCACCGTCTTCAGGTTGTTCATGCCGAACCAGCACAGGATCGACAACGGCACCAGGGACAGCACCCAGGCAAAGCCGGCGTTCTGGATATAGGTCGGCGTGCCGGCGGCGATCTTGCCGAAGATCCAGCCGCTGTCCTTCACCAGTGCCTTGGATTCACCGCCGAAGACACCGAACAGGCCGATGGTCATCACCAGCGGAATCACCACCTGCATGGTCGTGACGCCGAAGTTGCCCAGGCCTGCATTCAGACCCAGCGCCGTGCCCTGCAGGCGCTTGGGGAAGAAGGTGCTGATGTTGGACATCGATGAGGCGAAGTTGCCGCCGCCCACGCCCGACCACAGCGCCATGAGCTGGAACACCCACAGCGGCCACTCGGGGTGCTGCAGTGCAATGCCGGTACCGATGGCCGGGGCCAGCAGCATTGCGGTGGTCAGGAAGATGGTGTTGCGGCCACCGGCCATGCGGATCAGGAAGGAAGCCGGGATGCGCATGGTCGCGCCGGAGATGCCGGCGATGGCGGTCAGTGTGAACAGCTCGGCCTGGGTGAAGGGGAAACCCAGGTTGAGCATCTGCACCGTGATGATGCCCCACATGCCCCAGACCGCGAAGCCGCACAGCAGGGCAGGTATCGAGATCCACAGGTTGCGGTAGGCAACTTTCTTGCCGCTGCTTTCCCAGAACTGCTCATCTTCGGGGCGCCAGTCGGCGATGTCGCCACCACTGTTCTGGCCCACATTGCTTGTCGTGTTCATAGGGTGTCCTTGCTGATCGTGAAAATGGTGTTTCAACCCTGCAGGCTGAAATTCTTGGCCTTGGAGCCCATCAACTCGGTGCCCCGGACTTCGGTCCAGTACATCCAGATCAGCGAGACCCAGACCACGCCGTACATCAGCATGAAGGCGCTGGAGCGGATGCCGGTGATGTCGACCAAGGCGCCGAACATGATGGGCAGCACGAAGCCACCCAGACCGCCGGCCAGGCCGACGACGCCGCTGATGGTGCCGATGTTGCCGGTGTAGTCGTCGCTGATGTACTTGAATACGCTGGCCTTGCCGAAGGCAAAGGCAATGCCCAGCAGGAACATCAGCGCGGTGAAGGCATAGACATTGAGGCCGATGTGGAAGGTCCTCGGGCCGTTCACGGTGGTGACCGTGAAGTCGAACTGGGGGTAGCTCAGCAGGAACAGGCAGATCCAGCTCACCCACATCACCCACCAGGTGACGCTGTGGGCACCGTATTTGTCACTCAACCAGCCGCCGACCGCGCGCAGCACGCCGCCTGGCAAGGAGAAGCAGGCCGCCAAGAGCGCGGCGGCGCGGATGTCCAGCCCGTACTCGCCGACGTAGTACTGCACCATCCAGAGCGAGAGTGCCACATAGCCGCCGAACACGATGCTGTAGTACTGGCAGTACTTCAGTACCTTGGGGTCCTTCAGCGCCTTGAGCTGGTCCATGAACTTGACGTTGCTGGGCACCAGGTGGGCGGGGTCGCTGTAGCTGAAGAACCAGAACAGTACCACGGTGCCGAGCATGATGGCGGCATAGACCTGCGGCACCATGGCCCAGCCGAAGGCCACCACCAGGGCCGGGGCGATGAACTTGTTGACTGCGGCGCCCGAATTGCCGGCACCATAGACGCCCATGGCGAAGCCCTGGCGGCTCTTCGGAAACCAGCGCGCCACATAGGGCGTGCCGACCGAAAACGAGCCGCCGGCCAAGCCGACAAACAGGCCGATGGCCAGGAAGTGCCAGTAAGCCGTGGCGTAGCTCATCAGCCAGATCGCGGGCACGGTCAACGCCATCAGGATGGTCATGACGATGCGGCCGCCGTACTTGTCGGTCCAGATGCCCAGCGGCACGCGAATGAGTGAGCCGGTGAGCACCGGGGTGGCCGTGAGCAGGCCAAACTCGGTGGCATTGAGGTTGAGCGCCTTCTTGATCGGGATGCCGATCACGCCGAACATCATCCACACCATGAAACACACGGTGAAGGCCAGCGTGCTGACGATCAGAACCGAGAGCGCTTGTCTGTTTCTGTCCATGTCCAAACTCCTTTTAAGGATGGACTGACTCTAGGGATCAAGCGCTGTGAGCGCCATCCTTCGCTGGCAGGGGCGGCATCGTTCGAAAGAACTATGCGAGGCTGGAATTCGTTGCCTGTTTGATGCAGGTCAAACAATGGACTGGGGCATGGCCGATCAGGTCAGCCCGTTTTCGGTTGCCAGCACGGCGGCGTGGACGCGCGAACTCACGCCGAGCTTGCGCAGCACGTGCTGTACATGGATCTTGACCGTGGTTTCGGCAATGCCCAACTCGCGGCCAATCTCCTTGTTGCTGGCGCCACGCGCCATGCCACGCAGGATGTCGCGCTCGCGCGGCGACAGGCTGTTCAGCAACGAGGTGGCCGCAGCCGGGGCCGCTGCCGTGGGCAAATGGGTAGGAACGCCGCCGTTGCTGGCGCCTTTGAAGGCGGCCACCAGCTTGCTGGTCATCTCGTCTGCGACCACGCTTTCGCCACGCATGACGCGGTGGATTGCTGCAGCAAGCGCATCGCCCTCAACGGTCTTGAGCAGGTAGCCGGCGGCGCCGGCCTTCAGCGCGTCGGCCAGGTCCTGCTCGTCCTCGCTGACGGTCAGCATCAGCACCCGGGCGCTGGGTGCCGCTTCGCGCAGGGCAGGCAGGGCGTCCACGCCGCGCACGCCGGGCAGGTGGTTGTCGAGCAGGATCAGGTCGGGCTGCAGCTCCTGGGCGCGGCGCAGGGCCTCGCCGGCGTCGGCGGCATCACCGACGACTTCGAATTGTGCTTCGCGCGAGAGCAAGGCGGTCAAGCCGCGGCGAAACAGCGTGTGATCATCCACCACCAGGATGCGCACGGGTGAAGTCGGGGCAACGGACGAAGCGATGGGCATGGTCAGAGCGGTGTCAATGCAGATCAAGGACTGGGGCATGCGGCGAGGCCAAGGCGCTCTGGGGCGCGGGCTGGGCGGGCGGCTGGGCCGGCAGCGTCAGAATGATGGAGGTGCCGCGTCCCGGGGTGGAGATGACATCGAGCCGGGCGTCGATGCGTTCGGCTCGTTCATGCATGATGCGCAGGCCGACATGGGTCTCGTCGAGGTGGCCGTCGCCGCCGGCGAAACCGATGCCATTGTCGCGTACCTCAAAGCGCCATTCGGGTTGCTGCAGCACGTCGATCCAGACCTGCGAGGCACGTGCGTGTTTGCGCACGTTCGACAGGGCTTCCTGGATAATGTGCAGCACCTGGATTTGCAGGTCGGGCGACAGCGGCAGGCCGTGGCCCTGGATCTGCAAATGGGTCTTCAAGCCGCTCTGATGTTCGAATTTGCGCAAGGTGGTGGCCAGCGCTGGCTCGATGTCTTCCGTGTTGGCGCGGGTACGGAAGTGCAGTAGCAGTTCGCGCACATCGCCATAGCTTTCGCGCACGCCGGTGTCGATCTCCTCCAGCACCTGTGCGATGGTCTGCTGGTTACCACTGGCCAGGGCGTCGCGCATGAGCTGCACCTGGATCTTGAGGAAGGCCAGCGACTGCGCGATCGAATCGTGCAACTCGCGCGCCAGCAGGTTGCGTTCCTGCGCCACGGCGGCTTCCTTTTCCAGGGCATTGAGGCGCAGGTTCTCCATCGCACTGGCGAGGTGGCTGGCCAGTGCCTCGTACAGCGAGCGCTCGGCGTCCGAGGGCGACACCTTGGCGTGGAAGAACAGGTCCACTTCCCCCATCAGGCGCTCATGCAGACAGACCGGAATATTGACCAGGGTTTCAAAACCTGCCTTGCCGCACAGCCGGTCTTTGGGATCGCCCAGGGCGTGGATCGGAATGACGCGCAGGTTGGTGGTTTCCGCGGAACTGCCGCAATCGCAGTCGCCCTTGTGGATGCAGTGCTCGGCCTCCAGCATCTCGGTTGGCAGCCCGTTGGCGGCCAGCATCAGGTAGCGCTGGTTGGTCTGGTCCGACCAGCGTAGCGCCACGCCGTCGGCATGGGCGATGCGCAGGATGCTGCGCGCAAAGCCCTGGGCCAGCTCATCCAGCGTGGTCGCGCGTGCTACCAGCGTCGTGACCTCGTAAAGGCTTTCCAGCCGCTCGCGCTTTTCTTCCAGCGCAGCCGTCTTTTCCGCCACCTTGGCCTCCAGGTTGCGGTACATCGACTGCAGGTGCTCGGCCATGCCGTTGAAGCCTTCAGCCAGGGTGCCGAATTCGTCGCGCGTGAGCTGGTCGACCCGGGCATCGAAGTCGCCGCCCTGGATCTTTTCAATGGCTTGCTTGAGCAGGCCTACCGGCTCCAGTACAAACAGGTGGCCGGCATACAGCAGCACCAGCGCGCCAAGCACGACCATGGCCATCATGGTGGTCTGGAGCAGGTGCAGGATGGCGGTCCAGCGCGAGATGTGGTGCTCGATGCCTTTGACGAAGGCGTCGATGTGCGCAACGAAGGCAATCGTGCGCTCGCGCAGTTCCTCTGGCGGTGCCGGCGTGGCCGCCAGTGTGCGAAAACGCTTCCAATCCTGTTCGATGACGGCAAAACGTCGCTGCACTGTCTCGTCCCATGGCACGAACAGCGGACGTTCCGGATCGCCATGGCGCAGTACGGCCAGGCTGTCCTCAAACTCGCTCACTTGTTGCGGCAGGGCATCCATCTCGCCGGTGCCCAGCGAGAGCGAGAGGCGATAGGACTGCATGCGCATGCGGCCGGCTTCGTTGACGGCCGCCGCGCCGCCGTCAAGCTGCCACGACACCCATAGCGTGGCCGCCGTGGCCAGCAGGGCCAGCAGCAGAAAGGGCGTGCCGATCAGGGCCAGCTTGGCGCTCAGGCTCCAGTGCTTGCGGCGTGTCATGGCCGGCATCTTAGCCCTGGGGCTCGGCCAGCGGCTCGGGCAAGCGGTAAAAAATTGATCTGGATCATGACTTTGGATCGCCAGTCCCATAGACTGGAGTCATTCAGAACCAGGAGAACAAGAATGGATTTGCTCAAGCACGACATCGCCAGCGAGTTTCCTCAGTTGAAAGACAAGATCCATGCCCTGAAGACGACCAACCATCATTTTGCGCGCCTGTTCAGCGATTACGACACGGTTAACCACACCATTGCCAAGGTCGAGACCGGCGGCGCTGTCATGACCGACGAGGCGCTGGAGAACCTCAAGAAGCAGCGCCTCAAGTTGAAGGACGACATCGTGCAGATGCTGCACGCGGCCTGACATGTCGTGCCGGGCCATGTCGCGCAGGAGGGTCCGGCATCTGCACTATCTGCCTGTGCGTTAGGGTCAGAAGATCACCATGTTCAAGCGCATCCTGTTGCCGACCGACGGATCGGACGCTGCCATGCGGGCGGTGGCCCGCGGCATCGAACTCGCGGCCCAGCTCGGGGCCGAAGTCACGGTGATGACGGCAATCGAGCGCTTTCCGTCCGGCATCATGGGCAGCGGCTACCGCCCGCCGGAGCCGCAGCAGGAGGTGCATGGCCTGCAGGCGGCCAATTACTGGCTGGACCAGGCCGAGGCTGTGGCGCGCGGCGCCGGCGTGCCCTGCCAGCGCATTGTGGAACGCGACAAGCCGGTGTTTCGCGCCATCCTGGACGCGGCCCAGATGTGCAATGCCGACCTCATCGTCATGGGGACGCACGGCATGGGGCTGATCGAGCGCATCTTCGTCGGGAGTCAGACGCAGCGCGTGCTGGCCCACACTGCCATTCCGGTGCTCACGCTGCGCTAGCCACGTACATCGGCGACGGGCTCGCTGCCGAAGTCGGGGCGGTTCAGGTAGGACAGCACCTTGCGGGCAGCAGTCTCGGGGCTGTCGAGCTGGCCGCCGTGCTTGAGTTGCTCGAAGCGGGCGCGGTCAGGAAAGGCTGCGGCGTCGGCGCTGCGCAGTTGCGCCTGCATGTCGGTGTCGATCACGCCGGGCGCGAGCGAACAGATCCTGGCGCCGTTCGGCTTGAGGGCCTCCTCCAGCGCCAGGCAGCGCGTGAAATGGTCCATGCCGGCCTTGGCGGCGCAGTAGGCGGCTTGCGAGGCCATGGGCCGGCGACCCAGTCCGGAGGAGATGTTGAGCACGTGGCGCGGCACGGGCCAGTCTTCGGTGGCGCCGAGAAAGGCCGCGCTCAGCAGCAAGGGCGCTTCCAGATCGACGCGCATCACCTGGGCCAGTTCATCGGCATCGAGGTTGGCCAGCGGCGCGGCGCGCGGAATCATACCGGCGTTGTTGATCAGCGTGGCGCTGGCGTAGTGCGCGCCGGGGCGGCCCAGCCACTGGCGCAGCATGGCGGCCGCCTCGCGGCTGTGTGCCAGGTCCAGCGGCCACTGTTCCAGTTGGCAGTCCGCTTGCCGGGCCTGCGCGGCCAGGTCGTCGCTGGTTTGGCGCGAGATGCACAGCAGGGCGTGGCCGGGTTGCAGCAGTTGCCGGGCGATTGCCAGCCCCATGCCACGTGAGGCGCCGGTGAGGATGTAGAGGTGGGTGTGGGACATCATCGCCTCCGGGTTAAGTATCAAATTCGGCTCTTTACCTTATGGAATATGCGCTGGCAGCTATTGTTTATATAGCATTTGGGAGCCATTCAGAACGGCGGCGGGCTGTTCAGCTGCAGCGTCTGGCCGCTGAGCGGGTGCTGCAGCGTCACGGCGCTGGCATGCAGCAGCAGTCGGCCGCTACGGGCCTGGACCGCGGGGCTGGCATAGAGCGCATCGCCGACGATGGCGTGGCCCAGCGCCTGCAGATGCACGCGCAACTGGTGCGAGCGGCCGGTGACCGGCTCCAGCTCCAGCCGGGTCTGCGGCCGGCCGGCGGCATCGAGCCCATGCGCCAGCACGCGCCAGCGCGTCAGGCTGGGTTTGCCGCCCGGATCGATGATGTGCAGCGGGCGGCGCGGCCAGTCCAGCAGGATGGGCTGATCGATTTCGCCCCAGCCTTGCGCCGCTGGCGTGACATGGCCGTCGACGACGGCGACATAGCGCTTGTGCACCTCGCGCCTGGCAAAGGCCATGCTCAAGCTGCGCTGCAGGGCCGCGCCGCGCGCCATCAGCAGCAGGCCGGAGGTTGCCATGTCCAGCCGATGCACGATGAGGGCGTCGGCAAAGTGGCGCTGCACGCGCGCGCTCAGGCAGTCCTGTTTGTCGGGGCCGCGGCCGGGCACGCTGAGCAGGCCGGCCGGCTTGTCCAGCACCAGCAGGGCATCGTCGGCGTAAACCAGTTCAATGCCGTCAGGAGCGGGCATCGGCGTGGGGGGCGGTGGCCGACTTGCCGCGCAACAGGCGTTGCACGGTGTCGCACAGTTCATCCACGTCGTTGGGTTTGTGGATGAGGGCATTGGCACCGGCGGCATGCGCGCTGTGCTCGATTTCCGGTGTCACATAGCCGGAGGCCAGCGCCACCGGCAATTCGGGCCGGATGGCGCGTATCTCGCGCAGCAGATCCACGCCGCTGAAGCCCGGCATGTTGTAGTCGGTCACCACCAGGTCGTAGTCGTCGGGCTGCTCGCGCAGGGCCGCCAGGGCCTGCAGCGGATCGGTGAAGGAGCTGACCTTCAGACCCTTGCGCGCCAGCACGCGCTCAACCAGGAAAACCAGCGCCTGATCGTCGTCGACGTACATCACATGGCCACTGCTCTTGCTGCTCGCTTTCCTGCCTGGCGGCGCTGGCGCCGGCAGTTCCACCGGTGCATTCAGCGCCGGGAAGTACAGCGTGAAGGCACTGCCCTCGCCGGGCGTGCTCTGTACATCGACCGTACCCATGTGCGTGCGCATGACACCGTGCACCACGGCCAGTCCCAGGCCGGTGCCCTGACCCACCTGCTTGGTGGTGAAGAAGGGCTCGAAGATGCGCTGCAGCGTTGCCGGGTCGATGCCGCTGCCGGTGTCGCGTACGGTGAGCGTGGCATACAGGCCGGGTTCCAGTCCGAGCGGATCGGCCTGGGGCGCATCGAGGCTGACCTGCCCGAGTTCGATGCGCACCATGCCGCGCGCGCTGCCAATGGCGTGGATGGCGTTGGTGCACAGGTTGACCAGCGCCTGTCCGACCTGGGTGGCGTCGGCCAGGACGGGCGGCGCCTCGGCATCGATCTGTGCCTGCAGCTTGACGTTGGGCGGCAGCGTGACCTTGACCAGACGCTTGGATTCCTGCACCACCTCGGCCAGCTTGACCGGTTCGCGGCGTGGCGCCTCGTTGCGGCTGAAGGTCAGGATCTGGCGCACCAGGTCGCGCGCGCGCCGGCCAGCCTTTTCGATTTCGTCCAGACTGACCTGCACCGACGAATCGGCGTCTGCGTCCTGCCTGGCCAGATCCACATTGCCGAGGATGGCGCCGAGGATGTTGTTGAAGTCGTGCGCGATGCCGCCGGCCATGGTGCCGACGGCCTGCATCTTGTGCGATTCGCGCAGTTGCGCTTCCATTGCCTTGCGGCCGGTCAGGTCGCGCGCGAACACGGTGGTGATGTTGCCCTGCGGGTGGCGCTCGCATGAAACGCTCACCTCCAGCGCCAGCGGCTCACCGCTGGCGGTCTGGCCGCCCACTTCGCCGAGCTGGGCGTGGCTTGAGACTTGGGTGGCGGCAATGGCGTCCATGGCCTCGGGCAGGAAACGCGCCAGCGAGGTGGACAGGGCTTGCTCGGCCGGACACTGGAACAGTGCGGCAGCCGCCGGGTTGAAGACCGAGATATGCTGGCCGGCGTCGACACAGATGATGGCGTCGAGCGAGGAGTTGATGATGGCCGCCATGCGGTTTTCGCTGAAGCGCAACTCCTCGTTGCGCTGGCGCAGCGCTTCGGCGCTTTCCTGCAGGGCGTGCCGTTCGGCCAGCAAGGGGCCCTGGTCGATGACGGCGCAGATGAAATGCGCCATCTCGTCGTCTTTCGCATACTCGATGCGCGCCATGTGCAGGTCGCCGGTGAGCGTACCTTCCGAACCGCGCAGGAAGACCACTTCGGTGACCTCGCTGGTGCCGTTGCGGCGCGCTTCGTCGAAACAGCGCCCGACACGCTCCAGATGGATCTCATCCACCAGCGGCAGCAGGAAGTTCAGCGGCGGGTCGTATTCCTGCGGGCGGAACAGGCGCAGCGCCATGGCATTGCTCTGCACAACCATGCCCAGTTCGTCCACCACCATCAGCGCCAGCGGCACGTTGGAGAACAGCGACTCGAAACGCTCCGAGGCGCCTTCGGCGGCGATGCGGCTGTAGCGCAGGGCTTCGTTCTGGGCTTCCAGCTCGGCCTGGTAGCTGCGCAGTTCCTCGACCAGCTGTGACAGGGATTTCTGGGGCGTCTCGTTGCTCATGGGCGTGGGGGTATCGCGTGCGCTATTATCGCCCGCTTGCTTTCGCGGCGTGCCTGCCGCGCGGTTTTTCGAACGAGTCCGTCTTTTCATGTCCAGTTACACCATCCGTCCCGCCACGCTGCGCGATGCCAAAGCCATTGCCACCATCCACGCCAACACCAGCGAGACCATCTACCGCGATCTGGTGCCGGCCGAATTTTTCAAACCCCAGGGCGCCGATGCCCGCCTGGCCTTCTGGCGCGAGGCCATCGAGTACGGCGAGCCGCAGGTCCAGGTGGCCGTTGACGAGAACAGCAAGGTCATCGGTTTTGTCGGCTATGACCGTTCGCGCGACGAGGGCACCAAGCCGACGGTGGGCGAAATCTGGGCTATCTACGTGCTGCCCTCGCACTGGGACAGCGGTGCCGGCCTGGCGCTGTGGGACGCCGCGCGCGACGGCCTGCAGGAAGAGGGTTGCACCCAGGTCACGGTCTGGCTGCCGCTGGGCAACGAACGTGCGCTGCGCTTTCACGAACTGGCCGGTTTCAAGCGCGAGCTGACCTCGGCCAAGACCGTGCCGGTAGGCGGCTTCCGCCTGGAAGAAATCCGTCTCAAGCGCGCCACCGCCTGAGGCCGGGCTTCGGGCGTTCCGCGCTCAGGGGCGGGAGCTCAGCACCAGGTCGAACTGGCGGCCCGGCTCCAGCGTCAGGGTCGGCAGCAGGGCTTCCACGCCGCGGATCTCGCGCGCCGTGTCGGGGTCCGGCCCCGGTTTGCTCTCGTCCTTGTTGAGGTATTCGTCGCTCAGCCCCAGCGTCATCGGGCTCAGCGTGCGCGTCATCAGACGCGAGAAGTAGCCAGGTCTGGCCTGCGAACCCACGCCGAGCAGCAGCAGTTCCTTGGCATTCGCGCTCCAGGTCATGGTTCCCTTGATGCCAGTGTGCGCATCCTTGTCCACGGCAAAGCCGCTCACGTTTCGGCTCGGGAACTCCTTGCCCTGGGCATCGAAGCAGCGCTGCAGGCGCGGGCGGATGAGGACGCGTTCTGATGACAGGTTGGCCGTGGCTTCCGCTTCGATCACGCATTCGCTGGCACCTTGCACCGGCAAGGCCAGGGCTCCCAGGTCGTGCACGCGCAGGATGAGGCGGCCCACGGGCAGCTGTCCTTCGAAACTCGGCGCGACATCGGCACCGATGACCACGGTCACGGCGGTGGCATGGCGCCAGCGCGGTGGCGGCGGTTTTGCCGGCGCAGGAGCCTCCTGGGCCACTGCCAGGGAACTGGCCAGACACAGCAGGGCGGGGGCAAGACGGCAGCGCATGAATGGCTCCAGAAAAACAGGTGCAACGATCATAGAACAGAGTCGCCGGCCTTGGTACACGGCACGGCTGGCTGGCGTGTAGGATAGGCCGGCTCTTTCAGGGTGGCATTTCGCCCGAAGTCCCTTTTCATGCCCATGCAAATTCTTCTTGCCCCGATGGAGGGGCTGCTCGACTGCGTGCTGCGCGACATCCTGACGCGTGTCGGCGGTGTCGACCGCTGCGTCTCCGAGTTCATCCGCGTCACCGACCGCTTACTGCCCGACCGCGTCTTCACCCGCATCGTGCCCGAGTTGCGCAACGGCGGGCGCACGCTGGCGGGTGTGCCGGTGCGGCCGCAGCTGCTCGGCTCCGATCCATCGGTGCTGGCCGACAACGCGGCTGCCCTGGCTGCGCTCGGCGCGCCGGGCGTGGACCTGAACTTCGGCTGCCCGGCCAAGGTGGTGAACCGCCATGGCGGCGGAGCCGCGCTGCTGGACGAACCCGAACTGATCTCGCGCATCGTGTCGCAGGTGCGCCGTGCCGTGCCGGCACAGGTGCCGGTGTCGGCCAAGATGCGCCTGGGCTTCAACGACGACAGCCGTGCCGAGGAATGCGCCCAGGCCATTGCCGACAGCGGTGCCAGCGAGCTGGTGGTGCACGCACGCACCAAGGCCCACGGCTACCGGCCGCCGGCCTACTGGGAGCGCATCGCCGACCTGCGTGCCCGGGTCAGCGTGCCGCTGGTGGCCAATGGCGAGATATGGAGCGTGCAGGACGCGCTGCGTTGCCGCGAAGTCACCGGCTGCGACAGCCTGATGCTGGGTCGCGGCATGGTGGCCGACCCGGGGCTGGCACTGGCCATTCGTGCAGCCGTCGGGGCGCCAACCGCACCGCCGGTGGCCTGGTCCACCTTGCTGCCGCTGCTGGCCGATTTCTGGCGGCAGGTTTGCGGCCGTGTCGAGCGGCGCCACCGCGCCGGGCGCCTCAAGCAGTGGCTCAACTATCTGCGCCGCAGTTACCCCGAGGCGCAGGCAGCCTACATGAGCTTGCGGACGCTCAACAACCCGGCCGACATCGAGGCCTGGCTGGCGGCACAGCGGCCCTAGGCAAACAAGCCCTCGAAGCCGCCATGCGGCTCGAAACGCTTGTTGCGAAAATGCAGGCGCGTCGGGCCGGGCAGGGCGCGCTCAGAGACCGGGTGGCGCTCGTCGCCGGGGTAGCAGATCACGCGCATGCCGTCGTCATCAAAAGGCTCGGGCAGGATCACCGGCGGTGGCCGGCGCCGTGCCTCGGCCAGCACGCCGGCGACCGATGCGTGCCGCGCCAGGTGGGCCAGGCTCATGATCTGCGGCGGTGCCAGCGCGATCCGGCCGTCCCAGTACTGCTGCAGTGCGGCGCGTGGCGCCAGCCACACGCTTTCGGTGGCCTCGTAGTCATCATGGCGTGCCGTTTGTTCGTGCGGTACCGCCGCCACGAAGAAGCGCGTGTCAAAACGCTTGTTGCTGACCGACGGCATGCGTGGCGTGATCCAGCGCGACCAGGGCAGCACGCTGCGTGTGTCCAGTTGCAGTGCCAGCTGCGCAAGCATGGCATCGAAGGCCAGCCCCTGGCGCAGCAGCACAGAGGCCTGCTGCAACTGCGCGGTGTCAGCTTCGGTTGCGAACAGCACTCCCGACTCCTCGAACGCTTCACGCAGCGCTGCCACGTAGAAACTCGTGGCGGTTGGCAGGTCCAGCTCGGTCTCACCCAGAGCGGCGTGCAGCTCGGCGGGCGACTGATCGAGATGCCCGGCCAGGCCGGCATCGGCCGCATCCACCTTGCCACCGGGAAAGACATAGGCGCCACCCAGCACGTCCGAGTTGCCGTGGCGTTTGAGCAGGAACACTTCCAGCCCTCCAGGCGCATCGCGCAGCATGACCACGGTGGCGGCGGCGCGCGGCGGGGCGGTGACGACTTCGGAGTTCAGTTCCATGGCGCTGTCAGACAGGTGACCGGTCTCGAAAAAAGGGTGAATTAAGATTTGCAGGATTCACAGCATAGGCTAACAAACTGCAAGGAGACAGCATGATCGATTTCAAGGGCCGCGTGGCCATCGTGACCGGTGCCGGCGGCGGCCTGGGCAAACAGCATGCGCTGGCATTGGCCAGACGCGGCGCCAAGGTGGTGGTCAACGACCTCGGTGGCGCATGCGACGGCTCGGGCGGCTCCGCCTCGGCCGCGCAGGCCGTGGTGGACGAGATCCGTGCTGCCGGTGGCGAGGCCATGACCAACGCCGCCTCCGTGACCGACTTCGCCGCCGTGCAGGCCATGGTGCAGCAGGCCATGGACACCTGGGGCCGCGTCGACGTGCTGGTCAACAACGCCGGCATCCTGCGCGACAAGACCTTTGCCAAGATGGACCTGGCCGACTTCCGCCTGGTGCTCGACGTGCACCTGATGGGCGCGGTGCACTGCACGAAAGCGGTGTGGCCCATCATGACCGAGCAGAAATACGGCCGCATCGTCATGACGACGTCCTCCACCGGCCTGTACGGCAACTTCGGCCAATCCAACTACGGCGCGGCCAAACTGGCACTGGTCGGCCTGATGCAGACACTGGCGCTCGAAGGCGCCAAGCACGACATCCGCGTCAACTGCCTGGCGCCGACGGCCGCCACGCGCATGACCGAAGACCTGATGCCCGAAGCGGTGCTGCAGGCGCTCAAGCCGGAGGCTGTGGTACCGGCCATGCTGGTGCTGGCCAGTGCCGATGCACCGACCCGCACCACGCTGTGCGCCGGTGCCGGCAGCTTCGAGGCCGCCTACATCACCATGACGCAGGGTGCCTGGATCGGGCTGGATCAGGATGCCGACTCGCGCCTGGCGCAGCAGCTGGCCGAGGTGACCGACCGCGCTGGCGAGACCGTGCCGCCCAACGGATCGGCCCAGGGTACGCACGAGGTCGGACGCGCCATGGCCAAGCTCGGCAAGGCGTAAGCCCGAGCCGCTCAGGTCACGATCAGGTCGCCGCCAGCGGTGCGCTGGTAAGTCCAGGGGTTTTTGGTGATCGACTGGTTGAATGCCAGCAGCTGGATGCTGATCTTGTCCGGATCGATATCAAGCAGGCCGTGGTTGCGCACCTCCGGCCCCTTGATCAGACCGTTCAGATAGGCGTGAATGGCAGCACCCGAGGCAGTGGCCTCCACCAGATGGCCTTTGTTCGAGAGCGGGTGCTCGTCAAAGAAGTTCTTGTGGATGTCCCCGCTGAGCATTAACCAGTTGTGATCACCCACAGCCTCGGCCAGCCAGGCACGGTCGGTCGGGTACTTGTGCCAGCCATCACCCTGGTTGAAGGTCACGCCGCTGGCGATGATGTGCAGTGCGTCTGGGTAGGCCTTGAAAATTTCACCCAGCTGTTTGCGCTGCGCGGCGCCCAGTATCTGCGGCTTTTTGCGGAAGCTGCGCCCATCGGTCAGGTGCAGCCAGCAGCGCCCATCGGTCTCCAGCTGGATGGACGTGGCACCCAGACGCTGAAAGCCGGACTTGTCGAAGTCGGTCCATAGCTCGGATGCATTCGATGCCGTTGGAAAAACGCTCAAGTCCTTGGCGGCCAGCGCCTTGCGGAAAGCCCGCATGAAATTCGTGCTGACCCGGATCTTTTCCGCCTGCTTCGGGTCGGCCAACAGCGGTCCGCCTGCGGCGTCGTTCCAGGCAAAGTCGTGATCGTCCCAGATCGCGTGCAAGGTGATGCCTGGCGCTTCCACCAGCTTGCGGAAGTGTGGTTCGTTGAACTGCTGCCAGTAGCGCGTCAGCATGTGCTCGACAAACTGGTTGGTTGTCATTTTCTGCAACGCATCCATGCCGACATCCGGGACATCGTTGTAGAAGTTGTCGCCCAGCAGCACCACGTGTTTCGGTGCGCTGGTGCGAATATCGTCCCAGATCGGTTGATCGGGGACCAGGTTGGTACTGGCACAGGACGTAAAAGCGATACGCATGGCTGTCTCCGGTCGTGTAAGCGCAGTCTAGAGCCCTTGCCGGGCCGGCGCATCCCCTGTTCATGGGGTGTCATGCCGCCTGGTTGGGGTCAATCTCAGCGAGTCAGCTGCAGCAGAGCCTCTTCGCGCCAGTAGTCTGCTGCGGCGTAAAAGCCCTCCCACACACAGCCGTTGCAGCCGCGCCCGCAGCAGGTGGTCGGCGGGGACGGCGGCTGGCGCAACATGATGCCGGCATCACGTGCACGCTGCTGCAACTCGGCAAATTGGGCCTGGGCAGCTTCAAGAGGATTGGGCGGGGCGGTCATTCGGAGCGACGGTGGCGGCCATTATCGTGACCGCCTTGGTTTGAACCAATTGTTACAAATGTGTTGACCGTCTGGGGGCTGAGGTTTGCTAAATTGCAGCTGTAGGTCAAAAGGTCTTGCCATGAACGTCGCTTCCTCCATTGCCCAGTCCGGTCTCAACGCGGCCCAGCGTCACATGGGCTCGTCCGCCCACAACATCGCGAATGTGGAAACCGACAACTTTCACCGTGAGGAAGTGACGCAGGAAGCGGTGGCCGGGGGCGGCGTCAAGGCGAGCCTCCGCCGGGCGCCCGTGCCCAGCGAGGCGCTGAACAAGGACTTGGTGGAACAAAAGAGCGCCGGCTACGCCTTTGATGCCAACCTGAAGGTCATCCAGACCGAAAAGAAAATGATGGGCCAGCTGCTCGACGAGCAGGTCTGAGACACGATCCGGACGATCATCCGGCAATGGCCGGCCTGAATCAGGCCGGCCATTTTGTTTAACTGGCGATCTTGGCTGATTGCACCACGCGTTCGGCCTTGGGTGCCAGGCGCTGATAAAACGACAGCTTGGGTGCCACGAAGGACGCTGCATACAGCTCATTCTTGCGAACGGTGACCCAGCCGACACCCCGCAGTCACAGGTCGCGCTAGAGTGGCTTCCTTGCCCATAGAGAACTTCGCAGTTGCAAAGAGGAAGCTGCCCCCTACCTTGCTATAGGACAGCTCCTTGTCGCTAGTGCCAGACAGCTTGGGGACTACCTGGGCACAAGCAGAACTGGCTAGTGCGATGGCGATGGTAGTAGCGGTCAGTATTCGACCCAAACTCCTATTACCTCCCTAAGGTTGATGTGTTCAGGAAAGTACGGAACGGGATTACTTCTGGTCGGACTCTTTGGCGTAGGGGCCATTGGGGATGGCGTCAGGCCCCATCATGAAGACTTGATAGTTCGCCTGCTTGGTCAGCGGCATGTAGTTGGGGGCTGCGCGGGTGGTGGCGGCAGAGATCGCCGAGGCAATGAGGATGGCTAGCGGGTGGCCCTGCTGGTTGCTGTTGTCAGGCGAGTATTGCATCGTCTTCTTGGCTTCCCAGATATCCACACCATTTTTGCTCACGATTTTGTAGTCGAACTCGACCGTGACTACCGTGGTCAGAATCGCGTACTTGGCGTCCCAGCGATTGATGGTGACGTACAGAACCGCGTCGGCTCCGAATATCTTGGCCAGAGCTTCAGGGGGCTGGGCATGGATGCGCTCACCCTCGTAGAAGCCTTCTTGCTCCAGCACCGTCTTAACGGTATGCACCGGGAAGACGTAATAGCCTTTTTCCGCAAGAGGGATGGTCAGGGTTGTCAGGAGGTAGTTCGGAGCGTCCACATCCAACGACTTGTTGACCGATGGCACCACCAGAATGGAGCGCGGGGCCGCTGCGTTGAAATTGGTAAAGTCTTTCTTGTCTTTGATCTGGTTGGCACAGCCGACCATCAGGAGAGCCATGCAAGCCATGGCGATAGTAACAAGCCGCTTCATTGCTTGTTCTCCTTCTTCTCAGTCAAATTTTTGGACAAGTTGGTCACCATTGCCGACATGAAGGGGCGGCTCTCGGGCCATGTGTCATGTTCAAGCTGGTAGTAGCTCAAAGCCTTCTGCTTGTTGCCCGACTGCAAATAAAGCGTGCCCACCTCGGCATAGATACCGGGCGGTACGCGCTGACCGGACTGGCGCAGCGTTTGGACGTGGACTTCGAGCTTGGTACGAGCCACTTCCATCTGGTCCGGGGCCTTGTAGCCCGCGTAGAGCAAGTCATCATAGCCGCCCCAAGAGTGCAGTCGGTTGTTCGCGCAGCCGGTGATTAACACTGCCACCGCAGTCACGGTGAGTATCTTTAACATGGAGGACCTCATTTCAGCATAAAGCTCTTGTTCACACCATCGCCGATATAGACGCGCTCATCAAGAAGCGTCTCGCCGTTGCCTACCACCTTGATCTGGTGGGTGCCGGGCAGGATCTTCAGGGAGTTCACGCCGTGAACGAATGCGGACGCAGCGCCCACCTCGACACCATCGACAAAGACGCGGCTGCTCATAGCGCGCTCGTTGGCCGCGTCTACGTTAAAAGAGATCTGGGGACGCAGGTCAGAAACGCCTTGCCTTTCGGTAGGCATCTGAACGCAGGCCGAGAGGGCCAGAGCTGATGCCACCACAACGACGGCGATAAGGTCTGCGGAGCGCTTGGTCTGCATTATTTGGTCCTCACAACGAGTTGGGTGATGTCTTGACCTGCGAGAGAACCACTGGTGATGGATGCCACGGAGCCTTCGTCGGTTTCGTTGGTGCCAAAGTTGCTGATGATGTGAAGTTGGGCGACCTCTTGACCGGGCAGGGTGATGTCCAGCCCCGTCTGAGGGGATTTGACTTTGCGCCCGGGGGTTTGGACCGAAAACGTCATGCCAGGGGCGATACCTTGGGCCTTGCCGCCGGCGACAAACACATCACTGCCTTGCAGGGAGAGGATTCCGGTCTGCCACGGGCGTTGGTTCATCTGCTGGGTTAGCTTGTTGATGGCTTCAGACACCGCTTGGCGGATAGCCGAGTCGTTCAACGTGCCGTCATAGCCAGCCTGAGAACCGAAGCCAAAAGTGGATGCAGTTTCGGTGGAGGCCTCGCCAGCGCCGGAGGTGGCGAAGAAGACCAAGCCTGTCTTGGTGTCCACAACCCGGATGTCGATCTTGGCAAAAGCTACTTGGCGCTTGCTGGCAGACAGGAAGCCTGTCTCGCCAACGGTCTTGCGGCCGAACTCGGTCAGCGAGCCGATGATCAGGGCATCAACTCCGACGATGTTGAGCTTCTCGCCAGACAGGTAGCTTTCGCTTTGCAGCTTGTTGATGTCAGGACGCTCAAACACTAGATAGGCGCCCGATTCGGTCAAGGCCTTGCTGAACATATCCGTCACCTGTTTGCCCAGCGGATCACCGGAGCGGTCACGCAATAGGGAGATACCGTAGGTGGTTTCGTTGCTAATGCGGCCCAGGGCAATCTTGCGCTTGAGAGTGGGGGCGGTTACCGTTGCCAGAATAGCTTTTTGTGCCGCCTGCTCGACCTTGGGCGGTGTTGCCGATTCCTTTGGTGTGACCGGAGGGGTTTGCACCGCACAGCCAACAAGACCAAGTGCCAAGAGCGCGGTCAGGGTGCCGCGTTTGCCGATACAGAATTCTTTCATTAGCTACCCGTTGTGAATTTTTATGACCATTTGCCGTAACTTGAAATAGGTGCGGGTCGATAGTTAAAAATAAACGTTTGTCCTCTAATTGTTATTTGACTGTAGAGCGCGGGAGTTCATGCTTGCCTTTGATGATCTTTTGGTCGGCCATGATCTCATGAAGATGAAAGACTTGATCTAACACATCAAGCTTGATTTGTAGACGGGTTGAGAAGCCCGGGGCGAGGTTTTTCGAGTCCTGGGCATGCGCCTGCATGACCAAACCGAGCAACGCGAGAAACAAGGCGCGCAATGCGTGGCGCCAAACCATCAGCAGCATGACTTCCTCCCTTTTTATGAAGAAATTCTAGATGAAGCTTGGGCAATGGTTCAGCCTCCTGTGGCAGGGTAAACCCGCGGCATGGCGCTTTGCCGCCCGCTGTTCGCGCCGGCCTGACCTGCGTCAAACCCTTACGCAGGACAGCCCGGCCCGTCCATGTTAATTTCCGGGTCCGATCAGAAGAATGAGATAGCAGTCATGACTATTGCGCATGCGGGTTTGGGTGAGCGTCTGGATGCCCTGGCGCCCGATCGCCTGCTGGGCATCCGCCGCGGTATCGAGAAGGAAAGCCTGCGTGCCCTGCCCGAAGGCACCCTGGCGCTCACCCCCCATCCGGCGGCGCTGGGCTCGGCGCTCACGCACCCGCACATCACCACCGACTACAGCGAGTCCCAGCTCGAACTCATCACCGGCGCGCATGCCGGGGTGCAGGCCTGCCTGGACGAACTGACCGAGATCCACCAGTACACCTACCGCGTGCTGCGCGAGGCCGGCGACGAGATGCTGTGGGTGTCCAGCATGCCCTGCGGCCTGCCAACCGACGAGACCATCCCGCTGGGCCGTTACGGCTCGTCCAACATCGGGCGCGCCAAGAGCGTCTACCGCATGGGCCTGGGCCACCGCTACGGCCGGCGCATGCAGACCATCTCGGGCATTCACTACAACTGGTCGCTGCCCGGCGTCACCAGCGAGCAGTACTTCGCCCTGATCCGCAACTTCCGCCGCCACGCCTTTTTGCTGCTTTACCTGTTCGGTGCCTCGCCGGCGGTGTGCTCCAATTTTGTGCTTGGTCGCCAGCATGATCTGCAGCGACTGACCAGCAACACCCTGTACATGCCGCACGGCACCTCGCTGCGCATGGGGCGGCTGGGTTACCAGAGCGACGCCCAGGCCTCGCTGGCGGTGAGCTACAACAGCCTGGACGGCTACGCTGCCTCGCTGCACGATGCGCTGACGCGCCCCTGGCCGGCCTATGAAGGCCTGGGTATCCTCAATCCCGGCGGCGACTACATCCAGCTCGCCACCAGCCTGCTGCAGATCGAGAACGAGTTCTACGGCACCATCCGCCCCAAGCGCACCATCTACTCCGGCGAGCGGCCGCTGCACGCGCTGCGCGAACGCGGCGTCGAGTACGTCGAAGTGCGCCTGCTCGACCTGAACCCGTTCGAGCCGGTCGGTATCAACGCCCAGACCATGCGCTTCATCGACGTCTTCCTGCTGCACTGCCTGCTGAGCGGCAGCCCGCCCGACACGCCGCAGGAGATCGCCGAGCTGGCGCACAACCAGCACCTCACCGCCGCGCGCGGCCGCGAGCCGGGCCTGCAACTGCTGCGCGGCGGGCGCGAGGTGGGTCTGGTGGAATGGGGCGGCGAGCTGCTGCAGGCCTTCGGCCCGATTGCGCAGGCGCTGGACGCCGCGCACGGCAGCAAGGACTACAGCCAGGCGGTGCAGGCGGCCGGCGCCGTGCTGCAGGATGCCGCGGCGCTGCCCTCGGCCCGCGTGCTGGCGGCCATGGCCGAGCATGACAACTCGTTCCAGCGTTTCACGCGCGAACGCTCGCAGCGCGCGCGTGAGGCACTGCTGGCGTTGCCCTGGTCAGCACAGCAGCAAGTCCGCTTCGAAGCCCTGGCCGAGCAATCGCGGCTCGACCAGAAGGCGATCGAAGCGGCCGACACCCTGCCGTTCGAAATCTTCCGGCAGGAATACGTGTCGCCCCAGCGGCTTGGCTTATTTGCCGGCGCGGCGGCGCAGGACGTACTGCACGATGAAGGCAACGCCCAGCACCAGCGCGAACCAGCCCACCAGCGCTGAGCCGGCCAGGATGGTCTGCAGTTCAGGCGACTTGCTGAAGTAGGGCGCCAGCAGTACCGCTAGGCCGATGAGGGCGATGACAATGCCCTTGATCAGCAGGTCGTTGGTGTTCTTGTCGCGCTGGCGCGAGGGAATGCGGGGTGGGTGGGCCATGGCGCCCATTATCGGCGCCGCCCGAGCCCGGTGGGTCGGTGGTTCACAATTCATCCCATCCAACTGATTTATCCGTAGAGAAGAACACGCCATGGCTGTCCAGTGGTTCCCGGGTCACATGTACCTGACCCAGAAAGCGATCGAAGAGCGCATCAAGAACATTGATGTGGTCATCGAATTGCTTGACGCGCGCCTGCCCGGCTCCAGCGCCAACCCCATGCTGGCCAAGCTCACGGCGCACAAGCCCACGCTCAAGGTTCTGAACAAACAGGACCTGGCCGACCCGGTGCGCACCACGTCATGGCTGGCGCACTACAACAGCCTGCCCAAGACGCGCGCTGTGGCGCTCGATGCCGGCATGGCCGCGCCGGCCAAGGCGCTCATCGCCGCCTGCCACGAACTGGCGCCGACGCGCGGCAGCATGAGCAAGCCCATGCGCGTGCTGATCTGCGGCATTCCCAACGTCGGCAAGTCCACCCTCATCAACACCCTGGTCGGCCGGCGCGTCACCAAGGCGGCCGACGAAGCCGGCGTCACCCGCATGGAGCAGCGCATCACGCTGACCGATGGCTTCTACCTCTACGACACGCCCGGCATGCTGTGGCCGCGCATCATCGTGGCCAAGAGCGGCTACAACCTGGCCGCCAGCGGCGCCGTCGGCCGCAACGCCTTCGACGAGGAAGAGGTGGCGCTGGAACTGCTGGACTACCTCAAGACCCCTTATGCGGAGCTGCTGGCCGCGCGCTACAAGCTCGACAATGTGGCCGGCCTGAGCGACGAGCAACTGCTGGCGGACATCGGCCGCAAGAACGGCGCGCTGCTCAGCGGCGCCCGCGTCAACCTGCAAAAGGCGGCCGAGGTCGTGCTGTCCGATTTCCGTGCCGGCCGGCTGGGGCGCATCACGCTGGAAACCCCGGCCGAGTTCGCCCAGTGGCTGGCCGAGGGCAAACAGCTCGACGCCGAGCGCCAGCTGCGCAAGGAGGCGCTGGCCAGCGAAGGCCTGATCCGCGTGAAGAAGCCGCCGGCTTCGGCCGCCAAAAAGACGGCCAAAGGCACTGCCCAAGCTCCTGCCAAGAGTCCGGTACGCAGGCCGGCCGCTTTCAAGGTCAAGCGCTAGTGTGTAAGCGAAGGCGAAGCGGCAGCGGCGACAATAGGCGGGTATGAAAAAAACGATTCTTCCGTTGGCTCTCCTCGTCTCGCCTGACCGTCACGATCCTTCCCCCCTGGTCCTCTACCACGCGCGTTGCCCTGACGGTTTCGCCGCCGCGCTGGCGGCCTGGCTGTTCTATGAAGGCCGCGCCGAATTCCACGGCCTGGACCACGGCGACGTGAAAACCGCCGCCGACCTACCGGCCCTTGACGGCCGCGCGGTCTACATCCTCGACTTCTCGTTTGCCCCCGAACTCATGCGCGAGATCGAGCAACGTGCGGCCAAGCTGGTGATGCTGGACCACCACAAGAGCGCGGCCGAAAAGCTCACCGGCTTCAGTTGCCGTTGCGGCGTGGTGCACTTCGACATGGCCAAGTCCGGCTCGCGCCTGGCCTGGGAGTTCTTCCAGCCCGAGCGCAGCCTACCCGACCTGGTGCGCTTCGTCGAAGACCGCGACATCTGGAAATGGGAGTTCGCCGAGAGCGCCAGCTTCCTCGCTGCACTCGACATGGAGCCGCATACCTTCGAGCGCTGGGCCGACATCGCGTCCTTCACGCCGGCACAGCTGGCCGACTTCATGGCGCGCGGCCATGCCATGGACGAGAAGTTCAACAAGCTCTGCGCCGACATTGCCGCCGGCGCCGAGCCGGTGGTCTTCAACGGCCAGCAAGGCCTGATGGTCAATGCACCCGGCATGTTCCACAGCCTGGTGGGCGACATCCTGTCCAAACAGAGTGGCACCTTCGCGCTGATGTGGAGTGCCGCCAAGGGCGGCGTCATCAAGGCCGGCCTGCGTTCGCAGCGCGACTACGACTGCATTCCGCTGGCTGAAAGCATGGGCGGCGGCGGCCATGCACAGGCCTGTGGCTTCCGCATGAGCGCCGAGCGCCTGCCCGAGTTGCTGGCCGGCCGGCTCGACGCCCACAAGTAACGCGGTCAGTATGCCGGGGCGCTCAGTAGCCCTGGCGCAGCACCACGTCCGAACACGGGTAGGCCACGCAGGGCAGCACACAGCCTTCGGCCTTTTCCTCGGCGCTCAGACCCGGCCAGTCCATCTCGTAGCGCACCTGGCCGCCTTCCAGCTGGCCGAGGCAGGTCCGGCAGGTGCCGTTGCGGCACGAGCTGGGCCAGTCGATGCCGCCTTGTTCCATCGAGAGCAGCAGCGGCTGGCTGGCCCAGGCGTCGAATGGCTGGCCGTCGGGTTCGGTGCGGCCGATGAAAAAAGGGGGCGTGTCGCTGGGGTTCATGCGGGAGCGGGGCTGGAAAATTGCGTCCCATTGTATTGGGCATCAAATTGGCATGTTTCCCTTGTGGAATATGCACGGTAAGCTATCAAAAAGATAGCATTTGAAGCCGGTCATGGACATGCCGGCCGCGCCGTGCCACCATGGCGCCAAACCCATCGCTTGGAGGTACACCATGGCCGGCCAACGCATCCTGCTGATCCAGGGCCACCCTGACGCCGTGGCCCCGCACCTGTGCCATACCCTGGCCGAGGCCTACGCCGAAGGCGCGCAGGCTGCGGGGCACGACGTGCGCTGGGCCGACGTGGCCAAGCTGGACTTCCCGCTGCTGCGCAGCCAGCAGGCCTGGGAGCACAGCGCACTGCCGGCCGCACTGCAGACCGCGCAGGACGACATGGCCTGGGCCGAGCATCTGGTGCTGTTCTTTCCGCTCTGGCTGGGTGACATGCCGGCCTTGCTCAAGGGTTTTCTGGAACAGGTGGCCCGGCCCGGCTTCGCCTTCAAGGCAGAAAACAGCAACGGTGGTGGCAATCCCTTCGGCCACAAGGGCCTGGCCGGGCGCAGCGCGCGCGTGGTAGTCACCATGGGCATGCCGGCCATGGTCTACCGCTGGTACTTCCGCGCCCACAGTCTCAAATCGCTGGAGCGCAACATCCTGGGTTTTGTCGGCATCGCGCCGGTGAACGAAACGCTCATCGGCATGGTCGACAAGCTGGGCGAGGCCGGTGTCAAGAAATGGCAGGGCAAGATGCGCGTCCTCGGGCGCGCGGCGTCCTAGCCAGTCCAAGCGTGGTCTGGCGCTTGACGGCGCCGCAGCGTGCCGGCCTTACTTGTTCTTGTCCTTGCCGCGCGGAATCACGCTGGTGGTGGGCGCCATGGGACGGTCCGAGCCGGAGGGCGGCTTCGGGGGCGACGTGTCCTTCTTGGGTTTCTTCGCCATCTTGTTGCTGCGCTGTTCGCCTTTGGCCATAAGACCTCCGTGGGTTGGGTCTCGGGATGAGGCCGGTGCGTCCGATGGTACGTCAGAAACTGCGGCGGCGCGCCGGCCTCGGCGCGCCTGCTTACTTGGGCGGCAGGCTGCCGACGCACTGCATCGCCAGCTCGACCCAGCTCTCCAGCCCCTCGTCCAGCGCGGCATCGGCATCGACCCAGATGAAGCCGCTCATCTGGCGGCCCTTGCCCTCCATGCGCGTGGCGCCCGGGCGTGCCAGCGCTTGCGCCTCCAGCGCCTTGCCGACGCGAAACAGGTAGCGCCCGGTGCCGGCACCACACACCAGATGGCCTTCGTGCAGCCAGCACCAGGTGCCGAACATGCGCTTCTCGGTGAAGTGGTGGCGCTGCCGCAGCGCGCTGCGCATCAGGTCCACCAGGTGCAGGTCGTAGGCCATGGGCCGGAGTTTACTGGCGCGAGTGCAGGCCGATGGTGTTGCCTTCGGTGTCCTGCACGATGGCAATGAAGCCGTATTCGCCGATGCTCATGCGGAGCTGGCACACCGTGCCGCCGGCCGCCGCCGCCCGCGCCGCTTCCACCGCGCAGTCCAGGCAGGTGAAGTAGACCATCGTCCCGCCGTTGCCCGGCTTGTTGCGCGGGCTCTTGACCAGGGCGCCGGCGCACCCCGGGACGGACATGTCCATGGCGAAGAGCGTCATCTGCGTGTCGCCGCTCGACGCGGCGGGCAGGTCGGTCAGCGGGCGCAGGAACACCGCTTCGTAAAACTTCTTGGCGCGCGCCATATCGTCCACGTACAACTCAAACCAGCCGACCGGGTTGAAGTTCTGGCTCATGACATCCTCCTTGATGTGGCGCGGTCGTGCAGTGCCCGCGCCAAGCCAGTGTAGGCAGCGCGGATGGCAATTGCAATTTGCCCCCCGGGGTGTTCCCGGATGTTTCGCCCATGGAGGCGGTGCTAGCATGGCCCCACTCTTTCAAGCGCGCACGGGGAGAAACGCATGAAAACATCCAGAGTCGTGACGGTCGCCATCCTGCTGTTGGCCGTGCTGGGCGCGGCCTATTACGGCTGGCAACGTTACGCCGCGCCTGAGCCCGTGGCCGAACCTGTTGCCGAGCCGGCGGCACCACCACCCGCACCGGTCGCCTCTGCACCCGCCGAGCCCGCCATCAAGTACCCGCTGAGCGCCATCGAACCGCCCGAGGCGCCGCCCCCGCAAGCGCTGCCGGCCCTGGCCGAATCCGATGCCTACATGCAGGCGGCGCTGACCGAACTGCTGGGCAAGAAGAACGTGCTCACCTTCCTGCAGCTCGACGGTTTTGTGCACCGCGTGGTGGCCACCGTGGACAATCTGGCGCGCGAACATGCACCGCCCATGGTCTGGCCGGTGAACCCGACGCCCGGGCGTTTCAGCACCCGCGGCCAGGCTGCGAGCGGCGAAACCATCAACCCCGACAACAGCCAGCGCTACACCCCGTTCGTGCTGTTCGTCGAAGCGGTGGACACCGCGCAGGCGGTGAAGCTGTACGTCCGCCTGTACCCGCTGTTCCAGCAGGCGTATGAAGAGCTGGGTTTTCCCAAGCGCTATTTCAACGACCGGCTGGTGGCCGTGATCGACCAGTTGCTGGCCGCGCCGGTGCAGGACGGCCCGGTGGCCGTGAGCCTGGTGGATGTGAAAGGGCCGGTGCCGTCCGAGCGCCCCTGGGTGCGCTACGAATTCACCGACCCGAAGCTCGAAGCCCTGTCCGCCGGGCAGAAGATGCTGATCCGCATGGGCCCGGTCAACCACCGGCGCCTGCGTGCCAAGTTGCTGGAGGTGCGCAAGCTGGTGACGGGCGCCGCCGTGGCGCCGGCTGCGGCCGCCAGTGCGCCACGCAAATAGAGCTCCCCAAACCGGTGCCGCACCGGCTCAGCGTTGTGTCTTCAACCAGGCGGCCTGCCGCCTGGCTAGACCTTGAACTGGTCCACCGCCTCCTGCAGCTGATGCACCCGCTCCGCCATGGCGTGCGCGGTGCCGGCCGCCTGCGTCACCAGGGCCGCGTTCTGCTGGGTGACGTTGTCCATCTCCGTCACGGACGCCAGCACATGCTCGACACCGCGGCTTTGCTCGGCCGAGGCCTGTGAAATCTCGCCCAGGATGTCGGTCACGCTGTGCACCGCCGACACGATGTCGCGCATCGTCTCGCCGGCATGCGCCACCAGTTGCGAGCCGCTTTCCACCTGCTGCGCCGAGTTGCTGATCAGCGTGCGAATTTCCTTGGCGGCCTCGGCGCTGCGCTGGGCCAGCGTGCGCACTTCGCTCGCCACCACGGCGAAGCCGCGCCCCTGTTCACCGGCGCGCGCCGCCTCCACCGCCGCATTCAGCGCCAGGATGTTGGTCTGGAAGGCGATGCCTTCGATCACGTTGATGATGTCCACCACCTTGCGCGAACTGGCGTTGATGGCGTCCATCGTCGTCACCACGTCGTTCACCACCTCGCCGCCGCGTTGCGCGATGCTGGAGGCGTTGTCGGCCAGCGTATTGGCCTGTTGGGCGCGCTGCGCGTTCTGCCGTACGGTGGTGGTCAGCTCGCCCATGCTGGCGGCCGTCTCCTTGAGCGAATCGGCCTGTGCCGCCGTGCGCTGCGACAGGTCGGCATTGGCGGCCGCAATGTCGCGCGAGGCGGCGGTCAGCGGCTCGGTGCTTTCCTTGATGCGGGTGACCAGGTCGGTCAGCGTGTCCTCCATGGTGCCCATGGCTTCCAGCAGGCGGCCGAAATCGCCGCCATGGTTGGACTCGAAATCCTGGCTCAGGTCGCCCGCGGCCACGGTCTCGGCAATCAGCAGCGCGTCGTCCAGCGGTGCGGCAATGCTGCGCACCAGGCCCACGGTGGCCGCCACACCGGCCAGCACCGCCGCCACGCCCAGGCCCAGCATCAGGGAGCGGGCATTGGCGGCATCGCTTTGCAACTGTGCCAGCGCCGCGCCGCCGGATTGGGCGGTCAACTGCCCGGCGCTATCCGCCAGTTGACCGAGCTGCACATAGCCCACGGCCAGCAGGGCGAGGGTGAGCAGCAGGACCAGGCCGAAACTTGCGCCCAGGCGCGTGCTGATTTTCAGATTGCCGAATGCCATGCTTGTCGTGTCTCCGGTGCGCATTCCGATGCATCACCACATGGGTGTGAGTGCGTTGTACGAATGCGAAATAAGACGAGTTTAGCGCGGCATCCGGGCCGGCCTCGGCATTGGCGAAGGGCGGTCAGAGCGCCAGCATCAGCCCTTCGCGCGCATCGCCGCGGCCGGCCAGCAACTGCTGGTAGGCGGCGGTCACGGCCTCGGCACCCTGGGCCGTGCGGATCGTCAGCCAGGGCTGGCCGGGCTTGTTCACGGCCTGCAGGAAGGCCTGCCAGGCCTGGTCCAGGCGCTGCTCGAAGCCGCTGGGCCCCCAGCCCTCGGGCGGCGGCGCGGCGCGCTTCCTGGCCTGGGCCGGGGCAAAGAACAACTCGGGCCGCGGCCCGGGCAGGCCGCCGCCACCGCCGAGTGCCTCCCAGTGGCTGCCGCCGACCGAGCAGCTGTAGGCCAGCGCGCTGCCGAAATGTTCGTGGATGGTGCGGCGCAGCCCGGCATTGCCCGCGAAGTCGATGTACACCGTGGGCACCGTCGAGTCCAGCGCGGCCACCTGCTCATAGGTGCTCACCGCGCCGTAGCAGCCCAGCCCCTGCGTGAAGCCCCGGTTGCCGGCCGAGGTCAGTCCGTGCACCGTGGGGACGGCGGTGCCGCGGCGCGAAAGGCAGAAGGCGGTGCCGTAGGCCGTCTTGCTCGACGCGCTGGACAGCAGCAGCTGGCGTGCGCCGAAAAAATCATGCTCGGCCATGAAGTCGTCGATCAGGAAGGAGGTGGTGAACAGCGGGCGCAGGACGGCCTGCTGGCCTTCGCGCGCGGCGTCGTAGCTCGGGTCGGTGGCGCAGAACAGCAACTGGTTGTAGGCCGCGGCCAGCTCGCGCCGGTGCGCCGCGCCGTCCATGAAACCACGCTGGTTCACGCGCGTGGGCTGCACCACCAGGTAGCGGCCCATGGGCAGGTAGCCGTAGACGCGCTGGCCGGTGGCCACGTCCGCGCAGCGCGACTCCTCCACCTCGGCAAAACCCCAGACCGGAATGCAGCCCCAGCCCTCGGCACCGCTCGGGAAAAACTGCCAGTACTTCATCTTGTCGCCAAAGGCGGCGTAGGTGATGTTGTTGGCCGTCAGCGCGAACGACTGCACGCGCAAGCGCACCTCGCCCTCGGCCAGGGGGCGCGCGGCCGGCGCATCGGGGTCGCTCAGCAGGCGGGTGGCGTGCAGGTCGGCGCGGCCGACGCAGAAACGGAAACAGGTGTTGGCATCCATGGCAGCTTCTTCAAAACGGAAGCACGAGCATGCCTGCGCCCGGCCGTCGCCGCAGTCACCCAAGCGATAAGCGCCGGCGCCCGGCGCCGCCAGCCTGGCCGGCTTAGCGGGCCTTGCGCGTGGCCACCAGGCCCTGCACCAGCGCGCCGAGCGCAATGCCGGCCAGCGTCCACAGCAGGTCGAGGTTGCCGGTGCCCAGGCCAGCAATGGCCGGGCCGGGGCAGACGCCGCACAGGCCCCAGCCGATGCCGAACAGCGCGGCACCGACGGCGGTGTCGCGGTTCCACTCGCTCGGGTGGGGGTGGAAGTAGTCGCCCAGCAGCGGGCGGTTCAGCAGGCGCGGCACCAGCTTGTAGGCCAGCACCACCACGACGACCGCGCCGCCCATCACCAGCATCAGGCCGAAGTCCGAGAAGCGCAGAAAGCTCAGCACCACCTCGGGCCGCACCATGCCCGAGAGCGAGAGACCAAAGCCGAACAGGGCGCCCGCGGCCAGCGTGGCCAGCGCGCGCGGCAGGGAATTTTGTTGAATGCTCATGCCAGCCACCTTGCTGCCAGGTTGGCGGTGAGGAAGGCGGTGCCCATGAAGGTCAGCACCGCCAGCAGCGACGGCCATTGCAGCGAACCCAGCCCGCAGATGCCGTGGCCCGAGGTGCAGCCGTTGCCCAGCCGTGCGCCGTAGCCGACGAAAAACCCGCCCACCAGCAGCTGCCAGGCCGGCACGTGGGTACTGAGCGGTGTGCCGTCCGTGAAGCCCAGCCACCAGATGGCGGCGCCGACGATCAGCCCCGCCGCGTACACCAGGCGCCAGCCGCGCGAGCCGGTGAAGCGCGGCTGCTGGAAGAACGGCCCGCGCACCAGGTAAGACCAGGTGCTGGAAAACACCGTGCTCATGCCGCCGATGCGGCCGGTGAAGACGAACAGCAGCGCCGTGCCGCAGCCAATGAGCAGGCCGCCCAGCAAATAGTGCTGCCAGCCGAGGGGGAAAAGAGATGCCAACATGGGAATGGATTATCCCTTGCTGCGGCGCCCGGTGCAGCGGGCACGCGCCAGTACATGCACGGGCAATGCGGCCTCTGCCGGCCGATGCACCGGCCGCCGTGCTTCAGGCCGCTCGCAGGTCGTTGTCTGCCAGGGTGGGGGGCAGCGTGGCCGGCGGTTCGTCCGACACCAGGTGGCCGCGGCCGGCGTGCTTGGCGCGGTAGAGCGCCGCATCGGCGCGGGCCATGAGGGATTCCAGCGTTTCCTCCTCGTCCGTGCACAGTGCATGGCCGCTGCTGAAATCCATCGCAAAGTTCAGCGCCACCGGCGCAGCGGCCGCCAGCTTGGCGCGCAGGCGCCGGTCAAAGGCCTGGGCCGCCTGGGTGTCGGCGTGCGCCAGCAGCACGCAGAATTCCTCGCCGCCCAGCCGCGCGCTCATGTCGCCGGCGCGCAGGCAGCGCAGCAGCAACTTGCCGAACACCTGCAAGGCCACGTCGCCGGTCTCGTGGCCGTGCGTGTCGTTGATGTGCTTGAAATGGTCCAGGTCGATCATCAGCAGCGACAGCGGGTGCCCGTGGCGCTGCGCATGGCGCAGGGTCTTGCCCGCCTGCTCGGCCCAACCGTTGCGGTTGAGCAGACCGGTCAGCGGATCGGTGACGACCAGCGTGCGCAGCTGGTGCTCGGCCTCCTCGCGCCAGGCGGCCAGCACGGCAATATTGCCCAGCACCAGCGTTACGTTGGCGGCCACCAGCGCCACCAGGTTCAGCGGCGTGGGCGCGCGGAAAAAGGGGTAGAGCTCGGTGAACCAGGCGCCCAGGATGCCGCGCAGCGCCGTCAGCACCGCCATCACGCTAAAGCAGGCACACATCATGAATCGCCACGAGCCCCGGCCGAACTCGGGGGTGCGCGGCTGCAGCGTGGCCCGGGCCAGGATGGCCAGCTGGGCCGCAACCAGCAGGTTGGACCAGCCCACCCGCACCGGGTAGCTCTGGAAGCTCAGGGCGTAGCCCACGGGCATGGCCAGCACCAGCAGGCGCAGCAGCCGGCCCAGCGGGCGCGGCCCCAGCCAGTCGCCCAGCGCAAGAAAGACCAGCAGGTTGCTGACGCTCAGCAGCGCCATGGCGATGCTGGAGAGCACCCAGTCGGGCCACTGCTCGCGCCAGAAGCCGGAGAAGATCAGCGCCACCCAGGCCAGCCCGTTGAGGACGAGCGACAGGCGCGCGTCGCGCGCGGCCGGGCTGAGGCCCTGCCCCATGATGAGCGGCAGCGTGAGCGACATCGCCAGCAGATTGACGACGTTGATGACGATCAGGGTGGTGGGGTCGAGCTGCACGGGGGGAGAGGAAAACTGACAGGTAGAAGTCTATTCGACTTTCACGATCTGCCTAAAAAACAGGCAGTCGCGCGTCATGGCGCCGGCCGTGCCCACACCAGCAGCAGGTTGTTGGCCGGCATGGCGTGGCGCGCGGCGAGCTGCAGGCCGGCGTGCTCGGCTTCACGTTCCACCGCTTCACGCCGGCGGATGCCCCAGGCCGGGTCTTGTGCGCGCAGGCTCTGGTCGAAGGCCCGGTTGCCCTCTGACGTGTGCACGCCGTCTTCCAGGTACGGGCCGTAGGTGACGAGCACGCCGCCGGGCGCCAGGTGCCGTGCGGCCCCGCGCATCAAGGCCACGCAGCAGGCCCAGGGCGCGATGTGCAGCATGTTGGCGCAGTAGATCAGCTCGAACCGCGGCGCCTGGCCGGCTGCGTCATCCGCCAGCCAGTGTTCGGCCAGCACGTCCAGCAGCCGGGGCGGTTGCACGTTGCGCAGGTGCGCCGCGGCCGCGTGCGCCGTGATGGACGGGAACAGCGCATCTTGGGCATCGCTGGGCAACCAGGTCCACTCCGGCAGGTGGGCGGCAAACCAGGCCGCGTGCTGGCCGGTGCCGCTGGCCAGCTCCAGCGCGCGGCCCTGCGCGGGCAGCAGCTGGCGCAGCACGTCGAGGATGGGCTGCTTGTTGCGCTCGGCGGCGGGGCTGAAGGCGGGTTCGGTCGGCATGGTGGGGCTTGTGGTTTGGTGTCGGGTTGGTCGGCTGAGCATAGCGCTTGCGGTAGTGCGCTAGCATCGCCGCATGAGTTCCCATTACGAGAGCGTGCCAACCGCCTCCCTGTATGCCGACGCCTTCCATGTGGAAGCCCCTACCTCACCGGTGGGGCGCGCGGTGTGGCCGCGCCAGCCGGGGGTGTTCATTCGCACGGCCCCAGCCGAAGAGGGCGCCGACGTTGACAAGCCCGTGCGTGAACTGGTGGCCGGGCAGTTCGGCCTGGTGCCGCGCTGGGTCAAGTCGGCGTCGGACGCCAAGCTGCGCTCGACCAAGCTGGTCAACGCCCGCTCGGAAACCGTCACCACCTCCAACAACTTCCGCGATGCCTGGCTGGCCGGGCAGCGCTGCATCGTGCCGATGATGGCGTTTCTGGAAGACGACTGGCGCAGTGGCAAGGCCGTGCCCACGCGCATCGCCCGGGTGGACGGCAAGCCCATGGGCGTGGCTGGCTTGTGGGAACGCTGGACCGGGGCCGAGGGCGAAGTCATCACCAGCTACACCCTGCTCACGGTGAACGCCAACAGCCATGCCCTGATGCACCGCTACCAGCAGCCCGGCAACGAAAAGCGCATGGTGGCGATCCTGAACGAGGGCGCTTATGACGCCTGGCTGAGCGCCCGCCCCGAGAAGGCCCGGGAGTTCATGCGGGCCTACCCGGCCAACTGGCTGACCGCCAACCCGGTGGAGAAAACCCGCTGAGCGGCGGGTTGAGCCTTTGGCGCCTGCCGTAGCAGGCACCCGGCACCGCTTTTAGTGGGTGACGAACTCGTAAACGACTTCCTCGCTCTCCACCATGTCCAGGATGTCGTTCAGCTCGTCATCGCTCTCGGTGCTGCTCCAGGTTTCCTCGGGGTCGCTGGCAAACAGCGGCTCGATGGCCAGGTCCATGAACACGCCATTGGGCATCTTCACCACCGGCGTGCCTTCGGAGGTTTCAACCAGCTCCCAGTCGTCCGGAACGGACAGCTGAAGATTGATGGTGACGTTGAGTTTTTTCATGGTGGGTTCCTGGTGGGTGAGGCGGCGAGGTTAACCGAAACCCAGCCGGGCGCTTAGCTCTGCGGCATCCGGCGCGGCCAATGCCGTGTTGTGCTTGTCGGTCAACGGGCCGCCGCCGGGGATGACGTGGCCCGCGGCGTCATAGCCAACGGCCTTGAACTTCCACACCGTGCCGATGCGCTTGAGGTAACCCACGTGCGCGCCGTCGGGCGTGTGCACGCTGTACACATCGGCGTTGACGGGGTGCAGGGGGAGGGCGGTCATGGGTGGCGGGTCTGAGAGATTTATGAATAAAAATGGGCTCTGGCCCATATGGAATATGCGCAAGCAGCTATCAAAAGTATAGCGTCATGGCGTTGTGGCAACGGACCATGCCCGTTGCACACCGGCCGCATCAGGCCTGCCAGACGCCAAAGCCGGCCGAGCGCAGGTCGATGCCCACTTCCACCTCGCGTTCCTGGGCGTCCTTGTAGCTCATGGGGTTGAAGCCCTCGTACAGGTCGGGCAGCAGGCGCAGGCCGTACTTCGTCACATAGCGGTTGGCCTGGATGCCGGCCTTGTGCTTGTCAAAGCGCACATCCGGGTCCAGCCCCGTCATGCCGACGTAAACGCAGGGCTTGCCTTCGATGTAGTCCGGGTTGTTCTTGCGGAATTTGGGTTCGTACAGCACGTCGGGCGAAAGCTCGATGACGTAGACGTGGTAATGCTTGCGGCGGCCCATGCGATGCAAGAGGCGGATGCGCGTTAAAGCCGCTTGCGCCAATAGCCGGGCTTGCGGTGCTGGTGGGCAATGGCGATCACCAGCAGATCGTCGCCATCCAGGCTGTAGATCACGCTGTAGGGGAAACGGCTCAGGCGACAACGCCGCGTCTGCGGGCTCAGCGGGTGCCAGGCTTGGGGATGACGGGTGATGAGCGTGATGGTCTTGAGCGTCTCGACCAGAAACGCATCGCCCAGGCCGGGCGCCTGCGCCGCGTACCAGGCAATGGCTTCGTCGAGTTCGTGCTGGGCTGGCGCCAGCAGCGTGACGTTCATCGTCCGGCCGGCTTGACGGTGTACTTGCCCAGCACCTCGGCCAAGGGCAGGGCGCTGATCTCGCCCCTGCGGTAGGCGGCCAGCCGGTCCTCGGCTTCCTTGGCCCAGAGCGCGTCGAGGTTCGGGTCTGGTGTGTCCAGGGTGTCCAAAATGCGTTCGACCAGTTCCATCCGCTCGGCCGGCGGCAATTGGGCAGCTTGTTGGCTCAGGGTTTCGGCGGTGTTCGACATGGCAGGCTCCATCGGGGCGGGCTAATTCGGACTATAGCGATTCGTGCCGAATCACTCCTCGATCTTCACGCCCTTCCAGAAGGCCACGCGGCCCTGGATGAGATGGGCCTCGGGGTTGGGCTCGGGGTAGAACCACACGGCGTCGGGCAGCATGTCGCCGTTGACCATGAGCGAGTAGTAATGCGCCTCGCCCTTCCAGGGGCAGGTGGTCTTGTGGTTGCTGAAGGTGACGTACTCGCGCTTGAGCGTGTGCTCGGGGAAGTAGTGGTTGCCTTCCACCAGCACGGTGTCGTCACTCTCGGCGATGACGGTGTTGTTCCAGGTGGCTTTCATGGTCTCGATTTTGTTTAGCTAGTCTTGACGAACTGAATGATCGCATCGACCTCTTGCACGGTAGTGCGAAACCACTCCTTTGCGCGAGGTGCATTTACCCATCTCCCTCTTGCTTTCAGAACACCATGAATGGCCGTCTCATACGCATCAGCATCTATCGACGACCAGATTTTGAGGATTTGCGGGGCTTCAGGGTTCGCGGTGCCAAGCTGCTGATTGATTCGATCCTCAACGTTTCCGGACGCCTTGCCGATCTTGATCATGGTTCCGTTTAATGATGGGAATGTGTAGGCATAGATCGAGCCTACTGTCACGGCGCCGTCTACTTCATCTTCCTCCTCTTCCTCTTCCAAGTTCGCGGCATCCGTAAGGATGAACATTCCGCGGGTGTCAGAAGACATGAGGGTGCCAGATCCTTTAAGAATATGCAGCACAAAGTACCGCGTCTGCGACATGAGCGTTGATTTGACGCCTTTTGAGTCCACTCGTGAGATGGATTCAAGGTCGGCTTGAGTGATCGTTCCTTTTTTTACCTCGTCGTCAAGAATCGCGTAAATCTCGTCCCGAAGACTAAAGGGTTCAGAGCCCTTTTTCGGAAAGACCTCGACTTTCAGTCGCGGGATGACGACTTGGCTTGCAAGCCTGTAGGCTGCGCTTCCGTCAATAGTGCCAAGTTCAAATTTCTCTTGCATGGTAGTCAACTCCTGACGCGAGAAAGTAGTGATTTCCCTCTACCAACTCGGTGTCGTCGCTCTCGGCGACGACGGTGTTGTTCCAGGTGGCTTTCATAATTTTGCGATTGAGAGGTAGGGAAATTGCCTAGCCCCCAAGGCCGGCAAATCGATGTTCATTTGTTAAACGCGCATAAGCTGCATCCAACATCTGATCCGGATCGCGAGGTAGTCGTACTTGTTCGAACGCCTCAACAAGTTCTTCGCGAGTGATAAGCGAAATCTTTTGTCTGGAGAGTAGCGAATCCTCTGTGGCGATCTGAGCGCGAGGAATGCTGCATACAAGAAATGCATCAACCCGTAGGTTGTGTTTGTTTGCCTCCAGAGTCCTTAAGAGCGCGTTTCGTCGATCTACCAGCTTGCCAACCTTTTTTGGGAAATCTGCCACTTTCAGTGTGCACTCCACAAGCGCAATGGTTCCCTTTGGAGACGCAACGATGATGTCTGGGGCATCTTCCTCAATGTGCTGCGTGGGAGAGAATCCCAGCAAGAAGAGCAAGGACGCGATGCCTTTTTCAAACTTGCGCGATTCACTGGCCTCCAAGACAGTCTGTCTAAGTTTCTCTAGATCATTGTCGAACTGTCGAGTCGCTAGATAGCGAACGTTTACAGCTTTGTTCGGATCATTGATCCAGCCTCGCATGGCAGTTCTTGTCCCCACGGAAAGAACAGCATGGACGCTCGCTGCATTTCTCAAATGAATGCGGAGACGGCCTATCCGACGGCCCTTTTTGACACTACCCCATGTCACGCGGTGTCCTACCTGCTGCCGACTGTTGAGTCCGACACCAGGGAATTCGTTGATCGCGAGACTGATGGTCGATGTATCGAAATTCGGGTGCGCATGAAGAATTACAGACAACTTATTGGAGTCGAGCTTGGATTCGCCTAGCATCACAGCAACGGGCGTACTCACGCGCATGTTGATTGCAGGCTCTTGTCCCGTAGCTCGCGAGTCAGTCAAGTTCAGCCAGCCACATAGGTCGATCAAGCCATCGAACGGAAGGTTCGCTCTTCGAAGCTCCTGATCTATTGATACTGCTACGTGGGCATCCGAGGGTTGAACTTTCTCACCGCGCGCCTGCAGATGCAAGTTAAAGAGCCAACTGTCTCGCATCGGGAATTCCGAGTAGTAGCTCGAATTCGAGTTTCTAAGCAATAAAAGATCTAGTCCGTTTGCAGAAATCTTGCCTTGCGCCGCCATTTCGAGGCGAGCCAAAATTACGTCTCGTGGAAGTGATCTAAAGTACTCTTGACCAGCTACGAGTGATCCCACTTCAATCGAAAATCCCACCGGTTCCACTTCGTTGAGTGGGGTCGTAGTCAAGCTTGCGTCGATTATTTGGAAGACGCCATCTTGCTTTGTTGCAAGATAGCGAACGTCAAGAGCATAGCCGTCGCAGATCCACTCGCGGGCAGACTCTAAGAACTGCTTTTCAATCGCGAGAGGACTCTGGCTCAAGTTACTTCCCCCAACTATCCTTCAACCCCGTCACCCGGTTGAATACGGGCTTACCCTTTGCATGGTCCCTGCGGTCCGCCACAAAGTAGCCATGGCGCTCAAACTGGAACTTGTCGTCCGGCGCGCAGCTGGCTAGCGCCGGCTCCACGTAGGCCGTTACCGTCTTCAGGCTCTCCGGGTTCAGGCTGGCCAGGAAGTCCTTGCCGCCGGCGTCGGGTTGTGGGTCGGTGAACAGGCGGTCGTACAGGCGCACTTCGGCGGCCACGCCGTCGTTCACGCCGACCCAGGTGATGACGCCTTTGACCTTGATGGCATCGCTGCCCGGCGTGCCGCTCTTGGTGTCGGGGATCAGCTCGGCGTGCACTTCTGTGATGTTGCCGTTGGCGTCTTTCAGCGCGCCCTTGCATTCGATCACGTGGCCGTATTTCAGGCGCACCTTGTTGCCGGGGTAGAGGCGGTGGTAGCCCTTGGGCGGCGCCTCTTCATAGTCGGTGCGTTCGATCCACAACTCACGGCCGAACTTGAAGGCACGCTTGCCCAGGTTGGGGTGGTGCGGGTGCACCGGGGCGTGGCAGTCGTCCAGCGCATCCTTGCCGTGCAGTTCGTCCCAGTTGGTGATGACCAGCTTCACCGGGTCCAGCACGGCCATGGCGCGCGGGGCTTGCACGTCCAGGTCTTCGCGCAGGCAGCCTTCCAGCGTGCTGTAGTCGATCCAAGAATAGTCTTTGGTGACGCCAATGCGCTCGGCAAAGTTCTGGATGCTCTCGGGCGTGAAGCCGCGGCGGCGCAGGCCGACGATGGTGGGCATGCGCGGGTCGTCCCAGCCTGTCACATGCTTGTCGTTCACCAGTTGCGCCAGCTTGCGCTTGCTGGTGATGACGTAGGTGAGGTTCAGCCGGGCAAACTCGTGCTGGTGCGGCAGCAAGAAGACGTTGGGGCGTTCGCCGTCCAGCGCGTGCTGCAGCAGGGGGGTGAACTGCGCGGTTTCCGTCTTCAGCAGGGTGAAGAAGGCTGGCAGGTCTTGCAGTACGGCGTCGCGGTTGTGTTCCCACTTGGCGAACAGCGCGCGCATCTGGCCTTCGGCTTCGCTGGCAAACAGCTTGTCGGAATGGTTGTGGCAGTGCAGGGCAAATTCCTTGCCGGCTTCCAGGCCCTGGCCTTCGATCTTCTCGATCAGCGCCTTGGCGTGCGCAAACTGCGGCGCGCGCAGCACGGGCACGATGCGTTCCAGCAGCCAGTCGTAAAACGGGCGCTGGTCTTCAAACTCCAGCGTGCAGATGCTGTGGGTGATGTTCTCCAGCGCGTCCTCGATGGGGTGCGCGAAGGTGTACATGGGGTAGATGCACCACTGGTCGCCGGTGTTGTGGTGGGTGGCGCGGCGGATGCGGTAGATGGCCGGGTCGCGCAGGTTGATGTTGGGGCTGGCCATGCTGATCTTGGCGCGCAGCACGGCGGCGCCGTCGGCCAGCTGGCCGTCGCGCATGGCGCGGAAGCGCGCCAGGTTCTCGGCCGGGGTACGGGCGCGGAACGGGCTGTCTTTGCCGGGCGTCACAAAGTCGCCGCGGTTGGCGCGCATTTCGTCCGGCGTCTGCTCGTCCACGTAGGCGTGGCCGGTTTCGATCAGGTATTCCGCGGCGCGGTACATGAAGTCGAAGTAGTTGCTGGCGTAGTACAGGTGCTGGGTGTTGTGCGCGTCCCAGCCGAAGCCGAGCCACTTCACCGCGTCCAGAATCGAATCGACGTACTCCTGCTCTTCCTTCTCGGGGTTGGTGTCGTCGAAGCGCATGTGGCACACGCCACCGTAGTCGCGCGCCAGACCGAAGTTCAGGCAGATGCTCTTGGCGTGGCCCACGTGCAGGTAGCCGTTGGGCTCGGGCGGGAAGCGGGTGCGGATGCGCGCCGGGTCGGGCTGGCCCTGTTCGTGGTGCGTGGCGTCGCCGGGCGTGCCGCCCCAGTGGCGGCCGGAATAGGTGCCGTGCGTCAGGTCGTTTTCGATGATCTGGCGCAGGAAGTTGCTGGCCTTGGCGGGGGCTTTGTCGTTATCAATGGGGCTGGCAGTACTCATTGGACGATTTTAGACCCGGCCCCGCCGTCTTTACACACGGAAACGCAAGTCACAGTTTGCGCGTCGGCCGGGCGGCTGGGGGCAGGCGTTAGGGAGTTGGGCAGCCGGTATCCGGCGCCCGCTACTGAAAAGGAACCGACATGAAAGCCAAATCCCTGCTCAAACCCTTTGCAGCCCTGGCCGGTGCCGCGGCGCTGCTGCTGGGCGCCGGTGCGGCGCAGGCGCACGGCGACAACATCTACTGGTCCATCGGTGTGGGCTCGCCCGGCGTGTACGTGGGCGCGGCCAGTGCGCCGCCGGTGGTGGCCTACCCGCCCGTGGTGTACATGCCGCCGCCGAGGCCGGTGATCTACGCCCCGGTGGCGCCGGTGGTCTACGGCCCGCCGCCCGGCTGGCGCCACCACCACCGTGGCTGGGAGCGCGGCTACGCCTACCGCGAGCATGAGCGCGAGGGCCGCTGGGAAGGCCGCCGCGGCTGGGACCGCGACTGAGCCCCGCGGGCCTTGGCCGGCCAAAAACAAAAGCCCGCAGGAGAGGAGCACCTGCGGGCTAAAGACCAGCCCCTGATCAGCTGGCCGAGGAGACACAAACCGGCATCACCCCGCAGGGTGGGCCACTGGGCAGTTCGCCAAAACCGGGCCCAGTACTTTGGTTAACGGCTGCCTGGGTGCGAACTTGAGGCCAGCGCCGACCAACGGTGGTGCCGGCCGGTCTTACATGGCCTTGAACAGGTGCGCGTAGAGCCGGCTCACCGCCAGCCGCGCCGGGCTGCCGCGCAGGCGCAGCCAGAGCTTGCCGGCCTCGTCGCGCGTCACAGACTCGATGGCTTTGGCCTGCACCACGGTGCCACGGTGCACCTGCCAGAAGGCTTGCGGGTCGAGCTGCGGCAGCAGTTCTTTGAGCGGGGTGCGCAGCAGGTGCTCATGTTCGGCGGTGAGCACGCGCACGTACTTGTCGGCGGCTTCGAAATACAGCACCTCGTCCACCGGCACCATGCGGATGGCCTGGCCCACGCTGGCCTGGAGCAGGCGCAGCGGCGCGCTGGGGGCGGTGAGGGCTGTTGTGGGAGCGGCGGCGGGCGCGGCGAGCAAGTGGCGCAGCTGTGCCAGTGTTGCTTCGAAATTCATAGCGCCTGGCGCATGGTGGGCAAGGGCCAGCTGCACTTTTGCCACGGTTTTTTGCAGGCGCTCGGGCTGCACCGGCTTGAGCAGGTAGTCCACCGCCTGCGCCTCGAAGGCCTGCACGGCGTACTGGTCGTAGGCGGTGACGAACACCAGCGCGGGAAAGGGTTTGCCCTGCGGCCCGTCTTGCGGCCAGGCGTCGGCCAGCGCGGCGGCGGCTTCCAGCCCGCTCAGGGCCGGCATGCGGATGTCGAAGAACAGCACGTCGGGTTGCAGCGCCAGGGCCTGCGCCACGGCCGCTTCGCCGTTGCCAGCCACGCCCAGCACCTGCAGCGCCGGCCAGGCGCGCGCCAGCTCGGCCTGCAGGGCCTGGGCCAGCAGCGGTTCGTCTTCGGCAATCAGGGCGGTGGGGAGGGTGTTCATGTTTTGCAAGGAAATGTGATGGTAGCCCGGGTACCACCTGCGGGAGCTGCTGCGAATTCGATAGCAGCCTGCGCGCCGTATTCGGTGGCCAAGCGTTCGCGCACCTGGGCCAGGCCGAAGCCGGTGCCGCCGGGTCTGCCGTTGCCGGCATCCAGGCCGATGCCGGTGTCGCTCACCTCCAGCACCAGTTGCGCACCCTCGCGCCGTGCCTGCACCGTGATGCTGCCGCCTTCCACCTTGGGCTCCAGCCCGTGCGTGATGCTGTTTTCCACCAGCGGCTGCAGCAGCAGCGCCGGCACCGGCTGCTCGGCCAGTTCGGGCGGCAGCGTCAGCGTGTAGTGCAGGCGCGGGCCCATGCGCACGGCCATCAGCTCCAGGTAGTCCTGCAGGCGCTCGAACTCGGCCGCCAGCGGGTGCGTGCCCTGGCGCGAGGCGCTGAGTGTGGCGCGCAGGTAGGCAATCATGCGGTCGAGCATGGCGGTAGCGCGCGGCGGGTCGGTGTTTATCAGCGCGCGCAGGTTGGCCAGCGTGTTGAACAGCATGTGCGGCTCGAGTTGCGTTTCCAGCAGCTTGAGCCGCGCCTCGGCGGCCTGGCGGCGGGCAGTTTCGAGCTTCTGGCGTTCGGCGGCGAGCTGTTCGCGGCTCAGGAAGTAGTAGGTCAGCACGGTGCCGGCCACCAGGCTCAGGACCAGAAAACCAATGGCCTTGCGCGGCTGGGTGAGCCAGTACTGGCTGCTGGTGTTGCCCAGCAGCGTGTCGGCCAGCAGCGTGCCGAGCAGGAAGCCCGCGCTGGCGCCCAGCGGCACGATCAGCACCAGGCGGCGCCACTGGGTTGGCCAGTCGCGGATGAACCACTGGTTGCTGCCGTCGATCAAGGCCAGGATGCTCAGGCCGATGCATTGCGAATAGACCAGGTTGGTGCCGAAGCTCTCCTGGCCAAAGACCGTGATGCCCAGCGCAATCAGGGTGTTGAGCGCCGCCGCCTGTACGGCGCGCAGCAGCATGGGGGAAGACATCGGGACTCGCATGGGCAGGGGGTGTTGGTTCCGAGAGTATGCCCGCGGGCGGGACGGTTTCACCAGGGGTCGCGCTGCTGGCTCAGGCGCTGGCGCTCCTGCTCCAGCAGGCGCTGGTGCAGGCCGCTACCCGGCAGCGCCAGCCAGACCACGACGCCGTGGATCAGCAGGCCCAGACCCCAGCCGAGCGCGGGGAACACGGCCCAGGCGTGCTGACTGCGCGCCGACAGCAGCGCCAGCAGGGCGTTGACGGCCACGTAGACCAGGGCATGGATGTACCAGCCGAGCTTGGCGCCGGCACGCTTGCGCGCCAGGCGGTTGAGGTCGTCGTCGGAATAGGGGGTGTCTTTCATGTGTTTCTCCTTGGGGTTGCTGTCAAACCAGGCCGAGCCACTGGCCCCACAGCAGCTGGCCCAGGTAGCGGCTGGGCAGCAGGGTGAAGCCGCCGGCCACCAGGCAGGAGGCGACGTAGGTGATCTGCATGGTGCGGCGGTGGCCGGCGATGTTGCCGTGCGCCAGGTGCCAGAAGGCGCCGAACAGCGCGACGAAAACGACCGGGATCAGCAGATGGATCGGGCCATAGCCGTAGAGGTGCGGCAGCTGCTCGCCGTGGATGAAGAGGGCCGAGATGGCGGTGGCCAGCATCAGCGTGACCCAGGCGTAGCCGAAGGCGCGGTGCAGGCGCGGGCGCTGGGTGCGGCCGCGGCGTGCCCACAAGGCGAAGGGGCCGATGATGGTGGCCGCCAGGGCGGCGCTGAGGTGGATGGCGATGACGGGGGTGAGTTGCATGGTGTCCTCCGGGTGAGTTGAACCGTGGAGCGGACTGTGCGCGCCCGGCGCCCGGCCCACCAGCGCGGTGCGACGGAATGCAGTGGGGGCGGCGTGAAATGCGGCTGGCTGGCGCGAATGACGGCCAAGAGGCGGCAGGTTTGCCGCGTCTTTACGTGCCGGATACCTGACTTGACCCGGGGGCAGGGGGCTGTTCCTACAATCGCCGCATGAAGAAAACATATCTCGTGGCGGGCGTGGCGGCGGTGGCTCTGCTGGGCGCGACCGGCTGGTGGTGGTTTCAGCGCGGCGGCGCGGACGACGTGCAGTACCGCACCGGCAAGATCGAACGCGGGCCGCTGCAGGCGGCGGTGGCGGCCACCGGGGCGGTGAGCCCGGTGACGCAGGTGACGGTGGGCACCCAGGTGTCGGGCCAGATCAAGGACCTCTATGTCGATTTCAATTCCGAGGTCAAGGCCGGGCAACTGATTGCCGTGATCGACCCCGAGACGTTTGAATACCGCGTGCGCTCGGCCCAGGCCGACGTGGACGCCGCGCGTGCCGTGGTGATGACGGCGCAGGCCAATGTGGCGGCCAGCCGGGCCCAGGTGTCGCGTGCCCAGACCGACCTGGCCGAGGCGCGCCGCACGCACGAGCGCAACCAGATGCTGGTGAGCAAGGAGTTCATCGCGCGCAGCGAGGCCGACAAGTCGAATGCGCTGGTCAACACCAGCCTGGAGGCGGTGAAGGCGGCCGAGGCGCAGCTGGGCGTGACCGAGGCGCAGGTGAAGAGCGCGCAGGCCACCGTGGCGCAGCGCGAGGCGGCGCTGGCACAGGCCCGCATCGACCTGGCGCGCACGCGCATCACCTCGCCGGTGGACGGCATCGTGATCAAGCGCGCCATCGAGAAGGGCCAGACCGTGGCCGCCAGCCTGCAGTCGCCCGAGCTGTTCATCATTGCGCAGAACCTGCGCGAGATGCAGGTGGAGGCCGCCATCGACGAGGCCGACGTGGGCCGCATCCGCAGCGGGCAGAAGGCCAGCTTCACGGTGGATGCCTACCCCGGCCAGACCTTCGAGGGCCAGATCAGCCAGGTGCGCAAGGCCGCCACCAACGTGGCCAATGTGGTGACCTATGTGGCGGTGGTGACCTTCGCCAACAACGACGGCCGCCTGCTGCCCGGCATGACGGCCAATGTGCGGGTGGTGACGGACGTGCGCGAGAGCGCGCTCAAGGTGCCGAATTCGGCGCTGCGCGTGCGCATCGCCGGCGTGGAGCCGGCGCCGGATGCTATCAATAACGCAGCGCCTGGCGCAGCATCGACGGGGGTTTCCGCCCCGAATGCTTCTGAAAAACCGGCCGCCGCAGCGCCTGCCGCCAGCGGCCCGGCCGCCGAGTTCCGCAACCGGCTGGTGAAGGAGTTGCAGCTCGATGCGGCGCAGACCGAGAAGGTGGACGCCATCTACGCCGAGGCGCGGCCGAAGTTCATGCAGCTGCGCAATGTGCCGGAAGCCGAACGCGCGAAGGCACGCGAGCGCATCACGGCCGACATCCGCGCCCGCATCGGCGAGCTGCTGACGCCGGAGCAGAAGACGCGCTACGCCGCGCTGGTGATGGAGGCGGCCGGTCGCACCGTGACGCGTGGCCGCATCTACGTGATGGATGCCGACGGCCGGCCGAAGGCGCTCAATGTGCGACTGGGCATCACCGACGGCACCAGCACCGAACTGCTGGTGCTGCCCAACTCGCCGCTGGCGGCCGAGCTGAAAGAAGGTGCGACCGTGATCACCGGCACCGTGAGCGCCGGTTCCGCCCCAACGACGACGCGCCCGGCCACCGGCCCGCGCATGCTTTTCTAGATATGGCTTTGATCGAAGCGCGCACGCTGATCAAGACCTACCGCATGGGCACGGCCAAGCAGCACGCGGCCGGTGGCGGCATGACGGTGCATGCGCTGCAAGGCGTGTCGCTCGACATCGAGGAGGGCGACTTCGTGGCCATCATGGGCGCTTCGGGCTCGGGCAAGTCCACCTTGATGAACATCCTGGGCTGCCTGGACCTGCCCACCAGCGGCGAGTACCGGCTGGCGGGCGAAGAGGTGGAGGCGATGGCGCCGGACCAGCTGGCCTCGATCCGCAACCGGCGCATCGGTTTCGTGTTCCAGCAGTTCAACCTGCTGCCGCGCACCAGCGCGCTGGAGAACGTGGAATTGCCCATGGTCTATGCCGGCGTGAATGCGGTGCAGCGACGTGAGCGCGCGCTGGCGGCGCTGCAACGGGTGGGCCTGGGCGAGCGCTGGCAGCATACGCCGTCGGAGTTGTCGGGCGGGCAGCAACAACGCGTGGCGATTGCGCGCGCGCTGGTCAACAAGCCGCAACTGATCCTGGCCGACGAGCCCACCGGCGCGCTGGACAGCAAGACCAGTGAAGACATCATGCGCCTGCTCAACGAACTGAACCACCAGGGCATGACGGTGGTGATCGTGACGCACGAGGCCGACATTGCGGCCTGGGCGCGACGCAAGCTGGTGTTTCGCGATGGCCAGATCGTGGAAGACACGCAGCGCAGCCCGCTGGCCGAGTGGCGCCAGAGCGAGCTGCACGCACGTGTGGTGAGCGCAGCCGACGTGGCGCAGGTGGTGGGAGCAACGCAACCATGAACCTGCTTGCCGCCGTTCGCAGCGCCTGGCGCGCCCTGGCTGCCAATACCTTACGCAGCATCCTGACCATGCTGGGCATCATCATCGGCGTGGCCGCGGTGATCACCATGATTGCCGTGGGCAACGGCGCCACGGCGCGCGTGCAGGCGCAGATGAAGGGGCTGGGCTCCAACATCATGCTGGTGCTGCCCGGTGGTGTGTCGCAGGCCGGTGTGCGCCTGGGCGCGCAGACGCGCCAGCGCCTGACCGAAGAAGACGCGCAGGCGATCGCGATCGAGATTCCCGAGGTGCAGGTGGCAGCACCCATCTCGCGCACCAGCGGCCAGGTGGTGGCGGGCAACACCAACTGGGGCACCACCATCTTCGGCGTCACCAACGACTACCTGGAGGCGCGCGACTGGGGCCTGACGTCGGGCCGCCTGTTCGACCAGGCCGAGCTGGCCGGCTCGGCCAAGGTGGCCTGGATCGGCGCCACGGTGGCACGCGAGCTGTTCGGCGAGCAGGACCCGGTGGACCAGACGGTGCGCGTGCGCGGCGTGCCGATGAAGATCGTTGGTGTGCTGCTGCCGAAGGGCCAGAACTCGATGGGGCAGGACCAGGACGATGTGCTGATGATTCCCATCAGCACCTTGCGCAACCGCATCTGGGGCGGCGACGCCACCAGCCGGCTCAAGCGCGTGGGTTCGATCTCGGTCAAGATCCGCGAAGGCCAGAGCATGAAGGCGGCGGAGGAGGGCATCAAGGATCTGCTGCGCCAGCGCTTCAAGGTGCAGGCCGGTGGCGAAGACCCGTTCATGGTGCGCAACCTGACGGAAATTTTGCAGGCGCAGGAGGAGGCCAGCCGCATCATGACGCTGCTGCTGGCGGCGGTGGCCGGCATCAGCCTGATCATCGGCGGCATCGGCATCATGAACATCATGCTGGTGAGCGTGACCGAGCGCACGCGCGAGATTGGCCTGCGCATGGCGGTGGGCGCACGCGGCAAAGACATCCTGGCGCAGTTCCTGATCGAGGCGGTGACGCTGTCACTCATTGGCGGCGCCATCGGCGTGCTACTGGGCGCGGTGTCGACCTGGGCGGTGGGCCGCTTTGCCGGTTGGCAGGTCAGCATGTCGATCGGCGCCATCCTGCTGGCGGCCGGCTTCTCGGCGCTGGTGGGCATCTTCTTCGGCTTCTACCCGGCGCGCCGGGCCTCCAGGCTGCTCCCGATCCAGGCGCTGCGCTACGAGTGATGAAACGCTGAGCCGTTACGCGTGTTGCCGTTTTCCTGGCCGCACGTGCACGTTGGCCTGCTGCAGATGCTTGTAGATGCGGCCTCGTCGAACGAGCGGCCACCAGTCGTAGAGAAAAATCTGGATCGGGTGCCACATGGCAACCCAGCCGGAGATGGTCAGGCTTTCCTTCAGCACCCGCAGAAAGGTGTCGTTCGCGGCGGCAGGCAGCATGCCGGCGCCCAGCAGACAAAGGGCCAGAAAGCTCAGGCCGATCAGCAGGCTGGTGCGGCCTTCCAGCAGCAGCACGCGCAGGTTGCGTTGGGTCAGCAGGGCCTTGTATTCAAAGTAGTTGTGAATCGCTTCGCTGACCAGCGGCTCCGGGTTCTCGGGCGGCATGTTCTCGATGTGGACATGGATCTGAAAGTGGCTGCCCTGGGGAAACTCCATGGCCCAACTCTCCAGGAACTCCCGCGCATCCACGTCAAGGTCGCGGTGATGGAACGGTGTCGGGTCCATCGAATTGAACAGGGCCGACAGCTCGGTGATGTAGAGCTCAATCTGGTGGACAGGCGGACGGGTTTTGTTCACGTCAGGCACCTGTCGGTTTGAATTTTCAGCTGTTTTGGGGATAAGACCATCTTTTCAAATTTAACAGCCTCGGATCGGAAAATTTTTGAACGCAACGGACGCAGACCTCAAGAGCGACTGCCGGCCAACCGCCGGCCGTTCAAGGCATGTTCAGGCCGGCCGTTCCAGCTTGGCCAGCAGCCTTTCGCGACCGGACAGGACGTGACGTTCGGCCAGGGTGCGTGCCCGGCGGGCATCTCCCTTGGCGATGGCGTCGAAGATGGCGCGGTGTTCTGCGTTCGAGCGGCGCATGTTGCCGGGCGCGTTGAAAAAACTGCGCCGGAACAGATGCAGCTCCTTGACATGGTCGTCGTAGGCCTGCTGCGCACGCTGGTTGCCCGAAAGGTGGAGGATCAGGGTATGAAAGCCGAGGTTCAACTCGTAATACGCGGTGCCGTCACCCGCATCGCAGGCCGCGTCCATCTGGCCGAGTAGTCGTTCCAGTTCCGCACGGTGTGCATCGTCCAGATGCTCGCAAGCCCGTTCGGCCGCAAAGCCGAAGATGAGCGCCCGCAACTCGTAGATCTCCAGCATTTCCCGCACCGAGATCTGGCGCACGAAAACACCACGGTTCGGAACCGCCGTCACCAGCCCCAGGCCGGTCAGCATGCGGATGGCCTCGCGGATCGGGCCGCGGCTGGTGCCCATGCGCAGGGCCAGGGCCGCTTCGTTCAGGCGCTCGCCGGGCTGGATGTCACCACTGTAGATCAGGCGTTTGAGCTCTTCGGCAATCGCGGGGGAGAGGCCCTGTTCGCTTCTTTCTTTGGTGGTTTCCATGGGATATGAGGGCGTTTGCTGTGTCACGAGATGAGGGGGATGGTATCACCGTCGTCGTGCTGGAACTAAGGGAAAACCAGTAAAAGTGTTATCTATTATTCAAAAAGTGTTGACACTTCATTGTCTTCGGAAGACACTTTGAGTCTGCCAAGTTTGCCAATCCATTCATGCCTCATCTACCCGCATCCTCCGCATTGGCGCGTTTTCGCGTGATCGACCTGACCCAGGTACGCGCCGGCCCCACCGCCTGCCGCCAGTTGGCCGACTGGGGCGCCGACGTGATCCAGGTCCAGATGCCCGAGCACATGCGCGGCGACGACACGCTGGGCGGCCAGGACGGATCGGACTACCAGTACACGCACCGCAACAAGCGCTCGATCACGCTGAACCTGAAAGAGGACGAGGGCATCGCCGTGCTCAAGCGCCTGATCGCCACGGCCGACGTGGTGGTGGAGAACTTCCGTCCCGACGTGAAATTCCGCCTGGGCATCGACTACGAAACCTTGCGCCAGGACCATCCACGCCTGGTCTATGCCAGCATCTCCGGCTTCGGCCAGAGCGGGCCGCTGGCCCAGCGCCCGGGTTTCGACCAGATCGCCCAGGGCATGGGCGGGCTGATGTCGGTCACCGGCCTGCCCGGCGAGGGACCGATGCGCGTGGGCATCCCGATCGCCGACCTGTGTGCCGGCATCTTTGCAGCGCAGGGCATCCTGGTGGCGTTGCTGGAGCGCGAGACCTCGGGCCAGGGTCAGTGGCTGCACACCTCGCTGCTCGAATCCATGGTCTACATGATGGACTTCCAGACCTCGCGCTGGCTGATCGACGGCGAGGTGCCGACCCAGGCCGGCAACTTCCATCCCACCAGCATCCCCACCGGCGTCTACAAGGCGCGCGACGGCTACATGAACATCGCCGTCTTCGGCTCCAAGATCTGGGAGCGTTTCTGCGACATCCTGGGCGCGCCCGAGTGGGTAACGGACGCGCGCTACCACGACAAGATGGGCCGCTCGGTGAACCGCGACACGCTCAACGCCGAGATCAACCGCCGCCTGGCCGCGCAAGACCGCGCTTATTGGGTGGAGCGTCTCAATGCCGGCGGTGTGGCCTGCGGCCTGATCAACAACGTCAAGGAAATGTTCGAGGAGCCGCAGATCCAGCACCTGGGCATGGTCAAGGACGTGGTGTCGGCGCACCACGGGCCGCAGCGCCTGGTGGGCCAGCCGGTGCAGCTGGAGCGCACACCCAGCACTATCGCGCGCGCTGCACCGAAGCGCGGCGAGCACAGCGCGGAAATTCTGCGCGAGATCGGCCTGGGAGAAGATGATTTGACACGCCTGAAGGCACAAGGAGTTTATTGATGGCAGAGACCGCGTACCAGTCGCCCACCGAGCGGGTGCAATGCTGGATGGACGGGGATGGCAGCACGCTGCACATCCGCTTCAACAACCCCGAGCGTCACAACGCGCTCTCCGTTGATATGTGGGAGGCCGTGCCGCCCCTGCTGGCCCAGGCCGAGGCCGACGAGCGCGTGCGCCTGGTGGTGTTTTCCGGTGCGGGAGACAAGGCGTTTGTCTCGGGTGCCGACATCTCGCAGTTCGAGGACATGCGTGCCGCGCGCGAGGCGGTGGCGCGCTACGAAGCGATGGCCGAGCAGGCCTTGATGGGCATCTACCACTTCAGCAAGCCGACGCTGGCCTGCATCCGGGGTTACTGCATCGGCGGCGGCGTCAATGTGGCGATGAGTTGCGACATCCGCATTGCCAGCAGCGACGCGGTGTTTTCCATCCCGGCCGCGCGCCTGGGCCTGGGTTACCGCTACTCGGCGATGAAGAACCTGGTGGACCTGGTCGGCCCCGGCGTGGCCAAGGACCTGTTTTTCACGGCGCGCCGCATCAGCGCGCAGGAGGCGAAGGAGGTCGGTCTGATTTCCCGTGTCAGTCAGCCCGAGCAGCTCTTGGCGCTGCTGGCCGAGTACACCCAGGCGCTGGCGGCCAACGCGCCGCTGACGGTGCGCGCCGGCAAGGCCATCGTGGTCGAGATCCTCAAGCCTTCGCCGGAGGTGGATTTCGACCAGTGCCGCCAGCTGATTCAGGGCTGTTTCCAGAGCGAGGATTACGCCGAAGGCCGCAAGGCCTTCATGGAAAAGCGCAAGCCCGTGTTCCGCGGCAAGTGAAGCAAGAGAGGAAGCCGAGATGAAGTCCTACTGGATGCAAATTGCCAACGAGCAGACCGTGCTGGAGCTGCGCGACACGCCCCGGCCCGATCCGGGGCCGGGCCAGTTGCTGGTGCGCGTGCGCGCGGCCGGCCTGAACCGCGGTGAATTCATTCTGGGCCACGGCCTGCACAAGGCCGGCAGCGCCAAGGCCATCGGCATGGAGGCGGCGGGCGAGGTGGTGACCTGCGGCGCCGGCGTCAGCGGTTTCAAGCCGGGCGACCATGTCATGGGGCGTTGCCCCGGCGCCTTTGCCGAATACGCGCTGATGGACCTGCGCGAGGCCATGGCCATGCCGGCGCGCCTGAGCTGGGAGCAGGCCGCAGCCATCCCGCTGACCTTCCTCGTGGTGCACGACATGCTGGTGCTGCAGGGGCATCTGCAAGCCGGCCAGTGGCTGCTGATCCCGGGCGTGACTTCGGGCGTGGGTGTGGCTTCGCTGCTGATGGCCAAGGCGCTCGGTGCCAAGGTGATCGGCACCTCGGGTTCGCAGGACAAGCTCGACCGGCTCAAGACGCTAGGCTTGGACCTGGGCCTGCGCACGCGCAGCCCCGATTTCCATGATGCCGTCATGCAGGCCACCGGCGGGCAGGGCGTGAACCTGGTGGTGAACACCGTGGGCGGCTCCGTTCTTGCCGAGTGTGTGCGCAGTCTGGCCTTCCAGGGGCGGCTGGCGACGGTGGGTTATGTCGACGGCGTTCTCAAGGCGGAAATCGATATCGAAGCCTTGCACGCGAAGCGCCTCACGCTGTTCGGCGTGTCCAACAAGCTGCGCACCGCCGACCAGAAAGCCGAGTTCATTCCGGCCTTCAAGACGCAGATCCTGCCGCTGCTCAACGCAGGAAGCATCACGCCGGTGGTGGACCGGATGCTGCCTTTCGACCAACTGGCCCAGGCCAAAGCCGTCATGGATGCCAACCAGCACCTGGGCAAGATCGTGCTGGCCGGGCTGCCCTGAAGCAAGCCGTATCTGCTGAGCCGTTAAGCGCAACCCACAACGAGGAGACCCGACATGTGCAAACCCAAGCTACTCTTGGCCGCTCTGATGCTAGGCGGCCTGGCACACACGGCCCAGGCCCAGGCCCAGGCCTATCCGGTCAAGCCGGTCAAACTGGTGGTCGGCTTTGCCCCGGGCGGCGCCGCGGATTTCGTGGCCCGCACCGTCGGGACTGCCTTGGGAAATTCCCTGGGCCAGCCGGTCGTGATCGAGAACAAGGCCGGTGCCGGCTCCAGCATTGCGGCCGAGGCGGTGGCCAAGTCAGCCCCCGACGGCTACACCGTGCTGATTGCCAGCCCGAGCAGCATCTCCGTCAACCCGGCGCTCAATGCCAAGCTCGGCTATCGCGCCAGTGACTTGCTGCCGATCAGCAAGGTCACCACCTCGCCGCTGGTCATCGCGGCTTATCCGGGTGCCGGCATCAGTTCGATCAAGGACTTGATTGCCAAGGCCAAACAGGCGCCCGGTATGCTCAACTACGCGACGTCCGGCAACGGCTCTGCGCCGCATCTGGGGGCAGCATTGTTCAGCCAGGTGGCGAATGTGCAGATGCAGCACATTCCGTTTCGCGGTGGGTCTCTGGCCATCCAGTCGGTCATTGCCGGCGACACGCAGATCACCTTCGGCACACCGCCCTCGGTGCTGCCCATGGTCCAGGCGGGCCGTCTGCGCGGACTGGCGGTCAGCACGCGCGAGCGCACGCCCTTGGCACCTGACCTGCCGGGCATGCGCGAAGCGGGATTGCCGGAGTACGCCATCGAGTTCTGGTACGGCTTCTTCGTGCCGGCGGGCACGCCGCCCGCCGTCGTGCGCAAGCTGTTCAACGCCACCCAGGTGGCGATGCAACAGCCGGCCGTGAAAGCTGCGCTGGCGCGCGAAGGCACCGAGGTGTCGGTTTCAGCCTCGCCCGCGCAGTTCGCGGACTTCCTGACGGAGAACGAGAAGTTCTGGGTGCGTCTGGTGAAGGACGCCAGCGTCAAGATCGAGTGAGATCAGCCGGTCCAGCGGACATCCGAACCGCGTGGGGGACCCAGTGCGAACTGACAAGCAAAAGGAGACCTTATGAAAAACAACATTTTCATCCTGGCCATGGCCGCCGCCTTGCTGGCCGGCTGCGCAAGTTCGCAGGCGCCGTCGACACCTGCAACAGCCGTCACGCCGGTTGCCCCGGCTACGCTGCCCACTTATGCGGATGCCGAGCCCCTGGGCGCTGCGATGGAAGGCTGGGTCTATCCCTACCCGGTTCAGATGCTGCAGTTCGAGCACGAAGGCCGCCTGCTGCGCATGGCCTACATGGACGTGCAGCCCGCCCAGCCCAATGGCCAGACCGTGGTGCTGTTCCATGGCAAGAACTTCGGCGCCGAGTACTGGGCCAACACGCTGCGCGCGCTGTCGGCGCAGGGCTACCGCGTGATCGCGCCGGACCAGATCGGCTTTGGCAAATCGGCCAAGCCCGAAATCCGCTACACCTTCGCCATGCTGGCCGACAACACGGCGCGCCTGCTCGACCACCTGAAGGTGGAGCGCGTGGCCATTGTGGCCAACAGCATGGGCGGCATGCTGGGCGTGCACTTCGCGCGCCGTTACCCGCAGCGCGTCTCGGCCCTGGTGCTGGAGAACCCGCTGGGCCTGGAAGACTACGTGCCGAGCATCCCGCCGCAGCAGACCGCCAACCTGCTGAAGCTGGAGATGGCGCAGACCACGGTGAGCTACCGCAACTTCATCAAGAGCTACTTCAAGGACAACTACCGGCCGGAGTTCGAGCGCTTCGTCGAGCAGTTCGCCCGCGTGCAGCGCAGTGCCGAGTACCCGCGCGTGGCCCACGTGTCGGCGCTGACCTACCAGATGATCTACGAAGGCCCGACCTACAACGAACTGCCCAAGCTGACCGTGCCCACGCTGCTGGCCATCGGCCAGCTTGACCGCACCGTCTTCGGTCGCCGCTTTGCGCCGCCGGAAGCGGTCAAGAACCTGGGCTATTTTCCGCAATTGGGCAAGGACAGCCAGAAGCGCATCCCTGGCGCCAAACTGGTGGAGTTCGACAACGTGGGCCACGTGCCCCATTTGGAGGCTCCCGACCGTTTTCATGCCGCCTTGCTGCAATTCCTGCAGGACAAACGCTGAGACCGGCAGCACTCGGTTCCTGGGCTGGCATGTGGACGGCGCGTTGTCGCGGTTGATGCCGGAAATGTCAACATGACTTGAGGAGAACACTATGAAACGTCGCGAATTGTTGCAGGCCCTTCCTGCCGCGTTGCTGACGACCAGCAGCCTGGCGCAGACCCAGAGTTACCCGAGCAAGCCCATCCGGTACATCGTGCCGGTGGCGGCGGGTGGGGGGAGCGACATGGTCGGGCGCACGGTGACCGACCGTTGGGCCAAGGTGCTCAAGCAGACCTTCGTGGTGGACAACCAGGGCGGCGGCGGCGGCGTGATCGCCAGCCAGAACACGGCCAAGGCGGCGCCCGACGGCTACACCCTCATGCAGGGCTACGTGGCCACGCACGGCACCAGTCCGGCGACGCGCAAGCTCCCCTACGACCCGGTGCACGACTTCTCGCCGGTGGGCATGATCGGCGGCACGCCCAACGTGCTGGTGGTCAACGCCGACCTGCCGGTGCGCAGTGTGAAGGAATTCATGGACTACCTGCGTGCCCATCCGGGCAAGGTGAGCTACGGTTCGGCCGGCGCCGGCTCGCTCACGCACCTGACCATGGAGCTGTTCAAGCAGCAGATCAACTCTTTCATGGTGCACATCCCCTACCGCGGCATCGCCCCGGCTTTTACCGACCTGATCGGCGGCCAGACCCAGGCCATGTTCCCTGGCCTGGCGGCGGCGCTGCCGCACATCCGCTCGAACCGCGTGCGCGCGCTGGCCGTGACCGGTCTGCAGCGCCACCCGCAGCTCAAGGACGTGCCCACGCTGGACGAACTGGGCTTCAAGGGTTTCGACGCCATGCAGTGGTACGGCGTGGTGGGGCCGGCCGGGATGCCTGCGGCCATCGTCAAACAGCTCAACGACACGCTCAACACCGTGCTGGCTGCGCCCGACCTGCGCGAGAAACTCGCGGTGGAAGCCATCGAGCCCATGCCCATGAGTGCGGCGCAGTTCGGCCAGTTCATCCGCACCGACATCGCGCGCTGGACCCGGCTCGCCCGCGAGCGCAACATCCATCTTGACAACTGACGGCCCTGGATGAAGACGAAATATGGCTGTCGCCCTTGTAAAATGGGCGCGACAAGCTATTGAATTAATAGCAAACTAGTATCACGAAAGCACATTTCCCATGGCCCGCAACACGCAAGTCACCGCCGACCACAACGCCCCCGCCGTCACCCAGACCCTGGCCCGTTTTGTCGCCAGCCATCCTTCGCGCGGCTGGAGCGACGCGGTGGACCACGAAGCCCACCGCACCTTCATGAACTGGCTGGGTTGCGCCGTCGGCGCCGCGCAGCACGAGTCGGCCCACGCCGCGCTCGGGGCCGTGAACCTGCTGCAGCCCGCGCAGCAGGCCAGCGTGCTGGGCCGTAATGAGAAGGTGGACATGGCCAGTGCCGCGCTGGTCAACGGCATCACCTCGCACACCTTCGACTTCGACGACACGCATCTGAAGACCATCATCCACCCGGCCGGTCCGGTGGCATCAAGCGTGCTGGCGCTGGCCGAGCACAAGGGTTTGAGCGGCCGTGCCGTGGTCGACGCGCTGGTGCTGGGCATCGACGTCTCCTGCCGCGTGGGCAACACCATGTACCCCGAACACTACGACCGCGGCTGGCACATCACCGGCTCCACCGGCATGCTGGGCGCGGCCGCCGGCTGCGCGCGCCTGCTGGGCCTGGACGAACACAAGACCGCCATGGCGCTGGGCATCGCGGCCTCGCAGCCCATCGGCATGCGCGAGCAGTTCGGCACCATGACCAAGCCTTTCCACCCGGGCGGCGCCGCACGCGCCGGCCTCATGTCGGCCTTGCTGGCCAGCCAGGGCTTCACGTCTAGCCCCAAGGCGCTGGAAGCGCCGCGCGGCATGATCCAGACCATCTCCACCAAGTACGACTGGAACGAGATCAGCGATGCGCTGGGCCAGCGCTTCGAGATCTCCTTCAACAGCTACAAGCCGTTTGCCTGCGGCATCGTGATCCATCCCAGCATCGACGCCTGCAGCCAGCTGCGCGCCCAAGGCGTCACGGCCGAACAGGTGGAGCGCATCGAACTCAAGGTGCACTCGCTGGTACTGGAACTCACCGGCAAGAAGGAGCCGGCCGATGGCCTGCAAGGCAAGTTCAGCGTCTATCACGGCTGCGCCTGCGGTCTGATCTTCGGCAAGGCCGGTGAGGACCAATACGCCGACGACATCGTCAACCGTCCCGACATGGTGGCGCTGCGCCGCAAGGTGGTGGCCACGGTGGACGACAGCATCGACGAGGCCAGCGCCGACGTGACCGCCGTGCTGAAAGACGGCCGCCGCGTGCATGTGTTTGTGAAGCACGCCATCGGCTCGCTGGAAAATCCGATGACCGACGCCATGCTGGAAACCAAGTTCCACGACCTGGCCGACCCGGTGATCGGCAAGGCCAAGGCCAGCGGGCTGATTGCGGCTTGCTGGAAGCTTGGCAGCATGGCCGACGTGCGGCAGCTCACGGCACTGGCGCGGCCCTGAGCGCTTGCCAGGTCAGCCCGGCTGCATCAGACGCCGGCGATGACGGCTTCTATTTCGGCAAACGTTCTGGCGACTTCGTGCGTGTGGATCTGCACGCCAAGCTGGCGCGCGATCTGGGATGCAGAAAATATGCCAAGAAGATATTGTTTTCCGTCCTGACCCTGGCCGATGACGATGGCGTGGGCCCTGCCGTCCGATTTCAGCGTGGCGACGATGTCTCCCACGGAAGCTTTCCTCACGTCTTCAATGGCCAGGGCTTCCACCCTGTCAACAGGCACCATCACGTCGGCGACCCGCAGCTCGCCGCGTCTGGATTGCTGCTTTTGGGCGACCAGAACGGGTTTTTCACCCAGGATGTCCGTGGTGGTGACCAGGCCGGCGATCTGCTTGTTCATGCCGACCACGATCAGCAACCTGACCCCGCGCACCAGCATGGAGTGATTGGCTTCCTCCAGCGTTGCCTCTGCATTGATGGTGGCAGACGGTACCTGCGACAGATCCGTCATGACCAGCGTCGCGTCCGAGTCGACCGTCACCGCGGGCGGGTTGAATGCCTCGAAGAGGTAACAACCCGAGGCCGCAACGGCCATCTTGGCCAAGGGTCGATAGTCAAGACTTTCGTTCATGGTGCCACCTCACGAAGTTGAAACGCTGCCAGCTGCAAAAACCATGCATTGCCATGCAAATTTGGTGCCACAAGCTCGCCATCCGGTCCCGATGGCAAGACCTGTTCAGGGTAGTGGTCCGGGTGGGCGACGTCGTCCGTAGAAATACGGATGAATGAGGCGCCATGACGGCTTTCCCGTCATGAACGTGCCCGGCTCGTGCCCCAACGCCAGCGATAATCCAGCGTCTTAACGGGAGTACACGTGGATATCACCTTGCTGATCAAGGCCGCCCTCATGGGCGTGGTCGAGGGCCTGACCGAGTTCCTGCCGATCTCATCAACCGGCCACCTGATCCTGGCCGGCGCGTTGCTGGGCTTCGACGACGACAAGGCCAAGGTGTTCGACATCGCGATCCAGACCGGCGCCATCCTGGCGGTGATCCTGGTCTACTGGCAGAAGATCCGCGACACCGTGGTGGCGTTGCCGACGCAGAAACAGGCACAGCAGTTCGCGCTCAACGTGCTGATCGCCTTCGTGCCGGCGGTGCTGCTGGGCCTGCTGTTCGGCAAGGCGATCAAGGCGCACCTGTTCACGCCGGTGGTGGTGGCCAGCACCTTCATCCTCGGCGGCTTCATCATCCTGTGGGCGGAAAAGCGGCAGGCCAATGCGGCCACCGCGCCGCGCATCCTCGATGTGGATGCGATGAGCTGGAAAGATGCGGTGAAGGTCGGGCTGGTGCAGTGCCTGGCCATGGTGCCGGGCACCAGCCGCAGCGGCGCCACCATCATCGGCGGCATGCTGCTGGGCCTGTCGCGCAAGGCGGCGACCGACTTCTCTTTTTACCTGGCCATTCCGACGCTGATCGGCGCCGGCGCCTACAGCCTGTACAAGGAGCGCGCGCTGCTGTCGATGGCCGACCTGCCGCTGTTCGGCGTCGGCTTGCTGTTTTCCTTCATCAGCGCCTGGCTGTGCGTGCGCTGGTTGTTGCGCTTCATCTCCAGCCACAACTTCAACGGCTTTGCCTGGTACCGCATCGTGTTCGGTTTCGTTGTGCTGGCCACGGCCTGGAGCGGCGTGGTGCAGTGGACGGCCTGAGTCTTTTCGGGCGCCGTAAAAAAGGCCGCAGTCTGCGGCCTTTTTGTTGTGGCCTCAGTGGCCGTTGTGCTTCAGTTCGCGCACGCGCTGCAGGTTCAGCAGCGCGGCCTCGATGGCGGCGGCGGTGGCCACCGGTTGTTCCATCGGGAACAGGTGCGAACCGTCGAGCATCATGATGCGGCCCTTGGTGACCTTCTCGGTCATGGCCATGCCGACCTGGCGCATTTCCACCGAGTGGCGCCCGCCGATGAAGGCCACCGGGCACTTGAGCGGGTGGCGCTTGAGCAGCCGGTCCAGGTTGTCGGGGATGGTGTTGTAGATCGCGGTTTCCACCGCGCGGTCGAAGCTCAGCACGCGCTTGCCGTCTTCGTCATGCATGCCGTGCTCGACGTAGTCGCGCAGCACCTGCGCATCCCAGTGGGCAAAGGCCTTCTTGTGGCGGAAGTGCTCGAAGGCGGTGTCGACGTCGGGCCAGCTGTTGCGGCGCTGGCGGCTGATGGCGCCGGGCGAGACGGCGCCGATGATCTGCGTGGTCTTGGCCACGCTGACGCCGGTGGCGCGCCAGCCGCCCAGGATGGGCGAGTCGATCAGCAGCACCGCATTGGCCAGTTCCGGGTGGCGCGCGGCGGCCATCAGGCTCAGGAAGCCGCCGAGCGAGTGGCCGACCAGGAAGATTTGTTCACCGGTTTTCTGCTGATGGTCGGCCGCGAAATCGGCCAGCTGCTGCACCAGGTGCGGCCAGTTGCTGGTGACCGGGTAGCGTTCGTCGTGGCCGAACTTGTCCACCGCCTTGAGCTTGAAGCCGCGCCGGTGCAGCTCGCCGAACAGCACGCGGTAGGTGCTGGCCGGAAAGCTGTTGCCGTGCGAGAAGATGATGGTCGGCAGGTGGCTGTTCATGGTTTGGCTCCCAGTTTCTTGAGGACGTACAGCGCGTCCAGGGCTTCGCGCGGGCTCAAGGCGTCGGGGTCGATCTCGGCCAGTTTGCTCTCCAGCACGCTGGGGGCGTTTGCGGCTGCGGCCGGCGGCGGCGCAAACAGGTCGACCTGGCTGTGTGCCTCCGAGGCATTGGCCTCCAGGTTCTCCAGCGCATGGCGCGCGTGGTTGACCACGGCGGCCGGCATGCCGGCCAGCCGTGCGACCTGGATGCCATAGCTGCGGCTGGCCGGGCCGCTCTGGATCTCGTGCAGGAAGACGATGTCGTGGCCCGATTCGGTGGCGCTCACGTGCACGTTGACGGCGGCGTGGTGTTTGGCCGGAAACTCGGTGAGTTCGAAGTAGTGGGTGGCGAACAGCGTGAAGGCCTGCGTCTTGTCGTGCAGCTGGGTGGCAATGGCGCCGGCCAGCGCCAGGCCGTCGAAGGTGGAGGTGCCGCGGCCGATCTCGTCCATCAGCACCAGCGAGTTGGGCGTGGCAGCGTGCAGGATCTGCGCCGCCTCGGTCATCTCCAGCATGAAGGTGGACTGGGCGTTGGCCAGGTCGTCGGCGGCACCGATGCGGGTGTAGATGGCGTCGATCGGGCCGATGCGGCAGGCGGCGGCCGGCACATAGCTGCCGATGGAGGCCAGCAGCACGATCAACGCCACCTGGCGCATGTAGGTCGATTTACCGCCCATATTGGGGCCGGTGATGATCTGCATGCGCTGCTTGACGCCCAGGCGCGTGTCGTTGGCGATGAAGGCACGGCTACCGGAGGGGCCTGCCTGCCCGCTGGTTTCCGCCAGCCGCGCCTGCACCACCGGGTGCCGGCCCTGGCTGATGTCGATGCAGGGCTCCAGGGCGAATTGCGGCGCGCTCCAGTCGAGCGTGAGCGAGCGCTCGGTCAAGGTGCAGAGGACGTCGAGCGCGGCCAGGGCCTTGGCGGTACGGGTGAGCGCGGGCACATGCGGTTGCAACTGGTCGAGCAGCTGTTCGTAGAGCCACTTCTCACGCGCCAGGGCACGCTCCTGCGCACTGAGTGCCTTGTCTTCGAAGGCTTTGAGTTCGGGCGTGATGAAGCGCTCGGCGTTTTTCAGCGTCTGGCGGCGGCGGTAGTCGTCCGGCACCTTGTCGATCTGGCCCTGCGTGACCTCGATGTAGAAGCCGTGCACCTTGTTGAACTGCACGCGCAGGTTGGCGATGCCGGTGCGCGCACGTTCACGCGTCTCGAGGTCGAGCAGGAAACCGTCGCAGTTGGTCTGGATGGCGCGCAGCTCGTCGAGATCGGCGTCGAAGCCGTCGTTGATGACGCCGCCGTCGCGCACCAGCGCCGCCGGCTCGGCCAGGATGGCGCGTTGCAGCAGCTCGGCACAACCGGCGGGCGGCTGCAGTTGTTCGGAGATTTGTGCCAAAAGTGCCGTCTGGCCAGACAGGACGGGCGCCAGCAGCTCCGTTTTTTGTAGCGTCTGCTGCAGCGCCACGAGTTCGCGCGGGCGCACCTGGCGCAACGCAATGCGCGCCGTGATGCGCTCCACGTCGCTGCAGCCCTTGAGCTGTTCGCGCAGGCGTTGCCAGGGGCCGGAACGAAGCGCTGTGATGGCGTCCAGTCGTTGCTGCGCCGGGCCGCGGTCGCGCTGCGGCTCCAGCAGCCAGTTCTTCAAGAGGCGGCTGCCCATGCCGGTCATGCAGGTGTCGAGCAGCGAGAACAGAGTGGGCGACTCTTCGCCGCGCAGGGTCTGCACCAGTTCCAGGTTGCGGCGCGTGGTCTGCGGCAGGTCGATCAGTTCGCCGCTGCGCTGCACGCGCACGCTGTGGATGTGGGTCAGGGGGCGGCCCTGGGTGTGCTCGGCATAGTCGAGCAGGGCGGCGGCGGCGGCGTGGGCCAGGGCGCAGTCCTGCGCGCCCCAACTGGCCAAGCTGGCCGCGCCCAGCAGTTCCAGCAGTTTGCGCTGGCCCAGGGCGCTGTCGAACGGCCACTCGGGGCGCAAGCTCAGGGACAGGCCGCTGGACTGGCGCAGCGCCTGCAGCCGCTGCTCGAAGGCCGGCGTGGTGCCGGCGCTGTAGAGCAGCTCGCCCGGGGCGATGCGCGCGATCCACTCGTCCAGTTCGTCCGGGCTGCACTCGGCCAGCTTGACCTCGCCCTGCGTCACGCTGAGCCAGGCCAGGCCGCACTGGTGGCGCGGGCCCTGGTGCACGGCCAGCAGCAGCGATTCGGACTTGTCGCTCAGCAGTGCGCTGTCGGTCAGGGTGCCGGGCGTGACCACGCGCACCACCTTGCGTTCCACCGGGCCCTTGGAGGCACCTACTTCGCCCACTTGCTCGCAAATGGCCACCGATTCGCCGAGCTTGATCAGGCGCGCCAGGTAGGTTTCGACCGCATGAAAGGGCACGCCGGCCATGATGACCGGCTTGCCGGCCGACTGGCCGCGCTGAGTGAGCGTGATGTCGAGCAGGCGGGCGGCGCGCTCGGCGTCGTCGTAGAACAGCTCGTAGAAATCGCCCATGCGGTAGAACACCAGCGTCTGGGGATACCCGGCCTTGATGGCCAGGTACTGTTGCATCATGGGGGTCGGGGTATCCAAAGGGTGTGCCTGGGTTGTGCAATTGCGGACAGGGGAGTGACTTTATCAGTTCACCTCTGTGGCATTGGGGCAACTCCGGGGGCGGGCTGGTCCGGCAAGGCGGATGCATGGGGTAGGATTGCGCGCTGTTGGGCATGAACAAGGAACTCGCCACCTCCACCCGAAAACAGCGCAGACACCGCGAGTGGCTGGCGTTGTCCTTGGTGCTTTTGCTGGCGGCCGTCCTGCTGGGCATCATGATCTGGCAGGACCTGGAGAACACCAGCGACACCGAACGCGACCGCCTGCAGGTGCAGGCCCGGGTGGTGGACGAGTATCTGGAGCAGCTGCTCGGCGGCGTCAACAGTGCCCTGCAAGGCGTGCGCGAAGAATTGCCTCAGTGGCAGGGCATGGGCTTCGAGGAGCGAGCCTCCAGCCGGCTCAAGGCCCTGACCGATGCCATGCCCGGCGTGCGCTTCATGAGCATCGTGGACCAGGACGGTGTCATTCTGGCCAACAACGTGGAAGAACTGATCGGCGCTGACCGCAGTCAGCGCGAATTCTTCAAGACTGCACAGGCGAATCCTGATCCGGCGCGGCTGTACATCTCGGAACCCTATGTCGGTGCGCGCGGCGTGGCCAGCGTGATGGTGGGGCGGGTGCTGCTGCATGCCGACGGCAGCTTTGCCGGCCTGGTCTATGCCAAGCTCGACCCGGACTTCTTTGGCGTCGTCTTGCGCTCGGTACTGTATGCCGCCGACATGCGCTCGGCCCTGGCGACCCAGAGCGGGCAATTGTTTCTGCAGGTCGGCCGGGGCGTGCCGGCGGGCGGCGTCGAACTGAACCGGCCTGACTCCCTGTCGGTGCGGCATCTGCAAAGCGGCGCGGCCAGCAACTTCTACCGCGGCCAGAGTGCTGCCTCGGCCACGGACAACTTGGTGGCCTTGCGGACCATCCAGCCGGCCCGCTTTCAGGTCGACAAGCCGCTGGTGATCCAGGTCAGCCGCGACGTGTCGGCGGTCTACCTGGGCTGGTTCCAGCGCCTCTGGCTGGCGCTGTTCCTGTACACGGCGCTGGCCCTGACGTCCATGGCGGGTTTGCATCTGTTCCAGCGCCAGCGGCGCGCCCGCGAGCAGCTCTCGGCCGAGCAGGAAAAAGAGCGCCGCGCCAATGCCGAGCGGCTGGAGCTGGCCTTGAGCGGCGCCGAGCTGGGCCTGTGGGACCGCAACTTCTCCACCAATATCCGGACTTACAACGCACGCTGGAGCCAGATGCTGGGCTACGCGCCGGGCGAGATCGATCCCTCGGGCACGATGTGGCAGGAAATGCTGCACCCGGACGACCTGACCGCGGCCAGCGATGCCTTGGGGCAGCACATTCGCGGCGAGACCTCGTTTTTCGAGTCCGAGCACCGCCTGCGCCACAAGCTGGGCCACTGGGTCTGGATTCTGGCGCGCGGGCGCGTGGTCGAGCGCGACGAGGCGGGCATGCCGATGCGCATGGTGGGCACGCACATGGACATCACCGAGCGCAAGCGCGTGGAGGAGGGCATGCGCGAGAGTGAGATGCGTTTCCGCAGCCTGACCGAACTGTCCTCCGACTGGTACTGGGAGATCGACGAGCAGTACCGCTTCACCCGCATCGACGGCAACCTGGAGGCCACCACCGGCCTGGCGCGCAACGACGACATCGGCCGCACGCGCTGGGACATTCCGGCCCTCAACATGAGCGAGGCGGCCTGGGAGGCGCACCGCGAGGTGCTGCGCGCGCACGAGGTGTTTCGCGACCTGGAACTGCAGCGCGTCGGGGGAGGCGGCAGCAGTGTCTGGGTCTCGATCAGCGGTATGCCTTTCTTCGATGACAAGGGGCATTTCCTCGGCTACCGCGGCGTCGGGCGCAACATCACGCAGCGCAAGCAGGTGGAGCAGCACATCGAGCAGCTGGCCTTCTTCGACGCCCTGACCGGGCTGCCCAACCGGCGCATGCTGACCGATCGCCTGACCAAGGCGTTGGCCACCGTGGCGCGCAGCCGCCGCCACGGCGCGCTGATCTTCATCGACCTGGACAACTTCAAGGACCTCAACGACACCAAGGGCCACGACACCGGCGACCTGCTGTTGCGCCAGGTGGCGGCGCGCCTGCGCGACTGCGTGCGCGAGATCGACACGGTGGCGCGGCTGGGCGGCGACGAGTTCGTGATCATGCTCGAGGAGCTCAGTCCCTATGCCGGCGAGGCCGCCTTCCAGGCCGAGGCCTCGGCCAAGAAGATCCTGGTGGCGATCAACCAGCCGTTCGAGCTGCTGGGCCATTTCCACCACAGCACGCCCAGCATCGGCATTACCCTGTTCCACGACCAGCTGCAGAGCGTGGACGAGCTGCTCAAGCGCGCCGACCTGGCCATGTACCAGGCCAAGGCGGCCGGGCGCAATGCGCTGCGCTTTTTCGACCCCGGCATGCAGGCCGCAGCCACGGCGCGCGCGGCCCTGGAGGACGACCTGCGCCAGGGCCTGCAGCGCCAGGAGCTGCGGCTGCACTACCAGCCGGTGATCGACGAGAACGGTCTCACCATCGGCGTCGAGGCGCTGGTGCGCTGGCAGCATCCGCAGCGCGGCCTGATCCTGCCGGGCGAGTTCATCGACCTGGCCGAAAAGACTGGCCTGATCATCCAGCTCGGCCAGTGGGTGCTGGAGGCGGCGTGTCAGCAACTGGTGGTCTGGTCGGCCGAGGCGGCCACGCGCGACCTGAGCATGGCCGTCAACGTCAGTGCGCGCCAGTTCCGCCAGAGCGACTTTGCCGAGCAGGTGCTCAGCCTGCTGCGCACCACGGGTGCCAATCCCTATCGCCTGAAGCTGGAGCTGACCGAGAGCATGCTGCTGTCCGATGTGGAGGATGCGGTGCGCAAGATGCGCGAGCTGCGCTCCATCGGCGTGGGCTTCTCGCTCGACGACTTCGGCACCGGCTACTCCTCGCTGGCCTACCTCAAGCGCCTGCCGCTGGACCAGCTCAAGATCGACCAGTCCTTCGTGCGCGACGTGCTGACCGACCCGAACGACGCGGCCATCGTGCGCACCATCCTGGCGCTGGCGCGCAGCATGGACCTGATGGCGGTGGCCGAAGGCGTGGAGACCGAGGGCCAGCACCAGTTCCTTCTGGACAACGGCTGCTGGGCCTTCCAGGGCTACCTGTTCGGCCGGCCGGTGCCGGTGCATGAGCTCACGCTGCTGCAGGCCGAACAGGTCAAATGATGCGCCGGCATCTTCCTATACCATGATGTTTCATGAGCGGATTTCCCTTGCCGAGGCTGCTTTCTTGGTTCATTCTCTGATTACGCATGGGATCTGACGTCGACATCGAGGAAATCAGACGGCTGCGCGCTGCGCTGGATGTGGCCCGGCTGCGCCTGCAGAGTCTGGGCCAGGCAGCGGAAATGGATGCGGGCAGCGGTGCGGGTGTCGAGGGGGATCGACGCCGTTCCGAGCGGCTGTTTGCCGCCGCTTTCAACGAAAGTCCCGAGGCGCTGGCGCTGTCGCGCTTCTCGGACGGCCTGATTGTCGATGTCAACCAGGAGTGGCTGCATCTGACGGGCTATGCGCGCGAGGAGGTGATCGGCCACACCGTGGTCGAGATCGGGCACTGGACCGATGCGCAGAGCCGGCGGCAGGCCTTGATGCCGCTGGCCGCGCACGGGCAACTGCGCGGCCTGGAGACCACGCTGTTCCTGAAGGACGGCTCGCCTTGTCTGGTGCGGCTCAATGGCACCCTGATCGAGGTGTTCGGCGAGAAGCTGCTCCTGATGCACGTGCGGGACATCACCGCCGAGCGCATGGCCGAGGAGGCGCTGCGCGCCGGCGAGCTGGCCCTGGAGCGGGCCAACGAGCAGCTCAGCGCCCAGCTCGAACTCTACGAATTCACCGAGAACCTGGCCCACGTGGGGCACTGGGTGGCCAGCCCGGACGGCCGGACCATCCACTGGTCCGACGGCCTGCACCGCCTGGCCGGCTCGACCGCGAGCGGGGACCTGCCCAGCGCCGTGGCCCGCAGCCACATCCACCCGGACGATATGGCCGCCTTTGCTGCGGCGCGCCAGCGCATGGACGGCGAGGTGCTGGAGTACCGCTGGCTCGATCCCGATGGCACGACGCGCTGGCTACGCTCGCGCATGCACCGGCAGTTCCGGCGCGACGGCAGCAGCACCGATTTCGGCGTGGTCCAGGACATTACCGCCGAACACCAGGCCGCGCAGGCGCTGCAGGAGCGGCTCGACTTCATCCAGAAGATCACCAGCCGCATTCCGGACATGGTGTTCGAACTGCAAAGCCGTGCCGATGGCCGTATCAGCTTTCCGTTCGCCAGCGATGCAGTGTTCCGCATGTTTCACATTCGGCCCGAGCAGGCGCGCGAGGATGCCTCCTGCGTGTTCGCGGTGGTGCACCCGGACGATCTGCCGGCGCTCAAGGACTCGATGCGGGCCACGGCGTTTGATGGTGCGAACTGGCACCACGAGTTTCGCGTCTGCCTGGAGGACGGCAGCGAGCGCTGGATGCTGGGCAATGCGGTGACCTACCTCGAAGGCAGCGGCGATCTGGTGTCCTACGGCGCCATCACCGACATCACCGAGCGCAAGGCCGCGGAAGTTCGCCTGCAGGAGAGCGAGGCGCGCTTTCGCAGCCTGACCGACCTGTCCTCCGACTGGTATTGGGAAATCGATGAGCAGTTCCGCTTCTCCCGCTTTGACGGCTACCGCACGGGCAAGTCGGCGATCACGCGGCAGGCCAGCATGGGCAAGACGCGCTGGGACATCGGCGCGCTGAACATGACGCAGGAGGACTGGGCGGCGCACCGCCGGGTGCTGGAGTCGCACCAGCAGTTCAAGGATCTGGAACTGCAGCGGCTGGACGCCGAGGGCAAGTCGTACTGGGTCTCGATCAGCGGCACGCCGATGTTCGACGCGCAGGGCCGCTTCCGCGGCTACCGCGGCATCGGGCGCGACATCAGCAAACGCAAGCGCGCGGAGGACGAGACCCAGCGCCTGGCTTTCTACGACACGCTGACCGGCCTGCCCAACCGGCGCCTGCTGATGGACCGCCTGACGCAGATGATGGCCATCAGCGCGCGCAGCCATCACCACTGTGCGCTCTTGTTCATCGATCTGGACAACTTCAAGGACCTCAACGACACGCTGGGTCACGATGTCGGCGACCAGTTGCTCAACCAGGTGGCCGAGCGGCTGGTCGGCTGCATCCGCGAAGGCGACACCGCTGCGCGTTTCGGCGGCGACGAGTTCGTGGTCATGCTCGAAGGGCTGAGCGAGGTGAGCGGCGAGGCGGCCAATCAGGCCGAACTGGTGGCCGAGAAGATCCTGGTCCAGCTCAACCTGCCCTATGAGCTGATGGGCAAGCAGCACAACAGCACGCCCAGCATCGGCATTGCGCTGTTTTCCGGCCATGAGCCCGGCGCCGACGAACTGCTCAAGCGCGCCGATGTGGCGATGTACCAGGCCAAGGCGGCCGGGCGCAACACGCTGCGCTTCTACGATCCCAAGATGCAGGCCGCCGTGATGGCGCGCGCCGCGCTCGACGCCGACCTGCGCCAGGGCCTGCAGCGCCAGGAACTGCTGCTGCACTACCAGCCGGTGGTCGACGTGCGGGGCCGCACCACCGGCTTCGAGGCGCTGGTGCGCTGGCAGCATCCGCAGCGCGGCCTGGTGGGGCCGGGCGACTTCATCGACCTGGCCGAGCAGACCGGGCTGATCCTGCCCATCGGCCAGTGGGTGCTGCTGGCGGCCTGCCGCCAGCTGGTGGCCTGGCGCGCGCAGCCGGCCACGCGCGAGTTGAGCCTGTCGGTCAACGTCAGCGCACGCCAGTTCCGGCGCAGCGATTTCGTGGCCCAGGTGCTGGCGGCGCTGCATGACACCGGCGCCGACCCGCAACGCCTGAAGCTGGAGCTGACCGAGAGCGTGCTGCTGTCCGATGTGGAGGACGCCATCCGCAAGATGAGCACCTTGCGGGACTCCGGCGTGCGCTTCGCGCTCGACGATTTCGGCACCGGTTATTCCTCGCTGGCCTACCTCAAGCGCTTGCCGCTGGACCAACTCAAGATCGACCAGTCCTTCGTGCGCGACGTGCTGACCGACGTCAACGACGCCGCCATCGTGCGCACCATCCTGGCGCTGGCGCACAGCATGGACCTGGTGGCGGTGGCCGAAGGGGTGGAGACCGAGGGCCAGCGCCAGTTCCTGCTGGACAACGGCTGTACCGTGTTCCAGGGCTATCTGTTCGGCCGGCCGGCGCCGATTGACGCCATCACGCTGCCGGCCTGAACCGGGCGCTTATTCGAACGCGGTCTGATCGCGTTCGTCGTCCGCGGCGGGCGTTCCCGACACCGTGAGGGTGCTGATATCGGCCGCGGCCTGGCGCGCGACCGCCTTGTCGCCGGCACTGGCGAACTTGCTGTACTTGTTCAGCAGCGGCACCAGCTGGCCGTAGATGCGCGGGTTGCCGGCCAGGCATTCCTGCTGCGCCAGGAAGTCGGACTCACCGGTGAAGTTGCCGACTAGGCCACCGGCCTCGGTCACCAGCAGCGAGCCCGCCGCCACGTCCCAGGGCTGCAGGCCGGTCTCAAAGAAACCGTCGGTGAAACCGGCCGCCACATAGGCCAGGTCGAGCGCGGCCGCGCCCGGGCGGCGCAGGCCGGCGGTGCGCTGCATCACCTCGCTCATCATGGCCAGGTAGGCGGGGAAGTTGTCGCCCTTGCGGAACGGGAAGCCGGTGGAGATCAAGCACTCCTTCAACTGGGTGCGCTTGCTGACGCGGATGCGGCGGTCGTTCATGTAGGCGCCGCGGCCCTTGGTGGCGGTGAAGAGGTCGTTGCGCGAGGGGTCGTAGATGACGGCCTGCTCGACCTTGCCCTTGACGGCCAGCGCAATGCTGACGCAATAGACCGGGAAGCCGTGGATGAAGTTGGTGGTGCCGTCCAGCGGATCGATGATCCAGACGAATTCCGAATCCTTGGCGCCGTGCGTGCTGCCGGTCTCCTCGGCCAGGATGCCGTGGCCCGGATAGGCGGTGAGCAGGGTTTCGATGATGGTGGCTTCGCTCGCGTGGTCGACCTCGGTCACAAAGTCGTTCACCTGCTTTTGCGACACGCGGACCGCTTCGACATCGAGGGCGGCGCGGTTGATGATGGCGCCGGCGGCGCGGGCGGCCTTGATGGCCACGTTGAGCATGGGGTGCAGGTTGGACGACATAAATTGTGTGTGAGGTTTGCGGGACAGACCCGGGGGGATCTGCCTTCAACGGACGAAGAGCGGGAGAGGCCGGTCCGGCGATGCGGGCGGCGACAATAGGGCGATTTTACCCGTTCGCCCAGATTTCGATGCAAGCCTCCACTTTTCGCACCCGTTTCGTCCTGATCCAGACCAGCCACGCCGGCAATGTGGGCGCGGCCGCGCGCGCCATGAAGGTGATGGGCTTCGACGACCTCGTGCTGGTGGCGCCGCGCTGGGCCAATGTGCTGCGGCGCGAGGAAACCATCCAGCGCGCCAGCGGCGCCCTGGACGTGCTGGAAAACGCGCGCATCGTGGAGACGCTGGACGAGGCGCTGGACGGCATGACCCACCTGTGCGCCACCGCCATGACACCGCGCGACTTTGGCCCGCCCACGCGCACGCCGCGCGAGCACTTCGATCTGCTATTAAAACAGGAGCGATCGGCGCATAACCCACAAGGTCTTGAGGCTGAAAATGTTTCAAATCCGGAGCCGGGGCAGGGTGTGGCCTTCCTGTTCGGCTCCGAGCGCTTCGGCATGCGCAACGAGGACGTCTACCGCTGCCACGTGGCCCTGAGCATCCCGACCAATCCCCGGTTCGGCTCGCTCAATCTGGGCGCGGCGCTGCAGGTGATTGCCTACGAGTGGCGCCTGGCCCTGGGCGGCTACGCCGTGCAGGCCGCCACTGCACCGCCGGTGCTGGCCGACGTGCCGCAGGTGGCCGGCATGCTGACGCACCTGGAGCAGGCCCTCACCGCCATCGGCTTCCTCGACCCGGCGGCGCCCAAGAAGCTGATGCCGCGCCTGAATGCCCTGTTCAACCGCGCCGAACTGACGCAGGAGGAAATCCATATCCTCAGAGGTGTTGCCAAGGCCATGCTGGAGACGGCCGACAAGGCGAAGCGATAAACTGCAGCCATGTTTTCCCGCATCCGCTCCGACATCCAGTGCATCCTCGACCGCGACCCGGCCGCCCGCAGCGGCTGGGAGGTGCTGACCTGCTACCCCGGCCTGCATGCGCTGCTGTTCCACCGCTGGGGCCACTGGTGCTGGACCCACGGCCTGAAATGGCTGGGGCGTTTCATCTCGCACGTCAGCCGCTGGTTGACCGGTATCGAGATCCATCCGGGGGCCAAGATCGGCCAGCGCGTTTTCATCGACCACGGCATGGGCGTGGTGATCGGTGAAACGGCCGAAGTGGGCGACGGCTGCACCATCTATCACGGTGTCACGCTGGGCGGCACCTCGCTCTACAAGGGCACCAAGCGTCACCCGACGCTGGGCCGCGACGTGGTGGTGAGTGCCGGCGCCAAGGTGCTGGGCGGTTTTGAAGTGGGCGATGGCGCCAAGATCGGCTCCAACGCGGTGGTGATCAAGCCGGTGCCGGCCGGCGCCACTGCCGTGGGTATTCCGGCGCGCATCATTCCCTCCAAGGAAGGCGAAAGCGCCGACGTGACGGCGCCGGAAAAGAAGTTCACTGCCTACGGCATCACGCAGGAAGACGACCCGCTGAGCCAGGCCATGCGCGGCCTGATCGACAATGCTTCGTCGCAGGAGCACCAGATCGCGCTGCTGTGGCAGGCGATTGAAAAGCTCTCCTCGGGCCAGACTTCGGCGGGCTGCGTGCCGGGTGATGCGGCGCGTGAGGAGCACTTCGAGGCGGCCAAGCTCAACCAGCTGGTTGGCAAGTAGACCGCCAGCCGTTCAGAAGAAGTTGAGTGCCCAGATCGTGTCGATCAGGGCGATGGGAATCAGATACAGCGTGAAGGCGGCCAGGCGGCGCAGGGCCGTGGGACGCAGCAGCCGCGCGCCCAGCCAGGCGGCAAAGCCGCTGCCCAGCACCAGCAGGACAAGGCGCACCGGGGCCACCCATTCCAGCGACACCCGTTCGGCCTTGAGGTGGCCCAGCGTCAGCATGGACAGGCCGAGAAAGATGCCCATGCCGGCCAGCGGAATGAGCGCCAGCGACAGGCGCTGCCATGACAGGGCAGGATCGGCGGCGACCCGGGCGGCCAGCCGGATGCAGCCCAGCACGGTCAGTCCCACGGCCACGCCGCCGCCCAGGATGTAGGCCAGGATGCACAGACCGTCGAGCCAGGTGAACATGTCGTTGGCGGCGGGGTAATGCGTCAGCAGCCACCAGGGCGCATCGTCATTCAGGGGCCACAGGATGTCGTGCTCCACCAGCCAGTTGGCCAGCAGCGACTTCACCTGCACCAGCCAGCGGCTGGACGACCAGAGGAAGGCTGCCGTGGCGATACCCAGCACGCCGAACAGCAGGGTGAATGCCTCTTCGCTTCGCACGTCCCGGTTACGGCTGTTCAGGATCTCCTGCGCCGGCGAGCGGGCGGCCAGTTGCACGGCGCCGCGGTAGCCGCTGCAGCGGCCGCAGGCATGGCAGGCCGAGGCGCTTTTCATGTGGCGGATGTCGATGAGCGGTGCGCAGTTCACCATGGGCTTGCGCTCGGTGCTGGCCTTCCAGGCCTGTTCGTCCACGCGAAAGTGCACGGGGGCGATCTTGGCCAGCAAGGAGAAAACGCCGTTGGCCGGACACAGGTAGCGGCACCAGACGCGCGAACCCCGGCCGTAGACCAGGCCGACGGCCACGGCTGCGACGCTGGAGCCGCCCAGCACCAGCAAGGCGGCCTGCGGGTATTCGTAGACGCTGACCAGCTGGCCATACACCGTGGTGCAGACGAAGGCCACGAAGGGCCAGCCGCTCCAGCGTATCCAGCGCGGGATGGCGCGCCCCAGGCCGTGGCGGCTGGCGAGTTCCGTCAGCGCGCCTTCCGGGCAGAACACGCCGCACCAGATGCGGCCCATCAGCATCATGCTCACCATCACGAACGGCCACCAGATGCCCCAGAAGATGAACTGCGCGAACAGGCGCAGGTTGTCGTAGAGGTGGGCCTCTTCGGGCGGCAGCGGCATGAAGGCCGGCACGACCAGCAGCGCCAGGTACACCAGGACCACGATCCACTGCAGCGCCAGAATCGTGCGGCGATGGGCCTGCATGGCGGCGCCGAACCGTGCCAGCCAACCCGTCGCTACGTTGGTATGGGCCCTCGAGGGGTACTGGACGAGCGGGATTTCAGGCATCGCGGTTCAGGCGGCGCTGGACCAGCAGGACGCTGCTCCAGTAGGCTGCGTAGAGGGCCACCAGCATCAGCGAGGGGCGGGCGCGGTAGCCGGTGAAGGCCGACACCATGGCGCCCAGGCGGCTGGTGTCGTCCAGCAGGGCGCTGGTGTCCCAGACTGGATCGATGAGGGTCGGCAGCCAGCCCATGCCGATGAGGCGCTCCATGCCCGCGACCAGCAGGGCGATGGCCAGGAGCAGCAGCAGGAAGCCGCTGATGCGGAAGAAACGGCGGTAGTCGAGAAAGCGCAGCCCGCGGTTGACGGCCCACGCCGTGGCCATGGCCAGCAACAGGCCGAGCGCGGCACCCGCCGCCAGTTGTCCCGAGTCCGAGTTTTCCAGTCCCATGCCATACAGAAAGATGACCGTCTCGGCGCCTTCGCGCGCGATGGCCAGTGCGGCCACCGCGGCAATCCCGATCGATCCGGAATTCGCCGCGGCCCGGGAGATGTCCTGCTCCAGGCTCTGCTTCATCTGGCGTCCGTGCTTTTGCATCCACAGCACCATTTGCACGATCAGGCCGGCCGCCACGAAAAGAATGGCGCTCTGGAACCACTCCAGCGCCTCGCCGGTCAGCTCGCTTTGCACGCTCAGCATGGCCCAGCCCAGCGCCAGCGCCAGCCCCAGGCCGGTCACGACGCCGCTCCACAGGGCGCGCAGGCCCTGGCCGTCGCTGTTGTTGCGTTTCAACCAGGCGTGGAGGATGCCGATGACCAGCATGGCTTCGATGCTCTCCCGCCAGACGACAAACAGTGAATTACCCATGACGTGCTCTTATCTCGCGACAAACCGGCCCTGGGCCGTGTCGGGATGGAAATCGCCGAAGAATTTGTAGGTGCCGGGCTTGAGCGGCTGGATGATTAGAAAACTGGACACGCCGGGGGCCAGCACCTTTTCCTTGCGCAGCTCGATGCTTTCGAACTCCTCGGGTCCCGGCCCTTCGTTCTTCAGCAGCAGGCGGAACTTGGTGTTGGCCGGCACCTCGATGGTCTCGGGGTAAAAGCGCCCCGCCTTGATGGTGAGGTTGAAGCTCGGCATGTCCTGGGCCTGCAAAGCCGGTGGACCCAGCAGTAGTGCCATCGTCAGCAATGTGATGCGGTGATTCATGGTGTTGTCAGAAGGTGAGTTGCGCGCGCAGGCCGATCAGGGCGATGGGCGCAGCGCCCGGCGCGGCACCGGGCTGGCCGATGTACTGGAAGTCGGGTGAAAGCTCGAACTGCTTGTTGATGCGCAAGCGGTAGTAGAGCTCGACGACCTGTTCGCCGCCGGAAGGGGCGAAGCCATAGTCCGTCAGCGAGATGGCGTCTCGCGCAAAGTCGGAGCTGGTGTTCAGCCAACCGAGGGCCAGGCCGACCGAATCGCCTGCGCGTCCCCAGCCGTATCCGGCCAATTCGCCGCCCAGCGTCAGCGCGCGGGAAAAGCGCGCGCCGCTACCAGCGATGTGCTGGCTGTAGCGGCCGAAGAGCGTGGTGGCCTCGCCCACGCGCTGGTCAAGCGACAGGCCCCAGCCGCTGCGGGTACGCGTCACGCTGTCATAGCCCGCTGCCTGGCCGTTTTGCCAGTAGTAAAGACGGTAGTTGCCGGGATTGCCGTCCCAGCGCAACTGGGTTTCTGCCTGCGCCAGGATCAGCGGCGCGGAGAAGAACTGCTGGTAGTTGGCGCCGCGTCCGGCGCCGAACACGCCCAGCGACAGGCGCCAGGCTTCGCTCTTGCTGCGGTTGTTCAGGTAGGAGACGCGGAAGCCGGGCGAGAAGCCGTTGGCATCGACACCGATGTCGCCGCCGGCATCGAGCAGGGCGTTGTGCACGAACACGGTGTTGAGGAACTGGCGTGTTTCGTCGTTGGCGGCCGCGTTCTGGTCGAAGAAGACGAAGGGATCCATCTTGCCGAAGTTGATTTCCAGCTTCTCGCGCGAATGCGGCTGAAAGCCGCCGAAGGGCAGCGGAATGCTGGCCTGATACCAGGCCTGACCCAGCACGGCGACCGAGTCGTCCGGCTGCGCCGAGAGGACACGGAAGGCGCTGGCGTTCGGCTTGGAATAGCTCGTCATGCCGTTCAAGCCCGAGCCTTGCCCCATGCGGAACTGGGCGAAGATCCGGCTTTCGGTGTCGCCCACCTTGGGCAGCGGCAAGGTCACGAAAGCATCAGCCCGGTAGTTGAGCTGGCCGTTTTCCGTGCCGGCCGGTGCGTTGACGGTCGTGCCGTTGGGATGCTGCGCAACGGTGGTGAGGCTGATGCCGGCGGTCACGCCCTCGAGCGACTCGATGACCCGCGCGGCCTTGAGCGTGTTGAGCGACTGGTACTCCACTGCTTTCAGGCGCGAGGTCAGTTCCGGCTCGTTCTCGCTGATGCTCTCCGATTCCAGGCCTTTGTCGATCTTCACCTGCGCCTGCTCGAGTTGTTGCACGCGCTGCTCCAGCGCCGGGGCCGGCAGCGCTGACGCGGGGGCGCGTGCCGGCTGCGCCTGCAACTGCTTTTCAAGCTCGCTGTTGCGTTTTTCCAGCTGGTCGAGCCGCTGGCTCAGCTTCGTCAGCAGCTGCAGCAGTTCTTCCTGCGAGGGGGCTGCCCACGCTGGCACGGCCAGCAACGCCGCGCAAGCCAGGAGCAACGATCTTGAGTGTGCGGAGATCACCGAGCAGGTCATTTTCAGTAGCCGCCTTTTTTGCCGATGCCGGCGTACACGAAGTCGTATTCGACGTCGAAAGGCTTGAACCACGGCCGCACGCCGGTCAGGCGGTCGGTATGGCGTCCGAAATGGGCGTGCGTGTTCGACGACGGCGGCATCACGGTGATCTTCACGTGGTACTTGCCGGGGCCGAAGATCTTGACGTTGTCGCCATAGTGCGGGCCGTCATTGGCGACCATGGGCATCAGGTCCCCGCTGACTTTCTGCGCGGAGCCCGCCTTGCTGACTTCATACTTGACGACGAGGTAGGGGATCCAGGCGCCTTCCTCAAAACCATTCGGGTTGTTGGCCAAGGCCTTGATGTCCGCTTCGAGGTGGATGTCCGATTCCTCGGCCTTGCGCATCATGCCGTCGGGCTCCATGGTGACGGGTTGCAGGTAGACCGCAGCAATTTCCATCCCGACGCGCTGGTGCGGCGTGCCGATCGGATACTCCACCGCCCCGGCATTGAGCGCGGCGGCCGACGCCAGCGTCAACAAAAGTTTGCCCATCGTGTTGAAAGCCATGTCACTTCCTTCAAGAATTTGATAATCTTAATGATAACAGTTCTTGTTTGTATTTCGATGGTTGGCGCGCAAATGGCTTGGCGGTCGTGCGGGGGGGGGGGGGCGGCGCGGGCAGGCCTTGCCGACCAGAGACTTGGCGCTGGGGGACTCTCAGCCGGCCGGTTTGCTGGCCATCAGGCGCGTGCTGAACACGTTGACGGCCAGCCCGGCCATCACCAGTGCCGCAGCGCCGAGCTTCCAGGTCTGCAGCGGTTCACCCAGCAGCAGGGCGGAGGCGCCCATGCCGAAGAAAGGGATCAGCAAGGCCATGGGGGTGATGGTGGCAACCGGGTGGCGTGCCAGCAGCCAGCCCCAGGCGCCGAAGCAGGTTCGCTAGCGAGCGGGCTGCGGCTCAGGCAGGTTTTTGTCCCCGGATCGCCGATTTAGGACGGAACGCCTTGCACACTGCGTCGTCGGTTTCCAGGTAGGGCCCGCCAATCAGGTCCACGCAGTAGGGCACGGCGGCAAAGATGCCGTCCATGACGGATTTGCCGTTGGCGTCCTTCAGGCCTTCCAGCGTCTCGGCAATCGACTTCGGCTGCCCCGGCAGGTTGATGATCAGGCTCTTGTGCCGGATCACCGCCACCTGGCGCGACAGGATGGCCGTCGGCACGAACTTCAGGCTGATCTGGCGCATCTGTTCGCCAAAACCGGGCATTTCCTTGTGCGCCACGGCCAGCGTGGCCTCGGGTGTCACGTCGCGCAGCGCCGGGCCGGTGCCACCGGTGGTCAGCACCAGCGCGCAGCCGGCATCGACCAGTTCGATCAGCGTGGCGCTGATGGTGGCCTGCTCGTCCGGGATCAGGCGCGGCTCGAAGGTGATCGGATTCTTCAGCGCGCGGCTCAGCCAGTCCTTCAAGGCGGGCAGGCCCTTGTCCTCGTAGGTGCCGCTGGAGGCGCGGTCGCTGATGGAGACGATGCCGATCTTCAGTGCATCGCAAGCCTGGTTCTCACTCATCATTTGCTCCTGGTTCTTCCGCAGATGCCAGTTGCTCGCGCACCAGCTGGAACACTTCGCGGTAGGCGCGGCCCTGGCGCGGCGCCAGGCCTTGCGACACGGCGGCCTGGTCGGCCGGCTTGGCGTCCTTGCGCGCCTGGCGCACCAGGGCACGCAGCTGCTGGGTGTCGGTCTGCGGAAAGTTGTTGATCCATTGCGCCACCGCGTCGTCGTCGGCAATCAGCCGGTCGCGCCATTGTTCGGCGCTGTGCAGCAGCTGGGTCTCGCGCGCGGAGGGGGCATGCTGCTCGGCCAGCGCGGCACGGGCAGCCTCGATCACCTGCGGCTCCAGCAGGCGCATCAGTTTGCCGACGAACTGCATCTGCCGGCGTTTGCCCTCGAAGTTGGTGATGCGCTTGGCCTCGGCCAGCGCGTCCATCAGCTTGTCCGACAGGTCCAGCCTGGCCAGGAGGTCGGCGCGCAGTGTCAACAACGCCTCGCCGAGTTTTTGCAGCTCGGTGCTTTCGCGCTTGAGGTCGGTCCGGCTGATCTCGGTATCGCCCTTGAGCTCGCGCTTGAGCTCCAGGTCGAGTTCGCTGCCTTCGGCGACGAACTGGCCTTTGACGTAATAGCCTTTTTTCGGTTTGCGTGACATGTCTGGGGGAATCCGGTGTGGCGCGGTCGAGTTGCGCACGGCCAAGTATCATAGCTCCCGCTATGAATAAACCCGACCCTCGCGCAGAAAGCGGCTTCAGCTACAGCCGCGCCTTCTTTGAAGACCTGGTGGACACCGCCCTGGCGCATGCCAAGAAACTGGGCGCCACCGATGCCGGCGCCGAGGCCTCCGAGGGCTGCGGCCTGAGTGTCTCGGTGCGCAAGGGCGAGCTGGAAAACGTGGAGCGCAACCGCGACAAATCGCTCGGCGTCACGGTCTACGTCGGCAACCGCCGCGGCAATGCCAGCACGTCGGACTTTTCGCGTGCCGCCATCGAGCAGACCGTGCAGGCCGCTTTCGACATCGCCCGCTTCACCGCCGAAGACCCGGTGGCCGGCCTGCCGGACGAGCAGGACATCGTGTCGCCTTCTGACGCCAGGAAGAACCTGGACCTGTTCCACCCCTGGGCCATCAACAGCGCCCAGGCGGCCGAGCTGGCGCGCGCCACCGAGGCCGCCGCACTGCAGACCGACCGCCGCATCACCAACAGCGAAGGCGCGGCAGTGTCGGCCCAGCAGTCGCATTTCTTCAGCGCCCACACGCACGGTTTTCGTGGCGGTTATGCCAGCTCGCGTCACTCGGTCTCGGTCTCGCCCATCGCGGGCAAGGGCGACGACATGCAACGCGACTACTGGTACAGCTCGCACCGCCACCCGGACGACCTGGCCTCGCCGCAGGCGATTGGCCGCTACGCTGCCGAGCGCGCCTTGAGCCGCCTGAAGGCGCGCAAGATCAGCACGCGCGAAGTGCCGGTGCTGTTCGAGTCGCCGCTGGCCGCCGGCCTGCTGGGCGCGCTGGTGCAGGCCCTGAGCGGTGGTGCGCTGTACCGCAAGAGCTCCTTCCTGCTCGACTCGCTGGGCAAGCCGGTTTTACCGAAGCACATCGACATCCTGGAAGACCCGTTCGTGCTGCGCGGCAAGGGCAGTTCGCCGTTCGATGAGGAAGGCGTGCGCGTGAAGCCGCGTTCCGTGGTCGAGGCCGGCCGGGTGCAGGGTTATTTCCTTAGCAGCTATTCGGCGCGCAAGCTCGGCATGAAGACCACCGGCAACGCCGGCGGTTCGCACAACCTCACCCTGACCTCGCGCCTGACCCGGGCCGGTGATGACCTGGACGCCATGCTCGACAAGCTCGGCACCGGCCTGTTCGTCACCGAGCTGATGGGCCAGGGCGTCAACTACGTCACCGGCGACTACTCGCGCGGCGCCAGCGGCTTCTGGGTCGAGAAGGGTCGCATTGCCTACCCGGTGCACGAGATCACCATTGCCGGCAACATGAAGGACATGCTCAAAGGTATCCAGGCCGTGGGGGCGGACGCCTACAACTACGGCGCCAAGACCGTGGGCTCGATTCTGTTGGGCAAGATGAAGGTGGCGGGGAGTTGAAGCCTCTCCCGGCTGGATGAGCCGGTCCAGCTCATGAACATTCTTGCGTTATCCGGCAGCCTCCGAGCAGGCTCGATCAATTCAGCGCTGCTTCGTGCAGCGGCGAGGCTCGCGCCGGCAGGCATGCGCGTTGAGGTTTTTGCTGGCATCGGTGATCTTCCGCTTTTCAATTTCGATCTCGAGGCATTGCCTCCCGCACCAGTACGCCGGCTTCGCGAGGCCGTTGCCGGTTCGAGCGCGCTCGTGATTGCAAGCCCGGAATACGCGCATGGCATCTCCGGCGTCATGAAGAACACCCTTGACTGGCTTGTCAGCCTTGAGGCGTTCTTCGGCAAGCCGGTTGCCATTCTCAATGCCCAACCGCGGGCGCACCTGGCGGACGCGGCACTGCGGGAAACGCTCCGCACCATGTCGGCCTGCATCGTTGAGTCGGCGTCGGTCGGCATTGCGCTGGACGCGAAGACGCTGACGGAGGACGGGATGCTGGCGTCCAGTCAGGTTTCCGGCACCATTTCATCGGCGCTCGATGCCTTGCGGGCGGCGGTGTTGAATGGTGTTTTTTCAAACGGGCCGGCGTTTCCTATCGGCTAGCCGAGGTTCACGTCCGGCCTCACCATGGAAAGATCTGCGCTGTTATGAACTCATCGATTCACGACCTCGCCGACGCCAATCTGCTGCAGGCGATACGCGAACACGCACGTTGGCAGGAGCCGTGCGAATGCGTCGAGCAAGACGGCGTGCTGATGATGGCGGGCGCGAATGCCTTCCCGGGTGTGTTTCGCAACTGCGTGGCGCGGACCGACGGCCGCATCCCTGCGGCCGAGGTGCTGGCGCGGTCGCAGGCATTTTTCTCGCAGCGGGGCCGGGGCTTTGCCGTACTGGTGCGGGGTAGCCGGGATCAGGATCTGGTCGAGGCGTTGCAGGCGGAAGGGCTGACGCCACTGGGCGACAACCCGTGCATGCTGATCGAGATGCCGGTGGCCAAACCGGTCATTCCTGCAGGCATTCGCATCGAACGCTTTGACGATGTGGCACGTGTGCAGGATGCGATGGAGATCAGCGCCGAAGCCTACGAGGCGCTCAGGTTGCCGGCAGAGGAAACCCGGGTGTTTTTCGGGAAACCAGAGGCCTTGTTGTCGCCCCAGGTGATCGGCTTTGTCGCCTACCGTGACGACGTGCCGGTGTCGACTGCGCTGACGATTCTCAGTGGCGAGGGGGCAGGGATCTATTGGGTCGGCACCACGGCTGCTGCGCGGCGCTCGGGGCTGGGGGAACTGTGCACCCGGTTGGCTACCCATGTCGGCTTTGCCAATGGCGCGCGCGTGGTCACCTTGCAGGCCAGCCCGTTTGGGGAGCCGATCTACCAGCGGCTGGGCTACCGGACCTACGACCGGTTGTTGCGCTACCGCTACCCGGCCCCAGCCTGATTGAGCGCCAGGTGAGGGGCGCCCCACTCGGCGTTCTACGGCAATCAGCCGGCCAGCGCGGCCTTCACGGCAGCCGACACCTGGCCCATTTCGGCCTTGCCGGCCAGGCGGGTCTTGACCACGCCCATGACCTTGCCCATGTCACCCGGGCCCTTGGCGCCGAGTTCGGCCACGATGGCTTTCACTTCGGTGGCCACTTCCTCGGCGCTCATGCGCTGCGGCAGGTAGGCTTCCAGTACCTTGATCTCGGCGCTTTCCTTGTCGGCCAGGTCCTGGCGGGCTGCCTGCACGAAGGCAGCAACCGAGTCCTTGCGTTGCTTGATCAGCTTGTCAACCACGGCGACCACGGCTACGTCGTCGAGCGTGATGCGCTCATCGACTTCTTTTTGCTTGAGCGCGGCCTGTAGCAGGCGGATGGTGCCCAGGCGTTCGCTGTCCTTGGCACGCATGGCGGCCTTCATGTCTTCGGTGATCTGGTCTTTGAGTGACATGGTTGTATCTCCGGAAAAAACAAAACCCGCGCCTGGCGTCCCGAGCGCGGGTTGTTGGATTGCTTGGAGGTCTCGGACCCCGGCGGCGCGATCAGTACAGCTTCTTGGGCAGCTGCATCGAACGGATGCGCTTGTAGTTGCGCTTCACAGCGGCAGCTTTCTTGCGCTTGCGCTCGGCGGTCGGCTTCTCGTAGAACTCGCGTGCGCGCAGGTCGGTCAGCAGGCCCAGTTTTTCAATGGTGCGCTTGAAGCGGCGCAGTGCCACGTCAAACGGCTCGTTTTCTTTAACACGAATGGTCGTCATTACGTCTTGATTTCCGAAATGTGCGGTCAGAGGGAGGGCAGGAAGATCGGGCCTGCACGCCGTGTACCGCGAAGTGCCCCGCCTGTAACTAGTATTGGCCGGCGGGGCTATGCCAGCAAAGTCCAGCATTATAGCCGTTTGGCCAGCGCCGGCAACCAGCCCGGCTTCCAACCAGGGCCACGTGCCACGTGGCCTGCCCCCGGATGGGGGCAGACGGCCTACACGAAGTGAGGCCGTCCGGGGGCGAAGCCTTAGTGCGCCCCTTGGGCGACGGCCATGCCTGCGGCATGGCCGCTCGCCCATGCCCACTGGAAGTTGTAGCCTCCCAGCCAGCCGGTCACGTCCACCACCTCGCCGATGAAGTACAGGCCGGGCTGTTTGGATTCCATGGTCTGGCTGGACAGTTCGCGCGTGTCCACGCCGCCGGCGGTGACCTCGGCCTTGGCATAGCCTTCGGTGCCGGTGGGGGTGAGTTCCCAGGCCGACAGGCGGGTCGCCAGTGCGGCCAGCGCCTTGTCGGAGGCCTCGTTGACCGGGCGCTGCCAGGCGGCGTCCTGCTGCACCCAGGCATCGGCCAGCCGGCTCGGCAGTTGCGTGGCGAGTTCATTGACGATCAGTTTGCGCGAGCGCGCCTTGGCGTCCTGCAGGAACTGCAGCAGGTCTTGCTCGGGCGCCAGGTTGAGGCGGATCGGTGTGTTGGCGCGCCAGTAGCTGGAGATCTGCAGCACCGCCGGGCCCGACAGGCCGCGGTGAGTGAACAGCAGGTCTTCCAGAAAGGCTGTGCGCTCCTTCTTCGTGCCAGTCTCGATCTGCACCTGCAGCGCCAAGCCGGCCAGGCCGGCGTAGGGCGCCCAGGCGGCACCGTCGAAGGTCAGGGGCACCAGTGCCGGGCGCGGCTCGATGAGCTTCAGGCCGAACTGCTTGGCCACCCGGTAGCCGAAATCGGTGGCGCCGATCTTCGGGATCGACAGGCCGCCGGTGGCCACCACCACGGCGCGGCACTGGATCGTGCCCTGATCGCTATCGATTTCATAGCAACCAGCGCTGTTTCCATCGGGGCTGGAGGCTGAAAACCGGATGGCTTTGACGCCGCAGGGTTGCCAGCGCGTGACGCCGCCGGCCTCGCACTCGCGCAGCAGCAGCTGGACGATGTCGTCGGCCGAGCGGTCGCAGAACAGCTGGCCCTTGTGCTTTTCGTGAAACGGCACACCATGGCGCTGCAGCAGGGCGATGAAGTCCTGCGGCGTGTAGCGCGACAGGGCGGAGCGGCAGAAATTGGGGTTGTCGCTGAGGAAGTGTTTTTGCGGCGCCCGCACATCGAGCTCGCGGTTGGTGAAGTTGCAGCGCCCGCCGCCGGAGATGCGGATCTTTTCTGCCACTTTCGGGCTGTGGTCCAGCACCAGCACCTTGCACCCGCGCTGGCCTGCCACCCCCGCACAAAACAGGCCGGCCGCGCCGGCGCCGATCACAACGACATCGAATTTCTGCATGGCCCGAGTTTATTAGCCCCACGCTCCCTCACTGCGTGTGGCCGCTGCCCCTCCGGGGGCCGGCATCGCCTTGGGGCGGCCCGGCGGCGATGTGGCCGCTGATGCGGCGCCTGAGCTGCGACGCACGAAATAGTCTAAGAGCCCGCAGTCTCTAAACGGGGAACGCCGTGGAACCGGCTCTGCCGGTCCACTGGCGTTGCCCCCTGCAAGGGGGGTGGCGTAGCGACATGCAGTGCGCGCAGCCTGGGGGTGTTCAACACTACGCGGCGAACTTGCTGCGGTCGGCCAGCAGCATGGCCTTGCGCGTCAGGCCGTCGATCTCGCCGGTGATGTTGGACAGTACGGTGGCCACCACGGCGAATTCGCGCCCGTGCTGGCCGGCACGCGCCGCCATGACCTGGGCGTTGAAGCTCACCACCTTGGCCTCCTTGGCCACGCTCTGGATGTCGCCCACGATGCCGCTGAGCTCGTGCATCATGGCGTCCGCCTTGGCTTTGGTGATCTCGTCGAAAGCGGTGGTGGCGGTGTTGAGTGCCGCCAGCACCCGGTCGGTGTGGCTCACCAGTTCGGCCAGCGTGTCGGCCTGGTGTGCATCGCGGCGTGCAATGTGTTCCAGCGTGGTGCGCACCAGAGTGATGAAGGCCTCGATCACGTGCGCGACGCCCTGCGCGCCGTGGTAGGTGGTTTCAATCCGGCGCGCGTTGCTGCTTTCCAGATGGCGCGGCGTGGCCTGCAGATGCTGCTGGCTTTCGGTGAACACCTGCAGGGATTTTCTGGCCTCTTCGAGCTTGACGTCATCACCCTGGGCCGCCAGCACGGTCTGCAGGATCATGCGCTGTGACAGCATGCGCTGGCGCGCCGCCAAGTTGACGAGTGACAGGCCGGCCGTGGAAGCCGGCGCTGCGGCGGCTGGCGTGGTGTGGGTAGAGGGAGTGTTGACGATGGAAAACTTGTGGTGCATGAGGGACTCCCGCTTCAAGGCGGGGCCCAACAGCCCCGCTCAAGTTCCCCAAGCAAAGGACGGGCCAGTTTCCTGCTGAAGTTGCAACAAGCCTTGCAGCACGTCGCCCACCACGATGACGCAGGGGCTGCCGAGCTCTTCGCGCACCAGCGTGGCGTGCAATTCGGCCAGCGTGCTGACGGCGTGGCGCTGCGTCGGCAGCGAGGCGTTCTGGATCAGCGCCACCGGCGTGCTGCCGGGCAGGCCGGACAGCAGGCCGTGCTCGATCTGCTGCGCGCCGCTGACGCCCATGTAGATCACCAGCGTGAGCCTGGCCGCGCGTGCCGTGGCGGCAATCGCGGCCCAGTCGGGTCCGCTGTCGCCGGGCTTGGCGTGGCCGGTGAGGAACAGCACGCCGTGCGCGTGGTCGCGGTGGGTCAGCGGCACACCGAGCGAGGTGACGGCGGCCAGGCCCGAGGTGATGCCGTTGATCACGTTTACCTGGATGCCGGCTTGCTGCAGGTGTTCCACTTCCTCGCCGCCGCGGCCGAAGATGAAGGGATCGCCGCCCTTCAGGCGCACCACGCGCTCGCCCTCATTCACGGCGGTGATCATGAGTTTTTCGATAAAGGCCTGCGGCGTCGATTTGCAGCCGCCGCGCTTGCCCACGTGCACGATGCGCGCTGTCGGTGCGGCATGGGCGACGATGACCTCGTTCACCAGGTCGTCGACGAACAGCACGGTCGCGTTCTGGATTGCCTTGAGCGCCTTGAGCGTGAGCAGCTCCGGGTCGCCCGGGCCGGCACCCACCAGGGTGCACGACCCATGCGCGACCAGGGTGCGCGTGCCGAGGGATGTGAAAGGGTGCTGAGACATCGTGACCTCCATGGTCGGGTTAAAGCTGCTTCACCAGACGCAAGATGTGTTCCACCTGTACCGCAATCGGTGCCGGCACTTCGCTGCGACCGGCCAGCACGTCGCGGATGTAAGCGGCGGTGGCGGCGGCATCGGTGCTTTGCGGCAGGCCGGGCAGCGCCAGCAGCGAGCCGCTTTGCGTTTCCTGCAAGCTGCTGCGCTGGCCGGCGATGAAACCATCCATCTGCGGCATGCGGCGCGCATCGGCCACGGCTTCGCCTTCGGTACCGCGCAGCAGCAGCGCATTGGCCTGGATCAGCTCGAAGGTGGCGGCCATCGATTGCGCGTACTCGGGGTGGGTATAGCTGCTGACGATCAGGGCCGGGCCGGCCACCGGGTTCATCAGTTTGACCAGGCTGTGTGCAGGGTTGCGCAGACCGACCACGCGGCGCACTTCCAGCAGGCGCTGCAGGCCGGGGCTCAACAGCGCGGTGGGCACGAACTGCACCTCGCCATTTGCTATTGTTTTGATAGCTGTATGGGCAGGAATATCAAGCGCTTTCAGCACTTCGGATGTGTAAACCCGGGCCGACTCGGTGGGCGTGCCGTGCACCAGCACGGGCAAGCCTTCGCGCGCCAGCAGCCGGGCCAGCAGCGGCAGCAGGCCGGGCAGCTTGCGCGCGCCGTTGTAGCTCGGCAGCACCACCACCGGCTGCTGAGCCGGCACATGCTGCAGACGGGCGTGGGTGGCATCGAGAAAACCGGCCATCTCTTCCGGTGTTTCGCCCTTGATGCGCATGGCCAGGCAGAAGCCGCCCACCTCCAGGTCGGTGACGGTGCCGTCGAGTACCTGGCCGAACAGATCGGCCGCTTGCACGCGCGACAGCGACCGCGCACCTTCCTTGCCGCGGCCGATTTCCCGGATGTACTTGCTGATACTCATGCCTTAATTCTGAACCTGTTGTTATAAATTTCGGTAATAAGCTGATTCAAGGTTTTGCTGCCTGTTGCGTCACAGGCCGACGCCAACTCAAGCCGCCTGTTGCAAGGGCGTGCTGGCGCGCACCAGGCGCTGCAGCTCGGGCACGCAGGAGCCGCAGTTGGTGCCGCAGCGCAGGGCCTGCTGCAGCTGGGTCAGTCGTTCGCTGTCCGGGCCGCGGCACTGCGCCAGTTGCGTGTGGATCGCGCTTTCGCTGACGTTGAAGCAGGTGCAGACCTGGCGGCTGCGCGCTGCCAGTGCCACCGGGGCGGTGGCACTGCCTTGCAGCAGTGCGCGGCCGAAGTCCTGCGCCGGCAGCTCGTCCTGCAGCAGGGTCTTGAGCCAGGCTTCGGCGCGCGTGTCGCCGGCCAGCAGAAAACCTTCCACCGTGGTGCGTTCCGGCGCGCGCTGCAGCTTGACGGCACGGCGCTGGCCGCGTTTGGGGTCGGCATAGTGCAGGACATGGGCTTCGTCGAGCCCGATCAGTTGCTCGATCTCGGCCAGCAATGCGGACGCGGGCGCTTCATGCGCAGCGGCGCGCAGCAGCACGCCCGCGCGATCGCGCCCGAACGGCACGCAGCTGGCAAAGGGAAAACGCGCCATCAGGCGGCGCAAGGCCTCGCGCGTGCGCAGCGCGCTGCCGGTCGGCAGCCAAGCCATGGCCAGGAGCGTCCACGGCAGTTCGGCCTTGAGGATCTTGACCGCCGCGTGCTTGAGCTCGGGTTGTTTGGAGTCCGGGCAGAAGGCCGAGGTGGTGAGCGCGTTGACGCCGGCCAGGGGCAGGCCGGTGCTGCTCATGCCGCTCAGGTACTCCTCGCCCCAGTGCATGGCCATGAAGGCTTGGCCGGCGGCCACTTCCGCGCTGGCCTGCAGCGGCACCACGATGGAGCCGCGCTTGCTCGTCACATGCACCAGTTCGCCCTCCAGCAGGCCGCGGCGCGCCATGTCCTGCGCATTCATCTGCAGCGCCGGTTCGGCCACGTGGCCGAACAGCCGGCCCAGGGTGCCGGTGCGGCTCATGCCGTGCCAGTGGTCGCGCAGGCGGCCGGTGGTGAGCGAGAAGGGGTAGCGTGACTCGCGCGGTTCGGCGACTTCTCTGTAGACCGTGTTGGCGAAGCGGGCACGGCCGTCGGGCGTGGGGAAGATGCCGTCTTCGTACAGACGTGCCTTGCCCGTGGCCTGGCCTTCAGGACACGGCCACTGTTGCGGGGCTTGTTCGAGTTGGGCGTAGCTCAGGCCGGTGATGTCGAGGTCGCGGCCGCGGGTGGACTCGCGGTGCTCGTTCCAGATCGATTCGGGGCTGTCGTAAGGAAAGAGGGTGCGCTCCGGAGACCGCGCCAGCGGGGTCAGAGCCGAATTTCGATTAGCGCTGTTGGTGACCTCATCGGTTGCTGTCCTGAATTCGGATCCGACCCCGATGGCTTTTCCAAATTCTTTCTCCAGGCGGCGGGCGAAATCCACCGCGATCTGCCAGTCGTGGCGTGCTGCGCCCGGGGCCGGCACGGCCGCGCGCACGCGCGAGATGCGGCGTTCGCTGTTGGTGACGGTGCCGTCCTTTTCGCCCCAGGTGCTGGCGGGCAGCAGCAGGTCGGCATAGTCGCAGGTGGCCGGCGTGGCGAAGGCTTCCTGCACCACGACGAACTCGGCGCGCTGCAGCGCGCGGCGCACGGTGGCCTGGTCAGGCATGGATTGGGCCGGGTTGGTGCAGGCGATCCACAGTGCCTTGATCTCGCCGTCGGCGGCGGCCTGGAACATTTCCACCGCCGTCTTGCCGGGTTTCTCGGGCACGGATGGCACACCCCACAGCGCGGCGACTTCGGCGCGGTGCTGCGGGTTGGCCAGGTCACGGTGGGCCGACAGCAGGTTGGCCAGGCCGCCGACCTCGCGCCCGCCCATGGCATTGGGCTGTCCGGTGAGCGAGAAGGGGCCGGCGCCGGGTTTGCCGATCTGGCCCGTGGCCAGGTGCAGGTTGATCAGCGCCGCGTTCTTGGCCGTGCCGCTGCTGGATTGGTTGAGGCCCTGGCAGTACAGGCTGAGCGTGGCTTTCGAGGTGGCAAAAAGCCGTGCTGCCTCGTACAGCGCCTGCTTGTCGATGCCGCAGGTCTGCGCCACCAAGTAAGGCGTGTAGTCCTGCAGCGTGGCCTTGAGGGCGTCGAAGCCGCGGGTGTGGGCAGCGATGTAGGCGGGATCGAGCCAGCCCTCCCACAACATGATGTAGAGCAGGCCGTTGAACAGCGCGACGTCGGTGCCGGGCTGGATCGGCAGGAACAGGTCGGCGCTGCCGGCGGTGTCGGTGCGGCGCGGGTCGGCCACGATGATCTTCAGCGCCGGGTTGGCCTTCTTCGCTTCTTCGATGCGGCGAAACAGAATGGGGTGGGCCCAGGCCGCATTCGAGCCGACGATGAACAGGCAGTCGGCGTGATTCACGTCGTCGTAGCAGGCCGGCGGCGCATCGGCGCCCAGCGTCTGCTTGTAGCCGGCCACCGCGCTGCTCATGCACAGGCGCGAGTTGGTGTCGATGTTGTTGGTGCCGATCAGGCCCTTGGCCAGCTTGTTGAAGACGTAGTAATCCTCGGTCAGCAACTGGCCCGAGATGTAGAAGCCCACCGCATCGGGGCCGTGGGTACGGATGATGTCGGCAAAGCGCGTGCTGGCCAGGTCGAGCGCATCGTTCCAGTTGACGGGCTGAGGGGCATCGCCGCGATGCAGGCGCTGCATCGGTTGCAGCAGGCGAACCTGCTGCGTGATGTCCGGCGCGGCCGTCAGGTGCAGCGTCGAGCCCTTGGAGCACAGGCGGTCGAAATTGGCCGGGTGTGCCGGGTCGCCCCGGACCCCGGTGATCTGCTCACCCTGCGACTCGATGATGACACCGCAACCTACACCGCAGTAGGGACAGGTGGAGCGAGTTTCCGTTGGCATGTTCAGTCCCTACGGAGGTGTTTCACGTTGCTCGCAGAGCGATCTGCAGCACCTGCTGCGAGATCGCAGTAGGGACAGGTTGATTTGGTCTCTCTGACGGGGCCAGGGCTCATGCGCAAGCCGTCTTTCTCTGGCACGGCCCGGCCACCGGGGGCTGGACGTCGATCGCCAGCGTGGCGAGTTCCTGGGCGTCGAGCTGCACCACGCCGTTGGTCACCTGCACGGCAAAGCGCGGCGTGCTGCCCTCGTCGGGCGCGCGGGCGCAGCCCGTGTCGAGGCCGATGGTCCAGTTGTGCAGTGGGCAGGCGACGTGGGTGCCGAACACGATGCCCTGGCTGAGAGGCCCGCCCTTGTGCGGGCAGCGGTCGAGCAGGGCGAAGACCTGGTCCTGGTCGTTGCGGAACACTGCCACGTCCATGCCTTGCGGGCGTGCCACGCGGCGCGAACCGAGGACCGGGATGTCTTCCACGCGGCAGATGGTTTTCCATTCACTCATGATGTACTCACTTTTTTGTAGCTGTTGGCGCTTATTTCATAGGGGCTGGAGGCCGATTTCATGCGGACAGTTTTTCGAACTGGCGCGTGTCCACCGTAGCCTTATCGAATTCGAACCAGGGATCGGGCTCACCGTCGAGCGCGAACTGCAGCCGCTCCCACAGCGCCTTGCGGCCTGCGGCGTCGTCCAGGATCTTTTTCTTCACATAGTCCAGGCCGACCCGGTTGACGTAATGCACGGTGCGTTCCAGGTACCAGCCTTCTTCGCGGTAGAGCTGCATGAAGGCGCCGGTGTACTCCAGCACTTCCTCCGCGGTCTTGAGCTTGGTGAAGAAGTGCGCCACCTCGGTCTTGATGCCGCCGTTGCCGGCGATGTGCATCTCCCAGCCGGAATCGACGCCGATGATGCCGACGTCCTTGATGCCGGCCTCGGCGCAGTTGCGCGGGCAGCCGCTGACGGCGAACTTCACCTTGTGCGGCGCGTACATGCGCCACATGGCCTTTTCCAGGTCCTTGCCCATCTGCGTGCTGTCCTGCGTGCCCATGCGGCACCACTCGCTGCCGACGCAGGTCTTCACCGTGCGCAGCGCCTTGGCGTAGGCGTGGCCGCTGGGCATGCCAATGTCTTTCCACACCGCCTGCAGGTCTTCCTTCTTCACGCCCAACAGGTCGATGCGCTGGCCGCCGGTGACCTTGACGGTCGGGATCTGGTACTTGTCCACTGCGTCGGCGATGCGGCGCAGCTCGTCGGCCGTGGTCTCGCCGCCCCACATGCGCGGGATCACGCTGTAGGTTCCGTCCTTCTGGATGTTGGCGTGGCTGCGTTCGTTGATGTAGCGGCTTTGCGGATCGTCCTTCGCCAGCTTGGGCCAACTGCTGATCAGGTAGTAGTTGACGGCCGGGCGGCAGGAGGCGCAGCCGTTGGGGGTGCGCCATTCCATGAATTTGAAGACGTCGGCAATCGTCAGCAGCTTGTTGGCGACGATGGCCTCGCGCACCGCCTGGTGGCCATGCTCGGTGCAGCCGCACATGGCCTTGGTCTTGGGTGTGGCCGAGTAGTCGCCGCCGGCGGTGAACATCAGAATCTGCTCCACCAGCCCGGTGCAGGAGCCGCAGGAGGCGCTGGCCTTGGTGTGCTTGCGCACCTCGTCGAGCGTGAACAGGCCCTTTTCCTTGATGGCCTTGCAGATGGTGCCCTTGGTGACGCCGTTACAGCCGCACACTTCGTCGGTGTCGGCCATGGCGGCCGCCTTGCTGTGGCCTTCATGGCCGGCGTCGCCGATGTTCGATTCGCCGAACATCAGCTTGTCGCGGATGTCGGCCACCGGGCGGCCGTCGCGCAGCAGCTTGAAGTACCAGCTGCCGTCCACCGTGTCGCCGTAGAGGCAGGCGCCGACCAGCTTGTCGTCCTTGATGACCAGCTTCTTGTAGACGCCGCCGGCGGGGTCGCTCATCACGATCTCTTCGGTGTCCGCGTCCTCCGGGCGCCCCGATGACGCGCCCATGAAGTTGCCGGCAGAAAACAGGTCGATGCCGGTGACCTTGAGCTTGGTCGAGGTGAGCGAGCCGGTGTAACGACCGATGCCGAACTGCGCCAGGTGGTTGGCCAGCACCTTGCCCTGCTCGAACAGCGGCGCCACCAGACCGTAGGCAATGCCGCGGTGCGCGGCGCATTCGCCCACGGCGTAGATGCGCGCGTCGGTGGTGGTCTGCAGCGTGTCGCTGACCACGATGCCGCGGTTCACGTGCAGATGCATGGCTTCGGCCAGCGCCGTGTTGGGGCGGATACCGACCGCCATCACCACCAGATCGGCCGGCACTTCGCTGCCGTCCTTGAACTTGATGACCTTGACACGGCCATCTGCGCCGCCCACCAGCTCCTGCGTCTGCGCGCCCATCAGGAACTGCAGGCCGCGGTCTTCCAGCGACTTCTGCAGCAGTTTGCCGGCCACGTCGTCGAGCTGGCGTTCCATCAGCCAGGGCATCACGTGCACCACGCTGACCGTCATGCCGCGTTTCATCAGGCCGTTGGCCGCTTCCAGCCCGAGCAGGCCGCCGCCGATGACCACGGCGTGCTTGTACTTGCCGGCGGCGTCGATCATGGCTTGCGTGTCGGCGATGTCGCGGTAGGCCAGCACGCCTTGCAAGTCCTTGCCCGGCACGGGCAGGATGAAGGGGTTGGAGCCGGTGGCCATGATCAGGCGGTCGTAGGGGGCGCTGATCGTTTCCCCGGCAGCATTGCGCGCGTGCACCACGCGCTTGACGCGGTCGACCTCGGTCACGGTCCAGCCGGCATGCAGGGTGATGCCGTTGTCCTGGTACCAGGTCCAGTCGTTGAGGACGATGTCCTCCAGCTTCTGCTCGCCGGCCAGCACCGGCGACAGCAGGATGCGGTTGTAGTTGGGGTGCGGCTCGGCACCGAAGACGGTGATGTCGTACAGGTCAGGGGCGATCTTCAGCAGTTCTTCCAGCGAGCGCACGCCGGCCATGCCGTTGCCGATCATCACCAGTTTGAGTTTTTTCATCACAACTCCATCATCCAAACAGGTCTGAAAATAAAAAAGGCGCCTGCACAAGACCATGCCTTTGGGGCATGCCCGTGTAGACGCCTTCGTCCTTGCTTTCACCAATCCGCCATTGCATTGGTAGAAGCTACGGCCAACCTCGGCCGTTTGAATGGAATCAGCAAGAAGCGCGCCAACATCCGGGCCGCTTGATTGACGCTGAAGTTGTTCTTTTCCCCAACTTGGGGTGCCAATTTGGTGCGTTGCCGTGAGGTGTGCCTCAAATCGGGCGTGTCACATCCTGGCCGGTTGCCGGCGGTGCTGATCCCCTAGCGGTGGGTGAGGTGCCACCCCAGCAAGACAAGGAACAGGACGAGCAAGGTGAAGGACACGGATTTCCAGAACGCCACCGGGTTGCGTTCGATCAGCGGCGGGTTGCGCCGGCTGAGAAACTCGCGGTTCGGATGGCGCAGGTCGTAGGCCAGTTCAGAGGCCTCGTCGTAGCGCTGGTGCGGGTCGGGGCTGAGTGCCTTGCGCAACGCACCGTCGACCCAGATGGGAATCCGACGGTCATGATCCCGCACCGGGGTGTAGACCAGCTTGCGCAAATCGGTGCGGGTGCGCAGACGGGCGACCAGGGTGCCGTAAGGCAAACGTCCCGTCAGCATCTGGTAGGCGATCACGCCAAGGGAATACACATCGGAGTGGAAAGAACCGCCTTCCCCAACAAAGTACTCTGGCGCGCTGTACTGGACCGTCCCCAGCACCTCGTTGCGCGCCTCCTCGGGCAGCGATTCCATCAGGCTGGCAATCCGGGTGGCGCCAAAGTCGATGATCTTGAGCGTGCCCTGGGTGTCGATCATGATGTTGTCGGGCCGCAGGTCCTGGTGCAGCATTTCAAGGCGGTGAAACGCCTGCAGTCCGCGGGCGATCTGCTCGATCATGTCCCGCACGCTGGCCAGTTCGAGTGCGGGGTGGTCTGACATCCATTGCGCCAGTGTTTGCCCCTCGATGTATTCCAGGGCCACATACAACGCGCTACGTGGGCGGGTTTGGGGAAAAGATTTCAGCACGTGCGTGTTATCGATGCGCCGCGCCACCCATTCCTCCATGAGGAATCGCTCCAGGTAAGCCGGATCCCCGCGCATGTCGATGGAGGGTATCTTGACGACCAGACGCTGGCCGGTCTCCGCGTCCTGTGCCAGGTAGAGGTGGCTGCGAAAGCTGGCATGCAGCTCGCGCACGATGCGGTAGCCGTCGATGACCGTGCCCGTGTCCGGCAGGGGCGGCGGCGCCAGGTGGGCCGACTGCTGCAGGACCTCGACGGCCTCGGGGGCCGGCAGTTCGTCAACGCGGATGATCTGGACGGTCAGGTTGTCGGCGCTGCCGCGTTGCAAGGCCTCGGCGACGATGGCGCGGGCGGCCTGTTCAAGGTCATCGCCGCACTGACGGATCAGGGTGCTCACGAAAGCCGGGTCGACGTACTCGTAAACGCCATCGGTGGCCAACAGAAAGATGTCATGGACCTCGACGGGCAGAGCCACATAGTCGAGCTCCAGCTGCGGCTGGATGCCCATGGCGCGGCTCAGGTAGCTCTGGTCCTGCGCCAGGATTACGCGGTGGTCCGTTGTCAGCTGTTCCAGCGAATGGCCTTGCAGGCGGTAGATCCGCGTATCGCCGACGTGGAAGAGGTGGGCCGTGGTCGACTTGAGGATCAGGGCGCTGAACGTGCACACATAACCCTTGTCCTTGTCATAGCGCCCCTGGCTTTGCTGGGTCTGGGAGTGCAGCCAGGCGTTGGTGGCGGTCAGGACACGCTGGGCCGAGCGTTTGACCGACCAAGCGTCCGAGGTGCAGTAGTAGTCGGAGAGGAAACCCTTGACCGCGGATTCGCTGGCGATGTGGCCAACGTCGCTGCTGCTGATGCCGTCGGCCAGCGCAATGGCGATGCCTTTGCCGCTGAGCTGCGGTTCACGGGGAATGCACAAGCCGTGAAAATCCTGGTTGGCCGTCTTGCGCCCCTTGTCGCTGTACTGGCCGAGGGTGATCCTGAGTTGTGCGGGCATGGCGGAAAAGAATGTACCCCGATCCGGCTGGATCGGGGCAGGCAGGCACGGGGCGGTCTACGCCTTAGCGGGTCGCGCGCTTCGGCGCGGTCTTGTAGTGGGTCGAGTAGAGGGTGGCACCGACGAACGTCAGCCCGCCCACCAGATTGCCGATGACGGTGGGGATTTCGTTCCAGATGAAGTAGTCCATCAGCGTGAACTTGCCGCCCAGCATCAGGCCGGAGGGGAACAGGAACATGTTCACGATCGAATGCTCGAAGCCCATGTAGAAGAACACCAGGATGGGCATCCACATGCCGATCACCTTGCCCGACACCGACGTGGACATCATGGCGGCAACGACGCCGGTGGAGACCATCCAGTTGCACATCACGCCGCGAATGAAGAGCGTGAGCATGCCGGCAGCGCCGTGGGCGGCATAGCCCACGGTGCGGCTCTCGCCGATGACGCCGAGCTTCAGGCCGACGGCATTGGGTGCTTCGGTGAAGCCGAAGGTCACGATGATGGCCATGAAGACGGCGACGGTCAGGGCGCCCGCGAAATTGCCCACAAAGACGAGTCCCCAGTTGCGCATCACGCCGCCCCAGGTGGCGCCAGGGCGCTTGTCGAACACCGCCAGCGGCGCGAGGGTGAACACCCCGGTGAGCAGGTCGAAGCCCATCAGGTACAGCATGCAGAAGCCCACAGGAAACAGCAGGGCGCCGAGCAGCGGGTTGCCCGTGTTGACGGTGACTGTCACGGCAAAGGCGGCGGCCAGTGCCAGAATGGCGCCGGCCATGTAGGCACGGATGATGGTGTCACGTGTCGACATGAAGATTTTGGATTCACCGGCGTCAACCATCTTGGTGACGAATTCGGCGGGGGCGAGATAAGCCATGTTGTCTTCCTTGCTTTATTGTGGTGGGTGAGTGGTATTCCGCGGGGTTGGGGTCCCCTGCGGTAAAAACGTGTGGGGCTGGGGCGCTCAGGCCGCCTTCTCGACGTGCGCCTGGCGCGTGTAGAGGAAGTCGATCACCGCCTTGCGGTAGTTGATGTAGCGTGGGTCTTCGGCCAGCTGCACGCGGTTGCGCGGGCGCGGCAGGTCGACGGCCAGCACCTCGCCGATGGTGGCGGCCGGGCCGTTGGTCATCATCACGATCTTGTCGCTCAGCAGCACGGCTTCGTCGACGTCGTGCGTCACCATCACCACCGTGCTCCTGGTGCGCGCTACGATCTCCAGCAGCTCGTCCTGCAGCTTGGCGCGCGTCAGCGCATCCAGGGCGCCGAAGGGCTCGTCCATCAGCAGCACTTGCGGCTCCATGGAGAGGGCGCGGGCAATGCCGACGCGTTGTTTCATGCCGCCCGATATTTCGCCCGGGCGCTTCTGCGCCGCCGCGCTCAGGCCCACCAGTTCGAGTGCCGCTTCGGTGCGCGCCTTGAGCTGGGCCTTGTTCTCCGCCGGGGCGCCGGTGCTCTTGCTGGCGGCGCCGAAGACGCGTTCCACCGCCAGGTAGACGTTCTCGAAGCAGGTCAGCCAGGGCAGCAGCGAATGGTTCTGGAACACCACCGCGCGCTCGGGGCCGGGGCCGGCGATCTCGCGGTTGGCGCACAACAGGGTGCCGGCGGTGGGGGTGGTCAGGCCCGCGATCAGGTTGAGCAGGGTGGACTTGCCGCAGCCCGAGTGGCCGATCAGCGCCACGAACTCGCCCTTGGCAATCGTCAGGTTGATGTCGCGCAGGGCGGGGAACAGGCCCTTCTTGGTGCGGAAGGTCTGCTCGACCCCCTGGACCTCGATGAACTTGGTGGTGTGGGATGCATTCATTTCATGACCTCCATGCTTCGCATTGCGGTGTTAGGGGCAGTCGGGCGGGGGCTCATGACTTCACTTCCTCGAACGTGAAGGCGCTGGCCAGTTTGATCAGGGCGTACTCGAGCACCAGGCCGACGATGCCGATCACGAAAATGGCGATGATGATGTTCTTGACGTTGAGGTTGTTCCACTCGTCCCAGACCCAGAAGCCGATGCCCACGCCGCCGGTCAGCATCTCGGCCGCCACGATCACCAGCCAGGCGGTGCCTACCGCCAGCCGTACGCCGGTCAGCATGTAGGGCAGCACGGCGGGGAACAGGATCTTGGTGAAGATCTTCCATTCCGACAGGTTGAGCACGCGCGCCACGTTCATGAAGTCGCTCGGCACGCGCTGCACGCCGACCGCGGTGTTGATGATCATGGGCCAGATCGAGCAGATGAAGATGGTCCAGATGGCGGCCGGGTTGGCGCCCTTGAAGACCAGCAGGCCGATCGGCAGCCAGGCCAGCGGCGAGACCGGGCGCAGCAGGCTGATGAGCGGGTTGAACATGCGGCTCAGGAACTCGAAGCGCCCGATCATGAAACCGGCCGGGATGCCGACGGCTGCCGCCAGACTGAAGCCCAAAGCGACACGTTCCAGCGACATCAGCACGTTCCAGCCCACGCCCTGGTCGTTCGGGCCCTTGCGGTAGAACGGGTCGCTGAATACGTCCAGCGCCTGCTTGAAGGTCTCTGCGGGGCTGGGGATGCTGCTGCTGCTGGTGATCGTCACCAGCGCCCAGATGCCGACCAGCAGGGCCAGGCCCAGCAGCGGCGGAATCACGCGCAAGGCCAAGCCGCGCCAGTCGTAGCCGATCGTCTGCGGTGCTGCGCTTTCACGAGGTTTTTCGGTCTTGGTCCTCATGGAATATACGGCAGGCGCTATCTTTTCCGTAGCGTTCGGCAGGGTGGCGGGGCTGACCCGATCCACCGGGGGATGAAACACGGCGCTGACCATGATGCGTTCCTTTTTGCTTCAGGCTTTGATCTTGAAACTGTCGGCGTATTTCTTCGGGTCCTTGCCGTCCCAGACCACGCCGTCGATGAGCTTGCTGGTGCGCATGACGTCCTTGGGCACAGGTACCTTCATGGCCGAGGCGACCTGTTTGTACAAGTCGATCTGGTTGATCTGCTTGGCGACAGTCAGGTAGTCCGGGTGCTCTTTGATCAGACCCCAGCGCTTGTGCTGGGTCAGGAACCACATGCCGTCGGACAGGTAAGGGAAATTCACCTGGCCGTCGTTGTAGAACTTCATGTGGTTGGGGTCGTCCCAGGTCTTGCCCAGCCCGTTCTGGTAGCGCCCCAGGATGCGCTGATTGATGGCGTCGACGCTGGTGTTGATGTAGGACTTCTGCGCCACCGTCTCGGCCATCTTCATCTTGTTCGACAGGCTGGCGTCGATCCACTGGCTGGCTTCGAGCACCGCCATCATCACGGCACGGGTAGTGTTGGGGTACTTCTTGACGAAGTCGGCCGTGGTGCCCAGCACTTTTTCCGGGTGGTCCTTCCAGATGTCCTGCGTGGTGTTGGCGGTAATGCCGATGCCGTCCATGATGGCGCGGTGGTTCCACGGCTCGCCGACGCAGAAGCCATCCATATTGCCCACACGCATGTTGGCCACCATCTGCGGCGGCGGCACGGTGATCAGCTTGGCACCACTTAGCGGGTTGATGCCGGCTGCAGCCAGCCAGTAGTGCATCCACATGGCGTGGGTACCGGTGGGGAAGGTGCCGGCAAAGGTGTATTCCCGTTTTTCCTTGGCCATCAGCTTGGCCAGCGAGGGGCCGTCCACGGCGCCTTTGTCGGCCAGGGCTTTGGACAGTGAAATGGCCTGGCCGTTGTTGTTGATGCTCATCAGCACCGCCATGTCCTTCTTCGGGCCGCTGATACCCAGGTGCACACCGTAGACCAGGCCGTACAGCACATGGGCCATGTCCAGTTCGCCGTTGACCAGTTTGTCGCGCACGCCGGCCCAGCTGGCTTCCTTGCTGGGGGTGATCTTGACGCCGTACTTCTGGTCGAAGCCCAGCACCGAGGCCATCACCACGCTGGCGCAGTCGGTCAGCGGGATGAAGCCGATCTTCACTTCCTTCTTCTCCGGGGCATCGGAGCCGGCGGCATAGACGGCGGCGCGCAGGGCGGGGTCGATGCCGAGGGCACCGACAGCGGCGGTTTGCAGCACGGTGCGGCGGCTGAGTTTGGCATTCAGAAGATCAGGCATCACAAGCTCCTTGAGTCAACGAAGAAAACAAAAAAGGCGTCCTCACGCGACTTGCACGTCATGCAGACGGTGCAAACCTGTGGGGACGCCTTTGTCCGGATTCGGCAGTCCCATCCGCCGTTGGATGGCCCTGCCGAGTGACCTTCATTGGTCTTGTTTAAGACAAAGCAATGTTTGTGCCAGATATATTGAGCGCTGTTTTGCTATTGTTTCTATAGCGTATGGCGCTTATTTCACATGGCCTGGAGCCAGATTTCTTGCCCAGGTCGCAGGGGTGCACCTGTTTTGTGCGGCGCACCAAAAGTGAAAAGGCGGCCGTGCGTTGTGCTTACAGCAGATCGGCTGCGTCGAGCATGAGCTGCGCCACTTCCACCAGCTTCAGTCCCTTGTCCATGGCGGTTTTGCGCAGCTTGTCGTAGGCGGCCTGTTCGCTCAAGGCCTGACGCTGCATCAGCAGGCCCTTGGCCCGGTCGATCAGTTTGCGTTCGTTGAGGCTGGCTCGCACGGTGTCGAGCTCGTCGCCCATGGTCTGCAGGCGCCGGGCCTGTTCCTGCACCAGTTCCAGGATCGAGCGCTCCAGCTGCAAGCCGTAGCCCTGGGCCGGCACACCAAAGCCGGGTGTCGCCGCCCCCGGGGCGCTGGCGGGCGTGGCCGCATCCCGGAAAAAAGACAGCGCATCGGCTTCGCGGGTGGTGGTGGCGTCGAGTGCCTGGTAGGCCTGCAGGTCGCGGCTGGCAGCGGTGATTTTTTCTTCGCAGACCCGCAACAGGTCGTGTGCGAGCTGGTCTTCCACGACTTTCATGCAATCGATCCGCTGGCTGCAGCAGTTGAACCAGACCTGGCTCTGGCCGGCGTCGAGTGCGGCGCCGTCCGCGGCCGTGCCCAGGATGCGTCGCATGCGCTCCAGCTCCGCCAGCGTCGCGCGGTCCTGGCTCTGCGCCCACAAGGCGCCGACCTGGGCGTTGGAGAACTCGGCGAACACCTGCAGGCAGCGCTCCTGGGACTCGATCAGGTGCAGCAGGCGCTGTTGTTCGCCTGCCGTGGCATGCCCCGAGGCGAACAGGGCCGAGCCGACGGCGCGCTCCTGGCCAGCGAATTCCTTGCCCTGCATGAAATTGAACAGGGCCACCAGCAGGCGCGAGACCTCGGGGTCGCAGGCGCTGTCGGCGGCTTCGAACACCACCGCCAGCAGCCCGGCGATCAGCCGGACATAGGCATCGGTGGCCTGCCGGGCGGTCCAGCGCAGGGCGTCGATCTGCTGGCGCAGCGCAGGCAGGGCGTCCAGCCCGTGCAGCACATAGGCGATCCGGCTGAACAGCCGGGCCCCATGGCCCACGCGGTCGGATTCGGTGTCCAGCTTGTCGAAACAGGCGCGCAGCTCGGCTTCGATCTGCCGGCACTCGTCGATCTGCTGCGCGCGTGCCTTGGCAAAGCGCGTTCCCTGGGAGCCCAGGTAGAGGTTGGACAAGCCGCGTTCGCGCTGCAGGCCGTGCACCAGGCGCCCGGACACGTTCACCAGCGCGCTGGTGAGCGCGAGCTGCTGCAGCTCGGCGATTTCGCAGCGTTTGGCTGCAACCAGAAAATTAAGACCCGATTTCATGCGCAATGGAACAAAGTGTGGCGATGGAGCTTAGCAGCAAGGGTGACCACGCCGGACTGCGCTTCGACCACGATGACGAGATGCACCAGATCCATCATGGCTTTCCTGCCGCAAGATTCGCGCCAGCGCCTGGGGCCGATTGCCTTAGAATCAGGCGTGCTCCGGGGTGCGATCCTGCCGTGATGGCGGGATGGCTGAGATGGTGAAGCCGAACCCGCGAACTTGACTCGGATCATGCCGACGTAAGAAGAGCTGTCAGGAACAAGCGTCCCGCCCTGCCACCCCTTTCGGAGCACCCGTGCGAAGCACACCACCGGAAGAAGGGCGAACGTGAACGAAACCTCCACAGCGACACAAGCCAAGGCCAGCGGTCTGGATGACGCGCTGGTGGCCGATCTGCTGGCCTTCATCGCGCAGCCCGACTCGACCGACGACACCTTCAACGCGCTGGCCCTGCGCCTGTTTGCCCACCAGTTCCAGCACAACGCCGCCCTGCAGCGTTATTGCCAGCAGCGCGGCCGCACGCCGCGTACCGTGAAAAGCTGGCGCGACATCCCGGCCGTGCCGATCAACGCTTTCAAGGACCTCACCTTGAGCTGCGTGCCGCCGCGGGACTGCGCGCGCGTCTTCATGACCAGCGGCACCACGCGCGGCGACATCAAGGGCCGGCACTACCATCCGCATCTCGCGGTGTACGACCGCTCCATGACGCTCAATTTCCGCCAGCGTTTCATGGCCGGGCAGGACAGGCTGCGCTTCGGGCTCCTGTTCCCCGACGAACAGCTCATGCCCAATTCCTCGTTGGCGCATTACCTGGCGCTCGCCTTGCAGCAGTTCGGCACAGCCGAGAGCCGCTACTTCCTGGATCAGGACGGCCTGCAGCTCGAAGACCTGTGCGAGACGCTGACGCAGGTGCAGCGCACGGGCGAGCCCTTCGCCTTGCTCGGCGCCAGCTACAGCTTCGTGCACCTGATGGACGCGCTGCAGGCGAGTGGCCTGCAATTCCAGCTGCCGGCCGGCAGCCGGCTGCTCGACACCGGCGGTTTCAAGGGCCAGTCGCGCGAGATGGACATGGACGCGTTCTACGTCCAGCTCTCGGCCACCTTCGGCGTGCCGCGCAGCCAGTGCATCAACATGTACGGCATGACCGAGCTCAGCACCCAGTTCTACGACAACGGCAACGCCGTGCTGCCCGCCGTCAAGTCCGGCCCGCACTGGATCCGCTCGCGCCTGCTCGACCCCTTGAGCGGGCAGGAGGTGCCGTTTGGCGAGCGCGGCATCCTGGCGCATTGCGACCTGGGCAACTTCAATTCGGTCACCACCATCCTGACCGAGGACGTCGGCGTGGCCGTGGAGGGGGGCTTCCTGCTGCTGGGCCGCGCCCAGGGCGCGCAGGCCAAGGGTTGCTCGATTGCGGTGGACGATTTCCTGCGGGCGGCACAGAGCGGAGCCGCGGCATGACGATGAAAACCGTCGCGGCTTATCTGCCGGGCTTGCCGGCCGATCAGGTGCAGTGGCAGATGCTGCGCTTTGGTGCGGGCGCGGACGGTGTCGAAGTGGCGGTGCCGCAGCTGACGCCGGCGCAGCTGACGGCCCTGGCCGCGCATGTGCGCGAGGCCGGCCGCGAACGCCTCAAGCGCATGCCGGTGTCTCAGATCATCGCAGCCATCGACCGCGCCATCGCTCGCCTGCTGGATGCCGACGACCCCTACCGCATCGAGGCCGAGCGCTTGCTGCCCTGGGTGAGTGGCTTCGATGCCGAGATGGTGCGCCTGGGCCTGAATGCCTACCTGAAGACCTTCCGCGCGCCGCAGCTGCAGCGCTTCGTGGCCGAGGACTTCGCCAACCCCAAGCTGCTCGACGAGTTCCAGCCGCGTCCCAAAGGCGGCATGGCACGGGCACTCGGGCCGGAACTGCTGGTGCACGTCTGGGCCGGCAATGTGCCGGGCCTGCCGCTGTGGAGCCTGGTCTGTGGCCTGCTGGTCAAGGCACCGGGCATCGGCAAGGTGGCCAGTGCCGAGCCCGTGTTCGCCGCGCTGTTCGCGCGTTTGCTGGCCGAGGTCGAGCCGCAACTGGCCGATTGCCTGGCCGTGCTCTGGTTCAAGGGCGGCGATACGGTGAGCGAGAAAACCTTGTTTGGCGAAGCCGATGTGGTGCTGGCCTACGGCGGCAACGACACGCTGAGCCAGCTGCGCCAGCAGGTGACGATCGGCACGCGCTTCCTGCCGCACGGCCACAAGCTCAGCCTGGGCCTGGTGTCCAGTGCGGTGCTCGATGCCCAGCATGCCCAGGCGGCAGCGCGCCAAGCCGCACTCGACGTGGTGCGCTACGAGCAGCAGGGCTGCTACTCGCCGCATGTGTTTTATGTGGCCCGCGGTGGCCGTGTGACGCCGCGCGAGTTCGCTCAGGCACTGGCCGGCGAACTGGCCGCGCTGCAGCACAAGTTCGCGCGTCGCACGCTGTCGCTGGAAGAAGCCGCCAGTGTGGCCGGCTGGCGCGAGCGGCAGGAACTCCAGGGCTTTTCGCAAGCTGGCGTGGAACTCATCGGCGATGCCACGGCACCGTGGTGCGTGGCCTATACGGAGGAGGCCGGTGCACTCCAGCCCTGCGCCCTCAACCGCACGGTGCAGGTGCAGGCGGTGGAGCGGCTGGACGATGCCATGCCGCTGGTCGCTGCACAGCGCGAGATCCTGCAGACGGTGGGGCTGGCCGCGGCGCCGCACGAGTTGTACGCCCTGGCGGAAGCACTGGGGCAGGCCGGTGCCACCCGCATCTGCGCCCTGGGTGCCATGACCGCGCCCGAGGCCGGCTGGCACCACGACGGGCGCTTCAGCCTGCTCGACCTGGTGCGCATGGTCGAGCTGGAGCAATCGGCCGAGAACGCGGCCGAGGCCTACGCGCCGTATCGGGATTGAATGCCATGGCCTTCCTCGACATGCAAGGCGTGAGCTACACCTACCCCGGCTGGCCGCCGGTGGTGCAGCGCGTGGACTGGGACATAACGCAGGGCGAGTTCCACTGTCTGGTGGGGCGCAGCGGCTGCGGCAAGACCACGCTGCTGAAGCTGGCCGCTGGCCTGCTGCAGCCCGACGAGGGCCAGGTCAGCCTGCAAGGACAGGCGGTGCGCCAGCCCGGGCCGGGCACGGGTTTCGTGTTCCAGGCCCCCACGCTGCTGGACTGGCTGACCGTGCTGGACAACGTGCTGCTGCCCGTGACCTTGCAGCGCCAGCCCACGGCGCAGGACGTGGCGCGCGCCGAACAGTTGCTGGCGCAGATGGGCCTGGTTGCTCATGCCGGCCATTACCCGCGCCAGCTGTCGGGCGGCCAGCAAAGCCGCGTGGCGATTGCGCGCGCGCTGGTGCTGGAGCCGCCCATCCTGCTGATGGACGAGCCCTTTGCCGCACTCGATGCCATCACGCGCGAGGAGCTGCAGGATGAGCTGCAGGCCATGTGCCGCGCGCGCGGCACCTCGGTCTTTTTCGTCACGCACGACATCGCCGAGGCGGTGTACCTGGCCGACCGGGTGGCGGTGATGGAGGGCGGGCGCATCCGGCACGACATCCGCGTCGAACTGCCGCGTTCGCGCACGCAGGACGTGCGCTACAGCGCCGCCTTCAACGCCCTCTGCGCTGAGCTGCGGCGGGCCATGGACATGGACGAGGAGGTGGCCGCTTGAAATACCCGCGTCTCCTCGCTTTCGCGCTGCTGGTCGTCCTGCTCGCACTCTGGGAAGCTGCCGTGCCGGCCTTCCGCTTCTCCGCGCTCGTGCTACCCGCGCCCAGTGCCATCGGCACAGCCCTGTGGCGCGGCTTTGCGACCGGCTACTTCTGGCCGCACATCGGGCAGACCCTGCTGGAGCTGGCGCTGGGCCTGGGTCTGGGCGTGGTGCTGGGTTTTGCCGGCGGCGTGCTGCTGGGCGAATCGGCCGCGCTGCGCCGCGTGTTCATGCCCTATGTGGTGACCAGCCAGGTCGTCCCGAAGCTGGCGCTGGTGCCGCTGTTCATCGTCTGGCTGGGCTTCGGCACCGCGCCCACGGTGCTCATCACCGCGCTGATCTGCTTCTTCCCCCTGCTGGAGAACACGCTGACCGCTGTGGCGCAGGTGGATGCCGCACGGCTCGAGCTGTTCCGCATGCTGGGCGCGAGCCGCTGGCAGACCTTGTGGCGACTCAAGATTCCGGCCGCATTGCCAACGATCCTGGCCGGCCTGCGCGTGGCCGTGGTGCTGGCGCTGGTGGGTGCCGTGGTGGGCGAGTTCATCGGTGCCAGCCGCGGCCTGGGTGCGCTCATCATCGCCTCGCAGGCGTCCATGGACACGGCGCTGATGTTCGCTGCGCTGGTGCTCATCACGGGCATCGGTCTGCTGCTGTACGAAGCCGCACTGCTGCTGGAGCGGTGTCTGCTCCAACCCTATTCCAACCCCAAGTCAAACTGAACCCGAAAGAGGACACAAGGATATGAAACGCAACACCCTGCACATGCTGGCCGCCATCGCGCTCGCCGCCCTGGGCGCCGGCACGGCCCTGGCCGATGAACCCAAGCTGGAGAAAGTCACCATTGCCGGCTGGGGCGGTCCGATTTCCGAGATCACCAACATCCTGGTCGAGCCCGACAAGGGCTTCTTCCGTGCCCGCGGCATCGAGCTGGTCTACATGCCCGGCGCGGGCGGTGGCGACGCGGTGCGCAACCTGCTCAGCGGCCAGGCCGACGTGGCCTTCACCGATCCCGGCTCCTTCTACGGCGGGCTGGACAAGGGCGAGAAGCTGCGCGCCGTCTACGACATCTACCCGCAGAACGTCTTCAACGTGGTCTCGCTCAAGAGCGCCAACATCAGCAAACCGGCCGACCTCAAGGGCAAGAAGATCGGCGTCTACAGCCTCTCCAGCGGCACCCTGACCAACTTGCAGCTGCTGCTCAACCAGGCGGGTCTGAGCACCAAGGACGTGACCATCGTCGTCACGGGTCTGCTGAACTTCGCGCCGCTCATGCAGGGGCAGGTGGACGCCACCGCCGCCACCGACACCGGCCTGCTCGTGGCGCGCGCCAAGGGCGTGGGCGATGTGAACGTGATGGAGGTGCGCCACTCGCTCAACCTCTCCAGCGATCTCTTCATCGTGCGCGAGGACACCTTCCAGCAGAAGAAGGACCTGCTCAAGCGTTTCCTCGCCGCCTACCGCGACAGTGCGCAGTGGATGATCGACCACCCCGAGGAGGCCGCCAAACTCGCCGTCAAGCGCGCCATCAACGGCCAGAACGAAGCCGTGAACCTGGAGGTGATCAAGCTGCGCAACGCCACCAGCATTTCGCCGCTGACGCAGCAGAAAGGCCTGGGCGCGATCGACGTGGACATGCTGCAGAAGGGCGCCCGGGCCTGGAAGCAGATCGGCCTGATCGAGCGCGACCTGGACATGAAGGCCGTGGTCAGCCAGGACCTGCTGCCGGGCCGGAAGTAAGCCATGGACTTCAAGGGCCAGGTCATCCTCGTCACCGGCGCCAGCCGCGGCATCGGCGCGGCCATCGCGCAGGCTTTCGCGGCCGAAGGCGGCTTCGTGATCGTCAACTACCTGCGCAACGAGGCCGCGGCTGAAGAAGTCGTCGCGCGCTGCAAGGCGTTGGGCGGCGACGCCTGGGCCATCCGGGCCGACGTCAATGACCCGGTGCAAGTGCAAGCCATGGTGGCGCAGGTGCTGGCCGAGGTGGGGCGCATCGACGTGCTGGTGAACAACGCCTTCGCGCCCTACCGCTTCGACCCGGAGCAGCGCAAGCGCTTCTGGGAACTGGACTGGAGCGACTACCAAGGCCAAGTGGACGGCGCCGTGCACGCGACCTACAACCTGTGTCAGGCCGTGTTGCCGCACCTGCGCCAGCGTGCGCAGGGTTGCATCGTCAACCTGGCGAGCGACCTGGTGGCGCGGCCGGTGGTGCCGTACCACGATTACGCGACCGCCAAGTCGGCGCTGGTGGGCTTTTCCCGCAACCTGGCGGCCGAGCTGGGACCCTTGGGCATCCGCGTCAACTGCGTGGCGCCGGGCCTGGTCTATCCGACCGACGCCAGCCGTGCGACCAAAGAGGACGTGAAAGAGGCGATCGTGGCGCAGACCCCGCTACGCCGCATCGCCACGCCGGCCGACGTGGCCGGGCCGGTGCTGTTCCTCGCCTCCGACTGGAGCCGCTTCATGACCGGGCAGGTGCTCTATGTGGACGGCGGGCTGGTGATGCAGTGATCGCCGTCGCGTTGCGCATAATCGATCCCGGCGCAACGCCGTCCATCCGAAGGAGTCAGCCTGATGCGAAATAGGATGCTGGGGTCCCTGGTTCTGTTGTTCAGTGTCACGGTGGCGCAGGCCGAAACCTTGCCCATGATCGATACCCATATGCACTTCGAGTCGGTGCCGTACATGGACTTGGACGGCTCGCGCAAGACCGCCTTGGTCGAGATGGACCGCCGTAACATTCGCATGTCCCTGCTGATGTCGCCGCCGCGTGACAGCTTTGTCGCCAAGCGCAATCAGGATGTTGAGGAGCTGATGCCGGCTGTCAAAGCCAATCCCGACCGCTTTGCCGTGCTGGGCGGGGGTGGTTCGCTCACCATCATGATCAATGCCACGCCGGCCGATACGGTGAACGACGAGCGGCGCAGCGAGTTCCGCAAGCGGGCCGAGCGCATTCTGGCGCTGGGCGCGGTGGGCTTCGGCGAGATGTTCATCCAGCACTTGTCGCTGCCAGCCATGGGGCCGGGACACGCCTATGAGAACGTGCCGGCCGACCACCCTTTGCTCATGCTGCTGGCCGACATCGCGGCCGAACACGATGTTCCGATCGACATGCATTTCGACATGGTGCCGCAGGACATGCCGCTGCCGCCCAACCTCATGAGCCACAGCCCGCCCAATCCGGCACAACTGACGGGCAACCGGGCCGCCTTCGAGGCGCTGCTGTCGCACAACCCCAAGGCGAAGTTCGTCTGGGCCCATGTCGGCTTCGAACCGTTGCTGACACGCGGGCCGACGATAGTGCGCGAGATGCTGCAGGCCCATCCCAACCTCTACATGAGCTTTCGTCTCAACCGTGGCGGTCCCAAGCAACCCATGGCCATGGACGCAGAAGGGCGGCTCAAGGACGAATGGTTGGTGCTGATACGCGAGTTCCCGGACCGCTTCATGTTAGGCAGCGACGCCTTCTACGCCGCCGGCGAACGGGTGGCGCGCGGCGCAAGCGGCCAGGGGCTGGACAATCTGCGCGGATTGGTCGACCAACTGCCGCCGGATCTGGCGCGCCGCGTGGCCAGCGACAATGCAGCCTTGATCTACAAACTGAAATTTTCATCCGGGAACTGAATGGCGTGCGCGTGCAAGAAACAATGTTGATTCTGGGGATCGAGTCCTCTTGCGATGAAACCGGCGTCGCCCTGGTTCAGTCGAGCGATGCCCCCGTGCCGGTGCTGCTGTCGCACGCCCTGTACAGCCAGATCGAGATGCACCAGGCCTATGGCGGGGTGGTGCCCGAGCTGGCCAGCCGCGACCACATCCGCCGCGTGCTGCCGTTGACCACCCAGGTCATGCAAGAGTCCGGCAAGTCACTGCAAGACATCGACGTGGTGACCTACACGCGCGGCCCCGGCTTGGCCGGTGCGCTGCTGGTGGGCGCCGGCGTGGCCTGCGCGCTCGGTGCGGCCCTGGGCAAGCCGGTGCTGGGCGTGCACCACCTGGAAGGGCACTTGCTGTCGCCGTTCCTGAGCGCCGACCCGCCGGAGTTCCCCTTTGTCGCGTTGCTGGTGTCGGGTGGCCACACCCAGCTGATGCGGGTCGACGGCGTCGGGCGCTACGCCATCCTGGGCGAGACGATCGACGACGCCGCCGGCGAAGCCTTCGACAAGTCGGCCAAGCTCATGGGCCTGGGTTATCCCGGCGGGCCGGCCTTGTCCCGGCTGGCGGAGCAGGGCGATGGCACGGCCTTCAAGCTGCCGCGCCCGCTGCTGCACAGCGGCAACCTGGACTTTTCCTTTGCCGGTTTGAAAACCGCGGTACTGACGCAGGCCCAGCGCCTGGGTGATGAATTGCAAGGCCGCAAAGCGGATCTCGCCGCATCCACGCAGGCCGCCATCGTGGAAGTGCTGGTGAAGAAGTCGCTCGCTGCGTTGGACCAGACCGGCATGAAGCGGCTGGTGGTGGCCGGTGGCGTGGGGGCCAACCGGCACCTGCGCGAGCAACTGAATGCGCAGTGCGCCAAGCGCAAGGTGCGCGTGCACTACCCGGAACTGCACCTGTGCACCGACAACGGCGCCATGATCGCCATGGCCGCCGCCATGCGGCTGCAGGCCGGCATGCAAGAGGCCAGCCGTGCCTACACCTTCGAGGTCAAGCCACGCTGGCCGCTGGATGCGATCAGTCAGTCGGTGTGAGATTCTGGCTCTGCACCTTTGCTTTGTGTCGTGGGGTGCGGATGCACCCTTGGCCGGGTTTGTGAATGGTTTCACCAGTATGGTCAGCGAAAGACAGGCTGATATAAATCAGATACTGACAGCACAGAACGGGAGGACGACTTGATGCACTCGAACTTTGTTTGTAAGACAGGTTTTCTGTCCATATCAAGTTAGGCAAACGCAATGTCAGCTAATCACACTAAATATCGCTACAGCATTACGTGCAGCACCTCTGATGCAACTGTATTGCACTGTCTACGCGCTATCGCCCAATGTGTTGAGAAAGGGGCGTACCCCCAAATTGGATGGGGTGGTACAACAAGAGCATTTTGGCTAAAAAATAACAACCAATTTACTGTGCGCTTTACTGACCCCAACTACAGAAGTGATTTCGTGAGAGAGGCTAACCGCCTCTTATCCGGGCACTGGTCTCAAATCTCGACAAACAATAATGATCCTGCCTCTCCGCAAAGGTAATCCGCCTAATCCATCCATTAAGCGGGACGCGCTAAAGCGCGCCCCTTATGTCAAACGCTGAGACCATAACAAAAAGGCCGCGAGATTCGCGGCCTTTTTTGTTGTCGAACAAACTCAGTTGATGGTGAGCTTGGTGACTTTGCTCTCCGGCTGCACCTTGGCCAGCTTGAGGGTCAGCACACCGTTTTCCAGCTTGGCAACGCTGGAGGCGGCATCAATGTCCTGCGGCAGTTCGTAGGCGGCCTTGTACTGGCGCGCGGCTTCCGGCAGGCTTTCCAGGCGTACCACATTGCCTTCGATGCCGATCGACAGCTGGTCGCGCGTCACGCCCGGCACATCGAAGCCCAGGGTGAAGGCCTTGTCGTCCTGTTCGATGCGGCAGCTGTTGGTCGGGATGGCGGGGGCTTGCAGAGCGGCGTCGAAGAAGCGGTCCAGCGAACGCAGGGACGGGTTGAACGCGGAACGACGGATGACGGGGGTGAACAACATGATCAAGCTCCTGGTAGGCATAAACAATGACACGTAACTGGGTCTGCAAGAGATGGAGAATGAGCGCATCCCTTACACTGCGCGGCCTTCTTTTCCGATTGCCGCCTGGATCGAAATTGCGAGCATCTTCTTTGTTTTCAAGAGCCGTTTCCTCATGAATATTTTTCGCCGTCCGGTATTGAAATCGTTGGCACTGGCTTTATCTCTGCCCGTCGCCTTGCTGGCCCAGGCCCGGCCGGCCCCCATCAAGATCGCGATGATCGAAGGCCTGAGCGGCCCCTTTGCCAACACCGGCGAGGCGGTCTATCGCAACCTGGTGTGGGCAACGGAGCGCGTCAATGCGCGCGGCGGCGTCAAGCTGCCGGCCGCAGCAGGCGGCAGCCGCCCGTTGCAGATCGAGCGTTACGACAGCAAGGGCCAGAACGAGGAGGCGTTGGCCGTGCTGCGCGCCGCCATCGACGATGGCGCCCGCTTTGTGATGCAGGGGAACTCCTCGGCTACCGCGGCGGTGCTGATCGATGCCATCAACAAGCACAACGAACGCGAACCGGGCAAGCGTGTGCTGTTCCTCAACTATTCGGCGGTCGATCCGATCCTGACCAACGAGAAATGCAGCTTCTGGCATTTCCGCTTCGACGCCCATGCCGACATGCGCATGGCGGCGCTGATGGATGTCCTGAAGGGCGACAAGTCGGTCAAGAGCGCCTACCTGATCGGGCAGGACTACAGCTTCGGCCAGGCCGTGGCGCGCGAGGCGCGGCGCCAGCTGGGGCAGCAACGCCCCGACGTGAAGGTCGTTGGCGATGAGCTGCACCCGATGGGGCGGGTCAAGGACTTCATGCCCTACGCGGCCAAGATCAAGACCAGCGGTGCGCAGGCCGTCATCACCGGCAACTGGGGCAATGACCTGACGCTGCTGGTGAAGGCGGCGCGCGAGGCCGGCTATGAAGGCAAGTTCTACACCTTCTACGGCAATGCGCTGGGCGCGCCGGCGGCGCTGGGCGATGCTGGCGTTGGCCGCGTGATCGCCGTGGCCGACTGGCTGCCCAACGCGCCGGGCGCGCCCAGCGAGGTGTTCTACCAGTCCTTCCGCCAGCGCTTCCCGAAGCCGGCCGACGACTACGTCCACATGCGCATGCAACTGATGGTGGAGGCGCTGGTGCAGGCGATCGAGCGCGCCGGTTCGCTGCAGGTGGTGGACGTCGCCAGCCAGCTGGAAAAAGCCGATGTGTTGCTGCACGGTCAGCACGGCGCCATGCGCGCGCTGGACCACCAGTTCCAGCAGCAGTTGATGGTGGGCCTGATGGAGCGCCAGGGCGCTGCGGGCGTGAAGTTCGACGTCGAAGGCTCGGGTTACGGCTTCCGCGTCATCAAGGTCCTGCCCGCTGCCCGTGCCGAGCAGCCCAGCAGCTGCAAAATGCAGCGTCCTTGATTTTTTGAGATTACCCATGCGTGACGTCATCCACCAGCTGCAGGAATCGAAAATCCGCGAGGTGGCCAATGCCGGCCTGAATCGCCCTGACGTGCTGGCCTTCTGGTTCGGTGAGGGCGACGAGGTTACGCCCGACTTCATCCGTCAGGCGGCCATCGAGTCGCTGCAGAAGGGAGAGACCTTTTATGCCCACAACCTCGGCCTTCCCGAGTTGCGTGAGGCCATTGCGGCGCACATGAGCGCCCACCATGGGCCGATCGGGGTGGAGCGCATCGCCGTTACCTCCGGCGGCGTGAGTGCGCTGATGCTGGCGATGCAGGCGCTGGTGGCGGCGGGCGACGAGGTGGTGGCCGTCACGCCGGTGTGGCCCAACCTGACGGCGCAGCCGGTCATCATGGGCGCTCGACTCACCTGCGTGTCGCTCACGCCGGTCGCGGGGGCCTGGACGCTGGATATCGAGAGCCTGCTGGCCGCCGTGACGCCGGCGACCAAGGTGCTGATCCTCAACGCACCCAACAACCCGACCGGCTGGACGCTGACGCGCGCCGAGCAGCAGCGCATCCTGGAGCATTGCCGCCGCACCGGCACCTGGATCGTGGCCGACGAGGTGTACTCGCAGCTGTACTACGAACCTAGCCCGAACGGATGCGCCCCGAGTTTTCTGGATGTGGCGGCAGCGGACGATCGGTTGATCGTGGTGCACAGCTTCTCCAAGAGTTTCCTCATGACGGGCTGGCGCCTGGGCTGGCTGGTGCTGCCGGCTTCCCTGACGCACGACATGGGCAAGCTGATCGAGTTCAACACCTCGTGCGCCAGTGTCTTTACCCAGCGTGCCGCCATGGTGGCGCTGCAGCGTGCCGGCGAGGTGACGCCGCGGGTGGTGGCGCAGCTCAAGGCCGGCCGCGATACCCTGCTGCCGCTGCTGCAGGCCGTGCCTGGCGTGCAGGTGGCCACGCCGGCGGGCGGCATGTACGCCTTTTTCCGGCTGGCCGGCTACCCGGACTCGCTGGCCACGGCCAAGCGCCTGGTGGTGGAGGCCGGCCTGGGCCTGGCGCCGGGCGAGGCCTTCGCCCCCGAGGCGCAGGGCTGGCTGCGCTGGTGTTTTGCCTCCCGCGACCCGCAGCGGCTGGTGCTGGGGGTGGGGCGGCTGCGGGCCTGGCTGGCTCAACAAAAGGCCTGAAACCAGCGGTTTCGGCTATAATCCGAAGGTTTTGCAATTCAGCAAGACGCACGCCGGCAGCAGTTCCAGCCACCGGCGCAAGTTGACAACCTGGGACGTCACGGCCGAATCCGGCCGGTGCCGCCCCGCATGACAGGAAGAATGAAATGATCGCATCCAGCATCAAGGCTGAAGTTGTTAAAGCCAACGCCCGCAGCGCCACCGACACCGGCAGCCCGGAAGTCCAGGTCGCCCTGCTGACCGCTCGCATCAACGAACTCACCCCCCACTTCAAGACCCACGCCAAGGATCACCACGGCCGTCGCGGTCTGCTGCGCATGGTGAGCCGTCGCCGCAAGCTGCTTGACTACCTCAAGGGCAAGGATGCCGACCGTTACACCGCGCTGATCACCAAGCTGGGTCTGCGTAAGTAATCGCCAGAAACATGACGAAGCGCCTGAGTTAGTTCACTAGCTCAGGCGCTTTGTACTTCGGAGAAGGTAAAAACAGAGCGAAGCTGTGTCATTCCAGAGAAATTTGAGTCCCTTCGGGCCAAATGGTCGACTTTCTCTGGAATGGCATCGTGTTCTGTGTTGCTGACTCCGGGCCTGAGGTGAGGTGGCCTTTACCTCCCGAATTGATAGGAGAGACACATGAGCATGTTCAATAAAGTCACGAAGACCTTTCAATGGGGCCAGCACACGGTCACCATGGAAACCGGTGAAATCGCCCGCCAGTCCGGCGGTGCCGTGATCGTCAACATCGATGACACCGTGGTGCTGGCCACCGTGGTGGCGTCCAAGAGCGCCAAACCCGGCCAGGACTTCTTCCCCCTGACGGTCGACTACATCGAGAAAACCTACGCCGCCGGCAAGATCCCCGGCAGCTTCTTCAAGCGCGAAGGCCGTCCGAGCGAACTCGAGACGCTGACGTCCCGCCTGATCGACCGCCCGATCCGCCCGCTGTTCCCCGAAGGCTTCTTCAACGAAGTGCAGGTCGTGATCCACACCCTGTCGCTGAACCCGGAAGTCGATGCCGACATCGCGGCCATGATCGCCACCAGCGCGGCCCTGTCCATCAGCGGCATTCCGTTCAACGGCCCCATCGGTGCCGCCCGCGTGGGTTACATCAATGGCCAGTACGTGCTGAACCCGGGCCAGACCGCCCGCAAGGACAGCCAGATGGATCTGGTGGTCGCCGGTACCGAAACCGCCGTGCTGATGGTGGAATCCGAAGCCCAGCAGCTGTCTGAAGAAATCATGCTGGGTGCCGTGGTGTTCGGCCACGAGCAGGGCAACATCGCCATCAACGCCATCCACGAGCTGGTGCGCGACGCCGGCAAGCCGGCCTGGGACTGGCAAGCGCCGGCCAAGGACGAAGCCTTGATCGCCAAGGTCAATGCCCTGGCCGAAGAGAAGCTGCGCGCTGCCTACCAGATCCGCAACAAGCAGGCCCGTACCCACGCCTGCCGCGAAGCCTATGCCGTCGTGATGGCCGACCTGAAAGAGTCCGGCGCCGAGTTCGACAGCGTCAAGGTCGAAGGCATGCTGTTCGACATCGAAGCGCGCATCGTGCGCGGCCAGATCCTGGCCGGCGAGCCGCGCATCGACGGCCGCGACACGCGCACCGTGCGCCCGATCGAGATCCGCAACAGCGTGCTGCCCCGTACCCACGGTTCGGCCCTGTTCACCCGCGGCGAAACGCAGGCCCTGGTGGTCACCACGCTCGGTACCGAGCGCGACGCCCAGCGCATCGACGCCCTGGCCGGCGAGTTCGAAGACCGCTTCATGCTGCACTACAACATGCCTCCCTTCGCCACCGGCGAAACCGGTCGCGTGGGCACGCCCAAGCGCCGCGAAATCGGCCACGGCCGTCTGGCCAAGCGCGCCCTGGTGGCCTGCCTGCCGAACAAGGAAGACTTCCCCTACACCATGCGTGTGGTGTCCGAGATCACCGAGTCGAACGGTTCTTCGTCGATGGCTTCCGTCTGCGGCGGCTGCCTGTCGCTGATGGACGCCGGCGTGCCGATGAAGGCCCACGTGGCCGGCATCGCCATGGGCCTGATCAAGGAAGACAACCGCTTCGCCGTGCTGACCGACATCCTGGGTGACGAAGACCACCTGGGCGACATGGACTTCAAGGTGGCCGGTACCACCAACGGCATCACCGCGCTGCAGATGGACATCAAGATCCAGGGCATCACCAAGGAAATCATGCAGGTCGCACTGGCCCAGGCCAAGGAAGCCCGCATGCACATCCTGGGCAAGATGCAGGAAGCCATGGGCGAAGCCAAGACCGAGGTGAGCAACTTCGCGCCGCGCCTGTACACCATGAAGATCAACCCCGAGAAGATCCGTGACGTGATCGGCAAGGGCGGCGCCGTGATCCGCGCGCTGACCGAAGAGACCGGCACCCAGATCGACATCGCGGAAGACGGCACCATCACCATCGCCTCCACCGACGGCGCCAAGGCCGACGAGGCCAAGCGCCGCATCGCCGAGATCACGGCCGAAGTGGAAATCGGCAAGGTCTACGAAGGCCCGATCACCAAGATCCTGGACTTCGGTGCCCTGGTCAACCTGCTGCCCGGCAAGGACGGCCTGCTGCACATCAGCCAGATCGCCCACGAGCGCGTCGAGAAGGTCACGGACTACCTGTCCGAAGGCCAGATCGTCAAGGTCAAGGTGCTGGAGACCGACGAGAAGGGCCGCGTCAAGCTGTCCATGAAGGCGCTGCTGGACCGTCCGGCCCAGAACGGCGGCGACCAGGCCTGATCCGCTTTTCACTTTGCTATTGAATCGATAGCGCCTTGCGCAATCAGCGCAAGGGCTATCGGCCAAAAGGACCATGAAAGCAGTCGAAATCACTTCCTATGGTGCGCCCGAGGTGCTGCGTCTGGGCGAGCGCCCGGACCCGGTGCCGGCGGCCGGCGAGTTGCTGATCCGCGTGGCGGCCAGCGGCATCAACCGGCCCGACGTGTTCCAGCGCACCGGCAACTATCCCGTCCCGCCGGGTGCCTCCGACATTCCCGGCCTCGAAGTGGCGGGTGAGGTCGTGGGCGGCGATGCTGCAGAACTGGCGCAGGCCGGCCTCAAGCTGGGCGACCGCGTGTGCGCGCTGGTGGCTGGCGGCGGTTATGCCGAACTGTGCACGGCGCCGATCGCGCAGTGCCTGCCGTATCCGAAAGGCGTGAGCGATGTCGAGGCGGCTTCGCTGCCCGAGACCTTCTTCACGGTCTGGAGCAATGTGTTCGACCGCGGCCGCCTGCAAAAGGGCGAGACGCTGTTGATCCAGGGCGGCTCCAGCGGCATCGGCGTCACTGCCATCCAGCTGGCCAAGGCCATGGGTGCGATAGTGATCGTCACCGCTGGTAGCGACGACAAGTGCGCCGCCTGCCTCAAGCTTGGTGCCGACCACGCCATCAACTACAAGACGCAGGACTTCAAGGACGAGGTCAAGCGCCTGACGGACGGCAAGGGTGTCGACGTCATCCTCGACATGGTGGGGGGCGAGTACGTTGCGCGCGAAGTCGAGAGCCTGGCCGAGGATGGCCGCATCGTCATCATCGCCGTGCAGGGCGGCACCAAGAGCAGCTTCAATGCCGGCCTGGTGCTGCGCAAGCGCCTGACCATCACCGGCTCCACGCTGCGGCCGCGTCCGGTCGCCTTCAAGCAGGCGATTGCGCAGGCCTGCCTGAAGCATGCCTGGCCGTTGATCGAGGCCGGCAAGATCAAGCCGGTGATTCATAGCACCTTCCCTGCGGTCGATGCGGCGGACGCCACCGGCAGCGGTGCGGCCAAGGCACACGCCCTGATGGAATCGAACCAGCACGTGGGCAAGATCGTCCTGACCTGGAGTGCAGCATGAGCCGGAAGTTGATTGCGGGCAACTGGAAGATGAATGGCAGCCTGGCGGCCAACGAAGCGCTGCTCAAGGGCGTGCTCGGTGGCTTGAATGCGCCGGCCTGCGACATTGCGGTGTGCGTGCCCTCGGCCTATCTGGCGCAATGCCAGACCTTGCTGGCGGGCAGCCCGGTTGCGCTGGGCGCGCAGGATGTGTCGCAGCACGAGGCGGGCGCTTTCACGGGCGAAATTTCCACTGCCATGCTCAAGGAGTTCGGTGTGCGTTACGCCATCGTCGGCCACTCCGAGCGCCGCCAGTACCACGGCGAGACCGATGCCGTGGTGGCGGCCAAGGCGCAGCGCGCCCTGGCCGGCGGCGTCACGCCGATCGTCTGCGTGGGCGAGACGCTGGCCGAGCGCGAGGCCGGCAAGACCGAGGAAGTCGTCAAGCGTCAGCTGGCGGCGGTGATCCATCTGAACGGCCACTGCATCAGCGAGATCGTGGTGGCCTACGAGCCGGTGTGGGCCATCGGCACCGGCAAGACCGCCACGCCGGAACAGGCGCAAGCCGTGCATGCCGTGCTGCGCGCACAACTGAAGGCGGCCACGCCGCAGTCCGATCGCATTGCCATCCTCTATGGCGGCAGCATGAATGCCGCCAACGCGGCGCAGCTGCTGGCCCAGCCCGACATCGACGGCGGCCTCATCGGCGGCGCCGCGCTCAAGGCCCCGGACTTTTTGACCATTATTGCTGCAGCCCACTGATAACGGCTGCAGCTTGCTACGAATTTAGGAGTAAACATGAGTCTCGTTCTGACCATTCTCTTGGCGGTCCAGCTGCTGTCGGCACTGGCCATGATCGGCCTGATCCTGATCCAGCACGGCAAGGGTGCCGACATGGGTGCGGCCTTCGGCAGCGGCAGTTCGGGCAGCCTGTTCGGTGCCAGCGGCAGCGCCAACTTCCTGTCGCGTACCACGGCCGTGCTGGCCAGCGTGTTTTTCGTCTGCACGCTGGCGCTGGCCTACTTCGGCAATACGCGTCCGGCCAGCACGGGCAGTGTGCTGGAGCGCGCGGCCGTGACGGCACCGGCAGCCGAAGGCGCGGCCGGTCCGGCGACGCAGATTCCCGGCAGCCAGGCGCCCGCAGAACCGGTGCAGACAGCGCCCGCCGCCTCGGGCGCAGCGCAGATTCCGGCCAAGTAAATTCTCTGAAGTTGACCCGCGTCAACCGGGATGCGGGGCGTTTTCAGGGTAAACTCTAGGGCTGTCGGGAAAGCGCAATCCTCATGCAATCCCGGCGCATGAGACAAGCCGTCGTGGTGAAATTGGTAGACACGCTATCTTGAGGGGGTAGTGGCGAAAGCTGTGCGAGTTCGAGTCTCGCCGACGGCACCATAAACAGACCTGTTGGATCCAGTCCGACGGGGTAAACGGTGATCAGAATCTCAAGATGAACCTCGATCAGTACCTTCCCGTTCTCCTGTTCATCTTGGTCGGCATCGCGGTAGGCATCCTTCCCCAAGTGCTCGGCTACATCCTCGGTCCGAACCGGCCCGACGCGGCAAAAAATTCCCCTTACGAGTGTGGCTTCGAAGCGTTTGAAGACGCGCGCATGAAGTTCGACGTGCGCTACTACCTCGTCGCCATTCTTTTCATTCTGTTCGATCTGGAAATTGCCTTTCTCTTCCCTTGGGCGGTGGCGCTCAAGGAGGTGGGGGCGGTCGGCTTCTGGGCGGCAGTGGTGTTCCTGGGCATTCTGGTCGTGGGTTTTGTCTACGAGTGGAAAAAAGGCGCCCTGGACTGGGAATAGAAATAAGCAGATTTCAAGAGGGCTGATGCCATGATTGAAGGCGTGATGAAAGAGGGCTTTATCACCACCAGTTACGACACGGTGGTGAACTGGGCCAAGACCGGCTCGCTCTGGCCCATGACCTTCGGTCTGGCCTGCTGCGCGGTCGAGATGATGCATGCCGCGGCAGCGCGTTATGACATCGGCCGTTTCGGCGCCGAGGTGTTTCGTGCCAGTCCGCGCCAGTCCGACCTGATGATCGTGGCCGGTACGCTGTGCAACAAGATGGCGCCGGCGCTGCGCAAGGTCTACGACCAGATGAGCGAGCCGCGCTGGGTCATCTCCATGGGCTCCTGCGCCAACGGCGGCGGCTATTACCACTACAGCTACTCGGTGGTGCGCGGCTGCGACCGCATCGTGCCGGTCGACGTCTATGTGCCGGGCTGCCCGCCCACGGCCGAGGCGCTGATCTACGGCATCATCCAGTTGCAGCAGAAAATCCGCCGTACACAGACCATCGCGCGCGTCTGAGGAATCATTGATGACTGCTATTGCTGTGAATCCCGAAGCTCTCAAGGACACCGTCGCTGCCGCTTTGGGTGGCAAGGTGCGTCGCATCGATGTCCGTCTGGGTGAAGTCATTGTTGAAGTGGCTGCTGCCGACTACCTGGCTGCGGCGCAGATCCTGCGCGACGCGCCGGGCTGCCGCTTCGAACAGTTGATCGATCTCTGTGGCGTCGACTATTCCGCCTATGGGGATGGCCGCTGGGAAGGCCTGCGCTTTTGCGTGGTGTCGCACCTGCTGTCGGTCAGCCTGAACCAGCGCCTGCGCCTCAAGGTGTTTGCCGCCGATGATGACTTCCCCGTGGTCGACTCGCTGGTCGACGTCTGGCGTGCCGCCAACTGGTACGAGCGCGAAGCCTTCGACCTCTACGGCATCGTGTTCGAGGGGCACGACGACCTGCGCCGCATCCTGACCGACTACGGTTTCATCGGCCACCCCTTCCGCAAGGACTTCCCGCTGTCCGGCCATGTCGAGATGCGCTACGACGCCGAGCAGCAGCGTGTGGTCTATCAGCCGGTGAGCATCGAGCCGCGCGAGATCACGCCGCGCATCATCCGTGAAGACAACTACGGAGGCCTGAACTGATCATGGCCGAGATCAAGAACTACACGCTGAATTTTGGTCCCCAGCACCCGGCCGCGCACGGCGTGCTGCGCCTGGTGCTGGAGCTTGATGGTGAGGTGGTGCAGCGCGCCGACCCGCACATCGGCCTGTTGCACCGCGCCACCGAGAAACTTGCCGAAAGCAAGACCTACATCCAGTCGCTGCCCTACATGGACCGTCTGGACTATGTCTCGATGATGTGCAACGAGCAGGCCTACTGCCTGGCCATCGAGAAGCTGCTGGGCATCGAGGTGCCGCTGCGCGCCAAGTACATCCGCACCATGTTCGGCGAGATCACGCGCCTGCTCAACCACCTGATGTGGCTGGGTTCACACGGCAACGACTGCGGCAGCTCGACCATCCTGATCTACACCTTCCGTGAGCGTGAAGACCTGTTCGACATGTACGAGGCGGTGAGCGGTGCGCGCATGCACGCGGCCTACTTCCGTCCGGGCGGCGTCTACCGCGACCTGCCGGATACCATGCCGCAGTACCAGGCGAACAAGATCCGCAATGCCAAGGCGATTGCCGAGTTCAATGCCAATCGCCAGGGTTCGCTGCTCGACTTCATTGACGATTTCTGCGCCCGTTTCCCCAAGTGCGTGGACGAGTACGAAACCCTGCTGACCGACAACCGCATCTGGAAGCAGCGTACGGTCGGTATCGGCGTCGTCACGGCCGAGCGCGCGCTGAACCTGGGCATGACCGGCCCGATGCTGCGCGGCTCCGGCATCGCCTGGGACCTGCGCAAGCAGCAGCCCTACGACGCCTATGAGTACGTGGACTTCGATGTCCCGCTCGGCAAGACCGGCGACAGCTACGACCGTTATCTGGTGCGCGTGCAGGAGATGCGCGAGTCCAACCGCATCATCAAGCAGTGCGTGGACTGGCTGCGCGCCAACCCCGGCCCGGTGATCACCGACAACCACAAGGTGGCAGCGCCGGCGCGCGAGGCCATGAAGTCGAACATGGAAGAGCTGATCCACCACTTCAAGCTTTTCACCGAAGGTTTTCATGTGCCTGAAGGCGAGGCCTATGCCGCCGTCGAGCACCCGAAGGGCGAGTTCGGCATCTACCTGGTGAGCGATGGCGCCAACAAGCCCTACCGCCTCAAGATCCGCGCCCCGGGTTTCGCCCATCTGGCAACCCTGGACGAGCTGGCCCGCGGCCACATGCTGGCCGACGCCGTGGCCATCATCGGCACCCTGGACATCGTGTTTGGAGAGATTGATCGATGATCTCTGATTCCATCAAGACGCGCTTCGCCAAAGAGGTCGCGAAATACCCGGCCGAGCAGAAGCAGTCGGCCGTCATGGCCTGCCTGTCCATCGTGCAGCAGGAGCTCGGCCATGTGAGTGCCGACAGCGAGGCGGAGATCGCCGCCTACCTCGACATGGCGCCGATGGCCGTGCACGAGGTGACGACCTTCTACAACATGTACAACCAGCAGCCGGTGGGCAAGTACAAGCTCAACGTCTGTACCAACCTGCCGTGCCAGCTGCGCGACGGTGGCAAGGCACTCAAGCACCTGGAGCACAAGCTGGGCATCGCCATGGGCGAGACCACGGCTGACGGCCTGTTCACGCTGCAGCAGAGCGAATGCCTCGGTGCCTGCGCCGATTCGCCGGTGATGCTGGTCAACGACCGCACCATGTGCAGCTTCATGTCGAATGACAAGCTCGATCAGCTGGTCGACGGCCTGAAGTCAGCGGAGAGCAAATGATGTCGGCTGAAAAAATCCTGTCCCAGTTTGCCGCCACCGGCGTCCAGACCTGTTTCCACGACCGTCACATCAACCCGCAGATCTATGCTGGCTTGAATGGCAGCAATTGGAGCCTGAAGGACTACGAGGCGCGCGGCGGCTACCAGGCCTTGCGCAAGATCCTCGGCAAGGACGGTTCGGCCCCGAACCCCGAAACCGGTATGGCGGGGATGACGCAAGACCAGGTGATTGCCACCGTCAAGGAATCTTCCTTGCGCGGCCGCGGCGGCGCCGGCTTCCCCACCGGCCTGAAGTGGAGCTTCATGCCGCGTCAGTTCCCGGGCCAGAAGTACCTGGTGTGCAACTCCGACGAGGGCGAGCCGGGGACCTGCAAGGACCGCGACATCCTGATGTACAACCCGCACATCGTGATCGAAGGCATGGCTATCGCGGCCTACGCCATGGGCATCACGGTCGGCTACAACTACATCCACGGCGAGATCTTCCAGGTCTACGAACGCTTCGAAGCGGCGCTGGAAGAGGCGCGCGCCGCCGGCCTGCTGGGCAACAATATCCTGGGCAGCAGCTTCAGCTTCCAGCTGCATGCGCACCACGGCTTCGGCGCCTACATCTGCGGCGAAGAAACCGCACTGCTGGAGTCGCTCGAAGGCAAGAAGGGCCAGCCGCGCTTCAAGCCGCCGTTCCCGGCCAGCTTCGGCCTGTACGGCAAGCCCACCACCATCAACAACACCGAGACCTTCGCGGCTGTGCCCTGGATCATCCGCAACGGCGGCCAGGCCTACCTGGAGTGCGGCAAACCCAACAACGGCGGCACCAAGATCTTCTCGATCAGCGGCGACGTCGAGCGCCCGGGCAACTACGAGATCCCGATGGGCACGCCCTTTGCCAAGCTGCTCGAACTCGCCGGCGGCGTGCGCGGCGGTCGCCAGCTCAAGGCCGTGATCCCCGGCGGCTCCTCGGCGCCGGTGCTGCCGGCCAACATCATCATGGAATGCACGATGGACTACGACTCCATCGCCAAGGCCGGCTCCATGCTGGGCTCGGGCGCGGTGATCGTGATGGACGAGACCCGCTGCATGGTCAAGTCGCTGCAACGCCTCTCGTACTTCTACATGCACGAGTCGTGCGGCCAGTGCACGCCCTGCCGCGAGGGCACGGGCTGGCTGTCGCGCGTGGTCGACCGGATCGAGACCGGCCACGGTCGTCCCGAAGACATGGACCTGCTCGACAACGTGGCAGAAAACATCCAGGGCCGCACCATCTGTGCGCTGGGCGACGCCGCGGCGATGCCGGTGCGCGCCATGATCAAGCATTTCCGGCACGAATTCGAACATCACGTAGCGCACAAGACCTGCATGGTCCCGGCCTACGTCTGAGTCCTATACCCCGAGCACACGAACATGGTTGAAATCGAACTCGATGGCAAGAAGGTGGAGGTGGTGGAAGGCAGCATGGTCATGCATGCGGCCGAGAAATCCGGCACCTACATTCCGCATTTCTGCTACCACAAGAAGCTCAGCATCGCGGCCAACTGCCGCATGTGCCTGGTCGACGTGGAAAAGGCGCCCAAGGCCATGCCAGCGTGTGCCACACCGGTGACGCAGGGCATGGTCGTGCGCACGAAGAGCGACAAGGCAGTCAAGGCGCAGAAGTCGGTGATGGAGTTCCTGCTCATCAACCACCCGCTGGACTGCCCGATCTGCGACCAGGGCGGCGAATGCCAGCTGCAGGATCTGGCCGTCGGCTACGGTGCCTCCTCCTCGCGTTATGAAGAGGAAAAGCGCGTCGTGTTCCACAAGGATGTCGGTTCGCTGATCTCGATGGAAGAGATGAGCCGTTGCATCCACTGCACCCGCTGCGTGCGCTTCGGCCAGGAAGTGGCCGGCGTCATGGAGCTGGGCATGTCGCACCGCGGCGAGCATTCCGAGATCGAGACCTTCGTCGGCCACTCGGTCGATTCCGAACTGTCCGGCAACATGATCGACATCTGCCCGGTCGGCGCGCTGACCAGCAAGCCGTTCCGCTACCAGGCCCGTACCTGGGAGCTGAGCCGCCGCAAATCGGTCAGCCCGCACGACTCCACCGGCGCCAACCTGATCGTGCAGGTCAAGAACAACAAGGTCATGCGTGTCGTGCCGCTGGAAAACGAAGCCGTCAACGAGTGCTGGATCGCCGACCGCGACCGCTTCTCCTACGAAGCGCTGGACAGCCAGGAGCGCCTGACCCAGCCCATGATCAAGCACGGCGGCGAGTGGAAAACCGTCGACTGGCAGACGGCGCTGGAATACGTGGCCAAGAGCTTCAAGCATATCCAGGCCGAGCATGGCGCCAGCAGCATCGGCGCCTTGGTCAGCCCGCATAGCACGCTCGAAGAGCTGTACCTGGCCGGCGCGCTGCTGCGCGGCCTGGGCAGCGACAACATCGACCACCGCCTGCGCCAGGCCGAATTCGCCAAGAGCGAAGGCGTTCACTGGCTCGGGACCTCGATTGAATCCCTGACCCAGCTCCAGCGCGTGCTGGTGGTCGGCGCCAACCTGCGCAAGGACCATCCGCTGTTCGCCCAGCGCATTCGCCAAGCCGTGCGCCATGGCGCCGCTGTCAACGCCATCACGTCCAAGGCCCTGTTCAAGGATGCCGATGCCTGGGCCATGCGCGTGGCCAACGCTGTCGTGGCCGAAGCGTCGGCCTGGGGCCAGTCGCTGGCTGACGTGGCGGCCGCGATTGCCGCTGAAAAAGGCGTGAGCGCACCGGCTGCCGGCCAGGCCACACCGCAAGCGCAAGCCATTGCCAAGTCGCTACTCGGCGGTGAGCGCAAGGCTATCTTGCTGGGCAACGCGGCGGCGCACCACGCCAACGCTTCCAGCCTGCTGGCCCTGGCCAACTGGATCGCAGCGCAGACCGGCGCGACCGTGGGTTATCTCACCGAAGCCGCCAATACCGTGGGCGCACAGTGGGTCAAGGCCCAGCCGCAGACGGGCGGCCTGAACGCTGCGCAGATGTTGGCTGGTGGCCTCAAGGCTGCCATTCTTCTCAACACCGAACCCGAGTTCGACTCCGCTGCCGGCCAGAAGGCGGCCGAGGGCCTGAGCAAGGTTGACACGGTGGTGACCTTGAGCCCGTTCAAGACCAACCTGGCCTTCAGCGATGTGCTGCTGCCGATCGCGCCGTTCACCGAAACCTCGGGCAGCTTCGCCAACGCCGAAGGCCGCTTGCAGAGTTTCCATGCCGTGGTCAAGCCGCTGGGCGAGACCCGTCCGGCCTGGAAGGTGCTGCGCGTGCTGGGCAATCTGCTCGGTCTGCCGGGCTTCGAATTCGAAACCTCGCAGGAAGTGCTGGCCGCGGCAACGGCCACGCCGGTGAACCTGTCCAATGCCACCCAGGCCGGCATCACGCTGAGCGCCTCGGCGGACGAACCGGTGGTGGCTTCGATCTACCAACTTGACGGCCTGGTCCGTCGTGCGCCATCGCTGCAGTTGACGGCCGATGCGCGTGCTGCGCGTGAAGAAGGGGTGGCAGCATGATCGATGCGCTGTACAACGGCGGCCTGAACCTGCTGGCCGCCAACTGGTGGACCGCGATGGCCTGGCCTGTGATCTGGATCCTGCTCAAGATCGTGGTGGTGCTCGCGCCGCTGATGGGTGCCGTGGCCTACCTGACGCTGTGGGAGCGCAAGCTGCTGGGCTTCATGCAGGTGCGCTTCGGTCCCAACCGGGTGGGCCCCTTCGGCCTGCTGCAGCCGATCGCCGACGCGCTCAAGCTGCTGACCAAGGAAATCATCCAGCCTTCGGCGGCCAGCAGCGGTCTGTTCCGCCTCGGTCCGATCATGGCCATCATGCCGGCGCTGGCCGCCTGGGTGGCGATCCCCTTCGGGCCGGACGTGGCGCTGACCAACGTCAATGCCGGCCTGCTGCTGATCATGGCCATCACCTCGATCGAGGTCTATGGCGTCATCATTGCCGGCTGGGCTTCCAACTCCAAATACGCCTTCCTCGGCGCGCTGCGCGCCTCGGCCCAGATGGTGAGCTACGAGATCGCCATGGGTTTCTGCTTCCTGGTGGTGCTGATGGTGTCGGGCAGCATGAATCTGACCGACATCGTGCAAGGGCAGGGCAAGGGTTATTTCAGCGACATGGGTCTGAGCTTCCTGTCGTGGAACTGGCTGCCGCTGCTGCCGATTTTCATGGTCTACCTGATCTCCGGTGTCGCCGAGACCAACCGCCACCCCTTCGACGTGGTGGAAGGCGAAGCCGAAATCGTGGCCGGCCACATGGTCGAGTACTCGGGCATGGGCTTCGCCATCTTCTTCCTGGCTGAATATGCCAGCATGTGGCTGGTGTCCATCCTGGCGGTGATCATGTTCCTCGGCGGCTGGATGTCCCCGATCGACAGCGCGCTGTTCAACTGGATCCCGGGCTGGATCTGGCTGGGCGCCAAGACCTTTGTCGTGGTCTCGATGTTCATCTGGATTCGCGCCACCTTCCCGCGTTTCCGCTATGACCAGATCATGCGTCTGGGCTGGAAGATCTTCATCCCGGTCACCCTGGTGTGGCTGCTCATCGTCGGCATCTGGATGCAGACGCCGTGGAATATCTGGAATTGAACATGCGCCCCCACGCTCATCACTTCGTGTATTCGCTGCCCCCCGAGGGGGTGTCGTCTGCCTTGGGACGGCCCAGCGGCAGCCGAGGAGCAGGACTATGACCACCGTTACCGCTTCAACCTTCTCCTTCAAAGACTTCATCAAGAGCTTCATGCTGGTGGAGCTCTTCAAGGGCATGGCCCTGACCGGCCGCTACGCCTTCCGCCGCAAGGTCACGGTGCAGTTCCCGGAAGAAAAAACGCCGCTGTCGCCGCGCTTTCGCGGCCTGCATGCGCTGCGCCGTTATGACAACGGCGAAGAGCGCTGCATCGCCTGCAAGCTGTGTGAAGCGGTCTGCCCGGCCATGGCCATCACCATCGAGTCCGATGTGCGGGCCGACGGCAGCCGCCGCACCACGCGCTACGACATCGACCTGACCAAGTGCATCTTCTGCGGTTTCTGCGAGGAAAGCTGCCCGGTCGACTCCATCGTCGAGACCCATATCTTCGAATACCACGGCGAAAAGCGCGGTGACCTGTACTTCACCAAGGACATGCTGCTGGCCGTGGGCGACCGCTACGAAAACGAGATCGCTGCGGCCAAGGCGGCCGATGCCAAGTACCGCTGAAGACTGTCCCACAGAACCTCACAAAGATCGACCCATGGACGTCAAGACTGGTTTCTTCTATCTGTTCTCGCTAGTGCTGCTGTTTGCGGCCTTCCGGGTCATCACGGCGCGCAACCCGGTGCATGCCGTGCTTTTCCTCATGCTGTCCTTCTCGCAGGCCTCGGCCATCTGGCTGCTGCTCAAGGCCGAGTTCCTCGCCATCACGCTGGTGCTGGTCTACCTCGGTGCGGTGATGGTGCTGTTCCTGTTCGTGGTCATGATGCTCGACATCAAGATCGACGCATTGCGCCAAGGCTTCTGGAAGCATTTTCCGCTGGCAGTCACCCTGGGCGCCGTGGTTGTGCTCGAAATGGCCATGGTGCTGATGGCCGGGTTCCGCGTCTCGGAAGAGCCGCGCGTGGCTCAGGTCATCGGCCAGCCGCTGCTGGAAGTCTCCAATTCCAAGGAGCTGGGCAAGCTGCTCTACACCCAGTACGTCTACCCGGTGCAGGTGGCGGCCGTCATCCTGCTGGTGGCCATGATTGCCGCCATCGCCCTGACCCTGCGCGCGCGCAAGGACACCAAGACCATCGACCCGTCCGAGCAGGTGCGCGTGCGCGCTGGCGACCGGCTCCATATCGTCAAGCTCGACCCCACACGCCCGGCGCCTGTCGCCGAGGCTGCGCCTGAGGAGAACAAGGCATGACCCTGACCCTGACACTCGGACATTACCTCACGCTCGGCGCCATGTTGTTTGCGCTGGCAGTGGTGGGTATCTTTCTGAACCGCAAGAACCTGATCGTGCTGCTGATGGCCATCGAGCTGATGCTGCTGGCGGTCAACCTGAACTTCGTGGCCTTCTCGCACTATCTGGGCGACATGCACGGCCAGGTGTTCGTGTTCTTCATTCTCACCGTGGCAGCGGCCGAGTCGGCCATCGGCCTGGCCATCCTGGTGCTGCTGTTCCGCAACAAGTCCAGCATCAACGTGGACGAACTCAACACGCTCAAGGGCTGAACCCGCCGGTTCATCAAGGTACAAGAAGATGAGTCAAACCCTTTCTGCATCCACCCTGCTGGCCGTGCCGCTGGCGCCATTGGTCGGCTCCATACTGGCTGGCGTCCTTGGCACCAAATTCGGCGGCAACTGGATCGGCCGGCGCCTGTCGCATTCGCTCACCATCCTTGGCGTGCTGCTGGCCTTCATTCTCTCGGCCATGACGCTCAAGAGCGTGGCCATGGACGGCGCGCGCTTCAACGAGACGCTCTACACCTGGATGGTGGTGGGCGGCCTCAAGATGGAGGTCGGCTTCCTGATCGACGGCCTGACCGCCATGATGATGTGCGTGGTGACCTTCGTCTCGCTGATGGTGCACATCTACACCATCGGCTACATGGAAGAGGACGAGGGCTACAACCGCTTCTTCGCCTACATCTCGCTGTTCACCTTCTCCATGCTGATGCTCGTGATGAGCAACAACATGCTGCAGCTGTTCTTCGGCTGGGAGGCGGTGGGCCTGGTGTCCTACCTGCTGATCGGTTTCTGGTTCAACAAGCCGACCGCCATCTTCGCCAACATGAAGGCTTTCCTGGTCAACCGCGTCGGTGACTTCGGCTTCATCCTCGGCATCGGCCTGATCGCCGCCTATGCCGGCACGCTGAACTACACCGAGGTGTTCGGCAAGGCCAGCCAGCTGGCGGCGATCGAATTCCCCTGGTATGTCCTGGGGCAGGATGCGATGCTGATCACCGTCATCTGCATCTGCCTGTTCATCGGCGCCATGGGCAAGTCGGCCCAGTTCCCGCTGCACGTCTGGCTGCCCGACTCCATGGAAGGCCCGACCCCGATCTCCGCCCTGATCCACGCAGCCACCATGGTGACGGCCGGCATCTTCATGGTGGCGCGCATGTCGCCGCTGTACGAGCTGAGCGACACGGCGCTGAGCTTCGTTCTGGTGATCGGCGCCATCACGGCCCTGTTCATGGGTTTCCTGGGCATCATCCAGAACGACATCAAGCGCGTGGTGGCCTATTCGACGCTGTCGCAACTCGGCTACATGACGGTGGCACTCGGCGCCTCGGCCTACTCGGTGGCGGTGTTCCACCTGATGACGCATGCCTTCTTCAAGGCGTTGCTGTTCCTGGGTGCCGGCTCGGTCATCATGGGCATGCACCACAACCAGGACATCCGCTGGATGGGTGGCGTGCGCAAGTACATGCCCATCACCTGGATCACCTCGCTGCTGGGCTCGCTGGCTCTGATCGGCACGCCGCTGTTCGCTGGTTTCTATTCCAAGGACAGCATCATCGAGGCCGTGCACGAGAGCCACCTGTGGGGCAGCGGCTTTGCCAGCTTTGCCGTGCTGGCCGGTGTTTTCGTCACCGCCTTCTACTCCTTCCGCATGTACTTCCTGGTGTTCCACGGCAAGGAACGTTTCGACCAGAACCCTGACGCGCACCATGACGACCATGGCCACGGCCATGACGACCACCATGAGCCGCACGAGTCGCCCTGGGTGGTGACGGTGCCGCTGGTGCTGCTGGCCATTCCTTCGGTGGTGATCGGCTACATGACGATCCAGCCGATGCTGTTCGGCGACTTCTTCAAGGACGCGATCTTTGTCGATGCGGCCAAGCACCCGGTGATGGAAGAACTGGCCCAGGCTTTCCACGGCCCGCTGGCCATGGCGCTGCACGCTTTCAGCACGCTGCCGTTCTGGCTGGCGCTGGCCGGTGTGGCTAGCGCCTACTACATGTACATGGTCAATCCGGCCCTGCCGGCAGCCATCAAGCGGAGCGTGCAGCCGATCTACACGCTGCTGGAGAACAAGTACTACATGGACTGGATCAACGAGAACATCCTGGCCCGCGGTGCGCGTGCGCTGGGCACAGGCCTGTGGAAGGGCGGCGACCAGGCGGTGATCGACGGTTCGATCGTCAACGGCTCGTGGAAGCTGGTGGGCTGGGTGGCGGGCGTGGTGCGCCGGCTGCAGTCAGGTTACCTGTACCACTACGCGCTGGCGATGATTGTCGGGGTCCTGGTGCTCATGTCCTGGTTCGTGACCTGGCCCATGGTTAATGACTGGCTCAGCCGATAAGGAGAAGAAGAAATGGGTTTGTTGAGCCTGGCTATCTGGATGCCGATCGCGTTCGGCGTGTTGCTGCTGGCCCTGGGCCGCGACGAGCAGGCGCGCATGGTGCGCTGGGTCGCGCTCATCGGCGCGCTGGCGAGCTTCCTCGTGACGCTGCCCTTGTACACCGGCTTCAAGCTGGACACGGCGGCGATGCAGTTTGTCGAGAAGATGCCCTGGATGGAGCGCTTCAATGTGCACTACCACCTTGGCGTGGACGGCATTTCGCTCTGGTTCGTGCTGCTGACGGCCTTCATCAACGTGGTGGTGGTGATCGCCGGCTGGGAAGTCATCACGCGCCGCGTCAACCAGTACATGGGCGCCTTCCTGATCCTCAGTGGCCTCATGATCGGCGTCTTTGCCGCCCTCGACGGCATGCTGTTCTACGTCTTCTTCGAAGCCACGCTGATTCCGATGTACCTGATCATCGGTATCTGGGGTGGGCCGAACAAGATCTACGCCGCCTTCAAGTTCTTCCTCTACACGCTGCTCGGTTCGCTGCTGACGCTGATCGCGCTGATCTTCCTGTACACCAAGTCGGGCGGCAGCTTCGACATTGCCGCCTGGCACACGCTGCCGCTGGACCGCACCACGCAGACCCTGCTGTTCTTCGCTTTCTTCGCCGCCTTCGCCGTCAAGGTGCCGATGTGGCCGGTCCACACCTGGCTGCCCGACGTGCACGTCGAGGCGCCGACCGGCGGCTCCGCCGTGCTGGCGGCCATCATGCTCAAGCTCGGCGCCTACGGTTTCCTGCGTTTCTCGCTGCCGATCGCGCCGGATGCCGCGCATGAATGGGCATGGCTCCTGATTGCCCTGTCGCTGATCGCCGTCATCTACGTCGGCCTGGTCGCCATGGTGCAGCAGGACATGAAGAAGCTGGTGGCCTACTCGTCGGTGGCGCACATGGGTTTCGTCACCTTGGGTTTCTTCATCTTCAACGACATCGGCATCTCCGGCGGCCTGGTGCAGATGATTGCCCACGGCTTTGTCTCGGCCGCCATGTTCCTCTCCATCGGCGTGCTGTACGACCGGGTGCATTCGCGTGAAATCGCCAGCTATGGCGGCGTGGTCAACACCATGCCCAAGTTTGCAGCCTTTGCCCTGTTCTTCGCCATGGCCAACTGCGGCCTGCCGGGTACCGCCGGTTTCGTCGGTGAGTGGATGGTGATCCTGGGTGCCGTGAAGTACAACTTCTGGATCGGCCTGGCTGCGGCCACCGCGCTGATTTTCGGTGCCGCCTACACGCTGTGGATGTTCAAGCGCGTCTACCTGGGGCCCGTGGCCAATGACGACGTCAAGGCGCTGCTTGACATCAACGGCCGGGAATTCCTCATGCTGGCCCTGCTGGCGATCGCCGTGCTGGTCATGGGTGTCTATCCCAAACCTTTCACCGATGTCATGGACACCTCGGTGGCGGCGCTGCTCAAGCATGTGGCCTTGTCCAAGTTGAACTGATCGAACCGAATTGAAAGACTGAAGATGACAGACAAACTCAGCTGGATTGCGGTTTATCCGGAAATCATTCTGCTGCTCATGGCCTGCCTGATCACGCTGATGGACCTCGGCGTGAAAAGCCGCCAGCGTACCCGCACCTACCTCTGGACACTGCTGACCCTGGGCGTGGTCGCCTTGCTGCAGTTCCTGTACGCCAGCGGCGGCGGCACGCTCTACAGCCTGTACAACATGGTGGTGAGCGACCCCATGGGCAACTGGCTCAAATTCTTCGCCACCATCGCCGTCATGGTCACCCTGGTCTATGGCCGCCCCTACGCGGCCGATCGCGACATGCTGCGCGGCGGCGAGCTGTTCAGTCTGAGCATGTTCGCCCTGCTGGGCATGTTCATCATGATTTCGGGCAACAACTTCCTGCTGATCTACCTCGGCCTGGAACTGCTGACCCTCTCCAGCTACGCGCTGGTGGCCCTGCGCCGTGACAACGCCACCGCCACCGAAGCGGCGATGAAGTATTTCGTGCTCGGCGCGCTGGCTTCCGGCTTCCTGCTCTACGGCCTGTCCATGATCTACGGCGCCACCGGTTCGCTCGATGTCAATGCCGTTTTCCGTGCCATCAACTCCGGTCGCGTCAACCCGCAGGTGCTGGTGTTCGGCACCGTGTTCGTGGTGGCCGGCCTGGCGTTCAAGCTGGGCGTGGTGCCGTTCCACATGTGGATTCCCGACGTCTACCAGGGCGCCCCCACCGCTGTCACACTGATGATCGGCGGCGCGCCCAAGCTGGCGGCATTCGCCATCGTCATCCGCCTGCTGGTCGAAGGCATGCTGCCGCTGGCCGTCGACTGGCAGCAGATGCTCATGCTGCTGGCCATCGCTTCGCTGCTGGTCGGCAACCTGGCTGCCATCATGCAGACCAATCTCAAGCGCATGCTGGCCTTCTCCACCATCTCGCAGATGGGTTTTGTGCTGCTGGGCCTGATGTCGGGTGTGATCAACGGCAACGTCTATTCCGCGGCCAATGCCTACAGCTCGGCGATGTTCTATGTCGTGACCTATGTGCTCACCACGCTGGCGAGCTTCGGCGTCATCCTGCTGCTGGCCCGTGAAGGCTTCGAAAGCGAAGAGATCGCCGACTTTGCCGGCCTCAACCAGCGCAGCCCGCTGTACGCCGCCATCATGGCGATCTGCCTGTTCTCGCTGGCCGGCATTCCGCCCCTGGTCGGCTTCTACGCCAAGCTCTCGGTGCTGCAGGCGCTGGTGGCTTCGGGCCAGACGCTGCACATCGGCCTGGCCGTGTTTGCCGTGATCATGTCGCTGATCGGTGCCTTCTACTACCTGCGCGTGGTCAAGGTCATGTACTTCGACGAGCCGATCACCGCCACCACCGTGGCTGCGCCGTTCGATGTGCGTGCCGTGCTGTCGGTCAACGGTCTGCTGGTGCTGGTGCTGGGCCTGGTGCCCGGTGGCCTGATGACTCTGTGCGCCCACGCCATCCAGCAGATGCTGGGTACCTGATGACGCAATCCGCTTCGGTCTGGTTGGTGGTGCTGGCCGCGCTGGCCGGCGCCAATCTGCCGTTCTTCATCAACCAGCGCCTGCTGGCTGTGGTGCCACTGAAAAGCCCCAAGAGCCTGCCCGTGCGCCTGCTGGAGCTGGTGCTGTGCTACTTCCTGGTGGGCGGCATGGCGCTGCTGCTGGAGCAGCGTGCCGGCCAGATCGTGCCGCAGGGCTGGGAGTTCTACGCCATCACGGCGGCGCTGTTTCTCACCCTGGCGTTTCCAGGTTTCGTCTACCGCTACCTGTACAAGCGCCACGGCCAGGGCCATGGATGACCGCCATCTGATCGAAACCGGGCTCGACAGCCAGGAACTGCTCAAAGGCCGCTTTCTTCACGCTTTCCGCGACACGGTACGCCTGCCCGACGGCAGCAGCACGGTGCGCGAGTACGTGGTGCATCCCGGTGCGGTGATGATCATCCCGCTGCTGGAGGACGGACAGGGCGGCCTGCAGGTGGTGCTGGAACGCCAGTACCGCTACCCCGTCAAGCAGGTCATGGTCGAGTTTCCGGCCGGCAAGCTCGATGCCGGCGAAGACATCCTGGCTTGCGCCCAGCGCGAGCTGCTGGAGGAAACCGGCTACCGGGCCGGCGAGTGGGCACGCGCCGGCGTGCTGCATCCGGTCATTTCGTATTCCACCGAGTTCATCGAGATCTGGTTTGCGCGCCAACTGAGCCTGGGTGAACGCCGGCTGGATGAGGGCGAGTTCCTCGATGTCTTCACCGCGACGCCGGCCGAACTGTTGCAGTGGTGCCGGGACGGCCGGGTGACCGACGCCAAGACCCTGACCGGCGCGCTCTGGCTGCAGAACGTCCTTGCTGGCGCCTGGGAATTGAGCTGGCAGGCTGCAGCCGCACCCGACAGCGGCCGATAATTCCATCATGAAAGTCCTCAACCTGCAGTGCGATGCCCGGCACCTGTTTGAAGGCTGGTTCGCGTCCGAAGACGACTATGCTGGCCAGCTTGAACGCGGCCTGCTGGTGTGCCCGATGTGCGGCAGCAAGGCGGTGGCCAAGCTGCCCAGTGCACCGCGCCTGAACCTGGGCGCGGCGCGCCCGGAAGAAGCAGCGCAAACCAAGCCGCCGTCCGAGAAGCAGGACGTGGTGCTTGGCGATGCCGAACAGGCCCTGCAGGCGGCCTACCTGCAACTGGCGCGCCGCATCGTGGCGCAGACCGAAGACGTGGGCGGGCGCTTTGCCGAAGAGGCGCGCAAGATGCACTATGGCGAGGTGGAGGCGCGCGGCATTCGCGGCCAGGCCTCGCGCGAGGAGACGGAGGCCCTGCTCGATGAGGGCATTGCCGTCATGCCGCTGCCCCTGCCGGACGCACTGAAGGAACCGCTGCAGTAAGCCGCCTCAGGGGTAGAGGCCGCGCAGGGCGCGAGCGTGCAGGATGCGCTGGCAGGCCACGATGTAGGTGGCGGTGCGCAGGCTGACCTTGTGGTCCTGTGCCACCTGCCAGATGGCCGCGAAGGCCTCCTGCATGATGCGCACCAGCCGGGCATTGATCTCATCCTCGCTCCAGAAGTAGCTGGAGAAATCCTGCACCCACTCGAAGTAGCTGACCGTCACGCCGCCGGCGTTGGCGATCACGTCCGGCACCACCAGCACATTGCGTTCGTGCAGGATGTCGTCGGCCAGCGGCGTGGTCGGGCCGTTGGCGCCCTCAAGGATCATGCGCGCCCGGATGCGGCCGGCATTGGCCTCGGTGATCTGGGCTTCCAGAGCGGCCGGGATCAGGATGTCGCACTCGACGTCCCAGAACTGGTCCACCGTCAGTGCTTCGGCCGGCGCGAAGCCCGCCACGCCGCCGTGGCGTGCCGCATGTGCCTGCAGGGCCGGGATGTCGAGACCGGCTTCCCGGTAGACCGTGCCGCTGTGGTCCTGCACGGCCACCACGCGTGCGCCGGCCTGGGCGAACAGCCGGGCCGAGACGCCGCCCACATTGCCGAAGCCCTGCACCGCCACGCGCGACTGCGCCACGTCCAGGCCGATGCGCTGCGCCGCCGCCTGGCCGACCGTGAACACGCCACGGCCGGTGGCCTCGCGCCGGCCGAGCGAGCCGCCCAGGTCGAGCGGCTTGCCGGTGACCACGCCAGTGGCCGTGGCGCCCTCGTTCATCGAGTAGGTGTCCATCATCCAGGCCATCACCTGCTCGTTGGTGTTGACGTCCGGTGCCGGAATGTCCTTGTGCGGGCCGATGATGATGCCGATTTCGCTGGTGTAGCGGCGCGTGACACGCTCCAGCTCGCCCAGTGAGAGCTGCTTGGGGTCGACGCGCACGCCGCCCTTGGCGCCGCCGAAAGGCACGTTGACGGCCGCGTTCTTGATCGACATCCAGGCGGCCAATGCCATCACCTCGGACAGCGTCACGTCCTGGTGAAAGCGCACGCCACCCTTGCCGGGGCCGCGCGAGGTGTTGTGCTGCACGCGGTAGCCTTCGAAGTGGACGATGCGGCCGTCATCCATATGGATGGGCACATCCACGATCAGCGCGCGCTTGGGACGCCGCAGCGTGTCCGCCCAGCGTGCCAGTTCACCGAGGTAGGGCAGTACGCGGTCCACCTGTTGCAGGTAGATGCCCCACGGCCCGAGGCCTTCAGGTTGCAGGTAGGAGGGAATGGGGGCGGTGGTAAGGACTTGGCGTGACATGCGTGGAGGCTCGGGAAGCGGCAATGCCACCACTTTACGGGGGTGCGGGCGGGAAGTCTAATGCCGGCGCCGTATGACCCTATGCCGCCGCCTTCAGGCCGTGAACTGCAGGGCCGCCAGCCGCGCGTAGATGCCGTTGGCGGCCACCAGCGTGTCGTGCGTCCCCTGTTCCACCAGGCGGCCGTGGTCGATGACCACGATGCGGTCGGCCTGTTGCACCGTGGCCAGGCGGTGCGCAATCACCAGCGTCGTGCGGTCGCGCATGGCCGACTCCAGCGCCGCCTGCACCATGCGTTCGCTCTCGGCATCCAGCGCGCTGGTGGCTTCGTCGAGCAGCAGCAGCGGCGGATTCTTCAGCATGGCGCGCGCGATCGCAATGCGCTGGCGCTGGCCGCCGGACAGGCGCACGCCGCGTTCCCCCAGAAAGGTGTCGTAGCCCGCGGGCAGGGCGCGGATGAACTCGTCGGCAAAGGCGGCCCGGGCGGCGGCATGCACCTCGGCATCCGTCGCATCCGGCTGGCCGTAGCGGATGTTTTCCAGCGCGCTGCTGGAGAAGATCACCGGTTCCTGCGGCACGATGCCGATGCGCTGGCGCAGTGCGTGCAGGGCCATGTCGCGGATGGGCACGCCGTCGAGCAGGATGCGGCCGGCGGCCGGGTCGTAAAAGCGCAGCAGCAGCTGGAACACGGTGCTCTTGCCGGCGCCACTGGGCCCAACCAGCGCCACCGTTTCGCCGGCACGCACCTCAAGCGTGACGTCGGCCAATGCCGCCTGCATCGGGCGCGAAGGGTAGTGGAACGTCATTGCTTCAATTTTGATAGCGCTTCCCGCAGATGACAAAAGGGCTGGTGTCGGATTTGAGGGTGAAACAATGGGCGACTGGCTGCTCAGCAGTTCCATCAGCCGCTCGGTGGCGCCGGCGGCGCGCAGCAGTTCGCCATAGACCTCGCCCAGCACGGCAAAGGCACTCGCCAGAATGATGACGTAGACCACGGTCTGGCCCAGGTGGCCGGCCGTGATGTCGCCGCGCAGCACCGCCTGCGTGCCCTGGTACAGACCCCACAGCAGCGCGGCCGAGGTCGCGATGATGATGAAGGCCATCAGCACCGAGCGCGCCCCCACGCGCCGCCGCGCAGTACGGAAGGCGTTTTCGCTCGCGGCATCGAAGCGCGCCGCTTCGCGCGCCTCGGCGGTGTAGCTCTGCACCACCGGAATGGCATTGAGCACTTCGGCCGCGATGGCGCTGGAGTCGGCCACCCGGTCCTGGCTGGCGCGCGACAGACGACGCACGCGGCGGCCGAACCACAGCGCCGGCAGCACCACCAGTGCCAGCATGCCCAGCACCTGGACCATCACATACGGGTTGGTCCACACCAGCATCAAGAGCGCCCCCAGGCCAGTGACCGTGCTGCGCAGCCCCATGGAGAAGGACGAGCCCACCACGGTCTGCACCAGCGTGGTGTCGGCCGTCAGGCGCGACAGCACTTCGCCGGTCTGCGTGGTCTCGAAGAACTCGGGACTCTGCTGCAGCACATGGCCATAGACCGCATTGCGCACGTCGGCCGTGACGCGCTCGCCCAGCCAGCTCATCAGGTAAAAGCGCAGCGCCGAGAACACCCCCAGGGCCACCGCCACGCCGAACAGCAGCGTGAAGTGTTCGCGCAATGCCAGCACCTGGGCGCCACGGTCCTGCGGCAACAGCCCGCCGTCGATCAGGCTGCGCAGTGCCATGGGAAACACCAGCATGGCCGTGGCCGCCAGCACCAGGAACAGCAAGGCCAGTGCGATGCGCGCACGGTAGGGGCGCAAGAAGGGCAGCAGGCCGCTGAGGGATTGGGGGTTGCTGGCTTTGGGGCGGTCGGTGGACATGGGCAGTGGAAGGTGCAGACGAGCCGCAAGCATATACCGCAGAGGCGTTTGGCCGGTTCATGCTTTTTTCAAGTGGGCAGCATCCCCATGCGAAACTCCATCGGACGCGGTTTCCGAAACGTGAATTGCGCAAGAATCGGGTGGCGCGATCGCCTGTGATGCGGTCAGAATAGACGCTCATCACCCACCCTTCCTGCCCTCATGAACAGTGCCAGCCTGATCCGACTTGTCGCCCTGTCCGCGATTTGGGGCGCTTCCTTCATCTTCATGCGCATGGCGGTGCCGGTGCTCGGGCCGGTGGTGCTGATCGAGGCCCGCCTGCTGCTCGCTGCGGGCCTGCTTTTCTCGGTGGGGCTCATCCTCGGGCAGCGTTTGAGGCTGGGCCAGCACTGGCGGCACTACCTGGTGCTGGGACTGTTCAATTCGGCGTTGCCCTTCCTGCTGTTTGCCTTTGCCGCCAAGACGCTGTCAGCCTCCTTGCTGTCCATCCTCAATGCCACGGCGCCGATCTGGGGCGCGGTCATCGGGTCGGCCTGGAGCCGCGCGCCACTGCGCGGCAAGACGGCGCTGGGGCTGGCACTGGGCGTGGCGGGTGTCGGTCTGCTGGTGGGCTTTGACCGGGTGACCCTGCAGCCCGGTGCCGGCTGGGCCATCGTGGCGGCCCTGGCGGCCGCGTTCTGCTACGGCATCGCCAGCAACTACGCCAAATCGACGCCAGCAGCGTCATCGGATCCCTATGCCAATGCCCACGGCAGCATGTGGGCGGCGGCGCTGCTGCTGGCGCCGGCGGTGCCGTTTTTCCCGGCCGCGGCCGAGCCTGCGCTCAGCGTGCTGGGGGCCGTGGCGGCGCTGGGGGTGTTCTGTACCGGCATCGCCTACCTGTTGTACTTCCGCCTGGTGGCCGACCTGGGCGCCGCACCGGCGCTGACGGTGACGTTTCTCATTCCCGTCTTCGGCATCCTGTGGGGGCATCTGTTCCTGGGTGAAGCGATCGGCTGGCATACCCTGGTCGGGGCAGTGGTGGTGCTGCTGGGGACGGCACTGGTGACCGGGTTCTCGCTGCGTGCCGTGTGGGCACCCAGGGCGGTGTCCCATGGCTGAGCTGCCACTGGAGAGCCCGGCACGCCAGTACGCGGTGGTGGCGCGCGCCATCGACTTTCTCCGTGCCAATGCGGTGCGCCAGCCCGCGCTGGCCGAGGTGGCGGCTGCGGTGCACATGAGCGAGTTCCACTTGCAGCGCGTGTTCGCCGCCTGGGCCGGCATCTCGCCCAAGCGTTTCCTGCAGTACTTGACCAAGGAGCATGCCCGGCAGGCCTTGCTGGCCTCGCACGACCTGCTCAGCGTGACGGCCGCCAGCGGCCTGTCCAGCGCCAGCCGCCTGCATGACTTGATGGTGACGTGCGAGGCCATGACACCGGGCGAAATCAAGCGCGGCGGTGCCGGCGTGGCGCTGGGCTTCGGCTGCGCGGCCACGCCGTTTGGCGAGGCACTGGTGGGGTGGACGGCGCGCGGCCTGTGTTACCTGGCGTTTCTCGATGGCGACGACGCGCGCCGCATGGCCGAACTCGCCAGCCAGTGGCCGGCGGCGCAGCGCGAGCGCGACGATGCGCGGGCACAGCAGTGGCTGGACCAAGTCTTTGCGGTCACGCCGCAGCGCGGTACCTTGCATCTGGTGCTGCGCGGCACCAACTTCCAGCTCAAGGTGTGGGAGGCGCTGCTGAAGGTCGAACCCTCGCGCGTGGTGTCCTATACCCAACTGGCCCGGATGGCTGGAGCGCCCAAGGCGCAGCGCGCTGTCGGCAGCGCGCTGGCGGCCAACACCATTGGCTACCTGATCCCCTGCCATCGCGTGATCCGCGAGTCCGGCGACTTCGGTCATTACCGCTGGGGCAGCGAACGCAAGGCAGCGATGCTGGCCTGGGAGGCCGGGCATGGCGCCCGGCCTTGATGCCACCAACCGACCGCTTCAGCGTGCCGACAGCAGTTCCGGCACGTGCAGCAGGATGAACTCGTTGTCGTCGTTCTTGCCGAGCTGGCGTCCCGAGGAGTAGGGCAGGTTGTTGTCGTTGGCGACCACGATGTGCTCGGCATCGACCACGTCCACGTCCTCGATGGTGACGAAGGGGAAGGTGAACTTGCCGTCCTTGCCGCCGACCTTGGCCACGCCCTTCGGATCCTGGATGTCGAGCAGGTCGATGTAGCCGATCTTGCGCACGAAGCCGTCGGCGTCCGCGTCCTTCAGGCTGATCTTGTAGATGCGCTTGAACCTGGCCGGCACGTTCTGGCAGTCCGGACGGGCCGGGCCGTTGCAGGCGGTGTGCTCCAGGCCTTCGCCGTTGTCGCGCTCGATGATCAGGCCGGTGTCGGCATCGATCATGTTGAAGTCGCCGATGTTGTTGCCGTTCAGCTCCAGCGCGTATTTCCAGGAGCGGCCGGTCCATTCCCCCTTGGCCATGTTGAACTCCAGCACGCGCAGGTACTCGCGGCCGTCCTTGGTCTCCCACTTCTTCTCGGCTTCGTTCCACAACGGGCCTTCGAGCAGCGGGTACAGGAACTGACCGTCCTTCGAGGCGGCCATGCCTTCGTAGCCGCGTGAGCGGCGCACCGGCGTGGCGAAGGCGCCGGCCGTGGCCGGTGTGGTGACCGAGAAGTGGTCGGGCGAGCGGGCCAGCTTGCCGTCCACCTCGGTGTTGAACACCGCCAGCACCTTGCCCTGGCGGTCGGTCTTCACGAGGTAGGGGCCGAGCTCGTCGCCGAACCAGACGTGCTCGCCGATGAACTGCATCGACTCGATGTCGAGGTCGGCACCGGTCAGGTAGCGCTGCTTGGTGCCTTCGTTGACGATCAGGAAGGGAATCGTCTTGTCCGGATCGTGCAGGAACACGGTTTGCAAGCGCTTCACGCTGCCGCTTTTCCAGTCGGGCTTGACGTGGTGGAACATCAGCATGGCGTCGGCCGAATTGGCCTTGCTGCCGAAGCCGTTGTCGGTCAGCACCCAGTAGCTGCCGTCCTTCATCGCCTTGATGCCGGAAAAACCCTGCACCGGCTGGCCCTGGAACGGCAGGTTGATGCCGGTGGGCTTCGGTGCCCCCTTGGCCGAGAGGTAGGAACTGCCGGCGATGGCGCCGAGCTTGTCTTCGCGGTGGCCATCCGCCGTGGTGTACTTGCCCGAAGTCTGCAGGCTGGCTGGGGCGTCCTTCGGTGCGGTGATGAAGGTGCGTGCCGGCAGCGCGGCATGGCCGATCAGCGTGGCGGGGAAGGCCTGCTGGGCCTGCACGGGTGCGATGGCCAGCAGGGCGAGGATCGGTAGCAGAGGTGATTGGCGCATGGTGCTCTTGGGTTGGTTGAACAAGCACCACCGATGCTAGGAATCGAACATGACAGAAGCGTGAAGGCGATTTCACGCCAGCAGCGCTTGCTGGCGACAAAGGGCGTTACTCGACCAGCGCAACCGATTTCACCTGGGCCCAGACGGCCCGACCGGGCACCAGGTCCAGGGTATTGACGGCGCGTGCCGTGATGCGCGACAGCAGCATGGCGCCGCCGCAGGCCACGCGCACCAGGGCCTGGGACGGATGGGCGTCTGCGGCAATGGCGTCGACCGTGGCGGGCAGCAGGTTCTGGATGCTGGTGTGCTGTGGCGCTTCGGTCGCCAGGCTGATGTCGCGCGCCAGCACGCGCAGGCGCACGCGCTGCCCGACGGCCAGGCCGCTGTCGCGCAGCCACAGGCTGCCGCCGCCGAAATCCACCCGCATCAGATGCCAGCGCGCGTCATGCTCCGCCACCGTGCCATGCAGCAGAGCACCGGCATCGTCACCCAGCACCACCGGCGTGTCGATGCGGGCCAGCACGTCGGCCACCGGACCGGCCGCCTTGACACGGCCGTGATCGAGCGCGACCAGCGAATCCGCCAGCCGTGCCACTTCATCGGCCGCATGAGTGACGTAAAGCATGGGAATCTGCAGTTCAGCATGCAGGCGCTCCAGCCAGGGCAGGATGTCCTGGCGGCGCGCCTGGTCGAGCGCAGCCAGAGGTTCGTCGAGCAGCAGCAGCCGCGGCTGCGTGGCCAGTGCGCGCGCAATGGCCACCCGCTGGCGTTCGCCACCGGAGAGCTGCTGCACCTGGCGTTGCATCAGATGGCCGATGCCCAGCAGCTCGATCACGGTCTCCAGCGCAATGGCCGGTTGGCCGGCCATGCTGCGCCGCAGTCCGTAGGCCAGGTTGCCACGCACGTCCAGATGCTCGAACAGGCTCGCTTCCTGGAACACATAACCCAGTGGCCGCTGCCACGGCGGCAGAAAGACGCTGCTGGCGTCGTCCTGCCAGACCTCATCGTCGATGCGGACCAGGGCGTTGTGCGCGCGTTCCAGGCCGGCCACGCAGCGCAGCACGCTGGTCTTGCCGGAGCCGGACGGACCGTGCAGGGCGGTGATGCCGCGCGCCGGCAGTGTCAGATCGACCTCCAGCTGGAAGTCGGGCCGCGCCAGCGAGAGGCGGATCAGGTTGTCGCTGTTCATGGCAACACCCTGGCATGGCGGCGGTTGAGCAGCGACAGGCCCAGCAGCACCACGAAGGAGAACAGCACCATGCTGCCGGCCAGCCAGTGCGCCTGCGTGTACTCCAGGGCTTCGACGTGGCCGTAGATCTGCGTCGACACCACGCGTGTCTTGTCGGGGATGTTGCCGCCGATCATCAGCACCACGCCGAATTCGCCCACCGTGTGCGCGAAGGTCAGGATGCCGGCGGTGACAAAACCGCGCCGTGACAGCGGCAGCACCACGGTGAAGAAGGCATCCAGCGGTCTGGCACGCAAGGTGGCCGCCACTTCCAGCGGCCGCGGGCCGATGGCCTCGAAGGCGTTCTGCAGCGGCTGCACCGCAAACGGCAGCGAATAGATCAGCGAGGCCAGCAGCAGGCCGCCGAAGGTGAAAGGCAACGTGCCCAGCCCGAGAAACTGGGTCAGCTGGCCGATCCAGCCGTGGGGACCGAGCGCTACCAGCAGGTAGAAGCCGAGTACCGTGGGTGGCAGCACCAGCGGCAGCGTCACCACCGCACCCAGCGGGGCACGCCAGCGCGACGTCGTGCGCGCCAGCCACCAGGCCAGCGGCGTGGCCAGCAGCAGGAGCAGCAGCGTGGTGAGGCCGGCCAGCTTCAGCGTGAGCCAGATGGCGCTCAGGTCATCAGCACTGAAAGGCATGGTCGGGATTACAGGGCATAGCCATAAGCGCGAATGATCGCACGAGCCTTGTCGCTACGCAGGTAGGCCGCCAATGCTGCTGCAGCGGCATTGGCCTTGGCGTTGCCCAGGATCACGGCATCCTGCCGGATCGGCGTGTGCAGTTCGGCCGGCACCAGCCAGGCCGAACCCTTGGTGATGCGGCCGTCCACCATCACCTGCGACAGCGCCACGAAACCCAAAGCCGCATTGCCGGTGGCAACGAACTGGTAGGTCTGCGCAATGTTCTCGCCTTGCACAAAACGCGGCTGCAGGGTCTGCTGCAGGCCGAGGCGGTTCAGCGTTTCCACGGCTGCTGCGCCATAAGGCGCCAGCTTGGGGTCGGCTATGGCGAGGCGCTCGAAATGACCTGTGCGCAAGACCGCGCCCTGGTCGTCCACCAGGCCGGTTTGCGCGCTCCACAGCACCAGTTTGCCGATGGCATAGGTGAAGCGCGAGCCGGGCATGGTCAGGCCCTCCTTGTCGAGTCGGGCCGGGGTGTCATCGTCGGCGGCCAGCAGCATCTGAAACGGTGCCCAGTTCCTGATCTGTGCATAGAACTTGCCGGTAGCACCGAAAGACAGCACCACCTTGTGGCCGCTGTCCTGCTCGAAGGCGGCGGCGATCTTCTGCATCGGGGCGGTGAAATTGGCGGCCACCGCCACGCTGACTTCAGCAGCCTGGCACAGGCCGAACAGGCTGGTGGCGGCCACGGTGGCTAGTTGCACGAGGCGACGGAAGCGGGTGGGCATGGTCATCATCCTTCGCTATTCTAAAAATGAATAGCGAAGTATAACCACGACCGCCCGCAGCGGCGGCACAATGCGCGCATGACCTCTCCCCAACTCAAGCTGGCCGGGGCCTTGGGCCATGAGCTGGCCGACAAGCGCATCGACATCCTGCGCCGCATCGGCGAAGCCGGCTCGATCTCCGAGGCCGCGCGTGCTGCCGGTGTCAGCTACAAGGCGGCCTGGCAGGCCATCGACACCCTGAGCAACCTGGCCGGTGCGACCCTGGTGGAGCGCGCCGTCGGCGGCTCCGGCGGCGGCGGGGCGCATCTCACGCCGGCCGGGCGACAACTGCTGCAGGCGGCCGATCTGATGCGCGAGGCGCGGGCACAGGTGCTGGCGAAGATGTCCCGCGGCGGCGCGGACCAGTTGGACGCGCCGGGTCTGGCTGCCTTGGGCTTGCGCACCAGCATGCGCAACCAGCTGCCCTGTCGCGTCAAGGCGCTCAAACCGCAGGGGCAGGCGATCCGGGTGGAGCTGGTCTTGCCGGACGGCGGCTCACTGTTCTCGCGCATCACGCGCGAAAGCGCCCAGCTGCTGGGCTTGCAAGCCGGGCTGCCGGTGCTGGCCCTGTGCAAGGCCACCGCCGTCACGGTGGCGGCGGTCAGCAAAGCCGCTGCCGGCCGCAACCTGCTGCACGGCCACGCCACACGCGTGTCGCGCGCGGCGGCGGGCGGCGAGGTGGCGTTGACCCTGCCGGGCGGGCTGAGCCTGGTCGGTTTTGCCGGCCCGGGTTGTGGTTTGAAGGTGGGCAGTGCAGCCGTGGCGTGCGTCGACGAGTCTGCGGTGGTGATTGCGCTGGCCGGCTGAGGCCGGCGGCTCACATGCGCAGCGCTCCGGCGTAGCCGGTCATTTCCAGGTAGCCGCGCCCGACGTGCCGGCCTTGACTGTCAAAGAGATCACTCAGGCCTTCCCAGTAGATGGCGCCGGTGGAAGCGCGGCTGTCGAGCTCCTGGTTGTCGACCAGCGCTTTCACGTGGAAGAGGCCGGCCGGAGTCTGCAGCGTCCACTCGACCGGGTAGTTGGCCTGGCTGGCCGGGCTGCGCCAGCGGCGTTGCGGCGTGAAGCTCACCTCGCCGCGCTGGAAAATGCGCACGTGTGCCTGCCCCGTCTGGGGCGCGGCGCGGAACGAACCGCCGTCCCACAGCGCCTGCCCCGACTTGTCGCGCAGGCGAAAGGCGGTGAGCGCGCTGCCGTCGAACAGGTTGATGCCGATCCAGTCCCAGCCCACCGCATCCGGGTGCAGCAGCGCTTCGCTCCACTCATGGTCGAGCCAGGCCGAGCCGGTCGCGTCGAGGGCGTGGCGCTGGCCCTGCAGCGTGATGCTGCCGCGCACCGCCAGCTGCGGCTGGCTGTAGTAGTAGCTGGCCTGCGTGGGCTCAGGCCCCTTGCGTGACCAGCCCTGTTCGCCCTGCAGCAGCACGGGCTGGCGGGCTGTGAACTGCAGTGCCAGCTGGAAGTCGCCGGCCTGGACTTGCGCGCTGTAAACGTCGCCCGCAGGGCTGTTCTGGCGCTGCAGCGTCCAGTCGCGCAGGACGATGTCGGTGTCGCGTTCGCTGGAGTGGGCCTGGTCCAGATCCGCATCACCCGAGGCGCGCGCAATGCGCTGGTCGTGCCACAGCTTCCGGTTCTTGACGTCGGTGACGGCCGCATGGGCGAAGATCAGCTGTTTGGCGGCCAGGCGCGAAGCCATGCCCTGCGTGGCGTCCACCCTGGAGCGGAAGAAGGTGAGCTGGAAACCGAACAGGCGACTGCCCGCGCTGGCGTGGCCGGTGATGTACCACCACTCGGTGCGCACGTCCGGATGCGCACCGAAGTCACGCGGGAAGCTCAGGCTGCGTGGTGGCAGAGGCCATGCACCCGTTGCATGCCATAACCCGGTCAGCAGCAGGCTGCGGCGCAGGAGTTTCGGGTGGTTCAGGGTCATGGTGATGCACAAGCGCTGGACGGTTGATTCTGCCGTAGCGAGATCAGTGCCCGCCACGCGAGCCAGGCGAGGACCTTTTTATTGGCGCACGGTGGGCAGGCCGGGGGTCAGGCGGGCCTTGCGCGGTGTCGGCCAAGCCGCGGCGGCCGGGCGTGTTGCCACCAGGTCGGCCAGCGTCACGCCGTCCAGCACCGTGAAGTAACTCTCCATTGCCTGACTCAGCACGCCCTTGAGGCGGCAATGCTGGCTCAGGCGGCACTGGTTGAGCGTGGGGTCAAAGCATTCGACCAGCGTGAAGTCGGTCTCGGTGGCACGCACCACGGCGCCCAGGTTGATTTCGGCCGCCGGTTTCGACAGGCGCATGCCGCCGCCGCGCCCGCGCGTGGTGTCCAGCAGCCCCTGGGCCGCCAGCTCCTGCACGATCTTGGTCAGGTGGCTGCGCGAGATGCCGTAGCCCTCGGCGATCTCGCTGATGGTGACCGGCTGCTCACGCGTCTGGCTGGCTGCGCAGTACATCAGAACGCGCAGGGTGTAGTCAGTCCATTGGGTCAGGTGCATGGAATTTGCCGCAGATCAATAAAAGATTCATTTTGCATGAATTTTAGTGGCTAGAATAAACATGCATTTCAAATGAATCTTTAAAGGAGCGTCTTCATGAATGCACGCCTGGAAACCATCGAACCCGCGGCCCCGGCCTTGAGCGCCGAACAGGCCCTGGGCCAGATTGCCGTTCAATTGCCGGGGGCCACCGCCGTCTTTCGCCGCCTCAAGCTCGACTTCTGCTGCGGCGGCCAGGTCAGCCTGCGGCAGGCCGCCGCCGACAAGGGGCTGGACGCGAATGCCATCCTGGCCGAACTGTCGGCCCTGCAACGTCCCAGCGGCCTGCCGGCTGAGACCGACCCGGGCGCCTTGATCGAGCACATTCTGGCGCGCTACCACGAGGTGCATCGCGCACAGCTGCCCGAGCTGGTCCGCATGGCGCGCCGCGTCGAAGCCGTGCACCGCGAGCATCCGCAGGTGCCGGCCGGTCTGGCCGACCTGCTGGAGGGCATGCACGAAGAGCTGCTGTCGCACATGCAGAAAGAGGAGACCATCCTGTTTCCCATGTTGAAAGCAGGTGGCAATCCCTTTGTCGGCCAGCCCATCACCGTCATGCGGGCCGAACACGTCGAGCACGGCGCCACGCTGGAAAAACTGGCCGCCCTGACGAACGAGGCCCAGCCGCCAGCGGACGCCTGCAACACCTGGCGGGCGCTTTATGCCGGCATTGCCCAGTTGAATGACGATCTGATCAACCACATTCATCTGGAAAACAATGTGCTGTTCCCGCAGTTCGAGGCCCGTGCGCAGGGTTGCGGCTCGTCCGGCTGCGGTTGCGGCTGAAGCGGCTTTTCAGCGCAGGCGCGGTTCGGCCTGCAGTTGCTCGGGCGTGGTGAAGTAGGCGGCACTGGCGCCCATGCGTGCCTGGGCCCGTGCCAGTTCCTGCCGGGCCACGGTGCGCAGGTGCACCTCGTCGGGCCCGTCCATCAGGTGCAGGGCACGGCCCCAGCTCCAGAAATAGGCCAGCGGCGTGTCGGGTGACAGGCCCATGGCACCGAAGGCCTGCATGGCGCGGTCGACCACGCGTGTCTGCAGCCGGGCGGCCACCACTTTGATGGCCGCCACCTGGGCGCGCAGCTGCCCCGCCTCGGCCGTGCCCTGGTCCAGCAGCCAGGCGGTCTGCAGCACCAGCAATCGGGCCTGGTCGATCTCGATGCGTGATTCGGCAATCCAGTCTTGCACATTGGCAAAGTCCGACAGGTACTTGCCAAAGGCCTGACGCTCCAAGGTGCGTTCGCTGGCCAACTCCAGCGCAAGCTCGCACTGGCCGATGGTGCGCATGCAGTGGTGCACGCGTCCCGGTCCCAGGCGGGCCTGGGCCATGGCAAAACCCTCGCCCCAGACGCCCAGCAGCGCGGCGGCCGGCACCCGCACATGGCGCAGCAGGATTTCGCAATGGCCCTCGGGTGCCGTGTGGTGCATGACGGGGATGTTGCGCACGACCTGCACGCCCGGTGTGTCCATGGGCACCAGCACCAGGCTGTGCTGGTGGTGCTGCGGTTTGCCATGGTCATTCGTCTCGGCGGGCGACTCGGCGTTGCGGCACATCACGATCAGCAGCTTGCAGTGCGGGTGCGCCGCGCCGGTGATGAACCACTTGCGGCCGTTGAGCACCAACTCGTCGCCGTCGCGGCGCACCGTGGTCTGCAGGTTGGTCGGGTCGGACGACGCCACGTCGGGTTCCGACATGGCAAAGGCGGAGCGGATGCGCCCCTCCAGCAAGGGCATCAGCCACTGCGTGCGCTGCGCCGGCGTGGCAAAGCGGTGCAGCAACTCCATGTTGCCGGTGTCGGGGGCGCTGCAGTTGAACACTTCTGCGGCCCAGGGCAGGCGGCCCATGGCTTCCGCCAGCGGTGCGTAGTCGAGGTGGCTCAGGGCCGTGCCGGGTTCATCTTTGGCCAGGCTCGGCAGGAACAGGTTCCACAAGCCCTCTTCACGCGCCAGGGTCTTGAGGTCTTCCAGGAACGGTGGCGGATAGACCTTGTCCTGCACCGAGCGATGCCAGGCCGGGTTGTGGGGCAGCAGGTAGCGCTGCATGAACGCTTCGAGAGCGTGCAGCAGGGCTTGCGCGCGGGGCGTGTGTTCGAAGTTCATGCCCCATTCTGCGGCGCGCTCAACGCTTTGTCAGCACCCAGGCGACACCGGGTTCATGCCGTGCGCGAGTCACAGGCCGAGCGACTGGCAGAGCGCGTCGACACGCGCCGTCACCGCCGGCTCCATGGCGATCGGGCGGCCCCACTCGCGCTGCGTTTCGCCGGGCCATTTGTGGGTGGCGTCCAGCCCCATCTTGCTGCCCAGGCCGCTGACGGGCGAGGCGAAATCCAGGTAGTCGATGGGGGTGTTTTCGATCAGCATGGTGTCGCGCGCCGGGTCCATGCGCGTCGTCAGCGCCCACACCACCTCGCGCCAGTCGCGCGGGTTCACGTCCTCGTCCACCACAACGATGAACTTGGTGTACATGAACTGGCGCAGGTGGCTCCACACGCCCATCATGATGCGCCGCGCATGGCCGGGATAGGCCTTGCGGATCTGCACCACCGCCATGCGGTAGCTGCAGCCCTCGGGCGGCAGGTAGAAGTCGGTGATCTCGGGGAACTGGCGCTGCAGCAGCGGGATGAACAGCTCGTTCATCGCCATGCCGAGCACGGCCGGTTCATCGGGCGGTTTACCGGTGTAGGTGGAGTGGTAGATCGGGTCGCGCCGCAGCGTGATGCGATCGACTGTGAACACTGGAAACTCGGCCTGTTCGTTGTAATAGCCGGTGTGGTCGCCATACGGCCCTTCCAGTGCGTGCTGCCAGCCGCTGGGGTGGCTGGCATCGGGGTAGATGTGGCCTTCGAGCACGATCTCGGCCGTGGCCGGTACGCGCAGCCCGCTGCCGAGCGCGCGCACCACGTCGGTCCGCGCGCCGCGCAGCAGGCCGGCGAACTGGTATTCCGACAGGCTGTCGGGCACCGGCGCCACGGCGCCCAGCAGCGTGGCGGGGTCGGCCCCCAGCGCCACCGCCACCGGGTAGGGCTGGCCCGGATGCAGGGCGCCATGGTCGCGGAAATCGAGCGCGCCGCCGCGGTGCGCCAGCCAGCGCATGATGAGCTGGTTGTGCGAGAGCACCTGCTGGCGGTAGATGCCCAGGTTCTGCCGCGGCTTGTGCGGCCCTTGCGTGATAACCAGGCCCCAGGTGATGAGGGGGGCGATGTCGTCGGGCCAGCAGTGCTGCACCGGCAGGCGCGCCAGGTCGACGTCGGCGCCTTCCCACACCAACTCCTGGCACGGTGCCGAGCGCAGCTCCTTCGGTGCCATGTGCCACAGCGTCTTGAGCAGGCCGCCCAGGCCCAGCATGTCCTTGAAACCCTTGGGCGCCTCGGGCTCCTTGAGTGTTGCCAGCACTTCGCCAAAGTCACGCAGCGCACGCAGGTCGGCCACGCCCATGGCGCGCGCCACGCGTGCCGGCGTGCCGAACAGATTGCCCAGCACCGGCATGCTGTGCCCGGTGGGCCGCTCGAACAGCAGCGCCGGGCCACCGGCACGCAGCACGCGGTCGCACAGTGCGGTCATTTCCAGATGGGGGGACACGGGGGCTGTGATCCGCCGCAGCTCGCCCGCCTGCTCCAGCTGGGCCATGAAGTCGCGCAGGTCAGCGTAGGGCATGGCTCAGGCCCTCCCAGCGGGTGGCCAGCGCATGAGGAATGTCCAGCAGGTCGAGCGCGCGCGCCACGCTGTGGTCCACGATGTCGTCCACCGACTGTGGCCGCAGGTAGAACGCCGGCAGCGGCGGGCAGACGATGGCGCCGGCTTCCGTCACGCTCACCATGTTGCGCAGGTGGACCAGGCTCAGCGGCGATTCGCGCACCATCAGCAGCAGACGCCGGCGTTCCTTCAGCATGACGTCGGCCGCGCGCGTGATGAGGTTGTCGGCCAGGCCATGCGCCACCGCGGCCAGTGTGCGCATGGAGCAAGGTGCCACCACCATGCCGCTGCATTGGAAGGAACCACTCGCCAAGCTGGCCCCCACATCGCGTATGTCATGCAACTGGTCGGCCAGGGCCTCGACGGCGGCGCGCTCCATGGCCAGCTCGTGCTGCAGGTTGTGCCAGCCGGCGTCGGACACCACCAGATGGGTCTCGATGCCGGCCGTCTCGCGCAGCCGCTGCAGCAGGCGCACGCCGTACACCGCGCCGCTGGCGCCGGAGATGGCGACGACAAGGCGTCTTGGTGTGGGCATGGTCTGGCGCATCGGCCCTAGAGCGGTGCCGCCTGCAGGTCGGCCACCACGCGCTCAAGCACCATGGTCGCCTGCGCGGGGTCGAAATCTTCGTGCGTCCGTTTCTTGATGCCGTACTGCTGCAGCTGGTAATGCCGGTCGGCGGCAATGCCGTGGCAGGCCAGGCTGCTCTTCACGCACACCAGCGGACAGCCGTCGAGCGCAATGATCGGGCGGCCCGAGCGCACGATCTTCATCAGGTGCGGTACGTTGCCGCCCACGCCGGCAATGCAGGACATCTCGGCCACGCCGCGCCGGTCGAGCTGCAGCGCCACCTGGTTGGCCAGCTGCGCCGCACTGGAGCAACCCGAACACGAGTACACCAAGGGGCGGTTGGCGGGTTGCTCGTTCATGGCTGTTTCCCGACAGGGCGCGCTGCCGTGGCTCGCCACGCGGCGATGCGCGCCAGCAGGCGCGGCGGCTTCAGCTGCTGCAGGTCGAGCACCGGCAACTCCAGCGCATCGAGCGTGTTCTTGACCATCAGGCCCAGTTCGGTATCGCCTTCCATGGCCAGGCGGCGGCTGAAGAACAGCGTGTCCGGGTCTTCCTGGCGTTGCGCCAGCCGCAGGAAATCGTGGGCGCTGGCGCTGATGGTCAGGTCGGCGGCCTGCTGCGCGGCGCAGGCCGCGAAGCGCTGGCCGGTCCAGCTGAAGTCAAAGGTCAGGCGTGCATCGCGCACCTGGATGCGCAGCTTCTTGCGCACCAGCTGCTGGCGTACATCGTCCGGCAACTGTGGCGCCAGCCCGAGGTTGAGTGCCGTGACCAGCAGAACCGAGCCGGGGTAGGCCGGCAGGCGTGCCAGCAGCGTGCCGGCGGCGGCGGGCAGCACGAATGACGACGGTGGTGAAGAAGGTGCGCGCATAGGTGGTTGAAGTCCAGGGGGTCAAACGGTGGCGGGTGCGACCTGCGCCAGCCCGGGGCGGCCGTGCCAGTAGCCGTTGCAGCCTTGCGCTGGCATGAGGGGCTGCAGGCGCGCCAGTGCGTCCGGCGGCGCCAGGGCCTGCGTGCGCGCGGCATCGAATACCGTCACCACCTCGGCCATGTGCTCGGCCTGCGGGCTCAGGCGCAGCACATCAACGCCCAGCGCCTGCAGCGCGTCCAGCGCATCCATCAGGTTGTAGACCCGCGCCGATTGCGTCTGCGTGCCGTTGAGCAGCAGGAAGTCTTCGCTCTCGCGCGTCTTGAGCAGCAGGCCGCCCGGGTGCTGCAGGCAGCTGAAGCGGCAGTCGTCCTTGGGCAGGTTGTAATGCCGTGCCGTGAAACAGCGTGCCGAGTAGGCCAGCGGCAGGCGGCCGTAGGCAAACACCTCGGTCTGCAGTCCGCCCGGGCGCCCTTGCTGCAGCACCGCCAGATCGTCCTGCTTCATCTCCAGCGGCATGACCCAGCGGCGGGCGCCCAGCGAGGCCATCCATTGCAGCGTGGGCAGGTTGTACAGGTTGAGGTGCGGCCCGGCCACAAACGGTACCTTGCCGGCCAGGCGCTGCACGGCGCCCATGTCGTTGGCTTCTACCGCAAACTTGCCGTTGTCGGCGATCTTGTGCATCACGCTCACGTCGGAGCCCGACTCCAGCAGCACCTGGGTGGAGAGCACCACCTCCTTGCCGGTTTCGTGCAGACGTGCGGCGATGGCCAGCCAATCGGCCAGGCGCAGTTCGTGGCGGCGCGAGCACACGGTCTCGCCCAGGTAGACGATGTCGACCGGTGTGGCCGCCATGCGTTCGTAGAAACCGAAAACGGTGTCGCGCGGCCAGTAGTACAGTAGCGGACCGAGGGCGAGTTTCATGGAGTGGGGCTTTGTCATTTCCAGGGCCGGTGGTAGGCGCCCAGCGTGTGCTGCTGGCCTTCGGCCACCTGGTCGAGGCTGGTCATCCAGCTCGTCTTGGGCGCGTAGCGGTGTGGTGCGGCCATGCATTGGTCGATGGCTTCGCGCCATACCTTGGTCACCTGCGCCACGTAGGCGGGGCTGCGCTGGCGGCCTTCGATCTTGATGGCACGCACGCCCATCTTCATGAGCTGCGGCAACAACTCCAGCGTGTTCAGGCTGGTGGGCTCTTCGATGGCGTAGTAGTTTTCCTCGTCGCCGACGTCGAAGCGGCCCTTGCACAGCGTCGGGTAGCCGGCGTTTTCGCCGCTGCCATAACGGTCGATCAGCACGCCGCCCAGGCGCGACTCCAGGCCCTTGGGTGTTTCCTGCCAGCGCACGGCCTTGGCCGGCGAACACACCCCGTGCGTATTGGGCGACTCGCCGGTGACGTAGCTGGAGAGCGCGCAGCGCCCCTCGACCATCACGCACAAGCTGCCAAAGCCGAACACCTCGATCTCCACCGGCGTCTTGTCGATCACCTGCTGCACCTGCGCCAGCGACAGCACACGCGGCAGCACGGCGCGCACCACACCGAACTGCTCGCGGTAGAAGTTGATGGCGTCATGGTTGGTGGCCGAACCCTGCACTGACAGGTGCAGCCGCAGCTGCGGATAGTGCGTGGCGGCGTACTGCATCAGCCCCGGATCGGCCAGGATCACGGCGTCCACACCCAGATCCGCCGCCTGGTCAACGGCCTCGCGCCAGAGGCCAGGGTTGGTCGCCTGCGGGTAGGTGTTGAGCGCCATGAACACCTTGCAGCCGCGTGCGTGGGCGTAGCCGATGCCGCTGCTTATGGCAGCCTGGTCGAAATTGAGCCCGGCGAAATTGCGCGCGTTGGTGGCGTCGCGCAGGCCGAGGTAGACGCAGCTGGCACCGTGGTCCACGGCAGCCTTCAACGCCGGCAGGCTGCCGGCCGGGCACACCAGTTCCGGCGCGGGCGGCGCAGATACCGCCAGGCCCGCAGGCGCGGCCACATCGGCAAGAGGGGACAAGGTTTCCATGCGATTCGGCTTCCGGTGCGGGCGCCGGAAGGGCCTTGTCGCACTGGGTCGCACGATACGCCGCCCGGTGATGCGCTCTGTTGATTTGGGTCAGAGCTTGCGCACAAGGGGACAGAGGTGATGCCGCACCGACCTGGGGGATGCCGGGTTTTGATGGATATCAAGAAGGCCTGCTGTCGCGTGCCGGCTTACTCAAATTGGAAACTGGCATCCAGCACCTGGAGGCAGGCATCTGTGACCTGTGCGTCATAAAGTTTCCCCCGGTTACGGACGAGCTCGTCCCTTGCCACCAGGATACCCAGGGCGGGACGGTAGGGGCGGTGGGATGCCATCGACTCGACCACATCGGCTACCGCGATGATTCTGGCCTCCAGGCAGATCGCTTCGCCCTTCAGTCCTTGCGGATAGCCGGAACCGTCCATGCGCTCGTGATGCTGATGGGCGATGTCGGCAACCGGCCAGGGAAACTCGACGTCCTTGAGGATGTTGAACCCCATGGCCGCATGTTCCTGCACGATTTCCAGTTCAAGCGCTGTCAGCTTGGACGGTTTGCTGAGTATCTCCGCCGGGATGCCGATCTTGCCGATGTCGTGGATCAGGCCCCCCATATGGATGCCGCGGATGCGTTCCTCGTTCAGACCCATCGCTCGCGCAATGGCGCAGGCCAGCTCCGCCACGCGCCGCTGGTGGCCGGCGGTGTAGGGATCACGCAGTTCGACCGCCATCGACACCGTATGGATCGTGCCCTCCAGCGCCTTGGTCAGCACCGTCTGTTGCTCGCGCAAGGCATGCTCGGCCAATGTACTCGCCGTCACGTCCTGTACCGTCCCCAAGGAACGCAGCGGTTTGCCGTTGTCATCGAAAATGGTTTCGCATTTCTCCAGCACGTGCTTGATCCGGCCGTCCTTCATCAGCAAGCGATGCTCGATCTGGTAGGGAACTCGTTGCTGCAATGAATCGGTATAGGCCTTGTTCACTGCCTCACGGTCATCCGGATGGATGCTGTCGAGGAACACGTCGTAGGTGGCGTTGACCTGCTGGGGATCGATTTCGAAGATGCGGTAGATCTCGTCCGACCACTTCAGCTGGTTGTTCGGCAGGTCGAGCTGCCAATACCCCAGATGCGCCATGCGCTGGGCCTCCGCCAGCCGGGCTTCGCTATCGCGCAATTCGTCCTGCATCCGTTTGTGCGCGGTGATGTCAACCGAGATGCCAAGCAGGTGGGTGGGGCGATCCGCTTCATCGTAGAGTCCGACCTTGAAGGTGTGCAGCCATTTCTCACTGCCGTCGGCGGCCTTGATGGGTTCCTCGGCGATTTCCAGCAAGCGGTGGCTTTCCAGCACGGCCCGGTCTTTCTTTGCGAAGAAATCAGCTTGTTCCTTGGGGAACAAGTCGTGATCGTTCTTGCCCAGCAGATCATTCTGGGAATAACCCAACAACTGCTCGCTTGCACGGTTGAACAGCTCGAAACGCAGATCCTCCGCGCGTTTCAGAAAGACCATGGCCGGAATGTGCTCGACGATGGAATTCAGCAAAGCCTGGGAATGCTTCAGCTCGCCCGTGACGCGCACCTGTTCAGTGATGTCGCGGAAAGTCACCACCGCCCCCTGGACGCGGCCCTCCTGCATCACTGGATAAGACCAGTAGGTCGCCGGGAAGGAACTGCCGTCCTTGCGCCAGAAGATCTCCTGGTCGCGATGGGTCGACTTCCCGTCGCGGATCGAGAAGAAGCTCGGACAGTCCTCCGCCGGATAGGGGGAGCTGTCCTCCCGGGTGTGATGCACCAGCTGGTGCATGTTCTTGCCCAGCAACTCGGAGGCATCGTCAAAACCGAAGGCTTTGATCCCCGCCGCGTTGATGAAGGTGCAGCGCCCTTGGACGTCCAGCCCGTAGATGGCATGCGCGATCGAGTTGGTCAGCAGGGTGACCTGCGCCTCGCTTTGCTCGGCTTTGGCGAAAGCCTGTTGTTGCCGACGGCCACCGACAAAGAGGCCGAACAGTCCTATGCCCCAGATCAGGCCATGCCCGGTCACCAGGGCGTTGCGTTCGCGCTGACTGTCGCGCAACAAGTTGTCAATCGGGACCGACACGCTGACCCCGCCGCGGATATCGCCCAGTTTGGCGCCGTACTGGGCGTGGCATTTCAGGCAGTCCGGCTCCGTGACCATCGGTTTCATGTAGCGAAAGTAGGTCTTGCTGTCGTCCAGCACCTCGACCACGCTCCATTCCTGCTGGCCGCTCGCAAAAGCCTGGAGTGCCTGGCGCTCCCAGGCATCCGCCGCATTGACGGGGTTGATGGGATTCAGGCTCGCGATATGCCCGAGCAAGGCACTGTCGGCGCTGGCGGCCATGGTCTCGTGCACCTTGCGCACCACGTAGGATGAGTTCAGCAAGGTGAGCTGTTTGCCCGAGGGGGTGGTGATGTCGCGTTCGGGAATCTCGCTCAGCCAGGGGCTGGGTGGGGTCTGCTCGGTCACTGGCGCATAGATTCCGCCGCTGTGAATGATCCAGTTGCGGTATTCCATTTCCATGGTGTGGAAGGCCACAGCCTGGGTGTGCAGCATGTCCTCGAAGCTGTGTTGCTGGTACCGCATGCCCCAACTCAGCGAAGCGCCGATGACCAGCGACCAGATGACCATCAGCCACTTGATGTCGCGCCAGACTTGCTGGGCTCGAGAAAGATTGTTGTGCTGCATGGGCCGTGACCGCGTCTTTCATTCATCTCACAGGCAACGATGGTAGCGCGTTGTGTTCGGAAAAGAAAAAGGCCCTAGCGCGTTGCGCTAAGGCCTTGATTTCTATTCTTAATTTCTGGTGGGTCCTGAGTGACTCGAACACTCGACCTACGGATTAAGAGTTTGGAAAACCGTTATTAATCAATAACTTAGGCCCGTCTTCGCTCGTCACGTTTTGCTAGGATTTGCCAAGATTGTCACGTTGAATAGGCTCTCGCATTCAACGTGCATACCTCTCATGGGTCTTTACTTACCTCTTATGTGGGTTGGCGCGGCACCATCATCGAAAGCTAGATTAGCGACGCTATCAAATTCGGAGTAATAATGAAAAGAGCCGCGACCTATCAAATGCTATGTAGAAGGATCTGAGGGGCCCTTTGTCGTTCTGGGCTGCCGCAGGCGGCATCCAGTTTTATCGACTATCGAGAAGAGTTCTATGCATCTCAGGTTGATTCGGCTCCATTTGTTTTGATAGCTAAGGATTAACTGAGATGGAAATGCGCCTTTTTCCTGCACTAGTCTTATTCTTGGCCTCTTACTTCCCACTTAGTCTGATTTTGCTTGTCCAGGACATTCAGGAGACTTCATGGAAAGCGCCACTTTGCAACGTTGCAGAGCTGTCGTCTTGCGTCTTACCTGAACTTGCCAATCCGGGGCGCGCTATTGGCCTGCTATGTATCTGCGCGTTGAGCCTAGCCGTTTTCATGTGGCTGATGAACCGACTCACTGGCATCTCCACTTTAGAAGTGACCGACTCCAAATCTATACCCAACGATCTGATCAACTACGTTTTTCCGTATGTCGTTTCGTTTATGGGGCTCGACCTAGGAGCAGATGGAAAGTTTTTTGGTTTCTTGCTTTTCATAGGCTTGATGTTCCTAATTACCTACCGCTCGGGCCAGATTCTGATGAACCCATTTCTACTCGTTGCCGGTTGGCAGCTATATGAACTGAACATTGTCACTGGAGGGCATAAGCGTTGTGTCAAAGCATTATCAAAAGAGGCTGTTCGCGCTGGTGATCGACTGAAATCTTGTTTGGTGCATGGAATTTATGTTCTGTATCGAGGTGAAAAATGACTATCGCGGAAGATTTACAGGCATTCGGCAGCTTAGATGTAGTGCAAGCCGACGTTTCGCTTTGGGTATTTAAGAAACGCCCCGTCACTGGACAAGCAAATCCGTTTACAGCCGTCTCAGTATTGATGAGCAATACATTGAGAGATCAACTTAAAGAGTTGGTCGTTGGCTACCAAAGAAGTCATACTTACGCAGAGGACTACAACTTACTCGCTCAGCCAGGTGAAGACGGTTTTTTATCTGTACCTCGAGAGGACACGCTCTTCCCTAACCTCCAAGCATTAGTTGATCAACCACTGGAAGAATGCTTAGTAAGCGACATAAGACGACTAAACAACGCTGCTGGATACGTTCTCCGGCTTCGTCATGCCGAGCTAATCGTTTACTGCATCAAAAAGACCAACCAGGACTGGGGCACGCGAAAAAAGAAAGACGTGATGAACATCTTCTTTACAGGAGGTGGCTTGGACATCTTGGAGAATCCTTCTTTCAGCATATCTCGCCAGTTTGACTTCTTCGTCGCGGGCGATCATGTTCTGATGACTAGCAAACCTGCGTTCGAATCGCTACTGAGCCACAAGGAGTCGTATGAAGATGCCTATGAGGAGTTGAAGCAGGAACAGGGGTTTGCGGCTGCGATCTCAGACATGGCACCACTAGACGCTTTTGTCGGCAAGAACTCAACCCAATTACGCCGAATGACGGTGATCAAAGCTCGCGGTTACTACAGAAACCCCAATTATCTTGCGCGACTTCGGCAAGTTAACGCATCGCGAGGGTGGGGAATTCAGTTCGATGATCAGGGGCGAATCGTACCTACAGCTGAAAAAATGCGAGATATCCTTCACGTTCTGCTGGACCATCGGCTGCACTCGGAGCTATCTGATAATCAATACGACGTTCCATCCACATCGCCGGTTGGGCGATGAGTGGAACTCACACCAATTAGCTGGACAGGATGGCTTTAATCTACTTAGACAGTGCCGTCTATGACGTCAAGCATTAGGCAAATATGGTGTGCAATCTGGAGCTCCTTGTTTTTCGGAAGTCCTGGAAAGGTCGATGCTTTTACGTGTGCTTCGTAAGCATCTAGGCCAAAGTTTCTACCAAACTCATTTGGGCGCCTTTTCGATGCGTTAACCAGCTTCTTCGAAGCCTGGATGAACTTACTTGCAACATCACCGATAGCCTTATCTTTGTCATCAGATACAAAATGTTCAATCCAGATGTCCTTGGTCGCACTGTTTTTGTAGATCGCGTGAATGGCAACGGCAGCAGGGGTTGAGCCACTCGCCTGAAATGCCGAACCAATCGCAGCATAGTCGCCGAAGCCAACGCCATTTGACGAGAATGTTTTGTGTCGATCGGTGAAGAGTTCAGGACCACCATAGTCAGCATTGCGATCGAGCTTGTTGAAATCATCTTGAATTGCAACGTACTTGGACTTCGGCACCATTGAACGTTGGGCGCTGGTGATCTTGCCATTCAGAACCATGTGGAACCGGACCGTTGACCTTCCCGCCAATGCCTTAGTTTCCATGTCGGAAAGTCCTGAGCTCGAATAAATAATGGCAGTCTCGCGTTCAGGAAAAACCTTGAAAAACGCGTCAATGTTCTCTTGTGTCGTTTCTGAATGGCATCTATAGGTCGGAATCACACTGTCGTATTTTTCAATCAATGGCAATGCATCCTTTCTCCAAGCCGTAGCCGCAGTACGCGAAGCAAGCTGATGCTTGTCGGGATTGAAGATGAGTGCGATCGGTAGCTTTCTGCCTTTGCAAGCCTCAAAGCACTTAGCCAGCGGAGCCACATCTGCATTTACTGGCTCGATTACCGGAACAAGCGCCGACAGTGAGCGTGCATCTTTGGTCAGAGAACGGATTGCAAGTAGCTCGGACTGACGTCCGTACATGAATGGAAAATACATTGTGCTCCCCTACGCTTTACGCGCTGTAATAACGCGTAGCATAGTAAGGGGCCTTGGACGGCTTAAGCAAGTACTTTTAGCAGTTTCATCCGCTGCACCCCTGAAAGGGGGGTCGCGTAACCAAGTGGCCTTAGGCTCCGGGGAAGCTCTGAGACAAAGCTAACGGTTGCATCGTCGGTTGTACGTTGTCGCATTGCTGAAACTAGTACGTCATGCGCAGCGCTTGGATCAAGTTTTCTAAATAGGACTTCGTAGTGAGCGAACAGGGCACCGTTCGGTAGCGCTGGCTGCGTCCCAAAATACTTCGTTACAGCGGCAATGTACTCATCGCGACGTAACATGCGGAAGACGACGGCGGGATCGATACGCGACACATCACTTTGGGCGGGGCGGATCTCTGAAAGCTGATTCCGTCCCTTCAATACGAGAATCCCCACGCGGTCATCTACAGCAGCCTCATATCGCGCGACAAGTGAAGGATGCGTAACCACGAATACCCGATCAAAAGCCCTCAAGTAGTCGGGCGATTGTGAAGAAAGCCGTTTATCCGAATCGAGCTCAGTCTTAATCTCATATGCGGTTGACGTGCCATTGAAAACTGCCACATCAACGATAGAGCCGCCGACTGGTAATTCGACGTGCATACTTGCAGTGCGAGGACTATGGCGACCAAAGACAATGCGATCTGCTATTGCAGATTTGTAGACGTATTCACAGCGGTATGCCGTCTGCAATTCGTCTAGGCAGGCATCAAAAAGAGACCCGATCTCGTTCCGATCGTCTGAAGAGAATCCGAGGCGTCTTAACTGCTGAAGCACCGGCGTAATGCTGCCAGCTCGCGCAATTTCCGTGAAAACGGGGCGAGTGAACAGCTTCGCCATGACTCGTTGGCGCTCTAGTTGGGTCGATAGATGCTTCATTAGGACAGTGAAGAAAGATACGCGAGACAAGCATTCGTTCCCGCGTAGCTTCGCCGAACCGCATTCTTGGCGCCGAAGTTTACATCGCCAGTGAATCTCCCTGGTTTTTGAAGAGACTCCGAGTTCACAGTCTTGACGCTGTTAGCATCCGGCCGAAAGGGGATGGGGCATGAATAAAGAATACGGAAAACTCACCGCCGATCAGTTCATAGAGTTCATCGCATTCGTCCCAGTGCTTCTCTCGACGATTAGGGAGATGGATGGTCTCATCGCAACGGTCCCTGATGACAAGTTTCTAAGTGTCATGCCGGGCGGCTACGGGCTCTACAGCCATGTGTATGAATTGCCATTCATGAAGCACATGGAGCTAGTCATTCATGCATTGAACCGTTCTGATGACATCAAAGAAATCGCTTCTTCTGCAGATCCAGAGGAAGCCATCCTTGAGATGTTGCGCAAGCGCGAGGACATACACGATAAGCCTCACAGCAGTTCGTTTGATGACCAGGCAGTCGTGACCTTGGTTTACTCGCTCTCTCGTTCTATTCAGTCTCTGGCTATGCATGGCCGCAGCATCTCAAGTTTTATTGACGAAGTCCGCAAGACTGGAGAGCAAGTTCCGTTGCTAGACGCCATTCGAATGGATCGCTCAGTAATGGGGTGTCCAACCGCAATGAACGTTATTGCCAAGGCCCAATTGAGAGGGGATACAGACTTCTTCAATAAGTTATCCAATGCAATGAATGGCCCCTCAGCGAAGAAGTGGGCTCCGTTGGAACCAATGCGTTACGCTTTTTTGATGCTAAAGGAGATGGGTCTAAACAATCTCTCGGGAGCGGAACTTGAGGATCTCATGGTGAACAGACTCAAAGCCTATGTTCCCGGTGCCGGTGATGCTCAAAAGAACCTGATGGCCCAGTACCGGAATTTCAAAAACATACCAACCATCTGAAATCGCGATTTGAGATGGTCGTCTAAAAGGGCCGTCGTGTATTGAATCGGTATCCGTTCCAGGAAGCCAAAGTGGCATGCCTGGCGCGGAAAAAGGATTCAATCCATGTCCAAGAAGTCTCAACCTGGCAAGCCTGCCAGCGTTCCTCAATCCTCCATCCCAGCCGATCCGGATTCGCGGACGAGCGCGGCAGCGCCGGCCAGCGAATCCGGGTCGGAAGGTATCGCGGGTGCGTCGCCTAGTAACACAGCACCCGTAAACAGCAATACACCTCCTGGGGATGGTTTCAAACTGCTCCGCTTGGCGGTTGACAGCCTGTACCTGTCCTTCCCTGGCGACCTCAAACCCGAAGTCCTGGCAACCCTGGTCACACTCAAGACCAAAGCCCAAACCGAGCACCCCGAGCTCCAGGCTCAAGCCCAATACGTCCTGGGCCAGCACATCTTCGAGGTCAAAGACAAAGGCGCCCGGATGTTCCCGTTCGTCCTGGAGGACAACGCCTACCGCATCCAACTCTCCCGACCAGGCAAGAAACTGCCCATGGCCTACGTCAAGGTCTCAGCGGAGTACCTCGCCCACAAAGGCCCCCTGGAAGTCCATAAAGAGCTCCAGGAACTTCTGGCCGACTTTGGCGACCTGTCTGGGACGGCCATGGTGTCCCGGATCGACCTGGCCGCCGATTTCGTGTCGCATACCGCCATGGACTCCTGGCCCCGCTCGGCCTGGGTCACTCGGGCTACCCAAATCCACAGCTACGCCAAAGATCAAGTCTTCACCGGCTGGACCGTCGGCATGGGCGGCGTCATCAGTGCCCGGCTCTACAACAAGGTCGAAGAAATCCTCTACACGGGCAAATCCTGGGTCATGAACCTCTGGCAAACGTCCGGCTGGACCATCGGGGAGCCGGTCTGGCGGCTTGAATTCGAGCTCAAGCGGGATTTCCTCAAGGAGAAGGGCTTATCGGGCCTGGAGGGCGTCCTGGAGCATCTCAACGGCCTGTGGAGCTACGCCACCACCGAATGGCTGCGCCTGACGGTTCCCAACGAGGAAGACGCCACCCGGACCCGCTGGCCGATCCATCCCCTTTGGGTCAACCTGGCCTCGGTTGATTGGGAGTCCACCAGTTCGGCCCGGCTGGAACGCTTCAGCAATGCCAGAACCCCAAGTGAACAACGCCTGGCTTCCATGGTCATGGGCTCCTTGGTGTCCTACATGGCGATGCACAGCCTGGATGACCATAACGACGCCATTGAAGGGCTGTTGGGTGTCCTGTATGAGAACTACTCCCTTGTCGCCTCCAAGAAGGGCATGACCTTCGAAGAACTGTTGGCGCAACGGGTAGCTCTCAAGGCACGGGAATTCAACACCGGCATCAATGAACCGGGCTTGGCTGCTGCGCTCAAGAAGGCCGCCAAGGATTCCGGGCCGGATGCCTACCGCCGGGCCTCCAGGGGCGAATAAGGACCCAAGCCATGCATGAAGCTGGCCCGTCTTTGCTGCCCTTGCCACCAGTGCGCTGCCTGTCCAGGGAACAGGCCGCCGAGTACCTGGGGATAGGTGTGACGCTCCTGGATCAGTTGGATGTCCCAAGCATTCGATTCGGGCGGCGCTGCGTCTATGACCGGGTTGACTTGGATGCCTGGCTGGACGAACATAAGGGTGAGCGAAGACGGGCCGGAAAGGAGAGTTTATGGCCCGTAATGAAGGGGTCTACCGGCGTCCGGATTCCGGCAACTGGTGGATCAATGCAACGCTCCCCAACGGCAAAAGAGTACGCCAAAGCGCTGGGACTGAGCGCCGAGAGGATGCCGAAGCGTATCTAGCAAAACTCAAGCTGGATGCGTACCGGGAGACTCATTTCGGCATCAAGCCCCAACGGAGTTGGCAGGAGGCCGTGGTTCGTTATCTCGAACTGAAACGAGGCTTGAGAAGTTTTTCGGATGTGCAGCGGATTTGCCGCCACTTGGATTGCTACCTGGGCGACATGCAACTGAGCCAAATCAATGGCGATGTGGTGTGGGCCGTCATTCAGGGAGAGCTCAAGAAAGGCAATAAACCTGCGACGGTGAATCGTTACCTTGCCACTGTTCGTGCCTTGCTTCGTATGGCGCGTGATGAATGGCAGTGGATCGACACCTTTCCGAAGATTCGACTCTTGCCTGGCGAAGTCGAGCGGGACCGCTGGTTGACGCATGAAGAAGCGGAGAGACTGATTCGCTGTTGTGCGCCTCATCTGGCGGCCCTGGTGCGCTATGCCCTGGCAACAGGCTGCCGCGCTGGTGAGATCACGGGCTTGGAATGGAGTCGGGTGGACCTGCAACGCAAGACTGCCTGGTTGAACCAAACCAAGAACGGAACGCCAAGGGGAGTGCCGTTAAATGAAGATGCGATAGAGGTGTTGAAGGAGCAGATTGGCAAACACTCGCGTTACTGCTTTACCTTTCGGGGTGAACCGTGGCGCTGGCAAGTCACCAATTCTGGGTGGCATACCGCGTTAGAGGCTGCCGGTATCCAGGACTTTCGGTTTCACGACCTGCGCCATACGTGGGCTTCGTGGCATCGCCAGGCGGGAACGTCGTGTGATGAGCTCAAGGAATTGGGCGGCTGGAAATCCAGGGAGATGGTGGACCGCTATGCCAAGTACGCTACCAGTCATTTAGCTGATGCCGCCATGAGAATAGAGCGACAACGTGCTGAAAATGTGGGCAATATCGTCACGTTTTTGTCACGTTCGGAAAAGAAAAAGGACCTGACCTTTCGGTCAAGTCCTTGATTTCTATTCTTAATTTCTGGTGGGTCCTGAGTGACTCGAACACTCGACCTACGGATTAAGAGTCCGCTGCTCTACCAACTGAGCTAAGAACCCGCTGCATTGAAGCAATGGGCTGAATTCTACCATCGGTTTGGGGCACCTTGCCGGGGGGTTACCAGTCCTCTTTGACGGCCAGCACCGCATCGCGTCCGGCGGCGGCGCGGCCGGCGAGCCAGGCCGTCAGCGTGCCGGCCAGCACCACGGCGGCGCACAGCGCCAGCAGGCGGCCCCAGGGCAGCAGCAACTCCATGCGCCAGTGAAAACTCTGCGGGTTGACCACATGCACCAGCACCACGGCCACCGCCAGGCCGAGCCCGAGGCCGGCGACGGCGCCGACGCCGGTCCAGGCGGCACCTTCACCGGCCACCACGGCCAGGATCTGCCGGCGCGTCAGCCCCAGGTGCACCAGCAGGCCGAACTCCTTGCGCCGCGCCAGCACCTGCGCGCTGAAACTGGCCGCCACGCCGAACAGGCCGATGCCGATGGCCACCGCCTGCAGCCAGTAGGTGACGGCAAAGCTGCGGTCGAAGATGCGCAGTGAGGTGGCGCGGATCTGGCTGGCGCTGCCGAACTCCAGCAGCGCGCCGCTGCCCGGGCTGCTGCGCTCGGCCAGGGTACGGATGGCTTGCTGCACCTGGCTCAGCTCCGCGCCGGGGGCCAGCCACAGTGCCAGGTCGTTGCTGCGCGTGTCGCCGGTCAGCTGCGCGTAGCTGCGCCGCGCCATGGCGATGGCGCCGCTCTGGCGGGCATAGTCGCGCCACACACCTGCTACAAAAAACGTAGCTGGTGGCGCATGATGGGTGGGGTCTAGAGCCCTGAAAGACTGTGAAAGTGGGGCGAAGACGGCGCCCGGCCGGGCGCCGTGCAGGTCCAGCATGGCCTCGCTGACATAGATGCCGATCTGCCCCGGCGGCACCGGCAGCGGCTCGCCCAGCAGCGGCAGGTCGCGCGCCGGGTCGTCGAGCTCGCGCGCCAGCAGCGCCACGGCCGGGCGGTCGGCGGCCAGCAGCAGCGGCAGCTGGCGCTGCGCCTGCACGCGCTGCACGCCGGGCAGCTGCGCCACCGTCAACACGAACTCGGGGCTGAAGTACTGGGTGTCGGCGGCGTTCAGGCTGCTGGCGCTGCGCAGGTAGAGGTCGGCCGGCAGCACGCGCTCCAGCCATTGCGTCACCGAGTCGCGAAAGCTGGCCACCATCACGGTCAGCGCCACCGCCAGGCTGAGCGAGGCCACCACGCCGCTCACCGCCACCGCGGCGCTCTCGCGCTGGCGGCGGGCGCGCTCCACCGCCAGCAGCGGCAGCGTGTGCCGCGCCACCAGCGGGGCGATGCGGTCCAGCAGCAAGGCGATGAGCCAGGGCAGGGCCATGATGCCGCCCAGCAGCAGCAGGGCGATTGACACGTAAGCGCCCAGTGGCATATCAAAAATGGCCGGAGACCTCGTCAATATTACGCCAATAGCTATTAAAATAATAGCAATCCAGCCGTGCATGGCGTGCGCCGGCGTTGCGCCGAGGCCTTTGAGTGTTTGCGCCGGCGGCAGCCGCTGTGCCTGCCGGGCCGGCCACCAGCCGCCGGCCAGTGCCGCCAGCACGCCCAGCAGGCCGTAGCCCAGCGCGGCCGTGCCGTCCCACTGCAGGCGGGGCGTCACGCCGGCAAAAAAACCACCGCCCAGGTCGCCGCCGAGCAGGCGCAGGGCCAGTGCGGCCAAGGCGGTGCCGAGGGCAATGCCGGCCGCGCTGCCCAGGATGCCCAGCGCCAGCGACTCCCACAGCACCAGTGCCAGTCGCTCGCGCCCGGTCAGGCCCAGCACGCCCAGCAGGGCGAACTGCTGCGCGCGCTGGGCCACGCTCAAGGCCAGCACCGAGAACACCAGAAAGGCGCCGGTGAACAGTGCCACCAGCGCCAGCACCGTGAGGTTGACGCGGTAGGCGCGCGACAGGTTGCTGATGCGCTGCGCTGCGTCGCCGGGTTCGTTCAAGCTGAGGCCGCTGGGCCAGTCGGGCGCAGCCTGCAGCGTGCGCACGAAGGCGGCGCGGTCCACGCCGGGCTGCAGGCGCAGGTCGAGGCGGGTGAGCTGGCCGAGCTTGCCGAACAGCTCCTGCGCGGCGGCGATGTCCATCACCGCCAGGGCCGGGCCGCTGGCGCTCACCGTGCCGGCCACCTGCACCGGCTGCAGGCGCAGGCCGCTTTGCAGCTGGAGCGTGCGCCCCGGGATCAGCTGTTGCGCCGCCGGATTCAGGAAGACGGTGGCCGGTGCGAACAGCGCCAGCCGGTCCGCGCCGGCGGCCGGCCGCGGCAGCAAGTCGGGCGCGATGGCGGCCACCTGCAGTGCGTCGATGCCCAGCACGCGCAGCGGCACGCGCCGGCCGTCGGCGCTGACGGCCTGACTGCTGAACTCCAGCACCGGGCTGGCCAGCGCCACCTGCGGGTGGCGGACCAGGCGGGCGTAGAGCGCTTCATCGAAATTGCCTTGTGCGGCGCGCAGTTCCAGGTCGGGCTGGCCGCCCACGGCGCGCACCGCGTGCGAGAACTCGTCGAGCGCCGAGGCGTTGATCAGGTGCACCGAGAAGGCCAGCGCCACGCCCAGCATCACCGCCAGCACGGCGGCAGCATGGCGCCAGGGGTGGTGGCGCAGTTCCTGCCAGGAGAAGGTGCTCAGCAACTGGCGCATGGCGGGAGGATCAGGTGGGCTTGATGGGGTTCAAGAAAACGCCAGGTCGTCCACGGCCTTGACTTTACAGGCCGGCCATTAGGGGCCAGTATGGGGAGGGCCGACATGAACACGATGGCAAGGAGAGCACCATGGGTGAGCGTTTGACAACCGGTGAAGTGTGTACGCGCAGTGTAACCATCGCCTTCAAGGGCACGCCCCTGGTCGATGCGGCACGGCTGATGCGGGCGCAGCATGTGGGCTGCCTGGTCGTGGTGGAGGACGGCCCGGCCAGCCGGCGCACCGTGAGCGGGCTGCTGACCGACCGCGACATCGTGATGGCCGTGGTCGCGCCCGGGCTCGACCCCAACACCTTGAGCGTGGGTGATGTGATGAGCACCGATCTGGTGACGGCACGCGAGGACGATTCGCTGATCGACCTCATGCGTGCCATGCGCGCCAAGGGCGTGCGGCGCATGCCGGTGGTGGGCGCGCAGGGCGAGCTGATCGGCATTGCGACGCTGGACGATGTGCTGGCCATTCTGTCGGAGGAGCTGTCCCTGCTGGTGGCAGCGATCGATCACGAAGGGCAACGCGAGCGCAGGATGCGCCGTTGAGGGGCGGGTGGCGTGGATCGGGTGATTTTTGATGTGCGTCAAATTTGAATCACCCTCCGCTTGAATAGCACCGGCACGAACCACATACTTGCCAACTGATGGCCATGGCTGTCCGCGCCATGACCATGAGGCATCACCCCAACCTGAGGAGGAATGACATGAGTTCACTGATCACGCGTGGCAGTCTGTTCGATGATTTTTTCCGCGACATGGCGCCGGGTTTCTACGTCAAGCCGCTGCATGGCGACCCGCTGCCCAGCCCGGGGCAGATCAAGATCGACGTGAAGGAAAACGGCAATAACTACACCGTGTCGGCCGAGATTCCGGGTGTGCGCAAGGAGGACATCCACGTCACCATCGAAGGCGGCATGGTGATGGTGCGTGCCGAGATCAAGCAGGAAGACGCGCACAAGGACGACAAGTCCTTGCGCAACGAGCGCTACTTCGGCTCGGTGTCGCGTGGCATCCAGCTGCCGCAGGACGTGGACCAGGCGCAGGCCAAGGCCAAATACGACAACGGCGTGCTCACGCTCACGCTGCCCAAGAAGCAGGGCAACGGCTCGCAGAAGCTGCGCATCGAGTGAGCATGCGCCACCCATGAAAAAGCCCGGCATGGCCGGGCTTTTTTGCGGGCGCGGGAGAGGGGTTCAGTCCGCCTCGATCTTCGAGGTCTTGACCACCTGGGCCCAGCGTGCCAGCTCGGCCTTGGTGAAGTCAGCCAGCTGCTGCGGGTTCATGTAGTCGGCCTCGGCGCCGAGTTCCACCGCCTTCTGCTTGAAGGCTGGCGTGGCCGTGATCCTGGCGATCTCGGCGGCCAGCTTGTCGATGATGGGCTTGGGCGTCTTGGCCGGGGCAAAGACGGCAAACCACGAGGTGGCGTCCAGCTTGGGCAGGCCGGCTTCAGCGGTGGTGGGCACGTCCGGCAGGCTGGGCAGACGGGTCTTGCCGGTCACGGCCAGGGCGCGCAGCTTGCCGGCCTGGATGTGCGGCACGAAGGGGGGCGGCGTGCCGAAGGTCAGGTCCACCTGATTGCCCAGCAGGTCCTGCAGCGCCGGGCCGGTGCCTTTGTAGGGAATGTGGGTCATCTGGATGCCGGCCTGCTGCTCCAGCATGGCGCCGGTGACGTGCTGCAGCGAACCGTTGCCGCTGGAGGCGTAGTTCAGCTTGCCGGGGTTGGCCTTGGCATAGGCGATCAGTTCGGCCATGTTTTTCACCGGCAGGCTGGCGCGCACCACGATCACCTGCGGCGCCGAGATCACGTTGGCCACCGGCTGGAAGTCCTTGGCATCCCACTGCAGCGGTGTCTTGCTGACGGCGGGCGTGATGACGTGGTAGCCCGAGTACTGCATCAGCAACGTGTGGCCGTCGGCCTCGGCGCGCTTGACGAGCATGGCGCCGATCGAGCCGTTGGCACCGCCCTTGTTGTCCACCACCACCGACTGGCCGAGCGCCGCGCCCAGCGGCTGCGCCAGCATGCGGGCGGAGAAGTCGGTGGTGCCGCCGGTGGCCGTGGGCACCACCAGCGTGACCGGGCGGCTGGGGTAGCTGCCGGCGCCTTGGGCCTGGGCCAGGCCGCTGAAGGCGGTGGCCGCGGCGAGTGCCGCGAGCGCGAGGCAGCGCAGGCTGTGTCGTTTGCTTGTCATCAAGGTCTCCTTGTTAAAAATCAGTGCGTCACGGTGTCGCGCGCCAGGGCGCGGGCGCGGATGGTGTTGAAATCGGCCGGCACCGGGTGCAGATCCAGCCGGCGGCCGGCCTTGGTGATCTGGCTCGGCATGTCGTGGCCGATCAGGCCCGGCAGGCGCTGTGAGGCGGCGATCAGGCGCGCCAGGTCGACGCCGGTGTCGTAGTCCATCAGTTGCAGTGCATGCACGATTTCCTCGGTGCAGACATTGCCGGTGGCGCCGGGGGCGTAAGGGCAGCCGCCGATACCGCCGAGCGAGGCGTCGAAGCGGTCGGCGCCGGCATCGATGCCGGCCAGCACATTGGCCAGGCCCATGCCGCGCGTGTTGTGGAAGTGCAGCGTGAGTTCGGTGTGCGGCCAGCGCAGGCGGGTCGCACGCGTCAGCGCCGCCACCTGGCCGGGGTAGGCCATGCCGGTGGTGTCGCACAGCGTGATGCCGTGCACGCCGAGGTCGACGAAGCGCTGGGCCCAGCCCAGCACCGCGGACTCCGACACATCGCCCTCCATCGGGCAGCCGAAGGAACACGAAAGCGACACGTTGACCGCCACGCCCTGGTCCTGCGCCAGCCGTGCCACCTGCGACAGCGCGTCGAACGACTGCGCGCGCGTCATGCGCAGGTTGGCCAGGTTGTGCGTTTCGCTGGCCGACATCACCAGGTTGAGCTCGTCGGTGCGGGCCTCGATGGCACGTTCGGCACCGCGCATATTGGGCACCAGCGCGCTGTAGACCACGCCCGGGCGGCGCGCGATCTCGCGCATGACGATCTCCGCGTCGCGCAGCGCCGGGATGGCGGTGGGTGAGGTGAACGAGGTGACCTCGATCTTGGACAGACCGGTGGCCGAGAGTTCGTTGACGAGGGCGATCTTGTCCTCGGTCGGCACGAAGGCGCACTCGGCCTGCAGGCCGTCGCGTGTGCCGACCTCCTGCAGGTGGATGCGGCGGCCGGCGCCAAACCAGACCGGGTTCTTGTTCATGCCGGTGTTCATGCCACGGTGCCTTTCTCGCGCAGGGCGGCGATGTTGTCTGAAGTGAGGCCCATCTGCTGCAGCACGCTGTCGGTGTCGTCGCCCAGGTGCGGCGCACTGCTGCGGATGCTGCCCGGCGTGGCCGAGAGCTTGGGCACGATGCCCGGCACGGCAATGTCGTCGCCGTCGCGCGTGTGTTGGGTCAGGATCATGTCGCGTGCCTGGTAGTGCGGGTCTTCGAAGATGTCCTTGGCGGTGTAGACGCGGCCGACCGGCACGCGCGCGGCGTTCAGCGCATCGAGTACCTCCTGGATGCTGCGCGTCTGCGTCCAGGCGCCGATGGCGGCGTCGATCTCGGCCACGCGCTTGACGCGCCCGGCGTTGTCGGCCAGATCCGGTGCGTTGCCCAGATCCGGGCGGCCGATCGCCTCCATCAGGCGCTTGAAGATGCTGTCGCCGTTGCCGGCCACCAGCACATAACCGTCGCGGCAGGGGTAGGCATTGGAGGGGGCAATGCCCGGCAACGCGCTGCCGGCGGCTTCGCGCACGGCGCCGAAGGCGCTGTATTCGGGGATCAGGCTTTCCATCACGTTGAACACCGCTTCGTGCAGCGCCACGTCGATCACCTGGCCGGCGCCGCCGTTGACCTTGCGGTGGTAGAGCGCCATCATGACGCCGATCACGCCGTGCAGCGCGGCCAGCGTGTCGCCGATCGACACGCCCACGCGCACCGGCACGCGGCCCGGCTCGGCGGTGAGGTGGCGCAGGCCGCCCATGGCCTCGCCGATGACGCCGAAGCCCGGCATGTCGCGGTAGGGGCCGGTCTGGCCGTAGCCGCTGATGCGCAGCATCACCAGGCCGGGGTTGATCTTCTGCAGCTCGTCCCAGCCCATGCCCCAGGCTTCCAGCGTGTCGGGGCGGAAGTTCTCGATCAGCACGTCGGCCTCGGCAATCAGCTGGCGGGCGATGTCCTGCCCCGCGGGGCTGCGCAGGTCGAGCGCGATGGAGCGTTTGTTGCGTGACTGCACCTGCCACCAGACCGAGGTGCCGTTCTTGATGAGGCGCCAGTTGCGCAGCGGGTCGCCGGCGCCGGGGGCCTCGATCTTGATCACGTCGGCGCCGAACTCGCCCAGCGTCTTGCCGGCAAACGGCCCGGCGATCAGCTGGCCCATCTCGATGACACGCACGCCCTGCAGGGCGGCGGGTGTGAGGGCGGGGGAGGGGCTGGTCATGGTGTGGGGAGTCTCCTTCTCGGATGGCGATGATGGCAAATCCGGTTCATTGGGTAAATCAACCATTCGGCAGCTTGCCATCGCGAAATGAGATGGCAAGCTGCCGTCAGCGCCATAATGGCGCGATGAAGCTCGATCCCGTCTCCCTGCGTCTGTTCGTCGCCGTCATGGAAGAAGGCACCATTGCCGAGGCGGCGGCGCGCGAGCACATTGCCGCCTCGGCTGTCAGCAAGCGCCTGAGCGAGCTGGAGCAGACCCTGGCCACCGAGCTGTTCGTGCGCAGCAACAAGGGCACCGAACCCACCGCCGCCGCTTTTGCCTTGCTGAACCTGGCGCGCGGCGTGCTCAACGACCTGGATGGCATCTTTGCCCAGATGAGCGAGTACGCCAGCGGCGTGCGCGGCCACGTGCGGGTGTTCGCCAACATTTCGGCCATCACGCAGTTCCTGCCGGGGGAACTGAAGTCCTTCATGGAGCAGTACCCGCAGGTGCAGATCCACCTGCAGGAGCGCATCAGTTCGGTGATTGCCAAGGCGGTAGCCGACAACGCGGCCGACATCGGCATCCTGAACGACGGCAATTACGGCGAAGACCTCACGCTGCTGCCGTACCACGACGACGAGCTGGTGGTGATCGCGCCGCTGGGTCACCCTCTTGCGCGCCGCAAGAGCGTTCGCATGCAGCAGGTGCTGGACTTTGATGTGGTCGGCGCCCACCCGGGCAGCGTGATGAACAACCTGCTGACCAAGGCCGCTGCCGAACTGGGTCGCCCGCTGCGCCTGCGCATCCAGGTCAGCAGCTATGACGCGCTGTGCCTGATGGTGGCTGCGGGCCTGGGGCTGGGCGTCATGCCACGCAAGAGCGCGCAGCTGTTTTTGCCCTCGCTCAAGATCAGGTGCGTCACGCTGGACGAACCCTGGGCCGCGCGCCAACTGGTGGTGGCAGTGCGCGATGTCGCTGCGCTGTCGCCGGTGGCCCGGCTGCTGTTGCAGCACATCAGTGTGCCGGGGCACGACGCCCGGACTTGACCTGCATCAACCGGGTGGCAGATCATGTGCGTTGGCCAGCGGTTTCTTGCTGCCCCGCAATATCTGGGTTTAAGATGAAAAAATAGTTTTTGACGATTTCCTGGCCCGATGCATCAAGCGACATCCAAGATCGCGAGTGGCTTGAGAGGTGGTCAAGACAGCAGGGGAAGGGAGGATCGATGTGACGACCAAGTCGTTGCTTTCCAGTCTGGAGGAGCTGACTGATACACAAGCAGCTGAAAAAAAGCTGATGGTGTCGAGTTGTGCCTTTGCTCTGGTCGCCATCCTGCTTTCTGCTTTTTCCCTTTTGGCCAGCGGACCCAGGATCGTGGCGGCTGTCGACTTCGGCGGGGCCGTGGTCTTGTTGCTGCAATTGATCTGGATCTGGCGCAAAGACCGGTTCCTGTTCCAGTGGATCTGGTTGCTGACCCTGATGGCCGGCATCATTCTGGTGGCTGTTGTCTTCAACGGCATCATGTCGGCCTACTGGCTTTACCCGACCATCGTCTACTGCTACTTCTGGCTGGACGTCAAAAAAGCAACCCTTTTTTCCTTGGTCTACACCCTGCTGATCTGCGCTGCGGTCGTCTGGATGGAGGGTTTCAGCCTGTTGCTGGAGTTGAGGATTCTCGGCGCGGCCTTGATGGCAACGGGGCTTTTGTACTACTTCGCCCTGGTTCGCGACAACTACATCCAGAAATTGGCGCAAGGCAATTCGGCGTACCGGAACTACACGGAAATCCTGAGCGGAAAGGTCGAGCGCCAGTTTGAGCAGCTCAAGCAAAGCGAAGAAAAATTCCGCGGCATCGCCGATGCGGCGCGGGACGCTGTTGTCGTGCTCGACGACGAAGGCAAGCTGACCTACTGGAATCCCGCCGCGGAACACATTTTCGGCTATCGCAGCGAAGAGGCGCTGGGCCGGGACCTTCCCCAGGTGCTGGTGCCTGCGCGCTATCGGCCTGATTTTGAGAAGAGCTTTGCGGGGTTCCGATGGACCGGGAGCAGTCCCTTCATCGGAAAAACGACGGAGTTGATGGCGGTGCGCAAGGATGGCAGTGAACTTCCGGTTTCCCTGTCGGCATCCGCATTCAAGTTGAACCAGCGTTGGCACGCGGTCGGTATTCTGCGCGATATGACCGAACGCCAGCTGGCCGAGGCGGCGCGCACCCAGCTGGCCGCCATCGTCGAATCTTCGGAGGTGGCCATCATCGGCGAGGATATGAACGGCCGGATCACAAGCTGGAATCTCGGCGCCGAGAACGCCTATGGCTATACGGCGGCCGAGATGATCGGGCAGCACGGTTCCATGCTGGTGCCGGCCGAGCGCAAGCAGGAAATCCAGGTGTTGATCGAGAAGATCAAACGCGGCGAACTCGTGCCGCGCTTCGAGACGATCCGGGTCAAGAAAAACAATGGTCTGATCGATGTTTCGCTGGCGCTTTCGCCGATCCGGAGCGAACGCGGCGACCTGGTCGGCGTATCGGCCGTGGTCCACGATGTCACCGAAATCAAAAAATCCGAGCGCGCGCTGAAGTCGCTCAACCGGGCACTGAAGACGCGCTCCAGCTGGGATCTGGTTCTGGTCCGCGCTGCTGATGAAACCAGGTTGATGGAAGAGATGTGCCGCATTCTGGTGGAGGTGGGCGGTTACCGTTTCGCCTGGGTCGGTTTCGCACAGCACGACGAAGGGAAAACCGTGCGGCCGGTGGCAATTTACGGCGATGGAAAAGATTTTCTGGAGGGGGCACAACTCAGCTGGGCTGATACGGAGCAGGGCCGCCGCCCCTGGGGGACGGCCATCAGGACCGGCTCACCGCAGATTGATCACTATGCGGCGAGCCGTCCTGTTGCAATGACCGGGCATGCGCAACAGCTCCAACATGGCTATCAGTCGATCATGGCGCTTGCGCTGCAACACAACGCAGAGAAACTGGGTGTGCTCGTGATCTACGCATCCGACTCGGAAGCGTTTCCGCCGGAAGAAGTGAAGCTGATCACGGAACTGGGGGCCGATCTGTCCTACGGCATCACGGCCTTGCGCACCCATGTGGCCCACGAAAAAGGCATGGAGCGCCTGCAGAAAAGCATGGAGTCGACGATCAGCGCCGTGGCCCGGATGGTTGAACTGCGCGACCCGTACACCACCGGCCATCAGCAGCGGGTGGCCGAACTCGCGGTCGCCATCGGGCGCGCCATGGGACTGCCGGAGCAGACGGTCTACGGTCTGCACCTGGCCGGCATCGTGCACGATCTGGGCAAGATCCGCATCCCGGCGGAAATCCTGAGCAAGCCGGGCAAGCTCACCAAGATCGAAAACGAAATGATCCGGACGCATCCGGAAGCCGGCTACGACATTTTGAAGAATGTGGACTTTCTCTGGCCGATTGCCCAGACGGTGCTGCAACACCACGAGCGTATCGACGGCAGCGGCTATCCGGCCGGACTGAAGGGCGACCAGATTCTGCTGGAAGCCAAGATCATCGGCGTGGCGGACGTGGTGGAGGCGGTTGCGTCGCACCGTCCGTATCGCCCGGCATTGGGTCTCGACGCAGCCTTGAAGGAGCTGACGGACCACCGCGGACAGCTTTACGACCCCGAGGTCGTGGACACCTGCGTCAGGCTCTTCAGGGAGAAGACTTTTCGTTTTGAGGAAGGCCTGGAGCCTTGACGCAATTCCCCGTGTCGTAAGCCGTCGCCGCTTGGGCCTACATGCCCAGAGACTTCAGCAGCGCGTCGTGGTCACCCTGCGCTACCGCAGGCTGGCTGACATTGCTTTCCGCGCGGGCCTGGGCAATCACCTCGTCGGGATCGATTTCCTCTTCGGCGGTGAAGTCGCGCAGGCGGATGAACTCGGTGCGGTCGATCGCCAGTTCCAGGTAGAAGATGTTGTTCTTGCCGGTGTAGAAGGTCACGCGCCGCACTTCGGGCTGGTCCAGCTGGGTGTCCACGCTCAGGACCACCTGTTTGTTGAGCACCAGCATCTTGGGCTGGTTCTGGGTGATGTTGGTCTGCAGTTCGCGTCGCACCTTGCCGGTGAAGTCGCCGACGATCTGGTTCATCAGCTCGCCCATGATGTTGCTCACCTCGTCCGAGGTATGGGAATGGGAGAGCGCGCTCTTGGGCATGCCCATGGTGAGCATGTAGCTCTCATAGATTTCCATGGCGGCCGCCGCCGAGAAATTGAGCACGACCAGGCCGGAAAAACCGCCGTCGAACAGCACGAAGCAGCCAATGTCCGGCTTGAGGCTGGTCTTGGTGATGCGCTGGACCATGCCGGCGTAGTGCAGCCGGCTCTGGGTGGCCACCGACAGCACCCGTGTCACCGAGTTGCACAAGCTGGTCAGGATATCTTCGGTCCCCAACACCACGGCGGATTCCTGCTTCGTTTCGCCCATCACTTGCCTTTCTGTTCAATACACTGACTTTACCGCACGGCGTGGCCGGTTTTCATTCTCCGTACCAGCCCTCATGCCAGTTCCGCCTCGATCCAGCCGCGCAGGCTGTTGAACACCGCCAGCCCCTGCGCGCGCGGCAGGTCTTCCAGGCGGATCACGCCTTCCTCGATGCGACCTTCTTCCAGGTAACGCGCGCGCGCCACGCCGTCGAGCAGGCCGCAGGCCAGCGGCGGTGTGCGCCAGCGGCCGTTCAGCTTGACGGCGATGCTGGCGCGTGTGCACTCGGTCAGCTCGCCTTGTGCGTTCCACAGCAGCGTGTCGAACACCCTGGATTCTTGTGGTGCCGCCGCCTCGTAGTGCGCGCGCTGCGTGGTCTTGTAGCGCACGAACTCGCTGTGCGCGGCCTCGAAAGGTGTGGCCGCCAGCCGCAGGCGCACCGGTACCGGGGTGGTTTCCAGTGCAAAGCGCTCGGCCGCCACCGCGCCGCGTGCGTCCAGCAGCAGGCGCACACGGCGCACGCCTTGCGGGCAGGCCTGCGCCTGTTGCGCCAGGGCCTGCTTCAGCGCTGCCAAGGGGAAGGGGTAGCCGAAATGCTGGGCGGCGCGTGCCATGCGCGCCAGGTGCAGCGGCTCGTCGCGCAGCTGGCCGTCTTCCAGGCGCAGCGTCTCCAGCAGCTGGAAGGGCTGGCTGGCGCGTTCCAGAAAAGCGCGTTTGTTGCGCCACTCCTGCCATTCGCCGGCCGCGGTGGCGTCAAAGGTGATGCCGCTGCCGATGCCGCAGCGCGCCGCGCCGTCTTTCACGGTGACGGTGCGGATGGCGACGTTGAAGGTGGCATGCCCGCCCGGGCGCACCACGCCGATGGCGCCGCAGTAGATGCCGCGCGCTTGCGGCTCGAGCGTGCGAATCAGCTGCATGGCCTGTACCTTGGGCGCACCGGTCACCGAGCCGCAGGGGAAGAGGGCGGCAAAAACATCGGCCAGCGTGGTACCGGGTTTTGTCGTGGCCGTCACGTCCGAACTCATCTGGAACACGGTGGGCAGCGTCTCGATGCGAAACAGCTGAGGCACCTGCACCGAGTGCGGTTCGGCGATGCGCGACAGGTCGTTGCGCAGCAGGTCGACGATCATCACGTTCTCGGCCTGTTCCTTGGGCGAGGCGCGCAGCTGCGCCACCTGCTGCGCGTCCTGTTCGGCATCGGCGCCGCGCGGCGCCGTGCCTTTCATGGGTCGCGTCAGGATGTGCTGGCCCTGCCAGTCGAAAAACAGCTCGGGTGAGACCGAGAGCAGCTGCTCGACGCCGTTGTCGATGAAGGCCGCGTAGCCGCCGGGCTGGGCCTGGTGCAGGGCCTGGAACAGCGCACGTGGCGAACCTTGCAATTCACCCAGCAGCGGCGCGGTGTAGTTGATCTGGTACAGCTCACCGGCGCCGATGGCCTGGTGGATGCGGTCCATGTGGTGGTCGAAGTCGGCGCGCGTCAGGCTGTCGTGCCACCTTGCCACGGCGGGTTCATGCGTTTCATCCGTCGGCCAGTCGAGTGCCTTGTCATAGACGCCGAACCAGGCCAGTGGGCCGTCGGCAGCATGCACTGCCAGCGCCGCATCGAAGGCCGGCGCTGCCTCGAAACGCACATAACCCACGCACCAGCGGCCTTGGCGCGCCAGCCGTTCCACCGTTGCCAGCAACGGGCGCACTGCGTGCGGCGTGTGGGCCACCAGCGTCTGCAGCGGCTGGTCGAAGGCGCAACGCAGCGCACCAGCCTGGCCGGGGTGCACCGGGCAGAAATCGATCAGGGCTTGCATCAGGAATCTTGGGTGGAGAAGTCGCTCAGGCCATCGGCCTGCAGCCTGAGAATGCGGTCGGCCTGCAGCGCCGCCGGCATGGCATGCGTCACCAGCACCAGCGAGGCGCCATGTTCGCGCGTCTGCGCCATCAGCGCGGCCATCACGCTGGCAGCGGTGCCGGGGTCAAGGTTGCCGGTGGGCTCGTCAGCCAGCAGCAGGGCTGGGCGGTGCACCAGCGCGCGCGCCATGGCCACGCGCTGCAGCTGGCCGCCGCTGAGTTGCTGCGGCAGGCGATGGCCCAGTTCGCCCAGGCCCACGGCGGCCAGCATGGCCTGCACGCGTGCCGGATCGGGGCGCTTGAGCAGCATCAGCGGCAGCGCCACGTTCTGCGCCACGTCGAGGTGCGGCAGCACGTGGAAGGCCTGGAACACGAAGCCGACCTTCTCGCGCCGCAGCCGGGCACGCGCGTCGTCGTCCAGTGTGGCCAGATCCACGCCATCAATCGACACGCTGCCGCTGTCCCAGTGGTCCAGCCCGGCCAGACAGTTGAGCAGGGTGGATTTGCCCACGCCCGATTCGCCGACGATGGCGACGAATTCGCCCGGCTGCACGGTGAGCGAGACATGCTGGAATACCGGCACCTCGCCGTAGCGTTTGCTCAAGTCATGCACGACCAGGCTCATGCCTTGCCTTTGGCAAATTCACGCGCCCATTCGCGTGCAATGTGCAGCACCTGCTGCAGTGCATCCGGCGCGTCGCAGTGCACCACGCGGCGCTGCGGCATGGAGCGCAGCCAGGTGATCTGGCGCTTGGCGAGCTGGCGCGTGGCGTAGATGCCGCGCTCGCGCAGTTCGTCCATGGGGAACACGCCGTCCAATGCCTCCCAGGCCTGGCGGTAGCCGACGCAGCGCATCGAGGGCAGATCCGGGTGCAGGTCGCCGCGCGCGCGCAAGGCCTGCACTTCATCCAGGAAACCGGCCGCCAGCATGGCGTCGAAGCGCTGGGCAATGCGCTCGTGCAGCCAGGCGCGGTCTAACGGTTCCAAGGAAATCAGGGTGCTGGCCCGCGCCACATCTGTGCCAGCTGCTGCGTTTTTTGTAGTGTGGAAGCTGGACAGAGGACGGCCCGAGACGCGGAACACTTCCAGCGCGCGCTGGATGCGTTGCGAATCGCCCGGTTGCAGTCGCGCGGCGGTGGCCGGGTCCACCTGCGCCAGCTCGGCATGCAGCGCCGGCCAGCCCTTGGCCTGCGCCTCGGCTTCGAGCGCGGCGCGCACCTGCGCGTCGGCCTTCGGCATGTCGTCCAGCCCGTCGAACAGCGCCTTGAAGTACAGCATGGTGCCGCCCACCAGCAGCGGCAGTTTGCCGCGCGCGTGGATGGCATGGATGAGTTCGGTCGCGTCGCGCACGAACTCGGCCGCGCTGTAGGCCTGCAGCGGGTCGCGGATGTCGATCAGGTGGTGCGGCACGGCAGCCAGTTCTTGCGCGCTGGGCTTGGCGGTGCCGATGTCCATGCCGCGGTAGACCAGGGCCGAATCGACGCTGATGATCTCGACCGGCATGTCCTGCGCGATGGCCAGTGCCGCCGCGGTCTTGCCGCTGGCGGTGGGGCCGGCAATCGCCAGGCAGCGGGGGAACTCAGTGGTCGCCGGTTTTGCCATGTTTTTGTACCAGGGTCCAGGCGGAGACGGCAATCACCACGCTCCAGAACCACACGCCGTAGACCAGCGGCATCACGGTGCCGTCCATGTGCGTGCCGAGCCAGCCGCCGACCACGAAGGCGGCGGCCATCATCAGGAAACCGTTGAGCGCCGAGGCCGCGCCCGCCGCATAGGGGAAGGGGCCGACCGCGCCGCTCTGGCTGCAGGGCTGGTGCACGCCGTGCGCCAGCATGAAGAGGTAGAACGGCAGCATGATGGCCCAGCCGTTGTGCAGCCCGGCCAGCGCCAGCGCGCCCATCAGCGTGCCGCCCGCCAGCGTGAAGCCGCCGGCGACGGCCACCGTGCGGCGCACGCCCCAGCGCGGCAGCAGGCGGCGGCAGATCAGCGTGCCGAGGATGTAGGCGAACGACACCGTGAACATCAACAGGCCGTACTGCGGCTTCGGGATCTGCAGCACCTTGATGAAGATGAAGGACGACGAGGCCAGGAAGGTGAACAGCCCGCCGTAGGACGCGGTGGACAGGGCCGAGAAAGCCCAGAAGGTCGGGTGGCGCAGGATGCCGGCCCAGGTGGACAGCAGCGTGGCAGGCTGTAGCGCCTGCGGGTTCTTCTGCGTCAGCGTTTCTTCGAAGCGCAGCGCCACCACGGCCAGCGTGACGACGCTGAAGACGGTCAGCACCAGCAGTGCCACGCGCCAGTTCATCCAGTCCGACAGCAGGCCGCCCAGCGGCGCGCTCATGCAGGCAATCACGCCCAGTCCGGTCAGGCCTTTGGACATCATGCGCGCGCCTTCCACCGGGCGGTACAGGTCGCGCACGATGGCGCGCGCGCACATCACGCCCGCGCCCATGGCCGCGCCCTGCACGATGCGCGCGACGATCAGCAGTTCCATGCTCGGCGCCAGCGCGCTGGCGACCGAAGCCAGCACGTAGGCGCCCAGGCCCCACAGCAGGATGGGCCGGCGGCCGAAGCGGTCCGACAGCGGCCCCCACACCAGCTGCGAGAGGCCGAAGGACAGCAGCATGGCGGTGAGCGTGAGCTGCGCCTGCGCCAGCGTGGCGCCAAAGCCTTCGGTCAGCGCCGGCAGGGCGGGCAGGTAGAGGTCGGTGGTGATCGGCTGCAGGCCCAGCAGCAGGGACAGGATGAGCACGACCAGCGCGGAAGACATGGCGCCGGCAGGGGAAACGGGCGTAGCGGAAGCGGAAACGGACATCCGCCCAAGACTACCAGATTGGTGAATACCCTAATGCCGTCAGAGGTGGCCGAGGCGGTGGCGCATGACGATGCGGCGCGGGGCACAAGCAGACGTATGAGATGGAAAACGTGTCCTGACTCACCCGCTTGGGGGATAGGCAGAAGAGGCGGCGAGGGCTAGCATGGTACGGAGCGTATTGCGTGGACCCCCTTTTTTCGATAGGAGAGACCATGACACCGGACATGCTTGTTGATCAATGGCGGCGCGGACTTCGTATCGCCCATCGTGCCCACTACGAAGCGGCCAAATACTATTACCGCATGCATCTGGTGCTGAGCCTTCCGGCGGTGCTGATCGCAGCGCTGCTGAGTACGACGGTTTTTGCGCAGCTGCAGGATTCGACCGTCGCCTGGGTGCGCGTTGCCATGGCGGTGCTGAGCGTGCTGACGGTCGTGCTCAGCAGCCTGCAGGCGGCGCTTCGTTTTGCCGAGCGCTCCGAGCGGCACAAAACCGCCGCGGTTCAGCTCGGCGAGGTCCGGCGAGAGCTGGAGCAGCAACTGGTCTTTGAGCATCGCGATGAAGCGGTCATCGAACGCTTGCGCAAGAAATGGGACGCTGCCGACCGCCAGGCCCCAACCATTCCTTCGAGGATCTACGACCGGGTGGCTGCCATGGTGGCCGAGCTCGGCGACAAACCGCCGCGGGCGGCCAAGTGACCAGGAACTATCAAATGTCTTTTGAATTCAATCGCTGGGCGCATGCTGAGTGCGCCGCTTCAAACCGCACGACCGTTTTATCCGGCACGGCGTGCTGTATGCATTAGGAGGAGGCAGGCGTGAGTTACACAGCTACTACCTTTAACGTGATGATCGCCTCGCCGGGCGATGTGGCTTCCGAACGCGCCATAGTTCGAGACGTCGTTTACGAGTGGAATGCTGTGCACTCCAGTTCTCGTAAGCTCGTCCTGTTGCCCATCGGGTGGGAAACTCACGCATCTCCTGAAATGGGGGCACCGGCGCAGGCGATCATCAATAAGCAAGTTCTGGTGAAATGCGACCTACTAGTCGGCGTATTCTGGACCAGGATCGGTACGCCGACTGAGCACCATTTAAGCGGCACCGTTGAGGAAATTGAAGAGCACATCGCCGCAGGTAAGCCCGCCATGCTCTATTTCTCCAGCCAGCCCGTTGCCTTGGACACAGTCGACATCGACCAAATTCAGCAATTAAAGAAGTTCAGGGAATCGTGTCAAAGCCGCGGTCTGTATGAGAGCTATGACAGTCACGGCGACTTCAAGGAAAAGTTCTACCGCCATCTACAGCTGAAGGTCAACGACCACCCTTTTTTTCAATTAGGCGATGAAGACTCTCAGTACGGCTCGGAGCTTGTCGAATCGCGCACTCAGCTCCCACAGCTTTCACCAGAAGCGAGAGTACTCTTGAAGGAGGCGAGTCAGGATTCCGGTGGAACGATCATTCACGCGCGATACATTGGCGGCACGGCGATTCAAACGAATGGGAAAAACCTCATTCCATCGAACGAGAGGCGCGAAGTGGCGAAATGGGAAGATGCCTTGGAGCAGCTCAGTCTGAATGGACTCATCGTGGATCGAGGGTTCAAAGGTGAGGTTTTCGAGATCACCAACATCGGCTACCAAGTTGCAGACATGATTGTGCTGTGAACAACATAACGATCGGTCCAGCGGATCGCTTCCGGCGACCTCTAATCTTCGACGTTAACGCCCGCGCAAGAACAGCGCATCCAGATCCTTGATCGTGACCTGGCGCCAGGTCGGGCGGCCGTGGTTGCACTGGTCGGAGCGCTCGGTCTCTTCCATCTGGCGCAAGAGCGCATTCATCTCGTCAAACGTCAGGCGCCGGTTGGCGCGCACGGCGCCATGGCAGGCCATGGTGGCCAGCAGTTCGTTGCGGGCGCGTTCGATCACGCTGCTGGCGTCGTGCTGTGCCAGCTCGGCCAGAACGCTGCGCGCCAGCTCCACCGCATCGCCTTGCACCAGCGTGGCCGGTACGGCGCGCACGGCCAGGGTCTTGGGTGAGAAGGGGCTGATCTCCAGCCCCAGCGTATTCAGCGTGGCGGCGTGAGCCTCCGCAGTGGCCACTTCCTGCGGCGTGGCGGCAAAGGTGGCAGGAATCAGCAGCGGCTGGCTGGCGATGGCTTGCACGTCGAGCTGGTTCTTCAGCCGTTCGTAGACGATGCGCTCGTGCGCGGCGTGCATGTCCACCACCACCAGGCCTTGCGCATTCTCGGCCAGGATGTAGATGCCTTGCAACTGCGCCAGCGCGCGGCCCAGCGGCCAGGTGCCTGATGTTTCTTCGCGGCTGGTTTGTGCTGTATCCGTGGAGCGTTCAAGGTTCTCCGTTCGGGCTGGGCTCGTCGACGCCCATGCGGACACTTCGGCAGGCTCCGTGCGAATGGCATCTTGGGGGGGATGCGCTGCCGGTTGCCACAGCGCCGCGAGGTCGCTGACGCGGTGGCCGCCGGACGGGCCGAAATTCATCGCCGGCTGCGTCCAGTTGGCCGGGGCGGGGGCCAGCGGCAGTTTGGCTTCTTCATACGTGCCGGTGGACGGCGTTGCGGCTTGCGCTGCCGCCAAAGCACGCGGCGCGGCCAACGCGTTTTCCACCGCATGGCGCACGGCCTGGTGCACTTCGCGGCTGTCGCGAAAGCGCACCTCGATCTTGGTCGGGTGCACGTTGACGTCCACGCGCGCCGGGTCGATCTCGACATACAGCGCATAGACCGGCTGGCGGTGGCCATGCAGCACGTCTTCGTAGGCGCTGCGTGCGGCGTGGGTCAGCACCTTGTCGCGCACGAAGCGGCCGTTGACGTAGCAGAACTGCTGGTCGGCACGCGAGCGCGCTGCGTCCGGCACACCGGCACGGCCCCAGACGCGTACGCCGTGCAAGGCGCCCGGCTGGGCCACGCTGCTTGAATAGTCCACCGCCACCGACTGGCTGATGAAGTCCTCGCCCAGCACGTCGGCCAGGCGTTGCGCAAGCGCATCCTCGCCGCTGCAGGCGCGCCACTGCTCCACCAGCTTGCCCTCGTGCCAGATGGCAAAGCCCACATCCGGCCGCGCCAGCGCGTGGCGGCGCACCGACTCGATGCAGTGCGCCAGCTCGGTGGCGTCGGTCTTGAGGAATTTGCGTCGCGCCGGCGTGCTGAAGAACAGTTCCTTCACCTCCACCGTGGTGCCGGTGCTGCGCGCCACCGGTTTCAGCTCGCCGGTGCGGCCGTCCAGCAGATAAGCACTGTTTTGGCCTTCCACCCTCGACAGTATTGCGCAATCAGCTATCGAATTGATAGCGGCCAGGGCCTCGCCACGAAAACCCATGGTGCCGACCGACTCCAGGTCGTGCAGGTTGCTGATCTTGCTGGTGGCGTGGCGCTTGAAGGCGATCGGCAGTTCGCCCGGCAGGATGCCGAAGCCGTTGTCTTCCACCGCAATCAGGCGCACGCCGCCGGCCAGCAGTCGCACCGTGATCTGGGTGGCGCCGGCGTCCAGCGCGTTGTCCACCAGCTCACGCACCACCGAGGCCGGCCGCTCCACCACTTCGCCGGCGGCGATCTGGCTGATCAGCTCGTCGGGCAGTTCACGGATGGGGCGGCGGGGGGCGGTATGGGAGGCGGCGTTCACCAGGGCATTTTAGGCGGCGTACGCCGAGGCCTCTTTCAGATGTGTCCCAGCGCACGCAAAATCTTTTCCGGTGTGACCGGTTGCGACCAGCACGCGGCCTTCAATGGCCGTAGGGCGTCGTTGATGGCATTCACTACCGCGCCCGGCGCACCGGCGGTGCCGGCCTCGCCCGCGCCCTTGGCGCCCAGTACCGAGCTGCGCGTGGGCGTCTCGACGTGGGCCACTTCGATGTCGGGCATCTCGCCGGCCATGGGCACCAGGTAGTCGGCCATGCTGCCGTTCTTCATCAGCCCCTGGTCGTCGTACAGGCATTCCTCGAACAGCGCGCCGCCGATGCCCTGCACGATGGCGCCGCGGATCTGCTCGTCCACCAGCTTGGGATTGATGACGCGGCCGCAGTCCTCAACCGCCCAGTGCTTGAGCAGCTTCACAAACCCGGTCTCGGTGTCCACCTCCACATAGGAGGCTTGCACGCCGTTGGTGAAGATGAAAGGGTAGTCGCGTTGCGCGTAGTGGCGCGTGACCATCAGCTCGGCGGTGAAGCCGGCCGGCAGCGTGTCCGGGCGGTAGTAGGCCACGCGGCCCAGCTCCATCAGCGGCAGCAGGGTTTCGCCGGTGGCCAGGTCTTGCACCACGCCGTCGTGCACCGTCATGCCGGCGGCATCGCGCTGGAGGATGGCCTCGGCCACCTTGAGGATGTTGCTGCGCAGGGCCAGGCCGGCCTGCAGCACGGCTTCGCCGCCGATGCCCGCACCGCGCGAAGCCCAGGTGCCGCCGCCATAGGGCACGGTCTCGGTGTCGCCGGTGACCAGGCGCACCGCGCTCATGGGCACGCCCACGGCGTCAGCGGCGATCTGCGCATAGATGGCCTCGGTACCCTGGCCTTGTTCGCCCACGCTCGCCATCACAGCCACGCCGCCGCTGGGCTCCAGCCGGAGGGTGGCGCCGTCCTGCGAGGAGATGCGCGCGCCACCCACGCCGTAGAAGGCGGCGCTGGGGTTGGTGAGCTCGATCAGGGCAGCAAAGCCGATGCCGCGGTAGATGCCCCGGGCGCGCAGCGCGGCCTGCTCGGCGCGCAGCGCGGGGTAGTCCATCAGCGCTTCGATCTTGCGCAGGCAGGCCTCGTGCGACAGCACTTCCAGCTTGATGCCAGAGGCGCCGGTGGCCGGGTAGGCGTTGTCCGGGATGACGTTGCGGCGGCGGAACTCCAGCGGGTCCATGCCCAGCTTGGCGGCGGCCAGGTCGACCAGGCCTTCGGTTACTGCGCAGGCGATGGGGTGGCCCACGCCGCGGTACTGGCAGGTGGGCGTCTTGTTGAGGAACACCACGCTGAGCTTGGCGCGGTATTCCTTGTGCTTGTAGGGGCCGCCCGTGAGGTTGACGACCTGGTTGCCCTCGATGCCGCTGGTGCGCGGGAACATGGAGAACGGACCGATGCCGGTGACGTCGTCGATCTCGAAGGCCAGGATGTCGCCCTCTTTCGTGGCGGCAATGCGGCCCTGGATGCGGTGTTCGCGTGCATGGATGTCGCTGGTGAACGACTCCAGCCGGTCGGCCACGAACTTCACCGGCCGTTTGAGCAGGATGGAGATGGCCACGGTGGCGAAGTCATCCGGGTAGGCGTGCACCTTGATGCCGAAGGACCCGCCCACGTCCTTGCAGATCACGCGCACTGCGGATTCGGGCAGGCCGAACTGGCGCGAATACAGGTCCTGCATCATGTGCGGCGCCTGCTGCGAGTGGTAGACGGTGAGCTGGCCCGAGGCCGGGTTGTAGTCGGCGATCTGGCAGCGCGGCTCCAGCGTGACGCCGGTGTGGCGGCCGAAGTCGAAGGTGGCCTCAGCCACCACGTCGGCTTTCGCAAAGGCCGCGTCCACGCCACCGGTGTCCAGGCTGCGCGCGAAGCACAGGTTGTCGCCGAGCTCAGGGTGGATGACCGGGGTTTCGGGTGCCAGCGCGGTGTTCATGTCCAGCGCGGCGGGCAGGGTCTCCCATTCCACCTGCACGTACTGCAGCGCGTCCTCGGCCTCGGCGCGGGTCTTGGCCACCACGGCCACTACGGGTTCGCCCTGCCAGCAGGCGCGGTCGATCGCCATCGGGTACTGCGGGGCCGACTTGATGCCGGCCAGGTGGGTGAGCGTGGCCACCCAGGGCTTGCAGATGGCGGCCAGGTCCTGGCCGTCGTACACGGCCAGCACGCCGGGCATCATGCGTGCGTAGTCGCGCTCGATGCGCAGGATCTTCATGTGTGCCACAGGCGAGCGCCAGAACACCACATGGCCCATGCGCGGTAGTTCCAGGTCGTCGACGTACTGGCCACGGCCTTCGGTCAGGCGTTCGATGTTGGGGCGCGGGATGGCCTGGCCGATGTGGCGCGCATCCTTGAGCGCACCGCCCAGTGGTTCGGTCACCGGGGTGTGCGGTGCTTCGGCCCGTGTGGCCAGTGCGTCTTCCAGCGATTTCTTCAGTTCGCGTGATTCGGGGGCGTTCATGCTAGGGCCTGTTCAGACTAATTTCGCAAGTGCGAACATGGTTAAAACCGCGCCAATCTATTAGGCGCGCGACGACGCCCAGGCTGGCCGCCTGGGCTAGGAGTGCAACAACGAGTGGCGCGGTTTTAACCACGTTCCCTCCGGGTTGCGGCAAAAAAGGCCATGCGCGGCGTTGCGAAGCCTTGCCGGGGGAAGACCCCGGCTGCGTTTCGCGCCTTGCGCATGACATTTTTGATCCGCAACGCATCTTGTGAAATTAGTCTGAACAGGCCCTGGCTCCTTGGCGGCGGCTGGCCAGCACTTCACAGACGGCGTCGACGATGGCCTGGTAGCCGGTGCAGCGGCAGTAGTTGCCGCTCATCCACTCGCGCACTTCCTCGCGGCTGGCATCGGGCTTGTGCGTCAGCAGTTCGCTGGCGGCCATCAGCATGCCCGAGGTGCAAAAGCCGCACTGCAGGGCGTTGTGGCGGATGAAGGCCTGTTGCAGGTCGCGGATGCTGCCGCGTTCGGTGAGGCCTTCGATGGTCTCCACGCGCCGGCCGTCGGCCTGCACGGCCAGCACCAGACAGCCGCGCACCACCGTGTCGTCCAGCCGCACGGTGCAGGCGCCGCACACGCCATGTTCGCAGCCCAGGTGCGATCCCTTGAGGCCCAGGCCCTCGCGCAGGAAGTCGATCAGGTGGGTGCGGGGCTGCACTGCATGCTGGCCACAGTGGCCGTTGACGGTTATGGTGACCGGGCGCGCGCCGGTGTCGAGTTCATCGGATGTTTCGTTCAGGGTGCTCATGGCATGTTCTCGTCGGTTTCAGGCCTGCAGCGCGGACTGCTGGGTCAGGGCATTCAGGGCACGCTTGAGCATCACGCCGGCCAGGTGCTGCTTGGCGGCGGGGCTGTGCGTGAGGTCGCCCTCGATCTGCAGTTCGCTGCGCAGGGCCTGCAAGGCCTGGGCGGCGACGGCTTCGCTGAAGAACTTGCCTTCGAGCGCCTGCTCGGCCGCCAGGGAACGCTGCGGCATGCTGCCGGTGCCCAGCCAGGCCAGCCGCACTTGGCTCAGCAGCCCGTCCTGCACGCGGGCGCTGGCAGCCAGGCCAACTACCGCGTAGTCGCCGTGGCGGCGCGAAAGCTCGTCGAAGACAAAGCGTTGGCCGGCGTTGGCCAGCGGGATCTCGCAGGCCACAATCATTTCATGGGGCTGCAGCGTCGTGGTGTAGAGGCCGGTGTAGAAATCCTTCGCGGCGATACGCCGCTCGCCCGCCACGCTGCGTGCCACCACCACGCCGTCGAGTGCCAACAGGCAAGCGGGCCATTCGGCCGCCGGATCGCCATAAGCGATGGAGCCGCAGAAAGTGCCCAGGTTGCGGATGGCGCGGTGCGCGATGTGCGGCGCCGCCATCGCCAGCAGCGGCGCGTGGCGTGCCACGTCGGAGGAAGCCTCGATCTCGCTGTGCGTCACCATGGCGCCGATGCGCAGGACTGTGCTGCTGAGCTGCAGGCCGCGCAGTTCGGCGATGCCTTGCAGGTCGATCAGCAACGCAGGTTCGGACAGGCGCATGTTGAGCGTGGCCAGCAGCGTCTGGCCGCCGGCCAGCAGGCGGGCCTCATCACGGTGGCGGTCGAGCAGAGCCAGCACCTCGGCGAGTTGCCGGGGGCGGGCGTAGGAGAAGGCGGGGGCTTTCATGGACGTTTTCCTCGCAACGGGTGAGGGGAGTCGTGAGGATCAGCGCAGCCAGTACGCGCCCATCCAGACACCGAACGCAGTGGACGCCATGCCGGCAGCGAACCAGAGCAGACGGGGCTTTTCCTTCTCGAACCAGCCCGCAGGTGCCGCAGGCATGGTCGCCGCCGCAACAGCAGCCGGAACCGCAGGCAGGCCGGCGGCCGGCGCGGGCAGGGCCAGCGGCAGGGGTGATGCGGCGCTGAACTGCGACTTGAAGGCGTCGAAGAAGCGGTCGGCCATCTGACGCGCCGAGGCGTCGATCAGCCGGCCACCGATCTGGCCCAGCTTGCCCGCCACCGAGGCTTGGGTCGTGTAGTCCAGGCGCGTGCCTTCGGGTACTGCCGCGAGCGCGATGACCGAGCTGCCCTTGGCGAAGCCGGCGCTGCCGCCCGAGCCTTCGAAGTGAAGCGTGCAGCCCTGCAGCGGGTGCACATCGGTGAGGAGCACCTTGCCGACGAAATTGGCGCGCACGGGCCCAAGCTTGAGCAGCACGCGGGCGTGCATCTCCTGCGGCGAGATCTGGCGCACTTCCTCGCAGCCGGGGATGCACTGACGCAGTACCTCGGGGTCGTTCAGCGCATGCCAGACCTTGTCTGGCGTGGAGGGGATGGTGACGCTGCCTTGTAGTTCCATGGGCTGTCCTGTGGGCTCCGAAAGGCTTGGGGTTTGTCCTGATTCAGGCTTATTGACCAAGCGTTAAATTAACCCGAACTATCAAACAAGCCCGTGGCCACATCCATCCGTAAAAACCCTGTCAAGGCGCCGGCGACCCCCGCGCCGAGGCGGCGCCTGTCCCCGGCCGAGCGCGAACGCCAGATCGTGGAGGGCGCGGTACGCTTCTTCTCAGAGCATGGGCTGGATGGCCAGTTGCGCGACCTCGCGCGTGAGCTGGGCATTACCCATACGCTGCTGTACCACTACTTCCCGACCAAGCAGGCGCTGATCGAGCGCGTCTATGCCGACCTGTTCGCTGCACGCTGGGACGAGGAGTGGGAGCGCCTGCTGGACGACAAGGCGCTCGAGGTGGAGGTCAAGCTCACGCGCTTCTATACCAAGTACGCCAAGCGCATCCTGGAGCGCGACTGGGTGCGCGTGTTCGTGTTTTCCGGCCTGAGCGACCGCTACATCACCGACCGCTACTTCGCCCTGTTGGGCGAGAAGCTGTTCCCGCGCCTGGTGCGCGAGAGCCGGCGCTACCTGGGCGTGCCCAACCGCAGCAAACCCACGCCGCGCGAGATGGAACTGCTCATGGGTTTGCACGGCAGCATCTTCTACATGGGGCTGCGCCGCTGGGTCTACGGGCTGGAGCAGCCGGGCAGCAAGACCGATCCGTTCGATGAGGTGTTTGTGCATGACCGCGTGCACGGCTACCTGCAGACCTTGCCCGAAGTTTTTGGCCACGGTGCCAAGCCGCGTGCCGCAGGCCGGATATCCCGGCGAAAACTTGCCTAGACAAACGACGAAGGAGAAACCGACATGGCGCTGACTCTGAATCATTTTTCGATCCGCACGACCGACATGGACGCCACGCGGGTGTTCTACGAACAGGTGCTCGGCATGACAGTGGGGCCGCGCCCGCCCTTTCCCTTCCCGGGTCTGTGGCTCTACAGCGGCGATACCGGCAGCTGGGCCAATGCCATGGTGCACGTGATCGGCATCGACAAGAATGATCCCGAGGGGCTCAAGCACTATCTGGGCGACCGCGACGTTTCCTCCCTGCACGGCGGCGGCGCGGTGGACCACATCGCGCTGTTTGCCAATGGGCTGGAGGGCATGCTCACGCATCTGCAGAAGCTGGGGGTCGCGTGCCGCGAGCGCACCGTGCCGCAGATCGGCCTGCACCAGCTGTTCCTGGATGATCCGAGCGGCGTGGTGATCGAACTCAACTATCCGGCGCAGGAGAAGACGGAACTGGACGCCAAGCGCGCCAAGGCAGCCGCCTGATGGCCACCATCCTTGTCGCGGGCGGATCGTTGGGTGGCCTGATGGTCGCCAACATGTTGCTGCGCGACGGGCATGACGTGCGTGTGCTGGAGAAGGCTCCCGGTTCGCTCGACGGCCGCGGTGCCGGCATCGTGACGCACAAGCACCTCGTCGAGGGCCTGCTGCGCGCCGGGCTGGATGCCGACGCCTCGTTGGGTGTGGCGGTACCCGGGCGCGTGCTGCTGGATGCCCGGGGCGAGGTGCAGACCGCGTTCGATCTGCCGCAGGTGCTCACGTCCTGGAGCCGCCTGTATTCGTTGCTTTTCGACATTTTCCCGCGCGAGCGCTATGTGCAGCCAGCGACGGTGAAAGAAGTGCGCGCCGAGCAGGCCGGCGTGACCGTGCGCTGTGGCAGCCAGGAGTTGCGCGCCGATCTGCTGATTGCGTCGGACGGCATCCGCTCGGCCGTGCGCCAGCAACTGGCGCCGCACATCCAGCCGCAGTACGCGGGCTACGTGGCCTGGCGCGGCGTGTGCGACGAAGCCGTGCTGTCGCGCGGCACGCGCGAGATGGTGTTCGAACGCTTTGCTTTCGGCTTGCCGGCTGGCGAACAGCTGATCGCCTATCCGGTCGCAGGCCCCGGCCACGCGCTGGAGGTGGGGCAGCGCAGCTACAACGTTGTCTGGTACCGGCCCGCCAACGCGAGCGAGTTGCGCACCTTGCTCACCGATGCCGACGGCGATTACCACGCTGCCGGCATCCCCCCGAACAAGGTGTCGTGGCGCGCCGTGGCGGCCATGCGCACGGCCGCACGCGAGCTGCTGGCGCCCCAGTTCGCCGAGATCATGGAAAAGACCGCGCAGCCTTTCCTGCAGGCCATCTACGACGTGAGTTCCGAGCGCATTGCCTTCGATCGCGTGGCCCTGATGGGCGATGCCTCTTTCGTGGCGCGGCCGCACGTGGGGGCCGGCGTGACCAAGGCGGCCGAGGATGCCATGGCACTGTCCGACGCGATCCGTGCCCACGGCGCGACACCCACCGCGCTGGCGGCCTACGAGACCGAGCGCCTCAAGGTGGGCCAGGCTATCGTGGAACGCGGCCGTCGCCTGGGAGGCTATCTCCAAGCCTATAGCGGTGGCGCGCGGCGAGCGCGCAGCACCAGCGAAGACATCGACGTGGCGCGCGACACCGCCATCGAGCTGGAAGGTTTCACCGTCCAGGATCTGCTTTCCGTACGTGGTGCCCAGCAAGACTGAAGGCACTGATTATTCCAACCGAAGCTGAGGAGACGAGCATGACAGAACGCAATACGCAATTCAATCGCCGCCATGTGCTGCAACTTGGAGCCGCCAGTGCGGCTGTGGCCGGCGCACCTTTTGCGCTCAAGCTGGCGCAGGCCCAGGGCAACGTGCCGATCAAGATCGGTTTTCCGGTGCCGCTGACGGGGGCTTTCTCCGCCGAGGCGCAGGATCAGGTGCGTGCCGCCGAGATCGCCATCAAGGATTTCAACGACGCGGGTGGTTTCAATGGCCGCAAGGCCGAGTTGCTGGTGCGTGACGACAAGCTCAATCCGGGTGAGGCGGCCACCCGCACGCTGGAGTTGATCGAGAAGGACAAGGTGGACTTTGTCGTCGGCTCACTGTCGGCTGCGACCCAGCTCTCCATCAACGCTGTCTGCCGCGACCGCAAGATCATCTTCAATTCGATCAGCCAGTCCGATGCCATCAACGAAGCGAAGGACTGGAGTTTGTACACCTTCCACGAGGCGCTCAACCCGCACCTCACCGCCGGCGCCGTGGCGCGCTACGCCTTCCCGAAGTTCGGCAAGAAGGTGGTCTACCTGACAGCCGACTACGCCTACGGCCATGAGATGGTGCGTGGTTTCCAGCGTGCCGGCCAGGCCATGGGCGTGCAGACGCTGGCCGACATCCGCCACCCCATCGGGGCGGCTGACTATTCGGCCTTCCTGCCGCGCATCCAGTCCCTGAAGCCCGACATCCTGGTGCTGTGCAACTTCGGTCGCGATCTGGTGAACTCTGCCAAGCAGGCCACCGACTTCGGCATCAAGGCCAACACCAAGATCATTACCCCGGTGCTGCTGTACACGGCGCGCCAGGCAGGCGGTGCCGACGCCTTCGACGGCATTCTGGGAGGCACCTCCTACTACTGGGGCATGGAAGACAAGATTCCCGCGGCGAAGGCCTTCAATGACAAGTTCCGCAAGGCCCACGGTGGCGCGGTGCCTTCGGACTACGGTGCGCTCGGCTACGCCGGCGTGCGCAGCGTGCTGCAGGCCGTTCTCAACGCCAAGTCCACCGATTCCATGAAGGTCAGCATCGCACTGCGCCAGCTGCGCTACAACTGGTACAAGGGCGAGCAGTTCTACCGTAAATGCGACCATCAGTCGGTGCAGTCGGTCGTCATCGTCGAATCGAAGTCGAAGAACATGAAGGACAAGTACGACGTCTTCAATGTGCTCTCAATCGAGAACGCGGACGAGAAGAACTTGCGCACCTGCGAGGAAATGGGCCACAAGGTCTCCACCTGATCCACGTCACTTCGTTCGCCACTCCCCCGGCGCGTGAGCGCCGGGGGAATTTCTTCCTGATCCAACGGAAAAATCCGAATGCTTGACATCTCGCCGCAACTGTTTGCCCTGCAGTTGATGACCGGTATTGCGCTGGGCGCGATCTACGCCCTGCTGGCGATTGGCCTGTCGCTGATCTTTGGCATGCTGACCGTGGTGAACTTCGCTCACGGTGCTTTTTTTATGGTGGGAGCCTTCCTCGGGGTGTACTTCCTCGGCGTCACCGGTAATTTCTGGTTCAGTCTGCTGCTGGTGCCGCTGGCGACCGGCGCCATCGGCCTGGTGTGCGAGCGTTTTCTTGTGCGACCGCTGTATGGCCGGGGCATCGACTACCCGCTGCTGCTGACCTTCGGCCTGTCCTATGTGCTGATCGATGTGATGCGCTTCATGTTCGGCATCGAGGGGCTGCCCAGTGCCACCCCCGCCGCGTTGCGCGGTTCTGTCTCATTGGGTTTCGGACATTTCCCGCTGTATCGTCTGTTCCTGATCGGCGCCACAGCGGCCATCGTGCTGACCCTGTGGCTGTTCATCGAGAAAACGCGCTATGGCCTGATCATCCGCGCCGGCTCGCGCGACCCGGAGATTGTCCGGGTGTTGGGCATTGATATCTCGCGCGTTTGGTTGCTGGTGTTCGGCATCGGCACGGCGATTGCTGGCCTGTCTGGCCTGCTGGCGGCGCCCACGCGCGCCGTCAACCCCGAGATGGGCATTCCCATCCTGGCCGAGTCCTTTGTCGTCACCGTGGTGGGGGGCATGGGTTCGCTGCCCGGTGCGGTGGTGGCCGGCCTGCTGGTGGGCATCGTCTTCGCGATGACCTCGCTGCTGGCGCCCGAATACGCCGAACTTTCGATCTTTGTCCTGATGGCCGTGGTCCTGCTGATCCGTCCGCAGGGCTTCTTCGGCAAGGCCGGACTGATGAGCTGAGCGATCCTCATGAACAAGAACCTCTTTCAATTCATCGCACTGGCACGACAGCACCGTGTAGCTGCCGCCCTGTTGTTCCTGCTGGCGTTTCCTTTCCTGATGCCCTACGACGCGCTGTCGGTCAACATCCTGATCTTCGGCCTCTACGCGGTGGGCTTCAACCTGCTGTTTGGCTACACCGGCATGCTGTCTTTCGGCCATGCCGCTTTTCTGGGGGTGGGCTCCTACCTTGCCGGCATCGCGGTGGTGCACGCCGGCTGGCCCTGGTGGGCGGCCATCCTGGCGGGCGTGGCCTCGTCCAGCCTGGTGGGGCTGGTCATCGGCTTCCTGGCCATCCGCACCCGCGGCATCTACTTTTCCATGGTGACACTGGCGCTGGGTCAGATCGTCTACTACGTCTTCTACAAGGCCGATCACTGGACCGGCGGTGAGAACGGCCTGCGCGGCGTGAAGGTGGAGTTCATCGATCTGCCGGGCATCTCGATCAACTTTCTCGACCCGCTCAACAAGTACTACGTGATCTATGTCTTCGTAGCGTTGGCGCTGTGGTTCATCTCGCGCGTGCTGAGTTCGCCCTTCGGCGCTGTGATCGAGGCGATCCGCGAGAACGAGAAGCGCGCTGCCGCCTGCGGCTACGACGTGGCGCGTGCCAAGCTTCTGGTGTTCGTGCTGTCGGCCGGCATCTGCGGGCTGGCCGGCACGCTGCGCGCGCTGCACCTGTCCATCGTTCCCATCGACTCGCTGCATTATCTGCAGTCCGGCCAGGCCGTGATGATGTGCCTGCTGGGCGGTATGGGCACCTTCTTCGGCCCCTTCGTCGGAGCGGCGGTCTTTCTCTATCTGGAAGATGTGGTCACCAATCTCACACGCTACTGGATGGGCGTGGTGGGCATTGTCTTCATGGTCTTCGTGCTGTTCTTTCCCAAGGGCCTGTGGGGCACGCTGTTGCATCAGCTGGAGCGCTGGCAGCGCCGCCAGGGAGGTGCCGCATGAGCAGCACGCCTATCCTGGAAGTGCGTCACGCCTCGCGCTTTTATGGCAAGTTCAAGGCGCTCAGCGATGTGAGCGTGTCCTTCCGCACCGGTGAACTCACGGCCATCATCGGGCCCAACGGCGCCGGCAAGAGTACTTTCTTCAACGTGATCAGCGGCGGCGTTCCGCCCAGCGCAGGGCAGGTGTTGTTTCAGGGGCAGGACATCACGGGCATTGCTCCGCACGCGTTCGCCCGCCTCGGCATTGCCAAGAGCTTCCAGATCACCAATGTGTTCAAGCACCTGAGCGCGCACGAGAACGTGAGGGTGGCGCTGCAGATGCAGACCACGCGCTTCCAGCTGCTGCGCCCGCGCAGCCATTACCGCGAACTCATCGAACGGGCCGACGCCCTGCTGGCGCGCGTGGGCCTGCAGGCCTGCCGCGACAAGCTCGCCGGTGACCTGGCCCATGGCCAGCAGCGCTCGCTGGAAGTGGCCATGGCCCTGGCCTGCGAGCCCAAGCTGTTGCTGATGGACGAGCCCACCGCCGGCATGTCGCCCGAGGAGACTCTGGTGATGATGGAACTGATCCGCCGGCTGGCGCAGGAACGCACCGTCATCCTGGTGGAGCACAAGATGAAGATGGTCATGGGCCTGTGCAGCCGGCTCATCGTGCTGCACCACGGCGAGCTGCTGGTGGACGGCACACCGGAGGAGATCCGCAACAACGCCGAGGTCAAGCGCGTCTATCTGGGCCAGGGCTGAAGAAAGAATCCGACATGCTGAAAGTTCAACAACTCAACGCCTGGTACGACCACAGCCACGTGATCCAGGGTCTGGATTTCGAGGTGCGCCAGGGCGAGATCGTCACGCTCATGGGGCGCAATGGAGCCGGCAAGACCAGCACGCTGCGCACCATCATGGGCCTGGTGAGCAAGTGCCGTGGCCAGGTCATCTTCGACGGCCAGGATCTGCTGGGACAACCGCCCCATGTGCGTTTCCACCACGGTCTGGCCTACGTGCCCGAGGAGCGGCGTATCGTGCCCGGCCTGACTGTGCTGGAGAACCTGCAATTGGGCCTGCTGGCCAGTTCGCGCCGCGGCGAGATGGATGCCATGATCGACGAGATCGCCGAGACCTTCCCGCGCTTGAAGGAGCGCCTGCACCAGGAGGGCACCTCGCTTTCGGGCGGCGAGCAGCAGATGCTGGCCATTGCCCGTGCCATGATGGCCAAGCCACGCATGATCCTGCTGGACGAGCCATCCGAGGGCATCATGCCCTTGCTGGTGCACGAGATGTTCCAGCTCTTTTCCCGCATGAAAAAGAGCGGTATCACCATCCTGCTGGTGGAACAGAATGTGGAACGAGCCCTGTCGATCTCCGATCGTGCTTACATACTTGACCAAGGGCAAATCGTGCACGAGGGGACGGCCGGCGATCTGTTGAGGAATACCGAGATTCAGGAACGCTACTGTGCTGTCTGAGGGGGTGGGCGGGCGCAGGTCCCTGGACGGGGATAATCGCAGCCCATGGAACTGATTGCCTATCTCCTTGACTTCATCCTGCACGTGGACAAACACCTCGAAGTGTTCGTGCAGGGCTACGGCGCCTGGGTCTATGCGCTGCTGTTTCTCATCATCTTCGTCGAAACCGGCGTGGTGGTGATGCCCTTTCTGCCGGGCGACTCGCTCCTGTTCGTGGTGGGCGCCATGTGCGGCGTGGGGCTGATGAGCTACCCGCTGTCGGTCGGCCTGCTGCTGGCGGCGGCGGTGCTGGGCAACCAGTCCAACTACACCATCGGTCATTATTTCGGGCCGCGCGTGTTCAAGTGGGAGAACTCGCGCTTTTTCAACAAGCGCGCGTTCGACCAGGCCCATGCCTTCTACGAGCGCTACGGCGGCATCACCATCGTGGCGGCGCGTTTCATGCCCTTCCTGCGCACCTTCGCGCCCTTTGTGGCCGGCGTGGCGCGCATGACGCGCAGCAAGTTCACCCTGTACGACGTCACCGGCGGCGCCCTGTGGGTGGGTGGCATCATCACCATCGGCTACTTCTTCGGCAACATCCCGTTCGTGAAGATGAACCTGGACAAGATCATCTGGGCCATGATCCTGATCCCCGGCCTGTTCGTGCTCTACGGCGCCTGGAAGGCGCATCGCCGGCCGAAGGTGGAATTCATCTCCGGCCCCAAGTAGCGCAAAGCCGGGGCCGGGGCGCAGGAGGACATGCCATGTTGGCAATGAGCGTGAGAACCCCCGGCGAGCCGCTGCAGGCGGTCAAGCTGCCGGTGCCGCAGCCGGGCGAGCACGAGCTGCTGGTGCAGGTGCTGGCCTGCGGCGTCTGCCGTACCGATCTGCACATCATCGACGGCGAGCTGCCGCCGCGCCACCCGGGCATGGTGCCAGGGCACGAGGTGGTGGGCCGCGTGGTGGCGGCCGGTCCCGGTGCCACGCGCTTTGCCATCGGCACGCGCATCGGCATTCCCTGGCTGGGCGGCACTTGCGGCCATTGCCCCTACTGCGCCAGCCAGCGCGAGAACCTGTGCGATACGCCGGTCTTCACCGGCTACGACCGCCCCGGCGGCTTTGCCGAGTACGCCGTGGCCGACGAACGCTACTGCTTTGCCCTGCCGGACAGCTACGACGACGTGCATGCCGCGCCGCTGCTGTGTGCCGGGCTGATCGGCTACCGTGCCTACCGCCTGGCCGGCGTGTCGGGCCGCATGCGGTTGGGGCTCTATGGCTTCGGCGCTGCGGCGCACATCATCTGCCAGATTGCGGTGGCGCAGGGGCAGGAGGTGCATGCCTTTGTGCGTTCGGGCGACGAGCAAGGCATGCGTTTTGCCCGCCAGTTGGGCGCGGCCTGGGCTGGGCCGTCGGATGCGCTGCCACCGGCCGAACTCGACGCGGCACTGATCTTCGCCCCGGTGGGTGCGCTGGTGCCGGCCGCGCTGCGCGCCACGCGCAAGGGCGGGGAGGTGGTGTGTGCCGGCATCCACATGAGCGACATTCCGGCCTTCCCGTATTCACTGCTGTGGGGCGAGCGCAGCGTGCGCTCGGTGGCCAACCTGACGCGCGAGGACGGCGAGGCTTTCTTCGACTGCATCGCGCGCCATCCCGTCACCACCCATGTGCAGGCCTACCCGTTGGCGCAGGCCAACGAGGCGATTGCCGCGCTGCGCGCCGGTGCCATCGACGGCGCGGCCGTGTTGCTGCCCTGAGGGGCACGGGAGGGCGGCAGTCTGGAGCTGGCCGGCGGCGGGACGGACTTGCGCTTGGGGCTGGCCTTGAAGGGGCTGGGCGACCAGGCTGGGCGTTCGGTTCGCTGGGTGTCGACCACGATCAGGTAGCGCCCGGCGTCGGCCGCCGGCGTGCGCTGGGGCGACAACACCCAGAAGTGCTGGCCGGCGCGCAGCGCGGCGTCGTAATCGGCATCGAGCAGGCCGTGCTGGTCGAGCAGGCGGTTGAGCGTGGCCGGAATGCGCACGCAGCCTTTGGACTGCACGCTGCCCAGCCGCGGTTCCAGCTGTTCCGGGTCGGTGGCGTGCAGCAGCAGGCGCATCGGGCTGATGCCGCGGTCGCCCCAGCCGCGCCGGCCCTGCTGCCAGCCGAAGTCGAACACGCGCATGCCGCGCAGGCCGAAGCCGCGGATGCCTTTTTCATTGAAGGTGCCTTCGGCGCGGAAATCCGGGTTGGCGGTGTTGTGGGAGAACACGCCGGTCGGCGTTTCGAAGTAGTCGTATTCCCCGCCGCGCCCGGTGGACACCGGCGAGGCACCGATCAGCAGCGGGCTGGCCGGCGGCGCCATCCAGAGCAGCAGCAGGGCCTGCACCTGCGGGCTGCGGTCCACCAGCACCAGGTACTGAGGGCGGTCGAGCGCGATGCCGGCGGCCTGCAGCATCTGTTGCGCCAGCGCGCCGTAGCGAGCGACTTCGGCGGCCGGCAGCGTCAGGCGTTTGTCGACCTCCTGTGCGTAGCGGGCGGCCATGGCGGCGGGGGATTCATCCGCCGCCAGCGCCTGCTGCCCGCACAGCCATGCGGCGGCCAGCAGGAGCGTCTGCATCAGCGGGAACCATAAGCGGGCAGGGTGGCGCATCATGAGGACTGTGCACGATTTTCAGGGTGGATGAACGAACAGCTTGCAGGTTTACTTTGAGCAAGGCAAGCTGGCCAAAGGTTGACTTGGCTCAAGAAACGCAAAGCCGGCTGGACTGATCCTAGCCACTGTAGCGACAGCCACAGCGAAAGGTGGATGACATGACAAGCAAGAAACCCGCGGCGGCGGGGAAGAAGTCCGCCAGCATGAAAGCCGTGCCGGAAACCCCCAGCGGCAATGCGGAGTTGATCACGGCGCGGCCCGACGGCTACTACTGGCGCGAGGCGGGCAGCAAGCAGGAGTTCGGCCCCTTCGCCAGCGTGGAGGATGCCCTGGCCGACATGCAGTCTTTTGACGAAGAATCGCCAGCACCGGGCGAAACCCTGCAGGAAGCCGAGAGCGAACTCGGCATTGCCGACTGGATCGACCCTGAAACGGGTGAGCCGGCCGAAGGCCTGTCGCCGCCGCACATCGACGAGGAGTGAGCGGGTGGAAAAACGCACGCAGTGGAATCTCTGGTACGTTGTCCTGGCCATCCTCGGCGTGCTGGTGCTGCAGAGTTATGTGCAGCAATGGCAGCAGGTGCAGCCCCTGCCTTACAGCGAATTTCTGCAGGAGCTGGAGAAAAAGAACGTCAAGGAGATTTCGATCTACGCCGACCACCTGGAAGGCACGCTGAGCCAGCCGCTGGCCGACGGCCGCACGCGCTTTGCCACCACGCGGGTCGAACTCGATCTGGCGCGCGACCTGGCGCAATACGGCGTGCGCTTCACCGGCGTGGTCCAGAGCACTTTCCTGCGCGACGTGTTTTCCTGGGTGGCGCCGACGCTGGTCTTCTTCGCCATCTGGATGTTCGTCATCCGCAAGATGGCCGCACGCGGCGGCCTCGGGGGCGGGCTGGGCGACGGCCTGCTGTCGATCGGCAAGAGCAAGGCCAAGGTCTATGTGGAGAGTGATACCCAGGTGACGTTTGACGACGTGGCCGGCGTGGACGAGGCCAAGGTCGAACTGGAGGAGATCGTCGATTTCCTCAAGGACCCGGCGGCGCACAGCCGGCTGGGCGCGCGCATCCCCAAAGGCATTCTGCTGGTGGGCCCGCCGGGCACCGGCAAGACGCTGCTGGCGCGCGCGGTGGCAGGGCAGGCCGGCGTGCCGTTCTTCTCCATCAACGGTTCGGAGTTCGTCGAGATGTTCGTCGGCGTCGGCGCGGCGCGCGTGCGCGACCTGTTCGAGCAGGCGCGCCAGCATGCACCGGCCATCATCTTCATCGACGAGATCGACGCGCTGGGCCGCGCCCGCGGTGCCTGGGGCCTGGGCGGCCACGACGAGAAGGAGCAGACACTCAACCAGCTGCTGGCCGAGCTCGACGGCTTCGACCCGCGCCAGGGGCTGGTGCTGCTGGCGGCGACCAACCGGCCCGAGATCCTGGACCCGGCGCTGCTGCGCGCCGGCCGCTTCGATCGCCAGGTGCTGGTGGACCGGCCCGACAAGACCGGCCGGGTGCAGATCCTGCAGGTGCACCTCAAGCGCATCAAGCTTAGCCCTGGGCTGGACCTGGCGCAGATCGCCGCGCTCACGCCCGGCTTCACCGGTGCCGACTTGGCCAATCTGGTCAACGAGGCGGCGCTGGTGGCCACGCGCCGCAATGCCGACGAGGTGACACTGGCCGACTTCACCACCGCCATCGAGCGCATCGTGGCTGGGCTGGAGAAGCGCAACCGCATCCTCAACCCGCAGGAGCGCCGCATCATCGCCGTGCACGAGATGGGGCATGCGCTGGTGGCCATGGCGCTGCCGGGGCTGGACACGGTGCACAAGGTGTCCATCATCCCGCGCGGCATCGGCGCCCTGGGCTACACCATCCAGCGCCCGACCGAGGACCGCTACCTCATGACGCGGCAGGAACTGGAGAACAAGATGGCCATGCTGCTGGCCGGCCGTGCGGCCGAGATGCTGCTCGTCGGCCACGCCTCCACCGGCGCGTCGGACGATCTGGTCAAGGCCACCGACATCGCGCGCAGCATGGTGATGCGTTTCGGCATGGATGCCACGCTGGGCCAGGTGGCCTACGAGAGTCCGCCGTCGCCTTTTCTCGGCCCGCTGCCCGACGGCATGGAGGTGGGCGGGCGCCAGTTGTCGCCCGAGACGGCGCGCGAAATCGACTGCGCGGTGCGCGCCCTGACGGAAACCGCCTTCCAGCGCGCCACCGAGTTGCTGACACAGCGCCTCAGCATGCTGGAAGAGGGCAGCCGGCTGCTGCTGGCACGCGAGACGCTGACGGAAGACGACATCGTGGCACTGGTGCGGCCGGTGACCCCGGCTGTGGCGGTTAACGCCTGACAGACCATGAACACCTTGACCAAGATGGCGCTGGGCCTGATAGGCCAGCTTCATACCAAGCCGGCCAGTGGCGAAGCGCTGGCCGTGATGTCCCTGCCGCCGGCGCAGACCGCGGGCGGCCTGCCGCTGATGGAGGCCTTGCGCCTGCGCCATTCGGCACGCGCGTTCCGCCCGCAGGCGCTGACACCGCAGGAACTGTCCGATCTGTTGTGGGCGGCCTGCGGCCTCAACCGCCAGGCCGAGGGCGGGCGCACCGCACCGTCGGCCATGAATGCGCAGGAGGTCGACCTGTACGTGGCGCTGCCACAGGGGCTGTACCGCTACGCGCCGAAAGAACATGCCTTGCAATTGACGCTGGCTGAAGACGTGCGGCGTGTCACCGGCTACCAGGACTTTGTCGATGCGGCGCCGCTGGACCTGATCTTCGTGGCCGACCACAGCCGCATGAAGATCGTGCCGGCGGCCATGCGCGAGTCCTACGCCTCGGTGGCGGCCGGTGCCATGGCGCAGAACGTCTACCTCTACTGCGCCTCGGCCGGCCTGGCCACCGTGGTGCGCGCCTGGTTCGACCGCCAGGCCCTGACCCAGGCCATGGGCCTGACGCCCGACCAGCAGCTGCTGCTGACGCAGACAGTCGGTTGGCCAGCCTGACCAGGGATGCATACGCAGCCGGGCTGAGGGATCCACCAATCCCGGGGCGATCCAATAGAAGACAGGTTGGACCTTACTCGTTGCGGATTGCGATCAGCTTCTCCAGCGAGGCTCGTAGTTCGGAGAGTTTCCTCGTGCCGAGGACTTTCGCATAGTGAAGCTCAATGGCCGTCTTGACTTGATGGGCGTCGTTCAAGTACCGAAGCCCTTTCGCTGTAAACGCGATCAGTGCGGCGCGAGCGTCAGTGGGATCGGCTTCGGAGCGTAAATAACCTTCCGCAACCAGATCATTAACCAGTCGGCTCATGGACTGCTTGGTCATTCCTGCTCGCCGGGCAAGCTCGGAACTGCGCGTTCCTTCTGAATCGATATGTGGCAGCACCGCTGCATGAGCCACACTGAGACTCGTATGTCCCATGACTCGAAGCTTTTCGATGGCCAGTTCGTTGAAGGCTCGATGAGCCTTCAACAACAGTCGGCCTGTGTTTTTCTCCCGTAGTTCCTCTCTGTTGCGAGTGCTGTCTGATGCCATTCTTTTCCCCAGCAGTTGACAAGATGGTCACCTATGCTTACCATAAAGTCTGCTTGGCTGACCAATTTGACGGAGTATGTCATGAAGCTGCTGCGATTTGAGAATCTGGAATTTTTTCCAACTGCCGGTGGCAACGAAAGTGCCGGACTTGCGACCCATGAAAGAGGAGCGACCGAAATCAGTCTGGTGCACCAACGGCAGGCACCAGGGGGCTTCAACCCCAAACACTTCCATAACTGTGAGGAAGTCATGCGACAGCTTACCGGTCAATCCACGGTCATCATTGACGAGGATGAAATCCTGCTGATGCCGGGCGACACGCTGATCGTTCCTGCCCAAACCCCCCACTCGATCAGAAACCTCGGTGCGGAGACGTCGGAGTGGTTGATCATCTCGCGGCAGGACGTGCGTTTCTTCAAGGAAGATGGAACCGAACTTCGCCCGGCATGGGCGGGTCAACCGCAGCTAGCCTGATTCCTGTCAAGTCCGCCGTTCAACTCTGTGTGACGGACGGAGAGCGCCTCACCTGCGCCCGCTTCGAGCGCTCTGCGAACAACCTTTGAGTTCGACCTCGCCTAGATGCTGCGCCGCGTACGCGCCAGCGGCGGGTTCTTGGCGAAGTAGCCCTCGATGCCGCGCATCAGCGCATCGGCCAGCTGCTCCTGGTAGGCCTCGCTGTTGAGCTTGGTTTCTTCTTCCGGGTTGCTGATGAAGGCAGCCTCCACCAGCACGCTGGGAATGTCCGGCGCCTTGAGCACGGCAAAGCCCGCCTGCTCCACCTTGCCCTTGTGCAGCTTGCCGACGCGGCCGATTTCCTTGAGCATCGTGTTGCCGAGCTTGAGGCTGTCGTTGATCTGCGCCGTGGTGCTCATGTCGAACAGCATGCGCTGCACATGGGCGTCCTTGCTCTTGACGTTGAGGCCGCCGATCAGGTCTGCCTTGTTTTCCTTGGCGGCCATCCAGCGTGCCGCGCTGCTGGAGGCACCGCTCTGGCTGAGTGCAAACACACTGGCACCCTGCGGCCGCGGCGTGTAGAACGCGTCGGCGTGGATGCTGACAAACAGGTCCGCCTGCACCTGGCGTGCCTTGTTGACGCGCACATGCAGTGGCACGAAGAAGTCGGCGTCGCGCGTCAGGTAGGCGCGCATCGGGTTGCCGTTGATGGTGGTGGCGTTGATGCGCTCGCGCAGCCGGTGCGCCAGGCGCAGCACCACGTCCTTCTCGCGTGTGCCGCCGGGGCCGACGGCCCCCGGGTCCTCGCCGCCATGGCCGGGGTCGAGCGCCACGATGATCAGGCGCTCGGTCTTGCCGTTGCCTTTGGTTTGAGGTGTGTTTTGACCTCCAGGCCTCGTGGTTGTTGCGCTAGATGCTCCTGAAACAGGAGCGGATGCGGGGCTGGCCGGCGCGGCGGACTTGCGTGTCTGCTGGGCAATCAGGTCGCCCAGTGGGTCATGGGAGCGCGCGGCGGAGGCGGGCGCTGCCGGGGCCGGCGCTGTGGCGGTAGCGGCTGCCTTGTCTTCCTTGTCCTTGAGGCGTTCGGCAATCAGCGCGGCCAGCGGGTCGGCGGCCTGGGTGGGGTAGAGGTCGAGCACCAAGCGGTGCTGGTAGGCCGCCACCGGATCGAGCGTGAAGACCTGCGGTGTGATGGGCAACTTGAGGTCGATCACCAGCCGCACCACATTGGGCGCGAACTGGCCGACGCGGATGCCGGCGATGTTGGGGTCGTCGGGCTTGACCTTGGCCACCAGCTCGCGCAGCGCCGGGTTGAGCTCGATGCCTTCGATGTCCACCGCCAGCCGCGGCGGGCTGGGCACGAAGAGTTGTTTGGTGGCCAAGTGGCCGTCGGACTCGATGGTGACGCGCGAGTAGTCGGGTGCGGGCCAGACGCGCACCGCCAGAATGGTGGCGCCGCGCGCAATCTGTGCCGCCCCCAGCAGCAGCACCAGCGTGCCGGATTGCAGCAGCCCGCGCCTTTTCAAACTTGGACCTCCTTCTTCAGCCCGTTCAGTAGTGCCGCGCCGGTGGCGGTCTGCGCCGTGAGCGTGACACGGCGCGCTTCGTCGCTCTGCACCTCGAGCTGGATCACCAGGTCGGCCGGCGGCAGCAGGGCGGCGGCCTTCTCCGGCCACTCGGCCAGCTTGAGGCCGGGGCTGGCGAAGATGTCGCGAAAGCCGGCGTCTTCCCATTCGCGCGGGTCGCTGAAGCGGTAGAAGTCGAAGTGCCAGATGGCAAGACCCGGCACCTCGTGCGGTTCGACCACGGCATAGGTCGGGCTCTTGATGCGGCCGGCCACGCCCAGGGCGCGCAGCAGGTGGCGCACGAAAGTGGTCTTGCCGGCACCGAGGTTGCCCTGCAGTTCGATGAAGGCATGGCGCAGCGCCGGCTGAGCGGCCAGCGCGGCGGCAAACTGCTGCGTCTCGGCCTCGCTGTGCAAGACCAGACTTTCTACAATCGACGCGTGACGTTCAACAGCACTCAATTCGTTTCCCTGATCCGGGACTGGTCCCGTGAACTCGGATTCTCCCAAATCGGCGTCAGCGGTGTCGACCTGTCCGCCGCCGAGGAAGGGTTGCAGGCCTGGCTGGCACGCGGTTTCCATGGCGAGATGGCCTACATGGCCGCCCACGGCCTGCGGCGCGCGCGCCCGGCCGAACTGGTGCCCGGCACGGTCAGCGTCATCACCGCACGCATGGATTATCTGCCGTCCGGCACTGGCGAGGACTGGCAGGCCACCGAGTTCGCACGGCTGCAACGGCCACAGGAGGGCGTGGTCTCGCTCTACGCCCGCGGCCGCGACTACCACAAGGTGCTGCGCAGCCGGCTGCAGAAGCTGTCGGAACGCATGGCCGGGCACATCGGCCCGTTCGGTCACCGCGTCTTCACCGACTCGGCGCCGGTGCTGGAGGCCGAGCTGGCGGCGCGCAGCGGCCAGGGCTGGCGCGGCAAGCACACGCTGGTGCTCAGCCGCGAGGCCGGTTCGATGTTTTTTCTCGGCGAGATCTATGTCGATGTCGCCCTGCCGGCGAGCGCGCCGGTCAGCGGCCACTGCGGCCACTGCAGTGCCTGCATCGACGTCTGCCCGACGCAGGCCATCGTGGCGCCGTACCGGCTCGACGCGCGGCGCTGCATTTCCTACCTCACCATCGAGCATGCCGGGGCCATTCCGCTGGCGTTGCGGCCGCTGCTGGGCAACCGCATCTACGGCTGCGACGACTGCCAGCTGGTCTGCCCGTGGAACAAGTTCGCGCAGCGCAGCCCCTTGCCGGATTTCGATCCGCGCGAGGGCTTGAGCGGCAGCTACCTGGTGGCGCTGTTCGCCTGGAGCGAGGCGGAGTTCCTGCAACGCACCGAAGGCAGCCCGATCCGTCGCATCGGCCACACACGCTGGCTGCGCAATATCGCGGTGGCGCTGGGCAATGCCTTGCGTTCTTCATTTGACCCTGCGATAGTGGAGGCGTTGCGGCAGCGTGCGCAGCATCCCGATGAACTGGTGCGCGAGCATGTGGCATGGGCGCTGGCGCAGCAGGCGGACCTGAGATAACCATAACAAGCGGAGTCGAAGCATGACCATGCGCTACACCTATGTGCCGAACCAGCTGCCGGAAAACAAGATGCGGCTGTATCCGACCAAGGTGATCAACATCATCGGCGGCCCCGGCTGCGACAAGTCGCTGTTTTCGGCGGCCATCATCCTGTACCTCAACCTGCACCACAAGACGGTGGAGCTGATTCCCGATTACGCCAAGTCGCTGGTGTGGCAGAAGGACTACGAGGCACTGAAGAACCAGTACCACATCGCCCAGCAGCAGAACCGCATGCTGGAGCTGCTCGACGGCCAGGTGCAGTACCTGGTGACCGAATGCTCCTTGCCGCAAATCCTCTACTACAACGAGAACTACGCCGACAACATCTGCGACGTGGCCAAGACGCGGCAGCAGATCATGGACTGGTACAAGCAGTTCAACAACGTGAACGTGGTGGTCGAGCGCGGCGACAAGCCCTACGTCCACATCGGCCGCTTCCAGGACGAGGAGCAGGCCCGGGCGATCGATTTCGGGCTGCGCGCCACCCTGCGCCACGAGGGCATGGCCTTCACGCCGCTCAAGCCCGACATCCAGGCCATCCACGACTTCGCGGCGATCCTGCTCTGACGGCGTTTCAGCGCAGCACGCCCAGTGCGAAGGGCAGGCTGGCCATGCCCAGCAGCGTCGACACCGTGACCAGGCCGGCCACGTAGGCGCCGTCGTAGCCCATGCGCGCAGCCAGTACGTAGCAGCTCGACGCCGTGGGAAGGGCCGAGAAGGCCAGCAGGATGGTGGTCTGTACCGATGACAGGCCGAAGGCGTGCGACAGCCCGAACGCAATCAAGGGCAGCAGGAAGTGCTTGATGGCCAGTGTGGCGACGGCCAGCGTCTTGGCGCGTGCCAGGCTGGAAAACTGCAGGCCGGCGCCGGCAGCCATCAGGCCCAATGCCAGCGAGGCGGCGCCGATGCGCGTGACGGTGGGCTCCATCCAGACCGGAATCTTGAAGCCCAGCAGGTTGGCCAGCAGGCCTGAGACCGTGCCGATGATGAGCGGGTTGCGCAGCAGCTCGCGCGCGAAACTGCGCTGTGCGTGGCGCGCCATCGGCCAGACCGCACCGACGTTGAACAGCGGCACGCAAAAACCGATCAGCACCGCGATCAGCAGCAGGCCTTCGGGGCCGGCCAGGCGATCGGCCAGCGCCAGGCCGATGAAGGAGTTGAAGCGGAACGCCACCTGCGCGCTGGCCGCATGCTGGCGGGCATCGATGTGGCGACCGAGGAAGGGCAGCCAGGGCAGGGCGTAAGACAAGGCAATGCCGCTGATGCCCAGCGCGAGTCCGGCGCCGATCAGGCCGGAGGCGGCCGACAGGTCGAGCGGGCTGCGCACGATGCTGTGGAACAGCAAGACCGGAAACAGAAAGTAATAAACCAGGGCCTCAACCTGCTCCCACACGGTGCGGTTGAGCGCGGTGTGGCGGCAGACCAGGTAACCGCACAGGATGAGGGAAAAATCGGGGAAGAGCAACTGGGCGTAATTCACCCGGCGAGAATAACAGCCCGGAGAACGCGCTTGCGGAACAAAACGAGGTAAATTCGACTCGAAGAACACTGACCGATTCGTGACATTCACGGGGAACTGCCATGAAAAAACACCTGCTGATTTCTCTCGCCCTCTGGGCCGCCGCGACCCTGTCGCAGGCGAATGCTGCCACGCTCGAAGGTCTGCGTTTCGACGACGCCGTCAAGGTGGCCAACCGCGAACTCCAGCTCAACGGCCTGGGGGTACGCGCCGTCTTCATCTTCAAGGCCTACGTGGCCGGGCTGTACCTGGGCAACAAGACCTCGGTAGCGCAGGAAGCCCTACGCCAATCGGGGCCGAAACGGATCCAGATGCGCATGCTGATGGAAATCGGCGCCCCTGACATCAAGAAGGCACTGGTTGACGGCATGCAGAAGAACGTGAGCGAGGCCCAATGGGCCGCCATGCAGGACCGGGTGGCGCAGTTCACGCGTACCATCGAGTCGATCGGGGTGGCCAAACCCGGTGACACCATCAACCTCGACTACGTGCCCGAGCGTGGCCTGATGCTGGCCGTCAACGACGTGGCCAAGGGCGGTGCCATCAGCGGCCCCGACTTCTACAAAGCCCTGCTGGAGATCTTCGTCGGTGACAACCCGGTGGATACCCGACTCAAGAAGGGCATGCTGGGGCAATAGAATCGCTCCATCTCATCACATCAGGAGAAAACCATCATGCAACGTCGCACCCTTTTTGCCCTCAGCCTGCTGGCTGCTGCCGGCTCGGCCCTGGCCCAGGGTTACCCCAACAAGGTGATCAAGCTGCAAGTGCCTTTTGCCCCGGGCGGTACGACCGACATCATTGCCCGCACCATTGCCGACCCGCTGGGCAAGGCGCTGGGCCAGCCGGTGGTGGTGGAGAACAAGGCTGGCGGCGGCGGCGTGGTGGGCGCTACCGAAACCACCAAGGCGACGCCGGACGGTTATTCGCTGGGCATGGCTACGGTTTCGACCACGGCCGCCAACCCGGCCATCAACTCGAAGATCCCGTACAACCCGCTGACTGATTTCACGCCCATCATCAACATCGCGGCCACGCCGAACGTGATCGCCGTGCACCCGAGCTTCCCGGCCAAGGACTACAAGGGCTTCATCGCCGAACTGAAGAAATCGCCCGGCAAGTACTCCTACGCCACCTCCGGCACCGGCGGCATCGGCCACCTGCAGATGGAGCTTTACAAGAGCCAGACCAGCACGTTCATCACGCACATTCCCTACCGCGGCGCCGGCCCGGCCCTCAACGACACCGTGGCCGGCCAGGTGCCGATCATTTTCGACAATCTGCCCTCGGCCCTGCCCTTCATCCAGAGCGGCCGCCTGGTACCGATTGTGATCGCCGCACCGCAGCGCCTGGCCGTGCTGCCCAACGTGCCGACCCTCAAGGAAGTCGGCCTGGAGCCGGTGAACCGCATGGCCTACTACGGCATCCTGGCGCCCAAGGGCCTGCCCAAGGACGTCGTCGACAAGATCAATGCCGCCACCCGCAAGGCGCTGGAGGACCCGGCCGTGCGCAAGCGCATCGAGGACACCGGCTCCATCATCGTGGGCAACACGCCGCAGCAGTTCGCCGACCAGATCAAGGCCGAGTACACGGTGTACAAGCGCGTGGTCGAGACCGCCAAGCTCAAGCTCGACTGAGGGTTCATGCAGGGCATTGATGCCTTCATCGATGCCCTGTGGCTGGAAGAAGGCCTGTCGCGCAACACGCTGACGGCCTACCGGCGCGATCTCGAACTCTACGCCCGCTGGCTGCAAGGCCGCGGGCGTTCTCTTTTGGCGACCGAGGAGACCGACCTCAACGCCTACTTTGCTGCAAAACACGCCAGCAGCCGGGCCACCACGGCCAACCGGCGCCTGACTGTCTTCAAGCGCTATTTCCGCTGGGCGCTGCGCGAGCGCCTGATCCAGGCCGATCCCACCTTGCGGCTGCAGGCGGCCAAGCAGCCGCTGCGTGTGCCCAAGATCCTGAGCGAAGCGCAGGTGGAGGCCTTGCTGGCCGCCCCCGGCGACGCCACGCCGCTGGCGGTGCGCGACCGCACCATGCTGGAGCTGATGTACGCCAGCGGTCTGCGCGTCAGCGAACTGGTGACGCTCAAGACCTTCAACGTCAGCCTGGGCGAACACGTGTTGCGCGTTTTCGGCAAAGGCAACAAGGAACGGTTGGTGCCTTTTGGGGAAGTGGCCGGCGACTGGCTGCAGCGCTATTTGCAGGAGGCCCGCCCGGCGTTGCTGGGAGAGAAGCAGACCGACGACCTGTTCGTGACCTTCCGCGGCTCACGCGCCGGCGAGGCCATGACACGCATGATGTTCTGGATGATCGTCAAGAAATACGCACTGCTTGCCGGCATTACCGCGCCGCTGTCGCCGCACACCCTGCGCCATGCGTTTGCCACCCATCTGCTGAACCATGGGGCGGATTTGCGGGCGGTGCAGATGTTGTTGGGGCATGCCGACATCTCCACGACGACCATTTATACGCATGTGGCTCGGGAGAGGTTGAAGGCGCTTCACGCTCAGCACCATCCGCGTGGTTGAGTAGCTTTGTCATGAGGGCCTGACGGGGCCGGCATGCCGGGTCTCGTCCCGGCGGGCGAGTCACCTTTCTTTGCTTCCTTTTCTTGGCGAGACAAGAAAAGTGAGTGCGCAGCCGGGCGCACATCCCGACACCCTTGCCTCATCAGGCAAATCAAAACAAAGCCAACGCCTCAAGACAGCGCCGCTTGTGCACCTCGCCATGAGAAGGCGACAACGCCAGAGACGGCAGCCGCAGCCCGTAATCCACCTCAGCCTCCGCCGCCGCCAGCACCCAGGCACACAGCCGCGACAAGCGCTGCTCCAGAGCACCACCACCGGCCAACGCCAGATCGAGCCAGAGTTCGACAGCCTGGCTTTGCTGGCTGTCGCGGCTCACCAGCTCATCGGTCTTGGCCGCCTTCTTCCAGACGATGGCCTTGAGCGGGTCGCCGCGGCGGTAGGGGCGTACGCCGTCGAATTCACCGCTGGGGGCGTGCCGCTCCGCCGAGGCGCCGCTGCTGCGCGGTTCGCCGGCGGGCAGCGCAGGGGGGTGAGGCTCGGGCTGGGGGTAGGTCAGCAGTTGGGCGGCCGGGCGCCACAGGGTCCAGACGCGGAAGATGCCCAGGGGGAAACGCGTCTCGGCCGTCAGCGTGGGTATCGGGTGGCGGCCGCGTTGGCCGCTGGGCAGGAGCAGTTCAATCGTGCTGCTGCCTTGGGCCGGCATATCGCTCCAGACCCAGTGGCCGCTGCCGGGCAGGCTCAGGCCGATGCCGTAGCGTGGCGTCTTGCGGGGGTTGTTCAGGGTGATGCGCAGCGGCGTGTGGCCGCCGGCGAAGCGGGCCTCGGGCGCTTGCAGGCTCAGGCTCAGGCCGCGCAGCGTGCCGTGCGAAACCTGGATGCTGACGATGGCGCTGCCGGCCAGCAGAAAGGTCAGCAGGTAGCCGAGGTTGAGCTGGTAGTTGATCGAGGCCACCAGCAGCACCAGCAGTGTGGCCGCCAGCATGAAGCCGGCGCGGGTGGGCAGGATGTAGACATTGCGTTGCGTCAGCGTCAGCACGTCCTGGCGCGGCAGCCGGGCCAGCCACCAGCGGCGAAATCTTGCACGCACCATGGTCGCCGGGTTCCATTCGCGAGCCACCGTGGAGCCGGCTTTGCCGGGCCACGGGTGGCGCTCCCTTGAGGGGGAGGCGCCGAAGGTGCTTCGGGGGGGAGCCATGAGATCAGGGCAGGGGCACGGCCTCGAGCATGGCTCGCACCTGCTCAAAGGCGCCGCGGCCGGCATCGCCCACCGGCGTGAGGCGGTGCGCCGTGGTCTGCGGCAGGATGGCCTGGATGTCGTCCGGCGCCACGTAGTCGCGTCCGCTGAGCAAGGCCTGCGCACGGGCGGCGCGCAGTACGGCCAGGGCGGCGCGCGGACTCAGGCCCTGCACGAACCAGCGGCCCGAGCGCGTGGCGGCAATCAGGTCCTGCAGGTAGTCCAGCAGCGGTACGGCAACGTGCACTGCCTGCACCTGCTGCTGCAGTGCTTGCAGTTCGGCCAGAGTCAGCAGGCTGGGCAGGGTCTCGACCAGGGCGCGGCGGTCGTGGCCGGTCAGCAGTTCGCGCTCGGCCGCGCGGTCGGGGTAGCCGAGCGAGATGCGCATCAGGAAGCGGTCCAGTTGCGATTCGGGCAGCGCATGGGTGCCCAACTGGTCGTGCGGGTTCTGCGTGGCGATGACGAAGAAGGGCGCCGGCAGCGGGCGGGTTTCGCCTTCGATGCTGACCTGGCGCTCCTCCATGGCTTCGAGCAGAGCGCTTTGCGTTTTCGGGCTGGCGCGGTTGATCTCGTCGGCCAGCAGCACCTGCGCAAAGATCGGCCCGGGGTGGAAGACGAAGGCACTCTGGTTGCGGTCGTAGACCGACACGCCCGACAGGTCGCTGGGCATCAGGTCGGCAGTGAACTGCACGCGTGAGAACTGCAGGCCGAAGGTGCGGGCCAGTGCATGGGCCAGCGTGGTCTTGCCGACGCCGGGCGCATCCTCGATCAGCAGGTGGCCGCCGGCCAGCAGGCAGGCCACGCTGTCTTGCACCTGGCTGGATTTGCCAACAATGACCGTGTTAAGCTGGTCAACCAGAGACATGAGCTTGTGCTGTGCATCCATGGCATGACCTTAACCGAAATCGCACAGACGGAACGTAACCGTGAGCAAGACCGGATATTTCACCCACCCTGATTGCCGCAAACACGAAATGGGGCCAGGCCATCCCGAGTGTCCCGAGCGGCTCGATGCCATTGAAGACCGCTTGCTGATTTCGGGCGTCGGTGATGCGCTGACGCGTATCGAGGCGCCGCAGGCCTCGATCGAGGAGATGGAGTTGGCGCACGGCCGCATGCACGTGGCCGCGCTGCGCGGCCTGAGCGGCACCCTGACCGAGGAGATCGAGGCCGGCGGTCCGCGCTATGCCCACATCGATCCCGACACGGCCATGAACGTGCACTCCTGGAGCGCCATCCTGCGCGGGGCCGGGGCCGCGATGGCGGCTACCGATGCCGTGATGGCCGGCGAACTGGAGAATGCCTTCTGCGCCATCCGTCCGCCGGGCCACCATGCCAGCCGCGACAAGGCCATGGGCTTTTGCTTCGTCAACAATGTGGCGCTGGCGGCCAAGTACGCGGTGGAACGCCATGGCCTGAAGCGCGTGGCGATTGCCGACTTCGACGTGCACCACGGCAACGGTACCGAGGACATCGTGGCCGACGACGAGCGCATCCTGATGGTGAGCATCTACCAGCACCCGTTCTACCCGCACGGCGGCGCACGAGCCGATACCGACACCATGGTCAATGTGCCGGTGCCGGCCTACACCAAGGGCATGGATGTGCGCGAACTGATCGACATGCTGTGGCTGCCGCGGCTGGAAGCCCACAAGCCCGAGATGATCTTCATCAGCGCCGGCTTTGACGCCCACCGCGAGGACGACATGGGCCAGTTGGGCCTGGTCGAGTCCGACTACGCGTGGATCACCGAGCGTCTCAAGGACGTGGCGCGCCGCCACAGCAAGGGCCGCATCGTCTCGTGCCTGGAGGGTGGCTACAACCTCAGCGCCCTGGCGCGTAGCGTCGAAGCCCATCTGCGCGTGCTAGCTGACGTCTGAATATGCGGTTGAGGGGAACCGGTTTCACCGCCGGGCCGTCCCAAGGTGAAACGCGGCCCCCTCGGGGGGCAGGGCGCTACACGCAGTGAGCAACCGTGGGGGCCACATTCACCAGGCGATGTAGGCGTAGCCCTTTTCCTGTAGCTCCATGACAGCGGCGGCGCCGACGTCTTCGACCTTGACGAAGTCCAGCATGTCGGCCTTTTCCCAGCCGATGGTGTGCATGGTGTTGCCGCAGGCGATGAACTCGATGCCGTAGGACTGGTTCATGTCGCGCACGCGCTGCTGGTGCGTTTTCGAAATCGACCGCTTGGGCTTCTTGGCCAGCAGGTGGATGCCCGGCCCCCAGGCCACCACCACGATGCTGACGTCGTCGACGTATTTCTTGAGCATGGCGCCGATCGAGTTCAGCACCGCTTCCTGGTACTCGGGCTCGTAGTGGTTGAGCTGGTAGACGATCTTGTGCGGCGGGCCGTCGTCCGCCGGCGTGGGTTTGGCCGGTGCCGCCTGGGAGGACGTGGCGGCACCTGCTGTGGCAGCGGCCATGGCGGTCAGCAACTGGCGGCGGGGCAGGGAAGAGGAGGTCATGGGCATGTCTGTGAATTGTGCTTGTGCGTAGATTAGCCCAAAACGGGAGAAGTTCCGGCGGACGGTTCACTCAGGAGGCGGTGAACGGCAATTCGGTGAGAATCTGCCCATCGCAGCGGGTGCTGCCCAAGAGAGACGGGTGAACCATGGGTGAATTGCAAAACCTTGTGCATGATCTGGGCGGTGCCCGGGTCTGGGTGGAAGGGCTGGTGCTGGCCGGCTGCATTGTGCTGGCCTACGGTGTGGCGCGGTGGGCCGGGCGTGGGCATGCGGCGGAGTCGGTCTGGTTCGGCCGCCGCACCTTCGACGGCCTGCTGTTTCCGGTGCTGGCCCTGGTCCTGATCTATGCCGCCCGCTATGCGCTGGCCCAGTACCAGCCGGTGGTGGTGCTCAAGGTGGCGTTGCCCATCTTCCTGTCGCTGGCGGCCATTCGCCTGTTTGTGCAGGTACTCAGTGCCTCCTTCCCGAAGTCGCCGGCGGTGCATCTGGTCGAGCGGCTGGTGTCCTGGCTGGCCTGGGGCGTGGCGGTGCTGTGGATCACCGGTTTGCTGCCGGCGGTGCTGACCGAACTCGAATCGATCACGCTGGCTTTCGGCAAGAGCCGGGTCAGCCTGCGCACCATGATCGAGGGTACGCTGTCTTCAGGCGTGGTGCTGGTGGTGGCACTGTGGATTTCGGCCACACTGGAGCGGCGCATCCTGCGCGAGGCGGTCGGCGACCTGTCGATGCGCAAGGTGGCGGCCAACGCCATCCGCGCCGTGCTGCTGCTGGTGGGCCTGCTGTTCGCGCTGTCGGCCGTGGGCGTGGACCTGACGGCGCTGTCGGTGCTGGGCGGCGCGTTGGGTGTCGGCCTTGGTTTCGGCTTGCAGAAACTGGCCGCCAACTACGTCAGCGGCTTTGTCATCCTGATCGAGCGTTCGCTGCGCATCGGCGACACCGTCAAGGTCGACGGTTTCGAGGGGGTGGTCACCGACATCAAGACGCGTTACACGCTGATCCGCGCCCTCAATGGCCGCGAGTCCATCGTGCCCAACGAGCTGATCATCACGCAGCGGGTCGAGAACCTGTCGCTGGCCGATCCTATGGTGTCGTTGTCGCTTAATGTTTCGGTTGGCTATGACAGCGATGTGGACCAAGTGCAGGCCATCCTGTGTGCGGCCGCCGCCTCCTGCGAACGGGTGCTGAAGGACCCGGCGCCGGGGGCCTTCCTCGCCAACTTCGGCACCGACGGGCTGGAGTTCACGCTGTCGCTGTGGATCACCGATCCGCACAAGGGGCTGCTCAGCCTGCGCTCCGAAATCAACCTCAACATCCTGCGGGGTCTGCGCGCAGCCGGCATCGAGATTCCGTACCCGCAACGTGTGATCGAATTCAAATCCGGGCCCGGTAGCCCCGTGGAAACCCCTAAACCGACCGATCGGTCGGTTAATTCATAATCGACTTGGCGACCTAAAACCATCAATTACTCAGGAGACATCGTCATGAAGAAAATTCTCACGCTCTCGCTGCTGGCTACGACGCTGTTCAGCGCTGGCCTGGCACAGGCACAAATCAAGGTCGGCGTGACCGTCTCGGCCACCGGGCCGGCGGCCTCGCTGGGCATTCCTGAGAAGAACACCTTCTCCGTCATGCCCAAGACCATTGCGGGCAAGACGGTCGAGTACATCGTGCTCGACGATGCTTCCGACACCACCACGGCGGTCAAGAATGCCCGCAAGCTGACGGCCGAAGACAAGGTGGACATCATCATCGGCTCTTCGATCACGCCCAATGCGCTGGCCATGATCGATGTGGCAGCCGAGACCGAGACGCCGGTGATCTCGATGGCCGCTTCCAGCCGCATCATCGAGCCGATGGACGCCAAGCGCCGCTGGGTGTTCAAGACGCCGCAGAACGACAGCCACATGGCCAGTGCCGTGACCGGCCACATGGCCGATGCCGGCATCAAGACCGTGGCCTTCATCGGTTTCAACGATGCCTACGGCAGCGGCTGGTCCGACGAGATGGTCAAGTTCGCCGCCCTGCGTGGCCTCAAGATCGTGGCCAGCGAGCGCTTTGCGCGCAACGACACCTCCGTGACGGGCCAGATCCTCAAAATCATGGCCAGCAACCCCGATGCGGTGCTGATTGCCGGGTCCGGCACGCCGGCCGCCCTGCCGCAGAAGACGCTGAAGGAGCGCGGCTACAAGGGCAAGATCTACCAGACGCACGGCGTGGCCAACCCGGACTTCCTGCGTGTGTGCGGCAAGGACTGCGAAGGAACGTTCCTGCCGGCCGGTCCCATCCTGGTGGCCAGCCAGTTGCCGGCCTCCAACCCGATCCGCAAGGTGGCGCTGGACTACATCGCCAAGTACGAAAAGGCCTTCGGTGCCGGCAGCTTCTCCACCTTTGGTGGCCATGCCTGGGACAGCGGCCTGCTGCTCGAGAAAGCTGTTTCTGTGGCATTGAAAACGGCGCAGCCGGGCAGCAAGCAGTTCCGCGCTGCGCTGCGCGACGCGATCGAGAAAACCACCAATCTGACCGTGTCGCACGGTGTCATGAACATGACTCCGAACGACCACCTCGGTTTCGACCAGCGCGCGCGCGTGATGGTGGAGGTCAAGGGTGGTACCTGGAAACTGGTTGGCGACGCCAAGTAAGCCGCTGGGCTTGTTGTAGCGAACCCGGGACGATCCGAGGGGCGGCGTGGCCGCCCCTCTTGTTATCCCTGACTGACAGCGATAGATGGGAACGAGATGGATTTATCGATAGCGGCCATCCTGGCACAGGATGGCCTGACCTCCGGTGCGATCTACGCGCTGCTGGCGCTCGCGCTGGTGCTGGTGTTTTCGGTCACGCGCGTGATCTTCATCCCACAGGGTGAATTTGTGGCGTTCGGTGCGTTCACCATGGCCGCCTTGCAAGGCGGCAAGTTTCCGTCGGCATCCTGGCTGCTGCTGGGGTTGGGCGTGACGGCGTTCCTGATGGAGCTGGTCGCCATTGCGCGCCTGCCCGAGCGCCGCAGTCTGCGCGAGGTGGCGCACGCGGCCTGGCAGATCCTGTTGCTGCCGGTGCTGGTCTGGGGCGCGGCCTTGCTGCTGCCGCTGGCGAGCTGGCCCATGCTGCTGCAGGCGGCCTTCACCTTGGCCATCGTGGTGCCGATGGGACCGCTGGTATACCGCATCGCCTACCAGCCGCTGGCCAGCGCCTCCACGCTGGTGCTGCTGATCGTGTCGGTGGGGGTGCATTACGCGCTGACCGGCATCGGCCTGCTGGCCTTCGGTGCGGAGGGCGTGCGCACCGAACCGTTCACCGACCTGCGTTTCGAGATCGGCGCCCTGTCCATTTCCGGCCAGAGCCTGGCCGTGCTGGCCGCCGCGCTGCTGCTGATCCTGTCGCTGTATGTCTATTTCGAACGCACGCTGCCGGGCAAGGCGCTGCGCGCCACGGCGGTCAACCGCGTCGGCGCGCAGATCGTGGGCATCGGCATCACGCAGGCCGGGCGCGCCTCGTTCCTGCTGGCGGCGGCCATGGGCGCGGTGTGCGGCATTCTGATCGCGCCGTTCACCACCATCTATTACGACAGCGGTTTCCTGATCGGCCTCAAGGGTTTTGTGGCGGCCATCATCGGTGGCCTGGCCAGTTACCCCGTGGCCGCAGCCGGCTCGCTGCTGGTCGGCCTGCTGGAGTCCTATGCCTCGTTCTGGGCCAGCGCTTACAAGGAGGTGATCGTCTTCACGCTCATCCTGCCGGTGCTGCTCTGGCGCTCGCTGGCCACGCCGCATCACGATGAGGAGGAAGAGGCATGAACCGGCTCTTTCTTGTCTTCATCGCCTTGCTGGCCTTGTTGCCGGTCTTGCCCACACCCGAGTTCTGGATCACGCAGGCCAACTACATCGGTCTGTCCGCCATCGTGGCGATCGGCCTGGTGCTGCTGACCGGCGTGGGCGGCATGACCTCGTTCGGGCAGGCGGCCTTCGTCGGCCTGGGGGCGTATGCCAGCTCCTACCTCAGTACCGCCATGGGCGTGTCGCCCTGGCTCGGCCTGCTGGCCGGCGTGGCCGTCAGCATGGCGGTCGCCTTCGTGCTCGGCGCGTTGACCATGCGGCTGTCCGGCCATTACCTGCCGCTGGGCACCATTGCCTGGGGGCTGTCCTTCTTCTTCCTGTTCGGCAACATGGAGTTCCTGGGCAAGTTCGACGGCATCAGCAGCATTCCGCCGATCGAACTGTTCGGCTACCCGCTGCGTGCGGGTCAGGACATCTTCTACCTGATCTGGATGGTGGTGGTGCTGGCCGTGCTGGCAACGCAGAACCTGCTCAACTCGCGCCCCGGGCGCGCCATCCGCGCGCTCAAGGGCGGCGTGGTGATGGCCGAAGCCATGGGTGCGCGCACCGTCTGGCTCAAGCTGGTGTGCTTCGTCTTTGCGGCGGTGCTGGCCAGCCTGTCGGGCTGGCTCTACGCCCACATGCAGCGCTCGGTCAACCCGACGCCCTTCGGCCTGAACGCCGGCATCGAGTACCTGTTCATGGCCGTGATCGGCGGTGCCGGGCACGTCTGGGGTGCCATCTTCGGTGCCGGTCTGGTGACCCTGCTCAAGGACCAGTTGCAGACCTGGCTGCCGCGCCTGTTTGGCGAGGCCGGCAACTTCGAGACCATTGTGCTGGGCGTGCTGCTGGTGGTGCTGTTGCAGCATGCGCGCAATGGCCTGTGGCCTTACCTGGCCGAACTGATGCCGCGTCGCTGGCGCCGTCAGGCACTGGTACAGCCGCCCAAGCAGGCGCAAGCGCTGCCGGTGCGCTCACGCCCGCAGGCGGGTGAGCGTCTGCTGGTGGTGGAAGGCGCACGCAAGGAGTTCGGCGGCCTGGTCGCGGTCAACGACATGCGCTTCGAGGTCAAGGCCGGCGAAATCGTGGGTCTGATCGGTCCCAACGGCGCCGGCAAGTCCACCATGTTCAATCTGATCACCGGCGTGCTGGACGTCACACGCGGTACGGTGCGCTACCAAGGTGAAGAGATCCAGGGACAAGCTTCGCGCGAGATCGTGCGCCGCGGTATTGCGCGCACCTTCCAGCACGTCAAGCTGTTGGGCAATATGTCGGTGCTGGAAAACGTGGCGCTGGGCGCCCATTTGCGCGGCCAGGCCGGCGTGCTGCGCAGCATGCTGCGCTTGAACCGCGGTGAGGAGGCCCGGCTGCTGGCCGAGGCGCAACGGCAACTGGAGCGTGTCGGGCTGGTCCATTTGATGCACGAGCCGGCTGGCAGCCTGGCGCTGGGCCAGCAGCGCATTCTGGAAATCGCCCGCGCCCTGTGCTGCGACCCGGCGCTGCTGCTGCTGGACGAGCCGGCGGCCGGCCTGCGCTACAAGGAGAAAGAGGCGCTGGCAGAACTGCTGGCCCGGCTGCGCAGCGAGGGCATGAGCATCCTGATCGTGGAGCACGACATGGACTTCGTCATGAACCTGTGCGACCGCCTGGTGGTGATGGAATTCGGCACCTTGATTGCCGAAGGCGTGCCATCGGTGGTGCAGCAGGATCCGGCGGTGCTGGAAGCGTATCTGGGAGGCCTATGAGCACCGTACCGTTATCTGTGGTGGCACCTTCGACGGTGCTGGATGTGAATGAGCTGCACGCCGGCTATGGCAAGGTGGCGGCGTTGCACGGTGTCCATCTGCGCGCCGAAGCGGGCGAGATCGTCACCGTGATCGGCCCCAACGGCGCCGGCAAGTCCACGTTGCTGAATGCCCTGGGCGGCACGCTGCCGCTGACCGGCAATACGCGCGGCCAGATCCACTTTCTGGGCCATGAACTCAGCCGCATGCCGGTGGAGAAGCGGGTGGCCTTGGGCATGTCGCTGGTGCCGGAGAAGCGCGAGCTGTTCGGCAGCATGAGCGTGCTGGACAACCTGCTGCTGGGCAGCTATCGCCGCTACCGGCTGCGCGAGCCGAATCCGGCCGACCAGCTGGAGACGGTGTTCGAGCTGTTTCCCCGGCTGAAGGAGCGACGCGAGCAACTGGCCGCCACGCTGTCGGGCGGCGAGCGGCAGATGCTGGCCATCGGCCGGGCGCTGATGGCCAAGCCGCGCCTGCTGATGCTCGACGAGCCCAGCCTGGGGCTGGCGCCGCTGATCGTGAAGGAGATTTTTCACATCATTCGCGAGCTCAAGCAGACCGGCGTCACGATTCTGCTGGTCGAGCAGAATGCGCGCGCCGCGCTGCAGGTGGCCGACCGGGCCTATGTGCTGGAGACGGGCGAGGTCATGCTGGAAGGGCCGGCCGACCAACTGGCGCGCGACCCGAAGGTGGTGGAAACTTACCTGGGCTTGAGCCGCGCCAAGTGATGCCGCCGTCTGGCGGCATCACCTGTTGTCCATTTTCCTGAAATAAAGCCGTCGCGCAGAGGCTCGATCCGCTTATAATCAAAAAAAGCACGATCGTTCGTTTTTATCCTGTCGCCCGTGTGCCGGGAAGCGAACGCCGCGCCGAATAGAATCAGGTGATTGACGTACACGTCAATCACAACAACCGAATTTGCAACTAGCTGGAGTGGCAGAAATGAAAGTCCTGGTAGCCGTCAAACGCGTGGTGGACTACAACGTGAAGGTCCGAGTCAAGTCGGACAACACGGGTGTAGACATTGCCAACGTCAAAATGAGCATGAACCCGTTTGACGAGATCGCTGTGGAAGAGGCCGTGCGCCTGAAAGAAAAGGGGGCCGTCACCGAAGTCATCGCCGTCTCCTGCGGCGTGGCCCAGTGCCAGGAAACCCTGCGCACCGCCATGGCCATCGGCGCCGACCGCGCCATCCTGGTCGAAACCGCGGAAGAACTGCAGCCCCTGGCCGTGGCCAAGCTGCTCAAGGCCCTGGTCGACAAGGAACAGCCTGGCTTGGTGATCCTGGGCAAGCAGGCCATCGACGACGATTGCAACCAGACCGGCCAGATGCTGGCCGCGCTGGCCGACCTGCCGCAAGCGACCTTTGCCTCCAAGGTCGAAGTGGCCGATGGCAAGGCCAGCGTCACGCGTGAAGTCGACGGCGGTCTGGAGACCCTCTCCATCACCCTGCCGGCCGTCATCACCACCGACCTGCGCCTGAACGAGCCGCGCTACGTGACGTTGCCCAACATCATGAAGGCCAAGAAAAAGCAGCTCGACACCGTCAAGCCGGAAGACCTGGGCGTCGATGTCACCCCGCGCATCAAGACCCTCAAGGTCAGCGAGCCCCCGAAGCGCAGCGCCGGCATCAAGGTGCCCGACGTCGCCACGCTGGTGGCCAAGCTGAAGAACGAAGCCAAAGTGATCTGAGGACCTGAAATGACTGCACTCGTTATTGCCGAACACGACAACGCGTCCATCAAGGGCGCCACCCTCAACACCGTGACGGCCGCCGCTGCTTGCGGTGGTGATGTCCATGTGCTGGTGGCCGGCAGCAATGCCGCTGCTGCCGCTGCGGCTGCCGCCCAGATCGCCGGCGTGGCCAAGGTGCTGCACGCCGACAGCGAAGCCTTCGCCCACGGCCTGGCCGAGAACATGGCCGCCCAGGTGCTGGCCGTGGCCGGCAACTACAGCCACATCCTGTTCCCGGCCACCGCCTCGGGCAAGAACATTGCGCCGCGCGTGGCGGCCAAGCTCGATGTCGGCCAGATCTCCGACATCACCAAGGTCGACAGCCCGGACACCTTCGAGCGTCCGATCTACGCCGGCAATGCCATCGCCACAGTGCAAAGCGCCGATGCGGTCAAGGTCATCACGGTGCGTACCACCGGCTTTGACGCCGCAGCCGCCAGCGGCGGTTCGGCCGCGGTGGAGACGCTGGCCGCCGTGGCGGCCAACGCCAAGTCGGCCTTCGTCGGCAGCGAGATTGCCAAGAACGACCGTCCTGAACTGACCGCCGCCAAGATCATCGTCTCCGGCGGCCGTGCCCTCGGTTCGAGCGAGAAGTTCAACGAAGTGATGACGCCGCTGGCCGACAAGCTGGGTGCTGCCATCGGCGCCAGCCGTGCCGCGGTGGACGCGGGCTACGCCGCCAACGACCTGCAGGTCGGCCAGACCGGCAAGATCGTGGCGCCGCAGCTCTACATCGCCTGCGGCATCAGCGGCGCCATCCAGCACTTGGCCGGCATGAAGGATTCCAAGGTGATCGTGGCCATCAACAAGGACCCCGAGGCACCGATCTTCAGCGTGGCTGACTACGGCTTGGAGGCCGACCTCTTCACGGCGGTGCCGGAGCTCGTCGCAGCACTTTGAGTGCCGGACAAAAAGGCATCGCATGCGGTGCCTTTTTTTTGACTTTTTGTTTCTGAATTCGGTTGGAGACCACCATGAGCTATGTCGCGCCTGTCAAGGACATGCTGTTCAACATCAAACACCTGGCGCAGATCGACGAGATTGCCCGCATTCCTGGTTTCGAGGATGCCGGCTTCGACACGGCGCAGGCCGTGCTGGAAGAGGCGGCCAAGTTCAATGAGCAGGTGATCGCCCCGCTGAACTGGGACGGCGACAAGAATCCTTCGAGCTGGAAAGACGGCCAGGTCACGACCACGCCGGGCTTCAGCGATGCCTTCCGTCAATTTGCCGAAGGCGGCTGGCAAGGCCTGCAGCACCCGGTCGACTTCGGCGGCCAGGGCCTGCCCAAGACCATCGGTGCGGCCTGCATCGAGATGTGCAACAGCGCCAACCTGAGCTTTGCCCTGTGCCCGCTGCTGACCGACGGTGCCATCGAGGCGCTGCTCACCGCTGGTTCGGATGAACTCAAGGCGACCTACCTGGAAAAGCTGGTCAGCGGCGAGTGGACCGGCACCATGAACCTGACCGAGCCGCAGGCCGGCTCGGACCTGTCGCTGGTGCGCAGCCGTGCCGAGCCGCAGCCTGACGGCAGCTACAAGGTCTTCGGCACCAAGATCTTCATCACCTACGGTGAGCACGACATGGCCGACAACATCGTGCACCTGGTGCTGGCGCGCGTGACCGGCGCGCCGGAAGGCATCAAGGGCATCAGCCTGTTCGTGGTGCCGAAGTTCCTGGTGAACAAGGATGGGTCCTTGGGCGCGCGCAACGACGTGCACTGCGTCAGCATTGAGCACAAGATGGGCATCAAGGCCAGCCCGACCGCCGTGCTGCAGTACGGCGATCATGGTGGCGCTGTCGGTTACCTGGTGGGCCAGGAGAACCGCGGCCTGGAGTACATGTTCATCATGATGAACGCGGCGCGTTATGCGGTCGGCATGCAAGGCATCGCAGTAGCCGAGCGTGCCTACCAGAAGGCCGTGGCCTACGCGCGCGACCGCGTGCAGAGCCGCCCGGTCGATGGTTCGATCAAGGCCAGTGCGCCCATCATCCATCACCCGGATGTGCGGCGCATGCTGATGACCATGCGCGCCTACACCGAAGGCTGTCGTGCCATGGCGTCCGTCGCCGCGGCGGCCTACGATGCTGCACACCATCACCCGGATGCGGCAACGCGCCAGCAGAACCAGGCTTTCTACGAGTTCATGGTGCCGCTGGTCAAGGGCTACAGCACCGAGATGAGCCTGGAAGTGACGTCGCTGGGCGTGCAGGTGCACGGCGGCATGGGCTTTATCGAGGAGACCGGCGCCGCCCAGTACTACCGCGATGCCAAGATCCTGACCATTTATGAGGGCACCACGGCCATCCAGGCCAACGACCTGGTGGGGCGCAAGACCGCGCGCGACGGCGGCCAGACCGCCAAGGCCATTGCCCAACAGATCGAAGCCACCGAGGCTGAATTGAAGAAACAGGGCGGTGCCGACGCGCTGGCCGTGGCCAAGCGCTTGACGGCAGCGCGCCTGGCGTTCATCGATGTGGTGGAGTTCATGGCCGACCAGCAGGATCCGAATGCGGTTTATGCCGGCAGCGTGCCCTACCTGATGCTGGCTGGCAACCTGATGGCCGGCTGGCAGCTGGCGCGCGCCTTGCTGGTGGCGCAGCAGGAACTGGCGAAAGGCGAAGATGCCGCCTTCATGCAAGCCAAGATCACGGTGGCACGCTTCTACGCCGACCACATGCTGAGCCGCGCGCCCGGCGTGCGCGACAGCATCGTCGAAGGGGCCGCCAGCGTGACGGCGCTGGCACTTGAAGCTTTCTAGATTGCTATAAAAAGAATAGCGGCTGTCGCCCGATTGACAAGGGCTTCAGCCGTTTTTTATTAATATTGTTCGGTCAATTACTGGAGACGAGATGTCCAAGCTCCCTTCGACGCTGCAGAACCTGCCACTGCCCATCATTGGTTCGCCGCTGTTCATCATCAGCAACCCCAAGCTGGTCATTGCCCAGTGCATTGCCGGTGTGGTGGGCTCCATGCCGGCCCTCAACGCGCGCCCGGCCTCTCAGCTCGACGAATGGCTGGCCGAGATCACCGAGGCGCTGGCCGCACACAACAAGGCCAACCCGGACCGTCCGGCCGCGCCGTTTGCCATCAACCAGATCGTGCACAAGTCCAACGACCGGCTGGAGCACGACATGGCGCTGTGCGTGAAGTACAAGGTGCCGGTCATCATCACCTCGCTGGGCGCGCGCGAGGAAATCAACCAGGCGGCCCATTCCTATGGGGCGGTGGTGATGCACGACATCATCAACAACAAGTTCGCCCACAAGGCGATCGAGAAGGGTGCCGATGGCCTGATTGCGGTAGCGGCCGGTGCCGGCGGCCATGCGGGCGTGAAGAGCCCGTTTGCGCTGGTGCAGGAAATTCGCCAGTGGTTCGACGGCCCGCTGGCCCTGAGCGGCTCGATTGCCAGCGGCGGTGCCGTGCTGGCGGCGCAGGCCATGGGGGCGGACTTCGCCTACATGGGCTCGGCCTTTATCGCTACCGAAGAGGCGCGCGCCGCCGAGGCCTACAAGCAGGCCATCGTGGACGGCAGCTCGGACGACATTGTCTACAGCAACCTGTTCACCGGCGTGCACGGCAACTACCTGGCGCCCAGCATCCGTGCGGCCGGCCTCGACCCGGACCACCTGCCCGAAAGCGATCCGAGCAAGATGAATTTCGGCGGTGACGCCAAGAAGGCCTGGAAGGACATCTGGGGCTGCGGCCAGGGCATTGGCGCCATCAACAAGATCCAGAGCACGGCCGAGTTCGTGGCCCAGCTGCGGCGCGAATACCGTGCTGCCCGTGAGCGCCTGCTGGCGATGCCTTACGCGGTGTGATGCCGGGCTGGCACAAGGGGACTTGAGGTCCCTCTGGTGAGAGGTCGATTCTGCTCAGTGCGGGAAGAGCCTGCTCAGCTGCTCTGGTGCCAGTGCGTGGAAAGAGCTGAAGGGGTTGAGCAACTGGTGCAGCTGAGGTTGGTTGCGCAAGAGTTCGGAGATGTCGTGCGCGCTGAGCCACCACGTGCCCGCGAGCAAAACGCAGGACAGCACGAACAAGAGGGTGTTCTGCAGTAGATTGGCCAGCAAGGGAATGCGCCGGACTGGCAGACGCCAGAGCCAGAGGGCGGGCAGCAGACCCAAGGCCACGAACAGGCCCACCAGCTGCCAGCTCACCCCGGCACGCAACTGAGCCCCCAGGTTGCCCAGGCCCGCACTGAGGTCGAGGAAGTTGGCCTGGCTCAGCATGAGTGGCATATCGAGTGCCGCCAGCAGCAGCAACAGTGCGAGCGCGAGCTTGAGGGTCCGGCGCCAGCACAGCAGGCTCAGCAGGGCCGTGAGCGCGAACACCATGAGCAGGGCCAAGCGCAGTCCCAGCCACCAGAGTTGGCCGGTTTCCAGCGGCAGACGAGAAAGTTCGCGCCACAAGGGGAAGTTACAGGCCAGGGTCAGCCAGAGACTGGCCAGGCAAACCAGCATGACAGGGTGAATGGCCTCGCGTTGCTTTTCCGGGGATACCCAGGCTGATTCTGCAAACTCGGTGATATGGAACAGTTTGAGCGTCATGGCCTTGCATTGTTACCGATTATGGCCAAGTTGCGTAACAGTCCGTAACCGGCGCTAGTTGATGTCAACAGTAATCAATGGCTGCTAAGTGGGCCAGGTGGAGCCATGCTCGGGCACCATGGCTCGCCAGCCCAGCTCGTGTTTGATGCGTTTGCGCAATTCGTCGGCCGGGCCCAGCTCGCCGTGCACGACGTAGACCTGATCCGGCCGCTCGGGCATGGTGCGCAGCCAGTCCATCAACTGGCTGGCATCGGCATGGGCGGAGGCCGACTGCATTTGCACCACTTCGGCATTGACACTCACGTCCTGGCCGTGAATGCGGACCGATTTGGCACCGCTGGACAGCGTGGCACCGCGCGTGCCGGGCGCCTGGAAGCCGGTGAGGATGACCATGTTGCGATGGTTGCCCGCATGCAGTGCCAGGTGGTGCAGCACACGGCCGCCGGTGGCCATGCCGCTGGCGGCCAGGATCACCATCGGGCCGTGGCGGCGGCCCAGAGCCTTGGACTCGTCGGGTGTGTTCACCATGGTGGCGCAGTGGGTCAGGGCGCGCACCTGCTTGTTGGTGAGCCGGTGTTCGTGCGGGTAGTGCTCGATCAGGTGCGTGCTGTGGATGGCCATCGGGCTGTCCAGGAACACCGGCAGCGAACTGGGGATGTCGCCGCGAAGCTTGAGTTCGGCGATCGCATGCAGGATGGCCTGGGCCCGGCCGACGGCAAACACCGGCAGCACGGCCACGCCGCCGCGCGCGGCGACGCGGTGCAATGCGGGCCCCAGTTCGGCCAGCACATCCTCATCGGGGTGTTCGCGGTCGCCGTAGGTCGACTCGATCAGCACGGTGTCGGCCGCCGGTGCGCGGTCGGGCGGATTCATGAGGAAGTCATCGGTGCGGCCGAGGTCACCCGAGAACAGGATGCGCCGCCCTTGCACTTCCAGCAGCAGGCTGGCCGCGCCCAGGATGTGGCCGGCATGCGAGAAGGTGGCATGCCAGCCCGGGATGGGCTGGAAAGTGTGGCCGAAGTCCGTGGTCTTGATCAGCGGCAGGCAGTCCATGGCATCCTGGCGCGTGTACAGCGGCAGCGCCGGTGTGTGCTTGGAAAAACCGTGGCGATTGGCGAAGGCCGCATCCTCTTCCTGGATGTGGCCGCTGTCGGGCAGCAGGATGCCGCACAGATCGCGCGTGCCGGGTGTGGCGTAGACATGGCCCTCGAAGCCCTCGCGCGCCAGCAGGGGCAGGTAGCCGCTGTGGTCGAGGTGGGCATGGGTCAATATGACGGCGTCGATCTGGTCGGGGGCCACCGGCAGCGGGCTCCAGTTGCGCAGGCGCAGCTGCTTGTAGCCCTGGAACAGACCGCAATCCACCAGCAGGCTGTGCTTGTCATGGCGGACCAGGTATTTGGAGCCGGTAACGGTATCGGCGCCGCCGAGAAAGGTGATGTTGACGCTCATGCAGAAGAACTCCGTTGGGGCTGCCATGTTAGCGCGTCCCGCATGAAAAAAGCCGCGAAGCAGCTACTGCTTCGCGGCTTGGTTGACCTGTGAGGTCTTGGGCAGATCAGCTGAAGAAGCTCTTCAGGCGGTCGGTCCAGCTGTCTTCGCTGGGCGAGTGCTTGGCACCGCCTTTCTTGAGCGATTCGCCCAGCTCGCGCAGCAGCTTGCGCTGGTGCTCGGTGAGTTTGACCGGCGTTTCCACCGTGATGTGACAGTACAGGTCGCCCGGGTAGCTGGAGCGGATGCCCTTGATGCCCTTGCCGCGCAGACGGAACTGCTTGCCGGTCTGCGTGCCTTCCGGGATGTCGATCGCCGCCTTGCCGGCCAGCGTGGGCACATCGATCTCGCCGCCCAGCGATGCGGTGACGATGCTGATCGGCACCGAGCAGTGCAGGTCGTCGCCGTCGCGCTCGAAGATGTCGTGCTTACGCAGCCGGATCTCGATGTAGAGATCACCCGGCGGGCCACCATTGGTGCCGGGCTCGCCGTTGCCGGCGCTGCGGATGCGCATGCCGTCGTCGATGCCGGCCGGGATCTTCACCTCCAGCGTCTTCTGGCGCTTGATGCGGCCCTGGCCATGGCAACTGGTGCAGGGCTCGGGAATGATCTTGCCGCTGCCGTGGCAGTGCGGGCAGGTCTGTTGCACGCTGAAGAAACCCTGGCGCATCTGCACCGAGCCCGAGCCGTGGCAGGTCGAGCAGGTCTTGACCTGCGTGCCCGGCTTGGCGCCGGTGCCGCGGCAGGTGTCGCAGTTGTCCCAGCTCGGGATGCGGATCTGCGCATCCTTGCCGCGCGCCGCTTCCTCCAGCGTGATCTCCATGGCGTAACTCAAGTCGCTGCCTCGGTAGACCTGGCGACCGCCGGCGCTGCGTCCGCGCTGCTGGCCGAACATGTCGCCGAAGATGTCGCCAAAGGCTTCTGCGAACCCGCCGGAGAAACCGTCGCCCGGACCGCCGCCACGCATGTTCGGGTCGACGCCGGCGTGGCCGTACTGGTCGTAGGCCGCGCGCTTTTGCGCGTCGGACAGCATCTCGTAGGCCTCCTTGGCCTCCTTGAATTTTTCTTCGGCCACCTTGGCGCTGTCACCCTGATTGCGGTCAGGGTGGTGCTTCATTGCCAGCTTGCGGTATGCCTTCTTGATGTCGTCCTCGGACGCGTTTTTCGGCACGCCCAGGATCTCGTAAAAGTCTCTTTTGGCCATGGATTTCTCGCGGGTCTGTCACGCAAAACGCCGCGCCGACGATCCCGAAGGATCATGCGGACGCGGCGCGGCAGGTGGGTATCAGCCTTTCTTGACTTCCTTGACCTCGGCGTCCACGATGTTGTCGTCGTCAGCAGGACGGCTGGCCGACTCAGCGCCAGGCGCTGCCTCGGCAGCGCCGGCACCAGCTGCGGCCTGGGCCGCCTGCTGGTCGGCGTACATCTTCTCGCCCAGCTTCTGGCTGGCGGCCATCAGGGCCTCGGTCTTGGCGTCGATGGCGGCCTTGTCGTCGCCCTTGAGCGTTTCTTCCAAGTCCTTGACGGCGGCTTCGATTTTTTCCTTCTCGCCGGCTTCGAGCTTGTCGCCATGTTCGGCCAGGCTCTTCTGCACGCTGTGCACCGCGGCATCGGCCTGGTTGCGGGACTGCACCAGTTCGAGCTTTTTCTTGTCTTCGGCAGCGTTGAGTTCGGCGTCCTTCACCATCTGCTGGATTTCTTCCTCGCTCAGGCCGGAATTGGCCTTGATGGTGATCTTGTTTTCCTTGCCGGTGCCCTTGTCCTTGGCGCCGACGTGCAGGATGCCGTTGGCGTCGATGTCGAACGACACCTCGATCTGCGGCAGGCCGCGCGCCGAGGGCGGAATGCCTTCCAGGTTGAACTCGCCCAGCAGCTTGTTGCCGGAGGCGATTTCACGCTCGCCCTGGAACACCTTGATCGTCACGGCCGGCTGGTTGTCTTCCGCGGTCGAGAACGTCTGCGCGAACTTGGTCGGGATGGTGGTGTTCTTGGCGATCATCTTGGTCATGACACCGCCCAGTGTTTCGATGCCCAGCGACAGCGGGGTCACGTCCAGCAGCAGCACGTCCTTGCGGTCGCCCGACAGCACCTGGCCCTGGATGGCGGCACCCACGGCCACGGCTTCGTCCGGGTTGACGTCCTTGCGCGGCTCCTTGCCGAAGAACTCCTTCACCTTTTCCTGCACCTTGGGCATGCGGGTCATGCCGCCGACCAGGATCACGTCATGGATGTCGCCCACGCTCACGCCGGCATCCTTGATGGCGGTGCGGCAGGGCGCGATGGTGCGCTCGATCAGTTCTTCCACCAGGCTTTCCAGCTTGGCGCGGGTGAGCTTGATGTTCAGGTGCTTCGGACCGGAGGCATCCGCGGTGATGTAGGGCAGGTTGATGTCGGTGGCAGCCGAGCTGGAGAGCTCGATCTTGGCCTTCTCCGCCGCTTCCTTCAGGCGCTGCAGGGCCAGCACGTCCTTGGACAGGTCAACGCCTTGCTCTTTCTTGAACTCGCCGATGATGAAGTCGATGATGCGCTGGTCGAAGTCCTCGCCGCCGAGGAAGGTGTCGCCGTTGGTGGACAGCACTTCGAACTGTTTTTCGCCGTCGACGTCGGCGATCTCGATGATGGAGACGTCGAAGGTACCGCCGCCGAGGTCGTACACGGCGATCTTGCGGTCGCCCTTTTCAGACTTGTCCAGACCGAAGGCCAGGGCCGCTGCAGTCGGCTCGTTGATGATGCGCTTGACTTCCAGGCCGGCGATGCGGCCGGCATCCTTGGTGGCCTGGCGCTGGGCGTCGTTGAAGTAGGCCGGCACCGTGATCACGGCTTCGGTCACGGCCTCGCCGAGGTAGTCTTCGGCGGTTTTCTTCATCTTGCGCAGGATGTCGGCGCTGACCTGCTGGGCCGAAATCTGCTTGCCGCGCACTTCCACCCAGGCGTCGCCGTTGTCGGCAGCCACGATGGAGTAGGGCATCAGGTTGATGTCCTTCTGCACTTCCTTCTCGGTGAACTTGCGGCCGATCAGGCGCTTGATGGCGTACAAGGTGTTCTTGGGGTTGGTCACGGCCTGGCGCTTGGCGGATGCGCCGACCAGCACTTCGCCGTCTTCCTGGTAGGCGACGATGGAGGGCGTGGTGCGCGCACCTTCCGAGTTCTCGATCACCCGGGTGGTGTTGCCTTCCATGACGGACACGCACGAGTTGGTGGTGCCCAGGTCAATGCCGATGATTCTTCCCATGTTTTTACTCCTGGTATTTTGAAAAATTCAGATATTCGTCACGTGTGGATAACTTGCGCAATTTCAAGTATCCGGTCGGTCTTATTTGGGGGCGGTCACAGTCACCAGGGCCGGGCGCAGGACCCGATCGGCGATTAGGTAACCCTTTTGCAGCACGCCCACCACGGTATTGGCCTCCTGCTCGGCCGGCACCACGCTGATGGCCTGGTGCTGGTGCGGGTCGAACTTGGTGCCGGGGGCCGGGTTGATGGCAATCACCTTGTTGCGTTCCAGCGCGGCGACGAGTTGACGCAGGGTGGCTTCGGCGCCTTCGCGGATCTGCTGGGGGGTGGCGTCCTTGATGGCCAGGCCGGCTTCCAGGCTGTCGGCCACGGGCAGCAGGCTGTCGGCAAAGCTTTCCACGGCGAACTTGCGGCTTTTGGAGATCTCGTCCTCGGCGCGGCGGCGGGCATTTTCGGCTTCCGCCTTGGCGCGCAGGAACTGGTCGGCCAGCTCGGCGCTTTTGGCCTTGAGTTCGGCCAGTTCGGCCTGGACCTGGCTCAGCAGGTCGGCTTCGTGGGCGGCGACGATATCTTCGCCGTTGGGTTCGCCGGCTTGGGGAGGGGTGGGATGGGTGTCAGACATGCGGATCAATCGGGAATACGGGGGTCATGCGCGAACATGGGGACGGCCGTCGCCGTTTCAAGAGGGGCGGGTGCGTGCTGCACCCGCTCTCAGGAGGTCTCAGTCCGACAGGCCGAGCAATTCGACTTCGAACTTGAGGGTGGCGTTGGGCGGGATCACACCGCCGGCGCCACGGGCGCCATAACCCAGGTCGGCCGGGATGATGAGGGTGCGGGTGCCGCCGATCTTCATGCCGGCCACGCCCTCATCCCAGCCGCGGATGACCATGCCGGCACCGAGGGAAAACTGGAACGGATCGTTGCGGTCTTTGCTGGAGTCGAACTTGGCGCCCTGCACACCGTTGCTGTAGAGCCAGCCGGTGTAGTGGACGGTCACGTCCTGGCCGCGCGTGGCTTCAGCCCCGGTGCCGATGACGGTGTCTTCGAATTGCAGGCCGGAAGGGGTGGTGATCATATGCGGTCCTTTGTGCTATTGATTTGATAGCTGGTGGCGCCTGATGGGCAAGGCGCAACATCCAGAAAACCGCAAATTATGCCAGCAGCCCCCGGTGCCGGGGCCGGATCTCAGCGCGTCTTTTTGGCCTGGCTGGTCGCCCACTTGCTGGCAAAGGCCTGCAGGTCGCCCAGGCGCTTGAGCAGGTCGGCGCCGGTGCTGGTGAGCAGGTAGCCGTCGCTGCCATGGTTGAGCAGGCCGGCTTCGCGCAGTTCCTTGATGCGGGTGTTCAATGTGTTGGGGGTGATGCCGCCCACGCTGTCCTGCAGCAGCCGGAAGGTCTGGGCATGACCGTCGCGCAGAGCCCACAGCACGCGGATGGCGTAGCGGGACTCGAGCAGGCCAAGCAACTGACCGATAGCGGCATTTTCTTTGGAACTCATTGAACAGCACTCCTCAAAGCGTGAATGGGGCGCCGGGCTGGCCTCCCTGTGCCAAGTCCGGTTCTGCAGACCGGAGCTTGCCGACGCGAGCGCCGACTATAGCGTAGTTTTTTGACTGCTACAAGTTTCATAGCTGCTGATGGCTGACGTGCAACAGTAACGGGACTCGCGACTGGAAGACGCCGGCTCAGGTGTAGATTTTTCTGAGCAGTTGTATCAGGGTTCTGCGTTCGGTGGCACTCAGGCGCGAGGTGGCATCTTCCTCCAGCCGGGTGACCGTCTCTTCGGCCTGGCGTACCAGCTTCTTGCCGGCCGCTGTCAGATGCAGCCCCATGGCGCGGGCGTCGTGGGGGTGGGGACGGCGGGTCATGAGCTCGCGTTTTTCCAGCGTATTGACCATGCCGACCAGATTGGGGGGCTGGATGTTCAGGGTGGTGCACAGTTGGCGCGAGGTGATGCCCGGGTTGTGGGCGACCAGCGACAGCACCGAGAAGTCGACCAGGCGCAGGTTGTAGACGGCCATGTGCTTGAGGAAAGACTCGGCGATGACCAGGGTGGCGCGGCGCGCGTTATAGCCGGCCAGGCTTTCCAGGTAACTGGTGTCAACCTTGTCGACAGAGGGCGCGGTGCTTTTGTCTTGCATGGGACTCAAGTGGCCAGCGTGTCCTGCGTATCCTGCGCGCCAAGCTGTGCCTGGATGATCTGCTGACGCATGTCAAATTCAGGAAGTATCCAGCCTTTCAGGGCGTGCATCGGCGCCGTCCAGCGCGCCGCCGTGGTCTGGCCGTGACCGGCCGCGTCGATGCGGGTCCAGGCCCAGCCCAGCAGGGCCAGAGCGACGGCACGCAGAAAATCGTCGGCCACCCAGTAGGCCAATTCGGTATGGCGTGAACTGGCCTGCGACAGTTGCGTGGCCAATGTGCGAACCTGCTCAAAGCGTCGCAAGACGGCGGCATGGGCCGCCTGGCGGTGATCCAGGCCTTCTGCCAGTTCCTGCAGCAGGGCGGACAGCGCGACACCGCCATCAGGCAGCACCTTGCGCACCAGCAGGTCGATGGCCTGGATCTCGTTGGTGCCTTCGTAGATCATGGCCACGCGCGCGTCGCGCACGATCTGCTCGATGCCCCACTCGCGCACGTAGCCGTGGCCGCCGAACACCTGCAGGCATTCGCTGGCGCCATGGAAGGCCTGGTGGGTGAAGGCGGCCTTGAGCACCGGTGTGACCAGGCTGCACCAGCGCTGCGCGGCCTCGCGCCGCGCAGCGTCTGTATGGTGTTTGGCAATGTCGAGCTCCACGGCCGTGCGGTAGGCCAGCACGCGGCCGCCGTCGATCCAGGCGCGCTGGGTGTCGAGCATGCGCTGGATGGCCGGGTGCTCTGCAATCAGATCCGCGGCTTCCGCGCTCTTGCGCGGACCCGGTGCGCGCATCTGCCGCCGTTCCTGCGCATAGGCATGGGCCTTCTGCCAGGCGGCTTCCAGCAGGCCGATGCCTTGCAGGCCCACATGCAGGCGCGCGGCGTTCATCATGACGAACATGGCATTCAGGCCGCGGTTGGGTTCTCCCACCAGCCAGCCGGTGGCGTCCTCGAAACGCATGACGCAGGTCGGGCTGCCGTGCAAGCCCATTTTTTCCTCGATGCGCTCGCAGTGGACGGGGTTGCGGCGGCCTTCGGGCAGCCACTTCGGTGCCAGGAACAGCGACAGGCCCTTGGGGCCGGCTGGTGCATCCGGCAGGCGTGCCAGCACCAGGTGCACGATGTTGTCGGTGAGATCGTGTTCGCCGCCGGAGATGAAGATCTTGGTGCCGCTCAGGGCATAGCTGCCATCGGCCTGTGCCACGGCTTTTGTGCGAACCAGCCCCAGGTCGCTGCCGGCCTGGGGTTCGGTCAGGCACATGGTGGCCAGCCATTCGCCCGTCGCGATCTTTTCCAGGTAGCGCGCCTTCAACGCATCGCTGCCGTGGTGGCGCAGGCACTCGTAGGCGCCGTGCAGCAGGCCCGGCGCCATGGTCCAGCCATGGTTGGCCGCGCTCAGCATCTCGTGGAGCACGGCCTCCAGCACCGCCGGTAGTCCCTGGCCGCCGTCTTCTGTCGCACAGGCCAGCGAGGGCCAGCCGGCTTGCCAGAACGATTGGTAGGCTTGGCGGAAGCCGGGGGGCGCGCTGACCACCCCCGCGTCGAAACGACAGCCGGTTTCGTCGCCAATGCGCTGCAGCGGTGCGACTTCGCTGGCGACGAATTTGCCGGCCTCCTCCAGCACCTGCTGCACGAGGTCGGCATCGACCTCGGCAAAGGCGGGCAAGGCCTGCAGTTGGACCGGGGCGTCCAGCACCGCCGTCAGGATGTGCTGGATGTCGTCAAGACGCGGTTGGTAGTCCATACGGGATCAGGACTCCGCGGTGAAGCCGATCTTCTTGATCAGCGGGCCCCAGTGCTTGGATTCCGCTGCCTGCGACGCTGCCATTTCCTCCATGGTGGAGCCGCGCGGGATCAGGCCGACGATGGCCAGGCTGTCAATGACCGCCTTGTCCTTGAGTGCAGCGTTGATAGCGGCATTGGCGGCCATCAGCACGCTCTTCGGCGTCTTGGCCGGGGCGTAGAAACCGAACCATTCTTCGGTGGTCAGTTCCGGGAAGCCCTGTTCGGCAAAGGTCGGCACTTCCGGCACATAGGGCGAGCGCTTGGGGCCGGAGGTGGCCAGGATGCGCAGCTTGCCGGCCTTGGCGTTGGCGATGAAGTCGCCATGCGGCGTCACCATGGCGGCGATCTGGCCGCCGACCACGTCGGTCACGCCGGGCACCGAGCCGCGGTAGGGCACGTGCTTGAGCTCGACGCCGCTGTTGATGCCCAGCAGCGCGCCCAGGAAGTGCGGCGTGGAGCCGGCACCGGGCGAGCCGTAGCTGGCGTCCTTCGGGTTGGCCTTGGCCCAGGCCAGGAACTCCTTCACTGTCTTCACATTGGCGGGCACCAGCGGGCCAACAGCCAGGCCATGGTGCATGACGGCGCCGATGGAGATCGGGGCGAAGTCCTGCGGGACGTAGTTCATCTTGCTGTAGATGTGCGGGTAGTTGGCCAGCGCCGAGACCTGGGCCAGGGCCAGCACCGAACCATCCGCGGGTGCCGCCTTGAGCGTTTCCAGCGCGATACGGCCGCCGGCGCCGGGCTTGTTCTCGACCACGGCGGCATTCTTGGTGTAGGCCGAACCAGCCAGCTTCTCGCCGACGCGGCGGGCCACGCTGTCACCGGAGCTGCCGGCCGGGAATCCATACAGGATCTTGACCTGTTCGATGGCCTGGGCGAAGGCCGAGAACGGGCTGAGGGCGCCGAGTGCGGCGCACGAACCGAGGGCTTGGACGAAGTTGCGACGTGTTGTCATGGTGTTGTCTCCTTTTGTTAAGGTGGATGGGACGGGAAAAAATCAGCGCGGCGCCATGCGCAAAGCGCCATCGAGCCGGATCACCTCGCCGTTGAGGTGACCGTTGGTCACGATATGACAGGCCAGCTGGGCGAACTCTTCGGGCTTGCCCAGACGTGGCGGGAAAGGGATGGAGGCGGCCAGCGATGCCTGCACCGCTTCGGGCAGCTCCTTCATCAGCGGCGTGGCAAACAGGCCGGGCGCTACGGTACAGACGCGAATACCGTGCTGCGCCAGATCACGCGCCATCGGCAGCGTCATGCCGACCAGGCCGCCCTTGGAGGCGCTGTAGGCCTGCTGGCCGACCTGGCCGTCGAAGGCCGCCACCGAAGCCGTGAACATCATCACGCCGCGCTCGCCGTCTTCCAGGGGGGTGAGCTTGACGCACTCGGCCGCAAACAGGCGGCTGATGTTGTAGCTGCCGACGAGATTCACGTTGACGACGCGGGCAAAGTCCTCCAGCGGCGCAGGTGAGCCGTCGCGGCCGACGATGCGCTTGGCGCTGCCGATGCCGGCAATGTTCATGAGGATGCGGGCCGGGCCGTGCACGGCGGCCGCTTTGGCCAGGGCTGCGAGCACGCTGGCGGTGTTGGTGATGTCGCAAGCGCAGGCGACGCCGTCGATATCGGCCGCCACCTGTTCGGCCAGCGCAGCATTGACGTCGAGCACTGCCACCTTGGCGCCCAGGCGCGCGAGTTCGCGCGCGGTGGCCTCGCCCAGGCCGGAGGCGGCACCCGTGACGAGAGCGGCTTGTCCTTTGATATCCATGTCAGTGATCCTGTGCGTAACGCGTTAGCTGCAATGCGGGAGCGAGGTGATGCGAGCCGGGGGCAGCCGCGGAATCGGCTTTGCCGGGCCGCTGGGTGCGCCCCCTTGAGGGGGTGGCGCCGAAGGCGCTTCGGGGGTGTTTCATGGTCCAGGTTTGATGATGTCCGGGGCGCTGTCGTCATGCAGGGCCTGCACCAGTGCATCGCGATGCTTGAGCACGGCGCGCTGATTGATCGACCCCTTGTCGGTGACCTCGCCCTTGTCGATGGAAGGCGGCTCGCTCAGCAGCAGCGCGCGCGCAATGCGGTTGGCGCTGCCGGTGGCCTGGCGCGCCAGTTCGTCGATGACGGCTTGCATGCGCTGGCGTACCGGGGCACTGGCCAGCACGGCGTCCCAGCTCGCATCGGCGCCCAGGCCGCTGACGTCGCGGCAGGCGGGCGAGGGGAAGATCAGCGCGCCGACTTCCTTCATGTTCAGACCGGTCAGTACGACGTCCTGCACATAGGGCGCGCCGGCCACGATGACCTTGCCGCGCATGGGGCCGACGCTGACGAAGGTACCGGTGGCAAGTTTGAAGTCTTCGGCGATGCGGCCGTCGAACTTCAGGCCACGGTGCTGGTCGGCCGGATCGATCCACTGCACGGCGTCGCCGGTGCACAGATAGCCCTCTTCATCGAAGGCTTCGCGCGTGGCCTGCTCGGAGCGCCAGTAGCCCGGCGTCACGTTGGGGCCGCGGTAGCGGACCTCGGTCTTGCCATCGACGTCCACCAGCTTGAGCGTCATGCCCGGCACCGGTGCACCGATGTCGCCGGCTTTGACGTTGGGGCTGTTGGTGAACATGGCGGAAGGCGCGGACTCGGTCATGCCCAGTCCGGTGGCCATCACGATGCGCTCGCCGATGTCCGCCTCCGCCGTGGTGTGCAGGCTGTCCCACACCGGCTGGGCCAGGCCGGCGCCGGAGTAGAAGAACATGCGTACGCGCGACAGCAGGGTGCGCCGCAGTTGGGCATCGGTCTTCATGGCGGCGGCAATCATCTCGAAGCCGGTCGGCACGTTGAAGTAAATGGTGGGGGCAATCTCGCGCAGGTTGCGCAGCGTCTCATTGATCAGGGCTGCCGTGGGCTTGCCGTCATCGATGTAGAGCGTGCCGCCGTGCTGCAGGACGAGGCCGAAGTTGTGGTTGCCGCCGAAGGTGTGGTTCCAGGGCAGCCAGTCCACCAGCACCGGCTTGGTCTCGGCCAGCACCGGCAGCGACAGCGTGATCTGCTGCAGGTTGGCGCACCACATGCGCTGGGTGTTGATCACCGGCTTGGGCATCTTGGTCGAGCCGGAGGTGAACAGGAACTTGGCGATGGTGTCGGGACGCACGGCGTGCATGGCCGCATCGACGGCGTCAGTGGCGACCGTGCTGCGCAGGGTTTCAAAAGTCGTGGTGGTGCGGCCTTCCAGGGTGCCCTGGGCCAGCACCACGTCGACATCGGCGCCCACGGTGGCGGCGATGGCGCGGCCATAGCGTGCGCCATCAGCGGCGAACACGAGGCCCGGCGTCAGCGTGTCCAGCACGTGGCGCAGCTTGTCGTAGTCCTGGCTCACGGTGGCGTAGGCCGGCGACACCGGGCAGTAGGGCACGCCGGCGTAGATGCAGCCCAGCGCCATCAGGGCGTGTTCCAGGCTGTTTTCGCTCAGGATGACCACCGGCCGTTCGGCCGACAGCTTGCGGTCGAGCAGGGCCTGCCCGATGCTGCGAGCCCCTTCGAGCGCTTGCGCGTAACTGAGGTGCTGCCAGTCGCCGGTCTTGCCCTCGGGCAGCGGGGCGCGTCGTGCCATGAAGCTGCGCTCGGGCGTGGTTTCGGCCCAGTGCACCAGGAAGTCGCTCAGGCGGCGGGCATAGGCACCCAGCGGCAGCTCGGCCTGCAGGTAGCGCACACCCGGGGCGCCCTCGCGCACGTTGACACGTGTGACGCCGAAATTCACCGGGCGGTAGCGCGGCGTGGTCGGGGAAGTGGTTGTCTCGCTCATGAGTCTCTTGTCTTGCAATCAGGTAGGTATCGCGAATTCAGCCTTTGCTGACCTTGGCGGCCTTGCCGTCGAGGAAGGCACGCACGCGGGCTTTGGCTTCCGGTGCGCTCTGGGCGATGGCGGCCATCATGGCCTCGGTCAGGAAGCCCTGGTCGGCCGGTTGCTCAGCAATGCGCGGCAAGGCATGGATGAGCGCGTAGTTGGTCAGCGGCGCGTTCTGTGCCACGCGCACGGCGAGTTCGAAGGCCTTGTCGAAGGACGTACCTTGCGGTACCAGGTACTGGGCAAAGCCGACCTTCTCGCCGTCCTGCGCGTTGTAGACGCGGCCGGTCAGCATCATGTCGGTCATGCGGGCGGCGCCGATCAGGCGCGGGATGCGTACCGCGCCGCCGCCGCCGACAAAGATGCCGCGCGAGCCCTCGGGCAGGGCGTAGAAGGTGCTTTCGTCCGCCACGCGGATGTGGCAGGCGCTGGCCAGTTCCAGGCCGCCGCCCACCACGGCACCGTGCAGTGCAGCGATCACCGGCACCGGTCCGTACTGCACGCATTCCAGCGCGGCGTGCCACATGCGTGAGTGGTGCAGGCCCTGGCCGGCGTCGCGTTCTTTCAGCTCGCTCAGGTCCAGGCCGGCGCAGAAGTGTTCGCCGTCGCCGTCGATCACGGCGGCGCGCACGCCTTCGGGCATGTTTTCAAACAGCTTGCGAATGGCGAGAATCAGGCCGTCGTTGAGCGCATTGCGCTTGGCGGGGCGGGTGAGGCGGATGACGGCGACTTCCTGGTGTTCACCGCGGCGCTCGAAATGGATGGCTTGTTGGCTCATGGTTGCGTTTCTTTCTGGAATCGATTATGGTTATGAAATATAACCAATTCAAGCGCGCCGAGCGACGTTTTTCTCGGTGTTTACCCTAGGGTTTGTTACGCCAATATCAGGAGACGGTCATGGACCACAAGAACCTCATCGCCATCGACATCCACACCCATGCCGAGGTGAGCTGCTGGAACCCGTTCGACAACTACGGTGAGGAGTACGACCGCGCGGCCGACAAGTACTTCCGCTCCAGCCGCCGCCCCACCATCCAGGAGACGATCGACTATTACCGCGAGCGCAAGATCGGTCTGGTGATGTTCACGGTCGACAGCGAATCCCAGCTCGGGCGCCGCCGCATTCCGAACGAGGAGATTGCCGAAGCCGCCAAGGCCAACAGCGACATGATGATGGCCTTCGCCAGCATCGATCCGCACAAGGGCAAGATGGGCGCGCGCGAGGCGCGTCGCCTGATCGAGGAGCACGGCATCAAGGGCTTCAAGTTCCACCCCACGGTGCAGGGCTGCTACCCGCAGGACAAGATGGCGTGGCCGATCTACGAGGTGATTGCCGAGTACAAGATGCCGGCGATCTTCCATACCGGCCACAGCGGCATCGGCAGCGGCATGCGCTGCGGTGGCGGCCTGCGCCTGGAATACAGCAACCCGATGCACCTGGACGACGTGGCGATCGATTTCCCCGACATGCAGATCGTCATGGCGCATCCGAGTTTCCCGTGGCAGGACGAGGCCTTGAGCGTGGCCACGCACAAACCCAACGTCTGGATCGACCTTTCCGGCTGGAGTCCGAAGTACTTTCCGAAGCAGCTGGTGCAGTACGCCAACACGCTGTTGAAGGACCGCGTTCTGTTCGGCTCCGATTACCCGCTGATCACGCCGGAGCGCTGGATGAAGGATTTCGAAGAGGCCGGCTTCAAGCCGGAGGTGATGCCCGGCATCCTCAAGGACAATGCCGTGCGCCTGCTCGGGCTCAAATAGGACCGGCCAGGCGGGGCCGGTCTGCCGGCGGCTCGCCCGCCCTTGTCAGGCCGGACGGGAACTGCTAAGGTCTTCGGCAGTTGCAACGGAGATGGTCATGATCAGCAATTTCGAGCAGGTCCACAACTACTACGAGCGTCTGGTTTTCGAGGAGATTGTCCGTCGCTCGGCACAGTATGTGGATTTCACGGCCGACATGCTGGTCGATGTGGCCTGCGTGGCGCTGAATCGTCTGCCGGCGCGTTATGTCCGGCATGACGTGGATCTCGTGTTCTACCTGACCGAACAAGAGCGCCACGCCATTGAACTGTCCATGGAATCTGCCATGGACTACGCCTTTGCCTTCGTCGGCCACCGCAGCGCCAAAGGCGCCGCAGCGGCCGCTGTTGCTGCTGATTAGGCCTTGCCCCAGACTTCCTGCGCCGTTTCGATCACCAGGCGCAGCTTGGCGCGCTGGGCTTCGACGGCGATGTCGTTGCCGTGCACCGTGCTGGAAAAGCCGCACTGCGGCGACAGGCACAGCTGCTCCAGCGGTGCGTACTGGGAGGCTTCGTCGATGCGACGCTTGAGGTCGTCCTTGGACTCCATGGCGCCGAACTTGGTGGTCACCAGACCCAGCACCACGATCTTGCCCTTGGGCAGGAAGCGCAGGGGACGGAAGTCGCCGCTGCGGTCGTCGTCGTACTCCAGGAAGTAGGCGTCCAGGTTCATCTCCGACAGCAGTGCTTCGGCCACCGGCTCGTAGTTGCCGGAAGCCGCGTGCGTGCTCTTGAAGTTGCCGCGGCACAGGTGCATGGCCAGCGTCATGCCGGCCGGCTTCTGCGCCACCACCTTGTTGATGAACTTGGCATAGCGGTGCGGCAGTTCGTTCGGGTCGTCGCCGCGCTGGCGGGCCGCCTCGCGCATCTTCTCGTCGCACAGGTAGGCCAGGTTGGTGTCGTCCATCTGCACGTAGGTGCAGCCGGCAGCGGCCAGCGAGCGCAGTTCGTCGCCGTAAGCCTGGGCCACGTCGTCGTAGAACGCGGGCTCCAGCTCGGGGTAATGTTCCTTGCTGATGCCGGCACGGCCGCCACGGAAGTGCAGCATGGTGGGTGAGGGGATGGTGACCTTGGCGACGCGGCCGCCACCCGGGGTGATCTGGCTCTTGAGGTATTCGAAGTCGGCGCGCTGGATGTCCTTGATGTGGCGTACCTTGTCGACCACGCGCATCACCGGCGGGGCCAGTTCCTGCGTGCCATCGGGTTTCTGAATGGTGACCGGGATGTCGGACTTCACGCCGCCGATCTGCTCCAGGAAGTCGACGTGGAAATAGGTGCGACGGAACTCGCCGTCGGTGATGCTCTGCAGGCCGACGTCTTCCTGGAACTTCACGATTTCGGTGATGGCCTTGTCTTCCACCTTGCGCAGCTGCTCGGCGGTGATTTCGCCTTTGGCTTTCTGCTCACGGGCTTCCAGCAGGAATTTGGGGCGCAGGAAGCTGCCGACGTGGTCGGCGCGGAAGGGCGGTGTGGTGCGTAATGTCATGAGGAGGTCTCCGGAAGGTCGTTGGATGGGATAACCGAAAGTTGCCGGCATTATGACATTCAGGGTACGGATCGCGATCAAAGCGTCGGCACGACGAACTATATTGGACAGAGGCTTCCATGTGGCGGGCCTGTCAGTAGAATGGAACACGGTGGTTAGCTGTCTGGTTATCGCAAATTGTTATATCAATCAGTCTGAATTTAGACTTGCGAATGAATAACTTTGCGGCGACAGTTACGCGCCTTCGTCATTACGCTGTTTGGGGCCTGCAAGCCTGGACAGACGGGTGAAGCAATAACTCATACATTAGGAGTCCCCCATGAAAAAACGAGTGTTTCTCAGTGCCTCCGCCTTGGCGGTCATGGCCTTGTCTTCGGCCGCCGTGCTGGCGCAAGACAATACATTCAAGATTGGCCTGGTCCTTCCCATGACGGGTCAGCAGGCCTCGACCGGCCGTCAGATCGAAGCGGCCGCGAAGCTTTTCATGGCGCAGAACGGTGACACCGTGGCCGGCAAGAAGGTCCAGCTGATCATCAAGGACGACACCAGCATTCCGGACGTTACCAAGCGCATGGCGCAGGAACTGGTGGTGAACGAGAAGGTCAACGTGCTGGCCGGCTTCGGCATCACGCCCTCGGCCCTGGCCACGGCGCCGATCGCCACCCAGTCCAAGACCCCCATGGTGGTGATGGCCGCTGCCACGTCCAGCATCACCCAGGCTTCGCCCTACATCGTGCGCACCAGCTTCACGCTGCCGCAGGCCTCGGTCTCCATGGCTGACTGGGCGCCGAAGAACGGCATCAAGAAAGTCGTGACTCTGGTGAGCGACTACGGCCCGGGCATCGACGCCGAGAAGTTCTTCAAGGACCGCTTCATTTTCAACGGCGGTACCATCGTCGAGAGCCTGCGCGTGCCGATGCGCAATCCCGACTTCGCGCCTTTCCTGCAGAAGGTGCGTGATGCCAAGCCGGACGGCCTGTTCGTCTTTGTGCCGTCTGGCGCCGGCGCGGCCGTCATGAAGCAGTTCCTCGAACGCGGCATGGACAAGGCCGGCATCAAGCTGATCGGCACCGGCGACATCACTGATGACGACCAGTTGAACGACATGGGCGACGGCGCCATCGGCGTGGTCACGGCGCACCATTACGCTGCAGCTCACCCCTCGGCCATGAACAAGAAGTTCGTGGAAGCCTTCAAGAAGGCCAACAAGGGAATGCGCCCGAACTTCATGGCCGTTGGCGGCTATGACGGCATGCATGTGATCTACGAGGCGCTCAAGGCGAGCAAGGGCCAGGGCGGCGGCGATGGCCTGCTGGCTGCGATGAAGGGGCAGGTGTTCGAAAGCCCGCGCGGTCCGATGTTCATCGATGCCCAGACCCGCGACGTGGTGCAGAACATCTACCTGCGTAAAGTGCAGCGTGTCGGCGGCGAACTCCACAACGTGGAGTTTGACGTCATCAAGGACGTCAAGGACCCCGGCAAGGCCAAGTGATGGTCCATCCATGGGTGCTGCCGGTCAGGGTGGCGCCCATGGATTTTTTTTTGCCCTGACCGATGTGACTGTTCATGCTGACGATTCTGTTTGATGGCATTGCCTACGGCATGCTGCTGTTTATCCTGGCGGTTGGCTTGGCCGTGACCATGGGTCTGATGAACTTCATCAACCTGGCGCACGGTGCCTTCGCCATGGTGGGGGGCTATATCACGGTGGTGCTGATGCAGCGCTTTGATGTTCCTTTTCTTCTGTGTCTGCCGATTGCCTTCGTGGTCGTGGCCTTGTTGGGTGCCGTGCTGGAGCGCACGCTGTACCGGCCCATGTACAAGAAGCCGCACCTGGACCAGGTGCTGTTTTCCATCGGCCTGACCTTCATGGCCGTGGCGGCCATGGATTACTTCATGACCTCCAGCCAGCAGATCGTCCAGTTGCCCGAGTGGCTCAAGGGCCGCACCGAACTGGGCGAGGGTGCCCTGATGCTGGGCATGGGCCACTACCGTCTGTTCATCATTGCCGTCTGCGCCGCCTTGACGGTGGGCCTGCAGTACATCCTGGCCAAGACCCGTTTCGGCAGCCGCCTGCGCGCGTCGGTGGATGACCAGCGCGTTGCTGCCGGCCTGGGCATCAACGTCAACGTGGTGTTCCTCTCGACCTTTGCCGTCGGTTCCGGCCTGGCCGGTCTGGGTGGTGCCCTGGGTGCCGAAGTGCTGGGGCTCGATCCCTCTTTCCCCTTGAAATTCATGGTTTACTTCTTGATCGTGGTGGCCGTCGGTGGCACCTCGTCCATTACCGGCCCGCTGCTGGCGGCGCTGCTGCTGGGCATCGCCGACGTGGCGGGCAAGTACTACATTCCGACTTTCGGCGCCTTCATCGTCTACGCCCTGATGATCGCCATCCTGATCTGGCGTCCGCAAGGCCTGTTCGTGCGCAAGGGGGGCAAGGCATGATGAATGCGCAGCAATCCCTGCACAACAGCCGCCGCTGGAAAGTCTGGGAGCCCGTGCTCTGGCTGCTGGCGCTGGCTTTGCCCTACCTGCTGGGCAACCACGCACTGATCATCAATGAGATCGCGATCGTGGCGCTGTTTGCCGTCTCGCTCGACCTGATCCTGGGCTACACCGGCATCGTCTCGCTCGGCCACGCCGCCTTCTTCGGCATGGGGGCCTACGCGGCCGCCTTGTTTGCCAAACTGGTGATGCCCGATCCCCTGATCGGCCTGGCCTTTGGCGTCGCCGTGGCCACGGTGGTCGGCGCCCTGTGCTCTTTCACCATCATGCGCGGCTCGGACCTGACGCGCCTGATGGTGACGCTGGGCGTGGGCATGCTCCTGATGGAACTGGCCAACAAGCTCGACTGGCTGACCGGCGGTGCCGACGGCCTGCAGGGCGTGATGATGGGACCCGTGCTCGGCCGTTTCGAGTTCGACCTGCAGGGCCAAGTGGCGGCCTGGTATTCGATTTCGATTCTGCTGCTGTTCCTCTTCCTCTCGCGCCGCCTGGTGAACTCGCCCTTCGGCGCCACGCTCACCGCCGTCCGCGACAACCGCTTGCGCGCCATGGCCATCGGCATTCCGGTGACTTCGCGCCTGGCTGTGATCTACACCATTGCCGCCGGTGTGGCCGGTGCGGCCGGTGCCCTGCTGGCGCAGACCACCGGCTTTGCCTCGATCGACGTGTTCGCCTTTGACCGCTCGGCCGACCTGGTGCTGCTGCTGGTGATCGGTGGTACGGGCTGGCTCTACGGTGGTGTGGCCGGAGCCATCGTGTTCAAGATCATGCAAGACCTGATTTCGTCCATCACGCCGCAGTACTGGACGTTCTGGATCGGTCTGTTCCTGGTGGTGTTGGTGATGGTGGGTCGTGAGCGCTTGATCCGTCCCTGGACCTGGTTGGGGGGGAAGAAGTGATGAGCAGCCCAGAAATCGTTCTGTCGGCCAAGGGTCTGGTCAAGCGTTTCGGCGGTATCACGGCCACCGGCAACGTCAACCTCGACCTGCGCAAAGGCGCGCGCCATGCCCTGATCGGCCCCAACGGCGCCGGCAAGACCACGCTGATCAACCTGTTGACCGGCGTGCTGGAACCCACCGAAGGACGCATCCTGCTCGAAGGCCAGGACATCACCGACCTGGCGCCGCACCAGCGCGTGCGCCGCGGCATGGTCCGTACCTTCCAGATCAACCAGTTGTTCGACACCCTGACGCCGCTGGAAACCCTGGCGCTGACCATCTCCCAGCACCTGGGGATGGGCGGCACGTGGTGGCAACCGCTGGGCAAGCGTACCCAGGTGGCCGAGCGTTGCGAGCAACTGCTGGAGAAGTTCCACCTGACCGAGGTGATGAACCAGAAAACCAATGTGCTGGCTTACGGCAAGCGCCGCCTGCTCGAAATTGCCATTGCGCTGGCCTGCGAGCCGCGCGTGCTGCTGCTCGACGAGCCGGTGGCCGGCGTGCCTGCCGGCGAGCGTGAAGAGTTGCTGCAGACCGTGGCAGCGCTGCCCGCTGATGTGTCGGTGCTCCTGATTGAACATGACATGGATCTCGTATTTAGTTTTGCCAACCGCATGACGGTGCTGGTCAACGGCACCGTGCTGACCGAGGGCGACCCGGACACCATCGCCAACGACCCGCAGGTCAAGGCGGTCTACCTCGGCCATGGTGAGGAGTTGGCCCATGGCTGATCTGCTCAAAGTCGAAAACTTGAGTGCCGGCTACGGCGAAGCCGTGGTGCTGCACGACGTGTCGGTCTCGTTGCAGCAAGGCCAGACGCTGGCGCTGCTCGGCCGCAACGGTACCGGCAAGACCACTTTCATGAACACCCTGGCCGGTGCCACACGCCAGCACGGCGGCACCATCGAACTCGATGGCGTGGCCTTGCACAAGGTGCCGCTGCATGAGCGGGCCAATGCCGGCATCGGCTGGGTGCCGCAAGAGCGCAACATCTTCAAGTCGCTCACGGTCGACGAGAACCTGACCGCCGTGGCGCGTCCGGGCGCCTGGACGCCGGTGCGTGTGTACGAGATGTTTCCGCGTCTGGCCGAGCGCAAGACCAACCTTGGCACCCAGCTCTCGGGCGGCGAGCAGCAGATGCTGGCTGTCGGCCGTGCGCTGGTGCTCAATCCCAAGCTGCTGCTGCTGGACGAGCCGCTCGAAGGCCTGGCACCCATCATCGTGCAGGAACTGCTGCGCGCCATCCGCCGCATCACGCGCGAGGAGGGCCTCTCGGCCATCATCGTGGAGCAGCATCCGCAGGCCATCCTGGCCATTTCGGATGTGGCGGCCGTGCTGGATCGCGGCACGGTGGTGCATGCCAGCACGGCCAGTTCGCTGCAGGAGCAGCCCGAGCTGCTGGATCGACTGCTGGGCGTGGCACGCTGAACTTGCTATCAAAAGTGTAGCTGTTCGCGCCCTTTTGACAAGGGGTAGAGCATGAAATTGACATTGTCCCGGCGCACGGCCGGGGTGCTGCTGGCTAGCTTGCTGGCCACGCAGGCCGGCGCACAAGGCTTTCCCGGCAAGCCGATTCGCCTGGTGGTGCCCAACGCGCCCGGCGGCGCGGCCGACCTGACGGCGCGCGCCGTCGGCCAGAAGATCGGCGAGACGCTGGGCCAGCCGGTGGTGATCGACAACAAGCCCGGTGCCGGCGGCGTGGTCGCCGGCGAGACGGTGGCCAAGGCCGTGCCCGACGGCCACACCTTGCTGCTGATCTCCAGCGGCACGGCGGTGAGCGCGGCGCTCTTCAAGTCGCTGCCTTTCGATACCGCGAAAGACTTCATTCCCGTTGCGCCGCTGGCCACCTTCGACCTTGTTATCGTGGCGCCCGAGGGCGGGCGCTTCAAGACATTGAGTGAATTGGTGGCCTATGCCCGCGCCAACCCGGGCAAGCTCAACATCGGCACACCCAACGTCGGCACCACGCAGAACCTGGCGGCCGAGCTGTTCAAGTCCGCCGCCGGTATCGATGTGCAGATCGTGCCCTTCAACGGCACACCGGCGGTGATCAACGCCTTGCGCGGCGGCCAGATCGATGCCGGACTCGACATCCTGAGTCCGCTGCTGGCGCAGATCCGGGCGCGTGTCCTGCATCCGCTGGCCATCACCGGTGACAAGCGTTCGCGTGTGCTGCCGGAGGTGCCGACGGCCAGGGAAGCAGGCGTGAGCGGCTTTGTGGCTGCTTCCTGGAACGGCCTGGCGGTGCCGGCGAAGACACCGAAGGACATCGTTGAGCGGCTCAATCGCGACGTGGTGGCCGCGCTCAAGGACCCGGTGGTGAAGAAGAAACTGGAAGACCTGAACCTGGATCCCCATCCCGGCACGCCCGAGCAGGCCGCGGCGATGCTGGCAGGCGACATGCGCCGCTGGAGCGAGGTCATCGAGCGCGCCAGAATCCCGAAGCAGTAAGGCGCGGGCGCATCAAGCACGGAAGAGGAACACGATGGAATTCGAGATTGGACTCGTCGGCTACGGTGAAGTCGGCAAGATCTTCACCCGTGGCCTGAAAGCCAAGACCGGCCGCTGGGTCGGCGCCTGGGACCTGAAGTTCGCCGACACCGCCACGCGCGATACCGAGTGCGGCCATGCCGCCGCCAACGGCATCGAGGCCTGCACCAGCGCAGCGACCCTGTGCGGTCAGGCCAATCTCATCATCTCGGCCGTCACCGCCTCCAACACGCTGGCGGTGGCCCAGGAGGTGGCGCGCAGCATCCGGCCCGGCACGCTGTTCCTCGATCTCAACTCCGCGTCGCCCGGTACCAAGGGGCAATGCGCGGTGCTGATCGATGCCGCCGGCGGCCACTACGTCGAAGCCGGTGTCATGACCTCGGTGCCGCCCTACGGCATCCAGGTGCCGATGCTGCTGGGCGGCGTGAATGCCACCGAGCTGGCCGCCGTGCTGACCGGCTGGGGCATGAACGCCAGCGCCGTGGCCGAGAAGATCGGCGTTGCCTCGGCCATCAAGATGTGCCGCAGCGTCATGATCAAGGGCCTGGAGGCGCTGTTGATCGAGAGCTACACCACGGCACGCGCCTACGGGGTGGAAGAGCACATGATTCCCACGCTGTACGAAACCTTTCCCGGCATCGACTGGAACCGGCAGGGGGCCTACTTCTTCAGCCGTGTGGCGCAGCACGGCAAGCGCCGCGCCGAGGAAATGCGCGAGTCCGCCAACACTGTGCGCGAAGCCGGCTTCGAACCCTTCATGGCCGCCGCCATTGCCGAGAAACACGACTGGGTGGCGCAGCAGTCGCGCGCCGGCGTGTTTGCGGGTGTGGCCAAGGACGCGACCTGGCAGGACTACGCCGATCGCCTGCTGCACCAGTTGCTACAAAATAAATAGCGCCTTGCGCTTATTTAACAAAGGTTTGAGCCGTTTTTTGTTCTGATCTGGGGCGCGCTCAGAGCGTCGCTTCGATCATGCGCCGCAGCTCGGGCGTGAGCTCCGGCATGACGCCGAACCAGTGCTGGAAGGCCGGCCGCGCCTGGTTCAGCAGCATGCCCAGGCCGTTGACGGTCGGGTTGCCGCGCTGGCGCGCCGCGGCCAGCAGCGGGGTCTCCAGCGGCACGTAGATGATGTCCGACACCAAGGCGTGCTTCGGCAGACGATCGAGCGAGAGTTCCAGCGGGTCCTGCCCCTTCATGCCCAGGCTGGTGGTGTTGACCAGCAGCGCCACGTCGGCCAGCGCCTCGTGCCGTTGCGCCCACGGCACGGCGGTCACCGGTGCGCCGAATTCCTGGGCCAGCGCCTGCGCCTTGTCCCCGCTGCGGTTGCACAGGCGGATTTCCTTGGCGCCGCGCTCGGCCAGCGCCACCAGGATGGCACGCGAAGCGCCGCCAGCGCCCAGCACCGTCACCGGACCGGCATCGGCGCGCCAGCCGGGCTGGGCGTCGAGCAGGCTCTGGACGAAACCGAAGGCGTCGGTGTTGTAGCCGCACAAGCGTCCGTCGGCCTCCACCACCACGGTGTTGATGGCGCCGATGCGCGCTGCCAGCGGGTCGATGCGGTCCATCAGCGGCATGGCGGCCACCTTGTGCGGAATGGTGATGTTGCAGCCGGCAAAGCCCAGGGCGCGCAGGCCGCGCACGGCGTCGCCGATCCGTTCGGGCTGCACCGGCAGCAGCACGTAGCTGCCGTTCAGGCCGTAGTGGCGGATCCAGTGGGTGTGGATGGCGGGGGAGCGCGAATGCGCTACCGGCCAGCCCATCACGCCGGCCAGGGTGTATTGCTTGTCAGTTGCCATGGTGCTCCCGGTCAGAACCTCTTATTGTGCCGCCTGCCCGGCCGGGCCGAACACCTGTGCCGCCACTTCCTGGATCAGTTCCAGCATGGCCTGCTGCGTCATGGTGGTGGTGCGGCTGGCGGCCGTGGCCAGCGCCAGCTTGCTGCTGAGCTTGGGCTTGACGATGGGACGGGCCAGATAGGTCTCGGGATGGGCCGAGGTGGCCAGCGCGTAGCGCGGCAGCACAGCGTAACCCGCACCGTCGGCCACCAGGTCCAGGATGGCGGCCACGCCGTCGATCTCCAGGCTGATGCTGGGTTTGCAGCCGATGCCGGCCATCTCGGTCTCCACCACCATGCGGATGGCATTGGGCCGGCTCGGAATCACCAACGGCAGGGCGCTGACGTCCTGCAGGCTGACCGGCGAAGTCTTGGCCTTGGGGTCGCGCGGGCCGATCAGGAACAGCTCTTCCTCCAGCAGCGGCAGGGTTTCCAGCTCGGGGCTGGGCGAGGGGTTGTAGAGCAGGGCGATGTCCAGCCGCCCGGTCTGCAGGCCTTCCTGCATCGAAATCGTCAGCCCTTCGCTGATGGAGAGCGCCGCATTGGGCAGGCGCTTGCGGAATTCGCGCGTCAGCGGCACCGTCAGCATGCGGGCGATGCTGGGCGGCAGGCCCAGTGCCACGCGCCCGGCCAGGGCACCGCGCACGCGGCCCAGGTCTTCGCGCGCCCGCTCCACCTGGTGCAGGATGCCGCGGCCGTGCTCCAGCAGCAGCTTGCCGGCTTCGGTGGTGGTGACGCCGCGGCCGTTGCGCAGCAGCAGGTTCTGCCGCAGTTCCACCTCCAGCAGGCGCACCTGGCGGCTCAGGGCCGGTTGGGCAATGTCCAGCACGCTGGAGGCGCGGGTGAAACTGCCGAGTTCGGCCACGCGCACGAAGTATTCAAGTTGCTTCAGGTCCATGAGGGGGCGCCGGTCAGTCGGCTTGAATGGGTATATCTGGCATCAATCAATGCTGGTATGTTATATCAGCTAGAAACCGCTCCACCTTGGCGCAGCGCATGGCCAGGGCCACAATCGCCTGGTTATCCCTAGCTGTTTCCCCGTGACATGACGACCGACATCAAAGGCATCTCCTCCATGGCCACCCGCTTGGTGCTGGCCGAACTGGTGGACGCGTTCCAGCGTCGCTCCGGCACGCGCGTGGCCATCGAGTCGGTCGGCGGGGTCGATGCGGCCAAGCGCGTACAGGCCGGCGAGGCTTTTGACGTCGTCATCCTCGCCTCCGACGCCATCGACAAGCTGATCGCTTCCGGCCACGTGCTGCCCGGCTCCAAAGCGGACCTGGTGCGCTCGGGCGTGGCCGTTGCCGTGCGCGCCGGTGCGCCCAAGCCCGACATCTCGAGCGAAGACGCGGTGCGAGAAGCGGTGCGCAAGGCCCGCAACATCAGCTACTCCACCGGCCCCAGCGGCGTGGCGCTGGCCAGGCTGTTCGAGCGTTGGGGCATAACCGACGAGATCAAGGACCGCATCGTCACCCCGCCGCCGGGTATCCCGGTCGGCAGCCTGGTTGCCAAGGGCGAGGTCGAGCTGGGTTTCCAGCAGTTGAGCGAACTGATCAGCCTCGACGGCATCACCGTGCTCGGCCCCTTGCCGCCGGCGATCCAGATCATCACCACCTTCTCCGCCGGCGTATGCGCCGGCAGCCAGCAGGGCGATGCCGTGCGCGCCATGCTGGCCGACATGAATACGCCCGAGGCCGCAGACGCCAAACGCCGTCAAGGCATGGACCCGGCTTGAACCGAATTTGAATCCCAGGAGACTCGTATGAAAAACCCCATGATCATCGACTGCCACGGTCACTACACCACGGCACCGAAGGCGCTGGAGAACTGGCGCAACCAGCAGATCGCCGGCATCAAGGACCCGGCCCTCATGCCCAAAGTGGCCGACCTGAAGATCAGCGACGACGAGCTGCGCGAGTCGATCGAGAGCAACCAGCTGCGCCTGATGCGCGAGCGCGGCTCCGACCTCACCATCTTCAGCCCGCGCGCCAGCTTCATGGCGCACCACATCGGCGACTTCAATGTCTCGTCCACCTGGGCCGCCATCTGCAACGAGCTCTGCTATCGCGTCTCGCAGCTGTTCCCCGACCACTTCATTCCGGCCGCCATGCTGCCGCAGAGCCCGGGCGTGGACCCGGCTACCTGCATTCCCGAACTGGAGAAGTGTGTCAAGCAATACGGCAACGTCGGCATCAACCTGAACCCCGATCCGAGCGGCGGCCACTGGACCAGCCCGCCGCTGACCGACAAGCAGTGGTACCCCATCTATGAAAAGATGGTGGAGTACGACATCCCGGCCATGATCCACGTCTCGACCAGCTGCAATGCCTGCTTCCACACCACCGGCGCGCACTACCTGAACGCCGACACCACCGCCGTCATGCAGCTGATCCAGGGCGACCTGTTCAAGGACTTCCCGACGCTGAAGTTCATCATTCCGCACGGCGGCGGCGCCGCCCCCTACCACTGGGGCCGTTTCCGCGGCCTGGCGCAGGAGATGAAGAAGCCGCTGCTGCAGGACCACCTGCTGAAGAACATCTTCTTCGACACCTGCGTCTACCACCAGCCCGGCATCGATCTGCTGACCAAGGTGATCCCGGTCGACAACATCCTGTTCGCCTCCGAGATGATCGGTGCCGTGCGCGGCATCGACCCCGAGACCGGCAACTACTACGACGACACCAAGCGCTACATCCAGGCCACGGCCAACCTGAACGACGAGCAGCGCTACAAGGTCTACGAAGGCAACGCCCGTCGCGTATTCCCGCGCCTGGACGCGGCCCTGAAGGCCAAGGGCCGATAAGCCCTGCCACGAATTCAAGAACCCCTACGAGGAAAACACCATGAGCGTCAACGCACCCCTGGGCATCGTCAAGCGCAACATCGTGCGCGCCGATGCCGCCGCTACCGACAAGCTGGCCAAATACGGTGTGGCCACCGTGCACGAGGCCCAAGGCCGTATCGGCCTGATGCAGTCCTACATGCGTCCGATCTATTCGGGCGCCAAGATCTCCGGCACCGCCGTGACCGTGCTGCTGCACCCCGGTGACAACTGGATGCTGCACGTCGTCGCCGAGCAGATCAAACCCGGCGACATCGTCGTGGCCGCACTCTCCGCGCCCAATACCGACGGCTTCTTCGGCGACCTGCTGGCCACCAGCTTCAAGGCCCGCGGTGCCCGCGGCCTGATCATCGACGGCGGCTGCCGCGACGTTGCAGAACTCAAGGCCATGGATTTCCCGGTCTGGAGCCGCGCCATCAGCGCCAAGGGCACCATCAAGGCCACGCTCGGTTCGGTTAACGTCCCCGTGGTGTGCGCCGGCATGATCGTCAACCCGGGTGACGCCATCGTGGCCGACGACGACGGTGTGGTCGTCGTCAATGCCGCTGATGCCCAGAAGGTGGCCGACGCCGCCGAAGCGCGCGAAGCCAACGAAGGCGAGAAGCGCGCCAAGCTGGCGGCCGGCGTGCTGGGCCTGGACATGTACAAGTTCCGCGAGCCGCTGGAAAAGCTCGGCCTCAAGTACATCGACTAATTCATTGGCCGTCCCACGCCGGGTCGATCCAGCAGCCATCCAGAGGACAGCATGAACAAGGTTCGCAGGTGTTTTCTGTCTGGTCTGCTGGCAGTCAGCGTGCAGCGGGCGGGGTTGCGTGGCACGGCACCGGCCGTGGCGCCTTGAAACGCATCACGATCTATTACAACGAATGACAACGAGGAGAAACGCCCCATGTTCACTGCAACCCTTCACCGTTCGCGCCGGCTTGCCCTGGGGCTGCTTGCGACCGTGGCGTGCGCCGCGCCGCTCTTGGCCTCGGCCCAGTCCTACCCGACCAAACCCGTGAAAGTCGTGGTGGGCTACTCGGCTGGTGGTGCTGTGGACGCCGTGGCCCGTGCTGTGGGCCAGGCGCTGTCGGCCAGCCTGGGCCAGTCCTTCGTGATTGACAACAAACCCGGCGCCGGCACCAACATTGCCGTCAAGTACGTGATCGGTGCCGAGCCCGACGGCTACACCCTGATGATGGCGGCCAATGCGCTGGCCGCCAACATGGCGCTGTACCAGCCGGCCCCGTTCGACGCCGAGCGCGACCTGGTGCCGGTGTCTCTCATCGGTCGCGTGCCGGTGGTGATTGCCGCCAACGCCAATGCGCCCTATGCCAACATCGCCCAGCTGATCGCCGCGGCCAAGGCCAAGCCGGGCAGCATCTCCTTTGCTTCGCCGGGCAACGGCTCGACGCCGCACATGGCCATCGAGTTCTTCAAGCGCGCCGCCGGCATCTCCTTGCTGCACATTCCCTACCGCGGCGGCTCGCAGGCGCTGACTGACGTGATCGGTGGCCAGTTGCCGCTGGCGGCCATGAATGCGCTGGAAGTGCAGCCGCATGTGAAGAGCGGCAAGCTGAAAGTGCTGGCCGTGCTCAGTCCGAACCGCACGGTGATCTTCCCCGACGCACCGACCATTGCCGAGTCCGGTTACCCGGGCTTCGAGGCCTCGGTCTGGTACGGCCTGGTGGCCCCGGTTGCCACGCCCAAGCCCATCGTGGCCAAGCTGCATGCCGAAGTGCAGAAAGCCCTGCAGACCAAGGAAGTGCGCGAGCGCATGACGGCGGTGGGTGGTGAAGTCATTCCCGGCAGTGCCGACATGTTTGGCGCACTCATTCATTCCGAGCGCCAGCGCTACGAGAAGCTGGTGCGCGAAGCCAACATCAAACCCGATTGACCCGAATTCAAAACAAAACGAGAGAGCAAGACCGTATGAGCAAACCGACAACAGGTCCGTTCGAAAAAACCGCCGGCTGGATGGACTGGTACACCGGCCCGAGCAAGCCGCGCTTCCAGTTGCCCGCAGGCAGCGTAGACGCGCATTGCCACGTGTTCGGCCCCGGTGCCGAGTTCCCCTATGCGCCCGAGCGCAAGTACACGCCGTGCGACGCCAGCAAGGCGCAGCTGTTCGCCCTGCGCGACCACCTTGGCTTTGCGCGCAACGTCATCGTGCAGGCCACCTGCCACGGCGCCGACAACCGCGCCATGGTGGACGCCTGTGTGTCCTCCGCTGGCCGCGCCCGTGGCGTGGCCACCGTCAAGCGCAGCGTGAGTGATGCCGAGCTGCAGGCCATGCACGACGCCGGTGTGCGTGGCGTGCGCTTCAACTTCGTCAAGCGCCTGGTGGACTTCACGCCCAAGGACGAGCTGATGGAAATTGCCGGCCGCATCGCCAAGTTCGGCTGGCATGTGGTGATCTACTTCGAGGCGGTGGACCTGCCCGAGCTGTGGGACTTCTTCACCGCGCTGCCCACCACCGTGGTGGTGGACCACATGGGCCGCCCCGACGTGAGCAAGCCGATCGACGGCCCTGAATTCGAGCTGTTCGTGAAGTTCATGCGCGAGCACAAGAACGTGTGGAGCAAGGTGAGCTGCCCGGAACGCCTGTCGGTCACCGGCCCCAAGGCCCTGAATGGCGAGCAAAATGCCTACCGCGACGTGGTGCCGTTTGCCAAGCGCATCGTGCAAGAGTTCCCCGACCGCGTGCTGTGGGGCACCGACTGGCCGCACCCCAACCTGAAGGACCACATGCCCGACGACGGCCTGCTGGTGGATTTCATCCCCCACATCGCGCCCACGGCCGAACTGCAGAAGAAGCTGCTGGTCGACAACCCCATGCGCCTGTACTGGCCGGAAGAAGTGAAGTAAGGAGCCCGTATGTCACTTGAAAAACCCTACCTCGACGTGCCCGGCACGACCATCTTCGACGCCGAGCAAAGCCGCAAGGGCTACTGGCTCAACCAGTTCTGCATGTCGCTCATGAAGGCCGAGAACCGCGAGCGCTTCAAGGCCGACCAGCGCAAGTACCTCGACGAGTGGCCGATGACGGAAGAACAGAAGCAGGCCGTGCTGGCCGCCGACCTGAACCGCGCCATCGCCCTGGGCGGCAACATCTACTTCCTGGCCAAGCTGGGTGCCACGCACGGCAAGAGCTTTCAGCAGATGGCCGGCTCCATGACCGGCATGACCGAAGAAGAGTACCGCGACATGATGCTGGCCGGCGGCCGCAGCGCCGAAGGCAACCGCTACACCGGCGAGAACGGCACCGCCCAGCCGCAGAACCAGCCGCAAGGCCACGGCACCGGCAAGCTCCTCTGAAAGACATACCGACATGGCAAAGATCACCGCATCCGTCTACACCTCCCACGTGCCCGCCATCGGCGCGGCCATCGACCTGGGCAAGACCACCGAGCCTTATTGGCAACCCCTGTTCAAGGGCTACGACTTTTCCAAGCAGTGGTTCAAGGACAACAAGCCCGACGTCATCTTCTTGGTCTACAACGACCACGCCACCGCCTTCAGCCTGGAGATGATTCCCACCTTCGCCATCGGCACCGCGGCCGAGTACCAGCCGGCCGACGAGGGCTGGGGCCATCGCCCGGTGCCCACGGTGAAGGGCCACCCGGAGCTGGCGGCGCACATTGCGCAGTCGGTCATCCAGCAGGACTTCGACCTCACCATCGTCAACAAGATGGACGTCGACCACGGCCTCACGGTGCCGCTGTCGCTGGTGTGCGGCACGCCCGACAAGGCCCACTTCGAGTGGCCGTGCCCGGTGATCCCGTTCGCCGTCAACGTGGTGCAGTACCCCGTGCCCAGCGGCCGCCGCTGCCTGGAGCTGGGCAAGGCCATCCGCCGCGCCATCGAGTCGTTCGACAAACCGCTCAACGTGCAGATCTGGGGCACCGGCGGCATGAGCCACCAGCTGCAAGGCCCGCGCGCTGGCCTGATCAACAAGGAATGGGACAACGCCTTCCTGGATGAGATGATTGCCGACCCCGAGCACCTGGCCAACAAGCCGCACATCGAGTACGTGCGTGAGGCCGGCAGCGAAGGCATCGAGCTGGTGATGTGGCTGATTGCGCGTGGCGCCATGGCCGACACGGCCGGCGGCCCGGCCCCGAAAGTGGCGCACCGCTTCTACCATGTGCCGGCGTCGAACACCGCCGTGGGCCACCTGATCCTCGAGAATCAATAAGGAACACCATCATGACCATCAAAGTAGCGCTTGCCGGCGCCGGTGCCTTCGGCATCAAGCACCTGGACGGCATCAAGAACATCGACGGCGTGGAAGTCGTCTCGCTGATCAGCCGCGACCTGGAGAAGACCAAGGAAGTGGCCGACAAGTACGGCATCAAGCACGTCACCACCGAGCTGAGCGAGAGCCTGGCGCTGAAGGAGGTGGACGCCGTCATCCTGTGCACGCCGACGCAGATGCACGCTTCGCAAAGCATTGCCTGCCTGAAGGCCGGCAAGCACGTGCAGGTGGAGATTCCGCTGGCTGACAGCTGGAAAGATGCGCAGGAAGTGGTGGAGCTGCAGAAGAAGACCGGCCTGGTGGCCATGTGCGGCCACACCCGCCGCTTCAACCCCAGCCACCAGTACGTGCACAAGGAAATCACCGCCGGCAAGTTCAACATCCAGCAGATGGATGTGCAGACCTATTTCTTCCGCCGCACCAACATGAACGCGCTGGGCCAGCCGCGCAGCTGGACCGACCACCTGCTGTGGCACCACGCCGCCCACACCGTGGACCTGTTTGCCTACCAGGCCGGCAGCCCGATCGTGAAGGCCAACGCCATCCAGGGCCCGATCCACCCGACGCTGGGCATCGCCATGGACATGAGCATCCAGCTCAAGGCCGCCAACGGCGCCATCTGCACGCTGAGCCTGTCGTTCAACAACGACGGCCCGCTCGGCACCTTCTTCCGCTACATCGGCGACAGCGCGACCTACATCGCCCGTTATGACGACCTGTTCAGCGGCAAGGAAGAGAAGATCGACGTGTCCAAGGTCGACGTCTCCATGAACGGCATCGAGCTGCAGGACCGCGAGTTCTTCGCCGCCATCCGCGAAGGCCGCGAGCCCAACGCCAGCGTGGCGCAGGTGCTGCCGTGCTACCAGGTGCTGCACGACTTGGAACAGCAACTCAACGCTGGCTGAGCAGACAGCGCGCAGTAAGATGCTGCGATGACCCAAAGTGAAACGGGGTCGGATCACTCGCCGTAGGCGATGTGCTCTGACCCCGTTTCACGTTCCACGAGGAAAGCAACCATGCAACAAAGAAAACTCGGCCCCTTCCAAGTCTCCGCCCTCAGCCTGGGCTGCATGAGCCTGAGCTACGCCTACGGCGTGCCGCCCTCACCGAAGCACGGCGAGCGCGTGCTGCTGGCCGCACTCGACGCCGGCATCACCCACTTCGACACCGCCGCCCTCTACGGCTACGGCGTCAACGAAGAGCTGGTGGGGCGCGTGCTCAAACCCTACCGCAGCGAGATCGTGCTCGCCAGCAAGGGCGGCATGGCGGGCGTGACGTTTCCGGACGGCATCAAGCGTGTCATCGACGGCCGGCCCGAGGCCATCCGCCAGAACTGCGAAGACAGCCTGCGCCGCCTGGGTACCGACGTGATCGACCTCTACTACCTGCACCGCTGGGACAAGAAGGTCCCGATCGAAGACAGCGTGGGCGAGCTGTCGCGCCTGGTGGAGCGCGGCTTGGTGCGCAGCATCGGCCTGAGCGAGATCTCGGCCGCCACCATCCGCAAGGCGCATGCGGTGCACCCGCTGGCGGCGGTGCAGACCGAGTACTCGCTGTGGACGCGCAACCCCGAGATTGCCGTGCTGCAAACCTGCCGCGAACTGGGCATCAGCTTCGTCGCTTTCAGCCCGGTGGCACGTGCTTTTCTGTCCGGCAAGTTGTTGGACGTGGCCACGCTGGACGCCAAGGACATCCGCCACGGCATGCCGCGCTTCGAGCCGGCCAACTACGCCGGCAACCTCAAGCTGCTGCCGGCCTACGAGGCTGTGGCGCAAGAGGCCGGCTGCACCCCGGCCCAGCTGGCGCTGGCCTGGCTGCTGCACAAGGACAGCAACGTCATCCCGCTGTTCGGTACCACCAGCCTGGAGCACCTGGCCGAGAACGTGGCCGCGGCCAGCGTGAAGCTCAGCCCCGAGCTCATGGCCAAGGTGGAAGCCGTCATCAACCAGCACACCGTGGTCGGCAACCGCTACAGCGAGCAGAGCAACCGCGAAGTCGATACCGAGGTGTTCTGATCATGGCAACCACATTGATGCTGCTCCCGGGCCTGAACTGCGACGCCGCCGTCTGGGCGCCGCAAGTGGCGGCATTGAAAGATCAAGCCAACTGTGTCATCCCCGCCTGGGGCCTGCGCGACTCGCTCACCGCCATGGCCGAGCAGGTGCTGGCCGAGGCCCCGACCGAACGTTTCAGCGTGGCCGGCCACTCCATGGGCGGCCGTGTGGCGCTGGAAGTGTTTCGCCTGGCGCCGCAACGTGTGGAGCGCCTGGCGCTGTTGAGCACCGGCACCCATCCGCTGGCGGCCGGCGAGGCCGGAGAGAAGGAGAAAGCCGGCCGCATGGCGCTGCTGCAGATCGCGCGCGAGCAGGGCATGCGCGCCATGGCGAAGGAGTGGGCCAAGGGCATGGTGCACCCGGATCGCATTGGCTCGCCGCTGTTTGAGCAGGTGCTGGACATGTTCGACCGTGGCAGTGCCGCCCAGTACGCGGCGCAAATCAACGCGCTGCTGAATCGCCCCAATGCCACCCCGCAATTGAGCGGCATCCAGTGCCCCGCGCTTGTACTGACGGGGCGCGAAGACAGCTGGAGCGGCCCGGCCCAGCACGAAGCCATGGCCGCCGCCATGCCGAATGCGACGCTGGTCATCGTCGAGCACAGCGGCCACATGTGCACCATGGAACAACCGCAGGCGGTGAACGAGGCGCTGGCGGCCTGGTTGCGGCGCTGAGCGGGCTCTGGGCTGGCGTCACCAGCTACCATTTGCTACCAAATTGATAGCTGGTGGCGCTTTCGGGGAAAGGGCTGAGCGCCGATTCGGCTCTTGATTTTCAGAACTTCTCCAAGCATGGGCGTGAGGGGGCATGACGCCAGAAGCCCAAACCCGGGGGAAGGTTGACCCCCAGCGCGTGCCAGCGGGTTGGGCCGTGCAAGATCTCAAGTCGCTCAACTGGAGCACTTCCATTTTTGCCGTTCGGACCGTTGACATGGATCGAATTAATAAGCATACTTACTAATATTGATCCCGTGTCGAAGCATGGGATTTCTGGATTGGGCGTAGCGCCGCGCCGCCCATGTGAACCACCACGAGGAGCAGATCCATGCAGTTCTACCTAGATGGCGTCCGCGGACGCGACCCCTACATAACCGAGCCGTCCGAGTACGCCCAGGCCCATCCGCACACCGACGCCGTGCCCCAGGAGCTCGACGTGCTCATCGTCGGCTGCGGCCCTGCCGGCCTGACGCTGGCGGCGCAGCTGGCAGCTTTCCCGGACATCCGCACGGCCATCGTGGAGCAGAAGGACGTGCCGCTGCACCTGGGCCAGGCCGACGGCATCGCCTGCCGCACCATGGAGATGTTCGAGGCCTTCGGTTTTGCCGACCAGGTGCAGAAAGAGGCTTGCTGGATCAACGAGGTGACGTTCTGGAAGCCGGACGAGAAGCAGCCGCAGAACATCATGCGCCACGGCCGCGTGCAGGATACGGAGGATGGTTTGTCCGAATTCCCCCACGTGGTGCTGAACCAGGCGCGCGTGCATGACTTCTACCTGGACTTCATGCGCAACTCGCCCAGCCGGCTGGAGCCGCACTATGCGCGCAAGCTGCTGGACGTGACAGTGGACGCCGCTGCCAAGGACTATCCCGTCACGGTGCGCATGGAGCGAACCGATACCGCGCACGCCGGTCAGGTGGAGACCGTGCGCGCGCGCTACGTGGTGGGCTGCGACGGTGCCCGCAGCGCAGTGCGCAAGTCCATCGGCCGCGAACTGGTGGGCGACGCCGCCAACCAGGCCTGGGGCGTGATGGATGTGCTGGCGGTGACGGACTTTCCAGACATCCGCCACAAGGTAGCCGTGCAGTCCGCCAATGGCGGCAACCTGCTCATCATCCCGCGCGAGGGTGGCTACCTGGTGCGCCTGTATGTGGAGATGGACAAGCTGGGCGAAGACGAGCGCGTGGCCAACCGCCAGATCACGGTGGACAAGCTGATTGCCGCCGCGCAGCGCATCCTGCACCCCTACACGCTGGACGTGAAAGAGGTGGCCTGGTGGTCGGTGTACGAGATCGGCCACCGCATCTGCGACAAGTACGACGACGTGCCGGTGGCCGAAGTGCCCGCGCGCCTGCCGCGCGTGTTCATTGCCGGGGACGCATGCCACACCCACAGCCCCAAGGCCGGGCAGGGCATGAACTTCTCCATGCAGGACACCTTCAACCTGGGCTGGAAGCTCGCCGCCGTGCTGCGCGGCTTGTGCCCGCCGGCGCTGCTGCACACCTACACGGAGGAACGCCAGTTCATGGGCCATGCGCTCATCACCTTCGACCGCGAGTGGGCCAAGATGATCAGCGACAAGCCCGCTGACGATGGCAGCGGCGGCGTGGACCCGAAAGAGTTTCAGACCTATTTCCAGAAGCACCTGCACTTCACGGCCGGCATGGGCACGGTGTACCGCCCCTCGGTGATCTGTGGCGACACCACGCACCAGGCGCTGGCCACGGGCTTCGAGGTGGGCCGGCGCTTTCATTCGGCACCGGTGCTGCGCGTGACGGACGCCAAGCCCCTGCACCTGGGCCATGTGCACCGGGCCGACGGCCGCTGGCGCCTCTATGCCTTTGCCGGCACCCAAGACTTGGGCCAGCCCAACAGCGGCCTGCTCGGCCTGTGCCATTTTCTGCAGGAGTCACCCGACTCGCCGGTGCGCCAGTACACGCGCCCGGGGCAGGACGTGGACGCCGTGTTCGATCTGCGCGCCATCTTCCAGCGGCCGCACAGCGAAGTGGCCATCGAGAAGCTGCCCGCCATCCTGCTGCCGCAAAAGGGCCGCTACGGCCTGCGCGACTACGAGAAGGTGTTCTGCGCGGACCTGAAAAATGGCCCGGACATCTTCGACCTGCGTGGCGTGAACCGCGAGCAGGGCGCCCTGGTGGTGGTGCGGCCAGACCAGTACATCGCCCACGTGCTGCCGCTGGACGCACACCAGGCCCTGGCGGCCTTCTTTGCCGGCTTCATGCTGCCGAATCGCTAAGGAGATGGCTGCCGTTCAGGGGTGATTTGCTATCAAATTGGAAGCTGTTGGCGCTTATTTCATAAGGACCAGAGGCCAATTTGGCATCTCATTCCCTCGGGGCCCAGGCGGTGCGTGGCTGACCTGCATCAGTGACGCACCGGGCCCGAATGTGCGATGCTCAGGCCATGAGCACAACACCTTCTGCCACGCCGGGTTTTCTGCTGGCCCCCACGCGTTTTCTGTTTTTCACCGGCAAGGGCGGGGTGGGCAAGACCTCGCTCTCCACGGCGGCTGCCATCGCCCTGGCGGATGCCGGTGAGCGTGTGCTGCTGGTCAGCACCGACGCTGCCTCCAACCTCGACGAAATGCTGGGTGTGCCGCTCTCCAACCACGCCACCCCCGTGCCCGGCGTGCCGGGCCTGAGCCTGCTCAACATCGACCCCGATGCCGCCGCCGAGGCCTACCGCCAGCGCGTGCTGGCGCAGATGGAAATCAGCGCCACCGCGGACGAACGCGCCACCGTGCGCGAGCAGCTCTCGGGCGCCTGCACCACCGAGATCGCCGCCTTCGACGAATTCGCCGCCCTGCTGGCGAACGAAGCCAACGACACGCAAGAGGGGGAGGGCGATGCACCGACGTACGACCACGTCATCTTCGACACCGCACCCACCGGCCACACCCTGCGCCTCTTGAGCCTGCCCAAGGCCTGGACCGGTTTCCTGGCCGGCAACGACCGCGGTGCTTCCTGCCTTGGCCCGCACTCCGGCCTGAAAATGCAGGAAGCGCGTTTTAACGCCGCGCTGCAGGCCCTGAGCAACCCGACGCTCACCACCGTGGTGCTGGTCACCCGGCCCGACCCGCTGCCCATGATGGAGGCCGCGCGCACCGCCGAAGAGCTGAGCACGCTGGGCCTGGCCAACCAGCGCCTGGCCATCAACGGCGTGTTCCACGCCAGCCAGCCGCACGACCCGGTGGCCAATGCCATCGAAGCGCTGGGCCGCCAGGCCATGGACACGCTGCCCGACGCCCTGGCCCGCCTGCCGCGCGACGAAGTGCCGCTGCGCGCGTTTGACACCGTGGGCCTGCCGGCGCTGCGTGCGCTGCTGGGCAATGCACCGGCTCCCGCCGCGGAAACGACAAACGCATCAAGCGTCCCCGCCTTGCCCGCCGAACCTCTGAGCCGCCTGGCTGACGAGCTGGCCGCCGTCGGCCACGGCCTCATCATGGTCATGGGCAAGGGCGGCGTGGGCAAGACCACCATTGCCGCCGCACTGGCCGTGGGCCTGGTGCAGCGCGGCCACAGCGTGCACCTCACCACCACCGACCCCGCCGCCCACGTGGCCAGCGCCCTGAACGGCAGCCTGCCCAACCTGAAGGTGGGCCGCATCGACCCCAAGGCCGAGACCGACGCCTACATCGCCAAGATCATGGCCACCAAAGGCCGCGAGCTGGACGAGCAGGGCAAGGCCCTGCTGCTGGAAGACCTGCAGTCCCCCTGCACCGAAGAGGTGGCCGTGTTCCACGCCTTCAGCCGCGTGGTGAACGAAGCGCGCAGCGCCTTTGTGGTGCTGGACACCGCGCCCACCGGCCACTCGCTCTTGTTGATGGACGCCACCGGCGCCTACCACCGGCAGATGACGCGCCAGTTTGAAGGCACGACCAACGCCAACCACATCATCACCCCGCTCATGCGCCTGCAAGATGCACAGATGACGCGTGTCATCCTCGTCACCCTGCCCGAGGTCACCCCGGTGAGCCAGGCCAGCGCGCTGCAAGACGACCTGCGCCGCGCCAAGATCGAACCCTGGGCCTGGGTCATCAACAAAAGCGTGGCCGCCACTGGCACCACCGATCCATTGCTGCAAGCCCGCCTGGCGGGCGAGATCCGCCAGACCGAGCGCATCGCCAAGGGCCTGGCCCGCCGCACCTTTGTGCTGCCCTGGCTGCCCGAGCCGCCGGTGGGGGTGCAGGCGCTGGGGGCGTTGACGGCGCCTGAAGCGGCTTCGGGCTAAGGTTGATTTGCTATTGAATTCGTAGCTGCTGGCGCATATTCCATATGGGCTAGGTGCCAATTTGGCTTGTAATTTCCTCTGAGATTGAGGTGAGCCAAGTCGGTACAAGTCCTGCCCCGAATGGGGGATGGTTCCTGTGCATGGCTCACCTAGAATGCGTTCATGACAAGTGAGCTTCAAGCCCTGACCCAGTCGCTACGCGACTTTGCCAAAGAGCGTGACTGGGAGCAGTTCCATTCACCCAAAAATCTTGCAGCAGCTTTGACGGTGGAAACCGCGGAATTGCTGGAGCATTTTCAGTGGGCAACTGAAGAGCAAAGCAGGCATCTTTCTGATGAGAAGAAAGGCCAAGTTGCCCAAGAGGCAGCAGATGTCTTTCTGTACCTTCTGCAGCTGTGCGACAAGCTGGGGATCGACTTGCTGGATGCCGCCCGAATGAAACTGATTGCCAATGGTGAAAAGTATCCGGTTGAACGTGCGCGTGGTACCAGCAAAAAGTACACGGAAATATAGGTCTTCAAATACACAAGTTCTTTTTGTCTCTCAATCAACAGTGAAGCCCAAGTGATCGTCTATCAAGCGACCAAGTCGGAGTTTTTGCATCAGGTTCACAACACTGATATTGAGGAGCTCATTCAGGAAGCCTTTTCCCGAAAACTCGGTCGACATGTCGGGGCATCGGAGGTCAGATCCTGGCAATCATCACTGCAGTCCATGGCCAGAGTTCTCAATGACGACGAGATTCCGGCGGATGCAGGCGTTGCGATTGAGTACAACATTCCCCAGACAGGCAAACGCGTCGATTTCATCCTGACGGGGCGCAGTGAAGATAAATCCCCCAACGTTATCATTGTTGAGCTGAAGCAATGGGAGCAAGCGCAGCTGACTGAAAAGGATGGAGTCGTTCTTACCTTTCTCGGAAAAGGGCTGCAGGAAGTTAGCCATCCTTCTTACCAAGCATGGTCTTACGCGGCATTGTTGGAGGGTTTCAACGAAGCTGTCCACGAAGGTGGCGTCACACTTCAACCCTGTGCTTACTTGCACAACTACAAGCCCGATGGTGTGATCCGGCATGACTTGTATGCGCCCTACATCGAGCGTGCACCAGTCTTCCTGAAGGGGGATGTCGAGCGTCGAAAGCTCAGGGACTTCATCAAGCGTCACGTCAAATACGGCGACGATGTTGATCTCCTTTACAAGATCGAGAACGGCCGTATCCGACCTTCCAAGATGCTGGCTGACAGTCTGGTGAAGATGCTGAAGGGGCAGCCAGAGTTTGTCCTGATTGATGATCAGAAGGTGGTCTATGAGACGGCGATGGCAATGGCGCATCGCGCTCAGAATGGCAAGAAGAAGGTTTTGATTGTGGAGGGCGGGCCAGGGACGGGTAAATCGGTTCTTGCAATCAATTTGCTCGCAGCCTTAACCAAAGGTGGGCAGGTCTGCCGTTATGTGTCGAAAAATGCTGCGCCGCGCTCGGTCTATCAGAGCAAACTGACGGGGCACTTCCGCGCCACGCATATCTCGAATCTCTTTTCTGGCTCCGGGGCCTTTGTTGAAGCGGATGCAAATGTCTTCGACACTTTGATCGTCGATGAGGCACATCGGCTGAATGAGAAGTCAGGGCTGTACGAGAACCTTGGCGAAAACCAAATCAAGGAAATTCTCAACGCTGCCAAGTGTTCTGTTTTCTTCATCGATGAAGATCAGCGGGTAACACTGAAGGACATTGGTGGTACGGTGGCCATCACTGACTGGGCGAAGTCCTGCGGAGCCGAAGTTGAAGTCATGGAGTTGGATTCCCAGTTCCGATGCAACGGTTCGGATGGTTATTTGGCCTGGTTGGATAACACGCTGGCAGTGCGAGACACAGCGAATCCATTTCTGGAAAAGGGGGCGTTCGATTTCAGGGTGTTTGATTCGCCCACAGAGTTACACGCCGTCATTGCTGAAAAAAATAAAACCAATAACAAGGCGAGAGTCGTCGCTGGTTATTGCTGGGACTGGAACAGCAAGAAGAATCCAGATGCGTTCGATGTGGTGATTCCAGAGTATGAATATCGCAAACGCTGGAATCTGACCAAGGACGGTAGTCTTTGGATCGTCGCGCCCGGATCAATCGAGGAGGTTGGGTGCATCCACACCTGTCAGGGGCTGGAGGTGGATTACATCGGTGTGATCGTTGGCGACGATCTGATTGTCCGCAATGGGGAGGTGCTGTGCCAACCTGGCAAACGTTCCACAGCCGACAGATCCATCCGAGGGTGGAAGACGCTCGTAAAGTCACGGCCAGTCGATGGCAAACAGCAGCTCGATCTGATCATCAAGAACACCTACCGAACTTTGATGACACGGGGCATGAAGGGCTGCTACATCTATTGCACCGACAAGGAAACGGCGGACTATTTCCGGTCGAGGATGAGCTCTCAAGAGGCTGTCGCTGCTACGACAGTGAGCGTTGTCGAGGCTGAAGAAACCAAGCGGAGTGACAGCAATGTGCTGCCTTTCACGCGCATGGATCGGAAACGTGTCAAGCCATTCAAGAATGCCGTGCCTCTGATTGATCTCAAGTTGGCCGCTGGTTTGTTCAGCGATGTTCAGTCGTTCGATATCAACGACGCGGAATGGATCGAATTGCCGGATATCTATCGTCCTCAGCCCGGAATGTTTGTGGCGCAGGTCGTCGGCGAATCCATGAATCGCCGGATATCTAACGGCAGTTGGTGTTTGTTCAGGGCCAATCCGCAGGGTACCCGCGCAGGGAAGGTGGTTGTGGCTCAGCATCGATCAATTGAAGATCCAGAGTTAGGTGGCTCTTACACGGTGAAGGTTTACTCCAGCGAGAAAGAGCAAACCATTGATGGCTCTTGGCGCCATGCACAAGTGGTGCTGTCGCCCGACAGTAGTGATTCAAGCTTTGTGCCTTTGGTTTTTGGGCCTGAGGCGGCTGAGTCAGTGAAGATCGTTGCAGAACTGATTGGGGAGCTCGACGTGTAGAGAACTTGCACGTTTGCTATCGAGGGCTGCCTGAAAAAAAGACGAGGGAGGAAGGTATGGCTCGACGAAACAAAAAAGGGTTGGCGGATGATTTGCTCGATATCACGGTTCGTATGCCGTGGTGGGCAGGTATCGGATTAGCCAGCATGACCTATCTGGTGCTGCATGCAGTCGCGCAAAGACCAGTCCCGCCACTGCAACCCGGAAAAGCTTCTGACTTTATGTCTGTCGTGATTTTTCATGGGCTTGCCACAGGCGGTCAATATTTGCTGCCGTTTATCTTCTTGTTGGGAGCTGGGTTGTCGGCGCTTAAGCGCCGACAGGCAGTGGGCTTGCATGATGCAGCCGCCAATCGTGCCGATGGCGTAGCCAGCATGTCATGGCGAGAGTTCGAAACGCTGGTCGGGGAGTACTTCCGACGGCAGGGCTATGCCGTCATCGAAAACGGCGGTGGTGGGCCGGATGGTGGTGTTGACGTGTTGTTGCAAAAAGGCTCAGACCGATATCTCGTGCAATGCAAGCACTGGCGCGCGCTGCGTGTAGGCGTGCAGCCGGTGCGCGAGCTGTACGGCGTGATGGCGGCGAAGCGCGTGGCCGGCGGGTTTGTGGTGACCTCCGGTGAGTTCACTGAAGAGGCGCGCAGTTTTGCGCAAGGGCGTGAGGTACAACTCATCAACGGCAAGGCATTGCAGAGTGCCATCCGTGTGCAGGCGGCGTCAGCGCCGCGCGCCACCACTTCGCAGGTGCCGCAGCCCGTCTCGCCCGAGGCCGGTGCTGCCCTCAGTTGCCCGCTGTGCAATGCTCCGATGGTGCTGCGCCAGGCCCGCAGTGGCCCCACGGCGGGTAAGAAGTTCTGGGGGTGCAGCCAGTTTTCGCAAACGAAATGCCGTGGCACGCGGGAACTGGCGTAACGCCTTTCAGCCTTGAACCAGATAGCTTGAAGTCGCAATTTGCGACTTCAAGTTGGTGGGGCATCAAAACGGTCCTTGAATGCTGAGTTGTGAGCGTCAAGGTATTCGAGTAAAGTAAGGATTCCTTACTTTTCTTCATCTGCCATGCTCGCCAAAATCACCTCCAAAAACCAGCTCACGCTGCCCAAGAGCGTGACGCAAGCCGTGGGTGCCACGGAGTACTTCGACGTGGAAGCCCGTGCCGGGCAGATCATCCTGACGCCGGTGCGCATCCAGCGCGGCGATGCGGTGCGCGCCAAGCTGGCCGAGCTGGACTTGACGCCGGCCGATGTGGCCGATGCCGTGGCCTGGGCCCGTTCCGCTGCCGCAGCGCCACGGCTGGCGGCTGAGCCTGCGCCGGCCTATGGCGCGACAGCCGGCAAGGCCAAGCCGGCGGCGCGCAAGAAAGCGCCTGCCAGGAAACCCGCTGCCAAGAAGCCCAAGGCATGAGCACCGCCATGCGCGTGGTGCTCGACACCAATGTGGTGTTGTCGGCATTGGTGTTTGGCGGTGGCGCTGCGGCTCGTGTGCGCCAGGGCTGGCAGCAGGGCGCCTGTGTGCCCTTGATCAGCACCGCCACCGCGCAGGAGCTGGTGCGGGTGTTGGCCTACCCCAAGTTCCGTCTCTCCGCACCGGAGCAGGAGGAACTGCTGGCGGACTACCTGCCCCATGCCAAGGCGGTGCGCATTCCCCAGCCGCCACCAGCCGTGCCCAAGTGCCGCGATGCGTTCGATGTGCCGTTCCTGCACTTGGCCGTGGCCGGCAAGGCGCGGGTGCTGATGTCGGGCGACAAGGATTTGCTGGCCCTGGCCGGGCGGTTCGCTTGCCCCATCGTCACGCTGGAGGCTTTTGTGCGGGACTATCTGCCCGCGCCGGGCTGATGTTTGCTACTGTTTTAATAGCTAATGGCGCTTAACCCGTGGGGGCTAAGCGCCATTTTCATTTGAGAAACCAGCTTACTTCGCCAGCAAGCTGTTCAAATCAAACCCCGCATCGCCCGCCTGCTGCGGCGTGGGGGACATGCCGGCGTCCAGCAGCTTGCGCGCTTGCAAGTGGTCTTTGCTGGCGTTGATGCTGTCGGCGGCCAGGAGCTGGTCGCCTTTGTAGTGGTAGACGGTGAAGCTGCCGCTGGCGATGTCGCCCCGCACGGCCCAGTGGTCGGCGCCCATCGACAGGCCGGCCATCTGCAGCTTCTTGTCGTACTGGTCGCTCCAGAACCAGGGCGTGGCGGTGAAGGGGCGCTCCTGCCCCAGCAACGCGGCGGCGGCGCTCTTGCCTTGTTCGGTGGCGTTCTGCACCGACTCCAGGCGCAGCAGGTTGCCGTTAGCCAGGCGGCGCGCGGTGCAGTCGCCGGCGGCCACGATGCTCGGGTCGCTGGTGCGGCCGCAGGCGTCGACCACGATGCCGCGCTCGCAGGCCAGGCCGGCGGCGCGCGCCAGTTCGTCATTGGCGTTGACGCCGATGCCCACCACCACCAGGCCGGCGGGGTAGAGCGTGCCGTCCGCCATACGCACGCCGGTGGCTTGGCCTTCATGGTCGGTGATGATCTCGGCAATCTGCGCGCCCAACACCAGTTGCACGCCATGGCTGCGGTGCAGCTCGGCGTACCAGTCCGACAGCATGGGCGCCAGCACGCGGCCCAGCAGGCGCGGCGCGGCTTCCAGCACGGTCACCGTCAGGCCCTTCTTGCGCGCGGTGGCGGCCACTTCGAGGCCGATGAAACCGCCGCCGATCACCACCAGCGGCAGTTGCCGCTCGATGCAGACGGCCATGCGCTCGGCGATGGCGCTGGCGTCGTCGCGCGAGCGCAAGGCCAGCACGCCGTGCGCGTTGCCACCGGGCAGCGGCAGCGTGCGCGGCGTGGAGCCGGTGGCCAGCACCAGGCCGCTGTAGGGCAGGGTGCTGCCATCCGCCAGCGTCACGCTTTTGGCGGCGCGGTCGATGGACGTCACCTTGCAATCGGTGCGCAGTTCGATGTTCTTGCGCGCCAGCATCTCGGGCGCGCGCATCACGAGTTGTACCGCTTCCATCTCGCCAGCCAGCCAGGCTTTGGACAGCGGCGGGCGGTGGTAGGGGCCGTGGGGTTCGTCACCGAGCAGGGTGATGGGGCCTTCGAAGCCGCCAGCGCGCAGGGCTTCGGCCGTTTGCACGCCGGCTTGCCCGGCACCAATGATCAGGATGGGATGCGTCATGCCGACGATCTTATTCCTGCACGGCGGGCAAACTGATGATCAACCCTTCGAGTTTGGGGGATGCCTTGATCTGGCAGGCCAGGCGGCTGTTGGGGCGGCGCTCGGCGGCCACGTTGTCCAGCATGGCGAGTTCGTTCTCGCTGGCGGGCTCGATGTCGCCCAGGCGCGATTCGTCCACATAACAGTGGCAGGTGGCACAGGCGCAGGAGCCGCCGCACTCGCCCAGGATGCCGTCAATGCCGTTGGTGGTGGCGCCTTGCATCAGGCTCCAGCCGTCGGGCAGGTTGATGGTGGTGGACTGGCCGGAGGCCTCGACGTAGGTGATGTTGGCCATGAAGATGTCTCCTGAAAAATAGGTCCGCCTGCAAGAAGCAGGCGGTGGGGTGGAACAAGCTTACGCGATTACTGAACGGCGAGGTCCAGGCGCAGCGGGCTGCGGAAGGTGGACGAAGGCATCCAGGGCAACTGGTCGGCCAGGCGCTTGTAGTCGGGCACCACTTTGTGGAACTCTTCGAACGCAATCTTCACCGCCAGGCGCGCAATCGCCGTGCCCAGGCAGGCATGCAGGCCGCCGCCAAAACCCAGGTGGCCGCGCGGCTTGCGCGTGATGTCGTAGGCATCGGGGTTGGGGTACTGGCGCTCGTCGCGGTTGCCCGAGCCGTAGGCCAGGCAGACGAAGTCGCCTTCCTTCATGGTCTGGCCGTGCAGTGTCACGTCCTTCATCAAACGGCGGCGAAAGCGCTGGGCCGAGGTGTTGAAGCGCAGGCTTTCTTCAATCGCGTCCGGCAGCAACTCAGGGTTGGCCACCACCGCTTTGCGGGCCTCGTCAAAGGTGGCGAGGTTGTAGCCGAACATCATCATGAAGCCGCCGAGCGACTCGACACCGGCCATGATGAGCGTGGTGGTGGTGAGCAGCACCTCGCGCTCGTCCAGGCGGTCACCCTCGATCTCGGCCAGGCTGAAGTGGCTGATGAGGTCGTTGCGCGGCTCGGCACGGCGCATGGCGATGACCTTGCCGGCGTAGTCCTGCATCCAGTTGTAGGCGGCAATGTGCTCCGGGCCCTTGGTGCGGGTGCGGGCGTCGCTCTGCACCATCAGCACGGCGTTTTCGCGCACTTCGTTCTCATCGACGATGGCTTCCTCGCCCATGGGCAGGCCGAGCGCGGCCATCAGCACCTTGACGGTGAACTGCGACGACACGTCCTTGAAGTCGAAGGTCTTGACGCCCTTGAGCTGGCCGAACACCTGCTGCGCCACGGCGCGGATCGGCTCTTCCAGTGCCAGCAGGTTGCGTTTCATGAAGGCGTGCTGGATCAGGCCGCGCAGGCGGTCGTGCTTCGGTGGGTCGGAGCTGCCCAGGGTGGCGCCGGCGCGGCCGGGCAGTTCGGTCATCAGGTTGCCGCTGGCGGACGAATAGGTCTGCCAGTCCTGGCCGGCCGACACGATGTCGGCATAACGCGAGAGGATCCACATCTGGGCCTCGGGGCTCCAGAAGCAGGGGTACTCGTCGCGCAGCGTCTTGTAGTACGGGAACGGGTCCGCGTCGATGGCGGGGGAATAGGGATCGAAAGAAAACATTGGTTTGTCTCCGGTGGTGGATGCCGTGGCCGAACTTTAGGCGCGGGCCGGCCAAAAGACACTGCACAAAGTGGGGGTAAAACTTGTACTTTTCGATCAAAATGGCGGGGTCATGAAAACCAGCGCCTCCCCGCTCAAGCCCGACTTCACGCCGCCGCCCCGCGCACGGCGGCCGGCGGTGGCCATTCCCAGCTTTGCCCTGTACGGCGAGACCGCCACGCCCGGGCAGGAGATGCTGCACATCGAGGAAGTGCAGTCGCGCAGCCGCCTCTACCACTGGGAGATCGAGCCGCACGTGCACCACGGCCTGTACCAGGTGCTGTGGGTGCAGCAGGGCGCGGCCGAAGTGGTGCTGGACGAATGGCGCGAGGCGGTGCAGGGGCCGGCGGCCATCGTGGTGCCGCCGGGCGTGGTGCACGGCTTCCGTTTTGCGCCGGGCACCGACGGCCTGGTGCTCACGTTAAGCGCGCGCTTTCTGGTGGAAGGCGAATTCCAGTCGGTCGGTGAGGCGTTTCGCGCGCTGTTTTCGGCGCCGGGGGTGTTGCACTTTGCACCGGCCGATGGCGCGGCCGAGCGGCTCAACGCGCTGTTTCACGAACTGGCGGCCGAGTTCATGCAGCCGGGCACGGCGGAGTCGCCGGTGGCCGGTTGGCTGGCGCGTGCCGTGGTGTGGCGCCTGGCCCAGGCGCGCGCGCAGGGGCAGCAGGCCGAGGGTGAACGGGCACACCGGCATCAGGCGCTGTTCACGCGCTTTCTGCTGCTGGTGGAGCAGCATTTCCTGGAGCACTGGCCGCTGGAGCGCTATGCCTCGCGCCTGGGGCTGTCCACCCAGCGCCTGAACCGGCTGGCGCGGGCCGAGAGCGGGCGCAGCGCGCTGGAGCTGGTGCATGAGCGCCTGACGCGCGAGGCCTGCCGCCGGCTGGTCTACATCGCGGCACCGGCGGCCAACCTGGCGGCCGAGCTGGGTTTCGACGACCCGGCCTATTTCTCGCGCTTCTTCAAGCGCCGCACCGGCCTGAGTCCGCAGCGCTACCGGCAGGCGCACCGCGAGGCGGACTGAGGGCTGTCACAAACGCCCACGATCACAGACGGCTGCACGGGTGGCGCAGGCCGACGGTGACGCCGCTGCCTTGCTGGCACCGACTTGACTGCGGAGGGGGATGTTGGAGGCCTGTGTGCCTGCTGCGGGGAGCAGGGGGGCCGGATTCAGAGGGGGATGGAAACCCGGTGTGCAGCGCGACAGATGGCGCCACACACCGGCGATGCAGATCAGCCGCCCTTTTTGGAGCGCTTGCCCGGGTTCTTCTTGCTGCGGGTGGCGGTGCCGCGCTCCAGGCTGACGCGTTGGCCGCGGCCGGGGGTGGGCAAGGTCATGCCGGGGAGCGGCTTGGGTGCGGGAGTGCGTTTGCGGTCTGCTTCGGTGACGATCTTGTTGCCCATGTTGGCTCTCGGTTTTAGAGTGGAAAAACCATATTAGGCCATAGATGAAGCGCCCGCAAACCCGGCGTGGGGTGACGCCTCGGCCAATGCGGGTGCCACCACCGCTTCGAGCTGGGCGCGCAGCCAGCGGTGGGCCGCGTCCTGCTGGTAGCGCGCGTGCCAGATCAGGTACATCGGCATGGTGGGGCAGGCCACTGGCGGCGGGCAACTGGCCAGGCCGCTCAAGGTGTGGCGCGCCAGCAGCCCGGGCACGGTGGCGAGCAGCGGTGTGCCGCGCACGAAGGTGGGCAGGGCGCTGAAAGACGGCACCATCACGGCAAAGCGCCGCTGCAGCCCTTTGTTGGCCAGGTGCTGGTCCAGGTCCAGGCTGCGGCGCGGTTCGTAGACCACGGTGGCGTGGTCGGCGGCCAGGTAGTCGGCCTCATCGCGCGGCGCCTCCCGCACTGACGCGTCGTAGAACACGCGGTACTGGTCTTCGAACAATCGCTTTTGCACGATGTCGCTGCCTTCCGGCGGGCGCGGGCTGATGACGAGTTGGCAGTCGTCGGCGCGCAGCGTCTCCAGCCGCGGCACACCCGAGGGGATGATGCGTAGCGCCACGCCCGGCGCCTGCGCGCGCAGCCGCGCGGCCAGCGCGGGCAGCAGCAGGTCGCGCTGGAAGTCGTTGGCAGCGATGGTGAAGGTGGTCTGCCATTGGGCCGGGTCGAAGTCGCCGCTGTGGGCGAAATGCTGCAGCTGACGCAGCAGGCCGCGCGCCTGCGCTGCCAATTCTTCCGCCCGCGCCGTGGCCACGATGCCACGCCCGCTTTTGACGAACAGCGGGTCGCTGGTGATGGCGCGCAGCTTGTCCAGCAGGTGGCTGACGGCGGACTGGGTGACACCCAGGCGCTGCGCCGCCCCGGTGACCGAGCCGGTCTCCACCACGGCGACCAAAAGCTGCAGCAAGTGGCCGTCCAGGTCCGAATGATCGAATTTACTCATGAGTCATATCATGATTCATGTATTTATCTGGGTCAATGCTTTCGGAATACTTGCCCTATCCGTTTTGACTTATGTCACCCAAGGAGACCCTAGTGAGCAGCGCGACCAAGCAGATTCCCGGCACCACGCCCTTTGACGGCGACATGGCGAAAAAAGGCTATGCCCTCAACAAGATGTGCTTCTCTTTCAACGAGAAGGCCAACCGCGAGGCCTTCGTGGCCGATCCCGAGGCCTACATGAAGAAGTACGGCCTGAACGAGGAACAGGCGGTGGCCATCCGCTCCAAGCAGGTGCTGGCCCTGCTGACCGCCGGCGGCAACGCCTACTACTTGGCCAAGTTCGCCGGCATCTTCGGGCTGGACATGCAGGACATCGGTGCCCAGCAGACCGGCATGACCAAAGAAGAATTCAGGGCCAAGCTCGTCGCGGCCAACAATCAATAAAACGAGGAACGCAGAACATGGCACAAATCATCGGTGGCCTGGCCACATCCCACATTCCCGCCATCGGCGGCGCCATCGCCAAGGGCATTCAGCAGGAGCCCTACTGGAAACCCTTCTTCGACGGCTTCCCGCCCATCCACCAGTGGCTCGGCAAGGTCAAGCCCGATGTCGTGGTGGTGTTCTACAACGACCACGGCCTGAACTTCTTTCTCGACAAGATGCCGACCTTCGCCATCGGCACGGCGGCGGAGTACCGCAATGCCGACGAGGGTTGGGGCATCCCGACGCTGCCGCCGATCGCCGGCTGCCCGGAGCTTTCCTGGCATCTGGTCAACGAGCTGATCGCCAAGGAGTTCGACATCGTGACCTGCCAGGAGATGCTGGTGGATCACGCCTGCACCCTGCCGCTCAAGCTGTTCTGGCCCAAGGATGCCGTGGCGCCGGTGCAGATCGTGCCGATCGACATCAACACCGTGCAGTTCCCGCTGCCCACGGCCAAGCGCGTCTACAAGCTCGGCAAGGCCGTGGGGGAGGCGATCCTTTCGTGGAAGAGCGACAAGCGCGTGGCCGTGATGGCCACCGGCGGCCTGAGCCACCAGCTCGAAGGCGAACGCGCCGGCTTCATCAACAAGAAGTTCGACCTGCAGTTCCTGCAGAGCATGGAGAGCAACCCCGAGTGGGCCACCCAGTTCAGTGATCTGGAACTGGTCGAGCACGCGGGCACCCAGGGCGTGGAACTGCTGATGTGGCTGGCCATGCGCGCCGCTCTGACGGCTGCCGGCGCCGGCGTGCGCAAGGTGCACAGCAATTACCACATCCCGATTTCCAATACGGCCACCGGCGTTCTGGCATTGGAGCCGGTGGCGTAACGAAGCACCTCGTGCTATCAAGTTGATAGCATTTGGCGCTCACTTCGTAAGGGGTGGGCGCCTTTTTCTTTTTGTCTTTGTTTGTGGTGGTGGGTGAGTCAGCGAGCCGGGTCTCGCCCCGGCGGGCGAGTTACTTTTCTTGGCGACGCAAGAAAAGTGAGTGCGCAGTCGGGCGCACATCCCGACACCCACGATGTAGCCGGAGAAAAAATCAGTCCCGCGGCCGGAACGTGATCACCAGCGCCGGCGGCACGCGGCCATCGGTATCCCGCGGCAGCACCTCGGTCTTGTCGATGGCCTTGAGCACGGCATCGTCCCAGGCCTTGACGCCGCTGGGCTTGAGGATCTTGCGGCCGACGATGGTGCCGTCGGGTGCGGTGCGCACCTCCACTTCCGCCACCGGGCTGCCGACGATGTCGTCGGTGTAGACGATGTTGGGCTTGATTTTTCCGATGATGCGGCCGGCGTAGCTGGCTGAGGGGCCGGAGGATTTGAGTGCTGTGCCGGTGGAAGACGGGCCGCCGGTGGCGCCGGCCAGGCCGGCCATGCGCTTGAGGTTTTCCTGGCGCATCTTCTCGCGCAGCTTGGCTTCTTCCTGGTCCTTGAGCTTGTCTTTCTTCTGGGCTTCCAGCTCTTTCTTTTTCTTTTCTTCTGCCAGTTTTTTCTCCAGCTCGCGTTTCTCCTGCTCACGCTTGAGCTGGGCGAGTTTTTCCTTTTCGCGCTTTTCCTGTTCGAGTTTTTCCTTGGCCTTGCGCTCCTTCTCGCGCGCCAGGGCGATGTCGGCTTGCGACACCACCGGTTCGGCTTTCGGCGGCGGCGGGGGGGCCGGCTTGGGTTCGGGCTCGGGTGGTGCTTCCACCAGTTTCGGTGCCGCCTGCTGCGGCACGGCAGACCAGAGTTCGGCTTCGACCGCCGGTGTCTGCGCATCGCGCTTCCAGCTCACGCCCCAGGTCAACGCCGCCAGCAGCAGCAGGTGCGCCACCACCGCGAGCGAGAAGGCGCGCATCAGCCCCGGCGGGGGCGGGGGCGCGAACTCGAAGCGGTCGGCAGCGGTGTGCATGGGCGGGCGATGTTCTCAGTTGGCCAACTGGACCGACAGGCCGACGCGCTGGATGCCGGCGCGCTGCAGGGTGTCCATGACCTTGACCACGGTTTCGTATTTGACGTTGCGGTCGGCGCTGATGACCACGGCCGAGTTGGTGGCGGCGCTGTCGCGCGCGCCCTGGGCCTGCTTCACGGCGGCAGCCAGCTCCTTCAGGTTGATGGAACTGGTCTTGTCTTCCACCTTGAGTTCCAGTGTCTCGTTCTTGTTGACCACGATCTGGATGATCTGGTCCGGCTGCTTGGCGGCCTTGCCGACGCTGGGCAGGTCGATCACGCTGGGCGTGATCAGCGGTGCCGTGACCATGAAGATGATCAGCAGCACCAGCATCACGTCGATGAAGGGCACCATGTTGATTTCATTGATGGTGCGGCGGCCGCGACCGCGGCTGGCGACGGAGGGCATATCGATCCCCTGTTAGCGGCCCGCGGGCGAGGCCATCGCGCCGGAGCCGATGTTGCGCTGCAGGATGTTGGAGAACTCCTCGATGAAGGTCTCCAGGTGGATGGCGACACGGTCGATGTCGCGCGCGAAGCGGTTGTAGGCGATCACGGCCGGAATGGCGGCGAACAGGCCGATGGCGGTGGCCACCAGCGCCTCGGCAATGCCGGGCGCCACGGTGGCCAGCGTCACCTGCTGCATGGAGGCCAGGCCGGTGAAGGCGTGCATGATGCCCCAGACGGTGCCGAACAGGCCAATGTAGGGCGAGACCGAGCCGACCGAGGCCAGGAAGGACAGGCTGGACTCCACGGCGTCCATTTCGCGCTGGAAGCTGGCGCGCATGGCGCGGCGGGCGCCGTCGAGCAGGGTGCCGGCATCGCTGATGCGGCGCTCGCGCAGCTTCTGGTACTCGCGCATGCCGCTGGCGAAGATGCGTTCCATCGGGCCGGCGGCGCGCGCGTTCTGCGCGGCGGCGGCAAACAGGTCGTTCAGGCTGGTGCCGGACCAGAAGTCGCGCTCGAAGATGTCGTTGAGCGACTTGACGCGCTTGATCGAGAACAGCTTGCGGAAGATGGCCGCCCAGCTGGCGACCGACATGGTGAGGAGGATCAGCATCACCAGCTGGACGACCCAGCTTGCGTGCAGCACCAGTTGGATGATGGACAGTTCTTGGTTCATTTCAGGACATCCAGTACAGATTGCGGAATTCTTGCAGGTTTCATCGTGGCCGCTTCCACCCAGCCGATGCGGATGGTGCCTTCACACAGCAGTTCGGGGCCGGTGGTGGTTTTCCGAAAGGCCTTTTGCTCGATTGTCAGCGAAGCACGGCCGTTTTCCAGCAGGCAGGCTGTAACCAACAGTTCGTCGTCGAGCCGGGCCGGGCGGTGGTACTTGAGCTGCGTTTCGCTCACCACGAACATGCCGCCGCTGCTCTCGCGCAGGGCCTGCTGGCCGACGCCCAGCGAACGCAGCCATTCGGTGCGGGCGCGTTCGAAGAACTTGAGGTAGTTGGCGTAGAACACGATGCCACCGGCATCGGTGTCTTCCCAGTAGACGCGGATCGGGAATTCAAAAGTCATGCGTGCCTCAGCCCAGCAGGGTTTGCAGCCGCGCCGCCGCTTCCTGCAACTGTGGCAGCGAGTTGGCGGTGGAGAAACGGATGAAACGCCCGGTGTCGGCGTGGCCGAAGTCGCGCCCCGGCGTCACGGCCACGTGGGCCTGCTGCATCAGTGCGAACGAGAGGTCCCAACTGCCCTGGACGCCGAGCTTGGCGCAGGTTTGGGTGCAGTCGGCCCAGGCATAGAAGGCACCGTCCGGCATCACCGGCACGTTCAGCCCCATGGCGTTGAGGGCCGGGATGAAGAAGTCGCGCCGGGCCTTGAATTCGGCACGGCGGCGCTCGTACTCGGCCAGGCTGTCGGCCTCGAAGCAGGCCAGGGCGGCATGCTGCGCAATGGTGCTCGGACAGATGAACAGGTTCTGCGCCAGCCGTTCCACCACCGGCACCAGGGCCTCGGGCAGCACCAGCCAGCCCAGGCGCCAGCCGGTCATGTTGAAGTACTTGGAGAAGCTGTTGATGCTGATGATGTCGTCGCTGAGGGCCAGTGCGGTCTGGCCGTAGCGTTCGTCATAGCTCAGCGGCAGGTAGATCTCGTCGATCAGCGTGATGCCGCCGCGCGCGCTCACCACCTCATGGATGCGGCGCAGTTCGGCCGGGTCGATCGAGGTGCCGGTGGGGTTGGACGGCGAGGCCAGCAGCACCCCGCGGGTCTTGTCGCCCCAGGCCGCTTGCACCTTCTCGGCGCTGAGCTGGAAGCGCTCGGCCGCCGTGGTGGGCAGCAGCACCGCGGTGCCATCGGCGGCACTGACGAAGTGCCGGTTGCAGGGGTAGCTCGGGTCGGGCATCAGGACTTCGTCGCCGGCCTCGATCAGGGCCAGGCAGGCCAGCTGCAGTGCAGCCGAGGCGCCGGCGGTGACCACGATGCGGCTGGCGGGCACGTTGACGCCGAAGCGCTGGCCATACCAGGCGCTGATGCGCTCGCGCAGCGCGCTCAATCCGGTGGCATCGGTGTACTGGGTGCGGCCGTCGCGCACTGCCTTCTCGGCCGCCTGCTGCACCAGCGGCGGTGCCGTGAAGTCGGGCTCGCCGATGTTGAGGAAGATCATCGGCGCATCGCTGTGCGCCACCTCACGGGCCAGGGCGGAGGCGGCCTTGGCCACCTCCATCACGTAAAAGGGTTCGATGCGCTGGGCGCGGCTCGCGATTCTCATGCGCGATGGGTTACGCGCGAGGCTGATGGGCGCGGTCAGCTTCCACTTCGGCCGCGCGCAGCGTGGGGGCCAGGCCGTTGAGCACGCCATTGACGTACTTGTGGCCGTCGGTGCCGCCGAATTCCTTGGCCAGCTCGATGCACTCGTTGAGCACCACGCGCCACGGCACGTCCAGGCAGTGCAGGAACTCGTAGGTGCCGATCCACATCACGGCATGTTCGATCGGCGAGATCTCGGCGATCTTGCGGTCCAGCAGCGGCGTGATCAGGCGGTCGAGTTCGGCCGCCTCGGCCACGCAGCCATGCAGCAGGGCGTCGTAGTGGGCGGCATCGGCCTTGTTGAAGCCGGCCAGGTCGCGCGTGAAGGTGTCGATGGCGCTGGCCTCGTTCTTGCCCACCAGGTGCTGGTACAGCGCCTGCAGGGCGAATTCACGGGCGCGGCTGCGGCCCGACTTGGCGGCGGCCTTGCGCGCGCCGGTGCTGGTCAGGCCGGTGCGCGACTGGCGCGGCGGGCGTTTGGAGGCAGGTTGGTTCTCGCTCATTGAATGTCGTCCAGCAGGTTGGCCATTTCCACGGCGACACGGGCGGCATCGCGCCCCTTGTCGGTCTGGCGGGCAATCGCCTGTTCCATGTTTTCGGTGGTGAGGATGGCGTTGGCCACCGGCAACTGGTAGTCCAGGGCGATGCGGCTGACGCCGGCACCCGATTCGTTGGCCACCAGCTCGAAGTGGTAGGTCTCGCCACGGACGATGCAGCCCAGGGCGATCAGGGCGTCGTAGCGGTTGCGCTCGGCCAGCGCCTGCAGCGCCACCGGCACTTCCAGCGCGCCGGGCACCAGCACGTGGTCGATGTGTTTTTCCTGCACGCCCAGGGCCGCGAGCTCGGCCTTGCAGGCCTGCGCCAGGGCGTTGGTGATGGACTCGTTGAAACGCGCCTGCACGATACCGATGTAAAGTTTGCGGCCATTGAGCCGCTGGTCGTTGGAAGCCAGGCTTCCCTTGTCTGCGCCGAACATATGGATTTCCTTTGTGTTTTTATTGGGTGACGTAGCCGACAACTTCGAGACCGTAACCCGTCATGCTGGGCAGGCGGCGCGGGTTGCCCATCAGGTTCATCTTGTGCACGCCGCATTCGCGCAGGATCTGCGCGCCCACGCCGTAGGTACGCAGGTCCATGCGGCCGCGCTCCGGGCCGTGGCTGGCGCGTGCCGTGCCTTCGAACTGGGCCAGCAACTGTTCTGCGCTTTCGCCGCAGTTGAGCAGCACCACCACGCCGCGGCCTTCGGTGTTGATGCGCGACAGGCAGGCATCCAGGCTCCAGGAGTGCATGGCGCGGCCGACTTCCAGGGCGTCCAGCACCGACAGCGGCTCGTGCACGCGTGCCAGCACGGTGTCGGCGGGGCTCCACTGCCCCTTGACCAGCGCCAGGTGCACGCCCTGGCTGGGTTTGTCGCGGAAGGCGTGGGCGCTGAACTCGCCGAAAGCGGTGTTCAGGGTGCGCGTGCCGACCTTCTCGATCAGCGATTCGTTGTGGCTGCGGTACTTGATGAGGTCGGCAATGGTGCCGATCTTCAGGCCGTGCTCGGCGGCAAACAGCTGCAGGTCGGGCAGGCGGGCCATGGTGCCGTCGTCCTTCATGATCTCGCAGATCACGGCGGACGGCGAGCAGCCGGCCATGGCGGCGAGGTCGCAGCCGGCTTCGGTATGGCCGGCACGCATGAGCACGCCACCATCCACCGCCTGCAGCGGGAAGATATGGCCGGGTTGCACCAGGTCTTCGGGGCGGGCGTTGGGGGCCACTGCCGCTTGCACGGTGCGTGCGCGGTCGGCGGCCGAGATGCCGGTGGTCACGCCCACGGCGGCTTCGATCGAGACGGTGAAGGCGGTGCTGTAGACGGTGCCGTTGCGCGCGGCCATGGGCGGCAGGCGCAGGTATTCGCAGCGTTCGCGCGTCAGCGTGAGGCAGATCAGGCCGCGGCCGAAGCGGGCCATGAAGTTGATGGCCTCGGGGGTGACGTGGTCGGCGGGGAGGACCAGGTCGCCTTCGTTCTCGCGGTCTTCTTCATCGACCAGAATCACCATGCGGCCGGCCCGCATTTCGGCCACGATGTCTTCGACCGGGGAAATCGACACAGGGGCCACGGGGTTGGGGGTGCTCATGCGGTGGCTTTCTCGAAGGTGGGGGCGCTGCCGAGCATGCGCTCGACATAACGCGCGATCAGATCAATTTCAAGGTTGACGCCGGAACCGGTTTTCAGCGTTCCGAGCGCGGTGTTCTGTACCGTGTGCGGGATCAGGTTGATGCTGAGCTCGCAGCCATCGGCCTGATCCTGGATGCGGTTGACGGTCAGGCTGGCACCGTTGACGGTGACCGAGCCCTTGTAGGCCAGGTACTTGGCCAGTGCCAGCGGGGCCAGGATGCGCAATTCCCAGCTTTCGCCGACCTGGGCGAAGTGGGTGACGCGGCCGATGCCGTCCACATGGCCCGAGACCAGATGGCCGCCCAGGCGGTCATTGGCGCGCAGGGCTTTTTCGAGGTTGATGGGGCCGATCTGGTCCAGGCCGCTGGTCTTGGTCAGCGATTCGGCCGAGATGTCGACCGTGAAGCGGTTGGCGGCCGGGTCGGCGGTGGTGACGGTCATGCAGGCGCCGTTGAGGGCGATGCTGTCGCCCAGGCCCACATCGGCCAGGTAGTCGGCAGGGCATTCGATGGTCAGGCGCTTGCCGTGCGTCAAAGAGCTGCCGAGCGCGTGGACGGCGGCGATGCGCCCCACTGCGGTGATGATTCCGGTGAACATCCTCGTATTTTCGCAGGGAATCAGGCCGCCGGTCGGCGGCGGCCTCTGAAAACCGGGAATTAGTGTGAACAAGCCGCTAGAAGCGGTCTCGCCCTGGAATCCGGGCCAGGATGCGTAAATCCGGGCCGATCATGGCGGTTTCGCGGAATTCCAGCGCGACCGCCTGCGACAGCTCGGCCAGCGGGCCGATGTTGACCATGCCACGCCCGGCACCCAGCAGCTTGGGCGCCAGGTAGAGCAGAAACTCGTCGACCAGTCCTTCGCGCACCAGGGAGCCGTTGAGCTTGTGGCCGGCTTCCACGTGGACTTCGTTGATCTCGCGCGTGGCCAGGTCGCGCAGCATGGCGGCCAGGTCCACCTTGCCTTCGGTGCCGGGCTGACGGCCGGGGCAGTAGACGACGTTGGCGCCGCGTGCCTCCAGGGCCGCTTTTTTGGCATCGTTTGGCACCGCAGCATAGATGGTGATTGCGCGGCCTGCTATGAAAAGATGAGCATCGAGCGGCGTTTCCAGCCGGCTGTCCACCACCACCAGTTGGGGCTGGCGTAGCGTGTCCACCTCCCGCACGTCCAGTCGCGGGTTGTCTTCCAGCACGGTGCCGATGCCGGTGAGCACGGCACAGGCGCGGGCGCGCCAGGCGTGGCCGTCGGCACGGGCGGGTGCGGAGGTGATCCACTGGCTGGCGCCGTTGGCCAGCGCCGTCTGGCCGTCCAGCGAGGCAGCCACCTTCATGCGTACCCAGGGTGTGCCGCGCACCATGCGACTGAAAAAGCCGATGTTGAGCTCGCGCGATTCGGCGGCGCCCGGGCCGATGTCGACTTCGATGCCGGCGGCACGCAGCCGCTCGAAGCCCTGGCCGCCGACCTTGGGGTTGGGATCGGTCAGAGAGGCCACGACCTTCTTGATGCCGGCAGCGATCAGGGCGTCGCAGCACGGGCCGGTGCGGCCCTGGTGGGAGCAGGGCTCCAGCGTCACATAGGCGGTGGCGCCGGCCACACTGTTGCCGCGGGCCTGCGCATCACGCAGGGCCATGATCTCGGCGTGCGGGCCGCCGGTGCGCTGGGTGTGGCCCTGGCCGAGCAATTGAGCATCGGAGGAGAGGATGACGCAGCCGACCCTGGGGTTAGGCGGGGCGAGCGTGAGGGCCGCGCGGGCTGCGTCAAGCGCATCGCGCATGGGTTGGGGCGGGCTGGATATCACGTCAGGCAGGCGAAGCAAAGAAGGGAGAGCTTAGCAGCCTGTGGTTCCCACTTTACAGGAGCGAATCCGTCCTGCGGGATCGATGATGATCTTGCTGGATCGCGATGCGTTTTGCATGACGAGGGTGCCACCGCCGAATCCACCGTTGTTCAGGCGGGGGTAGCCGCTGCCATTGAACAGCAGATAGCCATCGGCCAGGGAACTGGCCGTAGGGGTGGTGACGGTAATGTCTGAGCTCAGTGCTTCATGGCGAACTAACACATCATCTGTTCCGGAGTCGAAGGACTGGTTCCAGTTGGTATCGGTATAAACCATCCAGCCGGAGCTCCAGCCCGTGCCTGCAGTGTTGGGGACGACGTAGGTGTTGAGTCCGCGTTTCATGGCGTTGGCCTTGGCAGCATTGGCCGCAGCGAGAAAGTTGCTGACGGCATCCGATAGATTGGCGTTGCGCTGGAATTCCACAAAACTGGGGACGGCGACGACCATCAGGACAACCGCGATAGCAATAGTCACCATCAGCTCGATCAGGGAAAAACCGAGCGACTGTGTAGCGCCGGCCTTGTGCAGACCTTGCTGTGTCCGGTGGAGATGCGGCATGGTTGTCTATTTCCAGCAGCGTTCGGTCTGGGTGCCGGTACAGGTTCGCCGGCCTTGGGTGTCGATCGCCATGGATGTGATCTGGGGGTCGGAAAAAACGCCCGCCTGGGGCTCCGCAAATACCTCGATGCAATCTCGTTTTGTGGGGGTCACGCCCCCCACGGCCTGGCACAGTCTGGCACCGAGCAAATGGCTGCTTTGGGCCTGTGATCCATCTGGTGAAGAAACCGCCTTGAACGGCAATGTGCCTGGAGTTCCTGCGCTGAATGTTTCATAGGTATTCATTTGAGTCAGGTAACGCTCTTGTTGCTGGAGCAGGTTCATCAGCGCAGCCCTTGCTTCTGCACGCTTTCCCTTGCGTACTGAGTCGGTGTAGGCCGGGTAGGCAATGGCCGCCAGGAGGCCAATGATCGCTACGGTGATCATAAGTTCGATCAAGGTGAAGCCTGCCTGACGGCGCCGCGAAATCAAGGAGGGAATAATGAACGACAGGCAGTTCATGGTGTTGGCCTTTGCTATTGGTTCTTGTTTTCGCGGTAGTTGCTGATCTGACGCCAGCTCAGTCGTCCGACCTGTTCGTTATAGGTCAGTCCCCCGCCACCTGTGGCGGCAACTTTCAAACCCTTGGATCCCTGCGTAATGACAGCGACGCGTCGTGTGGCTGTCCGCTGCCCGGTGGTATCGCTGGGAGTGAGCGTGGTATTGCCTATCTCCAGAACCAGGGGGGCAGCCAGGATGCCCACCTGTGAAAGTTCCGAGACGCCATTGCCTGTCAGCGCATTGAGCGCATAGAACCTTCCGCCCCCTTCACCACATGAGCCTTGGGTAGGAAAAAGAGATCCGAAGAAGAGCTGGCCAAACTCAGCGGTGATCTCGCTGATCTGGCGTTCGCCGATGGTTTTGTCGAAGTCAATGAACCAGCCCATGCGCAGCGAGGAGACGCCTGTGGCCGGTGGCATTCCATAGGCGAAACTGGCAACCGAGACAACGCCGCTGGTCGATACGCTGCCTTGCTGCAACTGGCTGCGTCCACTGATGGCCTGCCCGTTGTCAAATAAGGTGTAGAACGATGCGCCGGTGCTTGTCGGAACGGTGGTGTCCGAGGTTTCCAGGTACTTGCCGGTTCCGAAAGAAAGCAACTTGCTGTCATAGAACGCATTGACGACTACGGGCTCCCCGGTGATGGGTTGCAAGGCTCCGGCGCTGTCCTTGGCGATGAAGATGGTGTTGCTGGTCCCTGTTCTGGCGTTGAATTTTGTCAGGTTGGTCGATGCGTTGGTTGTCAGACTGTTCGTTCCGAGCAGCGTGAAGTCGAGCTTCCAGACATTGCCTTGCATGTCGCCGGTATACAGAGTATCGACTGCGCCCGTGAGGAAGTTCTTGACAGTTGTAAAGCCGACAAGACCTTTGGCAATCGTGGTACTGGTTTGCGGCAACTCGATGCGCCAGAAATTGATGCCTTCCGTCCACGGCGCCTCGGTCGGATTGTTGCTCGGTTTTCTTGACAGATCGATGATGAACAGCGATGGGTTGCCGGTGGTGGACGCATAGCTGTCCGCTTTGTAGTTGTTGACGCCGCTGGCCACCACGGCATACCATTTATACGAGGGGGAACTGCCCGCATCAGTGGTTCGAAACTTCAAGATCTGAGGCGTGCCAATCACGTTACCCATGGCGGAATGATCACGTTCCGTGAACTCCCAGAGTACGTTGTCTTTGGTGAACGTTTCGGGGTTGGTGACGTCCAGGGCATAAAGGCCCTGTCCGCCGCCGCCGACACCTGAAACGAGGACGCTTCGCCATTGGGTCCCCACATAGGCTTCGGCGACGGCCGGAGTGGAGTCGTTGATGCTGAAATGGGTGTAGTCTTGGTCGGGAATCTGATTCAGTTTGCCGGCCACGAAGCCCGGGATATAGGCGAATGCCTCCTGGCCATTGGTGTCGTAAAAGGCGTGCAGCATGCCGTCGTTGGCATTTGCAAAGATCACAGCTTTGCGGTTTTTGTAAGTGTCGTAGAACGCGCTGTAGTCGGTGCCAGAAATGCTGCCCGACGGCTTGCCCATGTACACCAGGCCGCTGTTGACGATATCCCCCATGACGATGTCTCGAGGGCGGAACGGACCCAATGGGGTCGATGGCTTGATTTCCTTACGCCGGTCGCCGCGCAGATAGTTGAGCCGGTCAGAGCCCAGGCTGTCAACAACGGCTGGACTGGTAAATGGCTGGGTGTTCAGCACGTCCTTGTGCGTCTGCGCCAGGTCCGCCCAGACAAAGGCCGTGGGCGGCACGGTGGCCTGTTCGCCAACGGGGGATCCGATCACGATGTTTCTGTCGAGGCCGTTATCAGCGAGCGTCCGGGTGGTCAGGACCTGTCCGGCTTCCCAGGTCGGTGTGCTGCCGATGATCAGGGAGAGACCGTCGGCGGCGAGCGAGAGCGGGTATTTCAGCAAACGGCCGCTCCAGTAATTGGCCACCGGGTTGAAGCGGGCCTGGAATACCGCAGCGGCTTGGCCGACGGTCAGGCGCTGGGTGGAGATGGCGCCGCCGGCAATACTGCCGGTTTCTTCCACCACACGGGCGAAGACTTCGGAAATGGAGTCTAGGAATTTTTTGGCATCGCTGACCAGGAAGTAGTTTTGGGCGTCTCCGTCAGTGCCTTGCCATAGCATGTTGGTTCCACCGGCATAGGGATTGCCGGTGTTGCCCGCAGCATAGTCGTCGAAACCTCCGTACTTGGCGGCCAGATACAGCTGTCGTGTGCGCCGGAAGTCGACGTTGTCGCTGGAACGATTTTCGTTGACGTCGATCGAGTAGGTCTTGATGCGTCCTTTGGGCAGATCGGTCCGGAAGCTCTGGGTGTTGGCCCAGTAGGCCAGACCCGCCATGTAGTAGGAGCCGCCGGTCGCACCGGTGTCCATGGTCGCTGCGTTGACCAGGGTGGGGTAGAGCGTATTGCCAGAGATGTTGCCGGCAGTTTGGGTACGTCCCTGGCTGTCGGTATAGGTGATGACCGAGGTGGCGGTCGTCCTGCTCTCAAAGCTGCCGACGGCACTGGTCCAGAACGGTACATTCAGGGCCGGATTGGTTTCGGCACTGCGGGCAAAATCGCTGTTGCTGGTGATCGTGTTGCCGGGCAGCGAACGGTCACTGTGCGTGAAAACATCGCCAATCGCCAGAATGCTGTTGCGCAGGCAGCCTCGGTCAGTTCCTCCTGTGGTATCAACGAAGCCGGTGAACGGATCGGTCCAGGTGCGGTAGGCCGGAAAATTCTCCTGAATCGTCTTGTCCGTCGCTGTGACACCGGTCAGGCCGGAAATTGCCTCTGGCGTTGGTTGTTTACCCTGTAGGTAGCGGATGGCTTCGTAATAGAGCTCACCCAAGGGATCCAGTGTCTTGTAAACGCCAACCGCGTCGGGGTTGAGTGTGCCGAACTTGTTGACGTACATGATGACGCCGCTGCGGGGATAGCCTTGGGCACCATAGGTAGCGTCACCGCTCTGGGGGTTGTCAATGAACACCCCCGTGTTGGCATCCCATTCGGTGCGGGCGTTGGCCGCTGTTTGCAGGTTGAAGCTGCTGTCGTAACTTCTGGGGCCGAGGTATTTGAGCGGGGCGCGCAGCACACCACCGTAGCGGGAGCGGCTGTTATCCTGCAGGTAGCCGAGCACGGAAACGCGCAAATTGTCCGCATTCATCTGGAATTGGCCGACAGGCTTGTACTTGCCATTTGGGTAGCGGTAGCACAGGCCCTTCCATTGCCGCGTGTCCGGATCGTAGGTCATGAGCCGGTTGGATGCACTGTTAGGGTCGCAGACCACATTGCGGACTTCGTAGTAGGTGATGTTGGTCGTCGGTCCAACCAGATTCGAGCTTTGAGCATCAGCCACGCCAAAGGGATTGGTACAGCCGCCAGTCGTATCCTGCGCTTTTGCAAAGTACACCCGATCGCGACAGTTGTAGATGTACATGTCGTTCGTGCCGACCTTGTTGGCGACCGACGTTTCGATCATTTCCGCAACCAGCGCGTTGGGCAGCACCTTTTCTGAAAAGTAGGAACTGCTACGGTAAAAATTGTCGGGCAGCCAGGCACGCTCGACAATGGTCAGACCGCTGCCTGTGCTTTCATCGGTGGTTCGGTTGCCGCCGGTGAGGCCGTAGCGCATGATGTCGATGGCCGACGAGGTGGCCCAGTTCAGGAAGTTGCCGTTGAAGCCGCCGCCGCCGCAACTGCCACTGGCGTTGGCTGCGCCGGTCCAGTCGAAATAGGCGCCTTTGCTGCCGCTGCCAGGCACGTGTTTGTAGCAGCTCTTCAGATCGAAATAACCGACATACTCCTTGGTCTTGTCGAAGGTGTCGCGATAGGTCTGCCCAACGGTCGGGAATTCCACGGACAGTGCCAGCGTCAGATTGCCCTTAGTCTTGGCCCCGTTCATGTACAGCGGCTCGGCAGGCAGGAGCACTTCCGGTGGCAGCGTAACCTGGCTGATCACCACGCCGACGGTCAGTACCGACAAGGCAGCAGCCGTGCCCAGTCGCCAACGCCATTTGCTGAATGGTTTTGTGCTCAAAACTGCAGACGGGATCTTGAAGTTCATCGTCTTCACTCTTTTCTAAAGATCATTTGCAGGACGACCTGAGTTTCCTTGCGCGGGCCAAAGCCCATGGCGGTGACGCGGAACAGGGTTCTTTGCGTGCTGGCACTGCTCCCGCCGGCTGCATCCGGAATCGCCTCGATGATGTAGCGCGGGGGGGCTTCGGGACGTACCCCGGTGCTTCCCGTTGCGAACGTCCGGCCGGTGAAGTCGCCAAATTTGACGGTTTTGGCGCCGTTCGACTCGTCGGTGAAATCGACCGTGTACCAGACAGGCTTCTGTCCGCTTGCGGCAGGCATGCACAAGCCCCGCGCGGTGCCGGTGCCGCAACCATCGATAAACCCGAGTCCACTGGAGGATGTGAATGTCGAAAGGCGCTGGCTGGCTGACGTATTGGGGCCGCGGATATCGAACTCCGCATCCAGCAATGCAGCCTCGGCCGCTTGAAAAGCAATCTGCGTGTCCCGGTCAAACCGGGTGGCACGCTCGGACATCAGCACGATTTGACTGGCACCGATACCCAGTACCGTGACCACAACGAGCAAAATCAGCGTGGTAATAAGCGAAAAACCACGCTGCCCGCCTGCCATGTTCGGCGACGGACAGGTCGGTGAGGCTGGGGGATGGTGTTTCATCGGAGCGAGAGGTCGTTGCGCAGGTGCACGGTGAATGCGGTTTGCACACGCAGGCGGCTGTCAGCTGTCACGGTCAGGCTGCTACCGGTGTCGTTGGTACTGGCATACATGGTCCCCAAAGGGGCATAGGTGGCGGCGATGGATTGCGGGGCGGAGCCTGTCGCACCACGAATGACCAAACCAACCCGCACGGCGCGTACCCGGCGCCAGTTTTCGCGCGTGGCGGCCGTATTGCCTGCGACCGTCAATTGATCGGCGCGCAGCCACCGTTCCGCGACGCTGTCGCCTGCCGAGCCGGGGGCGGTCGAGGGGGTCACGCCATCCGTGCCGAACAGCAACTGAAACGACTCGATACCTTCGATCATCGGGGCCGGTGAGGCCCAACTGCCGGTCTTGAAGTTGTAATACGAGCACGACAGGGCGGGTTCACCATTGCTTCCCCGGGTCACATGGAGCATGCTCAATGCGCGGTCGTTCAGGTTGCCACCGGTAAGTCCCGCTTCGCCCTGTCCCGTGCAGTTGATCATCGTGTTGTCGGGGTTCGCCGCATTGGTCGGTGAATTCACCCCTTGGAAGCGAATCACCAGAATGTCGCTGCCGTTTTTGCACGAGGTGTCGCTGACCGAGCAGGCACCTGGCCGGTTGCCGTCTACGATCTTTGTGCTGGTGCTTAGCAGCAGGTCGTCTGGCTGCTTGTAAACCGCGTTGTTCCAGCCATAGACATCGGGCTCGGGGTCGTCACCCAGGAACTGGGCCGCTGAACGCAAGGAAATGCTGCTGGCGCCGTAATCTTGAAAACCGGCCTGGAGAATGAGGCGGGAAATCAGTTCGACGGCGAAGCGTTGGCGGTCGCGCAGTTCGGTCGTGGCGTCTACGCTGCGAAAGCCTTGCTGACTGACCAGGAGCGATGATGTGGCTGCCAGCACGACCAGCAGCCCCATGCTGAGTGCGACCAGTAATTCGACCAAAGTCAGGCCGCGCTGCTTGGGGGCGGGCGGGGGGGCGTGGCGCGGTCTCATTGAGAACTTCCTGCCGTGAGCGGCACGACGATGACCGGTAAGCCGCTGTTGCTGGCAAATTCAAGCGTTCCGGCTGTGTTGCTCCGGGTCCAACTCATTTTGAGAACGGCAATGTCGCCGTTGTCGGTGCAGTTCCAGCGCGGCTTGCCGACGCTGTCGAAAGGGTCTTGGTCGTAGCACACCTTGACTCGTGGAGTGGGGAGTTCATCTTTGACGCGACCTTGCCATTCCGCGACATCCCAGGTGGCTGCATCTTTGACAATGGGACAGCCAGTTGTGAAGCAGTTGACCGGTGGTGTGGCAATCGTGGTAGTGCTTGCGAGCGTGACGTCGAAAAGGTACGGGTTGTCAGTTGCTGCCGTCTTGATGGCAACCGTGTGATTGCCTCGCATTCTTTCGGCGAGTTCGCGGGCGAAGGTGGTTGCGGTTGCCTGATTGCGTGCCTCCTTGTTGGCTTGCATGGCCGCGACTTGCATGCCAACGGCCCCTAGAACGCCAAAGCTCAGGATGATGATCGCAATGAGGACTTCCAGAATGGAGAAGCCTGCTTCTGTTCGCCGTGATGAGTCAGGAGCAAATAGCATCGGCAGGGCAGTGGATGGCGGATGGATCTCCATGCACTGAGTCTAAAAAAACACAGGCGTCACATCAATCCGCGAGCCGACCGCGCATCAGTTCGGATCAACCGGCTGTCTTTTTACTGGGGAAAATCAAGGCGTTGACGTGCTTGCTCTAACGTCGGACTTCATCCACCAGCGTCTTGAATTCGTCGATGTCTTCGAAGCTGCGGTAGACGCTGGCAAAGCGCACGTAGGCCACTTTGTCGAGTTTCTTGAGCTCGCGCATCACCAGCTCGCCGATGCGGGCGGAGGGGACTTCGCGCAGGCCGAGGTTCAACAGTTTTTCCTCGATGCGCTCGATGGCGCTGTCGACCTGCTCGGTGCTGACCGGGCGCTTGCGCAGCGCCAGATTCATGGAGGCTTGCAGCTTGGCGCGCTCGTACTCGATGCGTCGGCCGTCCTTCTTGACGATGGCCGGGAAGTTGACGTCGGGACGTTCGTAGGTGGTGAAGCGCTTGTCGCAGGCGCCGCACTGACGGCGCCTGCGGATGAAATCCCCGTCTTCGGAAATCCGGGTCTCAACGACCTGGGTTTCCGAGTGACCGCAGAAGGGACATTTCATGGCACGGGCGTGTGAAAGGTGAGGCTTTATTCGCAGGCACCCGTGGAACCGGCTTTGCCGGGCCACTGGGTGCGCCCCCTTGAGGGGGAGACGCGAAGCGTCTCGGGGGTGGCGTTCACTTGTACACCGGGAAGCGGCTGGTCAGGGCGTTGACCTTGGCACGCACCGCGGCAATGTTGGCTTCGTCGCGCGGGTTGTCGAGCACGTCGGCAATCAGGTTGGCCGTCAGACGCGCTTCCTCGTCCTTGAAGCCGCGCGTGGTCATGGCCGGGGTGCCGATGCGCACGCCGCTGGTGACCATCGGCTTTTCCGGGTCGTTCGGGATGGCGTTCTTGTTGATCGTCATGTGGGCGGCGCCCAGCACGGCCTCGGCTTCCTTGCCGGTGATGCCCTTGGAACGCAGGTCCACCAGCATGACGTGGCTTTGCGTGCCGCCGCTGACGATGCGCAGGCCGCGCTGGGTCAGCGTTTCGGCCACGATCTGGGCATTCTTCACCACCTGCTGCTGGTAAGTCTTGAAGTTCGGGTCCATGGCCTCCTTGAAGGCCACGGCCTTGGCGGCGATCACATGCATCAGCGGGCCGCCCTGCAGGCCGGGGAAGATGGCGCTGTTGATGGCCTTCTCATGCTCGGCCTTCATCAGGATGATGCCGCCGCGCGGGCCGCGCAGGCTCTTGTGGGTGGTGGAGGTCACCACGTCGGCGAACGGCACCGGGTTGGGATAGACGCCGGCGGCAATCAGGCCGGCGTAGTGGGCCATGTCCACCATGAAGATGGCACCCACGTCCTTGGCCACCTTGGCAAAACGGGCGAAGTCGATGTGCAGGCTGTAGGCCGAGGCGCCGGCGATGATGAGTTTCGGGCGAGTCTCGTGCGCCTTTTTCTCCATGGCGTCGTAGTCGATCTCTTCCTTGGCGTTGAGGCCATAGGAGACGACGTTGAACCACTTGCCGCTCATGTTCAGGGCCATGCCGTGGGTCAGGTGGCCGCCTTCGGCCAGCGACATGCCCATGATGGTGTCGCCCGGCTTGAGGAAGGCCAGGAAAACCGCTTCGTTGGCCGAGGCGCCGCAGTGCGGTTGCACGTTGGCCGCATCGGCGCCGAAGATGGCTTTCACACGGTCGATGGCCAGCTGTTCGGCCACGTCGACGTGTTCGCAACCGCCGTAGTAGCGCTTGCCGGGGTAGCCTTCGGCATATTTGTTGGTGAGCTGCGAGCCTTGGGCTGCCATGACCGCGGGCGAGGCGTAGTTTTCGCTGGCGATCAGCTCGATGTGGTGTTCCTGGCGGGCGTTCTCGGCCTGGATGGCTGCCCAGAGTTCGGGGTCGGTTTGTTCGACGAGGATGTTTCGGTTGTACATGACAGTCGGATAAAACGCTGGTCCCCCGTCGGGCGGGGGCTGCCCAGGCGAACGGCTGAACACGGAAACCAGGGTGGTTCCGCGGCACGCTTCCCTGTGGTGTCCCACGTCAGCACAGCCGGCCCGCAAGGGCCGCGCGCCTATCGCCAGTCGCGTACCCCTCAAGTGTAGCTGACGGGCGCGGGGCAGGAGCTGCCCCAGCTTGGCCTGCCTCAGCTGAGGGCGAGTTTTTCCAGGGGAGTGTCGGGTTTGGCCGGTGTCATGACCGGAATGACCTGCGGGACCTGGAGAGGTACGGCCCGGCCGCTGGCGACCTGCTGCAGGCGGGCATGTTCGGCCATGACCTTGGCACCATAGCCGCTGTCGTCGTCCAGGTTGGCGGCGCCGACATAAAAACGCAGACCGCCTTCAAGCGAGCCGGCGCGTTCAATGCATTCCTGCAGCACCTTGGCGCCCACGCGCAGGTTGGTCACTGGATCAAAGGCGGCAAACTTGCCGCCAAAGCTCTCGTATTTGTCGCTGTGGATCCGGGTCATGACCTGCATCAGTCCTTGGGCACCCACCGGGCTTTGGGCAAAGGGGTTGAAGCCGGATTCGACGGCCATGACGGCCAGCAGCAGCGTCGGGTCGAGCTGGGTGCGCTTGCCGATTTCATAGGCCTCGGCGACCAGGGCGCTCAAGGGTTCGGGCGCCACGCGGTATTTTTTGCTCAGCCAGTAGGCCACGGCAGCCTGCTGTTTGGGCAGGTCCTTCGGGTTGGCTGCGGTGGCACGGTCGATCGCATCAGCCTCCACCGCAAAACCGGTGATGGCGATCTGACGGCTTTGCAGCCAGCTCATGAGCTGGACTTCGCCGGCCTGGCGCAGTTCCGGGCGGGCGACCAGGGTGATCGTGGCAAACATCACGGCCAGCCCGAGGAGGGCAAAGCCGTTGTGGGTAATTTCAAAAAAGCCCTGGGCGACATCGGAGGCGAAAGTTCGCAGGCCCAGACCAAATTTTTTGAACGCTGTCATAGCACATCCTCTTCTCGCGTGAGCCTGCGCTTTGGCACTGCAGTAAAGGTAGCAGCGTCAAAAAGCGGGCGTCACGTCTGGGTTGGTTACGCCATCAGAATCCTGCAAGTCGTCTTCAACGAGGGCAGCGATCTGATGTAGCCGGGGGTCGGCAGCGAGTTCGGGTTGTCCCTGACTTAAGGCAGGATTGGGCGAATTTTAAGTGCTTCAATATATCAAGTCAATAATAAAAAGTTGATTTGATATTCATTTTTATAGCCTTGAAAAGACGTGTGCAAGCCAATCAAGCAGCCTGGATTCATTGAAATTCCGATTTGAAATCGCCTGTGGGCGGGCTAAATTGAGAAGGCCTGTCACATCAGGCGATCTTGTCGGTAGTAAGCGGTCTACATCCGGATGGGGTGTTCTGGACTGACAGAACCCGGCGATTCATGGAGGCAATCTCTTGCCTCCTGCGCATGGGGGACTCGACTCTCCCCTATGCGTCACCCAGACGGCATGGGCCTCGTGCCAGCCGTCAAGCCCGGCGGGCAGGCTGCAGGCCGACCGTCCGGGCTTTCTTGTTTTTACCTTCCGTCAAACTTTTTTCAGCTTGAGAATTGACCTTTGCCGCCGGCCGGTCAAAACTCAGTCGCATGACGCTCGAATCGGTGAAGAACAACAATTGGGTGCGGCGTGCCGTCATGGTCGCTGCCGGGATCGGGGTGCTGTGGGGGCTGGGCTGGGCCATCGTGCCCGGTCTGATCAAAACCCAGCTGGAAAAGCTGGCCAGCGAACAGACGGGGCGCCAGGTCAGCCTGGGGGCCGTGCAGTTCCGGCCCTGGTCGTTGGAAGTGACGCTGGACGACCTGACGCTGGCCGGCGCGGCTGGTGCGCCGCCGCAGCTGCAAATCAAGCGCGTCTACCTGGATGCGGAATTGCAGTCTCTGCTGCGGCTGGCGCCGGTGGTGGATGCGCTGCGGGTCGAGGGCATGAACCTGCGGCTGACCCATCTGGGGGCGGGGCACTATGACGTGGACGACATCCTGGCGCGTCTGCTGGTGCCGTCTGATTCGCCGGCAGCGTTGCCCCGGTTCGCGCTCTACAACCTGGCCTTGCAGTCGGGTTCTATCGACTTCGTGGACCAGCGTGCCGGCCGCACGCATGAAGTGCGCGAATTGAACCTCAGCATTCCGTTTCTGAGCAGCCTGGATTCACGGCGCGAGGTCGTCACCGAGCCCCGGCTGGCCTTTCGCCTCAATGGCAGCAGTTTCGATTCCAGTGCGCAAACCACGCCTTTTGCCCCTTCGCGCAAGACAGACGCCACGCTCCATCTGGCGGGGCTGGATCTGCGGCCTTATCTGCCCTACCTGTCGGCCAGTTTGCCAGTGAAGCTGCTGGCCGGGGTGGCGGGGGCGGATGTGCGGCTGCATTTCGAACAGACGTCGCGGCCGGCGGTGCGGCTCAGCGGGGTGGTCGAGCTCAAGGGCTTGCAGCTGGCCGATGCCAAGGGACAGGACCTGCTGGACCTGGAGGCTTTGCGGGTCGACATGGTCGATGTCCGTCCGCTGGAGCAGATCGTCAAGCTGGCCTCGGTGGAACTGACCGGGCCGCGGCTAGAGGCCCGTCGCGACAAGGCCGGCACCATCAATTTGCTGAACTTGGCGGCTGCCAAGAAAGGTGTTGCCCAGGAGGGGGGCAAGGGGCAGCCCACGGCCCAGGCGGATGCCTGGCAACTGGCACTTGCCAAGTTCACGGTTCGCGGCGGCCTGCTGCGCTGGAGCGACGCGTCGGTGACGCCTGCCGCCCGGGTCGAGGTGCGCGATCTGGCGCTCGATGCGGCGGCATTGGCCCTGCCTTTGCGTCAGCCGGCCACCTTCACGGGCTCGTTGGCGCTGGCAGGGGGGGCATCCGGTAATGGCCGCAACAACCATTCCGCCAAGACCAGCGCGGCGCGGCTGAGCTTCAAGGGCGAAGCCACCGAGCAGGCAGCCACGGTCAGTGCCGAACTCAAGGATTTGCCCTTGGCGCTGGCGGCGCCTTATGCGGCACAGTTCATCGAGCCGACGCTGGGGGGCCGCCTCAGTGCTCAGATGGCCGTGCAATGGAAGGATGCGCAGTGGCAGCTGCAGGTGCCCCACCTGGAGGCCAGCCAGCTGACCCTTGGTGCCCAGAGCCGGACGGACCGCAACTGGCCGCTGTCGGTCAGCAAGATCGAAGTGCAGGGTGCCGAGGTCAAGCCCGACGCGCGCAGCGTGACGCTGGCCAAACTTGCCATCAGCCAGCCCTCCGTGGCGGTGGAGCGCGACCGCGAAGGCCGCTGGATGTTCGAGCGCTGGTTGCAGCCGGCCACGATGCCGGCGAAGACGGCCGCAGGCGTCCCTGCAAATGAGGGCCGTGCAACAGCCGTTGCGACCAAGCCTTCACAAGCCGCCGCGCCATGGCGTGTGGCCGTGAACGAGGCCGCCCTGGAGGGTGGCCAGGTCCGCTATGCCGACCGGGCTCAGGCCCGGCCGGTGCTGCTGGATGTGTCGGCCCTGTCGCTGCAACTCAAGGAATTCGCCACCGACAGCCGCAAGCCCGGACCGCTCAAGGTCTCGGCCCGGGTGCGGAGCCGGCGCGGCGATCCGGGCCAATTCAGCTTTGTGGGCCAGATGGGGCTGCAACCGCTGACGGTGCAGGGAAGGGTGCAGGCTGTTGATTTGCCAGTGCATGCCCTGTCGCCCTATCTGGGGGACAGGAGCAACTTCCGCTTGCTGCGGGCCGATGCCGGCTTCAAGGGCAATGTCCGTTACGCGCAAACGGCCCTGGGTCCGGTTTTCCGGCTGGCTGGCGACGTGCTGTTGGAGGATTTGCGTGCCAACACCGCGCCAGGGACGTTGCAGGCGCAGGACTTGCCGGTTGGCGAGGAACTGTTGAGCTGGAAGGCGCTGAGCCTGCGCGGCCTCACCGTGGCGCTCGTGCCGGGGCGTGCGATCCGCGTGGCGGTGGCCGAAACGGCACTGAGCGACTTTTATGCCCGTGTTGTCATCAACGCGAACGGACGTATCAATCTTCAGGACCTCATGAAGCCGGCAGAGGAGGTTGCAGCCCCGGTGACGGCTGCTGCGGCACCGGCCGCTACCGCGTCAAATGCGCTGGCCAGCGTGGAGTCCGCCGCGCTGGCGCCGGTGATCGAGATGGGCCCGGTCAGTCTGGTCAATGGCAAGGTCCAGTTCTCGGACCGCTTCATCAAGCCGAATTACAGTGCCGATCTGTCCGAGCTGACCGGCCGACTCAGCGCATTTTCTTCCGCGCCCGCCAGCGGCGAAGCCGGCACGGCACCGGCCATGGCCGATCTGGAGTTGCGTGGCCGCGCCGAAGGCACGGCCACGATCGAAATCCTGGGCAAGCTCAATCCGCTGGCCAAACCGCTGGCGCTGGACATCACCGGCAAGATGCGCGATCTGGAACTGCCGCCGTTGTCGCCCTACAGCGTGAAGTACGCTGGCCATGGCATCGAGCGCGGCAAGCTGTCCATGGATGTGGCCTACCAGATTCAGCCGGACGGGCAACTGGTGGCCAGCAACAAGCTGGTGCTCAACCAGTTGGCCTTCGGCGATCCGGTCGAGGGGGCGCCCAACAGCCTGCCGGTGCGGCTGGCTGTGGCGCTGCTGGCCGACAGCAATGGCGTGATCGACATCAACCTGCCGATCAGCGGCTCGCTCAACGATCCCGAGTTCAGTTTCGGCGGCATCGTTTTCAAGGTGATCATGAACCTGATCGCCAAGGCCGTCACGGCGCCGTTTGCCCTGCTGGCCTCAGCCCTGGGCGGGGCAGATGAGGAGCTCGGCACGGTGAATTTCGCGCCCGGCTCGGCGGTGCTCGGTACTGAAGCACGCGCCAACCTGGACAAGGTGGCACAGGCGATGAAGGAGCGTCCGGCGTTGACCATGACCGTGGCCGGAACCGCCAGCCTGGCGGCCGAACGTGAGGGGTATCAACGGGAACAGCTGAGCGCACTGATGCTGGCCGAAAAGCGGCGTGCGGCCGTGGTGGCCGGCAAGCCGGCCGATACGGTGGCGCCTGTCACTGAGGCCGAGCGGCCGGAGTTGCTCAAGCTGGTGTACCGGCGAGCCCGGATTCCCAAGCCGCGCAACCTGCTGGGTTTGGCCAAAGACCTGCCGCCGATCGAGATGGAGACGCTGCTCCTGGCCAGCATTCCGGTGACCGAGGAGCGCATGCGCGAACTGGCGCAGGCGCGCGGCGTGGCGGTGAAGGACTATCTGAGCAGCCGCGAACTGGGGCAGGATCGCCTGTTCCTCGGCGCCTCCAAGATGGAAGTTGCCGACGGCAAATGGGCCCCTCACGCCGAACTCAGCCTGACAATGAAGTGAGGGCCTGACGCAAAAACATGCGCCAGGCGTGAAGCCGGGCGCCGTTCGGGGCGACAATACGCGGTTCAACCCATTCATCCACCTTGCTGCCGAGCTCAACGTGAACTCCTCCGTGCCTGCCAAACCGAACGACCTTCAACAACTCGACGCCCTCACCGGCGGCGCTTTTTCTGCCGCCACCTCGGGTGAGCGCGCGGCGCGCGTGCGCGAATGGCTGGCCGGCGAACCGGCACCTGAGCAACTGCAAGCGGTCTACAAGGAACTCAGTGTCAAGGACAAGGGCGCGGCCAAGCTGTTGCGCGAGCGCCTGGACGACATCCGCCGTGCCAAGGGACAGGAGGCGATGGCCGCCGAATGGTCTGCCAAGGCACAGGCGCTGCTGGAGGCCGGCAAGCTCAACATCGCCGATGCCCTGGCCTGGCAGCGTGACGCCGCCAAGGCCGGTGCGCCGCTGAGCCGCGAGCCGCTGGCCGGCCTCAAGGTGCAGCTGGCGGAGCGGGTCAAGGTGATCGAAGACCTGCAGCATCGCGTGCAGGTGCAGCGCGAGGCCGCGGTGCTGCTGGCCCAGCGCATCGAGGTGCTGTCCACCAAGTCGTGGAAGGACGCCCAGGCCGCGGCTGACGCCTTGCGTACCGACGTGACCAACTGGCAGGAACAGGCGGCGGCCTTGCCGAGCGATGCCAACTGGCCCAGCGTTGATGCGCGTTTTCCGCCGCAGCTGGAAACCTCGCGCGGGCAGCTGACGCTGGTGTGGGAGGCCTTCAGCGCGGCGCTGGCGCAGGCCGTGGCCGCGGCGGCTGATGCAACGGTGACCTTGCCGCAAGTGCCGGTCTGGGCCGACGAGCTGCGCCAGGCGCGCGGCCTGCCGCCTGAAGCGGCGCCGCAGCCGGCCAAACTGAAAGTTGACCCTCAAATCCGTGCCCAGGCCACGTCGGCTGTGCGCGAGGCGCTCTCAAAACTGGAGCAGGAAGTGGCCGAAGGCCACGGCAAGGCCAGCACCGGTGCGGCCGCCAACTTGCGCCAGGCGCTCAAGGAGCATGGCCGCCACATCGATGACGCGCTCGACAAGCAGGTCCATGCGGCCCTGGCGGCGGCCGGCGAACTCGAAGGCTGGCAGCGCTGGCGCGCCGACCAGTTGCGCGAGGAACTGGTGGGCAAGGCCGAAGCGCTGCTGAACCGGCCCGAGGGCCAGGCCCTGGGCGGGCGCAAGATGCAGGAAACCCTGCGCGCCTTGCGTGAGCAGTGGAAACAGACCGACCAGGGCGGCGTGCCCAACCATGCGCTGTGGAAGCGCTTCGACGAGGCCTGCAACCAGGCGCACAAGGTGGTCGAGGCCTGGCTGGACAAGGTGCGGGCCGAGGCGGCCGAGCACCGGGCCAAGCGACTGGCCCTGGTGGAGGAATTGAAGGCCTGGGCGGCGGCGAACACGACCGCGGCGGGCGATGACTGGAAAGGCTTCAATCGCGAGCTGCATCAGTTTGCCGAGCGCTGGCGCGAGGCCGGCCACCTGAGCGAAAAGGCCTTTGCCGAGCTGCAGCCGCTGTGGAAAACCACCATGGCAGCGGCGGCGGCGCCGCTGGAGGCGGTGCAAAAGGCCAGTCTGCAGCGCCGCCAGGCCATGATCGAGGAAGCTGCCGTGCTGGGGGCTGCACCGGTGTTGCGCATCGACGCCGTCAAGGCCTTGCAGCAGCGCTGGCAGGCCGAAGCCCATGCCGTGCCGCTGGAGCGACGCCAGGAGCAGAAGCTGTGGGATGCTTTCCGCAAGCCGATCGACGACGCTTTCAACCGCAAGACGGCCGAGCGCGAGAAGGCTACCAGTGCCATGAGCGAGCGCGACCGCCAGGTGATGGAAGCGGCCAAGGCGCTGGAAGCGGCCAACGCCGGTGGTGATGCGCAGACCATCCGGGCGGCCATGAATGCGCTGGAGAGCGCACTGCGTGCTTCGGAGGGTGCTCCGGTTCCAGAGGAAAAAAAGGCTCAAGCCCATGTGGAATCTGCGCCAGCTGCTACAGAAACAGGAGCGGAAGAAGCGCCGGGCGAAGCCGTGGCACCCGCTGCCGAGCCGCCCAAACCGCGCAAGCCGGTGGTGGCCGTGCGTGGTGACGACCGTCCCGGCATGAAAAAGGCCGAGCCGGCCGCACCGGCGGGCCGTGGCCGGCCTGGCGAGCGGCGCGAGGGGGGCCGCCGGGACGAGCGTGGCGCAGAGCGCGGTGGCCGGCGTGAACCACGCGAGTCCTACCGTGATCAGCCGCGTCTGGGTGATGCCGCTTTCCGTGCCCAGCGCGAGGCGCTGGAGCATGCCCAACTGGCGCTGAAGAAGCTGGCGGCGCAGGCGCATGGCGAATCACTGACGCATCTGCTCTCAGCCTGGGAGCAGCGCGATGCGGCCCAGTTGCCGACGGCGCAGGAACTCGGCAGCCGGGTCGCGCCGGCGGTGCGCGCGCTGTGGAGCCAAGCCTTGTCGGCAGCGGCTTCCGGCGAGGCGGCTACCGCCTTGCTGCGCCTGGAGATTGCGGCCGAGGTGCCGACACCGGCGGCTGCGCTGGACGCCCGTCGTGCTCTGCAACTGCAGTTGCTCACCCGACGCAACGACCCGACGCCGGTGCAGACCTGGGGCCAGGATGCAGCACGCGTGCTGGGTTCGGCCTTCGAGCCTGAGCAGGCGCGGCGCCTGCAGAACGTGCTCAAGGTCTTGTTGCGCCGCTGATCTTCACGACCGGCGTCGTCAGGCGCCGGGCCGGTAGAAGGCGTCGAACAGCGGCACGAGCGCGGTGAAGTCGCGGGCAAACTGCGGGCGGTTGACGAAATAGGCTTCGCTGGTCACGGCGAAGAACTCGTCGATGGCCTCGGCCCCATAAGGGTCGAGCCAGGGCGGCGGCGCCCCAAAGCGCTCGGCCTTGATCACCTGTTCGTGGAAATCCTCAAAGCTGGCTTGCAGCGTGGTCAGCCAGTGTTCGCGTGCCTGGCGCGCACTGGCGGCTCCCAGGAAGCCGGCGCCCAGAGGCGGGCAGCCGTCGGGCTGGCCATCACGCAGGTCGAGCTTGTGCACGAACTCATGGATGACCACGTTGTAGCCGCTCTCGCTGGAGGCGGCAGCCACATCCTGCCAGCTCAGCATCACCGGGCCGCCTTGCATCGCCTCGCCGGCCAGCACTTCGTCGTAGTGGTGCACCACGCCGTCCTCATCCATCACTTCGCGTTGCGCCAGCACTTCGTCCGGATGCACGACGATGCCGACGAAATCGTCGTACCAGTCCAGCGGCTGGCGGCCGGGGCCGAAGTGCAGCACCGGCAGACAGGCCTGGGCGGCAATCGCCACTGCCATGGCATCCGTAATGGCCAGTCCCTGGGCACCATGAAACTCTTTCTCGGCCAGGAAGAGGGCGCTGAGCTCGCGCAGGCGCTGCAGCTCTGCCGGGGAGCAAGCAGCCAGAAACGGGTAATTGCCCAGGGTGGTTTGCCACAGCGCATCCGGAATGCCGCGGTGTGCGCGGGCGCTGCGCCCCAAGCGCCGCAGCCAGCCCCACATGTTCAGTGGTCCAGCACGGCCTGGCTGGCGGCCAGGCGCTGGACCTGCACGACATCACCGCCCAGCCGCAGGCGCAGCACTTCGGCCCGTGGCGGTGTAGCGGCGGCGTCCCAGTCGCTCAGCACGCGGCGCTGCAGGTCCGTACCGAATGCATGGTCGGCCGGCTTGTGGGTGTGGCCGTGGATCAGTTCGCGCGCCTGGGCGGCTTGCAGCCAGTCGCGGGCGGCCGCGGCGTCCACATCGGCGTAAACGGCACCACTTCTTTTGCGCGCCTCGCTCTGGGCGCGCAGGCCACGCGCAATGGCGCGCCGCTCGGCCAGCGGCTGGGCCAGAAAAGTCGCCTGCCATTCGGCGCTGCGCACCTGGGCACGGAATTGCAGGTAGTCGGTGTCGTCCAGGCACAGCGCATCGCCGTGCGTCAGCAGCCAGCGCTGCTGGCCGAAGCTCAGGGCCGTGGGGTCGGCCAGCAGTTGCAGGCCTGCGGCCTGGGCGAACGCGGCGCCGAGCAGGAAGTCGCGGTTGCCGTGCATGAAGAAGACGGCACTGCGCTCGGCGGTGGCGCGCAGGATGTGCGCGCAGTGCGTTTCGAACTGCGCTTCCGTATCGTTGGTGCCCAGCACATCGTCGCCGACCCAGACCTCGAACAGGTCGCCCAGGATGAACACCGCGTCAGCACGGGTGTGCGCCATGTAGCGTTCCCACGCCGCTACCGTGGCGGGCTCGCTGGCCTGCAGGTGCAGGTCGGAAATGAAATCGACCACCCGCCAAGCCGCAGGAGCGGTGAGCTCCGCGATCCGGGGGGGGGTCGGGTTCATGGGGTGGCGGTCAGGCCGGCCTTCAGGCCAGGGCCACGGCCTTCTCGATCACCACGTCGTCCTTCGGCACATCACCGTGGTAGCCCTTCTGGCCGGTCTTGACGGCGGCGATCTTGTCGACCACGTCCGTGCCGGCAACCACCTTGCCGAACACGGCATAACCCCAGCCCTGGGCCGAGGGGGCGGTGTGGTTGAGGAAGCCGTTGTCGGCCACGTTGATGAAGAACTGCGACGAGGCCGAGTGCGGGTCGTTGGTACGGGCCATGGCAATGGTGTACTTGTCGTTCTTCAGGCCGTTGTTGGCTTCGTTCTCGATCGGTTTGTCGCTGGCCTTCTGGCTCATGCCGGGCTCGAAGCCGCCGCCCTGGATCATGAAGCCGGGGATGACGCGGTGGAAGATGGTGCGGTCGTAGTGGCCCTTGTTGACATAGGCCAGGAAGTTTTCCACCGATTTCGGTGCCTTGGCGGCATCGAGTTCGAGCGTGATGACGCCGAGGTCGGCGATGTGGAGTTCGACTTGAGGGTTGCTCATGGGGCAGCTTTCTTATTTCAGCAGGGTCGCAGAGTTGATGAGGATGGGGGTGAGTGGCACGTTCTGGTGCATGCCCTTGTTGCCGGTGGCCGTGGTGCGGATCCGGTCGACCACGTCCATGCCGGCCACTACCTTGCCGAAGACGGCATAGCCGTAGCCGTCGGGCATGGGGGCGTTGAGGCCGCGGTTGTCGACCACGTTGATGAAGAACTGTGCCGTGGCCGAATTCGGGTTGCCGGTGCGTGCCATGGCAATGGTGCCGCGGTCGTTCTTCAGGCCGTTGCTGGCCTCCAGCGGGATCGGCTCGCGCGTGGGCTTTTGCTGCATGTCGGGCGTGAAGCCGCCGCCCTGGATCATGAAGCCGTCCATGACGCGGTGGAAGATGGTGCCGTCGTACTGGCGCTCGGCCACGTACTGCAGGAAGTTGGCCACCGTCTTCGGGGCCTTGTCCGGATGGAGCTCGAGCACGATGTCGCCTGCGCTGGTGGCGAGCTTGACGCGCGGTGCGGTCTGGGCTGACGCCGTGCCGTGCAGCAGCAGGGCAACTGCGCCGGCCAGCAGGACGCGCCGCAGGAGGGAGGAGGGCTGGGAGGTCATCCGAGGTTGCCTTCGTAAAAAATCTTCCACTGACTGCCTTCGCGGATCCAGTACTGGCGCTTGGTCGGGCCGGTGCGTGTGCCGTCGGGCACTTCGCCGAAGGTCACGACCATGGTGTCGGCAGCGTCGGTCCAGCGCAGGTAGGACAGGTCCTTGAGCTGGATGGCGCGACCGCGCACGCGGTCGACCTCGCTGCGCAGGGCCGGTGCCCATTCGCGCAGGGTCTTGCCGTGGCTGTTGAAGTCGGCCGCGTAGAAGCTCAGCAACTGATCGACGTTGCCGCTGGACTTGGCGTTGCGCCAGGCGGCCAGGGCTTCCTCGAAGGTCTTGCTCTGCGCGCGGGCGCTGTGCGGTGCCACCCAGTCGATCCGCTGGGAGATCACCACCGGCGTGGTGCGGACCTCGACCGTGCGGATGATGCGGTCCAGATCGGGATTGGCCATCACGACGCAGCCGTCGGTGGCCAGCGGTGGGCGCGAGAACTGGTTGGGCGGCGTGCCGTGCAGCCAGATGCCGCGGCCGGTCTTGCCGCGCTTGCTGTCGAGCACATTGGGGTAATTGATCGGCAGGGCGCCCGAGCCGTAGAAGTCGCGCAGGGACTTGGGGTCAAGGTTGCTGGTGATGAAATACACGCCCAGCGGCGTGCGCGCATCGCCCTCGACCGCTTTCTCGATGCCGGACTTGCCGACCGAGATGTAGTAGTCGGCCACCAGATTCAGCCCGCGCTCGCTGTTCTCGAACAGGTACAGACGCGAGCGCGAGGCGTCCACCGCAATTGCATGCTTGTTGCGCGGCGACAGGGCCAGGAACTGCGAGGGAATGGTGCCGGCCGGCGGGCGCTCGCGCAGGGCCTTCAGACGCATCTGCGATTCATCGCGCAGCTCGGCCATGGTGGCGCCGGCGCTGTGGGCCAGGCTGTCGGGCACATCGCCGAATTTGCGCAGCGCGCGCGTACGCGCGGTCAGCAGATCGCCATAGACCAGCTGGGCCAGCTGGAAATGGGGGTAGTCGCGCACCAGGCTTTCGGCCCGCGCCAGGGCTTCGCGCGTTTTGCCGCTGCCGGTCAGGCGATAGACCTCGATCAGCCGGGCCTCGGCCATGCCGTCATTGGTGGCGTTGTCGCGGGCGAGGGGAAGCGGATTGGTTTTCTGGCTTTTTTTGCCGGCGTCTGCGCTGGCCGACACCGTGAACAGACTGGTGGCAGCAATGAGCAAAAAGGCAAAAAATCCTTGGGTCATGTCAGTTCAAAAGCAATGTTGGGGGCCCGCGGGTATGCCAGATGGGACCCGGATCATGGCTTCAGGTTCCCGTCGACTCTTTGACGATCAGCCAGCGTTCACCCGATTTGACCAGATCGAGCGTTTTTCGGCTGGAGACTGCCAGCGTATCGGCCTTGTAGTCCTGGCGGAATTTTGCCACTGCCTTGGTCCCGTTGACGCTCACGCTCAGGTTTTCCAGCCGGACGCTGATGTTCGCTTTGCTGGTGATGCGCAGGCGGCGCTCGCTCTCCCAACTGCTGCGCGACTGTTTGCCCGGCGGATCGAAGTCCTTGCCATAGGCGCCGAGATAGCCATTCATGTCCTTGGCGGCCCAGGCCTTGGCCCAGGCGCGCACGGCGCTTTCCACCTCTTTGCTGGCATGGTTGGCGGCGACCGGCTTGGCGGCAGCGGCCGGGGCCGCCGGCGTTGCATTGGCGGCGACCGGCGCGGCGGCCACCACCGCCGGTTTGGGGGCAGGGGCGGCAGCGGGGGCGGGTGGCGTGGCGGGAGCCGCCGGTGTCGTGGCCGGTGGCGCCGCGTTCGGACGCTGGCCCTTGGCCGTGGGGTCGAACAGTTCGCGGATCAGGGCCAGCTTGGGCTGGGCCGTGGTGGTGCCGTCGAGCTGCAACGCCTTGTTGTAGGCCTGGCTGGCGAGCTTGGCATAGACGTCGCCCAGGTTTTCGTGCGCCGTCGAGTAGCTCGGGTTGGTGCGGATGGCCATTTCCAGCGCAGCGCGTGCCTTGTCGTACTGGCCCTGGCCCGCATAGAGCACGGCCAGGTTGTTGTAGGGCTCGGGCAGCTCGGGGTAGTCTTCGGTCAGCTTGGTGAAAGTGGCGATGGCGTCACCGGTCTTGCCGGTTTCGCGCTGGATCACGCCCTTGAGGAAACGCATCTGCGGGTCGCGCGGCTTGGCGGCGAGGTACTGGTCGGCCTTGGCCTGGGCTTCGGCCAGCTTGCCGTTGCGCACCAGCAGGGTGACGTCGCTGTAGTCATCGGCATGGACGGCGGTGAGGGCCAAGCTGCCGGCCAGGGCGACCAGCCGGAGGAGATGGGAGATTTGGGCGCTACCGTACTTCATAGATGTCAAGGATGGAAGCCCGCACAGAATGGGCTGGATGGGGCTTTATACTGCGTTGGATTGTAGCCCTGCCAAAGTAGCCGACCGGTCACGCCGGTGGTTTGGCCCGCTTTAGAAATATTCATGAGTTTGCGCATATACAACACGCTGTCGCGTGCGCTGGAACCTTTTTCCCCGATCGAGCCCGGCCATGTCCGCATGTACGTCTGCGGCATGACGGTCTATGACCTGTGCCACCTGGGCCATGCCCGTGCCATGGTGGCGTTCGACGTGGTGCAGCGCTGGCTGAAAAGCAGCGGTTACCGGGTGACCTACGTGCGCAACGTCACCGACATCGACGACAAGATCATCAGGCGCTCGCTGGACAACGGCGAGACCATCCGTTCGCTGACCGACCGCATGGTCGACGCGCTGCACCAGGACGCCGATGCGCTGGGCATCGAGCGCCCGACCCACGAGCCGCGCGCCACCGACTACGTGCCGCAGATGCTGAGCCTGATCGGTACCCTGGAGCAAAAAGGACTGGCCTACCGCGCCGGCAATGGCGACGTCAACTATGCGGTACGCAAGTTTCCCGGCTACGGCAAGCTGTCCGGCAAGTCGCTCGACGAGTTGCGTGCCGGCGAGCGCGTGGCGGTACTGGACGGCAAGGAGGACCCGCTCGATTTCGTGCTGTGGAAGTCGGCCAAGCCGACCGAGCCGGCCGAAGCCAAGTGGGACAGCGCCTACGGCCCCGGCCGTCCGGGCTGGCACATTGAATGCTCGGCCATGAGCTGCGAGATGCTGGGCGAGAGCTTCGACATCCACGGCGGCGGCGCCGACCTGCAGTTCCCGCACCACGAGAACGAGATTGCCCAGAGCGAAGGCGCCACCGGCAAGCCGCTGGCCAGTGTCTGGATGCACAACGGCTTCGTGCGCGTGGACAACGAGAAGATGTCCAAGTCGCTGGGCAACTTCTTCACCATCCGCGAGATCCTGGCCCAGTACGATCCGGAGACGGTGCGCTTTTTCATCATCCGTGCCCACTACCGCAGCCCGTTGAACTACAGCGACGCCCACCTGGACGACGCGCGCGGCGCGCTCAAGCGCCTGTACACCGCGCTGCACAGCGTCAAGCCGGCTGCGGTTGAAATCGACTGGCTCAATTCATACGCCGCCCGCTTCAAGGCGGCCATGGACGAGGATTTCGGCACGCCCGAGGCCATCGCGGTGCTGTTCGAGCTGGCGACCGAAGTCAACAAGACCGGCTCGGCCCAGGTGGCCGGCCTGCTCAGGGCGCTGGGTGGCTGCCTGGGGCTGCTGCAGGACGACCCCGAGAAATTCCTCAAGGCCGGCTCCAGCCTGGACGAGGCGGCAATCCGTGCCTTGATCGAACAACGCGTCACGGCCAAGCAGGCGAAGAACTTCGCCGAGGCCGACCGCATCCGCAACGACTTGCTGAGCCTGGGCATCGTGCTCAAGGATTCGCCCACCGGGACCACCTGGGAGGCGGCGCAGTGAAGGCTGGCATGATGGTTTTTTTCTTCCAACCCCGAAAGGCGTGATGTGGCAGCGACCAAAAGCATAGCGCCCAAGGTCTTCACGCCCGACTACTGGGACGAAGCCTGCAAGCACCTGATGAAGAAAGACCGGGTGATGAAGCGGCTCATTCCGCAGCATGGCGACGCCTGCCTGCAGACCCGGGGCGATGCCTTCACCACGCTGGCGCGCAGCATCGTGGGCCAGCAGATTTCGGTCAAGGCGGCGCAGACGGTGTGGGATCGTTTCGTCAAGCTGCCGCGCAAGGTCACGCCGGCCAACGTGCTCAAGCTCAAGGTCGACGACATGCGTGCCGCCGGTCTGAGTGTGCGCAAGGTCGAGTACCTGGTGGATCTGGCGCTGCACTTCGACAATGGCCTGGTGCAGGTGGCCGACTGGGCGGGCATGGATGACGAGGCCATCATTGCCGAACTGGTGGACATCCGCGGCATCGGCCGCTGGACGGCCGAGATGTTCCTGATCTTCCACCTGATGCGGCCCAATGTGCTGCCGCTGGACGATGTGGGCCTGATCAACGGCATCAGCCGAAACTATTTTTCCGGTGAGTCGGTGAGCCGCAGCGACGCCCGCGAAGTGGCCGCGGCCTGGGCGCCGTATTGCAGCGTGGCGACTTGGTATATTTGGCGCTCCCTCGACCCCGTGCCGGTGGAGTATTAGCCGTTGGCCCGAGCGGCACCTGCCTGGATGCAGGCGATCCGCAGCCCAGGGGCCAGCGCAGAGAACAAGGAGTTAGTCGATGGCGAAAAAAACATTCCTCGATTTCGAGCAACCGATTGCCGAACTCGAAGCCAAGATTGAAGAGCTGCGCTATGTGCAGAACGAGTCGGCGGTGGACATCACCGCGGAAATCGACCAGCTGGGCAAGAAGAGCCTGCAGCTGACCAAGGATGTCTACAGCAACCTGACGTCGTGGCAGATCACCAAGATCGCACGCCACCCGGAGCGTCCCTACACGCTGGACTACGTCAATGAGCTGTTCACCGATTTCGTCGAGCTGCACGGCGACCGTCACTTTGCCGACGACCTCAGCATCGTTGGCGGCCTGGCGCGCTTCAACGGCAATGCCTGCATGGTGATCGGTCAGCAGAAGGGGCGCGACACCAAGGAGCGCGGCATGCGCAACTTCGGCATGAGCAAGCCCGAAGGCTACCGCAAGGCGCTGCGCCTGATGAAGACAGCCGAGAAGTTCAAGCTGCCGGTGTTCACCTTCGTCGACACGCCAGGAGCCTACCCCGGCATCGACGCCGAGGAGCGCGGCCAGTCCGAAGCCATCGGCCGCAACATCTTCGAGATGGCGCAGCTGGAAGTGCCGATCATCACCACCATCATCGGCGAAGGCGGCTCCGGCGGCGCGCTGGCGATCTCGGTCGGCGACCAGTTGCTGATGCTGCAGTATTCGATCTACTCGGTGATCAGCCCCGAGGGTTGCGCCTCCATTCTGTGGAAGACGGCGGACAAGGCGTCCGATGCGGCCGAGGCGCTGGGCATCACCGCGCATCGCCTCAAGGCGTTGGGGCTGATCGACAAGATCGTCAACGAGCCGGTCGGCGGCGCGCACCGCGACCACAAGCAGATGGCGGCCTTCCTCAAGCGCGCCCTCAACGAGGCCTACCGTCAGGTGGCTGACCTCAAGGCCAAGGAGTTGCTGGAGCGCCGCTACGAGCGCCTGCAGAGCTATGGCCGTTTCACCGACACCAAGACCAGCGGCAAGTAAGGCCGCCGGCCCGGCGCGCACCGTCGCGCGCGGCGCGGAGGCCGTCCGATGAGCAAGACGCTGGCGCAAGCCATGGGCGGGTTCGAGCCCGGCTTGCCTCTGGCTGTGGCCTACAGCGGCGGCGCCGACTCCACGGCGCTGCTGCTGGCCTGTGCCGAAAAGTGGCCGGGCCAGGTCAGTGCCATTCACATCCACCACGGCCTGCAGGCGGCGGCGGACGCCTTCGAGCAGCACTGCCGTGCCTTCTGCGCGCGACTGGGTGTGCCGCTGCAAGTACGCCGGGTCGATGCGCACCCTGCGCCAGGGCAGAGCCCGGAAGAGGCGGCGCGCCGTGCCCGTTACGAGGCTTTTCGCGATATCGCCCTTTCCGATACTGCGCCTCATGCTATTAAAAACATAGCAGTTGCGCAGCAGGCTGACGATCAGGCCGAGACCCTGCTGCTGGCCTTGAGCCGCGGTGCCGGCCTGCCGGGCCTGAGCGCCATGCCGGCGCAGTGGACGCGCGATGGCATCCGCTATTACCGCCCCCTGCTCGACGTGCCGGGGGCCGAGCTGCGCCGCTGGCTGCGCGAACGCGGTGAAACCTGGATCGAGGACCCCACCAATGCCGACCAGCAGTTCACGCGCAACCGTATCCGCGCGCGCCTGCTGCCGGCACTCGATGAGGCCTTTCCGCAGTTCCGCGACACCTTTGCCCGCAGTGCCGCGCATGCCGCCGAAGCGCAGCGGCTGCTCAACGAGGTGGCGGTCGACGATCTGGTGCAGCTTGGCCAACCGCTGCAGATCGCACTTCTGCAGCGTCTGAGCCGGGCGCGCCAGGCCAATGTGCTGCGCCACTGGCTGCGCAGTGCCCACGGCACCGTACCCAGTGCGGCCCAGTTGAATGAACTGCTGGACCAGATCGCCGCCTGCACCACGCGCGGCCATCGCATCCGCCTCAAGGTCGGCAGCGGCTTTGTCGAACGCCAGGGGGCGGTGCTGGCTTGGTACAATCCCTAGGTTTCGCCCGTGGAATCGCCACCGCGGCAAGACCCACACCGTGTTGACACCGGCGGCCCGTAGTGCATGCGCGACGGCCTGCCACCCAATCCGACAAATTCAATGGCATTGATCGTTCACAAATACGGCGGCACGTCGATGGGCTCCACCGAGCGCATCCGCAATGTTGCCAAACGCGTCGCCAAATGGGCGCGCGCCGGCCACCAGATGGTGGTGGTGCCCTCCGCCATGAGCGGCGAAACCAATCGCCTGCTGGGCCTGGCCAAGGAGCTGGCGCCGGCCAAGGCGAATGACGCCACCAACCGCGAACTCGACATGCTGGCGGCTACCGGCGAGCAGGCGTCGAGTGCCTTGCTGGCGATTGCGCTGCAGGCCGAAGGCATGGCGTCGGTCAGCTACGCCGGCTGGCAGGTGCCGATCCTGACCAACAGCGCCTATACCAAGGCACGCATCGAATCGATCGACGACAAGCGCGTGCGGGCCGACCTGGCTGCAGGCAAGGTGGTGATCGTGACCGGCTTCCAGGGCATCGACGAGCAGGGCAACATCACCACGCTGGGCCGTGGCGGCTCCGACACCTCGGCCGTGGCCGTGGCAGCGGCGATGAAGGCGCATGAATGCCTGATCTACACCGACGTCGACGGCGTCTACACTACCGACCCGCGCGTCGTGCCCGAGGCGCGCCGCCTGCATACCGTGAGTTTCGAGGAGATGCTGGAGATGGCATCGATGGGCTCCAAGGTGCTGCAGATCCGTTCGGTCGAATTCGCCGGCAAGTACAAGGTGCCGCTGCGCGTGCTCTCCAGCTTCACGCCCTGGGACATCGACATCAACGAGGAAGCCAAGTCCGGTACCTTGATCACTTTTGAGGAAGACGAAAAAATGGAACAAGCCATTGTTTCCGGCATTGCATTCAATCGCGACGAAGCCAAGATTTCCGTGGTCGGCGTGCCCGACAAGCCAGGCATTGCCTACCAGATCCTGGGGGCCGTGGCCGATGCCAACATCGAAGTCGACATGATCATCCAGAACATCAGCAAGGGTGGCTTGACCGACTTCAGCTTCACCGTCAACCGCAACGACTACGCCCGCGCCATCGACCTGCTCAAGGAAAAGGTCGTGCCCGTGCTGGGCGCGCAGGAAGTGCAGGGCGATACCAAGATCTGCAAGGTGTCCATCGTCGGCATCGGCATGCGCAGCCACGTCGGCATTGCCAGCAAGATGTTCCGCTCCCTGAGCGAAGAGGGCATCAACATCCAGATGATTTCTACCAGCGAGATCAAGACCTCCGTCGTGATCGACGAGAAGTACATGGAACTGGCCGTGCGCGCGCTGCACAAGGCCTTCGATCTGGACCAGCCGCCGGCCTGACCGGCGTGCAGGGAGATTCGCACGAGAAGCGCCGCTGAAGCGGCCCGATTCGTGCGATAATTCCGCCTGACCTTTGGAGACGTGACCGAGTGGCCGAAGGTGCTCCCCTGCTAAGGGAGTATGGGGTGTAGAGCCTCATCGAGGGTTCGAATCCCTCCGTCTCCGCCAATAACAAGCCCCGCCTCGTGCGGGGCTTTGTTTTTGGCGCCGCCCCAAGAATTCGTGCCTGACGAATTTCGAACCATTCCAACCATTCCTTGTGCGGCCCGCAGAAGGGCCGATCCGGCCCCGGCGAAGACTGTATTTCTCGCGCTTCCCCGCCAACGCTCCCACTAGAATCGGCCGGTGACATCGCCCGCCATCCCTGCTCTCCGATCCCTGAACAGCCCGATCGCCCGGGCCGCGATCGCCTCGTCCATGGCGCGTGTGGCCCTGCTGGCCGCTGGCGTGGACGGCCTCTATTTCCTGTTTTTCCTGGCAGTCGGTTCGCCCTGGCTGGCCTGGATCAATGTGGTCAGCGTGGCCATGTATGCCATGGCCTACCGGCTTGCACGCCGGCAGAAGCTGCATGGGGCGGCGCTGCTGATCTGGCTGGAGGCGTTCCCGCATGCCGCCATTGGCACGCTGATGACGGGCTGGGAGAGTGGTTTTCACTACCTGCTGCTGATGTTCATCCCCTCGGTCATCCTGACCAACTCGCGCCGGAAGGCACGCGCCTTTGTCGTCGCCTTGCTGGTGTTCCTGGGGGCGCTGGATTTCCTGGCGCGCGACCTGGGGCCGCTGGCACCGCTGTCGGCCAGCGCCCTGACCGCGCTGAAGTGGCTGAACATCACGATCTTCGTCACCATGTTCTCGTCGCTGGCAAGTTATTACCGGCAGAAGATATTCCAGGCCGAGCGTTCCCTGCACGCGCAGGCGACGCAGGACGCATTGACCGGCCTGTACAACCGGCGCTATTTCCAGCAGATGGCGGAGCAGGAACTGGGCCGTTGCCGTCGCACCGGCAGCAGTGCCTCCCTGCTGATCATGGACATCGATTTCTTCAAGACGATCAATGACACTTACGGTCATGAGACCGGCGACCTGGTGCTGATCTCGATTGCCCGCTCGCTCAAGCAAGGGTCGCGCGAGATGGACACGCTGGCACGCTGGGGCGGGGAGGAGTTCGTCCTGCTGATGCCGGGCATCGATGCCGCTGAAGCCCTGGCCGTGGCGGAGCGCTTCCGCCAGGTGGTGGAGCGCACGCCGGTCATCTTCTCTGCCGGCGAGATCCTCTGCACGCTGTCGTTTGGTGTTACGCAACTGTTGGCGGGCGAGACGCTCAGCGTGGCCGTCGGGCGCGCGGATCGCGCGCTCTACCGCAGCAAGCTGGACGGCAAGAACCGCGTCAGCATCGAGTGAGTGGCGGCCGGCCCAGGCGGGCTACCCGCAGCGTTACTCGACCGATGCGCTCCAGCGCGCATCCCAGGTGTTTTCCATCCGGCGCCGGTCGCGTTTGGTGGGCCGTCCGTGCTCGATGCTCAGCGCCGGTTCGGCGGCCAGGCGGCGCTGCTCGGCCGCCTGCTCGCGCGCCAGCCGGCTGGCTTCGGTTTCCTCGTAGAGCTGCTGCGCCACCGGCGCCGGGCCGCGCTGGTGGCTCACGCCTTTCACTTGCACGGTGCGCGTGACAGGGCCCTGGCGCAGTGCGACGAGATCGCCGGCACGGACCTCGCGTGACGGCTTGGCCACCTGCTCATTGACCAGCACGCGGCCCTTGCTGATTTCCTCGCAGGCCAGCGAACGCGTCTTGTAGAAGCGGGCGGCCCACAGCCATTTGTCGATGCGCAGTTGTTCCATAAGTCGGTGACGGCGGTGGGCTCTCCATGTGGCCCCCGCTGGGCCCACTGTACCATTGGCGCATGGAAAAAACGGACACCCTGCCGCGCGATGCCCAGAGCATTCTGGAGCTGGCCGCACGCTCCATGTTCGACCTGTTCGCCAACGCCAGCGAGGGCATGCTGCTGGTCGACCGCCAGGGCAAGGTGGTCTGGATCAACGAGCAGTACAAGCGCTTCCTGCCGGCGCTGGGTTTCGAGCGGGTCGAGGATTTTGTCGGCCATCCGGTGGCCAGCGTGGTGCAGAACACGCAGATGCACCACGTGATCGAAACCGGCAAGCCGATCCTGATCGACCTGCTGAGCAACCGCGCCGGCACCTTCGGTGTCAGCCGCATTCCGCTGCGCGACAGCTCGGGCGAGGTCATCGGCGCCCTGGGCATCGTGCTGTTCGACCACCCCGAGACCAATCTGCAGCCGTTGATCACCAAGTTCGCCGCCTTGCAGCGCGAGCTGGACGATGCCCGCCGCGAACTGGCCAGCCAGCGCAGCGGGCAGCGCCAGGCCAAGTACACCTTCGCCAGTTTCGTCGGCGCCAGCCCGGCGGTGGTGGAGGTCAAACGGCTGGCACGCCGCGCCGCGCAGTCCAGCAGCACCGTGCTGCTGCTGGGCGAGACCGGCACCGGCAAGGAGCTGCTGGCGCATGCCATCCATGCGGTGTCGGCACGCGCAGGGCGTTCTTTCGTCAGCGTCAACATCGCCGCTGTGCCCGACACCCTGCTGGAGGCGGAGTTTTTCGGCGTGGCACCCGGCGCCTACACCGGTGCCGAGCGCAAGGGGCGCGACGGCAAGCTCAAGCTGGCCGACGGTGGCACGCTGTTCCTGGACGAGATTGGCGACATGCCGCTGGGGCTGCAGTCCAAGCTGCTGCGCGCGCTGCAGGAAGGCGAGTTCGAGCCGCTGGGCTCCAACCGCCTGATGCGCTTCGATGCCAAGGTGATTGCCGCCACCTCGCGCGACCTCGGCCGCCTGGTGCGCGAGGGCAGGTTCCGCGAGGACCTGTACTACCGTCTGAATGTGCTGCCGATCCGGGTGCCGCCGCTGCGCGAGCGCCGCGCCGACATCCCGGCGCTGGCCGAGGCCTTGGGCGAGGACATTGCCCTGCGCAGCGGCCTGCCGCAACCTGAGTTGACGGCAGACGCCATGGACCTGCTGTCGGCCCAGGTCTGGCGCGGTAATGTGCGCGAGCTGCGCAATGTGCTGGAGCAGGCCGCCATGCTGGGCGACTCCAGCCGCATCGACCGCGCGCAGATCGAGAAGGTGCTGCGCGAGACCGGCATCGAGCAGCTGGAGCCGACGCTGGCCGAGGGCGTGCCGCTGCCAGCGGCGTCGGTACCGATCCGCCCGTTGGCCGAGCAGGTGGCGCAGCTGGAGCGCGCCGCCATCGCTGCCGCCATGGCAGCCAGCGGCGGCAACAAGGTGGCGGCGGCCAAGCTGCTGGGGATCTCCCGCGCGACCCTGTACGAACGGCTCGATTCAATTGTCTGAAAAATAATCATTTGTCTGAAATAAACACATTTATTTGTATTTGTTTTAGACATTCGGTAAGGGTGACCACAGGGTTTCCCAATCAAATCAAGCACTTGCCGTTTGGCACGATCCGTGCTGTCATGCCTTGTTCGCATTCATAACAAGGAGACATCCATGCAACGACGCACCTGGGTCGCCCGCGCCAGCCTGCTGGCCACAGCCATTGCCGCCACCGTGTTCGGTGCCGGCGTTCATGCGCAGGGCAAGGACATTCGCATTGCCCACATCTACAGCAAGACCGGCCCGCTGGAAGCCTATGGCAAGCAGACCCAGACCGGTTTCATGATGGGCCTGGACTACGCCACCGGCGGCACCATGAGCGTGGCCGGCCGCAAGATCGTGGTGATGGAAAAAGACGACCAGGGCAAGCCCGATCTGGGCAAGAGCCTGCTGGCCGCCGCCTACGGCGATGACAAGGTCGATCTGGCCGTTGGTCCCACCGCCTCGCCGGTGGCGCTGGCCATGCTGCCGGTGGCCGAGGAATACAAGAAGGTGCTGCTGGTGGAGCCGGCCGTGGCCGACTCCATCACCGGCGACAAGTGGAACAAGTACATCTTCCGCACCGGCCGCAACAGCAGCCAGGACGCGATTGCCAACGCCGTGGCGCTGGACAAGGAAGGCATCAGCATCGTCACCATGGCGCAGGACTCGGCCTTCGGCCGTGATGGCGTCAAGGCCTTCAAGGAAGCGCTGAAGAAGGCCCGGCTGGTGCACGAGGAATACCTGCCGCCGGCCACCACCGACTTCACCGCCGGCGGTCAGCGCATGCTCGACAAGCTCAAGGGTCTGCCGGGCCGCAAGGTGATCTTCATCATCTGGGCCGGCGGCAACCCGTTCAAGATCGCCGACATGGACTTGAAGCGCCACGGCATCGAGATCGCCACCGGCGGCAACATCCTGCCGGCCATGACGGCCTACAAGCAGTTCCCCGGCATGGAAGGCGCGGCCTACTACTACTTCGGCATTCCGAAGAACCCGGTCAACGAGGCCCTGGTGTCCATGCACTACAGGCAGTTGAAGGCGCCGCCGGACTTCTTCACCGCCGGCGGTTTCAGTGCCGCCATGGCCGTGGTCACGGCCCTGAAGAAGACCAATGGCGACACCGCCACCAACACCCTGATCAAGACCATGGAAGGCATGAGCTTCGACACGCCCAAGGGGAAGATGACCTTCCGCAAGGAAGACCACCAGGCGATGCAGAACATGTACCACTTCAGGATCAAGGTCGATCCGGCCTTTGCCTGGGGTGTGCCGGAGCTGGTGCGCGAGATCAAGGCGGAAGAAATGACCATCCCCATCCGCAACAAACGTTGATTGGGTGCTCGGCTACTGCGCGCGCCGATGGCCGCGTTGCGCAGTGCTCGAAATCCTCACGTACCGCAAGTACGTTCCGGTTTCTGCGCGCTGTGCGCCTTGCCCTCGGCGCGCTCGCTACGCCGCTCCCTCAATTCCTTGTCGATTCTTCAACATGCTTGAAACTCGGGATCTCACGATCCGCTTCGGCGGGCACGTGGCGGTCAATGCTGTCTCGTGCAGCTTTGCACCGGGCACGCTGACGGCCATCGTCGGCCCCAACGGTGCCGGCAAGACCACCTACTTCAACCTGATCTCGGGCCAGCTGCCGGCGAGCGAGGGGGCGGTGCTGCTCAATGGGGAAGACTTGTCGTCCCTGCCGGCCTCTGCACGCACGCGTGCCGGCCTGGGGCGGGCCTTCCAGCTGACCAACCTGTTCCCGAACCTGAGCGTGCTGGAGAACATCCGGCTGGCGGTGCAGGCTTCGCTGGACGGACCGCATCGCCGCGGCCTGAACCTGTGGAGCATCTGGAGCGACCACGCGCGGCTGACCGAGCGGGCGCATGCCATCCTCGAATCGGTGGCGATGGCGCGCCAGCAGGATGCGCCGGTGGCCAGCCTGCCGCACGGCGACCAGCGCAAGCTCGAAGTGGCGCTGCTGATGGCGCTCGACCCGCAGGTCTACATGTTTGACGAACCGACCGCCGGCATGAGCCACGACGAGGCGCCGGTGATCCTGAACCTGATCCGCGCGCTCAAGCGGGACAAGACCAAGACCATCCTGCTGGTGGAACACAAGATGGACGTGGTGCGCGAGCTGGCCGACCGCATCATCGTGCTGCACAACGGCACGCTGGTGGCCGATGGCGAGCCGGCCGAGGTGATTGCTTCGCCGGTGGTGCAGGAAGCGTACCTGGGGGCCAGTCCCCAGGACGCCTCGGCGCAGAACGTGGCTCCCCCCCAATCCGACCTTCCCCCTCGAGGGGGAAGGAGGGAAGACCAATGAACGAGAACCTTCTCACGCTCGAAGGCGTGCACACCCACATCGGCGCGTACCACATCCTGCACGGCGTGGACCTGCAGGTGCCGCGTGGTCAGCTCACGATGCTGTTGGGGCGCAACGGCGCCGGCAAGACCACCACGCTGCGCACCATCATGGGTTTGTGGCAGACCTCGCAGGGCCGCATCACCTTCAATGGCCAGGACATCACGCACCGGCACACGCCGGCCATCGCTGCGCTGGACATCGCCTACGTACCGGAGAACATGGGCATCTTCGCCGACCTCACGGTGAAGGAGAACATGCTGCTGGCCGCGCGCCAGGCCAGGCATGCCCGCGACATGGACGAGGAACGCCTGCAGTGGATCTTCAAGCTCTTTCCGGCGGTGGAGAAGTTCTGGAACCACCCTGCCGGCAAGCTGTCGGGCGGGCAGAAGCAGATGCTGGCGGTGTCACGCGCCATCGTCGAGCCGCGCCGCCTGCTGATCGTCGACGAGCCGAGCAAGGGCCTGGCGCCGGTGATGATCGACAACATGATCACCGCCTTCCAGCAGCTCAAGGCCAGCGGCGTGACCATCCTGCTGGTGGAACAGAACATCAACTTTGCCAAGCGCCTCGGTGACCGTGTTGCCGTGATGGACGACGGCCGCGTGGTGCATGCCGGTGCCATGCAGGCGCTGGCCGAAGACGAGGTTTTGCAGCAGTCGCTGCTGGGGTTGGCGCTATGAGCAAGGATTTCGACTACAAGCCGCTGCTGCTGGTGCCCCTGCTAGCGCTGGCCGCCTTGCCGCTGATCGGCTCGGGCTCGACCTGGCTCACGCTCACCGTGGCGGGGTTGGCCATGGGCATGATCGTTTTCATCATCGCCTCCGGCCTGACGCTGGTGTTCGGCCTGATGGACGTGCTCAATTTCGGTCACGGTGTCTTCATCGCGCTCGGCGCCTTTGTGGCCACCAGCGTGCTGGGCGCCATGGGTGACTGGACTGGCTCGACCGAGCTGTGGCGCAACCTGCTGGCGGTGTTGCCGGCCATGCTGGTGGCGATGGCGGTGGCCGGTGCGCTCGGCCTGGCGTTTGAGCGCTTCATCGTGCGGCCGGTCTACGGCCAGCACCTCAAGCAGATCCTCATCACCATGGGCGGCATGATCATCGGCGAGGAGCTGATCAAGGTGATCTGGGGCCCGCTGCAGATCCCGTTGCCGCTGCCCGAGGGCATGCGCGGCGCGCTCGCGCTGGGCGAGGCCTCGATCGAGAAGTACCGCGTGATTGCGGTGGTGGTGGGGCTGGCGGTGTTTGCCGTGCAGGCCTGGACGCTGTCGCGCACCAAGATCGGCCTGCTGATCCGCGCCGGCGTGCAGGACCGTGAGATGGTCGAGGCGCTGGGCTACCGCATCCGCCGCCTGTTCGTCGGTGTGTTCGTCATGGGCAGCGCGCTGGCCGGTCTGGGCGGCGTGATGTGGGGCCTGTACCAGCAGAACGTGGTGCCGCAGATGGGGGCGCAGGTCAACGTGCTGATCTTCATCGTCATCATCATCGGCGGCCTGGGGTCCACCGGCGGCGCGCTGATCGGTTCGCTGCTGGTCGGGCTGATGGCCAACTACACCGGCTTCCTGGTGCCGAAGGTGGCGCTGTTTTCCAACATCGCGCTGATGGTTTCCATCCTGCTGTGGCGGCCGCAAGGGGTTTACCCCGTGGCGAACAGATGATGAAGCACCCCCAGGCTTCGCGCACTTCGTGTCGCTACGCCACCCCCCTCAAGGGGGCAACGCCAGTGGCCCGGCCAAGCCGGTTCCACGGCGTTTCCCGTTTGCTCCCCCTCATTCGCCGCAGGTCACGTGCGGTGCTGGAGTTATCGTGCTGACCAGAATCATTTCCAACGACCTGCCGCGCAGCCGCATCTTGGCGGTGCTGCTGGTCCTGCTGCTGCTGGCGTTGGCCTTTGCGCCCTTCATCGCGCCGGGCGTGAAGGCACTCAACGTCGCGGCCAAGGTGCTGATCTTCGTCGTGCTGGTGGCCAGCTTCGACCTGCTGCTGGGTTACACCGGCATCGTCAGCTTCGCGCACACCATGTTCTTCGGCATCGGGGCCTACGGCATCGCCATTGCCAGCACCCTGCTGGGGCCCACCTGGGGCGCGCTGGGCGTGGGGCTGCTGGCGGCGCTGGGGCTGTCGCTGCTGCTGGCGCTGGCCATTGGCCTGTTTTCGCTGCGCGTGCGCGCCATCTTCTTCGCCATGATCACGCTGGCGGTGGCCTCGGCCTTCCAGACCCTGGCCTCGCAGCTGTCGGAATTCACCGGCGGCGAGGACGGCTTGAGCTTCAAGCTGCCGGAGTGGCTGTCGCCCAGCTTCGAGCTGCTGGAAGAGCCGGTGCTGGGTGTCGTGCTCGACGGCCGGCTGATCTGCTACTACCTGCTGTTCGTCGCGGCACTGGTGCTGCTGCTGGCGCTGCTGCGCATCGTCAACTCGCCGTTTGGCCGCGTGCTGCAGGCCATCCGCGAAAACGAGTTCCGTGCCGAGGCCATCGGCTACCGCGTGGTGGTGTACCGCACGCTGTCCAGCGTGCTGTCGGCGCTGTTCGCCTGCCTGGCCGGTGCCATGCTGGCGCTCTGGCTGCGCTACAACGGGCCCGATACGTCGCTCTCGTTCGAGATCATGATGGACGTGCTGCTGATCGTGGTCATCGGCGGCATGGGCACGATCTACGGCTCGGCCCTCGGCGCGGCGCTGTTCGTGGTGGCGCAAAGTTATCTGCAGGACCTGCTGCGCCTGGCCAGCGAGGCCGCCTCCGCCGTGCCGCAGCTGTCGGCCCTGCTGTCGCCCGACCGCTGGCTGCTCTGGCTCGGCCTGCTGTTTGTGCTGTCGGTCTATTACTTTCCCACCGGGGTGGTCGGGCGCCTGCGCGCGGCGGCCCAAGGAGGCGCGCGATGAACCCCACTTCGAATTACCTGACCCTGGCTGGCCGTGAGATCCACTACATGGCGTGGGGCGCGCCGGATGCCGAGCCGGTGATTGCCTGGCACGGCCTGGCGCGTACCGGGCGCGACATGGACGAGCTGGCCGTGCATCTGAGCACCCACGGCTACCGCGTGATCTGCCCCGACACGCTGGGCCGCGGCCTGAGCCAGTGGAGCCCGTTGCCGCAGCAGGAGTATTGCCTGGCGTTCTATGCGCGCCTGGCGGCCGAACTGTTCGAGCAGTTGAAGATCGAGCGTGCGCACTGGGTCGGCACCTCGATGGGGGGCGCCATCGGTACCGTCTGCGCCTCCGGCCTGTTCCAGCCGCAACTCAAGGCACGCATTTGCAGCCTGGTGCTCAACGACAACGCGCCCGAGCTGGCGGCGGCCGCCATCGAGCGCATCCGTGCTTATGCCGGCAACCCGCCGGCGTTCGAGACCGTGCGCGAGCTGGAGGCCTTCTTCCGCCAGGCCTACAAGCCCTACGGCTGGCTCAGCGACGCGCAGTGGCGCCGCCTGACCGAGACCTCCACCCGCCGTCTGCCCAACGGCCGCGTGACGCCGCATTACGACCCGGCCATGGTGCAGCAGTTCGTGCACCATCCGGACGACTACCTGATCTGGGACCATTACGAGCAGATGGAGATTCCGGTGCTGCTGCTGCGCGGCGCCGAGTCCGATCTGGTGCAGCCCGCCACGGCCGCGCAGATGCAAACCTGCGGCCCGGGCCGCCGCGGGCAGTTGCAGACCATCGAGGTGCCGGACTGCGGCCACGCGCCGGCGCTTAATGTGCCGGCGCAGCTCGACGCCGTGCTGGACTTCATCCGTCGCGCCGCCTGACAAGCCGGCGACAGATACCGGCCGTGCGGCGGCCAGCGCCGGAGCGGAGCTTGGCAGAATGCAGGCTTCATTCTTTGGAGCAGGCATGGCCTTGACGATCTACGGCATCATCGCGTCGCGCGCGGTCCGTCCCTTGTGGGTGGCGACCGAACTCGGACTCGATTTCGAGCATCAGCCCACGGACTACAAGACGGGCGTGACGCGCACACCCGAGTTCCAGGCACTCAACCCCAACGGCCACATCCCGGTCATCGTCGACCATCGCCCGGAAGGCGACGTGACGGTGTGGGAGAGCATGGCCTGCGCGCTCTACATTGCGCGCCATCACGGCCAGCCCGACGGCGTGAACTTGGTGCCGGCCACGCCGCGCGAGGACGCCGAGGCCTTGCGCTGGAGTTTCTGGACCGTGACCGAAGTCGAGAAGGATGCGTTGACCGTGCTGATGCACCGCATGGTGATGCCGGCCGAGCAGCGCAAGCATGAGCTGGCTGAGGCGGCCGAGCGGCGCCTGCAGGTGCCGCTGCGCGTGCTGGAGCAACACCTGGCGCAGCAGCAGGCGCGCGGTGAGGACTACATCGCCGCTGCGCGTTTCACGGTGGCCGACCTGTGCGTGGCCAGCGTCATGCTGTGGGTGAAACCGGCGCGTGAACTGCTGGCCCAGCACCCGCTGGTCAGTGCCTGGCTGGCCCAGTGCCTGGGGCGGCCGGCCTACGAGACGCTGCGCCGTCAGCGCTAGAAACTTCAAACCAGATTGGCCTCTGGCCCTTGCTGGATATTCGCTGGCAGCTACTGAAACGATAGCATTCTGGGCTTCAGTTGCGGGCACCCAGCGCCAGGGCGGCGGCGCGCGAAGCGGCCAGTGCCTGGGCGTCGGGCGTGCGCTGCGTCGGCCAGCCGGCCAGGTGCTGCAATGCGACGCCGCCCAGCGCGGCGATGGCCTCGGGGCTGTCGTTCAGGCAGGGGATGTAGTGGAATTCCTGGCCGCCGGCCATCAGGAAAGCCTGGCGCGCTTCCTGCGCAATTTCTTCCAGCGTCTCCAGGCAGTCGCTGGTGAAGCCGGGGCACACCACGTCGATGCGCTGGACGCCGGCCTTGGCCAGCGCGATCAGCGTCGGCTCGGTATAGGGCTCCAGCCACTTGGCCTTGCCGAAGCGCGACTGGAACGTGACCTGGTACTGCTCCGGGTGCAGGCCCAGCTGCTGCGCCAGCAGGCGCGCCGTCTTCAGGCATTCGCAGTGGTAGGGGTCGCCAAGTGTCAGCGTGCGCGCGGGCACGCCGTGGAAGCTCATCACCAGCTTGGCGGGCTGGCCGTGGGCCTGCCAGTGAGCACGGATGCGCTGGGCGAGGGCGGCGATGTAGCCGGCGTCGTCGTGGTAGCGGTTGACGAAGCGCAACTCCGGGAGGCTGCGCACCTGCGCGGCCCAGTGGTAGACGGCATCGGCCACGCTGGCGGTGGTGGTGCCGGAATACTGCGGGTAAGCCGGCAGCACCAGCACGCGCGTGGTGCCCTCGGCCTTGAGGGCATCGAGTTGCGTGGCGATCGACGGGTTGCCGTAGCGCATGGCGTAGCGCACAGTGACGTGGTGGCCCTGGTTCTGCAGCCAGGCTTGCAGCCCTTGTGCCTGTTTCTCGGTCCAGACCTTCAGCGGTGAGCCTTCCGGTGTCCAGATGCTGGCGTACTTGGCGGCCGACTTGGCTGGGCGCACGCGCAGGATGATGCCGTGCAGGATCAGCCACCAGATCGGTTTGGGGATCTCCACCACGCGCTGGTCGCCCAGGAACTCGGCCAGGTAGCGGCGCAGCGCCGCCGGCGTGGGCGCATCGGGTGTGCCCAGGTTGCACAGCAGAATGGCCGTAGACGGCGCCTGGCCATGGGTGTACGCGGGTTCTTGTTTGAATGCCATGCGGTATTCTCGCCCAGCTATGTTGGATACGACAAAGATACGGGCAATATCCCTCGACCTCGATGACACCCTGTGGCCGATCTGGCCGGTGATCGCGCGCGCCGAACAGGCGCTGCAGGACTGGCTGCGCCCCCAGGCGCCGCAGACGGCGGCGTTGCTGGCCGATGCCGAGCAGCGCCTGGCCTTGCGGCGCCAGGTGCAGCAGCAGCGGCCCGACATCGGCCACGATCTGCGCGCCTTGCGCCAGGAGCTCATCCGGCAGGGCCTGCAGCGCCATGGCGAAGACACGGCGCTGGTGGCGCCTGCCTACGAGGTGTTCATCGCCGAGCGCATGCGTGTGGACCTGTTCGAGGATGCCCGCCCGGCGCTCACCTGGCTGGCGGCGCGTTACCCGCTGGTGGCGCTGTCCAACGGCAATGCCGATCTACACCGCGTTGGCCTGGGTGAATATTTCCATGCTGGTTTGAGCGCACAGAGTTTTGGTGTCGGCAAGCCCGATGCGCGCATCTTCCATGCCGCGGCGCAGGCCGCCGGCGTGCAGCCGCACGAGGTGCTGCATGTGGGCGACGATGCCGCGCTCGATGTACTCGGTGGCTTGGGTGCCGGCATGCAGACGGTCTGGGTCAACCGCGCCAGCCACGACTGGACGCACGAGACGCTGCGCCCGCATGCCACGGTGGACGACATGGCGCAGCTCTGCGCCTTGCTGCGGGCAGCTGCTTAACGCTGAGGTTGCAGCACCAGCATGCTGCGCGTGTGGGCTGCCACATCGGCGGCACCCAGGTGCATGGGCTGGTACTGGCCGGCCACATAGGCCTCGGCCTGGTCGTGGTGGTGCGCATCGAACAGCACGCCGCTTTGCCCCGCCGGGTTGATGCCCAGGCCCTTGCCGGCATCGGCAAAGTCGATCAAACGCCGGGTGGACGGGCCGTAGCCCACGGCCCAGGGTGCCGGCCCGACGGTATGGGCCAGGTTGTTGATCACCTCGCGGCCGCCCGGGGCCTCGAAGGGGCCGATGTCGAACAGCAGGTTCAAGGGCTTTTGCTGGCCCAGCGGGTGCTTGTGGGTCAGCGTGTGAGCCTTGCCCCAGACCCAGTTGGTTGGCGTCTTGCCCAGGGTGGTTTCCAGGTGCGTGATGGTGGCGCGCCAGGCGAGCTGCAGGATGTCGTGCCGTTTTTCCACCGCCGGCGTACCGCGCTGGTCCCACCAGGGCGAGCTGGCATCGGCCGCCAGGCGCGGCAGGGCGAAGTCGAAGGCCCGGGTGCGCAGCAGGTTGCCCAGCGGCACTTCGCCCAGATCGTCCGCCATTGCCGCGCGGGCCAGTTCGTAGACGAACTGCTGGAACAGCGTGGGCGCGATGCTGGCCGTGCCGTAGCTGCCGTCCCACTCGGCCAACTGCTCCAGCAGGGCGCGCTCGGTGGCATCGATCACCACGGTGCGCAGCTCGGGCAGCAGGGGACGGAGCACGCGCGGCCCGTAGGCGGTGCGGTCGTCGCTTTGCAGCATCTGGTTCTTGGGCAGGTCCCACTTTGCGCTGGATTCACGCAGCAACTGGTCGATCCGTTGTGCTCGTTCGTACAGGTTGTAGTAACCCGGCACCGGCAGGCCGCTGGCCGGGGCGGGCTGGTGGTTGGCCGAGACGATGTAGCCGCGCGCCGGGTTTTCCTCCTGCGGGTTGTCCTGAAAGCGGTAGAAGCCCAGCTTGTCGGCCTCGCTTTGGCTGCCGTCGAGGATGAAGGCCGGGTTGACACCCTCCGGGCGCTGCGGCAATTTGGCGGCAGCCCACCAGCCGATGTCGCCGGCCGCATTGGCCCAGACGACGTTGAGGCCGGGCGCATGGATCTTGCTGGCGGCATTGCGGGCTTTCTCGCGCGTGTCGGCGCGGTTGAGTTCGTAGAAGGCGTCAAGGGTCGGGTTTTCGGTCTCGGACCAGGCCCACCACATGGCGATCGGCGTCTTGCCCAGGCTGTCGGCAAAGGCGTCGTTGACGAGCGGGCCGTGCGGCGAGCGGCGCAGCGTGAGCGTCACCGGCGCCGCGCCCTTGACGGCGATGGTCTCGGTGCGGCTTTGCAGATCGACCCACTGGCCCTGGTGCCAGACCTGGTTCGGGTTGGCCGGGTTGACCTTCTCGGCGATCAGGTCGAGGTCGTCGTTCTGGAACATGGTCAGGCTCCAGCCGAACTGCGGGTTGTGGCCGAGCAGGGCCATCGGGTTGAGCGCCTGATGGTGGCCGTAGAGTTCGAAACCCGGCGCCATCAGGTGTGCCTCGTACCACACCGAGGGCGCGGCAAAGCTGATGTGCGGATCGCCGGCCAGCAGCGGCTTGCCGCTGGCGGTGCGCCGGCCCGAGATCACCCAGGCATTGCTGCCTTCGAACTGCGGTACGCCGGCCAGCGCCAGGGCCTGGTCGCTGAGCTGGGCCAACTGGTTCAGACCCTGCCAGTCGGCCGGCGTCAGGCGCGGGGACGACTGGGCCATGAGCGCAGCCTCCGCCACCGGGCCGACCACACCCAGCGGATGCCATTCGAGGTCGAACGCCTTCAGGTACGCCGGCCCGAGTCGGTCGCGTACGAAGGTCAAGACCGGTTCGGTGCGAAAGGCGGCAGCGAAGCTGTAGGCCAGGTAGCCCGAGACGGCAATGGTGTCGACCGGCGTGAACGGACGCGGCTTGATGCCGAGAATTTCGAATTCCAGCGGCAGCGGCCGGCTGGCCTGGTACTGGTTGATGCCGTCGAGGTAGGCGGCCAGCGCCTGCCAGCCCGGGCTGCCGTGGTCGGCACGTGCCACCACGGTCTCGGCATGGGCACGCAGGCCGAGGGTACGGAACAGGCGGTCGGTGTCGAGCAGCTTGGGGCCGATGATTTCCGCCAGTTCGCCGCGTGCCAGACGGCGCACCATTTCCATCTGGAACAGGCGGTCCTGCGCATGCACATAACCCAGGGCACGGTAGAGGTCGGCCTCGTGCTGGGCACGGATGTGGGGCACGCCGCGCTCGTCATAGGCCACGCTGACGGGGGCCTGGAGTTGCCGCAGGTTCAGCGTGCCGCTGCGCTGCGGCAACTTGCTTCTGGCATGCCAGGTGAAGGCGGCGGCCGCAGCAATCACGGCCACGGTCAGCAGCACGGTCAGCGTGATGAGGAGAAACTTGAGAGCACGTTTCATGGGCACCTGGGGAGTGACAGCAAAAGTGGCTCCGATTGTGCGTGAGTCACCGCGTGCCGTCCACGTTCAGGTGCCGGTCCGCGGCAAGCGCGCGACAGCCTGCAGGCCGCTGCGCACGGCGCCTTCCAGCGTGGCCGGGTAGGGGCCGGCCACATAGTCGCCGCAGGCCAGCAGGCCGGGGGCGATGGCTTGCGGCGGACGCTGCAGGCCGGGCGTGCAGGCGAAGGTGGCGCGTTTTTCCACCACGGTCTGCACCGCTTGCAGGTTCAGGCCCAGCTGTGTGCGGGCCTGTTGCAGCACCTGGCCTTGCAGTACTTCGCGTTCCGCGTCGCTGGCGCTGACGACAAAGGCCAGGAGGCCGGCCGGGCCGCCGAGCTGGCCGCGGTCGAACACGAACTGCGCCGGCGCGTCAGGTGTGCAACGCAGGGCCAGCATGGGCGTGGCCAGGGCGGCGTTGTGGTCCCAGGCATAGACGGTGGTGATCGCCTCGTAACGCAACGCGCTGGCCGTGGCGGCCCAGGTGTGCATGCTGGGTGCTATTAAATTGGGAGCGGTTGACGCAGATTCCACAAGGAGCCGGGACGATTCTGATGCCGAGGCGGCGAGCAGCACGGCATCGAAGGGCAGGCCGTCGAGCTGCCAGCGTGGGCCTTCGGCACGCAGCTGCATGACACGGGTGCCGGCATGCACTGTGCCGCCGTGTTGCTGCAGCCAGCTTGCGGCAGCAGTAGGGAACAAGGCGGTGAGATCCTGCCGCGGCAGCAGCAGGTGCGAGCCGCCAGGGATGCCGAACAGCGCGTCCTGCAGCACGCGCAGAAACACCTGGGCACTGGCCTGCGCGGCCGGCGTGTTGAGGGCCGAGACGCATAGCGGCTCGATCAGTTCCTGCCGCACCGGCGGCGCCAGGCGCTGGCACAGCTGCGCCACCGACAGCGCGGGGGCGCACTGGAAACCTGCCATCTGCCAGCGCAGCGCCTCGCGCAGCAGCCCCAGGCGCGCGCCCAGTGGCCAGCCGCGTGCCAGCGCGATGCCGATCAAGGCGTCGAGCGGGGCCGGCAGGCGCGGCAGGCGCAGGCCGCTTCCGTCGGGGAACTGCAGCGTCAGCGGCCCGCGCCGCAGCGCGGCCTGCGGATCCACGCCAACGTCGCGCATCAGGCGCAGGGTATCGGTGTAGGCGCCGATCAGGATGTGCTGGCCGTTGTCGAGCAGGACATCCCGGCCATCGGGCAGCGTGCCCGGCACGGCGCGAGCCCGCCCGCCCAGGGTGCGGGCGGCCTCGAATACCGTGACCTGGTGGCCGTCGCGTGTGGCCTGCACCGCGGCGGCCAGCCCGGCCCAGCCGGCGCCGATGACAGCCAGTTTCATGAAGCCCGCACCGACATCGGCATCACATCTTGCCTAAAGCCTGGACACGCCAGGCCAGCCAGAGCTTGCGCAAGGGTGTCAGGCTGATGCGCTGGTGCAGCACCTGGAAGTTGTCGCGCTCGATTTCGCGCAGCAGGGTGCGGTAGATGCTGGCCATCATCAGGCCGGGTTTTTGTGCACGGCGGTCGCCCTCGGGCAGCAGGGCCAGCGCCTGGTCGTACAGGCGGTGGGCGCGCTCGGCCTGGAACTTCATCAGTGCGATGAATCGCTCCGAATACTGGCGCTTCAGCAACTCGTGCGCTTTCACATCGAACTGCTGCAGTTCGCTCACCGGCAGGTAGATGCGCCCGCGCAGGGCATCTTCGCCGACGTCACGGATGATGTTGGTGAGCTGGAAGGCCTGGCCCAGCGTGTGCGCGTACTCGGTGGTCTGTGCCTGCGTCTGGCCGAAGATGCGCGCGGCGACTTCGCCCACCACGCCGGCCACCAGATGGCAGTAGCGCTGCAGGGCCGGGTAGTCGAGGTAACGCGTCTGCTGCAGGTCCATCTGGCAGCCTTCGATGACGGCCAGCAGGTGGCGCGCCTCGATGCCGTAGTCGGCCGCCAGTGGCATCAGCGCTTGGGTGACAGGGTGGGTCGGTTCGCCGGCATAGGCGCGTGCCACCTCGGCCTGCCACCAGGCCAGCTTGGTCTGTGCCACGCCGGGGTCAGTCACCTCATCCACCACATCGTCGACCTCGCGGCAGAAGGCATAGAAGGCGGTGATGGCGGCGCGCCGCGGCTTGGGCAAAAAGAGAAAGGCGTAATAGAAGCTGCTGCCGGAGGCGGCGGCTTTTTGCTGAACGTACTGCTCGGGCGTCATGGGCTTGATTGTCGCTGCTTCAAGGCGCCGTCGTGACCAGCCGTCACATCCACAGCGCGCGCCACAGCATCACGGCTGCATCCCATGACTTCAAGGTGGGCCGGGTCTGCAGCGTGGCGTAGTCCAGCGCCTCGATCTTGTCCAGGATGCGCAGGCCGCCTTGCACCACCAGGCGCAGCTCCCAGCCGGCGCGGCCCGGCAGGTGGTGCACGAGTTCAGTGCCTTTTTGCATCATGGCCCTTGCCATCTTTACCTGAGCAGCTATCAATTTGGTAGCGTTTGGTGTCTGCTGCAAGGCCTGCAGCTCGGCGCGCGTGACGCCGAACGCCTCGCAGTCCGCGTCCGTCAGGTAGTGGCGACCGCGCGGGATGTCGCGGCTCAGGTCCTGCCAGAAGTTGATCAACTGCAGCGCGCTGCAGATGGCGTCGCTTTGCGTCAAGGCCGCCTCGTCCTGCACGCCGTAGAGATGCAGCAGCAGGCGGCCCACCGGGTTGGCCGAGCGGCGGCAGTAGTCCAGCAGTTCGGCCTGATCGGCGTAGCTGGCGTGGTTGCGCGTCTTGCGCACGTCCTGCGTGAAGGCGTCGAGCAGGTCGGTCAGCAGCGGCAGCGGCAACTGAAAGGCTTGCAGCATGGCCTGTAGCGGCCCGAACACCAGCGGCCAGCGGCCGCTGGCCGGCTGGCCGGTGGCCATGGCCAGCAGGTCGGCGCGGTAGGTCGCCAGATCGTCCAGCCGCTGTTGTGCCGAAGCGTCGCCCTCGTCGGCGATGTCGTCGGCGGTGCGGGCGAAGTGGTAGATGGCGGCAATCGGCGCGCGCAGCCGGGGCGGGCAGAGCCAGGAGGCGACCGGGAAGTTTTCGTAGTGCTCGATCGGCTGGGGCGCGGGGGATGTGTTCACGCCGGCGATTGTCGCCCAGGGATCGAGGGGGGGGGTGATAAAGGCCGATCCCTCGCTTGACAGGGAAATGGCTTTCATCTAAATTACTAACCAATTGGTCATTAATTATTGATTTAGGTCAGCTTCACCATGTCCATCTCATATTTTTCCTCGTTCCGGCGGCTGACGCTGCTCTTGGCGGTCTCTGCTGCATCGACAGGCGTGCTGACGGCCTGTTCCCGTCCCGCGCCGGCCGAAGAGCCGGTGCGCTCGGTCAAGGTGCTGACGGTCGGTGCCGGCAACATGCAGTCGGCGCTGGAGTTCTCGGGTGAGGTGCGGCCGCGCATCGAGTCGCGGTTGGGCTTTCGCGTGGCCGGCAAATTGACCAAGCGTTATGTGGAACTGGGCCAGCGCGTCAAGGCCGGCCAGGTGCTGGCGCAGCTTGACCCGCAGGATTACCAGCTGGCGGCTGACGCGGCGCAGGCGCAGCTGGGGGCGGCGGTGACCAACCGCGACCTGGCGGCGGCCGACTTCAAGCGCTTCAAGGAACTGAAGGAGCAGAACTTCATCAGCGGTGCCGAGCTGGAGCGGCGCGAGGCCACGCTCAAGGCGGCGCAGGCCCAGGTCGACCAGGCCAAGGCCCAGTTGTCCACACAACGCAACCAGGGGGCCTACACCACGCTGGTGGCCGATGCGGCGGGCCTGGTCACGGCCGTCGAGGCCGAACCGGGGCAGGTGGTGAGTGCCGGCTTGCCGGTGGTGCGGGTGGCCCAGGACGGGCCGCGCGATGCCGTGTTCTCGGTGCCGGAGGACAAGATTGCCGCCGTCCGCCCGGGTGCGCCGGTCGGCGTGCGGGTCTGGCCGGGCCAGACCCTGCTGGACGGCAAGGTGCGCGAAGTGTCGGCCAGCGCCGACCCGGTGACGCGGACTTACCAGGTCAAGGTGGGGCTGGAGGTGAAGGATGCGAAAGATGTGCCGCCGCTGGGCGCCACCGTGACGGTGTTGCCGCAGTCGCAGGAGGCGCAGAGTGCGCAAGTGATCAAGCTGCCAACCAGCGCGCTGCGCCAGGAAGGGCCGGCCACGGCGGTCTGGGTGCTCGACCGGGCCAGCATGACGGTGAAGTCGCAGCCGGTGCAGATTGCCACGGCCGACGGCAATGAGGCCGTGGTGGCCAGCGGCCTGCTGCCGGGTACGCTGGTGGTGGCGGCCGGTGTGCATGTGCTGTCGCCGGGTCAGAAGGTCATGATCTACCAGGAAAAAGCGGTTAAACCCCTTTCCAGTCCTGCGCAGACAGCTATCAATTCAGTAGCATCTCCGGCGCAGGCGTCAGTGCAGGCCGCTTCCGCGAATGGCAAGTGAGGCCGGCATGACGCAGACACAAGAACAAAACGGGAAGGCCGGCTTCAACCTGTCGCGCTGGGCGCTGGAGCACCCGGCGCTGACGCGCTACCTGATGCTGGTCCTCATGCTGCTGGGTTTTGCTTCCTATTTCCAGTTGGGGCAGGACGAGGACCCGCCGTTCACTTTCCGCGCCATGGTGGTGCGCACCTACTGGCCCGGCGCCACGGCGCAGCAGGTGGCCGAGCAGGTGACCGACAAGATCGAACGCACGCTGCAGGAAGTGCCCCACGCCGACAAGATCCGCAGCTACTCCAAGCCGGGCGAGTCGCAGATCATTTTCCAGGTCAAGGATTCGACCAAGCCGGGCGAAGTCGCCGACCTCTGGTACACGGTCCGCAAGAAGGTGGGCGACATGCGCTACACCTTGCCGGCCGGTACCCAGGGCCCGTTCTTCAACGACGAGTTCGGTGATGTCTACGGCGTGATCTACGCGCTGGAAGCCGATGGTTTCAGCAACGCCGAAGTCAAACGCTTTGCCGATGACGTGCGCCAGCAGCTGCTGCGCGTGACCGATGTGGCCAAGGTCGAACTGTTCGGCGTGCAGGACGAAAAACTCTACATCGAGATTTCGCAAAAGCGCCTGGCCCAGCTGGGCCTGGACATGAACCAGATGCTGGCCCAGCTCGGCCAGCAGAACGCGGTGGAGAGCGCCGGTGCGGTGCAGACACCGCTGGACGTGGTGCAGGTGCGGGTGGCCGGCCAGTTCGAGGCGATTGAACAGCTGCGCGCCATGCCGATCCGCGGCAGCTCGGGCAGCCAGCTGCGCCTGGGCGACATTGCCGAGGTCAAGCGCGGTTATATCGATCCGGCTTCCATCAAGGTGCGGCACCAGGGCAAGCAGGTCATTGCGCTCGGCATCTCCATGGCCAAGGGCGGCGACATCATCCGCCTGGGCAAGTCGCTGAAAAGCGCGACGGCCCAGATCGAGGCCACGCTGCCGGCCGGTATCAAGCTGGTGCAGCTGCAGGACCAGCCCCAGGCGGTGGCGCGCTCGGTCAACGAATTCGTCGGCGTGCTGGTCGAGGCCGTGGTGATCGTGCTGCTGGTGAGCTTTGTCAGCCTGGGCTTTCACAAGCGCGACGGCGAACCCCGGCTGTGGAAGCGTTACTACGTGGACATTCGTCCTGGGCTGGTGGTGGCCATCACCATTCCGCTGGTGCTGGCGCTGACCTTCCTCGGCATGCAGTACTGGGGCATCGGCCTGCACAAGATCTCGCTCGGCTCGCTCATCATCGCGCTGGGCCTGCTGGTGGACGACGCCATCATCGCGGTGGAGATGATGGTGCACAAGATCGAGGAGGGCTACGACAAGGTGCGCGCCGCCACCTTCGCCTACGAGATCACCGCCATGCCCATGCTGACCGGCACGCTCATCACGGCGGCCGGCTTCCTGCCCATCGGCATGGCCAAATCGGGCGTGGGCGAGTACACCTTTGCCATCTTCGGCGTTACCACGCTGGCGCTGGTGCTGAGCTGGCTGGTGTCGGTCTACTTCGTGCCCTACCTGGGCAACATCCTCTTGCGGGCCAAGCCGAAAGCGCATGAACATCCGCACGAGCTGTTCGATGGCCCGTTTTATGTCTATTTCCGCCGGCTGCTCAACTGGTGCGTGGAGCACCGCTGGCTGACCATCGGCATCACCCTGCTGACCTTCGTGCTGGGCATGGTGGGCATGGGCCGTGTTCAGCAGCAGTTCTTCCCCGATTCGAGCCGCCCGGAGATCCTGGTTGAACTCTGGTCGCCGGAAGGCACCTCGTTTGCGGCCAACGAAGAAGTGACCCAGCGCGCCGAGCGGCGCCTCATGGCGGAGGCCGGTGTGGCATCCGTCAGCACCTGGGTCGGCTCGGGGGTGCCGCGCTTTTACCTGCCGCTGGACCAGGTGTTCCCGCAGACCAATGTGTCGCAGCTGATCGTCATGCCGGTGGATCTGAAGACGCGCGAGGCGCTGCGCATCAAGCTGCCGGCCTTGCTGGCGCAAGAGTTCCCCGAGGTGCGTGGCCGCGTCAAGCTGTTGCCCAACGGGCCGCCGGTGCCGTACCCGGTGCAGTTCCGCGTGGTCGGCACCGACCCGGCGGTGCTGCGCGAGCGCGCCGACGAGGTCAAGGCTGTGTTGCGTGAGAGCCCCAACACGCGCGGCGTCAACGACAACTGGAACGAATCGGTCAAGGTGCTGCGCCTGGAGATCGACCAGGCCAAGGCACGCGCTTTGGGCGTGACCAGCCAGTCCATCGCCCAGGCCTCGCGCACGCTGCTCAGCGGCATGACGGTGGGGCAGTACCGCGAAGGCGACAAGCTGATCGACATCGTGATGCGCCAGCCGCTTGACGAGCGCAACGCCATCACCGACCTGGGCAATGCCTATCTGCCGACGGCTTCGGGACGGTCGATTCCGCTGACGCAGATTGCCAAGCCGGTATTCACCTGGGAGCCGGGCGTGATGTGGCGCGAGAACCGCGATTACGGCATCACGGTGCAGAGCGACGTGGTCGAGGGCCTGCAGGGCGCCACCGTGACGGCCGAGCTGTTGCCCAGCTTGCGTGCGCTGGAGGCCAGGTGGAAAGCGGCCGGCCTGACGGCCTACCGCATCGACGTGGCCGGCGCGGTGGAGGAGAGCAGCAAGGGCCAGGGCTCGATCGCCGCCGGCGTGCCCGTCATGCTGTTCATCACCTTCACGCTGCTGATGCTGCAGCTGCAGAGCTTCAGCCGCGCCATGCTGGTGTTCCTGACCGGCCCGCTGGGCATGGCCGGCGTGGCCGGCGCGCTGCTGGCGCTGGGGCGGCCGTTCGGCTTCGTCGCGCTGCTGGGCGTGATTGCGCTCATGGGCATGATCCAGCGCAACTCGGTGATCCTGATCGACCAGATCGAACAGGACCGCGCCAAGGGCATTCCGGCCTGGGACGCCATCGTGGAAAGCGCGGTGCGCCGCATGCGTCCGATCGTGCTGACCGCCGCCGCCGCCGTGCTGGCCATGATCCCGCTGTCGCGCTCGGTGTTCTGGGGCCCGATGGCCGTGGCCATCATGGGCGGCCTGATCGTCGCTACCCTCTTGACCTTGCTGGCGCTGCCGGCCATGTACGCGGCATGGTTCAGGGTGAAGCGCGAAACGCCGGGGGTTTCGCCAGCAGGTTAAAATAGAAAGTTGACCGATTTCATGGGGAGGTCTGTCCAGACCTCCCCATTTTGTTTTGTCGCGCGGGTGGCGAAATTGGTAGACGCACCAGGTTTAGGTCCTGACGCCAGCAATGGTGTGGGGGTTCGAGTCCCCCCCCGCGCACCATACAAGGCGGCATACGCGAAGAAACAGCCGCAGTGCCGATGGCGCAAGCCGATTTTTTGAATTTTTTGGAGTGAGTGAATCATGGCCGTTAATGTTGAAACCCTCGAGAAGCTGGAACGCAAGATCACGCTGACGCTGCCCGTCGCCGCCATCCAGTCCGAAGTCGATTCGCGACTCAAGAAGCTGGCCCGTACCGTGAAGATGGACGGTTTCCGTCCCGGCAAGGTGCCGATGAACGTGGTGACCCAGCGCTACGGCTATTCCGTGCACTACGAAGTGCTGAACGACAAGGTCGGCGAGGCCTTCGCCAGTGCCGCCAACGAAGCCAAGCTGCGTGTGGCCGGCCAGCCGCGCATCAGCGAGAAGGAAGGCGCCGCGGAAGGCGAAGTGGCGTTTGATGCCGTGTTCGAGGTCTATCCGGAAGTCAAGATCGGCGATCTGGCCACGGCCGAAGTCGAGAAGCTGAGCGCTGCGGTGGACGATGGTGCCATCGACAAGACGGTCGAGATCCTGCGCAAGCAGCGCCGTACCTTTGCCCAGCGCGCCGTGGATGCGCCGGCCCAGGACGGCGACCGCGTGACGGTGGATTTCGAAGGCAAGATCGACGGCGAACCCTTTGCCGGCGGCAAGGCTGACGGTTTCCAGTTCCTGGTCGGCGAAGGCCAGATGCTGAAGGAATTCGAAGACGCCGTGCGCGGCATGAAGGCGGGCGAAAGCAAGACCTTCCCGCTGGCCTTCCCGGCTGACTACCATGGCAAGGACGTGGCCGGCAAGACGGCTGATTTCATGGTCACGCTCAAGAAGATCGAAGCCGCCCACCTGCCGGAAGTCAACGAGGCGCTGGCCAAGTCGCTCGGCATTGCTGAAGGCACGGTCGAGGCCCTGCGCGCCGACATCAAGAAGAACCTGGAACGCGAAGTGAAGTCGCGCCTGATGGGCCGCAACAAGCAGGCTGTGATGGATGCGCTGGTGGCCAAGGCCGAGCTCGACCTGCCCAAGTCGGTAGTGCAGTCTGAAGTGGACCGCCTGGTCGAAGGCGCCCGCGCCGACCTCAAGCAGCGCGGCATCAAGGACGCCGACAAGGCTCCGATCCCCGAGGAGATCTTCCGCCCGCAGGCCGAGCAGCGCGTGCGCCTGGGTCTGGTGGTGGCCGAGCTGGTGCGCGCCAACAACCTGCACGCCACGCCCGAGTCCCTCAAGGCCCATGTCGAGGAAATGGCGGCCAGCTACGAGAAGCCGGAAGACGTGGTGCGCTGGTACTTCGGCGACAACCGCCGCCTGGCCGAAATCGAGGCCGTGGTGATCGAGAACAACGTGACCGATTTTGTGCTGTCCAAGGCCAAGGTGACCGAGAAGGCGATTTCCTTTGACGAACTGATGGGCCAGGCCTGATTCCGGTCTGAACTTCCGAGCAATGTGGGGCTTGTGCCGGGCTTGCAGTCCGGGCAACAAGCCCCACTTGCTTTGTGGACCATAATCTTCGCTAAATTACGTCATACGTCTATTCTCTGGAGCCCATTTCATGAACCTGCGCAACAGCGCCTACAACGGTGCCCTGGATACCCAGGCCCTTGGCATGATCCCGATGGTGATCGAGCAGTCCGGTCGCGGCGAACGCTCGTACGACATCTACTCGCGCCTGCTCAAGGAGCGGGTGATTTTCCTGGTCGGCCCGGTCAACGACCAGACCGCCAACCTGGTGGTGGCGCAGCTGTTGTTCCTGGAGAGTGAGAACCCGGACAAGGACATTTCGTTCTATATCAATTCCCCGGGCGGTTCGGTCAGCGCCGGCATGGCGATTTTTGACACCATGAATTTCATCAAGGCGGATGTGTCGACGCTGTGCGTGGGCATGGCGGCCAGCATGGGCGCGTTTCTGCTGGCGGCGGGCGCCAAGGGCAAGCGTTTCTCGCTGCCCAACTCCAAGGTCATGATCCATCAGCCGCTGGGCGGCACCCAGGGACAGGCCACCGAGATCGAGATCCATGCGCGCGAGATCCTCAAGACCCGCGAGCAGCTCAACAAGATCCTGGCCGAACGTACCGGCCAGCCGCTGGACAAGATCGAGCGCGATACCGAACGGGACTACTACCTCTCGGCCGACGAAGCGAAAGAGTACGGCCTGGTCGACCAGGTCATTGCCAAGCGGCCCTGAGCGGCTCAGGCCGGTTATTTGTTGATGGTAGACACCTGCCGCGCGGTGGCGCGGGGGTGGCCGGCCATTTCGGTATCATTTGGTAAATATTCGGTAAATCTCCGCAAAAGGCATTCTTCACATGGCCGAGAAAAAAGGCTCTTCCAGCGAAAAAACACTGTATTGCTCTTTTTGCGGCAAGAGTCAGCACGAGGTCAAGAAACTGATTGCCGGTCCCTCGGTGTTCGTCTGCGACGAATGCATCGAGCTGTGCAACGAAATCATCCGCGATGAGCTGCCCTCCGGCACCGAAGGTGCGGAAGCGCGTGGCGATCTGCCGACGCCAGCCGAAATCAAGGCCAATCTGGACAACTATGTGATCGGCCAGGAGGTTGCCAAGCGCACGCTGGCGGTGGCCGTTTACAACCACTACAAGCGACTGCAGCACAAGGAAAAAGCGCGCAAGGACGATGTGGAGCTGGCCAAGAGCAACATCCTGCTCATCGGTCCCACCGGCTCGGGCAAGACGCTGCTGGCACAGACGCTGGCGCGCCAGCTCAACGTGCCGTTTGTGATGGCCGATGCCACCACGCTGACCGAAGCCGGTTACGTCGGCGAGGACGTCGAGAACATCGTCGCCAAGCTGCTGCAGAGCTGCAATTACGAAGTCGAGCGCGCCCAGCGCGGCATTGTCTACATCGACGAGATCGACAAGATTTCCCGCAAGTCCGACAACCCCTCCATCACGCGCGACGTGTCGGGCGAGGGCGTGCAGCAGGCCTTGCTCAAGCTGATCGAAGGCACCATGGCCAGCGTGCCGCCGCAGGGCGGGCGCAAGCACCCGAATCAGGACTTCATCCAGATCGACACGACCAACATCCTGTTCATCTGTGGCGGTGCTTTCGCCGGGCTGGAAAAGGTCATCGAAAACCGGACCGAGTCGTCCGGCATCGGTTTCGGTGCTGCCGTGCGCAGCAAGCAGCAGCGCAGCCTGACCGAGGTGTTCAAGGAAGTCGAGCCGGAGGATCTGATCAAGTTCGGCTTGATTCCCGAGCTGGTCGGCCGCATGCCGGTGGTGGCCACGCTGGCTGAGCTCAGCGAGGATGCCATGGTGCAGATACTGACCGAGCCCAAGAATGCCCTGGTCAAGCAGTACGCCAAGCTGTTTGCCATGGAGGGTGTCGACCTTGAGCTTCGCCCCGGCGCGCTCAAGGCCATTGCCAAGAAGGCGCTGACGCGCAAGACCGGCGCACGCGGCCTGCGCTCCATCCTGGAGCAGGCGCTGATCGACACCATGTTCGATTTGCCCAACCAGGACAACGTCGAAAAAGTCGTGGTGGACGAATCCACCATCGAGGAAAACAAGCTTCCGCTGCTGGTTTACCGCGAAGCCGCCAAAAAGGCCTGACCGAAGGCCCGATTCGGCCGGTATTCCAGCTGTTCCTTCATGGTTTTGAAGCGCCCGCCCGATCCATAATCGGCTGCGGGTTGAAAATCCGCACTTGAAGTCCATATTCAACAGGTCACGAAAAGGTTTTCCCATGTCTGGTCATACCCCTCTGCCTGCTACCCCGATCGAGTTGCCGCTGCTGCCCTTGCGCGACGTGGTGATTTTCCCCCACATGGTGATCCCGCTGTTCGTGGGCCGCCCCAAGAGCATCAAGGCACTGGAAGCCGCGATGGAGGCCGAGCGCCGCATCATGCTGGTGGCGCAGAAGGCCGCCGCCAAGGATGAGCCGCAGGTGTCCGACATGTTCGACGTCGGCTGCGTCTCCACCATCCTGCAGATGCTGAAATTGCCTGACGGCACGGTCAAGGTGCTGGTCGAAGGCCAGCAGCGCGCCCAGGTGAACAAGATCGTCGAAGGCGAGTCGCATTTCACGGCCGACGTCACACCGGTGGAACTGCCCGCTGACACCGAACCCGCTGCCGCCGTCCAGGCCAGCGAGATCGAGGCGCTGCGCCGTGCCGTGATGCAGCAGTTCGACCAGTACGTCAAGCTCAACAAGAAGATTCCGCCGGAAATCCTGACCTCGATCGCCAGCATCGACGACCCGGGCCGACTGGCTGACACCATCGCCGCCCATCTGCCGCTCAAGCTGGACAACAAGCAGGCGGTGCTGAGCCTGTCCAATGTGCGCGACCGGCTGGAAAATCTGTTCGAGCAGCTTGAGCGCGAGGTCGACATCCTCAACGTCGACAAGAAGATCCGCGGCCGCGTCAAGCGCCAGATGGAGAAGAATCAGCGCGATTTCTACCTGAACGAGCAGGTCAAGGCCATCCAGAAGGAACTGGGCGAGGGCGAAGACGGTGCTGACATCGAAGAGATCGAGAAGAAGATCAAGGCGGCCCGTATGCCGGCCGAGGCGCGCAAGAAGGCCGATGCCGAACTCAAGAAGCTCAAGCTGATGTCGCCCATGTCGGCCGAGGCCACCGTGGTGCGCAACTACATCGACACGCTGATCGGCCTGCCCTGGAGCAAGAAGACCAAGATCAAGCACGACCTGACCCATGCCGAGGAAGTGCTCAACGAGGACCACTACGGCCTGGACAAGGTCAAGGACCGCATCCTGGAATACCTTGCTGTGCAGCAGCGCGTGGACAAGGTGAAGGCGCCGATCCTGTGCCTGGTCGGCCCGCCGGGCGTGGGCAAGACCTCGTTGGGGCAGTCGGTGGCCAAGGCCACCGGCCGCAAGTACGTGCGCATGGCGCTGGGCGGCATGCGTGACGAGGCCGAAATCCGCGGCCACCGCCGTACCTACATCGGTGCCATGCCGGGCAAGGTGCTGCAAAGCCTGTCCAAGGCGGGTACGCGTAATCCGCTGTTCCTGCTCGACGAGATCGACAAGCTGGGTACCGATTTCCGCGGCGACCCTTCCAGCGCCTTGCTGGAGGTGCTGGATCCGGAGCAGAACAACAAGTTCGCCGATCACTACGTGGAGGTTGATTTCGACCTCAGCGATGTGATGTTCGTGGCGACGTCCAACTCCATGAACATTCCGCCGGCGCTGCTGGACCGGATGGAGGTGATTCGCCTGTCGGGTTACACCGAGGACGAAAAGACCAACATCGCCATGCGCTATCTGCTGCCCAAGCAGCTGAAGAACAATGGCGTGAAGGACAGCGAGCTGGAGGTGACGGAAGAGGCGGTGCGTGATGTGGTTCGCTACTACACGCGTGAGGCCGGCGTGCGCTCGCTCGAACGCGAGATCTCCAAGATCTGCCGCAAGGTCGTCAAGGGTCTGCAGCTCAAGAAGATGACGCCGCAGGTGAAGGTCACCGCGGACAATCTCAACGATTTCCTGGGTGTGCGCAAGTTCACCTACGGCCGCGCCGAACAGCAGAATCAGGTCGGCCAGGTGGTCGGTCTGGCCTGGACGGAGGTGGGCGGCGATCTGCTGACCATCGAGGCCGCGCTGATGCCGGGTAAGGGCGTGATCACGCGCACCGGTTCGCTGGGCGATGTGATGAAGGAGTCGGTGGAAGCTGCGCGCACCGTGGTGCGCAGCCGGGCGCGTCATCTTGGCATTCCCGATGAGTTCTTCGAGAAAAAGGACATGCACGTCCACGTGCCTGATGGCGCCACGCCGAAGGACGGGCCGAGCGCGGGTGCTGCCATGACCACCGCCATGGTGTCGGCCTTGACCGGCATCCCGGTGCGCGGCGACGTGGCCATGACGGGCGAGATCACGCTGCGCGGCGAAGTCACGGCCATTGGCGGTTTGAAGGAGAAGCTGCTGGCGGCCTTGCGTGGTGGCATCAAGACGGTGCTGATCCCGGAGGAAAACACCAAGGATCTGCAGGAGATTCCCGAGAACGTGAAGAACGGTCTGGAAATCGTGCCAGTCAAGTGGATCGACAAGGTGCTTGAGATCGCGCTGGAGCGTCAGCCGACGCCTTTGCCGGACGACGAGGTGGGGGCGGCCGTGCCATCGACGCCGGCGGCCGAGTCCGCCACGACGGCGCGTGGATCGGTCAAGCATTGACGACGACGCAAAATTTTTAGCGGCCTTTTTGCAAAAGCAAAAAAATGCCGCTATAATTTGAGGCTTGAAACGCGGGAATAGCTCAGTTGGTAGAGCGCAACCTTGCCAAGGTTGAGGTCGAGAGTTCGAGACTCTTTTCCCGCTCCAGATTCCGAGAAAAGGGAAGCAAAAGCTTCCCTTTTTTATTGAGGCAATAGCCGGTCTTGGCCGGTTGTGAAAAATTCTGGCGCGGTAGCAAAGCGGTTATGCACCGGATTGCAAATCCGTGTAGGTCGGTTCGACTCCGGCCCGCGCCTCCAGACTCCAAGCGGGAGTAGCTCAGTTGGTAGAGCGCAACCTTGCCAAGGTTGAGGTCGAGAGTTCGAGACTCTTCTCCCGCTCCATTCATGCCCCGGTGCATCGGCCTCGCAGGCGCAGCAGCCTGTTCGCAGGCGTCGAGATCTGCAATGGGGATAACTTCTCCAGTTTTTGCGGGACAATGCGGAACTGCATGCCTCGATGGTGAAATTGGTAGACACAGCGGACTTAAAATCCGCCGCTTTCCTGCATAAGGGGCGTACCGGTTCGACCCCGGTTCGAGGCACCACCAGACAGTGCAGCGACGGCAGCATAGAGAGAGTTCATCATGGCAAGTTACAACGCTCCTTTTGAGATCCACGTCCATGGCCAAGTGCCATTGCGCGCGGATGTGACGTTCGAGCAATTGCAGGAAGCTCTCAAACCTTTGTGGAAATACGCTGGTGCGCGTTCCCTGGCTGCCGGTTCTCACAGTGCCTATGAAGAGGAGCCGGGCATTCGTTTTGACGCGCACGAGCATCTGCTGCAGATGTGCTGGACCGTAGCCGGTGATGAGGATTTTCGCCAGTCGCTCGACGAGATGTGCATGAGCCTTAACGAGTTGTCGCAGGCGGGTGCACCGATCGAGGTCACGTTCTACGATACCGAGTTTGACGAAGAGGAAGAAGCGCCGGATGCGCAATCGCGTGACGACTTCATGATGCTGTTTGTCGGTCCCACGCCGGCCGCCATCATGCAAGTACAGCGCGACTTGCTGGTGCAGGATGTGATCAACATGATGGAGCGCCACTTCGATGCGGCCGAACTCGGGGGGGTGGTGGCCGAGGTGGACAAACTTTTTGCGCAGCGTTTTGATGCCCTGGTCAGTTCGTTGGAACTCGGTAAGCCGCCGCGCGGTTCCGGGGGTGGGCATGGTGGCGCGGCTCATGGCGGTGGTCGCAAACCTCGGCATCTGCACTAAGGACGGCGGGTGCGCTGCTGACTGATGCGGCGTGCTATCATTTTCGGAGTCATCAGTTCCAGAAAGGCTCCATGAACATGGTCGCTGCAGATCCCCCTGCGCAAGCTGGTCCGAGCGCCTCATCCGAGCGGCGTCCAAAACTGCGTTTGGGTGACGTGCTGCTCCAACAGCGCCTGATTTCGCAGGAGCAGCTGCAGCAGACGCTGGACTTGCAGCACAAGACCGGCAAGAAGCTGGGGCGACTGCTGATCGAGAGTGGTGTCATTACCGAAGAAGGCTTGGCCAATGGCTTGGCGCGGCAGTTGCGCATTCCATTTGTCAATCTCAAGACCTTCCCGTTTCGTGCCGAGCTGGTCAGGCTGTTGCCGGAGTCGGCGGCGCGCCGCTTCCGGGCGCTGGTTCTTGAAGACAAGGATCACAATCTTCTGGTTGCCTTTGCCGATCCGCTCGACCTCTTTGCCTTCGATGAAGTCAGCCGACTGACCAAGCGCAACATTGCCATGGCCGTGGCGCCGGAAACGCAGCTGACCCTGGCTTTCGACCGGCTCTACCGGCGAACCGAGGAAATCAGCGGTTTTGCGCGTGCGGTGGAAAAGGATCTCAGCCTCAGTGACGAAGTCGATTTTGGCGAACTGGCCAATACCGTTGGGCAGGAAGGCGCGCCCATCGTCAAGTTGCTGCAGTCGATTTTTGAAGATGCGGTCCAGATCGGTGCATCGGATATCCACATCGAACCGCAGGAAACGGGTCTGCAGATCCGCGTGCGTGTGGACGGCGTGCTCCACACGCAGACACTGGCTGAAAATCGGGTTGCCGGCCCTTTGTCGCAACGTCTCAAGCTGATGGCGGGCATCGATATATCGGAAAAGCGTTTGCCCCAGGATGGACGCTTCAGTGTCCGGGTGCGGGAACAGACGATCGATGTGCGTCTGTCCACCATGCCGACCAGCTACGGCGAGTCGGTCGTGATGCGCTTGCTCAATCAGAATAGCGTGCTGCGCCGGCTGGACCTCATCGGCATGCCCGATGAGATGCTGAAACGCTTTCGGGAAGTGCTGGGTCGGATTTCCGGCATGGTGCTGGTCACCGGTCCGACCGGCTCGGGCAAAACCACGACGCTTTATGCGGCACTCTCCGAAATCAACTCGAGCGAACTCAAGATCATCACCGTGGAGGATCCGGTGGAGTACCGCCTGCCGGGCGTGACGCAGGTTCAGGTCAATGAAAAAATCGACCTGACTTTTGCCCGGGTGCTGCGCGGTTCCCTGCGCCAGGACCCGGACATCATCCTGGTCGGCGAAATGCGCGATGCGGAAACGGCCGAGATCGGTTTGCGTGCCGCCATCACCGGGCATTTGGTGTTGTCGACCCTGCATACGCGGGATACCATCAGCACGCCCTTTCGCCTGCTCGACATGGGGGTTCCGCCGTTTATGGTGGCGACCTCCTTGCAGGCTGTGATTGCGCAGCGTCTGGTGCGGGTGAATTGCGAGGTTTGCAGCGAACCGCGTGAACCCACGGCGCAGGAGCAGGCTTGGCTGGATACCATGCTGATGCCAGGCGATGCGCCGGTGAAGGCCATGCGTGGCCTGGGTTGTTCGGCTTGTAATGGCACGGGTTATGCGGGGCGGCATGGGGTGTATGAGCTGCTGGAGATGGATGTCGCACTCACTCAGGCGGCGACCCGGGCCGATCCGGTGGCTTTCATGCAGGCGGCGCGAGCCCGTATGAAAGGGCATACGTTGTCTTTTCATGCCTTGGAACTGGTGCGTCAGGGGCGCACATCGTTGGCAGAAGCCCTGCGCGTAGGCCAGGATGTCGACGAGCTGGGATAAACCTTCATGGCTGTCTTCGCGTGGCAAGGGCGCAATACCCGGGGCGAACTGATCAAAGGGAGCATGGAGGCTCTGACCGAAACGTCGGTGGCTGACCAGTTGCTGGCCATCAATATCACGCCGGTTCATATTGAAGCGTCGGTTGGTGTTGCCAATGGCGCGCACAGCACCCATCGCTTTCTTCAGTCGGTGTGGCTGCGCTTGAGCGGACAGGCGGTGACCAGTGAGGATGTCGAGCTTTTCTCTCGCCAGATGTACACCCTGGACAAGGCGGGTGTCCCGATCCTGCGGGCCTTCTCTGGCCTCGAGGCATCAACGGCCAAGCCTGCCATGGTGGAGGTGCTCAAGGACGTGCGGGAAAGCCTGAGCCAGGGGCGCGAACTCTCGGCGTCGTTGGCTCAGCACCCTGGGGTTTTCGGCGCTTTTTACATTGCCATGGTCCGTGTGGGCGAGATGTCCGGCCGGCTGACCGAGGTGTATTTGCGGCTGTCCGAGCACCTGGCGTTCGAGCGTGACGTGCGCGACCGTATACGCCAGGCTTTGCGCTACCCATCGTTCGTTCTCATTGCCATGTCGCTTGCCTTGGTTCTTCTCAATGTATTTGTGCTTCCGGTGTTTGCCAAGGTATTTGCCGGTTTCAATACTCAATTGCCTTTGGTGACGCGCATGCTGCTCGGCTTTTCCGGCTGGATGCAGCAGTGGTGGCTCGCGTTGATCGGGGCGGTTGTCGGTGCTGCATTGGCTTGGCGCGCCTATCTGAGGACGCCGAATGGGCGCTACCGCTGGGACCGTCGCAAGCTGGGTTTGCCGATTGTCGGCAACATCATTCTCAAAGCCACACTGTCGCGTTTTGCACGCAGCTTCGCCCTGTCCAGTCAAAGCGGCATGCCTTTGGTTCCCGCATTGACCGTGGTTGCCAAAACCGTAGACAATGCCTATATTGGCAGCCGCATCGAGCAGATGCGTGATGGCATCGAACGGGGCGCAAGTATTGCAAGTTGTGCTGCCAGCGTCGGTATTTTTACCCCGGTCGTCATGCAGATGATTACCGTGGGCGAGGAAACCGGAGAGTTGGATTCGATGCTGTTTGAAATTGCAGAAATGTACGAGCGTGAAGTGGACCAAAGCATCAAGGGGCTGTCAGCCGCCATTGAACCGATCTTGCTGGCCATCATTTCCGCACTGATGCTGGTGATGGCGCTTGGCATTTTCATGCCTTTGTGGAACATGGGGCAGGCGGCCATGGGGCGGGGTGGCTGAGCATGAGCGCGCGCTCCTTGTTCGCAAAGGCCCCGTCCAGTCTGAGGCGTCAGCTGTTGATGGTTTGCATGACGGCCGGCACAATGTCGGTGCTGGTGGTGCAGTCCGGCCAGCGCGATTTTGGTGACGTGCAGGCCCAGGTTGAAGGTTCTGCAATCAAGACGAATCTGGGCGGTCTGCGCACGGCTTTCGTGGTCGATTACCTGGCGCAACAGGTGGCTGTTCCGCAGGGCGTCATGCCGGCCCAGCCGCGTGCGGCGGTGCAAATCAATCCTTTTTTGCTGCTCCACCGGATGCCTGCCAACTATGTGGGTGAGATGCGTGCAGAGGAGGTGGAAAACTTGCCTCCTGGCAGCTGGTTGTTTGATCCGGTATGCACCTGCATTGGCTACCGACCGCTTTACCCAGAGTGGTTGAGCAGCCCGAGCGGTGCGGGCATTCTCTGGTTTGATGTGGTGCGTGCCCCTGGTCCCTTGCAGTTGATTCCGCGGGAAACCTATGTCTGGAAAGGGGAGGCGCTGAGTTGATGAACGATGGTCCTTGCTGTGGTGCCAGAAGCACAGGCGGGCAAGATGTCTGGCGATTGATGGGGTGGATGGCTTGCTATCAAAACTGAAGCTGTTACCATTTACAAAGGAAGTCGTTAAAGAGAATGGTTTTGAGATGTGCAGAGCGCGCTGGTGGTGCGCCTCCATTTTCCAATATGCAGCAGAGGTTAAGAATATGAAACAGCAACGCGGTTTTACCTTGATTGAACTGGTGATGGTGATCGTGATTCTCGGCATCCTGGCTGCCGTGGCGATTCCTCGATTTGTGGACTTGAGAGCCGATGCCAACCAGGCGGCTGTTCAAGGTGTGGCCGGCGGTCTGGCGTCTGGTGCGGCAATCAACTATGCGATTTACGCATCCGGCAGAATCACGGAAGACGTGACGGTCGACAGTTGCGATGCAACCAAGGGCACGTTGCTGGGCGGTGCGTACCCGACCAGTGGCGGCACCTATTCTGCGGCCATGGGTACTGGTACTTTTGTCACCACAGCGGGTTCGGCCAATGCGTGCGTCTTGCAACTTGTGCCGACCAGTGGTTCGACTGTGACCGCGTCGTTCACGGCCATTGCGGTGCCTTGATCGTCATACCCTGACGGTGGGGGCTTGAGTTCTGGTCGTGTTTCCCGGACTTTGGCGCATGGCTTTACCCTGATCGAACTGGTCATGGTGATCGTTCTGGTGGGGGTGTTGGCGATCTTCGCGGCACCCCGCCTGTTCGATTCAGCAGCTTTTAATGCGCGAGGTTTTCATGACGAAACCCTCGCGTTTTTGCGTTATGCGCAAAAAACAGCGATTGCCCAGCGGCGTACCGTCTGTGTTGCCTTTACCCTCAGCAGTGCCACGCTGAAGGTGGACAACGACAGTAGTGCCGGATGCGAAGCCAATCTGGCAGGTCCCCGGGGGGATTCGCCTGGCACGGTCACCGCCCGCAGTGGCGTGACATACGGCAGTTTGCCGGCGGCAGTCAGTTTTGATGCGCTGGGCCAGCCAACTGCCGCCCAGACCATCCAGGTGCAGGGTGTGGGCCGCAGCATCACTGTTGAGGCCGGCACCGGCTACGTCCATGAATAACGGTATCCGACGCCAGTCCGGTTTTACCCTGGTTGAACTGGTGCTCTTCATTGTCATTCTCTCGGTAGGCGTGGCGGGCATTCTGCTGGTCATGAACACCGTGGTGGCATCGAGTGCCGACCCGATGGTGCGCAAGCAAGCGCTGGCGCTGGCAGACTCCATCCTGGAGGAGATCCTGCAGAAGGAATATGCCGATCCACACGGCACGTCCGACGAAACCACGCGTGCCACCTTCGACGACGTGGATGACTACAACGGCAAGACCAACAGCACGTTCACGGATTTGCCGCCCGCACTGGCCTCCTACCTGATCACCATCGTGGTGGATGCACCAGCTCCCCTGAATGGCGTCACGGCCAAACGGGTCCGGGTTACGGTGAGCCACGGTAGAGAAAGCATCACATTGACCGGCTATAGGGGGAACTATTAGCCATGCTCAAACCCATAGCGGCGAGCGAGAGCGGCTTCACTTTGGTCGAGATGGTGATGGTGATGGTCATCATCGGCATCGTCAGCGCCATGGTTGCCGTGTTCATGCGGGCGCCGATCGATGCCTACTTTGACACGGCGCGACGTACGGCCCTGACGGATACCGCGGACACCGCCGTGCGCCGCATGGCGCGCGACATTCGCAAAGCCTTGCCCAACAGCGTTCGCAACCCGGATGATCAATGCATTGAGTTCATTCCGACGAAAACCGGGGGACGCTACCGAACGGCCGCCGACAGCAGCGGCGGCGGCGATCCGCTCGATTTCGCAGCAGCCGATACCGGTTTCAACATGCTGGGTCTCAACAGCGCACTGCCTGCCAACCAGCAGATATCGGTCGATGACATGATCGTCGTTTACAACCTGGGAATTCCCGGCTCAGATGCCTACATCAGCACGGGGGGGAGCATCAACACAGCGGCTGTGACCAGCGTGGCCAGCGGCACGGGAACCCTGGCGAACGAAACGCATATCGGCATTGCCGCCCGCAAGTTTCCTCTGCCTTCAGGCAGCAATCGCTTCCATGTGATTCCCGGCAGCGAAAAGATCGTTTCATTCCTGTGTTCGGGAGGTCATCTCTGGCGCAAGGCGAATTACACCTATCCCACGTCGATTGCCGATGCCACGGCTTGCTCTACATCCATTGCCGGGGGCGGTACGATTGCCATGCTGGCAAAAAATGCCAGCTGCACGTTTGTCTATAACGGCTCGGACCTGCAGCGCAACGGGCTGGTCCAGATGACGCTCTCACTGACCGATGCCAGCGGCGAAACAGTGCGCCTGTATCACGAGGTTCATGTGGACAATTCACCATGAGGCAGCTTAGATCCGCGCATCAGGGGGTCGCCGCGATCTCGGCGCTGTTCCTGCTGGTGGTGCTGACCGCCCTGGGGGCATTCATGGTGACGTTTTCCAACACGGAACAGCTGACGTCGGCCCGGGATGTGCGGGGTACACAGGCGTACTGGGCGGCCCGGGCTGGGCTGGGCTGGGCCATTCCACAGATCTTTGAAACCAACAGTTGTCCCGCCGCTACACCGACCTTTGTGGTGAATTCGTTCACGGTGCAAACCACGTGCGTCACTTCCAGCTTCAATGAGGGCGTGACGGCGACGATGGTGAGTATCACCTCGCTGGCTTGCCAGCCGGGACCCTGCGGTACCGCGGTCGGCGGTATTTCCTATGTCGAGCGCAGTGTCTCGACTTTGCTTGAACTGCGGTGAGTGCGATGACTCTTCTTGCGTGGAAGATGCCCTTGTATCGCTGGTTCATCGGCATTGCCGGCAGCTTGTTGATGTGTACTTTGAGTGCGTGGGGGGCAACGTGTACCTCCGTGGCATCAACCAGCTGGAATGTGGCAACGACATGGTCTGGTTGTGCGACGGGCAATGGCAGCGTGCCTGGCACGCCGGGATCGGCCGATACGGTGATCATTTCGGCCAACGATACCGTGACGGTGGATGCCGCCTCGGCGGCCTTGTCGCTTACCCTGGAGGATCCCAGCGGCAGCTCGGGTCCCTACGGGTTGACTATTAACGGCACGAACACGCTGACGGTCGCCAATGCCGTGACGCTACCGCTTGTTACCAGAAACAACAAGACCAGCGTTCTTGCTGTAGGCGCGGGAACCCTGAATGCGGCAAGCATTTCAATTCCTGGTGGAACCGGTACCAACCGGATATCTCAAGTCACCGTGAGCACGGGCACCATCAACGTGACTGGCTCCATCGCTTTCTCCGGAATCCCGGACAGTGCTGTCTTTGTCTCAACCGGGGCAAGTACGGTAAATGTTGGCGGGGATTTCACCAATGGTGGCACGCTTTCCACTAGCGGTACTGGCATCATTAATTTCAATGGCAGCGGAGCCCAGATCATGGGCGCTTACACGACCTACAACAATGTCGGCGTTAGTGGCGGGGGCGGTAAAACCCTGGGCGGCAATGTCACGGTGGGTGGCGTTCTCACGCTCACCAGCGGCAACATTGCCACCGGTGGGTACATGCTGACGCTGTCGGCCAGTTGCCCGGGAAGTTACAGCTGGACCAGTGGCCACATCATCGGCGATCTGTCGCTGAGATTCCCCACGGGCAGCACCACCTGCGACTTCCATGTGGGCGACAGCACGGGCTATGCCCCCATCACGGTGACGATGACCTCTGTCACGACCGCCGGGCCGGTGGTTGGCCGGGTTGACGCCGGTGATCACCCTGATTCAACGGCCGGTTATTCCGGTGTTGATGCTGCAAAGAGCGCCAACCACTACTGGACCCTGTCAGCCGGCACGCCGACCATTGCCTACACCAGCTACTCGGCCACCTTCCGGTTCTGCGCCAGCACGGGCTCGTGTGCTTCACCCTCCGAGGTCGACACCGGCGCGAACACCAGCAATTTCATTGTGGCCCGCAAGGCATCGGGCACCTGGACCTTGCCCACGGTGGGGACGAGGACTACTTATTCGACCCAAGCCACCAGTTTGACCGGCTTGGGCGAGTTTGCCGTGGGCGAGCCAACCACCAGTGCCGCAGCGCTGCACCATATCCGGTTAGCGCATCCGGGCTCGGCTTGCACCTCCAACCCGACATCGATCGCGGTCCAGGCCTGCGGCGACGCCAACTGCACGTCCTATTACACCGGCAGCGTGACAGTGGATCTGGACGCCGTCACCAACGGCACCTGGTCGAGCGACCCGGTCACCTTTACCGGCGGGGCTGCCGCGTTAACGCTGACTGTCACCACAACCGGGGCCAGAACGCTGGGGGGCACGGCCACCTCGCCGACGACGGGCAACCCGACCCGCTGTTTCACCGGGGGCACCGAAACCTGCAGCTTGATGGTCGATTCCTGCATCCTGGACATGGTCGAGGTCGGAGCAGCAGCGTACACTCACATCTACACCAAGCTGGCGAACGTTACTTTCCAGCTGGATGGCAAGCATCTCGGTGGTGGCTCGCAGAAAATCGTCAAGGTGGAACTGGTCAATGCCGACACCGGCAGTACCGGTTGCACCGGGCATATGCAACTGCAGGACTACAGCACGGCACTGGGTTTGCCTGAGACCTTCAACAGCGGTAACCCGACAAAAATCTTTAGCTTTGCCTACGCCAATGCGGTGGCCAATGCCCGGTTCCGCATGACCAACGACGACAACCCAACCCCCAAGGTCTCCTGTTCGAGCGACAACTTCACCATCCGTCCCCAGGCGTACACCGTGACAAGCAGCGCGACCAATACGGGGAGCAGTGGCACGCCGGTGTTTCGTGCCGGCACGGATGCCTTTTCCGTGACGGCCACCGCGGTCTATAGCGGCACCACCACCACCGGCTATACCGGCACGCCCAAGTTCGATGCCACCCTGGCGACGGGATCGCCCAACGCCGGCACTTTCACGGGCGCGACCTTTGTTGCGGCCAGCGCCGGGGTGTCGACCGGTAGCACGTTCAAGTACGGTGAGGTGGGGAACTTCAGCCTGCAGGACAACGCGGTGTACGATGACACGTTTGCCACTGTGGACTCGTCCAATGGCGACTGCACCAGCGGTTTCAGCAACACCCTGGCTGGCGGCAAGTACTCATGCAAGTTTGGTTCAGCGGCAGCCGGACCCTTTGGCCGTTTTGTTCCAGACCATTTCACCGTGGTGGGGGCACTTGCGCCAGCCTGTGCCGCCGGCAGCTACACCTACATGGGGCAGTCTTTTACGCTCTCTCCCGCGGGGGTGGTTCAGGCGAGGAATGCAGCCAATGGCGTAACGACCAATTACGCAGCGCCTTATGCGCCAGGCACGGTGACTTTCGGTGCCGAAAACGCGGACAGCGGCACGGATCTGAAGGACTCGCTGGTGTTCACGGGGACCGGCCTAGCGCTGTCAGGTAGCTGGGTGGCCGGTGAGTACATCCTGACAGATAGCGCGACAGCTGTCACCTTCACGCGGTCCACCACGCCTACAGGTCCGTATGACGCGCTTGACATCGGCTTGACGGTGACCGACAGCGATGTCAGCACCGTACCGCTGGTGACGGGGGCTGACATGAATCCGGCCGTGGCCGGTGGTACGGCCTTTACCTACAAGAAATTTTCGGGCAGCCCGCAACGCATGCGCTATGGCCGCCTGCGCCTGCTCAATGCCTATGGCTCCGAGCGCCTGTCCTTGCCCATGGTGTGGGAGACGCAATACTGGGAAAGCCAGGCGTTCATCCGGAATTTCCGGGACAGCTGCACCAGCTTCGGGTCCGCCAATATTGCCCTGGACAATTATCAGAGTCCTCCAAAGGCCGTGCCGCCGCTTCTGAGTGCCAGCAACGTGGGTACAGTGACGGTCGGGGCCATCAGCGCCGGGCGCGGCACCATCACGCTGGCGCCTACCGTCCATGCCACGGGCAGCGTGGACCTGGTGGTCAATCTGGGGAGTACGGGCTTGCCCAGCAACTGCGCCGGCTTGTCCAGCGGTACGTCGACTTCAGCAGGGCTTGCCTATTTGAGCGGCCAGTGGTGTGGTGCGGCCAACGACCGTAATCCGACCGCTCGCGCCAGTTTTGGTGTTTACAAGTCTCCGCTGATTTACCGGCGTGAAAACTATTGAGCAGAAATGGGCTGGATCTTCGGGGACAATCGAAATGCAAGCCCGTTGTGCGGGAAAGCCAGCATGACGAAATGGAGGGGCGCCTCTGAAAATCAAGGCGTCGTTTTGATGAAAACTCAACTGAGCATGGATTGTTGATGCATTGGCCCTGGAAGCGTCGCAAACTGAGTGACTCGTTTGTCGTGTCATGGTCAGGACAGATCCTGGCGTATGTGCGCGCCCATTTGCGCCAGGATGGGGTATATGAAGTGTTGCAGTCGGGCGTGGAGCAGCAAGGGCAGGATGGCGTGGAGGAGTTTGTCCGGCGCCTGCAAGGCTTGGGACTCAAGGGGTTCAACGCGCATGTCATGCTGCGACCCGAGCAATACCAGCTGCTGCAAATCGATGCCCCGGCGGTTGCCCCGGAAGAGGTGCGTTCGGCGGCGCGTTGGCAGATCCGCGACATGGTGGACATGCACATGGACGACATCACGCTGGATGTGATGCGCGTTGGCGGCGGCAAGGTGGGTTCGTCTGGACAATTGTTTGTGGTGGTGGCCGGCAATGCGATGCTCACCGACGTGCTGCGCCTGGGGCAAAGCCTGCAGTGGGATGTGCCGGTGGTGGATATTCAGGAGACTGCACAGCGCAACCTGCAGACGATGGTGGCGCAGCATGAAGGCCGGGTTGAACGTGCCCATGCCGCACTGATGCTGGTCAACGAGCATCAGGTGCTTCTGACCATCTCCGCCAACGGGGAGTTGTATTACACCCGACGGATTGATCTGGGTCCCGGCTTCATGGAAAAGACCTGGGGGCATACGCTTGCGCGTGAGAACGGCGAGGGGGGCTCGGCTCCCGCGAACACGCTGGAATATGCGCCAGCCTCTGCCGCCGGATCTGCGGATGATGATGTGACGCAGCGTTTCGTTGTGGAGGTGCAGCGTTCGCTGGATGTGTGGGATCGCACCTGGTCCGACTTGCCGCTCGATGGTTTGTGGGTGGATGTTGGCGCTCGTACCGGAGAAATGGCTGCCTGGTTGAGTCAGGAATTGGGCTTTACCGTGAGGACCCTGAATGTGGACTCGTTTTTCCCCGGGTTCGAAAGCCGTTCAGCGCAGGAACGGATGCTGTGCCTGCCTCTGCTCGGCATCCTGCTTCGCACCGAGGAACGCAACCTCTGATCAACCATGCCGCAGCAAATCAATCTTCGCACCCCGATACTGCTGACGCAAAAGCATTACTTTTCTGCCAGTACCATGGCTGTGTCCCTGGCTGTCATCGGCCTGTTCAGTGCCACCTTGTGCGCCTATTGGGTATGGAGCCTGGGGGCGAACAGCGCCGAGCTCACCCGTACCTTGAGCGGCTATGCCAAGGAGCGGGAACGGCTGCAGGCGGCCATCAAGGAGCAGCAGGCCAGTGCCTTGCCGGCTGAAACCGGCTTGATGCAGGCGCTGCAGGCGCGCCAGACCTTGTTGCAGCAGCGCGAGCAGGTCCTGGCCGAACTCAACCGTGGCCTGCTGCGCGAGGGGCAGGGGCACGCGGCGCGCCTGCGTCTGGTGGCCCAGACCATTCCTGCCGAGGTCTGGGTCACGGAGGTGCGTGCTGATGAACGGCAAATGGAGGTTCATGGTTATACGCTCGACCCGGCAGCGCTCAACCAATGGGTCGCCCGATTGGAGGCGCACCCGCTGCTCAAGGGGCATACCCTGTCGGCCATCAAGGTCGAACACGTGCATGCCGAGGCCCCGCCTGCTGTGGGGAGCACGGTCGCCACGGGTGCGCGTGCAAGGCCCAGCTGGTCATTCACCCTGGTCAGTCGGGCGGTGAACATGCCGGCCATCGGTCCGGGAGGTCGGCCATGAAAGCCCTCTGGAAAATTCTCGCGGGGCGCATCGATGCCTTGAGCCTGCGTGAGCGGGCCTTGCTTTTCTGGTCGTTGCTAATTTGTGGCCTGGTGCTGGGGGACCGGCTCTGGCTGGCGCCTGCGCAACTCAGGCAGCAACGGCTGGCGGTCAATGTCAAGCAGCAAAGTGCTGAACTGCAGGCCTTGCGCGCGCAGCTTGGCGCCAGAAAGGCCGAGCCGGTTGCGGCCAATGCGGCGCAGATGGTTCGAGGGGAAATGACCTTGTTGCAAAGCCGCATTGATGGTGTTGACCGCGAAATTGCCAAGCTGTCGCGGCTGGGTGGCGAGTCCGATTCGTTGCCGCGGGTGCTGCTGCATATCTTGCGGCGTTATGACGGCTTGACACTGGAGCGGACCGCGACGCTGACCCCCGAGGCAGCTGCCAAACCGGCCCAGGCTGGTGCCGAAGCGGTATCTGTGTCCCAGCTTCGACATGGCATGGAGTTCACGGTGTCGGGCCCTTACGGCGAATTGATGCGTTATGTGCAGACACTGGAGCAGGAGTTGCCCACCTTGCGCTGGGGCGTCATGAAACTCAGCAGCGGCAAGACGGCACCATCGCTGACCATGCAGGTGTTCTGGTTGGGGGCGCCGTCATGAACCTCGCAAGTCGGTTGATGCGGCTGCTGGCGGCCGTGATCTTATGGACGTACGCTCTGGAAGGGTATGCCCAGGCTTGGCGCGATCCGACGGCCGAACCGCCTCAGATGGGGGGCGTTCCGGCTGGAGAGGGCGCTTCCGGCGCCGACGTGTTGCCCTTGTCCGTTATCGTGGTAGACGGACGACCTCATGTGATAATGGGCACGCGTCTTTATGCGCCAGGACAGAAGTTGGGACAAGCGCGTATCGAACGCATCACAGAGACCGAGATCTGGTTGCGTGAAGGGGCTGTGCTGCGCAAAGTTCCCCGTTACCAGGGGGTTGAGCGCCGTAGCGTCCTACCCTCCGTGGCACCGGGGTGTGCGGCAGGTACAGCCCCGTCATCCGCTTCCTCTAAAGGCTTGCCGCGCAACGGCTCATGTACCAAGGTCCAACCGTGACGTCGATCTCTCTATGAATCAGAACAGTGACCGCATGAGCACCATGGGCCCATCAAGACGGCCGCCAGGCTGGATGATGCAAGCGAGATTCGTACCCCTGTTCCTGGGCTTGGGGCTGCTCGCCGGCTGTGCCGCCGAGCGGCCCTTGCGCACGCCCGATGTGAGTGCCGCAGTACGTGCCGAGCTGGATGCCGCCGCCGCAACGAAACAGACGGCTGTACCGGCGCGCATCAGCGAGGCACTGGCCGAGCCGGCTCCGCCGCTGATGCCGCCACCGCCCGAGCCACGGCTTGATCTGCTGGTGAACAATGCGCAGGCGCGCGAGGTGTTTCTGGCCATCGTGGCCGACACGCGCTACAGCATGCTGATGCACCCGGACGTGAGCGGCACGATTTCCGTGACCTTGCGTGGCGTGACGGTGCTGGAGGCTCTTGAGGCCATACGCGATGTCTACGGCTACGATTTCAAGGTGAATGGCCGGCGCATCACCATCTACGGTCCGGCCATGCAGACCCGCATTTTCTCGATCAACTACCCGCATTCCCAGCGCCTGGGCACGAGCGATCTGCGCGTGGCTGCGGGCTCCACGCCCTCCATCACGGGGGTGGCAGGTACGCCGGGTACTGCGACAACGGCAACTGCTCCGGCCCCGGGCGCAACTCCCACTGCCGCTCAGACTTCCAGCAGCCGTGTATCCACCACATCCCGTACCGATTTCTGGACCGAAATGACGGACGCTGTGCGCAGCCTGATTGGTACCAGCGGGGGGCGCAGCGTGATCGCAAGCCCGCAGGCCGGCATCCTGGCCGTGCGCGCCATGCCCGATGAACTGCGCGAGGTGGAGAAATTCCTCAAGGCCACCCAGGGTGCGGTGGAGCGGCAGGTGATGCTGGAGGCCAAGATCGTCGAGGTGGAGTTGCGCGACGGTTATCAGAGCGGCGTGAACTGGGCGGCATTCTCTTCCAGTGCGAACTCGACCCAAGCCATCGGTGTGCTTGGCAGCACGCTGGCCACCTCCAGTATCACCAGCCCGCTGTTGCAGGGCGGAACCGCGGTGTCGGGTGTCGTCTCGCCGCCTTCGGTGGCAGCCGGCGGTGGCCTGTTCGGCCTGGCGCTGGCGACCAGCCAGTTTGCCGCCGTGCTGGGTTTTCTGGAAACCCAGGGCGACGTGCAAACCCTTTCCAGCCCGCGCGTGGCGACGCTCAATAACCAGAAAGCCGTGCTCAAGGTCGGTTCCGACGACTATTTCATCACCAACGTCACCGGCGGATCGATTGCAACCAGCACGGTGGTTGGAACGACCGGTTCGACCACCATGCCGACCGTGACGCTGACCCCGTTCTTCTCCGGTATTGCGCTTGATGTGACGCCCCAGATCGATGACGGCCATACCATCATGCTGCACATCCACCCTTCGGTAACCTCGGTGACCGAGAAGACCAAGCTGGTTGACCTGGGCAGCGTCGGTAGCTACCGGCTTCCCCTGGCGTCGAGCAGTGTGAACGAAACCGATACCCTGGTTCGCATCCAGGATGGGCGCATCGTGGCCATTGGCGGCCTGATGCAGATGGAGTCCGCCCGCAATGCCTCTGGCGTACCCGGTACCACGGGCATGGGGACATTTTCCGCCCTGTTTGGCAACCGGGCCAGCACGGGGCGTAAAAAGGAGTTGGTGGTGCTGATCAAGCCGTCCATCATCCGCACAGAGCAGGACTGGGAGCAACAGAACCGGAAAGTGCGTGCAGCCTTGGATGAGATGGACACCTCCCGCAACCGGGTAATCCGTCTGGATGGCGGCGTGCCGGAATCCCCGTCCAGGAACCCGGCGCAGTGAGTAGCGGGAACAGGCCCTGACGATGTACCTGAGGCATTTTTCCCTGCGAGAAGCGCCATTTTCGATCACGCCTGATCCGGCCTTTTTCTTCCCGCATGACGGGGCGCAGGCGGCGCTCAATACGCTGCTGGTGGCTTTGCGCAGCGGCGAGGGTTTTCTCAAGATCGTCGGTGAGGTCGGTTGCGGCAAGACCGTTCTATGCCGCCAGTTGCTCAAGACCTTGCAGGCCGAGTGCGTCACTGCCTATATCCCGAACCCGGACATGGGGCCGGATGACCTGCTGCTGGCGCTGGCACTGGAACTCCATGTCGAACTGACGGCCCCGCACAGCCGCTACCAGATGCTGGGTGCCTTGCGTGATTGCCTGCTGCAACATGCCGAAGCGGGGCGCCGGGTGGTGGTCTGCATCGATGAGGCACAGGCCATTCCGTTGCGTACGGTGGAAAGCCTGCGCCTGCTCTCCAACCTGGAGACCGAAAAGCAGAAGCTGCTGCAACTGGTGATGCTGGGCCAGCCGGAACTGGACGAACGCCTGGCGCGTCCCGAGATCCGGCAACTGCTGCAGCGCATCACCTTCAGTGAGCACCTGGGACCGATGGCAGCGCACTCGGTGCCGGCCTATTTGCAGCATCGTCTGGCGACGGCGGCGCTGGATGAGCTCACCGATGTCAAGCTGTTCGATGCTGCTGCGGCCCGTGCATTGAGCCGCTACAGCGGCGGCGTGCCCCGGCTGGTGAATGTGCTGGCGCACAAAAGCCTGATGCTGGTCTATGGCGAAAACGCACGCCGGGTGAAGGTGCGTCACGTTCGCATGGCGGCGGCCGACACACCCGGTGTGCAGGTGCGGCCTTCGTGGTGGCAGCGGTTGCGCGCGCGCTGGACCCGGCAGAACACAGGCAGCGCACAGGCGCGTGACACCTCGCGCGACACAGCGTGGCAGGACACCCAGCCGATGTATGACTTTGATGCAAGGCAGCCGGAGGGCCGGCTGTGAGCGTCATCAACAAGATGCTGCGTGATCTGGATGCCCGTCGGGCGTCCACGGCGGTTCCGGGACGCGAGGCACCGGGAGGGCTGACGCGCGGCACGGCAAGCGTGAAGGGCGGCTTCCTGGCAGCAGGTATTGGCGCGCGGCTGAGGCAAGGGCTGCCGGTGGCGCTGGTCTTTGTGCTGCTGGTGCTGGGCTTGGCTGCGGCCTGGTGGTACGGCCAGGAGCCGGCGGTGCCGCCCTTGCCGGCCCAGCCGCCGCAGGCGATGGCCCCAGCGGCCTTGCCCGCTGCCACGGCCAGCAGTGCCGCTGTTCCCCCGGCTGCAGTGCAGGCCCCCGCACCGTTGGGATCCCAGCAGTTGAATCAGATGCTGGATCAGGCGGCGAGTGCCCCGCAGGCCGCCGTCCCACCGGCGCCGCCGATTGCACCTGATGCTGTACCTGGGGCGTCTTCCGCGCCAATGCAGCAACTGGCACGTGACATGGCTGGCGGACAAGTTGCACTGTCGGCGCAGTCGCCGGGCTTGGCCTATGAGTTGCAGCAGCAATTGGCCAAGCCAGCGCCAAACGCGGCAAAGGCCCCCGCGCGAGCGCCGGCCCTACCGGGCAGCCTCCAGCCGGCACCGGCATTGCGTGTGGCGCCTGCGCCTCCCCGCTCGCCAGTGGTCGGCAGTGCGGCAGCCACGCCGTCGGCCGTTCAGCCCGATCTGCGGCATCCAGGCGCATCCCAAGCCGAAGCAGTGGCGGTACAGGCTCCGGCTGAGCGTGCTGCTGCGCCAACGCAGAAAGCGCCCCCCGCAGCCGCCAAAGCCACGACAGGCACCCGATCGGCCAAGCCGGCCGAGCCGCTGACCCCGATCAATCCGCGGCAAGCTGCGGCACTGGAGGCCCTGAGCCAGGCGCGCAGCCTGTGGGATGCGGGCTCGCGCGAAGCGGCGCTGGACGCGATGCGCCAGGCTGTGGCTGTGGCCGAGCAGGCGCAGACGTCTGCACCCGAGCCCGCAACCTTGCCGGCGTTCCAGACGTTGGTACGGGAGCTGGCGCGCATGGAGCTGGCGCAAGGCCGGGTCAGCCAGGTGCTGGAGCTGCTGGTGCGGCTTGAACCCTTGCTGGCCGATCAGGCGGATTTGTGGGCGGTACGCGGCAATGCCGCCCAGCGCCTGGGGCAGCATCAGGCGTCGGTCCATGCCTATGGCATGGCGCTGAAGCTGCGCCCTGGTGAGCCGCGCTGGATGCTGGCTGTCGCCGTGTCGCTGGCGGCGCAGGGGCAACTGACGGCTGCGGCCGAGCAGGCGGAGAAAGCCCGTGCGGCCGGTGCGGTCAGTCCGGAAGTCCTGGCCTACCTGCGCCAGCTGGGTGTTCCTCTGCGTTGAAGGGGATGCGTCGATCATGCTCAAACGGATCCGCACTGAACAAGTCGTTCTTGGCATGTACATCAAGGAGTTCTGCGGTTCCTGGATGGAGCATCCGTTCTGGCGTCCCAGTTTTGTCATCACCGACCCCAAGGACATCGAACTCATCCTGAGCAGCAGCATCAAGGAGGTCTGGATCGACTGCAGCAAGGGGCTGGATGTGCAAGCAGGTGAAGCCGCGGTGTCCGTGGCCGAGTCGGAGGCGCAGGTGGAGGCGGAACTCAAGCTGGCGGCGGTTGGCGCACGCCAGACCGCACCGGTGCCGCTGCATGCTGAAATCGAACATGCTGCCAAGATATGCAACCAGTCCAAGCAGGCGATGGTCTCCATGTTTCAGGAAGCGCGCATGGGCAAGACCGTTGATGCCGCCGGGGCGCAGCGGCTGGTGGAGGAGATTTCTGACTCGCTGGCGCGCAACGCCAGCGCGCTCATCAGCCTGGCGCGCCTCAAAACGGCGGATGACTACACCTACATGCACTCGGTCGCGGTGTGCGCCATGATGATCGCCCTGGCCCGCCAACTGGGGCTGGATGAGACGCAGACCCGGTCGGCCGGCCTGGCGGGCCTGCTGCATGACCTGGGCAAGGCGGCCATGCCCCTGCCGGTGCTGAACAAGCCGGGCAAGCTCACCGATGCCGAATTCACCATCATGAAGAGCCACCCGTCGGAAGGTCACAGGATGCTGCAGCAGGTTGGCAATGTGGATCCGGTGGTGCTGGATGTCTGTCTGCACCATCATGAAAAAATGGACGGTTCCGGTTATCCCAAAGGGCTCAAGGGCGACGAGATCAGCCTGTTGGCCAAGATGGGGGCGGTCTGCGATGTGTATGACGCGATCACCTCGAACCGGCCCTACAAGTCGGGCTGGGATCCGGCGGAGTCCCTGCGCAAGATGGCCGAGTGGGCCGAGGGCCATTTCGACCACCGGGTATTTCAGGCCTTCGTGAAGAGCCTGGGTATTTATCCGATTGGCTCGCTGCTGCGCCTGACATCCGGCCGCATCGGCGTGGTGGTGGAGCAGACGACGAAGTCGCTCACCACGCCATGCGTCAAGGTGTTCTTCTCCACCAAGTCGAACCTGCGCATTCCGCCCGAGATCATCGACCTGTCGCTACCCGGCTGTTCGGACAAGATTGCCAACCGGGAAGACCCGGGGAAATGGCGCTTCCACGACCTCAACGCGTTGTGGTCCGGCTTACCCGGCGTGCACGGGTAAGCCGGCGCGTCAGCGCTTGCGGTACTGCGTGGTGCCGAACATGTTTTCGCGCGCCTTGTCGTCGACCAGCGGTTGGCGCAGATCGGCCAGCACCTGCACGCCGCGTTGTACCGCGGGGCGTGCTGCAATGGCGTCGAACCACTGCTTCAGGTGCGGATAGTCGGCCCAGTCGATGCCCTGGTTCTGCCAGCTGCGCAGCCAGGGGAAGATGGCGATGTCGGCGATGGTGTAGTGATTGCCGGCGATGAACTTGTGCGTGGCCAGTTGCTTGTCCATCACGCCATAGAGGCGCTTGGCCTCGTTGGTGTAGCGTTGGACGGCGTAGTCGATCTTCTGTGGCGCATAGATGCGGAAATGGTGCGCCTGGCCCAGCATGGGGCCGACGCCGCCCATCTGGAACATCAGCCATTGCAGCATCTCGAACTTCTGCCGGTCGGTCCGGGGCAAAAACTTGCCGGTCTTGGCGGCCAGGTAGAGCAGGATGGCGCCGGATTCGAACAACGAGATCGGCTGGCCGTCCGGGCCTTGCGTGTCGACGATGGCCGGGATTTTGTTGTTCGGACTGATCTTGAGGAATTCGGGCGTGAACTGGTCGCCGGCGCCGATGTTGATCGGGTGGACGCGGTAGGGCAGGCCGCATTCCTCCAGCATGATGTGCACCTTGTGGCCGTTGGGCGTGGCCCATGAGTAGAGGTCGATCATGGCAGCTTTCAGTATCAAATTGGCATTGAGCCCTTGTAATGATTGCGCAAGCAGCTATCAAAATGATAGCTGCTTGCCACCCGTTCCAGGCCGGCCATCAACACCTGCCTTCAGCAACCGCGGGTGATGGGCATCTCTACGGGTTTGGGGTTGGCAGCATACTTGCCCAGCTCCAGTTTCGCAATCGCATTGCGGTGCACCTCGTCCGGGCCGTCGGCAAAGCGCAGGGTGCGCGCATTGGCGTAGGCGTAGGCCAGCGGGAAGTCCTGGCTCATGCCGCCGCCGCCGTGCACCTGCATGGCCCAGTCGATCACCTGGCAGGCCATGCTGGGGGCCACCACCTTGATCATGGCGATCTCGTTCTTGGCAAACTTGTTGCCGGCCACGTCCATCATCCAGGCGGCCTTGAGCGTGAGCAGGCGCGCCATGTCGATTTTGCAACGCGCTTCGGCAATGCGTTCCTGCGTCACGGTCTGCGCGGCCACCGGCTTGCCGAAGGCGACGCGCGAAGATGCGCGCTTGCACATGTACTCCAGCGCGCGCTCGGCCTGGCCGATCAGGCGCATGCAGTGGTGGATGCGGCCCGGGCCGAGGCGGCCCTGGGCGATCTCGAAGCCGCGGCCTTCGCCGAGCAGGATGTTGGAGGCCGGCACGCGCACGTTCTCGAACAGCACTTCCATGTGGCCGTGCGGTGCATCGTCGTAGCCCATCACGCTCAGGGGGCGCACCACCGTCACGCCCGGCGTGTTGGCCGGCACCAGGATCATGCTCTGCTGCGAGTGACGCGGCGCTTCCGGATCGGTCTTGCCCATCAGGATGTAGATGGCGCAGCGCGGATCGCCGGCACCCGAAGTCCACCACTTGCGGCCGTTGATCACGTAGTCGTCGCCCTGGCGCTCGATGCGGGTCTGGATGTTGGTGGCATCGCTCGAGGCCACCTCGGGCTCGGTCATGGCAAAGGCGGAGCGGATCTTGCCGGCCAGCAGCGGCTGCAACCACTGCTGGCGGTGCTCGGCCGAACCGTAGCGCGCAATGGTTTCCATGTTGCCGGTGTCGGGCGCCGAGCAGTTGAACACCTCCGGCGCCCAGTGCACGCGGCCCATGATCTCGGCCAGCGGCGCGTATTCCTGGTTGGTCAGACCCGCGCCCTTGACGCCGGCGATCTCGGCGCTGTCCTGCGGCAGGAACAGGTTCCAGAGGTCCTGTTCCTGGGCCTTCAGCTTCAGCTTCTCGATCAGTTGCAACGGCGTCCAGCGTTTACCGGCGGTCGTGTTGGCTTCGATCTCGTCGTGAAAGGCCTGCTCGTTCGGGTAGATGTGCTCGTCCATGAACTTGAGCAGGCGTGCCTGCAGTTCCTTGGTCTTGGGGGAATAGTCGAAGTCCATGGGAATCTCCTGGGGTTGAATGCGTTGGTCGGGTCAGGCTTTTTGCGCGAACTGCCAGGCCATCTGGGCCAGCGGCCGCGCGCCGGCGGCAGATTTCTGCGCCTGGGCGCTGGAGGCGGTGCCGTTTTCCACCCGCTTGGCGATGCCCTGCAGGATGGCGGCGATGCGGAACATGTTGTAGGCCATGTAGAAGTTCCAGTCGGCTTTCAAGGCCTCGGGCGCGGCCAAACCCGTGCGCTCGCAGTAGAGGCGGATGTATGCGTCCTCGCTCGGGATGCCCAGGCTCTTGAAGTCGAGCCCGCCGATGCCGCGGAACGCGCCGGGCGGAATGTGCCAGGCCATGCAGTGGTAGCTGAAGTCGGCCAGCGGGTGGCCCAGCGTGGACAGCTCCCAGTCCAGTACGGCCAGCACGCGCGGCTCGGTCGGGTGGAACATCAGGTTGTCGAGCCGGTAGTCGCCGTGCACGATGCTGACCATGGCCTCGTCGCGCGCACCGGCCGGGATGTGGGCCGGCAGCCACTGGATCAGCTGCTCCATCTCGGGGATGGGCTGCGACATCGGCCCGGCACCATCGGCGGAAGCCTGGTACTGCTTGCTCCAGCGCCCGATCTGGCGCTCGAAGTAGTTGCCGGGTTTGCCGTAGTTGGCGAGGCCACGCTCAGCGAACTTCACGCGGTGCAGGGCGGCGATGACGCGGTTCATCTCGTTGTAGATGGCGCCGCGTTCGGCGGGTGTCATGCCGGGCAGCGACTGGTCCCACAGCACACGCCCCTGCATGAACTCCATGATGTAGAAGGCGCGACCGATGACCGACTCGTCCTCGCACAGGCAGTACATGCGTGGCACCGGTACTTCGGTTCCGTGCAGGCCGCTCATCACGGCATATTCACGCTCGATGGCATGGGCCGAGGGCAGCAGCTTGGCCACCGGCCCCGGCTTGGCGCGCATGACGTAGCTGCGGCTCGGTGTGATGAGCTTGTAGGTCGGGTTGGACTGGCCGCCCTTGAAGGCTTCCACGCTCAAGGGGCCGGCAAAGCCTTCCAGATTCTGGCCCAGCCAGGACTCAAGCGCTGCCACGTCAAAGGCGTGAGAGGCGGGAACAGGGCGGGTGCCGACGAAATGGTCAAAGTCGCTCATGGTCAGGGGACGTGATGTGGTCAGTGGTCGGATTCAATGATGCGCATCAGCGCTTCGCGGTCGCGGATGACCAGACCGCCCGGCTCGATGCGGATCGCGTCCTCGCGTTCCATGGCCTTGAGTTCCTGGTTGACGCGCTGGCGCGAGGCGCCCAGCAACTGGGCCAGCTCTTCCTGCGCCAGCTGCAGGCCGATGCGCATTTCGTTGCCATCGCTCAGGGACGGCGTGCCGTAGCTGCGCAGCAGGTGCAGCAGTTGCTTGGCCAGGCGCGCACGCAGCGGCAGGGTGTTGAGGTCTTCCACCAGGCCGTAGAGCTGGCGGATGCGCCGCGCATGCAGGCGCAGCAGCGCTTCGTAGAGTTCGATATGGCTGGCGAGGATTTTCCTGAAGTCGGCCTTGGCCACGCACAGGGTGGTGGTGTCGCCGTGGGCGTAGGCATCGTGTGTGCGCCGGTCGCCGTCGAAGATCGACACATCGCCGAACCAGACGCCCGGCTCGACATAGGTCAGCGTGACCTGTTTGCCCGAGATCGAGGTGGAGCTGACGCGCACCGCTCCCTTGGCACAGGCCACCCATTCCTCGGGCGGATCGCCGCGGGCGGCGATCAGGTCGCCGTCTTTGTAGCGTTTGACGTAAGCGCATCGCAGGATGTCGTGTCGCAATGAAGGTGACAGGGTTGCAAACCAGCGACCAGCATTGATGGCTGATCGTTCCTCGATGGTAAGAATCGGGTCGTCCATGGACTGTCTTTTCGGTGACTGAAAACAGGTCCATTGTCGCGCGCGGGACGATGCGCGCGGCTAGGGGTTGTCACCTGTGCGTCTGCGACGACGGCAGGGATGCGCGCTGCGGCTCAGTCGTAACGCGGTGTCTGCTTGGACAGGAAGGCGGTGATGCCGATGCCGGCATTGGCATGGTGCAGGTTGAGCACGAAATGATCGCGTTCCTGCGCCAGTTGGCGCGTCAGCGAGTTGCCAGGGGCTTCGTTGACCAGCTCCTTGATGCTGGCCAGGGCGTTGGGGGCGCGTGCATTGAGTTTTTCCGCCAGCGCCAGGGCGTCGTCCAGCGCCTGGCCCGGCAGGGCGACGCGGTTGACCAAGCCCAGCGCGTGCAGACGCTCGGCGCTGATGCGCTCGCCGCACAGCAGCAGCTCATTGACCAGTTGGCGCGGCAAGGCCTGCGCCAGGCTCCAGCTGGCACCACCATCGGGCGAGAGTGCGACATTGCTGTAGGCCATGACGAACACCGCGTCGCTGGCGGCGACGATGAAGTCGCAGGCCAGCGCCAGCGAGAAGCCGGCGCCGGCGGCCGCGCCCTCGACAGCGGCGACCACCGGCTTGGGGAAGGTACGGATGGCCTCGATCCAGTTGTGCAGTCCCTCGATGCTTTGGGCCTGCACGGACGGTTCCTGCTGGCGGTTGTCCTGCAGGCGTTGCAGATTGCCGCCCGCTGAAAACAGCGCACCTTCACCGGTGATGACGACGCTGCGGATCTCGGGGTTGGTTTCGGCCACGTTCAGCGCCTCGACGCCGGCGGCATACATGGCGGGGCCGAGTGCGTTGCGCTGACCCGGGTTGGAGAGGGTCAGCACCATGGTGCGGCCCTGGCTGGTGCTATGGAGTTGTGCGCTCATGGTGCCGAGTGTCGCATGCCTTGGGCCGGTTCACTCTTCCTCGTGCAGCAGCGACAGGCCGATGGCACCGCGCCGGCGCAGCCAGGGGCTGGGGCGGTAGCGCGGGTCGCCGTAGACGGTCTGCAGGTTGAACAGCACCTCCAGCACATTGGTCGGGCCGTAGCGGTTGCCCATGGCCAGCGGCCCCAGCGGGTAGCCCAGGCCCAGCGTGACGGCGGTTTCCAGATCGGCGGGTGTGCAGATGCGCTGCTGGCAAATGTCGGCGGCGATGTTGACGATGGTGGCGACCACGCGCTGCGTGACGAAGCCGCCGCTGTCGCGGATCACGCTCACCGCCTTGCCGTCGCGTGCGAACAGGGCGTGGGCCGCGTCACGCATGTCGGCGCGCGTGGCCGGGTTGGTGGCCAGCACGCGGCGCTTGGTGGCCGCGTCGTCGATTAGCATGTCGATACCGACCGTGCGTGCCGGGTCGAGCCGTTCCACCACCGCCACGGTGGTGACATCGAAGCCCAGCGGCGCCACCAGCGTCAGCGCCTGCATCGAGGGTGACTGGCCGGTCTCGATCTTGGCGCCCAGATCCTTCAGCAGCTGCAGCAATTCGGCGCGGCGTGCGGCGCGTGGCGAGACCCACACCGGCGGCATCTCGGCCACCTGCGGCACCGGTGGTTCCGGCGCGACCTGGGCCATGTTGTTGTCGTAGCGGTAGAAGCCTTCGCCGACCTTGCGGCCGACCATGCCGCCGGCCAGGCGCTGCGCCGTGATGACGCTGGGGCGGTAGCGCGGCTCCTCGTAGTACTGGTGGTAGATCGACTCCATCACCGGGTGCGAGACGTCGAGTGCGGTGAGGTCCATCAACTCGAAGGGGCCGAGCTTGAAGCCGGCCTGGTCTTTCAGGATGCGGTCGATGGTGGCGAAGTCGGCCACGCCTTCGCTGACGATGCGCAGCGCCTCGGTGCCGTAGCCGCGGCCGGCGTGGTTGACGATGAAGCCGGGCGTGTCCTGCGCCGTCACCGGCGTGTGGCCCATCTGGCGCGCGTACTCGCTCAAGGCCGCGCAGACGGCCGGCTCGGTCTTGAGACCGGCGATGACTTCCACCACCTTCATCAGCGGTACCGGGTTGAAGAAGTGGTAGCCGGCCACGCGTTGCGGGCGCTTGAGCTTGGCGGCAATCGCGGTGATGGACAGCGAGGAGGTGTTGCTGGCCAGCACGGCCTCCGGGCGCACGATCTCTTCGAGCTGGGCGAACAGCGCGGCCTTGACCTCGAGCTTCTCGACGATGGCTTCCACCACCAGGTCACAGCCGGCGAGGTCGGCCAGCGCGCCGGCGCACTGCAGGCGGGCCTTGCAGGCGGCGACCGCGGCCGCCTCTATGCGGCCTTTTTCCTGCAGCTTGTCCCACTGGCTGCTGATGGCCTGCTGGGCCGCTGCCATGGCGGCGGGCTGGGTGTCGTAGAGCGTGACGGTGCTGCCGGCCTGGGCCGCAATCTGGGCGATGCCGCGGCCCATGGCGCCGGTGCCGACGATGGCGATGTGTGCGTAGACGGGTTTCATGGCGGAATTATCCCCCGGCCTGCAAGCGGCCCTGAGTCACCTGCCGGACTATGATTCGGCAGGCCATCGGCGAGACTGCGGGGGCCGAATATTTCCATTCAATGGCACCCGGGCCTGGGGTTCAAAGGCCGGGGCATCACAACTTCTGGGGACATCATGACTTTGAAACTTTGCGGATTTTCCGCCAGCAACTACTACAACAAGATCAAGCTGCAGCTGCTGGAAAAAGAGGTGCCGTTCGTCGAGGAACTGGTCTGGACCGGTCATGCCGATGCGCTGCTGGTGGATCGCTCGCCCATGGGCAAGGTGCCGTTCCTCGACACGCCGCATGGCCCCATCTCCGAGTCCTGCGCCTGTGCCGAGTACATCGAGGCGGCCTACCCGCAAAAGCCGCTGCTGCCAGCCGATCCCTATGCCGCGGCCAAGGTGCGCGAGATCCTGATCTACAGCGAGCTGCACCTGGAGCTGGTGGCGCGCAACCTCTATCCTGAAGCCTTCTTTGGCGGCAAGGTGACCGACGAGGTCAAGGAGCGCACGCACAAGCTGCTGCTCAAGGGCGTGCACGGCTTTGCCAAGCTGGCGAAGTTTGCCCCTTACGTGGCCGGCTCCGAATTCACGCTGGCCGACTGTGCCGCCGTGGCCCATCTGCCGCTGGTGTCCAGCGCGAGCAAGATCATCTACGGTGAGGACGTGCTGGCGGCACTGCCGGTGCGCGACTACATCAAGATGATGGGCGAGCGAGCGACCATGAAGACCGTCAACGCCGACCGCAAGAGCAGTACCGAGCAGATGATGGCGCTGCGCGCCAAGAAAACCGCCTGAGCCGACGCGCTCAGTTCACGGGATGACCCGGGGCCTGCCGTGCGGACCGTGCGGACCGCGTGGCCAGCCAGCTGGCCAGCAGCGCCAGTCCCATGCCGGCCAGGCCGGCCCAGTGCAGCATGCGCATCTGACCCAGGGCGATCAGCCAGCCACCGCTGGCGGCACCAACAGCTTGGCCCGCATAGATGGCCGAGGTGTTGAGGGCGATCGAGCCGGAGGCCAGTGCCGGTGAAATCCCGGACAGGCGGGCTTGCTGCGCCGAGTTGGCGGCAAAGCAGCCCAGTGCCCAGGGCACGAGCACCAGTGCCGCCAGCAGCAGGTTGCTGCCGAGCGGCCACAGGGCCAGGCTCAAGGCCATGCCGCCCATGGACAGCATGACGGCGCGCGACGCACCGAGCCGGTCGATGTGGCGCGAGACCCAGAGGTTGCCGGCAAAGCCGAAGGCGCCGAACCAAGCGAACACCAGGCTCAGCTGCAGCGGCGTGACGTCGAACAGGGCCTTCAGATACGGTGCCAGATAGGCAAACTGGACGAACTGCCCGGCAGAAAACAGTGCGGTCACGGCCACGCACAGCATGAGCGGGCGCGACTGCAGTGTTTCGCGCCAGGCACCCAGTGTGAAGGCGGGCGGCTTCACGCCGTCGGGCATGACACGCCAGACCCAGACGGCGCTGACAAAGCTCAACAGCCCCACCAGAGCAAAGGCGGCACGCCAGCCCAGTGTGCCTCCGATCCAGGCGCCCAGCGGTATGCCGAGCACCGACGCGATGGACCAGCCCAGGAAGACCAGACTGATGGCCCGGCCCCGTTGCGACGCAGGCACGAGCTGGCCGATGCAGGCGGCTGCCTGCGGCGTGAAGATGGCGGGCGAAATCACGCTGAGCACGCGCACCACCATCAGCGAGGCGAAACCGGGCATGGTCGCGCTCAGCAGGTGCATGACCCCGTACCAGAGCAGGGACAGGGTCAGCAGCCGTTTGCGGTCCCACTGGGCCACCAGGGTGGCAAACAAGGGCGCGCCCAGGCACATCATCAAGGCGGCGGCTGAAATCAGCTGGCCGGCCACGGGGACCGGGACGGCCAAGGAACTGCTGATGTTGTTGAGCGTACCGGGGACGATCATCACGCCGGTGCCGATGATGCAGTTGCCGAACATCAGCGCCCACAGCGCCGCCGGCAGGCGCGGCGCGTGGCGTTGCAACTCGGGCATATGCGCGGCAGCGGTTTAGCGCCGGACCTGCAGTGCGCCGGGGTTGACGATGTTGGTCGGTGTGCCCTTGATGTAGTTGACGACGTTGTCGAAGGCGGCGCCGAAGTACATCTCGTAGCTCTCCTGCTCGACGTAGCCGATGTGGGGCGTGCAGATGCAGTTTTCCAGCCGCAGCAGGGCATGACCCTGCAGGATGGGTTCGGTCTCGAACACGTCCACGGCCGCCATGCCGGGACGGCCGCGGTTGAGGGCACTGATCAGCGCATCGGGTTCGACCAGTTCGGCACGCGAGGTGTTGACGAACAGCGCGGTGGTCTTCATGCGCGCCAGGTCGTCGGCGGTGACGATGCCGCGCGTCTCGTCGTTCAGGCGCAGGTGCAGGCTGATCACATCGCTCTGTGTGAAAAAATCCTCGCGGCTCGGAGCGGCCTCATGGCCGTCCTGCACCGCTTTCTCACGCGAAGGTTCGCGGCCCCAGACCAGCACGCGCATACCGAAGGCGCGTCCATAGCCGGCCAGCAGCTGGCCGATCTTGCCGTAGCCCCAGATGCCGAGCGTCTTGCCGCGCAACACATTGCCCAGCCCGAAGTTGGGCGGCATGGAGCCGGCCTTGAGGCCGGACTGTTGCCAGGCGCCATGCTTGAGGTTGCCGATGTACTGCGGCAGGCGGCGCATGGCCGCCATGATGAGCGCCCAGGTCAGTTCTGCTGGCGCGACCGGCGAGCCGGTGCCCTCGGCCACGGCAATGCCGCGCTCGGTGCAGGCATTGATGTCGATGTGGCCGCCGACGCGGCCGGTCTGGGCAATCAGCTTGAGGCGCGGCAGTTTTTCAACCAGGGCACGCGTGATGTGGGTGCGTTCGCGGATCAGCACAATGATGTCGGCATCGCGCAGCCGGACCGACAGTTGGCCGAGACCCTTGACCGTGTTGGTATAGACCTTGGCCGGGAAGGCTTCCAGCTTGGCCGCGCATTCGAGCTTGCGAACGGCGTCCTGGTAATCGTCCAGTATCACAATATTCATGCTGCTATTGTGCCTTGGACAGGCCGAGCCAGATCCGGCACGCAGCGTGGCCGGCACGCTGGACGGGCTTCAGTGGGTGGCGGCTTCGCAGGCGGCCAGCCGGTCGAGCTCGGCGCAGACGTCAGCCAGACGGCCGGAGATCACCATGCGCCCGACCTGGGCTGGGGCCTGGCCGGCTTCCATGATGCGCACGATGCGCAAGGGACGGCGCTGGACCAGCCGGGACGGCACCGTCTCGCTGCGGTTCAGGCGACGCTGGCAGGCCGGCAGGGTGTCGACGCGGGCGGGCGGGGCGATGCGTGGCTGGGATGCGTTTTGGCCCAGGGGCGCGACCGCAGGCGCCAGCCAGCGCAGCAGGCCTTGGAGTGGTGCCCAGGTGCGCGGTTCGGCAAAAAAGGCGATGTTCATGGAAATGCTTTCGGCGCCGTTTACATCAGCATGGTGTTGCGAATCAGGCCGACGGCCAGGCCTTCGATTTCAAACGGCTCGCCGGGCTCGACCACGATGGTCTGGTAGTCGGGATTCTCGGGGTGCAACTCGATCAGGTGCTTGTTGCGGCGGAAACGCTTGACCGTGACTTCCTCGCCCAGGCGGGCCACGACGATCTGGCCGTTCTTGGCGTCCTTGGTGGCTTGCACGGCCAGTAGGTCGCCGTCCATGATGCCGGCGTCGCGCATGGACATGCCGCGCACCTTGAGCAGGTAGTCGGGCTTGCGCTGGAACAGCGAGTTCTCCACGTAGTAGGTCTGGTCGACATGTTCCTGCGCGAGAATCGGCGAACCGGCGGCCACGCGCCCGATCAGGGGCAGGGCCAGCTGGGCCAGGCTCGGCAGGGGCAGGGAGAATTGCTTGATGCGCGACTCATTGATGGAACGCAGGGTGTCGCCCTGCAGGCGGATGCCGCGCGAGGTGCCGCTGACCAGCTCGATGACGCCCTTGCGGGCCAGGGCCTGCAGGTGTTCCTCGGCGGCATTGGCCGACTTGAAGCCGAGTTCGGCGGCGATCTCGGCGCGCGTGGGCGGCGCGCCGGTGCGTGCGATGGCGCTCTGGATCAGGTCCAGAATCTGTTGCTGGCGGGCGGTGAGTTTCACCGGGAACTGGGGCAGGTCCATCATGACGACTCCTCGTAGGCGGCTGGTGCAAAACCACTGTCTTGATATCCAGTAACTGTATTTTTAACCAGTTTTTGAGGATTTGCAAGTGCAAGGCAAAAAAATTGTGGTTCTGGGCACCGGCGGCACCATTGCCGGCACCCTGTCCGGCCCCGCTGGCGGTTATGTCGCGGCGCAAAAGGCGGTGGCGGCGCTGCTGGCGGGACTGCCGCTGCCGGCGGCAGTCGAACTGGTGAGCGAGCAGGTGGCGCAGGTCGACAGCAAGGACATGGATCTGGCGGTCTGGCAGGCGCTGCTGCGGCGCTGCCGCCACTGGCTGGCGCAGCCCGAGGTGCAGGGCCTGGTGATCACGCACGGCACCGATACCCTGGAGGAGACCGCCTACCTGCTGCAAGCCGTGCTGGCGCCGGCCAAGCCGGTGGTGCTGACCTGTGCCATGCGCCCGGCGGATGCCATCGACGCCGACGGACCGCAGAACCTGCTGGATGCATTGACTGTCGCGGCCGAGCCGGGCGCGCACGGCGTGGTGGTCGTGTGCGCCGGCCATATCCACAGCGCCTTCGATGTGCAGAAAGTCCATACCTGGCAGCTCGATGCCTTCAGCTCGGGTGAGGCCGGCGACCTGGGGCAGGTGGTGCAGGGTGGCGTGGTTTTGACAAGAAATTGGCCTCAAAGTACCGTGAAATATGCGGCAGATGCTATTGAAAAGATAGTGAGCCTGGCGGCCTGGCCGCGGGTGGAGATCGTGCTGAGCCATGCGGCGGTGTCAGAGGCCACGGTGGATGCGCTGGTGTCGCCGGAGGTGGCGGCGCGCTTCGGGGCGCCGCCGGTGCGGGGACTGGTGGTGGCCGCGACCGGCAACGGCACCTTGCACCGGGTGCTGGAAGCGGCCCTGCAGCGGGCCGCGGCACAGGGGGTGCGGGTGGTGCGCGCCACCCGTTGCGCCCAGGGCCGTGTCTGGCCGCAGCCGGGAGATGCTTGGCCGGACTCCCAGGGTTTGTCCCCGGTCAAGGCGCGGCTCGCCCTGACGCTCGAACTCTTATGATGCGGTCTGGATACCGGCGGGAGCATGGCCCCGGTCCTTTTTCTGAACGCACACCCTACGTACAACGACATGAGCGTCGGTATTTCCAGTCTGGTCGAGCATGTCATCCGGCTCACTCAGTATCGCGATCGCGATCGGCTCGACAGTGCGCTGACCGAAGCCATGATGGACCTGCTGGCGCCGCTGGAAGTGACGCTGGTGGGGGTGGTCAGCGAAGCTGGTCAGCGCTACTGGCTGCCATGGATCCGGCGCGAGCGCGGTGGCGAGTTGCAAACCCTGTCCGACCCCTTGTGGGTCCAGGTGCCGCAGCTGCAGCGACTTGAGGACGATCCGCATCGCCGGCATTGCCTGGAGAGCCTGCAGCCGGTGGAGATTTCGCCGGTGGCCGGCAGCACGGACTGCCTGACCCTGGTTCCATTGTTCGAGGATGCGCGCGAACACGGGCTGGGTGTGATCGAGATCCGTTCTGCGCAGCGCCTGGGGCCGGCCGAGCTGAACATGCTGGGGCGGCTGCTGAGCGTGTATCGCAACATGCAGGGGATGCTGGATTACAGCGAGTGCGATGCGTTGACGGGGCTGCTCAACCGCAAATCGTTCGATGACGCCTTCTTCAAGATGCTGCGCGATGGCTCGGCCGAACCGTCAACGCCGTTGTCGGCCGAGCAGGTGGAGCGTCGCCATGCAGCAGCGCCGACCTACTGGCTGGCGATGCTGGATGTGGACCACTTCAAGCAGGTCAATGACGTGCACGGCCATTCGATCGGTGACGAGGTGCTGTTGCTGCTGGCGCGCCTGCTCAAGGGCACGCTGCGTTCGCTGGATCGCGTGTTCCGCTTCGGCGGCGAGGAGTTCGTTGTCCTGCTGCGCTGTCCGGACGAGGCGGGTGCCTTGAGCGCGATGGAACGCTTTCGCGGCCGGATGGCGGACTACACGTTTCCCCAGGTCGGTCACATCACGGTCAGCGTCGGGGTGACGGCTTTGCGCGCGGGCGACTCGCCCAGCGCGGCCCGCGAGCGGGCCGACCAGGCGGTGTACTACGCCAAGGAGCACGGTCGCAACCAGGTGCACAGCTATGAACAGTTGATTGCGCGCGGGGTGCTGCAGATCGACAGCAAGGTCGGCGGGGTCGAACTGTTCTGAAGGGCGCTGCCCAGCATGAAAAAAGGCCGCATCAGCGGCCTTTTGACTTGGCGGCGCGGGCTCAGCTGGCCAGGGCTTGCAGCGCGCGGGCAGTGATCTCGTCGACGCTGCCCATGCCGCTGATGGCGCGGTACTTCGGCGCGGCGGCCGGATCGGCCTTGGCCCAGTTGCTGTAGTAGTCCACCAGCGGGCGGGTCTGGGCGCTGTAGACGTCCAGGCGCTTCTTCACGGTTTCTTCCTTGTCGTCTTCGCGCTGCACCAGCGGCTCGCCGGTCACGTCGTCTTGACCGTCCACCTTGGGCGGGTTGAACTTGACGTGGTAGGTGCGGCCCGAAGCGGGGTGGGAGCGGCGGCCGCTCATGCGCTCGATGATGGCTTCGAAGGGCACGTCGATCTCCAGCACGTAGTCGAGCTTGACGCCGGCGGCCTTCATGGCGTCGGCCTGGGGAATGGTGCGCGGGAAGCCGTCGAACAGGAAGCCGTTGGCGCAATCCGGCTGGGCGATGCGCTCCTTCACCAGGTTGATGATCAGGTCGTCGCTGACCAGACCGCCGGACTCCATCACGGCCTTGGCCTGCAGGCCCAGCGGGGTGCCAGCCTTGACGGCGGCGCGCAGCATGTCGCCAGTGGAAATCTGCGGAATGCCGTATTTCTGGCAGATGAAAGCCGCTTGCGTGCCTTTGCCGGCGCCAGGGGCGCCCAACAGAATCAGTCTCATGGATATCCTCGGGTGAATCAGAACCAGGCGGCGATGCTGGGCACCACGAAGGTGCGCTAAACCGCTCGTTTGGAGGTCGAGGATAGCATGCCGACCTGCGGCCAAACTTACACCCGTGGGTAATACACCCTAACAACCGGCGCTACGTCAGCGGCTGAAGTGGCGGCGCACGCGCTCCAGGTCTTCGGGGGTATCCACGCCAGCGCCGGGAGCGTGGGGCGTCACATGCACGGCGATGCGGTGGCCATGCCACAGGGCACGCAGCTGTTCCAGTGCCTCGGTGACCTCGATCGGCGCCTGCGACAGCTTGGGAAATTGGCGCAGAAAGCCGACGCGGTAGCCGTAGAGACCGATGTGGCGCAGCGGTGCCGGTGAGGGCAGGGACTGGATGCCGTCGGTGAAACCATCCCGCCACCAGGCGATGGGAGCCCGGCTGAAGTACAGCGCCAGGTCGCGCGCATCGAGCACCACCTTGACCACGTTCGGGTTGGCGAAGTCGGCCACCTCATGGATCGGGTGGGCGGCCGTGCTCATGCTGGCCTCGGGCCGCTGCACCAGCAACTCCGCCACAGCCGACACCAGGGCCGGGTCGATCAGCGGCTCGTCGCCCTGCACATTGACCACCAGGCCGTCGTCGGAGAGCGCCAGCAGGTCGCAGGCCTCGGCCAGACGGTCGCTGCCGCTGGGGTGGTCCTGACGTGTCAACACGGCCTCGACGCCGTGCTGTCGGCAGGCCTGCAAAATCTCGGGGCTGTCGCCGGCCACCACCACGCGCGTGCCGGCGGGTAAGCCTGATGCCACGCGCTGTGCCACGCGGACCACCATGGGCAGGCCGGCGATGTCGGCCAACGGTTTGTTGGGCAGGCGGGTCGAGGCCAGCCGGGCCGGAATCAGGACCGTGAAGCGCATGGGTTCAGAGTCCGAGTTCTTCGTCGCTCAGGGTGCGCGCTTCGTTTTCCAGCAACACCGGGATGCCGTCGCGGATCGGGTAGGCCAGACGCGCGCTGCGCGAGACCAGTTCCTGCTTTTCGCGGTCGTATTCCAGCGGGCCCTTGGTGACGGGGCAGACCAGCAGTTCAAGAAGTCGTGTGTCCATGGAGCGATGATAGCTGCGCGTGCACCGCATCATCGAGCAGGCGGTCGAGGGCGGCGAAAAAGCCCGGCTCGGGCGTGAAGTCCAGCGGCACCGCCAGTGCGTCGGGATGCTGGCGCCACAGCTTGAGGGCATCTTTTTCGGTGCAAATCAGGGTATAGGCCTTGTCGGATGGGCGCGACCAGCTATCGAAATCATAGTGATCCGGCAGGACCAGGGTCTGTGCCAGCGACAGCCCTTGAGCCTGCAACATGGCAAAAAAAGCCTGCGGCTGGGCGATCGCTGCCAGCGCCAGCAAAGGCTGCTGGCTTTGCGCCAGTGCGGCAAGCTCGACGCGGCTGCCGTCGCTGCGCAGGGCGTGGGTGGCCAGTGCGCGCTGTGAGGTGTAACCGGTGAAGGCTGGTCGGGCGCCGCTGTGCAATACCAAGTCGACCGGACGTGGCCAGGGCTCGCGCAAGGGACCTGCCGGCAGCAGAAAGCCGTTGCCGATGCCGCGGTCGTCGAAGACGCAGATATCGATGTCGCGTGCCAGGGCGTAATGCTGCAGGCCGTCGTCGCTGACCAGCACATCCACTTCCGGGTGGCGTTGCAGCAGGGCGCGGGCAGCGTCGATACGTCGGGTCGCCACGGCCACGGGCGCGCCGGTGCGACGCCGGATCAGGGCCGGCTCATCACCGACGTCGCGGGGATCACTGCCGGTCTGCACTTCGCGGCAGTCCCGGGTACGCCGGCCGTAGCCGCGCGAGATCACGCCGGGATGCAGGCCGCGGGCCTGCAGATGCTGCACCAGGGCCATCACCACCGGCGTCTTGCCGGCGCCGCCGGCCACCACGTTGCCGACCACGATGACGGGCACCGGCAGTGGCTCGCGGCGGAACAAGCCGCTGAGGTAGAGCCCCTGGCGCAAGCGCACCAGCACACCCAGAATCAGTGAAAACGGCCACAGCACCCTGGCCAGCGGTCCGCGCTGCTGCCAGCTTTGCAGCAGGGTGCGCTGCCAGGCCGGCTGGGCTGTCACGGACACGGCCCTACTGTGCCCCGGCCCGGGCCGAGGATTGGGTGGCGAAGGTGATCTGCGACAGGCCGGCGCGGCGTGCGGCTTCCATCACGGTGACCACCGACTGGTGGCGCGCAGCGGCATCGGCACTGATGATGACCACCGTTTCCTTGCCGGCTTTCGCGCCATCACCCAGTGCGGCCACCAGTGCTTCGATGCTGCGTCCGGCCACCGGCGTCTTGTTGACCATGTAGGCGCCGTCGCTGCTGACGGCGACCACCACTTCCTTCGGGTAGTCGCGCTGGGCCTCGGTGTCGGCCACTGGCAGGCGCAGTTGCATCTCGGTGAACTTGCTGTAGGTGGTGGTCAGCATGAGGAAGATCAGGATCACCAGCAGGACGTCAATGAAGGGGATCAGGTTGATCTCCGGCTCATCCTTGGTGCGTGGACGGAAGTTCATCGCGTCGGTCTCCGGCTCACTTGCGCAGATGGTTGACCAGATGGCGCGCCAGTCGGTCGGCCGCGAGCTCCAGCGTCAGCAGGTAGGCGTCGACACGGGCGCGGAAGTAGCGCCAGAAGATCAGTGAGGGGATGGCGACGATCAGGCCGAAGGCGGTGTTGTACAGCGCCACCGAGATGCCGTGCGCCAGCTGAGCCGGGTTGCCACCGGGGGCACCACCGCTCGGGGTCTGCGAGCCGAAGATCTCGATCATGCCGATGACGGTGCCCAGCAGGCCCAGCAGCGGCGCGGCCGAGGCGATGGTGGCCAGCGCGCTCAGGTAGCGTTCCAGCCGGTGCGCCACCACGCGGCCGCTGGCCTCCATGCTGGCGCGCAGGTCTTCCTCGCTGCAACGCGGGTTGGCGTGCAGGGCGCGAAAGCCGCTGGCCAGCACTTCACCCAGCGCCGAGTTCTTTTCCAACTGGGCCACGATGTCGAGCGCCGGAACGGTCTGGCGCGAGATCAGCAGGGTCTCGTCGAGCAGTTTGGGCGGGGCGATTTTTTCGGTCTTGAGGCTGAGAAAGCGCTCGATGACGAGGGCCAGCGCCAGAATGGAGCAGGCAACCAGTGGCCAGATCGGCCAGCCTGCGGCTTGTATGATCGAAAACAAAGAGAGAGCCCTCCGCGCAGATTGAAGCTGAGCGATTATGGCCCACGTGCTTGCCCACTTTCGGCCTCGTCGGAGCGGGTTCGCCGGTCCCGGATGTTTCGAGTTGTGTCATCCCACAAAAAATGTGGATAACTTTGTGAAGAAGTACCCTGATATATGCCCGCAGGCCGCATCCATGCGCCCTGGCAACAAAACGATGACAAATAAGGCAGTGAAAAATTCAAAGAAATCAACGAGTTGTGACGAAACTCCGTGCGTTGCCGCTGTTTCGGCCGCATCAGCGGCGCGAGCGACCAGCTTGTGGAGTAATGCGCTGCAACATGTCTGCCAAGCCGCGTTGTGACTGATGCCTACTTCTGAATTCCCCGTTTCTTCGGCTCGTATCTGGCAGGTTGGCGCGCTATGCCGCGCCATTGCTGATGCGCTGGATGCCCGCTTCAATCCGGTCGCGGTGCGCGGCGAGATTTCGGGCTTCTCGCGCGCATCCAGCGGGCATTGCTACTTCGCGCTGAAAGACGAAAGCGGGCAGATCCGCTGCGCCATGTTTCGCCGCGCCGCCAGCCTGCTCGCTTTCACCCCGCGCGACGGCGAGCTGGTCGAGGTGCGCGGCCGCCTGGGCGTGTACGAGCCGCGGGGTGACTTGCAGCTGATCGTCGAATCCATGGGACGGGCGGGGCAGGGCGCGCTGTTCGAGCAGTTCCTCCAGCTCAAGGCCAAGCTGGAAGGCGAAGGGCTGTTCGACGCCGCACGCAAGCGGGCCTTGCCGACCATGCCGCGTGCCATCGGCCTGGTGACCTCACTCGGTGCGGCCGCACTGCACGACGTGGTGACCGCGTTGCAGCGGCGCGTGCCGCACATCCCGGTGGTGCTGGCGCCGGCGTCGGTGCAGGGCGCCAATGCGCCGGCGGAACTGGTGGCGGCGCTATCAAATTTATATCGTCTGGCGCAGCAAGGAAAAGGGCTGGAGCCCGATTTGGCTTCAGAACCTGCGGTGGATGTGATCCTGCTGGTGCGTGGCGGCGGCTCGATGGAAGACTTGTGGGCCTTCAATGACGAGCGCCTGGCGCGCACGATGGCGCAAAGCCCGGTCCCCATCGTCTGCGGCGTCGGCCACGAGACCGACTTCACCATCGCCGACTTCGTGGCCGACCTGCGTGCGCCCACGCCCACCGCCGCGGCCGAACTGGTGGCCGAGCCGCGCGACCTGTGGCTCGGTGCTCTGGAACTTCTGCAGGAGCGGCTGCAGGATGCGGTGAGCGATGTGATCGACCGCCAGAGCCAGCGGCTCGACCTGGCTGCCAGCCGGCTTGGGCGTCCCTCGGCGCTGGCGGCGCGCCAGCGCCTGGCACTGGCCAGCCAGGCCCAGCGCCTGCGTTTTGCCGCTGAGCACGCCACGCGGCAGCGCCGACGCGACCTGCAACAACTGGAAGTCGCGTTGCCGCAGCAACTGCGGCGCGGTCTGGCGGGTACGCAGCAGCGGCTGGAGCGTGCCAGCCTGCGCCTGGGGCTGCTTGATCCGACGCTGGTGCTGCAGCGCGGTTATGCCTGGCTGGCTGACGAGGAGGGGCGCACCATCACGCGCGTTGGCCAGACCTTTGCCGGCCAGGCGCTGCAGGCCACCCTTGCCGACGGCAAGGTTGATTTGACCGTGTCGCCACGGGGAAAAAATTAATTCCTACAATCGGCGCTTTCGAACAACAAACCCACGAGGACCCCATGGAACATACCCTGCCCCCCCTGCCTTTTGCCATCGACGCCCTGGCGCCGCACTACTCCAAGGAAACCCTGGAGTACCACCACGGCAAGCACCACAACGCCTATGTGGTGAACCTGAACAACCTGCAAAAGGGCACCGAGTTCGAGAACATGGACCTGGAGTCCATCGTCAAGAAATCCAGCGGCGGCATCTACAACAACGCGGCCCAGATCTGGAACCACACCTTCTTCTGGAACTGCATGAAGCCCAACGGCGGCGGCGAGCCGACCGGCGCACTGGCTGCTGCCATCAATGCCAAGTGGAGCAGCTACGCGGCCTTCAAGGAGGCCTTCGTCAAGTCGGCCGTCGGCAACTTCGGCTCCGGCTGGACCTGGCTGGTGAAGAAGGCCGACGGTTCGCTCGACATCGTCAACACCGGTGCCGCCGGCACCCCGCTGACCACCGCCGACAAGGCCCTGCTGACGGTGGACGTGTGGGAGCACGCCTACTACATCGACTACCGCAACCTGCGCCAGAAGTTCGTCGAGACCTTCCTCGACAAGCTGGTGAACTGGGACTTCGCTGCGAAGAACTTCGCCTGAGTGCTGGTCGTTTTCAAAAAGGGCTCGAAGGCTTGGCCTTCGAGCCCTTTTTGTTTTCTGGGGAGCTGGCAAGTGCTGGGGGGCTGCCGCTCTGGATGCTGGTCATGTATCTTTTATAAGACTGATTGAAGAAATTTCTTGTTTTTATTGATAAAAATTTCGTATTGTGGGATTTGAATTCAAAAAATGGAGTTTGGGTCAGACCACTGAAAGCAAAATCTCACACCATCAATGGATGACGGCCTGGCGGTGAAGCAGACCGGCGGCACGATCCCCTGTTTTTTTATCTGGAGATGAGACACAAGATGAGTACCCAGCAACCCACCATCATCTACACCCTGACGGACGAGGCGCCGTTGCTGGCGACCAGCTCCTTTCTGCCCATCATCCGCACCTTCGCGGCGCCGGCCGGCGTCAACGTGGCCACCAGCGACATCTCGGTGGCAGCCCGTGTTCTGGCGGCGTTTCCTGAGTGCCTGACCGAGGCACAGCGTGTGCCCGACACCCTGGGCGAACTGGGCCGCCTGACGCTGCTGCCCGACACCAACATCATCAAGCTGCCCAACATCAGTGCTTCGCAGGGGCAGCTGATCGCCTGCATCCGCGAACTGCAGTCCAAGGGCTACAAGATCCCCGATTACCCGGAAGATCCGAAGACCGAAGAAGACAAGGCGATCCGTGCCCGTTATGCCAAGTGCATCGGCAGCGCCGTCAATCCGGTGCTGCGCGAAGGCAACTCCGACCGCCGTGCTCCGGCCGCCGTGAAGAACTACGCGCGCAAGAACCCGCATTCGATGGCCGAGTGGAGCCAGGCTTCGCGCAGCCACGTGTCGCACATGCACCACGGCGACTTCTACCACGGCGAGAAGTCGATGACGCTGGACAAGGCGCGTGACGTGAAGATGGAGCTGATCACCAAGAGCGGCAAGACCATCGTGCTCAAGCCCAAGGTTTCCCTGCTCGACCGTGAAGTGATCGACAGCATGTTCATGAGCAAGAAGGCGTTGCTCGAGTTCTATGAAAAGGAGATCGAGGACGCCCGCAAGACCGGCGTGATGTTCTCGCTGCACGTGAAGGCCACCATGATGAAGGTGTCGCACCCGATCGTGTTCGGCCACTGCGTCAAGATCTTCTACAAGGAGGCCTTTGAGAAGCACGGCAAGCTGTTTGAAGAATTGGGCGTCAACGTCAACAACGGCATGGCCAATCTGTACGAGAAGATCGCCACCCTGCCGCAGTCCAAGCAGGATGAGATCAAGCGTGACCTGCACGCCTGCCATGAGCACCGCCCGGAACTGGCCATGGTCGATTCCGCCAAGGGCATCACCAACTTCCATTCGCCCAATGACGTCATCGTGGACGCCTCGATGCCGGCCATGATCCGCAATGGCGGCAAGATGTGGGGCGCTGACGGCCGCCTGAAGGACGTCAAGGCCGTGATGCCCGAGTCCACCTTCGCCCGCATCTACCAGGAGATGATCAACTTCTGCAAGTGGCATGGCGCCTTTGACCCGAAGACCATGGGTACCGTCCCGAACGTGGGCCTGATGGCCCAGCAGGCCGAGGAATACGGCTCGCACGACAAGACGTTCGAAATTTCGGAAGACGGCGTTGCCAACATCACCGATCTGGAAACTGGCGAGGTGCTGCTGAGCCAGAACGTGGAAGCGGGGGACATCTGGCGCATGTGCCAGGTCAAGGATGCCGCGATTCGCGACTGGGTGAAACTGGCCGTGACGCGTGCCCGCAATTCCGGCATGCCGGTGGTGTTCTGGCTGGATGCCTATCGTCCGCACGAAGCCCAGTTGATCACCAAGGTCAAGATGTACCTGCACGAGCATGACACCACCGGTCTGGACATCCAGATCATGAGCCAGGTGCGTGCCATGCGCTACACCCTGGAGCGCGTCATTCGTGGCCTCGACACCATCAGCGCGACCGGCAACATCCTGCGCGACTACCTGACCGACCTGTTCCCGATCATGGAGCTGGGCACCAGCGCCAAGATGCTATCGGTCGTGCCGCTCATGGCCGGTGGCGGCATGTACGAAACGGGCGCCGGCGGCTCGGCGCCCAAGCACGTGCAGCAGCTGGTGGAGGAAAACCACCTGCGCTGGGATTCGCTGGGTGAGTTCCTGGCGCTGGCGGTGTCGTTGGAGGATCTGGGCATCAAGACCGGCAACGCCCAGGCCAAGATTCTGGCCACGACCCTGGATGCGGCCACCGGCAAGCTGCTGGAGAACAACAAGAACCCGTCGCCCAAGACCGGCCAGCTGGACAACCGCGGCAGCCAGTTCTACCTGGCCCTGTACTGGGCCCAGGAGCTGGCCGCGCAGAAGGACGATGCGGCCCTGGCGGCCAAGTTCGCCCCGCTGGCCAAGCAACTGGCCGACAACGAGCCGGCCATCGTGGCCGAGTTGGCCGCCGTGCAAGGCAAGCCGGCTGACATCGGCGGTTATTACAAGCCGGACTTCGACAAGCTCGAAGCCGTGATGCGTCCGAGCAAGACCTTGAACGCAGCGCTGGCGGCGGTGAAGGCGTAAGTCAACCTCGCGGTCAAAGCGACCTGCGGGCAAGTACTTGGGAGGCGATCCGGACGATGGTCTGGATCGCCTTTACTTTTTCCGGCCAAGCAGCGTGCATTCTGGATGCTGCCTGGTTCCTTGCAAATTATGGGCGGCCGTCAAACGGTTGGCCGCCCAACTTGGTGCCGGCCTTGATGCCGCGTTTGGCAAACCAGCCCTGGTTCATCTCCAGCACATAGCGCACCGGTTGGGCCGAGCAGTGTGAATCCGTGGTCTGGGGCTTCATGTCCGCCAGGTTGACGATGGTGCCGTCGTCGGCCACGAAGGCCGCGGTCAGTGGCAGCAGGGTGTTCTTCATCCAGAAGCACTGGCCGGCCGGCTGCTCGAACACGAACAGCATGCCTTCATGTTGCGGCATCTCACGGCGGAACATCAGCCCTGTGGCGCGCTGCTGGTGGGTGAGCGCCACTTGTGCATCGATCTGGTACATGCCGGCCGTCAGTCTGACACGCGGCAGGTCGCGCTGGGGCGTGTCCTGCGAGTGGGCTTGGCCGGCCAGAGTCAGGAGCAGCACGGCAAGGATGGAGGCGAGAGATTTCATGGCGGGTTGCGTTGTATCAGGGAAAAAGACTTGGAGCGCAGGCATTGTCCGATATCCTGGCCTCAGGGTATGGCTGAAATTTTGAGACTAGAATTTATAAATTCGATCCAGTGCGCCCATAAGGCAAATGCCGGACCTGCCCAAGAATTTGCAATTGCATCAGAAAACGGAGACCTGTTTCCATGTACCAGCACATCAAGGTGCCTGCCGAAGGCAAGAAGATCACGGTCAATGCCGACATGTCACTCAATGTGCCGGACCAGCCCATCATTCCTTATATCGAGGGGGACGGGACCGGTTTGGACATCACGCCGGTGATGCTCAAGGTGGTCGATGCGGCTGTGGCCAAGGCCTACGGTGGCAAACGCCAGATTCACTGGATGGAAGTCTATGCCGGTGAAAAATCGACCAAGATCTACGGTCCCGATGTCTGGCTGCCGCAGGAAACCCTGGACGTGGTGCGCGAGTATGTGGTGTCCATCAAGGGCCCGCTGACCACCCCCGTCGGCGGCGGCATCCGCTCGCTGAACGTGGCGCTGCGCCAGGAGCTCGATCTCTATGTCTGCCTGCGCCCAGTCCAGTATTTCAAGGGCGTTCCTTCACCCGTCAAGGAGCCGGAAAAGACCAATATGGTGATCTTCCGCGAGAACTCGGAAGACATCTACGCGGGCATCGAATACGAAGCCGAAAGCGACAAGGCCAAGAAGCTGATCAAGTTCCTGATCGACGAGATGGGCGTCAAGAAGATCCGTTTCCCGAATACGTCCGGCATCGGCATCAAGCCGGTGTCGCGCGAGGGCACCGAGCGGCTGGTGCGCAAGGCCATCCAGTACGCCATCGACAACGACAAGCCGAGTGTGACCATCGTTCACAAGGGCAACATCATGAAGTTCACCGAAGGCGGCTTCCGTGACTGGTCCTACGCCCTGGCGCAGAAGGAATTCGGCGCCCAGCTGATCGACGGCGGCCCGTGGTGCCGCTTCAAGAACCCGAAGACCGGCCGCGACATCGTCATCAAGGACGTGATTGCCGACGCCTTCCTGCAGCAGATCCTGCTGCGCCCGGCCGAGTACAGCGTCGTGGCCACGCTGAACCTCAACGGCGACTACATCTCCGACGCCTTGGCGGCCCAGGTCGGTGGCATCGGCATCGCCCCCGGCGCCAACCTGAGCGACACCGTCGCCATGTTCGAAGCCACCCACGGCACGGCGCCGAAGTATGCCGGCAAGGATTACGTCAATCCCGGTTCCGAGATCCTCTCGGCCGAAATGATGCTGCGCCACATGGGCTGGAAGGAAGCGGCCGACCTGATCATCCGTTCGATCGAGAAATCCATCGCCAGCAAGAAGGTGACCTATGACTTTGCCCGCCTGATGGATGGTGCCACCCAGGTGAGTTGCTCCGGTTTCGGCCAGGTGATGATCGACAATATGTAAGAGCCTGAATGGCTGCCAACGGCGGCCGGCCTGCCGAACGAACCCCAAACCGCTTCCGGTATCTGCCGGGAGCGGTTTTTTCATGGTGGCTGGATTTTGTGGCTTGAATGCAGAAAAAACGCCACCAATTCACCTACAGACGGCAAGCAGCAGGCGCGCTCGATAGAATGAATCCATGGCTACGAAATCACCCGTAAAACCGCCCGTGCCGCCTGTTCAGCAGCCGGCCAGGGATGATGGCGGCTCGGTTGTGCTGGAGCGGCGCACGCAAAAGGTCAAGCCGCCGCAGATGTACCAGGTCGTCATGCTGAATGACGATTACACCCCGATGGAATTCGTGGTGGTGGTGATCCAGGAATATTTCAGCAAGGATTTGGAAACCGCGACTCAGATCATGCTCAAGATCCATCTGGACGGCAAAGGGGTCTGTGGCGTCTATACCAAGGATGTGGCGGCTACCAAGGTCGATCAGGTGCTGGAAGCTGCACTCAAGGCCGGGCATCCGCTGCAATGCATCAGTGAACCGGTCGAGTAGTTCCGGAAAAGTCATTCTTCTTTCACGTCCGGAACTGTTGGACTGTTGGGCGAATCGGATTAAAGTTAGTTTGTAAGCAAGGCAAAGGAAGTCACATGATTGCCCAAGAATTGGAAGTCAGTTTGCACATGGCGTTTGTCGAGGCTCGCCAGCAACGCCATGAGTTCATCACCGTGGAGCATCTGCTCCTGGCCTTGCTCGACAACCCCAGTGCCGCCGAGGTGCTGCGCGCCTGCGCAGCCAACATCGACGACCTGCGCAAGTCCTTGTCCAACTTCATCAAGGACAACACGCCGCAGGTGGCCGGTACCGACGATGTGGACACCCAGCCGACGCTGGGTTTCCAGCGCGTGATCCAGCGCGCCATCATGCACGTGCAGTCCACCGGCAGCGGCAAGAAGGAAGTCACCGGCGCCAACGTGCTGGTGGCCATCTTCGGCGAAAAGGATTCGCACGCTGTCTACTACCTGCACCAGCAGGGCGTGACGCGCCTGGATGTGGTCAATTTCATCGCCCACGGCATCAAGAAGAGCGACCAGCCCGAGCCGGGCAAGGCGGCCGGCGAAGGGCCGGCGGAAAGTGAAGAGGGTGCCGGCAGTGAAAAGAGCGAGAAGGCCTCGCCGCTGGAGCAGTACACCCAGAACCTGAACCAGGCCGCCAAGGACGGCAAGATCGATCCGCTGATCGGCCGCGAGTACGAGGTCGAGCGCGTGATCCAGATCCTGTGCCGCCGTCGCAAGAACAACCCGCTGCTGGTGGGGGAGGCCGGCGTCGGCAAGACCGCCATCGCCGAGGGGCTGGCTTGGCGCATCACGCAAAAAGACGTGCCCGAAATTCTGGCCGAGGCCAGCGTCTATTCTCTCGACATGGGCGCGCTGCTGGCCGGCACCAAGTACCGCGGTGATTTCGAACAACGCTTGAAGGGCGTACTCAAGTCACTGAAGGACAAGCCGCACGCCATTCTGTTCATCGACGAGATCCACACCCTGATCGGGGCCGGTGCGGCGTCGGGCGGTACGCTGGATGCGTCCAACCTGCTCAAGCCGGCGCTTTCCAGCGGCCAGCTCAAGTGCATCGGCGCAACCACCTTCACCGAATACCGCGGTATCTTCGAGAAGGATGCGGCGCTGTCGCGCCGTTTCCAGAAGGTCGATGTGGTGGAGCCGAGCGTGCCCGAGACCATCGAGATCCTCAAGGGCCTCAAGTCGCGCTTCGAGGAACACCACAACGTCAAGTACGCCAATGCGGCGCTGCAGGCGGCGGCCGAGCTGTCGGCCAAGTACATCAACGACCGCCATCTGCCTGACAAGGCGATCGACGTGATCGACGAGGCCGGTGCCGCCCAGCGCATTCTGGTGCCGTCCAAGCGCAAGAAGACCATCGGCAAGAACGAGATCGAGGACATCGTGGCCAAGATCGCGCGTATTCCACCGGCCAACGTGTCGAACGACGACCGCAGCAAGCTGCAGACGCTGGAACGCGACCTCAAGAGCGTGGTGTTCGGTCAGGACAAGGCGCTGGAAGTGCTGGCCTCGGCCGTCAAGATGGCGCGCTCCGGTTTGGGCAAACCCGACAAGCCGATCGGCTCCTTCCTCTTCAGCGGCCCCACCGGCGTCGGCAAGACCGAAGCCGCCAAGCAATTGGCCTACATCATGGGGGTGGACCTGATCCGCTTCGACATGTCGGAGTACATGGAACGCCATGCGGTCAGCCGCCTGATCGGTGCGCCTCCCGGCTATGTCGGTTTCGACCAGGGCGGCCTGCTGACCGAGGCCATCACCAAGAAGCCGCACGCGGTGCTGCTGCTCGACGAGATCGAGAAAGCGCATCCAGACATCTTCAACGTGCTGCTGCAGGTCATGGACCACGGCACGCTGACCGACAACAACGGGCGCAAGGCCGACTTCCGCAACGTCATCATCATCATGACGACGAATGCGGGGGCCGAGACCATGAACAAGGCGACCATCGGCTTCACCAACCCGCGCCAGGCGGGCGACGAGATGGGTGACATCAAGCGGCTGTTCACGCCCGAGTTCCGCAACCGTCTGGATGCGATCGTGAACTTCAAGGCACTGGACGAACAGGTCATCTTGCGCGTGGTCGACAAGTTCCTGCTGCAGCTGGAGACTCAGCTGGCCGAGAAAAAGGTGGATGTCACCTTCACCGACAAGCTGCGCAAGCACTTGGCGAAGAAGGGCTTCGACCCGCTGATGGGCGCGCGCCCGATGCAGCGCCTGATCCAGGACACCATTCGCCGTGCGCTGGCGGACGAGTTGCTGTTCGGCCGTTTGACCGAAGGCGGCCGCCTGACGGTGGATCTGGATGACCGCGATGAGAGCAAGACCGAGGTCCTGCTCGACATCCAGCCCCTGTCGAAGAAGGAAGGCAAGGCCAAGCCGGAAGAGGCCACCGCCGACTGATTCCAGGCTGTTATGCCAACAAAAAAGCCTGCACGCGTGCAGGCTTTTTCATGGTTCGACGGTGCCTAGCGGAAGCCGACGCGGTCGAGCATCTGCTGTACCTTGACCTGGTTCATGCCGACCACGCTGATCGGGATGGTCTCGCTCTTGAACGAGCCGCCGCCCATGGCCTGCAGGGCGGGGTTGCTGAGCTTGACGCCCTTGGCGGCCGGCCATTCGTTGTTGCCGTTGGCGAAATGTTCTTGCGCCTGGGCGCTGGCCAGGTACTCCAGGAATTTGACCGCATTGGCCGGGTTCTTGGCGTTCTTGGCAACGGCGCCGCCGGCAATGTTGACATGGGTGCCCCAGCTACCCTGGTTGGGGAACACCACGCCGATGCGCTCGACCACGGCCTGATCCTCGGCACGGGGAGAGCGCATCAGGCGCGCCAGGTAATAGCTGTTGGTGACGGCAATGCCGCATTCGCCCGCAGCCACGGCCTTGATCTGGTCGGTATCGCCGCCCTTCGGTGTGCGGGCCATGTTGTCGACCATGCCCTTGAGCCAGGCCTCGGTCTTTGGCTCGCCCAGATGTTCGAGTACGGCGCCAAAAAGCGAGAGGTTGTAGGGGTGGGAGCCGGAGCGGATGCAGAGTTTGCCCTTGTTCTTGGGGTCGCCCAGCTCTTCGTAAGTGTCGACGTCTTCCTTCTTGACCCTGATCTTGTCGTACACCACGATGCGGGCTCGCGTCGAGAAGCCGTACCAGGCGGACGCGCCGTCGGTTGTCGGCTTGCCGCGCAATTGCTGCGGAATGGCCTCGTCCAGGACCTTGGACTTGACGGGCTGGAACAGGCCCTCGGCCTCGCCGCGCCACAGGCGGGCGGCGTCTACCAACAGAACCACGTCGGCCGGGGAGGCGGCACCCTCGGCCTTGAGACGCGAGACAATACCCGCATCATCCGAATCGACACGACTGATCCTGATGCCGGTGTTTTTGGTGAAGTTGCTGTACAGGGCTTCATCCGTCGGGTAATGGCGGGCGGAATAGATGTTGAGAACCTGTTCCTGGGCGCAGGCGGCGGTGCCTGCCAGCACCAAGGTGGCTGTCAATGTGAAATGACGCAGACGCATGTCAATGAACCTTTTGAAATTCGATCCCCAATGATAAAGCAAACAAGAATCATTCTTAGTAAATTTGACGCCAATCCTTGGGCTGCGTCAAATTATGGGTTGGTTCTACTGCTGGTGCTTGTTCTGGCGGGTTGCACCGCTGGCCCAGTGGCCATGCCGGAGTCCCCGGTCGCCGTGCCTGAGCCGGTCAAGAGGGCCCCCCGTATCGGCCTGGCGCTCGGTGGCGGTGCAGCCCGCGGCTTTGCTCATGTCGGAGTGATCCAAGTGCTGGAGGAGGCCGGTATCCGTCCTACCCTGGTGACGGGGACCTCGGCCGGCAGTCTGGTCGCCGCCTTGTATGCCAGTGGCAAGACGGGGATGCAGTTGCAGCAGGTGGCTGAGTCGATGGAGGAAGCAACTTTTGCCGACTGGACACTGCCGATCTTCAGTCGTGGGCTGCTGCGCGGTGATGCCCTGGCGCGTTACGTCCATGCCCAGGTCGGCGGGCGGCTGATCGAAGACCTGCCATTGCCTTTGGGTATCGTGGCGACCGATCTCAACAGCGGCCAGGGCGTGTTGTTCCAGCGTGGTGACACGGCGACCGCCGTGCGGGCCTCCAGCGCGGTACCGGCCGTGTTCCAGCCGGTACGGGTTGCCGGGCGGGAATACGTGGATGGTGGCTTGGTGTCGCCGGTGCCGGTGCGCTATGCACGCCAGATGGGGGCGGAACTGGTGATTGCCGTCGATATTTCCAACGTGCCGGATGCCAACCCGGCTGGCGATACCTTGCAGATCCTGCTGCAGACCTTCACCATCATGGGGCGTAGCATCAACAACTGGGAGTTGCGCGATGCCGATGTAGTGGTTCGTCCGGCTCTCAACGGGGTGGCCAGTGCCGATTTCAACGCCCGCCGCCGCTCTATCCAGGCGGGACGGGTGGCCATGCAGCAACTGCTGCCGCAACTCAAGGCGGCGATCGAGGCTCGGAGCAAATAAAAAAAGGCCCCGTCAGAGACGAGGCCTTGAAGGGATCCCTGAACCCGAAGGTGTCGAAAGGACCCGAGGAGACAACCGGTGGAAACGAATTCGTTTCCGATAAAATGAATTATGTCAGGGTTTTCCCTTGTTGTAAAGTCATTTCATCCAAAAATCGAGGGTTTACCCTTTGTTACCGCTTGCGGGCAGCCGGCTTGGCGGCGCTGACGGCATTGGCGGCCACGGCATTGAAGTTGGATTCGGCCAGTTCGGTCGCTTGCTTGACCGACTTCTGGATCGATTCCAGTGCGTTGTTGGCGGCTGCGACAGCGCTCTTCATTACGGCCACAGCGGTTTCGGAGCCGGCCGGCGCATTCTTGGCGGCATTGTCGACCAAACCCACGAATTTCTTCTGAGCGTCGGCCGCCTGGCTTTCGAAAGCCTTGCCGAACTCGGCGCCGGTACCGGAGGCGATGTCGTACAGATGACGGCTGTAGGACACGGTCTTTTCCGCCAGCGGCTGGAACAGGGCGGATTGCAGGGCCAGCAGTTCCTGGGCGTCTTTGACGCTCAGAATCGACTGGGCTTGGCCGGAGGCATCAGCCAAGGCGGCACGGGAGGCGGTCATGTTCAGTTCAACCAGCTTCTCAACGCCTTCAAAGGCTTTGCTGGTCAGACCAAACAGGGTATCGATGTTGGCTTTGTGAGAGGCCATGACTTGTTCGACGGTCAGCATAACAATCTCCTTGAAAGGTGGGCTGAAGGATTTATGTTGCAGTGCAACATGAGGCGAATTATAGGGAGTGTGGACGGGAGTGCAAGCATTTTTTGCTGCAATGCAGCATATTAGAGGCGAGACCCTAAATCGGCAGATTCATCAGAGGCTAGCGCCAGAATCGAGGCATGAAGGCGTTCCACTCTGATCATTTTGTCTTGCCGCTGCCAGCAGGGCATCGGTTCCCCATGGCCAAGTACGGCCTGTTGCGAGAGCGTCTGGCCAGGGAGTTGCCGCAGGTGGCCCTGCAGGAGGCGCCGCGTGCCAGTGACGGCGAACTGGCGCTGGTCCACCAGCCAGCCTATATCGCGTCGCTGGCGGACGGCACGATCAGTCCGGCGGCCATGCGCGAGATCGGTTTCCCCTGGAGCTCCGCCATGGTGGAGCGCTCACGGCGTTCGGCCGGGGCGACCGTGGCGGCGGCACGGATGGCCTTGTACGAGGGCGTGTCGGCCAACCTGGCCGGTGGCACGCACCATGCCTATGCCGACAAGGGCGGCGGTTTTTGTGTTTTCAACGATGCCGCTGTAGCAGCGCGCCTGATGCAAGCCGAGATGGGGCGGCAGCAGCGCACGCCCGTGCATGTGGCCATCATTGATCTCGATGTACACCAGGGTAATGGCACGGCGCACATCTTCAGGCAGGACGACAGCGTCTTCACGCTGTCGCTGCACGGGGAGAAGAATTTTCCGTTCCGCAAGGAAAAAAGCGATCTGGATGTGGCACTGCCCGACGGTTGCGGTGACGAACCCTATCTGCAGGCGCTGGACGCCGCACTCGACGAGTTGCAGCACCGTTTCGAACCGGATCTGGTGATCTACCTGGCCGGTGCCGATCCGTTCGAGGGGGACCGTCTGGGGCGCCTCAAGCTCAGCCATGACGGGCTGGAGGCGCGCGACCGCCGGGTGTTCGACTGGTGTTGGCAGCGGCGCATTCCGCTGGCCTTTGCCATGGCCGGTGGTTATGGCGTGAAGATCGAGGAGACGGTGCAGGTGCAGCTCAACACCTACCGGGTGGCATTGGGCTACTGGCAACGCTGGCAAACCCTCAAGGCCTGAGTTGGGTGCCGCAGGCTGGCAGAATCGGACATGCGATGAATACCAAAATAGAAAAACCGAGACCCGAGAGACGCAGCGCCTACAAGGCCTTTCGCTTGATTGGCACGCGCTGGATGGACAACGATGTCTATGGCCATGTCAACAATGTCGTCTACTACAGCTGGTTCGACACGGCGGTCAACGCCTATCTGATCGAGCAGGGCGCATTGGACATCCACCAGGGCGAGACCATCGGCCTGGTGATCGAAACCCAGTGCAATTATTTCGCTTCGCTGGCGTTTCCCCAGAACATCGAGGCCGGCATCCGCGTGGCCCGCCTGGGAAATTCCAGTGTGCGCTACGAGGTCGGGCTGTTCGCCGAGGGCGAAGAGCTGGCGGCAGCGCAAGGCCACTTTGTTCACGTTTACGTCGACCGGCAGACGCGCCGGCCGATGCCCTTGCCAGAAAAACTCAGGACTGTATTGGAGACGCTTGCATGACCCCCATGACCGTGGCTGACGCGATCAATTCGCGCATGTCGATCCGTGCCTTTACGCCGCAAGCCGTGGCACGCGAGTTCATCACGGAACTGCTGCAGTTGGCCAGCCGGGCACCGTCGGGCACCAACACCCAACCCTGGAAGGTTTATGTGCTGCAGGGCCAGAGCCGGGACACGCTGGTGGACAAGGTCTGTGCCGCCCATGACGCCTTGCGTGCCAATCCGGCGCTGGCCAGTGAATACCGTGAGGAATACGACTACTACCCGGAGCAATGGGTCAGCCCCTACATTGACCGCCGGCGCGAGAACGGCTGGGGCCTGTACGGCCTGCTGGGCATCGGCAAGGGCGACAAGGACAAGATGCATCTTCAGCACCAGCGCAACTTCCGTTTCTTTGATGCCCCGGTGGGGTTGATGTTCACGATCGATCGCGTCATGGGTCGGGGTTCGCTGGTGGATTACGGCATGTTTCTGCAGAACCTGATGCTGGCAGCGCGTGCGTACGGCTTGCACACCTGCCCGCAGGCGGCCTGGAATCATTTTGGAAAAATCATCCTGCCGCACATCGGGGCCGGGCCGGATGAGATGCTGGTGTGCGGCATGGCGCTGGGTTATGCCGACGACAAGGACATCGTGAACACCTTCCATACACCGAGGGTTCCGGTGGCGGAGTTCACGCGTTGGCTGGATTGAAATTAGGAGACATGAAAATGAAAATCTACCGTTGGGCCCTGGCTTGGGGACTGCTGGCCGTCTGGCCGGGGCTGGCCGCTGCTGCCGAACTCGATGGCGGGCAGCTGTCGGTGCTGTGGGGTGTGCCGTTTGCGGGCCTCCTGCTGTCGATTGCCGTGATGCCCTTGGTTGCGCCTATTTTCTGGCACCACCATTTCGGCAAGGTGGCAGCAGCCTGGGCGTTGGCCTTTCTGCTCCCATTCGCTGTGGCCTTCGGCGCTGGAGCGGCCGTGGTCAACTTGGCGCATGCCATGCTGGCCGAGTACATCCCCTTCATCATTCTGCTGACGGCCCTGTTTACCGTGGCGGGCGGCATCTACATCCGCGGCAATCTGCATGGCAGTCCGGGACTGAATGCTTCGATTCTGGCCATCGGCGCAGTGCTGGCCAGCTTCATGGGAACGACCGGTGCTTCCATGCTGATGATTCGACCTCTCATTCGCGCCAATGACAACCGCAAGCACAAGGCGCACGTGGTGGTCTTCTTCATCTTCATCGTGTCCAATGCCGGCGGTTCCCTTACGCCTTTGGGCGATCCGCCGCTGTTCCTGGGCTTTCTCAAGGGCGTGGACTTCTTTTGGACCGTGAGCCACATCTTTCCCGAAACCCTGTTCCTGATTGGCTGTTTGCTGGCGTTGTTTTACGCGCTGGACTGGTGGTTTTACCATCGGCGCGAGGAAATCCTGCCGGCGGACCCGACGCCGGACAGCCGGCGCATTGGGTTCGATGGTGTGGCCAACTTCTGGCTGCTGGGTGCCATCGTCGCTCTGGTGCTGCTCAGCGGCTTCTGGAAGTCCAGTCTGGTGTTCCACATCGTCGGTACGGAGGTTGGTCTGCCGGGGCTGGTCCGCGATATCGGCCTGATTTGTGTGACACTGGTATCGCTCCAGATCACGCCGACCGGGGTGCACGTCGACAACCAGTTTTCGTGGAGCCCGATGCAGGAAGTGGCCAAGCTGTTCGCCGGCATCTTCCTGACCATCATCCCGGTGATCGCCATGCTCAAGGCCGGCATCCATGGCCCGTTCGGCGCCGTGGTGTCTGCTGTGACGCGTCCTGACGGATCACCCGATCCGGCCATGTATTTCTGGGCGGCTGGCGCATTGAGTTCCTTTCTCGACAATGCGCCGACCTACCTTGTCTTTTTCAATACCGCCGGCGGCGATCCGACGGTGCTGATGAGCACGCTCGCACCGACCTTGGCAGCCATTTCGGCTGGCGCCGTGTTCATGGGGGCCAACACCTATATCGGCAATGCGCCCAACCTCATGGTCAAGGCGATTGCAGAGGATCGGGGCGTGAAGATGCCGAGCTTCTTTGGCTACATGCTTTGGTCGGGCGCCATTCTGGTCCCTTTGTTTATCGTTATGACCTTCATCTGGTTCCGTTGAGAAAGAAACACAAATGAGCAAACCCCGTATCCTAGTGGCCCGCGCCGTTTTTCCTGAAGTGATCGAGCGTCTGACGCAGCACTTTGAAGTCGAGTCCAATCAGGCCGACGTGGTCTGGAGCAAGGCCGAACTGACCGAACACCTGCGCGGCAAGGACGGCGCCTTCACGACCGGCAGCGACCGCGTCGACGCCGAGGTGCTGGCAGCCTGCCCGCAACTGAAGATCTGCGCCAACATGGCTGTGGGCTACAACAACTTCGACCTCGATGCCATGACGGCACGCGGCGTGCTGGGCACCAACACGCCCGACGTGCTGACCGAGACCACGGCCGATTTCGGCTTCGCGCTGCTGATGGCCACCGCGCGCCGCATCACCGAGAGCGAGCATTACCTGCGCGCCGGCCAGTGGACCAAGTGGAGCTACGACATGTTCGCCGGCTCCGACATCCATGGCGCCACGTTGGGCATCCTGGGCATGGGCCGTATCGGCCAGGGCATTGCCCGGCGCGGCGCGCACGGCTTCGGCATGAATGTGATCTACCACAACCGGTCGCGCCTGGATGCCGCGACCGAGGCCGATTGCAAGGCGCGCTATGTTGGCAAGGAGGAGCTGCTGAAGATGGCTGACCACCTGGTGCTGGTGTTGCCGTACTCGGCCGCCTCCCATCACACCATCGGTGCAGCCGAACTGGCGCAGATGAAACCCACGGCCACGTTGGTCAATATCGCGCGCGGCGGCATTGTGGATGACGCAGCACTCGCCGCGGCGCTGCGCGACAAGCGCATTGCCGCGGCCGGCCTGGACGTGTTCGAGGGCGAACCCGCCGTGCACCCGGACCTGCTGACCGTGCCGAATGTGGTGCTGACGCCGCACATTGCCAGCGCCAGCGTACCGACGCGTCAGGCCATGGCCAATCTGGCCGCCGACAACCTGATCGAGTTCTTCACGAAGAACAAGGGGCTGACTCCGCTGAACCCGCAGGTGCTGGGTAAGACCTGAGGCTCTAGCGGCGAAACTGATTGCTGGCTTGGCGTGTCACTTCGGCCAACAGAAGCTCCCGTGCCTGACACTCTCTCAGCCAGCGGGCTTCGTTGTGACCGCTGGCCGTACTCCGGCGCAACAACTCGATGCCGGATTGCGCCCCCAGGGACACGCCATGCGATTCAATCTGGTCGATTGTCTGCAGGATATGTTCCCGCAGCGGCAGGTGCTCGCCGCTGGCCGGATCAACATACACAGCATCCAGGCCGAAGCGGCAGGCCTGAAAGCGGTTGTAGGTGTAAACCAAATAATCGTCCTCGGTGGGCATGAAGGGGCGTTCCTGCAGGAACCAGGCGGCCAGCGATTGCACATACCCTGAAAGGGCGGCCGCGCGCTCGATGGTCAATGGCGTGTCGAACACCCGGATTTCGATCGTTCCGAACTCTGGCTTCGGTCGAATATCCCAATAAAAATCCTTCATGCTGTTAACCACACCCGTGCGGTACATCTTGTCGAAGTACGCTGTGAATCCATCCCAGCTCAGCGTAAATGGGGCGCGTCCGGACAGGGGGAAGGCAAACACCGAATTCAGGCGCGCCGAGTCGAAGGCCGTGTCCTGGCCTTGCACAAAGGGGGAGGAGGCGGACAGGGCAATGAAGTGCGGGATATAGCGTGACATGCGGTGCAGCATCAGCAGGGCGCTGTCAGCGTCCGGACAGCCCACGTGGACATGCTGGCCAAAAATGGTGAACTGCTTGGACAGGTAGCCATAGAGTTCAGAGACTTGCCGAAATCGCGGCTTGTCGTAGATGCGCCGCTCGTGCCATTGCTGAAACGGATGCGTTCCGCCGCCGACTACGGCAATGTTGAGTTTATCGGCACACTGCACCAGGGCATCGCGGATCTGGCCCAGCTGGCCCAAGACCTCGGCCGAGGAGTGACAAATGCCTGTCGAGATTTCGATCATGCTCGAAGTGATCTCCGGCACCACGCTGCCGGGCAGCTTGTGCTTGCGCATCAGGCGCAGCATGTCATCGGCATACGGCGCCAGATCGTAGTCGTGGGTGTTGACCAGCTGCAGTTCCAGTTCGACGCCGAGTGACAGCGCTTCAGAGTGATGAAAGACTTCCAGCGTCATGCGTTTTCCCTCCGGCTTGGACGTTGCAGTGCCGGTGGCTGCGATGCCTCACCGCTGCGTTGCAGGGCGACTGTGCTCATCAGTGCGCCCAGCACCTCCATGAACAGGATCAATGGCAGTGCCATGGCGGCGATCTGGGCTCCCAGCGTCGGCGCGAACTGCACGAATTGCGACAGCAGCAGCAAAGCCACCGCCGACATCGGCCACATGGCGCTCGCAGTCCAGAAGGCCTGGGGCAGGCTGGCGCCGCTGCCGAGGCTGCCGACACCGATGGCGGCTGTCTTGGCCAGTGTGCGTGCCAGCACGATGGCGGCAATGAGGCTGAGTGCAGGAAGGTCCCAATCGGCCTGGGCGGCCGCCATGGACACCAGTACAAACATCAGGATGGTCAGGATGGAGGATGCTGTGCCGAACTGGCGTGGCCACGACCAGGGCCGGGGATGCAGGGTCTTGAGCAGGATGCCGGCCAGCAAGGCCGCCAGCGGCGCCGAGCCGCCGAAGTTGGCGGCCAGCGTGGTGCAGGCCGCAACCAGGGCCAGCAGCGCAACGGAGGTGTTTTCGCTGGTCGGACTCATGAAACGCAGGGTCGCCCGCAGCGCCAGGGCCAGGACGGCCCCGAACAGCACTGAGCTGCTGAGCAGCAGGACAATCGGGACAAAAGCCTCCATGAGCGAGGACGCCGGGCGTCCCAGGAAACGTGCCATGACGCCCCCCAGTGCGAGCACGTACAGCGTGTTGAGTGCGGCCAGCGTGATGGCACGGTCAGTCACGGGCCCGCTGGCGCGGATGTCGGCCGCTACGCGCATCAATACGGCAGGAGAAGTGGCCATTGCCAAGAGTGACAGCGGTGCGAGCAGTGCGGAGCTGACCTCGAGCAGCTGTAGCACCCAGTACACCGCCGCATAGGTGAGGGCAGTTTCGGCCAGACTTTGCACCAGCAGCATGGGGTTGTGGCGGAACCAGCGCAAGGTGAGGCGACCGCCGGCCTCGAACAGCAGGACGGACAGGCCGAGTTCGACCATGAACAGGCCGATGCCTTCCAGCGGCCAGCGGGCGGTGGTAAAGCCGGTGAAGCCGGCCAGGGCGCCGACGATTGAATAGCCCAGGACTTTCGGCAGGCCGAGGTGGCGCTGCAGCAGATGCCCGGCCGCTGCTGCCAGTGCCAGCAGTACGGCCCACTGCACGGTGGGCAGGCCGGCAGAGGGCTGGATCCATTCGGGCCAGAACTGTATCAAGTCGGTCATGCTCATTCCTTGCGTGCGGCCGTCTAAAGTTGGTTGGCCAGCGGCGTCATGGCGGCGGTGTCATCGGTGTGCATCGCCGCAATCAGCACATCCAGATCCGCGTTGAGACGCAAGAGCGTCTGTGGCGGCAAGGTGCCCAGGGCCTGCGGCAGCACGCCGATGTAGGGGCCGCGCATACGCTGCAGGATTCTGGTCCCGGCGGGCAGCAGGTGCAGGTGCCGTACCCGGCGATCGGTGCCATTCTGGAGCGCGGCAATCAGCTCGCGTTCCAGCAACGTTTTCACCAGATTGCTGGCGGTCGATTGATGCACGTCCATGGCTTGCGCCAGTTCGCTCAGGCGGATGCCGGGTTGCTCGCGCAGGACGCTCAGAGCACGCAGTTGGGCTGCACCGGTGCCTGTGCGCTTTTCGACCTGCTGGAAATGGGTGCGCACGGCATTGAAGATCACCCGGAACCGGCGTAGGGCCAGGACGGCCGGCTCGACCGCATCGGTCGCCGTCGCGTGGGGGCGGCGCGGATTGACGGCTCCGGGCCGTACCGGCCTGGACGTACTGCTGGTTGAGGTCATACGGTAATTGTATTTGTACAAATGTTATTGACTGAACAGCCTCTCTCATGGCAAGCCTATCCAAGGCTGCATTTTGAACAACAATACGGTGTTGGAGGAAACCGGTTTGAACGACATCTTGCTTTGGTCCGTGCTGGCGCTGGCGGCGCTGAATCTGTTGCTGCTGCTCAGACTCGCGTTGCGGCGCGGCGATGCAGCTGCGCCCCAGGCTGAGCTGCTGAGCGCTCTGCAGTCCAGCAGCGAACGGCTGGAGCGCGAGCTGCGTCATGAGATCGGCGAGTCGGCACGCAACGGGCGGCTGGAACTGGCGCAGAACCTGGCCACCTTTCAGCAGAGCCTGGTGCAGCAGGCGGCCGAGGCCACGCGCACGCAGAACACCCAGATCGACGCCTTCGGCCAGCAACTGGCGCTGCTGCAGAAGACGCTCTCTGATACCTTGACGCTGCAGCTTTCCAACTTGAGCGAGTCCAATGCCCGCCGCATGTCCGAGGTGCGCGCCACGCTGGAGGCGCAGTTGGCGCAGTTGCAGCAGACCAATATCGCCAAGCTGGACGAGATGCGCGCCACCGTGGACGAGAAACTGCAGACTACGCTGCACGCACGCCTGGGCGAGAGCTTCAAACAGGTGGCCGATCGGCTGGAACAGGTGCACAAGGGACTGGGGGAGATGCAGACGCTGGCCGCCGGCGTCGGCGACCTCAAGCACCTGCTGACCAACGTCAAGACGCGCGGCATGTTCGGCGAGGCGCAACTGGCCGCGCTGCTGGAGCAGGTGTTCGTGCCCGACCAGTACGCCGCCCAGATTGCCACGCGCCCCGGCAGCAAGAACGTGGTGGACTTCGCCATCAAGCTGCCGGGCAAATCCGACAACGGCGAGCCCTTGTGGTTGCCGATCGATTCCAAGTTCCCGAACGAGGATTACGAGCGTCTGCTCGACGCGCAGCAGCGTGCCGATGCCGTGGCGGCCGAGGCAGCGGCCAAGGCGCTGGAGGCGCGCATCCGGCTGGAAGCCAAGTCGATTGCCGAGAAATACATCGAGCCGCCGTACACCACCGATTTCGCCATCCTGTTCCTGCCGACCGAGGGCCTGTACGCCGAAGTGCTGCGCCGGCCCGGTCTGATGGAAGCCTTGCAACGCGAGCACCGCATCACGCTGGCCGGCCCGACCACGCTGCTGGCCATGCTCAGTTCGTTGCAGATGGGCTTTCGCACGCTGGCGCTGGAAAAACGCTCGAGCGAGGTGTGGCAGGTGCTGGGTGCGGTCAAGACTGAGTTCGGCAAGTTCGGTGACGTGCTGGCCAAGGTCAAGTCGCAGACCGAGACCGTGCTCAACACCCTGAACAGTGCCGAGACCCGCAGCCGCGCCATGGGCCGTGTACTGCGCCAGGTCGAAGCGCTGCCCGACGCGCAGGCGCAGGCCCTGCTGCCGCTGGACAAAGAGGCCGACGAAGGGTGACGCCAATGTCTGGGACCGGGGCTGCTCCGCGCTTCGCGCTGGCGCGCCTGATCGGCGGTCACATCTGCTTGCACGCCTGCATGGCCGGCATGCGCATGGCGGCACCCCTGCTGGCGCTGCGCGAAGGCTACAGCCCGCTGGCGGTGGGCGTGCTGCTGGCCCTGTTTGCGCTGACACAGGTGTTCCTGGCCTTGCCGGCGGGGCGTTATGCCGATCGCCACGGCCTCAAGCGTCCGGTCGGCTTCAGCGTCATGGCGGCCACGCTGGGCGCTGGGCTGGCCGTGGTTTTTCCGATCTTCCCTGTGCTCTGTCTCAGTGCTTTGCTGACCGGCGGCGCCACCGGTGCGGCAGCGATTGCTCTGCAACGGCATGTGGGCCGTGCGGCGCGCGATGCCACCGAGCTCAAGCAGGTGTTCAGCTGGCTTTCAATCGGGCCGGCGGCGTCGAATTTCCTCGGCCCTTTCGCCGCTGGCTTGCTGATCGACCATGCGGGCGCGTTCTTTGGCGGTCAGGCGGGCGACCTGTCGGGCTACCGCACGGCCTTTCTGCTGATGGCGCTGCTGCCGCTGGCCACGTGGTGGTGGGTGCGGCGCACGCCGGAGTTGCCGACGGCGGCGGTGGCTGCCGATGCCGGCACGCGCCGTGCCTGGGACCTGCTGCACGAGCCGATGCTGCGCCGGCTGCTGCTGGTGAACTGGTTTCTCTCGTCCTGCTGGGATGTGCACACCTTCGTGGTGCCGGTGCTGGGGCACGAGCGCGGCTACAGTGCCTCGGTCATCGGCACGCTGCTGGGCAGTTTCGCGCTGGCGGCAGCGGTGGTGCGCCTGAGCATGCCCTGGCTGGCGGCACGTTTGCGCGAGTGGGTGGTTATCTCAGGGGCCATGCTACTGACCGCCTTGCTGTTCGGCATCTACCCTTTCATGCCGACGGCCTGGAGCATGGGCCTGTGCTCGGTGCTGCTGGGCCTGGTGCTGGGGTCGGTGCAGCCCATGATCATGAGCACCTTGCACCAGATCACACCGAGCGATCGCCATGGCGAGGCGCTGGGCCTGCGCCTGATGTCGCTCAACGGCTCCAGCGTGCTCATGCCGATGCTGTTTGGCAGCATCGGCGCGGTGGTGGGGGTTTCGGTGGTGTTCTGGACTGTCGGTACCGTCGTCGGGCTGGGCGCCCGGATGGCCTGGGGACTCAGGGCCGGCCTGCCGCATTCTCCAGCCGGTAAAACGACTGGATAGATTCCCAGGCGGCCTCGGGCGTGTCGACAAACGTGAAAAGCGCCACATCCTTGGGGGATATCACACCTTCCTCGACCAGCATGTCGAAGTTGACCAGTCGCCGCCAGAAGCGGCTGCCGTACAGCACCACGGGTACCGGTTCGGACTTGCCGGTCTGGACCAGAGTCAGGATTTCGAACAGTTCGTCCAGCGTGCCGAAGCCGCCAGGGAAGGCCACCAAGGCCTTGGCGCGCATCATGAAATGCATTTTGCGCAGCGCGAAGTAGTGGAACTTGAAACTCAGGCTGGGCGTGATGTAGGGGTTGGGGGACTGCTCGAAGGGCAGGGCAATGTTCAGCCCCACGGTGGGCGCGCCCATCTCGTGGGCGCCGCGGTTGGCCGCCTCCATGATGCCGGGGCCGCCCCCGGTGCAGATGAACAGGCGCTCCTTTTCTGGCAGCTTGCTGCTGTGTTCGGCCACCAGCCGGCCGAACAGCCGGGCCTGCTCGTAATGACCCGCATTACGGACATCACGCTCCGCGCGTGCCAGGGCCTGTGCATCGCCGCTGACGTGCGCCTGCTCCAGTTGGGCCTGGGCCTGTTCTGGCGTGGGAAAGCGTGCACTGCCAAAGACCACGATGGTGTTCTCGATGCCTTGCGCCTGCTGGTCAAGGTCCGGCTTGAGCATCTCGAGCTGGAAGCGGATGCCGCGCGTTTCGCGGCGCAGCAGGAACTCGGGATCGGCAAAGGCCAGGCGAAAGGCATCGGCCTGCAACGGCAGGCCGGCGTCAGCATGCGCCTTGAGGTCGGCCCAGGCGTCGGCCAGGGTGCGTTCGTTGAGGTCGTGCGGGGTCTTCATACGCGGGGGTCAAGGGTTCAGGTTCGCCAGTGCGGCGGCAATGGCCGGGGCCATGCTCACGGCATTGCTGGGGTGGGCAATGCAGTCGGTGCTCCAGATTTGGTCGATGCCAGCAGCGTGCAGCAGTTGCAGCGCATCGCCGGCAAACAGGGCGTGCGTCACCGCAACGTCGACCGAAGCGGCACCCGCGGCCAGCAGCAAGCGCGCCGCCTGCGCCAGGGTGTGGCCGCTGCTGGCGACGTCGTCGAGCAGTACCACGGCGCGGCCCGTGAAGCTGGACGTGGGCAGTTCGATGTCAACGGCACGATCGCCATGGCGCACCTTGCGGCACACCGCGTGATCGAAGCCGTGGCGTGCCGCAGCCTGCGCAATCCACTGGGCCGATTCTTCATCCGGGCCGACCAGCAGCGCTTGCGGCCGGTGGGCGGCCACCAGATCGGACAGCAGCGGTGCGCCGCTCAGCACCACCGCTTGCGGTACCGGCACCGCTTCCTGCAGCGTGGCGATGCGGTGCAGGTGCGGGTCGACCGTGATGAGCGCATCGAAAAGTTCAGCCAGGAACTTTCCGACGATGCGCTGGCTCACCGCTTCGCCGGGCCTGAAGGCGATGTCCTGCCGCATGTAGGCCAGGTAGGGGGCAACCAGGGTCAGATGGCGGACACCGAGTTCGCGTGCGGTGCGTGCTGCCAGCAGCAGCTCGACCAGCTTTTCGTTCGGATGATCCAGTGTGCGCAGCAGCACCATGCGCTCGGGCAGGGGGGCCGGCAGGCGCAGCTTGAGTTCGCCGTCGGGGAAGCGGTGGCGTTCGATCCGGCCCAACGCCAGGCCGGCCTGTGTGGCGATGCGCTGCGCGCTCGGCAGCTCATCATCAAAGTGCAGGAGGACGGGGCCGGCCATCAGAACTCCACGAAGACCCGCGGCACGTCCTCCGCCCGGCCGATGCTGTAGCCGATGGATTTCTGGCAGGCCTGGCGCGCAAATTCGAGGTCGGCGGGAAAACTGGCATGCACGCGGTAGAGCACGGCACCGGCCTGGACTTCATCGCCCAGCTTGCACAGCAGATCGACACCGGCGTTCTTCACCTTGGGGGCGCCGGCAAAACGGGCGATGCGCGCCAACTGCAGGTTGTCGATGCCGCTGACCACGCCAGCCTGTGGGGCACGGATTTCGAAGGTCAGAGCTCCCAGTTCGGGGTGGTTGTGGTCAAAGAATTTGCTGCCCTGGGCCTGGATGATGTCGTTCATCTTGGCCACGGCACGGCCCGAATCGAGGATGTCGCGCGCGATGGCAAAACCGTCGCCGCCGCGCACGTCGGGGCTGGATTCGATCAGCCGGCCGGCCAGGCGCAAGGCCTTCTGCCGCAGGTCGATCGGAGCGCGCGGGTCGTTTTCCAGCACACGCATGACGTCGCGTGCTTCCAGCACGGGGCCGATGCCGAAGCCCACCGGCTGGCGGCCGTCGGTAATCAGTACGTCGAGCGAGAGCTTCATGCGCTTGGCCACGTACTCGAACAGGCGACGCAGGCGCTGTGCCTCCGGCATGGAACGCACTTTGGCCGTGGGGCCGATCGGGATGTCGAGCACCAAGTGGCTGGAGCCGGCGGCGATCTTCTTCGACAGGATGGAGGCCACCATCTGGCCCGGCGAGTCGAGTGAAAGCGGCCGCTCCACCGAGATCAGCACGTCGTCGGCCGGTGACAGATTCGCCGTGCCGCCCCAGGCCAGGCAGCCGCGATGCAGGCGCACGATATCGTGCAGCTGTTCGATCGACAGCTCCACATTGGCCAGCACTTCCATGGTGTCGGCCGTGCCGGCCGGCGAGGTGATGGCGCGCGAGGAGGTCTTGGGACACAGCATGCCGTGCGCGGCGACGATCGGTACCACCAGCATGGAGGTGCGGTTGCCTGGAATGCCGCCGATGCAGTGCTTGTCGACCACGGGCTGCTCGTGCCAGTCCAGCTTCCGGCCGGCCTCGACCATGGCCTGAGTCAGGAAATAGACTTCCTCGCGGTCGAGTTCATCGCGGTTGGTGGCGACGACGAAGGCGGTGAGCTCGATCTTGGAGTAGTGGTGCTCGGTGACGTCGGTGATGATGGCGCGAAAGTCGTCGAGGTCCAGGCGCTCGCCGGCGAGCTTGCGGTGCAGGGCACCGATGGATTCGGGCGGTTCGGCCTGTGCCACCGTAGCGGTGTGGCCGTCTTCCACACCGATCTGGGCAAAAGCCGCCTTGGACAGGCCGAGCTGGCCGCAGGCAACGATGGCCTCGTCGTCGACCACATTGAGGGTGGCCAGGATGCTGTGGCCATTGGCCTTGATTTCCACCTTGGAGAGGGCCTTGAAGCCTTCGGCGCGGTAGACCTCGCAGTCGCGATGCATGTAGGCCACGTTCTCGTGGTAGGTGTCGATCAGCACGCGGCGCAGCGCCAGGCGCGCAGGCGCGCTGCCATTGCCTGCCGCCGGGCAGGCGGGAGGCGTTGGGTTGGTCGTTTCATTCATGCAGATAGCCTACACCGAATCGGGGGGCATGAAAAAGAAAAGGCTCCCGAAGGAGCCTTGTGCCGGACGGTTGCAGCGGGCGATCAGACGCGCTTGCGGTATTCGCCGGTGCGGGTGTCGATTTCGACCTTGTCGCCCTGGGCGACGAAAATCGGCACACCGATCTCGAAGCCGGTGGCGATCTTGGCCGGCTTTAGCACCTTGCCCGAGGTGTCGCCCTTGACGGCCGGCTCGGTCCAGGTGATTTCGCGCACGACGCTGGTGGGCAGCTCGACCGAGATGGCCTTGCCGTCGTAGAACACCACTTCGACCGGCATGCCGTCTTCGAGGTAGTTCAGGGCGTCGCCCATGTTTTCGGCTTCGACTTCGTACTGGTTGTACTCGGCGTCCATGCAGACGTACATCGGGTCGGCGAAGTAGGAGTAGGTGCAGTCCTTCTTGTCCAGAATGACCTGGTCCATCTTGTCGTCGGCCTTGAACACGACTTCGGTGCCGAAGTTGGCGATCAGGCTCTTGAGTTTCATGCGCACGGTGGCCGCATTGCGACCGCCGCGGCTGTATTCGGTCTTGAGCACGACCATCGGGTCCTTGCCGTGCATGATCACATTGCCGGCACGAATTTCCTGAGCGATTTTCATAGTATTTCCAATGGGTTGGCCGCTCAATGCCCCGAGATGACCGGTGTTCGTGCGGCAGGTGATGGGAGCGCAGCCGGTCAAACCGAACTGAATTCCGCAAAGCCTTGAATTTTAACGTTTTTTCAAAGCGCTTGGCAGCTAGTGTCCTGCCCCAGAAATAACTTGCACATGAAAGCGAGGGATTTCGACCCATGGCGGCGTTGCAAATCCTCGCGATACCGCCGGGTATCGCTGCGGTTTACGCCTTGCCCTGGTCCGAAATCCCTCGCTTTCATTTCGTGCAACTATTTCCAGGACAGGACACTAGGTGCGGATGCGTGCGACAAATTGAAGCAGTTGGCTCACCAGGTCGGCCTGGACCAGCAGGCGTTCACGCGCCCGGGCGGCGGTTTCGGCCCAACGGGCCAGGTCCGGCGCCTGCAGCGGCTGGGTGTCGACCTCGTTCCAGCGGTAATGAAAACGGCGCAACGAATCCGGGGCCTCGATCAGGTCCAGAAAGGCTTCCAGCTTGGTGTGGTGCGCATCGTCGTGTTGCGGGTAGATGTGCCAGACGAAGGGCCGGCCGGCCCACAAGGCGCGTACCAGCGAGTCCTCGCCGCGTACGAAATTCAGTTCGCAGGCCCACAGCAGGCCATCGAAATCATCCTGCGTCATGTGCGGCAGGTATGAAATTGATAGCGTTTGGCGTTGATTCCATGAGGGATGGAGCCTATTTCTGCTCTCAATCGCAGTCTGCACGGCGGTGCTGGAGCGGCCGGCAGCCACCAGCAATTGCACCGGATGGCCGGCGCTGGCCAGCCCGGTCAGCAGGGCCGGCAGGGCCGGCGGCTCGTAGCAGAACAGGCTGACCAGGCGAGCCTCCGGCAGAGGCGTGATGCCGTGCTGCTGCAGCCAAGCCAGGCGGTCGAAGCCCGCCTGGCGTTGCAACAGGTCCGGTTCGCGCAGCAGGCCGCCGGTGCGCGGCGTGAAGCCGGGGTAGAAGAAATGCTTGGTCAGGCCGGTGCCGGGCCCGTGCAGGATGGGTGAAGGCAGGCCGTGGTTGCGCTCCACATAGGGCTCGGCCGACAGGTACTCCAGGTTGATCCATGCATGATTTTGGCCTCTGGACCTTGTCCATTCTGCGCAGGCAGCTATGAATTCAGGAGCAACCTCGCAGCCGAAGGCCTCCACCAGCACATCGCTCGGCGCCAGCCCGCCCAGAGCCAGTGGCTGTGCCCAGGGCCGGACCTCGACACCGGGGCAGCCTTGCGGTGCCATCCAGTGCAGCGCGTTGGCGTCATCCACCCACAGGCGTACGCGCTGGCCGCGCGCGGCCAGCTGGCAGGCTAGGCGCCAGCACACGCCGATGTCGCCGTAGTTGTCGATGACCTTGCAGAAAATATCCCAGAGCAGGGGTGATGCCATGCCGAGATTGTCCACAATACGGTCCCATGGCCACTGAACCCGATTCCAGCGCACCGAATTCTCCCGGTGCCGCGCATTCCGACGAACTGCTGGCGCAGGTTGCCGCCTTGCCGTCGCTGCCGGGCGTCTACCGCTATTTCGACGCCGACGGCGCGGTGCTCTATGTCGGCAAGGCACGCAACCTGAAGAAGCGTGTGGCCAGCTATTTCCAGAAGAACCATGGCGGCACGCGCATCGGCCACATGGTGGGCAAGATCGTGCGCATGGACACCACGGTGGTGCGCTCGGAAGCCGAGGCGCTGCTGCTGGAAAACAACCTGATCAAGACGCTCAATCCGCGCTACAACATCCTGTTTCGAGACGACAAGAGCTATCCCTACCTGAAGATCACGGCGGCGCAATCCGCCGCGCAAAGCGCGGCCGCATGGCCGCGCGTGGCCTACTACCGCGGCGCGGTGGAGAAGAAACACCATTACTTCGGCCCGTACCCGAGCGCCTGGGCGGTGAAGGAAGCCATCCTGCTGCTGCAGAAGGTGTTCCGCCTGCGCACCTGCGAGGACACGGTGTTCGCCAACCGCACCCGGCCCTGTCTGCTGTACCAGATCAAGCGCTGCTCCGGGCCCTGTGTTGGCCTGGTATCGGACGAGGCCTATGCGCTGGACGTGGCGCATGCCGAAGCCTTTTTGCGCGGCGAAACCCAGCAGGTGCTGGAGCTGCTGGAAGCGCGCATGCTCAAGCACTCCGAGCAGCTGGAGTTCGAGCAGGCGGCCGAGCTGCGCGACCAGATCGCGGCGCTGTCCAACGTGCTGCACCAGCAGGCGGTAGACAACGTCGACGACCGCGATGTCGACATCCTGGCCGTCAAGGTGCAGGGCGGGCGCGCCTGCGTCAACCTGGCCATGGTGCGCGGCGGCCGGCATCTGGGCGACCGTGCCTATTTCCCGGTGCATGTGGAAGATGCCGCCGCCATCTATGACGACGAGGAATCCTCGACGTCTGAATCCGCCGAGGCCGCCCCGCTACCGGTGGAGGTGCAGGTGCTGGAAGCCTTCATCGCCCAGCACTACATGGAGGTGCCGGCGGTGCCGACGCTGGTGACCAGCGAGCCGGTGAGCAAGCGCCTGACCGAGGCGCTGTCGCAGCAGACCGGCATCCGGATCCGGGCCGTCCATCAGCCGCGCGAGCAGCGCCGCATCTGGCTGGAGATGGCGCAGACCAATGCCGCGCTGCAGCTGGCCCGCCTGCTGGCAGAAGAGGGTTCGCAGCAGGCGCGCACGCGCGCACTGGCCGAGGCGCTGGCGCTGCCGCAGGACCGGCTGGACGAACTGCGCATCGAGTGCTTCGACATCTCGCACACGGCGGGCGAGGCGACGCAGGCCTCCTGCGTGGTGTTCCATCACCACAAGATGCAGAACAGCGAGTACCGGCGCTACAAGATCGACGGCATCACACCGGGCGACGACTACGCCGCCATGCGACAGGTGCTGACGCGCCGCTACGCCCGCCTGGCGCAGGCGCTGCGCGAGGGCGGGGCGGGCGAAGGCGAGATGGGCACCGAAGGCACCGACCGCCTGCCGGACCTAGTGCTGGTAGATGGCGGCAAGGGCCAGGTGGCGATGGCGCGCGAGGTGTTCGAGCAGCTTGGGCTCGACCTGGCGCTGATCGTCGGCGTGGAAAAAGGCGAAGGCCGCAAGGTCGGGCTGGAAGAACTGGTGTTTGCCGATGGCCGCGACAAGGTCTACCTGGGCAAGGACTCGGCCGCGCTGATGCTGGTGGCGCAGATCCGCGACGAGGCGCACCGCTTTGCCATCACCGGCATGCGCGCGGCGCGTGCCAGGGTGCGCGTGGGTGGCAGCCGGATCGAGGAGATCCCGGGCGTCGGCCCCAGGCGCCGCGCCAAGCTGCTGCAACGCTTCGGCGGCGCGCGCGGCGTGGCCTCGGCCAGCGTGGACGACCTGGCCTCGGTGGACGGCATCTCGCACGAGCTGGCCGAGGCCATTTACCGGGCCTTGCACTGAAACCCGTTTGGGCCATGCCACAATCACGCCATGTTCCTCACCATCCCCACCCTCATGACCTGGACGCGCATCGTCGCGATCCCCCTGATCGTGGGCGTGTTCTATCTGCCGCTGGAGCCGGCCACACGCAACCTGATCGCCACCGTGATGTTCGTGGTGTTCGCGTTGACCGACTGGCTCGATGGGTATCTCGCACGCAAGCTCAACCAGACCTCGGCCTTCGGCGCCTTTCTCGATCCGGTGGCCGACAAGTTCCTGGTTTGCGCCAGCCTGTTGGTGCTGGTGTATCTGGGCCGCGCCGATGTGTTCGTGGCGCTCATCATCATCGGCCGCGAGATCGCCATCTCGGCCCTGCGCGAGTGGATGGCGCAGATCGGCGCTTCGCGCAGCGTCGCGGTGCACATGCTGGGCAAGGTCAAGACCACGGTGCAGATGGTGGCCATTCCCTTCCTGCTGTTCGACGGCCTGCTGTTCGGCCTGATCGACACTCGCCAGTGGGGCTATGTCCTGATCTGGCTGGCGGCGGTGCTGACCGTCTGGTCCATGGTCTATTACCTGCAAAAAGCCCTGCCTGAAATCCGGGCACGGGTGAAATGAATTCGCGCACGGACACGGCGGCCCTCATGCAGGCCATGCCGTTGGTGTTCGTGCTGATCTGGAGCACCGGTTTCATCGTGGCACGCTACGGCATGCCGCATGCGCCGCCGATGACGTTTCTGGCCTGGCGCTATCTCCTGTCCATCCTCTGCTTTCTGCCCTGGATCCTGCTGGCGCGCGTAGCCTGGCCGTCGTCGCGTGCGCAGTGGGGGCATCTGGCCGTCACCGGGGTGCTGATGCACGCCGGCTACCTGGGCGGGGTCTGGGCCGCCGTCAAGGCCGGCATGGGCTCGGGTCTGGTGGCGCTGATTGTGGGGCTGCAACCGGTGTTGACGGCGTTCTGGCTGTCGATGCGCGGCGCCTCCGTGACGGGGCGGCAATGGGCCGGGCTTTCGCTCGGCTTTGCCGGCTTGCTGCTGGTGGTGTCGCGCAAGTTGGGCCAAGGCGGCGAGGCCGGCATTCTCAACCTGTCGCTGTCGGTGTTTGCCTTGCTGAGCATCACCATCGGCACCCTGTACCAGAAGCGCTTTGTCGCACCGTGCGATGTGCGCAGTGCCAACGCCGTGCAACTGCTGGCCGCCTTGCTGGTCACGCTGCCGCTGACGCTGCTGGAGACCGAGTCGATGGGCTGGCAGAGTGGTCTGGCCGGTGTGAACTGGGAGCTGGCCGCGGCCATGGCCTGGTCGGTGCTGGGCTTGACGCTGGGCGGCAGCTCGCTGCTGTACCTGCTGATCCAGCGCGGTGCGGCCACCAGTGTGACCAGCTTGCTGTACCTGGTGCCGCCGACCACGGCGCTGATGGCCTGGGGGCTGTTTGCCGAACCCATTACCTTGACTACCATTGTCGGTACCGCATTGACCGCCGTCGGCGTGAGCCTGGTGGTGCGCGCGGCACGCTGATGTCAATCACTTGCAGGAGGGCGTCATGAGCACAAAAAGGATTGCCGTCATCGCCGGCGACGGCATCGGCAAGGAAACCATGCCCGAGGGCGTGCGCGTGATGGAGGCGGCGGCCAGCAAGTTCGGTATCGATCTGCAGTTCGATCATTTCGATTTCGCCTGCTGGGACTATTTCGAAAAGCACGGCCGCATGATGCCGGACAACTGGAAGGACCTGGTGGGCGGCCACGACGCCATCTACTTCGGTGCGGTGGGCTGGCCTGAGAAGATCGCCGACCATGTCTCGCTCTGGGGTTCGCTCATCCTGTTCCGCCGCGAGTTCGACCAGTACGTCAACCTGCGCCCGGCACGTCTGATGCCCGGCATCATCGCCCCCGTGGTACGCCGCGACGGCAGCCCGCGCCAGCCGGGCGAGATTGACATGTACATCGTGCGCGAGAACACCGAGGGCGAATACTCGGCAGTGGGCGGACGCATGTTCGCCGGCACCGAGCGTGAACTGGTGATCCAGGAGTCGGTGTTCACGCGCCATGGTGTCGACCGTGTGCTCAAGTTCGCCTACGAGCTGGCGCAGTCGCGCCCGAAAAAGCACCTGACCAGCGCCACCAAGTCCAACGGCATCGCCATCACCATGCCCTTCTGGGACGAGCGCGTGGCCGAGATGGCGAAGCAGTACCCCCAGGTCACCACCGACAAGTTCCACATCGACATCCTGACGGCGCACTTCGTGCAGCGGCCGGACTTCTTCGACGTGGTGGTGGCGAGCAATCTTTTTGGCGACATTCTCAGCGACCTCGGGCCGGCCTGTACCGGCACCATCGGTATTGCGCCGAGTGCCAACCTCAACCCGGAGCGCAAGTTCCCCTCGCTGTTCGAGCCGGTGCACGGATCGGCCCCCGACATTGCCGGCCAGGGCGTGGCCAATCCGATCGGCCAGATCTGGTGCGGCGCCATGATGCTGGAATTCCTCGGCTACAAGGCGGCGCACGATGCGGTGCTGGCGGCGATTGAAAAAGTGCTCGAACCCAAGAGCGGCGCACCACGCACGCGCGACATCGGCGGCACCGCCGGTACGGCCGACGTGGGGCGTGCAATTGCCCAGGCTCTAGCCCATTTCGGGTAGCGCCACCAGTCCTGATTTCCCCGGAGTATTGAAAATATTTGTATCCATCACTTTTCTCGGGAAGGCGGGGGAGAAAAACGTCTAGAATTCGCCCCCGTGCTGTTGTAAAGCCGCATGCCTTGTTGACACGGAAAACATAGGTGGCTTTAATCATAGGCAGCAGTATTCGCTGCCTGTGGTCAACTCCTTTCACGCTACGCTGCCCGGCTGGCGCAAGGAGTTACAAACGAGACAATTTGATTAACGCAGTTTCCAAGAAGGGGTTCTTTGTGAATAAAACCGAACTGATTGAGCACATTGCCAAGCATGCCGACATCTCCAAGGCGGCTGCCACCCGTGCACTCGAGTCCACCATCGGCGCCGTGAAGACCACGCTGAAAAAAGGTGGCACCGTTTCCCTCGTGGGTTTTGGTACTTTTGCCGTTGGCAAACGCGCTGCCCGCACCGGCCGCAATCCGCGTACCGGCGCTGCGATTAAAATCAAGGCCGCCAAGGTGCCGAAGTTCCGTCCGGGCAAAGCGCTGAAAGACGCCCTGAACTGATCCTGTTAAGGTGGGGTGCTTAGCTCAGTTGGTAGAGCGGCGCCCTTACAAGGCGTAGGTCGGCGGTTCGACCCCGTCAGCACCCACCACCCAAGCAAAGGCGAACACACTGTTCGCCTTTTTTGTTGTTTAGGGTCTGAGCGCACTATTTTTAAAAGTGCGAGCAGTCCCTCATTGGAGAGTCCGCGCATGTTTGATTACGTTCGCAAGCACACGAAGATCATGATGGGGCTGCTGTTCCTGCTGATCATTCCCTCGTTCGTGCTGTTCGGCATTGACGGCTACAACCGTTTCCGTGAGCAAGGTCAAACCGTAGCCCGCGTTGGCGGGCATGACATCAACCAGGGCGAGTGGGATGCTGCGCACAAGATGGAAGTGGAGCGCCTGCGCGCGGCCATGCCCACGCTGGATGCCAAGCTGCTGGACTCCCCCCAGGCGCGCTATGCCACGCTGGAACGCCTGGTGCGCGAGCGCGTGCTGGCACAGGCGGCGGAATCCGCCCGTCTGGTGACCAGCGATATGCGCCTGGCCCGTTCCCTGCAAGAGATACCGGCGATTGCCGCGCTGCGCCGGGCCGACGGTACGCTGGACATGGAGCGCTACCGCCAACTGGTGGGCAGCCAGGGCATGACGCCGGAAATGTTCGAAGCCCGTCTGCGCGGCGATCTTTCTGTTCGCCAGGTCGAGACGGGGGTATTGCAGACCGGCTTTGCCGCCCCTGCTGTGGCCGATCTGGCCCTGAATGCTTTCTATGAACGGCGCGAAGTTCAAATAGCGCGTTTCAACACGGCTGACTTTGCCGCCAAGGTCAACCCCAGCGATGCCGACCTGGAGGCTTTCTACCAGGCCAACCAGCCACTGTTCCAGGCGCCCGAGCAGGCCGGCATCGAGTACCTCATGCTGGACCTGGAGGCGGTGAAGAAAACCATCAGCCTCAACGAACAGGACCTCAAGACCTATTACGAGCAGAATGCAGCGCGCCTCAGCGGCACCGAAGAGCGCCGTGCCAGCCACATCCTGATTTCAGCGGCCAAGGGCGGTTCCGAGTCCGAGCGGCAGAAGGCCAGGGCACGTGCCGAGGAACTGCTGGCGCAAGTGCGCAAGGCGCCCGAGAACTTTGCCGACGTGGCGCGCAAGAACTCGCAGGATCCTGGCTCGGCCTCGCGGGGCGGCGACCTCGATTTCTTTGCCCGCGGCGCCATGGTCAAACCGTTCGAGGATGCTGTGTTCAGCCTGAAAAAAGGCGAGATCAGCGATGTCGTGGAATCCGATTTCGGCTACCACATCATCAAGCTGACCGACATCAAGGCCCCGAAGCAGAAAAGCTTTGCCGAGCTGCGCGCCAGCCTGGAAGCCGACCTGAAGAACCAGCAGGCACGGACCAAGTATGCCGAAGCGGCGGAGGCGTTTGCCAATGGGGTGTACGAGCAGTCCGACAGCCTCAAGCCGGTGGCTGACAAGCTCAAGCTCGAAATCCAGAGCGCCAGCAAGGTTTTGCGCCAGCCGGCACCGGGTGCCAAGGGCGTGCTGGCCAATGCGAAATTCCTGGAGGCCGTGTTCAGCACGGAGACGGTTTCCAACAAGCGCAACAGCGAGGCGGTGGAAGTCGGCCCCAACCAGCTGGCGGCGGCCCGCATTACCCAGTACACGCCGGCGCGCACCCTGCCGCTGGCCGAGGTGCGTGCCGCTGTGCGTGAGCGCGTGGTGAATGCCCGTGCCGCCGACCTGGCCCGCCAGGAAGGGGAGAAACAGCTGGCGGCCTGGAAAGCCAGCCCCGCGCAGGCCCAATTGCAAACCGCCCAAGTGGTGTCACGCGATCAGCCACAGAGTCTGCCCGCCGCGCTGCTGGATGCCGTGCTGCGCGCCGATGTGGCCAGTCAGCCGGTTTTTGTCGGTGTTGATCTCGGCCCCCGCGGCTATGCCATTGCCAAGGTGAACAAGCGGACCGAGCGTCTTGCTGCTGCACCCCAGGTGCAGCAGCAAGACCGTGCCCAGTACACCCAGTGGTGGACCCAGGCCGAGAACCAGGCTTACTACAAGCTGTTGCAGGAACGCTTCAAGGCCCAGGTCAAGGTGGCGCGACCTGCTGCTTTCGAGACGTCAGCAGCATCCTCTACCGTGCAGTGAGCGCTGAACCGGTTATAATGCAAGGCTTACGGTGGCTGTAGCTCAGTTGGTAGAGTCCAGGATTGTGATTCCTGTCGTCGTGGGTTCGAGTCCCATCAGCCACCCCAGATAAAAATGCCCGCAACTGCGGGCATTTTCATTTCTGCGCTGACAGTGCTTGAAGTGGACTCAGTTCACCAGCACCAGCTTGCCCATCACGCTGCGCGAACCCATGTGGGCGTAGGCCGCCTTGAGCTCGGCCATGGGCATCGTGCGGTCGATCACCGGCTTGATCTTGCCTTGCGCATACCACTGCGCCAGCGCCGTCATCATCGCGCCGTTGGCTTTGGGTTCGCGCTTGGCGAAGTCACCCCAGAACACGCCGACCAGCGAGGCCCCCTTGAGCAGCGGCAGGTTCAGCGGCAGGGACGGAATCGGGCCGGCGGCGAAGCCGACCACCAGGTAGCGGCCGCGCCAGGCGATCGAGCGGAAGGCGGGCTCGGCCAAGTCGCCGCCCACCGGGTCGTAGATCACGTCCGGGCCCTTGCTGTCGGTGAGCGCCTTGATCGCCTCGCGCAAATTTTCTTTCGTGTAGTTGATGGTGACATCGGCACCGATGGACTGGCACAGCGCGCACTTCTCATCGGTCGAGGCGGCGGCAATCACGCGTGCGCCGGCGGCCTTGGCGATCTGGATCGCCGCTGTGCCCACGCCGCCGGCAGCCCCCAGCACCAGCACCGTCTCCCCGGCCTTGAGCTGGCCGCGATCCAGCAGGGCGTGGTGCGAGGTGGCGTAGGTCATGATGAAGGCGGCAGCGTCGACAAACGGGAAGTCGGGTGGCAGCGGCATGCAGAGCGCGGCCGGCGCCAAGGTGTGCGTGCCGAAACCGCCGGTGCCAGACAGGCAGGCCACTGGCTGGCCTACCTGCAGATGCGTGACGCCTGCGCCCACGGCCTGCACCACGCCGGCGTATTCGGAGCCGGGTACGAAGGGCAGCGGTGGCTTGATCTGGTACTTGTTCTGCACGATCAGCAGGTCGGGGAAGTTCAGGCTGGCGGCCTTGATCTCGACCAGTACCTGGCCGGCCTGGGGCTGCGGTGTCGGCAGCTCCTTCCAGTTCAGCGCGTCCACGCCGGTGGGGTTTTCGCAAAGCCATGCGTGCATCGATCGTCTCCTGCGGTGTTGTTGCTTGGTCAGTCGCGCATGATACGGTGCGGTTCCGCAAGCGCGATGTCCCTCGTGCGACGCGTCCGAGCGCAAGGGCGCCAGCCACCTACAATCGACGGCAACCCCCATGCAAACATGAAGATCCTGATTTCCAACGACGACGGCTACCAGGCCCCCGGCATCGTCGCCTTGTACGAGGCGCTCAAGGACGTGGCCGAGGTCGAGGTGGTCGCGCCCGAGCACAACAACAGCGCCAAGTCCAATGCGCTGACGCTGCATTCGCCGCTGTACGTGCAGCGCGCCGCCAATGGGTTTCGCTACGTCAACGGCACGCCGGCCGACTGCGTGCACATCGCGCTGACCGGCCTGCTGGGCTACCGGCCCGACCTGGTGGTCTCCGGCATCAACAACGGCGCCAACATGGGCGACGACACCATCTACTCCGGCACCGTGGGGGCGGCCATGGAGGGGTACCTGTTCGGCATCCCGGCGATTGCCTTCTCGCAGACCGAGAAGGGCTGGCGCCACCTGGATGCAGCGGCTGCCAAGGCGCGCGAGCTGGTGCTGCAGATGTCGCAGCATCAGCTGGTGGGCGCCCAGCCCTGGCTGCTCAATGTCAACATTCCCTGCCTGCCGCTGGAGAGCCTCAAGCCGATGAAGGTGTGCCGGCTGGGGCGCCGCCACTCGGCCGAGAAGGTGATCACCCAGACCAGCCCGCGCGGCGAGACCATGTACTGGATCGGCGGCGCCGGCCCGGCCAAGGACGAGGCCGAGGGCACGGACTTCCATGCCACGGCTCTGGGCCATGTGTCGGTGACGCCGCTCAAGGTGGACCTGAGCGACCATGCCAACCTGGGCTACTGGACCCAGTCCATCAGCCACCTGGCCGTGCAGACGGCCAAGGAGGGCGCATGACTGCCAAACCGCGTCCTTCCTTTCCGGCCCGGTTGGACCGCACGCCCGGCCCGGCTCCGGCGCGGGGGGGGGCCATGCAGCCCGTGCCGGCATCCAGGCCCGCTGCGGCCAAGCCAGTGGTGCGCCAGCAGCCGCACGGGCTGGGGCTGGACTCCCATGCGGTGCGCCAGGCCATGGTGAACAAGCTGGCGGCGCAAGGCGTCAGCGATGTGCGTGTACTGTCGGCCATGGGCACCATTGAGCGCCATCGTTTCGTCGACAGCGCGCTGGTGAATCAGGCCTATGAGGACACCAGCCTGCCGATCGGCCTGGGCCAGACCATCTCCAAGCCGGGCGTGGTGTCGCGCATGGCCGAACTGCTGCTCAACGGCCGGCCCGACAAACTGGGTCGTGTGCTGGAGATCGGCACCGGGTGCGGCTACCAGGCCGCCGTGCTGAGCCTGCTGGCCAGCGAGGTCTACAGCATCGAGCGCCTGCGGGGCTTGCACGACAAGGCGCGCGAGAACCTGCGTCCCCTGCGTCTGCCCAATGTGCATCTGCTGTTCGGGGACGGCATGGCGGGCTTTGCCAAGGGGGCGCCTTATGCGGCCATCATCGCGGCGGCCGGCGGCGAGGCCGTGCCGCAGGCCTGGATTGATCAGTTGGCCATGGGCGGACGCCTGGTGGCGCCGGTGGCTTCCAGCACGGGCGGACAACAGGCCTTGATGGTGATCGACAAGACGCCGCAGGGCTTGCGCCAGACGGTGCTTGAGGCGGTTCACTTTGTCCCCCTAAAATCAGGTATCGCATGAAGGGAGCATCTATGTTGGGTTTGCGGGAGCGCTTTGTTGTTTGGGGCCTGGTTGCAGGCGCCAGCCTGCTGGTGGCCGGCTGTGGTTCCACCAGCCTCAACCGCGCGCCGGTGGAAGACCGCCGCAGCGCTGCATCCAGGACGGTGATGGATCCCAATACCCAGGCCGTCAAGCAGCCGCCCGGTTTCGAGAATGCCGGCAAGCCCGGCTACTACACCGTCAAGCCGGGCGACACGCTGATCCGCGTCGGTCTGGAAACCGGGCAGAACTGGAAGGACATCCGGCGCTGGAACAACCTGGACAACCCGAACCAGATCGAGGTGGGGCAGGTGTTGCGCGTGGTACCGCCTACCAGCAGCGCGCCAGCCACGCAGACGGCGGTGGTGACGCGCCCCATCGCCAGTTCGACCGCCAATGCCAGCAGCGTGCCGCCGCCGGGACAGGCCGCCAGCGCCGCCAAACCGGAAGCGGCCACCCAACCCGAGGCCGCGGCCAACGGCGAAGACCAGATGGCCTGGAACTGGCCGGTCAATGGCGGCTCGGTGCTGGCGGGTTTCGATGAAGTCAAGAACAAGGGACTGGACCTCAGCGGTACCGCGGGCGATCCGGTGTTTGCCGCCGCCGATGGCCGCGTGGTCTATGCCGGCGCCGGTCTGCGCGGCTACGGCAACCTGATCATCCTCAAGCACAACAACACCTATCTCACGGCCTATGCGCACAACCAGGCCTTGCTGGTCAAGGAAGACCAGTCGGTGCGCAAGGGCCAGAAGATTGCCGAGATGGGCAACAGCGATGCCGACCGGGTCAAGCTGCACTTCGAGGTGCGGCGCCAGGGCAAGCCGGTCGATCCGGCCAAATACCTGCCGGCCAGGTAGTCCGGCTGGAATCGCGCCTTGAGGAACAGCCATGACAAAACGCTCCCTCCAAGGCCAAGGCAGGACAGCGCGTCCTGCCTCTGCGGACGATGAATCAAATGGCGCTCATTCCCTTGAAAACAATGCGCTGACAGCTCCTGGTTTGATAGCAAATGAGGGGCTGCCGCTTGCCCGGGCAGGCCTGGATCTGACGGGGGAGGCGGGCGATGCCTTGTCGTCCTACCTGCGTAATGTGCGGCGCACCGAGCTGTTCACGCCCGAGCAGGAGTACGAGACGGCCATGCGCGCCCGGGCCGGCGAATTCGCCGCGCGCCAGAGCATGATCGAGCACAACCTGCGTCTGGTGGTCAGCATTGCCAAGTTCTATCTGGGGCGCGGCGTGCCGCTGTCGGACCTGATCGAGGAGGGCAACCTAGGCTTGATGCACGCCATCGACAAGTTTGAGCCTGAGCGCGGCTTCCGTTTTTCGACCTATGCCACCTGGTGGATACGCCAGTCGGTCGAGCGCGCACTGATGCTGCAGGGGCGGGTGATCCGTCTGCCGGTCAACGTGGTGCGCGAGCTGCAGCAGGTGCTGCGGGCGCGCCGCGCGCTGGAAAACGACCCCGCCTTCAGTGCCGCCCGGCCGGATGGCGTGCGGGTGGAGGATGTCGCCCATTTTCTCGGGCGCGAGGTCAACGAAGTGGCTGAGCTGCTGGCCCTGGCCGAGGTGCCGAAGTCGCTCGATGCCACCATGGACCGCTCAGAGAACGAGCAGACCCTGGGCGAGACGGTGGTGGACGAGTTGGCATTGGATCCGAGCAGCGCGACACAGGCCCATGAGGTGGAGCGTTTGCTGGAGGAGTGGCTGCACAGCCTGTCGGTGCGCGAACAGGAGGTGCTGGAAGGTCGTTTTGGCCTGCACGACCGCGAACCGGAAACGCTGGATGTGCTGAGCCACCGCCTGGGCCTGACGCGCGAGCGGGTACGCCAGGTGCAGAACGAGGCGCTGCTCAAGCTCAAGCGCTACCTGGCGCGCCGCGGCATCACGCGCGAGGCGCTGCTCTGACGGCCTTCTGAACGTGGATAACCCTCCCCCGTCGGGGGAGGGCAGGGTGGGGGTTCCTGATGCGGCCGCATGGCCAACTCATGATCCGGCTGGTACAGTCGGATCATGAGTTGGCCCGTCCTTGTCTTCGACATCGAAACCATTCCCGACATTGCCGGCCTGCGCGCCTTGCGCGGCGCATCGCCCGAGACCACCGACGAACAGGTCCATGCGGCCTGGCTGGCCGAGCGCAAGGAACACGGCCAAAGCGATTTCATGCCGCTGCACCTGCAGCGCGTGCTGGTGATCAGCTGCGTTTTCCGCAATGCCGAAGGGCTGCGCATTCACTCGTTTGTCGACCGTGATGGCCAGAGCGAGGGCAAGATCATCCAGACCTTTTTCAACACGGTGGAGAAACACGTGCCGCAGCTGGTGAGCTGGAACGGTGGCGGGTTTGATTTGCCGGTGCTGCACTACCGCGGGCTGCAGCACGGCGTGGTGGCCGACAAGTACTGGGACCTGGGTGATGACGACCGCGACTTCAAGTGGAACAATTACATCGGCCGCTACCACATGCGGCACCTGGACCTGATGGACCTGCTGGCGATGTACCAGCCGAAGAACAATGCGCCGCTCGACGCCATGGCCAAACTGTGCGGTTTTCCCGGCAAGCTGGGCATGGACGGCTCAGCGGTCTACCCGGCCTACCTGGACGGCAAACTGGAAGACATCCGGCGCTACTGCGAAACCGATGTCATGAACACCTACCTGCTGTACAGCCGTTTCCAGAAAATGCGCGGCGGTTTTCTGGAAAAAGAGTACGAACAGGAGATTGCCCTGGTCAAAGACACGCTGGGCAATCTGGCCCTCGCTGAGCCGCACTGGAATGAGTACCTGAGCGCCTGGCGCTAAGGTACGGCACCCGCCGCGGCACGGCTGCCGCACGGTCGGCTCAGAACGTTTCCCAGTTCTCTTCGTCAGCGGGCGCCGTGGCAGTGGCCTTGGCGGCTGGCGCTGGTTTCGGTGCGTCGAGCTTGGCGACTTCAGTTTTTGAGGATACCGAAGCACGGCGCTCCGCTGCCCTGGCTGGCGCTTGATTCAGGATGCGCTGTGCCGGTGCCATTGAAATCTGGGGTTCGACGACGGATTGGCCGTTCTGTTCGTTGAGCTTGAACACCGCCACGGTCTGCACCAGGTCCTGCGCCTGGGCCCTGAGGCTGGAGGCTGCCGCGGCCATCTCCTCCACCAGCGCCGCATTCTGCTGCGTCGCCTGGTCCATCTGCGTCACCGCCTCGCCCACCTGCGCCACCCCCTGGCTCTGCTCTGAACTGGCGGCGCTGATCTCGCCCATGATGTCGGTCACGCGGCGGATCGATGTCACCACTTCGTTCATGGTGCTGCCGGCCTGGTCCACCAGCGCCGTGCCTTGCTCGACGCGCTGCACGCTGTCGGTGATCAGGGTCTTGATTTCCTTCGCCGCTTCGGCACTGCGACCGGCCAGGCTGCGCACCTCTGCGGCCACCACGGCAAAGCCGCGGCCCTGTTCACCGGCCCGTGCCGCTTCCACCGCCGCGTTCAGGGCCAGGATGTTGGTCTGGAAGGCGATGCCGTCGATGACGCTGATGATGTCGTTGATCTTGCGGCTGGCGTCGTTGATG